>Ga0210044_10000002_pt1 | contig 1189027 bp, 1128 predicted proteins | sample CryGey13umfilter_2_FD_183959 | JGI IMG/M metagenome (GOLD analysis project Ga0210044, IMG submission 183959) | Groundwater microbial communities from aquifer in Utah, USA - Crystal Geyser 4/9/14 3 um filter (SPAdes) (version 2) | ecosystem: Environmental > Aquatic > Deep subsurface >... | reverse complement strand
GTTGTAGAGTCCATTTTTCAAAAACCTCCAAAGATTGGATTCTCTCCTGCACAACAAAAATTTTCAAAAAGCAGGAGGAAAAGAACTGCTGTGAGCAAATGTGATCACGCACACCGCGTCCACAGCAGCTCATTTCCTCCAACTTTAGCTCTTAAAGAACAAAAGGAAAGGTTAATTTCCTCAAGAAACTGTTATTATAGCACTAATATAGGCTTCTCGCAATCAAAGAAGTATACCAAATAAAAAAGGCACCAGCTGTATACCGATGCCTTTTTTCATTAATTCACACAAATTATTGCTTCTTAATTGTCAGCTTCTTTGGTTTTGATGCCTCAGACTTAGTAAAGACAATTTTCAAAATTCCTTTTGTTACAGTGAGCTCTGGCTCTTTTGAATGATCAATCATACCTGGAACAGCAATCTTGTAGGAGTAACTCCATGAGGACTTGCTGTAGTATTTTGGTTGATCAGTATCCTCTTTGCTGGATTTTGCCTGAATCCAAAGCACGCCTTTTTCAAAGGTTACTTCAATATCGTCATCTGTGACTCCAGCTACATTCGCTTTTACAACTACTTCGTTGTCTGTTTCATAGACATCTAGATTATTGTTGACACTTGGAGCAATCTGAAAATCATCATCTTCCCAGATGCTGGGCCAACCACCCAAGGTATGAAACATAGATTTAAAAGGTACTAAATTTGACATATCTGTCTCCTTTCAATATATTATTTCTACTACTGGCAGTCTATCAATTTGACTGCTAGTTGTCAAGAAGAATGTATCTAGTTTCATTGCTGTATTGCGACAAAATGCGCCAGGCATTCTGCCTGGCGCATCACAATAATCCTCAAAAATGTCTCAGTACAATACTTTTTAGACTTCAATAACTGGAGCCACACCGACTTCTTCAACAACAGGCTCTGCTCCTGAAACATCAACCGTAAAGATCTGCTTGCCTTTGCTGGAACCAAGTAGACCCAAAGTTGTATTTGTGTGCTCATCAGAAACTGCAATCAAAGCTTCCGCCGAAACAGATATACCTCTCTCAGCTGCAAATGCAGCAACTTTTTTAAGTAGTACTAAGTGGCGAACCTTATCATAGATAAAGTACTGGACATTGTCCTCTTGATCCCAAGGTTTAACCGTAAAATCAGTACTAGTAACAACTAAAATTGCTTTCTCTGCATGATCTCTATTCAAAACAATCATCTCCATCTCACCAAGATCTTCTTGAGCTTTTCGCATAACTTCAAGTAATTCAGTCATCTTTTCACTACTAACACCGTAGTGCTCTGAAGAACCAATTGAGGCATTAAAATGACCACAACCAACTACACAGCCATGACCTTCATGCGTATCTGTGTGCCAGCAGAATACTTGCCCAGCAGACTTTGCAAAGTCATACACTAATGAGAATGCTTCTTTTGGTGTGAGTCCTAACTTAACGAGTGCCATACACACGCCAGCATGACCGCCAGCAATAGCAATCGCACCTTCAGCCTCACCTGCTCGATAACCACCATCAACACACTTTGTTTTACTATTGTCGGTAGCAACCCGCATTTTCTTTGAAAATGCTATTACATCTTGAATTGAAACGCTCATTTTACCTTTCGTCTACCAAGGTAGACTCTAAAAATACTTTTTTTACTCTATAGTAACAAAAAACCATTCTAACGCTGGCAGATACAAATGAAAAGATCTAGTTGTAACAACGTATCAAGAACATCTTTCACAATCTGCTACCCAAGCAAAAAAAGCCTGCTATAATTGCGGCGATGACACAAACATATCAAATGATATCAAAAGAAAACAATGCATCTCCTCTAAGCGAACTTCTTTTCGATCAGGGTGTTATCCAGTTTATGCGTTCGGTAATTGCTCAAGAGCTGAATCTAGTATCAGAAAAGCTACAAGATCCTGCATTACTTTCAGCAACATTCGAAACAATCAAATCAGTTCTCCGCACATCACGTGCTGCAGAACTAACTGCCACGTTACAATCAAAATTCACAGGAAAAAAGTAACAGCTTACTTAGCCGTCTCAACAATTCCAATGCTTTCAAGCATCTTTTTGTTAGCTTCAGCAACTTCTGGGCCTAATGGTCCTTCAGTCTCAAAAACAATGGTCAAGTCATCTCGTTTTGCAAGAGCTTGGTAATGAGCCATCTGACTCTCCATAATAGTTTTGACGACTTGTTTCTTTGCCCCAGCTACCCAGTCAGCACTGAGAAGGTAACAACCTAAGTTGTATGTCTGTTCTCCACCAGCAAGGGTAAACATTAATTTATTTGCAATATGAATGCCTTTAGGTCGAACCATGTGCCCTTTGACTCCATGAATGAGTTCTTTAGGATCAGCAAATGGAACGATTCCTGAATAGAGTAAATTTTCTTTATCGGCAAGTGCTTCAATATATTGTTGTGAGCTTGCTTCTACCTGTTCCCAGTTAGAAAGTTCAAGCTGTTCTTTTATCCAAGCACATTCACTGTGAGTAACAATACGGATATCTTCCCCAAGTAAATTCTTAAGAATTGAAACTGCCTCTGAAAAACCTTCAAGTTTAAAACCAGAGCCAGCGAAAGCGAGACGGGTTCCTTCATTGATCTGAACTCCTTCGTCACCGCATGTAATTACGTATGGCATAGCATCTCCTTTATGACCGTCCAAGTATCTGTGAAACTTCCTTAGTTCTAGAAACTAGAATGTGGTCATATATCGAACTGTAGTATACCACAAAAAGGCAAAAAAATCCCGTAGAGATCAGTCATTTTATCTTATTTGTAGGTAAAAAATGAACAAAAATGAATCAAAGTGACTACTCCTGGTCACCATCGTCTTCGTCGGCGTCATCACTGTCATCGTCATCTTCATCGTCATCTGAAGTGACCATGTTTTGAATTGATTGAAGGTAATTTTGCATCTCTTCTTCAACTTGTTCCCAGTCGCCATCAGCTTCTCGGATTGCGTTAAAAAGGAGATCCATGTCTATTAATAGTTGGTCGTCAGTTACGATCATTCGTTGTCTTGGCATAGGTTTCTTTCTGTACTTTCGTGTAGTATGCCTCGTTGTTCACGTTTGTGAATAACTGAGGCTTGTGGTCATATTCTAAAGCAAACTCGGTTTTTTGCAAATGACGGTTGCTATGATTACTTGATTAAATCCTATAACTATATTATAATTACTCCTATGTACAATATTCAATATTGTATAAAACTGATCAGATATGGAGGCACCAGATGAAAGAAATGGTTTTGAGATCAACGGCTGGCACAAGCTGGCACGAGTTTAGAGGTAGTATTGCCGCGCTAAACACCTATATGGATTTAAGAAAATCCATTGAAACAAAAGGCATGTTTATCAGACACCCAGAAAATCAGGGTGAAACTGTAACCATTGCAAGGCCAGGCATTGGCGAACTCTGGATTGAAAAAGACAAAACCGGATACCAAGTGTACTTGCAGAGAGGGCGTTTTGGCTCTCTTCTTGCAAGCGCACTTGGTAAGTACGAGTAAAGAACCCTCTTGCTCGTACACAACATAAACCTGCGCGGCTCGTCTGCGCAGGTTTTTTTATGTTTGAAAGATCCTTGAATTATAAAAATCAGCCTAGATTACTCTAGGCTGATTCTGTACCTAATTAATTTTTTATATTATTTTTTAAGACTCAAAAGATACTGTTTTAGCTGCTGCAGTTTTCCAGATACGTGGGCATAATAGCCACCAAATCCTGCAACAACAGCAAGTATCAACACTACGAGTAGTACGTACTGTGAATTAGTTGTGGTCAGCTCTTGTTCAGCAGTTTCAACTTGAGTAGCTTGTGCAGCTTCCGGAGTTGTTTGATCAACCAATGATTCCTCAGCATTCGCCTTTGGAGCAAATACATCAAACACCTTTGATAAGACTTTTCCTACAGTTGATTGTGCTTTTTCTGGAGTTTTTACCTCAGCGTCAGCATCAGTTGTGTCTGTTGATTCTGAACTAGATTCTGAAGAGCTATCTCCCGAGGAACTATCACTTCCACTGTCATCAATTCCACCAGCTTCATTAGAAACTGGGGATGGGCTCGGTGAAGCTATTGGGCTAGGGCTTGGACTTGGTGATGGGGTTGGAGATGGCGTCACCACAGGTGTCGCTGCAGGTGTCGGGCTTGGAGTTGGTGTTGGCAAAATAGAAGGAGAAGGACTTGGTGAGGGTGTAGGAACAACTGAATTAACCACATGCATAGTAATTGTGAGTGCGCTTCCACCAGCATAGTAACAATCCCAAGGGGTAACATTTCTATTACAAACTTTTCCATCAATTAACAGTCTGCCTTGATGAGTACCAACTACTTGAGGGTTTGTGAAAACAACCGCAGTTCCAACTGTGTGATTAGGTTCAATAACTGATGGCCAATCAAGCATAGTTCTTTCAGATGTGTAACCATTTGAAGTACTTGAGTACTTAATGTTTTGACCTTCTGTCCACATGCTTGTTTCAAAGAGCATCTGTCCTGATACATTCAAGAAGGTAACTGGCTCAGAGATACCACAGGTAGCATCGCTCACTTCACAGGTAATTTCAATCGAACCAGATGATGGGTTGTAGACGTTGTACGCACTTGCGTGGGCACTGACTGGTGTAATCAAAAATAATCCCGAAAATAGGGCTGCTACAAAAAGTGATACTATATTTTTCATAAGCGTTTAGTATATCAAAATACATCACTTTAGTCAAGTGTTATGGGATCTACTGATGGGAGAATACTCGGGCTGGGAAATAAAAGCAGCGTAGATTTCTCTACGCTGCTTCTTATTACTACTGTATTTCTCTGTGAAATCTTAGCGATACTCAACAGGAACTTCTGTAAGAACGAGACTCAGGCTCATGCGACGTTGCTGTGAATCTACAGATTCAACGTTCACGGTGATTTCATCACCCTTCTTAAGACTGTGACCCTGTTCAAGTTTACTTGAGTGAATAAGACCATCAATACCGGCTTCGACATTTACAAAAACACCGAATTGCTCAACACGTGAGACTGTTCCAGTAACTGTTGTACCAGCTTGGTAGCGTTCTTCAACTGCTTTCCAAGGATCGTCGCCAAGTTGTTTAATTGAGAGATTAAGCTTGCCAGTCTTTTCGTCGACGCCAAGAACTTTAATATCTACTCGATCACCAACCTTGTGATATTCCTTTGGATGGGTAACTTTTTCCCAAGAGATTTCAGAAATGTGTACAAGACCTTCTACATGACCAAAGCTGTCACTTCCTGCAATTGGAACTTCAACAGTAATGAAAAGTCCGAAGTGCATAACACCTGAGACAACACCACTATAGTTGGTACCAATTTCAACTTGCTCGAGAGCTTCTGCTTTTTGAGCAATTTCTTGAGCTTCTGAGACATGGCGCTCTGAGAAGATGAGGCGATTCTTTTCGCGATCAACTTCAATAGCTTTAACGTCTAACTTCTTTCCTTTAAGTGTTTGGAAACTTGCAACTAAATCTTTATTGAATTGGCTTGAAGGAACGAATCCTCGTGTACCATTAACAACAACGATAAGTCCACCCTTGTTGACATCAACACCTTTTGCTTCGAGAACGGTACCGCTTTCGAAAGCTTCAGTGAAGTAATCCCAACGAGCATCTTGTGCTGCACGCTTAAGAGATAAAAGCACTTGACCTTGGTTATTTTCTGCTGAAACTACAATTGCTTCAATCTTTTCACCAACAGTAAGTTCATCTATGTACTCAGCTGCTGCTTCAAATTCTTTATCTGCGACAACGCCCTCTGTTTTTGCACCAATGTCAACTAAAAGCATTTTCTTTTGCTTATCAGTAATCACACCAGTAACTGTGGCACCTTTTTGAGGTACTACAAAAGCGTAGTCAGTACTTGCTAAAAGCTCCTCCATGGTTTTTGGAGCTGTTCCTTTCTGTGAAGATTTGGTTTCTGTTGTTTTTTCCTCCGGTGAAACCGCTGGAGTAGCTGAAGTAAGATCAGCATCGTCTTTTGTGTGTGCGCTAGGCATAATACAAAAAATCCCCTTTCATTAAGATGGCATGGAGTATACCATAGATATAATTAATTTTCTCTAGAAGTTATCGGCCCCATATGAAACTTAAAACACTCACATCACACGCTATTCAGAATAAAACCGTTATCGTGCGTGTCGACTATAATACACCACTCATCCACATGGCAAATAACGTCACCAAAGTTGCTGATCCCACACGCATTAACCTTTCGGTGCCAACAATTAAGTTCCTTCGTGAACATAACTGTAAAATTATTCTCATTTCTCATCTGGGCAGACCAAAAAATGGGCCGGATCCTAAGTTGTCGTTGGAGGCGGCCGCTCGTTTTCTTAAACAACACTACCGGTTCCCTGTGCAGTTCGTGCCCGAGACAATTGGCGAGCGTACAACAGCCGCCATCGCTGCCATGAAGCCAGGTGACGTCATTCTTCTCGAGAACCTGAGATTTGATGAACGTGAAAAAAAGAATCATGCCTCTTTTGCCAAAGCGCTAGCAGATCTTGCCGATGTCTATGTAAACGATGCTTTTTCTACAGCACATCGATCACACGCCTCAACAACAGGCATTAGTGATTACATCCCAGCATTCGCCGGCCTAGCTCTTCAAAAAGAAGTTGAAACATTGGTTGAACTAACCGAGCATCCTAAAAAACCACTAGTAGTAGTGCTTGGTGGTGCAAAGATTTCAGATAAAGTAGGCGCCGCTGAAAAACTCACGGCACTTGCCGATATAGTCTTAGTTGGCGGCGCTGTTGCTAACAACTTCCTCAAAGCTGAGGGTCTAGAAATTCATAAATCATTTATAGAAGATGCATCTGCAGACCTTAAAAAGCAAAATATTAACTATATCACCGTTGCTCAAGAACTCATGGAGGCTCATCGAACTGAAAAAATGCTCCTTAATGGCTACATTCCGTTACCAAAAATTATTTATCCAATTGACGTTATTGCTGCTCCATCACTTGATACAAAACGACAGTCTCAAGTTGAAATACTCGATCTCACTAAAGACATGGCCGATACTCCAGATGATGAAGATCTACTCTATCTAGATATTGGTCCTAAAACGGTGCACTTATACTCGGAAATCCTTAAACAAGCAGAAACCGTCTTCTGGAATGGTCCCATGGGTGTCTGGGAAAATCCACTCTTCGAAAATGGATCCAAAGTTATTGGAAAAGAAATTGGCAAAGTTCCCAACTCAATTATTGGTGGAGGAGATACAATTTCCTGTGTAAATCACTTTAATCTCGAAAAAAACTTCACCTATATCTCCGGTGCAGGTGGGGCAACATTAGAATTTCTTGGGGGAGAAGATCTTCCTGGGTTACAACCATTAATTAAAAGATAAATCAACTCAAGATTGCTCATTGACGACAAGGCCAGAAACTATGTATTCTTGTAATACGCAGTAATTTTATTGCCATTTGTAGTGGAACTAAAAGAAATACATGATCAACGCTGAAATAGAAACTACCAACCAAGCCTCAGTACCACCGGTCAGCTCACCTGTTGGTACTACTACTCCGGCAACTCCTCCTGCTCGCATCGATAAAAGACCGTCTAAAAAAATGCCATTGAAATTTATTCTTGGTGCTTTTATTCTCTTGATTCTCGTCCTCGCCAGTGGCGTAGGGCTGTATCTTTCACAAACAAGTCAGGATTTACGTAATCAGGCTGCTATTAACTGTGGAGGTATTACCTGTAGTAATGGCCGAACTGCTGGCCCTGACTGTAATGCCCCTCATTCAAGTTGTGATGCTCGTGCTCAAGAATTTTGTGGTGCGGGTGTTAGTTATACCAAAGGAACCCCTGGCTCTTGTACTCCTGGCGGTGGTGGCACTTGTGCTACTTCTGATTGCCGAGGATCTTGTAGTAATTCCCCTTCTTGTGGCTATGCCGGTGACTGTAGCTTATGTAGCGAATCTGATGCCACCCCTGAAAAAGGCAAACGTAGATTTGTCTGTCGTGGACAAAGTCATTCTGGTTGTAATGATGCTATGGGTTCTTATATACCTGCTTTATCTGGTAAAGAGGGTGGTATCGGTACCATTACCCCTGAACACTACTGTACTACTGTTCAGCTCGATTCATGGGGCCCAGCTGGATCTGATGCCAGAGTTGCCTACATTGGTAACCATGGCCAAGTTTGTGTCGAAGGTTCTGGTTGTACCGACTACAACAACCCTTCTTTCTGGGACTGTGCCCCTCCAGCTCCTCCTGCAGGCACACTTTCAGCTGCTTGTTTCCCTGCAACAAACCAAACTGTCGGTGATTTAAAATACCGCTTCACTATAACTGGTACTCAACCTAAGAATTTCGAAAAGGCTGTACTGTACCTCAGTTTCTCTGGCGCAAATAACGTCACTGCTTTAACTGATACATTCCTTGGTAAGCCAACCTGGGCTAACAAGAACAGTCAACCTCATTGGGATCCAGCAGATAGCACCATGCCAACCTGTGTTGGTGCTGATTGGTGTGGATTCTGGCTCAGACAAATTAACGACCCTGATCCGAACGTTGCTGAAACATCAGTTACCTGGGATTGGGCAGGTGATCATACCATTGCTTACCGAACGGGTGGTAAACTTGGCAAAGGTCCAACTATCAATGAACTCGCTACCGAAATTCAACGTCTAAAAGATGCTGGTACTCTTCCCGCAAACTACAAACTTCCAATCTATGGTGAATATCGTATCGGTGACCAAAAATACCAAGTCTTCTCTGGCCTGAGTCTCGACATTACCCCTTATGCTTGTTCACCAAAACCTGTTGATAAAACCTGGAATGTTACTACTAAATTACTTTGTCCTGATGGAACTACACCTACTAACATTGAAAAACGTATGACTTGGGCTATCTGGCCACCAACACCATTAACTTGGAATTACAAACCTGCTTTGACGGCTGCTGGTTCTACAACTGCTATTAGTCAAACTATTACCGTTAAAAACGTTACTCCAAGTTTAGTATCAAATGTGTATGTTGCCCTCGCCCTTGCATCAGACGGTGAAAATTGGGATGCAAAAACACTCAAGCCAATAAGTAGTGTTCCAAATGTTCCTGAAATTAGAAATGGAACATGGTGGAACCCACCAACTCAGATGTTTAGTTGGGAAGCTCGCAATCTTCCTGCTGGAAACGTTACCCTTAACTATGAAGCACCAGCTGAACTCTGTGCCCCTACACCTTCTCCATCGCCTACACCAAGTCCAACGCCAACACCGACGCCTACTCCTACGCCGACCCCAACACCAACGCCTAGCCCAAGCCCAACTCCAATAGGTCCAATGTGTATGAACATTCAAATGCTTGACCAAAATCAAAAAGTAATTACCACTGCAAATGTTGATGATGCTGTGCAATTTAAATGTGGCCAAGTACCAACTGTTACTCAGTATGAATTCAGAGTAATCACACCAGAACTTAAAATAGTACTCCTTCCTGCATCTGGAAATATGTCATCTGTATATTCAATTAAAGAGTTTGGAAAGTTCCAAGCACAGTGCAGAATATGTCCACCAAGTTCAGCAGAGGGTTCCAGCTGCCAAGAATGGGAACCTGTGCCAGGATTACCGGCACCTACTGCCAGTCCTGATCCTAGACTTATTGGGCCACCAATCAGAGAAGAAATTATAACAAACGACCTCGACATAATGTTACGATAATAGAGAAACAAATTAACTAGTACAGATAATGGAAACACAAAACACACAAATACCAGCTTTCTACACAAAAACACCACAAACTGTGAGTGGTGATGTGCAGCCTACATCAAATGGTTCAAATGATCGACCAAGAAAGTCAAACATTAAGCCAAAATATATTGTAGCAATTTTAGCAGTGTTCTTATTTATCATTGTTGGTGCTGCAGGTATTTTCATAGCTCAGCGACAACGACAAGTTGCAGGCCCAGTCGCTCCTAATGCGCCAGCTTCCAATCCAAAAGCTGCACAAGAACTTGCTAAATCCTGTACCTTAAGTTTTGTTGTTCCAGAACCAACTCCAACGCCAAGTCCTTCACCAAGCCCAGTTCCTAAAGAAAAAGCCGAATGTGAAAGTAAAGAAACGTTCTATGCTACTGCTATTTCATCTGATGCAGAAGCAACACCTTCTGGAGTCGCTCTCTCAGGAAAAATTGGTCCAACAACCCCTGTTCCCGTTGGAACAGTAATTGAATATCGCATCACTGTAGCCGCTAAAGGCACCACGACTGGAGATGTTACTGTAATAGATACTTTACCGGATGCTGTAGAATATCTGCCTGATGCAGAATCTAACTCGGCTTGGATAGTTAACGAAAAAGGTGATCTGACGATCAATCTTGGAGTCCTTGAAGAAGGCACACAAGTGCTTAAAATTGTCGCCAAAGTCGTAAAAGCCACCGATGGTATGAGTGGAAGTGCTCTTCGATTCATAAACAAAGTTTCTGTCATTACAGCTCCAGCTACACCTTCTGGTCCTGAATACTTAAGTGAGTGTAAGGTTACTAATGTCTTGCCTGAGCCAACGCCGACACCAAGCCCAACTCCTACTCCTACACCAAGCCCTAGTCCAACGCCAACTCCAAGTCCAACACCTGGTGTAACTCCTTCACCAACACCTACTCCAACCCCAAGTCCTAGCCCAACACCTGGCGTAACCCCTTCACCAACGCCAATTGCTTACACTTGTCAGAGTCCTTGTGACACAGATGAGCAATGCCAAACTGGCAATGCAAGTCACTTCTGTAGTCAAGAATATGGAAACACTTGCCGCTTATACAGTAATCCATCGGATGAAGACTGTGAGCCAGCAGTTGCAACATACGCATGTAACAGTGCCTGTACAACTAATGAACAGTGCTACGGCGCAAATCCAAACTACGTCTGTAGCGGTGGCATGTGTCGCTTAGATTCAAATCTACCTGCTACAAACTGTCTCCCAATTGCTTATGTCCCACCTGCTCCAGCAGTCGGTTGTAACGAAGTGTGTGAAACAAATGCAGACTGTGATCAAACCGACCATGTATGTGTAACAACATCAACTGGTGAGAACAGATGTAGACATCAAGACTACGTAAATAGTTCAACCTGTAGTGCTCCACCAGCAACTCAGACTGTTTACACAACTACAGTTGCTCAAGTACAACCAGAACTACCTCAAGAATTACCTCAAAGTGGTGCCTTCAACTTGGCTAACTGGTTGAAAGCAGGACTGGTAACACTCGGACTTGGAGCAGCGCTACTGCTACTCCTATAGAAAGCATCTAGGAACAGATACATGATTAATGCATCGTCATCAGTAGGTACTATTACTACACCAAAACCAGCAGGAATGCCTGCGATGCCGGGAGTTAATTCTCCAGCAGCGCCGATGACAAACCTTAATAACTCTGTTCCAAAAGAGCCTAAGACTCCTATTGAAAAACCATTAACTCCTGTTGAGAATACTCCAAGTATGCCTGTCGCTGCTTCTTTTACTCCACCTGCGTCAGTTACAACTAGTGGCCCTAAATTTCCTGACCCTTCTAAAGGTCCTATCGCTATAGATGACGGAAATGGCGCTCCACCAAGAAAAGCTAAGAAAAAATTTCCTCTTAAAGTTATAATCGGCACAGTTCTTCTTTTTGTTATTGTCCTCGCAAGTGGCGTAGGGCTGTATCTTTCACAAACAAGTCAGGATTTACGTAATCAGGCTGCTATTAACTGTGGAGGTATTACCTGTAGTAATGGCCGAACTGCTGGCCCTGACTGTAATGCCCCTCATTCAAGTTGTGATGCTCGTGCTCAAGAATTTTGTGGTGCGGGTGTTAGTTATACCAAAGGAACCCCTGGCTCTTGTACTCCTGGCGGTGGTGGCACTTGTGCTACTTCTGATTGCCGAGGATCTTGTAGTAATTCCCCTTCTTGTGGCTATGCCGGTGACTGTAGCTTATGTAGCGAATCTGATGCCACCCCTGAAAAAGGCAAACGTAGATTTGTCTGTCGTGGACAAAGTCATTCTGGTTGTAATGATGCTATGGGTTCTTATATACCTGCTTTATCTGGTAAAGAGGGTGGTATCGGTACCATTACCCCTGAACACTACTGTACTACTGTTCAGCTCGATTCATGGGGCCCAGCTGGATCTGATGCCAGAGTTGCCTACATTGGTAACCATGGCCAAGTTTGTGTCGAAGGTTCTGGTTGTACCGACTACAACAACCCTTCTTTCTGGGACTGTGCCCCTCCTACCCCGCCTGCCTGTACTGGTGTAACTGGCCCTCTTACAACAGCAGCAAACGTAACTGCAAGTACAAATCTTTCTTTCACAATCAATACTCAAGGAAGTACCACTAATAATATTGAAATTTGTTTCCATGGTAATTTTGCTGGACCAGGATGGAGTACCGGTTGGTCTTGTTTAAGAGATTCTACCCCTTCTGATAATGTCTTTACTTTTGCTAATGCTGCACTTCCAACTGCTAATCCACCCAAATCTGACTTTACCCCGGGTAATGCCACTTTCTATGAAAATTTGATTACTTCTCTTGTTGCAAAAGGACATAATGAAGCTGATCTGCGATCAAAAGGAATCATTTGGGGTGTTAATGTGACAGACGCTCAAGGTTTTTGTTTCTCTGACGGCAGATATACTGGCCCAGGTGGAACCTGTACAAAAACTGATGCTTGCGCTGGGAGCTTTACTCCACCAACCCCCGTTTCAAAAACCTGGAATGTAACAACAAAATTACTCTGTCCTGATGGAACCACACCAACAAATATCAAGAAACGCATGACTTGGGCAATCTGGCCGCCAGCCCCATTGACTTGGAACTACAATCCAGCACTTTCTGCTGAGGGTTCTACAACTGCTATTAGTCAAACTATTACCGTTAATAACGTTACTCCAAGTTTAGTATCAAATGTGTATGTTGCCCTCGCCCTTGCATCTGATGGTGAAAATTGGGATGCAAAAACACTCAAACCAATAAGTAGTGTTCCAAATGTTCCTGAAGTTAGAAATGGAACATGGTGGAACCCACCAACTCAGATGTTTAGTTGGGAAGCTCGCAATCTTCCTGCTGGAAACGTTACCCTTAACTATGAAGCACCTGCTGAACTCTGTACTCCTACATCAAGCCCAAGTCCTACACCTTCACCAACGCCGAGTCCTACGCCTACACCTACTCCAACACCGACGCCTAGCCCAAGCCCTAGCCCTTCTCCAGAGCCAGGTACAGCAGCTTGTCTATGGAAACGTGCCTACACAGGCTACCGCGGTGACACCGGTGCTTCACGAATCTTAACAACAACTACGGTAAACCCTGGTGATGAGTTCTACTTCAGAACGCGTATCATCGCTAATGAAGATGGTGCTGTTGGTGAAGTAACGTTCACTGACATTCTCCCAGACGGCATCACCTATGTTGATGATGCACATAATACAGAAGGATTAGTGTATGACCCAACCGCGAACTCAGTAAGTATTGTCTATCCAACACTTACCAGTTTTGAAGTGGTCGACTTCAGAGTCAAAGTCAACGAAGATGTTGCTGATAACACAACAATCACTAATACTGCTAGCGTTACCAACTCAGGCATCACAACATCTGATATTACAGATACTTGTAGTGTAGATGTACTTATTACTGAAGTTCCACCAGAACCAGTCTATGCATGTAACACAATCTGTAATACAGATGCTCAGTGTCAGACAGCTAATAGTGAATATATCTGTAGTGTCGACAATGGCAATACTTGCCGACTCGATTCAAACAGAGATTCCGACACCTGTACAGCACTTACCTATGCATGTAACTCAACTTGTGAAACAGATGCACAGTGTATGACCGCTAACGAGAACTACGTCTGTCATGTTGAAGAACATGTCTGTCGCTTGGCAAGCAATCCAGATGTTTCTAGCTGTACAAACCCAGTTGCATCACCTCCACCTCCAGCAGTTGGCTGTAATGAAGTGTGTTCAACAAATGCAGACTGTTCAAACAGTGATCACATCTGTTACACCACTCCAGAAGGCGAAAACCTCTGTCGCTTAGCAAACTACCTTAATAGCACCACATGTACCGAACCTGCACAAGTTGTTGTTGTCCAGCCGGAACTCCCTCCAGAGTTGCCTCAGACTGGACCAGCCGATTGGCTCAACTGGGTGAAGACAGGACTCGTAACCCTCGGTGTCGGAGCCATACTACTACTGCTGCTCTAACCTTCGGGCCCCACACTTGAGATGATTGATAGTTTGCGCCAGGCTGAAAGCCTGGCGCAACCACCTAAACAAGTTTCAAAAATCAGTTCTTTCCCACCTTCTCCTGACTGAATAGTTATTTCAGTTCTCAATTTTTCTAACAAAAAGACCTGTATACCATATTTTTCAATTGACTAAAATTCAGTCATGTCCTATAATCACGAAACTGTGAATTCTAAATGCATACACCACAACTTTTTGAGGTGTGTGACTTACTATTCATAGATGAACATTAACAAATGAATGATATATCTCCTTCTCTTGATTTAGTAAGGGAACTATCTGTTTTTCTAGAAATTTTTTCCTCTTAGAACATATAGTTCCCTTACCAAAGGGAGTTGGGGATTTCCCAATATACCAGACAAAACCTACGGAGGTTGTATGTCTAAAAACTTAATGTTTAGTATGTTCTGCCTGATCTTACTGGCACTAGCCAGTACAGGCGCAGTTGTACATGCAGACGCATCTTGGGGTGCTAATCCACCTCCAGATGCACTCATCGAAATTGAGCAGAATAACGACGGCTGTTACAACAGCATTCCAGGCCAACGAAATTTCTTGGTTTGGCAGCAAGACTGGCACACCGTCCAAGTTGACGGTAGTCAGTATTGTGGAGACGCCCGTGCAGTATGGGCACAGATCGGTGGAGGAAACTTCATCGAGATGTGGCCATATGAACCAGAGCTCATTTTGGGTCAAAAAGTTGCAGGCGAAAACAAGACTATCCCTTGGGGAACTATCCTCAATGAGACCAATGATGGGCGAGAAGCCTATCATGCCTGTACTGATGGCTCTTGGCGGTCCGAAAATCTGCCAGATGAGGGTCCAGTGTACGTAACTGGACAACACGTTGTTCCAATTGAGGTAGAGTGCACAATTGCTCTCTACAACGCAGACAGTATTCTCTACTGGTCAGAACAGGTTGTCACAACAATACCAGTCCAACACCTAAACGCTGTCCCGAGCTGCGAAACGCCGGGTCAGCAATCGAATAATCTTCTGGTCAATGGCTTCTACACAGAAGACACTGTTCCAGTTGAGGGTGTGACTGTAACCGCCAAAGTTGGAACTGTTGAAGTTTCAACTACAACTGCTGCAAACGGCACCTACAGTCTTTTGATTGAAGATGCCAGAAATATGATTGGTGAAACAGTCACCGTTTCAGCTGAAGGTGTTGATCTCACTTTTGTGATCACACAGCAGATCTTCGATGCCTGCACCGTTTACATTCCAGTCAAAGAGCTAACAGTCATGCCAGTTTGCGAAACACCTGGTCAACCTTCCAACAATCTCGTTGTTGCCGGCACCTACACCGAAGATGGTGTAGGAGTTGAAGGTGTTGACGTTGTGGCGTCAATCAATGGCGTGCAAAAAACGAACACAACTGACGCCAATGGCAACTACAGTATTCTCCTCGAGAATGCGAGAAGCCAAATTGGCAGCACTGTCGTCGTTGTTGCAAGCACAGAACGTGAACAATTTGAAATCACGTCTGAATTATTTAACCTATGTACGCAAACTGAAGTTGTCAGGAAAGTAACATCTTTCCCCTCCTGCGAAACGCCAGGACAACAATCAAATAATCTGATTGTTTCCGGCACCTATACCGAAGATGGTGTGGGGATCGAAGGAATTATGGTTATGCTCAAGGTGGGAAACAATACTATTCCCACCCTAACTGATCAAAATGGAAACTACAGTATTGTACTTTCGGGCGCCAGGGGCATGATTGGTGAAATGGTTAAAATCTCGGCTATGACAGCCAAAGATTCCTTCACCATTACAAGCAAAATGTTTGACGCTTGTACGGTGACTGAAATCATCAAGAAGCTGACTACTGGTTTTACCTGTGAAACACCAGGCATGCCATCAGACAACCTCGTTGTCGAAGGTTTCTACACAGAAAATAGTGTGGGAATCGAGGGCGTTACTGTTTCCGCTAAAGTTGGCGCCATTGAAGTTTCGGCCTCAACCGATACAACTGGATACTACCGAATGGTACTACCTGGTGCTCGGAGTGAGATTGGAAATACTTTAACGGTAGCTGCCAATGGTGAAGAAGTTTCTTCTGTCGTAACATCGGGCATGTTCGACGCATGTGCGGTAGAAGTTGAAACATCCTATGATGTTTCCTTTGGTTGTGGCGAAGATAACTGTGGTCAGGTCGTTATTACAAATAATGGCCCAGATCCAATTCGCTACCAATTGCCCTTTGGTGATTGGGAAACAATTGAAGCGGGAACTTCAAAAATTGTCTGGACAAATGGCGAGGTCATTTATGATGTCGTCAATTTCCCACTTCTGGTCGATGATGGCCAGGAAGTTAAGACTATCACTATTGTGATTGGACCATGTGACCAAGATGATGGTCAACTTGTTCCAGTCAGTGTCAAAGTTAACCTCGATAACTTCCCCTATGGTGTGCCAGACATGCCTGAAGGCAGTTATCTGCAAGTAGAAGTCTTTGGAGGTGCTAATAGCTCTTTGGCTAAAGGCAAAGTTGCCTCATTTGTTATCAATGGGCCCGAACAGGACCCCAATAATGCTGGCAATTTCTCCTGTAAAACAGGAGACTTCATGGTTGAAGAAGGCGAATCCTTCTGGGTAAAAGTAGTGCTCTACTACCCAGATGGCACGATTGCCAAAGACAACCTTCGGATGGCAAATCCCATAGACCCCAAACAGCCATACTACACATGGCTGAGCGGGCACGGAAGTGGCATTGACTGCGTCGCGATTGAGCTCGCGCTCGATCCTGACGAAGATTTGATGAAGCCAAATCCTGTATTCGAAGACTTGTTGGTTGAGGCAGCGCAATTAACTGGGCAACTAATCGAAGAAGTTGTTGTTCCTGATGAATACGCCTATATTGGGGAAAATGGATCGATTTGGGTCCATGACACCAGTGGCGAGTGGAATACAAAGCGAGTTGGAACCGAACCAACTTACGATCCAAACACTCAGTTGATCACCTTTAAAATGGGAACAAACTGGGTGCAGACAGATCGTGTCGGCGGTTTCCTGCGAAACATTGCGCCTTCCGCTCCTAAAAGTTAGTATCATTTATTTTGTAATGTAGCGTAATAAGCGCCGTCAGTTTTTTGACGGCGCTTTTTCTTTGCCAAAATGTATCAAAATAATTTAATACTGTCAGTACATAACCTAATCTACAATTATCCTTTCGCATTTTCTCAAGTTGTTAGGTAGAATGACTACACAATGAAAAAAAAACACTGCATAGTTATTGGAGGTGGATTAGCCGGTCTTATCACTGGTCTCCCACAAAAACACTTTCCACTTTAGAAACTATTTTTGAAGCAATTGAAAAGATTATTCCAGATTAGAGATGATTATTTAAGTGTGTTTGGAGATCCTAAAATTACTGGCAAACCTGTTGGCGGTGATGTGAATGAAAATAAAAAAACTCTCTACAGATACTTTTTATTTGAAGCACTTGAAACAAAATCAGAAAAAATAAAGAATACTGTACGCGCGTGTTAGGGTAAGAATTCTCTTTCTCAAACTGAAATATCACTCATTCAATCTGTTCATATAGAATTGGGAATTGTAGCTATTTTGCAAACGAGAATTGATGAGTATTCTGAAAAAATTCACAAATCACTTGATCAACTAACTGAATCTGAAAGATTTAAAGAAGAGATTCTTTCTTTAACTCAATTTGTGGCACTTCGACAAAAGTAGCGTGCACTATTACTCATAGGAGCCGAGAGTGACTCACGCAGGTGCGCTCGTGCGCCCGTCGCGAACGATTTCAAATCAGTCTCTGACCCACCAAATAAAATAAACCAGCTTACGCTGGTATATTTTATTTGTGAGCCGAGAGGGACTCGAACCCCCGACCAGTAAGGTATAAGCTTACCGCTCTACCAGCTGAGCTATCGGCTCGTGCTCTAGTATAGTGTACCGTATTTTTTTCTACAGTCCACTCGTACGAGTGATTATTATATACCAGCAGCGTTTGTCTGTTTAGTGTATATTCATCGTGCTATAATTAATTTCGAATGGATCGAAATGAAAACTAAAGCACAAAAAATACTTTCACGTATCAAGGCAAAATGGAAAATAATTGCAGTTGTTGCAGTCGTTCTAATACTTGGCATTGGGTACTACATAAACTCAAGAGCTGCAAATGTTGTTGAGCTTACTCTCATTAATCCCGAACGAGGCTCAATCACACAATCTATCGAACTTTCAGGCACAATTGATGCGAAAGAACGTGCCCGCCTTCGCTTTTTAGCTGGCGGAAAGCTCACCTATGTTGGTGCTAAAGAGGGCGATGCTGTAAAAAAGTGGCAAACGCTCGCAACTATCGATCAAGCAACTCTACAAAAACAGCTAGAACAAAACCTGAATAATTACAGCAAAGAACGCTGGGATTGGGAACAAACTCAAGACAATATCAATAGTGATTATAACAATCAATCTGATGCTGACAGACGAACAATTGATAAAGAACAGTTTGACCTCAACAACTCTGTGTTGACTGTTGAAATTCAAGATATTGCCATTAAAAATACTCGTCTGACTGCCCCATTCGATGGTATTCTCACAACCAGTCCAGCTGCAATTGCTGGCATGCAACTACTACCTTCAGACTTTTTTGAAGTCATTAATCCTTCCACTGTTGTGTTTAGAGCATATGTTGAGGAAGAAGACGTTACTAAAATTAAAGAAGGCCAATCTGCAGTTATTTCACTCGATGCTTTTGGTGATGAAACCACAGAAAGTTCAGTAAACTACATTTCTTACACAGCTATTCAAAGTTCACAGGGAACCGTATTTATAGTTGAGTTTCCCCTAGGAGCTAGTGCTGAAAATATGCCATTTAGAATTGGCATGAATGGTGATGCTCGGGTCATTTTAGCCCAAAAAGACAACGTGCTTTCAGTTCCCATCATTTCAACAATTCAACGTGAGAATATCACCTACGTGCAAGTACAAAACGCTGCCGGAGAAATTGAAGAACGCGAAATTGAAACCGGCATTGAATCAGATGAGAATATTGAAGTCATTTCAGGTCTTTCCCAGTCAGATTTAGTGGTACTACCAGAATAATTTTACATGCTACTTCGCTTGAACTCAGTTTCAAAACACTACCAACTCGGTGATACAAAAATTCGTGCACTCGACGATATAACTGTTGAAATTGAGCGAGGTGAGTTCGTTGCCATCATGGGCCCTTCCGGAAGTGGAAAATCAACATTCCTCCAAGTGGCAAGTATGTTGGCAACACCAACTGGTGGAGAAATTTATCTCAAAGATATCGATGTAACTCAATATAATGAAGTTGAACGAGCACAACTAAGAAATAAAGAGATCGGCTTTATTTTTCAACAATTTAATCTGTTAGCAAAAACTTCAACACTAGATAACGTGCGCCTGCCCCTTATTTATGCCGGAGTTTCCGAACGTGAACAAAAAAGACGATCCATAGCTATGATTGAGCGAGTTGGATTATTAGATCGAATTAATAATGGACCAGCTCAACTTTCAGGTGGCCAACAACAACGAGTAGCTATTGCTCGTGCCCTCATAAATGAACCCGCTATTATTTTTGCAGATGAACCAACGGGCAATCTTGATTCAAAAAGTGGTGATGAAATCATGAAACTCTTAGTAAACCTCCATAAAGAAGGTAAAACTATTATCATGGTTACGCATGAAACTGAAATTGCAGATTTTGCCCAAAGACTCATTACCTTTCATGATGGCGAAATCATTTCTGATACAAAAAAACGAACCAAAAAAAAGACCCCTAAAAAAAGAAAGGCTTCAAAATAATGAAGAATACCTTTCTACTGGCTATAAAAGCAATCTGGGTAAATAAAACTCGCTCCTTCTTAACCACACTTGGTGTGATTATTGGTGTCGGATCTGTGGTCTTACTCACATCCATCGGAAATGGTTTATCAGCATTTGTAACCGCTGAATTCGACAAACTTGGCGCAAACACGGTAATTATCTATCCTGGCGATATTCTTGGTGAAAATGGTGGATTTAATCAACAAGCACAGCTCAGTGCTTTTGCAAACTCAAAATTAACTATGTCGGATGTGCAAAAAATTCAGCGTCTGCGAGAATTTGTTGCCTTGGCTGTACCAATGACCCTAAAATCCGAAACTGCCTCGTACCGAAATGAAGTTGAAACAACTAGTATTATCGGAACAACTTATCAATACACAGAAGCTCAAAGTAACATCCTGGTAGAAAAAGGCAGATTCTTTGATAAAAATGAAGAAGATGGAGCAAACAAGGTGGTCGTTATTGGCTACGGAATAGCTGATACCCTTTTTGGTGACATTGATCCTATTGGCAAAAAAATAAAACTTGGCTCCTCAAATTACCGAGTCATTGGAGTAATGGAAGAAAGTGGAGGTGGCGGTTTTGGCGGCCCATCTTTCGACACCTATGTGTATGTGCCTATTGAAACCGCCTTCCGACAATTCGACAGCAATACTGTTCTTGAAATTATTGCCAAAACTAAAAGTACAGAAAATATTCCTGAATCTATTGCAGAAATAGAAAAAGTTATGCTCGAGAAGTTTAAAGAAGATGAATTCTCAGTTATCGAACAATCGTCCATACTTGAAAGTATTCAGTCAATTTTAAGTGTCCTCACCGTTGCCTTGGGTGGTATCTCAAGTATTTCTCTAGTCGTCGGCGGCATTGGCATTATGAACATCATGCTCGTCTCAGTAACCGAGCGCACCCGCGAAATCGGCCTCCGCAAAGCGCTGGGCGCAACACCAAACATGATTATGTTCCAATTTTTAATTGAATCAGCCCTGCTTTCAATTTTAGGTGGAATGATTGGTATTGCTCTTGCCTTCATGGGAACCTGGGCACTACAATCATTTATCCCTGCAAAAATCACCATGGATGCTATTTTATTGGCATTTGGTGTTTCTACGGCAGTTGGCCTCATTTTTGGCGTAGCTCCTGCTCGCAGAGCCGCAAACCTGTCTCCAATTGAAGCACTGCGCTACGAGTAACACTCCCTCACTTCTAATGCTATACTCTATCTATGAAGATATTTAAGAAGCTAGTTCTAGTGCTTGTTGTGGCAATAATTATCTCTGGTATCGCCTACTTTTATGCTCAAAACTCGACTTCATCGCTTGCACAAAAACTTACTCCCTATACTGATACTCTCACCCCTGTTGTTGAAGCAATTACACCCTACACAAAATCCGTGCACATTCCTGATACGGAAATTCCTGAAGTTGCTACGCTTGCAGAAAAAGGGAAAGAGCTAACCGAACACGTTGGTGTTGTTCTTGGTGATTCCGTCAGCGAAGCAGATCCAGAAAAGCAGCCACTACATGAACGTGCTGTCGAATACGGACAGTACATCTACTGCAAAGGAATTGTTGAGGAGTACGAAAACAACCACGATACCACTTCACCTTCAGAATAACCTCTAGATCTAATCTCTAAACGACGATTGAGTCTCTTGAGGAACGTCACCACAAACTAAAATAGAGTAAAAGATTCGTAAAGTTCCGAAAGGAAGTGAGCTATTGGCGAACGTCTCAAGCGTCATTTAGAGATTTGATCGACTAGTTATTTCAGCCTGCACCACATCCACATCTTTTCCATACTTAAGACGAGATAATTGTTTGATCATCTCAGCCTGTTTTGGATTCATGCGAGCCTCGATAGACGTCATATCCTTCATCAGCGACATACTAAATGGTGGCACTGGTTCATTCTTCACAATGGTTTTGATGTAGACATGATATTTTTCAATATTTGTTAAGTCGCCTTCATTAAATGTTGGCGCAAATTCATGCTGCAAGAAGTTAGCGTCTGGGACACCCACACGGAAAGCTACCATGGTACCTACGTTACCAAAGACAGCGTTCTTGACTTCTTCGTCAATCTGGCTCACAAACTGGTTAGCAACAACTAGGTTAAGACGATACTTACGTGCTTCAGAAAGAATAACGGCAAAGTCTTCGGTAGCGTAGTTCTGGAACTCGTCAACGTACAAGAAGAAATCTTTACGATCATGCATTGGAATATCCTGACGAGACATAGCAGCAGTTAGCACTTTTGGCACTAAAATTAATCCCAAAAATTTAGCATCTTCTTCTCCCAGCACACCTTTAGAAAGGTTACAGAGAATAATCTTCTGCTCGTCCATAGCTTTACGGAAATTAAATGAACTTTCAGGCTGACCAATAATGTTACGCATGGTTTTGTTAGTAACAAACCGACCAAACTTTGACACAATGTAGTCCAACACTTCTGATTTGTGAAAATCTGAAGTCTGAGCCATCTGGTCAGTCCAATAGCGACGCACCACTGGGTCTTTTACAAGAGGGAGCATTTCATCAATATATTTTTGATCAGTAAGAATACGCACCAACTCAATAAATGTGGTGCCCTTTTTATACATAATAGTAAGCATAGCGTTACGAATAGCATGTTCAAAACGTGGACCAATAATACCTGTTCTATGTGGATCATAGAGCTTGTACATCAAACCAATAATTGAACCCACCACAAAATGACGTTGCTCTTCGCTATCTGCTTCCATCATGTTGAGGCCCATTGGACGGGTTAAATCAGATGGATTAAAGTAAATCACGTCGTCAGCCCGTTCTGGCGGCATGAGTTGCAAAATATCTTCGATAAACTCACCATGAGGGTCAACAGCACAGACACCATTCCCGTTATCGATATCTTGCAAGATCATTTCCTTGAGGAATTCTGACTTACCAGTACCCGTTTTTCCAATGATGTACATATGGCGGCGACGGTCGTCATCACCAATAAACACATTTCTTGTCTCACCACGGTACTCTGATTTTCCTAAAAAGAGACCTTTTGAAGGAATATTATTTGGAGCAGGAGCATGTTTTGCGTTCAGCCACTTAATAAAATGCGTTTCAATCATTTTATTTGGAAGGTGGAAAATTGTTGCTAACTCTTCGGTATTAAGAATCATTGCATTGCGGTTAAACAACGGCATGTAACGATAAATAAAATCAATCATGAAGAGGTGCTTCATGAACACTCGACCTTTTTTAATGTTATTGTAGGCACTGCTAAACTGTGAAAAAGCTCCCGTTATATTATTGATGTGCGATTCTGCCGTATGTTCTTCTGGTGAAGATACAACTATACGCAGTGCGACTCTGAATCCGACTTTTTCACACTTAGTAGTAATTGCTTCCATCTCTTTTGGATCATGGTTATAACTGGCTTTATCTGGGTCAGCCTCGCGCTTTTTCTGCTTTTGAACATACGATCTACCATTATCTTGCCATTTGCGTGAAAGTGGTTGAATGAGTAATTGGACAACGGCTCCTTCACCAGGACCCATTTTTGCCAATGCCGATGTGATTAATGATAACCCGTCAGTAGGTAGGTCTTTGTAAGGTTTAAGAGGTTTGAAGTCAGACTGTTCAAGCGTTAGTGCTGCAAAAGCAACCTTGCCTTTTTTACTAAAAATGTTTACTTCATCGACTTCATTAATGTGAGCATTTGGATATGCACCGTGAATTTGTTTTTCGACATAATCACGAGTTGCTCGAGAACAGCTTACATAAAAAACGATTTCCTCCTTTAACGCAACAATTTCAAATGAAATTATATCGTCTGGTTTCATAAAGCCAGCCACACCCCGATTCTTCAGTGAATAAAATGAAGAAAACATTTGTTCGGCTGCATCAATCTTTGTTTCGTTATCTTTTGGAACCTTAATCATCAGAGTAACAAAACTCAGAGCATACTGCTCTCGCTTGCGGTGTTTAAACCACTGCAAAGCCATATACGCAAATGCTCCCATGAAAGCCCAAAGTAAAATCATAGCGAACAAAGCGCCAACAACTGCAACCATTTGTTGTAAAACTACATTTGGATCCATGGTTCTTTCCTATTCTTCCTCTACATGCCGGTAAATCACTTTGCCAGCAAACATTTTAATCACTTTATGACTCCACTCAACTAGCCAACGAATACTGTTGCGTGGATTTTTCTTTTTTCCTTTTTGCTCTTCATCTTCTGTAATGGGAAGCACAATAACAGGTCGAGATGGATAATTAGTTGTTGCTTGTTCATTAGAACCATCAGCAATAACAACTTCCTGTGGTGGTTGAGCTGAAAAATCTTCAACTCTTTGCAAAAATCCTTCGACTTCAACAGGTAATTCTGGATTCTTCTCAACTTCAACTGCCTGAACAGTGCCTCCGGCATCAATTGATGTAGCGTCAGGAGCCGCAGGTCTTTCAAACGACTCTTTTGCTGAAGCTGGTGCAGGATTTGGTGGATTAAGTGGGTCTTGTGCATTCTGCATGGTTGTCAGCACAGCTTGTGCAGAAGGATCTTGAGGAATTGTAACTGGTTGCTCGGTCACTACCGGAGCCAATCCAAGTTGAGGCTCTTGCGAAGCTTGTGGTTGTTGTATTGCTGGTAGTTGATCTTCAAAAGGATCTGGTTGTGGTGAGACAGGTGGAGTTATCTGTGCACTTTCGGCAACAAGTGCTTCAAGAGATGACAAAGCATCAGCAGTACTCACTGGAGCTGCTGGAGCTAGTTGTTGATTTGTGGTTGCCTGCGCAACCATTTGATCTTGAGGGCCCTGGGCAAGTGGAGATGATCCACCAGTAAGAGCACCCCTGACATTAGTAGGGTCTATCATTACATTCATAATACCATTATCAGGGAATCAAAAACATTAGTAAATGAGCACTGTTCCAGGCTCAATTGATAGATCATCAGCCATTCCAGCTGGTAACTCTAAAACAATGTTTACGGGCCTATTTGAGGCATATGTTGGCAATGCAGTTTGTCCTGCCGCTGGTTTAGGAACATTCTTAGTTACTCCAGTAACTACTGTGTCATCAACCCAAACCAGATCTAAATCAAACTGCATCTGTGGCATCCAAAAATTGCGAACACTCTTCCCAGGGAAAATAAAAAGCATCCCATCAGCTCCAATGGCTTCTCGACCACTGAGTCCTTGGGCAGTACTTTCAGCTGTCGTCACAACTTCGACTTCTAATGTGTGTGCACCTACAGTAATGGTTCTTCGTTCTCTATCTTGAAATTTTGGAACTAACGAATCTTGGGTTGCCATAGATCCTTCTTGATTTAAAAATGACATATGTTTTACTCTCGTCGTCCCTACTACTATAACTACCAGCACTCCTACAACTACTAGGATCGATCCAAATTTTTGCTGAAGAGCATAATTACTTTGTTTCATGTATTGGGACCTTTGTTCGCTCAACATTTTGAAGAATGACCATAAGCAGTATGACACATACCAACACAGCTTGGTTTGCACTCAGCATCAGAAAACCTCGAGGCACACCAATTCTTAGAAAATCCAAAAGTAATCTTAAAAGAGCATAAAAAAAGACATAGCCTCTTAAAAAGTATCCAGAACCAATGGCATGAGTCTTTTGTCGACCCCACAGCCAAGCACCAAATAACAACAAAGCGAGTGATTCATACAAAAAAAGTGGATGAAATGTGGTTGAACCTTCAAATCCAGGTAGACGGTGAGCTGCATCAATTGTTATTCCCCATGGTAACTGCGTGGGTAACCCGTACAACTCTTGATTAACATAATTTGCCCATCTACCAATACTTTGTCCAAATGAGATACTCAGAGCGGCACAATCAAGTAACACCAATACACCCACATTCTTAAGCCACAGTCTTCGAACAAACATGCTAGCAATAGCTCCTCCAAGAAGACCTCCAAAAATACTCAACCCTCCATTCCAAATGGAGAGCGTTTCCCAAAGGTTATCAGCATACAACCAATAATCTGTTGCAACATGCCAAAGACGGGCGCCAACTATCGAGGCAACAATAACTACCGAGAGGAAAAGATAGAGCTCATTCTCAGTGTGTTTCTTAGAAACGGTATTGAGCAAACGCTCAAAAAGCTGCAACCCAACCAATAGAGCAATACCAAGTATTAATCCGTATGCATGAAGAGTTACCCCTAATAGAGAAACCTGAGATACCATATAATCATCTTATATTAAACAATAAACACTTTGAACAAAAGAAACAACCAGAAAAAAACTAACAAACCTAGATACTTATAGAGCGAAGACTGCCCCCACGGTTCCTTTAGCTGTGATACAAATCGTAAATTAAACACATCTATTGCTGAGCGGACTTGAATCATCTCGATGATAATTCCAGTGAGTAGAAGTATGACCAACCCCATTCCCAATGAGCTACCAGATGAAGTAGTCACAAAAATACCAAGAGGAATCAACGCAGCCACAAAGAGCAGTGACCTTGTCATAATTACTTGATTTTCAACACCTTGCTCAGCATATTTTTTTGAAAAAAATGCTTCATCAAAATACAGCAACGCCGTTGCTAATACTCCACCACCAATAAAAAGTAGCGACTGTAAAACTGACTGAGCTCCACCAGTAACATAAAAAGCAGCTCCAAAAAGCACCGTGAAAAGTACTTGCAGACCATAGGTCATTATTTTTTTCATACTTACTTAGCTACTTTATACTCAATAATTTTTCGCACATGAGCATTTACGATTTCTCGAAACTCGTAGGAGCTATTATATTCTCTCAGCAAACGATCATGCACTATTTTGAGATCACTCTGTGATACACCTGAACCAAATAACAAGACGTCATTACCTGCGTTGGCTGCTTGCAAAGCTACATCTTCTAAGTACACTGACTTGTCATCAACTCCAGTTGACTTCATTTCTAAAGCGTCTGAAATAAGGAGTACATTGGGAAACTCCTCGCTGAGTTGTCCCACACAATCACTACTAAGGGAACAAGGTTTTGTTGCATCTTGATTTTCAACGCCAACATGACTGGTCATGACGGCACTGTATGGATAGACTTCAAGTAATGACTTATAGAGTTTTACTGAATCTTCATCAACGCTCACCTTATCAAATGTTGTGTGGAGATCCTTTCTTGATCGTCCAATACCAGGAAAATGCTTTAACACAGGGAGAATTCCAGCTTCTTGATAGGTAGTAATAAGCGCACTTGAAAAGGTAAATACTTTTTCTGGATCATTTGAACAGACTCGAGATTTAAGTATCGGGTGATTAGTAGCAATATCAATGACCGGAGCAAGAACCACATCGATACCAACTTGTGCTAATTCTGCAGCTGATGCTTTCCAGGGATCAAACATATCGGTGAGTTCACCATCGCACTGTTCTTGCCAGCTGGGTAGATCAGTGAAACTAGATCCACTTAAACGCTGAACAGTACCACCTTCGTGATCGACCATGCTCCAAACTGGAGTATCTGTTGCTAATTTCTCATCAACATACGAAATAACTTGAGTTGCTTGTGTGCGTGAGATGTTTGCTCCAAAGAGTGTCACAAATCCCCATTCTTTCAGGAATAAATCAGTTGGTGGCACAAATTGTTCCATATCATCTTGGGTCAGTTGTTCACCGGCAAGAAAACTCACATACGCACTCGAAACTGCATCTTGATTAGACTCAAACTCTTGACGGGCTTGAGCCTGAGCAGAAATACTGGCAAGGAAATCTTCAGTCTCTATTGGCAGCGCAATTAACTGGGCAATTTTTTGATCTGGAGTCAACTTTGAAACGATTGCATCTACCTGTTCTGTTTGTGATATTGGGACAATTTTTTCTGGAACATATTGTTCCTGTGCCACGTCTGTCACAACAGTTTCAGAAAATGGAGTATATTGGCTAAAAGGTTTGAAGAAAAAATTAAACCCAGAAAGTACTGCGAAAACAGCAAGTATCCCAATCAGAAAATAAGTAGCAAATGGGGATTTCTTTAAGGACTGTTCCATAGGTATTTCTTCTCTGTCGACTGGTGCAGTTTGAGTTACATACTCCATTGCGTTATTATACCTTCTTATTTTGTTTAAGTTGTTTGACTTTCCACATAAACAATCTGGCTTTACTTTTCGCAGACTCTGCATCAGATACAAAACTAAGTGCCTTTTCAAGCAATGCTCGATCAACCTCTTTTGCCATCTTCATATAGAGTGACTTATGTTTTAAGTCATTCAGTTTGACTGCTAGTTGATAGCCAAAATCTTGAAATTCTTGGCTTATATATTTATTTTCTGTAACTTCATACGCAGCAAAAAGATCTCCAATGCCAGCAAAACTTGTTTTATTATTTTTCGACATATATTTTTTCTTTGTCCTTCACTAATAGTGAAAGACCTACCCCAACAGCAGCAAATAAGAAGAGTGAGTTCCAACCATAATCAAAAACAAAAAATCCCATGAAAACTGTCCAGAATAACATTGCGGTCGCATTAAGAATCATTTCTCTATACACAAAATATGAAAGAGCATTACTGCCTTTACTTCTTCGTATCAATACCATATCGTAAAAAAGCCAGTGAAAGTTAGATGTTAATCTATCTACTACATCAATCAATGCAATGCTCACTATTGAAAGCACCTGAGTCCTTGCCAACCAAAGGATAGTCAACACTCCACCACTCAAAAAGAAAGGCTTTCTACTTTTAGTATGATCAATATACACACTAATAAAATAGGTAAAAATCATTGCTATAAAGAGTGAAATCGTGTACAAATAGCCAACCTTGTCCACTGAGCCAAGAAAAATAAAAACATACAGTGGCCAAACGTAGAGTGAGGCATCGTTAACATACCGTCCCATTATTGACACGGTCAACTTTCTAAACCTAACTTCTGTAAGCCAACTCATAAACTCTTTTAATGAAACAGTATCTTTAATACTTTCTATCTCCATAAATAATGTGAAAATTAAACCAATCATGGTACCGACTAATGCTATTAAGAAAATTGATTCCAAACCAATTGTAGCTGCAACTAATCCACTTATTGCTGGACTAACAACGGCAACTAGTTGCAGTAAGAATTGCAAAATTCCCAAATCCTTTCCCATATGATTCTTGAAAGTATTTTGTGAAAGCACCGTATAGTAACTCGGCCAGAATAGATTTGACTGCAGAGCTTCAAAGACTACAGCCGCAAAAATAAAGAGTGGATGTATGTTACTTGCATAAAGTAGGAGTAATCCAATTAACCTCAGTAAATAAGATAAAATCATTACTTTTTGGTGACCAACTTTGCGAATCAGCTGCGCAAGAGGAATTGCGGTAGATAAAGCAATTAGCCCGTATAACACATAATATGTACCTAAAGCAATAATTCCTTGATGAAAGTGAGAAAGTCCTGTAAATGCATACACGCCACTTGTTTGACCAAATTGGAATAAATAAATTGGCATAAAAAAAAGAGCCAACTTATTAACTAAGTCACGAGCAACTCGAACGCCATAGAGAAATTTTAGAGTAGGCCGCTTTGAAGAGTCTAAACGAATAAAAGGCAAATGGAGATGGTGATCTCTATATCTGGGCATAATTGTATGGTATCAAATACTACTTGGTAAATCGAGCCATGATATCTGGGACAATCTCTTGTATAGTGACACGCTCTAGTTTCTCTTTTTCTTCAAGTGAAAACGACTGTAACACATATGCTTTCCCAGGAATGGTTCTGTCACCTTGACGGGAATCAATACCAATCCTTAAATACCAAAAATTTTCTTCAGAAATATAGGCATGAATTGAGGTTAGCCCATTATGCACTTTAGGCCGTTTTGCCTGTTGCAACTTATACTCACCAAAAGGGATATCAAGGTCGTCATGCACTACCAATAAATTATCTACCAGAGGTGCATCAACTGCATCTTTATAAAAATCGAGCACAGCTCTCACTGCTTTACCAGAATCATTCATATAGGTCTGAGGTTTTACCATCAAATAGTGTGAGTTCTTCGAAATATCAGCAAAGAGGTCTTTCTTGTATGCAAAATTTGGCATCTCAAAAGCGTGAGCAATAAGATCAAGAACAATAAAACCCGCATTATGTCGAGTGCGGAGATATTCATTTCCTGGATTTCCCAGACCAACAAGTATTTGCATACCACTATTGTACCAGTCATGTATACTAAAACCTATGCAGAGTCAAAAAAAAGTTAATCCATTTTTTAGCATTATTATTCCTTCACTCAATGAAGAAAAGTATTTACCCCTGCTCTTGTCTGATTTAGCAGAACAGAGTTTCACTCATTTTGAGGTTCTCCATATAGATGCTCAATCAATAGATACAACTGTTGAAAAAGCACAGTCATTTGCTGAATCTCTTCAAATTAAAACTATTACCTGTCCTAAAAAAAACGTGGGTTATCAACGAAATCTGGGTATTACAGAAGCCTCTGGCGATTGGATTATCTTTATGGATGCTGATAATCGCATTCCGAGTTATTTTCTTGAGGGAATTAAGTACAACTTAATGAAAGATAAAAATGTTGCTATCTTCACAACATTTATAGATGCAGAAAGCTACTCATTATCATACAAGCCAATGGTAGTTTTAACAAACGTACTCCTTGAAATCCTTACACATATTAAACCCTCTGGACCAGGTTCGTTAATTGGAGTAAAAAAAGAACTGGCAGAAAAATTTCCTTTTGATACTAAACTTAAGCTTTCTGAAGATCACTCCTTTATTGATACTATTGTGCAAGCAGGACATAAGTTCACTTGTTTCAAAGATCCACAGTACATATATTCCTACAGACGTATTGAAAAAAATGGTAGATTAAAAACTATACAAATAAATGTAAAAATATACTTAAGTTACTTCCTAAACTTGGACGTAAACAAAGATAAAGAACTCTACCCAATGTCTGGAGGAACGCTCTATTCTAAAGAAAGCATTAAGGGTTTGAAAAAACTTGAGAAAAAGTATTCACTCAATACAAAAATTCTTCCCTTTAAACTACTCAAGCAACTAATTAAATCAATTTCCGAATAACTTTAATCAGTAACTTGCCACTTTCCTTGTTATGCTCAGCCATTGCTTCAACTGATTTTGAAAAAGGATTTAATAATGTAGTGTCTGAAATAATTGAGGCAAGTAACTTACTCGCTCCCATAATGGACTCTTCAACAAAACCTAGTTTTTCATTAGTTATAATTTCAAGATTAACATCTTCTTGACCAGTCACGTGCGTAATCGCAAAAAAAGGTGTTAGGGTTGCAACAGTCTCAAACAGCGTATTGGGACCTGCTTTACCAACCACTAAATCAGATGCCTGCATGTATTCATACATTTTTTTAGTAAACGGTAAGACTCGAATTTCAACATTAGGAGATATAGTACTCACAAATTTTGCTGTTATGGAAACTTGATCTGTAAGTAACTTGCTTTTGCCACAAGCAACCGTAATCACCATTGGTTCACTTACTATCAGTAGTGAAGGCAGAATCTTTAAAATGGCGTTTGTGCCCTCCGAACCAGATGCAATAAGCATATGGAACGTATCAGGAGCAATTGCATACTGCTTTCGAATCGCTGTTGCTGAATATTCAGATTCAAAAATATCCTGCACAAACCACCCCGTAGTATAAAAAGTGCAGTCAGGATACATATCTTCAAGGCTAAATTGTGTATCTGTATCAAAAGTAAGATTGTAATTTGCAACTGTACTAACTTCGAGTGGATGCACGTTACCTGGATTCGCGAGTACATTGATAAAGGGAATATTCTTTTCAGAACAAATTTTTTCAAGAGAAGAATTATATATAAAGTTAGTATTTATACACAGATCAGGCTTTTCTTTCTCAATAAATTCAGTCAATGGTTCAACAAACTTATGGCGAAATATCTTCTTTGAGACAGTAGCCGCCTGATTAATCTTAGTAAAATTATAAGGAATTGAAAAAATATATGGTGCAAATTTATACACCATAGCGTACTCTTTCATGAGCATTGCATCTGAAAAATACTGCACAACTTCGTAGTCTGAACCTGCTAATCGTTCAATTTTTTGTTGAATAGCATCAGCAATGCTGGCATGACCTTGGGGTGTAGTAAAAATTGCAATTTTTTGTTTGTTTGGCATTAGAAATGATTATAACATTTAGTGGTATAATCTCCTCATAGAATACTCTCATGGAAAAGTCATATCCACCATTCCAACCAGAAATACAAGAGCACAAACAGAATCCTCACTTTTATTTTTTATCTGGCTTATCAGGTACAACTGATTCTGGTGACATAATGGTTCCTGAAATTCAGGCTGCACTTGATTCGCTCGTACCTACAGCCACACCGCCGGAATCTTCTCTGTCCGCTACCACACCAAATTCGCTAAAAAAAGAAGCTGCAGATATCACTTATTTAAGTAGCGTTGCATCTGGAGAAAAAGTTGATACAAATCCTGAGTCATCTGAAAACAGATATACAAAATATTCAAAAGAGATCCTTGAACGACTTAAAAATAACCAAGAAGTAGTCATTTTGGCACACTCATTTGGAGCACAAGAGCTTGATCGGCTCTTTGAAGACTTAACAGGAAATCCTGATCTTGAAGACAACGTAGATAAACTTACCATCATTTTAATGGCTCCCTACGGTTTGATTGAGAAGTTTAAACACGCTCCGCGGTTATTACGTTTCCTTGAAATTGCTCGTGCCCAAATGCCCATTGGCCCACTCAATAGTTTCCGACAAGGACTTGAATCATTGGCCTACCTACCACCAGCCGAAATTGATGAAGACGTTCTTGACTCCACAGTTTCAGCATTGTGGGCAGATAATACAGAGTACAAGAACTTACGAGCAAATGATGCAATCCAAACCTTTCAAACAATTCACAAGGACGAAGGTTATTTCGTAACACTTCCAACTGAGCAACAAGAAGCGATTAAAGCCAGCGTTGCCCCCATCGATGTCCAACTTTCAGCTGCAATTACTGCAAAAAATTGGCCTATTTGCAAACAATTACTCAAACGAAGAGGTAAGGCTCTGAATAAACAAATGGAAGAAGCATACAAAAGCAGTATGTCTGCAGACATGTACAATACTATGGCACAAGCCGGACTTGGTGTTGCAGGGCTGTATGAAAGAGTTCTTAAAGGTGGAGCCTTTACAAGACTTCAGGAACTTTCAAAAGAAAACGCTCAAGGTAAAAAACCAAAGATTAAAGCTATCATGCCAGAGTACGATGTTATTTACACTCTAAAAGAATTGCAGGAGCAATTTAATTGGACTGAAGAAGAGGCACTAGCAAACGTTGCCTTGCTTTCCTCAACCACACATAACTCAATGGCACTCAATTCTCGTGGGCTTGGTGAAGCTATTGCTCACCTTTTAAGTTAAGAGTATCTAGCATAATTACCAATTATTGTAATGAATCTAGTTCTGCGATCGACGTCGCATCAGTCCAATTTTTATCTTCTCGAATACTCATAAGCCGTGGGAATCGCAGCGCAACTCCTGCAGTATGATTAGGTGAACGAGTTATCTCATCGGCTGCAATTTCAATAACCAGTGATGGGTGTACCCAAACGTCGGGAGCTAGCGAACCATCTACCACATACTGGCTCGGCATCTTTTCTACAGCAAAACTATCACAACGTTGTTTAAGATCAACCAATCTTTTTTCTGAAAGGCCAGTGCCAATTTTAGCAATTGTCTTAACAGATTCAGTTTCATCTAAGACACCAACCAGCAGCGCACCAATACCAAACTGAGAGCGCTTTCCGCGGCCAGCATAGTACCCCATCACTACCACATCTAAGGTATCTTTGAGTTTTCCCGAAGTGCCTTCTTCTTCTTTTATCTTCACCCACTTCCAACCTTTGCGGCCACTTTGATAGTCGGAATCAACCTTCTTTATGACAGCCCCCTCAAGTCCTTTGGAAAGCTGATCTTCGTGGTATTCACGAAGCAATACTGGATCACTGGTAATAATATAGGAAGCCAATTCAAATGTTCGATTGTTCTTAAAAAGACCCTTTAATACGTCTTTTCTTTCTCGCAATTTTTTGTCGATTAGACCGATGTTTACCCGAAACAGCACATCAAACACAAAAAACTTAATCGGCACTTTTTCAGAGGCAGCACCTATGTCGTGCTTACGTTTTCTGGTCATAGTTTCTTGGAACGGTAAGAGCTCATTAGTTTCAGGATTGTAGCCAATCGCTTCAGAATCCAAAATTAAAGCTTCTTCATCTGTGCTGTTTTTAAGTTCGGAAAGTTCTGGAAACATGTGCGTAACATCATCTAAATTTCTTGTGTACGCTCGGACTGTAGTGCCATCTTGAAAACCACTTCTCTTAAAATGAATTTGAACTCGTAGGCCGTCATACTTAGGCTCGGCAATCACCTCACCCATTTTGTCGATTATTTCTTGTGATGAATTAAGTCTATGACAGAGTGCCGGAACCACAGGAATACCAACCTTCACAGAGTAAGCCGCAAGCACTGCTACGGGATCAGTCTTACTTGCAACGATGTCTGCTAAATACGTTTCTGCAAGTACTCCAATGTCTGCTCTTTTTTGATAGGCATCTTCCAAAAGCTTATGGTGTGACTTATCTCCTACAACTGCCCAAGAAAGTGCATCCAGCATTGTCATTGCACTAAAACCAAGCCTGACTTTTCCTAAAATAATTCTTACAATAAACTTTGCTGAAACTCCGTCAACGCTGCTAAGGAGTGCAACTACAGCTGAAAGCTTAGTGTCTTGCGAGCCTGTCCCAGAAAAACGTGCAATCTTTTCGAGTGCAGCATGTACTTCTAAAATAGTAAGGCCTGAGTTTGTCACCTGCATCCATTCAGCAACAACTTGTCCTAAATCCCCTACTTTTTTGTAGCGTTTGTTTACTTCAATTTCAGCAGAACTGCCATCTTCATCTCCAAAAAGAGACAGAGAGCTACCAACTACAAAATCACTCGGCACGCGGGCAATGGCTCGAAGTAACATTTTGGTTGAGAGTTGAAATTCAAGTGAAAGGTAGGGAGGCACCAAACTACCCTGCATCAAGTACGAAGCCGGTGCCAATTCAGAACTATCCAATTGCACAAAAAGTTGCGCAAGTCGTTCAGTCATATCAAGACGAGATGACAGTTGTTCGAGTTCTTCAAGGGCAGTGGAAAAGGTTGAGAATAACATAGAGCACGTCTCATTCTATAGTAAATTGCGTGTAAGTAAAACGACCGTCCGCGACTATTCAACCAGCTGATAGGTTACACCTTTTGTGACACCTTCTTTTTTGATCACGCCTTTTGAAATAAGATCTTTTATGTCGCGCAAAATGGTATCGACCGAAACTTGAGGCAATACTTTTTGAGCATCTTCAGAGGAAATTTTTTCTTGTTGCTGAAACAATTCAAGCAAAATAATTTGTCTTTCTGAAAGAGCAACTTGCTTTCCCAATTGTTTTTTTAGTTTAAGATCTTTTGAGAGTTTAGTAACTTGCTCACGCACTACATCAATTCCAATAGCAATACCATAACAAAAATACTCAAGCCAGTAGGTCATATCACTAAGCGGATCTTGTTGGACCGAAAGTAATGCCTGGTAGTAACTTTCAACGTCTTTATCGAAGTAAGGCTCTATCGAAAAGAAGCGCTTAAAGTCGTACCCAAGCGCATGCATGGTTAACATGGCCATAGCGCGAGCTGTTCGACCATTTCCTTCAATAAATGGATGAATATACACTAACTGATAGTGTACTATTCCTGCCAAGAAAATGGGATGCAACTGTGCTGCCGCAGGTGAGTGAATCCACTCAAAAAAATCATCAATGAGGAAAGGAATTTCAACTGAGACTGGTGGCCTAAAAACAACACCTCCGTGCACTGCGCTTTTAACAATAACTTGTTTGTCACGATAATTTCCAGCGTATGCTTCATCAATAAGACGCTCCATGGTGAAGCGATGAATAATGCTGAGTGTTTCTTTAGTTACAACTTTTGAAACATCAACTGCTTCCTGCACATCAATCCACTTAATAACATTTCGATAGTTAATCACTTCCTGAACATCACGCTCTCTGGCCATAATGCCTGTGCGATGGAAAACTTCACCGGTATCGCGGACGTCATCTAACATTACAACGCGGCTAGCTTGTTCCTGGGTAAGATCATTTCCTTCAATTTTGGTTCCAAAGTGAACCGTTTTGCTCATCGCGTCTTGGCGAAATTTTGCTTCCCATGCAGGAACAAGTGGTGCATTATCAATTAATGCTTTTGCAGACTCAATGCGAGTAATATACGTAAGAAGGTTATTTGTAATTCTAAATTTGGGCTGATACATAGCTACTCTTTAACCTAAATTGATGCCAAATGATATACTGTGGGCTAGTTGTATTGTAGCGTAATTTCTGCAGTTTGTGCAAGGAAAAAAGCATCGTAAAGATGCGGTATACTATAACTGTAATTAATAAAAAGGAAAAATACTATGGCAGCTATTGAAAGTCCAGAAAAAATAAGCGACGTGCCAAAAGCACTGGTAAAAAACATGATCTTCTTAGCCACGAGTGGATTTGGTGTAGTTGTTGCACTTGCATGGAATGAGTTTATTAAAGCCGGAATTGATCAATATATTGCCCCCTACTTTAAAGGTGGCAGTATTTTCTCACTCTTTATCTATGCAATCGTAGTTACCGTAGTTGCTGTTGTCGTTATCATGCAACTTTCATCCATCGAAAAGAGACTTGCTAGAATTGAATCTCTTTTTGAAGCAAAAATAGCCCGACAAAAAAAACAAGCAAAAAACAAACAGACTTCTGCAAAATAAACTAGAGTTCGCTTAACAAAGTTGCCAGTGTTTTGGGCACTTGTACAGCTAGATCACTAGCGTTAAAAAAGGTTCCCATAGTTTCAGCCAAGACTTCACCAGCTTTTTTATTGGCAAAACTACTGACCAGTAAAGCTGTTTCCGCTGTGTTTGTTGCATATAAACCTGCAAGCAAACCTGCTAACACATCACCTGTTCCACCCTTGGTCATGCCGGCTGATCCTCCTGACATCCCAATTTTCCGACCTGAAACATAGACCGTATCAACTTCACCTTTTACCAACACTGATACACCTTTTTCAACAAGATTTTGTACTGCCTCATCTACTGGACACTGCATGTGCTCTGCAACGCGTTCAAGCTCTTTATAATGTGGAGTGATTATCATAGTTTCTGTTAAAAGATCGGGGTGTACCATTTGCAGTGCACCGGCATCAACAACCCATTTTTTTTGAGCAAAGCGTTTTAAGAGCTCGTTCACTACTGTTTCGGTTGCTTGATTTCGCTCCATTCCAGGACCAATTAAAATAACGTCTGCTTCTGTAATGTACTCATCAAGCTGGCCTTGTGGAACAACAATACCATTCCAAAATTCTTTCTTAGCTTCAAGAATAAGTTCTTCATTTTGAGGAATAGAAGAATAAAACAGCATATCTACAAACCGCGAAGCTGTTTCAAGTGACCATCTGATGGGTGCATGAAATAATTCAGATCCACCAATAAAAACCATGCGACCGTTTTCTCCTTTATGAGAACTACTGATTGGAACGACTAGGTTACTGAGTGCTAGCTTGATGACGTGTGGAACTTCTTTCATGCGATTGATACTATCATAGCCTTTCTAAGAATGTATGTAGTGTTACTTTTTCTGAACCTAAAATACTCTCAACTGTGTGCACAACATCAGCATCAGTTGAGGTCACGACCGATTGATACTGAGTGAGCGTTTCCAGAACTATTTTTTGACTGTCTGCGTCAAGCTCAGACATAATGTCATCAAGAAGTAATACAGGTTTTTGACCAGTTTTGTGAGCGAGATATTCAAGTTCACAGTACTTAAGCCAAAGTACAGCCAATCGCTGCTGTCCACGGGAACCATAGACTGCCACAGGTAACTCTCGACTTCCATCGTGCAAAATAATCGAAATATCATCTTTGTGCGGACCAATAAGTGTATGTCCTGCAGCAATTTCTCTAGGTAAATACTCTTCTAAACGAGCTTCGGACATAACTGAAGCTTCATAGACGATTGCTAGATTTAGGGGAAATGAAACAGCCGCAAACGTTGCCAAAAACTCTTTTCGTGCGGCTTGAAGAATTTCACCATGCTTAATAAGACTCAGGTTCCAATATTGCAGCGAAGCTCGAGGTTGCTCACCTTCACGAACCTGCTGAAGTAATTTGTTCCGACGTTTAAGTGTTTGATCGTATACTTTAAGTGATGTGCCGTAGTGATGATCTAAAACACTCAGAGGAACATCTAAAAATGATCTTCTTCTTGCGGGTGATCCTTCTATAAGCCTCATATCTTCTGGTCGAAATAACACCGTAAAAAACTTTCCCACAGCATCTTTTTTTCGCTTTTTAGCTCCATTTACTGAAAATAAACGATGTTGGGTGCGCTTTCCTTGCACCATGCCGCGAGTAACAATAACTTCAACTTCATCTGAACCATCATCATTTTGAGTTTTAACTTTACAACGACCGAGCTCTTGGTCGAACGAAATCATTTCTTCAATTTTTCCAGCTCTAAAGCTATTTCCGGTAGATGCCATAGCAATTGCTTCTAACACAGAGGTCTTGCCACTAGCATTTTGACCAATAATCACCGTTGACTGTGTCGGAAACTGCAAAGCAAACGAACGATGTCGCCGAAAATTTTGGAGAGCTACTCCACTTACTACATTTGTTATCTTCATCTTGAGGCAGTATACCGTGAGTTTAAAAAAGTACTAAGTGTCAAAAAGATTATTTCTTTTCAACATTAAAGAATGCGCCATTACAACTGCTCCCTGACCACTGAGGAATTCTGAGGTTGCCTGGTGCGCGCAAGTTAAACGCTTTACAAAATTGATCTCCACTCATACTTACACCATTTATTGTAATAGTATTGGTTCGACCATCCCCTAATGAAACACTCAAAGAATTTGCCGATGAAATACCACCATATTGACCAGCTACATCTCGAAGTTCACCCATGCTGTAAGGATTCCCTCCCCAGCACGAGGTAGTAACCGGACTTATTCGTTCTGCTTCTCCTGAATTTCCTTTTGAAATCACCAAATGTGCATTTACTATGTCGGCCATTTCTTCAGGACTTAACCAAGGGTTTGAACGACCACAAGTATCGCCAGAAGCACTATAACCAGCTCTCCACCATGATTTGTAGAGCCAAGGTGAGCCACCAATTTTTTCGTAAGCTTTGTCTAAGAAATTTGAACCGCCCGAGCCATCTGTAGTATCCCAACCACCAGTTTTTGACCAACCACCATGTGTTGAAGCAAACTGAGTTGAGACAGGATTGCCTCCGCCATCCACCAAAACCATCCCTCGAGTATCTTTAACTGCTTGTTCCCAAGCTCCACCTTTTGGTGAGTTCTTGAAAACTTGGCAACTCTCGGTAGTACAGATAGACTTTTGTCCATTATTTGTGTAACGAATAGCGTATGTACGAGCAGCAATTGCCTGGGCCTTAAGCACTTCTGAAGGCCAACTTTCAGGAACTTCATAAATACGCATTAAGTACCAATCTTCAAAAGAACCTGAACCATTCCCATCCACGGAAATTTGATCCATAACAGCATAATCAGTTTTAATTGATGAACCAGAATAATAAGCAGATAAAATTTGTTGATAGTTTTGACCGCTCTTTGCTCGACCCAACGCACCATATTGACTCATACCGTTACGATGACTATACGAACCAAAAGAGAAAATACCGAAATATCCACCCGGGGCAGACTCATTAAATCCTTTAATTGACGCCAAGTAGTCGTCGGCGAGTTCACTGTCACCACTTACCGTGTATCCACCACTACGAGCATTAATAATTTCCTGCTGACGAGCTGAAAGTTCAGCAATTTTGCCCGTTAAATCTTTTTGATAGTCTTTGGCTTTATCAATTTCTCCTTTAAAGAAAGCTGCCTGGCTATCTAACTGTGTCTGCAAACTAGCCAATGTTTTTTGTGTCTGCTCTAATTCAGCTTTATCGGTTTCAAGTTGCGCAAGTTCAGATGAAATAGTCTGAATAAGCTTATTATCTTGGGCTTTAACCGAGTTGCGATACGCTAAATCTTTGGTGAGATCTGCTGCATTTGAACTTTGAATAACAAGTAACAACGGCGAAAAAGTACGTGCTTTCTTATATTGCTCGTGCACTCTTCGGGAAAGAATAACGTATTGATCAGCTAAATCGTCTTCTCGCTCGTTGATTTTTTCTTCAACACTTTTAGCGTCTTGCTGTGCCTTAGCAATGCCGGCTCGAGCACTGGCTATTCGACTATCCAAATTTTTGACTTCATTCTCAAGAGGGGTAGTTGCTGCTTCTGAGAGTTGCTTGAGGTGTTCGAGCTCATTGATAGCTTTTTGCAATTCATCAACTTCTTCACTCGCCCTTACTCCAGTAGACAAGTATGGTTGCACCATAAAAAGTGCAAGCACCACACAAAAGCCCGCTAGGAGTGGGAACAAAAATTTCTTCATAAATAGAGCTATCTCTAGCCACATTGTAACGAAATTAAGAGCTGTTGGCTATAGGCGTCTTCCTCGAGTAGATATACTGCTGCATCTTGACAAATGCATGTTATAGGATATAATAGAGGGGTATACTATATTTTTGCTTTTCTCGATTTCGAGGGAAGCTGATCTTTAAGTTAGAGGAGAAGTAAAAATGAATTTTTTGGTTCAGTTATTCGGTGTTGAAGCTTTAATATTCTTTGCTATCTTAACAATTGTTTTAGTTGTGTTAGCAACGCTTATCGGAGATGCAACACACGGATTTTTAGCCGTGATCAGCTCCTTGGTGAGCTTCATTGCAATCGGTTTTACTCTTTTTGTTTTTGATATGTTACCCCACCAGTATGCTCAAATGATCTCTCCGTTAGCGGAGTTCATCATTTGTGGACTGTTGTGGTTGGCAATCACCTGGATCGCTCAAAAACTATAGTACACTTTTATATAACCGCTCCCTATATGGGGGCGGTTTTTCTTTCTCTAAACATCCAAGAGACTCGATCAACACTTGCGCTCTGGCATCTTGGCAAATTCTAGGGTAAAATAGCGGTATATCTGATACACAAATAAAAACGAAGTAATTATTCATGAAACAAAAGATTCTCAGTATCTTCTTTGTCTTGGCACTGTGTCTAAGTGCTGAATTACTGAAACCGTCTCATTCTCAGGCAGCCACACACAGCTGCTTAAATCCCGCTGGATTTGATTTTGTTGGAAGTTCTCCAGCTACTGAATATGACGACTCAAATGCAGTCATAACCTTTACATTGAAAGGCCTCTCTCCAAATGCTTCCTATACCGTATTCGTCGCAAAGAGCGGATGCGAGTTTGGTGTTGGCTCAGGATCTCCAACACCAAATTGCCCTTCCGTTGCTGCTACTAGTGCAAGCAGTAATGCGGCTCGAGAAGCAACGTTTACCCTTGCAGCAGGATCAGCATTTCCCGATGGCATGGCCGGACCATATTCAATGTGGGTAGTTGGACCTGGGACAGATGCAGATGGCTGTAAATTAATCGGTTCATATACTCTTGTTACACATGTAGTTTGTACCAGTGATTCAATCTCAGTATCACAAAACAGAGGTGGCAAAACGTGTGTCTATGAAGAGGGAATTGCTGGTTCATGTCTTAATGCTGTTGATGAAATTAAGGTCTCCGCTTCAGGATTGCGAAAGGATGGCTCTCTGTATAACGGAGAAATTCAAATCAATCCAAGTTGGGTCGGTCAACTTTCAACTACGGTAACAAATGGTTCAACATCAACCTTCAATTATCCTGCTCTAGGTGCAGGTGGTTATTCAGTTGCCATTGAAGAACCCGGACCTAAACCAGATCGATGTTCTAAATCTTTTAATGTATCAGTTGATTGTGAAGAATTATGTGTAACTAAAGAGGAGCTTGATGAAGCAGAAAACCTTGGTCCAGATAAATTTAGCCTCTGTGATCAAATAAATAACCCAACAGCTCAACAAAAATGTCTCCAGTGTTCTGGCGGTGAAGACGGCACAGAAGGTATTTGGACTGCTATTGGTTGTATTAGTAAAGAACCTCAAGAAATTTTAGGACGTTTTATCAGACTTGGTATCAGTATGGGTGGTGGTATCGCTCTCCTCATGATTCTTTCAGCCGGATTCACCATGACCATCTCGCAAGGTAATGCTCAAAAAACTGCACAAGCAAAAGAAATGATGACCGCCGCGGTAACCGGGTTACTTTTCATTATTTTCTCAGTAACTATTCTACAATTTATTGGATACTCTATTCTTAAGATACCAGGATTTGGAGGATAATGAAAAAAATACTTAAAGCCAGTGCAATTGTGCTAGTAGCTACTTATATCTTTTTCATTCAATCCACTAACACTCAAGCTGTTGTTTCTTGTGGTCCTAACCCAGGATTCTGTATGGTAAGTGGCCAAGATTGTCCAGGAGGAACAATAGTTCCAGATGGTTCATGCAATAGCGGGGCATATAATGGGACAGCATGTTGTGTAGTAGGCGGCAGAGGCGATAATTTTGACGACCCCGACGACGCCATCAATCCAGTTGAAGCCCCAACAAATGAAACATTCGACGCCCTCAACCCACTTAAAGTTGCAGGCGGTGAAACTATTGATGACGAAGTAGCAAGTGAATTTGCCGATCAACTTTCAACACCTGGTGGAATTGTGACACGTGTGCTCGTATTTATTTTTCCATTAGCAGGCTTAATCCTGTTTCTCATGATTTCATGGGGTGGCTTTGAAATTCTGATGGGTGCGGGTGATAGCAGTAAAGTTACTGCCGGTAAACAACGACTCACCGCTGCTATTGTTGGCTTCCTCATCCTGTTCGCATCCTACTGGATGGTGCAAATCATGGAAGTGGTCTTCGGAGTAGTAATTTTCTAAAGAAAAAGTGAGTTTTTGTAAGTACGGTATGCAAGGCTGTATATTTTTTGAGCAATAATTACTTTTATACACCACAAAAATCTTTGATCTTTCAGCTCAGCCTGACGTTAGTAGATGAGAAGAAAGATCAAAGATTTTTATCTATTTGCCACCAAACCGGCGTTCACGTTTCGCAAACTCCTCAATCATCTCATCAAGCTTTTCAGGCGTAAAATCTGGAAAGGTAAACTCAGGAAAAATAAACTCGCTGTAGTTTGACTGCCATGGCAAGAAACCAGAAAGTCGAAGCTCTCCACTCGTTCTAATAACAAAATCAGGATCTGGCATATAAGCTGTATCGAGATGTTCTGTAATTGTATCTTGCGTTATATCTTTAGGTTGTAGAATGCCAGCTGCAACTTCTTCGGCAATTTTTTTTGTGGCTCGAGTAATTTCATCTCTGCCACCATAGTTCATAGCTAATGTAAGCGTCAGGCCATCGTTATCCTTAGTTTCCTGTTCTCCACGTTCAATGCGCTCTTGAATATCTTTTGCAAAAGCAGGCTTGTAGCCAATAACTTTAATGCGTACGTTTTTTTCACCCAACTCTGCAATTCTGTTATCAAAAAACTCTCGGAATAAATTCATCAGGTAATCTACCTCTTTTTTATCTCTAGTCCAGTTTTCAGTACTAAAAATCCAAAATGTTAGGTATTTTATTCCGCGTTTAATACTGTGATTAATAAGATTTTCAAATATTTCGTTCGTTGCCCTGCGATGACCAAGAAATACTTCCAAACCATGCTCACGAGCCCAACGTCTGTTGCCATCACAAATAATTGCTACTGATGTGGGAATTGTTTGGAATTTTGACATATTAAATGGTATACACTCCTGCCCAAATTTCCTCGAGAAGAGGCAAATACTTTGTATTGAAAGACTCACCAGACTCAATCATGTGGTGTAATTCTTTTTGTGAAACAATTTTTATTTCTGAAACTTCTGACTCATCGAAAGTAATCTTTTCTCCAGAATACTTAGCTACAAAATAGTACATAAAATGAGATTCATGCGGATAGGTCAGATGTTTTTTTGTTAAAAAAGTAAGAGGCATTTTTGTAAGACCAAACTCTTCTTCAAGCTCTCTATACGCTGTCTCTTCAGGATCTGCCCCGGCTGGAATATGGCCTGCCAGCATCGACCACATATTGGGGTGCACACTCTTATATTTACTTCTTTTTTGGATTACAATATTTTTTTCTGCATCAAACAAAAGTACTGAAATTTCTCGATGTATTAACTCAGGATTAGTGTTGGCCTCTGGTCTGGCAACAATACCTATCACCACATCATTTTCATCAACTAAATCCAGCATTTCATCTGGACTGTTTGCTTTTTCTTCAAGAGTTTTTTGTGTTGCTGACATATTAAAATAAATGTTCTGAAATTTCTTTTGGACCAGTGCCAACTTTTGCAGTTAAGGTTTTTGTTACCAATGGTAGATCGGAAAGTCGTTTAGCCACAGCGTCTTGAAATTGTGGCAAAGTAAGCACATGCAAATTAAATCCAGTGTTAATTGTAAAGTAACACTCAATTCCTTCGCTCCTTAGTGCTTGCACTTCTGTCATTACTTGCAGCGTACCTGGGTACCAAAGTATAAGGGGAACAGCACTGGTCAGTAAAATACTGTGAAATTCAAGTGCCTCAGCCTCAACAAGCGCACCCAATCGTGTAAAGTCTTTGTCTTCGAGTGCTTTTTTTACATCAACAATTTTTTGTGGAATCCTCTCTTGGCGAACTGCAAAAAACGCACTTGTTTGTGCTGTGGTGTGCCCTTCTGTTGAAGAGATCTTTTTCTTGCCTTCATGTACAACGGCAACAACATCTCGAATATCCCAATGATCTGCAGAAAAAATACTTTGTGAATATGATGTTTCCGATGTTTCACCATCTAACCATTCAACAAAACCGCTACAGGCACATCTACATGCGGTACCCGAGGCCTGTCGAGATAAAATACTGAGTTCTTTTTCTGTGAGGTTTAAATCGAGCGCTTTTGTAGCCGCAAATGTTAATGCTGCCATTCCCGATCCTGAACTTGAGAGTCCTGTTCCTCGTGGAAAAGTATTTTGTGAAACAACTGTTGCCTTAGTGGTTACCTTTGCCAGTGCTCTAATTCGATCAAGATGCTTAAAAACTCTTTTGGCTTCTCGGGATGTTGCATCTATAACTTCACCCTGAATGGTAACTGTGTCTTGTTTTAAATCTGCATTGAACTCAACGGTTGTGATGGTATCCAAACCATCTAAGATGATTGAGATACTCCCATTTTCAGGTAAGCGAAGAACTTCATCCTTTTTACCCCAATACTTTACAAGGGCAATATCACTTGAGGCTTTAATGGTTACTTTTTTCATAGATTAGAGCGTTTCTGAAGACTCAACACGAACACCTTGTGCGTGTACTGCTACTTCAATAATCTTACCACCGATTTTTGAAAGTGCTGAGGTAACGGCGTCATGTGTCTGACCCGTAACCACAGCTAGAATACAATCTCCTCCCGCAGCGCCTGATGATGTTGCACCAAGTGCTCCAGCATCTTCCGCCGCCGTGATTAATTCTTCAAGTCTGGAATTACTAACACCCAGATCTCTAGCTGCTTGTTGAGATTTTTTAAATAAAGAACCAATCTGCGCCCAATCTTCTGATTCAGCTGCCGCAGGAAAATCTTCTGCTATTTGTGCAATCTCTTTAAATATCTCATTAACCTTTTCTGGCTGAGCTACTAACTTGCTATCAACAACACGAATAAGTGTTGGTGTATCAGCTTTTTCACCAGAATAAGCAATGACCAAATTAAAATTTTTATTTTTAAGATGAATTGGCGTAACCACTTTAGCGGGACTAATATAAAAAAGTGTCCCTCCCCAAATTGCCGCGGCAATGTCATACCCTGACCCGACACCTTGCACTTCAATCACTGCGTGGTAGCAAAGATCAAAAAGCTCTTGCCTGGAAAGCTCAACGCCATAAAGAGCAGTGAGAGCCTTAGCAAACGCAACCGTAACTGCACTACTTGAACCAAAACCATAGGCAGATGAAAAATCACTTTTGGTAGTAACAATAATGCCTTCTTTTTGAGGATATTTCTTCAGAAAATTCTTGTAGAGAATTTCAATAAAACGAACAGCCTTTGGAAGATCTTTTTTTCCAAGATCAGCCATATCTTTTGTATACGCAGTTAAACCCAAATCTGGAGCATCTAGGTGAAACACATCAACACCATTTTTTCGTACTGTTGCGAAAAGTCGCTGATCTACTGCCGTAACCACAGTGGGATACCCATGCACTACAGCATACCCCACAGAAAGCATTAATTTGCCTGGTGCAGATGCAGTAACCTGCTTTAATGTATGTGCTGTTTGCGTCATGAGTGCTTTCTAAAGAAGAGTCTATTGTACCGTACTCGTAAAGTTTTCCCAACCTGAGGTCTGTGCCTCTTTTGTTAATGAAGTAATATCGGGTGCGTATGCCAAAATCCAACCTGATCCTGTTGCGCTACCTCCCGCGCCAGTTACTTTTGCACTACCACCATTTTTTCGTATGATGCGAATTATATTTTTTGCCCTTTGGCTCACAACGCCGAGCTCTTCTAAGTATGCTTCATTCTCATCTAAAAGGTCACCCGAAAAAGTGCTTGTGCTTAGTGCTTCAGCAATTCTTGAACTAACCGAACCCATCTTTGAAAAAAGCTCAGAAAGATTGTGTTTTCTGTGCTTTTGAGCAACAAACTGCACCATTTCACCTGTAGACTCGGCTGCTTTGCCCGAGTGAATTACTAAGAACTCATATGGCTTTTCAATTAAGAGGTGTTTTTTTTCAAATGTGTTGTGTGCATCCAATTTTTGAAAAACATGGGTGTGCCCATACACAACTGCACATGAATCAATGCCGCTAGGGTTTGTATGCACAAATGCTTCAGCTTTAGTTACTAATCGGAACAACTCGTCATCACTTACTGTAAAAGAAAAGTAATCAGCCAGTGCCCTGAATAAACCTAGAGCAAAAGCTGCAGAACTCCCCTGACCCGAACTTGATAGTAATTCAGACTCAGTGGCTACAGATAGATTACTGGCATCAACAGTAAAAACTTTGGAAAAATACTTCAAAATATGTTGTTGATACCCAGAAGTCAGTTGCGTGTTTTCTTGTTGCTGATCGCTTACTTTCACGGTAATACCCTTTTCAATTGCCGACACCACAGCTGGATACCCATACACAACACTATGTTCTCCAGTAATTATAATTTTGCCAGTAGAAAAACCCATCCCTGATTTCATAGAACTATATTTTTTCTGCTTTTAATCCGTAAGAAATAGGCTCTGATGTACTGATCACGGCAGTTCTTCGGAGCACAAGTCGAACTCTATCTCCAGCTTGAAATTTTTCTCCTGGGACACCCATTACTTCAATCGTTTCATTGGCTACTGACAGCACTAAAAAACTATATGGCGCATAGTGTTCTTGTGCACTAGGTACTACATACTGAAATGTCGATTGCACGACAACACCTTCTTTAAACAAATAGCTGGACCATTTTTTGCTCTGTCTCCAGTAATCGGCGGGTTTCATTGCTGTGTACCTTTCGTACTGTTCACTTTTTGTACTATCGTTACCACTGCTGTCGCGCCGCTTCCACCAACATTATGTGTTAAACCAGTACTATAATTTGTTGAAGACGAGAGTAACTCATAGAGATACGCTACCTGTTTAACTCCCGTGGCTCCAACGGGATGTCCACATGCTTTCAGACCACCCGAGTGATTAATCACCGGAAAAGCTACGCTATTTTTAGCAACTGATGTCTTCTCTTTCAAGACCGCTGCAGCTGCCTTACCTGGTTCACAAAAACCCAAATCTTCCATAGCGAGTAACTCTGCAATTGAAAAACAATCATGCACTTCGGCAACATCAATACTTTCTGGACCCTGGTTTGCCATACGGTAGGCATTTTGAGCAGCATCTTTAGTGCTTTGTAGTGAAGTTAGTGACTTTCTTTTTGAAAGTTGTAAGCTATCTTGACCTTGCCCAAACCCAATAATTTGAATACTGTTATTCATTTTTGAACGAGTGGTCGAAAGGATAACTGCTGCGGCCCCATCCGAAATTGGAGAGCAATCAAGCACCCTTAATGGCTCGGAAACCATCATGGTTTTTTCAACAGCTTCCGGCGTAATTGCTCTTCTAAATTGAGCTTTTTTGTTTGAGATGCCATGTCCATGATTTTTAGCTGCAATCATACTCAAGGCGCTCCGAGGAGTTTTATATTTTTGCATGTGAGCCTGTGCTAAAAGAGCATAGAGTCCTGGAAAAGTACTGCCATACTCGGCAGATTGATGAGCCGCTGCCGATAATACAGTGGCCGCATCAGCCGAACCATCAGTCATTTTTTCTACCCCAACTACCAAAACCGTTTCATACAATCCTGACAGAAGTGCCTGACATGCTTGCACAATCGCCACTCCACCCGAAGCACATGCGGCTTCAACTCGAGTGCTCGGAGGATGGTGTGGCAGAAAATCACTCACTAACGCGCCCAAGTGCGCCTGAGTCTCAAACTGACTCGCGGTCATATTGGCAACAAAAATAGCATCTATTCCTTTTGGCTGAAGATCAGCATCAGTAATACACTGCGTTGTAGCTTCGTAGGCCAAATCTTCTAACGATCTGTCCCACAGTTCTCCAAACTGTGTAATGTGTGAACCAACAATATGAATTTTTTTATTTTCAGGCATCATGCGTGACCTCCTGAAGTATTGTGCATATACTCTGAATAAGAAATGTTGGTTGTTTTTGACAGTTGTTGCTTAATCAAACCGCTCCAATGCAACCTTCTCTTTGTTAGCAATGGTGTTGTCTTAAATAAAAATGCATCTGATCCAGCACCTGACCCATATGACGCAACTAAGATAGTTTTATTCGCTTCAACACTGTCAAGTGTTTGAGCTAAAGCAAGCAGAGTAGCTGCTGAATAAGTATTTCCCACAGTCTGTACTAACAGCGAAGGTTGTAGTTGCTCTAAATTAAATCCAAGTCTTTTTGCCACTGTCGTAGGGAATTTCATATTGGGCGTATGAAACACACAATAATCAATTTTTTTAGCGGTAAGTTGGGTCATTTCAAGCAAAGCAGTAACACTCTTAGTTATGTGAGCAAAATAGGCTGGTTCACCAGAAAATCTTCCTGCATGACTGGGATACTCAGAACCATTTAATCGCCAAAAATCAGGTGTGTCTGTTGCAACAGACACAGTTGCTAATAACTCGGCCAGGATACCTTTTGAACCAAGTATGTACGCGGCACTTCCAGCTGCAGCAGAATATTCCAAGGCATCACCCGGAGCTGCTTGGGCCGTATCTGAGCCAATTGCCATGCTAGCTATCTGCATCCCGGACTGCACGTATGCTGCTGAAATCTGTAGTCCCTGCGTGCCAGCTTTACAAGCAAATTCAAGATCCGCTAGAGAAATATACTGTGAAAGTCCAAGTGCAGTAGCTACCGTTGCCCCAGTAGGTTTTACCGCATAGGGATGACTTTCACTTCCAATAAAGAGTGACTGAATATCCTGTGAAGAAATCGATGCTCGCTCGAGTGCTTGACCTGCTGACATGCACGCCAACGTTGCGGCATCTTCATCACTGGCGGGCACTGCTTTTGAAATAAGGTGTGCACTTTTTGCAGTTGAACCAGGATCTTTCCCTTGGTGAAGATCAATTTCTGCGGAGGTTATACGTTGATGAGGAATGTATGCCCCGTACGAAACGATACCAACTTTTTTGGGAATTGAGTATTGCTGCAGAAAGGATTTCATACTGCTTCCTGACTCTTTTTTTTGCTTCGACCTAGCTTTGCATGTGCTGAGGCAAGCGTCTGAGTTGAAAGCGCAGCTAATCCGGAGAGTTCACCACACAAAGCTGCCACTGCAACAAATGCTGCTAAATCAGCAGCAGTAATCTTTTGAGGTATGCACTGAGATAGCCACTCTTTTTGTTGTGGTAAAGCAGTACCACCACCAACGGTCCCAACTGGAACGCTTGGCATGTGGAGTTCAACTGCTAGCGCATCACCTTCAAGCATGAATGACACGGAAGCACTGCTAGCAACATCTACTACATGAGCACTATCCTGCCCAGTAGCCAGAAAAAAAGCCGCCACAGCGTTAGCCACATGCATGTTGGGTGCTGGAATACCCGCAACTCGGGAACCCACAATATTTTTTGCATAGTGGGTATTAAAAAGTGACTTGGCGTCTACATGCAGTATGTCCCCAAGGACTTGGCTTGAAATAAGAGCTGACACTCGCACCCAGTATCCTCTTCCGAGTTTTCGAGTAATTTGAGCTGGTTTTTTGTCACCACACACATTGCCAGAAAGTGCCACCATCTGTACTTCATTTTTAATTTTGTCGGGAACTAGAGTATTCCACCAATAATCGAGCGCAATACTAACCATGTTCATGCCCATAGCTTCATCAGTGTCGAAAGCTACGCGAACAAATACAAAAGACTCTTCCACATAGGTGGTGACTGACAGAAAGTGTAAATGGGAACTTGTTGCCTTCGCAGCTTCTTCAAACAGAGCTGTGTTTGCTTCAATCCAGGCTATAAATTGTTTGGCAGCTGCCCCGTCTTTGCAGACAAATACTGGGGCTCTACTCATACCCACATTTTTCACTGATACTTTTGCCCCACCTGCAGCTGCCAAACAACGAGCGCCACGATTAATAGAAGCAACTAAGGCTCCTTCAGTTGTTGCAAGAGGAAACACAACAGAAGGATATTTTTCAGTTTTACCCTCAAAAGAAATTTCTACAGGCGATGGACCAGCTATTCCCACAGGAATTGCTACACTACCCACAAGATTTTCACAATTTTGAGAGCTTATTTTTTCTATATCAAAAGGAAATGTTGACCCAGCTAATACGGGTGTACCAGAAAAACTCTTAAGTGTTTTCTGCCTCCGTGCAACTTTTTTAGCAGCTGGTATTTTTTCTCTAATAAAAAATGAGTGTGTATCAGTCACACTAAGTTAGTCGCAAAAAAGATGCAAAATCATGCAAAGTAAAAATTGCTACTCACGAAATGACACAAGATCGCCGGTAATCATCATCACTGTCCAAGGGGCAAGTGTTAGCTGGTAAGTTCCCACAGTTACCTCAAGTGGTTGCATGTTTTCTGCAAGCTCATTCCATGATGCCGCCAGTGATGCCTCAGCTGAATAATAGCCCTGTTCAGAAACCAAAAAAAGAACACGTGAGCGAAGTTCTTCCCAATCGACCCAAGCAATTTCAGACACTTCAGCGGGATTTGGAATTGGCTGTACGGCTACATTTTCAATAAAAAATATTTGATCAACTTCATGTTCGCCATAGGTTTCATTACAGTAGGCACGATACTCAAACCGAGCCCCTTTTTGCAAATTAGCCTCGGTACATTGAAGCCCTAACTCTTCATGCAATCTTCGTAGTGCACATGCTTCATACGATTCATCATTCCAGACATTTCCGCATACAGTATTTGCCCACCAATCAGCACCAATTATTTTTGATTTACTTCTCTTTTGTAACAATACTTCTCCTTGATTGTTTCGAATCCAAACAGAAATTGCTCGATGCCTTTGTACTGGATATTTGTGAGCTTGCAGTTTATCTGCTACACCTGTTTGCACGTCAGCCGATGAAACGATACTAATTAATTCTTCCATATATATTCTTTACTTTTTAACAACTAATCTAAACCTCACTAATAAATATAAGAGTACTACTTGCCAATACCAGCAGAAAAAAATAAGAGTATTAGAAATCAGTGAAAGTGCATCACAAGCCAAATAATACCTAGTTGAACATGAAAACATCACTTGCACTAACGGTACCACAACAAATTTCCAACCTACAGTCACAGCAACCAATACATATAGTGGAATAGCGGCCATCCAAACAAACACCCGTTCTTTTACCAACGATTGCATTGTTTGATAGGGATGCACCAATAGTCCTAGCGCTATTTGTCCAATCGAGTATAGGATTGATATTAGGGCACTTTTTTTTCTCATTGTTACCATTTTTCAATAACTTCAAGTACTATTGACGTTACTAGAGCCAAAAACAAAAATGTTTGCCATGAGTGTGTTCCAATAAAAGAGGTTAAAACATCGACTTTACTTGGAAGCACTCTGTGACTAAAGAGCTCGTGTTGAAATGCTGCTTCAGCATGCAACTTTTCTAAAAACTCTGATTCTGTTTTTTTCATATTCATTCTTTATTCTTCTTGCAACCACAAATACTGAAATTCCTGGCGCGCTCTAAACAAGTCTGATTCAATTGCCTTGTTCGACCTTCCAAATCTTGAAGCAATTTCAACAACTTTACATTTATCAATGTACTTTTGTTGAAGAAGCTCACGATATTCAGTACTCATTTTTTTAAGCACACTACTTACTTTAGCTGAAACATCTGAACTTGAGTGTATGTCATCAATAGCTAACCGATCAAATAACGGCAATGTTTTTAACGCCTTTTTAGCATATTTTTTTCTATAAAAATCTGAAATTTCATGTCTTAAAATCGAGTTCATCCATGTCCACAATGAAGAGGTGCCTCTAAAAAGTCCTATCTGTCGCATACAGTTAAGAAATGTCTCTTGAACTAGTTCTTCAGCATCAGCGTGCACAGAAACTTTCTGCAGTGTCACGCGCAACAGTCGATTATGATACAACGAAAACCACTGCGTTACTGCTCGTTGATCACCCTGTTTTAGTAATAAAATTAGTTTTGCCTCTTGCACCCTACTCCCATACTTTCTTATAGTGTACCTATTCCTAGGGAAGAATTCTAATTCCTCTCTAGTAGTAAATGTACTTAAGTTACTATATAATACCATTAGATGAAATTTCAGCTTATATCACAAGCTTACGCACAATGTACTCCTGGTGAAGGTGGTGTTGATCTAGGTGACTGCTTAAAACTTTCAGATAGCACCCCAGTAAAAGAAATCTATAATAATCCAGCATTTCTGGTTAATCTTCTTGTCCGCAACTTATTTATTGTGGCTGGTGTGTACTTTGCGTTTACCCTTTTTATGGCTGGTTACAAGTTTATAACTAAGGGGAAAGAAGGTATTCAAGAGGCGCAGTCACTTGCAATAAATGGTCTTATTGGAATAATTGTCATGTTTTCCGCATACTGGATTGTACAAATTGTTGCTCTGATTACTGGAGCTGATGTTGGTTTGTAACATGAAAATGCACTTGAAATCACTTTCTAAAAAAATTATTTCACTAGTGTTCCTCTTTTTTTCTTTTTTTGTACCTTCCTTAGTGTTTGCACAAGAAAACCCAATAGGCACCATCGATAAGCCTGAAGTTATTAAGGCATTTGATGCAAAAGGAAATGTCGGCGAAGATCAAATTGGCATTCTCAATTTCATGTCTACCATGATTACCTACATTACTGTATTGGCTGGAATCTGGACATTCGTAAACCTAATGATTGCAGGATACACCTACATTACCTCAAGTGGAAATTCTCAGACACACATAAAAGTCCGTGATCGATTAACCATGAGTATTCTAGGAATGATCTTAATTGTAACCGTATATGCAGTAGCGGGTATCTTGGGTACTGTCTTTTTTGGAAATTCCTTATACTTACTCAACCCGACTATTACTGGACCAGGAACACCATAATATGTCTGTACGTCATTCAAAACTTTCACATACATTTTTTTCAATTTTTTTGGGGCTGTTTTTTGCAGCTGCTTTCTTTTTTACTCCGCCAAAAGTGCAAGCTCAGTCTTGCAACTATACAGGACAATGTGTCGACAACAAAAGCTGCCTATGTATAAGCTCAAGTATTTGTTTTTTATCTCCATCTCCCTGTGGCTCAGCTATTATCGGTGAAGTTGAACCTCCTCAAGGAGTCGCTGAATACAATGATGAAGCTGGAGGTGAAATTGGCCTCTTTAAGTTTGCTTCAAATATCATAAACTTAGCTTCCGTTATTGGCGGCATCATAGTTATGTTTAACTTTGTTCTTGCAGGATTTACGTATGTTACCTCTGCTGGAAACCCAAGTGCACACGAAAAAGTTAAAGATAAAATCACATGGGGACTTGTTGGCTTAGCCATAATTGCTTCGTTCTACTTAATTGCCGCAATTGTTGGAGTCATTTTCTATGGCAGTTCTGCTGCTGTGCTAAATCCAGCACTTGGCGGAGCACTTCCAGAATAGTAAACCATTCTTGAAGAAATAGAGTACAAAAAAAATACAAATAGGATATAATAGAACTATGTTAACACTCATCGCACAATTTGGAGGAGGCTTCAACACTCAAGACGCTCCCTTTACTGAAGGCATCGAAACAAATGAAGGTGCGCTATCAAATTTAGAGTTGTTTATTTCTAATTCCATTGGTGTGTTAACTGTTTTTGCATCTATCTTCTTTATAGTCTATTTCCTTATTGCAGCACTCTCTTGGGTAACGAGTGGTGGTGACAGTGGAAAATTGCAAACTGCTCGTGAGCGCATGCTCCACGGAGTACTTGGTCTTGTTATTGTTGTCGCAGCATATGGAATAATTGGACTTATTGGCTCAATCATCGGCTTCAATCTTCTTGAACCAGCATCAAAGTTAATAGATTTAGCACCGGCACCATAACACTATGAAAAAGAAATTAATCTACCTTTTCGTTCTAGTACTGACAGTATCACTGTTTGCATTTTCACCAACAAAAGCTCTTGCCTCAATTAACAACCCTGTCCTTACTCCTGATTTAGGAGGAACACAAGAATCATCAGAAACTGCCACTGATGGCTCAATTTTTGTCGGCTACATGGTTTCTCTCTGGGAAACAGCCATAAATATTGGTGGTCTACTCGTTCTTTTCTACTTTATTTGGGGTTCTATTGAGTGGATTACAGCAGGTGGCGATTCAGGCAAACTAGAGAAAGCCCGCCTCAGAATGATGCATGCTGTTGTTGGTTTACTCATCCTTGTTTCAAGTTTCGTTATTCTTGGCTACATAAGTACCGCGCTCTTTGGTGAAAGCTTCTCAATCTTGAATCTCTCGTTCCCAACACCAAATAGCACCGGCGCACCAGATGGTGGCTGGCCAGGAGCAGGACACTAAATCACACTTGGAAAGAACATATGAAACTCGCACAAGTACAACTCGATTTTGCACAAAAAGCTGTTGACAATGCAGTCCCAGGAACAGCTTCTTTAGATCCAGCAAATCATGCTTCAGGTTTTGGCCCACTCGTAGGAAGCATCATGTCTTTCATCATGCTTATTGCTGCTCTACTGGTCTTCTTTTACCTCATTTGGGGTGGCATCGAATGGATCACATCTGCAGGGGACAAAAGCAAGCTTGAAAAAGCTCGCCAGAGAATTACCGGTGCAGTCACAGGTATAATTGTTCTTTCAGCTGTAACTGCCCTCTTTATGATTGTGCAACAATTCTTAGGAATTCAAGTGTTTACCTTTTTAGGATCACCTACTGCAAATGGTGGTGGTGGAGCTGGAGGTGGTGGTGGCCAAGCTTCTTGCACCGTAACGGAACAAACCGTAAGTGCTGGTGGTTCTGCTGGATATTGTTCTCAAGGAATCGCAATGGTTCAATGCTTTGGCTCAGATAGTCACCTAAGTTATAACCACTATGATCCATGCTTCTGTCAAGATGGCGCTCAGTATCAGATTTCAGGGTACGACTTTAGTAAGTGCTAAAGACGCCTCGATAACCATGCTTGACTATTAGTCTGGAACATAGGTATAATTACATATAAGTTTGTAACCGTAAAAAAAATAAGGAGACACATGACAGACTCACTCAAAAAATCGTTCGCTACAGCCGTAGCAACAGGAACAGCATACTTGGCTACTGTTTCACCAGTACTTGCCCAAGGTATTGATACTGGAGAAGAAATTACTCCAGGACCAGGATTTGCAACCAGCATTGGTGGACTTATCAATGGTGTGCTTTCATTCGTCATGGTTCTCGCAGCACTTTTAGTATTCATGTACCTCATCTGGGGTGGCATCGAATGGATTACTTCTGGTGGAGACAAAGGCAAGACCGAATCTGCTCGTAACAAAATTACTGCAGCTGTTCTTGGACTTATCGTTCTCGCTGCATCATACGCAATTCTCTTGATTGCTCTTAACTTCATCGGCTTCGAAAACCTTGGAGATGCATTCAGTAACGTTAAATCAATTAGTAACTAATCTAAAAATAGAAACTAGAAAGCGCCAGGCAAATTGCCTGGCGCTTTTGGTACAGCCGTTAGCTTCTTTAAGCTAAAAAACACGCCAAGCGTGTTTGATATATTTTGATATAGATACTATAATACTAGTTATGAAAAAAACATTACTTTTTATACTCTTACTCATGACTGTTTTTTTCTTCTGCCAACCCAGAGCTGTTCTTGCTGCTGGTACAGGTAACGACGTTACCACACACCGTGACGGGGAAACGCTCTACTTAACAACAACGGCGACCAACTCTGCTCAAAAAATCAGTACTACTTCTGCCCAAATAAAACATGACCTTCTTAAAGATGTTCGGATTACCATTCCAACAGGATTTGCAACGAATGTAGGTACTCTTTTTAACGCGATTTTAAGTTTAGTAATGCTTCTTGGAGCATTATTAGTCTTTCTTCAACTTATCCTCGCTGGCTTTTATTGGATCACATCTGGTGGAGATAAAGGCAAAGTTGATTCTGCACGACAACGTCTGATAGCAGCAATAATTGGCTTGATTATTTTAGCTTCAAGTTTTGCTATTCTTACTTTAGGTTTGAACTTTCTTGGATTTGAGTCATTACAAGAAGTCCTTGAAAACACCAAAACATTATCTTAGTAGGTTTGCTATACTGTAACCATACATAAAAACTACAGAGTTTTACTATGAAACCAGCAATAAAAAAAATCATTCGACAACTAAATGTCTCCGCTACAATGCTAGCTGTATATTTTTTGGCTGCTACTCCTGCACAAGCACAAACTCGTGCCTGGAGCGGCGTCTGTGTTGGTTCAGCTGAAGGTCAACAGGATGTAGCTACACTACAAGGTCTTGAGTGCTTAATTGCAAATGTTTTTACAGTAATTATTACAATCATAGGACTCGCTGGATTTGTAATGTTTGTCGTTGGAGCAATCACTTGGATGCTTTCTGGAGGAGACACTGGAAAACTCCAATCTGCTAAAGGTTCAATGACTTATGCTGTTATTGGTATGGTGGTAGCCCTGAGTGCATTTATTATCCTTAACTTGATTGCTTCTTTCACCGGAATTAGTCTCATCACACAGTTCAGAATTCCATCTTCTGATTCAGGTTTATAAATACCTTTCTACCATTTAGGTACCAGGCAAACGCAATTGTTCAATAGCGTAATTAACGGTATAATAAGGCCTGTGAGATCACTCAAAAAATTACTTTCCAGTCTTCTTTTATTCACACTCTTCCTTCTTGTGCCTGCTAGAGCACAGGCTGCTATTGGCACACATCTTGGTGCAGGTGATCCTGGAACTCAAATAAGTGTCATGAATGGCGTTATCGGTAACCGGCCAGGTTTTCCCGTCACCATTATGGCTGACATGGGACTAGATCAAGGTACACTCAATAATCTTGCTGAAGCCGCAAAAAACAATGGGCTCTTCCCTATTGTCCGTATTAACTATTCGTGTACCGTTGCTTCAGATGATGCGATTGCCATGGTCAACAGAGTTAAGGCAGCTTTTGGTGATGATGTCATCATTGCCTACGGAAATGAAGTCAATAATGGGAGTTCCGATAATGTTGGTTGTACCGACTGGTTACGCTATGCTTCAAACTATAATTCTGTTAAAGGATTAGGAAATATAGCTCCATCGGCACTTGACTGGTACATGGGAGACCCAGCATATAAAGCACAGCTCTTTTTAGATACGTCTGGTCTAGGCGGTGCCTATTCAGCTGCAAAAATTAGAACTGCAAACTCCTATGGATGTATCGGTGGCACCAGTAAAGACTGCGATCCTGGTTCAACTGATACACAAAGTGTTGGTGTGCAAGGTACCGGCGGCTCACAACTTTATATTACAGAGTTTTCCCTTTCACCGGGTGGTGACGATCCTCCAGATACAGATCTGAATAAAGTTCTTGAATTTATTTCAAGTAAAGCCGGCAGCATGAACGCAGCGCAAATTACGCCACTTGTTCGAAATGTCTGTGCAGAATTACAAAGCGAAGGGGAGTGGCTCGTGTACGTCGAGGGTGAACTCTTCACCTGGGGTGGTACAAAAGTTGATACAAGCTGTTCCACAATCACGGCTGGCAGTGGAAGTGGCGGCTACGACTTAAGCGACTTTCCTGAATACAACATAAACCAAGACCAGTTCTATCTTCAACCAATTTCAGGAATGCTCACTGGTGAGAGAGACGTTGATAAAATTAGAAAAGATCTAACCAGTTCCGGATATGAAGCCTACTGTGCTGCTGAGAATATTGAAATTAAACCAAAATACAACACTTCAGGTCTTATTGCCCGCTACCTTGAACTTCACAAATCAAATCCCGGAGCCTATCCTGTGGTTAACATAGCTGTTGATTCAGTCGCATCGGGGGACATGACAAATGCCACAATACCTATCTGGAGAGACACAGAAGGAACTAAATACCTTATGAGCTCTCTCGAGGAATACTTTGGATTTAAAGACGTATACACCCAAGATCCTAGCTACTCTGAAATTAACTCAGCCCCAATAAACTCTCTTCTTAGTCAACAACAACGTTGTGTGCAATCTGCAAGAGTGCTCTTAGCAACTGAATTAATGTGTGAAAAACTCATTAATCCTGGTGAATGTACCCTTCTTGCCCAAAAAGTTCCAGGAACTGGAAAGATTATAGATGCTGTTCGTGGTGATATGCATGAACTCATGCCGACATATCGAGATGGAGGCATTAGTGCAGAATGCAGACGTCTCTACTCACCAGAAACTGAGCAAACACCAGATATTGTTGAATTCAAACAAGATCTTCAAAATGTGCCACTGGAAATTAATCGCTCATATCGGTTAGCCTTCTTGGTTATCTCACTCAACATGAAACAGCCAGAAAAAAGCGGCAAATTTGCTGGAAAAATCTTCAATTTCTTCACAGGTAAAACTGAAAAGGGAGCGCCCCGAAACGAGGTACTCGTAATTGGCTTTAAAATTCCAGATATTGCTACAAATAAAGGTGGCGGTGATGATTCTGGTAGTGTCTACTGGAATGATCCATCATATTTAACTCGAAATATACTTTTAAGACGTGATCAAATACGAGAACTCGAAGACGTTGATCGTCCAGCAAGACGCCGTCAGATACAACTGCAAGCAGAAGCAGCTGTATCTCAAAATGAAGGCAGCAAAATTTACTGTTATGAAGGATCCTATCCAGATGGAGTTGGAACGCCAGCCTGTCAGAATGAACTCGGTAAAGCAGTTGTCGACATTGTAAACGGAGCGGCCTATGGCTGTGACACCAAGGAAACTGAACCAGTAGTACAAATAAATGACTATGCAGGGCTAGGAGATCCTAAAGATCCCTATGGAAAAGTGTACTTAAATGAGTGGGGCAATACACTACTACTCAATTTATTTGGTTCTGGTCAATACGCCGATCGAACCCATGTTGTCGATGACAACTACATGGATCCACAAAAAGCAAAAACAGCTGATCCCTGGTATGAAAAAATTAAAACCATCTGGACAATCGGTCCAGATACTTGGTCACCAGCTGAGAGCAAAACAACTGCAGACTACTACCTCGTCTACCCTATGGGTTTTGAACTCGAAGAAATTGAAAATGTAATGATGAACACATTCTTCACTTCCATCCAAAAGGACCAGATAGCTCAAAGCGGGCGCATCCTAGATGGCTTCCCTATTGAAGGAGCCCTGATGGGTGTTGCTGGAGGCACAGCATCATTTGATTTCCCTGATCCAGATAAGGACTGTGGTACAACAATTGATCCAGACGATCCGTTAGCCTCACCAATTCCTAAAGTCTGTAATGAACACGTCTCAATTGCCATCGAAACTGACAACAAAGGTATTGGTTTCCTCGGAGCAAAACTTGGATTTTGGCTCCGACAAGTGCAACTTTCTTTAAACTCTGTCTATGTCGGAACAAAAGATACAGTTACCAAGGAGTTTATAGTTACAACAGCGGCCACGCACAGTTACATTGACTCCTGTCCAACTTTGGAACACTTCTTACTTGGGCAATGTTCAGGTGGTGCCCTCAAAAATATCGACGATGGTGCTGATGGCAGTTTAGATTTTGAGACCTGTGGCCTTAAAAAACTAGGCACTGGGTACTGTGCACCTGAGTATCTTGAACCATTTTTTGTTGAAGCTGGTTTTGAAAATGCATCGACCGAGGCACTTAAAGCATCGCTTATTTGTCAAAGAGAAAGCGGAAGCAGTCCGTACGCGTTCAATGATAGGTGTCTTGAAGGAAAATCTGTTGACTATAGTCTTGGTCTGTTCCAGATAAATATGCTCCCTCGCTGTCCAGGAGCTTTTAAAGATGGTAGTGGCATTCCCGATACGGCCCCAACCTATGATCCCTACAAACTGCCCTGTACCATTGTTGACCAAGAACGACTTAATGAGTGTGCTCTCTCCAAAGTTGCCATTGGTTCATTTGCACAACCCCGCATCAACTCACATTTACCTCCAGGAGCAACTCCCGTTGAACAAGATACTGCTGAGCAAGAAAAAATCAAGGCTGATAATAATATTCGTGCTATGGTCGATCTCAGAAAAGCATGGGGCAATTGGGCACCATGGAGAACTGCTACTTGTGAGATCAAATAACCATGTTGCGGATGCAACTACTCGACATACAATTTTGTGAAAAAAGAGTGACTAGTTAGTTTCGTGAAATACCATTAGATGGATCATACTTAAGACCACCAGGTTGGTTTCTTGTATCTTTAGGAAGAGACTGTTTGTGTTTTTTCAGTTTCATCTTCTTAGATTGATTTTGTTGTTCAGTTAGAGAATCTTGTTTCTTTTGTGATTTTGAACTTGAAATTGCTATTTCTGTTTCTTGTAGAGGACGAGTCGAAACTTTCTGCCCAACATCTTGCTTTTGTAGTTTTTCAGGCCTTACTCTGCGAGCACCGAGTCTCATGAGTTGAGCCACAGCTTCAAAAGTAATAGCGCTTGCCTTTAGTGAGCGCATGTAATCAGTTTCCACATCGATTGCCGAGAACAAATTAGTCGCACTATCAACTGAAAAATCGATTTGTAAGCTGTTTAAGAGAACCAATAAGCATTCACTAATCGACGAATAGCCTGTAGATGAAATATTTACGTTTCCGAGTTTAGAACCATTAGCAGTAAATGAAATTTTTGGAGTTTTCTCAAAGAACTCTTCATATCCAACGTAGAGCTGGTTGAGTTCATCGAAGTTTGTCACACCAACCAGTACAAGCAAATCACTTTCAACTCCTGCATAGGTGAACTCAACTTGATTAGAATCTAAAGGATCATGACCTTTTTTTGGCTTTATGGTAAGAAAAAACTGACCTGAATCTTCACCAATATGATAACTCACCTTGTCGACAGCTGTTTCATCATAGGGAAAACTTACAACCAAGTTCTGATTACCAATTGAGTCTTCTACCCCACCCAGTCCTGAAACAACGGGAGAATCTATAGTATTTGGACTGACTAACTGAATTTCTTTTCCTTGAGAAGCAAGGGCTTGGTTTAAAACGGAAACTGCGGCCAAAACATCAATGCTGGGTTCTACCCCGCAAACGATGGTAACTGTATGGGCCTGTTCAAAATAGGATCGAATTGTATTTAACTGAGCCTGATCTAACATACGTGCATTCTACTATACCAAACTAGATCTTTCCAGGTACAAGTTGTCCTGACTACTGCATTTATGAGAATCGTTCGCCAAAAACTCACTCCCCCTTTGGACTATACAATAGGTATACATTCGTTTAAGTATTCCTTACGTCCTCAAGAGGTTCTCATAAGTGCAGTAGCCAGGCAAAGTTTTCTTATGTGTCATTTACTTTATTTCTTGATATAATAGTGATATATGCTCAAACGAGCCCTCACCGCACTACTAGCAGTTGCGTTTGTATTCCTTATTGGTTTTGGGAACCCTGCTAGCGTGCAAGCTCAAGGCGAAAGTCCTTTTAGTCCTGCCTACGAATCAGCCTTAAAAGATTCATATAATGAAGCTATCCAAGACTGCGGCACTCCTTCTTTGGAGTGTTTGGTGCATCATGTTTATAAATATATTCAATTTGAAATTGCAAATGCGCCAGCCCAAAGTACTCCTCCATCTGCTGGTGGAACCGGAACCGGACCTGGTTCGAGTGTCCCACAACCAAACATGGTTTCAAGCGGCTTCGTCTACTTAATCGGCCAGATGTATGCAAACCCTCCAGCAAGCACAGGAACCTATGTTGCCGACGTTATGAAGAGCGCACACATTGCTACTCCAGCGTATGCTCAAGGACTTGGCTTTGCTGCTCTTGATCCAATTCTTTCTCTCTGGAAAACATTCCGAAATATGGCCTACTTATTCTTTGTGTTTGTATTCATGATTATTGGTTTTATGATTATGTTCCGGAATAAAGTGAATGGTGCAGACGTAACCGCACAACAAGCTATCCCAAGTATAATTGTGTCGCTGCTCTTTGTTACCTTTTCGTATGCTATTGCTGGATTCATGATTGATTTAATGTATCTGCTTATGTTCCTAATGATTGGTATCTTTGATACACGCCTGGCTGATGCTAATGTAATCGACTTTAATATTCTCCAAATTGGAGGACTTTTGTTTGGAAACGTTGCTGGATCATTTAACCAGAATGTTGACCTCATTACTAATATGCTCTCAAACCTAGTCAGTGCCGACAATGGACTGACTACTGCGTTTGGATTTGTTGGAGGCATGACGCTCACCTTAATTTTGACCGTCGCCGTTATATTTGGTACTTTTAAACTTTTCTTTGAACTCCTTAAGAGTTACGCAAACGTGGTTATTGCAACTGTTATCTCGCCAATTACACTCATGATGGGTGCCATTCCAGGTAATAATGCCTTCGTACCTTGGCTACGCAATGTCGCAGGAAACTTAGCGGCATTCCCAACAGTTCTTTTTATAGTTATTCTCTACAACCAATTTACTGACTTAGGTAACGCTACAAGTGGCGGCTTTATGCCTCCTTTCTTACTTGGTCGTGGACAAGCAGGAGCAATTTCATCTTTAATGGGGCTGGCACTTATTTTGGCCATGCCTGAAATTGTGAAAGAAATAAAAGAAAAAGTCGGCGCTAAAGAAGGCTTTGGAACTAAGGTTGCTGGTTGGGCTACGGATAGAGCTAAAAAAGGATGGGAAGGATATAAGGGCGTCGGAGCTAAAAATATCATGAAGGGTGGTGCCTTCCTAGGTGCATCAGCAGGATCAAGTGCTGCTGGAGCAGCAATTGGTGGTGTAAGAGCTAAGAGTAAAGGTGGTAGCTTCTGGAAAGGTGCGGGGAGAGGCGCAGCAATTGGTGCAGCTGTTCCTACTGGTATAAAAGTTGCTAAACCACTTATAAGATCTACCTACAACGCAGCTAAACAAGAAGCTGGTCAATTCCTAGTTGGTGAGTCAATTGGACAAGCCCAAAGAAGACTTGAAAGAAATGAAAGTAAATCAGGCCAAATTGCAAAACGTGTACTTAATGATATGGCATTACGAAATGCTGGCTTGTCTGGTAGAGGTGGAGTTCAGGCTCCAAGTAATAGAGGTGCTGAGACAAGCTCAACAGGTGCAGTACCAGCTGGCGGAGCAAATTCAAATGAAGATAGAGCAGGTAGTTAACAATAAGGAACGCAATAGTGCAACAAGATACAACTGATCCCAAAGCTAAGCTGAGAGATATTAATACTTCACTCCCTTTACCTCTTCACAGATTAGTCATTTCACAAAAATCCAGCAGAAAATTTAATACTACTCATTCACAAAAAAATAATTCTGAAGACGCCAATAATAACCGTGCAGGTTCATAAACTAGACAAGTCCAGATAATCAAAAAAAGCTCATAAAATATGAGCTTTTTTTATATTTAAATGCATTTTATATTGCCATTTGAACACTGCCTAAGAGTGTTTAAATCTCTCTCTGAATTGTACTCTAGCCTGATCAACCACAGCTTTAACCATAGCTTTGCGACCGAGTGCGGCATTGAGAGAGATATATATTGCTTCAGCTGTTTCAACAGATATAGCATTACTTTCAGGTCTTAAGAGTTTAATTAAATATGATTGCACATCAGCCATTCTCCAGGGTTTTTCATCACTTAGCATTCGAGCTAAACAACCATGAAAGACCATTTGAGCAATGATTGTTCTCATAAATCCTTTGTCTAACATGTAATATGGACTATCATATCCTTGGGCTTTTACTTCATCTGTTGCGTGAATTCCTGCAGCAATATACTGTCCAAGATCCGGTAAGTGACGCAATACATATTTTGCGTCATTTAATAATTCTGAAACCTTTGCTGGATCTTCTAATGATTTAAGAACGTCTTTAGTCTTTAAGAAATTGTCCAAGAAATTTGCACCATTTTTATGCAAACCAGTTACTTCTGAAGCTAAATCAATACTATATTTGTCCCAATCAATCAGACCATACATAATCTGGTCATTTTCATTTCTGAGGTCAAAGAGAGATACTGCTCTGGTTTTTCTACCATCTTTTTCACGATATCTAATAATATTTCCATTTTTATCCTTTAGAAAAACTGTTGCCATCGGTGGCATTTGAGTATACATTTCACCAGCATCTTTTTCATCTGGAACAGTTTCTCTTCTGTAATGTTTGCCCGTTACAGGATCTGGAGTGTCCAAAATAACATCTTTTGTCCGAGCAGTTTGAGTTGTATCAGCCATTCTAATAAGTGGTCGAAGTAAGAAATTATAGCCAACAAAGTGATCTTCTTCCAATCGAGCTTGAATTTTAGGATCTAGTTCAGCAAAGGTTTTAGGTCTTCCATCAGAATGATTAAATGCTGTTTGCATGTCGACCAAAAAGCCTTCATCGCGCAAAGCATTCTCCATTTGAGTAAAAGGCTTACCTTCAAGAACCCTAAATATCCAATGTTTTTCAGCATCAATATCAGGATGTTCTCCGAGAATCACAGGAATCGTATTCACATAATTTCCCTTAGTCACATACATTGGATCTACCCTGCTCAGATCAGATCCTGCAGGATACGGATAGGCATACATGGCCTTAACAAAATTCGGATTCCATCCAGCAGTACCATCCTCAGAATACTTTTCACTGTACAGGTAAAATGAACACTGATACATCATTTTATCTGATAAAATCGCACTGCGGTGCGATCTCACCGACTGATGATACGTAACGATAAGATATGATCTAACAGCTCTTCTTACATCTCCTTTTGTTATTTCATCTTTTCTATCTGGATATTTTTTTTGTAAGAACAGCATGATGTCTTCAGCTACACCATCAACATCATTATGAACATCTCCCGTGCCTCTTCTTGCTTTAATAGTGCCGGCAACCCAATCATCCATCGCCAGGAAGACATCTTCAAAAAGTGCAACGTCATGCTTGGTTGTACCTCTTTTCGAAGCATCGTATAGAGCAACATCACCTTCTGTTGCAACTAAATTTCCGTCCGCATCTGTCGAGAATCCAAGTGGGTGATCGACCCTTTGAATTTCCATAATCGGATTGGTAATTTCACTTAAGATTTGACCATCTCCTACTTCACTACTTCGAAGTCCATCCTTCATTAGGTAGTTAAGTACGACACCAATTGGCCAATTTTCATCTATATTTAAGTTTGGAAAGGTTCTTGTTCCTTCACCTCTACCAAGAACACCAACTCTATTTGCAGTCCAGCTGAGATGTAAAAACTTTCTTGACACGTACTCTGTTCTGAGTTTATTAAAATCTTCAATTAAATTTTGCTCATGCAGTGTTAAGGTTCGAGTATCTACCGTAACTGCACCAGCAGTCCCTTTAGTTTTTACTGCCTCAGTAAAATCATCTAAGCTACCCAGACTAATTCCAACAATATCCTGAACAAGATTTTGTGATTTTCCAAGTATTTTATCTTGAAATATTGATTTCCATGCTGGGGACGGCTGCTCTTCTCTTTCAATTTCATCAAGTGCAGCAAGCATGGATCTTCGATAAATTTTATAAAATTCAATTTTAAGTTTCTTTTCGAATTCTTCATTGCTTCCGTATGATTCTGCAAACGACTCATAGGCTTGTTGTATAGATTCATATGTCTCCCATACTTCATCGTGATGAGAATCAACAACGTATGTTGCTGTTTGAGTGGCTTTTTCTAATCTTTCTTCAAGCTTTTTAAAGACTGACGTCTTTCTTTCAGATTCAATCTTAGATTTTGTGACTTTTAACAGATCATAATAGACCTTAGTAAGGGTATCAACGTACGTAGTAAGTTGAGCATCTTTGCGTGATTCTAACTCTGTTATTTGACCATTGTAGCTTTCTGCCTCTACTCGAATTTTTTCCAGCTCATCTTCAGAAACACCTGCCGCAACTTTTGTAGTTAAATCAAGCAACTTTCTATAAGTGGTATTAGAATCCATTTGGAATTGAAGTAATGCTGCTTTTTCTGTCACAGATTTTTCAAAACCATTAAAATCAGTTCTTAAATACTGTTCTTTTGCAGCATCACTAAACGAAGGGTCTGCTTGTATAGCGGCCTTAAACTCAGCAAGTTTTTGCTTCAACCTGTCAATTCTTCGATCAATATCTATATCAGACGTAGTGACATCTGCTGGTGGACGAGCAACTTCAGAAGTAAGACTGGAAAGTTCTGTTTTCTTATCAACTTCTGCAACAAAGTCAATATACTCAGCATCTTGTAAGAGTTTGCGAGAGGTTTCAACTTCATTTTCTCCATTTGAAATTATTCGAGAAACTCGTGAGACAACTTCTCGCAAAAAATTAACTCTCTCTTTTTGATCAAGTTGTGTTGAAATCGAATCTAAAGCATCAATCTTTGATGTTATGCCAGCAAGTTTTTTTGTTGTTGTTTTTAGTTCTGCTTCAAACAGATCTATTGAATCATAGGATCCTGGGTCAAACGTTGATCTTACGACAAGTATTGAACTATAAGAGGAGACAACATCAGTAAATAGTTTGTTAGCAACCAGTACTGGTTCAAATGATCTAACAGATTCTTTTAATTGTCCTACTAGCTCTCTTTGAACATCATATTTTTCTTTTTCATCTCCAAGAGACTCAGTTTGAATCCTAAGGTTTATTTCCGCAACAAGTTCGTTAATTTTTTCAACAATCGAATGATCAACCGGATCAATTTTATTTGAATCAATAAGCTCTTGAATATCCGTCTCTTCATCTGCAGCTAAAAGCTCATTAAAGAAATCAAAGTTTTGAGCAAAGCTTGCATCAGAAGCTTTTTGAGTTGCATACGTTAGTCGAGCCAACGCTATTCTCTTCTCTTCATATTCTTGAATCCATGTTTTTTCTTTATTTTCTGGGGCTACGGGAGCTTCAGCTGCAACAGGTTTGGAGGCTACCGGCTCAACATCATCCGCTACAACTGCTGCAGCGGGTTCCACATCTGAAATCTGGGCTGCTAAATAGGGAATCTCTTGCCAATCTGTTTCAATATCACCAAAAAAATAATTAAAATCTGCAAGGCCTGGGTATTTACGTTCATTATCTAGATTCGAATAATCTGTAGTGGCTATCTCATACGAAATGACCATCTGAATATCAGACATTTTGTTAGCAGCTGAAACAAAATCCTTAGCCTTAATAGCATTAACAAGATCAACAACTAACGCCTTGTACTGTTCAGATAGTGGTGTTGATATTGACTCTGATCTACCCATACTCATTAATTATATCATCTTCACTCGATGTTAAACAGGTGTATTGAAGAGTGTAAAATCTGAGCAATTTAGTGACTTAAAAGAAAATTTTATTGCGTTTTCATCAAGTTTTCCTATTGCAACTACACCTAATTGTGAGTAAAGTAATAGAACCTCACGGAATCTGGTGTGAATCCAGAGCTGTGCCGCAACGGTAATGCATCTAAAGTGCTAAGCCCGGTCGGTGAGGAAAAATAAACCGACGAGCATCGGGCATTACTCTTTGTTTCCTCAAGGTAACCGCCCCTGCTCCTCAATCGAGGAGTTTTTTGTTACAAAAAGAATCACGCAACCCTATAAATCAGAAAGAAGCTGTTGTTAGTCAGTTTGATCAATGGGATGCCGCAGCGTATGTGCGCATCGCGGCTTTATCTGAATATCGTGATTTTGATGCACTTTCAACACTGTTAACAGCTAATTTCATTTCGTTTGCCGCTGAATATACTAGAGGTGAAGTAATTTCTGCTTTTCAGATGGACGTCGATCAACAGAATGGACTTCTTGGAATGATGAGTTCTTACACCGCAGGTATTCTTGGTATGGGTGAACATTTTGAAGATAAACTCATCAATCAAAAAAAATCACCAAGTCGAGCCCAAATTGAAACCAACAACATGATTAAACTTGACTTGTGGTCTTCTACCGCACCGGTCGGCCAGTTATTTGTTTGGAACAGTCCTCCTGGGCTAGTCTCAGAGGGATATGCTGGACTTAATTCACATTCATTTATTTTTGTATATGAAAAGACTTCACCTACCACAGTAGTACTTCATCAGTACAGAACATGGATGAGCCTTCAAGATCATTTGGATTTTCAAAAGTTCATTACCCAAAACGAAGGTTTTGATAACTCTTCACGAATAGACTCGCATAAAATAATTAATAACACACAAATCGTTTCACCCAAAGACTTAAACTGTTCCACCACACTTGAATGTGTTTCATTACTAGAAAAAAAAGCCTATTCGTCATCTGATTCCTGGAAGGTTAAACCACACGAAATGCCACAAATTGATGAACAAAAATATGCTCAATTTAGGGACTTTTTATTAAGCCTGTATATTAGCAAAGTTATTCCACTATTACTATCAAAAGTACCCGAAGTTGAAAGTCATACTGACCCACTTTGGATGAATTTTGTTCAGTCAAAAGAATACGCTCAGCTCATTAAGCAGTTGGATATTGCTTTTGGCATTCTCGCCTATCAACCACTCATAAAGTGGGTAGAAGGGAGTGATACAAATAACACAAACAAAACAAACTACTTGAAGTTAATGAAAAGCAATAATACATCAGATCTGCAAATTCAAGACCTTACTCAAGATAAAGTTAAAAATGGATTACTCAAAATATATGATTTAAATGTAAGAAAACTACATGGTCAAAAAATTCAATCTGATCTAGTGGATGAGCATAATTCACTTTCTAATATGCTTCTCTCAACAACTTCAAAAGGCTTAAGCCTTGGACAATGTGGCATAGGCACATTTATTCCAACTAGAATGATGTCAGAACAAATACTTTCTGCTATTCCAGGAATACCAATTCCAACAATTCCAGGCATGCTAACAAGCCTAGGACCAAAAGAAAAAATTGAGGCATTACACTATCTAAACACATTGCAGTATTTACCACTTCGCTTATCTAATGGAGAAACTTGGTTCATTAAAGCAGAACACCACAAGGAATACTCTGATTTCTTTAAATCAAATTCTCTCCAGTTATCTGAAGACGGCATACCCATTGGACCTTGTGGTTGGGCCCTGAGAGGTGACTCTCGCGGAAATGATGATCTGGTTTTAACAAAATCCGAACATGCTCAGCTAGAGGCATTACGTCAAAATCTTAAAAATGATTTGCTCAATAATCCTGAACAAAGTTTTTCTGTTCTTGAAAGTGCCTTTAAAAAAGGTGTCTCAAATAATGAGGACATGAAAAGCTTTGACTATGTATTATTTCTATTAAAAGAATCATTAAAGAAATCTGTGGATGTGAGCGATCTTCTCTTCAATGAGTTCTTCGATTCTGTGAGAATATTAGCTCACCCAATACTTTTATATCTTTCAAAAAAAGTAAATCTTTCAGAGTTTGTGTTAGAACCAGAAAAAACGGCAAAAAAAATTATTACCGTCTTTCAAGCAAACCAAAATGAATTTAAATCACAAATTGCCTCTTTCTCCAAATAATTTAAAGTAAAAAATTAACATGCCAACTTTCTAACTACTGTTTTCCCTGGTATAATCGAATCATGGCAGCCGACAATAATCTTCCAGAAGAAGTCAAAATTAAAGACGTAAAACGACTTAATTCTTCTCTGTCATTAAAACGGAATCGTCCTCAACTTGAAGAAGTACTTAAAGAGCTCCAAAAAGTAGTTCGTAATGAAGAATTACAATCTGGCTTGATTGTTAGAATTCCTCTTGATTCAGATCGCAACATACATGAATTAACTGTTTCTCATTACACAAGAGATGGTGTCCCAATAGAAGAACAGGATGACAATTTTTATTGGTCTGATTATGCGGCAATATTGCTCGACTTAGCTCAAAAATTCAGAAATTCCGCTTCTCGAGAAGCATTTAAAGCATATGCAACAACCGAAAAACAACTTGAGTCTTGGGTTTCTGCTTCTAACACACCGGTTGACGTCGTCGACGAACTAACAACATGGACAAAAAGACATGAAATTGCTGAGCTAGCAAATAAACTAGCTCTTGCTTTTGCAAAAAGTGATGAACCTGAACCAGAAAAAGAAGAAGATGAAATTATTGAGGAAGTAGAAACACAAGAAGCAGCTGAGGATATTAAAATTAAACTCAGAAAAGAACTCAGTGAAAGTAATACCCCCAACACAAGTGACGGTGATGCTGAAGACGACGAGGATGCATCTGAAACACTTCTCAAAAAAGATCAAGTAATTGATCCTAAACGTCCACTCAACGAACAACTTTCCCAAGAACAACTAAAACAATATGGCATTAGTGTCGGCTGGATGACGAGCTTCACTATGCTTCAAATTGCGGACAGCATGGGTGTTGAGATGAGTGACCTTGATCCAGCATTGAGGGCCCAATTAACTGACTACGCTACCCAATATTTAGGTAAAGAAGGTGACCTAGCAGCTCTGCTTTCTGGTAGTCCAACTGCCCGACTCAAAGCTATACGAGGATTAAGCAGACTACTTAGAGAAAAAAACTTTTACGAAAAAAATAATGTTCCTCAATTTAACGAGGTTCGCTCATCTCAAGAAATTTTTGAGAAAAAACTGCATTCAATTATTAATGATAAAAATCCAGTAGTTGATAAAAATGTTGAAAAAATTGTTGAAAGTATAGCGATTACCCATGGTGACAAAGCCATTGGGCTTATTAGTTCATTTGATAAACAAAAAATTGAACTTATATTTGGTCTTTCCGCATATGATTTAACTCCTGATCAAGTTGAAGCCCTTAAGGGAACTCTTGTTTCATTTGTTGAAATTAGAGTGTCTGAACTCACACTACATACACAAGAAGAAAAAACTAAAGATGGTCTTATTGGTGATGCAGACCTGGGCTCTGCTGAATCAGTTGAGTTGATCAACAGTGTAAGAAACACCATTACTTCTCATGCATCAAGTGGTGATGAAAAGGGTGAACTTACTGCAGATGCAATTTCAACTACAAGTGATAAAACAGGAAAAAAAATTCAACGTGCTCTTGAACAAAATGAAAAAATATTTGGATTAACTTGGCGCAGCCTTAAACCTGAAGAACAGGCAGTTGCAATGGCACTACTGGGAGCATATTATCCAACCCCAGATGGCAAACATCCTCCTGAGGGATATCCCATGCCAATTAACATTGCTGAACTCGATCCAAAATTTTTAAAAAAGTACACTCAAATAATTATTGATGAACAAACAGTCGCTGAAGAAGCGCAACTTGAGCAACTAGCAATAGCTCAAGAGATGAACGAATATGTTGTAACCGTTCAACGAGCTGAAACACTATCCCTTCACATTCGAAACGAGTTCGTAATTCAAATTGATGAAAAAGTTTTAGATCAGATGCATGAGCAAGTGCCGCTCGATCAACAAAGCTTGCAAGAAATGGTCGTCTCACAGCAACAAATCTCATCGGGCGGAGACTCAAACAAAAAAACTGGATCAGGTTCTGATAATGTCGCTGCCGCTACCGGAACAGCATCAAAGCTTTCGGGCGCATTTAAGGCAGCAGCTGGTAACCCAGCCTCAAGCAAAATCAAAACCGAAGCTGCAAAAAAAATTGCAGAAAAACTTGCTATGGGTACCGGAGTGGGTACTGCAGTTGTTGCTGGAGCTCGAGCACTTGAATTACTTATTGGTAAAGAAAATACAAAAAAACTAGCCCTAGCCCTAACTGGTCTCACTGCTGGCGCTGTTGGCGCCCTGATCTATAAAACCATTCAAGCCCTTCAAACTGTGGGAGGTATGATTGGAGGAGTTGCTGGTGGAATTATAGGTGGCGTACTTGGAGTTGGAAGCCCACTCGCTATATTTTTAGGAGTGTCTGCTGGCGCCAACGCAGGTCTAGCCGCCCAAAATTGGTTCATGAACCTCATAGGCAAGGGCCCAGCCACTGGTACTGCTAGCGCAGGGCTCAGCGCTCCCTCATTTGGAGCAAACTCCGTCTTTGGCAGCGGAACAAGCGCTACAACACCTCTCCAAATTGCAAAAGGTACCCAAGCAGCAGCAAATGGGGTTATTCAAGGAACAGGCAATGCTGTACAGGCTGTTACTAACATCGGTCAACAAGCCGTTGCTGGATCCACCGCGACAGCAACTGCTCCTGCGGCTGCAACAGTATCGGGACTGCAAGCTGCTGCAGCAGCTACTGGTTCATTTTTAACCTCACTTCCCGCAATCGCAGTGGGGACAAGTGTTATTTTGCCTGGATTTATGACATTGATTGTTTTTATGGTCATCATGGGTGCTTTTTTGGTACCGATGCCCTTTACCATTAGTAAAGGCACTCCAACTGTCTCTAAATACGCAACTATAGTAAAAACACCAACGCCTGATGAAATTGACAACAATGAGGAAAAGGACATTTCATACGAAATTAAAATACTTCCCAAGCCTGGCTATGCCCTGCAAATTAAACGCGTCACTGACGAATTTTTGGTTCTTGGCGGTGAGGCAACAGTTCCAGACTCTCCGCTAACTATTGATAACTTTGATCAAGAAAAATTTTCAACCGTTCAAACAGCTGAATATACGCTGCCAATTTCTGGTGAAGATGCATTGGTAATTAATACCGTTACCTTTGTTGTTGACGTATATGACGGCAGCGGAAAGCTCCTAATACAAGGAGAAAGTATCTCGGCACTCGGTATGTTAATTATAGGAGATCCTCCGATTGGATGTTTTGAGTTTGCCCCTGCTGATCAACCAACAGAATATAAAAATGACGCTGGCCAAACTATCGTAAATACCTCCGTTGAGTGGACTAAAGATGACATTATAAAATTCCTAAGAGCATTTATTAGCAAGGTTGGAACTAATCCCAAGTACTTGTCACTTCTCTGTGAAAAAGGCGATATTTCACTACATAAATGGCCACCAAGCCCTCAAGGATACTATGGTTGGAGAGTGAACACCGAAAAAATTGGTTTTTACGGTGACTTCTTTAATTCAAGCGTGGAATGGATGGAATACACCATAGTCCATGAAACTGGGCATATGATAAATGCTAGAAACCAACCAGCTGTTCCATCAATGCCAGATTTACAAACACAATTCAAAGCAATTCAGACCTCTCCGCTTCCCGGAGATTCCGGCTGCTTTACCTATCCAGTTCCGGGTAACTGTTCAGAGGGTGAAGCATTTGCAGAAGCTGTTGTAGACTATGTTGTCTGGCAAACACTCAGCTTCAGCAATGATGGCTGGACAGGCATGTTCCCATTCAAGTCTCGCTATCCGGTAGAATATGCATGGATTCAAGAAAATATTTTTGGAGGGATAGAATACTAATGCAACAACAAAATGCCCACAAATACCAGAATCAAGCGTACGAGCAATCAAAGCAACCAAAAAAAAATAAATATACAAAAATTATTTTCATCTTTTTAGCTGTCTTGGCAGTGTTGCTGGTAATCGCATCAGCAGTTCAACAGTTTATTCCCATTGAAGAACCTCCCGTTCAAGAAAACACATGGCAAGGCCTAACTCCTGGATTTAAACTGACTCCAAAACTGCTCGAAGAGTTAGGAAAACCTCTCGAAGTTGAGAATCTACCAGCTGAAAAACAACATATTACCTATTCCTCTGAACATTTTGCAGCCTATCATAATGAGATACTCGTAAATAAAGAAGGAATTGTCGAATTTATTCAGATTCCAGCAAAGTTCGATGAAAACAATACACTTTCAAACTACATCACTCTCTATGGTGAGCCCGACTTTGAATTATTCGCACCTCAAGTGAATGAAAATGTTAAAGCACACGTATTTTTAGATGAAGGCTTAGTAATTGTTGCCAACATCTCAAATAAAGTTATTAATCAAACTTGGCATTTTGAACCAACCGACACAGAAACCTTTATGCTCAACTGGGGGCGTCAATTAAGCACAGAAGCAACTCAGCCAGAGGCTTTTCCTCGCTAATAGTGTCTGAGCACTGCTAAAAATGAAACATCACACGAGACTAGAATTGTTGGACAATTTCCTGGTATGATGAACACATCGAAGTAGAGGCTGCCCTATCATGAGAGAACATCCAATTCCTCAAGACATCACCGGTTATAAATTCCATATTATTGGAAGCATGACTCTGAAGCAATTTGTTGAAATTGCTCTGGGTGTAGGTCTTGCTGCTCTTTTTTACTCTACAAATCTTCCCGCGGCTATTAAATATCCCCTTATGCTCTTTTCCGGGGTTTCAGGTGGACTAATCGCATTTTTACCCATTGAAGAACGGCCACTTGATCACTGGATTCTCACTTTTATTCGAGTTATGTATAAACCAACTCAATTCTTTTGGAAACGAGAGGCTCATGTTCCGGAAGTTTTTAGTTTTACACCAAATATGTCTAGTCCTCGCACCGAGATGGACGTTGATCTAGGCCCAGTTAAAAAAGAACGTATCCGTGAATACTTAACATCTGTTCCCAATGTTGAAGACCCTTACTCATTTGATTCAGATGAAATCGATCGAATGAATGCAATTCTGGGTACTTTTTCAAGCGTTAAGTCAGATCCAACTACAGCTAAATCAAGAAGAATCACCAAGCCCAAACTTGGAGTGCGCGTGCGTAACTTACGACCATTACACCAAGAAAATGTTGTGTACTCAGCTGAAGGACAAGCACTACCTCAGCAAAATGCTACTCATGCTGTTGGAGCAGTTCCCAGCTCAGACTCAGCCCTAACTGATATGTACACGCAACGCAATGTCCTTGCAAAACAACAACAAGATGCCAAAGATGTAGCTCAAGAAATCGCCATTCCCGAAACGCAACTCATTGCTGTTGTTGATCCAAACAAACAAGCTGTGGAGGCTGAAACAGACACTACTTCTACACCAGCTGAAGATTCAATGACCTTTATGGGTAATGAAGCATACGGCACAAAAAATGATCAAACGATGGCTGACCAGGCTGAATTCAACACAAATCTACCTTTCCCAGAATCTCCAAGTGAACCAAATAAACTCGTTGGAATGGTGCTTTCTCCAAATAATGAGCTCATTGTTAATGCCATAATCGAAATTTTGCAACAAGATGGCACAGTTGCCAGAGCTGTTAAAACAAATGCGCTCGGTCAATTCTTTGTGACCACGCCGTTAGCAAACGGGAATTACACCATAACAGTCGACAAAGATGGCTTCTCTTTTGAACCAATGAGTATTCAATTAACCGGAGACTTGGTACAACCAATTGAAGTTCGAAGTTTGAGTTGAGCGTAGCCGCTAAAACAGCTAAGATACAAGTATACAAAAATGACTGAAAATATTTTACACTCAACCACTCAAAAATTTCTTGATATTTTCGATATTACTAATAACATGGTAATTCTCAAGGATGGTACCTGTTCTCTTATTATTCAAGTTGATGCAATGAACTTCGGTTTGCTTGCTGAAGAAGAACAAGACAGCATCATGTATTCTTATGCAGGATTACTCAATTCTCTTAACTATCCAATTCAGATTATTATCCATTCACAAACAAAAGACGTAACTAGCTATCTTCAAATTCTCAAAGACCAAGAAGATCAATCAACATCTCGAACACAGCAACAGCGAATCCGTCGCTATCGAGAGTTTGTCGGTAATTTAATTAGAGAAAGAAATGTTCTTGATAAAAAATTCTATGTGGCACTTTCAGCAGCGCCTATCGAGCTGGGAATTTTACCTGCTCAGAGTATCATGCCTGGTCAGTCAAATACCTCAGCTATTAACCCCGAGCAACGCACTGCTGTAATTGAAAAGGCTCGCAATTTACTTGAACCAAAACGAGATCACTTACTTGCCCAGTTTGGAAGAATTGGACTTTTTGCTAGACAACTAGCAACTCAAGAGATCATTCAATTTTTCTATGTAAGCTATAACCCAGAAGCGGCCGAGGGGCAGCAAATTTCTGACACTAGTAATTACACCACTCCAATGGTCACAGCTGGAGTTGAAGGAGCCACGATGAACGACGCTCAAAACCCAACCATGAATCAGCCTGTTCCTGTTGCCACAGCGGCAGCTACAGCTATTCAAGAACAAGAAGCTACTCTCCCAGGAGCTCTTCCAACACCCGTTCCTGAACCTGCAAGTATTCCTGCCCAGCTATCACCCGATTTCCCAGTAACACTTCCTTCTGAAATAACGCTTCCTCAAGAAAGCACTTCTTTTCCAGCTCAAACGGCAACAACTCAAGGCTATACGCCAACTCAAATGCCAGCAACACCTACTCCTGTAGACGATGCCCAAACACAACCTGAAGTTGCTGTCCAGCCAACTGAAAGTCCTGCACCGGCGACACCAGACCCCCTAGCATCACCCGAGCCAGTAGCTGTTACTCTAGCTGAACCCACTGCTTCAACAGAACCAATTCAACCAGAACCAACTAATGCTATTGAAAAACCAACAGACACAACTGTTCCATCACAAACAACAACTCCAACTGAAACAGCAACTATTGAAGAGGCTGAACCTACTGTTTCTGAAATACCTGTCGCTGTTCCTCAATCTCCAATCAAGAGTTCTCCTTCAACACCAAAACCTGCGGTTGTAGGGCCAACGCTTGCTTCCACAACTGGTTCATCTGATCTACCAAAACCCACACTACCCAATATGCAACAAGCTGCACCTTCACCAATAAGTGCTGTTGTTCCTGATGCCGGTGCTGTTATGAACACAACCAGTCCAGATAAAGCAGCTTCACTGGGATCACCAATCGAACCAATTTTTGAGATACCCACTACAACGGAACCTGTTCAAGCAGCAACACCAACTAACGACCAAAAATCTGGAGCAGACCTTCCTCCTCTCCCAGAAATCTAGTAAGATAGAACCTAATGCCCGACTTAAGCTCACTACTACCATTTGGAAAGAAAAAAACTGCTGCTCCAGCAGAAGCTACTCCTGAAGCAAAAGAGCTTGAAAAACAAAAGCGCGAACTCGAAAAACTGCAAGAGTTCTCTCGAGGCTTAGTCACTATTCAAGACATTATTGCTCCTGAAGCCATTGAAGTTGACTTCACTTTTCAAAAAATTAATGAGACCTTTACCCGGACACTGTTTGTGGCGGGGTATCCCCGATCCGTTCCAGCTAACTGGCTTTCACCACTTATTAACTTTCCTCATCAGATAAATGTTTCAATGTTTGTGTATCCTGTCGATTCAGGTGAAATTCTTGACAACCTCAAAAGAAAAATTACTGAAATGGAAGCTGAAATCCAATCAGACCTTCGTGCCGGTAAAATCTCAAACATTAATACTGAAGTTAAACTTGAGGACGCTCGCTACATTCGTGAAGAATTGGCAAAAGGTTCTGAAAGATTCTTTCAATTTGGTTTGTACGTAACTATTCAGGCAAAAGATAAAGATGAACTCGATAGAGTTACTAAAGCTATCCAGTCTACGTTGGGTTCTCTCTTAATTGTTTCTAAAAAAGCCACGCTTCAAATGGACGATGGTTTTAAGTCGACGCTCCCAATGGGTGTGGACAAGCTCCAAGTTACTCGAAACATGGATACCACATCTCTTGCAACAACCTTTCCCTTCACATCAAGTGAACTCACCATGGAAACCGGAATCATGTATGGCATTAACGAGCATAATGAATCATTGATCATCTTTGACCGCTTCAAAATGGAAAATGCCAACATGGTCATCTTCGCAAAATCTGGTGCTGGAAAATCATATACCGTTAAACTCGAAATTCTCAGACAACTTATGTTTGGTGCAGAAGTGATTGTACTTGATCCGGAACACGAATATGAAGATCTGGCAGTAGCTGTTGAAGGGCAATACATTAACTTCACGTTTAGTTCTGAATCTAAAATTAATCCATTCGATCTTTCCAATCTGTATGAAGAAGGTGAAAACGAACTCGGCCAAAAAATTATATCTCTCCATGGGCTCCTTAAAGTTATGTTGGGAGTAATGTCTGCTCAGCAAGAAGCCTTGCTTGATAGAGCACTTGTTGCAGCCTATAAAGCAAAGGGTATCACCCCGGATCCGGCTACTCAAACAAACGAGCCACCACTCATGGAGGACGTCTACAAAGCACTTATTGGTATGGAAAATAATGATGCCAATGATATCGCTGCCCGCCTTGAAAAATTCATTACTGGATCTTTTAGAGGTATCTTTGATCAAAAATCAAACATAAACATTACCAATCAGTTGACTGTCTTCTCTGTTAAAGAAATGGAAGAAGAAATGCGTCCAATTGCCATGTATATGATTTTGGACTTTATCTGGACTCGTGTGAAAAAAGATCTCAAAAAACGCATTCTCGTTGTTGATGAGGCCTGGTACTTTATGAAACATCCAGATTCAGCTTCATTTATTCACTCTATGGTGAAACGCGCTCGCAAATACTACTTAGGCATCACGACTATTACTCAGGACGTTGAAGACTTTATCCATAACGATTACGGAAAAGCAATTGTTACAAATGCTTCGATTCAATTCTTAATGAAGCAGTCAACTGCTTCAATCCCCGTCTTAGCTGAAACATTCTACCTATCACAAGGAGAGCGACAGCTTCTCGTCACGGCCGATGTGGGTGAAGGTATTTTCTTTGCAGGTCAAAACCATGTAGCATTGCGCGTTGTTGCCTCTGATGAAGAACATCAACTCATTACCACAAACCCTGAAGAAATATATAAACGACAACAAGCAGCAAAAGTTGCTGCGGCCGATAACGTACATCCACCTCAAGCACAAACACCCAATCAGCCTGCTGCTCAACAAAAGCTTCAGCAAAAGATGCAAACGGACACAACTGAGCGAAAATCGCAAAATCTCTATTCGATAGATGATTACGCTCCGCCTGAGAAATAATCAGTTTTCCTATACAACAATCTATTTCGCCCCTTGCACAATGTGGAAAACTTTTTGTATAACAAGGTAGTTTTGAATGAACAAAATGTATCATTCACTAGCCTGCCCCAAATTAGTATTACCTACGTTTTAGATACGAGATATCATGTCTTTGCTTTCAGCTGGCCTCACTACTGCTCAAGTTCAAAAAATTTGGAAACAGGTCTGTGCCGAACTCCAGTTGCAGCTTTCACCAGCTGTATTTAATACTTGGATCGTCTCGAATCCCCTCACCCACATGATTTTTTTAGATGAGTCTGAAGCACTGGCCACAATTACCAGTCCCACAGCCTTTCACTCTACAAACCTTAAAAAAAACTTACACCTCCAAATTAAACACTGTCTTGATAAACAAACAGGCAGAAACTGCAACATCGAATACAAAATTGGTGATCCAAGCAGTGCTTTTGAGTCCCCTTCTGGAAATAACCAATCTCAGCAGGGTTTTCAGGGTTTCGAAAGCATTAAAAATGATCTTACTCAAGAGCCTCGACAAGAGGAAGCACAAAGTTACTCGCACTCAATGGATTCTGGGTCTCATTCTCCATCTATTCATGCCAACTACAAAGAAACGTATTCTCAAAACAGACCGCCGGCTTTTGCCCAATCAAATCAGAGCAGCTCCTCTCCACGCGCAGAGAATCTTTTTTCAGAACAAAACCTATCATCAGCACAAACAGATCGCGTGGGAGCTATTTCTCGCAAAGTGGGGCTTCGCAGTGATTACACCTTTGAAACATTCGCCGTCTCAACCACAAATGAAATGGCCCACGCAGCTGCTACAGCAGTCTCAAACAGGCCTGGCTCTGCCTATAACCCACTCTTCCTCTATGGAGGAGTAGGCGTGGGAAAAACGCACTTAATGCACGCTATTGGCAATAACATTCTAAAAAATGATTCCAATATGCGTATAATTTATTCAACTGGTGAAGAGTTCACTAATGAAATTGTGCATGCTATAAGAAATAAAAAAGCTAATCAATTTAAAGCAAAATTCAGATCTGCTGATGTGCTGCTTATCGACGACATTCAATTTATTGCAGGCAAAAATGCCGTTCAGGAAGAATTTTTTCATACATTTAATGCTTTAACCAAAGAACTTCACCAAATTGTTTTAACCAGTGATAGACCGCCTCATGAAATGACTTTGCTCGAGGATAGATTAAGATCTCGATTTGAAGCAGGCCTTATGATCGATATTGGTCAACCGTCCTTCGAGTTACGAACCGCAATTCTACTTGTCAAAGCAAAAGCAGCTCGCATGGATATTCCTATTGAACTGGCTAAAATAATTGCTTCACAAGTCGAGAGCGCCCGGAAAATAGAAGGAATTATTACTAGCATTAGATCTGAAGTCGAACTGAAGAGAAGAACTATTTCACCAGAACTCATTCAAGATATACTTCGAGTAGAGATTACCGATAAACGTCCAACTATTAAAGTCACTCCTTCCGAAATTATTAGAACAGTTGCTAATCATTACAAGCTAAAGCAAACCGCTATTAAAGGAACCAGACGATCAAAACCGTTAGTGACGGCTCGTCACATTGCTATGTATTTGCTCAAAGAAGACTTATCTTTGCCTCTCACAGAAATTGGAAAATGGTTTTCTGGACGTGATCACACCAGTGTCTTACATGCTGTTAAAAAAATAGATAAAGAAATGTCTATTAACGATGTTGTTCAGCAAGATATATCTGCCTTAAGAATGACTTTGGCGGCTATATCAAGATAAAGTTTTGACATAAACAAACTTATCCACGGATGTGGAAAACTTAGTGGAAAAGCAAGTGGATACTGCGTGAATAGTTGTTAACAAAATGGTACCATGTGAATAACTTTGGAAAAGTTTTCCCAATTTTCAACGTTTTTACAGAAAAGTTATTCACAATTGCCCTTGACTGAAATCCACACGCAATTCACAGATGGCTACCAGATCTAAAATAGAGGTTATGCACGAATCTAAAATCACCTACTACTACAACTACAAGATATATATATTAGAATAGTTAGAAGAAACATGAAAACATATATACTGCAAGAAAATTTAAATAAGGGGTTATCGTATCTTTCAAAGGCTATTCCATCTAATCCTCAATTGCCAGTTCTCTCTTCAGTTTTATTTGAAGCAACAACTAGTGGCTGTGTTATTTCTGCAACTGATCTTTATTTTGGAGTTCGTGTTCATTTACAAGCTTCTGTTGAAACAGAAGGAACGATTGTTATTCCAGGAAAACAATTTAAAGAATTAATTTCTTCTATGGGAAACGGCAAGTTAACACTTGAGTTTATAGAAGGTACACTCAATATCCTTTCCGAACATTCAAAAACCAAGCTTCAATGCCAAGCAGCTGATGAATATCCTCAATTTCCTCAAGTTGAAGGTGAAACCTACACCTTTGATACGGAGCAATTACAGTCTATTGAACAATTTGTTGGCTTTTCTGCTTCGACAGACCAGGCTAGACCAGTGCTTACTTCAATACTCTTTGAACCTACCGAAAACGGGCTACTCACCGTTACAACGGACGGTTTTAGACTCAGCACCTACAAAGTCGCTAATGCAGTAGGTAGAGCGACCTCAACCCTACTTTTACAGTCTAAGGCGCTTCACGAAGTGAATAGAATTGTGCAACAGGTTTCAGAAAAGACTGTTTCATTTGTGGTTTCTCAAGAGTTAAAGCAAGTGTATTTTGCAAGTGGAGATGTAGAAATTTATATGCGCCTGATTGAAGGTGAATATCCCCCCTACCAGAAAATAATCCCCAGTGTTTTCACTACTGAAGTAACTTTTTCTTCTGGTGAACTTGACGATAATATTAAACGAGCGCTCATTTTTGCGCGAGATATTTCAAATATTATTAAATTTTCAATTGAAGCCGACAAAGTTACTATTTCAGCGTCCTCTCCTTCTCTTGGAACCTACTCGGGCGAAATTCCAGGAGTTAAGATTACCGGCGAACCACTCGAAATTGCATTTAATGCAAAATATGTACAAGATATTCTTAAGGCAACAAAAAGTGACTCAATTTGGTTCGGAATGAGTGAAAGTCTTAAACCAGTACTTTGTAAAGTTACCGATGTTCCAGAAGCTGAATATGTGATTATGCCTTTTAAGGTAAATGGATAATCAAAAAAAAGATCATTTTAATTTCCTTGATGGTATCTTACACTTTTCAAAAAAAAATTCCCTGGTATAATAGCGATCTATGCCAAAACGAACCTGGAATCCAAAAAAATTAAAAAGAATGCGCAAGCATGGTTTTCTCAAGCGTTTAGCTTCAGCTGCTGGTAAAGCAATTTTGAAGAGACGCCGAGCAAAAGGCCGCGCAAGTCTAGCAGTAGCTAAAAAGATTAAGTAACCCTGTCATGCTGCCCAAGCAGTATTCATTCAATCTTCGTCAAGAACGAGGCTTTTTCGAAAAAGCTAAGAAGGTCTTTTCACAAAAATTTACGCTGTTTTATATTCCTGCTCCTCATTTCGGGACAGTCGTTGTTGTGCCTAAAAAAAGAGTGGCTCTTGCAACGGGTAGAACTGCAGTAAAGAGAAAGATAACTGCAGCAATTGAAAAGATTATTCCAGAAGTAGATCTTAATTCCTCTAGCTTTTTTGTATGTTTAGTGGCAAAATCGGCAGCGGTAACTGCTCCAAGAGAACTGCTAGAAAAAGAACTACTCAAAGCGTTTAGTTCACTACAGAAAGAATGAAACTTCGTTCTAAGTCATTGATAGTCTTATTTAAAGCTTATCAAGTAGCACGAAGTATTAGATACACCGTGTTAACATCAGTGTTTGGGATAACAATACACTGTAAACACACACCAAGCTGTGGCACCTATTTATTTAGAGCCATGCAATCAGAAGGAATTATTAAAGGAGGAATAAGGGGGTTGCGACGAGTTTTGACTTGTTGGTAACACTTTAGAAAGATCTTATGGACATTCTCACATCGGGATTTATTCAACTATTATCACTTTTAGCTCAACTCACTGGAAGTTTGGGATTAGCTATTCTTGTTTTTACCTTTTTAATTAGAAGTGCACTCATTCCGCTCTCTTTACCAACGCTTAAAGCAACTAAAAAAATGCAAGATCTTCAACCAGAAATTGCTAAACTTAAGAAAAAGCATGGAAAAGATAAAAAAGAGTTACAACAAGCTCAAATGGAGTTATATAAAAAATATAATGTTAATCCTTTAGCTGGATGTATCCCTCAATTATTGCAATTTGCTGTGCTTATTTTCTTATATAAATCATTATTATCATTTTTAAATGATCCTTCTTTGACGTTAAGTACCCATTTTTTATGGCTCAACTTGACTCAACCAGACAATAGCTATATTTTGCCAGTCTTAGCTGGTGCAACACAACTTATTTTGTCACTCATGATTGCCCCAGGTGCCGAAAAAAATGACCTCGTTCCAAACGACAGTAAAAGCAAAAAAATTCAAAAAGAAAATAAAAAAGAAGAAGATTCAGCCGAGATGGCACAGTCAATGCAGCAGCAAATGATGTTTATTATGCCAATAATGACAGGATTCTTTGCCTTAAAATTCCCTTCAGGCTTAGCGCTCTACTGGGTAGCAACAACGGTTTTTAGTATTGGACAACAGTATTATGTATCTGGATGGGGTGGCATCGTTACCTACTCTCGCCGTTTAATTGAGAAATTCCAGAAATAAATTTGTATCGACATATATTTACAAGGAGAGAAAATCATGACAATTGATTCATTCTTAACACAATTATCTGAACACTGCGGAATAGAGTCAGATGATATGACAGTAACAGTTGTAGAAGATGGTGAATATCTTCGTGTTTCCATTCAAGTTCCTGAAGATGATTCAGGAATTTTTATTGGGTATCACGGCGAAACACTCGATTCTATTCAGCGCATGGTGCGGATAATTTTTCAAGAAGAATTTCCTGAACATAAAATAATGGTAAATCTAAATGATTACCGTGAACAACGTGAAGACAGACTAAGTGAAATCACCGAGTCTGTGGCTGAGCGAGTGCTTGAAACAGGTGAAAAGTACACCTTCAATTCATATTTCCCAGCTCATGAGCGTTTTGTTATTCATTCATGCTTGGCAAAAAATGAAAAATATGGTGAACTTGAAAGTATCTCAGAGGGTGCTGGCAAGAATCGAAAACTCACTATTCAACTCAAAAAGTAAGCTTTCTGGATACACAAGTACAAAGTCTAGAAATTTCGAGAGGATACTAATGGAATTACATATTTTTACCGACGGTGGATCTCGAGGAAACCCTGGGCCAGCAGCAATTGGTGGTGTTGTATATGCAGACGTCAAAAATGGCGAAGTGGTGCATGATTTTTCAGAGTATCTGGGAGTTGGTACCAACAATGAAGCTGAATATACAGCTCTTCTAACTTCAGCCCAGTGGGTATCACAATATGTTTCTAATAATTCTGTCGAAAAGTGTACTTGGAATCTAGATTCCAAGTTAGTTGTCGAACAAATTCAAAAACACTGGAAAATTAAAGAACCACGGATGAGGGTTTTTGCAGAACAATGCTGGCACCTTTTGGATGGTCTTGGTTGTGACTGGAAAATTCAGTATGTACCTCGAGCTGAAAACGCTGTGGCTGATTCTCTTGTTAATCAGGCACTTGATGCTCAAGCAGCCTAAGTTTCACTTTTATGGTATTGGTCTAGTTTGATCTGTTCTTCTCAAGGGCGGTATATTTTACACCTACATTGCTTTCAACAATTTCATTACAATGGAAGATGAAAGAAGATATGGTGCCCCAATTAGTCACACAATTAGACTTAGATGCGCCACTCGTTGTAGTGGTTGGACAGGCTAGTGCTTTGCGAAGCGAGGTATCTCGAGCTGTATCTGGAATGGGTTTGCACACTATTGTGTGTTCGGAAACAGAAATACAAACGACAGTTGATGAAGCGTCACTGGGATATGCATATAAAATAATTTGGCTAGTGTCCCCGCTTGAATACTTCACTCAACACGTACAAAACCTAAAAAATTACATAGAACCATTTTCAAAAAAAGTTATTATTGTTCAGCCAATTATGGATGGCGTCGTCACGCAGTCAGACAGTGTTTTTCACACCACCTGGAAAAAAGTTACTGAGTTGCAGCGAGAAATTATTTTGGATATAAATGCAGTTTTTGATAATTCGTTGTTTATTTTTGCCAAAAACCTTTTTGGAACTCCTCTTTTCCCATTAGAAATATGTTCAATACATGTCAATAAAAACATTATGTATGATCCTGGAGTTCAGTTGTCGTTACTCTCAATCGAGGCGTTTGTACAGCGAGCAGTTCCCTTATTTTTTAAGCCAGCACCCCAACATAGTTTCTGTTTTTCTGGAGAGTCTGTACACAGTTCTCAATTAGTTGAGGAAATAACGCAGTTGTTTGGTTCCTATTATCAACTAGATTTAGTTATAAAACATGAAAAAACTGAGATTATTTCGAGTATTCCTTTTGAAGTATCTGAAATAACCATAAAATACATTTCAAGTGCTAGCATTACAGACGAGTTTGTTCGTTCTTGGAAAGATGCCCCCTCAAAACTGAATTCGTATATTCCGAGTATTCAGCTTCGCAATACCCAACCTCAAATAGTTCAAAAATATGTTGAACAAAACTTCGAACCTTTCGTCCAAGCAGATGTTAATGATGAGCCCGATGTGCTACCAGACAAAAATGTACAAATTGAGGCTGAAGTAACAGCCGTTCCTCCACAAGAAAAATCAGTAGCTTTTAAAGAGACTTTTATAGTTGAAACAGAAGAAACAGACACCGTAATTAGAGCCAGTGATGAAGGTATTTTTATTACAACCGAAACAGAAACAAATAGTACAGAAACTAAAAAAAATCAAGAAAATCTTGATATAAACACCGAGTTGTCTCGCATTTTTAAGGAGCCTCGAACAGCAGTAAGAGTGGCTCGAGTCGAAAGTATGGCTCACACAGAACTAAAACATACCGGTAAATCAAAAAGAAAAAAAGTGTTATTTTATGGAGGTCTTGGATTTATTGGTGTTGGTTTTGGTATTGCTACTCTGATTGCTGTATTTATAGGCACCCAGTTTATGGTTAAAAGACAGCTGCTAGCTGTTGCCAAGACTGCAGTGCAACAAACAGTAGATCGGCAATCTTGGAGCAATCTCCAAAAAATGGCTTCGTTTCTAGAAATTCAAGCAAAATCATATGGTACGATTTTTGATCTCGCACTGATTAGTGATGCAGAGCACCTGGTTGCTGTTACTTCTCAGTTGAGCGAAGTGTCATTTCTTCTCGAGGACATGAAGGAAACTTCTCAAACGATGTATTATCGACTTATGGGACTAGATGAAGGATCAGTATTTGAAGTTTCATCAGATCTTTCATCAAAATCAGAGACAGCATATGAAAATCTTTCGTTAGTAACAGCTGGTATCGATCAAATTCCATTTGGTGAGGATGATACTCAAAAAACAGCCATACTTACCGATTATCAGCTCAAGATTGAGGCTATGAGGAATGGGTTAATGACACAGCACCAAATTTTGCCACTCATGCAAGATTTATTTGGTGGTACCAAAAAGACCTATCTCATTCTCTTTCAAAATGAACAAGAACTCCGGCCGACTGGTGGATTTATTCAAGCCGCTGCTGTGGTTACATTTAGTGAAGGACGCCTTATTTCTTCTCAAGTATTTAGCAGTTATGACATTGATGCTTTGGTTTCAGGTACTGTTGCCCCACCCGATGATTTACCTACCTATTTGGGTGAGCAGCAATGGTATTTCAGAGACAGCAACTGGAATCCCGATTTTACTCAAGCAGCAGCAAAAGCTTCATGGTTTATGACGAAAGCTGCTGGCGGCAAGATTGATGGTGTGATTGCACTTGATCTCAAATCAACAGGAATGATGGTTGATGCACTTGGCCCTCTCGAGATTGCTGAACACAACGAAGTAGTTACCTCTAAAAATCTCGACGCACTTATGGAACATCATTCAGAAAAACTGCTTGTAAAGGGTACGACAGAAAAAGCATACTCAGTGCTACTTCTTGAACGTTTACTCGATAAAATTAAAACAGCACAACCTGAAAAGATCTCTGGATTTCTCACAGCTGTCCACGATGGTCTCCAGCAAAACGAAATCTTGATATCAAGTACAGATACCTCTGTCCAAGATCTATTAACTACAATGGGTTGGACAGGATCTTTGGTCAAGCCAGAGTGTCCAATGCAATTCTCTTCTGAAGTGTGTACTGTCGACACAATTGCCCAAGTTGCTGCAAACACAGGTGTGAATAAAGCAAATTACTATCTTGAAGAAAATATAGATCATACAGTTGAGTTGCTTCCAGGAGTTGCCCAACACACTCGGACCATCCAGATTGAAAATACTGCAGACATAAATGCCTGGCCAAAGGGCGATTACAGAGCATACTATCGCTTCTACTTGAATTCCAGCGCTCAAGTTTCAGATGTGATTGTAAATAATAAAAAACTCAGCAAAAGTGAGTTGACGGAACGTATTGAACAAGGCAGAACAATGGTGGGTTTCTTAGTAATGGTGCCAATTCAGGCTCAGACAGAAATAATACTTAAATACTCGGTTCCATTGTCTGGTGAAGCCGGGTATTCATATGCGTTTTTTGATCAAAAGCAACCCGGAACAGATATTCCAACAACGGTTACCATTGTCCCCTTCTCTGGTCTAAAGCCTGCTAAGATTGCTCCTCAAGCTGAAGTTACCCCAAGTGGCATTGTATTTGAGACTGAGCACCGCGATTCTCACGGTTTCTATGGTGTTGAATTCAGATAGCTGTTGCTTCAGTCCCCTCCCCTTTTTAAAGGTTTTAAACGTCTTAGAACGACAAAAATAACATGAACGTAACGCTGAATTGCTCTTTTTTAATACAATGGTAGTAAAAACTATAAAAACAGGGCATCTTTTGGATGCCCTGCTCTCTTTTTTTCTGTATAAAAGAAGTTTATTCTGAAGCTTCTTCTGATTTAGCTTCTTCGGTTGATTCAGCTGCCTTTTCAGTTGTAGCCTCTTCACTAGCTGCTGTTTCTTCAGTCTCTTCCTCTTCTTGTACTGCAACATGTTGGAGCACAACGATTGTTTCAGACTCTGGATCGACGTCTTCACCAAGAACAAGAGTGATCTTTGAAGTATCAAACTTAAGATCAGCTAAGGTAATGGTTTGACCAACCTCAGTAAGGGTACTGATATCGATTTCGAATTTTTCTGGCAAGTTCTGTGGAAGTGCTTCAACTTCAACATCTTGTTTAACTTGAGTTACGATGGTATCTCTGACTTCATTTTCACCAACAAGTTCGATTGGCACGTCTGCTGATACAGCCACGTTCAAGTTAACACGTTTGAAGGCAACATGAAGAACTCTGTTCCCGACACTCATTTCTGAAACTTCATCAATAAGTACTGGTTGTTCTTTAGCATCATCAATTTTAACGTAAATAAGTCCCGTGTCCCCTACTTCTTCATACAGCTTTTTAAAAGCGTTTGCCTCGCAGAATATAGACTCTGATTCTTTACTTAATCCATATACGTTTCCAGGGATAAATCCCCCGACACGTAATGAGTTCATCTTAGTTTTTTTGTCACGAGCTTTTGTGTGAAATACAATTTTTTTATTTCCCATATAATCTTTCCTTACCTATTACAGTGTTTCGTTTGTACCTGTATTCTACCATCTAGTCTGAAATACACCAGACTCCCTCATAATAAAACCTATAATATATAGTTATTATGCTTTAAGCAAGTAGGAATTTTAAAAAGTAAAAATAACCCCATATATGGGTATTTATTTAAACAATATGTTGTTGGGATCAGCTTTTCTAGCTTGCTCCCAGTAATAAACGGCTTTACTTTCATCACCGCGAACTCGATACAGCTGCGAGATATTTATGAGTACATCTCGATGAGAGGGTTGTGTTTCAAGAATATCTAACCAATAGTTGAGTTGTTTGTCTACTTCCTCAGGAGAAAATGTTTCTTTTATGTAGAGCTCACTATGATTTGGAGCTGGCACTGAGGCGAGGTCTGGTTCCTTATTTGATGAGTGGGGGAGAACAAAAAATGAGATTAACGAAAGGACTGCTACTAGTGTTATTACGAAGATGAATAAAAATCGTTGCTTACCAAGTTTAGATTTGGCAATTGCCCAGGCAAAAGACATGATGTGAATGAGCAGTCGTAGTTCGAAAATAAGTAATAAAAACGGTTTCATAGATGTACTTCATAGTATGCCTGTATTTACCTATGACTTCAAGACTCTTAATTTTCGATTGAATGCAGCAGAAATATACTATTATAGTGATTATTATGAGTTACTTTAGTGATTGATAAAAATGCCGATGTATGAGCATTTCTCGACACGTGAAAGATTGTTAAGAAAAAAATTGTTTTCGGTGAATTAACGAAAGTACCTTGAATATTCTTTTTATAGAGCTAAAAGTGACATTTCTTTATTTTTTTTCAGATGTTTTTTTTCATTTTACTTTTGGGTTTTAATTACTTCTTGATTAACGCTTAATCGTTACATAACGACCATGTATGGACAGCACAGTTATAATGATGTTTTGAAAATAAAAAAAGGCTCTCTATTGCGAGAGCCTTTTTTACTTTAATTTGTTTTAATCTAGATAGCAGGCCACGGCGTCGTTATTAATGCTTCTGAATCAACCAGCTTTTCTGAATGTAATTCTTGCCAAATTGATTCAGTAACGAATGGCATAAATGGATGGAGAAGCTTCATGAATGTAACAATTCCTTCAAGAATGGCGGTAGAGGAGAGCGTTCCAGCTTTTTGTTCTTCGATACTAGTATCGCAGAACCAGTGCCAGAACTCATTGTAGATATAATCAGCAGCTAGGCCAACCTGTAATTTCTCGAGAAGAGAACTGCTTTCAGCCACAACATCAGCTAATTTCTTATAGAACTCAGCATCGTTTTGTGCCTCGGTGCTTTTTGGATCGTGAGAAAGGAGTGCAAATCGAGATGCATTCCAAATTTTATTGCCAAAATTGCGCATGGCTTTGAAATCTGGCTCCCCAACAGATTTATCTTGTCCTGGGGTACTTCTAATAACGAGAGCCATTCTAAGAGAGTCAGCTCCGTATTCTGCTACAACCTCAAGAGGATTAATAACATTACCTTTACTTTTGCTCATTTTATTGCCTTTTGCGTCTCTGACCAAGCCATGTAAGTACACGTCCGAAAAAGGTGATTTTCCGGTACTGTAGATGCCCAAAAGCATCATTCTCATCACCCAAAAGGGGAGAATGTCGTAGCCTGTTTCCATGACTGATGTTGGATAAAATCGTTCAAAATCACCAGGCTTTGTATTCTTAAGAGTAACTACTGGCCACTGTGCAGAACTAAACCAGGTGTCAAAGGTGTCTGTCTCTTGAATCCACAGCCCATCTGATGGAGGAGTGGTGCTCACGATGTACTCGAGAGAAGCATCTGCTAAAACGGTTTGAATTCCTGCTTTAATTTCTTCTAGAGTGTTTTCTTCTAGTAGTGTTTCAAGCGTGCCCTGAATGAATTTTTTGTCAGTATTCAAAAAGCCTACTGTAATCTTTGATTCATTACCTTCAATTGGATACCAAACGGGAATACCAATTCCCCAAACAATTTGGCGTGAAATATTCCAATCTTTCAAGGAATTAAGCCAGTGTCTGAGAATCTTTTCTCGGCCAGCCCCATGAATTTTGGTTTCACCTGAATCAAGAGCTTTGAGTGCATTTCCGACTAAACTCGTTTCATCATCATTTACTTTAATGAAAAACTGAGGAAGGGGGAGTGGTTCGATTGGGCGCTTACATCTATAGCAAATGCCAATACGATTTTGGTATTTGGTATCAACGTGGTCAATGTAGCCTTGTTCTTCTAGATAGGCAACTATTTCTTTTCGACCATTCACTACTGAAAGTCCGGCAAATTTACCCGCTATATCGGTTAATTTTCCCTGTGGAGTAATAGCAATATTGATTGGTAAATCGTACTTTTTAGCAATTTCAAAGTCATTTGGATCATGTGCAGGAGTGAGTTTGACGATACCTGTCCCAAATTCAGGGTCAACGTACTCATCAGCGATGATTGTCATAGTCTCACCAGTAAGGGGGTTTTTAACCTGTTTGCCTACTAGATAGGCATGTTTTTTGTCAGTTGGGTTCACGGCTAAATGTGTATCAGCAAAAATTGGTTCAGGACGAACAGTAGCTACTGTGATGAATTCTTCTTCAGTATCGATAAATGGGTACTTAACATAGTAGAGCGGAGAAGTCGAATCAATATGATCTACCTCGAGTTCTGAATAGCTGGTTCCACACTTTGTACAGTAGTTTACTAGCCGAAAGTCTCGATAGACCAGGCCATCTTTATGAAGGTTTTTGAATGTTTCTAATACATCTTCAACGACTTTTTCGTCGAGCGTGAAGGTGTACCGACTCCAGTCTGCACTGGCGCCAAGCTGTTTAATTTGTTCAACAGCAATACCAGAGTTCTCTTGTACATAGTCCCAAATCATTGAATAGAGGGTGGAACGATCAAAATCGAAACGGCTTTGCTTATTCTTTTGCAATTTTTTTTCAAAGACAAACTGTGTTTCAATTCCAGCGTGATCTGTTCCTGGTAGCCAGAGTGTATCTTCACCTAGCATGCGGTGATAGCGAATAAGAATATCTTCGATAGTTACAAAAAGAGCATGGCCTACGTGCAAAGGGTCATTGGCATTTGGAGGCGGCATAATAATTGAAAAATGTTTTTTTTCTTGAGGATCTCTATCTGGAGAGACGACAACTGTATCTGGGTTAAAAGCACCTGCTTTTTCCCACAACGCATAGATTTCTTTCTCTGTTTGGGTGAAGTTGTATCGTGTTTCCATAGAGTGTTATTCTATCACACTCGAGGGAGTAAATGAATTTGAAATAGGGAAAAGGGTCTATAAATAGTTAAGGCCAGGTTCAAAAGAACCCGGCCTTTATCAGAAGAATTGTTATTTTCACGTTTGTCCCACCCGGGAGAACGCCAGGTTCTCAGTGGAACAAAACTATTGTGAAAACACAAAGCTCTGTTAACTGTTGGATATTATCCTATAGAAAAGCTATTTTGTCAATAGTGTGTTGTGGTTTGATAGTATTACGTCTAGTATTTTAGTCCATGTTATGGGATAATAATGTATTATCTCTGAAGCCGCACGTCTTGTGTGGGGGAGGGGATTCAACCTTAAAATTAACCATCCACATAACTCAACTAAGAGGAGGTATCCCATGTTGAATGAAAATCAAAGACAGTTCTTAATTCTGCCAATTGTGATTGGCCTGCTCGTATTAGCAGTGCTTGGCGCAGCTTGGTATTATGGAGATATTCCTTTTAGTGAGTATATCTTTACTAACTGGAATGTTTTATTAGTTTTTGGGATTGGCATGATTGCTGTCCCAGCCTTTGTACTGTGGAACTTTAAAGCTTTTAAAGGCGTTATCTTCGCCATAATTGCTGCAGGTTTCCTGTATTTGTTTGGGCTAGCTGCAACTGGCAACCCCGATGCGGAGTTTATTTCAGGGGCGCTTGTGTATGCTGCAGTCCTTTCTTCTTTTGGATTTGTGTTGGAACTGCACCATCAGGCCCAACAAAATAATCCCAACTACAACACGCTTCTAAACGCTGTTGTAACAAGTTTTATTTTGCCCACAGGATTTGCTATAGGAGGGGGTCTTCTCTGGGGCATTTTAGTATTTGTTTTAGAATGGTCCTTGTATGTTGGTGCTGTTTTCCTTTTCCGCAAGGCAAAGGAAAATATTAGCAACACATTCAAGAAATAATATGGTTAATTTGTAATGACCCAGACATACTGTCTGGGTCATTTGCCGTCTACACGTCAAAAAGTGCTGGGGTTTTATTACCGCATCATTCCAGAATTTTTACCGCAAACCCAAGAAAGAAAGTCAAAAAAACTATTGTTTTGTACCCACTAAATATTTTGCAGACCAAGGTCTGTAGGTCGAGGTGTAGGTGTTTTTGTAGAGTTCATTTCCATCTTTGTCCCAGACAGTGTGGGTGAATTTAGCTTTCAGGCCTGAAACAGCCCAGTCAACTTGCTTTTTTACGCCTACAGGAAGTGAGGGATCTTCGATATATTCAGTTGGGAGAGCAGGGGTAGCACCCCATTTTTCATAGTCGGAAATTTCGCTGGTGCGACCATCACTGGTGCCATAGAGTTCAACAGTTAAGTGCAAATCTTCTGGATCGTTGCTCGTATGAACTAAAACATAGTTTTCTGTGTCATTAATAAAACGTAAATCGACGTTTCCAGAGTACACAGTGGCATCAAAACCAGGGTCAGAGTTCAATTCATAGTAACTCACTCGATAGCTGTGGGGAAGCCGTTTTGTAATGTGTAAGCCGGCATCAAGGAGTGATCTAAAGAGGGTAGAGCTTACTTGGCAGACACCGCCTCCGTCACCGAGCTCAGTTTTTCCGTTAGTAATAACATATGCAGGCTGAAAGCCAGTTGCTTTTGAGACTTCACCGAGCGTTTTGTTAAATGAGAACTCTTCACCAGGAGCAACTAAGGTATTGTTTATTCGTTTGGCTGTGACGGCAACATTGTTGATTCTAGTTGGAATACTGTGATGGTAGTAGCTTTCTCCAAATCCAATTCGTTCTGAAATGCCAATGGCATTTGTTTTTTGTAAAGTATAGGTGGGTTCTACAATTTCTACTGGAAGTGATGCTGTTATGACAGTTTCTTCACTTTGTGCTTGTTCTTCAATCTTTGGAATAAGTTGTTGTAAGAGTTCATCTTGTTGAAGCGCGCGTCCTTCTCGATGTGGAGCAAACTCAGTTACCTCAAATGTTTCGGTGTTGTAGGTAAAGGTTGCGTCTTGAGGATCTCTATCTACCTCTTTAGCCCAATTAGAGATGATTTCAGCAAGTCTAATTTGGGACACTTTTGCTGGATAGTCCAGAATTGACACAATATCCGTATCTAGTAACTGAAGTGTTGTGTCCTTTGAATAGTCTAAATTAATTGACTTACCAACATAATTTCGAGCAAAGTTCTCAAAAAGAATACTTTCATCTTTTGAAAGCTCGGAGCTGGTTGAGGCAACTTTTGCGTCTGCGGTGTAGGTTTCTGCAGAAATTGCTTGGAGAAGTCGCTCAGTTGTTAGTTCTATCTCAATTGCTCGCCCGATTTTTCCTTCAAAGACAGTTACAGATTGGGGATTACCACTGTAGCGGAGAGAGACCGATGGTTCTTTACCTTCAATTGCGACTTTTGAATCGAGTAGAGAAATAAAGGTGGTAATTTTTTCTGTATCAAATGTATAGTCTGAATGCAACATTGTTGGTGTAGTAAGACTTTTTATTAAAATGGTTAAGCGCTTAATAAAGGAATCATCTTTTCCATGTAGTTGCGCAACCTCAAGTAAATAGGCTGTGTTTTTAGTCAAGCCTAATTCAGCACTCGTTGAAGCAATTTTTATATCATCAACTTGGAGGGTTACTGTTTCTTGAGGAACAGCTTGCATTGATTCTTGAAGTAGATTTGTAGCTTCTTCATTGGTGAGCCCTCCAATAGCAACACCGTCGATCGAAGTATTTGGTTGAATCTTATCTTGTAGGCTTTTATCGAGAAGTATTAGACCTGCAACCACAAGTGCAACTGAGGCAGTAACAATTAACACCACCCATCTCTGCCAAGACAAGCCCGATCCTATGAGCATCTCAGCAACTGAGTGTTTGGTATTTTCTGTTTCAGTATTCATTAGTGCAATCAGTACTATTATATCAGTACAAACTATGAAGATGTTTTTCTTGGCCTGCCGTTAATAGTGCAGCTACTACATTGTGAATAGTATTAGGATGATTTTAGCGACCTGACGATAGTAGGCGAGAAAATTATCCTAATACTATTCATTTTCTTGTTTCGAATCACCTCTCCTATATGCTATTATAAACAGAGAATGCACTCTATATAGCAGCATTTCTTTTTGATTTGTATAGAACAGCGTCAAATAGAATCAAAAGCACACATGAACACACCACTGCCTAAACCATCAGTCCCACAAAATCCACAAGTTGGTGGAACTCCGCCACAAGGGCCAACGGTGCCACCTGTGACTGCTCCAGTTCAACCAGTTGCTCCTCAAGCACCCCAGCCTCCAAGAGCGCCACAACCACCTCAAGCAGCACCAGTTGCAGCACCTACCGTGTTAGCACCAACTGCTCAAGCATTACCGCAAAAGTCATTGTCTGCACTTTCATCAATGAATAGTACTCAAATTCCAAAAAATAACGTAACCGCAATTCCTGCAGATCCTAGTGCGCTTGCTGCAGCCCAAAAAACAGCTGCACAAATGCCACCACAAACACCCGCCTCTCCTCCAAAAGTAATGTCTGGACCCGGATCAGCTCCACCTCAACCAGGAACCCCAGCAGCTCCAGGTGCAAAGCCACCCGCAGCAGGTGCTAAACCTAAATTTGCTTCTGTTGAAAAACCAATGGCAAAGTATGCCATTATTGGAGTCATTGTCCTTGTTGTACTCGGTCTAATTGGTGGCATAGCCTTTATGTTCATGCGAGGATCTAGTAGTTCTAGTACAGGTTCAACAACTCAAAAAACTACAGATACTTCTGGTAAAACTACTGCAAATAGAGAAGTTGTACCAGGAGAACAGACTACCATTGAATATTGGGGCCTCTGGGAACCTTCTGAAGTTATGAATGAAGTGATCAAAGAGTTCGAAACAGAAAATCCAGGTGTAAAAGTTTCTTATAGCAAACAATCTCACTTAAATTATCGCGAACGTCTCCAAACTGCTATCTCAAGCGGCAATGGCCCAGATGTATTTAGATTCCACGCAAGTTGGACACCAATATTGCTTGGTGAACTAAAACCAATTCCAAACTCTGTAATGAGTGCGGCCGAGTATAAAACCACCTACTATCCAGTTGCAGCTAAACAACTGCAAGCAAACGGACAGTATGTCGGTATTCCTATGATGTATGAAGGGCTGGCTCTTCTTTATAACAAAGACATGTTTACTACAGCTGGTTTACCAGTTCCTAGTACTTGGGCAGGTGTAAAGGAAGCAGCTGTAAAATTAGTTATTAAAGGAAGTGATGGCAAGATTTCTCGAGGTGGAATTGCTTTAGGAAATGCCGAAAACGTTGATAACTTCTCAGATATTCTTGGATTACTTATGCTTCAAAATGGCGCTACCCTGACTGATACCAGTAGCCAAGAAGTTGCCGATGCACTCAGTTTCTACACCAGTTTCCAAACTACCGATAATGTCTGGAGTTCTGAATTACCAGATTCAACTGCAGCTTTTGGTCGAGAAGAAGTTGCTATGATCATAGTCCCTTCTTGGAGAATTCATGAGCTGTTGGCTCAAAATCCAGATTTAGACTTTGGGGTTACCAACGTACCTGTTATTGAAGATCAACTTACTTGGGGAAGTTTCTGGGCAGAGGGTATTAATGCCAAGAGCAAAAACCAAGATGCTGCCGCCGCTTTCCTAAAGTATATTTCTAAGAAAGAAACGCTTGAAAAATTCTATGATGCAGCCAGTAAAGTCCGTGGCTTTGGTGAACTGTATCCACGAATGGATATGTCTGCAGATCTTGCCGATAATGAGTTAATTGCTCCATACCTTGAGGATGCGCCATTTGCTGATGGTTGGTATCTCAGTAGCAATACTCATGATAATGGTATTAATGACCAAATCATTAAATACTACCAAGACGGCATTAATGCTATGGTTACCTCTGGAAAGAAAGCTTCAGCTGTGCAGCCTACTATTGAACAGGGCGTTGCCCAGGTGCTTCGCCAGTATGGTATTAGTGGGGCTTTGGCTCGCTGATCTCGGTACACCTTCATACTAAGTCCTATAGTTGACAAACTAGGCTTTTTTTGATACAATCCCCAGACTATTGTGTTTGCTCATTTTTTTGTGCAAATGCAATCACCTCATTCAATGCATTGCTAAGCCCTCGTGGCTTTTTTTAATGCGGAGGATGGGTGTCTTTAACAAGTTAAAAATACAAATATTTGTTTTTTTGGAGTCAGCTGTTTTTTTCTCATTTCTGTATAAAGTGATAGAAAATCAGCTGACTTAATGAAAAAAAACAAAAAGGGAGGTTAATAAATAATTTAATCTAATTACACAGTTTCATTTATAGGAGACGCTATGGATCTGAAAAGAAGTATTGATCGCTTTTTTCGGAACTTAGGGCGCAATCCCCTTTTGGGGATTCAGTATTCCAGTGGGTTATTGGTATTCTCTTTATTTCTGTTTTTTGTCGTGCCAAACATGGTTTTGCGCTCGTACAGAAACAGCTCTGAAGAAGGTCTTCGGCAAGTTGAGGTTTTAATTCAACAGGCTGAGGATAGAATCCAAGAACAAAACTGGTTTTCTGAAGATTTTTCGATTACTAGTAATGGGCGAAGTTTTCAGTCAGATTTGGCTGAAGCGCACGCTATACTCGAAACATCGCGTTCGACGTTTCAAGATGCTGGCCGTGGTTGGCCTTCATCTCGTGTAAGGAGATATCAACAAGCAATCGTAGAGGTTCAAAATGCCAAAGCGTTTGTTGATGTCACTATTACCTTGTTTGATTACAATGTTACTTTGCGTGAGCAGGTGTCATTAAATCAGGCAGAAGCCACTTTATTGGTAGAACAACTGGTTAGTTCTCAAAACGTTGCAGAGACTCGCTTTGGAGCAGAGTCCCATGAATGGTTAGAAACATACATGGCCCCTCTTCAAGAAGAGTTGCGACAATCATCCCAAAAGCTGTCTAGTGTGCAACAGCACATGAACACAGCGTCTGGTTTAATGCCAGACTGGAATGATTTGTCGCATCGGGGAAACCCGACAGCGGCACAAGAGCAAATTACCCGGGCAAAGGTGCTCATTGATCAAATCAATGTTCACCAACACAAAGTCACTGCGGGTCTTGACTACCAAGTCGAGGCACGTGATGGCGCAGAACCAAAAATCGTAGAAGCAGAGGCCGCTATTAACGCGGCTTGGGACCGCCTATCCGTCATCAATGCCCAGTACAATTGGGGCTTTAGTGGCGCGCTAAGTGTTTCCCGGCAACAGGTATTAGATGCAGCAGAAAGTTTGAAAGCTGCAAAAGATATTTTCGTTGTTTCTGTTGTTGATGGTAAAGTTGATTGGCCGGCTTCGTATGAAGCTGGAAAACTTGCTTTGTTGCAGGCACAACAGTCTGTGACAAGCGCAAACACCCAAGTCAACGCCTACATCGAGACCAACAACCTGTTGGCTCGATATTCTTCTGTTCATTCAACGGCCATTTCTGATATCCGTACTGCGGAGAGTGCGTGGAGTACTATCGAAAGATACCACAACTCCTCAACGTGGAACGGGAAACAGAACAATATTTCTGAAGCCTGGCGCTTGGTTGGTTTTGCTGAAGATGCCTATGCGAACACCTCACAAAGTTTGAGCAATCAAGAATTTTTGACTGCAAAAAACCAAATGGGTGGAAGCATTAGCAATCTTCAAGAGGCAAGTAACCTAAGTGGACAGGTAGTATCTCTTAAAAACTCTCTCGAAGGTTTTCGGTCTTCATGGCCAGGAAAACAAGATAGAGCAGAGGCAGAAATTTCGTCAAATAGTTCACGCGTAAGTAGCTACGGGAGCTACAGTAGTAGCGCCCGGAGTGACTTTAATAGTGCTGTTGAGTTGTTATCGCGGGCAAACAATGCCGCAAACTCTCATCAGTATGAAAGCGCATGTACTTTAGCTGATCAGTCGTACAATTCGGCTGAAGGCACCGGCGCTCGTGCAGAACGAGCGTATGATGACGAGATGGACCGCCAAGAAAGAGCCCGCGAGGCCGCTCAACGAGCTGCTGAAGAAGCAGCCCGGCAAGCAGCCGAAAGCTCATCATCGAGTAGCAGCGGAAGTTGCTGTTCAAGTAATGATGGCGGCGGGTTTAGTAGTGGATCCAGTAGCAGTTCAAGTTCTGGTAGCTATAACGATGGTGGCGGATATAATTCGTCATCGGGCGGTGGCTATGATGACGGCGGAGGTTATTAGATATGTCCACGTTTTTAAGTTTACTCATGATTTTAGGTTCCATTTTGTTGGTTGCCGCTTGCACTGGCCTGTTTTATTACGGCCGGCGCTATCTGGTAACTCCTGAAGGGAAACGCCTGATTGCTCGAATCTCGGGCATGAAGGTTGCTGATGAGGTAGATGTTGAAGATGTAAATGTTCTACGAACAGATGTGTTGCCAGCCTCTGCCTCAAATGTAGCGAAAATGGATGTAGTCGAACCAGGCAATGTTATTACCTATACCACTGATTTTTCTGGTGGTGATAGTGTTGTAACTGCTTCAATGACATTAACACCAAAGACTCAAGAAATGTTTGGAGAGCGCCGTTGGGTTACTAAACCTGAAGGACCTTCAAAGGCTGTTTGGGTAGGTAATGAGTGGATCTTCCGGATTCCATCAGCTGAAGGAGGTAATTTTGTTTGGATGAAGGGAACCCTGATTCCAACCCTTGGATCACTTGCTGACTTTTATAAAGGCGATGATAATGATCCTGGCCCAGCTAAGTTGTTCAAAAACTTGGGGCAAAACATTTATGGGAAAGAGATAGTTTATTCTCTTCCCGGCGGTTTAACTCAGGGAACACAATGGCGAGTTCATGATATTGGCAAGTTCTTTTTTGACGTCGAAGGCAATACTGATGGTATTGTATACGACGGCGATAGAACATTTTTTGTCACTTCCCGTCAGATGGAAGGGACAGATTGGCTGTTTTACATTGACGCACGGGATGAAGCAAGGGGTCGTGGCGGATTATTCCGTTGCACTCCGTTTGATCCCGAAATGGATATTAAACAGTTGTTTTAGTTTTATATCCAAGACAAATTTTATTAACCTTTTATTTCAATTCAAAATAAGCAAGGAGCTTAGAGATTAACAATGGCTACTCAATTAAAAGTACAACAAATTTCCTTTTCCGCTATGGTCGAAAAAATGTTTGAGAACGGACGTAACAAGCTGGCTCAAGCATTTCTGAATGATCAAGACGTGTTATCGATTTTACGCGACAGTGCTGCAAAGCAGGTCACTGATATGCGTTTGACGGCACGTCAAATCCGCGCCCAGATGTTGGCACTCAAGGACCCACTCACACAGGCCTTGGAACCAATGGAACGGCTCGCGGGACAGCGCGAAAAAATGATTGTATTTGCTGGCCGGTTACACAAGGTTTCCCAGCTGCTTCGTGAAGAAGCCGCCGGTGTGCCCAACGATTCAGGTCGGATTGTTCCAAGTGATGAACTGGTTGCTTTGGCAGCTCAAGTTAACATCACTGTTCAAAAGTCTGTTTTTCCGGCGTGGATGAATGGCGAGGCCACCAAGTTGGATGCACAGATTGCTCAGGGTGCTCAAGAAATCAAAGCTTTGTCTTCTGGTGAATTGGCGATGTATGAAGATACGTATGCCGTCTTAGAAGAAAGCTACCAGGTTTCGCTCGCAAATCTGAAGCAGGCTGAAGAAGTCCTGCGTCAGATTGAAGTGAAGGCCCCTGGGATTATGCTGGCAATTGAAACTCATAAGCAGGCATTGGCGTTAGCTGATAAAGCTCACAACCAAACTGCTGATGACAATGGTGTCAACAACTTCATGTCCGATTTGCAAGGTCAAATGACCAGTGCGCGTGCTGAATATCGCGCAGACAAGGTTGTTGACCAGGATTTGGATGCGCAAACACCTGTGAGTTTTGCTGACATGGCTATGGCGCAGTATGACATCAATGGCGTTGATGTCGACATCATGGCAGAGATTGCGGCAGCTGCTGGTTAGTTTAGTTTTTTATAATCTGTTGAATTATGTAGTGCGCTGGCTTCGCCAGCGCACTACCATAAAAAGGAATAACCATGAACGGTACACGTAAACCACTTCTTTTAAGTGCCTTGATCGCACTGGCTTTAATTGCAGTTGGGTTGTTCGCACAGCAGTATTTACCTTTACGCTCAGTAAGCTCGTGCGCAACCAGTCCGGTTACCATGTTCGACATCACCTGGGCATGTGGCTTTCCCATTTTGGAAGGCTTGGCCAAGGTGGTGCTTTTGTTGGCAGTTGTTCGTTTTTTCGTCAATCCTGTTACTGCTTCCCTTATTGGGTTTGCAAATAACAGTAAGTTGTTGAAAGAGCAACAGCTCGCTGATGACTCCAATGATTCAGTGGCGTGGGTGAATGCCTTCGCAGTTCTGGCCATTGGTTGGGTGGTCTTCATGACACCCTACACGGTGTTACCAAACTACGCTGCAAACTTGCTTGTTCGGCTTCCCCAGTTTTACCTTTGGGCGTTGCTGTTCACAGCAGTTTTTAGTCGCTTCCAGTTGGGAATGAAATCCATTACGACTTATGTTGAAAATTTCCGTGCCGGCCATACAGAAGCCGCGGCCATTTGGACAATCGTGTCCATGTTGTTAGCCGCATGGCTCGTTGTAGGCGTTCGGTAAAAATCAACAAAATGTATTTTTAACTTTAGTAAAGCCTCCGGTCATAGATCGGAGGCTTTTTTTTGCCCAATTATGCTTTTGTACAGTTCTTCCACTAATGCTATGATGCATTCATGGACAGAAACGATCGCACACTAGCAAAACAGATCCTTTTGGCGGTGGGGTATACCGATCAGTTTGAGTTTCCGCTTCGTAGAGCAGAGATTAAGGAGCGATTGTTAGCGCTGCTTCCAGATGTTTCTGTTTCAACTACTCACTTTCATCAGGTGCTTAAAAAAATGCAAACCAGTGGTTTGCTTAATCAGAGAGATTCATTTTTTTCAATTCCTTCGGTACAGTCTTCAGCAAAAGAGTTAAGTCATACTAGGACAGCTCGAACAAAGTTTGCTAAAAAGAAACGACGCGAGAGCAGAGAACTAATTGCTTTTTTGGGGAAGATTCCTTGGATTTCAGGCGTGTTAATTACTGGCTCGGTTGCTATGAATAATGCAACCCAAGATGATGATGTTGATTTTCTTATTATTACTAAGCCACACAGTCTTTGGTTAGTGCGGCCAGTTGTTGTTGCTTATGCTTGGTACAAAAAGAAACGTCGATCTTGGAAGCGTGAAGAAAAAAATAGTTGGTGCTTTAATTTTTGGTTAGAGGAGACGCAGTTGGGTCTCCCTAAAAATAAACGCAGCATCTATACGGCCTATGAATTGTTTCAGGCTGAATGGGTTCTTGCTGAACCTAACGTGTTTAGACAGTATTACACCACAAATCTTTGGGCTAAATCCATTCTCCCAAAACTGTATCAACGTGCTCGTCATGCTCAGCCAAATATTATGAAGTCAAAGCAATTGCTCAAATCTCAGATCGCAACGGTACTCTTTTGGAAGTATCCTGCAGCTTGGTTAAACGCAGTTTTGTATGCAGTTCAACTTGTGTATATGTTGCCACATAGAACATCAGAGCGAGTAGGGCAGTCCTTTGCTTTTTTTCATCCTCGCGACACGCATACCCAAGTATTTGAAAACTGGAAAAGTAGCCTGAAACGCCTGGTGTACTAACCAATATTTTTAGGTATACTTGCTCTATGGTTTTTGATCCCGAACTAGATACTCGAATTCACACGTTTGATTCGCCGTACATGCTTCCTACCCCTCTAGCTGATGTATTGAATGAAACAGATGGTTTAACGCGAGTTTTGGTAACTGGTGTGTTTGATGTGCTGCACCAAGAACATCTTCACTTTTTAGCAAATGCTCGAGAAATGGGCGACATCTTGATTGTCGCACTCGAGTCTGACGCTCGGGTGCGCCAAATAAAAGGCCCCACAAGACCCCACTTTTCTCAGGCTGAACGACGCAGACAGCTCCTTGATTTAGATGCTGCCGACATAGTTGTTATTCTTCCTGAAGAATTTTCACATCCAGAACAGCATCAGGCAGTAATTTCTCAAATTCAGCCAACCTATCTAGCAGTCTCTTCTCATACTAAGCACTTAGATAAAAAACAGGCTATTCTTTCACAATATGGTGGCAGAGTTGTAGTGGTTCTTGACTATAATCCTAACGAGTCAACAACAAAGCTTCTCGAGGAAAAATAGGAGTCCCCCTTGTGTTAGGGACTACTTTTGCGCATACTAAAAGTAACAAGTACCTGTCAGGTAGGTGAAAGGCATCTATGAAAAAATATATTCTCGCACTGTTAGTTGTAAGTAGTCTTACACTTGCAGCATGTACACAAACGCAAACACAAGAAGGTTCATCTGGTAATTCTGAAACAGGTTCGGTTCCTGCAGCAGAAGATAAGAGCGGTGAAACAACAAAATCGGGTATGCTTGTGAAACAAGGTGAAAAGTACTATATTAAGGCAGCAAATGGAAAGATGGAAGAAGTGGAAAGTTACGGGGTAGAGTTTAGTCAGTTCGAAAATCAATCGGTGACAGTTGTGGGTCAATATAGTGGAGACACTCTATTTGTTGGCAAGATATATCTCGCTGTTGAATAAGTATCGCATATAACCACTCCATCATAAAACGTATGGCAAAATCAAAATCATTGTTTGTGTGTCAAGAATGTGGCTGGTCATCTCCAAGGTGGGCTGGGCAGTGTGGTAGTTGTGGTGAGTGGAACACACTTGTGGAAGAAGTTGTCGACAGCTCAGCTCCAAAACCGGTGAGTACTGCCAAAGTAAAGTCTTCGATAGTGTCTTTACCAGAGGTGGAGTCACTCAGCGGCGCAAAATCGCGTTTTTCAACAGGTATTGGAGAGTTCGACCGTGTTTTGGGCGGTGAAAAAAACAACAAAGGCATGGTTCCGGGAGCTGTGATGCTTATTGGTGGAGAACCAGGAATTGGTAAGTCTACTATCCTCACACAGATGTTGGTCGAAATTTTAAAAAACACTGACACGTCCCCAAAGAGTAAAAAAAAGCTCTCTCCACTTATGTATGTCTGTGGAGAAGAGAACCCATCCCAGATTGCATTGCGTATTGAACGTATTGCAGGGTCTAAGCTTACAAAAGAACAGCAAGAGTTGTTGCTTTTTGTTACTTCTACCGATGTAGATGTGATTACTACTCACATGGAAAAAGAGCGACCTAGTTTAGTGGTGGTTGATAGTATCCAAACTATTACGACGGCTGAACTGAGTGGTGTGGCCGGTAGTGTCGGACAAGTTAGAGAGTCGACCGACAAAATAACCAAGACTGCAAAAAAATATCACATTCCAACTTTTTTGGTTGGACACGTCACTAAAGATGGTAAGATTTCGGGTCCAAAAATCCTTGAACACATTGTTGACTCAGTATTGGAGCTAACAGGCGAAAGAACGGCAGATTTGCGACTGCTTAGAGCGATAAAAAATCGCTTTGGAGCGACGGATGAAGTTGGCGTCTTTCGGGTGCGCGAATTCGGATACGAATCTGTTTCAAACCCATCAGAACTCTTTTTAACAGACGATACTAAAGATATTTCAGGTTCCGCTACCGTGTGTGTGGTTGAAGGTACACGACCGTTACTGCTTGAAATTCAAGCGTTAGTTATTGGGTCGCAGTTAGCTATGCCTCGTCGAGTAGGAAGGGGTGTTCAGCTCTCCAGAATCCAAGTTATGGCTGCCGTTTTGCAAAAACACTGTCGGGTTCCCTTAGGTACGAACGATATTTTCGTAAGTGTAGCTGGTGGGTTTGATGTGAAAGAGCCAGCAATTGATTTGGGTTTAGCTGTCGCCATAGCATCATCGCTTAAAAATAAGACCATTCCTAAACGAACAGTTTTTGTGGGCGAAGTGGGACTCTTGGGCGAGGTTCGCTCGGTTAATTTGCTTGAAAGACGCATCAAAGAGGCAAAAAGATTGGGTTTTGAACACATTGTGTCAAAAAAGACACATTCACGAGTTGAGGATGTTTTGAGAGATTTCGACTTGCTATAGAAACTTGAGTGAAGAGTGGAGGAGCAGTTAGTTCTTCTTATTCTGTTGATTGTTGTGATTTTGGTTACTATTTTTCCCTTGGTTTTGTTTGTTGTTTTTAGGCTTTTGTGAGCCTTCTGCTTCTCGAGCTTTTTTATTGATTTCTGCACGACGCTGCTCCTCAGCAATCTGAGCCTGTTTTTCTTCATCAGTCTGATCCATACGTTCTTTATTTGCTTGGAATTCGGCAGCAAGATCGAGTGATTTCTTGCGCTTTGCATAGCGCTCGCTACTTACCTTGATAACTTTACCTCGATTTTTATTTGTACTTTTAGCTGGCCCCAGGGTAAATGCTGGGAAAGGGCGAGAGATCATGTTATCGATTGAAAGTTTATTGATAATCTGGTGTTTACTCAGTGACACCAAGTCTTCTTTAGTGTAGCGTTCGCCGTATTCTCTCTCGAAAGCGGCGGCGTCTTCGGCACCCATCACGAAACTAACAATGCTTCCACAGTTACCAAAGATGGCCTTCTGAACTTCTTCAGGAATCTGAGCAATGTACTGGTTAGCCAAGATCAGGTTGAGACGGTATTTACGTGCCTCAGAGAGAATTTTGTTGAAAGATTCTGTAGCAAAATTCTGGAATTCGTCGACATACAGATAGAAGTCACGTCGGTGTTCTTCATCTACATGCACACGAGACATGGCTGCGAGCTGAATTTTAGTAATCAGCATTGCTCCAAGAAGGGTCGCGTTGTCTTCACCAAGCTTTCCTTGGGAAAGATTAACCAAGACAATTTTGCCTTGATCCATGGCTTCTTCGATACTGAATGAACTTTTTCTTGAGTTAACTACGTCACGAATGAGCGGAGAGGACACAAACTGTCCGACTTTGTTTAAAATTGGGGCAATGGCTTCTGTTCGCTGGCGATCCTGCAGCTTGTTGAACTCATAGAGCCAGAAGTTTTTAAGGACTGGGTCATCGAGTTCCTCAACTAGGCTATCTCTAAACTTTTTATTGGTAAGTAAGTCGATAATGTCGGAGAGGCGAGCCGTTTCACTCTTAAGTAGGGTGAGCAGGGCGTTGCGCAAAATGTACTCAAGTCGTGGTCCCCAGGAGTATGCATAGAGTTTTTGGAAGACAGAGACAATTCCTGAAGCGATGAGTTCTCGGTGAGCTACATTTTCACCTTCAAAGAGATTGAGCTGAACTGTTCGTTCTGGATCGGCTGGGTCAAAGTAGATAACGTCATTGATTCTTCGAGATGGGATGTAGTTAAGAAGTGTTTCAACTAGGTCACCATGTGGATCAATCACACAAAGTCCTTCATCATTTTTGAGGTCATTTATGGCCATATTAGCCAAGAGAGTAGATTTACCGGTACCAGTTTTACCAATCACGTACATGTGGCGACGGCGGTCTTCACGTTTAAGACCATACACAGCTTCTTGGTTCTTATAGAGTGTTTTTGCAAAAGGATTGATTTCTTTTTTCTGCTCAATCGGCATTTCTCGAGTAACAATCGGTAGGTTTTCAGGAGGTTCACCCATTAAATTCTTACCCCATGAGATGTTTTGAATTGGTTCGAGGCTGCTACTTGGCAGGTGGAGAATACTGGCTAGTTCATCGATAGAAAGGTGCATCGAGCGTGTTCGACGGAACGAACGTTTCTGCATCATTGAGAGATACTGTTCTTTCCAGAAGTAAATCTTTCTGAGGACTAAACTATTTCCTTCACTTTCGGTAACTGTTCCAAAAGAGGAGGCAACTGTTTCTAAAAGCAATTGGCTCCGCTCATTAGTGTGTGCCGAGACTGCCATTCTAATAGCAACTTTCAGCGCTGAAGGTTTAATTTTTTTCTCAATTAAGGCTTTTTTAGGGTGCTTGCCAGTGATGACTTCATTAAGCAAATCGCTACTTTTATTGGTTTCAATCAGGCGTTGACCTTGGTTTTTCCACTCTTCACTGTCGAGAGTAATGCAGAACTGAATAGCGACTCTATCGAGTGCATCGAGTTTTGAAAGGGTAGATAAAAGGGGTGCGAGTGGATCAAGGTCTTTGAAATCCTGATACGTTTTTAGGGGTAAATACTCTGCACGTTTAAGCGCAATGTCACCAATACTAATAAAGCTGCTTTGCTCTTGGGAGTAGGTTTCAGGTTTATCGAGAGCCTCAATCATGTCTCGCTTAAGCTCAGCCATCATTACTCCTGGATAACTGGCAGCTATAGTGCCTTTTATGTATTCCATGAGGCGGAGCGGTGTATAAATTTGAAAGTAGATTTGTTGATTTTCAGTGATGATTTCAACACTCAGGTGCTCATTTTGGCCGACAAGTCGTCTCCACCATTCGTTATGGAGTTCTGGAAGTGCAGAAAATAATTGCACAGATGCTTCTGGTGTGTGTGCACTGTCGCGACCGGTTCTGAGCTCGAGTAATACGTGAGGCGTTGCCATACTATTAGTATACCAGAGTCGCACGTTTTGAGTGATAGTGAGTAAAAACCCGATAGAGTTTTCGTGTAATTATAAATAAAGTTATCCACATAAATAAATTAAAGATTCTTGTGTTAATAACAATTGTATTTATATCAATAAATTGTTAATCATTTTGAATATAGGATGCGATAAAATTGATCAAAGTCAAACTATAGGTTGACGGAGGAGAGTCTAGGAGTTATACTCGACTAAATGAGAGTGATATCTCTGACTGGTATCACTAACGAACATTAATATATATTTTGATTTACTTGTGTTTCTATTGTTATAGATACATCTAGAGATACCGTTGAGCTGCTTAATAAACGGCGTTAAAGTGGGTGATTAAGGGTGAATGAAGCAAAAAAGAAGAACAAGTACAAAAAAAGCATTATTATCGCTGGACAGACCACGAGTAACAATGCTTTTTTCTCAGATAAGTGTTTCAATACTAGGTCAAAACACTTGTACGCTGATAGTAACGCAGGGGTCGCACCCTGTAAATATCATCTTACTATATCAAAATATACTCTTAGTCTAAATATTGAGGGGTAGTATGTGGAAGTTTGACAGTTGGGCAGGCAGTTGAGCTTCCACTTACTACCTCTTTTTTGTTGATTAATCAACCTATTCATTGAATATAAACAGTTGTGGGTTATAATAACCCCTTAATTCCTTCTTATCTGAAGGTCGCTTGGGTGAAACTAAGTAAGCAGGCGCTCTGACTGTTTCAGAGCAAGAATTCTTAAAAGAGGTGATTGTTGTGGCAAAACCAATTGTTCGTTTTTGTGCTGAACCCGGAATGATTGTTACTTTTCGGCTCAATGAATACTCATTTCCAGAATTTGTTGTAAACCATGAGTTGGCAGTACCTTTCTTCTTTGATGGTAGACGAGAAGAGGTGCAACTTTTCTTCCACAATCAAGAACGAGGTCATGCTGTTTTACGTCGCTTAGCCAGAACTGAGCCTGAAGCGTATGTAATTTCAATTGATACAGCAGCCGCAGTGGGGCAAGTTATTTCAGTTGTTGATCATATCCATAATCTTGACATGACCCAGCTCTAAATTTCCTCTTTATTTTGTCCCTAGCCTGGTCTAGGGACAATTTCTTATTTGATATTTCGACCATATTATCCCATAACATTGCTTTTCCAAGCAAAAAATGCTATAATTAATGACTATAATAATATTGTATACTTGAGAGAGCTATGCTCACTGTCCAATCAAAATCTGGCTTTTTTTCAACGACATTTCCACGAACTCGGGCTGCGTTGACTGGTTCTATTATCTCTTCTGCCAGAAAAATCGAGAAAAAGACAAACAAACTACCTATTTGGCTTATTTCAGTAATAAATGTTGCCTTGTCTGGACTGATTGGCCTGAGTGTCCTTATTGCTGCTATTTTAGTTGTTCCTGCTGTATATTATTTCTTTTTTCCTGCTGATATAGTGACCCTTGAGCCACCAGAGGTAGTTTCTCTGTATGGAGGAGAGTACACTACAGAACAGACGGTTGAGAACAAAGAAGAATATCAGTACCAGCCTGATTATGATGAAACATTGCCAGATGGCAATTGGATTTCTATTCCACTTATTGGTGTGCATACGCAACTCAGACCAACAGCTACGCCAGAAGAAGCCCTAGAAAAGGGTGTCTGGTGGGTGCCAGACTTTGGTAAACCAGGGGATGGTACAGGATTGCCTATGATAGTTGCTGCCCATCGATTTGGATGGCAGTGGTGGTGGCAAACAGATTATTGGAAGTACAATTCATTTTACTTACTTCCAGACACACAGCCCGGTGACAGAGTAGAGATAATTGTTGATCATCGAAAGTGGGAATACGAGATCTATTCAGGTGAAGAGGGTGACGAGATTACAGATTATAACGCCGATTTAATCTTGTACACCTGTAAATATCTACAATCACCAATTCGTCACTTTAGGTATGCACGACTTATTGATCCCACAACAAATACTCAAAAAGTACTCGAATAACTTGACTAAACTTTGACAAAAAAGCAATTGTGAGTATAATAAAGGGCAATATCCCTTTTTTAATCAGTAATTAGGTAATTTTTCAGAGATTTTTTAATGTGTTTCCAGCCATGTCAGAAGTGAATACTTCTTATTCACACGCTAGGATTTCATACAAAATATTCTTATAAGTACAAACTATTTCCAGAAAGAATATGCCAATAAATAATATAACTTCTTCAAATGAAGAAACAAACAAACCTGAAGCTCAAGATGAGCCAGTTAAGACAGAAAAAGTTAAAACTACTTCAAAAACCTCTTCAAAGAGAGATGAGGTTCTTAAAGAAATTGCAGTTCAACCTCTTAAGAAGGATAAAGGCTACAGCATGCCTTCTTCTAACAACAAGAATAAAAAGAACGACCAAGATTCAAATACTAAAATCATTACTGGATTACTCGATTTATCTCGAGATGGTCATGGAGTAGTTAGAGTGAGTCTTTCAGGTGACGAAGAAGGTGATGCTTACCTTGCTACCTCTCAAATACGCAGGTTTAATATGAGACCAGGTGATGAAGTTACTGGTCCAGTTCGTGAACCAAAAGACAACGAACGCTATTGGGGCATGACTCGAGTTGATACCATTAATGGTTTGCCTGCAGCTGAAGCTCGCAATCTACAGCGACCAGTGTTTAAACGTCTTACTCCAGTATATCCAGATGAATTAATTAAGTTAGAAACAGGCGAAGATCCACTTTCTTTGCGTATTATCGATATGATAGCGCCAATTGGAAAAGGGCAGAGAAGTCTAATTGTTTCACCTCCAAAAGCTGGTAAAACAACTCTTCTGAAGAATATTGCTACTGGTGTGGCATCAAATCATCCAGAAATCCATATTATGGCGGTGCTTGTTGGTGAGCGTCCTGAAGAAGTGACAGATATTAAGCGACACATTGCACGTCTTACAGACGGTAAGGGTGAAGTGGCTGCAAGTAACTTTGATGAGGCAGCTCAAGATCAATGCCGCGTTGCTGAACTCGCCCTCGAAAAAGCAAAGCGAATGGTCGAGACTGGAAAAGACGTCCTTATCTTGCTCGACTCAATTACTCGTTTAGCTCGTGCCTATAACTTAGCCATCCCGACTTCAGGAAGAACCTTGTCTGGTGGATTTGATCCAGCCGCACTCTTTCCACCAAAGAAGTTCTTTGGTGCAGCTCGTAACTTTGAAATTCCAGGTAGTTTAACCATTATTGGTACAGCTCTAGTCGAGACTGGTTCTAGAATGGATGATTTGGTCTACGAAGAGTTTAAGGGAACCGGTAACCAAGAGGTACACTTGAGTCGTAAGATGGCTGAGCGCAGAATTTGGCCAGCACTTGATGTTCAAAAATCTGGTACTCGTCGCGATGACTTGTTAATTGAACCAATGACCTATCAATCAATTATGACGCTCCACAGAATGTTGGATATGTTGGATAGTAATGAGCGAACAACCACACTTATTCAGCAACTCAAGAAGACAAAATCTAATAAGGAGTTCTTAGCTTCTCTCAAGAGTAGTTAAGAAGTAGTTTAAAACTGGATAGTCCGCGGCACTTCGTGCCGCGGACTGTTATAATAGACCCACAGCACAGTATGCCGAGAATAGTGTTTAAGAAACCACAAGTATTTACAGATCTGGGCGAGTTTACTCGCTTTGTTGGTTGGTACATTCGCACTAGGGGATATAAATGGTTTTCAAAGTTTGAAATACTTAAAGATATCCTCGTTGATCTTTTGTACCAAAAGCGAGGTAAGTACACCCGTCCTTTTATGCACTTTGGCACAATTGGTTTGGTGTTTTTGGTGATTACGGTGGGGCCAGTGTTGTTAACTAACAAGGATAGTGAGTTTGAGGGTCAAGGATCACAGACTGTTATATCTGCTGCAGTTTTTGGTGATAGTTTTTCAACTTCTCAGGCAGAGGAGGTTTCTCGCTTTAGAGGTGGAGAAATTATTAGACACGTTGTGGCTGACGGTGAAACAATAAGCTCGATTGCTACTCGATATAATTTAGATTCAACCACGGTAATGTGGGAGAACGATCTAACTGACAACTCAGTGCTCAAGCCAGGACAAGAATTAAGAATTCTACCAGTAGATGGTTTACGTCATAAAGTTGCACGAGGTGAAACAATTTACTCGATTGCAAAAAAATATGGTCTAGATAGTGCTCAAGCTCAGGTAATTGTTGACTATCCATTTAACGAGTTTATTAATGATGAAACCTTTGAGTTGGCAACAGGCCAGCAGATTATGATTCCTGGTGGTGTGCCACCACAGACTGCAGCCCCTGTCCGTAAGATCGCACAGCCGACACCAGTCGATGTGGTGCAAGGGGCAGGTTCTGGTCAGTTCCTGTGGCCTGCAGCCGGTACAATTACACAAGGATATAGTTTTTATCACAAAGCAATTGATATCGCGAATCGATCTGCTGGACCAATTTTGGCAGCAGATTCAGGAACAGTTATTGGAGCTGGCTGGCTAGACAACTCTGGATATGGAAATAGAGTAATGATAGACCATGGAAATGGTTTTGTGAGTTTATATGCACATATGAGTGTTGTTCAGGTAAGTGCAGGACAGCAAGTATCTAGGGGTTCAGTGCTGGGACAGATGGGAAGCACTGGTCGTTCAACGGGTACTCATTTGCATTTTGAAATTAGAAAGGGAGGATTGCTTAATCCGCTTTCCTTCTTAAATTAAAGAGCTTTAGAAGCTGGCCTTTTTAGGCAAGAGAGAACGTATGATAGATTTAGTAAAATTGCTCCTTATAGCTGGTGACGGTGGAAATGGTCGGGTGTCATTTAGAAGAGAAAAGTATGTCCAAAAAGGTGGCCCAGATGGGGGCGATGGAGGTAATGGTGGTTCAGTGATTCTTCGTGGAAATAAAAATATTTCGACTTTGAAAGAGTTTGTAGGTCAGGTTTCATACCAAGCAGAGATTGGTCAACTTGGTGGCGATAAAAATAAATACGGAAAAAAGGGTTCCAGTATCGTTCTTGAAGTTCCAATTGGAACAAAAATCCTTATCGTTGCTGAGAACAAGATAGCTCGTAAGAGAAGAACGAAGTACGGCACAGACCAGCTCTTAAAGTGGGTAGAAATTGTTCATCAGAAGTATCAATTGGAGCAAGAAGGTCAAAGACCAGAGCCACAGGAGTTAACACCTGTGTGTTCACCAATTGCGTCGATTGATGTAACAGATTCATATATCGAAGATGGTTTTGATGCTTTTATTGAGTATCAGCCAAGCAAACTCCTTAATGATGAAACTATTCCCAAACATGAATTAATTACTATTTTAGAACATGGTCAAGAAGTTGTTGTCTGTCAGGGTGGCTTTGGAGGTAGAGGTAATGACCGTTTTAAGAGTGCCTCACTTACGACACCTCTTGTAGCAGAGTACGGAACCGAAGGTGAAAAGCGTTTAGTTTTGCTTGAGCTTAAACTCTTAGCTGACGTGGGATTAGTTGGATTTCCAAATGCTGGTAAGAGTACTTTGCTTTCAATTGTGACCAAAGCTCGACCAAAAATCGCTAGCTATCCGTTTACCACACTCGAACCTCACCTAGGTGTGCTTCAAACACAAGAGAGTAATCGAGAGATCGTTATTGCCGATATTCCTGGGCTTATTGAAGGTGCCAGTGAAGGCAAGGGACTTGGTTACGATTTTCTACGTCATATCGAGAATACAAAAGCATTATTATATGTTCTTTCTCTAGATGAGTCGGTAATTTATGACACGGCAAGTTCAGATAAGGATAAAGCTCAACTTTTGTGGAATCAGTATCAAAGTCTTGTAAAAGAATTGACGACGCATAATCCAAAGCAATTTGATAAGAAAAATTTAGTGAGTGTGAACAAAATCGATCTGTATTCCGAAGACCTTCAAAAAGAAATTGTAAAGCTTTTCAAGAAGAAGGGCATAGTTGTTCATTTATTTAGTGGTGTAACCGGAATTGGGCTTCCAGAGCTCACCAGCGCACTACTTCATGAGCTTTAGAGTTCGAGAACTCACTGGAAAAGAGAGACTAGCGAAGCAAATTTGAAAAGAAATAAAAAGCGCCAGGCATTCTGCCTGGCGCTTTTCCGTTTTCTATCAAAATAGAATTACTGTGCTGGTTGCTCTTCAGCAACAGGAGGTTGTTCTTGAGTTAAGTTAACATCATTTTCTGGAGTGGTTTCAACAGCGTTTCCGCCATCGATCACTTGATCAGTTAATGAAGGTGATTTAACTTCACCAAGAGGAGTAGACTCAGAACCAGTAGCATTTGCAGCAGCATCCTGTTGTGCTTTAGCAGCGGCTTCGATTTCAGCTACTTTTTCATTGACGAGGTCAAGCTCTTCCATAACTTTGGTGTAGTCCTCAGTTGAAGGATCAAGTTGTTGGACTACGGCTTTGTATGCTGCTTGAGCATTTACCCAGTCTTCAAGCTTCACAAGTGACACAGCTAGGTTGTAGACTGCAGGTGTGAAGTCTGGTTTTAGACTAACTGCTTGCTGGAAAATATTTGCAGCTTGGCCATAGGCCTCTTGGTTAGCAAAGATAGTTCCCAAACTTACTCTGAGACTTGGAGCCGTTGGGTTAGTCTCGATTGCAGCAACATATGCTTGAGTTGCCCATTGTGATGCATCTTCACTCACACCGATCATATTGGTGTAGATCTCGGCTAAAGTAGCCCAGTTTTCTGAATCTGATTCATCAAGGAGGGTAGCGCTTCGAGCTTCACGGACTGCCTGCTGTAACAATTCTCCGACTTGAGTAGATTGCTCCTCAGTGAGGTCTGCATTATTTGAAATGGCGCTAGCAATGAGTAAGTTAGTTACTGCATAGTTTCTGCGGAACATATCCAAATAAGGGTTGAGCGAGACGGCTCTTTGTTGTAGTTCATACACAGCTACGGCGTTATCTTCAGCAGCAGCGCGCGATGCTTGATGGTCAGCCATGAAAGCCATATATGAGCGTGTTACTAAGTAAAGACCTGCAACTACTGCAGCGAATCCTACACCAGCACCAAGATACATGCTTACCATGCTACTTTTTCTTGGAAGTTTTGCAGCCTGATTTCGATCGATTACACTGAAAGACATTGCTTTAAAACGTGCTACTGAGTATTTGTCTCTTTCACTTGCAACGAGTGCAGCAATTAAGATTGCTTGAAGTGTGAGCATAACCACGTTCATTGGGAGAACCAATTGAAGTGCAAATGTACCCACCAACATGTACGCAATTGGCTTGTTGTCTGTTGCTGTTATGCGTGCTGCTTTGAAAGCTTTAAGCGCAAGTACTATCCAAGCAATGAGTCCTAAGAACCCTGCTGTTGTAAGCAACGTGAGAGGAGTATTTGCTGCTTGGTTATAAATGATTGACCATTGATCGGTACTATTGGTCCAGGTTGGCTTGAAGATGCTATATGCATTTCTATAGCCAGCTGCGCCGACACCAATAAGTGCAGAACGTGGAGAGCGAATAGTATCCAAAGCTACTGACCAACTTGCATTCCATGAAGGAAGTTGCACGAATGCATCTTTTCCAGGAAGCATTGACCAACCGTGAAGCAGCAAACCAATAACTAGTAAAGGAAGCGTAATAGCAAATACTTTACTAATGTGTTTTTTGTGCACGATGTGGGTGATAACACCAACTAAGGCAACACCAATAAATTGGAGAGCTACGAGTGAAGATCCTGTTAAATTAAAGACAAGAGTTCCTGGTAATTCTGCGCCAACGAGTTTATTGATAATAACAGAAGGTCCAAATCCCACAGCTTGTAATCCTGAGAGTACTGTTAAGACAGCACCCGTGATTGCAACTGTTGAAAGGAGTGGTTTTGCAACACGCTTAGGTAGCACACTTCCAGCGAGAAGAGCAATAATGCCACTTGCAATGAGTGTTCCTCCAAAGCCAAGCAAATTTTCGACTGGATACTTGCTTGATAAAAATGATGAAGCTCCAATAGTCAGTGCAAAAAAAACAGAACTAAGCACAAGTGGATTCAAGATGAATTCAAAAGCTCGTCGTTTTATTGAAGACACTATAAAGAGTGCCAAAACTAGTAATGCTGCATACAATGAAATGTACACCTTTGTATCTGTCACGAATGAATTTGTGATTGGGACCACAAGTAGAGCCGAGGCTGCTATTGTCCCTAGAAGCACCCCCAACGAAACGTTGTGGAGCATATCTCTTTTATATTCCATAGTATGAATACCTTAAACTATTATATTACTACCACTGCACCTTCCATTTAAGCAAGTTGCGGACCTCTTGTAAAGAGGAATTAACCCTGTTACAACTAGCTCAAATCATGGCAGTGACATATGAGACGTATGCTTTGATAGACTCGACACATTTTTTCCTGTACACTCATTACTACTAGTACGTACTTATAAATCAACCAATATGTCACCATTTTCTTATTTTTTTCAGCAGCTGCGACACAAGATTTTCGGCTCAAAGAAAAAAAGAAGCCAGAAAAAGGGTTATTCACTTATTGAAGTATTAATTGTAACTGCTATTTTTTTGTTACTCCTTATTTTAGCTTCTCAGCAACTTGCTACCCAGTTGGCAAAGGGAAGAGATGCACGTCGCAAATCTGATTTAGATAGAATTAAAAAAGCATACGAGGATTATGCTTCAGATAGAAATCAGTATCCACCTTTTGGTACTTTGGATACTTGTGGTGATGCCTCGGTTACCGCATTAGCTGGGTATCTTTCAGAAATTCCTTGCGATCCAGACGGTACGCCGTATCTCTATGTTCCATATCCAGATTTTTCTGATACTTCTGGAGGATTTAGAGTGTATGCGAAGTTAGAACTTGAAACCGATCCAGACATTGCTACGTTAGGTTGTAATCAGGGAATTGGGTGTGGAATACCAATATCATTAGTTTCTCCAGGCCCAGAAGAGTATAACTATGGTGTGTCTGAGGGAATTCCAGTGTATTACACCGGTGGTTCGACTGACGTACCTACTGAGGGAATTTGTTGTCCACAAGGTAACACAGCTTGTAACATGACGACACTTATTAATGGAGCTTGTCCCGCTAGTGTGCCCTATGCACCATTTCCAGATCTCCCTGCTTGTATCCAGTATTCATCTTGTACTCAGTAGAAAGTGGTCACTATGTATCATCTACCAATTTCCAAAAAAAATTCTAGAAAAGGGTTCACTCTTCTTGAATTATTAGTTGTTATTGTGATTATTGGTTTGTTGTCAGCGATTGGCTTGGGTAGTTTTATTTCTTCTCAGAAGAAGGGGCGAGATGCTCGACGTAAGGCGGATCTTTCGTCAATTCAGTCAGCACTCGAACTGTATTACAATGACTTTAATGCCTATCCACTTGATGTAAGTCAAAAAATTGATGGTTGTGATGCGAGCTCATGTGACTGGAATGACCTTTGGGAGAAAAATGGCACGATTTATATGGTCCAGATTCCGTCTGATCCAGGTGGTGGATCATATGCATACGATTCTGACGGTACTTCATATACGTTGTATGCTCGCTTAGAGAATCAATATGACAATGATGTTGCACAGTGTGGCAGTGGCATTGGTTACTATGATACTTCAGGATTTAACTGTGTATCTGGTGGATGTAACTTTGCTGTAGTGAGCTCAAATACCAGCCCAAGTTCTTTGCCGACGGTGATGTGTGAATAATTATTGGAAGGAGTTATGAATACTATGACAAAGAATACAAAGGGTTTTACCCTGATAGAACTGCTTGTTGTGATTACCATTATTGGTGTCTTAACCTCGTTGTTCGTTGCTAACATGGTTAGTGTTCGTGAACGTGCAAAAGATACTCGAAAGAAGTCGAACCTTAATGAGTTTAAGACAGCTTTGCGCTTATATTACAACGATAATCAAAATTATCCTCAGGCAGCAGCCATTCCAGCCCCAGGTGCTTCGTTTTCAAGTGCTGGTGGAGTAGTGTACATGCAAGAGGTTCCAGAATATACAAACTATGCAGTCGATGCTACGGGTGATGGGTTTACGCTGGGTGTTGATCTTGATAATTTATCCGACACTGAAATATGTGAAAGCTGGGATAGATGTAATGTTGCAGGTACTTGTGTTGTTGGTACTGATGCTACGTATTATATTTGTGCAGATTAATAGTTCGAATTTTTTTGAAAAGGCCAGGCAAATTGCCTGGCCTTTTTGTTGTTGTATTTATTTATAAATCGAAAACGGCAAGAGTTTTTTTGCCTATTTAAGTGTCAAAACCGCTTTGTTTTCTGGTTAGGGAAGATTCTAGCAGTGCCCATATTTTAGTCGAATTGACTAATTCACTATCCACCAGTTAAGGTGCACCTCTTGGGTAAGAGCTTCATCAAAGCCTACTACGAACTCACCCTGTCTGTTTTCAGTTGGGTTTTCATCTTGTTGAGAGATCACATAGAGGACTTTGTTGTTGGTGCTACCGACTGGAGTCACGTAGATGAGAGAGTCTGGCCCAACCTTGTTAGAGCGAATGGTAATTTCTTTGGTACCACTTGGAATGGTGGCTTTACCAGATGTCTTGTTACTGTTCAGGATTGGGCGGTTAGCGCCGTCTACGTTGTTGAGATCGGCTGCTCCGAGATCTTCGGTACCAACACTCAGGCCACCTTGCAAGCTGACGCCTCCAGCAAACTCAGCTTTTCCTTCAGCCGAGATAGTTGCAACTGGAGTGCCGAGTTCATCGATGATTTCGAAGCGAGATTTTTTGACTTCATTAGTGTCGGAAATACCTGCAACCTGCACCTGGAGTGGGTTGCCGTAGTCTGTAGGAGCAAGCAGATCAGCAAAGAGTGTGCCCTTAACGGTAGTGTCGCCTTCAATGGTGAAGTTTCCATTTACTGTTGCTGTGCCATTTTCCTCAAGAATCATCAGTCCTGCCATGAGTGAGAGTGAGCCTGTACCAGCTGGCTGGATTTCAAAAGTGTTGGTGCCAGTGTAAGCGATGCTGTCGCTTCCGATGGTCAGGGTGTTTGCTACAGTAACAGATTCTCCTGCTGCGATATCTTTTTCGACGAAGATGCTGTTGCCGATACCTAAGTTTCCAGCAATGTAGGCGCCGCCATTTACTTTGAAGTATTTGTTCACAAAGAGGGCATCAACATTCAGAGAAATATCATCTGTATCCATGGTGAGTTCTGAGAGACTGACGTTAAGATCTGCCGATTGTGTTGCTGTGTAGCCAACGCTGTCGACCGCTTGAATGACATCGTTAATGTTGGTGATGCTATCTGTGCCAGTTACAATATCGAGCAGTGATGATTTTTGAGCTGCAGTGGCAGTGTAGATCTTGGTGTCGAGGCCATCAATGTTGTTGGCATAGAGCGTACCAGACACAGTTGCTGTTTCGATTTCGGCAGCAACTGCTTTGAGTTTTTCAACTTCAGCCAGCTTAGCTTCCATCTGAGTGAGTCGAGTTGAAGTTGCTGTGATTTGGTTGGCAATCAGTGATTCTGCGCTGACGGTTGCAGAGAAGGTGGCTGGGCCATCTGCCATGATGCTGCCAAGTTTTGAAGTTTGGGCACTGAGGGTAGCAACGGTGAGAGTGCCAGAGATGGTTGCATCGTTTTGGACCAGGAGTGAACCAAGTGAAGATGTACCTGTGGCAGAGAAGTCACCTTCTTCGGTGATTGCTGCAACTGTGTCGCCATCCGTGTTGGTGAAGGCAATTTCGCCTGAGACTGTTGCGGTGGTAATGACGGTGTTGTTGCCAACTGGAGAGATGAGGGCAGTACTGTTGGAGACACTGCTGCTATTTACAATACCGGCAATGTAGTCTGCGATCGACATGCCTTGTATAGTCAGGGAGTTGACGCTGAGGTTAGAGATGGTGGCGGTTTGTTCAACAACCAGTCTTTGAGTAGTAATGAGTCCAGCTCTGAGCTCAGCAATGAGAGCTTTGCTGAAGCCTCCAATAGTTGAAAGTGCAGAGCCTTGATATGTTGCAGTGAAGCTTCCATTTGTAGTAGTAAGAGCAAGCATTCCATTATCTGTTATCTGAATGGTTGGGTCTACATAACTATTTGAAACCATGATCATTACTTTACCAACATGGCGACCATCTGGAAGTGTGTAACAAGGTTTGGCTTGATTATTTCCATCTGGATCTGCAGGCCAATTAATGCTATCTACTGAACTCACTGGTGTACAGCTCATGCTACTTGGGTTAAATGAGGTCATGGTTTTACCGACACTCATTCCAGCAACTTTTGCTTTTTGACCGATACCTTTTTCTTTAGATGAAACTATTGCTTTACCAGCTTCAATTACTTCGCCTGGATTGGTAATGACTTTGACTGGAACACGACCTGAAAGCGCCACAGGTTGAAGTTCAGGCCATAATGCCTTAACATCTTGAGTGTATTTACCAATTAATGTTCCTCTTGTAAGCTGTCCTTCAATCAGTATAGGTGCTTTTAGCGTTGTTCCTGGTGCTGTAGAAATAACACCAATAACTCTGGAGTCATTTTCTGAAGTAGTGAGTTCTGATCTAACACCATCTTCATTTTCTGCAGGTACAGCATAAATTATGTCTCCACCCTCCATGTCCAAATTTCCAAAGATTGTTTCAGCATAGTCAGATGCACTACCATCTGTGGTTAAATTCATAACTTGAGTTCCGTTGTTGTTGAAGAAATCAGCAGTAGATGTAGTTGCTGGCCCATTCCAAAGGCGGAAGCTATTGCCGTATGAATCCATGTTTACAGCAGAAGTATAGGAACCACCTTGCTGTAGAACTAAATGACCACCCTCGGTTGTACCATTTTGTCTTTTTAAAGTAGTTTGTGAGTTATCATCAGTTTTTCCCAACCATGTGTTACCATCGTTGTCTATTGCAAGTAAATCTGAGTATGGGGAAGTGCCCCCCACAGTTGAAGTGGCTCTAAAGTAAAAACCTCCTGCTGAGTCATATTTATTGAAGATCATGTTATTTGCAGCTGTAGAGCTTGGTTTCAAAACATGTCCCTCTGCAAGGATACCGAAGGTTCCTAGGCGAACCGCTCCTTCCATAATATCTATACTGTAATCAGCTCCACCAACTTTGAGTCCAACATCTTCTGTTGCGCTCCAACCATAGCTTGAATTTCCTCCCAAAACAATAAGACCTATCGATCCAGTTCCGGCATTACTATTATCAGCAATAATTCTTCCACCTATTATTATCTCATTGGCAACACTACTATCGACATCCGCATCAAGACCGACGAGGTAGGTTCCACCTGTTCCTGCTGTGTGGTTATAGTCAATGTAGAGACCTCGGTTGGTGAATGAAGGAGCAGTTACATCACTGATAATTGTAAGCTTGTTATCAGATGATGCAGTTGTGCCGATACCAATGTTTCCATTTGAACCAATATGAAAATCATTACCAGAACCAGCAGATGAAAAAGTGAAATTGCTACCTCTAAAAGTCATATCATGCCATGCAACCGAAGCATCGATAGATTCAATAAAGCTTGCCGACCCATTATGATAGAGCGAAAGTCCTTCGTGACCGGTTGTGTTGGCAGTCATTCCTAACAAAACTTCACTCACGTTTGCTGTGCCGAACATTCCAACACCGTTTACTTGCAACTTTTGTGTTGGGTTTGTAATGTTGCCGATACCTACATTCCCATCATCTTTAACAAAAATAGATGATGTACTGGTATTATTTCTAATATTAAAGCCGCCAGTTCCGTAATTAAGATACGTAACATTATCACTCCATCTAGGCCAAAGGAAAGATTCATAAGTTCCACCCGAGTTTTTTGCTTGGAAGATTGCGGTATTGTCGACACCGAGGACCGCACCTGCGCCGCCAATAGTAAGTTTTTGATTTGTTGTGGTTGTTCCAATACCTATATTTCCACCAATTGGATTGAGTAATAAAGGATACTGTGTATTAACAGCATTGCTTCTTTGTTGTTGAATCCAGCCAGTACCACTGCTTGAAACACCAAACATCATTCCGTAATTAGCGTCGGTATTTGTAATATATAATCCAGTGCCAGCTGCACTTCCTCCAGTAGGCGAGGTTGTTTGAGCAGCTCCAGAAGATTGAAGTTTGGATACTACTGTGGTTGTTCCAATACCGACATTTCCATCACTCTGAATAATCATTCTTCGGTTCTGGCCACCAGTAAAGAATTCGATATCACCAGAGGCACCATCGGCAACGAGGTTAATTCCTTCAATGTTGTTAGCAATTGCAAGTGCATCAGTTTCCCATGCTCCAGATGTAGCCCAGCTTGAGTTAAAGTGATGAATTCGAGAAACTTCACTATATCCTTCGTCCCAGAATGTTAATCCTGACCAACCATTTGTGGTTATGTTTTGGATAATTTGTTTAACACTTCCCCCAAGTGGACTTGCCTCAAGAACATGAACTTTTGCTGACACGGCGGTGTTTTCTCCAATACCGACATTTCCATCGTCGGTGAGATACATTCTTCTGGTTCCGTTTGTAGAAATATCAATATTTGAATCCGTAGCGGTACCTGCAGTGTAGCCAATGGTTGCTGTGTGGCCGGATATACCAAAGTCAAAATTGTCTGAATAAGTGGATTTTGAGATGCGTAAATTCAAATCGGAACCTGAATTTATTTGCATCAATTGGCTTGGGCCGGTTGTTCCTATACCAACATTTCCATTACCAATAATTCTCATTTTTTCACTTAAAGTTCCATTTTGAACCGTACTGAAATACATATCTCCTGACTCTATTCCTGTTCCTCCGTTTGTCGCTTGGATGCCGATACGTCCATAATTTGCGGTGACGGCATTCATTAATGCTAAATCTATGGAGGTATCTTGAGTACTTCCAGCTGCTGATCCTACCACTCTTAGTGCAGTTCCAGTGGCCGCTTTGTATACATCAAGTTTTGTTGTAGGATCGTTTGTTCCAATACCCACATTTCCACCATCGAGGACGGTTAAGACTTCGGTTGATCCATCAAAAAGGTTAAGAATATCCTCAGTACCAGAATTTTGAACATGCAGTTTTGCATTTGGAGTAGAGCTGGTGCCGATGCCCACGTTTCCGTAGATGGCTGCGCCATGGGCGATGCTGGATGGCTCGAGGAAGTAGGCATTGTTGCTTCGAGAAATAAACTTTTGTGCGTAAAAATCTCCGTTGTGAGCCATGCGGAACATGAGTGCGCCAGATGAAGATGCGACGCTTACGTAGTCTTCGAGGGTGCCAGTGGTATCTTGAATTTTTACTAATGCTTCGCCTGGTTTGTATCCCTTAATGTCTAAGAGCGTGGTTGGAGCGGTTGAACCAATACCCACATTGCCATCAGCACCAATAATCATGCGTTCGCTACCAGCGGTGTCGAAGCGGATCTTGTCTTCGTCAGCGATTTCTTCAAGTTGGATGCCGGTGTCGAGGTCGGTGTCCCAGATGCCGGCAACACCAGTAATTGTTGGTACATGTAGTTGGTCTGCATAGATGTGTTGCCATCTAACTGTGTCACTGCCAAGACTGTATAAGCTATCTGCGGCTGGTCCAACATTTCCGGCAACTTCGAGTTTAAATGCAGCTGGGTTAACGGTGCCAATGCCCAGGTTTCCAGCACTGTTCCAGTAGTAGGCAATTGCTGGTTCGTCATCTGCGGTAAGGGCAGAAATATCGGTGCTGAGGGCGGCTGACCAGCCAGTAGCTAGGCCTGTCTGACCGCTGTAGCCAGCAATATCAACGTCTACATTAATCTGTGGAGCATCCCAGTTGTCGACATCGGTATCATTACCAAGCACGATGACTGGAGTTGTGCCATTTTTCATTAAGCGAACACGGTTGAATGGTGCTTTACCTTTGATTTCAACAGAGGTATTTATCCATGCGTCACCGGTGTCGTACCAGTATCCGCCGATGATGACTTCCCATGCACCAGACGTGCTGTTGTAGTTATAGCCAGTAATTTTAATGTTCATCATAGTGTTGCTTGTGTTTGGAACGGTGATGACATAGGCGCCATCACTATTTTCTACATCGATATGATCTTGGAGAACACTAAGGTACCTGGCATTTCTATCCGAGGCAGTATCTTGGGTGATGCCAACAGAGGCGCGATCAAAGAGAATATCTCCGTCTAGAGTATGGAGGAGGGCAGTTGGGGCAGTGATTCCAATTCCAACATTTCCGCCAGATTCTTGTAGAGCCAGTGGACGAACAGAAGTGCCTTCTGTAATTGCTTGAATTCTTGCGTAATCAGAAGTTGTGTTATAGCCGATGTAGAGACGATTGTTTGTGTTGGTGTATCCTCGTATGGTCATCTGACTTCCACTTGCACTGTCGCCATCTATAAAGGTGTTTGCAGCAGCCCCACTAATATGTAGTTTTGCGCCAGGACCAGTTGTTCCCATACCAACGTTTCCATTGGCTGTATCAATATTAACGTTTTCTATACTCAACGAATTTCCACCACCAATAGAAACGTACTGATCTTTTACATTAAAGAATCCACCGCCATCGTTATCGCGTACTTCAAAACGAGCTAAGTCATCGCCGCTTCTAAAACTAGCGACGTTATCGAGTGTTCCGGAGTGCACGTAGAATTTTGCACTTAAGGCACTGGTTGTTCCGATACTTACATTTCCTGCACTCTCAATTTTCATTTCTTGAGCACCATCTCCATTTGAATCAAAAGTTAACCAGCTGTTGGTAGTGTCGTACCCAACGATACCTTCATTTCCAGTAGCACCAATATGTACATTCGAACTACCCACATACACACCACCCCATCGAGTTGCGTCTGCACCTAGGTTACTTGCACCATTTGAAGCAGCCAGTAGGTCGTCCGAAAGGATAAAGTCCGAGCTATTCCATTGTAGATACTCGGTAGCTGCATTTGCAAAGTAGATGTAGTTAGCCAGCTCGATTTCTCCTACCACATCAAGAAGTTGTCCTGGAGTTATTGTTCCAACTCCCACATTCCCATTAAATGCGGCTACGCCGCCAGTAATAGTTGATGGGTCGTAGTTTACGCCTAAGACTGATCCTGTTGGTAAGTAGACATCATCACCTGCTGTAGTAGGCAAGAGGTTTGTGCCAGTTCTGGTCCAGTATGAACCAGTGCCACTCGTAAGCTGGCTTAAAGTAACAAATTCATCAGAGTTAACAGCATCTGCACCGATTACTCTGCCAGAGAAGCGACCAACGATGCCGGTGCCACCGGCTACGTCGAAGAGATAGCCAGGTGAGGTTGAGCCGATACCGACGTTTCCGGAGGTAGCGATGCGGAATTTTTCCGTTCCGCTAGTATAGAACCTATAATCCAATGCACTTGCGCTATACATATATGCAGCCTGTCCATCTACACCCAGTGTGAAATCTTTCGTTGCATTCTGCAATCTAATATTTGGTAAATTTGTGGAAGTATCAGATAGATTTAGCGTTTTACCACCACCAAAGAAAGCAACGGCAGCAGGACTAGTTGTTCCAACACCCACACTTCCTCCAGTATTTGCCAAAATCACATCATTACTGCCACTTTGGATATAGAGGTCGCCAGTCAGGTTATTAACATAAGAGTTGGTGCCATCGTGGTAGAGTTCGAAGTCTTGGCTTTCTCCAAGTACTAAATCGCCACCGGCACCGGTGCCACCTGCGATGCCATCACCATCTGCATCAAGAATCCAGTCACCAGAATCGCCCCAAATGCCGTAGTTTTGAGCTGAGGCGTTGAGGGCATTCAAGTAGATGCCGTAGTTGTTGGTCGCATTGACATCATCGGCATAAATTGCTGCACCGTAGGTTGTGGTTCCAGAATTTGCGTCAATATACACACCGTATGCATTGGTCATGTTAGTTGCAGTCGCGCGTTTGTTGGTGATGAAGTATCCAGCTCGGCCGTTTGTTATATCTCCACCCACGTCAGAATCAACATAAACTTCGTTGTAGGTTCCATATGCATTTGTAATATCTCCAGAGTAAGAATTAATTGTTCTAACTCTATTGAAATTACCATATGCTGTTGGAATCGTTGAATTGTAAGCGTATACCTGATTATAGTTTCCATATGCTTGAGTAATGATGCTTGTTGAACCAACTCCAGTATCACCCTGGATTGCTCCATATAAACCATAAGCTGTTGGGATAGTTCCAGAAATAGCATTTTGGTAGGCAATACCTGAGGTACCAGTTAGGGTACCAAGATCTGCAGTCGCAGTACTGTCATTTCTGGCATATCCGTAGACACCGGTGTTAGTTCTGAAGGTGCTTGTTCCAGTTGTGTAGACGTTTCCATACACACCATAGGCGTCTGAATCAAAGCCACCAGCTATGTCTTCAGTTTTATTGTTTATCATGTTCATATACATACCGTATGAAGTTCTATCTGCAGTTAAAGTTGGTGAAGTAATAGTGCTTGAGGAGTAGATTTCGTAGGTGGTATTGTCTACAGCAAAGTTGGTGCCGACCGCGAGTGTTCTGTCTGTAGCAGGTTCTCCAATTCCTGGACCAATTGCGACACCTTGATTGAAGTCAACATCCCCACCTGAAAAATCCCATTGATCCGAAGTATTAAAGACTATTGAACCAGTATCACCGCCACTTGAGTACATATTAAGTGATCCACTTGATCCAGCTCCATCACCAATTCTGACAAGATTGTTTGACTCATCAACCGAGAAGGCAGCAGCAAGGGCAGTTCCACCTACTGCAAAGTCGTCGGTAGCGCTGCTTGGGTAGATGATTCCAGAGCCTGCACCAGGAGTTGTGTCTGTCCACATTCCACCACTACCAGATGAGCCAATGGCTGCGTTGTACGCAGTGTTAATGGCGTCGACTATGCCGGTGTCGGCACTGTCAAAGCCTGTATCCACGTCTGTTAGGGTTATGGCAGAACTGAGGTTGGTGTCGTCGAAGGTTATGGTGGTGGCGTTGAAGTTGATTGAACCGACCACATCCAGGGTTGCTGTTGGGTTGAGGGAGCCGATGCCGACGTTGCCACCGTTGATACTCATGGAGTGGAGGGTGCCTGCATCGCCAACAGCATCGGTGCCGAAGTCCCAGGTGTAGAAATCGATTGAGTTGCCACTGTCGGCAGAGGAGTTATGGCGTGTTCGAATAGCTTGTGAATATTCGATTCCGCCATTGTATGCAAATTGGATTTGCTCGCTGTCTCCAAATCCAGAGGTGCCTTCTCCAGATCGCAGGATGAGAGATTTACTATTTGTGCCACTGCCAGAAACGTCTAGGCGTGCACCTGGTCCCGTGGTGCCAATACCAACATTTCCGTTTCCTTTAACTATAAATAAACTAGTATTTGATGCATCTCGAATTGAGTAGTCTGAGCTGCCGCTACTTGGTTGAGTGTAAAAATGACCGGCAGAGTTAAAGAATCTCCAGTAATTATAGCCAACTCTTTCTATTCTGAGTTCTGGTGAGGTTGAATCATTTTTAATTGACAGGATGCCATTATTTACTTCAAATAAATTTGCTGGAGCTGTAGTTCCAACTCCAACATTTCCATCTTGGTTGAAAGTCATAACATCACTAACACTAGCACTATCCAAAATCAGCCGATCTGCGTTATTTCCGATGGTTTTGAGGTCCCATTTGACCACATCTGCTTCTGCAAACTGAAGGTGATTTGCAGAGGTGGCGTTATCAGCATCGGTGGTGTTAAGGCGGAAGTAGTTGTTAACACCTGTGAGTGATTTTGATTCGAGCTGGGTTGCTGGAGCGGTGGTGCCGATGCCGACATAGCCAGTTGTGTATGCGACTGCTAAACTTGGGCTGATGCCGCCGTTTAGACTATCTATAACATAGTTGTTTGTTGAACCATCTAAATATGTTTGGAAACGACCAGCAGCATTGGCAAATCGAATGCCGCCATTTCCAGAGGAAGCTGTGATTTCAATATTTGCAGCTGAGCCATATACTTCAAGTTTTTCTGAAGGTGAAGCAGTGCCAATACCCACATTACCAGTAGCCACATTCTGAGTTAGTGGGTTGTAGTAAGCGGTTGGAGCAGTAGTGCTGCCGGTGGCAGAGCTGGCTGTGAAGACATCTGTTGTTTTGCCGACTGATTCAATTCTTACGTAAGCAGTTCCAGCTGTTGTACCTTGTGTTCTTCTGATGCGTAACGTTGCTACGTTTGCGTTTGAATTCAGGTCAACTTCGTAGTTATTTCCTGAATAAGCTCCTCCATCAACAGTTGGAAGAAGTGTTTTATAGGTGTTAGCGGTACCGTTATAGTTAACTGGAACAATATATTGTTTTGAAACTGAAAAGGCTGTATCTGATACTGTTACAGATATTCTATAGTTATGTGCGCCATTTGCTAAATTAAAGTTACCAATTTCAACATAGTCATCAACAGTAGTTGGAACGGTGCGAGTCAGTTCAACAGAAAGTGGAGAACCAGTTCCACCATAGTAGTAGCCAGCGCTGGCGTTGATGGCGCCAAGGACGTCGAGTTTGCTTGTTGGTGAGGTGCTGCCAATACCAACATTTGTTGCATTATCATAGAGTACGCCTGTGGCGAGAGTGTCTGCATCAGTGAATCTGGCTACATAGTTAGCAATTCCAGATCCATCTATAAGAGTTGTGCCCCAGACTCTAGCATCAATTTCATCTTGTACTACTTGGTTACTGCCATTGAGAACTAAGACAGTGTTATCTGTGCCAGCTGCTACGCCGTTAAGTGTCAGGGTGCTTGAGAATCTACCTGTGCCTGTTACATCAAAGGTTGTTCCTGGAGCTATAGAGCCAATACCAACATTTCCTCCATCTATAATAGTCATCACTTCCGTACCGGCATCAAATGCGTTAAAGATATCTTCAGTGCTAGAATTTCTTAGTACAAGTTTTGCTGTGTTTGGGGTGCTGGTGCCAATGCCAACATTTCCTGCAAAGTATGCCTGTCCGTTAGATTGAAGATGAATGTTTGCACTAGCTGTGGAGTTACCACCAATTGCAAGATCAACTACGCCGGTGTATGGAGACTTAGGATGCAGTACATTTGAAGTAACATCCCAAAAACCAGCTCCGGTGATGCTGGCTGGATCTGTCCAGGTGTTAGCTCCGCCGGCGGAAGATGTGAGGAAGTAGCCACTTGTGCCGGCATCTCCTGCAACGCGCAGAGCATCCGTGAGGTTGAGTTCACCATCAACATCAAGTGTGTAGTTAGCGGTAGTTGTTCCAATACCTACATTACCGTTTAGAATGGCTGATGTTGTAACTGCAGCAGGGTCAACAAAGTAACTACTGTTACTTATGTCAACAAAACGCTCGCCATAGACGTGTCCATCTTGAGCAATGCGGAAGCGAGTTGTGCCACTAGCACTTGCAGCCAGGATATCTTGATTTCCGGTTTCGTTGAGGATGGTGAGGGCTTTGCCAATTGCTGCGCCTTCTACATTGAGCTTGCCGATTGGTGAGGTGGTGCCGATTCCAAAGTTTCCACTGGCGTTAATTGTAGCAACTCTGTCGTTACCATTAACATAGTTATTGTTACCAACTGAAAAGTAAATAGCAGTTCTACCACCATACTGAACAGAGCCTGCAGTACCTCCAACCACACCATTATTGCCGCCTAATACTACATTTGCTCCACCTGTACCATACACATTAAGTACTTGTGCTCCGCCAATAGAAACTGGGCTGGTGGTGCCAATTGCTACATTGCCAGCAAAATATGCTTGGCCATTAGATTGCAAATGAATATTTGCACTCGCAGTAGAGTTACCACCAAGTGCAAGGTCAACAACATCAGTGTAAGGAGTTTTTGGATGGAAGACGCCATTTGTTTCTTTCCAAAGACCTGCATCGGTTAGGTCAGCAGGATCTGTCCATGTGTTAACACCGCCACCACTTGAAGTGAGTAGGAAAGTGCTAGATCCAGCATCACCTCCGGCGCGGATTGCACCTGAGAGACTGACGTCACCGACGACGTCGAGTTTGTATGCTGGAGTTGCGGAGCCGATGCCGACGTTACCATTTTCTTGTATTCTAAATAACTCAGTTCCTGAAGTTCCAGTGTTATCCTTTGCGACTGCAAAATATGAGGCTGTAGCATTATTGTTACTATCTATATTAACCAGAACGTTACCTAAAGCGTTGTTTGCTGTATATGTTGATCCAGAACCTAACTCAAGCCCATTTCCAATTCCAGTACCAATCCATTGAGCAGCATCAAGTAAGATATTCCCCCCTGAAACTGCTAACTTAGCTCCTGGGACAGTTGTTCCAATACCGACATTTCCAGTAGTTGCAAAGGTTGCTATATTTGTTCCAATTGTTCCCATAAGAGCGCTTGCACTCGTCACATTAATTTGAAGATTTGATCTGCCTGTATCTGGGCCAAATATTGAGATATGAGCAACTCCATCACCTCTAAATTTAATTTCACTATTATCAATATTTACAGATCTCGAAATACCTGTTGATCCTGCAACTGTCAATTTACCACCTGGATTGTTTGTTCCAATTCCTACATTAGTACCATTGTCATAGACAATAGAATTGCCAAGTGAATCTCCATCTGGAGTCCACTTAGGTAGATAGTTAGTAGTACCAGAACCATCAACTAAAGTAGTACCCCAGACTCTAGGATCAATTTCATCACTAATCACTTGGTTAGAACCGTTAAGAACGAGGACGGTGTTGTCTGTGCCAGTTGCTACTCCAGTAAGAGTAACTGTGCTATTAGCAGCAAGAGTTGTGAATGCACCGGTACCTCTTGTAGTAGCACCAATGTTTGTGGTGTTGATACCAGTACCAGTCGTGTTGAAGTTACTAGATGTAAAGGTAAGAGCATTAGCGCCAGTATTTATAGAAGAAGCACTTAGTCCAGATAAGCTGAGAGCTCCACTGGTAGCAGTCAAGTTAAGAGCACCTGTTGTTTGAGTAAGGCCATTGGAAGCGGTCAGAGTGCTAGAGAAGCGGCCGGTGCCTGTTACATCGAGGGTTGTTCCTGGAGTTGTGGAGCCTATGCCGACACTACCTCCAAAATATGCTTGGCCATTAGATTGCAAATGAATATTTGCACTCGCAGTCGAGTTACCACCCAATGCAAGGTCAACAACGTCAGTGTAAGGAGTCTTTGGATGAAACACACCATTTGTTTCTTTCCAGAGGCCAGCGGTGAAGATATCGTCTGGATTTGTCCATTGGTTAGCACTGCCTCCGGTTGAGGTTAAAATGTACCCGCTCGTACCTGCATCGCCAGCTACTCGAAGGGCACCGGTCAAATTAATGTCGCCAGTAACGTCGAGTTTGTAGGCAGGGGTGATTGAGCCGATACCGACGTTGCCAGAACCCTGAATAACGAATTTATCATACGCTTTTAGTAAGTATCCATCTGATGGCATGGAAGCAATATCGGATCCACCTAGCTCAAGTAATGTGTAACCAGAACTCATAGCAGTTCCACCGTTTCTGCTGATCTTAACAGCAGATGATGCTCCACCAATATTTGATTGAAGTTCTAAAGTGGCACCTGTAAAAAGGCGAGTATTACTAGCGTTTTGATCAATGCGCAGAGTATCAATTTGTGAAGCACCATTTACGTGGAGTAGATATGATGGGTTTGTAAGGCCAATGCCCACATTGCCTTGAACAAGTAAGCCATTTGTTGGAGCTGTACTACTGATGTAACCATTTCCAATAGTTGCGCTACCATTAACACTGAGTAGTGAGGATGTGGCGCTCGTGCTTCCTGTACCAACACGAACTTTGGCAAAGCCGCTGGTACTGTCTCTTCCAATAAACAATCCTTGAGAGAGTGTGCCTTGGTTTACTTGGAAGATGTGATTTGTATAAGCATTGTAAGTCAGGGCAGGAGTGTTACTCACATCATTATCTGAGGTAATTGAAGTTGATCCCGCTGTGGACGACCATCCGTAAAAGCCGTCGATTGGTCTTGACCAGCTTATCCCCGTCTCTTTTAGATGTAATCTAGTATTTTGATCAGCAGTAGACGCAATAACCAACTTTTCTTGAGGAGCTGTGGTTGCAATACCAACATTACCAGAGTTAGCAATAGTAACCTTACTGACGCCACTTGCACTTGCGGTGAAGATTGCTTGATTACCTGTCTCGTTGAGGATGGCTAGGGCTTTGCCAGTGGCGGCTCCCTCGATGTTAAGAAGGCCGATAGGAGAGTTAGTACCAATGCCCACATTCCCCGCAAAGTAAGCTTTACCATTAGATTGAAGATGAATATTTGCACTCGCAGTAGAATTTCCACCAAGAGCGAGGTCGACAACACTGGTATAAGGAGACTTTGGATGCAGCACGCCATCTGTTTCAGCCCAGTAGCCAGCACCAGTAATGCTGGCAGGGTCGGTCCAGGTGTTAACTCCACCAGCGGATGAAGTGAGGAACCAACCCAAGGTGCCTGCGTCTCCTGCAACACGGATGGCATCCGTTAGATTGAGTTCACCGTCTATGTCGAGAGTGTAGTTGGCTGTAGTTGTTCCGATACCTACGTTTCCATTAAGAATTGCAGAAGTGGTTACAGCTGCAGGGTCAACGTAGTAGGTGCTGTTGCTAATGTCGGTGAAGCGCTCACCGTAGACATAGCCATCTTGTGCAACGCGGAAGCGGGTTACGCCACTGGCACTTGCTGCGATGATGTCTTGGTTGCCGGTTTCATTGAGGATGACGAGGGCTTTGCCGATGGCGGCGCCATCAACATTGAATAAACCGATTGGGGTTTCAGAACTAATGCCGATGTTTCCATTTGCATCAATAAAGAGAGCTGAAGTTCCTGGGTTAGTATTTCCTGTACCAGAGTTAACTCTGAAATTGTGTTCAGAAGCGGTATACCTCATTGCAGGGCGAGTTCCAGACCAAGTATTTGAGGCAAATGATACTGTTCCTAGGTCGATAGTATCAGTAATACCATAACCTGTGGTGGGACTTGATTCTGGCGTACCAATAAGCAAACTTTTATGGGTACCGCTCGTGATCAAACCGCCACCTACTATGTGACCAACTAAAGCAAGTGAGTTAGAAGTTGTTAAGATAGGAGCAGTGATTCCCCAAGCAGATGCTCCCCATTCTGGGCCAAATCCTATGGCTCTACCACCATTTGCCTCGAAAACTCTACTAGTTCCTCCAGCGCCAATATGTTCTAGCTCTTGGCGGCCATCACCATGCACGGTGTTGTAGTTAAAGTAATAAGTGTTAGTTGAAGTGTTTCTAATTCGCACATCACCCAAGACATCTAATTTTTCTTGAGGGTTTGTGGTGCCGATGCCGACGTTGCCATCCGATGCGATACGCACTTGCTCAGTGTTATTGGTAAAGAAGTTAAGAATATTTGCCCCACCTCTGCCTATACCTGTATCAGTATCCCCGGTGAAGGTGAAGATTGGAGTAGCGACACTACCCGTGTAGTTGAGTTGTGCTCCCGAAGAGTTGGTAGATCCAAATGTTGAGTTTGTTCCTTGCCACCGATCACTGATTTGGAACAAGGCAGTTGGAGCACTGGTGCCAATTCCAACATTGCCATCATTCTGAATAATAAATCTGTTCGTTCCCGATGCAGAGGCAACAAAAATTGCCTGATTACCCGTTTCGTTCAGGATAGATAGGGCTTTTCCTATGGCAGCTCCTTCGACATTAAGAAGGCCAACGGGAGAAGTGGTGCCGATACCGACGTTGCCATCTGCAGCAATAGTCATTCTTTGGTTAGCAGCTGCTGTTCCACCAGTCCAGAAAGAAAGAATACCAGCAGCATTAATATTTCTAATGTCAGCTCGAGCACCATAATCAATGTCCCAAGATCGATAGTTCATGCGGTTATTGGTATTTGTTCTACTTAAGTAAAGATAACTGCTGGCAGTATGAATAAGAGCATCTCCTTCAACTTGAAGTGGATATGAACCAGAAGCTGTTCCAATACCTACATTTCCCCCAAAATATGCTCTGCCATTACTCTGAAGCAAAATATCTGCACTTGCAGTTGAGGTGCCACCAATGGCAAGATCAACAACGTCACCATAGGCTTCTTTAGGATGAAAGACATTTGCAGTCACGTCCCAGAGGCCAGATCCAGGTAGAGTAGCTGAACTTACCCAAGTTGGAGCCACACCAATACCATTAGATTGCAGAACGTAGCCTGCGGTTCCTGCAGCTCCAGATGGCATGAGGGCGCCGGAGAATTGGAGGTTGCCGACGATGTCGAGTTTTTGGGCAGGTATGCTTGATCCAATACCTACATTTCCTTCAATGATTGCGCCACTTGCTGGAGGATTAGTACTTAGATAAGCGCCACCAACTCTCAATTCATTCATGCTTCCTCGGTATGTAAGTAATTCAATATTGTTCCCAAAAGCCTTGAAGCCTCCTGCAGCAGCACTTCCATCAACGCGGAGTAGGTATGTTCCAGTTGCTTCACCTTTGTTAGCAATCTGGAGATGCGCAGAAGGATCGTTAGTGCCTATGCCCACATTTCCACCTCTTTCAAGAACCAGTGTTTGTGAAGAAAGATCAGATCCCAAAATTAAATCATTTCCAGTTGGACCGACTCCCGAGAATTCTGTTCGAATGAATGCTGTTTCAGTAGTGCTGTCATAAAATCTTATGTGATTTGCATCTAACGAATTAAAGCGTAATGATTTTCCTGAACCAAGTTCTAATGCTTCATTTGGGTTACTTGTTCCAATTCCAATATTCCCACTCTCATCCACCACACTTAAAGCACTACCGGCATTATTCTGCCACACCTGAATGTTAGCGGATCCACTTGGTCCACCTCGGGCAATCAGGGCAGTGCCGCCAGCGTAGGTGGCACTGAGTGTGGCACCGGGAGCAGCTATATAGCCATCAACAAAAAGGTCGGAGTTTACTAGTACGTCGCCAGTGCCATCTGGAGAAAGGGCAATATTACCGTTTGAGCCAGCCGCTGTTTTAAGAGTGAGGGTTTCGGCTTCAATCGAGAAATTACCCGAAACAGCTTTAAGAGTTGGCGAAACTTCACCGAAGATCACCTCGCCATTGTTATTCATAGTAACCACGGTGTTCTTTATAGCGGCACCTGTTGCTTCTATGGGATAGCCTTGGAGAGTTTCAGAGTTAAGCGCGTACGGAACGGTCTTGATGCTTTGTCGAGGAGAAAGGGTTTCAGTGTCGATTTCGACCTCGAGCCAGACGTTGGAGTTCTCGGTGAAGACGTTTTCAGAAATTTCAGTTCCACAACTGCTGCCTAAATCGGCATTAAAGATACCGTCTTGATCTGGAGTCACACTACAGGTGCCAGAGTTCCAGAGCAGAGTGCCTCCAGAATTAGAGTCGTACAGGCGGAAAGCCATGTCTGTGGCGGTAGTAATAGGGTTTTGGCTGGTGTCAGTAAGGCGACCTTGGAATTGGAGTACGCGGTTTGGCCTGGTAGGACTGGTTGGGTAGGCTAAAGGCTTGTCTGCATCAGCCACAAACTGGCGATAGCCAAAGAAGCCGAGTGTGACTGCAAAAAGCATGATAATAGCCAGGTTTAGATAAGGCAGAGCCTGTTTTTTTGCTTGAGGTTGGATCTTATTTTGAATGGTTGCCAGACCTGATTTGATACGTGATCGTATATCTTGACTAGATTGGGCGTTAGATTGATTGTGTAGAGTGTGTTTTGCGGTGGCAAATGATGATGCACTTGAGGTTGGCACAGAAGAGTATCGTCGAGTAGGCTCCTGGATTGGAATATCTTTTTGAGGTGCTTTCTCAATAAGTTGGGGTAATTTGTCTGAGAGAGTCTCGATTTCTGAAACTGAATGGAGGACACCCTCTGCCTGCAACCAGAGAGAGAACTGAACAATACTCACGAGCTTACGCCTGATAGAGGATTCCTTCAAATCTTTATTTGCCTGTGCAGCAATGAAAAGTTCAGCTTTGGGTTTTGTGAAGGCTTTTTCTACCTCAGTTTCATTGGTAAAACTAACAAATTGGTTGATATCACTGCGGTAATTTTTGATGGTTGAGCTTGAGCAGTTGTCAGCTTTGAGTGCTAAAAGATATTCGTGAAGAAAAACGCTAGTCTGGTAGGGTGGATATTTTTGGACAAACATCATCAAAGCATCTCGCACGGAGGGGCTTACTGTCTGGTGAGCAGCTGAATTGGTTAAAAACCGGTGTAATTCACTCAGCTGCCACTGTGATGACAGTGAAGCTTTGGATGCAACGAACTCAGTGAATACAGCGTGCGCTTCATCGCGCTCGTGTGTGTGTGACAAAGCACTTTCCAAAAATGTGGAAAGTGAAAGGAAAATGCTAGAAAGATATTTGCTTTGGGCAGTCATTTATTTTTTCTTGCATGGGTGTTCTGAAATTTTGGCTACCAGATTCATTAGACCCATTAGACTTGACTCATATCAGTGTATATTACTCGAGACACTCGGGTCAATAGTCTGGAGAATGAGTGGGCTTTCTGGCAAAAGTGCAATGAACAAAAAAAAGTTCTTCCAGGCATAGTATGAATACGTGCGATAAACATTCTGGGGCTATCAATGCATATCAAATGTAATCACGGCATCGTGTTTTCTTTGGATTTAGCAGAAAAACATGAAGAAAAGGGGCATTTATGCACAGTAAAAAGTAATTGTTATTTTGTTTAGAAAAGCTATACTATGTGAAGGTAAAACTAATCATCTGGAAAAACAGAAGATTATACTCGAGGAAATTTGCATAAAAAGCAAAATGTTGTTAACAATAATTAAGATTTTTGAGTTTCGGTGACTACTTAATGTGGATAATGTATTAATAATGTACTACTTTGATGCCTAAATATTTATTCTAAAATTGCATTGTTACTGTAATGTGGATTCGGTAATAGAGGCCGACACCTATGATAAACCTGGAAAATGTGCGAATATAATGCGAATATATGCGAAAATAGCATCTAAAAACTTATAACTAATATGAAAAAAAATGCCCTCTCACTAGCAATGCTTGCGTACCCAGTTTTAGGGAGTCAAGATGCGTTTGTTACAACTGATGCAGCTCAGCAATTGCTACAAAATACAACTGATGGCGGTGTTCGTTCAATATTGCACTATTTATCGAAATCAGGAATCTTTTCCACCGAGAAGATAGGGCAGGAGCTGAGGTATTACTTAACAGACAAAGGTATCGAGCAGCTCAACGCCCAATTTCCGGCTTTAGATTCTAAATGGGATTCGTACTCTGGCGAATGGGAGTGTATCGTCTTTCAAGAGGCACCCAGCAGTGATCCACAGTTTAGATACCTACGCTCACAGCTCGTAGCAGAGCATGCGATTCAATTAAGTCGTGGCGTATATTGTGTCCCAGGCTCACTTTCTCAAGAGCTATACCTGCTGTGTAAAAAAATGTATCCACACTCAATAGCACTTTTCTCTATAGATGCATGGAAATTTGGCTTTGAGAGAAGTACCGTTATCCGAAACTTTTCACTGAGTGACTTAGCCACTGCTTACTCAAGTATTAGCACTGAGGTTAGTCAGCTGCTAGCACAATTTGCCGAGGGGGATGGTCTGACTGATCAACAGAAAAAGGTGTTTATTACGGCTTATGATCGTTTTCGGGATACATTGCAAGAAGATAACGGTTTAGTTGCTTATTACTATCCAAATGCTATTTCAGCTCGGAAAGTTCTTTCACAATTTCAGTCAGCCTTTTCAGGCTTCTTAGTCAAATAAAACAGCTTCATTTAATGGAGCAGAGGTTTTTATGTTGTATTTTACACGTGTTTTCGGGTGCATGATTTTCATTTTATTAATTATATGTTTTAGCTTGTTTTTATAACTTAATAATTAACTTTCATCATTGCGTTAATTCTATTTTAAGATCATGCAGTAATTATGCCGATAAGTTGCGTGAATGATTTGTTCGGTACATGCGTTAAATAATTAACGATATTTTGTGCAATTAATATCATTGTTGCACAAAATGAATGTATTTGCGTGCGATTTAGCTAGCGCTGCTGAGAAAGTGTATTTATAGCAGAGGTAAATGCCAAATAATACTTGAATTATTGCATGTTAACTAATGCTACTTTTTCAAAATTATTGGATGGAATTATTACTGTATAAGTTTTGACGAGTGATTATTATTTGTCTATTTCACTCATTCTTATTGTTTTTTGTATGTTTAGGGTCTTACAGAGTCAGATATCATTGATCTATTGCTTAACCTGGTATTGGCACCCGCGTGGTATGCTCTGCTAGTCTTAAAAGTAAAAGAACTTATCACTAATTATCAGCACTTTTTATGCTTTATTACGGAAAATATTCAGAGAGGGTATTGGGGAGGTATGGCTTGGGAGAAGGCCTTGGTTATGTTAGCCGATAGCGTTTATTTTAGGCACCTGAGTTATATGAGGAAGAGAAACCTTGGTTTCTGTGTTACAAAAGCGAGACGGTGATTTCTTCAGTTGATGTGAGTGTTACATTATATTCAATAGTAACGTCTTCAACGGTTAATTCTTCAAATCTCATACTACCAGTCTCACGATACCATACAAAGCCCATTTTGGTGACTGTGATGTAGTACTTACCTGGTGGACAGTGTGCCGCATACTGTCCCTTTTTATTTGAAGATACTAGAACCACTAAGTCAGTTGTATTTGGATCACTCAGCTTGATAATTGCGTCTCGTATTGGTTCTCCAGCTTTGTTCGTAATTGTGCCTCGGACGTTGGCTCTTCTATTTGTAAAAAAGTACTTTTGGGCAAAGACCAGTAGATAGCATGCTATTACTAGATAGTTCAGCCAAGAGGGACTGATTATGGTTATTACCAGGGAGATGCTGAACATCGGAACGATAATGTTCTTCATTCTGAGCCGTGCCACGGTCAAATTAAGTCGGCTCTTGAGTGTTTTTTCTTTTTGACTGGTTTCTTTCGGGTCTACTGGTATAAGGAACAGCTGATGCGTCTCGTCACTGGTAACGTTGAAGACCTCACCTGTATAAAAGTCAGAACTCGTCAAGTATTTCGGCTTTACTTTGGCCGTAGGGAAGACGAAGTCCTGGTGTGTAACCGTTATTGTATATTTTCCTCTTGGGAGTTGAATGCCTTGGTATATGCCATTTTCATCTGTGACGACTGTTTCAAATATACCTGCATCAGGATCAACGCTTTGAATGGTAAGTAATGCAAAGGGAACAGGCTCATTTGTTTCACTGTTATACACAATTCCTTGTGGATCTTTGGCAGGAAGCAGACCTAATGCTTGAAGTAGGCGTAACAAAAGCTGCCAGGTTAGACTTCCTCCGAACTGAAGGAGTAATGATAAAAGCGTGAGCAATGGAGGGGCTGCTGTGAGTAACAGAGCTCCAGCTGGAGCTATCCAGTCAAGTGCTCGACCAATGCTTAAGAATAGCTGCACAGGTAGTGAGCTTGAAATTTCCACAGGTATTGCTTCCAGGCTTTCTTGTACAATCTCATGAATTATTTCTCGAGGAGGCAATATTGGAATGACAATAATTGGGCTTGCCTCAGGGCTAGGGCTGGGTGAAGGAAAAGGACTTACTCCCGGTGTTGGTGATGGACTTGGTGTGGGTGTTATTCCAGGGGTGGGTGATGGGCTTGGTGTTGGTGTGGGTATGGGGGATGGAGGTGGGATAATAATAACAATCGGATCAATGATTATTTTTAGTCCACTAATCACTGATATGTTTCCAGCGCTGTCTGAAATAACGAAGTCGAATGTTATTTCAGTGTCTCGAGGCAGAATGCCAACTTGAAAGTCCCAATTTCCACTTCCGTCGACAGAAAATGAATGGTTTTGTGTGGGATCACCTGGGATTGTGATAGTAAGTTGAACTGTCGCGTTTGATTCGCCCGTACCCTTGAGCAATGGTTCATTATCTGCCAAGTGAATGGCATCTGTTGGAACGCTTTCAGCATTTCCCGTATTAATGTCGACTATTTCTGGTCCAATATCTGTAATCTTGAAGTAGGGTGCAGTGGTATCAATGATAAAACTCCAGATCACTGACTCTGAGTAATTATCGGCAGCATCATACGCATGTATTTGCCAGGTATGGGAACCATCTGACAGAGGAGTCTTAGGAGTTAAAAAGTAGTGATTAAGTAAACTGTCATACAGTAGCGTGTATTCAGAGTTAGCAGTTGCTGTTGTGGGAATCGAATCAAAAAGCAGTACCCCATCAAACCAAAATTGGTAGTGATCTACCCCAACATTGTCAGTGGAGCCTTGCCACTCAAAGGTTGGTGCGGATACGGTAAGCACCGTTTCATCTTCAGGACTAATAAGGATAGGAGTTGATGGTGGAACGATATCAGGAACTATTGCTGTGACGTACTCAGGGCGTTCTTTGGGGTTTGTTGAAAGCGTTTCACCAGGTAAGACTCCTGCATCCTGACCAAACACTCCTGCAGGTATGCAAAAGAGCAAACTACCTAGAAGCAGTGGTAGAAGGAAATTTTTCCATCGCACATGTAACTATTCTTCGTGTTTTTCGAGTTGATCTTTACTGACTTCAGCTAGCTGATCCTCTAATTCTTTGATCTGTTTGTCTTTATCTTGGTTTTTGTGCAAGATATGTCTTCGGATTGAAATGAGCATTGCAAGTAGGACCAATATAATAACCAATATTGATAGTACTATCTTGACTGGGAAGAGCCAGAAAGTAGTTGAAGCAAGTGCAACATTTCCTTGTTCACCATAACTCATTATGAGTTTGGCAGTGTAAAAACCATGACCCCAAACACGATCCCAACTTCCAGAGAAACCACGACTATATAATGGGAATACATTTTTGCTCTCTATCTGGATAGTGTCAATTTTTTGGTTAAAGAGGTTATAGATCTCAATTGAAACCTGTGGCTTGATGTGAATATCAGATTGATTATCAACAAAGAATGAAAAATCAACAGGTCCGACTTCTGTGAGCTGGGGAAATGAGAAGTCGCGAATAAAGGCTTCCTCATGAATAACGCCATCAACGATAACATAAAAGAGAGAACCAACTTTTTGACTGATTACAGAAGCTGATTCACCATCTTCGGAAACAACTCCAGTGGTTGGTTCGTGGGTAACCATTGCATAGTGCCCACCAGGGAGAGCATCTTCAGGAACTTCGATAAGAACAGAAGTTCCAGCAGTTTCTTGTGGTTCAATAGTTTGTTGATTTGGTGCGACAACGAGCCAGTCTGCTAAGCTCCATCTACTTCCTGAATCTTCGTTAAGTGGAATAGGGGTTTGTCCATCAAGATCAAGCATAAAATCTTGAGCAACCGAGTTGATGGTTATGGCTTTTGTTGAATTATTCCTAATTCTAAGTTGCACTTGTTCTTTAGCACCAGGAGCAAGCTTAATTGGTTCTTGATCACCAACTCTTGGCGGGATGGCTGTAAGGGTTACCGTATCATCAGTCTGAGTGAAGTCTTGAGCAAAAATTGTATTCGAGAACAGTAAGGTTCCAACTCCTAAAGCGTCAGCTAAGGTAGCAATTTTTTTAAGAGTGTGAATTGGGCGGGCAGTCTTCATTTGTTCTTTCTGAGTACTAGAATGTAGCAGTAGCAGTATAGGTTACGTAGTTTTCATAAAAACCAGCGGCTTGTACGTTTGAGATCACAGCTCTGTAGCAGACATCAACATTTTCACTGTCTGCCACTGTTGTGCTACTAAAGAGTTGTTGCGCTGCCTGGCCATCCTCGTTATCTGCAAATTGCTTTGCACAGTATGTTCCAGTACAGGTACCGGTAGCTGTTGTGTACTCGAAAGCGACAGTATTTGCATCTGCGTTGTCCAGAGAGTATCCAAATCCTTTTACTGTTGTGGTATTCCATTCATCATTAGCAGTATGACTGAGTGCTGCATTGTCACCAACTGAATCGGGAATACAGTTTGAAGCAGTGCTATCTCCGGTACATGTTGCTCCATCGAGTCCAAGTTGGTCACTCTCGAAAGCGGTTACAGCATAGCCATTTGTAGCATTAGTTGAGACAGTCAGCGTTTGTGCTGCATCTGTGAAAGAAGCGATAGATAGTTCACCAAGTGGAACAGCAGTTGCGGTTGTTGTGACGTCTGTGGTTACTCCGCATGAAGTTGATCCACTGGTTACACCAGCAATAGAGAAGGTAATCTGTGGTGCGACGCTTGCAGTTACACGGACAGCTTCTATAACGCCAATAGCAACAGTGGTACTATCTACAGCTGTGTATGAACTGTCTAAATGTTGGAGGATGATTCTGTATGAATCTGCGGTGCCTGTTGTGTGGCCACTAGCAGGTGCTGGATTTATAATGTCGTTAATAGATATAGCATCATTGGTTGTGCCATCAAAGACAGTTGCAATAGCACCAACTCCAGAATACAGACACTCATATGCATGATAGTCAGTACTTCCGATTGTTACAGCACTTGCAGTTGCAGTACCTGTAACAAAATCATACCCAGTTATGTCTGTTGGACAGGTCACGGTTGGGGCAGCTGTTCCGAAATCAAAGGCGCCTTGATCAGGTAGACCATCATTTGCATCAGTAGCAGTTCCATGAGCAGGAACTAAAATTCTAAACCCACCATTTGAAATAGCGTTAGCAGTAGTAAATCTGACGGTATGAACGGCAGATTGGGTTGAAATGACATCATCAGAAGTATCGGCATCACCAGCAGCAAGGACTGGAGTAATATTTGCCAGTGAATTACTTACTACATTAGTAATGGTATAAGGACTCATGGTACCTGCATTACCTACTAAGAGAATGTCATCAGTTTGGAGTTGAGCTGTTGTAGTTGAAGGATATCCAGAAGTATTAATAATAACTTGTGAAGTTCCAACAGTATTTCCAGCTCCAAGTACACCTCTAAAAGAAGGACGTGGGTTTGAGACGGTAACCGAAACAGAAGTTAAACTAGCAGACTCGCTATTTTGTGCCCATTTTCCTGCAACTGCGATGGCAAGAATAAAAGTTGATAACACAATGAGTTTTTTTGATTTACGATGTTTCATAGCATACCTACAATAGCGACCAAATTCTTGACCTAGATCCAGTCTAAACGGAAAGGGTGTGGGCTTCAAGTACCAGTTTATTTCTTATATATCACATACCCAATGGCACTCACAATTCCCAGCAACCCAACCAGTATTGGAATAATAGGTACTGCAAAGAACGTAAAAGTGTCGAATGCAATTACTTCATCAGAATATGCACTGGTATAGGGGGCAGTAATGCTGACTTCTACTGTATATAAACCAAGAAGAAATGATGGTTTAAATGCAAAAGGCACAGCCTCTGGCTCGATATCTGGTTGAAATTCTGTCTTGAGGGCTCTAAGTATTCTTGAACTGTATCCCAAGATTGTATCTGGAAAAATATTAAATCGAGCAACTTCAGTGTTAAACATATTCTTCACAATCACCGTTCCAGCTGTGTTTGTAGCGGCAAAGTGATTGTTCTTTATCTTAGGTTGTAAGGTAACCTTTTTAAAACTATCAACAAAGAAGGGGATTGATATTGAATCAATATTTATTAAGTCTGAAGTTTGTTCATCTTGAGAAATAAGTACAATAAGATTGCTTCCTATCGCACCAACTAGTTGAGATTGTGAAGTCTCTGTCTGAGACTGCACGGGTTCACTTTTAAAGAGTACCGTAAGGGGGTATTCCTTTTCGGGGGCATCTTCTGGAACAGAAAAGAGTAGCCCAAGCTGAGCTCGTTTATGTGGAGGTATGGTGAGTGAGCTGTTCTGAATGTGTTCGAGATCTAGATATGGGAATGTGGTGGCACTTTTGAGGATTGCTCGTCCAGACTCACCATCCGCTTCAAAGTCATAGATTGTGGGGGTTACTGTCAGAGCTACGTCACCTTTGTTTTCGAGAGTGATGGTGTGACGTATCTTTGAGCCTGGTTTTATTCGCATGTAATGTACTTCAGGAGTGACCGTAAGATTAAAACCTTGTGCAGAAACAGAGTTTGGGTACAAAGATACTAAGCCAAGTACCACACTAAGAGCTAGTGCAGAAATGAATTTTTGAGTTCTTTTTTTGTTCATACTTAATATCCTGGTACAGCGACGTACACTACGGCAGTTTGGAATTGACCAGCGGCTGTATCTCCGGCTTTTGCGGCTTGATAGGTTACCGTCGAAGTACGTTGCAAGGCAATATTGGAAGATGACATTACTGGTTGCATGGTAGCTGCTGCTTCGTCATTAGCAAATGGACGGAAGTAGGTGTTATTTACGAAATCTGTTGGAATGTCATCACCTTGAATATTGAATCCAAAGCCATCGATGCTGGGATTGGTCCAAATACTGGCTGCTGAGGTTGTACAGGTGCCTGCATCGCAAGTTGTATCATTAATTATGTAGCTTGTTGTTGGAATGCGGAGGGGGTGTTGTTCGTAGGCATAGATTGTGTAGCCACCAGCTCCTCGTGTAGTTATCTCGAGAGTGTGATTGTCAGTGCCAAAGGCACCGTCAGTTAGTTCTCCTAGATCCATAGTGAGGTCACTAATGATGAAGCTAAAAGTCTTTATTTGGTAAATGTATTGAAAACCTGCCCCAACAAAGTAGCCAGAGGTCCCGTACTCTCCAAACGCGCCGGCGGCGGTTTGACCAACAGTATCGGTGACGTTGTAGTTACTCGAACTTTTTTCTCCGGAAGTTACGTTGAAGTTGCCAAATTGAATCACGTATGAGTCGGACTCTAGTCGCTCTGCTTGAACTTCAGATATGCGCCAAGAAAATGCCGTCAGGCAGAGTAAGCAAAGGCTGCTCAAAATAATTCTGGTGAGCGTGCGTGTAGACATAGTTAATTGTATAGTTACTGTTGTTGTGATCGCTCCAGTATTTTTCGACTCTCAGTGCTGATCAACGTTATTTGTGAATGGAGTGTTTTTTCGAGTTCAGTTTGTGGCTCCTCTAGAGACGAAAGTACCTCAGTTTTAGGTAAGAGAAACTCCTTGATATATGACTCCAAGGCAGCATTTTCAGTAAGTGAGGACGAAAGTTGCTCGTCTTCTTCCATAAGCATTTCCTCTTCGAGGGTAGCTTTTTCATACTGCTGTTTTGCAAAGAGGAGTACTGTTGTGATGACTGGAATGTTCATTAAAATAATGAGTTCTTGAGCTGAAAATGTGTGTACTAAGAAGGCTTGGAGTAATAAGGTCCCGGTGGCCATGATGATTGCGGTACCTCTTGGCAGGGAGAAAAGCATGATAAAAAGATACACATAGGTAAGTGAGTACACCCAAGAGTGGGTGTTCCCGGTAGCGGAGATAAGGAGCATAAAAACGATTGTAATGGGAATAAGCTCAGAGCTTCCTTTTGAGGGGATAATTTGAGTAACATTCTCTCGATTATGTTTAAAACGAAGCCAAATAAAAAGCAGAAAGGTGAGTGCCACTAACTGGAGAGAGTAGGTATACAGGAAGGGAACTGAGATCCAAACGGCAATGAGCACAAAACTGAGTATAAAAAAGGGAAGTCGCTTATCCATTTGCATAGCCTCAGTATACATGTCTTGTGGGCGCCTTGTCATTAGTCTGAGCTATCTATATGAGTGTGATATAATTCGATTGTATGAAAAAACACACCCTTCTTCTTTCACTCCTTCTTGAGTTACACTAAGACAGTGGGGTTTTTCATACAGAAAAAAATGATCCCCACCAGGGGATTTTTTGTTTTTATAACAAACATGCGAACGCTCGCGTCGCAAACAGATACTATATATAAAGGAAACACATGCCAAAAGAGTACTACGATCACACAGCAGTTGAAACCAAGTGGCAACACGCTTGGGAAGAGGCCCGCTTGTTTCTTGGTACCCAAAAAAAAGGTCAAGATTTGGTACAAAAGCAGTATCTGCTCTTTGCGTTTGCGTATCCATCTGGCTCTGGTTTGCATGTGGGACATGTTGAAAGCAAAACTGCCCTCGATATTGTAGCTCGATACGATCGCATGAATGGTAAGGACGTATTTTTCCCCGTAGGTTGGGATGCCTTTGGTTTGCCTGCAGAAAACTATGCCATCAAAACTGGTGTCCATCCGGCAGAAACCACCAAGAACGCCATCAACACCTTCCGTCGACAAATTAAACGCTTGGGAATTTCATACGATTGGGACAACGAAATCGCCACCAACAACCCTGGCTACTACAAGTGGACTCAGTGGATCTTCCTACAGCTCTACAACAAGGGTCTGGCGTATCAAAAAGATGGCAAAGTGAACTGGTGTCCTTCGTGTCAGACCGTGTTAGCAAACGAACAAGTTGTTGAAGGACTCTGCGAGCGCTGCGACAGTGAAGTTATTCAAAAAGACATGAAACAGTGGTATTTCCAGATTACCAAGTACAAGGATGAACTTATCTCAGGACTCGACACCGTCGACTGGCCAGAGCCAACTAAAGCCCAACAACTTAACTGGATTGGCAAGAAAACAGGAATCGAAGTTACCTATCCAATTAAAGGTTCAGACAAATCTATTACCTGCTTTACTACACGGCCAGACACAAACTTTGGAGCTACCTTTGTGGTGTTGGCCCCTGAACATTCTCTGGCCATTGAAGTTGCTCAAGAAAACGCCACCGTTGCCGCTTACCTAGAAGCAGCCGAGAAAAAAACAGAGCTCGAACGTCAGCAAGAAGGCAAGAAGAAGTCTGGTGCGTTTACGGGACTCTATGCGGTCAATCCATTAACTGGTCGAGACATGCCGGTTTGGGTGTCCGACTTTGTGCTAGGTAGTTTTGGAACTGGTGCCGTGGTGGGTGTACCAGCCCATGATGTCCGGGACTTCCAGTTTGTAAAGTTTGTTAACCTACAGGTAACCAGTTCTGCCGAAAAAATAGAAGTGATTCGAGTAATTGAAGCAACAGACGGTGATCGCTCTGATATCACTGCTACCGAGCACGTCTATGAAGATGATGGCGTGATCATGAATTCCGACTTTTTGGATGGTTTGAGCGTCTCTAAAGCCCAAGAAAAAATCATGGATCACATGGAAGCAGAGGGTTTTGGCAAGCGCGTAACTACGTATCGTCTTCGCGATTGGTTAATTTCTCGTCAGCGCTATTGGGGAACACCCATTCCAGTAGTCTACGATCCAGAAGGCAATCCACATCCTGTTAAAGAAGAGCACTTGCCTTGGCAGCTGCCCACCGATGTCGACTTCAATCCAACAGGCGAGTCACCACTTAAATCTTCAAAAGAATTTATTGCACGCACCGAAAAACTCTATGGAAAAGGCTGGCGCCCAGAGTTTGACACCATGGATACCTTTGTTGATTCAAGTTGGTACTACCTGCGATACGTTGATTCTCGAAATACTGAAAGCTTGGCAATCTCAGAGCAACTGAATAAATGGTTGCCAGTCGATCTCTACATGATTGGTCCTGAACACATTGTGTTGCATTTGTTGTACTCTCGTTTCTTCACTAAATTCCTTCGAGATGAAGGCCATTTAGCTTTTGATGAACCATTCGGAAAAATGCGTCACCAAGGCATGATTTTAGGTCCCGATGGCAAAAAAATGAGTAAGAGTAAAGGCAACGTTATTAATCCAGACGAAATTATCGAAAAATTTGGTGCGGATACCCTCCGGGTGTATGAAATGTTCATGGGTCCTCTTGAAGCAGACAAACCATGGGATGTTCGTGCGGTGATTGGAGTGTATAAATTCTTGCAACGCATTAATCGATTGGTTAGCTCACCAACAACTACTAAAGATGAAGATATTTCACTCACACAAGTGCTTCACCAAACCCTCAAAAAAGTAACTGAAGACATTCCAAAATTGAAGTTTAATACGGCAATTGCCGAACTGATGAAACTTAGTAATGCTTGGGAAGCAGCTCAAAAGAGTGGGGCAGATATGACAGTGTCCCAAAAGGAAATAGTTGCAAAAATGTTTGCACCGTTTGCGCCTTTCTTGGCTGATGAACTGTACCACCAAGTTACTGGAGTTGCAGACACAGACTTTGTGCATACCAGCAGCTGGCCAGTGTTCGATCCAGAATTGGCAAAGGCTCAAGCAGTGATTATTCCGGTACAAATTAATGGTAAAGTGCGCGCACAGTTAGAGGTAGCTTCAGAAGATATTGCTGATGAGGACGGAATTCTTGAGAGAGCCCGAACAACCGAAGAAATTCAGAAGTATCTACAAGGCAAAGAGATTAAAAAAGAGATTTATGTTCCAGGTAAGATTATCAACTTGGTTGTGGTGTAGCCCAGCTACACTTTACGTCTCAAAAACCAGAAAAATTTCAGCGGCGTTTTCGAATATTTTCAAAACGCCTTGCTGAATAATAAATTCTCGCATGTTGCCATCCAAAAAATGGATGACTAGTTTATTATTGTCGAGCGATCCAGAAATCACCGAGATAAAGTTGGTGTGCCCCGAGAGCACACTAAAGGGTCCGGCTTCGTTTACTGCTTCAATGGCAGCTACTGGTCCTGAAAAGAGCTCGCCAGATTCGTCGTAGACAACAAGGTTAAATGTATCTGGAATGTTTGACATAGTGTGTAGGACCGAGCCCTGTGTTAACAACTCTTACTCGTCGGAATCCATTTTTGTTGGGGTGTACTCAGTCGCTTTATTTTCGAGGTGTTCGCTGATGTCTGTTTTGGCAGCAACTTCAGCATTTGAGAGTAGCGTTGTTTTATACTTTTCTTCGATAGTTCTGCTATCTTCTTTTCGTTGTTTCACGGCTAGCTTTTCAGCAGCAATTTTTTTGGCTTCATTATCTGAAAGTACCATGGGAATGGCAGCTGGATCAGTTTTAGGCTGGTTTTCTTCGATTTCGGTCGATATAGCGATGGGAGATTCCTCTAAAGCGCTTGAATTGGGGGCAGCTGAGTCTCCACCTGAATTTTTCCACTCATCCTTAATAGATTCGACGTACAAAAAGAGATCTGGGTCAGCATCATCAAATGAGCCCGAAAGAATTTTTTCGAGATCGTTAAGAGTTGTTTCAACTTGTGCAAAAACACCAGGACGACCTGTTTGTGGCTCGGCCACTGCTAGGTTTTGAGTCATGTAGTTTTGGATCAGCACAGAGCGTTTGTATTTTTTTTGATCTTCAACTGAAAGTTCAGATAGACCAACCAATGAAACAATTCGCTCAATTTCTTTTGCAGATTCGAGAATTTTTTTTGTTTCCAAATAGAGGTTGAAGTGGCGTTCTCCTACCACATCAACAGCAAGAGCAGACGAGTTTGAGTCGAGCAGATCGACTGCGGGAAGGCGGCCAGATTGGTAGACATCTCTCGAGAGCACAATGTAACTATCAAGGTAGTCGAAGGTTGAGCGCACACTGTAGTCTTGCAGGTCATCGGAAGGCAAATAAATGGCTTCGATGGTGGTGAGGTGAGCAGTCTTGTTCGAGACTAGTCGCTCGTGCAAGGTGCCAATTTCAGAAGGGAGTGTTGGTTGATATCCTTCTTCAGAAGGAATAGCGCGCATTAAGGTTGCTAATTCATAGCCAGCCTGACTATAACGGTACATATTATCAATAAAGAAGAGCACGTCATTACCAGAATCTCGGAAATGTTCGGCCACGGTGGCCGCAGCAGATGCCGTACGGAAACGAACTGCAGGGTTTTCTCCCATTTGTCCAATCACCATGGTTGTGCTGGGCAGCACACCCGAGTCTTTTAAGTTTTCGAGTAGTTCCTGCGCTTCACGAGAACGCTCCCCAACGGCGCTAAAGACCGAGACGGTTTTGTTAGCTTTGTTTTGTTTGTTTGTAGCTTTAGTTTCGACCACATTATGAATCAGCTCGGTCAGTAAAATGGTTTTACCTAGACCAGCACCTCCCACAAGACCTGTTTTGCTACCTTTAAGAATTGGCGTAAAGAAATCAATCACGCGCACACCGGTAATCAAAATTTCAGAGGGAATTATGGTTTCTTCAATGGAGGTTCGCTCACCAGTATGGATTGGACGAATTGTTTTGGTTGAAAGTGCAGCGCCGCTATCTTGAGGAGTGCCAAAAATGTCGAAGGCTCGGCCAAGCACGGTATCTCCTACTGGGATGGAAAGTGGTTTTTCGGTAGAAATAACTTCTGTTCCGCGGGTAATTTTTTTTTCGCCTCGAAGAATAAAACAGAAATAGCGCTGATCGCCAGCAGAGGAGATCACTTCGATCTGGACAGAAGGATCGTTGGGATCGGTGAGCACGTCAAAAATATTTGGTTGATTTTCTAAAAATTCAACTTCGGTCACGTTGCTTCTGATAGCTTTAATTATTCCTTTTGTTGCCATATTTTTGATTCGCTCTGAGGTAAGTATAGAGTATTCTTACCATAAGTTCATACCAGCTAATCTGTTGCGTTGTTTTCTACTTGATTGCTTTTTGAGTGATTTGCGCGTGAGGGCATGTACTTTATGCAATTCTTCTTCAATATTTTGTTGGGTGTACTGCAGTGTTGTAATACGTGCACCCAGGGTTGCCAGCTGGGCTTCACGAATTTTTTGTTGCAGAATTGAACGCAGAATTTGAACTTCAAAAAAGTGTAAAATAATTTGTTTATCTGGTTCAAAAAAGTAGCGTCGGTTCTGGCGCTCTGCCTCGAGAAGAGTATCACCAACAGGTACATCACCCGAGATAGTGCTCGATTGCGCTTCTTGCTGCAGAAGTGACACAAAAAAAGGATAGTAGACTTCCACAGTTTCATACTTAAGAATATGCTCGAAGAACTCACTTTTCTCAGAAATGTTAATATTTTTTTCGGAAATGTCAAAGTAGGTGAAGGGCGTGCCTTCGGGATAGTACTCACTGAAAAGTCGTTTGGCCGTGCTGCCCAACAGGACAATTTCATAGTCTCCCTCAGCTATGCTTTCTTTAAAATGGGCGAATGATCTTCTAAATACTTCAGTAGAAAATTTTGTTTCAAATGAAATAAATACAGCTACTGATCTACCATTTTTTTCGAGGGTTGAGAAGGAAATTTTATCTTTATGCTTGCTCGAATCAAACAGTTTTTTAAGTGATTGTTTAACGTCAATAAAGGTTTCTATCAGTCCATCAGAAAAAGTACGGCTATTAATCGTGGCCGTGCGATTTTTTTGCATTTGATAGATGGTGAGTCGTTGATACGCAGAAAAAAAGTCATTTATGGTTGACAGTGATTCATGCTGGAGTTTAAGACTCTTTATATCTGGCATATATCTCGTAACATAGTTTCATTTTGTGAAATATCTTTTAAGAATGCGTCAAATGATTCGGCCAGCACCATCTTGTTGAGCTGTGCTGCCACGTCCTTCGTCTGATACATTTTATTGAGCTGATGCATAGAGCTGAGTAACACGTTCTCATGCGTATTCGTAAACCATCCTGCCCAAATCATGCCCACAATGAGGAGTCGTACTGTCTGAGAGTGAGCTTCTTGGGTTGAATCGCTCATAAACCTTGTAAACAGGTCACCCTTTTGAAGAATATCCTGACTTCGTCTGCTAATTTCGCTGCCCAAATGGGTAAGATTTTTGGTTTTGTTGTATTCGGCAATAAAGCTGGTTAGCTTTTGGTTAAGATCTCGTTGGAGCTGTGTTTGTGTTTGTTTTCCCACACGTGTTACCGACAGCTTGGTGTCGATAGCAGGGCGTAGACCCTGTGCATAGAGTTTTGTATCAAAGAGGAGGTGCCCGTCGGTAATACTAATGAGGTTTGAAGTAATGAAGTCGGTTAAGTCGCTGTTCACGGTACGCACCACAGGTAAACAGGTGAGGGCAATGCCTTTTGCATCTTTTTTGTCGTCCTGTAGAAAGACGCCAGCACGCTCTAATAATTGTGCATGCAGGTAAAAAATGTCGCCAGGATAGGAATCTCTACCGGGAAATCGCTTTGCCAAGAGTGAAAGTTCACGATAAAACTCGGCATGTGTCGTGAGGTCGTCTAAAATGAGTAAGACATTGTTTCCTTGACCAACCAGGTGTTCTGCTACGCTCATGGCGGCCATTGGAGTTACCGAAATGGTACTTACAGGGTCCTGAGTAGTTGAAGCAATCATGACAATTGTATCGAGGATTTTATTTTTTTTAAAAAAGTCGTAGGTTCGTTTAATGTCTGAAACCTTTTTTCCAATCATGCCATACACCACAGTGGTTCCGAGGCGCGCTTGAGTGAGCGCCACACCGCGAGCAAAGTCACTTTTTCCGGCTTTTCTGTCGCCAACCAGCAACTCTCTCTGACCACAGCCTATGGGCAGTAGAATGTCGGTTAAACTGTAGCCGGTTTCTAATTGTTCTGTGATGCGAGTTCGCGTTGAAATAGCGGGTGGTGTTCTGAATATGGTTCGGAAAGTCTCATTTTTTTGTGCATTGGCAGTGCCAAAAATGCTTTCACCTAAAGGTGAAAAAATGGTGCCCATCTTGAGTTTTGAAACGGGAAATGAAAGTTCAGTGCCAGTTCTGGAAATTTTGGTTCCAACAGCTACAGAAGTTTCAGAAAAAATCATGATGTCGATGCCATGTTCATCAAAAGAGAGGACCTGACCTAACACTCCATTTGCAAAAATAACGACTTCGTTAGGAAGGAGTGTTTGAAAACCTTTAGCTCTGACTAGAGGATGATTTACTGCGGTTACAACTGCATATTCACTGGCAACTGTTGGGTACTGAATGGTAGCTTGGGTCATAACTGGCCTCCTTCTGCTGCCAAAGTATCAAACACAGAAGCCGTTTTGCGTGCGCCTGCAAATTCCCAGGTGATTTTGCCAAGAGTATCGGGGTCGAGTTCAACCTTAATTATGAACGGTTGTGAAATTTGGGCAGCAAATAACTGCTTATACTTGCCCAACTGGCTCTCGGTTGGAGAGTAGGGTAGGGTGAGGTAGAGCGTTTCAAAAGAAAGCAGTATTTTTTCTGTGAGTTCGAGCAATTTTTCTTGTTGAATGGGGTCGGCTGCTTCACGCAGTAGCTTAGTTACAAAGGAGAACTTTTCAGGAAGTTCATTCAGCAAGTATGCATCGAGCTTTTTGCTGGTACTTCTATAGAGCATGCTGCGCAGCGTGCTGATATGTGTTCTCAGGGCTGACAGCGTGTGGGCAGAGTGGATTGACTCAATAAGATAGTCTTGTAGTTGGTTGGCAGTCATAGCTTAGGCAGATTTCTCTTTGGTACTTGGAGTACTTCGCACTTCTAATGTTTTTGAAATAAGGGCTAAGCAGAGGGTGTGTACTTGTTCTTTTGAAAGATTTTCACTTAAGTACTGTTTTGCAACTAGTTGCACCTGGTTTGCAGCTTTTTCTGCTAGTGCTGACTTTTGCTCATCGCGATAGGTGTCGATTTCCTTGGTGGCTTCTTTAACGTGTGCAAGTAACAGCGAGTTCATTTGTGATTTTGTGTGGCTCACGGCGCCGATAAGCTCCTGATTAAGTTCTGCAATTTGCTCTTTAGCTGAAGATTCTAGATTGCTGAGTTGTGCTTTTGTTTCTGTCAGGAGAGATGTCTCGATTTCTTCTTTAAGTCGCTCTGAAAGTTCGTGTATTTGTTGAGCTGCTGTTCGCGCAACACTGCTTACTTCGTCGAGTGATTCACTTGCTTCGCGGGCGGTATCGGTAACCACGTCTTCAAGTTCTTTTTGTGTATCTTTGATGGCTTTTTTATAGTCTCTCTCGAAATTTTTGGTTTTACTGTGGGCTGAAAGTACAATCCCAGCAATAATGAGCTCAAGAATAAAAATGAGCCAGAGAGAGAGTACGTTGATGTCGAATGCTTGCATATTAAAGGGTTACCATGATGTACGCTCCTACTACTCCTGCTACTAACATAAACAGGGCTACCACTACATTACCAAAAATACTGGCTATAATGCTACTGCGAGCCAGCGGGTTTCGGCCAATGGCTTCAATTCCTTTTTGCGACGTGCGCCCCAGGCTAATAAAACTGACAAGTACTGCAATTGTGAGAATGATTCCGGCCACAACATACTTAAAAACCTTGGTTGGCTCTTCAAAGGCAGCAATTGCACTTAAACTTACTACGTTTCGCAGACGATCGGAAATAGTTTCAGAATCTGGTGAATCATCACCAAAAGTGAACTGTTTATTGATGCGAATTGCCACTAAGCCTTGTTCTTCCGCTGTGCTTCCTGCGTAGCTTTCTTCGGCAACGCCTAACGTAAAGCCAGATTTTGTTGCCTTCATACCTACTCCTGGTTTTGAGGAGCTGGTAATGAGGTCACCTTCGTTAATTGGTCCATTTTCTCCTGAAACTGCCACGTAGGCTGTGCCATCAGCAATAACAGGCAGAGTATCTTCAGTATTACCAAAAGTGAACTCTATACTCGGTGATAAGTCGATAACGCCATACATATTGCGGTCGTAGGTACCGTTACTTTCGGTATATGCACTGTCACCAATTGAAACGATCATGCCATTGAAGACGTCAATGGCACTGACGACCTTTAATTGGTAGGCAATGCCCAGAGGTGTATCGAGTTTTTCTTGAGCAAAGAGTTGTGAGGGAAATGCTACGGCTGCGATACTACCAAGTACAAGGGCTGTGAGTGCTGGTTTCCGAATAAATGTACTCAATTTCATATTTACTTTTTTACTCCATCGCTATCTTAAAAAAGAGAGTATTTAGTCTTTTTTATTGGAGCTTCTTTTAATCGTTCGTACACTTTGTACTCAGTTTTGTTTTTTTTGCATAAATGTGGTTTAAGCACGCAAAACCAATCTCAAAGTGTAAGACTTATTCCATTCTAGACGAAATTGAGTTAAAAAAATAACTTGATTTGTCAATGATACTTCTTATACATATTTGTTATTTTTTTGAGTATATTTGATCCTCTTTATTCGGTCGATCTTCGTCTGCATATTTCCTCGAAAAAACAGTACCATATACTATATATGCGTGAATTGGTCACACACCTCAGGAAAAGAGCGGTGGCCCTACTTTTTGTTGTGGGGTTGTTTGTTTTGACCACTAGTTGTGTGTACACTTTTGGTTTTGGTGTGCTCCGTCGCTATGAAACTACTCGACCGATGTCCAAAACTGGCCAGGTATCGCCTGAAAAACCTACCGTACTTGGCAGCACTTCTGATGATCAGAGCCGGGGCCAGGTAAAAGGAGTTGTTTCACCAGAAGAAGCAGACAGCTTAGTTTTTAGAATTAAAACAGTTTTTTCGGACACTGTTTCATTGGCTGAAGCGTTGGTACTTGGGGCACTCGAAGTGCAAGGCGATGCCAACATCGATGGCAATGTAACTGTGGCAGGAGATTTAGTAGTACAAGGCGGAGAAATCGAGGCTACAAATGTGGTGTACTCGATCGAAGCCCAAGATGGATTAACCATAACTGGCGATCAACGACTGGTATTGCAAAACACCGATTTGGGATCTGCTCAGAATATTTTTAAAAATTTTAAGATTGGTTCCACTACACTTTCGGCAGAAAGTAACGATGACACGCTCACCTGGGAGGCAGGCACGGGAGTTTCACTCACAAACTCGGGGAAAACCATTACCGTTGCTGCCGATGCCGTAGCACTCAATGTATCTGGCTGGACAAAAAATGGGGCATCAGTTGTGCTAGGAACCGCAACAGACAACGTAGGAATTGGTACTACCGATCCCACCAGCAAGCTGTATGTGTCTGGAAATACCACAATCTCTGGCAATTTGTCGGTGCTTGGCACCACTACTGTTCTCAGTGGATTTAACAACTCTGGAGGAGGCATTCTCAATGCAGGTGCAATTACTGGGGCAACTGGACTGACTTCATCAGGAACGATAACTTTTTCAGGGCTTTCAACAGGCATAATGCAGAGTAGTTTGGGTGGGGTAGTAAGTTCCAGCCCTCTTAATTTGGCCAGTGGTGCAAGTTATCTTACTGGCACATTACCAACCACCAACGGTGGCACGGGTCTGGCCTCCTACAACACTGGCGACATTTTGTATGCAAGTGGTGCCAATACTTTGGCAGCTTTGGGACTGGGCGGAGATGGTGAAGTGCTCACTGTTTCGAGTGGCTCGCTAGCTTGGGGAACGGTAAGTGGTGGAGGAGACGTGTGTCCTACTTGCTTGGTAAACAACCCTGGCAGCACGCAAACAATCACTCCAACAAATATTGGAGCCACTGGACTGGTAGTTAAGCAAGCTTCCAGTGGGACAGCAGATGTTTTTAGAGTAGAAAGCACGGATGGAAGCAATACCTTTTTTAAGATTGATTCCTCTGGAAATGTAACTTTAGGAAGTCAAACAAGTAGTGGAGTATTTACTGTTTCACCAGTTAACACCGACCCCATCTCAATTTCGCCCGTTGCTCAGGGAGCAGGGCAATTTACGGGAACAATAACCTCCCAAGACCTAACAGCAGGTAGAACCTGGACCTTTCCAGATGCTTCTGGAATTGTTTGTTTAGCTACAGGAAACTGTAGTGGAACATCTGCTTCTATGGGTGGAAGTGGCACAACTAATTATTTAACTAAATTCTCTAGTACCTTTGCTATTACTGATTCTGTTTTATATGACAATGGAACTAATGTTGGATTGGGAACTACTGTTCCAACTAGTAAATTACATGTGGTTGGGACCACTTATTTGAATGGAGCTACCAACGTTGGAGGAGCACTAACAGCCAGTACAACCCTTGGAGTGACTGGAAATACAACACTATCAGGAAATCTTGGAGTAACTGGTGCTTCTAACTTAAATAACACCTTAGAAGTATCTGGAGCTACAACACTTTCTTCTACACTTGGAGTAACTGGACTTACTACTTTGGGAAGTAACTTACAGGTAAATGGAACAGGGAATTCTTATTTTATGGGGAATGTGGGGGTGGGGACGACAGCTCCAAGTTATAAATTACATATGACGGGAATGGAAACAGGTGCATTATTCGAAAGATCTGGACAAGGGAGTTTATTGGTAACGATATCTGGAAGTGGATATCCTATTAAATTAATTGCGTCTAATGAACTACAATTATTTTCAGGTTCATCAGTGAGACAACAACTCGATGCATCAGGTAACATTAATTTTAATTCGGGTGATGTTTATTTTCAAAATAGTTCTGGAAATGTAGGCATCGGCACGACAACCCCAGCCCAAAAACTTGATGTGAACGGAAATGTTAAAGTGCTTGATAGTGCTGCTCCAAATATATTTGGTTCTGTCAGTGCGTCTGGTCTCAGAATAGATGGAGGCAATATTGAACTAAGAGGAGGCAGTGGTGGCACAGTTATCCTGGGTGTTAATGGTGCAGGTGGAAATATTAACTCAAGATTTAGTGCATCAGGTTTTACTAATAATACTTATGGTACTGCAGGTACACCTGCATATAATTTTGGGAGTGCTGGTGTTGATAATGGTATTTTTCAACCAACTGCGGGGACAGCAGATAGCTTAGGATTTTCTGTTGGGGGGGTTGAGAGGGTGAGAATTAGTGATTTTGGCAATATCGGTATAGGCACCACCACCCCAATCGGAAAACTCAATGTTGAAGGAGCATCCACAGGCAAGGCTTTAGCAATTCTGAATGAAACAGGAAATCAAAGTATATTTACTGCAAGCGCTTCTGGGACAACTAGGTTTGTGATTCAGAATGATGGCAACGTAGGCATCGGCACGAGAGCGCCGTTAGGCAAACTAAACGTTACAGGGACAACAGGAATTACCTGGAATGGAAATACTCCATCATTTGGGTTAGTTAATATAGGAAGCGGAACTGGAAACGGAAGTGCTGGTGGGTCACTATTCATAAATACGGCAGCATATAATTTTAATGCGGGTCTTGGTTTTGATGGGGTTCATGAGGGTGCTGTAAATGGGACTTCCGTTGTAAATGTAAAGGCTTATGGCATAAAGTATGCAGGTTACGGATCTGCATTAGCATTTTCAACGACAAATGGGACCGCTCTTTCTGAAGCTATGAGAATTGATAGAAATGGAAACCTAGGCATCGGAACAACGAGTCCTCAAAACAAGCTTTCAGTTGATGGTGTGATTGATTCTGGCTACACTTCAGGCAGTGGAGAAATTAGAAGTTATCAGGTAGCTGGTAGCAATTATATTTCAGTAAAAACAGCTGCTCCAAAAAGTGGTTTATTTAGAAGCAACACTGACTTTTTTGTCTACTACGATACTATAAATGGAAATACCAACTTAGACGCAACGTATGCGGGCTCCTCAAATCTTTTTAAAATCCAAGGCGTAGAAATAATGAGAGTAGATAATTCTGGCAATGTCGGCATCGGCACCACCTCTCCAATCGGCATTTTCAACGTAAACGGCGACGCCACCGGCAAAGCCCTCGTCATCCTCAATGAAACAGGCAATCAAAATATCATTAGCGCCAGTGCCTCAGGTTCAACAGTCTTTAATCTAGACAGAAGTGGCAATATTACTTGGGATCAGTATGGTTGTAGTAACAGAAATTGTATAACACCAAGTGCAAGACATACATTCTATAACTATGATATTTATGCTCATAACGGTGGAAATATTGCTCTAAATGCAGATGGACATGTGTTATTAAGTCCTTTAGGAAATGTGGGAATTGGAACTACTTCTCCTGTGAGTAAAGTACACGTTAAAGGATCAGCCTCTGGAGTAACTTCAATTTTCCAAGCAAATGCTACAACTCCAGGGAATTTAACCGAATGGCAAAATAGCTCAGGAACTGCGATAACAAAAATTGATGCAAATGGTTTCCTTGATTTTTCAAGTTCTGCAGCGCCAAATACCTTCAACACTGTATTGAAGATAAATGACTGGAATGTGGGTGCTACCGAGATTTCTGGTGGATTTGATAATGGATTTATTAAGCTTTCAGATGGTAGATCTTTCCTTAACTTGATCACCGATAATAGTGTAAACTCGTTATTTTCTGGAGGAATTAGCACAGAAGGGTATCGTCGTTTTGCAATGACCGGTTCTGGAACCTGGAATGTTGGAGGAGGATCGGCAACATATGACACCACTCTAGAGCGTATGAGCGGTGGTGGATGGCAAGTTTCAACAACGGGCAGCAACGCTGCATTGAATGTGAGTGGGAATTTAGGTGTTGGTACAACTGCTCCTGCCAGCATAGTTCATCTTTATTCGAACACAGAGGATCAGCTTGTTTTTACAAAAACTAATGCTTCAGAAGTAAGTGTTCACATGGGTATGGGGGCTGGTACGCAGTACAGTAATGGTAACTTCATTATTGGTGCCACAAATAATGCTGCAGCTGCTAATAGGATCATGGAAATAAATCCAAGTTCTCATTATGTCGGATTTGGCACCAATCCAAATGCAGTTGTTCATATCTTAAATACTGCAGAACAATTACGAGTAGGGTATGACGCCAGCAATTACACCAGGTTTATTTCAAGATCAGACGGGAAAATAGATATTGCTACTGTTGGAACAGATCCTGATTTTGAGATTGCAACAGCTAATTTTGCGAATTCATTCTTTATAGATGATAGCGCAGGAATGATTGGTATTGGAACTAATGCACCAACAGTTAGACTCGATGTTGAGGCAGGTGCTGGTAAAGATTCACTCATCCGTGCGTATACTTCAGATTCAGGCTACTCGGCAGGATATTTCTTGAAGAGTGGTTTAGCGGGAGCAACTTGGAAGATTTTGACACAACAAACCTACGAGAGTAATGCGCTATTGTTTGGAACGGGTGCACCATACTTTATGGCTCTAGATACAGTTGGTAATTTGGGAATTGGTACGACCATTCCAGGATATATGCTCGATGTGGCAGGGGATATTGGTTTTAATGGTTCAATAATCAGTCGAGGGGACATTGATACCAAGATTGTCGCCTCAACAGATCAACTTGAGTTCCAGGCTGGAGGACTTCGTTTTTTGACACTTTCAGAAGGAACAAATGACTACTTAACAGGTAATCTAAATAGGGCTAATCTCGACTTTATCTGGAACGGCGATACAAACTATAATGTATTCACAATTGATGCTTCAGCCGAAACTATTGGAATTGGCACAGATAGTCCTGTCAGCAAACTTGATGTGCAAGGGGCTGTAACAGGCAAAGCCTTGAGTATCTTTAATGAAACTGGAGATCAAGATATTATTGTTGCTAGTGCCAGCGGTGCAACGCGTATGAAGGTTTCGAATAGTGGGGTGTTATCTCTCTACAACGCCGAAAACCAATCTACTTCAATTCAAACTGTTGGATATGGTATTGGCAGTGGTTGGTTGCAGTTTAATGCTGGTGGAACCAACGGTGACATAGCTCTTTTTAGGGATTGTTGTAATTCAGTGTTTTCGGTAAGTACTAGTTTTGGTACGAGCCGCTTTAACTATGATTTGTCAGTTGGTGGAAACATGGGAATTGGCACCTCATCTCCAGCTACAAAATTAGATGTTTCAGGCAACATTGGAGTTGGAGTTTATCCGGGGGGTGAGGTATATCACAATGGTGACACAGATACCAAGATGGACTTTGGAAACAATAAACTGCGTTTGCAGGCAGGTGGTACACCAAGTATCCAAGTTGAAGCAGCTATCTTTAGTGGAAACTGGGCAAACCAAACGGATATGGACTTCTCTTGGGATGGTGACACTAATGATGGTGTCTTATTTGTAGATTCTAGCACAGAGAATGTGGGAATTGGCTCAACAGTTCCAGGCATAAAGCTGGATGTCGTCGGCAATGCCCGCTTCAGCGCCGTTGGTTCTGGTACCTACAGTGCCGATCTTAACTTGACTGCAGATGGAACCCTAACCACCTCAAGTTCTGACATACGGCTTAAAGAAAACTTGGTTGATTTGAGTGGAGCAGAGGTACTGAGCAAAGTTATGCAGTTGCAGACCTACACCTTCAACTGGAAAGACGGCGGCAGTAGTGACATCGGTCTGATTGCCCAGGATGTTGCAAAGATTTTCCCTGAGATTACCTTCACTAACCAGGTTGATGGGTACATGGGAATTAACTACTCTCGATTACCAACGCTTTTGGTTAGTGCTATGCAGGAACAGCAACAGCAAATCGATGCTTTGGCGCTTAAAATTGATGCTAATGGAGCAGTCGTAACTGCAACAGGCGTGGTGTTGGGTCAAACAACAGAAAGTACTCAATCTGCTGAATTTGCGAATTGGGCACAGTATCTATCGCTCAGCGATGGTATGTGGAAGTTTTTAACCAACGTGGTCTTTTCAGCCAAAGCTGAGTTTGCAGATTCTGTTGCTTTTATGCGACAAGTTGTCTTTAAAGACGCTGTTCGCTTTGAAGGTGAAACACTGGGCACATTTGTGGTTCCTGCTGGTGCGACAAGAATACAAGTGAACTTTAAAAAGCCGTTTTCTGAGGTTCCTACGGTGTTCTTATCTGGAACAGAAGTGTTTTCTGGTGAGTATTCAGTTGAATCTGTTACAAATATCGGTTTTGTAGTGAAATTTAAAACTTCTAACGAAAGTGATCGAACAATGCAATGGTTTGCCGTGCTAAGCGACAACGCTCCAGCAAGTCCTGTGCAAGTTTTGGATTCAGCTGGAGCTTCTGGCTTAACTCCTGCACCTGTTGCAACACCAACACCAACTTCAACTTCAACACCAAGTCCTGCACCTACTACTGAGACTCCAGTCGTCTCGCCTGAACCTCAGTCAACTGCTACAGTATCTGCACAAGTAGACCTTCAGACTGATCTCGTCAGTACCTCGAGTGCCCAATCAAATTAGTCTTACTTAACTGGAGGACGTTGCTCCAGGATGCAGTGCTCCACTTTTCTACAGAACATGTCAGAATTATGGTCTAATCTTGATCTATGTTTCCTGATCTTAAGTTTTTATTGTTACGTCTATCAAAACAAACCCTCATGAGGGTGATACTTTCATTTTGCTTTTTACTTGGCATTTGTAGTGTGGGGTTTGGCTCTTGGGTATTTGTTGGTGCTACTCAAGCGTATGAAGTCCTTGAACCAGACGTTATTGCTTGTCCTCAAGCTGATTCTCAAGATGAGAAAGTAACTCCTCCAGAGGAGTCTCGGAACGTGACGGTTGCAATATCAGGAGCAGTATCAAATCCTGGTATGTATCAACTTGCTAACGGAAGCCGGGTAGGTGACTTGGTTACCACAGCAGGTGGTTTTGCGAGTAATGCTGACAGCATTTTTGTCCAGACAACTCTCAATTTAGCGCATCGACTTAATGATGCTGAAGGCGTGTACATTCCATTTCTTGAAGATCAGGATGTTTTGGATGTGTGTAGCGAACTCACCACTTTGCTACACACAGCTCATCAGTCTGCAGCAACAGAAAAGACAGCACAAAATGCAGGTGAGGAGGGAACTGTGGTGTCAATTAATTTTGGTTCAGTTGAGCAGCTTGATACACTGCCCGGAGTCGGTGCAAAGCGTGCAGAGGCTATAGTTGCTAACAGACCGTATGCTCGAATAGAAGAACTGGTAGAAAAGGAAGTCTTGTCAGAATCAGTATTTGAAGAACTAAAACAATTGATACAGTTGTAATTATATCGGACGATGCTATGGGTTGTTATGCATTCTTCTTCACGATATAGTAAACCTAGTTTCGCAAATGATTCGTACTCAAAGGTGCTTCATACATTTTATGCATCCAAAAAGTATCATAAATAAGATGTATTAATAATAAAAATGACGATCATTTTTACCCATGTTTGATATATTTATGAATAGTAATAGAGAGAATACAAAATGCAGTAATTATTGATTTGGTATTTGTTTGCCTGTTAAAGTGGCTGTGTCTAAGAGTGTTATGTGTCCATTGAGTTACTAACGATCGATGAAACCGATACCCATTCAAAGGGTTAGCACCAGGTTTGGTCACACTTATTGAGTCAAAAAATATGATCTCAAATAGAGCTAAAAGTAGCAAATTGGCAGAAGATGAGTCTGACTGACAAGCATATTTTTTATGTAAAAAAGATTGATAAATAGAACTACTTGCAAAGTATTGCAAAAAGAGAAGGGCTTAAAGTTCGGCAGCGCATGTTCAGCACATACCTCACTAATTATCTAGATTTGTTACTTTCGAACGTAAAAAGGCTACTCGAGGTGACCCCGAGTGGTTATTTTAATAGTTTGTTGCTTGGAAATAGCGCTGATTTGTCAAACTCAACCATGTTACAAATAAAAACTACAGGGACGTTGTATTTTTTTGTCATTTCAGGTATGCATGTTAGTTTGCTGCGAGGATACATTTTAAAATCAGTAAGGTGGTTGCCAATACCATGGGTAGTTAAGCTCTGGGTGTCGTTACTATTCTTAACTGTCTTTGGCGCTATGATCGGATTTTCAACTCCAATTATTAGGGTTCTGGTTATGCAGTGGTATGTATTTGGAGGTACTATCCTAAAACGGTTGAGCTCTAGGAAGTATGTGTATCTACTTCTAGTTGGGTTCTATACCATCTGTACTGTGTTGCCCACGTCGGATCTGACCGTAGTTTCTGCATCATTCTTACTCTCGTATGGGGCAGTGTTTTCACTGTACTTTCTTGTTCCGCGCTATAGAATCGCCAATATTGGAGAGTATGTTGTTTCACAATTAAAAACGTCAGTGTACGTGAATATGTGCATAGCTCCGCTGTTGTTGTTTTACTTTGGGGCTTGGAATCCACTAAGTATTTTCTTTTCTGTAGTGTTTTCTCCCGTAGTAGCTCTTTTACTCTTCTTTGGATTCGTTCTTTTAGCCTGGCAGACAGCGTCTATGCTAGTGTTTTCGTCCGCAAACATGCCGAGCCTGCCATTGGTGAGTGCATTTACAGTGCTTGTTCGTGCATTTTCATTACTCCTTGAGGTAGGGGCATATTTTCCAACCAATATTTCGTATAAAGTAACCTTTACTACAGTTCTTCTGTATTATCTGGCGCTCTTATTAGTATTCTTCTCAAGAAGAAGGTATTTTCAGTATCGTGCTACGCCTTTTTTATAATCTCATCTTGATAAGCTTTCTTGTTGCTGGAGGCCTTTTTATTGAGGAAACAACGACTCAGTCGCGAGTAATCTTTTGCGATGTTGGTCAAGGAGATGCTATCCTTATAACCCATGGGGGAACTCAAATGCTTGTAGATACAGGCAGAAATGCATCTGTTTTAGAATGTCTTGAAGAAAAGATGCCATTTTGGGATAAAAAAATTGAGTTAGTAGTGTTAACTCATCCAGATGCAGATCACATTGGGGGCTTTCCATTTGTCTTTGAATCGTATGTTGTTTCAGCAATTATGTACTTACCGCTAGAGCCAGACACACTCATTTCAAGCACAGTACTCGAGGAAATAAGCCAGATACATGCCACTGGAGGAGAAGTAGTACTTCCGTTTAATGGTGAAATTATTCATTTAGATACAAAAATTACTGGAAAGGTGATCAATCCCTTTTTTGCCTCACGCCTGGAAAGTGACTGTTTTGAGAGCATAGCCGAAACACAGTTATGGGATAAAAATAGCTGTTGGTTAGATGGAAATGTAATTGCAAAAACTACAAAAAACAACCTATCTATAGGCATAATTATGGATATTGATGGGGTGGGTGTATTCTTGTCTGGTGACCTCGAGAAAGAAGCCGAGTTGGCATTGCTAGATAGTCAAACGCTACAGTCCGTGAATGTGCTAAAAATAGGGCACCACGGGGCTAAAACAAGCACGGCAAAGGAGTTTCTCGGGGAAATATCACCCGAAATTTCAGTAGTCTCAGTTGGCAAAAATAACACATATGGGCATCCCTCACCTCAAGTACTACGTCAAATAGAGGATATTGGTAGTCGATTATTTCGTACTGATACTGAAGGTACCGTCGAATTTATCCTTAAAGAGGGCGCAATTTTGAGCGGAAAATAGCAAGAAATTGGCAGTGATAGCAATTTTAGCTCAAAACTATGTTAATTTGCATGTATAAGTACTAAATCTTTCATGTTTGGGCATTGCATGCAAGTAGTAAAAATGTATAAAACCGAACGCATCCCGAAACCAGATCTAGAAAACTGCTCAGTACAAAAACAGGGCTGTGAAATGCCAAAAATAGGCATATTTTTGCATAACCTATGTTTCATGTTCTCAATAAGTGGTTTTTTTTATGCCCAATAGCTATGCCTGGTCTTATCTGGTAGATTCATTTGTGTTATACAGCGTCCGAGTAGTTGGGCCTTGGTCACAACTTTTCATGATCAGGCTCTTAAACATGTTCTGTGGTTTATTTTATTTCACACTCTTGTGTATATTTGGGAAATGAGTACTTTGAAGTGGTCTTCATTTCTTTTTTACAGTTGCAAGGAGTCTTTTCATTTTCATTTTTTTTGCAAGAAAAAATGTATATAGCGGTGAAAGCGAATAATACCCGAAAGTGAGAAGATACTTGCTTTTTGAAGTGCACCTCTCCAAATATGTGCATATAGAGTACAAAATAATAGTCTGGAATCATGGACTATTGACAATAATTTACAAAGGGTCAAAACAACAAAATGTACTCAATACCATTCGGGTCAAGTTTGTGTGTTAGACCGTACTCGTTTTATTTGATATACTATCCTTGTAGCTTCGTCACCAGGGGAAGTCGCGAGCCCTCATGAGACTTTTACTCCGCATCTTAATAGTTGCGAGGTAAAAATCTAACGAACGATCATCAAAATATGATCCGTAGATGCACGATACGCACACACTTGTGAAATGCAAGTTGCTGAGTTTGTAGTAGCGATAGTACAAAAATGGAGAGTGGTACCACCAAGTGATTGGTCTCTTTGATAAGTATGTTCTTAGAACATAACACCGAGTGGTGTATCATGTATCAAGTATGCAGTCATTGCGAACCAGTATGTCAACAAACTCACTTACTCAAACACTCTCATCTCACATAGTTGAAACGCTTTTACAATTAGGAATTCCAAATACGCTTATAGACAGTTCAGTCTTGATTGAACGGCCAGCAGATCCATCGCACGGTCACTTTGCATTTCCAGCAAGTATGTCACTTTTCGGTAAGCTTAAAAAAGAGAATCCATCGGTATTAGATACACTGCATGTTTCAAACCCAAGGGAATTGGCTGCAAAGATTGCAGTTACTCTTGAAGAAAATAAAGAAATTTTCAAATCAGTGTCAGTAGCAGGACCTGGTTTTGTAAATATGACACTAACCGATACTTTTCTTACACAAAACCTTTCATCACTTTTGTTAGAAGAGCACATTTCTGGTCCGCAATTACTGCAAGGCAAAGAAATACTGGTCGAATTTACAGACCCAAATCCGTTTAAAGAACTGCATATCGGGCATTTATACAGTAATGTTATTGGTGAAGCCATTTCGAGGGTTCTGGAGAGCCAAGGGGCACAGGTGCATCGTGTCTGTTACCAAGGTGATGTTGGCATGCATGTAGCTAAGAGTGTTTGGGGTATGAAAAAACTGCTCCAACAACAGTTTCCAGAAGTATCAATTATGGCAGCAGTCGACAAAATGGAAGAAAAAACACTTTCAGAAAAAGTTAACTTCCTCGGCAAGTCATATGCTACTGGGGCGTCAGCATACAAAGATGAACCAGCTTCAGCAGAACAAATGAAGGATATTAATTACCTTACCTTTTTATCGGGACAAGAAAATTTAGTTGAACAAACCGGTTGGGAGCCACAGGTCGATTACAAACAATATGTTGCTCAGACCGCCCAAAACTACGATGAAGTTAAAAAACTGTATACACGCGGACGGGCATGGTCTTTAGCCTATTTTGACAGCATGTATCAGCGAATTGGCATGAAGTTTGAGGACTTCTTCTACGAAAGTGTCGTCGGAGAGTTTGGCATTAAAATTGTCCGCGAGTTTTTAGCAAAAGGGGTTTTTGTTGAAAGTGAAGGTGCTGTGATTTTTCCTGGTGAAAAATACAACTTACACAATCGCGTCTTTATTAATTCACTTGGCTTACCAACCTACGAGGCAAAAGAGCTTGGCCTCGCTCCAGAAAAATATCGACGTTTTAAATATGACACTTCGCTTATCATTACTGGAAACGAGATAGACGAATATTTCAAAGTTTTGCTTAAGGCTCTAGAAATTACCAATCCAGACCTTCGCGCAAAGACTGTGCATATGTCACATGGTATGGTTCGCTTGCCCGAAGGAAAGATGTCTAGCAGAACCGGCAAAATTATTACAGCAGAATGGCTGATGGATGAAGCTCATTCACGTATTGAAAAAGTGCTTGCAGACACTCGCCAAACCTTTACCAAAGCAGAACGAACTGAAATTTCAGAGGTGGTGGGGCTGAGTGCCATTAAATTCGCCTTTTTAAAGCAGTCTATAGGCAAAGACATAGCCTTTGATTTCGATGAATCACTTGCTTTTACTGGAAATTCAGGTCCCTACATCTTGTACTCTCTAGTTCGAGCCAAGAGTGTGCTTGCCAAAGCATCAGAAGCAGGCATAACAGTCAAAAATAGATATAGTGCTGAACATATTGATATATTAGTTAATAGTTTGACACAATCAAAAGTCGCACTTCAAAAAAATGAAAAAGATCTATTGCTAAATGTTTTGATGTATTTCGATACTCTTTCGCAATCTGCCTCTGAATATGCGCCACATCACATCGCAAACTATCTTTTTGTGGTGGCACAGTCGTTTAATGCGTTTTATAGCGAGTCTAAAATCATTGATGAAAGTGATGCCCATGTAACTGAACTCAGGTTGGCAATAACGCAGTCTGTGGTAAAAGTACTTATGCATGGATTGTCCACATTAGGAATTAAAACTGTAGAAAAAATGTAAAAGAATTAGACACTTACTCTAATAAGAGTAGGTGAGACGAAAGTAAAAGGAATTGTACGATGACGAAACATTCACTCTCAAAACTAAAAAATGGATTACCGGTGATGGTGGTCCCAATGGCAGGCGTGGAGTCAGTCACCGTACTTGCGTTGTGTAATACTGGTTCTCGATTTGAACAACCTCGAGAAGAGGGGATTGCCCACTTCTTTGAACATATGGTTTTCAAAGGTACTCAGAGTTATCCAACTGCGCAAATATTGGCAAAGTCTATCGACTCGATTGGAGCTGACTTTAATGCATTTACAAGCAAAGAATACACGGGATACTATGTAAAATCCTCAAGTAAGCACGTAGGCGTGGCCATTGATGTTGTTTCAGACATGCTGCTTCGTCCATTATTAAAGCAAGAAGACATTGATCGAGAAAAAGGTGTCATTATTGAAGAAATAAATATGTATGAAGACATGCCAATGCGACAAGTGGAGAATATCTTTGAACGCATGACTTTTGAAGGCTCAGCTTTAGGACATGACGTGCTTGGTTCAAAGGAGACAGTTTCTTCACTTAAAACAGAGAACTTTAAACGTTTCCTTAAACAATGGTATGGTTTAGGTAATATGGTCTTGATTCTTGCTGGAGATCCATCGGTTGTTGAGTCTGCTGATACAAAGAAGCTTGTGCTTGAAGCATTTAGCAAAGAAACAGATGTACGAGCTACTGGCAAGTTTGATGTGACTACTAAAATGAGCAAAAAAGGCCCATGGTCTCCTCATAAACTTAAAGTTGCATACAAAAAAACTGAGCAAGCTCATTTAGTACTCGGCTGGCCGAGTATAGCTAGATCTGATGAGCAAAAGAATGTGCTTTCGCTAGCTAGTGTAATGCTTGGTGGCAACATGAGTTCTCGTCTCTTTACTGAGGTGAGAGAGAAGCGAGGCTTATGTTACTATGTTCGTTCATCAGCTGACTACTTCCATGATACAGGTGTGTTTGGGGCTTCCGCAGGAGTTACTCCGAAGAGAATTTTTGAAGCAATTGAAGTTATCAAAGCAGAGTTCACCGATGTCGCCAGCGGAAAGCGTTTATTTACTCAAGATGAGCTTGATTCAGCAAAGGAGTACATTATTGGTTCGATGACTCTTTCTTTCGAGGATAGTGAGTCAGTGGCACAGTACTATGGTTTGCGACAGCTCTTGAATAATAAAGCGGAAGATCCAGATGAGGTAATTGCTAAACTTCGAAAAATCACTTTAGAAGAAGTACATGCGCTCATGAAAGAGATCATTCAACCTGGAGCACTACGCCTTGCAGTTGTTGGTCCATACAAATCTGATGCTCAATTTAAGAAGTTTTTAGCGTAAAATAACGGTTTGTAATAAGTAAAAAAAAGTAAATAGTACGTACGTTTGTTAGTGAACAGTACAACAGAAAGGACATTATGTCTGATACAACAAGAACAGCAGTTCTAGTCAAGCCAGATGGTCTTCAACGAGGACTTATTGGTGAAATTATTAGTCGCTTCGAGCGCAAAGGTCTTAAACTCATCGGGTTAAAGATGGTTAACTTAAATGACAAGCAACTCAGTGAGTGGTACGTCGAGCACAAAGACAAAAGCTTCTTTGGTGACCTCAAGTCATTCATGGGCTCTATGCCAATTGTGTGTATGGTTTGGGAGGGCATTGATGCCGTTCCAGTCGTTCGCAAACTCGTCGGAACAACTCTTGGCCGCGAGGCTGAAGCAGGTTCTATCCGAGGAGACTTCGGAATGAGTCAACAGTTTAACCTCATCCACGCTTCTTCAAGTGGCAGTGATGCAAAACGAGAAATTTCTATCGTGTTTAGTGATGAAGAACTTTTCCACTACGCAGGTGTCCGCGAAGCCGTGATCTATGCAGATTATGAAATGGATGCGCTAAAGTAACTTGAGAAGAATGTATTGTGAAGTGCCAGGCGTTTCGCCTGGCACTTTTTATTTGTGTCCCCACCAGGAATCTACCCTCCGGGTATTAGCCACGTGATTTGTGTATTCTAGAAAGAGAAAATTCCAAGGTCACTTGGCGGCAGAACTAACTCACTTTGTTCGTGGGATCAATGCCTTTGCTAGGAATACATACAAAAAAAGATCCACTTGGGATCTTTTTTCGTATGTGTCCCCACCAGGAATCGAACCTGGAGCTGTCGCTTAGGAGGCAACTGTTTTATCCGTTGAACTATGAGGACATGTTCACTCAGGGTAATTATACCATCCGCTGAGGAGTGAGTAGTTCTGCACATCAACTACTCATCGCTGGTTTTAGTCAAGTGTGGTATAGTACGATCGTCCTTAAGAGAGTGTTCTAACCGACATTTCTAGGCATCATGGCAAATCAGAAACACACTCAATCAGATCGATCTACCCCGTTAGTTAGCCCCCTCACCAGCAATCAGTTTTTGCGACCAGACAATGTGCCGTTTTGGCAATTCCTCGATGAGCTTTCTATTCCGTATCAAAAGAAGGATTTCCCTTTTTTAACCAACTACGCCAGCCCTCGAATTAAACCTGTTTTTAACTTCGACCATTACATGAGCATCAAGTCTCGTGGCGAGGCGCTTTCGTACCTGTATAGCGGCTTAGGGAGAGCATTAAACTATGTGGGTCCAGTGTTAGATCAAGAACTTAAGAATGGTTTTAATGATCATACCGATCGCCATACTCTTTGGGTAAGTCAGACAGGTTTAGAACTATTGCAGCGAGCTGGAACGTCCTTTGATGGTAGTGGTATATTCGATGAAAGGACTGAAGTCCTTATGACTTTAGTGGGTATGACACACGACCTCGGAAATTTACAAACACGTAAAGAGCACAGCACTTACAGTGCATGGTTACTTACCAAGTTGTTCGAGCGTAGTTCAAAAAATGCATACGAGTTTAGGCAAGCGCTCTACGCAATTCTATTTCATGAAGAACCCGTGTTAATTCAAAATAAATTGGATTTAGCAGATGGAACGCCGTTGCAATGGGCGTTAGTTGCTGCCGACAAAATGCATGTTGGTCGTGATCGTATTGGCGGCCGTTCATTTGAAAATGGTGTAAAAAAAGATGCCTTTAGCGACATTCATACGTTGTTAAACGCCTTAATCGTACGTTCTTCCTGGCATTTGGGAGTGGGGGAGTTCGTCTGGAATTTAGATTTCAGTGTGGATCAGCTCGAAAAGAAATTTAAGTCTTTTACTAAGGGGAATTCGAGGTTATGGATGCCGTCACTTTTTCAAAAGATGTTTATTAGTGATGGCACAATGTATCGAGAATCTTTTTCAGAATTGTTTAACAAAATGTACTGTGATCGGATGAAGTTAGCTGCGCGCTCGCTTTTCTTACTGTTTCCCTATGTGCATACCTTTAAAGTGATTCTCACAGATAATGACACTCGACTCAAAGTCGGCAGTGGCAGTATGACTGTTTTTAAGCTGCACAGATAAATTTTTTTGAGGATGATTACTTGAGTTCAACAGCGTAGAGATTCATTGGAGAATCTGGGCTAAAGCTTGTGATGATAATCAGTCGCTCTCCGTTTGGAGAAGGGTAGACAAAGTGATCAGCAAATGGTCCTGAGTAGAGGGTAACTTGGTTCCCGCCATCAAATTCCATGATTTTGATCTGATTATTTTCAACGTAAAGTAAGTGCTTTGAATCTGGATACCATTGGAAAGTATTTGCATACACAGGACTGTGATAACTGTTAAAGTTGTTTGCCGTTTGAGCAGATTCAGTTGCTTGCAGACTAGTGAAGGAACTTGGAGATGCTGTGATAAGCGCAGAGTTTGGATCAAACGCATCAAATGCAAGTAGTTTTTTGGTAGCTCTAGCAGAATCAGATGCAATCTCGGCTATGCGGTAGTTGCGGTCTTCTTCGCGGTCATAGATATAGATGGTGTTAGGCTCTAGTGCGCGAACTTCTTCAATTGAATTGGTTGAGGGTAATGAATCAGGCACCATGTTTTCTGGTAGTGCGATGGTTTCAGTCGCGGTATAGATAAGACGTTTTTTGTCTGGAGAAATGTAAATATTTTCAGCACTCATGGTTGCAATCTGAATGATTTCTTCTGGAAAGTCTGCTAAGAATTGTCTTTCTCGAAGATACATTTCTTGCTCCCACTCGCTGAGTACCTGTTTTTGTTTGTAGCCGATGTCTGGCAGTAAATCGAGATCATTTAATTTACTTGCGTCGAGTAAAACCGTACGGTTTTCATTAAAAACCATAACTTCAGTTGAATCAGGTGACCAGATATAGCGTGCGGTAGTTAAGTCGAAATTACGAGAATCTTCAGCGATTTGCTTAGGTCCTTTGCTGAGGGTGAGGTTGTTGTTTGGAGTAAGTCCCAAGATGTAGAGACCATTTTTCTTTTCAGCACTGGCAGAAGCAGAGTAGTAAATGACTTTTTCGCCATCTGGGGAAGGCTGCAGGTTTGTTACGCCAGTAAAGGTGAGTGTTGAGAGACTTGGTGCAATCGGGAAGAGTTGTGCATTTGTTTGAGTAACGAGTTCTTTTGCGATACGAACTTGTTTGTTCCAAGGAGTGTATCCTTCTTTAATGATGGCCACATTGTAGAGACCAGGTTCAAGATAGATGGTATCATCAGTAGCAGTTACAAGTTTGTCGTCAATGTGTACTTCTGCCCCAGTAGGAAAAGAGTTAGCTGCCAGAAGACCAGTACCTTGCACAAATCCTTGCTCGGTAACGCGCAGGTTTCCCTTGGCGTACTGGATAGCCACAGCAGTACCAACAATAATGAAAGCTGCAGAGACAAAAGTATAAATAGTTTTTCTATTGAAAATAGAAGTCATACCCGTATTATATAGGGAAAGCACACAAAAGGAAATCTTTAGGATATGTCTAGCATTTCACGCCTCTTTTCACAGCAGATTGGCATTGATCTTGGATCAAGTATGATCCGTATTTGGACTCCTTCAGAAGGAGTGTTGCTTCGTGAGCCAGCTTTCTTAGCTGTTGAAACTGTTAGCAAAAAAGTTGTTGCCGTTGGAGCAGAAGCAGCAGCTATGCGAGGACGAGTGCTCAAAGGAGTAGTAGTTCTTCAGCCAATAAAAGAAGGTATGGTGTATGACTTTCACTCTGCACAGGCCTTGCTGAGGATTTATTTACAACGCGTTACTTCGAAAGTGCCGTTTGCCAGCAAAAAAATTATGGCCAGTGTACCCGCAAACAAAACTGAGGTGAGTCAGCAGATACTATCAGATTTACTCTACAGTGTTGGAGCGAGCGAAGTGTATACCGTCTCTCAACCATTGGCAGCTTCTATTGGTGCAGGTGTGCCAATTGCCGATGCATCTGGCACGATTTTGCTGCAACTCGGTTCTGGAGTCGTTGAAGCAGCAGTTATTTCACTTGGTAGTATGATTGCTTCAGCAACTACCTACAAGGCAGGGGATTACTTCACAGAGCGTTTGCAGTATGAACTCAGGCGCAAAAAAGAGTTCACCGTTGCCTTTGAAACTGCTGAAAAATTAAAGAGATCTTTAGTATCTCTCGACAAATCTGTGCAAAAAAATCTCCTTGTTGCAGGTAAAGATAGCATTAAAGGCAACCCACGTGAGATAAAAGTGAATACTCAAGATTTGGCTGCTCAAACGCTTAAGGTATTTGATGAGTATGAGTACCTCATTAAGGATATGTTAACTACTATTCCACCAGAACTCACCGTTGATATTGTTGATAAAGGTATTTTAGTTTCAGGCGGTGGGGCTGATCTTGATGGTCTGAGCCAACACTTAACGGATAGGCTAGGTGTTCCGGTTTCGATTGTGGACGATCCAGCTGAAGCGGTGATTAAAGGTATTGGTACTGCACTTGAGAATTTGGATGAGTTTAAGCAGAGTTTGGGGTATAGTCGGTGAGTCATCCTTTCTTCATCTACTAACGTCAGGTCGCAGAAAAGACTCACCGACTATACGTGGTGTTGCTCCATCTACTATCGTCAGGTTGCAGAAAAGACATCACCGACTATACGAGTGTTTCTGTCCCGCTTGCAAATGCTTTGATCAATAGAAAGTTCTCATTTGGTTTGCTTTGTGGCAGAATAGACGGTGAGACAAGTTTGAGTCTAAGAAGGAAAAATATGGCAATTTCAGTTGTAACTCTTAATATTGAAGGCGATCAGCATTTTGATCGTTTTGTTCCAGTCATTAATAGAATTAACCCTGAGGTAATTTGTTTTCAGGAAATATTTGCAGCTGATCTCCCTGGTTTGGCAATTCAACTTGGTTTTTCACTTGGTCAGTATGAATTTTTACCCATGACATCTATCGATGAGCCAAATCCCTACTCAATTAGTCCTCGCGGTCCTTGGGGAGTTGCACTGTTTAGTCACTTAGATCACGAAGAATATTCGCATCACTATTACAAAGGTGTGGGTAATATTCCCAAATTTAGCACTCCAAACTCAGTTGACCGAGGCATACTTATGGGAAAATTTTACTCAAGAAGTGGTCAGCTCATGTCCATTGGAACCACACATTTTACTTGGACGGGTGATGGTGAAAGTTCAGAAGAACAGGCACGAGATTTTGCTGAACTGAAAAAACAAGTTGCGGATTTTCCGTCGCATGTACTCTGTGGTGATTTTAATTCAGCTCGAGGAAAAGAGACTTTTTCACAATTTGAGAGTATCTATATAGATGGCTTACCAAAGAATATTACCACGACCATTGATGGTTCTCTGCATCATGCGGGGGCACTTGAGCTCGTTGTTGATACGGTTTTTTATCAAGAACCTTATGACATTGAAGTGCTCGGAATGCTTGAAGGAGTGTCGGATCACAAGGGAATTAGTTTCCTTGTACATAGCGCTTAAATTGATTACCACGATCTGCGTAATCTCTAAATCTACCAAAGCTGGCAGCCGCAGGGCTCATAAGTACAACGTCGTCTTTACGGGCCATTTTTTTGGCGATATGGACTGCTTCAGACATGGATTCAACTTTAAAGTAGCTTGTTTTTAAGACTGCTGAATCGGGGTTAATTTTATACATGAAGTTTGCAATATTTTCACCAGTGGGAGGAAAGAGAATGATAGCTTTAATAGTTCGAGTAGTGACAATTTTTTTTGCTAAATCGAAAAAATCAAGCGATCTATCATACCCACCTGAGATTAAAATGATTTGTTTATCTATAAATGCATCGATAGCAGCGATGGTAGCTTCTGGAGTAGTTGCAAGTGAGTCGTTTATATAGAGAACTCCATCATCGCTGGGCACCATTTCTAGGCGATGAGAGAGAGGTTGGAATGATTCCAAGGCAGTGTGAATCAGATCAGCATCTATGCCAAGAACTTCTCCAATGATGATGCTGGGCGCAATATTGTAACGGTTATGCTGACCAATTAATTTAGTATTACTTGCTTTGATTTGTTGAAGAACGCGCTGAGATACCTCGTTAGTATTTGGATTTTCTAGACTGTATCCATATTTTTTACCGGGACTGAGTGCTGCTACTTGGGCACTTGTTTCAAAATCGAGAGAGTAGATGATGCGATCGTGATCAGTTTGATGTTTAGCAATGTTCATTTTAGCAGCAAGATAGTTTTCGAAAGTGCCATAGTAGTCTAAATGTTCTGGGACAATATTTTGTACCACGGCTATATTTGGACTAGTATTGATTCTTCCGAGCTGATGACTTGAAAGTTCGAGCACAACATAGTGTGTTTCTTCAGCTGAAATTTCAGGCAGAATATCGAGTGCAGGAATGCCCACATTACCAGCATATGACACAGAAAAGCCAGCCGTTTGTAAGACATGGTAAAGAAGTGCAGATGTAGTGCTTTTACCCTTGGTGCCAGTGACTCCAATTGTTATAACTTTTGCATATTCTTGACTTATAGTGGTACAGAAGAGTTCAAGGTTTGAGGTAAACACTGCATTTTTTGCTTCAAGTGCCTTATAGAGTGGATTGTGCGGAGGAATGCCTGGCGCACAATAGACTAATGGCGATTCTGTTTCAGTTGGCACAGTTTGTGCAAACGAGATAGTGTCTTTTTCAACTAATTTTTGCCATTCTGGCTCTAGTTCAGAAAGTGGTTTCTCGTCAAGAAGGAGCAGCGAAAGGTTGTTATGTTTGGAAAGTAGGTAGCGTGCTGTTGAGAGGCCCTCCCGACCAAGACCTAAGATAATCGTTGTATCTGAAGCTTCATTCGACATGGGTATGTTCCTTTAGGAGAGTTTCAAATTGTGCAGGAATAAGATGTTGGAGATTCCAGCCGTCAAAAATTGCTTGAGTACGTGCTTCTAACTCTGTTTCTGAACGGAGAATTTTTTCTTGTACAAGGGCAAGAAGTGGTGGTAGGGTTTCACCTTGATATTGTTTTGTGGCTAAGTAGAAGGCACAGATAGTTTCTTCATGCGTGCCTACGCATTCGAATGGTTTCTTTTCGCCAACTCCAAGTAATTCTTCTGCTAGGTAGTAGAGTGTTGTATCTTGGAACATATCTTTACCAAAGTATTCAGCGGTTTTCTCTTTGCCGAGGAACGGCACCATGATGCTGTAGGCAAACAGACATTTTGAACACTCGCCACACCAAGAATTGTTTTTTTGGCCACGATTGCAGCTTCTAAATAGGGCGTGGTACTCGGGGAATTGAGCAAATATTTTGGCAATTTGGAGTTCGTAGATTGGTCTGAGGAATGAAAAATAATGAGGGGTTTCTTGAGGTAAATAGGTTTGGCAATAGCTGGTAAAGCTCTCTTCAAACGCAAACGTTTTAGAGTACTGATGGTTTATGTCTCGGTCGCAGTAGAAGATGTTGCCTTCATTAGAGCTGCGTTCATTTGAAATGGTCACGTGAGTATAGCCAAAAACTCTGCCTGCAAACACGCTCATAGAGGCTAACACAGATGAAATAGGCACATGCCCATTTAAAAATCCTTGAGAGTTAAGCTCTAGCATGTGTGGATCGAGGATGCGAGTCACGGTTACTTTTGTTTTGATTGGGCTGACGGCAAGGGTTTCAACCGCAGAAGGAATGGCGTTCACCATAAATCCTGCGGAATCTGGAACAGTTGCGCCAATTAGAGAAAGGGTCACGGCAGAATCTTTGCCACCACCAACGGGAATGAGTACTTTTGGGGTACTGAACGTAGGAATTATGGCCTTTTTAAGTGGAATATCTTGTGTTGCTGGTGTTTGGCACGTAAAGGTAACAAAGTCAGGGTCGGTAAACTTGATTTGGTTTACATAGAAATATTCGCCCAGGCCTTGAATCAGGAGATCTTTCCACCAGGCCAGTTGTGTGGCTGAAAGTGATACGGCTGAAATATGCACCTTTGGACTTGCAGTTAGTTTCCAGTAGTTGAGCATTTCGGAAAGGCCAATAGTGAGTAGATAGGTATCTAGTTCGTCGGATGAAATCTGTTGCAGGAGGTCTTGGGTGACAGCATGAAAAATAACCTTGTGATGAAAGGTGTGCTCGTCTTCAAGTGAGTAGGTAAATGTGACTTCCAGACCAAGATCGGAAAGTTCGTGCTTGCACGAGCTGAAATGAAATGTTGGGTAGCGATTTCGAAGTTCGTTGACAGTCATAGGTGGCTTTCTTGAGCTCATTATAGTATGTTCGCTCAAAATCGACTACTGCTAGAGTCTGCCTGGTTGCTACCAAGATGTTTCGGTCTGGTTAGGCTCGGTTGGCGTCAGTGTATTCATTTTAAGTCAATTTGATGATGTATCTGCCTTTGAAACTGATTGTGAAAATGAAAAAAATGAGAAAATGTGTTCACACATCTGGATAATATGTACTCTAAAAGCAGTAAAAAGAGGGTACTGTGAAAAGAGGGGAGCCCTGCATTGCACAACAGATGGCTGTTTCCTTCGTGTTTTATATGGTTTGACAATAGTCCCACAATTATAACGCGAACAATATACGAAGGTTTGCATAGTGTACAATATAAGGAAGCACCACTACAAAAGTGTTACTAATGCAACATAGTTGCTCAAAATATTTTGATCGACTGACTGGCAAAAAGTCGCATTTTTATTCGTTTTTGTTTTGGGTATTTGTATTTTTTAATGCTTACTAAGATCAATGAAAAACACAGACAAATCAAACTTTTTATCCTATTTAAACCTTTATAGCAATCGAGTGAGCGATCTGCTAGAAAAAATAGCTATTTTACCAAACAAAAAAAAGCAGTTGGTCACGCTTTTCACTCCAAATCCTGAACAAATTGTGCTTGCACAAAACAACAAGAGCTTCGCCAAAGTTTTGTGCCAGGCGGACTACTTAGTACCCGATGGCATTGGTCTCGTAGTTGCCTCCAGGCTATTTAGTCTGGTGGGAAGGGGCGACAAAATCAAAGAACGTATCCCAGGCGTAGACCTCGTTAAGAAAATCCTCTCCCAGGCTAAAGACAAAAAAGCGACTGTTATGGTGATTGGGGGAGTATCTTATAACAATCTAAACTATTTACAGTGGCAGATTCGGGAGTGCCCGGTGGATGTTGGACCTAAATCTGCTTCTAAAGTGAGTGGTCAGACACTTTGGTGGACGAGTGGGTATGTGAATGCTTTGGCTCCCACAACTGTTGAACACACTGCTGTTAAAGATTGTATACAAAAAGTTTTACCTGATGTTGTTTTTATAGCACTTGGTGCACCAGCACAAGAACAGTGGATTAGTGATAATCGTGCATTTCTTGAAAAGAATGGTGTGCAGCTGGCAATGGTTGTTGGCGGTGCCTTTGATATGTTACTTGGAAAAGTACAGAGAGCACCAGCCTTCATGCGAACAATAGGTCTTGAGTGGCTGTACCGCCTTATTCAAGAGCCCTGGCGCTGGAGAAGACAACTGAGCTTGATTACGTTTATCAAGCTGGTTTTACGGGATCTAGTGGGTTTGTAAATTCACTCATGAACTATTTAATAGAAATTCAAAAGCCCCTCATTTGAGGGGCTTCTTATTTTGCAATGGTAGAGGAGCGTCTATTCTTCTTCTGGAGTGACTCCAAGAAGCCAGAGAACGGCTTCTTTCTTGTAACGTCGATCACCTCGAGAGTTGATGCGAATAGCAGGAAGCTTGCCGCGCTTTCCCCATCGTTTAATGGTGAGCGGTGAGACTCGTAGCAAGTCAGCGACCTCTCGTACGGTAAGAAGATCCGGAAGGTTATTGATGTCTAACTTTGTTGCATCGTTTGCTCGACCGGTTTTTTTGTCATCTTCTGAAACATTTGGTGTCACTGTTTGTGAGTTCATGCTGCTTTCTTTATTGCTATTACTTGATACAAAATGTTTGTCTTGAGTATCTTAACTTTCCGGTGAGAAGTGATACAAACACTAACGTATGTACCATTAAAGGTAGCAGAGTGGAATGAAGTGGGTCAATGGGCAATTTGCTAGCATTTGATGCTGTTAGATATTATCCACATAAAAGTCTTATAATGTAATTCGTCACATCCAATAATTTTTTAACTGTGGAAAACAATGGGAAAATACTCGAAAAAAACAAAATAATAAGAACATTTGTGTTTACTACGGATAAGGGTGCTACTTGAGAAGAGAAAAGTGTTATATATCGTTGAAAGGGTGGAGCAGCACATCTAAAAAGATGTGTACCAATTTTGTGATGTCTTTTTTTTCTTGGCGAGTCATATACCCTTCTGAATAGAGTGAGTTTGCTTGAGATATATACGTTTCAAGTCCATCGGCATCTCCCGCTTGAAACGATTCTTTTGCAAGTGCGAATAATTGAGAATATTTATTGCGATCGTGAGGGTATTTTGTTCGTTCCATAGGTATATTTCTGTTTTTTGAATTATACACCACATGAGGATGTGCAAAAATGTGCTGAAACTGAGTTGTCGCTTTCAGGCTAAGGCACAACAGGATGATTACGAATTTCTTCAAGTAATCTAATATACTGTTCTTTGGTTATCTCGACTTGTTCGTAGTCTGTGATTATTTGGTTTTGGAGAGATAAAAGGTCTTGAGGTAATTTGGCAGTTTGGATACGTTTTGTATACTCATCAGTTTTTTTATCTTGCAAGTTCTTACTATGTGTCTCAGCTTGTTGGTTGATAGCTGGCAAGTTTTCAGCTCTAATAAGTTCTGAATTCTGTGCGATGGGAAGTAGCTTTAGACTATCTCTGACAGCAGTACAGCTGGAAAGAGTGACAAGTTCAGCAATGATTAGTTGTGCATTTCTGTCTTGAAGCTCAATTTTTAAACGCTCAATTGCTTCTTTGATTTGCGTGTAGTTTTCATCGCGGATAAGACCAGTTTTTGTTGCTTCAATTGCAGCGTCATCCACGAGGCGTAAGTCAGGAACATGGTCAACAGCGTCGACTGTTGAAAGGAAGGTACTCATATTTTTATCCTGAATGTGCATTCGTTTTGTTTCAGCGTTCTGGAGTAATGTATCAAGTACTTCCTGGCTGAAACTGCCCCGTTGTTGCTGTACTTCAGCTGCTGAAATTTCTTGATTGAGTTGAGATATTTTTAAGCAATTTGCTATTGCAGCTAATGATTCTTTAGCAGCTTGATTTAACTTTTGTGAACGTTCAAGATTTATTTGAGTGGCTTCTGGTGGCATGAGGGGTTCAGTATCTATATGTTTATGTATGAGTATGACAGATTTTTTTGAGGAGGGAAGGTAGTTAGTAGATCAAGGCGAAATTTTTGTGAAATACGTACTAAAAAACCTCTCATTTCTGAGAGGTTTTTTATTTTTGAGCGAAAAACGCGAAATCAAATTATTTGAGTTCAACGATACAGCCTGCCTCTTCGAGAGACTTCTTAGCTGCTTCTGCGTCATCTTTGTTTGCTGCTTCGAGAACAGTCTTTGGTGCTGATTCAACGAAGGTTTTAGCATCACCAAGACCGAGTTCTGGCTTGAGAACGCGAACAGCTTTAATAGCTGCGATCTTGTTAGATCCTGCTTCTTTGAGAACGACGTCGAATTCGTCCTTTTCTTCAACTGCTTCTGCAGCTGCTGCTGGCATAGCACCCATCATCATAGGAGCTGCTGCACTTACACCAAACTCTTCTTCGAGAGCTTTAACGAGTTCTGAAACTTCAACGAGTGAGAGTTCCTTAACTGCATCAACGATTTTTGTTACGTTTGCTGACATATGTTTCCTTTCTTAAGAATTATTGTCGGTTTGCTTTGTATTCTTTTACTTATTAATTTACTTTGTACTGTAGCGCCAATTTAGGCACCTTTCTCAGCGATTGCTTTAAGAGCATAGACGAGGTCTCTTTGACCTGCTTTTAGAACGTTTACAAGACCAGTAGCTGGTGATTGTAAGCGGTTGAGCAGCATCGCGATGAGTTCGTTTTTACCTGGAAGCTTACTGAGAGCTTCTACTTCTGCAGAACTGAGGACTTTTCCGTCCATCATTCCTTGCTTGATAGTTAATTTATCTGCGTCCTTGTGAAAGGCGAAGAGTTGCTTGATGGCAGCAACAGCATCTGTGTTTGAGAACACAACTGCGTTCATACCTTCAAGTGATTCACTAAGATTACCTTTACCGGCAGCGATGTCGATAAGAGTATTTTTAGCCACGAGCATTTCACCGCCTGCAGCAGTGATTGCAGATCTTAAAGTTACTTGATCATTTACAGTTGTTCCAGAGTAATCAACAATGGCCACAGACTGTGCGTTATCAAATTTTGCTTTAAGCATTTCAACCTGCTTTTGATTTTTTTGACTTGGCATATCTACTTTCTACTCATTTACTTTATCGATCGGGCACATGAGTATGCTCCAAACGTGTTGTTTCAACTTGTAAGTAGTTTCCAAAAAAAGTGAAGAGTGAAGACGATCCCTCTAGGGGAAAAACAAAAGTTTTGTATCGTTCCTCGGTATGACTTCTGAGCCCGGGTTTGGGAAAACCTTTGTGGCTGTGCACACTGTCTTTGGAGACTAGAAGGGAATTATATACTTGATTGTTTTTTTTTACAAGTGGTTTATTTGTGTTTTTGCTTGCTAGTATGCAGAAAAAATTGTTTGCACATCAATTTTAGAATAGCGGTTTAAACTGAAGCAAGAGGACAGTATACTAAAAGGATGATAGGTGAACATATCGGTAAACATGCTTCAGAAGAGACAGAAGAAGAAATAGTCGAAGAAAAGACAGACGAAAAAGAGAGTCAGACTGCTAAAATACTTGCAGCTTTAAAGAGTACTGTTGCCGTTCCTAACTCAGAACTGAAGATTCCATTCATAGGCGGTTCCATTATGGTTGGAAGGCCTCCAAGTCGTTTTAATGAAGCCTTAGAACAGTCTGTTATTGTAGCGCCAGACATGCCACATATTTATCTGGTGGATAAAATTACATTGCCAGCAATACCTGAGAGAAATATTCCAGAAACAGTGTTAGAAAATGTGGTGATGTTACATGGTCACGGTAGAAGAGAGTCTGTGCATCATTGGTACTTTGGTGGAAACATTAGTGTGATTGATACAGCGTGGGGTTACAATCAGTTCGCCGAGAAAGAAGGATTACCTCCCATAGGTTTTATTTCAAGTTGTAGTAGCACGAGTAGAGTTGTAGAATCTGTACGAGAAAATTTATCTGGTAAGATGATCCCAACTACAGTTGAACGTGAAGAGAAAGTGTTACCAGCTCGTGCAAATTGGTTGCCAGGAGTGATCATGCCTTCATGGGGACTGCATTATAGTGCTTGTTATGATGAAGATGGTAGTCTTCATGCGAAGGTACATGTTTCAGAAGGGGCAGTATATATAAAGGTTGTAAGTCAAACACACTATCAGATAGTGGGGACGGATCAGCAAAGATCATTTGAGCAACGCCGTAGTGGATCAATTATATTTGTTGGTGGTTAATCGAGGAGTTCAGTTATAATATCTCCATATGTATTCAATACACATTGTTTTTTTAGAATATCTGCGATATAGTTCAAAAAGTATGTATAAATATGTTTGTTTTACCAAGCGCCAAATGATTCAACTCACCAATACGGTAGGTTGCGCTGTTGACGTCTAACATAAGACAAACAAAAAGAAATAAACGCGCAACCTCCTAAACAAGGAGGTTTTTTTATATATAAAAGTAATAAGTACAAAAAAGCGCGCGTTTGGAAAGGAAGTATGAAAGTTGGCGACGAATTGCCATACTCAGCTGAAGGATTACGGGCATTGGCCTCAACCCTCAAGATTCATAAGGATCTTTTGTGGTTTGATGCTACCAATAGCCGCATGTCCTTTAAGCAACTTCCAGTCCAAGAGCCGAGTAATTATCTCGAAGAGGAAGAAGAGTAGGCTCACAGAGTATTGTTAGTAAATGAGTAGTAAGTATGAAAGGAGAAACTGTCGGTTAGATGAGTTGCGCCAGGCAAGAGGCTTGGCGCAACCCAACTTCGTTTGAGAGGTAATGTGGTATACCAGTATTCTGACAGTGATCGCTAGAAAAAAATATGAAAGAATTAGAAGATTTAAGACCAGGAATTGAGTATGCACTGCTCAGTCAAAAGCAGGACGGAACAATTTTCCCACTTTTTGCTGGGGTTGCTGGATACGTCACTGACGATTTTATGGCTGCTGGGATTGTCACTTCTTTAATGAATAAAGGAGTTGTCTTGGGTATTCGAGTCAATGATGAAGATGATCCTCAATTTTTGAAGAAGGTACGAGCTCTTAGATAAAATGAGTATGATATACTATGAGTCTGTAATGAATCAAATTTTGGTACAAACCACCACAACCACTACTAGCATCCCCATGTAGGGAAGAGTGGTTTAGTGTTACAAATGCCAAACAGCTCTCCCACATGGGGGAGTTTTTTTTCTTTCGGACCCGCTTTTTTACGAGCGAAGCGAGTGAAAAAAGCGTAGGTACGAAATATGCAGAATCTGAAAAGATTCTGCTAACACATTCGAAAAATAAGTAGATATAGACTATAATAGTCGTATCAGCAAGAAGGAACCACACATGTCATCACACACTCATACACACGCACAGGAGCACCAGGAAGCGTTAGAATCTTTAGCTGCTTTGCGTCATTCAGCAGCACATTTATTGGCAGCTGCGGTACTGGAGTTCTATCCAGATGCGAAACCAACCATTGGACCATCCACAGATGATGGTTTTTACTATGATTTTGATTTTGCGCAGCCAATTTCGGAAAATGATCTGCAAAAAATTGAGCAAAAAATGAAAGAGATAGTAAAAAGCTGGGAGACATTTGAGCACAAGGCTGTTTCAGCAGAGGAAGCACTTGAATTTTTCAAAGATAATGAATACAAATCAGAGCTGATCCGAGAGTTTGCAGGCGAAAATCGCACGCTTACACTCTACACATCGGGTAATTTTACCGATCTGTGTAGAGGCGGGCACTGTAAACACCCAAGCAAAGAGCTCCGTTACTTTAAGTTGCTCTCTTTGGCAGGTGCCTACTGGCGCGGTAGTGAAGAGAATAAGATGCTCACACGTATTTACGGCACAGCATTCCCTTCAAAAGAAGAACTCAAAGAGAATCTTGCCATGCGCGCAGAAGCAAAAGAGCGAGATCACCGGAAAATTGGTAAGGATCTTGGGCTATTTGTTTTTTCTGACATTATTGGAAAGGGATTGCCACTCTGGACAGAGAAGGGTACAACAATTCGTCGCGAACTTGAGCGCTTTATTACAGATGAAGAAATTCGCCGTGGCTACATGCACGTGATGACGCCCGATATTGCTAATTTAGACCTCTACAAGAAGTCAGGTCACTATCCTTACTACAAAGACAGTATGTATGCGCCAATTAAGATTGAAGATGAAGAATACATGCTTCGTCCAATGACCTGTCCGCATCATTTTGAGCTCTATTCTTCAGCACCACACTCATATCGCGAACTTCCAATGCGTATCGCAGAACTTGCGAAGCTGTATCGCTACGAACGCTCTGGTGAGTTATCTGGCCTAATTCGTGTGCGTAGTTTTTGTTTAGCCGATTCTCACATCATCTGTAGTAATGAGCAGGCTAAGTCTGAAATTAATGGCGTTTTGGATCTTATTGAGTACATTTCTTCCGATGTGTTCGGGTTAGAGAAGGGAAAGAATTATTCGTACCGTTTATCCCTCGGAGATCGCTCCGACGAAAAGAAATACTTCAAAGATGACGCCGCTTGGGACTTTGCAGAAGATGTGTTGCGACAAGTATTAATTGAACGCGATGCCATCTATGTTGAAGCCGAAGGTGAAGCTGCATTCTACGGTCCAAAGATCGATGTGCAGATGCGCAACGTGAACGGTAAGGAAGATACGGCATTCACTGTGCAGTATGACTTTGTCATGCCACAACGTTTTGACCTTAAGTTTATTAATGAAGCTGGCGAGCAGGAGCAGCCTGTGGTTGTGCACCGTTCATCTATTGGTGCCATTGAGCGCAGTATTGCATTTTTGATTGAACACTACGCTGGCAAATTCCCTGTTTGGTTATCTCCAATTCAGGTGAGTGTTTTGCCAATTTCTGATAAATACCTCGAGTATGCTCAGCAGGTAAAAGAAGAACTGCAGCGTCACAACGTTCGAGTTACCTTAGATGATCGTTCAGAGCGGCTGCAAGCAAAGATACGTCAGGCGCAGATGGATAAAGTTCCGTATATGCTTGTTGTGGGTGAAAAAGAACAGGCGGAAGGCACTGTTGCTGTGCGCAGCAGAGATACTGGAGAGCAAACAGTTCTTGCACTGAATGATTTTGTTGCTCAAGTAGTGTCTGAGATTGCTGAAAAGAAGTAACTTCTCCTGTTATCTTTGATTTTAAGTAAAAGAAAGCCCCGGCAAGTATCTGCCGGGGCTTTTCATAGGTCATTTTTTGTCAATGCCAGTAAGTATGTACCTGGCATTTTTCATTCTGGTTCCCCAGATGTAGGTGCCAGTAACTTTGACTGACTGGGTGTTGATAACAAAATCAACAGAGTACTGAGCTCCGCCAGCAACCTCGAAAGATTTTTGGTTGCTCAGGAATATATTATTTGCGGTAAATGCAAACTCAGTGAGCTCAACATCGTCTTTAACAAGTTCGAAGACGCGCTCTTCAGTTGCAACATTACTAAAGTAATTATTTGCAACTGAACCCACAGATAGTATTCCAACAGCTAAAGCAAGCAAAAAAACAATGGCTAGAGTAATTTCGAGCCGATACGTACAAAGGACAGGTGTTAATTTTCTGCTCATGATTCCTCCTCAGGAAGTTGCGCCAGGATACCATCGGTTCTCCTGACAGGCGGTTGGTGAATTTCACATATAAAATCTCTATAGCTCCAGGTAGTACAGGTGCCATAGAGAACAGCGCCATCAAAGAAAACTACGACGATGTTCTCTTCACACTGTTTTTCAACGGTGCGAAAAAGTTCTGGTTTACACGTAAGTTTTGACGTTGGGATCACATGCGTAACAACGTCTGCTCCAAGCCAGGTATGTTCAATCTCTTGGTTGAAGAGTTCTTGTGCATGCTCGTGGGAGATTGGATGCACTGTAACCACGACGTAACTTACCGTTGCCTGGAAAATATACCCCAGGCCAAAAAAAATAATTGCCCATAGGATGGGCTCAAGTTTTTTAGATTTTTTCATTGCCACCTCCGTGGGGACAAAAATTATATGATCTATGTTAAAGAATGTCCCATATTATATCATAATGTTTTTTTACCGTTAATGAAAAAAATGATAAAATTGAGAGATATGATTGAAAATGGAATTGATTGCATTGGAATAACACTTATATTTTTTTGCCATGATGGTGCGGGAAAATACCTGCTTAATAAAAGAAGTGAATTTTGCCGTGATGAACATGGACGGTGGGATCCAGGTGGGGGAGCATTGAAGTTTGGTGAGTCAGTTGAGACAGGCTTGTTTCGAGAAGTTGCGGAAGAGTACAGGGTGATACCGCAACAGATTAAGTTTTTGGGATACCGAGATACTCATAGAATCGCAGATGGTAAGAAATCTCACTGGGTTACACTCGATTTTAAAGTAATGGTTGATCCAAATGAGGTTAAGAATGGGGAACCAGAAAAATTTGAAGCTGTTGAGTGGTTTTCTTTATCAGATTTACCTTTTCCATTGCATTCTCAGCTGGAATCGGCTCTCGATAAGTATTCGGATCAGTTAATTTGAGAATATTTAGTTGCCATAATTCTTTTATAGGTTATAATATGAATTAATGTGTAACAGTTACGCATACTTAATAAAGTGCGTATAGCTGTGATTGTTATGCGTGCGCACATTAAGTTTTTTTTCAAAGATCAAATGTTTATACTAGGAGGTATAACTAGTGATTAACTTACCAGTTGTTGGAAATGCAGTTTTTTCGGTACTTGATATTGAATTCGCCGATGATGAGAAAGGTTGCAAAATTGTTTTTTCTGCCAGAAATGGCAATGGAAAGCTGGCAACGTTTGAGACCGGCACTTTCTTTGATAACAATAATGATGAGGCAATGTCTCCAAAGCATGATATATGCGTCAGTACCGCTGGCGGATGTACCCGGCGTTGTGAGTTCTGTTCCGTGCCAAGCGCTGCATTAGGTTTTGAGCGCTTGTTGACGGCAGAGGAGATCGCATATCAAATTCGATATTCGGTCGCTCTGCGGAATCCTGATGGGACCTTACCCAATGTCGTTGGCATGATGGGTAATGGTGAACCACCAGATAATGCCAAGAATGTCATCGCAGGATTGATGGCAGTGATTAATGATCCGACAATTGATATTGATCGGGTCACGCTGTCAACAATTGGTGAGAACCAAAAAGGCATTTTTGCCTTTACTAAAGTCTTTGCAGGGTTAGAAGTACCGGTTGCACTGCAGTTTAGTCTACATGTGGCTGACGAGGTCAAACGGCGCCTGATTATCCCAGGAAAGCGGTCGATTGCCGAAATAATGCCTGACGTCGATTACTACGCTGAAGTAACCGGAATTCCGGTTAAATTCAACGTGGTGTTGATGGAAAAAGATGGGTTTACGAACGCATCTATTAAGGATGCCAAGCAATTGGCCGCTCTGTTGCAAGCTCCAAGTTTTTATTCAGGACGACAGTTGGCGGCGCCTCGACGCCTCAAGTTGTCAGCGTATAATCCGGTTCCCAAACTGCCATTCTACGGACCGGCTGAGGAAACTAAGACTTTATTCCTGGAAACATTGGCACACGAAGGTGTGACAACAATTAAGACATTCAAAGGAAGTGGCATTGAGATTGATCCAGTAACTGGAAAAGGTGGTTTCGCGTGTGGACAGTTGCGCGCAACAACCTTTGCCCAGCTAAGCAGATGAAAAATCACTTTTTGTGAAAAGCCCTTGATAATGAATCAGGGGCTTTTTTGAACTACTTAGTCTGCTGCAAGTACCTGTGTGTTTCCATTTGGATACACACGAATTTCGCAAACCGAGTTATTCGAAAAATGAGTATTTAAAGTTGCTATGATATGGTCAAGTCTCACAGGATCAGTAATGGCACTTGATTGAGGAAGATGCAGAGAAAGATACTCTTTAATACGACTTAGGTGACGTGATTGATATTGATCCTGCATATTTTCTAGCTGACGGGCATGTGATGATTGACGAATTTGAACTGAGTAAAAATCATTAGCAGCATACAGGATTCTAATATGCTGAACTTTTTTTTGTAATTCAGGGTGTTCAAGATGTACCATGAGTTGTTTCCCTGCTTGCTGAGAAAAAAATGTTGAAATTTTTTCTTCAACCGCATTGGTATTAACATCCCCGATTTGAAGCCAAGGCAGAGATGTATTTCTGTGTCCATCATTAGTAACCACTCTGAATACTAAACCCGGATGTTCTTCTAGATCAGGGTTATGTGTTGTGAGAAGTGAGTCAAGTTGTTGCTTAAGTTTCCCATTGAGAATAGCTTCAGTAGTCTTGTCATCAGCAGAGAGAATTGCAGTTGGAAGAGAGCAGAGTCCCATTTCGTGGAGTTTGAGTCTTACCTGGCTTTTGTGTGAAATAGCTTGAATAGGGAGTGTGTTTGCAACAACTATGCCGGGCTGTTTTTCTATCATCTCAAGATGCAAATAGTGAAGATATTCAAAATTCATAGAGTTACAAAGAGTTACAAAATTATTAGTATGTAATTATAATACATAGTTACTATGTATCAAGTTTAAATTAGATACAAAAAAGCAGCCTCTAAAGGCTGCTTTCTATTGTCAGTTTGATTGCTATTTTTAATTAGACCTTAAAATCAACTTTAACTCCTGGACTCATAGTTGCAGATACTGCAGACTTCACCACTTTTCCGGTAAGGAAAGTCATAAGTGCTTTAAAGTTCTCAACGAGTTCTTTGGTATCTTGTGAGACTTTTCCTAAGCTCACGTGAATAACTGGGCGTTTTTTCTCGGTTTTGATGTTAAGTTCACCTTTTTCGAGGTCAGATTTCTTTTGTTCTGGGTTAGCAGTGACTGTGCCGTTCTTTGGGTTTGGCATAAGGCCGCGAGGTCCCAAAACACGAGCGTGTTTAGCTAACTTTGGCATGAACTGTGGGGTAGTAACCAGGAAGTCAAAATCGATGTTTCCAGCGGCGATTTCAGCAATGACTGCATCATCAACGATAGCTACTTTTACTGATTTACCAGTTGAATAGGGAAGAGTAATTTTTCCGAGTGTTCCGGTATCTTTGACTACTACGTCAACGGTAATAGTTCCATCAAATTTTGAGTAAGAGAGCTTTTTGACGAGCTCAATAGCTGAAAAAGCGTCGTAGATTTTTGTTTTATCTACTTGTGAACGTACAGCAACATATTTTTTGCTACGAACACGAGCTTCTTTCTTAGGAGCTGCAACAACATCAGCTTCTGCCGTCTTGCCTTCTTCTACTACTTGTTGGGTATTTTCGACGATTTTGACAACATCATTGTTGACAGACATGTCGACGTTTTTCTTTGATCCCATTATATCTCCTTAATCCCGTCAAGCGGGGCATAAGTAACTAATAATATACAACAATATATGTTCTTCTCATCTACTATCGTCAGGCTGAGCAGAACATATATTGTTGTATATATCGCTCAACGCAACTACTTTTCTCATCTACTAGCATCAGGCTGAGCAAAAAGAGAATGTTTCACATTGGTTTTTAACTTCTTCTAATACATTTACTGAAATTATTCAGCAACTGCAACTCCCATACTTCGAGCTGCACCTTCGACACTGCGCATTGCTGCTTCAATATCGTTAGTGTTGAGGTCTGGCATCTTCTCGGTTGCGATCGCGCGGACTTGCTCTTTTGTGAGGGTACCAACACTACCTTGACCAGGAGTCTTACTTCCAGATTTAAGTTTAAGTACTTGTTTGATCATGGCTGAAACTGGAGGCAGTTTGAGTTCATAGGTAAATGAACGGTCTGCGTAGACAGTGATTTCAGCAGGAATGGTTTGACCTTTTTTATCTTGAGTAGCAGCATTATATTGCTTAAGGAAGTCCATCATGTTGATACCAGCTTGACCAAGAATAGGTCCGACTGGAGGAGCTGGAGTTGCTGTACCTGCTGGGAGGTTGAGTTTGAGGACGTTAATTATTTTTTTTGCCATATGTGTTTGTTTTCTGTTTTGTGTATGGTGCTTATACTTTCTTTACTTGTAAGAAGTCGAGGAACACTGGGGTTTCGCGACCAAAAATGTTAACCAAGACTTCAACTTGGCCTTTTTCTTCATTAATTGAGTTAACAGTACCGAGGAAGTCATTGAAAGGACCTTCCACGATGCGAACTGCTTCACCTTCGACGTAGTCAGCTTTGTATGAAGGAGCAGACTGAGTCATGTACTTCATAATTGCTTGAACTTCATGTTTTGGAAGAGCGGTTGGCTTGTTACCAACGCCTACGAAGCCGGTCACACCTTGTGTTGTGCGAACTGCGAGCCATGAATCGTCGGTAAGTTCCATGTTTACGAGCATGTATCCAGGGAAAATCTTTTCACTGACGGTTTTGCGGGTTCCGCGCTTGATTTGAATTTTTTCTTGGGTAGGGATAAGGATTCCTAAAATTTTGTCGGTGAGGTTAAGCGTTTCGGCACGTTGCTTGAGTGCTTCGGCAACTTTGTTCTCATGACCAGAGTAGGCATGGACCACGTACCAGCGAGACTTGCGGTTTTCGGCTTCAGAAACAGTAATCAAGTTTGGGGTTTGGACCTTAACTTCTTGAATTTCTGGTGGTGTTGGTGTGTTATCTGTCATATTTTTCTTTTCGTGCCAACGTGCGGCGGGCAGTCGTTATACCATTTTATCTGTCGTTTTATACCAATACTGCGAGTAATTTTGAAAAGACAAAGTCGAGTACTCCAATGTACAAACCAATAATTATACTTACTGCGAGAACAAGTACTGTCTTTTCTTGTGTCTGTTCTCTAGAAGGCCACGTGACTTTTTTAATTTCGCGCGCAACTTCGGTAAAGTACTGTGCAGGTTTGAACATAGGCAAGTATTGTAACAAATAACCGTGAATTTTGAAATACCCTAACTTCTCGGTCTTTTTTTACCCTTTTATTAGGTAGATTACGATTGTTTTGGTGGCTCAGTTGAACTATTTGGTAGCGCTATTCCTTTGTTTTTCATTCGTTGGAGCATGCTCGAATCACCACTGGCGGCCGGTTGTGTTGTAGCTGGTGGCATAGCATGAGGACTAGCAGCTTGGGCTAATGGTGTGGCTGCTTGAGATCTGGCCGACTGCTGTTGCAGTGTATGCTGTGTTGGCATACTTGCAGTTGGCGTGGTCATGCTGCGAGCAGTAGTAAGTGGTGTACCTAGATCTGTTCGAGAAACCACAGGCTCTGGTTTAGGTTGTACAGTTGGGGTGCTTGTAGAACCACCTGATTGTGAAGTTGGTTTGTCAGATCCTGCCATCATTCTGCGGATGAAAATAATGATGAGAGCGAGGATGAGGAGTCCAATGCCTGCCCCAATAATTATGAGTGGCAGAGCTGAGTCTGGAGTTTTCAGCATTTTTAGGAGTACATCCAGGGCACTTTCGTTTGCAACAATTGCTTCTTCCTGAGCAATTTTTTCTGTGTTTTCCTTCATTTGATCCTGAATGGTGGTTGCAGCTGAAGGTTTAGCAGAAGCGGTGGCTCCGACAGCTCCAGCTGATGTGCTTGCATCTTTTGCATCAGATGGAAGTTGAGCACTTGCAGCTTTCTTAGTTGTATCGTTGGCAGCGGCTCCACCCTTTGGTGCCGTATAGGTTTTCGAAATAGTAGGTGCTGTAGCAGCACTGCAAGTAGAACTACTTGGATTTGTAGCGAGACGACAGGCACCTTGGTAACAGCGAAGGTTGATGTCACAGTCTGCATTTGCACTACAGGTAACATTACAACTAGCAACTAGACTTGCTGTCTGAGTTGTTGTGAGAGAAGCACAACTGGTACTTTCAACATTAAGTGGTTCTCGACACTTGTTGTACCAACAGGTGAGACCGGTACTACACTCGTGAGTATCTGCACAACCATGATTACAACTATAGTTAGGTCCAGTTTCAGCAGTGATACAGCGGTCATTGGTTGGATTTACAGCTAAGCGGCAACGATTTGTGCCATCAACACTGTAACAGCGTTGGTTAATGCCACACTCAGCATTGCTCGAGCAGACAGCATTACAGCTCACTACATTGATGCCTCCAACAGCGGGGGTTGGACTTGGGCTAGGAGTTACTGCTGGGGTTGGAGATGGGCTTGTCGATGGTGACGGGCTTGGGCTGGTGCCAGGTTGTGTAGCAACTGCAATCTGGAAGGCAGCAATATGATTCAGTTTATCCTCGAGAGGATTACTGTCATGCAGAATTGAAATTGATTCCTCACGGTCAAAGTTAAAGGCCACTGTTCCTGCTTTAGTTGGAGTGAACTTCACTCGTAAAAAGACTGGTGAAACAGCATCTGTTGTTATAAAAGGTTGACCAATCTGAGCTGGAAGTGCGAGTGCTTGCACGAGGAAGCCATCTGCAGTTCGCTCAACTTGAGTACCTGCACTTTGTAAACCTGTGCCAGTCTCGATGTCGGCTGTCATGGTGTCAAAGGTATCTGTGACCACATTAAAGAGCACTTGAATTCCATCAGTTGGGATTCCAGCAGTATTTACAGCAAAAAGTATTGTTGATTCTGTGCCAACAACACTGTTATCTGGTGTGACAGTATGTGAAACAGTAACTTCGCCATTATCTATAGAGGCTTGGCGGCGAACGTCTTGTGGTTTTTCGAGAGGAGTTTGGACAAGTAAGAGTCCAACCACACTAAATGCAACGGCGAGTACTCCAATGAGGACGCCAGTTGTTGATGGTTTTTGTAGGAATGATCGAGTGCTTTTTTTCATATTTTATATTCCTTATTGAGCCACAGTAAAGTGTGATGCCATGATTGAGTAATCGCGCATGTCTACAGAATTGTCACAGTTGATATCGGCAGTAAAAGTAGAGCGCCGACTTAAAAATTCTCTACTAAGTATTGAAAAGTCTCGCAGGTCAACCTTGTCGTCGGCATTTAGATCTGGATTATTACTGCACTTCTGAGCTTCAAAGGTGTGGACGTGAGTGTTATTTTCGTAGTTTGTCTCAGCAATAATAACACTTCCTTGAGGATCGATTGTGCGGATAGTGTACTCGAATGTATTCTGGGCTTCAGCAACGAAAGAACCTTTTAGTGTTGAGTTGAATCCATCGCGATGATTCACAATCATTGGGTATGAGATCAGATCGGCTGTATATTGGCGTACATTACTGGTAAGTCCTAAAAAGAAGAATGGAGTGGATCCGGTCATTGGATCTTTAAGTATGTTTTGTAGTTGAACGGGTACTGAGAAATAGTAATTTTGTCCAGCTTTTAGTTCTGATTCTGGGACAATTGCTTTTCCTTCCTCATCCAGAGAGTAGGTGGGGGAGTCTAGTCCTGTAGGATCTGAAAAGAAAATATCATCAATTTTTTCAGGGCAAATCACTACTCCTGGCGCCATAGGACAAGGGGAAGTTACACAGTTGATGTCCTCGTAGTAACATCCAGGAGGAATTTCACAGATTTCTTCGGCAATACAAGAATCAAGAACACCGGTAGCAGCAATCGGATCGGTACACACAGGCATGGTGTCACAAGTTATGTCTGGGTCCGGTATGAGTTCGGTAGTTTCAGTACTCGCGTCTGAGCGGACATCCTGAGAGGTATTATTTTGCAAGTCTTGAATCACAAAAGCCGTTCCTATGAGTCCTGCAATTATAAGGAATATGCTAAAACCGATGAGAAAATCGCTAAAAGCTTGAATTAATTTTTTTGTAGGAGAGAGAGAAGTGGTTTTTTTTGTCATAGTAAATAACAATACTGTTGTAACTATAGTACCTGATTTTTTTGTAGTTGTTTAGTCTGAATTTATGAGTTGCAGGTTTTAGTATTCTTGAGTATTGATTGCCAATATACTTACTAATTGAGTATCAGTAAATAAAAAATGATACAATGTATGAAATAGTGTGATATTTTTTTCGTTTCTCTCGATAAAACAGAGATATTACAGATAGGTATACACTAACGTGTACAATGAGTGTGTCACACGAATGTAAATAAGATCACTAAGGAGATCCTATGAACGAAAAACGAGTAAGAAAAGCAATTATTACAGATGCTGGTTTCGCAAGTCGTTACTTGCCTGTAACAAAAACGGTTCCAAAAGGAATGCTGCCACTAGGTAACAAACCAATTATGCAGTTTATGGTCGAGGAATGCGCTGAGGCAGGAATTGAGGAAATTATTATTGTTGCCACACCTGAAGGTAAACCAGTATACGAGGATTACTTTAATAATAATGTAAACCGTATACGCAAACAGCTTGCTTCTCAGGGTAAAGAAGATCGTTACGAACCTGTACAGCATGTACTCAACTTTCCAAAGATTGTTGTGATTACTCAAGATGAGAGTTTGCCTTATGGTAATGGCTCTCCAGTTGCATCAGCTCAACGGTTTGTTGATGGTGAAGAAGCATTCTTGGTTATCTATAGTGATGACGTTGTTTTTGGCGCTCAGGGAGATGCAAAGACTATGGTTGATCTGTATGAAGCCAATCCTGATGTTTCAGGAATTATCATGTCTCAGGAAGTGAGTGCAGATGTGGTTGATAAATATGGAATCATAAAGTTTAAAGATGGATCTGACACAGATCTTGATTATATTGTTGAAAAGCCAGACCAAGGCACCGAGCCTTCACGATTGGGTTCCTATGGTCGTTATCTTTTAACACCAGATGTGCTTCAATATTTAGTTCCTGGTAATACTGGCAAAGATAATGAACTTTGGACCGTTGACTCAATTACTCAAGTTGCAAAAACAAAACGAGTATTAGTTGGAAAAACAAAAGGCGAGTGGATGACCACGGGTGATCCAGAAAACTACTTTAAGGCCCATCTGAAATTCGTGCTAGATCACGAAAAATATGGTTCAAAGGTAGCAGAATGGGTCAAAGAACTGAGTTAGTTTGACGTTTTACGTCATCTTTTGAGTTGAAAAGAATCGTTGTATACTGAATCTACAACTGAACATTAAAAGACAGCCCTGCGTGAGAGGTCGAAGAGTTTTCCTGAACACTTTGATAACGGGTTTATGAAGCGTCTTGTTGCTCCGAGGAGTAATGAGCATTCTACCCACATGGTTCCTGCGGGAATCGGAAGCCTCTCACGCAGGGCTGTTTTTGTTTTTTGAAACTTTCTATTTTTTATTTTTGCCTATATTAGCGTCTCATATTTATATTTTTGTGGTAAAATGCCTGCTACTGTGTGATTTTAGTGCATTTTTTGCGCGCTAAACCCGCACTTCTTCTTTAATAACGTTTTAACTTTTTTTATTCGGCCAGTGGCCGAGGAGGTTGATCAGAAATGATAGATGTTAACATGTCACCACCACAGACTGTTGGTGCTGTAAGACTAATGGATCAAATTGCCGTTGCGAGACGGCAACCGTTTTATGCGGTAATGGGTATCGCAAATTATGATACCCAGACATCAGGCGCGTTCGGCGCCTGGTTGGGAACATCCTACCCAGACCCAGCCTCTGAGGCAGGGGGAGTCGCCTGGGCGAAGTATGGGGAACTTGTTTCCCGCGGTGATCCATATGGGATTTGCACAACGCCAGTTGCGACCTACAAAAGGTCATTGGGCTGGCAGGGGGGAGTTCGTTCTGGTAACGAAATTGTTACAGTATCCAAACTTTCCCAGGAATTTGATCTGATGATGGCCCTAATAGGCCTGTATGCTTTCAAGGGAAACGACATCCAGCTGCACCATATTGGCCGCCGTTTTCACAGCAAGAAAGCGATGCGAAAGGAAGCCAAGCGATTGGCAATGTATCATGATTCATATCAGTTGGTGCGTCCAGCAGATGATCATGAACGTATCTACATCCCCGTCCCGGTCCCGTTTGCTCCCTGGGTGTATTACCAGGAAGTTCAATATGATCCTTCGGCTCCTTGGAGTGGAGTGGAGCATATTGATGTTTGCACCCCAGACCCGGTTGGTTTTTTGCGGTTTGTTGCTGCAGCTTACAAGCGGCAACCAACCCTATGGGGTGATAGTGAGCCAAATGATCCAGTTGGCTCATTCTTTATGACTGACCAACGTCAGTACTCCCTTGGGGTCATGGCCAGGGTTTCATTCTGGGATGTTGAAAACGACTGGTAGCAGTTAGAAATTTAAAACGTAACACAAGTAATGGGCGGCCTGGAGGGTCGCCCATTTTCATATTTGAAGAGCTGTACCACTTGAAGGAGTGATAGAGACTCTAGTAGAATAGAATTCTGCAGTTTTCTTAGATTGAGATTTAGAGGGCAGTGTAGTAAACTACAAGCCTTGCGCTTTGCGTATTTGTTTTTTAATACTGTTTTTTGTGCCGAAGTGGCTCAGTGGTAGAGCACCATCTTGGTAAGATGGGGGTCACGGGTTCGATTCCCGTCTTCGGCTCAGTGTTTGAAATTGCATTTAGGCTCCTGCAGAGGAGATGATATAATTCAAACGACACTGTTTCATCTGAAACAGGATACTGTCAGGTTACTCAAGTGGTCAACGAGGGCAGACTGTAAATCTGCTGGCTTCGCCTTCGTAGGTTCGAATCCTACACCTGGCACCATAGACTTTTTGCGAAATAACATTCGCAGTACTTTGACATCTATTTGGCACTTTTGAGCGTTACTTACATACTCAAGTAGCACAGGCTACTATCGCATGTAAGTGCCTTCAAAAGTACTCAAATATATGTCAAAATTGCTACAAAGCTTATTTCGCAAGAAGTCTAATGCCACCTTAGCTCAGCTGGTTAGAGCGACGGTTTTGTAAACCGTAGGTCCGGGGTTCGAATCCCCGAGGTGGCTCAAGAATGGGCGTATTTACGTCCTCTATAAATTTTGATATAATACGCATCTTGGAAAAAGATAAGAAAGTAAGTATGGCAAGCAAGAAAAAAGGTCCACGACAACATATCGGATTAAAGTGTAGCGAATGCAGCACCTTTGGATATGTGACTTCAATGAACAAAAATAATGAGCTTCTAAAGAAGCAAGGTGGCGAAACAACTTTCCCACTGAGTAAGTATTGTAGTAAGTGTCGTAAGCACACTTCACACGTACAATCTAAAAAGCTAAAATAATTTTTTTTGGAATGTATTTTGGAATGGCCGCACTTCGTGCGGCCATTTTTAATAGCATCAGTACCATGGATTCAAACGATTCAAGTAAGAACTGTTTGTTTTTCTCAAGAAAACTCACTGTAAGGTGTTATTTTACCTTTTTCATCACATCAATGATGTGTTGAGCCCCGTGAGTAAGTGACGTTGGGAGTGACTGAGCATTCCGCATTGCTTGTTCGATCCATGAGTGTGGTTGGTTTCTGCTGTCCATAAGACTTTCCAACTGTGGAACTACTGATTCAAGCACGAGCTGCCTGCTAATTTGTTTTTGTTCAAAAATTTCTCGAATGCGTTCCTCCCATGGACCCCATTCAGCCAAAGTAAGCACAAAGCTACCAGCTGCAGTGGCATCATAGGCCATATCTCCGGAAGGTTTAGTTATAAATCCATCAGCCCATGGAAAGCCATATTTCTGAAGTTTTTCATTTGCGTCAACAATTTGTGGATGATAGAGCACGCGGAGTGGAGCCTTTGTGTCAGTTTCAATTCCTACTGATATATGGTTCTCTTTTGCAAGCTTGAGTACAGCTTCAAAAATGTCGTCGTGTGTTGCGCAGTATACGACCAAAGCATACTTTTGTGTTTTTCGACGAAGCTCAGGAAGCAGTTGTGTTAGTATCTCGAGCAGTTCATTTTTGTTTGTTCCCAACCCACCGGTCGTGATGCAGAGTTTCAGTACGCCGCTGCGGTGTGGCACTTTTTTGGCACCAGCCTTAAGTGTGCGTGGATCGATTGGTGCTCCAGTCACAAAAATGCGTTGTGGATCAGCTTTTATATTCATAATTGCGGCTTTTTCGAGGAACTCAGTTTTAGTTATTTCATCAAAAACACAGAAATACATATTTTTTCTAAAAGCGTTGGTGACGTATTCATCTCGAACATGTGGGTCGGTCACGACTTGCACCACAGTCTTACCTTGGGGGCCGAGAATATTTCCTGCAGCAATGTGAAAAGACAGAATCGGTTGGGATATGTCTTTAGTGACGTACAAGAGAGGTGGGGTGATGCTATCAAGAATGGGTAACTTGCTTCTACCAAATTTGTCGATGATAGATTTAATGGTTCTTAGAATGCCATGGCGAGCGATAACTTTACCAACTTCTTCGGTAAAGACAATCGATTTCCAATCTTTTTTTGAAACGTAGTTTGTGGGATCGAGGATCCAAGCTTTTGCATGATCAATTTTTGTACCCCATGCTTGCATGCCAATAGCTAGAGCCATCGAGTAGTGAGCTCGTGAGAATACAATATCTGGCGTATCATCTCTTCCTGGAAATCCATGCATTTCTTTGAGGTCTTCTTTATATGAACTGGACACCGTTATGATGGGTAATGCAGTTTTTTCAAGAAATTGCTTGTCTTCTTTAAGCGATTTTATGAGGAATTGGTCAAAAAGTTCTGGCATATACTGTCAGTATACTCATTTTTTCGAATCAGTGATAGCGGAGACTCTATTTAGTATCAACTAGCTTATGTAAGTAAGCAGTAAGATCAGAAAGTTCTATATCAGACTTAATGAAAAAGTGTTCAGCCCCAATTTTTTTAACTTTTTCTTGATCTTCGGGTGAACTTAATGCTGTAAGAATAATAACAGGAATGTCCTTTGTTAAACTCTCACTTTTGAGTTCAACTAGAGCCTCAAACCCATCTTTTTCTGGCATGATAAGATCGAGAACAATAGCATCTGGTTTAAATAACTTTGCTTGCTCAAGGACAGTTTCACCTGATATTAAGAAGTTGACTTCAAAATTTTCTTTTTCTAGTTTCTTGACAGCAATTTTTCCTAGGAAAAGATCGTCTTCGGCGATTAGAATTTTACTCATCTAGAGGTACCTCCATAAATTTTGTTGTCTTTTCTACTATTGTAGTATCTGAAAGGTCACGCGCTCGAAGCCAGGACAGTTTGAGCTCAAAGACTACATAGTCATGACCTTTTATTTGCAGTACTGGTGGCCAAAAGTCTGCAATATTTACCGCAGAGTCGGCGAGGCGATCAACAATTTTGGTTACTTTGTTTGGGTCTGCAACAATACTCGCAACGCCAGATCCCTGTAAGTAGAGCTCATGATGTTCCCAAATAGCAATCGACATTTGACCGTCCTTTTGGAGTCCACGTACTTTATAGCTACCTTCTAAGGTAGCAAAATACATTGTGAAGTCATCATCGACTGTAAAGAGCAGCACAGTAGAAATAGGAGGAGCGCCATTAATGGCAGCTGACATAATTGAGGTTTTGCGCATGAAGGCTAAGACATCTTGAGAAAGAGTTTCTGGTTGTAAAATCATATCACATTATAGGCATAGTACATCCCTTTTGGGAATAGTTGGCTTTTTGAAAGATACACCCGTAATTTTAGGACCTAGTACTAAGACAGATATCCGAGTGAAAGTAGTAGTTTTTTAAGAGGAGGCGAGAGTGGTAACTTCTGTAGCTCTTCTTTAGAAAACCATTTAATGACTGCAAGGTGATCATCATCACCTTCAGTGGGTGCCAGATCGCCAGCTAGATACTTGGCTGTATACAGCAACATGATGTAGTGGGTCTCAACGCCTTTCCAGTTAGCAGTGACAGCGTCATCAAAACCTAGGCGCTGTAAGTCGGTTACGTTAACACCAGTTTCTTCATAGAGTTCACGAAGTGCAGCTTTGTCAGCTGGTTCTCCTGTCTTTACACCACCGCCAGGGGTTAGGTACATTCCGGCATAAGGACCGACACCATCTGGTTTTTTTACCAAGAGAACTTTGTCATCTTTAGAGACCAGTACGCCAGTAACCACAGATTTATGTATCATTGCGGATCCAACTTTCAATTGCGCTTAGAATTTGAGCGTTATTTTCGTAGACAACTGCTTGTAGTCCTGCCTGCTGGGCTGCTGAGACATTTGCCTGAGTATCATCAATAAAGAGTGCATTCGCCGGATCAGTATTAAGTTCTTCACAAATTCTTGTGTAGGCCTCACTGTTAGTTTTTTGGATTCCTATCATGGGCACGGTAAATATTTTTTTGAAGACTGCCTGTACTTTGCTCCTAATTTCTGGGGCATTCTGAACTGTGCCAGTAGTAAAGATAACTTTTTCTACCTCTAATTTTTGTAGCTCTGTGAGTAATGGTTCATTAAGAATATAAAAATCTTCAAAGTTCTGTTTTTCGGCTACTACCTGATTGTAGAGTTTGTTGAGTGAGCCAGAATACGAAATTGTCTTGGGGAAGAGAAGGACCTGCGAAAAGTCCGAGATAAGTAGTTTCTGCATACATACGATTGTAGCATGGAGAGTTGCAGCAGTATGAGGTGTAGCTAAGAAAGCTTAGCATTTTAGTACACAGTATTGAAGGAAAAGTGAGCCTTTATTTGAAGTCATGCTCAGGACTTTTTTGTTTAGGCGGGCCACCACATATTTGTGAGTAGCCAAGTTGCGGCTACTAGCCCAATGAAAATAAGAAAGAGAATAAGTAATACTACTCCTCGGGACATAGTGTTTCTCCTTTGTCTCCACGTATTTAGCAGAAAAAAAACGCTATGATTTGTATTCTGCCAGAATAGAGACAGAGAAATTATAGCATGGAATAGACAAAAAGTAAATATTATGGGATTAAAAAAAGTCTAAAGAATGACGAGTGAGAAATTCGAGATAAGTAGTTTTAGAGCACTTGCGATTGTAGCATGAGGAACGGTATGGCGTTTAAATTTATATTTACCGCAAACTTTCCAGTACGTGGTAGTATAGAGTTAGAATTAAAATAAATTAGATAGGAAAAATGTATGAGAGAAGGTGATTTATCTGCAAAGGCTGCTCAATTTTTAGAGGAACAAACTGCTAGGATTGAAGATTTAATAAAACCAGAAAGAACAGAAGATTTTGTTATAGAAGGAAAAGGTCTTCGAAATAAGCGATCAGAGACAATTCAATTGTTAACTGATTATGCTCAAGAACATGGTTTAGCAATAACTTTCAAACGTGAATTTCCGCGTTCAAGTAGGTTCAGATTTAATGTATCTGGGCCAAGTGAAAAAGTTACTGAATTGAAAAGAATTCTTGCGACTTTAGTTTAAAGTTAATTCTTTACAGAGTAGTAAAGAAAAAAAAGACTCTGGATTAATCCAAAGTCTTTTTACAGTACGTTTTCAACGAATATCAAAATAATCACTCAGGGGACCAACCCCCAAAGGATATAAAGCTGATAAAGCATGCCTTGCCCCCTCAATACCCAATATCGTTTGACAAGCAGTTTCAAGTGAAGGGTTATTCTGCATGCCATTTCTTGCTGTGTCGATAACTTCTAACACGTTCTTAAGCTGAATCAGTCTAGTTAAATAGACTGCATCGTTAAAAACATGATTTGATTCAGATACTCTTTTTCACAAACAAACTTTTATATTTTGTTTTCTTAGGTATATATATCAATTGCTACAAAATACAGAAAAGCTGCAGCGACAATAAGAAAGTAAGTAAATAGTACTAAAGAGCTAGCAACTTTCTTATTATAACTGAATGTCTTATTCATTTCTAAATGTAATAAAATTACAACAATAACGCCAACAATGGCATTAAGTCCAAACACTATCAGTGCGATTGTTCCTAAACCACAGAGGCTTTCACCCACAGCATTCCCGCACTCATTGGCAGTTACTATTTTACCTACCATAACAGCAGGAATCATTGTGATTGGAGTTAAAAACAAGAGCGATGCAAATGGGGAGAGAACAAAGAATAGTAATTGTAAAATCTTTTTAATCATACTTTCCCACTTTAATTAAGAGTGAGTATACCATTTTGTTGTAATTGCAGTGACTAATGAAGCGTGTTAAAACTTATTTTGAAAATATTGGGGCTAGATTGTACTATCTCTAGCCCCTAAATAAGTCTATGCAGGCAAAAAAAGCATACATAGACTCAAGAAAAATATGAATACAAAACACCAAAAGATTGGACTTTGCTTTTTCATTTCTCTGCCTCAGCCTTATACATTTAATTAATATATTCAATGCTTCATTGAGCTATTAATTAGTAAGGCAATTGTATTATATAGAGAAATTTGTAAAAAATCAATAGTTATAGGACAATTTAAAGATATTTGAACCTATTCCTTTTCAATTCGATATTTATGAAAGCGCATAATTCCTTGCACTTTTACTACACGCTGAATTACTTTATATTGACGAAAATTTTCCACAAAATCGTCAGGAATGGATTGATCTGGTAACATGTGATCACTTAAATAGAATGTACCTCCACTCATACCTTGCCCACTAACTTCAATTTTTTCGCCAAATTTTTGAGCTGAATAAATCGGAAGTACATCTTCAAATCCAACAACATATTCAGCAGAATTAAGAGTTGGATAATTCTGACTTACATACTCTTGCTCTGAACTAATTGGATTTCCCTCGGGTTTCATAGTTTCTTCCTGTAATAATTAACAACTTATTTTATTTCTAAGTAAATATATCACGGAAATGCAGGGACTAGTGAACGAAGTTAGAACCTATTTTGTTCTAATGAATGAAGACAACATTTCCTCGAATACTAATTTATTAGCAATGTCATCTTCTGATTTACCCACATATTCACCAGTTTCTTTGTCATAACTGCCTTCATATATTATTGAGAATATATAAAATGAATTTCCATCCATAAACACGACGTCTCCTGATGGAAGTGGACCTTCAAAATTCTCAATTGATACTGCAGGTAAATTAGATACTGATCGAGGAATGAAATTATCAATATCTAAACAGTTCCCTGGTTCATAACAAAAATAGTTACTTATAAATGTTGAAAGATCTTTTTATTCTACATTAGTAAATTCACTAACCAAAATAGTTCCATACTCTTCATCAATTAATTCAAGATCTATGGGTCTAAATGCAATGCGTTTAGTTTTTCCTGAGTTAATGTGAGTATCATAATAATATGAAACATATGTCCATATTTTTGGGTATTGAATTGAAAAACTAGTATCATGTTCTTTATAAATTGAATTTGATACTGTTGTGTTTATTATCTTAGTATTATCTCTATTAAAAAATAAATATGTTGATATCGATACCAAAGAAATAATTAGTAGAACTAATAAGGATATTTTGTTTTTCTTTTTCATACTTATTACTGTAGTACTAGAAATCAAGTAAATATAGTAATTATACTATAGGATTTTGCAGTGATTAGTGAAGGATGTTCGAACCTATTTTGTTGATAGCACGCGTGGCTTTGGAATGCTGTACGCAGTGAAGATAGAAATTCCCCAGATAAGTAATCCAATCGGTGATGCTACAGAAGACAAAAAGTCTTGTAAAAATAGTGAACGCATACCTTCAGTATTATCAACTAAGAAACTCAGAATAATATCTAAGCTAGAAACTTGTATACCAAATTCAGAATTAAAGTATTCTGCACTAAAATGTGTAAAAATGAATAAATCAGCTCCAAGTAGGGAAATGAGTGTTGTTATTGCAGCTAGTAGCTGGAGTTGGTGTCCACGTTTTTCGCCAGCACCTTTGACATACGCTGTACCAATAAGCCAGCCAAGGGCGATGCCAATATAGCCAATTTGATATTGGGTAAGTATTACAAAGAGATACCATCCTATCGTTCCGATGAATCCAGCCATTGCACCGACAAGCACTGCTTTAATAATGTTTGGATTTTTTGTTTCATTTGCCAATGCTTCATTAATTTTTTCTACACAACTGTCACAATAATAGATATCAGTATTACTTTTTCCTTTGAAGACATGTCGCTCCTGGGCTCCAACTTCTTTTTTGCATTCTGAGCAAGGGACTTTTTCTTCAACCTTGCTACCCATTTGTATAGTTTTTACTGCTGCTTCTTTTTTAGGCATATGCCCTTTCAAGCTAGTTTCTTTAACTGTTCAATACGTTCTTCTAGAGGAGGATGGGTAGAGAAGAGCTTTTCAATAAAGCCATCTTTTGATGGTTGTGAGAAAAACAAGTGAGCTGTTGCAGCCTGCGATCCTGGTAAAGGGATCTGATCTCTTCTGATCTTTTCGAGTGCTTCGATAAGAGGGTGACTTGATCCAATCATGTCTGATGCTGCCGCATCAGCAATATATTCTCTTTTTCGAGAGATCGCATTTTGAATAAGGAGTGCCGTAAATGGAGCAAAAAGTGCCAGGGCCATACCAATCATCTGTACTGAGCCAGAGTTATCTCTCTCAGATGCTTTTTGAGCAACATTGCTGTACCAGAACATATCAGATAGCAGAGTAAGAAGCCCTGCAAGCACGGTAACAATGGTCATTAGTCGAACATCAAGGTACTTGATGTGTGCAAGTTCGTGAGCAACTACTGCTTCAACTTCATTTTGCTTCATTTTTTCGAGTAATCCTCGGGTGATTACTACTGCTGAATGTTTTTGATCTCTACCAGTGGCAAACGCGTTCATAGCATCAGTATCCATGTAGTAGAGTTTTGGTTGGGGCAGATTCTGATTATTTGCCAGATTGGCAACAAGTTCTACAAAGTCTGGAGCAACTGTTTTGTCTAATTTTTTTGCTCCGACGGTACGTAAAATGATTTTATCAGAAAAAAAGAAGGCAACTACGTTTATAAGCAGAGAAGTAATAATAAATGTGCTTGTTCCGGTGAGCCCTACTTCAAAAAAACTAGAGAGACCATGTCCGATAGTGCCAAGGATTAGTATCAAAAGAAACATGTATAGGTATGTTCTTTGTGTATTTTCGCGGATAATTGCTTGTGTGTTCATATAACTATTTGTTTTTAGTACCTATAGTATATCATTCTAGTCAAGAATAATCTTTTTTTTGTAAGGTTTTTTCAGAAAGGTGTGCATAATTTAGATCTCTGCCGGGCCTTTGTTCCGGGTAGATTTTTTTATAACCCTGGTATACTAGTATTCATGATAGCATTTTCGTTAAAAAAACAGTTTCTTGAGTATCGAGAGTACCTGACGGTACAATCTGCTAATAAAAATCGATCTATAGTAGAAAGTGGTAAAGCTTCTTTAGAACGATTTTTTACACTTCCTGGGTTTTTACTAGGGAAAGCAACTGGCTTTTTTGCTCCAGCGCTGATTGTGGTAACAATTTTTTTCCATTTTAGACTCTCGAGCATTTACTCTGGTTCTTACAACTTTAGACCAGATCTGATTGAGGGGTGGAAAGTGTTTCGGAACTTGGCCTACTTACTTTTTGTTTTTCAAATACCACTCTCGGGTGTCAGCGACATAGTCTATTTTTTAAGAGGAAAGTACGACAAAGTTGGACAGTGGATTGCACCTTGGGTAAAGAGGATTGTTTTTGTGACGTTTTCGTATGCAATTGCTGGCTTATTTATTGATTTGATATTTATGTGTGTATTCGTGTACGCGGCGGTCACCAGGCAAAGTAGTGATGTTGCGATTTCTTTTTTTGAGCGAGTTATGCAGTAGTGAAAGGCATGCTTACTTTTTTAACTGAGAGTCTTGCAAAATCAAAACATCCCCATCTCGCAAAGTCTTAAACGGCATATTATTTTTTACAAAATAGGCGACAGATGTATCAATAAATGTTGATTCTGGGTGATCTGATTTGTAGTGAGGGGCAGTAGAGTAGTCAACCAGTCCCAAATCTTCCCACACTATTTTCTATACGTTTTTTTCACAAATAAATGTAATAATTTTTCTTTTGATATGTCCCTAAAATTTGCGATATTTTGGTAAAAGTACGATATGAAATCTCAACCGATGTGTTGTATGAGCTCCCGTCCAATATTTTCTAGTCATGCATCAAGTATACTAGATAGCAGTTTCGGCTTTCGCCTCAACTGCCATTCATCCCAAGGCTTGAAACCCTGGTGTTTTCTGTAGCGGAAGAATAAATTGAACCTATTTCTTTGTTCCATATGGTGTGTCAGGGCAATTTATGTTTACTGTTATTTTCATACCCTCAAGACATCGTTGCTGATTTATTGTTTTAGGGTTATTAATATAACACCTGTCATAGTAGGTTTTTGAACATGCTTCAAAACTATTTTCTACTTTTTCTGGCGATACCTCAGTTCCAGAATCTGTTGCATCCGATTCAACCATACCGGTATCAATTGAAGTTTCAATATTTTCTTGAACCTCCGTTTCGACAGGCAGATTGTATTCTTGAGTGGTTGGGTTAGTTTTAGGACTATTTGTAGTACATCCACTCACTAGAAGTGATGCCATGAATATGGCTGAGAAATAGAGAGGTGTGATTTTTATTATTTTCATCATAGAAGATATTTTAGCATTGTTCTGGCTCATTACAGAAGTTTATATTTTGCAGGGCCGGAGGGACTTCTCGCACACTCATCTGTGATGAGCGTGCTGTGAGATGCTCGTACTGGAGGAAGAACTATTTATAACTCGCATTGCGAACCATGGGTTATGCGCTCTCGATTCTTCAAGATAAAAAAACAACTCAAATGAGTTGTTTTCTATCTTGCAGGGACTAGTGAAGGATGTTAGAACCTATTTATACACTTGATCATGAGTTCCAAAACTAAAAAAAACAACCTGCATCTGGTTCTTATCTTGTTTATAGTAAAAGAGTAGTCGGTATGACATATCCACAGAAACACTCCAGGTTTCTCTTTGTCCTCCGCTCAACTTATGAAGCCGTAATGAAGGATGATTTGATTTCTGCTCAAATAATGCTAACTTCTTTTGGATTTTTGTAAACAATTTGATATCTACTTTCTTGAGCTTTTGCAATTGGTTTAAACATTTAGGGGAAAACGAAATTTCCATGGCTACAAATCTTGGAGCAACTGATTGACATTATCAGTACTAACTAATTTTCCAGCTTTTTCGGCTGCAATAGCCTCCTGAAGATCATTAACTGATTGAGTAGACATTTCAAAAACAGGGTGCTCAACGTCTTGAACATCATTAATTACTAAATTTCTGATGTAGGCCGACAGACTAAGTCCATATTTATTAGCTTTTGCCTGTAAATAACCTTGAAGTTGCACTGGTAGTGTGACTCTAATTTGAGTAGTTTGTGTTTGCATGAGGTTATTATAAGGCTAAATAAAGTATTTATCAAGTGATAATGAAGGCTATGTTGTGTACTTTGCAGGGACTAGTGAACGATGTTAGAACCTATTTCTGCCTAAGAAATTGACGCTTTAGTTGTTAGACAGGATCCAATTTGAATTGATTGATTCTCTTCGAGCACTAGAACCTAAAGGAAGTAAATTCAGCTCTTGAATACTTGGATCTATTGCTACGGCCTCCTCTAAAGATATAATGGCGCTGTCATCAGTGGAAACAACAGAGCCAGGCAAAAATTGCCAAGCTCCATCATCAAAATCATGTGTTACATACAAAATGTCTTCTTTAGAATTCAATATTGATTTCGTTGTAAAGACTGCTAGATTTTTAGGTTCATTGAATATCCACTCTGTGTCAGAAATCTTTGTTTCAGGGTTTTTTATAATTCTCGCAACCTTTTTGCTATTAAAATAGTAACCACCCAGAAGAAGTGTGCCCAAAATAATAACAACAAAGCTAATATTTAAATATTCTTTATCTACTTTTTTTTGCATATATTGATTTTATCATATGAAAAGGGAGATAGTATGAATACTATGGGATTCTGCAGGGCCGAAGGGAATCGAACCCCCGTCAAAGGTTTTGGAGACCTCTATTCTACCGCTGAACTACGGCCCTACTTTTATGTTTTAACTATCGAATTGTACCATTTGTGATGCATTTTGCCGAGTAGAGATATCTCTCGCGATTCAGGTATACTTCAAAAAAATATTGATATATTAGATTGATTTATAGATGTATTACTTATATACTATCTCTCTTATTGTGCCTGAAGAAGAGCAGTAGCGCTCGGAACTCGTGCACAGTTCATTAACATAGATATTTTTTGCTGGAAGGCGCACGCGAATTACTTACATTGATGCGCGTGCCCCTTCCAGCAATCCGGCTGGGAGTAATCCAAACATTGGGAGAAATACCACCATGAAAGTAGCTGTAAGAGTTTCGTTTATTTTGATTTTTTTATTGAGTACAGTAGGAAGTGTGTTCGCTGACACACCGGCTGGGGCTCGGCTGTCGCACATTTGTGACACAGACGGGCAACCGCCTTTAGTGGCTGAAATAGTTATGCCGAATGCTCCTCAAATTGCAGAAAACGCTGTTGGGGAGATGGAGATTTCTTTTTCTGGCACAACTCAGACAGTTGTTGTTAACTGGGACCGGTGGACTGGGCCGACAGCCCATTTCACGGCCACATTGCCGATCACAATTACCGTGCCGTATATGGTTACCTCAGGGTGGGTTATCGATGCAGCGTATCCGATCGAGAACCTGCCACAACAGGTTACCAGTTCAAATGGTGAGTGGCAGTGTGCGCCAACTGCTGTTTCACTGGGAACAGTATCAGCACAACAATCAGGGCAGAGCATACATCTGGGAGTTGTGATAGGCTCTCTGGTGGTCTTGATGGCGATATCCTTTGCGTTGAGTCCTTGGGGGAGACGATTCATCAATGACCGGCGCAAAAAAAGCAGCACGCCTACTGGATAAAACCAGTAGGTAACAAAAGAATATCTATGAAAAGCCGAGAGCATTCCTCTCGGCTTTTTGCTAGTTTAGTTGTTAGACATGCGTTTGTGTTTTATTCGGTTTTAGCCAAGTGTATTTCAACAGATTGTATTGGATAGCAAAATTGTTCAATATCTGCATTTTAAATTGATTTATAAATATAAATATCTAAGCTAATGTATCAAAATATGTGCTAATATATTCCACCAATAGTGATTTTATTAGTTGTTTTTTGCTTGGCAACGACCTAATAATAGTGTATTATTTCGTGTTTTATTCAGAAAAAAATGCAATAAAAGGTATATGTTTTGGGACTTTAAAATCCCAAATTGATTCGCTCTGCAGCAACGGTGGTAGTTTCACCATGCCCAGGATACAGCAAAGTAGTAGGAGCATACTGCATGAGAGCTGCCAATGACTTTTCAAGGTTCACTGCGCTCGAGTAAGAGAAATCAGTTCGCCCAACTCCTGCCTTAAAAATTGTATCTCCACAAAAAATATGGATGTCGCCATCTGAAACCTCAGATACAAAACAGACACTACCTGGCGTATGGCCAGGTGTTTCAATAGTAGTAAGCGTGCAGTTTCCAAATGAGAAGACTGAGCCTGCCTTGAGGTAGTTTGTTGGCTTTGGCACCGGATCAACGGTTCGTTTTAACCAGTGTTCAGCACTTTTTTGCGCCTGTGTAATCAAGAAGAGATCCTTTTGGTGCATAAAAATAGGCATATCATCAAAGTTTAAGCGTAACTCTAGCACGCCAAGTACGTGGTCGAAGTGGCCGTGCGTTAGAAGTGTTGCCGTCGGCTGTAGTTTGCGCCGCAGAATTTCTTCAGATATAAAATCCCCAGCATCAGCAGGATCAATTATAACGGCTTCAAGCGTGTCAGGGCACCAGGCTATATAGCAATTGGTATCAAGTTCACCAAGGGTAAGTGCAACTACTTTGGGATGTTTTTGAGTCATGAGGTACAATAGGTATATGATAGTTTACTTCGATATTGATTCTACCGTATTTACCACAGATTTGTTCAAGAAAACTCGTATTGATCCCGCGCTGAGTGAATTGTTAGCTGTTCCTGTTGAAGTAATTACAAAAATAGAGAAGCAGTACTTCACTGGTTTGACAAAAGGAACTGATTTTAAGTATCAAGAGTATGTTGCTTTTTTAGCGGAAAAAGTTACTTCATCAAATCAGGTGACCGTAGCACAGCTAATTACGCTTTTTGAGAATCCAGCACTCTACACCGACATGCTCTATCCAGATGTAGTACCAATTTTCTCCGAACTCAAACTTCGAGGTATTCCCATGGGTGTGTATTCTGAAGGTTTTGAAGATTTTCAGAGAAATAAGCTCGTTTTTACTGATATTTTGGAGTATTTTGAACCTGAACATATCCATATTTCTCGAAGAAAGAAGACTCCAGAAGTGCTTTCAAAATTAGAGTTTGAAGCAATTATAGTAGATGACAAACTTGAGTACCTAACCGGCTTACCAGAAGTTATTACGCCCTTAATGATTAACAGACAAACAGAGGAAACAGTCACTGAAGGAGTGAAAATCATTCACTCACTTGAAGAAATAGTTGCGTATCTATCTTAATCTAAGATTAGACGAGCAGATTTACCACAAATGAAATAATTGGGCTAATTAACGCCTGCACAGGGGAACTTCCAGACCAAGGCACAATCAGCATAAGCAAGACAATTGAACCATATCGCTGCATAAATTGTTCGTAGGCGAGGGCGTTTTCAGCAGGTAAGAGTGCCTGGAATATTTTTGAACCATCTAGTGGATACACTGGCACCAGATTAAAAATTGCTAACATTACGTTAATTGAAATAATGTATTGAAGTACCGGGGCAACAATTCCCAAAAAGAATGTCGTGCCTGGAAGCAAATGGTACACAACTGCTAGGGCAATGGCGAGCAAAATGTTACTGGCAGGGCCAGCTAGAGCAATCAGCGCAGTGTCACGTTTAGGATCCTTGAGGTTAAACGGATCAAATTGCACTGGCTTTCCCCAGCCAAAGCCAACAACCAAAATAGCGAGTGTTCCAAGTGGATCCAGATGTGCTAATGGATTGAGTGTGACACGTCCTTGATAGGTTGGTGTAGGATCGCCAAGTTTATCTGCTATAAAGGCATGCGCAAATTCATGAATAGTCAGGGCGATGATTAGACCACCTGCGGCGAGAACAAAAAGGAGGGGACTTTCAAAGAGTAATGTTAGTAGCATATTTAGTCTGCATTATACCAACGAGCATACTAGCATCATAGGGCTAATGTAGCCTGGAAGATCAAAAAATGATGTCACGAAGCAATTATTTTTGAGGGGAAAATAAGTATCTTAAATACATGCCCTCTTTTTCCCCTTTGGAAATACTGATGTTGAGTGATATAATCACAGTCTATTATGTCAAGTTTTACGTTCAAATACCCAAGAACAGCACATATCGGTAATAAAGTATCTCATGCTAAGAATAGAAGCAAGAGAACCTTTAAGTATAACCTTCACACTGTGACGGTTGTTACTGATGGTATTAAGCAACGACTACGTGTACCTACAAAGGTGCTTCGTATGCTTAAGAAATCAGGATTGACCACGCATTGGAAAAAAGAAGAGACTAAATAGTCTTCGCTTTATTTTCTTTGCAGTATTGTACTGATCTATAAATCTAGAAAGCCCGAATTGATCGGGTTTTTTGGGATTTTAAGACTCTCTTTTGAAAGATATTAATGAGTTGTGTCAGTAACTACTGGTTGAGTATGCTCGTACGTATTTGGTTAAACTGTGCAGGGGATTGCCCTTCAATTTGCACCACCCCTAATGAAAGAATGTCCCCATTTGCCGTGGTATCTATCCAGACAGAATGTAACTGCATTCGTTTCTCTCCCTGTTTTGTTGGAATACGAGTCCACACTTTTGGCCAAGGTGAGAAGGCTCGAGTGGCAGCTGCAACTAGTGCCGCAAAGGTTTGATGAGCCTTGGTTGCTTTAGAAAGTATTGGGGAAAGTACTGCATTTTCTGTTTCGCTTAGCATCATGTTGGGATTCTTTGTGGCTTTGAGAATTAATTCCCAGGGGATAAACGCGTCATTTTTAGCAATTTTTTCGGCAGTAGGTGTTGGGGAGAGTTGCGGTTGCTCAGTCTCGAAACGATCATTTGTATATTTCATAATGAGTGATGCTAGCTGCGGGCAGAGCAAGTCAAAACTGTGGGAGTAGTAGTCTTCTGCAGTCCAAGATGGATCGACGGTAAATGGAATAGCTGCAAGAATAGGCCCCTGATCGAGTTTAGAGTTCATTTTTATCAAGGTGATCGCTGAAGATTTTTCTCCATGAAGCAGTACAAATTGTCCAGGCGAACTACCTCTCCATTTAGGTAACTCGGATGGATGAATATTAATGGGAGCGATGCTTGGTAGATCAAGTAACCATTCAGGAACAATATAGCCAAAATCAACTACAAGAAGGAGGTCAATATTTCCAAAATCAAGTACTGATTCTTTTATTTTCGAAGATATTTTATTTTTTATGGTAACAATAGGAATAGCGTTTGACTCGGCGAAGAGTTGCATAGGATTGGCAGTAATGATTTTTTTTCGACCAATTGGTTTTGGCTCTGGCGTTAGGACCCAAGCAATAGAAAAATCACTAGAAGCCTGCAGTGCTTCTGCGCATTGGGCGGTTCTGTGTGTTGTTCCCGCGAGAGCTATTTTAAGTGTATTCATGTGATTGTTTCCGATAAGCAGTTCTTCTTAGAAAAAAGAGAGGAGTTCGGGATCAACTTCTTCAAGTTTTTTTGTAATCTTACTTTCTTTGTATACTGGCAAGTTATCTTCTAGAGCTCTATCAGTGAAGAGTATTCCATGGAGATGATCAATTTCATGTTGCATTACTCGTGCTGCAAAGTCAGTAAAGACTTCTTCTTTTTCAACCAATTCAGTTCCTTCAATGGCGTGAAAGCGAAACTTTGCCCACTCATGTCTGAACACTGGACCATACAGTCCTGGCATAGAAAGGCAACCTTCAAGCTGTGTTTCATCGTCATTTGGACCAAGAATAAGATCGTCCGAAGCATCAGAAAGTTGCGGATTAATAAAGACTCTTTGAATCAGAGCACCTTGATCATTCTCAAGGAGAGTGGTAAAAATGGCCCAGTTTTTATCAACCTGTGGAGCAGCTAGACCAACACCTTGTGGATTTTGTTTATTTTTTAAAGTTTTCTCTAGTTCTTGAATAAAATTGAGAATTTTTTTGTCAACTGCAGTAACAAGCTCAGCTTCAGCTCGGAGGGATTCGTGGGGTATAGTGACGATTTTCATAATATTCTTTGAATGCAGTATTTTCTCCTATAGATGCGTTTTTTTCAAGTTGTGATGCCGCTACTTGTTTTTTCTGTCAGAAGCAGTTGCTTCGACGGCAGAAATTGAGTCTAATTCTGCCCAAGCAGCTTCATTTTTGGGATCAATGGAATCCAGGATAAACATGAGTTGTTCACGAGCATCAGTAAGGCGGTTTTGTTCCGCATACTCTCGTCCAAGCTGGAGGCGAGCAACTGCATAGTTCGGTTTGAGTGCTACAGCTGTTTCTAGAAGTTGGATACCTTGATCGGTGTTACCAATACTTGTTTCAACTACGCCAAGGTTATAGAAGAGCTTTGGATCATTTGGTGCGCGTTCAATAGCAGCTGTAAGTGTTTCTTTAGCGTTATAGAGAAGTTGCGGTTCGAGTTGAGACAGTGTGATAAAGAGTCGGGTGCGTGTTTTATAGAAGTTAAGATGCACGTCGTTGAGTGAGAGTGCAGTGTCACTTAAGGCAATGGCAGTTTGCGCTATCTGAGCTGCTGCGGTGGCTTCTTGTTGTTCGGCGAGACTGACGGCAATTCTGCCAAGCTCGACTGAAAAAGTGTCATAAAAGAGAGCTTCCTTTGGAGATTTGGATATTGCGGTTTGGAAAGACTGGATTGCTTTTTCATAGTTACCACTTCTAATATATGTTTTTCCTGTGGCATAGTTAACGTCGGCACTCCAGTAGGTATACAGTTTTGTCAGCAGAAAAATTGAACAGAGCAGCGTGAGTGTACCCACCATGTACTGCCAAGCCAGCAGTTCTTGTGTTTTCTGTTTTTTGTTCTTTTTGTTGCTTGTTTGAGCAATCGTTGTTGTAGCGGTAACAGAGTTTGTGATAAGTGCAATCAAAGCGAAATACACAAACATGAGTAGAGCAATTGTTACAGTAGAAAAACCGAAGAAATTTGAGATCATGAGAGCTACGAGTCCGGCGGAGACACCGATAAGTGTGACTTTATCCTCAAAATCAGTTTCCTTGCGGAGAAAGACTGCTGAAAACGCAAGGGCACCAGCTGCAACCCACATACTTAAGTAGGTGAGTAAGCCAGCAATTCCTGTTGTTGCTAAGAAATTAAGGAGTTCATTGTGAGCTTTGTTATATAAAAAATCCCATTCGGAAACTTGGTTGTGGGCCGCAGGTCTATCTTTATAGTAACTGTAGGCAAAAGTCTCAACTCCTGATCCGAGGAGTGGATAGCGTTTCCAAACATCGATAGCGCCTTCCCAGACAATTTTTCTTATTTCACCTGAATCTGTGCCTCCAATTTCAAGTCGATTTACAACTTGATCAGTTTCTGTCACTGTGGCGGCAGGTTCATCATTGGTTTGAGTAGAGCTGCTGATTAGTTCACTCAGAGATGGTGAATAAGGTGTGCCAGTAAGTAATGATACACCGAGTAAGAGTGCGATTCCGGTAGCAATTGCGGGGATGTGTCCTAAGAACTTTGTTGCAGATTTTTTCGCACTCAGCCAGACAACTACCAACGCTCCGTAGAAGACGGTAAGACCTCCAGCGAGTCCAAGAAATCCGGAACGTGATTTTGTGTAATAGAGAGCTGCCAACCCAAGTATCAGTGTAGTAAAGTACAAAACTTTTTCAATTGAGTGCCTTTTTTTAGCAATGGTTTCAGAAATAAGTACGGGAATAAGACCAATAATAAAAGCAGCCATCCAGTTTGGTTGTCCAAACGAAGCATAGACTCTATTTTGTACATCTTGCACCCAGCAATTAACTGAAAATGAACCAGTTAGAGCAACACAACTCAAAGAGTGACCAAAGTGTTCAAAGATTCCCCAGAGAGAGACTAAACTGAGACTACTAAAGAAGGCCACCAGTAACTGTCTGAGGTGTTTTTTTTCAATGTTGCTAATAAACGCATAATATAAAAAAGCATAAGAAAGAGTGGAAAGGAAACCCCCATGAAATCTTGAATAGTAACCCAAGAAGGAAGTCCTTGGGTGGATTGAAATAATAGAAGCCAAGAATTGGACCAAAACAAATAATAAAATTGGTGTATCTAATTTAGAACGACTTAAAATAACACGCTTTTCAAAAATCATTCTTAACATCCAGGTTGTAGTGATAACCAAAGTAAATCCGTACACAAGAATCATTTTGTTGAACTCAAAAAGTTCTTCAGTTGAGAAGCGGAAATACAGAGGTGTAAAAAAGAAAAGTGAGTAGAAAAGGAGCAGTAAGGCTGTTTTAAAACTAAATGTAATCTTTGAAAAAGGCATGATCACAGTATACTATACGACTGTGAAATACAAATTTGCAATCAGCCGAGTCACAAATGTGCGAGAAACGCTTGCACTCCGTTCAAAAAAGCTATACTATAGTATGTAGTTATCTATAATATACTAGCCTGCCATTATGAACGATTCTTACGTTAACGATTACACACCCCCAGCACAGTCAAGTGATGCCCCAGTTGCTTCACCTCAGACAGTACAACCAGAAGCTAAAGCTGATGAATTACTTGAAGATCAAAACATTTTCTTTCTTTTAGGTGTTGCTGATGGGACAGACTCAGAAAAATCTCAGTTCTTGGATGATCTACAACAGGTTATATGGGAGGATTTTCTCGAAAATGATGTGTCTTTACTCATTCTTGATTCTGAACACCAAAAACTTACTGAGCTTATTGGACCTTCAACAGCAAATCTATCTATTGAAACACAAGAAAAGATAATTGAGTATCTTGAGGAAATTATTCCCGATCTTGAAGAAATAATGGTTGATAAAGCCGTTCGACTCAAAGCAGATTTAATGCGGGAGCGTGTTGAGAGTCTTAAATCCATTCATATGAACGATGCAGCCAAGCTTGAAGCTGTGTTGCAAGCAAGTTCTCAAATGAATGAAGGTATGTGGGCCACAGCTGCTCGCACACTCAACAGTTTATAATTTTATTTCCAAGTTTTTTTAGTTCCGGTACTGGGCTTGTGTTCTCTAGGGTGAGTAAGGTATTCTACGCTCATGAGTAGAGTACAATCGGTATTGAAAACCTTTTCTTTTTTTTCATCTGCAAAAGAACCTGTTTTTTTTGACATGGGTTCAACGACAACCCGAGTCATGCATGGCGGTAAACTTATTATTGAAGAACCAACTTGCATTACTACTCATAGAGAAACAAAAAGCGTAGTTGCTATAGGTGCCAAGGCAGTTTCATTATTGGGAAAAGTGTCCAATAAATTTGATGTTGTTTTCCCCGTACGTGACGGTACTATTATAAGTGACTCTCTCTGCAGAGCATTTTTAGAAGCGCTGCTTGAAAAAATTGAAACTGAAACAATCTCAAAACTTTTGGGTTTTGCGGCTGTTGTGGTAGTTCCTACAAATCTTTCACCCGTTCAAAAGACTGTGTATGAAGATGTCTTTTCTAAGGCTGGTTTTCGCAGCGTAACTCTGGTATCCCAGGCTCAAGCACTCCTAACAGGACTTGGTGACTCGGGAAAAAATGAGAGCTTTTGTTACTTCGACTTGGGTGGCCAAAAAAGTGAATGCTCCATTTTTACTTTAGATGAAAATATTGAAAGTAGGCAATTTAGAATTGGGGGCGTGCATTTGACTGAACTGGTGCAGCGGGAAGTGCGTCTGCAACATAATTTGGAGATCAGCTGGCATATTGCAGAAAAAGTTAAGATTGAAGCTTGCACGTTGGCAACTTTTATTCCTGGAGGAAAGCGTATAAAAGCAACGAAAATCGCTGTTCGAGGTAAAGATGTAGTTACTCAAGCAGGCAAAACTGTGGTTGTTTCTTCAGATGATTTCACTCAGGCTTTTAGCTCAGTTGTTGAAGAGCTTCTTGATGAACTGCAATTCTTTTTTTCAGTAGTTCCTGCGCATTTAGTTGCAGCAACACTTGAATCTGGACTTTTCATTACTGGAGGCATGAGTGAAATGGCTGGAGTGCGTGAACTAATTGAAAATACATTTTCGGCTCCCGTAAAAATGAGTACTAAGCCAAGACTAGATAGTATAAAAGGGCTTGCACAAAAAGTTGCTAAAGATGCGTAAACAGTCATCATATCTATCGGAGTCGAGCAAGATAAAACAGCTCGTTATGTTGTTTGGCAGTGTACTAGGTACAGTCTTTTTGCTGGTAACCACTGGACTTTTCGCTCATTTTCAATCGAAAGTTCTTATTATTAGTACTCCGGTTGTTCAAAAAAATGCTGAAATTATTTCGGTGCTGACTGTTCCATTGCGAAGTGTTTTTTCTGGTGTCAAAAAAGAAGAAAAAATACAAAATTTATCGCTTGAAGTGAGTTCACTTCAATCCCGAGTTGCGGCTCTTGAGTATGTAGAATCGGAAAACAAAGCGCTTCGAGCACTGCTTGAAAACTCTGATCGAACTTTAAGTGAGGTACATATTACGACTCCAATTGTTTCTTTAGCATATCCGGCGGTGAGCGTAGGTTCATTGGATGGTATACAACAAAATAGAGCAGTAGTATTGTCTGGCACCTTGATAGGAATAATTACGGAAGTATTTCCTGAACAATCACGAGTAACGCTCCTCTCGCAGAGTCAACTTAAGCCAGTCCTTGTTCGTACAGAATCTGGTGTTGAAGGTGTGGTAGTAGGTGATGGACGGTCAGTATTGATGAAGCATATTCCTCGAGAGATTGAAATTACTGAAGGTGAGAGAGTGTTTACGCTTGGTCAAGAAGGAATTAGAAAGAATATGTTTGTGGGCAAAATTGGCCGAGTGACCGCAGATCCAAGTGCTCCAACAAAAGTAGCCGTTATCCAGCAGTATGTATCATTTTATGACGCTGTATTAGTAGAAATTTGGTAGGCAATGCAACAATTTAAGCTATCACATATCTTTGCAATAATCGCACTTTTATTTGTTTTGAGTGTTGAGAGAGTGGTAGGTATTCCTATCATAACCTTTTTGTTGTTTTACCATATTTTTTCGCTGCAAAAGATTATTTTTAAAGGAATAGCTCTTTCCATTTTTATTTTACTGTTGGCGACTGTGTATCTGGCAAATCCAATGAGTATCGCTCTGATTGTGCTTGTGGGCTTTGTGTATCTGCAGTTCCAAAATGCGTCAACTGTGCAATCTAAAAGTTGGAGTTACGTGTATGTGTCATTAGTGCAAGCTGCGGCAGTTGCGTTTGTATCTGGGCTGGTGATCAGTAGTTCTGTATTAGCTAGTTTGTGTATTCAAGTACTTCTTATTGTCCTGTTGCTTAGACGAGTCGTTTTTAACGGCATTAGCCAAGTGTTTCATTGGCAAAAACAAGTATTTTCCAAAGAGCTTAATGAGAAAAGTATTTAGAACACCACAACATTTTCAACAACTGCTCTTTTTAGGAGTAGCAAGTTGTTTTTTTGCACTCCTTCTGGTGAGGTTGTATGACCTGCAAGTGGTGAAAGGTGCTTTTTATAGATCAAAAGCTGATGGAAATAGATTTTACACTCGGCATCTTGCAGCACAGCGAGGCATTTTTTTTGATCGTTTTGGCGAACCTTTAGTGGTTAATGTTCCCAAGTACTATAAATTAGAAGATAGAAGTTCACTCTATTCACAGCGCGAGTCAATCTCGCATCAAACAGCTCTAGAGGAAATGGTTATCGATGCGGATGCAGTTGAGTACGATATTGAGCGCCACTATTTATTTCCAGAATCGACAGCTCATGTGTTGGGCTATGTAAGTAGTGTGACTGCAGATGAAATTGAAGCAAACCCAGATATACCGGTGTCCTCAAAAATTGGAAAGATGGGACTTGAAAAAGTGTTTGATGACACAGTTCGAGGTTCAGGAGGTACTGTGACGTATGAGATTAATGCTCTGGGTAAAAAACAGAGAACTGTCGAGGAAGTGCCGGGAATTTCAGGTGCCAATATTCAAACATCACTTGATCCATTTTTGTCTGAGGTTGCCTTTAGAGCATTGGGTGATCAACGGGGTTCAGTAGTAATTCTTGATGCTGAAACAGGCCGAGTACTCAGCCTTGTAAATGCACCAACGTATAATGCTACGTTACTCAGTAAGACCGGAATAACCTCAGCTGATGAATTACAAAGGCGGCAAAAAGTAGCAGCCTATTTTACCAACCCACTCAAGCCATTTTTTGATAGAGCTGTGGCAGGATCGTATCCTCCGGGCTCAGTTTTTAAGCTTATTACGGCCATGGCGGGGTTAGAGCAAGAGGTGCTCGAAGAAAGTACTACGGTGCGTGATGAAGGGGTGCTTGATGTGGGCGAATATAGTTATGCAAACTGGTATTTTACCCAATATGGACGGGTTGAAGGCGATATTAATGTGGTTCGATCACTAGCTAGAAGTAACGATATCTTTTTTTACAAGACTGCTGAGTGGCTTGGACCTATTAAATTGGGTGAGTATGCACGGCTATTTGGTTTAGGAGAGAGAACAGGAGTTGAATTACCTGGTGAAACAGCAGGTCTTATTCCAACACCAGAGTGGAAAGAAGAGTCCATAGGTGAAAAATGGTTTTTAGGTAATACGTTTCATATGGGTATTGGCCAGGGCGATGTTCTTGTTTCACCAATTCAATTGGCTAGCGCTGTGCAAGCAATTGCGAAGCGCGGGGCACGATGTGCCCCGCGAACAACCACTCAGCAACAGAAAAATGAATCAAATTGTACTGAATTGGGATTTACTGAACAAAATCTAGCATTAGTGGTTAGAGGCATGCTTGAAGCTTGTTCGACGGGTGGTACGGCATATCCATTTTTTGAGGCTAATGAAACTGCCCGCGACACAACACTCGACCCATTTGATGAGATTCAAAATGGAGCAATTGCCTGCAAAACTGGCACCTCAGAGTTTGGCGCTGCTGATGGACAAGGGTATAGAAAAACACATGGCTGGTTTGCAACTATTTTTGCGGTGACTCCAGAGATGCGAGAGGCAGCTAAGAATGCTAGTCAAGGTGGTTCAAGTATGTTAGAACCTGCAGCTGAAGAACAGGCAACTGAATCAGCAACAGTTGAATCTGAAATAGTGGTTGAAGATCAAACTACTAAAAAAACGAGTGCAGAAGATTATTCACTTGAAGAGCTTTATCTGCAGTGGGGCAAAAGAGTTCAAAAAGATGGCTATCCCAAAAAACTGGTAATAGTTACGCTTGTAGAGAGTGATGAAGCCCAGCCATTTAAAGAAGGATCCAGAGATGCTGCGCCAATTGCCAAGGCAATATATGATTGGATGTCCGGCGAAATTTCACAGAAATAATCAATAAATTGATGTCAGATTGGTGTCAGTGTTACAAGGTATGCTTTGGTTGTGACACAGTACTCAAATTCTCCATGGGAGAAAAAGCTTGCATTCTATTTACTTTCGCGACCAGGAATTGGACGGAGGACTGTGCATGCAGTTCTAACACACATTTCAGAAAAACAAATTAAACCCGATATGATTCGGTCGCAATTGCTGTTGCATTCAACATTACAATCTATATTTATAAAAAATGATATATCAATTGATATAAATGAAATTGAAAACTTTTTTAATTCAAAAAATGATCAGTATGAGTCACAAGGTATTTCGGTTATCTTTATTAGTGAAAAGGAGTATCCACCATCGCTCCTTACTATTGAGGATCCTCCAGTTTTTCTCTTTTGTAAGGGCGATGCATCTTTGTTACAAACTCCAGGTGTAGGAGTTGTTGGTACCCGGAAGATCACAGCCTATGGCAGGTTTGTGACAGAGAAAATAACAAGAGAACTTGTGCTTGATGGAATCAGTACCGTTTCAGGCTGTATGTATGGGGTTGACGAAGTCGTTCATAAGGTAACCCTCGAGAACAATGGTGCAACAATTGCAGTTTTAGGATATGGTTTTAACAAGGTGTATCCAGCAAGAATGCAACCGCTACTTGATAGAATTATTCAAAATGGTGGTGCGGTAGTCTCCGAGTATTTCCCAGAGGATGAGCCGATTCCAGCATATTTTGTAGCCAGAAATAGAATAATTGCAGGGCTAAGCCATTCAGTCATAGTTACAGAGGCTGCCCAAAAGAGTGGTAGTCATGGTACAGCACTGTTTGCTACTACAAATGGTCGTGCAGTTTTTGCTGTACCTGGTCCAATAAGTAACCCTTATAGTGAAGGAACAAAATGGCTGGTTAATCAAGGAGCGACACTTATAAGCTCGGGCTTTGAAGTTGGATCATATCTTGGTTTAGAGTCTAACTTAAGTCAAGCTGAAACATCAAAAACTATATCCGACGATTCAAAAATGGAAGAAAAAATAGTAGAGTATGTAACATCGGGTCCTGCCTCAGTTGAAATGCTTGTAGCAGAACTCAATTGTAGTATTTCGGATGTACTTGTTGCGTTATCAGCATTAGAATTGCAGGGTAGACTTGTCAAAGATGGTATACTCTGGTATCCGCGGTAGTGGAATTCGCGTCGACATACTATAGTATTGTTAGAATAAGGATGGTGCCTTGTAAATATGGCACTAACCTTTGATAGAGTAGAAGTGGTCCTGAGAAATAGCACAGAAAGAAACAGAATTGCATGCAGTTAGTTATTGTTGAGTCACCAACCAAAGCACGAAAGTTAAGTGGATACTTAGGCAAGGATTTTAGAGTCGAAGCTTCTGTCGGTCATATCCGGGATTTACCAAAAAGTGGACTCGGTGTTGATGAAGAATCTCTCGAACCAACGTACGAAGTGAATGCCGATAAGAAGAAAGTAATTTCTAAACTTAAAAGTGAAGCAAAGAATGCTGACATTATTTATCTTGCGACTGACCCTGACCGAGAAGGTGAGGCAATTGCATGGCATATACAGCATGTTCTTGAAAATGATACTTCCCTGAAGAAGAAAAAAATCGAGTATAAACGCGCAACCTTTCATGAAATTACAAAGACTGCTGTAACAAAAGCAATCGACAATCCGAGTACTATAAATATGGATCTAGTTGATGCCCAACAAGCTCGTCGAGTGCTTGATAGATTGGTGGGTTACAAAGTTTCACCAGTTCTCTGGAAAAAAGTTCGTCGTGGATTATCTGCTGGTCGAGTCCAATCAGTTGCACTCAGATTGTTAGCAGAAAGAGAACGAGAGATTGAGGCATTTATTCCCGAAGAGTATTGGGAAGTAGATGTTGCGCTTGCCAAGGATCAACGGAGTGAAACCATTTTTGTTGATGGCAAGGCTAGTGAAAGTTTGCCTGAGGGTACAGTATTAGGCAAAGTGCATACGCTTAATGGCAAAAAATTTGAACCTAAAAAAGAAGCAGATATTACTGATCTTCAAGAGGTTATGCCAACAGCAGCATATACTATTTCAACAGTTGAGAGAAAAGAAAGAAAGCGTCAAAGTTTGCCTCCATTTACGACTTCATCTTTGCAACAAAAAGCTGCGACATCTTTTGGATATAGTGGTAAAAAAACAATGCAGTTAGCGCAGAATCTCTACGAAGAAGGTTTGATTACCTATCATAGAACTGACTCAACGAACCTTTCTACTCAAGCAACGGACATGGCTCGCGATTATATTTTGGCTGGATTTGGTAAACCATATTTGCCTACTCAGGTCCGATCATTTAGTACTAAAAGTAAGAATGCACAAGAGGCTCATGAGGCAATTCGTGTGACCGACATATCAATTATCGGTTCAGATATTATTGCCAAAAGCACTAAGTTCTCTGAGCAACATGTAAAAATATATTCTTTAATTTGGAATCGCTATGTTGCAAGTCAAATGACGCATGCTTTGTATGAACAGACTGCCATTTCAATTGAGTTTCAACCTACAATTGCATCAGCAACTGTTAAAAATGGTGAGGTGAAAGTTAATGGTTCAATACTGAAGTTTGATGGTTGGACAAGGCTTTTCCCAAACAGAGAAGACGTGCTTTTACCAGAGGTTTCTGAAGGTGAAACGCTGTTCCACACCGACAGTTTCTTTGCGCAAAAATTCACTCAACCACCATCAAGATACAATGATGCTTCACTTATTAAAGAACTCGAGAAGAGAGGCATTGGTCGCCCAAGTACCTATGCATCAATTATTTCGGTTATTGTTGATCGAGGATATATCGAACGAAAAGAAAAACGCTTCTTTACAACAGCTGTGGGCTTAACGGTAAGTGATTTTCTCATAGAAAATTTTCCAGAATTTATGGAGTATGAGTTTACCGCAGAGATGGAAGAGGATTTAGACAGAATAGCTCTAGGTAAGAAAGAGTGGAAAGCAGTTGTACGATCTTTTTATACACCGCTGAGCAAAAAGATTGAAAAGGTGACAGATTCTGCTGAGCGCAAGCAAATTCCAGTTGAAGAAACAGGCGAAAAGTGTCCAAAATGTGGTGACACAGAAGGTGGTAAGATTGTTATTCGCTCAGGTAAGTTTGGCAAGTTTAAGAGTTGCAATAAGTTTCCTGAGTGTAAATTCACGGAAAATATTAATGAAACGGTTGATGGTGTTAAGTGTCCTCTCTGTCATGAAGGTGCTGTTATTGTCAAGAATTCACGATGGGGTAAGGCATTCTTTGGTTGTGGCAGATATCCTGACTGCGATTGGGCAGACTGGAAAAAACCAGAACTTGGTATGACAGTTACCAAAGAAGAATGGGCAAAGAAACAGGCTGAGAGAGCCGAACGCAAAAAAAAGTGGCTAGAGAGTAGAGCAAAGAAACCAGCTGCAAAAAAAACCACGGCTAAGAAGGCCACTGCGAAAAAGGCACCCAAAAAAAAGCCAACTAAAGCAACAAAATAACCTATGAAAAAAAAACAGGTGGCCTTGTTTGGAGGTGCATTTGATCCTCCACACAAAGGACATTCACAAGTTGCGACGGTAGTTACACAAGACTTTATTGACGAAGTTTGGTTTGTTCCAGTTTTTAAACATCCTTGGGCAGCAAAATATGGAAAAGAAGTCATGGCTCCGTATGAGGATCGCAAAGCCATGTTAGAGTTGATTCTAGGGAAAAATCAGAAAATTGCTGAGTACAAAGAAGTAGGTTATACCTACCCCACATTGCAGTATTTTGAAGAAAAGTATCCCGACACTCATTTTTCATGGATCATGGGTTCTGAGTATATTTCTCGATTTGATGCCTTCTTAGAGGGGCATCCTCAACTAGCAAACTATACTTTTTATATGTATCCACGTAAGGGTTATCCACTGGACAATCTCTTTCCAAATATGGTTGGATTATTTGGTATGACAGAGGTAGCCGTCTCGTCTACTTTAGTAAGAGACACCGTGCTTTCAGGTGCAGATCTTGATGCGTTTGTTGAGCCAGCGGTTCTTGAGTATATTCATGAACATGCTTTATATACACAAACTCGATAATTTTCACTGCATAGGTGAGTTTGGACTTTTCTGATTACGCGCGATGCGTTATAACTGTGGGTGATGACTAAAATATATACTCCTTCAGTTGAACTCACAACTAAGACTCCAGACACTCAATATCGAGAACTACTTCAATCAATTCTTGATAGAGGAATAAAAACTCCTTCACAGCAAGGTGTAGATGCATTGACCCTTATGGGGCCAAATCCACTGCATTTTAAACTCTCCAATGGTTTTCCCATTATTACTGAACGCAAAATAAGTAAAAAAATTTGGAGCCAAGCTATTGGCGAAATAATCGGTTTTATTAATGGTGCTCGCACCCAAGAAGAACTTGAAAGCTATGGCTGCAATTGGTGGAGTTCATGGGTGACGGATTCAAAATGTCATAAGCGTGGACTCGAATCTGGTGACATGGGCCCAGGTAGCTATGGTGCGGCCTTTCATGATTTCCCAACTGCCGAAGGTCCCACGTTTAACCAGTTTGAAAACATCATCCAGCAAATTAAAGAGCGGCCGCAGCTGCGCACTCACTTCATTTCACCCTGGATTCCTCAATATACTATTCGAGTTACAGGAAAGCAGCAAAAAGTTGTTGTCTGTCCTTGTCATGGATGGATTCATATCAGGATAATTGATGGCAAATTGACGTTACACATGTTCCAGCGAAGCAGTGACACGCCAGTCGGATTACCGGCGAATCTGGCACAGTATGCTGCCTTAACCATGATGATTGCGCAGGCAACTGGCTATGAAGCCTATGAATATGTGCATAGCTTTAGTGATGCACACATTTATGTTGATCAGCTTGATCACGTAAAAGAAATGCTTTCTCGCGAACCTCGGGCACTTCCCACGATGAAGATGAATGCAGAAAAAACGAATCTTTTTGACTTCCGTGTTGAAGATTTTAAACTATCTGACTACACTCCGCACAAGGGCATGTGGGATATTCCCGTCGCTATTTAGCTTGTGTTAATAAATGAGAGAACTATGAAGAAAAAACCAGTTGTTGATTTAGATAATTATCGCTTTGATGATCAACTTAAGGCGATGCAAGAAATTGCTGAAACAGGAGATTGTCCTTTTTGCATGGAAAATTTTGCCGCACATCAAGAGGAAGAGACTCTTTTTGATGGAAAATTTTGGTTGCTTACGTATAATCGTTGGCCATATAAACACACAAAAGTGCATTTGCTTGCAATCTACAAAGAGCATGCTGAGCATCTTTCTGAAGTTAATCCAGAAGCAGGCACAGAACTTATAGAAGTGTTTCAGTGGGCGGCCGCACATTTTGATGTTCCTGGTGGAGGATTTGTGATGCGATTTGGAGATACAAATTATTCAGCAGGAAGTGTACACCACTTGCATGCACAGTTTATTCAGCCTGATATTGAGTCTGATACCTATGAGCCAGTTCGAGTTAAGCTTGGAAAATCAAAAAAATAATTTTTTATATTTTACTCAAAAGTACTCCAGCATCGTTGAGAATTTTTTCCCCATCCAACATGCTATACCCTTCAGAAAAGTAAAGCTTTGTAATACCACTACAGGCAATTAATTTTGCGCAAGCAGGACAGGGAAATGTAGTAACATACAGTTGTGTTCCCTCAAGTGAAATGCCTTTTTTAGCTGCGTCAGCAATGAGTGCTGCCTCGGCATGAATGGCAGTAGAAAGCTCAATATGTTCCCCTTTATGAAAGCTATTGCGGGGATCACTGTCGATGTATGGAGTGTAGGGAGAAGGCAGATGATGATTAAAGGCAGTAGAAATAATTTTGCCATTTTTTACCAAGGCACAGCCAACTTGGCGCCACCAGTCACTGCTTTGGTTGGCTGCCTCAAATGCGGTAGCCATAGGTGTGTTTAAGGTAGTTTTCTGAGTGCTATTATCTCGATTCCATCGTAAGAAAGTGGGAGAAAAAGTTAGTTTTGCTTTTGTAAGGTGTGTTTTTGCAAGCCAATAAAAGATGTCTTCACGCGGTAAGACTAAGTCAGTTTTTTTGGCATTTAAGGAAATGAGGTCTGCGAGTGTGAGTTCTTTGACAGTGCGTTTGAGAAAGAGGGCACTAAGGGATATAACTGCTTGTTTAGGGGTTAATGCTCTAATTTCTTTACGAAGATAATCAAACTGGGCATCAATAAGGGTGATAACTTCAGACCCGAGCACCCAAATGTCGCCTTTAGTCTCAGATATATATGAAACGATGCCAGCATGAACAGCAGGAACGTATACAAGTGTTGCTTGTTGTTGCATTACCGGAGCGCCTTTAATTCTTCAATGACTTCTTCCATAGTAGCAATCATTCTGTCTGAGAGCGTTTTGCCTATTTTTTTTGCCATACCTAACTGGACAAGTCGCAGTTTTGCGCTGGTGGAGGTAGTGGCCATTGGCTCGAGAACAACTACTTTCCCACAGATTTTTTCAAGTTCAGCAATTTTTTTTGGACTATATGTTTCACGAGTTGCAATAAGGACATCGGGTTTTATTATTTTGATTAGTTCCCATTTTGGTTTATCGAGTTGCTTGATTACCGCATGGTCAACTGCTGAGATATAGGTGACCATTTCCAGACGTTCATCTTCAGGAACAACTGGCCTATCCGGACCTTTTCGTGAGCGAATTTTCTCGTCTGAATCTATTCCTACAAACAATACATCACCATAGGTTTTGGCCGTGCTTAAGTACCTACCGTGCCCAATGTGGAGCATGTCGAAAGAGCCTTGTGTGAGCACAATTTTTTTATGTGCTTTCCGGTAAGTGGTAACTAGATCTGCAATCTGAGCATAGCTTGAGATCATTTTTTCTTCGTTCATAGAAACCATCCTAACACACCCTCAAATCGTTTTGATAGAGAATTTATGGTAGAGTACACGTATGAAAGTTACACTTATAGCAGCATTGACTGCAGATGGATTTATAGCTAAAGATGACGCTCATCTTTCTACTCGGTGGACGAGTAAAGAAGACTCTCTCTTTTTTCGAGAACGCGCCAAGCATGCAGGACATATGATTGTTGGCTCAAAAACATTTGCTACCTTTAACAGGCAGATGAAAGGTCGAAAGATGTATGTGTACTCACGCAGTTTAGAAGTTGAAAATGCGTACAACAATGATATTGAGGTAGTTTCTCTTGCTCCAAAGGAATTAATTGCCGACCTCGCAAAAAGAGGAATTGAAGAAGTCTTAATTACTGGCGGATCATCTATTTACACACTTTTTATGAATGCAGGAGTTATAGATACACTCCTACTTACCCATGAACCAGTTATTTTTGGCACCGGTGTTACGTTGTTTAACGAAGCTGTTTCCGCTAAGCTTCAACTTTCACTTGTCCATAATTTGTCAGACCAAACAAAAGTTTTTGAGTATGAGGTCATGCAATGAAACAGTCTCTAAAAGTAACATTTAAACGATTTGATACTTCGTTACCAGTCCCTGAATATAAAACGAAGGGCGCTGCTGCATTTGATCTCTATGCGCGAGAAGAAACAGTCATTAAGGCAAGCTCAATCGGCTACATCCCACTCAATATTGCCCTACAATTACCCGAAGATCATTGGGCGCTGGTATCTGCACGTAGTTCATTGCACAAACGTGGACTTATGTTAGCGAATGGTATTGGAGTAGGTGACTATGACTATCGTGGTCCAAATGACGAATACAAGGCAGCGGTTTTTAATTTTACAGGTGAAGATGTGGTTATTGAAAGGGCTGAACGTGTAGTTCAGATGATTATTCTTAAACGTCCGGTGGTTGAGTTATCGGAAAATGATTCATTTGAAGATGCCGATCGCGGAGGTTTCGGTACTACTGGTCGAAAATAAATTTCTGATTTTTTCGTTTTCTCAAGTATTTGCATGAGCTCTTTTTTCTTAAAATACATATTTAGTACTCAATTTTGCTTTTTATACCCGTGCTGCATTTTTTCATTGTATGGTTAGCGCAAAATGTGGTTACTTACGGGTTGATAAAGCACTACATGTTGTGGTTTCATAGACAAGTATGTCAACCTTAGCGAGTAGAGAAATCCGGAATCATTTTGGTCTTTCAACAGAAGAATCTGTGTGGAAGGGCGAGCAACCTGACAGAATTGTTTTTGCAACCTCAAGTGTTAGGAAGGCCGTAATTTTTTCTTGGGCATTGAACGACTTTTCATTTGCTCATATGAGTGAACTTAGTTTTGATCTTAAAGGGCCTGGCCTTGAAGGCGTATCAACACCAGAAGAGATTCAAGAGTATTTTAATGCGTATATTTATAATGGTGACATGGCTCTCAAAGAGCCTGTTTTTATTGGTGAGTACGAGGGAGTACCTGTCTGGGCATATCCTCAGATAGGTGAAACTGAAAGTAATGAAAATCCTGTTATTGAATCTGTGAATAAAGTAGAATCATTTAGTGATGCCTTTGATGGTGAAAATGTTCTAGTTATATCAAGTGATGTGGTGGGAACTTCTTCGGCTTACTCATCAGTTGATTCTATGATTAAGATGGGTAAGCCTACGAATTTCAAGCGTCAGCTAGAGGCATCGGCTGATCCCTCGGAGCTTTCTTGGTCATCTGAAGGTGAGTTTACAGCCTGGTATAAAGAGTCAGTATTTCAAGTCGGAGCAGAACTGGGTCATATTTCTGGAATTGCTGTTTTAAACTTGCAGGATCAACTTCTGTATACGGCTCAACTTGAGTTAGTGCAACAAATAGTTGAAGATTTACACCAACATTTAGAAGTATATATGGATGCAGGTTTAGGCGGGGCTTGGCAACAGATGCAGGAGTATTTCCAAGATACATTGACGTTATTATCAGATGCCGTAGAAGATATTATTCCAACAGAACTTATTATTGCTGTTGAAACAGCACCGGAGGAGACAGTCGAGCAACAAACACTGGAGCAGTTTGCCTATGCACATATGGTAGGGGTACAAGTATTGGCATTTTTAGAGCTGCTTGTTGGTGCACAACGGCAAGAGATTGATGTGTTAGCAGCGCAACATGGGTACTCAATTACACTTTTTGATAGGGAGAATCAGCAACATGCCACATCCATTTGAACAAGCTAGAAACAGAGTAACGGCAATGCGTAAGCAAGCAAATCTGCTTGAGGCAGTTGATCGTTTTGCTCCCCCGGAATTTTTGTTACAACTCGCTATTGGTGAGTTGATTGAGTATGCCGATGAACAGGAAAAGCATGGTACCCCTAACTATAACTTGGCAGACACACAAGGTGAGTTTAATGATATTGCTGTGTTTTATTTTTCATGGTTAGAAACATACGCGCCAAATGTCGATATGCTTTCGACCATTCATACTGCAAATGGGTATGGGAGTCACTCTGCAGCTCTTGAGAATCTTGAACCAGTTATCATGGATTCAATAGATACTCCAGTTTCAGCGGTGCCAGAGGTAATGAATAGATTAGCTTCAATTGGTATGCACATGCCGGTTCCGTATGTAACATTTGGAAGTATGTCTGTTACCGTGGATAAAGTACTCTCAAATAGGAATCCAGTTTTGTATTCAGAAGATTGTCCTGTATTAGGCAGAAAACTGGTTGATGAAGAGTTGGTGTTAAAGTACCAACACCTTGAAAGAGGCACTCGCATGATTCGTAAAGCAGTTAATAGAACATTAGTGCCATCAGATTGGCAACCCCACTATCGACAATTAGTTGACTGGACAAACTCTGCCGATAATTTAGCTGTGATAGAAGGTGCATTAAAAGCTAGTGGTGCGGCAGGTGGACTCACAACTGAATTAGAGAAAGCAAAGGGAAATCTGTATACTAACTAGGCTAACCAAAAGAAACGTATCACATACAAAAATGAAGGATTGGTATGTCAGAGAAAAAACATAAGGGACTGCTTATTACCTTAGAAGGTGGTGAGGGTGGTGGCAAGACTACTCAAATAGTGCGGCTACGTGATCGTCTCTCAAAGGCTGGTAAAGATGTGGTTGTTCTTCGTGAACCAGGCGGAACGGTGATTAGTGAACAAATTCGCGATGTTGTTCTTTCGGCTAAAAACATTGGTATTGCCTTTACGGCTGAAGTTTTGTTGTTTCAAGCTGCTCGCGCACAAATTTATCGTGAAATTGTGTTGCCATCACTTGAAGCTGGAAAAATTGTGATTCTCGATCGCTCACGAGATAGTTCTGTTGTCTACCAAGGAATGGTGCGAGGATTCGGGAAAGATATGGTTGAGAAACTCAACGATTTATCAACCAAAGAAACATACCCAGATGCAACATTTTTACTTGATTTACCAGTGGAATTAGGACTACAAAGAAGAGTGGAGTCTGGTAAGATGGATCGCTTGGACATGGAAGGAATGGATTTCCATGTGAAGGTCCGTGACGCCTATTTGGAGTTAGCAAAAGCAGACACACATGATCGTTGGCACATTATTGATGCTTCTCAGTCGCTTGAAGAAGTGCAAGAAGAACTTTGGACAAAGGTAAAGACGGTCCTTGGTATCTAGCAATCACATTGGTAAAATGAGGTCTGTCTATGCATAATCATGAGATTACCCAGATTGGTGAAGATTTTTTTGGCGGTGATGATGCACATGTCCCCGTAGAGCATGCTGTTGGCGAGCACGTTCGTGAGACATTTACTTTTCTGGATGGTGTTTCACCTGAAGAAACATTCAAAGCTTCTCAAGACCATTTGCCAGAAATTTTTTCTGGTTCAGAAAAACGGAAAATCAAAGACTCAGAAGGTCGAGATCTCCTGAAATACTATGGTGAAGATGAGTGCCTGCGTGTCTTAGCTCGGACAGAATATATTGCAATTGAACTCAAAAAAGTCCTCGACGAAACAAATATTCTAGACTCCGGTGGTATTCACCTTGTCTCGGATGAAACGGTTGAAGCAGTGCGAAAGTTAGTGCTCAGACTTACTCCACTTGGTGGGGCAGTTCCTGAAGAAGTGTGGAAAAAATATCCCGAAAGTGTCCGTCAGCGAGAAAGGGACATGGCGAAAAGGTATGGGTATGGTGCAGATGCGCAGATCTATAGTTATCCTGCGTGGGATCAAGTCGCACGATATGAAAACCCAGATACATTCGCTGGCACTCCTCAAGAATTAAACTTCTATCATCGTTTGATTACGCATGTGCTTTTTACGCCAATTTTTGTTGAGGAAATGGTACTTCCCCTTAATAAGCGAATTGAGCTTGCTAATCGGAATGGTGAGGAACTACCACCGAAAGTTTTTGGTTACTTGAAGCAAGAAGATGGCAACTATCGAACGATTGATGTGAATCGAATGAAGGTACGCATGCTGCTGCATGATATCGGACGGTGGGCGACTCACCATCAGTATCTGCACGAGAGTATGCCAGATTTGATTGCCCATTTTTTAGGAATTGAACCACCGCTGATTCAGTTCGAGTTTGATCATGAATTTAGATATTTTTCTGAGAATGATGCTGAAGAGGTTGATGCGCAAGTAGATCCCGATACTATTTCCACAAAAGAAACGGTAATACAGTTGTCAGAGGATTCACTGCTACATCCAAATAATATTCCCATTGAAGAATCTACGTTTCATTTGATAGATTTTGCAGCAAAACGAGCAAAAGAAGATGATTTGAAATCCTCAGAGATTAGAAGTTTAGACCAACTGGTTGAACATGCAATTGTGAGAGCAGCTGGATATAATGGTGCGCTCAAGGCGTTTTTAGAATCGCCCGAGTCAAAGTCAGCTAATATTGAAGTCAAAATTGCCAAAGCATTTGAGGAACTAAAAAACTCAAAGGACCCTCGGATGGCACAATTTTGTAAACGCGAAATTCAATTCTTACGAGCAATTTTGCCATTCTTTGGGAGATGTGCAAAACCAGATGATGGTCAGGCTGCTATACCAGGATTATTAGGTCCAGTTGGTGTGAATCTCGATGAGATTCTTGATAAAGGACAAATTGAGTTTGAAAAAGCACTCGATACCTTTGAGTTGTATGCATACAATAAAGAAGGTGAAGTGCCAGAGACGCCACGCCGGTCACCAGGACAATATCTCAAAGATACCTTAGTTGGTAGTAAAGTTGTAGGTCGTGTTTTGGGAGGTATGGCGTTCGATTCGGCTCGAAACAAAGCGGCAAGCCTGAAGGATCGTGTTGCAGCCCAGAAAAGCAAACTTTCATTATTAAAAAAATGGATTGGTTCTAGGCGAACATAATTTTTCCTTGTAGGATGTGAAGATCGAACGCAAGCAAACAAAGAATATCTATGAGTGGCATGAAACTTCCTCGAGCAGTCAGTGATTTAGTTACCAGTTTTGAGAAACTACCTGGTGTGGGTCCAAAATCGGCACAAAGGTTAGTTTTTTATTTGTTACATAATCCAGATCATGAACTAGAAACCTTTGCTGCCAACTTGCTGAAGCTTAAAAAAAATACGATTCTCTGTGAAATTTGCCACAACGTAAGTGAGTCAAATCCCTGTCCGGTGTGCGCGGATCATTCACGTGATGACACACTTCTTTGCGTGGTTGAGCAACCTCTTGATGTCTTAGCAATTGAACGGTCTGGGGCTTTTAATGGCCGATACCATGTATTGCATGGCGTTATTGCTCCCTTAAGCAACATTGGTCCGGATCAACTGTATTTACATGATATTTCTAAACGTCTTGAATTTGTTGAAGAAGTTGTTTTAGCAACGAATCCAACCATGGAGGGTGAGGCCACAGCACTCTACATTACTGAATATTTGCAACAACAGGGTAAACTTGGCGCTGAGGGCACATCAATTAGTCGTATTGGTCACGGATTACCGATTGGTGCCGACATTGAGTATGCTGATGGTATGACGCTTACTCGAGCACTTGAAGGCAGACGCAAACTCTAATATTTTCTCTATATAAATGGAACAAAGTAGCTCACTCTTTTGACGTCTTTGGGTCTAGTATGATTTCTTGACATTTTGGTTTTATTCGGTAGTATTAAAGGTAGATGACGCAAGTCAAATTACATAGTTTTCAAACCGCAATTCCTCTTAGAGGAAGGGCGGTTTTTTGTAATTTGGCTTGTTCAAGTAACAATCTCACTTTGTGAGATGGAAAGGGGCACCTATGACAGTCATTGTCGAGTCCAAACGCATGAAAGTAACGAAAGCACTTCGTTCCTTTATCGAAAAACAAACTCGCAAAATTGTCAAACTGAACAAGAATGCCAAAAATGTTCGTGTTCACCTCGAGACAATTGAGAAAAAGTCTAACGACCCACTCTCAAACGTAGTTACCTTTTTAGTTGAAATTCCGGGAAGGAACATTGTTATTAAAAAACATGCAGTCAATATGTACGATGCAATTGTTGCTGCTACCGAAAGCGCAGCGCGTCAGCTGCGCAAGCGATATGAAAAGAGAAAGACTGTGCAGAGACACAGAAGAAATGAAGTTTTAGACGTACTAGAAGTTGAAGCAGTTGAGCCGATTATGTAGTCTCGACCTTGATTTCTATAGTGTATCTAGAGTATCTTGAAGGTAGGACGTTTCCATCGTCCTTCCTTTGTATGAATAAGTAGAAAGCAGAAAATGACAGACGATACCCAACAACCAACAGCAGCACCAGCTGCCGATGATAAAAACCCGCTAGATATTCTGGAAGAACTTCTTAAAGATTCTGGGGGTGGTGGAGCAGCAGGTGGAAGTAAGCCGGCGGCAGAGCCTTCAAAACCAGGTGAACTAACCGAAGAGGAACTCGCTCAAAAGCGTGCAGAGTTTGAAGAAATCAAAGCTGAACAAAATATCGAAGATGCAGAGCAATTGGTCAAGCAAAAAGAGTTGTTAAAGACACTTACACAAACCCCTGCCTACCAAGCAAGAGTGCAGCAAGAAGAAGAAAAGGTAGTAGAAACAAAAACGGCTGAAGAGGCGTCAGCAGGTTTTGAGATTACTCAGCTTGATCACGACAAAATTTAATTAATAGAAGAGAGAGCAATAATGCCCGGTGGACCGAAACCCAGTGGAACTCAAATGCGCCCAAGTGGTGGTTTTAATGCTAGCCCGGGCGGAATGTCCGAGCACATGGATGAAGCTGCAATGCAGCAAGCAGCATCTCAAAAGGCAACTTCTCAACAAGCATCTCAAATTTCACCACAGCAGATGGCGCAGGCCGCTGCTCAGAAACAGGCAACCCAACAACCGAGGGAAATGGGAACGATTGGTGATGAAGTAAAACGCATGGGGGGTGATCTTCTTAAAGAAATGAAAGCGTTATTTAGTTTTGCCACGTTGTTTGGTATTGAACCTTCAACGCTTAGTCCTGAAGAAAAGGAAAAACTTAAAATTATTCATCAGAATTACCAAAAACTCGACCAGGAGCAGCAGGCATACGCTCGTCAAAAATATCAAGAAGAGCAGCAACGTAAAAAAATGCTCGAACAAGAAGCAGCTCAACGCAAACAGCAAGAAGAGGCTGCCCAAAGCCAGGTTATTATGCCTTCAAGTCCTCAAAAAGGAGCAAAACAAGGCGGCAGTCAAAAACAGCAAACGACCCAGCGACTTCAAGATAAACGCAAGACTTTAGGTGGGCCTGGGGATATTAATTAAGCAGAGAGATGTTATACTTTCACTATGAAGAAGCATCTCACATCACTCAATTGTTGTTGTACAACTAAGTAAAAAATACTTGGAGTGTGTGAACGTGCAAACCGACTCCAAGTCGGTTTTTTTATATCTTGAAGTACAGAGCCAAAGTGCTCTATAACAAAGACAACGCACGAAAGATAGGACAAGCATGAAATTTCATTTATACAATACCATGAGCAGAAAAATAGAGGAGTTTGAACCATTTTCATCTCCAACTGTGGGATTGTATGCGTGTGGACTCACGGTCTACGATTTCACTCATTTAGGTCATCTGCGAAAGTACACTATGGATGATGTGCTGATTAGAGCGCTTCAGTACTTTGGCTACAGTGTGCAGTTTGTTCAGAATGTTACCGATGTTGGCCATTTAGCGTCTGATGCCGATAGTGGTGAAGATAAACTTGAAAAAGGTGCTAAAAAATACGGCCAAACAGTGTATGACGTTGCTCTAAAGTTCGAGAAGTATTTCTTCGAGAGCATGGACGCAATGGGAAATCTGCGACCAACGGTAAGCTGCCGTGCAACTGAACATATTAGGGAACAACTTGATATGGTGCTTGAGCTTGAAAAAAAAGGCTATACGTATGTAATTGAAGGTGATGGGGTGTATTTCGATACGTCAAAACTTGATGATTACGGCAAATTGGCCCGCTTAGATCTTGAAAAATTAAAAGAAGGTGCTCGTCTGGGCATTGTGGAGGGGAAGCGAAATCCTACGGATTTCGCCCTCTGGAAATTCGAACGCGAAGGCGAAAATCGCGCCATGGTATGGCCAAGTCCTTGGAGCAAGCGCAGTTTCCCTGGCTGGCACATTGAATGTAGTGCGATGAGCATGAAGTATTTGGGAAATCAGATTGATATTCATACCGGTGGCATAGATCACATTCCAGTCCATCACACTAATGAAATTGCACAAGCTGAAGCTGTGACCGGAGAAAAACCATTCGTAAAATACTGGGTGCATCATAATTTCTTGCGAGTTGATAACGAAAAAATGAGTAAATCCCTCGGGAATTTCTTTACTATTGATGATGTGACTCAGCGAGGCTTTCATCCTAAGGCGATGCGTTTACTTTTCCTCGGATCTCACTATCGTAGTGAGTTGAATTTCACTTGGGAAGCTCTTGCAGGAGCACAAAAAGCCTTCGAGCGATTGGTTCACCAAACAACAGAACTCTTTGCAGCTGGGTCTGCGGACGTTGCAGTATCAGAACAAGCAACTAAGTTGAAAGATCGTTTCGAAGCAGCAATTGCCGATGATCTTAATACCTCAGAAGCTGTGGCAGTACTTTGGGAAGTCTTGAAGTCGACACTCCCAGATTCTCAGAAAGTGCAGTTACTTAAACGTATCGATTCTGTTTTAGGGTTTAATTTTGAAGCACTTTCCAGTGAGGGACTCGGTGCAAGTGTGCTTGCAGTAGAAGATCTTCCAGAAAATATTCGGGGACTTGTGGCAGAACGCAAACGAGCTCGTGAAGAAAAAAACTGGGCCGAGTCGGATAGACTTCGTGATGTATTACAAGCTCAAGGCTATTTAGTTGAGGATACTTCAACAGGCCAAGAGGTGAAGAAAGCGACTGCTTAACTAAGTTCTTTGTGTTTTGCTACCACAGAGTTCGCATGAAACCAAGATTGCGGCGTGCCACAATCAAGGTACTCACTTTGTGGAGTATAAATGGTTACCGGTGAAATTTCTGCTAGGGCGGTGGCTGTGTCAGTAATGTAGAGTTCACCAGATTCAGAATTAATAGTCTGAGTTTCAAGTAGTTCAAAAACTTTAGGGGTAAAAATATATTTGCTAATGTTGGCTAAATTTGATGGAGCAGTCCCAGGAGCAGGTTTTTCAACCAGTGCATCTAAGTAGGGAAGACCTTTTTCGGTGTGCATTTTGGCAATACCGTATTTGTAGAGATCTTCTTCAGGTCGTTCCAAACAGGTAACTAAGCCAGTTGCTGCATTTGCAGCGTGAGCTTCTTTAAAGTGGGCTATCATAAGGTTAGCTTCACTAAATTTTTCGCCGTTATACAAGAAATCGTCTCCCATAAGTACTAGAAAGGCATCTTCATCAATCAAGTGATTTTTTGCAACTTTAAGTGGAACGGCTGTTCCATAGCCTTGGTCAGGTTGTTGAACTACAAAAGTAATAGTGGCTTTCTGATGCAATCTTTCAATAGTCTTAACTGCAGCATGCTTTCCTAGCCGGTTGAGTTCGGCTTCAATCCCAGGATTTTGAGTGTAGTAATCCTGAATTTGAGTACTGCGGTGATTAACAACAATAACAAATTCTGTGATGCCACCATGAATACAGTCGTCAATTAAGTAGTCGATAACAGGTTTGTTGTAGACTGGCAGCATTTCTTTTTCAAGAGTTTTTGTGATTGGGAGGAATCGTGTACCGAGTCCAGCTGCGGTGATGAGGGCTTTCTTGATTTGCATATGAGTATTATACGACATGCACATTTTTTTATTGAAGGCAGATCTGATCATATGCTTATAACGATTAATTGTTCCTGTGGCTTGAAATGAGATGCGGTTCTTGTGATACTACTACCGTATGCCAAAACGAAAACTGTTTATTCCAAAGCACGACAAAGTATTTCTTGGTGTTGCCGCAGCAATAGCAAAGTATTTTGATGTTGATGTGACCATTATTAGAATTGTCTGGGTGCTTCTTTTATTGCCTGGTGGACTTCCAGGAATTATTCCTTATTTTGTCTGTTGGTTACTTATTCCAGAAAAAGAGTAGCCCATTAATGCAACATTGTTGCATTATTTATTTACTCGTGATATAGTACCGATATGAAAATTTTTAAGTCATTGCTGTTAACTGCAACAGCCATTTTACTAGGTGGTTGTTCACTGCCCGGTGTTGTTCAACAAAAAAATGATGCTCGTTTTGAGATAGGGGTGAGTATTTTACCGTATCAAGATATTGTGGAGCGGATTGTTGGCGATGATGTTACCGTTTTTAGTATTGTACCTGAAGGGTATAACCCAGAAACCTATGAACCTTCTCCTCAAGAAATGAAGCGATTATCTAGTGCAAAACTTGTTGTGCTTAATGGAAATTTACCGTATGAGCAGAATATTGAGACTGTTTTAAGTGAAAGTGGTCAAGATACTGTTGTTATAAAATTGAATGAAGCACTACAAGAAACAGACTTTTTGCCATTAGGAGAGCATCACCACGACGAAGAGGATGAACATGATGCCACTGATGATCATGATGAAGAACAACCTGATCCTCACACATGGCTTTCACCTCGTCTCATGATTCAACAATTACCAAGTATTGTGATGGCGTTACAGAAGATAGATCCTGATTATACCGATAGGTATGTCCAAAATGCCGTAACAGTGGTTGCAGAACTTGAAAAAGTATCTGCTGATTTGCATGAAATGCTTGATAAACATTGGGGAAGAAGTTTCTTAGTGTACCATCCAGCTTTTGGCTATTTTGCACAGGAGTTTAACCTGACCCAACGCTTTATTGAAATTGAAGGTAAAGAACCATCTGCTACTCAAATCAAAGATAGTTTGCAGCTGGTTGCGTCTGAGCAGATTTCTGCAATCTATTTAGAAAAGCAATTTTCCACAAGAACAGCCGAGTCATTGGCTCAGGAATTACAGGTACCAATTGAGTATGTAAATCCATTATCAAGTGATTACTTTGGCACGCTCCAGGAATTTGCAATGCACTTAGCTGAAGGATTTTCTAACTCAGAAAAGTAAAAAAAAGTATGACAGCAATAACAGTCACAAACCTTTCTGTCCGCTATCCAACCGAGAATTCCTATGCAATTGAGCATGTTTCTTTCTCGATGAAAAAGGGGACTGTTGGTGTATTGCTCGGTCCAAATGGATCAGGAAAGTCAACCGTTATTAAAGCACTGCTAGGACTTGTTGAGTACGAAGGAACAGTGAGTATTGTGGGCAAACATCGGAAGAATACTCATGGTCATATTGGTTATGTTCCCCAACGATATCCTATTGATCGATCAATACCCATTACGCTTCATGAGTTTTTAGAACTTGGATTGCTTAATTGTGATCACTCTTCAAAAGAAAAAGAAAAAATGATTTTAAGTGTTCTTAAAAAGGTAGATTTAATTGATAAAAAGAACGAACGAATCGCAGACATTTCTGGTGGACAAGTACAACGACTATTACTGGCCCGCGCTCTGGTGCATGAACCAGAAATTCTGATGCTCGATGAACCTGAAGCAGGAGTTGACGTTGAAGGCGAGCGAATTTTTTATGAACTACTGACTAAATTAGCCAAAGAGGACAATGTAACAGTACTCTTAGCTTCACACGAAATAGCGTTGGTTCGCCAATTTGCAGATACTGTTTTTTGTATCAAAAAAAACGTAGTATGTGCGGGGAAACCGGAACAAGTGTTAACGGCTGAAGTTTTTAAGCAACTCTATGGTGAAGGAATACAATTATTTGGACACGCACATCACACGTAACTGTGTGGACAGATACACAATACACTATGCTACAAGATTTTACTGAGCTCCTAGCTTATACTTTTTTTCAGAGAGCACTGATAGCAGGTTTGCTTTTGGCAATTTTGGCAGGAATAGTTGGAGTATTTACGCTGATTAGAAAAGCATCTTTTTTTGGTGATGCTGTTGCGCATTCTGCATTGGCTGGTGTGGCCATTGGACTTTTTTTTGCAATTGACCCACTTATTTCAGCTGCTATTTACGCAGTACTTATTTCATTGTTTCTACCTTGGTTCAGAAAACAGACTGGATTTTCATTTGATTCACTTTTAGCATTGCTTTTGCCAGTTTCGATGGGTATTGGGGTGATCGCTTTTTCACTGTTACCAGGGTATCAGCCTAATTTATTAAGTTTTTTGTTTGGAAATTTGCTAGCGGTAACTTCTTCTGATCTTATTTTTTTGGGAGTACTTTTTATATCTGTGAGCATCTTGCTGCCATTTATTGCTAAGAAACTTCTGTTGGTTTCTCTTGATGAAGATCAGGCTCGATTGCTAGGAATTAACATTCCATTGCATGAAATGATCTATCATTTTATTTTGGCACTTACTGTGGTTTCAGGTGTACGTCTTGTTGGAGTGGTGCTTATAAATGCATTTTTAGTAATACCTCCACTAGTAGTGAGTTTACATGCCAAGTCGATAAAACAACTATTTATCTATTCACCAATCATTGCGCTAGTTTCAGTAGTGGGTGGTATTGGTTTGTCCATTGGACTCGATTTACCCACTGGTGCGGTGATAGCCGTTTTTGCTGGGTTTTTATTTTTGCTCAGTGTCGTACTTAAAAAAGTGAAAGAGCAGATTGCGGTTCTACTATGAAAAAAAGAAATCTTCGAGAAATATTGATTCAACTATTAGAGAAGAAACATTTTCTTACTGCTCCAGAAATTCTCGAATTCCTTGCAAAAAAAGGTACAATGGTAAATAAAACCAGCGTGTATCGAAATCTTGAAAAGATGCTGACAGAAAACCAAGTGTGCCGTCATTCTTTTGGTAGCGATAAAGTATATTATGAACTGCGCAGCTTGGAAAATGAACATCATGACCATTTTGTCTGCGAGTCTTGTAAAAAAATTGACCACCTTGAGTGTATGATAGACAGAAGTAAGCTGCCAGAAGGGTATACACTTAAGCATCACCATGTCACTCTTTTTGGTATATGTGATGCTTGTTCACGAAATGCTACACACTAAATTAGCTTCTAGCGAACCTAAAAAATGGCTACTCCTAGCAGTCATCATTACCGCTATTGCGCTCACAATTAATTCCGCATACACAAGTAATCAAGAACTGGTCACACCTGATCCAGAAGAAATTTTTCAGGAAGTTGAACCTGCTGTAGCAGTACCCCCCCAAGAAGTTCCTAAGTCTCAAGAAGTTACGCTCGTTTTTGGTGGTGATTTGCAGTTTGATAGGTTTATTCGTCAGCGCGCAGCGGTGATGGGTGGGTATGACAAACTTTTTGAGGGCTTTGAGACGCTTTCACAGTCAGCTGATGGCTTTGTTGCAAACCTAGAAGGTCCCATTACCGATTTTGACTCAATCAGTTCTGGCTCTGCAGTTGGTAGTAGTAATAACTATATTTTTACCTTTAGTCCCGAAGTTGTACCTGTACTTAAAGATTTAGGGTTTGTGTTACTCAATCTTGGAAATAACCACATTCTTAATTTTGGAGCAGAAGGTTTGGCTCAGACGCGAGCTACACTTAATCAAGCTGGTCTGGCTCACTGGGGAAGTGTGGGTGGCGATTCTTGGCTGGATGATTCATTTGTTGAATATGAAAAGAATGGTATGAAGTTCTTGTTTGTAAACTACAATCAGTTTCTATGGGGTGACGTTGATGAGTTACTTGCTGAACTTACTCGAAGAAAAGCTGCTTTGCAGCCAGATTTTGTTGTGGTCTATACCCATTGGGGTACTGAGTACCAACCCATTGCCAGCGAGTACTACAGGGCATTAGCTGGTCAGTTTGTTGCAGCTGGGGCAGATATTATCATTGGTTCGCACCCACATGTAGTGCAACAGCATGAGAGTATTAATGGGGTACCTGTGTACTATTCTTTAGGAAATTTTGTGTTTGATCAGTACTTTGAAGAGAACGTGAGACGCGGTTTATTACTGAAGGTTACCTTTAAAAAGGGCAGTCCGATTACAATTGAAGAGCAGCCCATATACCTTGAAGGAACGGGTAAAACCGTTCTAATTTCACCCAAATAACGCTTTTTTACGGAGCAATTTAGGACCAATTTCCTCGAGAGATGCTATTTTAGGGGCCAATAAGTGTTGACAAGCTTATAATAATAGGTTATAATAGCTATTAGTTGTTCAGTTCAGCGTGGCTTTTAAGTCGCAACTGCACTAAACACGATCGTTAAAAGTTTTAGATACAACACACATCCAAAGTTAGGAAGTGTGACTGTCGCTCTGAGTAGATACTGAATGTCTATTCGGAGCGATAGTCACCATAAGTGTGGCTTTCGCCTTGTCGCCCCGTTGAGGGGCATGCCAGGCGCCCTGCAAGCGCCTTTGTGGCTCTACTTGGGAGATTAGCCAGCTTGAGTCAAACTCCCTAACCAAGTTAGACAATAAAGGCCCAAAGATGGTCGTGAGTCTAACTTCTTTGAGCCGGTTTGCGCAAACCGGCACACACATGGGCACGCATGAGAGCGGCCCACTGGTCTCGCATCGCGGAGCGAGACAGAGGAGTTTTGGATGTTGTGGAGTGCTACGCGAGCACCCAACATCTAAAACTCCATAACACCCAATGAGGGGGTCCAAGGTTCAATCCTTGGCCCCCTCTTTCTCTTTTAATCTCCATTTTGGAGATTTTTTTATGTCATTTTATACTTAACTTGACTAATCCCATAATATATGTTATACTATCTGTCTTATTGGAAGTAATTCCAATTGCACATTTACTACTTTTGGTCAGTCACGTGAGTGAGTGGCCAATTCGGATCATGTACAACTCTAAGTATGTGGTCCGAATTGGCTGCTTGCTATCGTATTCTGGATTTACAACCCAGAATTGGTAGAGCCCGCAAGCAACACCATCCCGAATCTAGAGTGGATGGAAAAAGTGAAGAGGGCAGTGACTAGAATTCAGTATTCTTCTTTCAAGCTGAAAGAGCAGCAGGTACACTGCAGCAATACTGAATGGCCGAAATGAGTACCAAAGGAGGAAAACGTTTGTTTAAGAAACAGACTGGTGGATTTTTCATTAAAAACACCACTATTGGGTGGAAATAACACCCGCTTATGTTTATAAAAACAAACTAAATATTTTCTTTGCGCGAAAAAACAAGCCCGATCAGATGTCACCTAGGTGACACGGGGCTAAACAATGCGCACAACTGGGCCCTACGGGGCCCATTTTTTTTGGCTTTTTCTTGAGTGAAGGAGGTGGTAAACTATGTCGTATATGTTTACGATTTCACCAACCCAACGCAAAGCAATTCAAATCCTTAGTTATTATGTATTGCCAATCTTACTGGCTGTTTCAGCAGTAACTTGGGTAACAGATAGCGTTTTTGTTCTTCTGGGGCAAGCAGCACTTTTAGCTGTGACAGCAAATCTCTTTATTAAGCCAGTTTCAGTTATTTATCCTCATCCATTATTTGCGCTAGCGCTGACTTTTAGAAGAGAGTTGGGAGTTGCCAGTTTTTGGATGTACCTTTTTCATGCTATGGGAATGTTTTTGGGTCGAGGTTTGTCGCTTGATATGGTCTACAACCCTCAAGGCTTCATAATTTGGGGAGCGGTTGCCAGTATGGGCATGTGGATCTTGGGCTTAACATCAAATAATTTATCACAAAGACTTTTAAAGCGAAATTGGAAAAAAGTTCAGATGGTTGCGTATGCAGTTTTGCCAATTGCAAGTTTCCATGCATCAAAAGCAGAAGGCGAGTACGCAAAATTCATTTTGATTACTGGTTCATTTATTATTTTAAAAACAATACAGTATGTCATCACTCAGAAGCGAATGGTTAAACCAGCCGCATAAAATAATCATTTTTTTTATATCAATACACTGATGATACCTCGATTAAAAGGTAGTATTGCAGCTTGAAAAAAATATCGCCCTATGATATATTATGGGCTTGCTATGCAATCTGCATAGTATTGTGATCTTTAATTTTTTGTTGAGTCCAGGAGAAAAAACATGAAGGTATTAAGACCATTTTGGCCATTTTTGATTCCGTTTTTTGCATTTATATTGACTTCCTGTGGGACAGGAAGCTCAATGCCAGTTCTGGGTGATGCAGGAACGCTGGCGCTCCCGCCAAGTACGAGTTTCGTGATGCCAAACATCACGATACCGGCAAGTATTCCGTATTTTCCAACCTTTGTTACAATGCCTTTGCCTGCAGATTTTTCTGAGCAGGTGATGCGTATTTCAGAAGGCGAATCTACAACACTGACTGCTGACTACGATCAGGCAGGAACGACGACTGGGGATCCTAACCAGGATCCGAATGACCCATGCTCAAACAAGCCTGGGTATCCGCCGAATGCACGGTCAACAGTCCATCATGACGCTGCCGATAATACCATCACCCGTACGGTCTACACGGCCGACGGACAGAAGATTGGTTTTATTCAGTCAGCGTTGATGAATGTCAACGGACAGGAGACGGTTATCCATTGGATGCAAGTTGAATCGGCCTTTCAAGGCCGGGGAATTGCAACCCACTTAATTGAGAACTCTATCACAGACTTTGCAAGGTTCTACCCTGACAAAGCACAAACTTTGATAACCTTTGCAGACAAAAACGCATTAGGTTACAAGTGCTTTTGGTCGCGGAATGCTCAGCATGGTACGTTAAATGATAATGGGGAACAACTTCCTTATACGAAGTACAACCCAAATCAGACGTACTACCAATCCCCACCGGCTCCAGGAGCAGGGGAATTTCAAATTCCCCCAGCTAACACCTGGGTGGTTCCCGTCATGCCACAGCCAGAGAATTCAACTGGACCCAGAACTTAACTAATTTATCCGTCACGAGTTACCTAGTACATTACGCGCTTTTGTAACTTTTCTATATAGTAGGCCGAGAACACATCTGTTCCCGGCCTCTTTTTTTGTATATACTGCTAAGTAGTACTACATACTAGAAATATCTATGTCATTCAATGAGTTCTACGGAGTAATGAATGCTTCTGAATTTGAGCAGTCTGAAACTATTCAACCGCAAATAACAACCGAAATTCAGCGAGCGCTTGACGCTTTTCCGGAGTGTGAATTGACTCCTAAACTAATCTCCGATTTTGCTGACATAACTAACATTTTTTTGAATCATTCAAATAATCAAGAAGAGTTGCTACATTTTTTTGAACTGCTTGCGCAACTTGAACAAAAAAGCATCACCTTAGATACACCTGAACAAATGCGATTATTACCCGAAGTATATTTGAAGTTCTATGAACAACTTCAAACTGAAGCAAGTACTCCACAAAAGATAGAAGTTAGCAACTCTGCTGCGGCAACGTTTTGTGTGTTGATGGCACTTTCTCATAGAGGACTACTTCAAAAGATGAGTCCTGAACAAGATTTGAATATAACGAGTCAAATACCAATAGCACGATTTAATTTTCAAGTGCTTAGACCACTATTTGCAGCAAAGCGAACTTAATTTGAGCTTCTCAAGGCTTTTTTAGGTGCAAGATGGTAGAATACTCCTCATATGTCACTTTCAGCAGGAATCGTTGGTTTACCAAATGTGGGCAAGTCCACACTTTTTAATGCGCTTTTAAAGCGCCAAGTTGCACTGGCCGCAAATTATCCGTTTGCAACCATCGATCCAAACACAGGCGTGGTGCCAGTTCCCGATGAACGTTTAGAGGTTTTAGCCAAGCACGTTGGTACAACAATTATAAAACCGGCCACAGTCGAGTTTGTTGACATTGCTGGCCTGGTAAAAGGTGCTTCACAAGGTGAAGGCCTGGGCAACAAATTTTTAGCCAATATTCGCGAAGTTGACCTCATTTGCCATGTAGTGCGCGGATTTACCGACGACTCTATTTTGCGTGAGGGCAGTGTTGATCCACTTTCAGACAAAGAAATTATCGAAACCGAATTACTGTTAGCAGATTTGGCTACACTCGAAAAGCAGCGTCCTCCGAAAGCTTCAAAAGATAAAGATTTGCTCTTTAGATGGGACGTTATCGAAGCCATGCTAACAGCAGCCCGAGAGGGAATTCCTGTAGCTACCGTGCTCGACACTCCAGAAAAACAAAAAGTAGGACGAGAACTAGGTTTGCTTACTGCCAAGAAAAGTATTTACGTGATTAACGTCGACGAAAGTGTGGTGGGCAATCAGGATGCTGAAATAACTAAATACGCCGATATGCTTGAAGTGCACGCCGATCAGGTGGTGATAGTTTCTGCAAAAATTGAAGCAGAAGTTGCCACACTTGCTCAGGAAGACGCAGCACTCTTTTTAGAAGAGCTGGGACTTAAGACCAGTGGACTGGAACGACTTATTTCCAGAGCGTTTACTCAGCTAGGATTGCAAACCTACTTAACAGCAGGAGAGCTCGAAGTTCGAGCTTGGACTATTCATCAAGGCATGACTGCTCCAGAAGCTGCAGGCGTGATTCACACCGATTTTCAGAAAAAATTTATTAAGGCTAAAGTTATCTCATACGCAGATTTCCTTGAATTTGGCGGCTGGAAGGGCACCAAAGAAAAAGGAAAACAGCGCCTCGAGGGCAAAGACTACGTGATGCAGCCGGATGATGTGGTTGAGTTTATGGTTGGGGCGTAATACCTAAGATTCTTTTTTTGAGTTTGTATGGTATAATTTCCTCTAGTATAAAATCGTTTTGCTTATTTTGCTTACTGGTGCACAACCAACGCAAAATGCCAACAGCCTTAAGGCAAAACAGAAAGGGGCACAATGAAGATTCTTAAGGAAAAAAGAGTTCGTTCGTACGAACTTACTTTCTTAGTTCCAGCATCCCTCACAACCGTCGATATCGCCGCAGCAAACACTGCCGTATTGGCTCTTATTAAGAAACACGGTCTCACCATTACCGACCAAGAAGATTGGGGTAAGAAAGAGCTCGCGTATCCTATCCGTTTTAGCGGAAAGAATGAGAGAGAAGCTATCTACACACACTTAGTGTTAGAGGCAGATGCTGCAACAGTTCAAGCTTTTGAACAAGCAATGTACCTTCAACCAAATGTCATCCGACATCTTTTAGTTCAAGCTGAAGATGCTGGTACACCAGTTGAAGATATCAAATCTGGAAGAGAAGCATAAAGTAAAAAGTTTCGCACTTTCTCTTCGGCTACTTTTGTCAGGCCGAGTAGAAAGAACTCACTTTTTATTTGAAGGAAAGTTAATACAGTAATTAAATAGAAAAAGAACGGTATAGCAGCACAAAAAACTACCTCTTTCGTTCTCTACAGTTTATGTAAGAATGGGAAGTATAGTAAAGAGTATGTACAACCCAGAAAGAAAGGAAGAAAATGTCAGTTCGCTCATTAAACAAAGTACAATTAATCGGTAATTTAACTCGAGATCCAAATCTTCGTTATACACCAAATAATACTTCAGTTTGTTCATTTGGGATTGCAACCAATCGCACATGGACTCCAACAGAAGGTGGTGATAAGCAGGAAAGAGTTGAATACCACAACATTGTAGCTTGGTCTAAACTAGCCGATATCTGCGGTCAATTACTTCACAAAGGCGATAAAGTCTATGTTGAAGGAAGATTGCAAACCAGAGATTGGAAAGGCGAAGACGGCCAAGAGCGTAAAACTACCGAGGTAGTGATCGATAACATGATCTTACTTAGATCTACTAGCGGTGCTGGTGGATATGAAGGTGGCAGCGAAGACTCAGCACTTTCAGCAATGCCTGAAGAAGTGTCTGAAGCAGAAGATGTCGCTGATGATGTCCCGTTCTAGACTCTAGAAAGGAAGTGACAATACAATAAAATGTATATAGTCACAGAAAAAATATGAAAAAGAAAAAAATCAAGAGACTAAGAAGAAAACCAATGCAGATTGAAAAGTCTGTAACATTTTCTTACAAAAATGTCGCTGTAATCAAGAAGTTTGTAACTGAACAGGGTTCAATTCTTTCTCGTGAAGAATCTGGTCTTACTCAGAAGCAACAACGAAGATTAGCAACAGCAATCAAGAGAGCTCGTCATTTAGCACTCTTGCCATTTACACAAGTTTTATAACATGCATTGGTTGCACACATTTCCCGCCTACTATCGTCAGGTCGGGAAACGTGTGCAACAATGTAAATCAGCAATCCCCCAAAAATAATATTTTCTTGTTCACTGGACTGAGTATGTCGTGTCTGTGGTGTATGTGATGTGAGTACACGCAACACTATTTGGTAAATATTCTTGACCTGACGATAGTAGGCAAGAATATTTACCAAATAGTGTTGAATATTGTAGGTTTTTTGACCGGCAATAAATGCTACAATAAGTCGTCCTATGTCTAAACAAATCAAGATCAGCTCCCTTAGTAATGTCATTATGGCTGTAGCCTTAGTGCTTGCTGGCTCACTCATAGAGTATCGTTTTCATTCATTGGAAATGATCTCGAAGAATGCAGCTTCAAGTGTCACTTCGAATGATGCCACTGCCGAACAACTTTCAAAATTAATCGACACAGATGCGCCAATAGACAAGTCTGATGTAGATTTTGGTATTTTTTGGGAAGTTTGGAAACTTCTTGAAAGAGATTATATAGACCAAGATAAGTTGGATGCCGATAAAATGGTGCATGGTGCTATTTCTGGCATGACTGCAAGTATTGGTGATCCGTACACAATGTACTTACCGCCCGAACTCAACGAACGCAGTGCTGCTGATCTAGCAGGCTCATTTTATGGTGTCGGAATTGAACTTGGTTACGTAGATGGTATTTTAGCTGCAATCGCGCCACTTTCTGGCACTCCAGCTGATAAAGCCGGGGTTCGTGCCGGTGATCTTATTATTAATGTAAAAGACGAAGCTAAGGGATTTGATGAATCAACAGAAGGTTGGTCTCTTAATAAAGCAGTCGAAAACATTAGAGGGCCAAAGGATACTCCAGTTATTTTAACCATAGTAAGAGAAGGTGAAACAGAGCCATTAGAAGTAACTATTTATCGAGGTGAAATCATTGTAAAAAGTGTAGAAGTTGACTTTGTAGAAAATACAGGCAAACGAGTTGCTCACATAAAACTCAGCCGATTTGGTGAGAGAACTAATGCCGAGTGGGATGAAGTTGTAACAGAAATTGTTGCTCAAAAAGATTCAATTGACGGTGTCGTGCTCGATATGCGCAACAACCCTGGCGGTTTCTTTAATGATGCAATTTATATTGCAAGTGAGTTTATAAAGTCTGGTGTGATTGTTTCACAAAAAGATGTACTACAACAGCAAGACTACCAAGCACAAGGCAAAGGTCGATTAGTTGGCATGCCGGTTGAAGTGCTAGTTAATAAAGGTAGTGCTTCTGCTTCAGAAATTGTAGCCGGCGCATTACGCGATCAATTACAGGCTAAACTAGTTGGACAAAAGACATTCGGAAAGGGCACTGTCCAAGACAGACGTGAGCTTTCTAATGGAGGTGGCATTCACATTACTATCGCACGTTGGTTACTGCCAAGTGGTGAGTGGATTCACGAGAATGGCATTCCTGTTGATGTTGAAGTAGAACAGGATTACGACACCGAGGCTGATGAGCAGTTGCTTAAGGCGATTGAGGTTTTATAGTTCTGAACATTGAAAATTGACGTAAAAAAGCCAGCGAATGCTGGCTTTTCTTTTTTCTTGATTATTCTTGTTCACCCCAAAGGGCACTTCCGCCTTTGGAGAGGTTTTGCTTGTGGTTTAGCATTCGGGTAATTTCAAGCCATTCGGAGTATTTTGTGTCCCCCGACATGATCATTTTACCCACTATGGCTGGCAAGTCATCTTGCAACGCTGCATCTACTTCTTCCTCAGTTTGCATGCGCATGTTTAGCGCATGACCAATTAGTACATATGTTTGCCATTTGAGGAATTCGGCAGACTTTGTTTCAGTTCCATATAGCAAACAGTTTCCTGCCAGTACATGGGCCCTCTGTTCATCACCTTCTTCAAAAAACCTTTGACCCCGTTCCATTGCTTCTGTTAAGTTATCGGGGGTGGCCATAAAAAAATTGTTCATTTTATCCCTTTTCCCAGGCAAAAAGAATTAGCTGGCGTACAAGATGGTACCAGCACCGGGGAAAGAGCAGTCACTCATTTTATGAGAGGCGGCTGTTTCCCTGGTGCTGGACATTAATCAAGATGTTAAGGTAGTGTTTAGTTTGAGGGTATTCCTCAAGTAAACATGGTATATTGTATCCTATAACACGCAATATTGCAAGAATAAGAATTGTTATTGATCTTATTAACAGAATAATATGTGAATGTGTGCTCTATAAGCAAAAAGACCCCGTTTATAGGGGCCTTTTTAATGTTATGTGTTTCTGCGCTCGTTAAACACTTTTGTATAGTGTTCACGAGCATTGGTTTCGTCATTCACCATGGCCTGCGCCATGAGAATGATTTGCAACTGGATTTCCATCTCTGCTGAGATACGTACCTCACCCTTGCTAAGTGGGCCTGTCTGAATATTACTTTTGCAAGAGTTCTCCAAAATTTGCCATCGCCACGCATTTTCTGCGTATAAAAACCCGTAGGCTTTTTTGATGCCCAGCCGTAGCTGGTACATCGAAAATGGCAAGTTAAACATTCCGATTCCTACTAGGAATGTATCAATATTTTCTCGATAGAAGGTTGGCCAGTAGGTATTCCAAGATGAAAACCGTTCGGCCATCAGCGCCAACTGAAAAGAGTATTCCTCAGTTGCGTTTAAGCGAATCTCCCCATCAAGTGGAGGAGGTGGGTATTTGATGAAGTCATCTATCTGCATGCGCAGATAGCGCTCCATTAAGTCTCCATCCTTTTTGAGGAATGTATCAACCCGCAACAAGGTTTTCCTCAACTTGTACCATCGAAATTGTGCCATGCGGTTTCTCCTTTTGGCAAAAATAACTTTCGTATTTTCGGCGAAGATTATTTTGAACGAAACACATTTTAAAGAAAATGCCCTTGAATCAAAGAAAGTCTGATTCAGAGCAATCTTCATTATATCCCATAATGTAATTTTCAGCAAGATTTAAGCTGAAAAATGCAATATACTGAACATATGCAAGAAATAGACACACAACCAACAGCAATTCCTCAGGCTAATTTTCAAGGAGATGTAGTCATTCCCAGAGCAGCAGTAGGACCCAGAGTTGTGTTTGTTTCAGTTGTCACGCTAGTGTTTGGGTTTGTGTTTTTGGGGTTGGGTTTTGCTTCTGGATTTTGGTATAAGACAAATCAAGTTGAAAAAGAAACCTTTGATTATATAGCAGCAGTACCCTCAATTGATAATGTCACTCCCGTAGCTCCAGAAAAGGAGCTGCCAGCACCAAAACTCATTGTAGCCAGCACAGATATCTTTGTGAGTAATGAACTTGGCTTTATTTTAAGTTTGCCAGCAGAGTTTAAGCCTATGAAAATGACTGAAGTTCCAGCTGAGAGGCCAGGTGTTCGATTGGTAACATTTGACTTGCCAGTAAAGGGACTTGAATTTGAAAGTCAACAAATCTTTTCGATTATTCGATATGCAGATGGCGAAGAGCTCGTAATGGGGGGACCACAAGGAACGTTATTAGCTGCTCAGAATGGCTACCGGTACTATTACTATCCTAGTTTAGATATGGGAATTCCTGAGAGTGCTCCAGAATATGCTTCTTACATGGACATGGCTCAGTATGACTTGTTACAAGTCGTTCAAGATGGATTTAAAGTCCAGTAGGAGTTACTTTTCTTCTGAGGCAGTAGTAATTTCTGCTTGCTCTTCCTCATAAAAAGCTCGATGTAAGTCGGTAAGCATGTCGGTTAGGGCACCATCCAAGATAAGTGGCAGATTATGCCAGGATTCTTTGACGCGATGGTCAGTCACACGGTTTTGTGGATAGTTAAAGGTTCTAATTTTTTCTGCCCGTTGGGCACGGCCAATGGCGCTGCGGACTTTTCCGAGGGCTTTTTCGCGCTTTTCTTCTTCAATTTCCCAGAGCTGAGAGCGGAGTAGATCCATAGCAATTTTTCGGTTTTGTTCTTGTTTCTTTTCTTGGCGACACGTTGTCGCAATACCAGATGGTTTATGGATGAGGCGGACAGCACTATTCGTTTTGTTAACACTCTGTCCACCGGCGCCACTTGCGCGCATAAATTGCCACTCGATATCTTCATCTCTAATTTCGATAACGTGGACCGGCACTTCTGGCAACACTGCAATAGATGCTGTGGAGGTGTGAATGCGTCCTTGAGACTCCGTCTCAGGGACACGCTGCACGCGATGCACACCAGATTCATACTTAAAGAGCTCGTAGGCGGTAAAGTATGGCTTTTCTCCGTCTGGTGGAAGGATCTCAGTAGTTTTACCTTTGGCCTTAAAAATAAGGTCATCAATATGTTCAATTTTGAAGTTATGTACTTCTAAGAAACGCACATACATGCGTTTGAGGTCATTTGCCCAAATTTTGGCTTCGTCGCCGCCGGCACCTGGGCGAATTTCGAAGGTACAGTTAATTTTTTCAATGGTGGTAACGTCTTCAGAATTGTCAAAACCTTGCTCGAGCTGGAGGGCAGCGTCTTGCATCTGTTTGAGTTGTGTTTCAATCGTGGTAATCTCAGTGGCGGCCATTTCGGCAAAATCTGGATCTGCAGCAAGTTCCTGAGCATCAGCGAGCTGTGCTTCAAGTTCTTCTATTTGGGCTTGATAGGGATTTTGCATAGATGTACAGCAAGTATACCAGGTTCCATTCTGGGAGCGGAAAGGTATACGAAGAGAAGTTAGCTAAGCGGCTTTTTTATCTGCTTTTTCGGCTTTTTTAAGCTCAATTTGTTGTTGTCTGAGGATGTCTTGATAAGATTTTGTGTCTTCAGGAGTTGCAGCTTCAGTTTTTTTAGAACCTTTTTTTGCAACTTCTGCTTTTACAGCTTCAGCAGCCTGCATTTTCTTAAGGAATTTATCAACACGACCTTGTCTGTCAACGAAACGAACTTCACCAGTGAAGAAAGGATGACACTTACTACAAATGTCTACCTCAAGAGTTGATTGAGTTGAACCGGTTGTAAAAGTATTACCACAAGAACAGGTAACTTGTGCGTCTGAGTGCCAATTTGGATGAATGCCTTTTTTCATAGACAGTTATTTTATCACGAAATAAAAAGTTCTCAACCCCCGGGGTATGAATAGTCATAGTAATTATTTTGAGTAGAGAGTTGGGGGACTGATGGCTCGAGAGGCATTTGGTGCAGAGTGTATGGTAAGATAAGGTTAGTATTCTGAGCAGAAAGGAAACGTATACAGTAACACTGTGAACGAGCGTGTGGCCCAGTGGTTCTCCCCACAGGGATACGAGGAGGAAGGGTAGCTCACTGCAAATGGCAGAAAGCTGCAATCGAACCGCTTTCCAAGTAAAGCGAGAATCTGCGGAAACCTTCTGGTTTGTAGCAAACCAATTAAGAGCTGCTTCAATGTGGTGTTGTAAAACACTTAGGCAAAGAGTAGTTCAGCTATATTTTTTTCAATGTATAAAAAAGCAATTCGGGTGAGAGCTCGCAAGGTTTACTGAACATTTTTTGTGTTCAAGACGTTGTTATAACTCAAACCAAAGAAAGTATGTATGTGTGGAATTTTCGGATATATAGGTACAAAAAAAGATGATGATGCGGCAACTCGAGTTGTGGCAGGATTAGGACGACTTTCATATAGAGGCTATGATTCTTGGGGTGTGGCTGGGGTAGATAGTTCGGGAATTACTGTCACTAAAGACGTGGGTGTAGTGCCTGCGCAGAAGCCAAAAACGGTTGGGCTCTTTTCAGTTGCAGTTGGTCATACACGTTGGGCTACACACGGCGGGGTAACCAAGAATAATGCGCATCCACATTTGGCGTCAGATGGGTCATTTGCTTTAGCCCAAAATGGAATAGTAGAAAACTTCCTCGAGTTGCGCGAGCGGCTTAAAAAAGAGTTTAGCTTCACAACACAGACTGATACTGAAGTAATAGTACGACTTATCGAGAAAAAGAAACAAAAAACTACTGATTTGCACGAAGCAGTCAGGGCTGCATTTATGGAGTTAGAAGGGCGTAATACTGTGATTATTTTAGCTGAAGATAGCACTGTCATTGCTGCCCGTAATGGCTCACCCCTGGTATTGGGCAAGTCAAAATCGGGTAATAGTTACTTTTCATCAGATACTCTGTCTTTTGCAAATGAAGTCGAAACTGTCTTGGTTGTTGAGAACGGTCAGATGGTAGTGTGTGAAGGTCAGACAGTTCAGTTATTTGATATTGCCTCTGGTGACACGGTTGTTCCTAAGTTTGAAGCGCTTACTGTAGTGGCTGAGACAGCAGATAAGGCTGGCTATGACCACTTTATGGTCAAAGAAATTCATGACTCCGCCGATGTGTTAGCACAGGTTGCAGCGCAGGATCCTCTAGCCATGAAGGAGTTAGCCCAGGCAATAGACACAGCCCGCACAGTGTATACATTAGGTTCTGGGACAGCAGGAATTGCAGCGGCACAAATAGCCTTCTATCTAAGAAAATATGCAAAAGTGAATACAATTAGTCTTGTTGGAGCAGAGGCGCAAAGTTACTTTGATCTCTTTGGGCCTGGTGACTTAATTATAGCTCCGTCACAAAGTGGTGAAACAGCTGACGTATTAGAAGTACTAGAACTTGCCCAAACAAAAGGCGTAAAGATCGCAACCTACGTGAACATGTCTGGATCAATGATGACGCGAATGGCGGACTTTCCCTTTATGGCTGGTGCTGGCCCAGAATTTTGTGTGATGTCAACCAAAGTGTTTACTTCCCAGATTGCCTGGGGGTATTTACTGGCAAAAACGGTTGCAGGTGAATTCACTGAAGGTGTTGCTGAGCTTGAGAAAACAAAACATGCCCTCAGAACCTATTTAGCAGATACCAAGACAGAAAAATCATTGAAGAAATTGGCAAAAAAACTCATCCCTGCCTCAAGCATTTTCTTACTAGGAAAGTCACAAAACCTCGAGATGGTTAAGGAAGGCATGGTAAAAATGATCGAGGGCAGTTACAAACATGCCCACGGAATCGCCGCAGGCGATCTAAAACACTATGCGATTACGCTGATGGAAAAAGGTGTGCCGGTGATTGTGGCGGTGAGTAACGATGAAGCGCGCACCGATACCATTTCCGCTGGAATTGAGGTGCAGAGTAGAGGTGCCACCGTTATTGGTATTGGTCAGGGGAAGGTTGATCAGTTCGATGCGTTTGTTGAATTACCTGATACAGGTGAAACAGCTGCACTCATAAACGTAGTTGCGCTGCAACTTCTGGCATATTATATGACAGTATTATTGGGAAATAATGTGGATAAACCAAGAAATATAGCAAAGAGTGTGACGGTGAAGTAGAAATATGGTTTAGAACGGAAAAGCCCCTACACACAGTTAAGGGTAGGGGCTTGTTCACTTATTTATTATTGTAAAGGTACTTCGGCTTTGTTAGCTGAGATTGACATCACTGTCGTTCAGCGTGGTGTAGCACGTGTGACCAATCACGCCATAATCAGCGTGTTTGTAGCCGACCACGTCAACAGAGCCAGGGGTGCTGTCCCAGTTGCAATCGGGGTTGCCGCAGCTGCATGCTTTGGGTTCGGTTACGATGATGTCAACGTTGGCGTCCGCGTCAATCCAGAGGGTCCGCTTTTCTTTGCCGACCTTGTAGGATACGCGGATGTCGTTGCTGATCTGGGCGCCGAATTTGCTGTCGCGGACATAATCCACGGTTACGACATTGCCTTTTACCGGGACATCGCCGAAGCCGGGGATGTGCCAGGTGCCGCGCAACTTGAACTTGTACGTGGTGTATACCGGTTTCATACCTGAGTATGTGGTAACAGCTTTGCCGCCACCCATATTTTGGAGGGAAACGGTTTGACCGTGTCGCAGGTTGAAATAGTGAGTTTCGCTTGTGGCCCAGTTGGACATCAAGGGCGAGTCACTGTAGGTCGCGTATTCTTCAGCGATTTCCATTGCCTGATGCATTTGGCGCACGGCTTCGGCCATTGCTTCGCGGAACATTTCAAACATCTCATCATTACCTTCGGAAAACATTTGTTCGAACATGGGAATCTCCTTTAGCTAAAAGAAAAAATAAAATTTTTTTTGTGTATGCGCAAAAACGCGCAGTGCCAAAGGGGAAACCCTTCACACATGGCAGCTTACCATCCAGATCAGAAAAGAGCTGGACACTAAGCCACCATGAGTGAGTTTTTTACAATAATAAGTTAAAGTGCTGTATAAAAGGTGCTTCGCGCAGTCTACGTAGGTAGGTGGGCAAATGTATCTTTTAAGTTTAAAACACACAGTATCTGTGCGTTTCAGATATGAAGTATAACATACTATAACATTATTGTCAATAGTTATAGGATCGCAATATTTTTCTATATTTGAATTTCAATCAAATCAATTGACAATCTTTTTTATATACGTCATGATTACTAGAGGAAAAGAAACACTATGTTCGAAAATAAGCCATCTACAAAACATGCAAATGAAGAAATAGTTCCAAAAGCTACTGAGCTGGGTATCTCCATCGATGAATTAATAAATATGCCCGAAGAGGATGATGGAACAGTAGCTATTACTGACACGGTATCTGATGATAGTGATGATCATGATTATGAGGAGGGCGATGGAATCTTTCAAGAAGAACTTGATATTACAGGCGGAGAGTCACATCGTTCACAAGAGGCTCGTACACCAGAAGAATTCTTAGATAGAATTAGGGAATATTTACCATATGATCCCAAAGTAATTGAAGAGTTAATGGCAGAAGGATTTTCAGAGCTTGAGGCGATTGCTATTGCTGCAACCACAATGGATGGGGCTGGAGAACAAGCTGGGGGAGTATCATCAAGGCAGACAAATTGTGCATATTTACGTTATGCCGAATCTACGGGGCAATCTCTTGGGCAGCTTGAGGGTAAGGATGCGGCAGCTAACAGAATTCTGAAAGAAATTTTTGGACTTCCTGGTGATTTGCAACTTTCAAACACAGCATTAGATTGGTTGTCAAATGCAGCGCTTGCAGCAGATTCCTATAGAGCAGCAAAAAATAATGAGGGTGTTGTAGCAAAGATTTCTTTGGCAGAACTGGTAGTTAAACAAGCAGATTTACAACCTGATATTGCACTTGCTGAAAGAGTTGTGGCTGATTTGGAACAAGCAAATGTCGATTTTGAAGATATTCTTGAAGTTATGACTATGCATAAGCAACTAGTTCAAGAGTCAGAACATGAAGCACTTTTATTAAAGATGAGAGATAAACAAGCAACTTATCTTGATGTAGCAAACCGAGTGAGAGATGTATTATTACTTGATTACTCTGATAACCAGGCAAAGATTAGATCCATAGAAGAAAAACAACGTCTTGAGGCAGAACGACTTGCTCAAGAAAAAAAGTCTACCAATGGTGAAGAGCATGCTTGAAGAAGACACACGTACATCAGCGCGCTACCTTGCTCCAGCAAAAAGAACTCAAGCTGCTGGTTCAGCTACGTTTCGCTTGCCTGTTACAGGAATCACGGCACATGCTGCTAAGGCTGAGATGGGGCGTGGATTTCGGCGAGTTAAACATGAAGGAGGTCTGAACAGAGATGCAGAGATTGCATCTGGATTAGATAGGAGCAACTGGCTCAAACAAGACCCTGAAAAGCAATTAAAGTGGTTAACAAATATCCAACAAAAAAGCCTTCAAAATAGAGGGTTCATACCTCGAGAGTATTACGTTGATCTTTCTGAAGCCTATATCCACATTGCCACTGTGTATCTTGAAATTACTTCAAATGCTGATGCTAAGCGCATTTTAGACGAACTCCTCAGTGAAACTCAAAAGCGTGCTGACGAACAGTATGCTGAGAGAACTGTCCGGTTACAAGAAGCCAAAGAAGAGGCAGCAAGAATTGATGTTGCTATCATAAAAGGAAATTGGAATAAAGCCGAGAAGGCTTTGTTTCAATTAAAAAATGATAGGGATCTTACCCCGTCTGAGAAGCTTGATTTGTTGCGCGTCTACAGCCAGATAGAAGGTGAAGACGTAAATGCTGTAGTGCAGAGATATATTCAACAAATAAGAGAAACAGGAAAAGATAGTGAATTGCTTATTCCAATTGCTGAGAAAGTTGTTGAGCAGCTAAAACAAGAATATGATGATGCCCTCGAGTATGCTCAATCAAAATATCCTGGTTTATATTCAGACTGAAAAGTCTTTAGGTACCTTTTTTCTGTTTTTTCCGTTTCCACTCCCCAAGTAGCACGCCTCCCAAAATCAGTCCCAACGCAACAATCTGGCGCCATTGGACCGTATCTCCTAACACGATTACACTCAGTGGAATATAAATAATTGGCTGCAGGTACGAAAAGAGTGTGGCTTCAGAAACCTCAATGAGGTCTTGTCCCATGATGTACAGCGTTAGACCGATGACACTGCCCAAGATTCCCATATATACCGCAGCGATCTGTACTGAAGGCTGGACTAGATCGCTTGCAATTTCTTGCATCAATAGGCCTACTGAAAAGTGGCTTTCAGCCAGACTTAATACAAAAAAACTAACCAGTCCTACAATGAAACTCATACTAGCAACAAAGAATTTGGGTAGTTTTTTATAGAGTTTTTTTACGGCAATATAGTAAATGGCGATGGTGATGTTTTGGAGTATTATAAGTAGTTGTCCATAATAGGAAACGGATATCAATCGGGATTCATTAAGTGAAGTTGGAAGAAGGAGCAGTAGTGTGCCCAAAAAGGCAATGCTCAGTCCCATCCACTCATTTCTTTTTTCCTTTTCGCGGAGCAACCAAACTCCTAAGAGTACGATAAACAGGGGGCCTGTCGTGGTGATAAATGAACTTTCGAGGGCAGAAGTTCGTGCCAGTCCTTCATAGAGCAGTGCCAGTGAAACGGTGGTGCCAAGCAGTTCCAATGCCAGGATTTCGATTACATTTCTCCATGTAATTTTAATTTTCTTTAGATAGTACACTATGATAGGAATTCCAAAAAGACTGGCTATAAAGAAGCGGTAGAACAGATAGCGAAATGGAGTAGTAAAGGTAAGACTTGGTTTAACAATAACAAATGACGCGCCCCAAACACAGACATTTATGAGGAGTAATATGTACGCAAGTACGCGAGAGTTTTTTTTGTGCGTAAAGGTTAAAAAACGGGCATCTCCTTTTTTCTTTCTTTTTTTGCTCGTTTTTACTGTTTTTTCCATGTAATAAGCGTATCATAAAGTGGGTTGTACGTAACTAGAACGAAGTAGTCCACACTTTGTTTCTTTTTTAGCAGTGATCTGGTATAAGTGAGATACTAAGAAAGTAACTCCACAACCTCAACGCCAACATTATGACAAAAACTGGAACCATTCTTTCCCAAGTCCTTGATGCATTAAAAATTCCCTATAGTTTGGTAGATGCAGATGAATCGGTTATTGCCTTTAAGCCACCCGGTACTACAACTGTTCGTTATGTGATTAATACTATTATGGGCGTAAATTCTGAGAGTGATACTCGATTATGTTCAGACAAGGCATATACTTACGACTTGATCAAAGATGTAGTTGCTATGCCTGAAACTCGTAGGTATTTGGATCCTGATGGTCGGTACCCTGACTATCATGCGTTTGAGTCGCAGGCTGAAATAATTGCAGACATTAGGCAAACATTCCGGGAGATGCCACTGATTATCAAAAAGAATAGAGGGTCGATGGGTAACGGTGTGTATTTGTGTCAGAATTGGGAAGAGGTGACAGCCGCAGTTGCAGCCACATTTCGTAAAGACTTTGCTGGCTATGACTATCTGTGTATTGCCCAAACGGCACTTTCAATCCAAACAGAGTGGCGAGTCATTATGTACAAAGGAAAGCTACAGTTTATGTATGAAAAAGACATTCAAGCTGCGCAGTTTACTGGGAACCTAAGTCCACTTCACTGGGAAAATAGTACAGCAAAAATTGAAACTGATGTAGCCCTGCAGGCAGAAATCCAAGCATTTTTAGATCCTTTCTTCACTGTTTGGCAGCTCCCATACGGCGGTTTTGACGTTGTTCGTGATACCAACGGAAAGCTTTGGCAGATTGAAGTAAATAGCCATCCAGCTTTCAGCATTTTCTTAAGAGATAATGATCCCGAGCCATTACGACAATTATTTAGAACACTTGTGAAGGATATGTAAGATGCAACCCAGACCTACATTAGAAGAAGTCTTAGCTACTAATAAGAAGAAATATCTTATTTTAGATTTTGATGAAACACTTTTTAAACTTCATCTGCCCTGGGGGGAGTATCTTGATGATGTATATGAGATGTTAAAAAATTTCGATGAAGATTTTTTTAATACTCATGCAGTTAGTAATGAGAGTAACTATCAACTCATAAATAAGTTTACCCGAGAGTTTGGGTCAGAACCCCGCGACATGACGATAGCGTATGCTAAGAAATTTGAAGCAGAAAAATTGACGGGTGTTACGGAGTGTCATACACAGACAGCATTTGTAAGAGATCATGCTTCTGAATATCATTTCTTTATCTGGACGTCAAATTGTGTAGGATCTATTATGCCAATTCTTGAAAAGAACAATATGGCAGAACTGTTTGAAAAAATTGTTGGCCGGGATACTGTTACTTACTGTAAGCCAGATCCAGATGGTTTTAACCAAATAAAAGAGCATGTAATTAACAACTTAGATCCGGTTGCAACGCTTGATGATTTTATGATGATTGGCGATAGCAATTCGGATGAGGGTGCAGCATATCACTCGGATATTGATTTTTACAGAGTGCAATAATCTGCTATGATTACTGTATGGCAGGCGAAATACGATATCCAGCAGTAGCTTTAAGTCAAGAGGATGCCCCTCCTGTTGACATTAAAGCGCAGCAAGAGCATCGGCCGCATCCCCCTTTTTTGACAAGAGAACCTAAAAAACAATTAGAATCTTGTTTAGCAAAATATATTCCTGAACTTAAGAATGGGAAGAAGAGAGCCGTCCCGCTTGTCGAGGTTGGTATAGCTCCATCTAGAAACGGTATAGATTTTCCTGATGATTTTCCAAGTGTTGAGTTTTTTGATTTTGTGGCAGAGCAACAGAAAAAAGGCATAGCCGTGACTATTAAACCATATGAGCTCACTTCGGGGACTCATCTGCATGTGAGGTTTGAGGTGGTTGATAAGGCAGCTTTTGATCGAGCAACTGCAGACGGCACTCAAGCAGCAGAGAGCTCAGGGTCAAAAGAGAAGAAAATGGAGGATATTGCCGGTGGGCTTCGTCAACTTAAAGATGCAATTGCGGCTGAAAGCAAAAAATCAAGTCGTTCTCGAAAAGAAACACTTGATGCTGTTGCACAAGCACTTGAGCAAATTGTGGATGCAGCAGACGTTACAGCAATGCAAAAGGGTACTCCAGGGCAAGAAACCCCCATTATCTCTGGATATTCATTCCCTCCCAGAAAGGCAGGATCAGCAATTTCAGCATTTGATAGTGTAACTTTTCATGTACCTCTTAGAGATCCAAATGGAAATAGAGACGCTAGAGCTGCAGAACAATATCTGGCACCCACTCTCACGAAATTAATTCCTGATGCTTTACAAGATAGTGTTAGTTTTGAATATAATCAGCAGTCTCAGGACATTAGGATTACAATTCAAGTTGAACCGAAAAGTATTGATGGAATTTCCACAGATGTATTTAAGAAGAAACAAATTGAATCTCATGCCAAGGGAGAAATTCAATCATATAAAGATAGAAATAAGCAAAGACTTGAACAAAAGTCAGCTGATATGGCAGTTACCCAACTGACAAGTTGTCGGAATTTTGGCGAATTCCAGGCGGCACTTGCACAAATAGATTGGCAAAAGAACCCTCATTTAAAGTGGTGTGGTTTAATACAAAATACACTGAACTACCTCAGAGATTCTACTGTCGTTTTACAGCGTCCGAATGATATTTTGCAAGCAGTAGCATCAATTACAGCAAGTCCGGAGCATCAGTCTCAAATTGATTTCATTAAAAGCAATTTATACCAAGAAGTCAAAAACACTACGGTACGAACTATTTTTGATAAAAACACTCTTTATACAGATGATCAAGTGAGTAACATGGGGAAATGGTTGGACTATATGGAATCTGAAGCTTTTTATGCGTTACCAAACGGTGGAAGGATTGATACGTTTACTATTGCTAGAGCGAGTGGCGTAGAAGAGAAACATAAAATAGCTGACCTCTGCGCAGGGTACAAAGCGGTACTCAAAAATCCAAAAAAGTACAAAAAAGGTATGGATACCTATCCACCTATTGTCACGCGATGTCTTTCATTTGGCGCTATAAGCCAGCTCACAACTTATGTGAATAACTCAAAACGTTTTGGAATCTTCTAGTAGAGCAGCAAGTGTTGCCGTTTTTTGTTCACCTGTTTTCATATTTTTGAGTGTGACAGTTCCGTCTGAAAGTTCAGTTTCACCAATAATAATTACATAGGGAATATTTTTCTGATCCGCCACTTTAAATTGTTTGCCTAGTTTGTCGAAAGTTGGGTAGATTTCAGTAGCTATGCCGGCCTCTCGCAGTCTGGTTGCAGTTTCTAGTGAAGTCTTGAAGCTTGCTTCATCAAAAAGGGTCACGAGGACCTTACTACTCGTGTTGAGTTCTGAAGGGAGCAGTCCCAGTTGTTGCACTGCTTCAACTGTGCGGTCAAAACCAATAGCAAAACCTGTTGCTGCGATGTCGCGGCCACAGAGTTCACCAATTAAATTGTCATATCGGCCACCACCACCAACGGAGCCAGCGGTGTATTCGGGAATGCTGCCTTCAAAAATCATTCCGGTGTAGTAGTCGAGGCCTCGAGCGAGGGTAGGAGTAAAGACTAATGCGTTTTCTGGCACGCCTAGGTTTAGTGCGGCAGCAATGATTTGTTGCAGGTTCTCAGATTGTGTAGCAGAAGTGATTGCAGTTAAAACTTGAGTTGCGTCTTCAGCGCTAAGACCTTTTTGGACTAATTCTTTAGTAACATCTTCGAGTGAAAGTTTATCGAGTTTATCGACACTTTGGATAATCGAGAAGACGTCTGCCTCTGGGATAGCAAATGGTGATATGGTATCCATAAGAGTTTGACGGTCATTAATTTTTAACTGAATGGATGTGATGCCTAATTTTTTGTAGACAGAATAGTACACGGCTAACAGTTCTGCATCAACGAGTGGGCTCGAACTTTCAAAAATATCACAGTCACACTGGGTGAATTCGCGGAAGCGACCTTTTTGAGGTTTATCAGCTCTAAAGACATTTTGAATTTGGTAGCGTCGAAAGTATTTCGGGAGTTCGTTTTGGTATTGGGCAAGAACTCTGCTGGTTGGCACGGTCTGGTCATAGCGAAGGGCTACTTCGCGGTCACCACGGTCCTGGAAAGAGTAGACTAGTTTGTCTGCTTCATCACCATATTTTCCGAGGAGTAATGAAGCGTACTCTAAGGTTGGAGTTTCAAGTGGTTCGAATCCAAATGTTTGGAAGACTGTGGCAATTGTAGCCGCCACAAAATCTCTGGCCCGTTTTTCTTCGGGGAGAAAATCGCGGAATCCTTTGAGGTTTTGTACTTGCTGTTTCATACTAGGTTCTTTCTGCGTTACTGACTTAGTCTTGAGTATGTTCACCTCTTGTAGTGTATCATTTTTTTGTATTTTTTGTTTTTTCATATTTGTTTATTTTCTTAGGTACTGAATAGTTTTTTGTTTTTGGAGTAGAGGAGCAAAACAAAAAAAACTCCCGACTGGGAGTTTTGAAAGACACGACAATCACAACTCCCTAAATATGGAAGTGATGATGCTGAGCTAGTTGTTGTGTAGCTGTTTGTGTCATATGTCTTATAGTGTAGCAGTAGAGTATGAATTTGTATAGATGGGGTTGAATGTTATAGGTCATGTGATATAATATTTTCTTGTAGCAAATACGTAATAGATACGTATTTGCAAAAGGCCTATGCTTCTTCGCGGAGTCATGGCCTTTTCTTTAACAGTTTACTTTATTTTTTTGATTCTAGGTAACTAAGTGTTGCCTGGAAAAGGGGATTACGTTGAAAAGATTATTTGTGTTACTTATGGTATGTTTGGGCCTTTTAGTGGCCACCTCGTCATCGTTAACAGAGGATGTGTCGGCTGCACCAGTGCAGTACGACCAGTTTTTTGAAACGCAGCCTTTTGGGGCTACGAGTAGTGAGACGACGGACTCGATAGGCTTTTCGTTCAACGGTGGAACCTATGTCCTCGAGTCAGCTGCGAATGCAGCTGTGACTCTCTATTCGGTAGAGCCTTGGGGAGAGTTTGTTCCTATTGCTGCGTATGGAGATTCGGCAAGCCAGACCCAAGAGCTTGCTCTTGGGAATTTTAATGGTGATGTTTATATTGACTTCGTGGCATGTAATGCCACGGGTCAGAATACGTTGTGGAAGGGTACATCAGATGGAACTTTCATCTTTGGTACCTCTTTTGGTACTGCGGGGATGAGTTGTTCTGGCATTGCTGCTGCCCAGATTGACGGCCAAACTTTTGATGATTTGGTCATTGCGAATAGCAATGGCCAGTTGGAAGTTTGGGAATCTTTAAATGGGCAATTTGTGTTAGCAAACAGTTTTGGCGACGTTGGTTTTAATGACGTTGCAATCTTGAATGTTGATACAGATGCGAATCTTGATCTGTTTGCCGTTGGGGAGACAGTTCCTGACCAAGTCTGGTTGGGTGACGGATCTGGTGTTTTTGCACTGGATGCATCACAAGAGCTAAGTCTTCAAGGAGGTCTTCGGATCGACTATGGGGATGTAGATGCAGACGGCGACTCGGATATTTTTGTAGCTGCACCAATCAGTCGTGGATATAATAATCTGGATGGCCTGTTGGCCGCATATATCGGATTATTAAATTTTTCGGCTAAAGACGTGCTTGTGGCGCCAATAGATGGCGAAACAGGTTCTGATCTGCTATGGGTTGGGCCAGATGGTACACGTTACTTTTCTGGGCAACCTTTTACATGGTGGAACGACCAGTTTGTGACAACTGGCGGGACATCTGTAACGGCCGTTGATCTAGATGGTGATGGTGATTTAGATGTCATTATTGGTATGAATGGGACCAATAAAACCTTTCGGGGTGGACCCATTCGGTCAACTATTTCCTTGCAACAGAGTCAATTTGATTTTGAATCTGTAATGGGGGCTACTGATTCTGCAATTATGAATTTTGTTTTTGGCGGAAATGGCCGAAAACAATTTTGTATGGCAGTGGATGTTGATTGGTTGAGCATTGATGGCTCCACTTGTCAGGATTTGCATCCTGATATGATTGGGTCGTCATTTTGGCTTGATGCCGACTCATCTCTATTGCCAGGTCCTGGAGAGTACTCAGCCACTCTAAAAATCACTTCGAATGACCCACAAAACGCATCATTTGAAGTGCCGATCACCTATACGGTGCTTGGGGCTGAGTTGGAGATTACTCCAACGAATATTTCAGCTGCTGCAAATCAAGGGAATGGGAATACAGTTTCTGAAGCAGTTACGGTCACCAATATTGGTGCCGCTGCGGTAACAGTTCAGCTGGCAGAGCAGACGAATAGCGGTTGGATAAAACTGCCAACCGTGGCGTCAAAACGATTGCTGCCTGGCGAGGTTCATGTTTTTCTTGTTGAACTCGATCCCAACCTGGCTGAAGTTGGGTTGAATCAGTCCAACTTGGTTGTCATACCAGATTTGTCTTATGTGACGGGGGCATCTATTCCTGTCACTTTCACAGTTGGCGAAAAGGTTGAATGGCTAGTCTTTTTACCGGTGATTATAAAGTAAAGTAAACTGAATACTGGTGGGGCCGCGCGCAGCGCGGCCCCACCAAAACACCTCAAAAGTAGTGCACTTTCGCACGCACTGCAAAAACAAGGTTAACACGATCACAAGCGTGTATTTTTTTGTGCTAGGATGCGGGTATGCAAAAAACTTTAATCGATAAACTTGCATTCATTTATGTGCAGGACCACAAAGTATTAGTCACGCTTAGCAAAGGTAAAGATACTTGGTATATTCCCGGGGGAAAACGAGAAGAAGGAGAGTCGGACACAGAAGCGCTGGTGCGCGAAGTCTACGAAGAACTCTCAGTGCCACTTAAAGAAGATACCATCGATTTTTATGGTGTGTTTGAGGCTCAGGCACACGGAAAACCGGCTGGCACCATGGTTCGTATGACGTGTTACACCGCTCAGTTTGAAGGGGAACTGGTTCCTTCATCAGAAATTGTGGAGCTTGATTTTTTTGAGTACGCTCAAAAAGAAAAAACATCACATGTTGATTACCTCATCTTTGATGATTTGTATCAAAAAGGATGGATTTCATAATGTTAAAACCAAAGAAAACAATTGTAGATGAAATGATGGCTGAAGTTGTCGCATTCCGTGAAGATCGAGAGTGGCGCCAGTATCATAGCCCAAAAGATTTAGCTTTAGGCATGATTATTGAGGCAAGTGAGTTGGCTGAGCATTTTCAATACTGGCAAGGCGAAGAGTTAACTGAAAATGTGAAAAAATTCAAAACAGAAATTGGAGAAGAACTTTCTGACGTCCTGTATTGGGTGCTTTTAACAGCGCATGACATGGATGTGGATTTAGTAGCAGCGTTTAAAGATAAAATGAAAAAAAATGCAGTTAAGTATCCTGCCAAAGCAGGTGTTGGCAAAGGTTTTAAACGTATTGAAGATAAAGAAAGAGGTGCAGCATGACATTACGTGTGATTGATGCGAGCGGCTACATGCCACCAGATTTTGAAGAAAAAGATTCACTTTTGCCTTTCGAACCACTTGCAGATACAGAACTTGAGTATGCTTTTCATGATGCCCATCGAAATGCGCTGTATGACCAAGACGGAGTGAAGATTGATTCTCCTGAAAGAGAGTTGCTCGAAAAAGCAGTTGTACAGGCAGTGCTCGAAGATAGAGCAGATAGTATCAGATTGTGGAGCTTACTTAATGTATCAGACGATACAGACTATATTGATACGCTTGAAAAAAAATACACTGTTGAGTTATCGCTGCTCAGGATAACAGATCAGATTTTTAAATTGACGTACCTATTTTATGGTGCTAACCGCTTAGATACTAAGGATCTAGAAAATCAAAGTAACATAATTGAGTATGCTGTGAAGGCATCAGAGTTAGCAAAAAGTTTAGCTGAAGTGGAGTTAGTTGCTACACACCTTACTTCAACTGACGGAAATGCAACTCTTATTCGAGGTAGTCAAGCACTGCTAGCTAGCAGTGGATATCAGGATTACCTGGGAAGAGGTGTCTATCTAGGGATCTTAGGTTCATTCAGAAATTGGAAACAGGGGGGAGCATCAGATACCGACACTAACAAAAGGTTATTTCGCTGCAAGATCGCACTTAAAGATACGTTGCCATTTATTTGTTCTGCCTCACGAACTGATGATGCAGAGGCAATGGTAAACATTCCTGTTGAAGCATTAGATATTCATGCAGGAACAGATGCAGTTGCAAAACCAGAAGGCATATGGGATTACGATTATGAACAAGAAAACTTAGCTGATATTCAGGAAATAGCTCCGTGGAAAATACAGGTGCTAGAAAAAATACTCAAAGCTTCTGCTCGTATTGAAACTGTGGATAGGTATCCCGCAGTTATTCTTGACACTGAGGAGCCACCAATTGTTTGGTTAAGCGTGATTAAGATACTTAAGATTGCACGCTGTTTTACACCAGAGTCATACAAACAGTACTTACTTAAAAACAAACAGTTTTAGTCAATAATTAAGGTATTTTCGTATCGATACCCAAACTTTCCTGGTAGGTAGATCCCAGGCTCGATAGTAATTGCCATGTTTGGTTGAATTTTTTCTGTGTTTCGCCAATTCAGTGATGGCTGCTCGTGAATTTCTAAACCTAATCCATGGCCCGTGGTATGTATAAACTCATCTCCATATCCAGCTTTTTTAATTACCTCGCGAGCTGCTTCATCAACTTCTCGAGCAGTGACAGGTTGATCTGAGGCAATCGCTTCAGCAGCTGTATAGGCAGCATGCACAACATCTTTAATTTCTGTAAATGTGCTATCTGGATTTGGACCAAACCAAAATGTTCGAGTCATGTCGGAACAGTAGTTCTGAACGCGGGCACCCATGTCGATAAGAACTGCTGTGTTTAATGTGAGTGGCGTGTCTGTTGGCTGATGATGTGGTAATGCTGAGTGTTCGCCGAAGGCAACAATAAAAGGGAATGCTGGAGTGATATCGCCACCAAGTTCAATCATTTTTGTATAGAGTTTTTGTGCAAGCTGACGTTCGGTTACGCCTTCAACAAATTGCGATTGTATCCAGTCAAACATGTCAGTAGTTATCTGAGTGGCATGTGTAATGTACGTTTGTTCTGTGGCATCCTTGAGCATTCTTTGCTGGACAATGGCTTCACGGTTGAGTGAGGTAATGGTGAAGCTGGCATTTTTTTCCAATGCAAGATATTCAGCATGCATAAGATGTTCGAAATCACAGCACAGTTCAGAAAATGGGTGCAGTGCTTGAATTTCCTGTAAGTGCCCAGCAAGTTGTGAAGTAAATGCTCCAGGTCGAGTGGTTACATGGGGGAATACTGTGGTAATTGGTGAAAATCCGGCGTGGATGAGGAAAGCTTCAGTTGCAGTAAGTACAAGGTAGGCTTCGCGTTCAGTAGAAACTAGACAGTCAAAACCAGTGTAATATCTAATATCTTCTGGCTGACACAGTAACCAAGCGGTTTCAGGAGGAATGTGTGCTTGAAGCACAGCTGTTCGGGGAGAAGTGTTACCTGAGATCATCGAGTGAAGCAACTGATCTAAGTGTTACTACGTCAAAGTCTTCTGTTTCGTCAGTGGTTGTTGCTGATATTAAAACTGTGACATCTTCCTCGAAGTCTGAGATGCTTACTTCTTCACCAGAAACGTCTTCGACAGAGCTGGATTTAGTAAACACAAAAGTTCGTTCTTCACCGGTAGCTCTATCAAGTATTGTTACTTTTTTAGAAGTAATTTCTTTTATCATGCCAAGTAACACCAATTGGGTATCAGGTCGGGGAGAGTTGCTGGATACATTGACCACCTTTGGATCAAAATCTTCACCATCCTTGTATCCCAATAAGGTTACCCAATTGCCAACGGCAATGTCATTTAATTTAATCGCTGTTTTGTCTTTGGTGATTAAAACTGTTGTATCATCAATAACCAAAATAGTTGTCCCTTGTTTGTTTTTGATTGTGAGCGCGTCGTCGTTAATTCGTTGCACTTCACCAACAATTCCATGGTGATTGTCAAACATATTTTTGAGGACACCTTGCACGCGGCCCGCATCTAAATATTTTTTAACTTGCTCGATGCCTTTTTCGGCTGTGTCTTCAAGTGATTCAGTTGTTTCTTCTATTACTTCTGTGGGATCAGGTTGCAATTCTACTGCTAGTTCATCTGTGGTTACTGCGAGTTCTGCAACACTTGCTTGAGCCGTTAGATCTTTAGAGAAGTACACTAAAGCCACTATTCCTGTTACAAGTAAGAGAAATGAAAGAGTAAGTCTTGAGTATGTTTTTACTGTCATAATTAAGTTGTTATTGTTCTTCAACGGTGGTATCGGTTGTTGTTTCTGCAGACTCAGTAGCTTCAGGATTTTCTAATGTGTCGAGTGCATCACTCACGATAACAATACGTTCGTCTGTGGCTGTAGTGCCATCATTTTTGACAACGTGTACTGTTATATAGTTTACGCCATCTTCTAGATCAACTTCAAAACTAAAATTTCCAGTATCATCCGAGGTTGAGATAGAGTCGTCATCATTTACAAACAAGACAACATAGGCATTTTCAGTTGTAGTTCCAGTGACTGTTATGGTTGATTCTGATTGCACTTTGCCGTGTTCAGGATTATGAATAGCAATGAGTGCTGGGGTCGCGGTAGTTGTAGGACTAGCGTCAGTTGCTTGTTCCAGATCGGTTACTTGTGGTGTGGCAATTGAGCTCTTAACTCGATACACACCGTAGGTTATGAACAACCCCATTCCAAGTCCGATTAATATAGCTAGAATAACTTCTTTTTTCATTAGGCTTGAGTATTATACAGTATCACCTCGAAAAGTATATCTTAGGTGCACAAAGTAGCTTCCTTTCTATTGTAACGCATTTGCATGTAGAAATCAGACTACACTTTGCCAACAAAAATAGACACTTCTAGTGAGCCCAGTATTTGACGGAATGTAATTCTCATTGTACAGTGCAGATACTATGATTATTACGTACCACGGACACTCAACATTTAAATTTAAAGGTAAAAAAGGCACAGTTGTGACTGATCCGTTTGAGGACTATGTTGGTTTTAGCATGCCACGGCTGAGCGCTGATGTTGTTACGGTTTCTCATGATCATGAGGATCACAATGCTGCCTACAAGATCGCAGCATCAAGTAGAAGACGCACTCCATTTGTGATTACTAAACCAGGTGAGTATGAAGTTGGTGGTATTTCAGTATTTGGCACTTCAGCTTGGCACGATAACAGCCAAGGTGCAGAACGAGGTAAAAACACTATTTTTACCGCTCTAGTAGATGGGGTTAGGATTTGTCATCTTGGTGATCTCGGGCATGAATTAAGTCAAAAACAAATTGATTCAATTGGTCCCGTTGATGTCCTTCTTGTTCCAGTTGGCGGTGTTTTTACGGTCGATCCAATAAATGCAATCAAAGCAATACGAGCACTTGAACCAGGCATCGCCATTCCAATGCATTATAAAACCGATCGTCACGATCCAAAAGTTTTTGGTGATATGAAAACGCTCGAGGATTTCTTAAAAGAGTATGGTGTTGATCCTACTCCAATGGCAAAGTTAGATATTGAAGTAGGTTCAATTCCAGAAGAAACAGAAATTATTGTATTACTCGAACAGTAACACTGAATAGCATCAGTTACTTTTCTTATCGCAGTTAAAGTACTAACAGAAGCAGCAACACGTCATGGCACACGAGGGCAGAGTACCACCACATAATATAGACGCTGAGAAATCAGTGCTTGGAGCAGTACTTGTCGACCCGGATGCCATTATAAATGTTGCCGACAAAGTCGTTCCCGAAAGTTTTTACGTCCCCGCTCATCAAGTTATTTATGAAGCGATGGAGCATCTCTATGAGAAGCGCCAACCAATTGATGTAGTTACTCTAACAAGTGAACTCAAAAAAATGAAAAAACTCCAGGCAGCTGGAGGCACGGCTGGTGTAGCTGAACTTTCAAACCTCCAATCGAGTGCCGCAAATGCGGTTCACTATGCCAAACTTGTTGCCGATGCCTACATTAAACGTCGTTTAATAACCATGGGTGGGGAAGTCACTCAGGCTGCTTTTGATGAGTCAAAAGATGTGATCGATATTATGGATATTGCCGAACAGCGCGTATTCGCATTGTCTCAACAACAAAATACCAAAGCTTTTTTGCCTATTAAAGATACGTTGGTTGAAAGTTTTGAGCGTATCGACATGCTCCAACGTTCTGGCGAAGATATCCGCGGCGTACCAACGGGTTTTGCCGACCTCGATAACTGTTTAAATGGTTTTGGAAAATCAAATCTAATTATTTTAGCTGCTCGTCCGGGTATGGGAAAGACTGCTTTTACTCTTAATATGGCTCAACACATTAGCGTGGTAGCCAAGAAATCAGTGGGCATTTTCTCGCTTGAAATGAGTAGAGAAGAATTGGTTGATCGTCTTTTGGTCGGACAGGCAGACATCGATGCTTGGCGTTTGAAGTCTGGTCGCCTTGATCAACAAGACTTCTTAAAGCTATCGGACGCAATGGGCGTTTTGGCTGATGCAAAGATCTTTATTGATGATACACCGGGCCTGAGTATTTTTGAAATCAGGACTCGCGCTCGCCGTCTTATGACTGAGCATAACATAGACATTTTATTTGTAGACTATATGCAGCTTGCACATGGTCGTACCCGAGATAATCGTGTGCAAGAAGTTGCTGAAATTTCTCAGGGACTGAAAAACCTTGCGCGTGAACTTAAAATTCCAGTGGTCGCACTCTCACAGCTGTCTCGTGCTATCGAAAGCCGTGGGGAAAAAGTACCACAGTTGTCTGACCTACGTGAATCTGGATCTATTGAGCAGGATGCTGACGCAGTTATGTTCTTGTACCGCAAAGACGACGATATCCGCGAATCGGTAAATCTAAAAATTGCCAAGCACCGTCATGGTGGTTTGGCAGATATTGATCTCTACTTCCGGGGTGATCGTATCAAGTTTTATGGTATGGAAACACGACGACAAGAGGGGTAGTATTTGTGCCGCTCTCAGCAACTCAACTAAAAAAATGGAAACTCCTTTCAAAAGAGGATGTTTCCCCAAGTTCTCATTTACCTGTTGAAAAACGGGTCTACGAACTACCCGATGGTAGTACTATCGATGATTTTTACGTTGCCACTATCCCAGATAGTGTCCACGTGGTCCCAGTCACGTCAGAAGGCACCGTCGTAATGGTACGAATGTACAAGCAAGGAGCTGATGACTTCATTATTCAGTTCCCAGCAGGGCGATTTGAGGTAGATAAGCACGGAACCCGTGAGAAGGCAGCTGTTGCCGAGCTAGCCGAAGAAACGGGTATTCATGTCTCTGAAGAAGATTTAATTAAACTTGGTGCGTTTCCCATCATGACGACCAAGGGAACTGAGAAATTTATCACTTATTTAGTTTCTGACATTGAGCTGGCTGAATCTGGTGCACAGAACTTAGATCCTAATGAGGAAATCGAGATTTTGGAGCTTACTCCAGACGAAATTGATGAGTTAATTTGCACTGATGGCATTGTAGACACCACCGCCATTACCAACTGGGCTGTGGTACGACTAAAACACCCAGAATTATTTTAATTTTTTGTGGGCAGTTCAAACGAAAATTTAGGCAACGCGACTATAGCCGAACAGCAGGTACATGAGTACTCCAGAGAGTACTAGGAACATGAGGAGAAATCCGAGGTTCGACTTTAAACTTGTTTGCGCTTTATCAGGATCCGCTTTATCTAAGCTGACCATAATCACAATTGCAATAATGAACCACAGAACGCCTCTTGCCACCACAGACCAGATACTGTTGACTGAAAAGACCGCTAAATAGATCTGTTCTAAGACTTCCATCCTTCCAATATGCAACATTTACGCCTAAAAAGCAAGTTTTGGGCGTTATTTTTTCTTTTACACCAGGCTAAATAGTCCTATAAAAATTGACAAAAAGTCGAGCAAATGGTAGAATTTAGGGTAGAAAAACAACGCCTTTTGACCCTTTTCAGGTTGGCTGGGCGTTTTGTTCGTTAATGTTGAAATTTTTTTAATCTAGTTCAAGTCAAAGAGGAGGCTCTCATGACTACAGGTATTGAAAATGTTACGGTTTTCGCACATAGCAGTTGCACTTAGATCCTTGTTACTTTTTTCTGAAAAGTAATAGTAATCTAAGCACTTCGCATTCAAGAACAAGCTTCATGTGTGTGGTAACTTAGAACGATCTTTAACAAGTTATTTTATATTTAGTGGATGCGCACGCTCTGCCTATTTTTGTTAGGTAGATAGGGCGTGCGCATTCAAAGAAACTTTAGAAGAGTGCGCCTCATATCACATTTGAGGTACTGTTGAAATGAAAAATTGGAAAATGTTTTTTCTATTGGTAATTGTTGTATTCGTAATGGCTGCTTGCAGCCAAACTACGTCAGACATAGTGCATCAGACTGCGACTTCTGGAGAATTTCAAGAAGCGCCTACGCCGGCTGTTACACCTGCTGCTCAAACTGTTCTGGCAACAAGCACAGCGGTCCCCACGATTGGGGTCACTCAAGCACCCGCGGCACAAACGCCAGTGCCAACCGTAACTTCTGAACCAGAAGTGGAAGTTACTGATGAAGAATTGCTGGTTAAACCCGGCATGCCTGAGTTCGTAACTGATGCAGAAGTTTGTGGCGGTGCAAATTTTGAGTATTCGATTTACGTTGGAAAAGAAGATACCCCGTTCACGACGGTGTCCTATTTACCAGCGTTTGATAATTTTTATGATATGGTTATTTATTTCGTTCCTGGTCAAGACCCTAATATGCATTTTATGGCATGGCAGGGTGGCGACTGGCAGTATTCAAATTCGAACCGCACGTATATTGTGGTTCGATTTGATCGGGCAAACAATTGTTCTGAATCTGAACTATTGGCATGGGCCGAGTCTCATCTAGACGATGCTGCTGTTTGGGCCGCCAGTTTTACTGAGTGGCACACGCGAGCGTTGTCGAATGATGACCAAGCACTTGCTGATCAGGCCGATTTGGCACAAGTAGATGATCAGGTGCAATGTCAGTTTGATCAAAACCCGAATGCCTTTATCATTAAAGGTAACGGAAGCGGCCACTTAAACATTGTAGTCACGAATCCGATTTTCGGTGAAGTGACAATAGAGAGCAGTGATCAAGATATCACTGTGTCAGACGGATACACCGTCGTAGACGGCTGTTATCGGCGTGAGTTTACGACTGATTATAGCGGTCCTATGGCACTATTTGTGAATTCAGCAGATGGACAACGTCTGACGAATCACAATTTTTTCGTACCGTTTAATGACTGGGGCAATCAATACGACGCCCCGTAGTTAAACAAATACAACTAAATACATAACTTGAAAAAGAAGAGCCGATCCACCGTGATCGGCTCTTTTGCGTCTACAACCTTTCATTCAGAAAGACAGGAGAGATTTTTCAATCTGCTAAACCCAAAAAATTTGATACAATAGCAGTCTGATACATCCTTGTTTCAGAACATAGATGAATACATCGACACGCCGAGGTGGCGGAACCGGTAGACGCGTGGGTCTCAAAAACCCATGAGGGCAACCTCGTGAGGGTTCGATTCCCTCTCTCGGCACAAAAAAATACAACAGCAACAATCTGTTGTATTTTTTTGCATTTTTCTCTAATGATATAATGCCTTCAATTACTTGCTTGATAGATGGGCACTTTTACGCCTTTTCAAGCGGGTATGACTTTTAACATTTTTTATTTTTTCACCATATTCATTCCCCAAGGGGAAGGAGGTTGTAAACCATGCAAATTGTTCATTTAAAAACAAACTTTTGGGGTTACCCAACCTTAAAAAGTTGGGCGCCAGTTGCACATAACGGTGCCATGAAAGGTATGGCAGTTCAGTTAGGTCGTCCTGTTGGAGGTAACTATCCGCTCAGTCTCTGGATTGATATCCGTGAGGATGGTCCAGAAGTCGTGTGGGACTGGAAACGCAATTGGCTGCGTCCGTTTATTCGAGATGCAGAACCAAAAACTTTTGGTACTGTTTCAGATGTGCTTGCTCTCGTTCGCAGAAGTGATGAAGATTTTGCTTCTGATGCAATCTTGTTGCTAATAGACCTGCACTCCGGAAAGAAACCGCACCAGAACCTGGCAGATGAATCAAAAGGAGGCTTTTTAGCAGCTATGAATCATGAGTTATCTAAAGTATATTCTATAACTCAGCAAGACCACTACCCGGTGGGGATGATTGTCATATACCCTGGCTACCAAGCTTGGGTGCGAGCAGAAGCACTACAAGCAACACACACCTTAGTGTATCCTTCAGCAGAACGAGGGGTGTATCTCACCCCAAATAATCCAGTAATGGCCAGTGGCCCCTCGGTAGCAGGCCACTACCACGGGTATGGATGGTCATCAGCAGTTGCTGCAATTACACGCCAGCAGACTGAAGAAGACATCGGTCCGTTCAAAATATAGAATAAAAAATGTATCAGGCCCCAGGCATCACAGCATTGGGGCTGTTTTTTTAGATAGGTCTAAAAACGAGCCAAAGAATGACGAGAACCGTTAAAACTTGTGGTAACAGTCCAACAAACTTGTTATGTGTGGAGTTGTGGAATAACCCATGAAACTCATTTAAAGGTTTTAAAAAGAATGGTTCCCACTTCAGAAAATTACGCGGTGCTTCAATGAAATCAGGCATAATGCCCATGAGGGCTCCAGCCCAAATGTGGTATTGGATTTCAGTTTTTCCGTATTGAAAGACAAAGTAAATCAGGGCAAAAGTTACCACTAATTCACAGAGTTCAAGCAAAATAGCAGTGCTTTTTTTGCGCTTTCCTGTTGAAAGTCCGGTGCCAAAATCCCAATGCGGAATCCAATCTTGCAGGTAATGCAAACCAAAAGCACCAGGCACGTAGTAGACTGGTGAAGGAAATTGACTGGCAACAAATGCTCCGGTGAGCGCGTGTGGTATCGACAACATACCGTCTAAGTATACCGCATTTTGATACTTTCTGTATGGGCTAGCGCAAAGGTGGCAAAGGTGCGGTATAATACCAGTATGTTTCCGGAACTGTTTTCAATTGGTTCATTTTCATTACGCACGCTGAGTGTGATCTTATTGGTAGCTTTTTTCTTTGGGGCGTTCGTTTTATGGAGAAAATCGCGTGAGGAACATTACCCTGAAGATCAGGTGTTTGATATGTTTTTAGTTTCTTCACTTTTGGGAGCAATTGGTGCTCGAGTGGGGTATATCATGTTTAACTTTAATCAGTTTGGACTTGCTCCGCTTAAGTGGTTTGATATGATCTCAAACGCTGGTTTTAGCGGAATTATCGGTATTTTTATCGCGGGTGTATATATCTATAAATATGCAAAGAAAAAGAAATGGGACAGTTTTGAAATTATTGATTTTTGGATGATCGCGGTGGCTCTCATGCTCAGTTTAATTTATTTGGGTCAGTTCTTGGATGGCAGTGGAGCAGGATATCCAACCAGTCTGCCAATGGGAGTGCAGTTCCCAGGGCTTTTTGAACCGGTGCATCCAGTGCAGCTCTATCAAGCAGTTTTCTTTATTATTTTGTTTAGGTATGTATCTTGGGTTGAACTCGAGTATCGAAATTTTCAGTGGTATCGCTCTGGTAAAAAATCGGCTCAGACTGGGTTCTTATTGTCGGTGAGTTTGATATCGAGTGGCTTCTTCTTTTTTGTACTGTCCTTCTTTAAACCAGCAATCATTGAGCTTTGGGGTACCAATGTTGACCAAATTTTGTCACTTATCATGTTTATTGTTGGAACACTGCTAATGTACCACAGATCTGGACGTCCACTTCCTTTCACCCGAGAAAAGAAAAAACAAAAAAAACTGGTGCGCCGCCTAAAACAGAGTAGTGAGAAATAGTGCAGATCATGAAACAGATCACTCCCGAAAGAACTCTTTTGATTTCGTTACTGTTGACCTTTGGGTTTGACCAACTCACTAAGGACGGGGCACATATATTTGGATTTGTAACTCACTACAACACTGGAGTTTCATTAAATGCGTTGGCTCAGTTTCCTTCAGAGCTCCTCACTGGTGGAACTCTCCTTATTTTAGTAGCACTTTGGTATGCTTTTGCACCCCTGTGGAAAGAAAAGCCTGTCTTATCAGGACTATTTTTTGGAGCCGGACTCTCAAATATTTTAGATCGTGCCTGGTATGGCGCAGTGCGCGACTGGCTTCCTGTTCCAGGAACAGCAATTACAAATAACCTTGCGGATTGGCTGATATTTGGAGTACTTTTCTTCTTTGGACTCAGCGTATTGAAGGAAAAAAATGTCAGCTAAAATTACCATTGTCTACCAAGATCAAGACTTACTCATACTCAATAAGCCCGCTGGAGTTGTGGTTAATCGAGCCCAAACGGTGGTTACCGAAACAATTCAAGATTGGATTGAGAAAAATGTGCCTGAAGTTGCACAGAAAAACTATCCAGACAATTGGCAGCAGCTTTTGCCTGTAGATTTTACTGATGCATTCGGAACTCCAGAATCAATTTTTGAAGCTCGCACCGGAATAGCACATCGCCTTGATAAAAATACCAGTGGCATCTTTGTGTGTGCCAAGCACCCAGGGGCACTTTTGTCTTTACTGGCGCAATTCCGCCAACGCACCGTTCAAAAACGCTACACTTGTTTAACGCATGGCAAGTTTGCTATGCCTGAAGGTGAAGTAAATGTGCCGATTGGTAGGCGGAGTTCAGATAGAAAACTTTTTGCCGTTGTTTCTGATGGCAGACCATCACTTACCAAGTATCAAGTTCAGCAGTACTATCCGACTTTCAATGAAGCAGCATACAGCCAAACTACTGGAATAAAAAAACCAAGACTCAGCATGTACCAAGGTTTTTCTTTAGTGCACTGTTGGCCAAAAACGGGCAGAACGCACCAAATTCGTGTGCACATGGCCCATTTGCAGCATCCGTTGGTGGGAGACGAAAAATATGTAGGTAAAAAACGAGCCCGCGTTGATGTGGGCTGGTGTCCTCGACAATTTTTACATGCTTCCCAGATTGAGCTGACCCATCCTCGCACGCTTAAACGCGTTACTTTTGAGGCGCCATTGGCAGAAGATCTTCAATCTGCACTTGAGTTTGTTTCCGCAAATAAGTAGCATACAGATAGTATGCATCCATCACTCACACTTCACACATTTGAAAACGATTCGATTTCGTATGTTGCTCCCACCTGGGAAGAACTGCACGCACTTGCGTTTGAAATGGCGCAGCAGATTCGTGCATCTGATCACTCGTTTGATCGAGTAGTAACCCTTGCTAAGGGAGGCTGGCCAATGAGTAGATCTTTGGCTGATTTTCTTGAAGTCTCGGAAGTGCAAAGTTTGGGTCTTTCTTTCTACAAAGGGGTGAATGAACGCAAAGCAAAGCCGACTGTCTATCAGGATCTTCCCGTGAATATCATGGGAGAGCACATTTTGTTGTTTGATGACGTGGCAGATACGGGTGAATCTTTGCTGTTTGCAACTGAGTACCTGAAAGAAAGAGGAGCGGCAAGTGTCACCACAGCTACGGTCTTCTATAAAGAACGCTCCCAAATCGTGCCAGATTTCTTTTCAGCTCAAGTAGCAGAGTGGATTATTTTTCCCTACGAGTTGGTTGAATCTCTGAAGGACATCGGTACCAGATGGCTAACAGACAGCATTTCTCCAGATGAAGTTATCTCAAGATTCATAACGCTGCAGTTCCCTGAAAATCAGGTCCGCTACTTTGTTGAGACAGCTTTATTAGTTGAATAGCTATCAAGACGAAAATTGGGGCTTGAGCTTCTTTTTTTAAAGTATAAAATACATATTCATAACATATTAGCGTTGCGAGGACATCCTGTTTTCGCTCCCAAGTAACGATTTATCTCGAGAGCAGCAGCTTTCAAGATAGAAGAGACCAAGTTGAGTCGAAAACTACAGAGGTGTTCTTTTTTTATTCAAAATTCGTTGTTTAATTATTATAATCAACAAATATTAACATCTGCTAATAAAATGTTATCAGTCTTTAATAATATATTGTCGGTCTAAATGAGTTATATAGCCAAGAGTAAAGCCAATTACTCAAATTGCTATAAGACTCTCGAGGAAATTGCTAGTTGCAATTATATCCAATATATATTATTATGAGACTGTATCAAATAAAACTGATACTGGAATAGCGAACTGGCACACTAGGTCACCATTCGCTCCCAAGTAACAAAAGGCGACGGGTTTTCCCTCAGAGAAACCTTCCGCCCGGGAAACCAAGTAGAGCAGAGTGTTGAAGTAGGTGCTTTTTTTATTATCCACTTCACCATTCTCCTCAGACAAAGAACACACACTATGTCGAGCGAACAAGATACATCATATGCAGCACAATACCGACTTGGCCAACAGGGCCCGGATTTGAGTAGTGGCGTTCCTGTGTATCCTGATGAGCGCCTGACATCACATATATCTTTACCTGAAAAAATACTTCCACATCTTGAGGGAGTAACTCCTGCCTTTATTTCTCCTACTGGAGAGATGGTTATGTATGACGACAGCAGTATGGCTGTTGAATATCAGAAAGTTCTTGATGCCTTACTTAATCCAGAGAGGCTCATAGATGAATCTGAGTCACAATTTGTTGCTCGACAGAACAAAGGAAAACTCATACAGGAGACCATGACGGCAACCAATGAGACAGAAGAAGGGAAACTACGACTTGATGCTGATTTTAAGCAAATCTCAAGAGCTCTAGCAGTGTTAATGGATACAGTCCAGCAAATTGCAGATGGTCGAGATTTTTACTTTGATGTTCCATATCGTGAAGGCCAAACCAAAGAGGAACGTAGAATTATTTTCAGAGATCAAGTGCGAGATCAGTTGTATGGAAATAGAGCAATCTACTTTCCTAAGGCTATGTTGGCTCTATCAGACGCCGAAATGGGTGGCCTTGTGACCGCACAGCACGGTGGACGTGATCCTCTTGAACATATCTGTGAAGCCATGGCAAGTATGGCCGTTAGTATAGGGCTCTATCAAAAAGAGAGTGATACTTATACACGAATTGACGTCGACTTGATTGCTATGCAGCTGAGTGCAATCATGTTGCACGACTTTGGTAAGCTCCACAATCCTCAAGATCCAACACATGCAGTAGGCTCAGTTTTTTGGGCAGAGAACTGGATTCACGGTATCTCATCAAAATTAGTTTCGTTTAAGGATCCCGACATGCTGGTTCATTTACCTCCAGAAGTTCGCGAGGAAATAATTATTTCACAGGCAAAGAAATCTGATGAAGCTGCATTTTTTCTTAAATTTCTGATTAAATATCATGATTTAGCAGGATTTATTAGTACTGGCAAGTTAACCTCTCAACAAGCTTTGGAATGGTTTACTCGTGAAAAGTACATTCCAAGTAGAAAAGCTATGCACGCTCTCAGAGCAATTCAAGAAGCTGATATGGATGCTATTCCTAAGATGAAAGCTATCTTTAAGGAAGAAAATAGATTACATTTGAGTGAACTTATGGAGCGATTGGATACATTTAAGGAAAGGATGGGGCTCGTTGATGATGCATTTATTGCAACAGATAGTGTTATTCTCCCAGGCGAGGCAGGACAAGTTGACTTTTTACTCAGACAAGCGATACTCCTGAATAGCTTACAAAAGAATGATGAATAATGCATTTTTAGCTAGGTATGTTATACTTTCATCAGAATGACACATACTCAAATGGAGGCTGCCCATGATTAAGTCGGCCAACACATTCCAGATTCAATTTTCAACTCTTTAAGAGTTTTTCCCTAGTGTACAGGCGCCACAAACGATGGCGTCATTTTTATAGTGTAAAATACAGTGGCGTAGTGCCACAGTGATACCTACTTAGTCCCAAAACGGGAGAAACGGAATAAGATGCAAAATAAGTCACCACAGAGAGATGAAATAGTTAGTTTAATTACTCAGGAAGAGGATCGTCAAATTAAGATGATTGGATTAATTCCTTCGGAGAACGCTGTTTCGCCAGAAGTTTCGGAGGTTTTGTCCTCCTGTTTATCGAATAAATATGCCGAAGGTTACCCTGGAAAGCGCTATTACGAAGGTAACCAAATTATCGACAAGGTCGAAAACCTGGCTCGTGATCGAGTTAAAGAGTTATTTAGTGTTCCGTATGTAAATGTGCAGCCCTATTCTGGTTCGCCGGCAAACTTGGCTATTTATTTTGCGCTGATGCAGCCTGGAGATACACTTTTGGGACTTAAATTGGCAAATGGGGGACACTTAACTCACGGCCATCCAAAGGTGACGGGGTCTGGTACTTTCTACAACTCTGTTCAGTATGGTGTTCTGGCCGATGCACGGATAGATTTTGACGAAGTTCGCGAGTTAGCACACAAGCACAAACCAAAAGTGATCGTGGCCGGAAATACGGCCTATCCGTTTGAATTAGACTTCAAGAAGTTTCGCGCTATTGCCGATGAGGTTGACGCCTGGCTTGTTGCAGATATTTCGCATGTGACTGGTTTGGTAATTGGCGGAGAACACATGTCGCCGGTCCCGTTTGCGCATGTTGTTATGTCGACCACTCATAAAACCTTTAGAGGTCCTCGAGGGGCCATGATTATGGTTACTGATGAAGGTATGGCTCGAGATCCAAAGCTTGGTAAGAAAATTGATGCTGCTATTATCCCAGGCCTGCAGGGCGGACCACATAATGCGACAACGGCAGGCATTGCGATCGCGGCCGCGCAGGCCATGCGGCCGGAATTTACGCAGTATGCCAAGCGCGTGACGGCAAATGCCACGGCGTTGGCTGAAGGTATGTTGGCTCGAGGCGTGCAGTTGGTCGGTGGTGGGACAGAGACGCATTTGATGGTAATTGATCTGACTAGGCTTGGGGCTGGTCTGGGTACTCAAGTAGCTTATGCGCTTGATGTAGCTGGTATCTATGCTAACAAAAACACGGTTCCAAATGAACCTGGTTCACCTTTCTATCCAAGTGGAATTCGCATTGGCACACCGCTGGTAACTACTCGAGGTATGAACACTGCAGAAATGAAACAAATTGCTGAATGGATTGCCCGGGTGATCGAGCACACTACGACCGAACAGCTTCCGAAGGATTTGAAGGCTCGCAGGGCCTTCCTCAAGGACTTTAAGAAGCGTGCCAAAACTGACAAGGTTTTGCGTTCGATTCGGGAAGAAGTAGAGGCGATGGCAACAACGTTCCCATTGTTCAAGTGGTAGGTAGTAAGGGTTCACTGTGAACGCATTGAGGACAGAATGTCTCGAGAAGTACTTGAAGAAATTACAAGTTTATTTTCCGGTGTAAAGTATGACTTCAACTCTGGCCCGCTCATAGAGCGGGCAGAGCATATCTTTGAGGTGGGTTTGAATTGTCAGTTACTTGCCCATATAGCTTTAGAAGAGTTGGGGTATGGATTGCCAAAAGACATGCGCTCCAAAGAGTTGTACGAAGATACTGACTTTACTTTTCCGATTGATCCAGAGGTTGATGGCTGGCGTCCTGGTGATATTTTGTTTACCTATCAGAGACCAGACAATTTTGACCCTAAGTTTCTCCACATGTCGGTGTGTATTGCCGTTGAGGCCGGTGCACCACACTTTTTGCATGCCTTAAAATTTAAGGATAGTGAGCGGGATGCGGTGACTGTTTGGCAGCTTGAGGATTTTGAGAGAAGTAATGTGCACGAGCACATTATTTCCGCCAAGCGTGTACGCTAATTAAGCCTTTTGATTGTTTGATGTTGAACTTAGTAATGGTTTTACCATCTTGGCCATACTCGAGTCTGAAACCATTTTGAATCAGCATTTCAGAAAGATAGAAGAGGTTTTGTTTTTTAACTGAGTGATATTCCATCACGATTTGTTTAACTTGGCTAAGCGCTTCTTCACTACCTTCAAGGACAGCTTGTTCGGCGCCTTCAATATCCATTTTAAGGAGATCGATAGGTTGAGTGATGAATTCTGAAAGGGGCCAGGTCTCGACTTCGATTGGCTCCGACTCTTGCTGCTTGGTCCAGGCTCCTTTGGTGAAGCTTCCTGTCGACCACCACTCATTTTTTGTTGAATCGACAAAGAGCTCAGTCCTGCCACGTTCTGCATCGAGTGCGCCATTAACGGCGGTCACATCTTGCAACTGGTTTTCCCAGATATTTTTTTCGAGAATTTCAAACAATTGTGGATTGGGTTCGATGGCAATAATTTTGGCATTTGGGTAGAGTGACTTGAAGTAGAGGGTACTTAGGCCAATGTGAGCTCCGGCGTCGATAATAACTGGTGCAGGATTGTCAGTCTCGAAGTAGTATTCGTCGTGCGAAAAAATCTCACGCTTGAGGAGATGATATTCTTCTGAGTTATGATAGTGGACGGTGAAGTTTTTTAGTTTGGCGGATTGCATCCCTGGTAGTATACCAGGAGGTAAAAGAAAAGGGCAGCGTTGTGCTGCCCTTACGTTTGTTGCTATTTTTCTTTTTCCTCGTTTTCTTTTCTGCCTGCGATAAATATGCAGACTACAAACGTTACCCAATACAAATTGGATACGTTTGCTGCTGAAAGGCATATGACTCCTATAAACAAAAGGAGCAAACCTCGGGTTTCAGTCTCGCTGCCTGAAAATAACTGTGGTCCCCATTTTAATACTGAAAAAAATATGAGGAATAAACCAAAGGCAAAAATAAAGCTGGAGTTGGCTGCCAGGAGTGCAGCCCAAACTAGCAGATAGGTGAGCCAAGTTGTCACCTTCTTGATCATGTTTCTACTCCTTTTAGTTCCCATTTTTCAAAAATGAGAGCTAATATATTAAAAAAAGATTTTAAACAACGCACTATTTTAGCATTTTCTCAAGTATATGTCAATAATTATAGGATGTTTTTGTGCAAAAGAGTATGCCATACTTGCAGTTTACCTCTTTCTTTTATTCGTTAAACAGCGTGTCACAATGAATGTGGTACGATAAAAAATAAAAGGAGAAGATTATGCGATACATTGGTGCACACGTTTCAGCAAGTGGAGGCCTCGAAAAGGCCGTAGAAAGGGCAAAGGCTATCGGGTGTAACTGCCTACAACTCTTTAGTGGCAGCCCAAGGGTCTGGAAGCGAAAAGATTTGGCAGAAGTGTCTGTGAGCAAAATGTCTTCACTTCGCGTTGAATCTCATTTTGGACCAGTCTTTACTCATTCGCTCTACCTTATTAATTTGGCCTCTCCTAATCCCGAACTCTTAGAGAAGTCTTTACGGGTCTTAAAGTACGACATGGCGTTTGATAGCAAAATTGGTGGTTCGGGTATCGTGGTGCACTTAGGAAGTCATTTGGGTGCTGGGTGGGAAGCAGTGCGCGAGGGTGTTGCTGCTGCTATTCGCGAGATCATTGCTGAGAGTCCCGATGATGCAACTTTTTTGATTGAGAACAGCGCTGGGCAAAAAGGCAAGCTGTGTAGTGATTTAGCTGAAATTGCTTGGTTAATTGAGGAAATTTCGTCCCCACAGTTGGGGTGGTGCTTTGATACTTGTCATGCGCATGCAGCAGGCTATAGTCTGATGACTGCTGGCGATGAAATTACTCGTCTTGGTTTGTGGGAGCACTTAAAATGTATTCACGTTAACGATAGCCGCGATGACTTTGATAGCGGGCGGGATCGCCATGATAACCTGGGGCAGGGGAATATTGGAGTCGATAATTTTAGGCATTTTTTGAATTTGCCAGAGGTGTTAGATATTCCGTTGGTAATTGAAGTGCCTGGGCTTGATGGCAATGGGCCGGATGCTGCTAATGTTGAGGTTTTGAAGGGGTATGTGGAGTAGGGGAGATGCTTATTTTTTGAAAATTGACGCAAAAAAGCCCGGTACGTGAAGCACCGGGCTTTTAGTTAGGTTTCTACGATGTTATTAGAGGTGCATTTCCCATTTTGCGTGGGGGCGCTGACGTTTGATTGTGTTTACCAGTTCAGATAAACGCTCTTGACGTTGCATGTAAGCGACCAGGTCTTGTGCTTTGCCACTTTTGCGGTCACCTGCTAAGTCTTCATAATCAATGCCAAGATCCATGCACAGGGTCCGCAGTTCTCCGTCATCGTAGAGGCGAATAACCTCGTCTCGGATTAGAGTCGGAGAAGGTAGACCACTGCTGTTTGAAGCAGGAGTACTGACTTGGGCCATGACGGTCCGATGGAGATTGATCACCATCTTGGTTCCCTCACGGGCGCTCAGTCCAAACCACTCGATTGAAAAACCAAAAGATTCAGCATCCTTTGCAGTAAATGTGACATTTTCTCGGCTTCCTTCTCGTCTGATGTTGATTTGAACACCACCCACCCTAAGTTGTTCTGCTTTGGCGTAAAACATTTCGTTGTCCACGTCAAAACTCACCATGGGACCGATTTGGATGTTTTGTTCAATTTCTGCCCATAAGCCGGGGAGTCTTTGGTCGAAGTCGTTATTAACGACGACTCCGTTGCCGAAAGGGGGGCGATTCTCACCCTCCTTGACTTCCAAGGGGGGATATTGTTCAACGTCGCGCAGAGTGACTTCTTCCCAAGTTTTGGGGAACTCATACTGCAACTCCTCAACAGTAACTTCGGATTCACGGCCGCGCCAGTCACGAGCCATTTGGCGCATGAGCAGATCATTGATCTCGTTTTTGTTGAAGGCAAGAGCAAGAAACTGCTGTACTGCCTCGGGTAAAACAAAACCACCTTCAGCGTCATACAGAGTGACCCCGTATGAGTTTTTCATTGCGCCAACTGGCAGAGTGCCGCCTGTGGGGGACATGACATCGCGCTTCAACATTTTGGTGTTAACTTCCGAAAGGTCACAAACCACAAATTTTTCGGTCGGCGACAATTCGAAGATATCACCGTTGATCACGGCCGTTCCTTGGATCAGGCGCCAAACTAATACTTCTGTGGCGATTTGATTCACTTGCCCACGGACTTTGGCAATCACAGGACGTTGAGTATTGGTCCGCATTGCTTCCATGAAGCGGTACCCGGTTGAGGTCGTGCTGGTGGTGTCGGCAAAGAAGTTCTGTACCAACGTCGTCACCATAGACCGTTGCAGGGTTTTGATGCGGGTCCACGAGAATTCTGCGACCTTTTGATCTACGATGAGAGCATCAAGATCGGTGAGATCGGTTGGCGCAGGCGTTGGCACCAGGACAGGAACCGGGGATTCTTGAGGGCCATACTTGGCCGCCAATTTTTTCGCCCAGAGCATAGGAACTTCCATCGCCAAAAATTCATCTTTGGTTGTCGGATTTTCTTGTAGCACCTGGACAGAATCGTATCCACCGGCTTCCAGTTTTTCAACAACAATAGCGGGGACATTTTTTTCGCCCATATCTTCGGCTAACAGTTGAACAAAAGTTTTTTCAGTAGTCATCATTTTCTCCATAAAGGTTTTCTCATCAAAAAATTTTGATGAGGAATATGTGTGGTTATCGAAAAAAAGTAAAAAAAGCTTGCAAACAGTCGACTGTTTCCAACTCTGCCACCTAAGGTGAGTTGGTAATTTAGTGTAAGCACAATTTTGGTTTTTCACCTCCTTTGTATTGTGTGCTCACTGATGGCGCGCAGCACCTTTGTGGAAAAGGCACTGCGCGCCAAAAGCGAACAACTCAAAAGAAAGTAAAAATATATAACATCGTAGAGAGTGTAGGTGAGCGCGACAGGTCGCTGCACAAGTGCAGGGCAGTCACACACACCTTGCTCTCTACATAATTGATTGTTAAAGATCTGCTGATTTGGCGTTTAGAGTCAGCCGCAACAGAAGTAGGAGGATTGTAGCCTATTTTAGCCTTATTGTCAATACTTATAGGTCTACTCATACCTCAAGATTGCTGGTATAATAGGGTTCTTATGTATATTTACGATGGAAACCAGCGAGCACAGGAACTAGAAAAAGGTGTGCAGCGTGAAGTGAAAGCCTTGTTTGAAAAGGGCGTGAACCTAACTATTGCCGCAATTTTGTTCACCGAGGATAGCGGCAGTCGTTTGTATACGCGCCTTAAAGGTGAAGCCGCTGCGCGTTCTGGCATTTCTTACCGCGTGTATGAGTTTTCGCTGATTGATTCAGTCGAGACTGTGCAAGCAAAAATTAATCAGCTTAATGGCGATGACAGTATTACTGGCATCATAATTCAGAAACCATGGCGCAAAACCTGGCAAAAATTACAAGGTAGTACAGCTTCTGCAAAAGAGTATGCCACCTGGTGGACTTCACTCGTTTCAGCACTTTCAGTCCAAAAAGATGTCGACGGACTACATCCCGAGTCATTGGCTGCTATTAAGCATGGCAATTGGCAAGATCAGGGCAGAGTGTTGCCAGCTACCGCCCAAGCAGTTTTAACTATTTTGGACGACTTTTCACAGCAAAACCAAAAACCACTCTCTTCCTATAACATTAGTATTATTGGTAAATCAGATTTGCTTGGAACGCCTTTGTACTTCGAGTTGAAGAGAAGGGGAGTGATGTGTGAATTGCTTGGAAGAACAGAGTTACAGGAAAAAATTGAAGCCGGAGCTGGTTTGACTCAGTCAGATATTATTGTTTCAGCCACAGGAGTTTCTGGACTTATTACAGAAAAATTGTTAGGCGAGGGGACTGCTCTGATTGATGTGGGAGAGCCACAGCCTGATGTCGACTTAGAATCAGTTATTTCATCTGGAAAAGTGAGTTTCATTACGCCAGTTCCTGGGGGAGTTGGCCCACTTACCATTGTGAGTCTGTTGCAGAATGCAGTCTTTTTGGTAAAACACAAAGAGCTATGATAGAGTAAATATACTAATATAATCGTGAGATTATTAAGTGAAAAATCCTCGAAAGAGCGGAAATACAGGGAAAAATTGAAACAAGCAGGAGAGATGCACATGGAACGATCACATTCAATGGAATTAGCGATGGGGTATGCAACCGGTATTATAAACAACCCATATTCTGCCGCAGGATCTATAATTCGTACAACTTTGCATGGTAGTGATGGTAGTCCCTACTCAACTAGTTCAAGTGAGTACACGAAAAGAAAGCCAGAATATGATGATGCAACAGCTACTCAAATGCGTGATAAAAGACCTGTCGCGCAAACTGACGTAGATGAGATTCAGACTGAACGCACCCCTATGACAAGAGCTTCTAGATCTGAGTCTGAAGACGCTGGTGAAATTGTTGATACCAGAACAGGCGATTATGTGAGGTATGAGGGAAGTCTTGCACAGATGGAGTCTGGTCAGATTGGTTGGGCAGTTCCTTGGGAAATTTCATATGATGCAAATGGTCACTATTATATTGATTCTGATGTTGATTTAGAGCCAGCTGAAGGTGGAACACTACAGATGGATATTATTAAATTAGGAAATACTTTTTTTGTTGATAGATTTGATCTTGAGAATGCAGAAAATGCTAAGCACTTCAGCGAAATCTATGCAAAAAATCCTGCCAGATTGACTCCTATATATTCAACTGATGACATGTCTCTTCTCGAGGAAATTGAGGCAAGGGCTGCTGAAATGACTGCTCCACAGCGCGAGCAAGTTGTTACAAAACTTGAAGAGTTGAAGCCCCAGTTCGAAGCAGAAGCTTCCGATGAAAAAGAAACACTATTTGCTCGCATGCTTGCTATTTTTGTTGGCAAGGGTGATGAGTAGCTGAAGGGGAGTGTCGTCAATAATTAGATTGAAAATTTTTAATAAGGTGTGATACAATACACCTCTAGTAATTAATATATATGCAGAATCGTGAAGCGTCCTGAATTTGCTCACGAATACCTGCATCCCTTAAGAAAGGGGAACAAAGGACAGATATGAATACAAATTTCGCTGACCTACCAAACAAAGCTCCAGACTACGACCTTCGAGATCTTCTCGAAGCCGGATGTCATTTTGGACATCAAAAAGCAAAGTGGAACCCTCACATGGCTGAGTGGATCTATATGGAAAAAGATGGCGTGCACATCTTTGATTTAGCAAAAACTGCTGCACAACTTCAATTAGCATATAACTTCGCTTACGACTTAGGTGCAAAAGGTAAGACCGTTGTTATGGTCGGAACCAAACGCCAAGCACGTGAGATTGTCTCAGGTGCTGCAAAACAAGCTGGTGTAAGTTATATCGTTTCTCGATGGCTCGGTGGATTCTTAACCAACTGGGAACAAGTTAAGCAATCAATAAAGAAAATGAATGAGATCGAAACCGGTCTTAAAAATGGTAAGTACGATGGCTATACCAAATTTGAACGTGTTCAGCTTGAAAAAGAGCAGAACAAGCTTGAGAGATTTTTCCTTGGTGTAAAAGATGTTAAATCAACTCCTGATTGTGTGTTTGTTGTTGATCCAAAGAGAGAAATAATTGCTATTACTGAAGCTCGCGCTGAAGGAGTACCAGTTGTTGCTTTAATCGACTCGAATGCAGATCCAGATTTAGTTGACCTTCCAATTCCAGCTAACGACGACGCTGTGAAGTCAATTCGCTTCATCGTTGATCAATTTGCTGCTGGTTACATGGCAGGAAAAGCTGCTAAGTAAGCTGCTCGTATAAATTCAAGTTAATAGAAAGAAAACTATGTCATACTCAGTTTCAGATGTTAAGAAACTTCGTGAAGAAACCGGTGCTGGAATGATGGACTGTAAAAAGGCCCTCGATTCTTCAAATGGTGATTACGAAGCTGCAAAAGAAATAGTTCGTCAAAAAGGACTTGCTCGGGCAGAAAAGAAAGCTGATCGCGAAACAAAAGAAGGGTACATTTCAAGTTATGTACACGCAACAGGTAAGACCGCATCTATGGTCGAACTCCTGTGCGAAACAGACTTTGTTGCTCGCAATGACGAATTTCAAGCCATGGCTAAAGGTTTGGCAATGCAGGTTGTTGCTATGTCGCCAGAAACTGTTGAAGAGCTTCTCTCACAAGATTACATCAAAGATCCTTCAATGACGGTTGAAGAAGTTGTTAAAGGTCTTTCAGGAAAAATTGGTGAAAAGTTTGTTGTAAACAGATTTGTGAAATACGTTGTTGGTGAGTAATCGCTTATTGTTTCAAATTGAACTAGAAAAGCCAGGCAAGATGCCTGGCTTTTTAGTGGTGGGTATAGCGTTGCATAGAAACGCAAAACACCCGCCATTGCTGACGGGTGTTTCAACTATTTCTCACCGATATTCAATTTTGTGGCCAGCCTAGAAATTCTGCTGGCTCTTCGACCTCCCAGTGCAGGACATTATTGGGCATCAGCACGTATGAATCAGGGTTCCTGATGCCTACTGCTGTGGCGAATTCTTGGTAGGTGCCAAACCCATATGCCTGGGCAAGGTCGCATAAGGTATCACCTTCCACAATTGTGATACTCATCCAATTTCTCCGGGGGTTTTGAATTCCCAGTTGGATGTTGCTCGGTATCCCTGGTGCGTCTGGAATGAGCACTGAGGCTAGTTCCGAGTTGTTTGCAAATTCTGGGAGACCTGTGTCTGTATATGCCAGATTGCCGGCATTAAACCGAACTAGGGCTTCCACTACAATCTCAGGTTCGTATGGCGTGTAGCCAGCTATCATTTCAGCTACACTCAACAAGTTTTCACCAGGACGTAGGTAATACGTCCTTGGGTGATATGAGGCCAACATATCTATGGTGAATGTTGGCGTTGGTGGAACATTTGTTACCGGCGCAGCATTAAGCTGCGCTACTGGTTCAGCTTCGTTAGCGGTGCATGCTACTGTGAGCACGATCGCCATGCTGAGAACAAAAACTAAAAATCTTGATTTGTTCATTTGAAATCCTCCGACTTCATGGGTAGCGTGGGGTGAGAAAAGTTGTTAAAGGTGTGCTATTCCTTCAGATTAGATAAAAATACCTAACTGAAAAAATAATGACATTCCATTATAGACTATTTTAAGCCTTTTGTAAATTATTATAAGATAAAATATATCTTTCTAGAGTATAATCATCCCATCGCCAAAAGAATAAAATCTATACTCATTTTTGATAGCATAAGTGTATGCACGGCCAATAAGTGACTCGCAAAATTTTGTGAATAATTCATCAGAGTTGGGTTGGCTCACAAATGCAGAGACCAGCATTAGTAAGGTTGATTTAGGTAAGTGAAAGTTCGTGATTAGAGTATCAACACAAACAAATTTGTATGGTGGATAGATGTAGATATCGGTATCGGCAATCTGTGGTGTAATTGTAAATTCACCTTCTGAATTTAGAGAAGAACACGACTCCAAAACGCGATTTGAAGTAGTGCCTACAGCAATAACTCGATTACCATTATCTTTCGCTTTTTGAACTGCCGCAGCAGTTTCAGCCGGAAGTTCAAACCATTCACTGTGCATGTGATGTTCAGTAATATTTTCTGTTTTTACCGGTAGAAAAGTGCCCAAGCCGACATGTAGGGTAACTTCAACAATGTGAATGCCGTGTTTTTTTAAGTTTTCATCCAGCTTTTTGGTAAAGTGGAGCCCAGCGGTTGGCGCTGCTGCAGAGCCATCAAACTTGGCGTAAATGGTCTGATATTGTTCTCTAAAAACATTTTCATCAGTGTGAGCCTCAGCAATATAAGGGGGCAGGGGAGTAATTCCAATGCGAGTGAGTTCAGCGATAAATTCTGGTCCAGCCATATTAAATTCAACCGTGCGGGTGTAGGCATCTTCACAAATGCCTGTACAGGTAGCTTGGAGTACATCACTAAAAATACCTTTTTGATCAACTTTGAGTCCCGGTTTACTCAGACATTCCCAAGTTTCAACGGTAGCTGTATGAGAGATTTTTTTAACAAGAAGAAGCTCAAGTTTGCCGCCAGTGTCTTTTTTACCAACAATGCGGGCAGGAATTACTTTGGTGTTATTGCGAACAATTACATCGCCAGGGTTTAAGTACACTCCTAGGTTGTAGAAATAATCGTCTTTGATTTCTCCTGTGGTGCGATCAACAACAAGCAGGCGACTGCTATCGCGAGGTTCCGCCGGGTACTTTGCGATGCGTTCTGGTGGCAGGTAATAGTCGAAGTCGTTGAGAGTGAGTTTCATGACGCATATTGTACAGGATGAAGGTTTTCGCTTCATCTACTATCGTCAGGCTGAATCAAAAACCTTCATCACTGTTACTGGTATAATAGTCCCTATGGCAAATAAAGAATTTAGTTTCAAATTACTCAAAACCAAAGGCAAAATGCGTGCGGGCACGATGACCACACCTCATGGAGTGGTGCAGACTCCTATTTTTATGCCAGTTGGCACCGTGGGTTCAGTCAAAGCACTTGATTCAGCCGATGTTAAAAATACCCAAGCACATATAATTTTAGGAAATACCTACCATTTGTATTTACGTCCGGGAATGCAGACGATGCAAGAGATGGGAGGTCTCCATGCTTTTATGCAGTGGGACAAACCTATTTTGACCGACTCAGGTGGGTTTCAGGTACTGTCTTTAGGTGATGCTATTGCTCATAAACAAGATGGTTCATCACAAAAAAGTGGTCCAAGTGTAAAGATTAGTGATGATGGCGTTGAGTTCAGGTCACATCTGGATGGTTCTAAGCATACATTTACTCCTGAAAAATCAATTCAAATTCAGCGTGAAATTGGTTCTGACATTATGATGGCCTTTGATGAAGCGCTTCCAGATAGTAAACCGCACGAATACGCAGTCGATTCACTTGCAAAAACAAACAGATGGGCGACTGCCTGCTATGAGTACTGGGAAAAACATGATCGCAGAAGTGTCTATGGTACCTACCAATCTCTTTTTGGCATTATCCAAGGGGGACTTTTTGAAGATCTACGTCGAGAAGCAGTAGAACATATTGTCAGTCTCGATTTTGATGGAGTTGCTTTGGGTGGTGAAACTGTTGGCTATGACCTTGATGGCACGCGTCGCGTGATGGAGTGGATTGAACCACTGATGCCGAAGGAAAAACCTCGCTATGCCATGGGTATGGGTATGAATCCTATTGATTTAGTCGATGGTGTTAAGATGGGATTCGATATGTTTGATTGTGTCGCTCCAGCCAGGCTGGCGCGCAATGGTTCACTGTATGTAGGTTCACTTGAAATTGAAAATGGTGAACCAGTATTCCAGTCCGAATTCAAAAATGGACGTATGTCGATTGGTGCGGCGGCGTACACAACTGATTCTGGTCTGATTCAAGAAGGATGCGATTGTGAAACATGTAAAGCTGGATATACCCGTGGCTATCTGCGTCATTTGTACAAAACGAAAGAACTTTCATACTTCAGATTAGCAACGCAACATAACCTACGCTTCATGATTCGGCTGACAGAGCAGCTGCGAAGTTATATACTAGAACAATAATAGAAACACTTAAGAAGTATTTTTTATGGCCACACCTGCCCGGAAGCCACTAACATCTCGAAGATCTGCTGCGAAGACCACTCCAAGAAGTCGTCGAGCTGCAGCATCAACCACAGCTACACGACGAACAGTAAAGAAGTCGACTTCGACAGCGAAGTCTGTGCGTAGTGGGTCACGTCGCTTAAGCAGTGCCGCTAAGAAAAGCGTCACTTCTACGAGTGCTAAGTCTACTAAAACGGGATCAAAATCTCAGGCGAAAACTAAAGTTACTAGGACTCGACGCACGTCGAATACACGTTCGAAATCGAGTAGTAAAACACCAGTGTTTATTAGTATGCTACGTGGAGTTGTCTTTTCGCTTTTAGGCGTGATTTTTATTTTTTGTATCGTTTGGAATTTCATACTACCTTCGGTACTTTTCAGTTTGATTGGAACAAGAAATATTTTGTACGTTTCAGATAATATAGACTCATTAAAGGGCAAAATTATCTTCGCACATTTTGACAAAGATCCAAAACATACTACGGCATATCTCATTGACGGCAGTGAGGAAGTTGAAGTCCCGAATGGATATGGCAAATATGCTGTTGGTGCAGTGCCATCCCTCCTTCGAATGGAACAACAAAGTGATGAAACTATGCGATCAATTATGAGTCGTATATTTGAAATTCCGATTGATCAAATTGTGATGTCTGAACCGCTCACAGTAGATACTGCAACAGACAGCGACATGCCTTTCTCCAGCTCAGTAGCGAGTGAGCTCAGAGCCATTGCACTGAGAACGGCACTCCGTCATCCTTCACATGCACTTACTATTTTAAGCTTAAGTTTTATGGCTCACACGACTGAAAATATTCAGAGTTTAGATTCATATGAAGACACGAGTAGTTTTTTTGAGACGTCATCCCTAGAGCTTTCACCAGAAGAAAAGTCATGTTCGATAGCCGTAATTAATACTACAGGGAAGCGAAATTTAGCTCGTGATACGGCGCATCTGCTCGAGCAAAATGGAGTGTATGTGGTGAGAGAGGATAGTGTTTCTCAAGTTGAAGATGTTACGCATCTTCAGGTTACACCAGATTTGAAATCAGAGTGTGAAGCTTTGTACACTAAACTTGCGCCATTTTTTCCAGAAACCAGCATACGTGAGCCGCAGACCACAGAAACCAAGCGCTACAGAGCAGACATAGTGATTTTGCTTGGAAATGATGTGGCAGTTTCAACCACAGAATAACAACTGAGTTGTTGTGCAACTCAAAAACTATTGAGATCAGACTGAGATTAGTGATTTCTAATTACGTCTTCAGTATTGAATTCGTCAAGGTTTTTTTCGCTGTCGGTATCTGTTTCAACAATTTCGACTGGGATATTTTCCTCGAGAGTTAATGTATCATCAAAGTCAGTATCGTCATTTAAACTACTTAAAGCAATTTTATTTGGTGGGAATGAGTGTGTAAGCGCATTTTGTTTTGAACGTTCTTCTTCACGAATGTACACCTCGCATGCTTTTCTGCAAGCTGAGCGGACAGCGCAAGAGTAGATGTTTCCTGTGTTGATAAGTTTTGTTAGTCTGAATGAAAGATCTTCAGGTAATGCACCAATATAGGCGTTATCGACCATGATCGAAATGTAGCGGTTTTTGATGACAAGTTTGCATGATTTACCTACGGAGAGATTATCGAGCGTTTCCTTGCCTGCTAGGCGCGTAAGTTCAACAGTTTTTGTTTTACCAGGTTCTTCAATAAAGTGCTGTGAAACAAAGGCTGGAGAAATAGTTTGTTTATTTTTAATTCTCTCGAGTTGTTTCTTAGCAATCTTATTATTTCTATCAAGATCGAGTGATTGTTTAAATTGTTTGGTGGCTAAACGTGTTTTTCCGAGTTGGAGGTAGGCAACACCCAAACGGTTGTAGGCGTTGGTGTCTTTAGGGTCGATTGTAATGAGAGATAGGTTTGTCTCAATTGCTGTTTCCCAGAGGCCTTCTTTAGCATTTTTGATAGCTTTTAGTCTTAGGGCTGCTTGCGTGTTCATCTCAAACTTTCTTCCAAATTACCTGGTGTTTTTAGATGTAGATTTCGGATGTAGATTGTAGCAAAAAATATTTAAATAACAAATGCCAATTTTCTACTTCCCTCGAGGCTGAAACAGTATACACAGAATAGTTGATTTAGGCTACACCTTTCGTCAGGGCCTGCGGTATAATAACTTCACCACACAGGAGATATACACACACAATAATAGCGATTCAGAAAGGTTCTATGTCTGGTCATAGCAAGTGGAATAACATCAAGAATAGAAAAGGTGCGCAAGACATTGCTCGAGCAAAAGCCTTTGGGGAGGTTGCAAAATTAATTCGTATTGCAGTTAAGGAAGGATCTTCTGACGATCCAAAATTTAATCCAGGATTGCGATTTGCCCTCGATAAAGCTCGAGTAGCAAACATGCCCAAAGACAAAATTCAGAAGGCAATCGAACGTGGCATGGGTAAATCAGCCACTGGTGCAACTATCCAAGAAATAGCCTATGAAGGGTTTGGTCCCGGCGGAGTTGCCATAATTGCTGTGGCGCATACCGATAACGTGAACCGTACTGCTGGCGAAATTAAATTTGCATTCTCTCGCAACAGTGGCTCATTGGGGAGTCCTGGAAGTGCCATGTATATGTTTCAGAGAGCTCAAGACGGTGGCTACGAAGCTACCATGAACATTGACGTTGAAGATGAAGAAGTTAAGCAGCAGCTAAAAAAACTGATTGATGCTATCCGAGAAATGGATGACATTGAAGATGTATACTTTGCTACTGATGCTATTGAAAATGACAGTGAAGAGTAATGCTCACATCTGCTATAAGTAACATGAGGCCCAGCGTATGAGAAGACGAGAAAAATTTGTGATTGCTGCAATTTTGCTGAGTTTTGGCTTGCTTGGTGTGCAAGTGACTGCATTGGACTTTAGATATTGGGCAGTATTGGCATTTTTTGTTGTTACCTATCTTGTGAGTTCATGGGCATTACACGATGATTTGCAGCCACACGAGCGGCTTACAATCGTGCCATTTCCGGCTTTATATGCTGTCTCTGTTAGTCTCTTTTACTTTTTACTTCCACCTAACGTTTTGTCCCGTATATTACTGTTAGTATTTTTTGGCGTTGGTATGTACGCAATCTATCTTACGGCCAACATTTTTTCGGTTGCAAAGGGACGAACAATCCAGTTAGTGCACGCAGCCCAGGCAATTTCGCTGATTGTGACCCTAGTAACCTCATTATTGCTGAGTAACACTGTTTTTTCTCTCAAGTTTCCGTTTTTTTTGAATGGCTTGTTTATTGGTGTGTTGCATTTTCCTTTGATTTTCACTTCGCTGTGGTCGGTAAACCTCGAGCAAAAGATTCAAAAAGAGACTCTGCAGTTGTCAACAGTGTTAGCGCTTATTCTTGCTGAAGTTGGGGTAATTATCTCATTTTTCCCGTTGTCAGTCTGGTACGATGCGTTGTTTGTTATGTCCTTGCTCTATATTGGTGTAGGAATACTTCAAGCAGCGCTTAAAGGACGTCTTTTTACTCGTACGCTGACAGAATATAGCCTGGTAGCACTGTTTATAGCCTTAGTTTTCGCTTTCGTTGTACCGCTTAAGTAATTTTTTTTCACAAAAATTGTCACTATTTATTCATTTTTTTGGCATTTTTCTTTGCCTGGAGTCCAGGCGGGAAATGTACGGGTAAGAGCAGAGGAGTAGTGAAAATCTGTTCTTGAGGTATACAAGGTGACAGTAATGCAACTTTTAATAGCTAAATACCAAGCAAAAATAATAGATAAATATAAAATTAGACATAAAAAATCGATAAATACCATAAAATATATTAAAAAAATCAGTGGAGAAGTGAGCAAAAAAAGATTTCAGTTAGCCTGGAAGAATGGGGAAGTGATATAGTTTGATACACTTTGATATGTACGAGCGTGAAACATGTGAAATTATAGGACTTATCATGTGGATAACTTTAAAAACTATAGGACATTATTGAGTTTGTACCAGGCTAAATATATACTTATACACAGCCATATCGTGTAACAGAAGTGGTGTATATGCAAGAATAACTAAACAGGCATACTAGCCTGGTGCTCCTCTGGGGAGACCTCAGGTGCCTGCAAGAATAAAGAAAACCCGAAGCGGTGTTTGGTGAGACACCGGAATTGAGGCATTTAGGGCAATCTACCTAGAGGTAGCAAGAGTGTGAAATGGGGATACTTTTGAATAAAAAGGTACACATACATTATTACTTTGTAACATACTGTGCGGCAGTGAGAGAGGAAACCCCTCTTTTGAGAGACCCCCATATTGCCCAATATTTGTTATGTCGCACAATATAACTTTTACGACGTAAGGCTAATTGTACTTGAGACAGCTCGTTTGCAAATTGCATTTTTCACTTTTTTATTTCTATGCCCTGACTCTCTAATTGTTTTTATTTTTATTCTTTTTTATCTTTTTTGCCTGAGTTCTCCCTCGGTCTTGGCTAGGTCAATTTTGGCTATTTGGCAGGATTGGCCTGCTTCACCACAGTGCTTCTGCTCGTCCGTAAATATTGTGCGACATAAAAATAATATATTGAGGTCTCTTTGGAGTGGGGAGGTATTGGAGTGCAGAAATGTGTGAGCTAAACCTAGTGCGTGGGGTTATAAGCGTGTGGTTGCTATCTAAAAATGCCCGTACACCAGGCTAAAAGGCTCTAGGAGCCTCAAAATCGGCTTTTTAATTAGTAGGTGACTTACTCATCATTCGAAATGCCGATTGTAGTGGCAATATGTGCTTAACAAGTCCAAAATACCTATTTCTGTCGTAAAACATTGTGAAGTATGAGTCAAAGCTGTATAGTGACTGTACTATGGGAATCCCAACACAACCGCATGCATGCATGGTCGTCTTTTTAGAACACTTAGAAGTTGAACGTAATGTTTCAAAATTAACGCTGCGTAACTATGGGCATTACCTCCGTCGTTTTGCTGACTGGTTAAAGGAGTATGGAGTTACCGACATTACTAAGGTTGACCAAGATGCTGTTCGTGAATATCGTATGTACCTCTCTCGGTATGAAGATGACAAAGGGAGAACTCTTTCTAAGAAAACGCAAGGGTATTACATCATTGCCCTCAGGTCGATGCTGAAGTGGCTAGTCAAGAACGATGTGCCAGTTCTCCACCCAGAAAAGATTGATTTACCCAAGTCTGAGTCACAGCACATGAAGTTTTTAAATATTGAAAAGATCGAAAAGCTCTTGGCCCAGCCTTTGCTCTCGAGTAAAACAGGCCTGAGAGACCGGGCAATTCTTGAGGTTTTGTTCTCAACAGGGTTGCGTGTAAGTGAGCTCATTTCTCTTAATCGAGACCAGATTGACATTAAATCCAGAGAATTTGGTGTGATTGGAAAAGGTCGCAGACCTCGAGTAGTTTTCTTAAGTGATAGAGCAGCAGATTGGTTGGATAGATGGCTTGCTTCTCGAGAAGATCAGTGGCGGCCAGTCTTTGTGCGTTTTGCAGGCAAGAAACCTGAATTACTTGACTCAGGTGAAGAAATGCGCCTCACCACTCGAAGTGTGCAGCGCATAGTCGACAAGTATTGCCGCAAGGCTCACTTGCCTATCAAGATTAGTCCGCATGGTATTCGACACAGCTTTGCAACTGACTTGCTTTCGAATGGAGCAGGGCTCCGAGACGTTCAGGAGATGTTGGGGCATAAGAATATCTCCACTACTCAAATTTACACGCATGTTACTCGCCCACAACTTAAAAAAACGCATCGTGAGCACCACACCGATTTGTAGTGTCTTTCGATCACATTCCATACTCTTTTAACTATTATTATACTTTTTGATATATTAATATAACTTATTTACCCTCCCCTTCTCTGACTATATCTGGAAAATACAAATAATACTATTTTTATACGTAAAATCAAATAATATTTTATAGCATCAAAAGGGTAATTAATGTATTCAAGTACATCATTTTTATGCGTGTGTATCTGGAACGTGTGTTATTTAACCGTTTTTGAGAGCAATTACTTGACCTGTGGGAACTCAGAGACCTCATTTTGACGTTCTGAGAGGAGTTTTAGGGCTAGTTCTCTGCCCGACTGGGTTACAAAATAGGTTGGAAGGTCGCGGGAAAGGTTATCAAGGTAGGTTTGTGGGGTTGCTATGCCCTTTCTATAGATATCTTGCCAAAAATTTGCCTGAGTAAACGACCACAAATGGTCTAAATCGACTAAAGCTCGTACTTCAGCAGGTATAGAATTTCCCTGGGCAGCGACTTTTTCAGGTTGATCGTGGAACCGTACTGCTTTAAGAATAAGGTTAATTTCGTCGGCTGAAAGTGAAAGCTCATCTGCGTGCGACTGAAGAATTTCAGTGGCAAGTGCAACACCTTCAACAGCATGTTTTTCTTTAGGTCCCATGGCTGATTTTGTGAGTGCTAAACCGCTGACACCTAAGCTTGCGGCAACCTCAAATTCAGTGAGTTTGCTCCACCCACTATCATGCAAAATGAGAGCCAGTGTGACAACTTTTTTATTGATATTTGACAGTCCAAGTTCAGCAGAAATAGCAGTACAAATACTGTCGATATAGGTACAACAAGTGGCAGTATGGACATCCGTTGTGCGGGCATGCAAATGTGGTAAAACAGCTTTGAAAAAATCTTGGTACTCTGTGGGAACTAATTGTAGATACTCGTCATTCCATGGAATTGAGAGCAGAAAATGCTGCTCTGAAAGTGGCAATTGTGAGTCGTCTGGATAGACTAAAGTGAGATATTCTGGAACGATGATGTCTGGGTGGTTAGAAAATGAAAGTGTGGTAAACTTCATGGTTGGATGTGGACCTGAGGGGATTTGAACCCCTGACCTCCTGTATGCCATACAGGCGCGCTAGCCAACTGCGCCACAGGCCCAAACGTAATTGTTAACAAAGTCTTAGTATATCATCCACCTTGAGGAAATTATAGAGGAAAGAAGTTGTTTTATGGCTATGGGACACTAGCAGAGTAATGATTAGACTGCTAAAATATGACCTTGTTCGTTTTCCTCTATATATCAATCTAAATAGGTGCATTGGCTATGCGTAGCTGGTGTGTATCCTCCTCACCACTTACCTCAAGAATAGTTATGTAGTAACGACTTAGAATGTTCATTATAAGCTCCTTGCTTGAGTATGAGATTTTTCAGCTGTACTGCAGGTGTAATCGTAAAAAAATGAGGCGCCCTACTCTCTTTCGGACACCTCACTGAATTTTTTGTTTTTGCGTGTGCTTTTGTACCTTAGTCCTCGTCGTCTCCCTCAACTTTTTTGAAGGTTAGGGCCACTGCGACGACTTCATCAGTCTTCTTGAGTCGCATTAAAATGACACCTTGTGTTGGGCGAGTTAAGATTGGAATAGACTTCTTTGTAAGTGGCAGTTTTATGGTTTGGCCTTCTTTGGTAGTGATCACAACTTCTTTGTGATCAGCTGCAATTACTTTTCGAGCGCTGGCAACTTTGCCGGTTTTCTTGGTGATTTCTGCAACTTTTACACCCATGCCTGAACGCTTCTGAACTGGGTATTGATCGAGGTTAGTTCGCTTACCCATTCCGTTCTTGGTAATAAGCAAAAGCTGACGTTCAGTAGCCGATTTAAGCAGGTCTTCTGAGGCACTGAGTACTTCAAATCCGACCACGTAATCTTCTTTCTTCAACGTAATGCCTTTGACACCTTTTGTGTCCCGATTTGAGCTTTTAACTTCGGTCTCTGAGAAGCGAATTGACTTGCCTTCGTGGGTGATCATCATGATTTCATCTTCACCTGAAGTGAGTCTGCCGTGAACAAGAATGTCACTATCATTAAGTGTGATAGCGATAATACCGTTCTGACGAATGTTGTCATAGAGTTTGACTGCGGTCTTCTTAATTAAACCTTTTTCAGTGGCAAGACAGATAAATTTTTCTGCATCTTTTTCAGGATCGACAACTAGGATAGATTGCACACGTTCATCATGTTGCAAGTTAATAAGGTTTACCATTGCGGTGCCCTTTGCCTGACGTGATGACTCTGGAATCTCGTAACCACGAAGTTTGAAGACGCGTCCCTGGTTTGTAAACACCAATAAGTTATCGTGAGTGTTGATGGTGAGCAAGGTGCTGACCATGTCTTCTGCTTTCATCTTGACGCCGATGCTGCCTTTTCCACCTCGTGATTGCGTGCGGAAAGCTGCTGGGTTAAGACGCTTGATGTAGCCGGTCTCAGTAAGGGTGATGACAGCTTCTTCATTTGGAACGAGGTCTTCTTCACTGAACTCGCCAACTTTGCCCTTGATGAGCTTGGTGCGGCGTTCGTCTCCGTAGAGCGTGATAAGTTCTGCTGTTTCATCTTTAATAACAGCCAGGATGTGTGCTGGTTCTGAAAGTAAGGTAATAAGCGTTTCGAGTGTTTTCTTGACTTCTGCGTACTCTTCTTCGATTTTTTTGCGTTCGAGGGCGGCGAGCCGCTTGAGTTGCATATCAAGGATTGCGGTCGCCTGAATATGTGAGAGGCCGAATTTCTTCATTAAGGCCTCGCGAGCTGCATCGGTGTCGGGAGATTTGCGGATAATGGCGACAACGTCATCAAGATTTCCCAGGGCAATGAGCAAGCCTTCCAAGATGTGAGCGCGGTCACGAGCTTGAATAAGTTCTTGCTGACTGCGGCGGACCACGATAAGTTGGCGGTGAGCAATGTATTCCATTAGGATTTGGCGAATATTTAAGAGTTGTGGGGTTCCCTCACTGGTCAGAGCCACCATATTCATAGAGAAACTGGTTTGGAGTTCAGAGTACTTGAAGAGCTTGTTCAGCACAACCTTTGGCCTGGCATCTCGTTTAAGGTCGATGGTAACCTGCATACCGTTACGGTCAGAGTCGTCATTGAGGTCGCGGATGCCGTTTACTTTTTTGTCACGAGCTAGTTGGGCAATTTTTTGGAGTAAGCGAGCTTTGTTAACCTGGTAAGGTAGTTCAGTCACAATAATTTGGAAGCCACCCTTTTTAGTTTCTTCGATTGCAGCTTTAGCGCGGATAACGACACGACCTTTTCCGGTTTTGTAACCTTCTTTTATGGCGTTGAAATCATAAATGATACCGCCGGTTGGGAAGTCTGGACCATTGATGTGCTCCATGATGTTGTCGATGGTGGTGTCGGTTTGGAAGTTTCCAGCAAGTTCTTTTGGATCAGTGGTAAGCAGCACGTCAATTTGCGCATGCATGGTTTTAATTTCATCAGCAACGTTGTCACCTTTTTTAGATGCCCCTCGGTCAGGTAAACTAAAGGTATTTCCCTCTGGTCGAGCGGATTCACCGCTGACAATCATAGCAGTAATGGCGTTACAGACTTCAACTAAGTTATGTGGTGGAATTTTTGTTGCCATACCTACAGCAATTCCTTCTGCACCCATAAGGAGCAAGTTTGGAAGTTTTGCCGGAAGGACTGATGGTTCTTGAAGTGAACCGTCAAAGTTATCAATAAAAGGAACGGTGTTTTTGTCGATGTCGACCAAGAGTTCTTGCGAAATTTTAGCCATGCGAGCCTCGGTGTAACGCATTGCAGCTGGGCTATCTCCGTCGACGGAACCGAAGTTACCTTGGCCATCAATTAATTCATAGCGCATGCTAAAGTCTTGAGCCAAACGGACCATGGCCATATACACGGACGAGTCACCATGTGGGTGATATTTACCGAGGACGTCTCCAACAATACGAGCTGATTTTTTGTAGCCACTTTTGTGGTTAATGCCACTTTTATGCATTGAGTAAAGAATACGGCGGTGGACTGGTTTAAGACCGTCACGCACGTCAGGAAGCGCACGAGAGACGATGACACTCATGGCGTAGTCGAGGTAACTCTTTTCCATTTCCGATTTAATGGAAATGTACTTCATGCGGCCAAAACGAGTTTCTTCGATGGTGCCGATTAATGCTTCAGCTTCGGTTTCGAGGTGTTCTTCAGCAACTGCCTCTGCCATTGTTTCTACTGGCTTTGTTTCAGCTTCCTCTGCTTTTGCAGCATCTGTCACTTCGTTTTCTGGTTGCTTGTTGTTTTCGTCTGTCATAGTTGTCGTGTTTTCTAGTAGGTCTTCTCTCCTCTGCGTGCTTTAGGCCACTGCTTTTTCAATAGCTGGTGCAATTTCCTTTTTACGAGACATTTTTGGGCCGATGTCGATCATGTTGTCGCTCACGGTGCCCCCAAATGCCTTCTGGGCAACGCTGGCTTCAGCTTCACCAAGAATAAGTAGTTTAGTGTTAACTTTCAATATATCGGTAATGGCGACAAACAGGAGTTCAACGCCAAGTTCTGCTTTGACTGTCTGCATGGCAGCAAGGAGTGAGGCTTTTTTCTCGGTGAGGATCATGTCTTGTTCCACTGTTTCGAGCTGGTCAATCATGGTTTTTTTGCTGAACTCAAAGACTTTGTAGTCGTTTTTAACGATTTCTATGTCTGAAAGTTGTGAAACGTCCGATTTTGCTTTGAATATTTCTAGGGTGAAGGCCTCGACGTCCCCAATTTCTGCGATTTGAGCTAGTTCTGCGCCATATTCTTTGTCTTTTTGAGTTGTAGTAGCGCTTTTGTAGCCAACTGTGTCGGACAAAATGGCTGCCAACATGAGTGAGGCAATTGTTTTTGAAGGGACTACATTCTTAATTTTCATCATGTGATACACGATTGTTGAGGTTGAGCCCCAAGGACGGAAGACCAAACAAATGGGTCCGTTAAAGTTAATGTTTGCTTTGTGATGGTCCACGATGTTAACAATTTGATCTGGATTAATGCCAGCTAAACGTTGCACTTCTTCGTTGTGGTCGACCAGCACAATTTTGTCTTCTGGAGCAATATCTGCTGCTGTGATTTGTTGTGGTGCCGCAATGCCAAATTTTTCAAACAAAAATGTCGTCTCTGGGTTGAGTGGATCGGCAATGACTGCCACGGAATTCTCGTGCTCAGCGTGTGCTGGTGAGCTTTCGTGCAAATAAGCAAGCGCCATAGCTGCTACAACTGCGTCTGTGTCTGGTTTTTGATGTCCGATGATGTATGTTTTTGGCATGAAGGATGTTTCCTGTACCTGGTACTCTGTTTCTAAATATCAATATTTGCCAGCTTAGCATGTGTCTGGATAAACTTCTTACGTGGCGCAACGTCGTCACCCATTAAGGTGCTGAAGGTTGTGTCTGCTTTATCTGCGTCGGCAATAGTGACGCGTTTAAGCATGCGTTTTTCTGGGTTCATGGTGGTTTCCCAGAGTTGTTCTGGGTTCATTTCTCCCAAACCTTTGTAGCGTTGGACACCAATGTTTGCATTTGCGCTGTCGGCGCGGATGCCGGTGATGACTTTGTCGCGCTCTTCTTCACTGTAGACGTATTCTTCATTTTTTCCCCATGAGATCTTGAAAAGTGGTGGCATAGCAATGTAGAGGTAGCCTTGTTCGACTACTTCTGGAAGATGGCGGAAGAAAAAAGTTAGTCCGAGCGTGGTGATATGTTCTCCATCGACGTCAGCGTCATTCATAAGAATAATGCGATGGTAGCGGAGTTTTTCTGGGTCGAATGTTTCACCAATACCGGCGCCAAGAGCGATAACTAAGTTTTTGACTTCTTCTGAAGCCACAATTTTATCGAGGCGAGCACGCTCTGTGTTAAGAATTTTTCCACGCAGTGGGAAAATAGCCTGAAATTTGCGGTCTCTTCCCTGCTTTGCTGAACCGCCTGCAGAGTCACCCTCTACGATGTAAATTTCACTATCTGCTGGGTTTTTGCTCTGACAGTCAGCTAGTTTTCCTGGGAGTGAACTACCTTCAAACACACCTTTTCGAATAACGGCATCTTTAGCGGCACGAGCTGCCATGCGAGCTCGGGCAGAAAGCATGATTTTATCGATAATGGCTTTTCCAGCTTTGGGATCTTCTTCGAGGAACGTATCGAGTCCATCTTTAAAGACTTGGTAGACAGCCGACTGGGCTTCGCTATTGTTTAGTTTAGTTTTGGTTTGTGATTCAAATTGAAGGTCGTTCGACGGCATTTTAACGAAAATAACTGCTGAAACACCTTCTTTCATGTCTTCACTGGTGAAACTTTCTTTTTCTTTAAGCAAGTTATGGTCTTTGGCGTACTTACGGAGTACATTTCCCAAAGCTAAGGTGAAGCCATTTACATGAGCACCACCATCTGGTGTGTGAATAACGTTAACGTAGGATTCTACTCTTTCTTTGTATGAGTCGTTGTATTGTAGGGCGACTTCGACACCAATTTTTTTGCCGGTTGTGTCGTCGGTCCATACTCCTTCGGTGTACATAACTTTGTGAAGTGGCTTTTTGGTCATGTTGATATGTTCAACCAGACTGCGGATACCGCCTTCAAAGTAGTAGTGTTCTTCTGAGTTTTCGATGGTGTCAACTAATTGGAAATAAATACCTGCCATAAGATAGGCGCGGTCTTTAATGACGCTAACAAGAGTTTTATGACTGAATGCTGTTGTTGAAAAAATAGAGCTATCAGGAATAAACTGCAGAAGTGTTCCGGTATCGTAAGTCACAAACTTTTCAGTTTGAAGTGGGAACATGTCTTTAACTTGTTTTTCAGTTAGTTTTCGAACTGCCTCATGTGGAATTCCTCGAGTATAGCTTTGATAGTAGTAAGCTTTGTCACGTTTGACGATGACTTGTACTAAGTTAGAAAGTGCGTTAACAGCAGAAGATCCCACACCATGCAAACCACCACTAGCTTGGTAGGCTGTTTCTTCAAACTTTCCACCGGCATGCAGTTTGGTCATAACTACTTGTAGTGCTGAAACTCCTGAAGCATGCATATCAACAGGGATACCGCGACCATTGTCGACTACGGTAATCGCCTCTTGTTCGGTTAATTCAACTGTTGCAAGTTTTCGTTCCCTGTCCCCTACTTCTGTGTGGTAGAGTTCAATACCTTTTCCATATCCAGCAATTGCTTCGTCAACAGCGTTATCGAGAATTTCTTTTGCGAGGTGATGCAGACCTCTGCCATCGGTTGAACCGATGTACATACCAGGGCGTTTGCGAACTGGCTCTAAGCCTTCGAGGACTTTAATTTCTGATGCTTGATAGTGATTATTTGTGTTTGCCATATCCATTCTTGAAGGTAGTTATCAGAAACACTTTTATAGCACATCTTTGATATAAAAACAAAGATCCACCTGGTGGGCAGCGCGAGTGGAGTGTGTATTTGATTAACTACAAGTTACTAGTACAAAATGATACTACCACATATTTTCGCCGTAGAATAGACACAGTGTCCTCAAGACGAGGCTCTGAGCGCTTCAATTTCGGTTTATTTTGCTGTATTTGGACCTGAATAAGTCGGAACATATCGAAATATTCATTACTATATAGCAACATATATAAAATATACCTATTATATTGACCCATAATAATTAAAGTGCTATAATAGTGTATCTTTCTTTGCCCACAGTGAACACCTCGTTCACACTTTGTGTTTGCGGGAGAGAACATTCTTTAAAAGGTGGTAAATAAGATGAAATCCGGATTTAAATTACGGTTAAACGTTGACCTGGCTGCAGTTTTGAGCAAATTCAGCGTGTTTATGCTGATTTACCCGCTGTTTGGGTTGGCATACAGCATTTTGAGTGGTTGGCTGGTATTAGTATCTGCATTAATTGCAGTGCTTATTTCAGCCAAGATTGGTGAAGTGTTGCCAACCACTGCGACAGTTGCTCTGGCTGTTATTGTGTACCTACTGGGACTGGCATCAGTTTGGATTGGCGATATCAAAGGTGCCCCCCGGGAAGAAGTTAACCAGTACCGTTGGTATATGGTTGTGTTTTCGGTTTCTTTTTTTGTTTTGCTCAAGGCTATCATTTTTTAACCTGAGCATTGTTAGAACCCCTTTTAAATTGCCCTGCTTTTTTAGCAGGGCAATTTTGTATCTAAATCAGTTGTAAAAAAAACTCCTCAACAGCAAGCTGCACGTTTCCATTTTGACCTAACCGTTTTTTTAATCGGAGTGTTTCAGCAATGTGCTTTTGCAGTTGGGCGTTTTCACCATTTTTTTCAAGTTCAGTATGAAAGTATGTGGTCAGCTGGTTAGCCAACTCAATAGCTGCAGTTCTGTCTGTGTACTCTTCAGCTAGCTGAAGGGCCACTGGAATGGTACTGCCAGAAAGTTTTGTATAGAGTTCTTTGGCTGCATCGGTATCCCATTTTTCTGTTTGTTTGGTAACTAAGCATCTGGACTGAATAGTCGGGAGTATCTTTTCAAGAGATTGACCCACCAAAACAATTTGAGTGTTTACCGGTGGCTCTTCAACTAATTTTAAAAGTGCATTCTGTGCTGGAAGCGTTGCAGACTCGAGTCCCAGCACCACGCAAAATCGAGTGTCAGTGGGACTGCTGGCAAAGCTTAAATACTCTTGCAGGTTGCGCACGGTAGCTATTTTGAGTGCAGCTTCATCGCCAAACCAAGCAATATGCGGATAGTTTGTGTCGACTTGCCACTGATCGAGCAAAAACTGCGTTGCTTTTTCTTTCAGCGGTTCTGCTGCTATGAGGAGATGAGTTGTTGTAGGGTCAAAATGCATGAGATTTTCTACTAAATTACGGTGATATTGAGACAGTGTATTGTTGCTGTGTCTATTTTACAGTATAGTGGATAGTGTAGCTATGCAAGATCCTGCCCAAGATCCACAACCACTTAAGATTCCTGAAAATAAACCCGTTAGTAGTATGGGTAGTGTTTCTAGTGGCTCTGACTCGAGTGTGTTAGGAGGAAGTTCACTCAGTGACAGTTCCTCCGTTGCTACGGTTGTTACGCCAACAATTTCTCCTACTGATCAAACACTTCAAGATGAACAAAATGTGGGTGCCGAAGATTTATCAGCAGCAGCCGGAGCTGTTGATCAGCTTTTGGCGAGTGCGGATGAAGGTGTTGCTGCCCCAGCAATTTCAGCCGTTCCAGTTGAACTGCCAACTGAGGAAATAGAGCCTGCAGTTCAAGCTGAAATGACAGTTGAACCTACTGAAACTATCGAATCTACGACACCAGCTGAAGCTACAACGGAGTCCGTCACTGCATCAACAGCAGACTCACTCGCAGCAGATGCAGCACCTGAAAAAATACCTGAAATCCCCGAAGTCGCTGAAACACCAACCCCCGAAGTTGTGGCAGAAACGCCAGCTCCAGAACTGCCTGCTGATGCTCCTGCACCAGCTGCAGAACCAGTTGAGGAAACTCAAAAACCAGCTGACCCTGCGGCTACCCTAGATGCAGTCCCAACCCCTGTCACCAGTGGTAATCCAAACTCAATTTTGGATATTTTGCTTACAAAAGGTGAGATTACCCAAGAGTCGTTTAACCAGGTAAGTGTGGCACATATTTCAACAGGTAAGCCAATCGAGCAAATTCTTTCAGAAAAAAAATATGCCAGTGAAGAAGAAATAACCAAGGCAAAAGCTGAGTTCAATGGTATTCCTTTTATTCGCATTGCAGATACCGGTACCGATCCACAAGCGCTTACTCAGCTTCCAGAAAGTGTAGCTCGCACTTACAAGATGCTGCCTATCAGTTTTGATAAAGCTGATAATCACATGGTTGTAGCTATGATCAATCCGTTGGATTTGGCTGCGATTGATTTTGCCGAGAAAAAATCTGGAGTCCGTATTGAAGCCAAGTACGCCACGCCTTCCGAACTGGAGCGCACACTCGCAGAACACTACTCACAATCACTCTCAAGTGAAGTTACTGAAGCGCTGCAAGAAACTAGCCAAGTGGCTGAATCAAGGCAAGAAAAGAGCGATTTATCAAGCCTTTCAGGCGAAACGATTCGACAGGCTCCAATTACAAAAATTGTGCACACCATTGTTGAGTTTGCTATGAAAGCATTGGCTTCAGATATTCACATCGAACCTCAAGAAAGTCGTACCCGGGTGCGCTACCGTATTGATGGTATTTTGCAAGAGAAGCTTATTTTGCCTGCATCAGTTCATGATGCGGTCGTTTCTCGTATCAAGATTCTATCCAACCTAAAAATTGATGAAAAACGTATTCCACAAGATGGTCGTTTTAACTTCGCAAATAGTGAACAAGAAGTTGACCTGCGTGTTTCTACGCTGCCTACTATTCATGGTGAAAAGATTGTTATGCGTTTGCTTAAGAAAGATCAGTCTGTCCCAGAACTTCCTCAGCTTGGTTTAGATGGAATTGCATTGCAGCGAGTTAATACAGCCAGTAAAGTTCCGCATGGAATTGTTCTTGTTACTGGTCCTACAGGATCTGGTAAAACTACAACACTCTACTCTGTTTTGCATAAGATTAACTCACCTAAAGTGAACATCATGACACTGGAAGATCCAGTTGAGTACCAGATGACAGGAGTTAATCAGGTGCAGATTAATCCTCAAGCTGGGCTTACGTTTGCTTCAGGTTTGCGTTCATTCTTGCGTCAGGACCCTAACATTATCATGGTGGGAGAAATTCGTGACTCAGAAACCGCTGAACTTGCTGTGCAAGCTGCGCTGACAGGTCACTTAGTATTCTCTACCCTGCATACCTCAAGTGCTGCCGGTGCGCTGCCTCGTCTCTTGGACATGGGCGCTGAGCCATTTCTCTTGGCATCATCAATCACGTTGGTTATGGCACAGCGTGTGTTACGTAAAATTAATGAAAAATACAAAGAAGAATATAAGCCTGAAAAAGCAGTTGTCGATGACATCAGAAAAGTCTTAGGTCCTCGATTTGATCAATGGTGTAAAACTAATAATATGACAGCGGAGACATTGGTTCTCCATCGTTGTAAAGCTGATCGTCCTGCAACTGAACCTGAATATCGCGGTCGTATCGCTATTTTTGAGGTTATGCCAATTTCTGAAACAATTTCAAAAATGATTTTGGAACGACAGCCAGCCTCAGAAATGGAAAAGGTCGCCATGACAGAGGGAATGCTTCTTATGAAGCAGGATGGGTATATGAAGGCTCTAAATGGAGTCACCACAATTGAGGAAGTATTACGTGTTGCACAAATCTAAGGTGCGCAAACATGAGAGAATCGAAGCAGTAAAGGAGCTCTATGAACATTCATGACATCATGCAGTCACTTGTCGAACAAGAGGGTTCTGACATTCACATCGCAGTTGGTACCCCACCTACTATTCGTGTAGATGGCGTGCTCTCCCCTGTTCCCAATGCCCCAATTCTTGGCGCAGCGGAATGTGAAGCGTTGATACACCCAATTTTAACGCAAGAACAGAAAGATTATGTTGGCGTTAATAAAGAACTAGACTTTGGGTATCAATTTAAGGAATATGGTCGTTTCCGTGTAAATGTCTACCACAGTAAAAATGCGATGGCTGCTGCGTTACGTTTAATCCCGAGTAAAGTAAAGTCTCTCGAGGATCTTCATTTGCCTGAAATTTTCAAAGACTTTACCATGTTTAAGCAAGGTTTGGTGTTGATTACTGGTCCAACTGGTGAAGGTAAATCAACTTCGCTGGCTGCTATGATTGATCGAATTAATCAGACTCGTGCGGAACACATCCTCACGATCGAAGATCCAATCGAGTTTATGTACACCCCAGCAAAAAGTGTGATTTCTCAGCGAGAAATAAATCAAGACACCCACGGTTGGGATATCGCGCTTAAATCTGTACTGCGTGAAGATCCAGATGTTGTTTTGATTGGTGAAATGCGCGACTACGAAACCATTGCCTCCGCTATTACTATTGCTGAAACAGGTCACTTAGTGTTTGCAACTCTGCATACCGCTTCTGCAGCACAAACAATTGATCGTATCATTGACGTGTTTCCAGCTCATCAGCAAGGACAGATTAGACAGCAGCTGGCAGCAACGCTTAAAGTTGTTGCTTCTCAGCGATTATTGCCAAAGACATCCGGTGGCCGTGTGGCCGCGCTCGAAATCATGGTTGCCAACCCAGCTATTCGCAATTTAATTCGTGAAGCTAAGACACATCAAATCGATACCGTTATGCAAACTTCTGCTGGAGACGGTATGATGTTGATTGAAACTCATTTGCAGCAACTTGTACAACAAGGAGCGATTACTCTAGCAAGTGCACGTGAGTATGCTTTCAGAAAGGAAGACTTGGATCGATTACTTGGTTCAGCTAAGTAGTATTCGTTCAGGATAGGAACTATGCCATTTTTTAAGTACACTGCCAAAAACCAGTTCGGAGAAAATATCTCTGGAAAAGTTGAATCTCAAGGAATTGAGCAAGCAGCTGCGCTACTCCAGAGTCGTGGCTTACTAGTTATTAAGCTAAATCCTCTTACAGAACAATCATTTGCAGCAATTAGTAATATGCTTTTTGGTGTGAAGCAAGATGATATTGTTAATTTTACTCGTCAGCTCGCAACAATGATTACGGCAGGACTCCCCTTGGCAAATGGCTTATCGATCCTTGTTAGGCAAAGCAAGTCTGAGATGTCTCGTATGGTGGCGGTACTGCTTCAGGATGTTGAAGGTGGTAATACGTTTGCTTCTTCGCTTGAAAAACAAGATGTCTTTTCGCGAGTCTATGTTCAATTAGTCAGAGCTGGTGAAACCGGTGGTGTGCTTGATGAAGTGCTTAACCGTCTTGCCGATAATATGGAAAAGCAAAAGGAATTCCGAGCAAAAACCAAAGGTGCCATGATTTATCCAATCATCGTGGTTACAGCAATGGTTGCAGTAGGATTCATCATGATGATCTTTGTTATTCCAAAACTGACTGAAATGTACCGAGACTTTGGTGCAGAACTCCCGCTTCCAACAATGATTTTGATTGGTATTTCTGACTTCATGGTCAAATTCTGGTACCTCGTTTTAGGTGGTGCTTTTGGTGGATTTATGCTCTTTAATCGCTGGAAAAAAACACCAATCGGTCGAAAACAATGGGATCGTTTTGTTTTGAGAGTACCAATTTTTGGTATCTTACGTCAAAAGACAATTTTGACTGAGTTTTCTCGAACACTTTCTCTCTTGTTGGGCTCGGGTATTTCATTGCTTCAGGCGCTTGAAATTGTGACTGAAGGTGTCGAAAATGAAATATATCGCGATGCTTTAAAAGAAGCAACTAAGCAAGTTGAAAAAGGTGTTTCTTTAAGTCAGTCTATTGCTCGCTATGAAGAGTTCCCCCCTATCTTGCAGCAGATGATTGCCGTTGGTGAAGAAACCGGTAAACTTGACGACGTGCTCTTCAAACTTTCAAAATACTTTGAACAAGAGGCAGAGCAAGCTGTCAAAAACTTGACTGCCGCTATGGAACCTCTGATTATGGTGGTACTGGGCGTGGGCGTGGGTGCAATGGTTATTGCTGTGATCATGCCAATTTACAACTTGACCAGTCAGTTCTAATTTTTTTGCTTGAAAGTGAAAAAAAATATAACTTTTAATGGAGCAAAAGGTGAGCATTTCCGAAGTTAATACGAACAAAATATATCAAAAAAATGATTGATTTAGCAAGTAAAACAAGTATTGTTAAAAATTAGCAGTCAACAGTTTGTTCTGCTAATGTCCAATAGCGATGTTAGAAGGCATACACAGTGTGTAGGTGTTCACTGAACACTAGCGCTCGGTTAAATGAATGCCACTTGCCAAGAGCAAGTAATTTAGTATAAAGTGGATGTACGTAGTAATACATGAAGAAAATATAGTAAGAAAGTAGTAAGAGGTACTAACATATGAAACTGTCCACAAGACTCAACTCATTTTTAGCCTCGGCTCGAAGTGCCGCAGGTTTTACCATGATCGAACTGTTGATCGTGATCTCAATTTTAGGTATTTTAGCAGTTGCTGTTCTTTCAGCAATTAATCCGGTTGAACAAATTAACCGTGGTCGCGACACTGGCTCTCGTTCTGATGCAGAACAATTGCTTAGTGCAATCGACCGTTTTAACGCTTTCCAAGGATATTATCCATGGGTGTATAACCCAACCGATGATCACACTATCGACGATGGCGCCGGTGGCCCATTACAGGTGACTGATGCTTGGTTCGTTGGTGGTGCTGCAGCAACAGCTAATGACTGTTCAGTGCTACTTCGTTTGGGAACGGGTGATGCTGCTGCAACAGATGCATGTACAGGATCGCTTGAAGTTAAAGAATCATTTACTTCACGTGTCACTGATACTGGTGCTAACCCTTTGTATATTTACAATGATGGGGCCCAAGGTTCGAGTACCTACGTGTGTTTCACTCCACAATCTGGAGCTTTTGTTCAGGAAGCTGAAACTCGCTGCCAAGATGCAACAGGAACTGGTTTACCAAATGACATGGCTGGTATAGCAGATGAGGTGTGTGGAGGATATGCGACTGATCCAACCCTTATGATGATCTGTCTCCCATAAGAGACCAGTCAAATGTAAGTTAGATTTGAAATATGAAGCCGCGGCGCAAAGCGCCGCGGCTCTTTTCTTTCCTTTTCCTCTAACCTAGTGTTATACTAAAATTCGCCATGGCATTGCTCACTTTTTTGTTACCCGCTCTCTTTATATTTCTACTTGGAATAGTCTTTGGTAGCTTTTTAAATGTGGTGATTGTCAGATCCATACGAGATGAGTCGTGGGTGACTGGACGCTCTCATTGCGATATTTGTGGAAAAACAATTGCCTGGTATGACAATATCCCATTACTTTCATACTTGGTTTTAGGTGGCCGATGCCGACACTGCAAAGAGGCAATAGCTATTTCTCATCCCATTGTTGAGGGGTTAACAGGTGTGCTCTTTTTGTGGTGGTATATTGGCTTTTCTCTCTTTTTTAAGTTAACCCAAGAACCGTTTGTAGTGCTGCAGCCACTTTTCTGGCTGGCAGTGGCAGCGATCCTGATTGTAATTTTCTTTACCGATATTCTGGTTTTTTTAATTCCCGATAAAGCAGTTATAGCATTATCGGCATTGGTGGTTGTGTATCAAGGTGCATTACTTTGGGCAGGTATTATGCAGCCACTCGATTTTCTCTATTCTGTGCTGGGAATGGTGGGTGCTGTGCTCTTTTTCTTTTCCCTCTGGTACTTTACCCGAGGCAGAGGTTTGGGCTTTGGGGATGTTAAGCTCATTGCACCACTTTCACTGCTCATGGGTTGGCCTTCGCTCATAATTGGATTGTTTGCATCATTTATTGTTGGAGCAGTTGTGGGTATTGGATTTGTGTTGGTTGGAAAAAAGAAAATGAAGCAACCAATTCCTTTTGGTCCGTTTTTGATTATTGGTACAGTCATTGGCCTATTGTGGGGTCATGAAATTTTTGCCTGGTACCTTACTTTTATTTTGTGAGATCGGAGTTTTTGCTTTTCAGAGGGGTGACAAGTGCCATATATATCTAGTACTATATAAATATGCGCATTTTAGCTTTTTTTGCTAAGTATACCTTTCTACTGTTACTCCTTGTTGTTGGTGTGTTTCTCGTTGCACGAGAAGCTTTACTTTTGACTGCAACCCATACCTTAAAAAAATCGATTGCTGAATTAGTCTTAGTTTCTCATAAAGGAACCACTGCCAGTAGCTGTCGTGCAAAAGGACTGTCAGAAAATGTTACTGGTACAAACCCAACATTGCAGCTTAGGTTCATTAGTGACACAGAGTACGTACTTGAAGTTAACTGTGTGCAGAACTCTATCGATCCAGTTTTGCTTAATAAAAAAGTACTGCCTCCATTTGTGACCAAAAAACAGGGTGGGTCAGGATTTACCCTTTCACCAGAACAAAGTGCAGTTGAGCTTGAAGTGTTTAGAGACGTTGAAGATCTTTTTGCCAGTTGGCTCTTTTTTGAACCTACCTTTATTACCCGATCAGCAACGGTTGCAGCGTCAGCCGGTACTCTGATTGAGGATTTCTCGATTAATGACTTTGACAACGGTCCAGTGACTTCCTGTACGGGCTACGGCTATTTTTGTTGTGATGGTGTGGCAGAAAAAGGTGTAGGTAGTACCATTAGTGGTTTAGCTGGATGCGAAAAGAGTTGTTACTCCCAGTGTGTGACTCGTCCACTTGTGCTCTCTTTTACTACCAGTCCATTTTATGATTTTCAAACTAGAGCACTTGCAGTGAATAAAGGAGAGACAATTGAGTTCTCATATGTAAGTGATCCTGGGAAAGGTAACACAGTCACCGCAGCTATCGACTATGGAGATGGAGCAAAAGATTCGTTAACCACCGATACAGGAACTATGATGCACAAGTATGCCTGCACTCAACCTAAATGTGAATTTACAGCTACGCTGACCCTAGTTGATAACTGGGGAATCGAATCGGCAGTCACAGAAGTGAGTAAAGTAAAAGTAACAATACAGTAGCAGCTTGCTTTTAGGCAGTACTCTGCCTAGAATGAGGATTAGATATAAAAGGAAGAATATGCACATTTTGCACAGAAAAAAAACATCTTTAGGATTTACACTCCTAGAATTATTGGTCGTTATTTCAATTATTGGTATTCTTATCGCAATTAGCGCGGCTGCATTTACCACTGCCCAGCAAAAGGCACGTAATGCTAAGCGTCAGGGAGATGTAAATTCAATCTCTAAATCCTTCGAACAATACTATGCAGCCACAAGCAGTAACTATGCTGCAAACTGCAGTACTATGGCTTCTTCACTTCCAGGTAGCTCGCTGCCAACAGATCCCAAAAGTGGTGCGGCATACCCATGTGTTTCGAATGCGGTCGCGAATACCTACTGTGTGTGTGCCCAACTTGAACCATCCGGTAACACAAATGGAAATGCAACTAATGGATCCTGCGCTGGTCTAGGTACGGCTGGTAGTTATTACTGTGTGGTGAACCAACAATAAGGACGTTTTTATGCTAAAAAAATATTCACAATCATCAGGTTTTAGTTTAATTGAACTCCTTGTTGTGGCAACAATAATTATTGTGCTCACAACAATTGGCTTAGTGAGTTTCCAAAGTGCAGGTAGAAATTCTCGAGATGCAAAACGCAAAGCAGATCTAGAGACCGTTCGCCAAGGATTGGTTTTATATCGTGCAGACTTAGGAAGCTACCCAACTGGTTCAGTATATGGAACTATGACAACAAGACTCATCGATCTGGATTACCTAACGTCCCCTGCACCAACTGATCCTAAAGGAACTGCGCCAAATGTGTATTCTTATTCTTCAGCGGGATCTGACTTTTGTGTATGCGCCTCGATGGAAAATTCAGCAAATGCTGGAGGAGCATCTGGATGTTCAGCACCTACAAATGGGTACTGTGTGTCGAATCCTTAAGATTTTACCAGTATAAAACGGTATGAAAGCCTGCTCGCTATGTTAACGCCGAAACAATCTCAATCTGGTCTTACCCTGATTGAAATGATTATTACAGTTTCAATTATGCTGGTGCTTTTTGGTGGGAGTATTGCTGGATTTTTTAAATTTAATGATCGTCAAAATGTGGCGAATACGATGAGTGAAGTTAAACAGCAGCTGGAGAGTGCGCGGACGCGCGCGCGCGTCCGCGACAATCCAAACCAAGCAGGATGTGTGTTGCAAGGCTACAAAGTTAAAACGAATGGAACTTCTCTTGAGAGTAAGATTCTGTGTGGAACAAGTAAATTTTCACTTACAGAAGGTCAAAATAGAGATGTATACGAAATACAATCTGGCGTGACAGTAACAGCAATGGACATTACATTCTATACCCTCACAGGTTCTGCTTTGGTGACGTCACCAGCAAGCAACTTTATTCACATTGAAGGAAATAATACCTATTACGCATTTGAAGTAAAAGATTCAGGTGAAATTTCTGAAGGTTGTTTTGTAGTTAGTTCAGGAAGTACCACATGCTTATAATTAAAAAATTTCTTAAGAAACAACGGAAAAATTTTAAAAAGGGTTCAACGCTTATTGAACTTCTTATTGCTACCATGATTGTGGGAACCGTGGTAACTGCTGTTGCAGCCGGTGTTTCCAGCTCAGTAAAAAACAATTCTGAAGCTCGGTATCGTGAAATTGCAACTGTTTTGGCTCAACAAGGAATGGAGACACTTCGTTCAGAGCGAGGTAATTTGGGATGGATAACGTTCCATGATTCGATTACTCCAGGAACATTCTGTATGCCCACAGGAATGTCTTCACTGACTGAACTTACCACGAATCAAAATTTGTGCATAGTAACCGAGTCTAATCTTGATTTTAATCGTTCTGTTGTATTAACAAAACAATCTGGAGCGAGTCCTGACGTCTCAGCCGAAATTACGGTAAGCTGGGAGCGTAAATCGGGTGTTACGAGTGATGTAAAGGTTACACAGACATTTAAAGATTTCACCAGACAGTAAAAAGTATGTTGCTTTTTTCTTACATTAGTTGCGCAGTGAGACAACCGATGAGAAGTGTTGTGACGATTCTTCACTAGTGGTATTGGAAATTGATGGAACAACTTTGCTGAGGTCAAAATCAATTGTTACTGATCGTTCACCACTATATCTTTCGGAACAATCAAACTGTAAGTTAGCGACTTGAACAGTATCAGAAGTTAAATAGGTACCACTGTTTGAGGCAATCTTTGGTGGCGTTACGGATGTATCAAGGAAAAACTCCGTTTGTCCTCCATCAATAGATTCAAGTGCAATGCGGTCCATATTACCTTGACACACTTGTGTATCAGAATTTTCAACTAACTTGTATGAATTTCGTAGCATAAATTCAATTTGCGACAATGCATACGAACCTTCAACCTTGAGAGTATTCTTTGTATTTGTGCGAGCATTAGTAACCATGAACGTCATGAACATTGCTGAAACAGTGAGTGTGAGAATTACCATCAGCGCAGTCACGATAAGTAGCTCGATTAAAGTAAAGCCATTCTGTGAGTTTTTTTGATAATCACTGTGTTGCATAAAAATTCCGCTCAGTCCTACTAAATTTCTGCTCTTCTCTACTTTCAATTTTACTCTATTTTGTATGCCGCTGCTAGGTCTTTATTTTTATTGTTGTTAATTAAATCTCTTATGAATGCAGACTTACTGATATTTGAATTTTTAGCTTGTTGATTTATGTAATCATATAGTTCTGATGTAAGGAGTATGTTAAAGCGTACATCTATTTCATTTTTTGCAGCATCAATTGCGTCAGTTAAAATAAATTTTATATCTTCTGGTGAATATTCCCATATTTGAAGTTTACTATTATCAATGCCTTCAGCAAATGCAGGTGGTTTATTTTGAGTATGTAGCAGAATTACAGGCTTTCCACTTTCGAGCGCCATCTTTAATAAATATCCCATTGATAAACTATGTGTTGATACCTCTAAAATAATGATTTCTGCATCTCTGATATTTTTCGTTGCATCTATAAATCGTTTTTTCTTATCCTCATAATTGTCAGAATAGACCTTCGAGACGTTCATATCTTCAAAGAAATTATCAACATGTATGTGGTTTAAGTCATTAATTTTTTTATAGATATTCAATGAATTTGAGTAAATGACTTCATCTCCTCTTGCAGATGTTGTGAAGTAAATTTTCATATTTTTTTGTATTTTACAAGTTTTTTATTATATCACTTAAATTATACCCTATAAATCAATATATCCTCACTACTTCTTGATTTCATATGATACAATTGTGGTGCTAATTTGGTATAATTGCCAGATATGACTTTGTAATGATAAGTAGAGAGTTCAATGAAAAATAATAGACAACTAAATCCACATACTGTGATTGATCCAGATACGCATAGTATGGGGAAAAGTTTGGGGAAATATATTGACATAAAGATGCATCATCTGATAAGGGATGTTGATACTGATCTTTACGATGAAATTATTGTGGTGGGTAATTACGATAGAACCGCCATAATTTCAAAATACGAAAAAGGTGGAAAATTGACTAACTGGCAGAGACCAACAGCTGAAGTAGTTAAAAATGTACTATACATTAAATGTTTTCCTGGAATAGATTATGTCCGACACTATGCATCTTTGATAAGTTCATATCTAGCACTTAAGGGGAAAAAATATGATCATGTTACTTATATTTTGCCGTCACAGGAAGAGTGTTGGCAAGAAATATATGATCTTGAGTTAGATGTTCTGGAGGTAACAGATGCAATTGTTGTTGGATCAGGATTGTTTAATTTCACAGATGAAACTACAGTTTGGCAAGAGAATGATAGATTTCTTTGGGCTGTTGAAACACTACCAAATGGAAAAAGTGTTACTTATTTAATACTTCAATTTAGTTTTTGGGGAGACATTTTGTATAGACTTGTTCATTATCTTAGCGAATTACATCATAAGAAAATATTTTTTACTGCTAAAGTGGGTGGTATTGATGAGTCGATAATTCCAAACCAGGTATTGGCTACTGGTGGTATTTGCTATATAAATGGTGAGATTATAAAGTGGAAAAATCCATTTGCAGATCTAGATCTCGACTTAATCTTTGAGGGGAGTCATGTTAATTCTCCTTCTGTTTTGTTTGAGAATAAAGATTGGGTTAAGTTATTTAGCAATTTTTCATTAGTTGATTCTGAGATAGGGTATTTTGCTAAAGCTGCACATGATTCGGGCATGCAGTTTGGATATCTACATTTTGTCTCAAATAATCTTTCAAAACTGCATGCAGAGGATTTGTCTAATGAACGAAGTCATAGCGTCACTCAAAAAAGAGAAAAATTAAATAAAGATATTGAGAGAATAATTAAAAAGGTAATATAGGATGTTAATATGAAAGTACACTTCGCAGCAGCGGTAGATGGTGATAAATCTGATTTTAAAAAAATTTGTCAGTTTATTCACAAGCTTGACCATTCATTAGTTACAGACCATTATCTTAGTAGAACTCTTGATGATATAGATAAGGAAAGTCCTCAAGAGGCAAAGTTTTATGTCGAGCGATCTATGAATTGGATAAAAACAGCCGATGTAGTTGTCTTTGAAACAACTAAACCAGATATTAGTATTGGTTATGAGCTTGCAGTAGCTGTCTCATTACATAAACCGGTTATTGCTTTGTATAATGACAAAAAATCAAACCCACCAAATAGTATTAAGGGTGTTGAAAAAGAAAAATTGCAAATTGTTGGTTACAATGAAGACACCATTGATGATGTGCTCGATATCATTCTTGAGAATGCTGCCGAATCAGCAGACGTCCGCTTCAACTTCTTCATCTCCCCTGCCATCGGAAACTACCTTGACTGGATTGCAAAGAATAAAAAAATTCCACGATCTGTGTATCTTCGTAACCTGATTCAAAAGGATATGGAAGATAACGAAGAGTATCGTTAATTTTCAGCAATAATTTTCTGCAAAAAGTTCCAAATTTTTTCCTCATCTCTCCCCTTGCGAGTGACCTAGTTTTTAGGGTATGATGATGCATAGTAGTAGTGTGTACGTACTATGCAAAATAAAAAAACCACTCCCCAATCTGGACAAGTCGCTGTTGTAGTGCTGCTCATTATGGTAGTTTTACTTACCATTGGTTTGTCTTTAGCAACACGAACAACCCAAGAACTGTTTCTTTCCGATCAGCAGTCTGAAAGTGCCCGTGTTTTTAATGCTGCTGAATCTGGAATTGAACAAGCATTGAGTGAGTTGCAAGGCCAAGGTACGTTATCTATCGATGGTGTTGATGTCGCCTATAATGTTACTGGCAGTAGCACGCTCGATACTCGAGTTGCAGAAGGTGCAAGTGTCCATATCGACTTGACTGGCTATACCAGTGGTGTAAATTTTGAGTGGGCATCCGAAGCAGATTGTTCTGAGCGTGCATCATTAGTTGCAAATATTTTTTACAGTGATACAACTACTAATCCAGCTACGGTTCGTACAAAAGTAATTCCATTTGGACCAACATGCAATGGTCATGACTCAGATAACTTTTTTGACGGGACGGCAACCGGTGCTAGTAACACCTATCGCCATCAATTTACCATTACCTCTGTTGGATCACCCTTTAATCAATCTCTTCCGCCGAACCCTCTTTTCATGAGAATTAAACCTGTGTACGCCGATACCGACATTAAAATATCTGGTGGAGTTGGGTTCCCAACTCAATATCACGTCATTTCTTCAACAGGCACATATTCAGAAGGCGATGAGGAACGAAATATTGAAGTGTCGCGTACATTACCAACGGGTCCTGCATATATGGACTATGCGTTGTACTCAGGAGCTAGTATTACACAAAATCCGTAAGAAACTATTCATATTAAGACAAGAAAGCCTGCCCTATGTCTACACTCGCACTTGATATTGGAACCTACAGTATAAAAGCAATTGCTGGAACTGCTGGTCCAAAGCCCAAAATTGAACGTATTGCCGAAGTTTTTAACACGACAGGTATTGCTGTTCCGACCGACGATGTTAGTCAAGATAAACTCGTTAATCTGATTGAATCAGTTATTGTTGACAATGATCTCCCTCGAACAGATGTGCGTATTTCACTCCCTGAATCAGTCATCTCAACTAAAATCATTGAAATTCCACCACTCAGCGATGCAGAGCTTGCTTCAGCAATTGGGTGGCAAGCCGAACAGCATATTCCAATTCCTCCAGAAGAATTAGCTCTTGAGTACCAAGTGCTCTATCGTGGACCCAAAAAGGAAAAAGAGCCAATGAGAATTTTACTCGTTGGTGCTCGTAAACAAATTGTCGATCGTTTTGTTGATATGTTCCATATTTTAGGTATTGAGCCTTCACTCGTTGAAACACACATGATTTCACTTATTCGTTCGCTCATGTTTACTCCAGAAGATCCAAATACAATGATTGTCCACTTGGGCGCCTCGAGTATGAATATGTCTATTATTCAAAAAGGTGAACTCACTTTTGTTACCAGTCATATGAATGGTGGTCAACTTCTTACCAAGGCTCTGGAACAAACGGTCGGTCTTGACCAGCACCAAGCTGAAAAATACAAACGCACCTATGGTCTTGATGAAACTCAATTCCAGGGTAAAGTTGCTGCTGCGTTGCTTCCTGGTCTTCAGATTTTGACAGCTGAAATGAAAAAATCAATTCAATTTTTTGTGACTCAGAATCCAACTGAATCAATTCAGCGTGTTGTCCTATCGGGAGGTACAGCTGCTATGCCTAATCTTGTGCAGTATATTGCGCAAGAATTGGGTACAGAAGTTCTTGTTGCTGCTCCTTTTACGGGCATAGATGGCGCTATTCCTGAAACTATTAATCCACCTGCAATGGGTGTCTGTATGGGATTACTCTTGAGAGAAATGTAACATGGCCAAAGGTATTAATTTTGTTGCGAATCGAAGAAAACGTCTCACTGCACAACAGGTCCAGGATGAGAAGTGGTTTCAATACGCCATCATTGGTGTGATTGTAGTATTCGTAGTTTTTTTAATTACCATTGGTCTGAGATTTTTCTTTCTGTATAGAATTAACGCGCTCAAAGATAACCAGGCAAATGCGCGTAAGGCTATTGAGGCTCAAGAACAGGTTGAAAAAGACTATAACGTGTTTGCCCATAAGCTTCGTGCTCTCTCAGACTTGTTTGGTAAACGTCAAGACAAGCAAGAGGCAATGGTCTATTTTTCACAGGTATTCGGTCCTCAAGTGATCATTAGTGGTATTGATTACTCGGAAGATGACAACAGCATTGTGTCATTCACCCTCACAGCTCCAAGTGTTTTTGATTTAGAAAACGTGTTTACAGTTCTAGAATCAGATGAGGTTCTCAGTAAGTATGCAAAGGTACAGAAAAGCGATCTTGGCCGTGGTGAATCTGGAGCATACTCGATTAAACTTACTATTATTCTTGGTGGTTCAACGTATCTTGAAGACGTAGCAGCAAGCGCACAAGAAGGCTTAGTACAAGACACCACAGAAAACGAAGAAGTGAATCAATAGGAAACTATGGCAGCAAAGAAAACAGCATTTAACTACAAGATCATTTGGATAACACGACGTAAGCTCGTGTACACCATTGGTTTAGTAGCTCTTGGTATGGCTATTGTTGCTTTTGCTATTTATCCTCAAATCACAGAGTCACTGAGTTTAAACACTAAATATAGTAAAGAACATCCTACGCTAGAAAAACTGCAAGCCAAGTTATTAGAACTGCAGTCTATCGATTCAACGACTGAATTTTCCCAGGCTGATGTTGTTAACTCTGCTCTGCCCTCGAAAAAACCTTTGCTCGAGTTTTTGACTAGTTTAAACAGCATTGCTATTGCAAACAATATCAGTGTTGGCAACTTTGAACTCAGTCCTGGCCAGATCTCTACAGACAGTGCTGATGCCACTAAAACTACTAAGCAAGCTGCAGCATCTGTTGACACTCTTGATTTAGAGCTTGAGATTGAAGGTTCATTTGATGGTCTACAGCAGTTTTTACTCGATATAGAAAAAATTTCACCATTTACTACAATCACAAAACTTTCACTTGGCCAGGGAGCATCCGGAGCTGATCGCGGCAGTGATCGTCAGATTAAAGCGACTTTGAGTACCAGTACCTATTTCTTCACCCAGTCAATAAAAGCAACTGTTGATGCGCCACTTCCCAAACTTACGGCTCTAGATAGAAATGTACTCACTGCTCTGGCGCAGTTCCAGAATTATGACTTGCCTGAACAGACTGAAATAGTTGGTGGCGGCACTGAAGATCCATTTGGAGTTGATAAGTTACAAATATTAAATGAGTTTAAGTCACAACTTGATGTAGGTGATCAAACGGATCAAACCGATCAGGGAACTCCTGCTCTTGAAACAGAACAACCTACAGATACTGGTCTCCTTTCTACTCCTACACCACCGCCTGAGGTAACTACCGGTGACGGTGGAACACCTGAATAAAGGTAAGCTTTTTTATTGAAAAAAATGAGCCAGGCATTCTGCCTGGCTCATATCAGTTTTAAGTGTATTTTGAAGAATTATTCTTCGTCGCTTGCTTCGTCATCATCTTCAGCAAGGTTAATGTAAGCATGGATGCCTTCTTTAACAGCACGGATCTTTCCGATGTTGCGAATAGATTGGATAACTGAGCCACCTTTTCCGATGACGCGACCAATATCTTCTTTGTTGACGTGGATAGTGTAGACTGCGCCACGATCATCTTCAGATTCAATGACTTTGACGTCTTCTGGATGTTCTACAAGATGAATGAGGATGTATTCAATCAGATTTTTCATGATGAAAACTTTCTATAATTGGCTGAGTACAGGTTCAAAATTTATGCTGCTGTTGTCTCAACAGGAGCTTCTTCTGCGGTTGCTTTCTCTTCCACAGGAGTTTCCTCTTTTGGAGCAGCTTTAGCTTCAGCAGCTTGGGTAGCAGCTGTTGCTTTCTCTTCTGCAGCTAGCGCGAGTTTTGCTCGAGCTTTCTTAGAAAGAGTTGGTTTCTTTTCAGGGAATGAAGTGCCAGACTCGAAGCGAGTTACTAAATGTGCAACCGTATCAGTAGGTTGAGCACCTTTAGCTAACCACTCTTTGTAGAGTTCCATATTTATCTCAAGGACTTTTGGAGTCTGAGTTGGAGCGTAATGACCTAAAAGGGCCTTATATTTACCATCACGTTTGGTACGTGCTTCGTTAACAACAATACGATAGTGTGGCTGATTTCGTTTTCCGAATCGAGCGAGTTTGATTTTAAGCATAAGTGATACTTTTTTTACTTTTTTATACTAATGTTCTGACTGAGCATGTCTTAATTTGGCGTTTCTTCAACGCAGAACCCAAATTATACGTTACTTTGTGAATTTTCTCAAGAGGAAGTCTGGACAATAGAACTTCAAGAAACGCTCGCCAATAGCTCGCTTCCTTTCGGACTATACAACACTTGTGCACTCGATAGAAATCGCCTTGACGTCCTCAAGAGATTCTTGAAGTTCTATTGTCCAGACACCTGGACTGTTCAAAACTCAAGAGTGCATCTAGACCGCGCCGGGGTATTTTTTAAGCGCTTTTTGAGCAGCATCTTGTTGGGCTCGTTGTTTGCTGGAACCTGTGCCAATAGCGACTGATTTCCCATTTACAAACACTTGCACGGTGAATTCTTTGTCGTGGTCGGGACCTTTTTCGGTAGTGACCTGATAGTCTGGAGTTTCAAATCCCAGAGCCTGCACAACTTCTTGCAAATGACTCTTTGGATCTTTATAGAGTTTGTTCTCGAGAATATCGTCGATTTCTGTAAAAAGTTCTTTCATGAGGAACTCTGTGACAACTTCAATGCCTTGATCAAGAAATAATGCTCCGATTACGGCTTCCATGGTGTCGGCAAGCAGACCCTCATTAGTTCTACCTCCGGTTGCTTCTTCACCTTTACTCATAAAAAGAGCTTGACCAAGACCAAGTTTGGTAGCTGTGTGTGCAAGCGTGGTGGTTTTGACTAAGGCGCTGCGATAGGCAGTAAGAATACCTTCTGGTTTTGTAGTAAATTTTTCGAAAAGGAATTTTGTGGTGATTAATTCCAGAACGGCATCACCTAAAAATTCGAGACGCTCATTTGATTCTTCAGCTGAACTAGTATTTTCGTTAAGAGCACTTCGGTGCGTTAGTGCTTTTACAAGGAGTGCTTCGTTTTGGAATGTCGGAATAGTGCTTAACTGCATGGTATTATCCTAGTTCTACCTCTTCTGCAACAACAGCTGCGAGTTCTTTTACCGTTTCTACGCTCTCCTCTTCTTCAATTTCGGTTGCATCGAGATTAATGTTGAAGTGAGTATTGATTGCTTTAATAAGTCGGGCTAAATCGACTTCTGTGATTTCAAGCTCATCTTCAAGATGCATCTCTGGGAGTATTTCATCAAATTCGTTACCCGTTTCTGCTGAAATGATTTCTCTTACTAAAGTGAGTGTTGAGTTGTATATTTCTTCACTAATCATGATTATTCCTCCGTTGATGGTTCTGATTCTGGTTGTTGCTCTTCTGTAGACTCTAAAACTTCTGTTTTTTCAATTTTTTCTTCTGGAACATCACCATTTGGCATGAGTAAGGTGGCGAGAACGCCATTGACGAATCGAGAAGATGATTCACTTCCAAATTCTTTTGCCATTTCTACTGCTTCGTTGATGAGTACTTTTTTAGGCGTTTCTTTATGTTCTGACTCATAGAGCGTCGTTCTCATGATAGCCAAGTCAACTTGGTTTATATCATGGAGTGGACGTTCTGGTGCGACTGACTGCAACTTTTCGTCAAGTTCGTCTATGACTTGCAAAATTTGATACACAGTTGATTCAGGATCGCGCTCTTCAAGACACAGGGCCGTGTTTTGCTCACTAAATGTGCACGCAAAAAGATCTTGCATGATTTTGATGCGCTTTTGATGTCGATGGTCAGACATGCTGTCCTTTAGTTATTTTTTGATACCAACTTTTTTAAGGATATCATTAACAAGAGACTGTTTGTGAAGAGGAACTGATGCACTGTTGGTGTCCTTGGTTACCGTTGGACGGTTCCCTCGGCGACGCTTGCCTCTTTCAACACTAGTTATTTTGTTTTTTGGTAATGCTCCCATGGGTGCCTTTCCTACTTTTAAGACCTTTGGCCTTACAAATTCATTTCCACTAAAAAGTATACCATTTTTCGATGGTACGAGGGTGTGATAGTAACACTTGTTTGCTGAAAAGACAATATGGGTTCTTTTAAAGCCCGATTTCCTCTAGTTTGCTAACGGCGTTTCACCCGACTCCGATGATTTCTCAAAAAGTGGTTTCCATGTCTTTGGAAGTTCTTCGAATGATTTCTGAGCTTTCCCAATCAATTCCAAATTTGCCCAGTCAGCAAACTCAAGTTCACTAAAGCCATGTTGAGTGGTTCCAAACAGGTTCCCTGAACCTCTATTTTTAAGATCGAGCTCTGCAAGTTTAAGCCCATCATTCTCTTTACTAAATGCCTCGAGACGCTCCTTGCTGCTCATACTATTGGCATTACTGAACAACAGACAATATCCTTGCTGGTTGGCCCGGCCAACGCGGCCACGCAGCTGGTGCAAGCTTGCCATCCCAAATCGCTCGGCTGCTTCGATCACAATAATGCTGGCGCGCTTCAGGTCTAAACCAACTTCAACCATTGGTGTGGTGACGAGGATATCAATTTCGCCAGCATAGAGGGCTTCAATAGTAGTGTTTTGTTCTGTTTTTTTCTGGCGACCATGGAGTAATCCCAGGCGAAGGCCCGGGTGGTTTTTTTTCATAAACTCAGTCATGGCGCTAAATGTTTCAGTTGCTGAAGCAACATTTTCGAATGCTAGGTGTTCTGAAGGATCAATAAAGGGACACACAACAATTGCTTGCGCTTTGTGTGCGAGTAGTTCCTCAGCCATCCAGGTATATGAACTCTCCCGCTTTGAATCAGAGACTAACCACGTTTTTGTAGGCAAGCGGCCAGCTGGCATTTCATTAATAACACTTAGTTGAAGGTGAGAAAAAATAGTTAGCATCAGACTACGTGGAATTGGTGTTGCTGACATAGTTAGGATGTGCGGCATGTAGTCCAAATTGAGTGCCTTAGACCGTTGTGCCACGCCAAATCGGTGTTGTTCGTCGTAGATGACTAATGCTGGAGCAATACTTTCCAATCGGTTAAGGACCGCATGAGTGCCCACAAAAATAGTTGGTTCTTTTGGGGTTTCGAGTGGCTTGCGGCCACCCGTTATGAGTTGCACGGCCGCATTTGGGAATAAGGTGCGCAGCGTTTCTTCATGTTGGGTGGCCAAAATTTTGGTTGGGGCCACAATCGCGCTATGTCTGCCCTGCTCTGCTATGAGGTTGCAGGCGATGCCAGCAACGACTGTTTTTCCTGAACCTACGTCTCCAATTAGAAGTCGGTTCATGGGTGCTGTTTGGGCAAGGTCGCCTAACAGTTCTTTGGTGGATCGCTCTTGTGCTTTGGTTAGCATAAATGGAATGCTGTCAGGTAGAGCCTCTTTGACATCTGCAGGGATTTTAAATGACGGAGCAGTATGGAGTTCTAGCCACTCTTTCTTGATTTCTTTCGAACGATGAATGAGTGAGAGCAATTCCTCGAGAGCAAGTCGTTCTCGAGCCAAAATAACGTGGTCAACGGTGGTGGGAAAATGTATTTCGTCAAAGGATTCAACCAAGCGCATGTTTAGAAGCTCAAGATCATCTGGAATGCGTAAGTTGTTAAGAATTTCTTTAAGAATTCGTCGCTGCGTCCCCTGCTTGAGCGGAATGGTCATGCTATAGAGTGGTACCAAACGATTAGTGTGCAAGTTTTCTTTAGCACTGCCATCTTTTTCGTAGGCTTTTTCTATCGTTGGTTGCGAAATACTTTTGTACTTTGGATTGAAGGTGCCACTAATGTAGTACTCTTCTCCTTCTTTAATATTTGAAATGACGTGTGGGTTATTAAACCACTGCAACTTAACGTTGCCAGTCGAATCGGTAGCCTTTGCAGACTGCATGCTGCGTCGGCCTTTGTAGAAATTTTTTGTTTGTGTGAGAGTTGCTTTTATGGTGATGAGTGTGTTGGGTTGCAGCTCTGCAATAGCAACAGTGTGTGATCTATCTTCGTACCGCAGCGGTACCGCCAGAACGAGGTCTTTTACGGTGGTGAAGCCTCTTTTTTGCAGCTGCAAAAAAGAGGCTTCACCTATCCCTTTGACTTCATCTAGTTGTGTGGTTAAAAAGTACATGGAGTGCTGTTCTCAAAGTTAGTAAAGTGATAGGAGGCCCCCAGCAAATGAGCTTACAATCATGCCCAAGATTGCCAAAATCACAAACACCTGTACCACCTTTTGTTTGGTAGCTTTTTTCATGAAACTCCTCTCTAAAGAGTTATTGTAAAGTAATTTCTTTTACCCACTCGAATGGTATCAAGTGCCACGCCATCACGGTTTTTTTGCAAGTCGGCAAGCGGATCATTTGGCTTTACTGAAGCTTCTCCGAAGTAGAGTTCTACCGCTCCTTGTTCAATAAGTCTGCGAATATTGCTGTTACTCTGATCTGGCATGCAGGCTTTGATAGCCTCTAAAATGTTTCCAATTGTTGCGAGTGAAACTTCTGGTAGATCATCTGGAATGTGTCCTTGCTGAACCGTTGCTTTAAAGTGCTCTGCTGCTATAGTCGCATCCTCGGTCGAATGGTACATTTCTGTAATCGTAAAGGCAAGACGTTTCTTAAACTCCATTGGATTTTGGCCTGCTTCGATTGCTTGTGCCATCTGCGAAATTTCATTGTTGGTAAGATTGGTAAGCACTTGGAAGTACTCAATAATCATGCCGTCGGCCACGGACATAAGCTTGCCATACATATCGGTAGGGTTTTCTGTTAAGGCAATAAAATTGCCGTACGATTTACTCATCTTTCTTCCGTCTGTGCCATTAATAATTGGCGTTGAAAGCACCCATTTTTCACGGTTGTTATACTGTCTTTGCAGCGTGCGCCCCATCAACATATTAAAAGTTTGGTCGCTGCCACCAATTTCAAGATCAACATCCATTACCACAGAGTCGTAGCCTTGTAGCAGTGGGTACATAATTTCGTGTCCGTGAATTGGTCGGCCGGCCTTAAGGCGCTCTTGGAACATATCTCGTTCCATGAGCTGTTGTACAGTAGTTTTTGCCATGAGTTTGACGATGTCGCTGTAGTTTAGCTTGTCGAGCCAATCCCCGTTATGTTTAATTTCAATCTTTGAAAAATCGAGGACTTTGCTGGCTTGTTCTTTCCAGGTTTTGAAGTTCTCTTCGATTTGTTCGTTGGTGAGTTCTGGTCTCGTTGAGTCCTTGCCGGTTGGGTCACCAATTTTGACAGTGCCGTTGCCTATCAGCAGGATAACTTCGTGGCCAAGTTCAGCAAACTGCTGAAGCTTACGAAGTACCACACTATGACCTAACGTAAGGAGTGAGCCGGTTGGATCGATACCCAAGTAGACACGAATTTTTTTCTCTCCCATGAGTTTGGCAAGTGTGTCTGTGCCAGGGAGTACTTCGGCCACACCACGGCTGAGTACTTGATCGATTGTAAGTTGTGTATTTCCCATAATTTCTTTTCTGAGTATTCTCTAGATTATTGTAACATTGATACGATTTATTTTTGGACGTCTCGGGCGCCTTTCATAATAGCGCGGAAGACGTCCTCGATATATGAAGCATCAATGTTATAGAGAGCAGCATCAGTGCGAGCTTGGGTCAGTACCAAGTGTTCACGCTCATGATCTTGCACGGCAATTTTTTCTTGTTTCTTGAGTTCGCCAATCTCTTTTGCCACGCCAATTCGCTTGGCAATGAGTGCAACTAGTTGGGTATTAAGAGCATCAATTTCTGCTCGTTTTTTTTCGATTGCATTTGTAACTTTTGACATATTTCTTTCTTTTTCTAAACAAAAAAACCCCAAGGCTGGGGTTTGTACAAACTAACACACTACCCCGTCTACTTTTCTAGGTATATATAGAGTGTAGCGCAATATGAGGTGTTTTTCATCTTGGGTGTATTGTAGCATAGGAACAAAAAAGCCCCTTGAGATATTTCTCAAGGGGCTACATTTATGAAGTATGCATCACTTATCTGCTAGCAATAAGCAGCAGTGAGTATACGTTCACCTAGGTTAACGTGTTGAATATTAAGGTGTGATGAAGAATGTCTCGGGGCTTTTTAGGACATTACTTTCTGTAGTAATCCATTCAGGACTTTTAACTTGTGCAGAAATACGCACTTCGTCTATGTCATGGAGGGAATCGTAGAGCTGATCGATGCCGTTCCACCCCGGCACACCACCAATTATCACGCCGTCATAGGGATTGAAACCTCCTACGGGTGTTCCTGTTACCGTCATGGAACCAATTTCTACTCCATCATGGTAAGCACGAAGGAGTGAGCCATTGTAAGTGAGGGTGAGGTACTCATACTCTACTGTTCCAATGGGATTAGGAATCGTCAAACTACCAGTTGTTCCACCACCAATGCCACTCTGATTGAAGATAAGGCTAGCGCCATTCTTAGCTGCTGTGTAGATCATTGGGCGCCAATCTGACTGCGCATCAGTAATTGCCAGAAGTCCATCAATGTTGGTTCCTGAGCCGGTAATGTTGCCATTTGCTCTTACAAGCATCTGGATAGTATACGAACCACCTTGAATGCCCATATCATTGCCAACCTTCTGAGCTCTTGAGAGACTACTGCCACTGGTTGAGTGTTTGACTGTTCCATAATCAGTCCCGCTTAAAATAGCACCATCAGTTGAAGTTGGACCATTCGATCCAACGGAACTTAGAGTGTAAGTTCCCGTGCTATCTGTTTGATGGAAGGGATTATGGTACACAGCTTTGTAGCTCGACCATACAGCCCGACTACCAAAGGTGGCTGTTGCACCGTATGCCTGCGCATCTTCATTTCCATACCACAGATAGATTGACGTATCCGTTGTTGAGGATAGATCACTCTGTACCCAAATTTCTGCCTCATGCGAAATAGGATCAAGAGACACGATTTCGAATGGCAACTCTTGGAAGCCTTCTGCATCAGAGGTGAATCTGATGCTACTTGTATCAGCTTGAGGTGTATTTCCTGCATAGATTTGTTGTACTTCTGCAGCACTCAAAGTACGGTTAAGGATGGCCAGATCGTCAACCATTGCGCCAGTTGCATAGGCTACGCGCAAGGACATAGTGCTATGGTAGGCGATATTGGCTCCGACTGCAGCAATGGCTTTGTTGTCGATAAGCACTCCATCACGGTACGTTTTGATGATTTTGCCGCCATTCATGCCCGTGAATGTCACGACGACATGATGTAGGTTCCCATCGAGAAGTGGATACACTGATAAGCCAGTAGCGTGGTTCAGACCAGACCCATTCTTACCATAAAAGTAAGTAAATGAGCCGCCAGGCTTGTTCATTGCAAGCCACCAACCGGCATCAGTGCTATTGGTATGGATATTCGACAAGAACGAGTAATCTGTTCCGCTTCCTCCACTGCCCTGTACCCAAAAAGACACAGAAAAATCTGTTTCATTTCCAGGTTTTAGAGCACTTGTGGTGTTAGTTTTGTAGGCATACCCGTTTGCAGATAAACCGTTGCCAAATACACCAGGACTTCCTACGGCAGCAGCTGTTGAGGCTGTGAGGTTGTTGGCGCCCAGATAGTCGGCAAATGTTGTTCCGCTGGTTTCATCGAAGGTCCAGTATCCAGCTAAGTTAGCAGTACTCACACCGCTTTCTAGGAAAGATTTTGTTTGAGATGGCAAGGTTGTGAACACGTGATCTGTGATTACGTCGCCAGTGATCAGAACGGGGAAATCGGTGAGGTCACCGGCTACTTGAGTATGATCGATGGTGATTGTTTGGCTATAGGGCCAGTTTGAAGCTATGTAGCTTGGCAGTATTCTTTCAGGAATTTCATTCCCAAAGAATGCGGCAGGATCAGACTGGTTAACAAACTCAGTTTGGATCCAGTCTGGTGTTCTTGCCATTGCTTGGAAAGCAAACTCATCAAGTTTAGCAGGCAGCTCTAGTGAATACCCAACTTGTGATCCTAGGTTATATCTCAAGAGATAAAAATCCTTAGAGTTACTTGTTGGAGTATTTATTGTTTGACTCCCTGAGTACGCTGCTTCAACACCATCAATGTAGATAGAAATAGTGTTACCATTCTTTATTACATCAATTTTATGTGAAACATTGTTCGAGAGAGTGCTTGAAGTAAGAACAGCCTGGCTGGTCCCATTCTGGTTAGAGGTGAATCTAAGTGCGTTACCAGATACAACTTGGAAGTAGTATCCATCAAGCACAGATTGACCTTTAGAGAATATGACATCTCCGGCGGTTGGTGAGTTGGTTTCTAGCCAGAATGACCATCTCGCATCCCCAGTTGAGACTGAAAAGTTATTTCCGTACTTGAGGCCAAAATCGGTGCCGCCAGTTGACTTTATTCCTTCACCTACAGCATTTTGCACAAAGCTGATACCAACAGTATCAGCATGTTTATACTGTAACGTGCTATCGGCAGTTGTGCCATTAAAGTGATTTCTTACACCAAACTCACTCCATACTGAGCCACTCCCATACGTATGATTACTTGGCCGCGCATCAGCTAAAGCATTTCCGTACCATACGTAGAGTTTGGTATCGGTGGTTGCAGAAACATCAGTTTTGACCCAAATTTCAGCTTCATATCTGTTGGGATTAAATGAGACAACCTCGAAAGGTAGTTCATTGAATCCTTGGGAATCTGAAGTTATACGCATGGTTCTTGCGTCAATATAGTTGGCATTGCCTTGATAGATGGTTTGTACTTCGGACGCAGCGAGCACTCGGTTAAAGATCGCAAGATCATCGATGGTAACTCCAGTGAGTTTGGCCAAGTACAGCGCCATATTGCTATGGTATTGTATTGAACCACCTCCGCTGACGATTTTATTATCGATGAGGACACCGTCTTTATAGGTACGAATGGTTTTATTTGTACTGCCATTCATGCCTGTGAGTGTTATCACAACGTGATGTAGTTTGCCATCCAGTAAGTTATCAATAGCTAAGCCAGTAGCATGATTTTGTCCAATGCCGTTTTTTGCATAGTAGTACCACAAATGTCCAGTTGGTTGATCCATGCGAAACCACCAGCCGACATCATTGGATCCTGGATTTTGCATATTGGAGAGGAAGGCAAGATCGCCTCCAGCAACTCCTTGTCCCTGTACCCAAAATGAAATAGAGAATGGTGAGTTATCACCAGGCTTTAGAGCATTTGTGGTGTTGGGAATATATGCATAATTGGTTCCGTCTGTAGTAATGCCATTGCCAAAAACGCCGTTGTTACCAATGACAGAATCATTGGTAGTTAAGAAATCATTCACACCAACTTGATCGGCAAAAGTACTGCCCCCTTCTTCGTCGAAGTTCCAATAACCAGCTAGACCAGTTAAGTCTACTCCAGAATTAGGTAGAGCATACGTTTCTGTGACCATTGTAGAAAACAGATGGTCAGATAATACATCACCAGAAACAAACACAGGAAAGTTAACTAAGTCATTTGCTACAAGAGTGTGATCAATTGTTAAGGTTTGGCTATACGGCCAATCCGTTGCAATATCACTCGGCTGTGAACCAGGCAACGGTAACAGAATAATCCCGTCAAGAAAGTGCGTTGCAACTTCCTCTGCAGTGAGTATCCGGTTGTAGACTTTAACATTGTCCACATTTGCCTGCGTGTTCTTAGCGATGAAGAACGCCATGTTATTATGGTAGGCGATTGGATCGCCACCAACAATGGCTGTGTTATCCACCAAGATGCTGTCTTTGTAGGTTCGAATGGTTTTGCCACCATTCATGCCGGTAAACGTGACAACCACATGATGTGGGTTTCCGTCTAACAAACCTGAGATAGCAAGACCAGTTGCATGATTCTGTCCAGGTCCACCTTTTCCATAGAAATACGTTAACTGTCCAGCCGATTTTTCCATACGGAGCCACCAGCCAGCGTCGTTCGTATCGGTTTGGATGTTCGAGAGGAATTGGTAATCAACTCCAATGCTCGAATTTCCATCAATCCAAAATTCTACAGAAAACGGATCACTATCCCCTGGCCGCAAAGCGGCTGAGGGATTTGTCACAGACACATACTCAACGCCATTTGTTTGTAAACTGTTGGAGAAAATACCAGTTGCATCAATCACAGAAGCGTTCGATGCCACCAGGTTATTATGCCCAGACGAGTCTACAATGGTTGTGCCATTGACAGTTTCAAAATCCCAGTGCCCGGCAAGTCCAATTTGAGACTGTGGGGGCGAAGGAAGATTGGGCGTGTCAGTGAGGTACAGGTCCATAACTTCAGATTGTGTGAGTGTGCTGCGGTAGATTTTGAGCTCGTCGACAGTGGCAACTGTTGTGTGTGCCACGTAGAGGTACATATATCCGTTGTAGGAAATATCCCCTCCACCAGAAATCATTTTGTCATCAACGCGGACGCCATCTTTATAGGTGCGAATGGTTTTACCACCATTCATACCGGTAAAAGTGATCACAACGTGATGTGGCTGTCCATCTAACAGGCCTGTAATACCGAGCCCAGTGGCGTGATTGTAGCCAGGTCCCTCATTTTTTCCATAAAAGTAGGTTAGATTGCCAGTTGATTTGTCCATGCGGAGCCACCAGCCAGCGTCGTACCCACCACCTGTATTGATATTTGAGAGGAATCGGTAATCTAAGCCACTCGTTGTTTGTCCTTGAATCCAAAATGAAATTGAGAATGGATGATCGTTATTGGGGTTGAGACCACCTTCAGGATGTTCCTTGAAGGCATAGTCTGTTCCATTTGCAATCAGCCCATTTCCATGCAGCCCTGCACCTACCACACTGGTATTTGAAACAAAAATGTCTCCATATCCAGCAGTGTTAAGGACACGAGTCCCGTCCATATTGTCGAAGTTCCATTCACCGATAATACCGGTGTAGTAGTTCGAGTCGAATGGTTCACAGACATCAGTGTCATACACGTCCATGCGAATGGTTTCGCGCATCCACTCTTCGTGATCTTGCAGCGTTGGCATATCGCCAGTGAAACACCGCGAACGGCCGTCTGCTGCATGCACCACGAAGCTTTGAGCGCCATCTTTCATCCGAACAGCGTACATTAAGGTGTCTGGAGCAAACGTATGTGTTCCCACATAGTAGTTCCCCAGTTTATTACCACCATAGTTAGCTGCTTGCCAAATTTCCACATAAGCACCGCTGTTTGGTGTTGGGCAGACATTATTACCATACACATCCATCCGGATGGTATCCTTCCACCATTCTTCATGGTCTTGCAGGTTGGGAATGTCTTCGCTAAAACAACGACTGCGACCATCATTAGCATAGACAATAAAGCTACCCGCACCTTCCAGGTCCACAGAGTGAATGTAGGTGTTGGGGGCAAAACTGTGTGAGCCCAGGCCGTAGTTGCCAATGGGATTGGCGTAGTTGGAGAGGCTGTAGAGCTTGGCGTGGCCAGTTGAGGGTGGGGTTGGTGTGCCGCCACCGCTGCTTGAGCCGCCAGAAGAGCCACCATTATAGAAATGAACAGTAGCACTTTGTGGTTCTTGAAACTGGATGCCATTATCTAGTACACCATCATTATTTTGATCTACTCCGCCACAGGATGTGTCGTTATAGGTAATAATGAAGGCAATGTCCCCATGAATTTTCATTCCAGGGTTTGGATGATAGTAGTCTTGGTCTAAATCCCAAAGACTTGTGCTCGCGCACAGATAGTCATCTCTGCCGTTTGTGATAAATGCCGACCAACCGTTAGCGATATAGAGTGAAGAAGTGCCAAAGTTGGCACTTGAGCCTTCATATCCAAAGTTAACAGTATAGGTGAGATCTCTGCTATCACCTGACAAGTTGTCTTGATTATAGACAACAACTTTTCCTTGACCACCTTGTTGACTGTCGATGACATCATTGATCCAATTGTAAAATGGTGCAATATTTGTGTAATGTGAAGGACATGTATTGCTACCTACACAGTCTGCGTAGCCACCAGAAGCAACACCAATTTGTACCCATTGACCATTTTTAATGGCCAGTAGTGGTCCACCACTATCCCTTTTCACGGCGCTTTGTCCATCAAAATTGCCAACACAAATCCACTCTGAGCTTGGACTAACAGCGCAATCAAGTGGATTAACAATGGGTGTTGATAGCTGCTGCAATGTGGAGTGTACTGTATTATTTAGTCCACCCCAGCCTAATAATGTTACATTATTGTTTACATAGTTTAGGCTATTATCAGTAGCTATCGTTACAGGAGGAACAGCAGGAGATTGAGTCAACTTTAGTAATGCTAAGTCAGAACTCGAATGAGTCACGACAGTTTCTACTGCAAATGTATTTCCACCAGAAAACATATCTAAACTACTAAATCGAACAATGGGAGTTAGTTGTTGTATTTCCTCCCAACTCACATTGTTGGCAGGATCATCAACACAATGCTTTGCGGTTAATGCCCAATTATTGGCAACAAGTGTTACACCACATGAGGGATGGGATGCTTCATAATCGAAGGAACCCATCCAAGGGTAATTATTAATGTTTCCAACTGGGTTTCCGCCCACTACTGCTTTAACATCTCGAACTGGTGCAAGTAGTAGGAAAAAGAAAATTGAACAGAAAAATAGTATTAACTGTTTGTTCGTCACTTTTTACCTCGTTTTTTTGTTTGAAGATTTAGGTTAATAAAAATTTGTCTACTTTTCATACTTTATACCTCCGATTTTTTTATCAAAATGAACATCCTATCACCATCAAAAATTTGATAGTGAATAAGATGTTCAGATTACAAAATTGGAGAAAAAGTTAATCTATGACTGTAAATGAATCAGCGATTTCGACAAGATCTGGACTCAATGAATTCTCAAAAGCTTTTATATCATCTGATGATAGTTCTGGGATTGGTTTTAGTTCGTTATTCATCAATGCCAAGTACGCTACATTATATGAGAGGATAAATATTTTATTATTTTTCTCAATGAGTTGAGAAAAAGTTATTCCATCTTCTGACATATGAACATATACTCCTTCATTGTTACTATAGTCATATGAGGATAAAACATCTTCTCTTGAGGATATTGCAGGTGTGAATGAATATGAAGTTACTAGTTTCGGAAATAAACGGAAAACTTCTTTTTCTGTGAAACTTTCAATGTCTCTATATTTTCTTGAATAGGTTTCAATTACTTTTTTAATTGATATCTTATTTGTATATACTTGAACTTGGATTTGAACGCGATTATTTGAATAATCTGAGTTCAACCCGGACAATGCACTAAAAACAGATAGAGGAAGAGTTCTTTCTTCACCACTTTCATTTTCAAAAGGATAATCTACTCCTATTATCTTAGAAATATCTTCATCACCATACTCCCAATTCTCTGGAAAACTAATCTGGTACCCAAACTCTTCATTTACATGAGTGAGCCAGTCTTCTTTTTCTTCAGAGGGAATGGTATATGGCTCCTTGAATGTAATTTTGTTTTGAGTTACTTGATGCAGTTCTTGGGAAAGGAGACTTATTTCACCTTTTCCAACGGCATATCCAATCAACGATGTAGCAATTGCTACTGCAATACAAAGAAACACATAGGTACTTGGTTGTATGTTTTGAAAGAGTTTTTTCTTCATCATCATTTCCAAATTATATCATTTAAATAATATTCAACATGTTAAAGAGCCAACCACTCTTACATGCCAAAGTAACGAGATGTTACAGGCACGCTATTATGATTAACAAGGGAATATTATAACAGTCAATTCTGACATAAAGATGACATGCAAAAAGTGGCTATAATTCAATAAAAACTATTCATAAACACCACGTAATGCAAACAGTTTTTCCACATCAACTGTAGCACTTTCCGTTGCGGTGTAGATTCTCGTTGTAAAGTCGTTAAGTTCAAATGTTGTAACACTTTGCAGTGACCCATTTTCAATAGCATAGGCAGAAATAATGGTGGCGTTTTTTTCAACAGCAAGCTGCGTGCTTTCAGTTATAGCCGTTACCCCATCACAGAGATACGCATACGAGCGTGTGCCCCAGTTTCTGGTATGCTGGTGGAAGATAACGTAGGTATGTTTGGTATAGTCGCAAAACTGTTTGACATCACTGGTCCAGCCCAGGTATGACATGGTGGAGGTGTAGTTCTCTTGTTCTGCAGAAAGTCTGGTTACCACTTCTATCCCAGATTTCAGCATCAGAGCAATCGATAGAGTTACACCAGCTATGCTCAGCCAAGTTACAATTGTGGTTCCAAATTGTTTAGCTAGTTTTGGGGTTAACAGTATTCCAAAAAATACTGCAGAAAGAATCAGAAACGGAAAACTTAGTCCTACAAATCTAAAGGGTACGTGTGGCACAACCGCATAGCTGAGTTCACTATATAAAAGTCCGGCCAGGTACGACAGCGCGCTGCCTAGCGTTACAAACAAGGCAATAGGAGCAAGATCAGAACTCCCCTTTTTTAGTTTAAGCGTAAGTCCCAGAAGAAATGCTGCAAGCATACTTGCTGAAGCACCCAAAAAAAGTGTTGTGCCATAGTGGCTGAGCAACTGTACAATCCCCTCAGTTACCTGTGGATCACGAGGAGGAAAGATCGCTCCGATCATAACTTTAGATTTAAACAAATACGCTGCAGTAGGGATCCAAACCGTTCCCAAAGAAATGAGAACCAGCCAAGGTGAATACGATAGTTTTTTGTGAGACATAAAATCTAAAACCAGTTTTAACAAAACTACTCCACACAGCCAAGCTGCCACAACAACACCAAGCCAACGACTCATCGGTAAGAGTGCGGTAATTGCCAACCAAGCCATGAGCCACTTCTCTTCAGAAGTCTTCCAGAATTGGAGCGTTGCAAAAATACTTGCAATCCAAAGCAGCAGCATAAGTGGTTCAGAAATTTGAGACTGCATCAACAAAGTAACTGGGCCAACGATGGTGAGGACCGCCAGTGGAAATGCACGCCACTTAGAAAGTACAAACTTTCCCAAGAAAAAAGTGACACTGTGTATATACAGAGCCAGCACGCCGATAACCCAGAGTGAAGATAGTAAATATTGATTCAACGGAATACGGTGCACCACATTAAAAATAAGTGCAAAAAGTGGTGGCCAGAGTGCATCGTGTTGGATAAAGGTTGTTAGCGGTCCACCCAACGAGCCAAACTGCATGTAGGTGACAGTGTCGCCTAGGAAGTAGGTGCCAAAAAAACTGGTTATTATCAATGTCGCAGTTACTCCGGCAGCAATAAGGATATTTAGTCGAGAAAAAAGAGTTTTGAGTTGTTTCATTAGAAGTATTTTACCATTTCAGTTAATGGTATTTTGGTGGCACTTTTTTTAAGCAGAGAGCTCTCAGATTGTCTTACTGGCGGAACTCATCTAGAATACACCAGATGAAACTTTTACAAAAAATGCAAACAAAAAAAACCACATTTCTTTTATTTTTAGTAATTATTGTCGTGGCACTATTGTTAAGAACATACAAAATAAGTGTGTATCCAAGTGGCATGCACTCGGATGAGGCATGGCTTACCTACAATGCTTGGATGCTGTTACATGATGGTACAAATATGTATGGTGAAAAGTGGCCACTTACCGTTGATATGTTTGGTGACTTTGTTTCTGCCTTGCCATCATACTTTACTGTACCAGCTGTAGCGCTGATGGGTTTGAACGTAGCCGCACTTCGTGTTACCACCGGAATGTTTGCGGTGTTTACTCTGATTGTGAGTGCAGCATTGGTGTATAAGCTCACTCATAAACTTCCGATAGCCTTTGGGTTTGCCGTGCTTTTTGCACTTTCGCCATGGAATATTTTGTATGCTCGTGCTTCATCAGGAGTAATCATTGATGCTTTCTGGTTACTTGGTTTTTGTTTGGCATTTTTTAGTTTTATGAGATGGTTCTTCACTTCACCCAAGAAAAAAATGCAGTCAAAGCATGTAGTGTTGGCAATCTTGGGTGTGTATGCTCTTGGTGTTGTTGCGTACTTTACCTACTTCACCTCTCGGTTACTAATTATTCCTCTGGGTATAGGATTATTACTGTTAGCCTACTTTTTGTATAAACCATCAAAAAAGCAGCTCGTTGTTGGCTCGTTGCCGCTGCTTTTTTACTGTATTTTCCCGTTTGTACTGATGATGTCGTCACCTTTGGCACTGGGAAGATTTCAACAAACGACACTCTTGGGTAGCTCATTGGTCGAAGGAAAACTCTTTAATGATATTTCTCGATCTGGTCAGGCGAAAATGCCAGTTTTGGCTACACGATTTTTATATAACAAGGCCACCGCCAATGTGCAGGTTGCGTTTGAACACTACATAACGCTCTTTTCTCCTGAAGTACTATTGTTTTCTACCGCCCCTCCAGAAAGGTATCATGTCCCTAATGTAGGCGTGGTAACTCCTATTGAGTATCTTGGGCTACTTATTGCTGTGGGATATGTTTTTATTGGTGACAAATCGAAAGACTCTCGCTTAAGAATAGTTACTCTCTGGGTGTTAGGGGCACTACTGTTTGCTGCTGTTCCATCTGGTATCACTAGTGATGATTTTCCAAATTTACAGCGGGCAGTAATAATGACACCCTTTTTACAAATGGCTGCTGCAATTGGGTGGTGGCTGGTATTTTCACAGCTATCCGAAACTGTCCTTGTTCAGCATCTTCGTAGACGATTTTCAGATCAAAGTATCTTTTCTGGAGTGTTAGGTATCGCTTCTCTACCTTGGGTTATTTCTCTAGGTATAGGATTAGTTGTGCATGCGCCCTTTCAAACACCATTTTTTAGAAATGTTGCTGCAGAAGATATGTCGCGTTGGATAAATTCAGAAGCAAGAGACGCCAAAATGCTGATTGAAAATAGAGAAACCATCTTTTTGTACCCTTACTTTTTCGCAGAAGAAAAAATAACAGATCAAGAGGTGCAGAAAGAAGGCAAATATTTTGTGCGTGATTTTAAGATAAATAATCGCTCATTCTATGATTCTTTGTGTGGTAAGGAAGCACTCATAACAGAAGACTACGAGTATGCTATTGTGTACACCACTTTTTCAGATTGTAAGAAACCATGGTGGATGGACGAAGTGTATTCTGCAAACTATACAGATGGTACTCCGGGCTTCAAGGTCTGGAAACCTAATGAAATTGAGAGAACTCAGTATCGTGAACAGATCGAAACTGTGGCTGGATCTAACAATCCAGGAGCAACAAAACTATTGCTTAATGAAGCTATGGCTGAAAGTAACTAAAGTATCTTTGGTTCAGTACTGCCCTATGACCTGAAAAAATCTCCCACACTTTTTGGTAAAAGTATGGGAGAAAAAAGAGTTTCATTTTTTTACTGTTGGATCCTTATGGCATCACGCACATATTTTGATCGAACAACAGAGCCGGAGCAAAGTCGAATGACAGTGATGCTCTGTTTTTGTTTTCATAGTATTCAACTACGATCTGTTTTTCACCTTCAGTCATTACCTGTTGGGTATTGTAGGTCCAGTAAGCCTGGTTTCTCCACCCATTGATGATTTCTTCTCCATCAATCAGGAGTCTTACACCATCATCACCACTTAAGGTGAAGTCGTAGACACCATTTTTAAATGCTACAGTTTTTGTGTAGCGTGCTGAGAATCCATCTGCAGGAACACCTGCTGCTGGAGCATTTTTCTTCCAGTCAAAGTTAATTTCAGGGACTTCCTCAGTAAGAACTGAAGTACCTAGAACTTTATCTGAGAAGTACTCTACTGAGTAGTTCGTTGGCAGTGCTGTTGGAGACGGTGTTGGGCTTGGACTCGGACTTGGGCTTGGAGTTGGTACCGGTGAAGGCACTGGTGAAGGGTCAATTCCGCCTACAGCTGAATCCATAAACCTAATTTGAATATTTTTTGCCGCGAAGCCATCAGCTTTCCAAGAAGTTGCACAAGAAGGTCTTGGACCGACTCTCCAAGTTATCGTGTTCGCACCCTGATGCAACAGGTAAGCAGGAATTGGTTGAGTGGCTGTGTGCCATCCACTTAAATCACAACTACTTTTATCACTTACTTTTGGAAAGAGTGAAAAATATGCACCTCCATTGATACTTACTTCGACTTGGCCTTTCATTGGGCTTTCAAGTTGTGCAAAAATCCAAGCGTTTGGTTCAACTTTCGGAATATTTATAATGGTGGTTTGTTCTGCACCAATGTTTACGTTGCCGTTAGCGTGAAGTTTAATCACGTTGGAAGCATCGTATGATGCATGTGCTTGAAGCACTGGCCCTGAGAACTTTATGTTATCCCAGTGTGTTGTGTATCGCTGGATGTTACCATCTTTTTCTGGAGTATACGCATGCTGTTTGAACATTACTAACCCTTGATCAAGAGGAAGTCCAGCGGGAACAGCAGCTTCGAATGCGTCGAAGGTGCCATCTGCTTTTTGTACAGACCAGATGATTTTGTTTTTTTTGAGTTCGATGCGATGCGTTCTGCGGATACGACGGTCGTTAGTTGCTGGATCGTTTCCTTCACTCCCGCACCATTCTTGTCCCCATTCACATGAGGATTTAGACACTACAGCATTGTTTGAGCCATCTTCAGTGCCCATAACCATGATTTCTCGTTGAGATCTGTCAGTGAAGCGAAGCACGATTGAGTTTGCTGAATACTGTTCATCAATCGGCAGCCAGTCCATGGCTGGAGCTACGCGCTCGTCTTCAGGTTTTGAAATAACCACTTCCCACCACGAACGTGAGTGATCGTCATTAATATTAGTATCAAATTCAAGCACGCCATCTGTAGCAAAGTTAAACTCTTGCTTTGGCCAGAATGATGCAACTGAGTAGCCACTTACGTGACCCATGGCAGACATCATGTGGTTTTTACAGATGAAAAAACTTCCGTCTGGGTTTGAGCTATTACTCAGATGTGAGGTTGTAATATCGTGCAGGTTTGCAGTGTCCTGTGTATCTGCTGAAAGTGGTACTGGTCCAGAACAGTCCTCAGCGTGATCACCAACGAAAGTATCGTAGGTATAATCGACTAGCACGTTACCACTGTCTCTTCGATGTGTGACCATGTATTCGAACGAACGAGGTAATGCGTCCTGACTAGGAGAAGCCGGATCTGAGCTGAATGTTTCTTCGAATGCCCATTGTGATTGTGCAGAAGTCTCCTGCGCTTGCGCTGATGGGACAAGTAGGTACATGCCAATGACTCCCATCAAGACCCAGGTCTGAAGCATGTTTTTTCTTTGTAAGATCATACCTATATGTTTCCTTTAGATATATGTATATTGAGGTGTCTGTCACCTTAGTTGTGCATGGTAACATAGCACCCTTTGGTATCAAACCTCTAAAATTTTGTGCTAGTTCTATCCACTACTTGGCTCCCCAAGTACTAGCCCTCATTCATCAAAATGGTACAATGGTGAGATGAACACTCAAATGCTTACAGCACGTTTGCGTGAGGCAGCTCAATCTGTTCTGGAAAAGCTTTCTCAGCTGCATACAAAAGTAGTAAATCGTTACCCTACAATTGGGAAAGCCGAAAAGCTACTTTTAGAAAAAGGTAAAGTAGTGTTAAATGAGGCAACTATGCGTATCCGTAGAAAACAACGAGCTCACTCTCGACTCAATTCAGGTAAGACCCCCGAACAAAAGAAACTGTTTTATTTTAAGATGTTCCGTATTGGAGCAATTGCATCTGTTATTGGTGTATTTGTAATGATAATTGGCTTTTTTGTAGCCATTGCTTGGTTCAGTCGTGAACTTCCCAAACCAGGTGAGGTTGTGCGTCGCCAAGGGTTTAGTACCAAAATTTTCGATAGAAATGGTGAACTTCTCTATGACTTGTTCGATGAAGAGCGCCGTGATCCAGTGACCAGTGAAGAAATCCCAGAGCAACTCAAACAGGCAGTTGTAGCAATAGAAGACAAAGATTTTTACAATCATGGAGGTTTTGACTTCATGACCATTATTCGTATACCCTACAATGTTATTTTTAAACAGCGTGTGATTGGTGGTTCGACTCTCACGCAACAGTTGGTTAAAAATGCTTTACTGACTAACGAACGCAGTATTTCTCGAAAGTTTAAGGAGTTAGTTCTGTCTTTACAGCTCGAACGTAAATTTACCAAAGATGAAATTCTAACTATGTATCTTAATGAAGCCCCCTACGGTGGAACTGCTTGGGGAGTGGGTACTGCTGCTGAAGTGTATTTTAATAAAGATGTTAAAGATTTGAATTTGGTCGAATCTGCAATTCTTGCAGGACTTCCACAACGTCCTTCTGCGTATTCTCCGTATATAGGTAAAACAGATGATGATGGTGAAGAGCTTTGGAAAGTCCGCACGCGTGGTGTTCTAAATAGAATGCTAGAAGATAAGTACATTACCGACTTGGCTTATGAAGAAGCTATTGGTTCACTTGATTCAGTGGTTTTTGAGCAGTCTGCAGTAGACATTCGCGCTCCTCATTTTGTTTTTTATGTGCAGGATCAGCTTGAACAAATGCTGGGCGAAGATGTAGTGCGCTCAGGTGGATTTTCAGTTACTACCACACTCGATTGGGAGCTCCAAGAAAAAGCACAACAAGTTGTGACAGAAGAAGTTGATGAAGTTGTAGACTTAAACATTACCAATGGTGCTGCCCTAGTTATGCAGCCAAATACCGGTGAAATTGTTGCGTTAATTGGGAGCCGTGATTATAACAATGATGAAATTGGTGGGCAGTTTAATGTAGTGGTTGATGGGCTTCGACAGCCTGGTTCATCCATTAAGCCAATCACCTATTTAACGCTTTTTAAATACGGATACAATCCAGCCAGCGTCCTCATGGACGTTCCTACTATTTTCCAACAAAATGACAACATCGATCCGTATGAACCCAAAAATTACGATGGTAAGTTCCGTGGTCCTGTGACTGTGAGAAACAGTTTGGGAAGTTCATTGAATATCCCTGCAGTAAAAGCGTTGGCAATTGTAGGTGTGGATACCTTCTTACAACAGTCGTACGACATGGGTCTAGTTACACTTGAACCAACTCCAGAAAACATGCAGCGATTTGGCTTAGCTGCAACGTTGGGTGGAGCTGATGTGCATATGCTGGAACTTGTTTCAGCATACAGCGCTTTTGCAAACGGAGGTACTAAAGTTGAACCAGTTTCAATTTTAAAAGTTGAGGATCCAAATGGAAATGTTGTGTATGAGCATCGCCACGTTGATGGGCCTGAAGTGATGACAAAACAAGAAGCCTTTTTAATTAACAACATTCTTTCTGATAATACAGCTCGCTATACTGCATTTGGAGGAAACTCACTGCTTAATGTAAATGCTGGTGTGTCTGTGAAGACAGGAACCACCAATGACCAGCGTGATAACTGGGCTATTGGTTGGTCTAAAGATGTTATTGTTGGTACCTGGGTAGGAAATAATGATAACAGTAAGATGAAGGCAGTTGCTTCTGGTGTTTCTGGTGCGTCACCAATTTGGCGCCGCATTATTTTAGCCGCACTCGAAAAAGAAGAATACGAATCTCCAGTTTGGGAAATGCCTGAGGGCGTTGAAAAAATTGCGGTTGATCAAATCTCTGGATATCCAGCTCACGATGACTTCCCTCAAAAAGAAGACTACTTTATTTCTGATGCTATTCCAACCATTCCAGATCCTATTCATAAGTACATTGAACTGTGTAAAGGTGAACGCAAACTTGCTAATGATGCTCGTATCCGCAAAGGCGACTACGACAAAGAAGAATTTATTGTTTTACAGGAAGAAGATCCATACAGTGAAGATGGCAAAAATCGTTGGCAGGAGGCTATAAATGCCTGGGTAACCGGACAAGATGATAGTCGCTATAAAGTGCCTACAGAGTTCTGTGGTGATCAAAATGAAGTCTACCTTAATCTCCAAGATCCTGATAACGAAACGACCTACGACAGCGAGAAAATTCCTCTGAAGTTTGAATCCGAAGCCAGTGACGGTATCGAAAAAGTTGAGATTTATGTAAATGGTGAACTGCGTGAGACGATTACGGATCGTCGCTACGACGGTGAGCTAAACTTGTCTGCAGGACGGTATGAAATTCAGGCAAAAGCCTACAGTAAATCTGGTCAAAAAACTGAGTCTGGCAAGCACAAGATTGGAACTGGTGGGGTTGATTGGAAACAGCCAGAGCCGAGTCCGACTCCTGCTCCATCACCTAGTCCTAATCCAAGCCCGAGCCCGAGTCCAACCTCATCGCCAATTATAATTGTGCCGTAGTTTAGAACTATTGTTTGAGAAGCAAAAAGCCCGACGTAGACGTCGGGCTTTTCATATTCAGATTATTTTTTTAACTTAGATTCTGCCGTTAGCAGCTGGTTCTGGTGCGTTGTAGATACGGAATGTCGCGTAGTTCGCGACACCCAGAATCAGTCCTGCCAACATCAGCGGCCAGGTAAACCAACCCGCCAACAGAGCAAGAATTGAAAAAATGATCGAGCCGAGGCCAACCCAATGAAAAATTTCTAAGGTGTAGTTTGGTTTCCATGGAAGAAGCTCCATAGCTCCCTCCATTACAGCAGGCCCAACTTCCTTGCCGCCGTAATAGATTCCCAACTCTACAGTTGCTACGCTCAATGCCACGTACATCAGAGTGATAGAGACAGTTGCCGGTGCGTTGCCAATCATTGACAAGAACGCTGCCGCTAGAAACAGCAAAACAGGAATGTTTTTTGTGAAACTTCCTTTTTCTGGTTCACCTTCGATGAACTCTTTTTTTTCTAGAATCGGCATTGTGTGCGAGTAGACCCATCGCACAATGCCGAGGTCTATGGCAAAAAAGCGGTTCATCAGATATGCCGTCCCGAGGACTGCCAAGGGGAATGTAGGAATCACCAACAGGTGACCCCATGCTGTAATTTTGAGGCCAATCAGCAGGGCGCTGAGAAGGCCATAGAATCCCAGTAAAATATATACGGGCCAAAAAACAGGTTTGTTTTTCATGATACGATTCGCTCCTTATACTTAGAAAGTGCCTTCCTTGATATTGAATTTGCTGCGGAAGGTGGACAGCTTGCAACTCACAGGATAATGACCTTCAAGCTGTCCACCTTCAGAAAAATCTGAATATGTTAAAGAAAGGACGCTACAGCGCTGCATACAGCACGTGCGTCAGTTTTTGATTATATAGTTGAAACACAAAAATGTCAATCTTATGGGATATTTCTAGTCTTGATCTGTATGAAGTAGAAAAGCATTAACACGTTGCCACTTTGAATGGTGAGTAGATAGTGGTCTAACAACAGAATTGGCAGAAGAGGTAAGAAAACTAACACATGTGTGGGATGTTTACAAAGTTTGCATAGCAAGAGTACTAACATTAAGCCAAGGATTCCCGTTTCTGCAAAGAACAACAATACAGCATTGTGAGCAGGTTGCACAAATCTGACCACTTCTTTTGAAGGTGAATACTTTTCAACTTGTGTCGTAAAGTTTTGTACACCGACTCCAATAAATGGATGATGAATACTCATTCGCAGCGCTGCTTGATTTAGGTACTGTCTTCGCGTAACTGAGAGCGAATCAGCAGGAAGTGGCAGCCAAATACTAAGGAGAAAGATTCCAATAATTCCACTCAGTAATATCCTCGATGGTAGTTTGGTAAAAAGCGGTCTCCATAGAATAATTACTATGCCAACTCCAAGGGTCAGCCATGCGCTGAGTGATTGAGTTGCAATGAGTGTTGCTAGTCCTGCTCCCATGCAGAGAGCGATAGCACTTTTGACAAATGAATCTTTGCGAGTTCTCCAGAATGGAATAAGTAGCAGTAATGAAAGACTCATAAAACCACCTAATACATTGGGATGTGCAGTTGTTCCGTAGGGTAATACTCGCTCTACTCCACCTAGGGTTGATTTGGCAAGGCCAGCGAAGCTAGAAATATTAGTTTCTCCCAAGAACCAGTACGTAGCTACAGAGTGCTGAGTAAAAAATTGCCACAGCCCCACTAGCGATTGAAACAAGACTGTGATTGCTAGTGATTTATAAGTGAAGGATTCAGTGAGTAGCTGGCGTTTTTGATAGAGTACAACAGCTAAGAAACTCAGTTTTATCCACGAGAATAGTGTCCAGATTGCAATCAAGTTGTGTACTGCTAGGAATTGGCGAGTAATAAGCAGTGCGGAAAGCATACCAACAACTACCAAGAGTTTTTTGGGTTTTTTAAAAAGTGTTTTCTGCCATTTTTTAATCGTTTTAAAATGATGTTGTTTTTCTTCTACAATCCAGAGAAAAATGAGTACCCAAATAAGCAAGTCGATCGCCCAGAATTTTGGCAACAAATAATCAATCCGCAGCCCGTGCACGCGCGACCCCACTTCAGTAAGTACCAAAAAAAGATTGGTGGGAATTAAAAAAATCAGTGCAGAAATTAAAACTTGATACAGTCGTTTCACACTCACAGTATACCGTAGTCTGGAAGTTTTGTGACTAGATCTCGCCTACCAGATTAGCTGCATGGGCTGCAACTGCTGCTTCAACAAGAGCTCTGCGAGCTGGTTCAACTTCAAGCGTAGACAGGGTATTTTCTGGATGCCAATAGGTAATGGCAAATGAGTAGTTCTGGTTATAGACGTCTTTAAGTTCGACTGCAGTGATTAGTTCATGGCTGGCTAAGAGCGTTTCAATTACGGGACCTACCAGTGTTTTTTCTGGAAGGGTGAGCGTAATATCCTCTTTTACCTCAGCAGTTTTTGGAATGCTTTGATAGGTTGGATGTGCTTTTGCCACGCTCATAAGATGAGCAACTTGGAGTTCAATCGCGGTGTGTCCGGACTTGAGGACCATGATGTGGCCAAGAACTCTGTCGCCTACCCAAACTTCTCCGCATTGGTGTGCATTACAGTAGCTTTGTTTCGTTTGAGGTTTCACTTCACTAGTATCAATGTAGAATTGGCGAAGAAGTTGTTCAAGGGCACCTTTTGTGTCTCTAAAGCTTTGGGTACTGACCATACTCAGCATGAGTTCCTGTGAAGGTAACTGACGAGCTAAAGGATGGTACACATTTGCAATTTCGAATACGCTTAGGTGATCGACTTGTTTGTTTTGTTCAATAATTTCCTCGAGTGAAGGAACTAATGAACGGCGAAGATACACGCGGTCATCAGTCAATGGATTTTGAAGAGCGAGATGGCCATCAATTGATTGACCAGATTGCTGCGCAATCTCTTTACTCACCATAGAGTAGGAATAGATCTCTTGCCAACCCAAGGTTGCTAAGAAATGTTTAATTTTATTTTCTAACACAAAATCAACGTCAGCTGGTTTATTAGTTGGAATTGGCGTGTCCATGAGCGTACTTGGCAGATTATGGTAGCCATAGATACGAGCAATTTCTTCAATAACGTCTGCTGCAATGGTAATGTCGGGGCGGAATGTTGGAGGCGTTACCTTGAGGGTTTCACCTTCAACCGCTACATCGCAACCCAGTGTTTTTAAAATTGAGAGCACTCGATCGGTTTTGATAGTAAGACCTAAGTAATCGGTGATGCGACTGAGTGGCATCTGCACAGCTGTAGGCGTGGTTTTTCCAGGGAATTCGTCAAAAATGGGACTGGCAATTTTAGCGTCACAGAGTTGTTGGTAGAGCTCAATTCCGCGTAGAAGTACGTCTCCTGCAAGTTCTGGATCCACATTTTTTTCCATGAGTTGTGCTGCTGTGGTACGAATTGCATGCGTCATGCTGGCAAAGCGGACTTTTTTGGCCATGATTGATTCCAAGAGTAGCAGTACATTCTGAGTAGAATCATCGATGGAAGTGTTTGCGGTACCTTTAATTGAAGGTAAATCAATAATCTTGCCTTCTCCATTTTTAAAGACCACTTCGCCACCTACAGTTTCGAAAGTGTTGCCATCGAGTGTGGTGAATGTTTCGCCTTTTTTTGCTTCAGTCACGATAATTTCACCACCAGTGTTCATAAGTTTATCGTAGTCGAATGCGTGGCAAGGATGTCCGAGGTCGTGGGTGATATAGTTGGTAATGTCGATAACCGCATCATGCACGTTTTGTTCAGTCTGAAGGAGGCGATCTGCCATCCATTTAGGTGTTGAATTGCGTTTAACTCCACTTAAGACCACACAAGTTAGTCGTTTTGAAAGCGCCGGATCGTTAGTGATCTTTGGGAGTGGAAGCTCGGTCCCTTGAGTAGCTGTGTCGCTGAGTAATGTAAGTGGCTTAAGACTAGCTTTAACGTTAAATTGCTCGAGAATAACTGCTGCTTCACGGGCAATGCCGCGTACAGACATGCTGTCGACGCGATTTGTGGTTACTTCAATATCGTAGACATTGTCGCCTGCTGTATCGTAAATACGTTCGATAGATGGTCCACAAAGGGAGACGTTAGTTTGGAGTGATTTGGGATCGGCGTCAGTTTCGAGATGATCCTTGAGCCAAGTGTGTGGGATGAGTATGTTCATAATTTTTTTCTGTAAGTTTTTTTGTTGGTACGATTAGAATTGGTGTAGGAATCTGAGATCTCCACTATAGAGTAAGCGGATATCATCGAGATTCAGTCCTTCTTTAAGTGTGTAGGTTCTCTCTACTCCCCAACCAAAGGCAAAGCCAGTGTATTCGTCAGGATCAATGCCACCTGCTTTGAGGACATTTGGATGCACCATACCTGCGCCGCCAACTTCATGCCAGCCTGATTTACAGAATCGGCATTTCTGTTCTTCCTTGTCGTCTAAGTATCCGGTGCCATGACAAATATGGCATGAAAAGTCTACTTCGAAGGAAGGTTCGGTAAATTGAAAGTGAAATGGTCGGATACGTGATTTTGTGCCTGGACCATAGAACTGTTCAGCAAAGTAATCGAGGGTGCCTTTGAGGTGTTGAATAGTTATACCTTTATCAACAACAAGACCTTCAAACTGATGAAACATCTGCGTGTGCGTGGCGTCTTGCTGACGGCGGTAGCAGCGCGCAATGTTGATCATTCTTATTGGTGGTTTTGAATGTAGCCGCTCCATCTCTCGGACTTGACCGTTTGAAGTATGGGTGGTGAGGACCATTTTGCCTTTTTGGTCATCTGTTGGTGCATCGACAAAGAACGTTTCCCACTCGTCGCGAGCTGGGTGACTCTTTGGCATGTTAAGGGCTTCAAATACGTACCAATCCCAGTCGACTTCAGGGTAGCGGACGCGGGTAAAACCAATTTGTTCAAAAATGTGAGTGATTTCTTCCATGGCCTGAGAGACAGGGTGCATGTGGCCGACTTCAGGCTTTTTACCTGGAATAGTTAGGTCAATCCATGCCTGTTTTGTGGCAATAGTTTCCTGAGCCGCAGCAAGAAGATCTTCTATTTGTTGTTTTGCCTTGTTAAGAATTTGGCCGGCTTCTTTTTTATCTGAACCAGCAATATCTTTAATTTGTTTGCCCAGTTGGGTAAAACTACCTTTTTTGCCAAGATACTCGGTTCTAAGCGTTTCAAGTTTTTCTAAACTGGTAGCGGTTTTAAGTGCTGTAGTTAGATCTTCTACGAGGGTGTGTAATGCGTGTGAATACTCAGCTGTTGTCATAGTTCCTTTATTCTACCGTACTTTCCATTTTTCGGGTAATCTGGATATTTTGTATCTGCTATTATTTTTTTTTGCTACTTACTACTATGCGCAAGGCATATTTTGCACCAGCTCCTTTTTTTATAAAAAAGGGAGGGTTCAAAAGAAAAAAGCCCCGTTGGTACGGGGCTTTTTATATTTACTTTTTTAGTTTTGGTTACCCACGTACCTTAGAGACTAAGCTTTTAAAGGCACTAAAGTCGGCGATAGCAAGTTCAGATAACATTTTACGGTTAAGCTGAATGTCTGCTTTCTTTAAAAGGTTCATGAAACGTGAATAGTTAAGTGTTTCGTCAGCTTCTTTTACAGCTGCACTGACACGTAAGATCCAAAGCTTGCGCATGTCTCTTTTACGAAGTTTGCGTCCGATGTAGGCATATTGGCCTGCATGAAGGAGTGCTTCACTTGCTCTTTTGTAGAGTCTGTTATTAGTACCGCGGAAACCCTTAGTGAGTTTGAGTACTTTCTTATGTCGTCTGTGGCGGGTTACGCCTGTTTTTACTCTTGGCATGATATATATTCCTCTTCTGTTCTATTGTTATGCAATTCCAAGCATTCGCTTGATTTTCTTTGCCCACTTTCCAGTGACTTCAACTGGCTTTCGGTAAGCTCTAATTGCTTTTTTACTTTTAATACGACGTCTGTGTCGCATGTTTTGTGAACGTCGAAGAACTTTACCGGTAGCGGTAATTTTGAAACGCTTGGCTACACCAGAGCGAGTCTTCTGTTTCATTTTTGTCTTCATTTTTTGCATGATTTGACCTCTCCTTATTTTTTCGATGGCATAAGTTGCGCCATGAGCTTTTTGCCCAACATCTTTGGTTCGACCTCGACTGTAGCAATTTCTGATGTTTCAGAGATTACACGATCGAATATTTCATATCCAAATTCTTTTTTAGTAATTGCACGTCCTTTAAACATAAGTGAAAGTCGAACTTTGTCGCCTTTTTCAAGGAATTTCTTCACTTTATTTAAACGTGCCACCAGGTCGCCTTCTCCCATAAATGGTGAAAAGCGAACTTCTTTTAAGTCCTGAGACTTTGCTGTCTTACGGTTTTTTGCTTCTCGTTGCTGTTCTTGATACTTGTATTTAGCAAGATCAATAATTTTAACAATGGGCGGTTGAGCTTTTTCATTGACTAAGACTAAGTCTTTATCAACTTCGCGGGCTTTTTCTAAGGCTTCTGCCTTAGTCATGATGCCCAGCATCTCTCTTTGTTCTGTTAACACTCTTACCTCGGTTGCCCGAATGAATTCATTAACTGCAATTCGGTTTTTTCTCGAGTAATTTGATTTGTTGTTTTGCACTATTATGTGTATAACTTTCTGAAGCCTGTGTTCTAACAGACTCGTATTTTACCGTACCTCCACGAAAAAACCAAACGATCTTTTCGCGGAAGTTGGATTATAGCATCTTTCTTGAGGTAAGGGAAGTGTGTATCATGTTGCACATGACTCAAAAAAGCATCTCTCCTCATTTTTTAAATAAAAAGTTCCTAGCCATTGCAGAGTTTAAAAAGTATGTCCAGACTTTATATCCTTCTATGGTGTTCATTGAGAAGTACTCTTTCTGGCGATTTAACCTTAGCAGAATCAAAAACACCTCGCCTAAGCGAGGTGTTCTAGTTTTAATTTTGGAGTTGGTTACTCTTCAACTTCAGTTTCAACTGTTTCAGAAACATCTTCTGCAACTTCAGTTGCTTTGATGTTTTTGATTACTAACATTTCGATAATAGTATCGAGTTTTTTAGTAAGAGTTGCAAATTGTTGTGAGTAATCAACTTGTGGTGCTTGAGGTCGACTTGGTCTGTCTGAAAAACTTCTCTTGCTAGAGAAATCTCGGCCACCGCCACGGTTGTTACCGCCGCCTTGACTCTCGAAACAGTCACTACAAAATACTGGTTTGCCACTTGATGGCATGAAAGGAACTTTACAGTGACTTCCACATTTTGCACAAGTTGCGTCATGCATTTGTCTATCAGATGAGCCTCTTCGATCGAAATCTCTGCCACCTCTATTACCACCACCTCTGTTGTTGTCGTACATATTCTTTTCTTGTGTAGCCCCCGGCTACGTGCTTTGTATAAGGTGTAAGTATAGCATGAAATAGCTTATAAGTATATGAGGGGTGATGTTTTCAGGGTTTGAACAGTGGAAAAGGATTGAGTTATGCTACTTGTTTAGTTGAAGGCTCGGGAGGACTTCTCGCTCACTTCGTTCGCTGCGAGATGCTCGTGCTTGAGGAGGCTAACGCGATTTACTACTCGCATAACGAACCATAGCCTCTCTCCTACCCCAATTCACACATAAAAAAACACCCTTTGGGTGTTTTCTCTGTGTGAACTAGGAGGAACAAAGCTTGAACTTTTTGCATCATTGAAACAAGCGATTATTTTGCATTGGGAGTTGCGGGATCTCGATATGCAGATTTTTTCTGATGCAAAGGAATATAGTGGTTTCGTTGACTATTTTAAGTACTGATACCTATAGAGATAGTGAAATCCTGTTTCCTTACAACTGAACAAATGCAACTTTTTAGCTTGGGAGACACTGTTCAATACTGGACAGCATTTTGCGCTTGAAATAGTTATACAAAATGTATATATTTCAGCTGTACCTTAATATTATTACTTTAAATCCCGTAGCGCTGTTCTCGATACAAGACACTCGTTTGTCTCAAACTCATTTCTCAAGTACAGAGAGATAAGACTTCAACCAAGCACTAATTATATTTGCTTTTTTTGCTTATTTGGTGACACTGATCTGTCAACATGGTCTAGATCTATAGAGGCGACCACTTTGCGTGAGAACATATGGGCCGTGTTTATGACGTGTCACTCTACCTTTACTAAGGTAAGATCCAAAGAAAGGAATACCCAATATGGCAGAAACACAAATAAATTCTTTTATTAAAGTAGTAGTAAGTGTGTCGCCCTTGAGGGTGTTACGAGATGCAGTATTTACTGTTTATCGTACGGATTTTCAGACTTATTTTCTGGATTTTCCGTTTATTAGAGTCGCTCAGACGCTAGTAAGCACCCTCTAACTCACTAATATCAGAAAAAATTTTATCTAAAAACTATGTATTCACTTCCAAATTTTTTAAAAGCATTTCGTAAAGCAACAAACTCTTCTCAGGCTGAGTTTGCAAACTTTCTGAATGTTTCAACAGTTTTAATATCAATGATCGAGTCACAACAAAAACAAGCATCAAAGAAGTTCATTGAAAATCTAGCAAAAAAAATTGATGTGCATCCTGGAGCTCTTGCATTATTTTATTATAATGATGAAGACAGAGAGAGATTAACAAAATTAGAGAAGGAACTTGTTAATATTGGCACAGAATTACAGAGGAAAATTATTTTAAAAAGAGCAAAAAGCATTAAAATTAATGAAAAAAAATAACTACCCACAGTTTGGCATTCGTAGTAAAAATGAATTAGCTAAGCGTATTAGTTCAAAATCTTTACCAGCTAATGAGGCTCTTATTTTAATAAATGATGTACTTGAAAACCATGAGGGATACTGGAAGGACAGTAAAATGTCTGAACCTGAAAAGGGTAAATATGTCCGTTCATGTGTTGGAACTCCACTTCATAGATTACTGAACCTCATCGATAAGAGAATACTTAGACCTTATGACAAGTTAGCGCCCCACTTTATTTTTGGTGGATTATCAAAAAAAAACCATATCCAAGCTGCTCATTATCTTATTGGTTCAAAAAAAAGAAGGTCTCTTATCAAACTTGACATAAAAAGATTCTATGAACAGATCACACAAGAAAGAATTTTTTATTTTTTTTATAAAAAAGCAGGTTGCAGTGTTAGGGCATCTAGACTACTTGCATATATTTGTTGTGTTACCCAAGGTGCAAAAGGGAATCCCGGTGTTCAAAGGGTTTTAGCTCGCGGCTTTTCTACGTCTTCTCGCCTGGCTGTCTGGGCTAATCTTGATACTTTTTTGAAATTGAGATGGAAATTGCAAGCTGAGCTTGGGAAAAATGATCCCAAAATTGCAGTGTATGTTGATGACATTGGGATTTCTGTGGCTGATGTGTCACAGACAAAATTAGAAGAGATTGCATTAATGATGGCTGAGATTCTCGAGTCATCTGATGCAAATCAACCTTTGCCTATTAATAACGAAAAATTAGATATTATGAGTTTTGAAAAGAATGCAGAGCACTTAGGTCTGAGGCTAGGGAGAAAAGCTATTTTTATGGGTAACAAGATTATGTCAAAGATTCGTAAGATTAAAAATGACTACCAAAGAGCTGAAAATAATACAAAATTTAAACTAATGAGTAAGAGAATTGCATATCGTCTATATCAGAAACAAATTGATAAACAAAATGAACAGTAGATATGTGAGTGACATGAACAAAATTTCAGAGATTATCGCCTTTTTATTTTTTGTCCAAGCTAAGTTTTTTCAACATTGCTTTATCAGCTTTTGCAGTAAGTCTTTTTTCAATTGTCTCTGATTTTATTTCGTTTTCTCTATTTTCTTCAAAAACAGGTTGTAGATCTTCAAGATACTTCATACTGATTCTGTTAGAAAGAATGCTTTCTTGCGCATTTAACCATGCAGCATAGTCTTGTAGTACCATAGCTGTTTGTTTAATATCAAACTTGAATTTTTCTTGTAGGTGGATATTTAATCCAGATATTTTTTCTTGTTTTAAACCGACTTCGCTGATTTCTCCCACTCGCCTATTGTATTCCTTTTGCCCTCTCATTTTGATCATGATTTCGCTGCTCTTTTCGATATCATCAAGAACATCAGCTAAAGATTCTTTAAACCGCTGTTCACTTCTAAAAACATAGTCGGTAATTTTTTCCATTGCTTTCTGAGGTTGTTCACTCGCCCAATTTTGAAGCAAGCCGTATGCAATAAAAATTATTACTAAAACAACAACAATTTCCATAGAATCCCTTTTCTAATAGCTTCTTTGGATTATTTAGTAGCTATTCTATATTAGAACCAATTATACAGTAGTACTGTCTTATTACGATTTTGACTAAGAAGCAATAGAACTTTTTGACACACATGATGTACAACTCTGCTACTGTAAAGTGATATTCTTTACAGAAAACAACTTATAGTGTATGCTATAAATCTGTCCAGCACCCACTTATATCTCAACTTTGTTGTGATATGTCCAGGGTGCTTTTTTGTAGCATTTTTGCTGTTACATAGCAGGTGTAATGGAGATAAGGACTTGTATTATTAAAACTGCATTTAAATCTATAACAAGTGCATGGAAGGAATTATGAAAATATTTATAGATGAGTCAGGCGACCATAATCTTGACTCGACAAAGTTGGATAATAGCTACAATGTTTTCGTGCTGGGAGCAGTATGTTTTTCTGAAGATAACTATCAGTTACTTTGTGAGAGGCTTAATCAGATAAAGCAAGACCTATTTGGTGGCAAAGATTACATAATTCATACAGCTGAGATTGTTAGACCAAGCAATTCTACAGATCCACGAACACAATTATTCAATAATATAGATTTCAGAAATACATTTTATTCAACAATAGAGAATATTTTTGACGAAATCAATTTTGAAGTGATTGCTTGTTGTGTTAAGAAATCACAGCATCTTGAGAGATATGGAGCATATGCTAGTGACCCGTACATATTTGGTTTTGAAAACATCTTGAATAGAATAATGTGGAGGTCAAAAGGTGAAAAATGTGAGATATACCCTGAAAAAAGATCTCAAGCTGAAGATGGATTGCTTGAAATTAATTATTTAAAAGCAAAAATGTCGGGCACGAAGTTTTTTACTGGTAGTCAGGTATCCGCTAGAATTGAGACTTTTAAAACAATTGATAAAAAAGCTAATGAGTGTGGGTCACAGATTGCGGACCTAGTTGTAAGTCCGATTGGAAGACATTTTATGGGTATCAAACCTAGAAAACCGGGAAATGAACTTAAATATCAGACTGTTAAGCGAAAAATTCCAAATAGGTGTCTCACTGTGTTTCCGTAGAAATAAAAAAAGAGCCCCCGCTCCGCAGTGACTCTTTATTACATGTATTCTATTATATTTTTATGCTTTGCGTCAATATCAATATTTATTACTCAGAACGTGCGGTTTTATCGGGTATTTCTGTGGGACATTTAGTGCTGTTTTTATTTCGTTTAAAAACCCAAAAGTTTTGAAGCGGTACTATCCAAAGCTTTAGTGAGCTTTTTGATAGTTTTTATAGTAGAGTTGCTATTTCCAGACTCAATAAAACGAATTGTTCTCACATCTCGATCAATTTGGTATGCCAGTTCCTCCTGAGAAAGCCCGAGCGCTTTTCTTCGCGTCCGAACATTTTCACCAAATACCTGAAATATACTTCCCATACAGCAAGAATATGAGATAATGACTTGGAATGACAGGAAATATATTACCTATTCTTGCATATGTTAAATACAAATGAAAACAAATAGACTAATTTTTCAACTACTTGGATCAATAACTGAGTTTTTGTTAGATGATGAAACATGGAAATTGTTTGGTTACAAAAAAAGACCTAAGCGTGGAGCAATTTTTTCAAGACTATTTCCTAAAAAATATGAACTTGATAACTTTATATTCAGGCATTTTTTCATACTTGGAGTTATTGATGTACTAAATGGAATTAAAAAATCAAAACAGTCGGATTATAATAAGACGATTGTGATTCTAAACTTTTTTGAAGAAGTGGATGTGTTATCAAAGAACACTGATTGTTTGACTGACTTATTAAAAGACCTACCAACAGCATACGACATATACAAAGAATCAAATCCAAAGAATCTTTATGAGCCATATTTAAGTAAATCGGAAAACGTCCTTGGAAGTACAAATTCAGCAAGATTTCTGATTGGCATATCAAAAATTCAGTTTGAACGAATGTTAATGGATATCAGTGCTAAAGACTTTTTCCTTTCTTCAGATCGTGTTGCTGAATTAATAAACACCCAAGACATTGCAGCTGTTAAAGAAGATTTGACAGGCTTTTCAAAAGAAACATTAGAAGAGTATGGAAAATTCATATCAAAACTAATTTCCGAAATTTAGCTCAATTTCTTGCGAACATCCAGAGTTTTCTTTAGAGTCATGTGTGCGGAGTATTTAGATAAGGCAGGATATCTGTTCAGAGCGTATAATATTTGATATGCCAGAGCTTTTTGTAGACAGCAACGATGAGAACGCAATTAAACAACCATTTGGAATTTGGATTGCTTCGCTAGTAGTATTTTTTATTTCAATTTTCTCATTAGCAAGCGAGCAGCTTGTGGTTTTCATATTTGGATTTTTACTCGTAGCTTCATTTGTTGTAGGAGTAATTGCATTTATTATTATGGTTGTGAGAGTAGTTAGAACTCTTTTAAAGAATGAATCTTTCAAGAGTGGGTTGGGTTCTGTTATTTCTTATGGAGCTTTTATTATTTTTGGACTTTTCCTCCTAAGAGGTTGTACTTCAAGTGGAAGTAGCAGCAGTGGCGGAGGAAGATATTATGATGATTACGATAGCTACGATTACTATGAAGAACCTGTAACTAGTGATAGCTGGGACTGTACAAGTGACTGTTCTGGACACGAGGCAGGGTATGAATGGGCTGAGGACAAAGGAATCACAGATCCAGACGATTGTGGTGGCAATTCTGATTCATTTATTGAAGGCTGTGAAGCATATGCAAATGAATACAATATGGACAATTATGATGAAGAGTATTATGACGATTATGATTATTACTATTAGTGTGACAATAAGCGCTTATTTTTAGCCTGTTAGTTGGAAATAGTTTCATCTAATTCCCAGACTCCATCTTCGTTAGCTGTTAGTACTTCTTCTTTTTCAAGCTTGTAGCTAGATAGTTTCTCTTCTAAATCAATATTCCATTTGTAGTAAGAAAAAAGTTTAGTGTCATATGAAATGCTAGATAATGTAACGATATCACGAAAACCATTCGTTAATTCATCCTCTACTTGGTAAACAGTGCCATCAAACTGTCCAACAACATACCACTGATCATCAACTTCCATTAGTGCCACAATTACTCCATTGCCAGATGCAGTTCTCAATGTTACACCACATATTTCCCATGGATAGACTAAGTACTCATTCTTTTGATCATCATTCAGATCGACTTCCTCAATTTTAAAGTCGTGAGGAGTCTGCAATACATCTGCTGAAGAACAATTTCCATGCTCTGTTGTAGTGAGAACGTGTTGTAATACTAAGCTGAGTGCGTCTTCGGGGATTTCGACTTTTGATTCTGAAGTTACCACAGCTATTTCTCTCTGATTGCTATCAAGAAGGATTTGTTCATTTTGAAAGTACTTAAAAGCAAAAAGGCCTGCTATGGTAGCCAAAAAAATCAGTGCTAAAGATGTACGCATGTTCTTCTTTCTTTGTTCACTAGTCTGGCACTATCTTAGCACAGCTTGCTATGTTGCAACTTATAGGCGAAGTGCGCAACTTGATCAGGAAGTAGAAGCTTGATTGTTGAGATAGATGACCCCTCCTTGTAGGAGACCCACCCTTAAGGAGTTGCTGTATCTATACAAGTAGCTTGATATGTATGCAGTCCATTTGTGAGACTAGAACCTAAAAATCATCACTCTCAAAATAGTAGTTAACATTTTGTTGTTAAGTAATTCATCCCAAAAGGAACTACTTTGTGCTTCAGAATTCAAGTCCGCTACATCTTCATTGAAGCTATCTTCAACTTCAGCTTCGACAGTAACTTCTTGAACTGTTGGGCTTGAAGTCGGGCTAGGATCAGGTGCGGGGGTTGGTGCTAGTACTGTGTGTGTTCTTTTCTTTGTCTGACCTGGCACTGAAACTGTTAGTGTATAGGTTGTCTCTTTTTCAGGATTAACAATAACACGTCCCTCTTTGATTTGTGTTTGAGTTAGGTTTCCAACTTCAGGAGTAATTGAGTAGCTCGCACCACATTTTGCAACAAATTTAAGTTCTGTAGTTCCATCATCAAGCTTGTAGGAATTAAACCTGTTTATTGCTATCTCAGGCTCTGGTACATCCACTTCCCAATTGTAGACGCCACTCCAACCACAAGAATTTCCGCCTTTTACATTAACATACCATTTTCCTGGAGCAACGTCATTGAAAGTAACGCTTCTTGTTGTTGTATCAGCAACTGGACCCGGGTCGGCGCCTGCCGTTTTTGATAATGCGACACTATACTCATTGTCGCCAATACCTTTGTCCCAAGTAAAAGTAACATCTTGCTTGCAATCAACTTCTTTGAATTCAAGGCTACCCTTAGTATCGCTCAAGTTTGGTTTGTTACAGATAGGTGCAACGTATGTATTCTTTGTTGGTTGGTATGCTGATCCACCATTGTGGTAGTGATACGTGCCAGCACATGATCCAACGTTACAATTATGCCCACCTGATGAATCTGTTCTGCCTGAATGAGCAAGAGCACTCATGGATGAAGAAAACAAGATTACTAGAGAAAGAATGAGGATATTTTTGATTTTTGAGTACATAATGTATTTTACCATAGATCTGAAAAAAGTTATGTCATATAAATAATATAGGATTACTACTAAAGTTTAAGTCGCGTTGTTTCAGATGAGAGATGTATAACAGCCTTACTTTTGGGTATGACAAGGGGTTGTTTTTAGTTGGGTGCTTCATATAATTACAAAGCTTGTAAACTGTTCAACTATTTTAAAGTGTGCTAAAAGTAGTTAGTAACAGCAAAAAACTAACTATAAGGTATAGTAATTGCATTTTGTTATGATTGAGACGTTACGGCGTCTAGTCCACGTTTTTAATTAAACGTCGTCATGATTGAGGTGTTCTTACTTTGGATGGCAGGTCTTCCTGCCCTTGTTGTGGTGCTCATGCCTCACAAATCTAAGTAAGGATATCGTGTCAAAAAATACACGCAAATCTCCTAGTAGTAATGTTCAGCGTCTCTCAAATAGAGAAATTGGGGAGTTTCTAGAGCTAATGCGCTCTGTAGATACTAAGTGCGAGCTTGCAAGGCTAAACGAAACTACTCTGCTCGACAGAAGCGATGATAAGGGTAGAAGAATAAAATACTGATTTCTCAATACTAAAATAACCTTGAACCATTTTTTTGCATAAGAGTGTTTATAGTATAATTTGTCATTATGTATCAAAAACAAGCATCAGATATCACAAAATTAAAATATGCGCTATATATCAGGAAATCTACCGATGACGCGAAAAACCAAGTGCGGTCGACAGAAGATCAGCTCGCAGAGTGTAGAGAGCTTGTAAAACAATTAAAGATTAATGTTGTTGGTGATCCAATTATTGAAAAGAAATCTGCAAAGATTCCAGGCTTAAGACCAAAATTCAAGCAACTGCTGAAAGATGTGAAAGCAGGCAAATACTCTGGCATAGTTTCCTGGCACCCCGATAGATTGGCACGAAATATGCTCGAAGGTGGAAAAATTATTGATTTACTTGATAAAGAAGTATTAAAAGACCTCAGATTTGTTACTCATCACTTTACTAATGATGCAACAGGAAAGATGCTACTTGGTATCTCATTCGTTCTTTCAAAACTTTACACTGATAACCTTAGTAACAACGTAACCAGGGGTATTCAGGGAAATCTCAAAGATGGTATCGGACTGCATAGAAAGCACGGTTATGCTAAAGATGAGGAGACTGGTCGATTTATTCCGGACGTAGATAATGATAATTTCCAGTTAGTAGGTGATGCATGGCAGCTTAGAAAAGAGGGTGCTTCACTTGAGTCAATTGCAGAGTACATGAACTCAAAAGGGTATGGAAAACTCATTAAAAGCAGTGGTAAAGAAGTAATAATGGGGAAGAAAAAACTGAGCCTAATTTTTAAGGATACTCTCTACTATGGCGTTTTGGTTCAGGGTGGTGAGAGTGTTGACTTAAGAACAATACCTGGATATGGGTTTGAACCACTCGTATCAGAAGAAGATTTTTTTGAAGTACAAAAGTTGAGTAATACAAGGAAACAGCCATATAAAAAGCAAAAACAAGCAAACTACAATCCTTTTAGGCAGTTGATTAAATGCTCATACTGCGGAAAACACATGCTGATAGCACCTTCCAGTGGTAACAAATATAAATATTTATTTGCAAGATGTGACAACAAGCTTTGTGTAAGAAATTCTGAAGAAAACAAGAAAAAAGATCGTAATGATCCAACAAAAATAAAAGTATCTGTCAGAGTAAAGGTTGTGCTTGATTTTATTTATAATCTACTCGATAACGGATTGAATTTTTCAGAGGCTGACTATAGTGAGTATCTTAAGAATTTTAAAATTCTTAGTGAAAAACAAAAAACTGAAATCACCCAAGAAATTCATATAAAAAGAGGGCTCTTATCAAGAGTTAGTGCTGAAGTAAAGGACCTATCACTCAGTTATATGAAGCTTGATAAAAGCAAAGAAACAATTAAAAAAGTTACGGAAGAAAAAATCACAGAACTTGAGGAACAGCAGTCTCTACTCGAATCTGGTATTAGGAAACTAAAAGAAAAAATTGCTAACCCTGAATCAGAACAACTGACGATTGAAGAGTTCTTGAACCTTTCAAAAAATGCCGGTACAGTCGTCAAATCTGCAAATGCAATCATTAAGGACAAGATTTGTCGTTTTATCTTCTTGAACCTTTCAATTGATGGCGAAAAAGTAGTGAGTTTCAGGCTAAGAGAGCCGTTTGAAACACTCATGAACGTAAAAAAAAAGACAATAAGGACTAATGGTGAACTCGAGAGGACTCGAACCTCTGACCTCTACAATGTCAATGTAGCGCTCTAACCAACTGAGCTACGAGTTCAAATGTGTTTTATGTATTAGGAAGGAACGAGACGTATTATACCAGACGTTAGTCGCCTGAGTAAACGGTAGATCGCTCGTGGTGCATCATGTCGAAGACTGTTTTGGTTTGCTCGTGTGCTGCCCCATCAATGTGAAGGCCGCCACGTTTCTTTTTCTTCTGTTTAGCGTGGAACTGTGTAGACCAAGTGCGAGCACTTTTAATCTTTTGGCGCAGTAACATGATGAATGAACGGAGATTTCTAAAGAAGTTAAGGTAGTATTTACCAGTAAGTCCAGGAGTAGCAACTTCAGCCATAACGGTTAATTCGATCTCTTTTTCGAATTGAGCCACGTCACGCACTAGAAGTTTAAGTTCCCGACGGAGTTCTTCAATTTCTTTTTTGACTTCTTTTTCACGAGCGTCATAGACGGCACGCATGTCGACAGGATTTACTTGATCGTGTAATTTTTGGCGAAGAACTTCTTTTTTACGCTGCTTCTCCATTTGGAGTTGCTGCTGTTCTTGCCATCGTTGTTGGTCTTCGGGTGAGTTATTTGTAGGAAGATTTCCACCAGTGCGAGCTAAAGCCTCACTAAAAGGGTTAAGCTTTGGTGATTCAGGATTCTCTTGTGCTGTCCCTCGAGGTTTTTCAGTTTCAGCCAACGCACGAGCAAAAGGATTAACCCCTTGTTGAGGGCCCTTGCGAGATTGAGTGGTAGGTGTTCCTGGTTTCATTTGTTACTATATGTTGTGTTTGTATGATACATGACTTTGTGCAAACAAGAAATGTATTTAATAGTACGATTATAGGCCTACTTGAGGCTCCTGTCAAGAGTCTTGACTGAAACGGTGGGTAGGCCTATGGTTCTTAATTTCTGTTAGAAAAAGTGCTGAATTTATTTAAGATTTAGCAAGTGGTCAGCAACTCGTTGTCGAAGTAAGGTTTCGACAAGCATTGATTGATAACGTGGGTCTGCTTTTTGTTGCTCTTGGAGCTTTTTGTCTGCAGTTTGCTCAATAACTTCGTCGATATCTTTCTGTTCGATCTTAATTTTTTCTTCTTCTGCCAAGGTGCTAATGATGAAGGTTGCTTGTAAGCGACCAAGTGCCCCTGCAGCTAATTCAGTTGAAAGTTGTTCAAATGACATGCTTCTGTGTTTAAGGAAGTCTTCGAACTCGATGTTCATTCCTTTAAGACGGTATGAGAGGTTTTCGAGATCGTAACGAGTCTCTTCTTTTACCAAGAGTTCTGGAATTTCTGGTTTAATGTGCTCGATTAAGTCTTTGTAGATTACTTGGAGTTTGTGTTCACGGCGTTGTTGATCAGTAATTTCATGCGCATGGTTATGCTTTTCGTCTGACTTTTCAGCTTCTTTAACGTGCTCAGCTAATTCTTTTTCTTGTTTTTTAAGTTCTGCCTCAGCTTTTTTAAGTGCTTTCTTTGCTATGTCTTTGTAGCCTTTGGTGTTGATTTCTGGTTTTTCTGCAATGTGAACCTCAAGCGTCCAGTCTTCACCTTTTTTAAGAGAAATTGGGTTAAATTCTGGATAGGTAAGTGGTTGTTTCTTTTCTTTTTCGATTAGAGTTCTGTATGCATCAGGAACGCAGATCTCTAGCGCGTCTTGAATAATGCGATCTTCACCCAGCATTTTTTCAGCAACGTCAGCGGGAACTTTTCCTTTGCGAAAGCCACTGGTTTTAAGGTCTTTTGAAAGTTTATTTAGTGTTTTTTTGTAGGCTGCAGCTGCGTCAGCTTTATCGATTACTAAGGTAAGAACTGTGTTTTTGCCGATTAAAGCTTTTTCAGTTTTCTTATCTGTAGTTGCAGTTTTTTTAGTGGTTTTTTTGGGTTTGGTAGTTTCTGTCATAGGGAGTTATTATACCGCAACTTCTTTTTTTTTGGCTGTGAGTTTGGCTTGATGTTAGGCGCTTTATATACTTGGGATCTGTCTGGATGAATATTTTGCCTATCTGAGGGTGAAAAAGTGCCCTTTGTTTGCTATACTACTTTTCTGTTGATAAGTACTACAGGAGAGACACATGTCTACAAAAACTCTTTTACATCATATTGATGACTACGTTGCAGGTGGTCTCGAGTTCGCAGAAATCGATACTCGCCTTCACAACGCAATCAAAGATCATCAAAATGTTTTTATCCACGATCTTTCGGTTCCTTCTCTTGACACCGTAGCCCTTGGCTTCGTGACCTCACAACTTGCGTTCGCTCCATACAAAGGCAGGATGGTTATTTATGGTAACTGCGCGCCACGTCGAACTTCAGAAAAAGCTCAAAAGAATAACATCGATCATGGTATTAAATATGCCAAGCTAAAAAATGGTGTTGAAATCATTAACGTTTGGTCAGACTATGCCTTTGGATTTGTGAAGAGTGAAATTGTTGAGTTTAGAGATCTTAACTGCCCTAATTCTGGTTCACAGTTCCGTTCAAGAGACTTCTTTCCTGAAGTAGTCGCTCAAATTGTAAATGGTGACTACTCTGCTCTAGGTAAAGAACTTGATGTAAACGATATTCCAGAAATTGAAAACAATATCGTTACTTGGACTGATGGATTTGGAAACGTAAAGACTTCCATGCGCAGCAGTGATTTAGATGCAATGGGTCTTACCCCTGGCGATAAAGTTCAGGTAATTATGAATGGAGTCTCAATGCTTGGAGTGCTCTCTATTGGTGGCTTCCAAGTTGATCGTGGAGTTTTGGCTATTAATGCTGGTTCATCTGGGTATGATAACCCATTTATCGAGTTGTTCCTTCGTGTACACAAAATGTCTGAAAAGACGGCCGCGGTACGCTTTGGTTACCCTACTGGGGGAACTGAGTTTGAGATTAAACCTTTATAGGTTTTTTGATTGAAATTAGTGTTGGCCGCCGCTCTTTCGAGCGGCGGCCTTTCTGTAAGTCTACTTGCTAGAGTTCAAAAAGTTCGTTATTTCCTTAAATATAGGACTAAATGTGCTATAATCCTTACTATAAAAATTCCTTTTGCAAATGCATTTCGCATGCAAAGGATTTTTCTTCGTTAACATTCTAATTTACATGCAAATTTTATCCGACCAAGTTAAATCAAAGGGGCAGCTAGCCCGAAGGAGTTAACCATGAAAATGACTTGGTTCTTGTTGCTAGTGGTTTTATTTTTGGCGGCCTGTGATGGTGCGCCGACACCGGCTCAGCCGGTTGAAATGAGTAGTTCGACTGTGTCCTCAGCTGAGGTTCAAAGTCAAGTTTCTTCTGTGGATGCTTTGACAGGATCTTCAGAGACAGGTGGAGTCAATACTGGCTACTGCCCGCCTGGAGATCTAAAAATCGAGTCTGGCCAGTGGTACTATTGCTCTGGCCCTTTGGGCACCAGTGAGTGGAAACTTACTGCTGATCTGTATTTTGGGTCAGAATCGATGCTTAAATCCCGCTTAGATAGCGGGGAAAGTTTTTTATTTTTCCCTGCGTTGGCAGTCACAGTTCTAGACGGTTTTCCCGGCGATGAACTGTTAGTCTTAGCCTTTGGGACGATGACCATAGCAGCAGTTTCACAAAGTTCTGCCAATATGGTTAACTTTGATCTGAGTGCTCCGCCGGTTCAGATCAATTCACTTCCAGAGTTTCAGCAGTGGAAAACAACAAATGTTCAAATGACGATTGTTGATCAAGTTGGGGTTTTAGATCTAGCATCTCCAATTGATGCATCGGATCTTGAGTATAAAGCTCCAGCTGGTAGTACTGCCGTTCTGATCGAAGACAACCCCATGTGGGCAGGTCTTTTGATTAAAACGCTTGCAGTTGCCAACATCACAACTATTGGGGTGTATCCTAACTGTGATGCATGGCGTGCTGCTCGTGTCACCGGCTTGCCGGTGATTGCTCACGTTTACGTTGTAGACCAGCACGCTGGGGATGGAGTTGTATTTGGCCACACTTGTGTGGCTGAGATTGCGACACTGTTGCCCCCGCCGTTGGTTATAGCTGGTTTCAGCGCAGAAAATCTTGACCAGGTGACCGAAAAGTGGTCCCCGGGACAAGAATCGTCTGTCCGCGAATTGTTCGAAGAGAACGGCGCGGATTTTGTAATTCAAAAAGCAGATCAGTTGAATGATCTGTACCAATTGGTTTTGGAGGTTCTTGGCCGATTGGGGTAGTTGTAAATTTGTAATTAGAGTGTTTGTATAAGACGGCATCCTTTGTGATGCCGTTTTTCTCTGTCTTGTGCATATCTGCAACTTTCTGATAGTATGAGTTTATGATGAAAAAAACCCTTCATACCCTCCTTTTAGTAGTTTTTATGCTACAGCTGAGTAGCATGTCGGCAGCAGCACTCGACGTGATTGTGACAAGTTCTGGTGAAATGCAATTTTATAGTGCACAAGTACTTGGCGATGAGGATGACCGAGAAGACTCTCGGAAAAGTGAGAAGCGTGAGGATTCTAAGCAAGAAGACAGAAAAGAAGACTCTCGTCCTGAGAAAAAAGAAGTTCAAGAAAAACCTGAAAAGTCTGTCTCTAAATCTTCTGATTCTCGTTTAAGAGTTTCAGCAGAAAAAGAGAAAGTTGAGCTACATATTGAGAGTAAAAGCGATACCAGGAGCGAAAAAGTTGAAGACAAAGTAGAATTCAAGACTGAACAGCGAGCAACAACCGATAGGTTCAAACTTGAAGCACCGAGCGAACTTAAAGAAGCCCGCAAAACAAATCTTGAAGATGCTAAGCAACTACGAAATGAGCAAGTTGAACAGGCTCGTGAAGAACGTAAGCAGAGAACAGAAGAACGGGTAGAGATGAGGAGTCAACAACGTGAAGATGGTAAAACTGAGTTCGAGTTTGAGTCCCGTGATGTAAAAGCCAAAGTTAAAAACGCAGAGTTTGTTATTGATCCTGAAACAAATGAGATAACGATTATCACTCCAAGCGGTGAAGAAAAAACTATTTCTCACCTTCCTGATCAAGCAGTTGCCCGCATGGTAGAGAATGGTTTTTTTGACAACTTACCAGAAGGAACTGATCCAAGCTCACTTGAGTTAGAGTTAGAAACAGGTGAAGATGGCACAGTTCAATACTCGACTACGGTTGAAAAAGAAGAAAAGTTACTTGGATTCTTTACGCGCAAATATGAGACGCGAATTGAACTTAATGATGAGACAGGTGAAGTTACTGAAGAACGAGTCCCTACAAGATCTTTTTTGGGAAGATTATTAGGACTATAAATTTCTAAGAAACTTGTAAAGAGCTCACTGCGGTGGGCTCTTTTTTGTATCTTATTGCTTGATAAAACCTATAGTATATTATATAATTCCCCCCATCATCGGTGAAAATCGATTGCTACTTAAAATGTGATGGTGTTTTTGTGAACCTCCTTCATGCTTTGCGCGTTGGTTGGAGACACATGGCACTATTTATCTGTAACTAAAACAAAACCTACAATTAAAGTTTCTTTGGGCACTTGGCTGGACATGCTGTGTGTGGCCATGTGCCCAGAGATTAGTCGCAAGGGCGGCTATTAATACTTGGGTGGAGGTTTTAATGATTCAAAAAATAATTTCCGGTGGTGTAGCACTATTTATTATGGTGCTGAATGTATTTGGTTTGTGGTTTGTACCCACCACACAGACTGCCTTTGCGCAGGAGGGTGAGGCTCAGGATCTAACTGGGCCAGCTGATTATGAAGTCTTTTTAGACTGTGTAATCAACTACCTCATTGACAGAGGTTTATACTCTAACATAAGTTTATATGTCGATTCAGATGGAACCCTCGTGGTAAATACACAAGGTCATTTCACTGAAGAGCAGCTAGCTGGGCTTATAGCTGCGATTCATGCATGTGGCATGCATGCCATGGATATAGAAGTTGATGGGGTCTTGCTCACAACTGGAATTACGGTAGCTGCGAATGAATTAACATTCACATTGCAGCCTGAGTTTGACACACTTTTTCCGAGTGTGCCAGATGTTAATCCCAATCCATTTGGGGATTTCAGGCAGGTCTTGATTAATTTCCTAGCATATGGCTCATTAACAGCCATTAGAATTTTTGATTTTAATGGACTCAGGGATTTGATTGGCCTGATAAACACGGCTGTAACACTGGATGAAGCAGGGGCAGCTACGTCGTTGCAACCAATTCCAGTTGTGTCGACCATCCCCCTGCCTACTAAAATGATCATACTTTTTATTATTGGGTTGATAGTTACAGTTGTCATCGTTCTTCGAATTCGAAAGAAGAAATGACAGTTTAAGTGTATAAGGGTCTTCTTGCGAAGGCCCTTATTTTTTTAATACGCTTTTAGGTGGAAGGATGGGATTTACGATTCGCTACTACTTATATCTACTTTGTGAAGCTCACATGCACTAAGCAGGAAGTTCGCAGGTGCTCACTTCTTGCTGGCGCGAACAAGGTTCAAATCTGCGTATACATACTTCAAATAAAAACACCCACTTTCGTGGGCATTTTTATTTGAGGCACGGATGGGATTCGAACCCACGAACGAAGGTTTTGCAGACCTTGCCATTAGACCACTCTGGTACCGCGCCATGTGGCAGATGTGATTATACAGGTAAATGTTCTTTTTTGAAAAAGAAAATGACAGAAGTCTTTTTTTAGTTGTAGCATATATGTACATAGTAAGCCGAGTGTGAGATACTCTAAAACTTAATGTAAATAGGTTTATACAGATGAAAAGTAAAGAGAAAATATTTCAAGATTCTTCGAAAGAAAAGAAACAAAAGTTTTCAAAACTATACACCTTGCTTTTTTTACTCTCTTTTATCACAGTGGTCTTACAGATACCAAACAGCGCAACACACGAAGTACTGAGTCCCGCATTAGTGCAAGCCTTTTCTGAAATTGAAGATGATGTTTCCCAAGCCGAAGTTGATGAGTTTGAAGACTCTTTTCAAGCTTATGGAGATTTTATAGATACAAGCGAAGGTCAAGACTTTGCCGTACAGAGAGCAGAGTTAGCTGCAAATGGTGAACCAAATGATCCACTCTTTTTTCAGCAGTGGCATTGGTACAATTTTACAGAAGATGGCAGTTCTGGCACGAACTGGACACAGCTCTATCAAGAAATTGAATCTCTCAGTGAGGAAGAAAAAGCTGCTTTTAGTGAAGTCATTGTGGTAGTTATGGACTCTGGGCTTAACTATAGTCATGTAGATATCCCAGCCGATGCTGTTTTTATCAATACTGGTGAAATTCCAGATAATAAGATTGATGATGAGGGAAATGGTTATGTCGATGACGTACATGGCTGTGACATTCTAGATCTTTCAGGGAACTGTCAGGATATTAGTGATCCTTCGGGCCATGGGACTGGTGTGGCGGGGATACTACTTGCAGAGAGTGATAATAATGAGGGCATTGCCTCTGACTTAGGTATCCCGATTAAAGTTATGGAAGTGCGCGTTATAAATGAATCAGGATTTGCTAATTATTCTGATGTTACTAAAGCTCTTAAGTACATTAATAACATGGTTGATGCAGGATACCCAATTGTTGCGGTGAATATGAGTTTTGCAGGCTGGTACGAAGGAGAGCTGGCAGCAGATGCAGAGTTAACTGCACTCAGTGAAAAAGGTGTTGTTTTGGTATCGGGAACAGGAAACTCTGAAAATCAGTACCCGGGAAAAGTTGGCTGGCCAGCAAGAAGAGATGAGGTAATTGCAGTTGGTGGAAGTGGCCCCGATGGTTGCCACTATGTAGGAGCAAGCTATGGACCTGAAATAGATGTGAGTGCGCCGTATCCTTCTATCTATACACTGTACGACTCTGACAGCTATGCGCGAATGAGTGGGACTTCTTTTTCTTCACCGCAAGTAACCTTTTTAGCTGCAATTTTGAAGTCGATGAATCCAGATTTATCACCGGCTGAAGTTTCTGAAATTATTACCAGTACTGCAAATCTAAGACCAGAATGCGATGCTGAACAAATTGGCAGTGGTGTTGTTGACTATATGGCTGCTTTCTTTTCTGTGAAATATCCAAATAAAACGTTTTTACCATTTATTTCCAATGGAGGTAGCTAAAGTTTTTCTGAGTTTGGACAGGATAGAATGTAACCTGGACACTAGATATCTGAGATAAAAAATTAAGGGCGGTGTATTACACATTTTTTGCTATAATACCCAGATCAATGACTAAAAAAAAATCTTTCTATATCCACACTTTTGGCTGTCAGTCTAACAAGTCTGATAGTGAGCGTATTGCCGGCGATTACAGTGCCCGTGGATATGTTGAAGCCAAAGATTGGAAGTCGTGCGACGACCTAATTGTTAATACTTGTGCGGTGCGGCAGCGTGCTGAACATCGAGCACGCTCTTTTCTGCATCAAGTAGTAGTTTACTTTAATGAACTTGGTAAACCTCGTCCAAAGATAATTTTAACTGGCTGCATGGTCCATCATGGCTATGATCAACTGTATAAAATGATGCCGATGGTCGATGAGATCCTACCAATTAATGAAGTTGGCTTTAATGCCGCGGCAATTCGTAAAGATAAAAAGCACGCTTGGGTGCCAATCTCTGTTGGCTGTAACTCATTTTGTACGTATTGTATTGTCCCCTACTCTCGTGGTCGCGAAAAATCTCGTTCTTTCGAAGACATCATGACTGAAGTAGCTAATCTTGTGGAAGCTGGGTACAGTGAAATTACCTTGCTGGGCATGAACGTTAACTCTTGGGGACTTGAAAAGGTCGGTATTGGTGTGCGTAAGCTCATGATGAACGGAGAGTTTAATCGTGAAGATTTACCTTCAAATCAGTCGCAGTATCTTTCACCTAAAGGCACTCCCCCATTTGTAAAACTGTTGCAGGCAATTAGTGCCTATGACGAAATTACCAAAATTCGCTTCATGAGTAGTAATCCATGGGATTTCCATGACGAACTCATTACTGAAATTGGGACAAATAAAAAAATTGATCGTTTCGTACATCTTCCCGTGCAATCTGGAAGTGATAGCGTGTTGTATCGAATGAATCGCGGGTATACTCGAGATCATTACATGGATATCGTGAGAAAATTACGCACTGCCGATCCTGAAATTGTGATTGGCACAGATATTGTTGTAGGCTTTCCTGGAGAAACAGATGAAGAATTTGCAGAAACGGTGGATCTTGCAACACAGGCAAACTGGAAAGTTGGCTTTATAGCCATGTACTCTCCTCGACCAGGTACAGCCAGTTGGAAATTGTATGAAGATGATGTTCCGCATCCAGTAAAGAAAAAACGTTGGCAAATACTCGATCAAATAATTAACAAAGACAATTTAGACAATAGACCAAAAGTAATCTAAGTTGTGGTACACCAAAAGTTTATGCGACAGCCACTTATCAGCATTGTTGGCACTACAGCCACAGGAAAAACAGCAGTTGCACTCGAACTTGCGCAAGCTGCTATAGCTGCAAAAAAATATGCACGGGTGCATCTTATTTCGGCAGATTCACGACAAGTGTATAGTGAGTTAGCCATTCTTTCTGGCGCAGATGTGCCAGATGATTTTACTGCAGCTTCAGATCCGAATTTTTCTTTTCCTTTTTTTCAAAACCAAGAAAAAACAATTATACTGCATGGGGTAAGTATGTTAGCTGCCACAGACGAATGGTCGGTTGCGCTTTTTAGGGAGTTTGCACTAAAGATTCTACGCACTGCACTTGGTGCTAATGAGTTAGTGATTATTGTTGGTGGCACAGGTTTATATCATGCCCATTTAATGCAGCTAGATCCAGCACTTATGATTCCACCAGATCCGATCTGGCGAGCAGAAGCACTGACACTTTCAATTGAATCACTTCATGAAGTTTTGAAGGCGCTTGATGCAAAAAAATTGGAAAATCTTAATCATTCTGATAAGAACAATCCCAGACGTTTGCAACGAGCCATAGAAGTGGCTCGAACTACACCAATTGCTTTGCCAGAGTGGCAGGTTACAACGATTGCTGGTTACACGCAACAGTATTTTGGACTCAGTATTTCTCGGGAGGCATTGGCCGAGAGAATTCAACTGCGTGTTCAGAAACGACTTGAGCAAAAGGTGCTTTCAGAAGTTACTGCATATTTTTTAACCTATGGTGAACTTGATTTGCCAAGTGCTTCGACTCTAGGTTTGAAAGAGTTATGGGCATATCAGCAAGGTGAAATAAGTCGTGAAGTTGCACTTGAGAAATGGACCACTGCAGAAGTACAGTATGCACGCCGACAAGCTGTTTGGTGGAAGAAGCAGCCGGGGATGCACTGGCTGGATTCAACGCTGGCTGCAGCACAAATACTTGAGAGCATTACCGAGTGACTTCAAGAAAAACCTCCTGTATACTAAAACTATGTTAGAGTATCTTAAAGAAAAGCATTCCGTATTTATTGATCCTATCTCTGTCATATATATATTGTCCATTTTTGGATTTTTATATTTTCTATTCATGATTAAGCAGATAGTTATTTTGCTTATTCTTGCCTTTATTATCATGGTTGCATTAAATCCTGTGGTGGTAATTTTGCAGAAGAAATTAAAAGTTCCAAAACCAATTGCCATTGCTCTTTCATACGTGTTTTTAGTGATTGTTTGCGGCTCGTTTATTGGTCTCATCGTGCCGCCATTAGCATCGCAATTCATTGGTTTTGTGAGTCATCTTGATTTACCTGGATTAAATGACTATATAAAAGAAATTAATTTTTCTCTGCAAGAAGCTAGTCAGTTAGTGCAGCAGATGGGTCAATCAGTTGGAGTAGCATTTAATATAGTTACGTCAGCATTTAATGGCCTTTTTACCGTTGTTACTCTTTTTATGGTTTCTTTTTATCTTATGCTTGAGCGAGAAGACTTGCATAAAAAAATGAGCTGGTTTACTTCAGACAAGAAAATCATTGAACGCGTTGAAATTTTTATTAATCAAGCTGAAGAACAGCTGGGAGGATGGGTCCGTGGTCAGCTGTTGTTAATGTTGACTATTGGGATTGTTACCTTTATCGGTTTGACTGTGCTTCGAATTCCCTATGCTCTCCCACTTGCCTTAGCAGCTGGATTACTCGAGATTTTACCTAATTTAGGTCCGACGTTAGCTGCAATTCCAGCCATTGCTATTGCCTATATTTCGTTTGGCCCGGTGAGTGCTTTATTAGCGCTGATTTTTTACGTAATTGTGCAACAGCTCGAAAACAACTTACTTGTGCCTAAAATTATGGCAGCAAATGCTCATGTAAATCCACTGGTGGCGATCGTTACCATTTTGATTGGTGTTGAAATTGGCGGTGTTGTTGGCGCTTTCCTTGCAATACCAATCTATATTGTGATTCGTTTAATCTATAGTACCTTTCTTTCACTCAAAAAATAATTTTGTGTTTGTAAAAGTTGCGTGCCAGAGATTGCCTGGCTAGATTTCTGTGAAGAAGGTATAATACTCCTGCTGCAAAGATCAGATATTGGCTAGCGCGCAAGCGTTAGAGGAAAGTCCGGACAGCTGAACAGAGGGTGTTGTACGAAAGGTCTGCTCGCAAGAGCACACACCAAGTACAAGATTTCACGCAAGTGGAAGACAGTTAGAGCAACAGTGACGAATCGGGTGGCTCCGAGTGAAACGACCAAGCTTCTGGGTGTGCGCGTGCCATTGGTGCGCGAGCGGCAATCCTCCCTGCTGCAACTGGCGAAGTTCACCGTATTGCATCTGTTCGCGAGTCTCTTCATTGAGGCCGGTGATAAGGTCCCAGGCATAGATAGATCAATATCAAATACAGAATCTGGCTTATGATCTTTGCAGCGAACGTTTTTAAAATCATAGCTATGAATACCCCGAGTGTGACGAGCTTTGCAGCTTGCAAAAAGAGTCAACACCAGGTATCACTATACTAAGTGTAGATTTACTGCACGCTGAAAGGAACCTATGTATCAGTCTCTTCTCACTTCATTCCAAGTGTTTGTCACTGAAGCAGTTGTCTCGGTAGCAGATTATTTGCCAGCTATTCTTGGCGCGATTGTATTATTGATTGTGGGTTCAGTTATAGCCAATGCTATTAAAGGTTTGGTTATCAAACTATTTGAATCAATCAAACTTTCGAAGGCAGTAGAAAAAACTCCGATTGAACATTTTCTGCAGAATGCAGATATAAAAATGAAGTTCGAGACCATTCTTGGTACCGCTGCCTACTGGTTAGTGATGCTCGTTGTGTTGCAATCGGTGGTTGCAATCTTAGGTCTGAGTTCACTTTCATTGTTGCTTTCAACAGTCTTAGCTTACATTCCAAAAGTGATTGCTTCGATAGTGGTCCTTTTCTTTGGTGTGTTACTTGCAGGGTTAGTTGAATCATTCGTAAAAGGTGCACTCAAAACTATCGATGCAAGTAGTTCACGTTTTTTTGGAAAAATCGCAAGTTATCTGGTTGTAACAGTCGCTGTGTTAGCTTCAATTTCTGAGCTCGGTATTGCTAATGAATTTATTTTAATTCTCTTCATTGGATTTGTGACTGCTCTCTCATTGGCTGCTGGTTTAGCCTTCGGTCTTGGAGGACAAGATCTGGTTAGAGACTTACTTAAAGAATGGTATAAAAAAGCCAAAAAAGATAACTAAGGAATACGCACATGACCGTTTTACAGGCAGTCTTCCTGGGACTCGTCCAGGGTTTAACTGAGTTTTTACCCGTTTCAAGTTCAGGGCATTTGGCACTGAGCCAGTACTTTGTGGGACTGAGTGAAGGCACCCTTTCGTTTGACGTTTTTCTTCACTTCTCTACTTTATTAGCTGTGATTATTTTCTTTAGAAAAAGAATTCTTGCTTTGCGTCTGCCTGATTTGTGGTTTCTCGGCATAGCCAGTATTCCTGCAGTGGTTGTAGGACTCGTATTTAAAGATTTGTTAGAAAGTGCATTTTCTTCGTTATACCTTATTTTGGCTACACTCTTTATTACTGGATTAATTAATTTACGCATTGCTCGACTCCTAAAAAAACAAGCTGAAACTGATGCTGAAGAGTTGACTACAAAAAAAGCAGCCGTGATTGGTATTTTTCAATCGTTTGCTTTGCTCCCTGGAATTTCTCGATCAGGTTCAACGGTACTTGGTGCTGTGTATTCCAAATTGTCACGAAAAAATGCCTTTGAGTTTTCATTCATTATGAGCATTCCCGTTATTTTTGGGGGAAGCATGTTGCAGTTACTCGATGTCTATCAGGCAGGCGAGTTGCAGTCCATTGATGTTTCAGTCTTTTTAATTGGCGGATTGGCTGCATTTATTGCTGGTGTTGTTAGTTTGAAAGTGTTTAGATACGTAATTGAGAAAGCACGCTTTGAATGGTTTGGCTGGTACTGTATTAGTCTAGTTGTGTTTGTAGCTCTGTTTGATATTGTCCCTAGGCTGTAAGGCTGTTAGAGAGAGTTTTTTATTCTTTGCCAAAGTGAGCAACGGTAATGCATTTATACCCAGGTTCTTTGATACTGGTGCAATCAATTGCAATGCCAATGTCGGTATATGACGCATCAAGCATTTGTTTGTTGTGCGTTTCACTTTTAACCCATGCCTGAAAAATTTCCCACTCACTACCAATATTAAAGGCCAGATTTTCACCTGCTTTACTATACTGATATCCTGCCACTTGAATAAAATGCCAGGTTGATTGGTCGTTTTCATCGGCGTGGCGATAATAGTCATTGGCAATCATGTCGTTTAGTTTGAGTTGTGCTGAAGCGGTCAGCTTGGGGTTGGCTTTGAGTTTTGGCATGTTGAAGTTTTCTCGATGCGCATTTACTAGGAGGAAGAGTTTGTTGGGATCAAGCTGGGAGACTGATGTGCCGAGTACTTTGTTTGGTACCTGAGGTGAAGTAGCTGGAAGTTCTGTAGGCGTTGTTTTTTGAAGAACACTCTCATCTATATTCTCTTTTTCTGGCGGCAGCTGTGGCGTATGAAGCGTTGTTGTAGCGGCTGTATACACGAAGAAACCGGTCGCAAGCAGAACAACTGATGAGACTACTCCGACAAACAAAAGTAGTGGTTTTGACCAGGTAGGTATACGCATCTCTTGGGCCTATTGTATGCGAAACTGTAGTGCTTCTGCAATGTGATCTGCTGAAATACTCTCCTCTCCCTCAACTAGGGCAATTGTTTGGGCCACCTTTTGACAGTTTTTGTAGCCTCTGGCGGACATTTTGAGCTTTTCATGTGCTCTATTTAGCAGTGTTTTTGCTGAACTGGTGAGCCTTAGTTCTAGAGAGTAATTTTTGATGGCGGGATGTGCTCGTGCTGTTGCAATCTTTTGTCTGAGTGTGTTGAACTCTGCTGTGGTACTTTTGGTGCTTTGCGGTTGTGAAAGTGTGTGCGCCTCAATATTTGGCATTCGCGTGAAAAGGTGAAAACGATCTAGCAGTGGTCCAGATAGTTTTGAGTGGTAATGTGTGAGTGATTGGAGTGTGCATGTACACTCTTTTCCTGGAACTTTGTAGTACCCGCAGGCACATGGATTTCCTGCGGCAAGAAGAGTGACATCAAATGGATATTTTTTTTCTTTGTGAAATATCGTTCTGGTCAGTTGATGGTTTTCGAGCGGAACCCTGAGGGCGGTGAGTATTTTTTTTGAAAATTCTGGTAGCTCATCGAGAAATAGTATGCCTGTATGAGCTTGTTCGAGCAGACATGGCTCAGCTGTGTTATTGGCACCAAATAGTTGGGCAAACGATGTGGCGTTTTGAGGCGCTATCCAAGGCCTGGTTAGCCGAACGGTATTTTGTTTAGTTACCAGTGTGTGTATCATTTGATTGTCTATGAATTCTGAGCTGGTGGGAGGCGGCTGCAGTTCTGCAGCCGCCTGCGCCAACAGTGTTTTGCCATTTCCAGGTGGCCCACTCAGAAATAATCTGTGTTTGCCTGCTACCGCAAGAGTAATTGCCCTCTTAGCAGTGTATTGGCCAGAAATGAGTGAGTATGCTTGGGGTTCTGGAATGAAAAATTGGGGAATGATTGTTGTGTGTACTGCTTTTCTTGGATGCTGGCAGTGTGCGATGTATTCAGAAATGTGTGCGAAGCCAAATACAGGGCAGTTAGTGACAGTTGCAACCATCTTGGCTGTGTCTTTAGCAACAAAAAAACGTTTGAATCCTGTTTCCTGGGCAGCGATAGCTAGGGCAAGTATTCCTGGAGTTGATCGGATTGTGCCGTCTAAGGTAATTTCACCCATGTAGATTTCATTTTCATTTGGAGTGGTAGAAATGCCACTGAGAGCTAACAGGCTGGCCATGAGTGCAAAATCGAGTGCACTATCTGTAGTTCCAGATAGTTGAGGCTGAACTCGTGTAAGTACTCGCCTATGTGGTACTGGAATCGAGAATTTAGTGAGTAGCGTAAGTACTTTGGTTTTAAGCGCTTTATTTTCAGTTGTAGGTATGCCACTGATGAAATATGAAGGAATTCCGGGAGTGCTCTCAGTTTCAATTTCAACCTGGGTGGGACCATATTTTTGAAACACAGCGCTGTTGAAGGTAGCCATGAGTATAGTCTAGTTTAGATTTCTGACTTTTTACTGACGTCTACTTAGGTTTGGCCTTGAATATTTAACATATTTATATATAATATGGGACGTTGTAGTGCGCATTATTCACCTTAATGTAATGTTAATGTGCGATACGACTCGTTCATTAACACTGCATTTTTTTATCGGAAATAATTTCCGGAGGATTTGAACAACATGAAAAGTTTCATGGCTCGTTTGAAAGGCCCCTATGTGGGAGCCGCAATTTTGCTGGCTCTCTTGTTGGGGTTTGGCTGGGTGCTGGGGGTGGTCTCCATGGCAGGGCTACCGTTTTGGTTTGCACTTCCACTCTTAGTGGTGCTGTTAGAAGCACCATATGCAATCGTGAAGGTTGCTGGTAAGACTCCAGGCTGGAAAAGCTTTATAGCATATCAAGTTACCTTTTTTATTATAACTTGGGCAGTTGATGTGCCCGTTGCTGGAGCGGGCTTTGTCGTCCGCGTGATTTTTTTCACGCTGGCCTTCATGGCCTGCAAGCTCCCAGAAGTTATGGCGCGTCGGAAGTTAGCGACGCGTCAAGATTAGTTTCATACAATTAGATATGCAGTGTTAAAAAAGGGGCGGTCCGTAGGACCGCCCCTTTTTGCTATTCAATTTCAACAGAAAAGAAAGTTACATAACTTTCATAACTTGTTCAACAAGTCGGTTGCAGTACCCCCACTCGTTGTCGTACCAGCTAATAACTTTAAGTAGATTGCCACCAACCACGTTGGTGAGGGCGAGGTCTACAATAGAAGATTCGCTGCGACCTACAATGTCGGAAGACACGACTGGATCGTGGGTGACGGCAAGGATGCCTGCCCACTCTGGTTTGTTTGATTCCTCTTCGAGCATTTTGTTGACTTCTTCGATGGTGACGTCACGCTTCGTTACAAAGACTAGGTCAGAGAGTGATCCAACTGGGGTTGGGACACGAATGGCAAGGCCATCGAAGATACCTTTGATTTCAGGAATGATCTCAGTTGTAGCAATCGCAGCACCAGTGCTGGTTGGAATAATATTTTCAGCAGCACTACGGGCTCTGCGCATATCACCGTGAGAGTTGTCTTGTACATTTTGATCGTCGGTGTATGAGTGAATGGTGGTGAGAAATGCCTTTTCAATTCCGTAGTGTTTTGAGATGAGTCGAACAACCGGGGCAACACAGTTGGTGGTACACGATGCGTTAGAGAACACGTGGGTTTTTTTTGTGAAGTCGTTTACACCCAGCACACTGGTACTTACTTCTCCACCCTTTGCTGGTGCACTAATAATTACATTTTTAGCGCCGCCCTCAAAGTGTTGAGAAGCTTTTTCTTCACTAGTGAAAACTCCAGTACTATCAATCACAACATCAACGCCATACTTGCCCCAAGGAATAAGTTTAGGGTCTCGTTGTGCCGTGATACAAATGCGGCGGTCACCGATTTTTATATTTCCTAGGACCGGGTTGCTGTTTGACACGTCGGCTTTTGACTGTTCTCGCTCAACAGTTATTTCTTCACCAAATACGCCATAGTTTGAGTCGTACTTAAGGAGGTGCACCCACTGCTCTATTTCCATAGAGCCAGAAGTGTTTATTAGTACTAATTCGCTGTCGTCTCTGTGATTTTCCCACCAGACGCGTAGACTGGTTCTACCAATTCTTCCAAAACCATTGATACCGAAAGTTTGCATATAAATCCTTTCAAAATTACATCCTCGATGTATAGATCAGTATAGCGCATCTGAAGTATCGCTTCTAGTGAAAAGTATGTCAGATCTGAAAACTGCTATTGGCCATTAGCAGTCAAAAGGAAATACTGCTAAAAAAAGCCGAATGGCGTTTTCTGCGCTCCATCCGGCTATTATTATACTCTATTGATGCTTATTGATATCTTTAGGTGTAGTTTGATATCTTTAATATAAGCTTAGACCAGTTCTGTTTTTACATCATTGGCGACGTAGGTGCCAATATCTTCACCATCAATGGCCTCGATAAGGTTATTGCCTTTGAAAAGTTCGAAGACCATGACTGGCATGTCATTTTCTTTAGACATAGCAAGTGCACTGGTGTCCATAACTTGTACTTCATCCATTTCGATTGCATCTTTAAAGCTAATGGTTTTATATCGCTTGGCATCATCATGTTTTTCGGGATCTTTGTCGAAAATTCCATCAACTTTTGTAGCCTTCATGAGCACGTCACATTTAAGCTCAAGGGCATGCAGTGAAGCACCTGTGTCGGTGGTTACGTAGGGAACACCAGTTCCAGCACCAAGAATGACTACACGACCTTTTTCCATGTGTCGAATTGCTTTACGACGAATGAAGTTTTCTGCTACAGCTGGCATTTGCAGGGCTGATTGTAAGCGAGTTGGTACGCCAACTTTTTCTAAAGCATCCTGAAGGGCCAGGCCATTCATGACAGTGGCCATCATACCCATGTAGTCGGCAGTTGCGCGATCGATTCCATTTTTAGAACCAGCTATTCCGCGGAAAATATTGCCTCCACCAATAACAACAGCAACTTCTACATGTTTTGTATATACCTCTTTGATTTTTTCAGCCACGGCGAGTGCCGCTTGGGGATCAATTCCATACGGGCGGTCACCCATCATTGACTCTCCTCCGACTTTGAGTAGAATTCGTTTGAAACGTGTTGACATACAGTCCTCCTTTTCCTAAAAAAAAACCAACTTGGCTGGCGTTGGCTCTGTATTATATATGTAGTTTTGCTTTAAGTCTAAGCCATTTCCAACGTAGGTTATCCACTAGACGGAACATTCCATACATACTTGGATTTGTGACCAGATCATAGGTGCCCAGGAACTCAACGAGATCTCCACCATAGCCTTCTTTAAAGCGGTGAAAACCATACCAAGAACTCTTTTTATCTGGCTCAGGTCCCAAGCTTCCCCACATATCAAAGTGTGAACAACCTTGTGCTTTGCCAAATTTAATCATCTCCCACATCATGAGGTTACTAGCCATTACGTCGCGATTTTCGCGTCGGCTGGCACCGTATGGATAATACAATACGCCGTTATGCATAAACATAATCCAAGAAACTAGAATTTTGCCTTGGTAGACGGCATTGAAAATGCGCATCATGCCAGTACCTTGCAGGTTCTCAAACATATTTTTGAAGTAAGTCTCGTTGTGGGCATAGAAGCCCTGACGATTAGTTGTTTCTTTAAGAATGTCTAAGTATTGCTCAATACCCTCAAGACTGGTGTTCTCAAAAATTTGTACACCTTTTTTTGCTGCTAAATTGACGTTGTAACGAGTTTTACTTTTCAGGTTTTCAAACAGTTTTTCTTCAGTTGGAGTTAAATCGAGTAAAAATGAATATTTTGTAAAAAGTGCTCTGCCTGGTTGCGCACCGTTTTCTGTTAAGAATTTGTGAATATGTGCGTGAGCTGAAGGCGTACCTACTTTTTGTGCAATGTTAGGTTCAAGTTTAATAAAGAGTGCATTATGCTGGCCAGCAAGTTCTTTGAGTGCTGCAAGTTGATTCCCGTCTGGCATTTCGCCTTTAGGAAAGTAGCCAACATTTTGACCAAATAATGGAATTGGATGAAAGGTAATTTGAAAGCCCTTTTTAAGAGTATTGCCTTCAAAAACTCCTAGGCGAGCAACTGACACACCTGTGGTTTTACGGAAATCGCCCCATTCCCAAGTCTGCAATGGATGCTGCACGGCGGCATTATATGCTTCTCTTTCTTCTGGACGTATTTCTCTAATAATCATACTGTGTGGTTAGTGGTACTATCTGTACCATTTGTCATTATATAAAGAATATGGGTGTCTGGCTAGTGAGGGAACTGGTTTTTGCTTAGCCAGTTTGGCTGTAGTGAGCTAAAAGTCGACCAAATCATCAATATCAATGTCGCCGCTCAGGACGCCATCAATCAGATCATCATCAACCGGCACAATACGTCGAGTTTTAGTGTAGGCTGGGGTGCGCTCCTTGTTTGAGTAGTTGTTATATCCGTTGTATGAGTTGTTTTTTTTGTCGGTGTAGTTACTTGAACCACGACCAATATGTTCGATTAAATGTGCGGAAATATCGGTAATAAATCGACTGCGAATGGCTGGTGTAGTTGTTCCATATTGAAAACGACTGCGTGCATGAGTCATGTACAGTTTTTGTTTTGCTCGAGTAATACCGACGTAGCACAAGCGGCGTTCCTCTTCCATTTGAGCCGCATCAAAGAGCGAACGAGAATGTGGGAGTAGCCCATCTTCCATACCTGCCATGCAAACAATGGTAAATTCAAGTCCTTTGGCTGCATGTAAACTCATCAGGTTTACGGAATTTTCTTCTTCAGGGAGTGCATCTTTAAGATAGTCATTTTGAATCAGGGCAACATTTTCTAAAAATTGGTGTGGCGTGTCGAATTGGCTGGCAACGTTAAGTAACTCTTGAATGTTTCCCAGGCGCTGAAGGTGTTCTTCAGTTTCTTTTGAGTATTTTGACTGGTAGTCGGTGATTTCAAGGAGTGTTTTGAGTAACTCAACGGGGTCTGTTTCGATAAGCTCAGCATTTTTTTGTTTATGAATCCAAGCCGAAAGCGTTGCTAAACGACGTTTTCCCAGTTTAGTGATTCTGGATAAACTCACAGAATCTTGCTGATTAAGTGTGTATCGTAAGTAGGCAATCATGTCTTTAACTTCACTGCGCTCATAAAATTTTGTGCCGCCAATAAGGCGATACGGAATACCTGCACTAATCAGTGCTTCTTCAAACTCACGAGACTGTGCGTTTGTGCGATACAAAATAGCAATATCACTGTACGAAAGGCCTTCTTTAATCACATGATTGCGAATGTAGGTGACCACTTGCTTTGCCTCTTCTCTGCTACCTTCAGCTTCAAAACAGGTAATCAAATCGCCTGCATCCTTTTCAGTCCAAAGTTTTAAAATGGGATGAGACGTATTGAGTGAAATCACATCGGTTGCGGCATCGAGAATATTTTGCTTTGAGCGGTAATTCTGTTCCAAACGGTATTCAGTAATTTTGGGAAAGTCCTTTTTAAGCTGCATCATGTTTTTGTAGTTCGCACCTCGCCAAGCGTAAATACTTTGACTGAAGTCACCGACTACATAGATATTGTTTTGAGGTGCTGCAAAAATTTTTGAAAGCTGATATTGGACGGTGTTGGTGTCTTGGTACTCATCGATCAGAACGTGTTTAAAGAGCGTTTGATACTTTGTGCGGATAGTTTCATTATTTTGAAGCAACTTGAGGGTTTTAAGAAGCAAATCATCAAAGTCGACGGCCTGAGCTTTAATAAGTTCAGCTTCGTATATGGTATACAATTTGCCGACAAAAGTTTGGAAGGCGCCAGTTGCCATTTCTTTATATTCTTTTGGTGAAACTATTTCGTTTTTTGCATTTGAAATTGCCCCTAACGCCGCTTTAGGGTTAAATTCTGCTTTATCAAAACCATGGCTCTTGTAGATATTTTTGATAAGCTGATCTTGGTCACCACTATCGTAAATGACGAAATTTTGATCTAAGCCAATATACATGCCGTCGATACGCAGAATTTTTGCGCAGAGACTATGAAAGGTGCCTGAATATGGCAGTCGACTGCCTGTTTGTTGTTGAATTCTATCTTTAATTTCTCCGGCTGCTTTATTGGTGAAGGTAACCACTAAAATTTCGTGTGGTTTAATATTTTTTTCTGCGATGAGCCAGGAGACTCTAGTGGTTAAAACTGTAGTTTTTCCCGATCCAGCACCTGCTAACACCATGGCTGGACCTTCGGGATGCAGCACGGCTTTTTTTTGATCAGGATTGAGTTTTTCGAGTAAGGTTTCGGGAATCATAACGAAATACATACTAGCATGGAAACAGGGTGTTGTTGAGGTTTAGTTTTTGTATATGATTTCTTGAATTGAGCCGTAGAAGGTAAAAATAGGCAAAAAAAACCGGCGTATAAAAATACGCCGGCTGTACTGCTTAATTAATGAATTGTGGAGAGCAATATTGCTGCCCATAATCCTAAAATTTCAAAAAAGATAAAAATGGCTGCCAGAGACAGCCCCAATCCGATAAGAACTTGGACTAGTTCATTTAATGTCACGGTTACTACTCCTTGTTGAAAAAAATTAATTAAATTAAGGTACCTGCTTATTATATCCTATAACTATTCATTTGTCAAGTCATAGCACCCTAAAATTGGGGTAAATATAGAGAAATTAAGTCTGGTATACTATTGTTCTTGTGCAAAAAATGTCGAAAAGCAACTTTTACCAAAATAATCTGCGCTGGCTCTATGTGATAGAGTTTTTTAGTTCGCTCTATTTTATGATTCCGGTGTGGGTAAGCATGGAGTTAACCTATATTTCATTGTCGCAGCTGACCATTATTGAAATAATTATTTTTGGTAGTCAACTTGTTTTAGAGCTTCCCACCGGTGCATTTGCAGATTTACTTGGAAAACGGATTACCGTGTTTTTGGGCAATGTGATCACGGCTATTTCTATGGTGATGTTTGCACTGGCTACTTCATTTGAAGGATTTGTGTTGAGTGCCATTTTTATTGGCTTGGGTGCAGCTCTAACTTCTGGTGCCAAAGAAGCGTTACTCTACGACACGCTTAAACAAGCTGATAAAGAAGATACCTTCGATCGAGTATCAAGTAAGCAAAATGTTGTGTTCCAAGGGGGCATGGCAGCTGCCACACTGATTGGTGGATTATTATGGACGGTTGATTACAAACTTCCGGCCTTACTGAGTGGCTTGGCAGTCTTAGTTGCAGCTGGTGTAACGTTACTAGTTATTGAGCCAGATATTGATTCAGAAGTATTTACTCTTAAAAACTATATTCAGCAAACAAAGCAAGGATTTAAGGAAGTATTTAGAACAAAATATAGCACTTTACTGTCGTTTTTCTATGCAACTATTGGGGCACTTACTTTTAGTGCGAGTACTGTGTTTAGTAAAGTTGTATTTGTAGAGTTACTGTATTCAGAATCCCAGATGGGGGTTTATTTTTCAGTGGTGAGAATTTTCAATAGTTTGCTCTTATACTTGATGATTTCAAGAACAAAAATCTTGACTCTCAAACGAACCATGTGGTTGTTTGCATTTGCCACACCGCTAGTATTTTTGCCGGGAACGCTTTTCACCAAAATACTCGTGGTGCCATTTGTGTTGGGTATGATGTGGTTAAGTTCTGCTCGTTGGGTGTTGCTGGGTAAGTATACAAACAAGGTTTTTACTTCAAAGAATCGAGCCACGGCCATTTCAGCTTTAAGTATGATGGTTGGCATTTTTTACATAGGTATAATGCTCGTATCAGGTCCTATTATGGAGTATTACCAAAGTGTGTTACCACTCTTTACGTTCTTAGGTGTACTTGCCTTAGTGATTGTGTTGCCATTGGGTATCAGGGTCGCTTCGCACTCCCCTTCTCAAGAGTAGCTATTTGGGCTATGATGACGGTATGAAAAAACTCCTTATCGCTAATTGGAAATCACACAAAACTTTATCTGAAGTTAGTGCTTGGATGGACTCATTTGAGAGTAAATTTTCAAAATCTCTACTTGCAAAACATGTTGATATTGCAATTGCTCCAACTGAAGCCTATTTAGCTCAATTTTCTAATGAAATGCATGCCGAACTTTCGCTGGCAGCACAGGATGTCAGCCCCTTTCCTGTGGGAAAATATACTGGTGCCACCGCTGCTTCTCAACTCGCAAGTTTGGGTGTGAAGTATGCAATTGTTGGTCATAGTGAGCGACGTCGCTACTTTTCAGAAGATAACACCCAAGTGGCTAATAAAGTTAGACAGTGCGTAGAAGCTGGAATAATTCCAATTGTCTGTGTCGATGATGAATATGTTTCAACGCAAGCAGCTGCAATAGATTCAGAATACCATTCAAAATGTATCATAGCCTATGAAGCACTTTCAGCAATTGGCTCTGGAAATAACATGGATGCAGCACATGTTGCAGAAGTGACAAAACTCATTAATGATGTTTTTGGAGAGGTGCCAGTGTTGTATGGTGGCAGTGTAAATGCAGGCAATGTTGCTGAGTATGCTGAAATTTCAGATGGTTGGTTGGTTGGGACTGCGTCACTCAAAGTCGATGATTTTTGGGCATTAGCGCTAGCAGTCTCAAATCTTTAGAAACCAATACATACACAATCAATGTAGCGTTGATGAAATTATTGAGTACTTCTTTTAAGTACTGTATAACTCTCTGTTTTCTGCACAATTACGAAATTTTTTAGAAAGGCGTGTTCGTCAGTATTAAACTCTCTTCTTTCAAATGGACCAACAACAACATAGTCGATGCCGTATTTTTCAAATAACGCAGTATTTTGGGGAAATTGATACATGGTACGAAGATCATGATCTTCCTGGTAGTAATCATAACCGTGAGTCCACAACCATCCAGTATAGGTGGCAAGTGCTTGCCTGCCTGTAAGATTAAATAGCCACTCATTGTGGTATGTACCAGTGAGCCAGATTGAATCAGAATCAGTATTAGCTTTTGTCCAAGCTGCTAGTGCTACTTCCTCTGCAGAATACATCTGGTAGCTACTAAGTGGAAATCTGAGGGCTCTGTACGTGTCTAGAAAGCCTGAAAAACAGATCACAATGGTAATTGCTATCACTAGGGGTTTCATCCACTTACTCTCTTTCCACATGGCATGTAAAAACTGAGCTGACAGTAATGAAAATCCGAGTGATGCCCACACTAATATTTTTGTATTGTCCCAAACAAAGGGTTGAAATAATACCAGATTTGTTAAAAGAAAAAGTGCGAAGAATGGCACATACTCAAAAAAAGTTCGCAGTTTGTTACTGCTTTTTTGAATTACTAATCCAAATCCCATCAGACTTAAAACAGGCACTATACTCCAATTTTTAAACCAAAAACTCAGTAGCGTTTCATTTGGATAATCATTCCCGACATACCAACCTGGATACCATTTGATGAAAGAGTGCTGAATATTTCCAGAAATAAAAATTGAGATGAGTGGGAGAGCGATTGCAGCCACAATTCCAGCAAAAATACTCCAATCGATAAACTTAGCAATTTTTTCTTGTTTCGTTTTTGTGGTAAGAATATCCCCGACCGACCAAAAGGATAGCAGAATAAACACTGCCAAAAAAGAATGCGTATGAATTATGGGTAGCAATCCAATTACTGCTGCAGTGGCAAAAAATATGAGTTTTTGGGAGCTCTCATTTGTTGATCTTTTACTAAAAAATGCAAGTAACTTTGAAAGTTTTGATTGGCGTTTTTTCTGTGTATTTTGAAGCAGTAAGGTAAGGAGTAACAAAGCAATTGGAAACCCAACAGTAAAAGCGCGCTGAGGGAAAACCATGCTAGTAATGACCGAGATCCAGCGGTAGTGCTCATCTTCGATGTTTGTATATTCTCGAGGTGGATTGAGTGCAGTTTCAACTTTTTGTTGACTGTCAGCAATATCTTGAAAGTAGTACAAAAATCCAGTACCGCCATTAAAAAGAAAAATGGTGCTGGCAAGCACAGCTATGGCAATTGATTTTGAAAGCTGTTTGTAAAAAAGGAACAGCGCAATAATAATTAAACAAGAAAAGACAAAACTAGGCAAAATAAATGCTAAAAAGAAATCTAAATGCATTCTAATAAGAATTGCTGAAAGCATATCGGCGACAAAGGGATAACTAAACGGAGCATTTAATAAAAAAGGACTGGTAGTTAGCAGCAAACCGCGCTCGGCCATAGCAGAACCCATGGTAAAGTGCGCAGCCCAGTCACCCCACAGATTAACGTGCTGTGCAGAAATGCCACCTGTTTTATTCACAATAAAGGAGTTACTCCAGAAATGAAAAAAGTAGGCAAACCACGCTATAAAGTAGCTTGAAAGCAGTGCCGCAATGACTTTTTTTGAGGGAGATTTTGTACGACCCAATTTCTGGTGGGCCTGTTTCGCGAACTGCGAGATTTTTTGAGGGAAGTTAACGTTGGACAATATTCGCATACTCTTTGCTTACCCAACCTTGTTTTGCTTCAAAAGTAATTTTGTACCAGCCATTTAATTCTTCACCTAAGTACGGATATTTTTTTCCGACTTCTGCCATGCCCAGTTCAACTCCGTTTGGGCCTGGATTGTTGCGGATGCGTACTACTTCTTTGCCGTCTTGGAAGAAGTTCGTTTTTGTAATTTCTACCAGCGAATTAGCAGTTGGCCCAGGGTTGAGTGCAGTTGGTTTTGCTGAAGGCGTGGCTGTTGCAACAGCCGACGGGGTTGCTAGAGCATCCGCTGATGCTGTTGCTGCCACAGCATCGACAGTTTCAGTTGGAGGTTTTGAAGTTTTATTTGGGTCAAGTTTGGCAAGTTTTACTTGGATGATCATTCGATAACCAGCAGCAACTTCTATCGAGTGACTCTGGGTTTCGTATGAAGGTAAAGTAATTTCATAATCTAGCTTGCCTGGCTGTATGTTAGGAATGGTGACTGGTGAAAATTCTTTGTTGCGGTCAGCCAGTGTAATAATTGCGCCGTCAGGAATGGTCACAAACGAAACTTCTGAAGTATCTTTTGAACTAATCTTTTCCATTTCGTAAATTACACCTCCCATTTGCTCTGGGCGGGTGGCACTTTTCCAGGTTATCACGGTAAGTACTCCTGGATGGAGGTTCACTTCTGTTTCATAGGGAAGAAAGTCGGGGTCTTCAGGTTCAATGCGAATAGTATGCACACCGGGAGCGAGTTGTTTTTCTATAAGCGGAGTTTTGTTGAGGTACTGTTCATCAATAAAGACAGAACTAGGCACGTCATGCGTGATGACCTGTAGTCCAGCTTTGGCCTCTTTGCGCAGTGAACAACCACTCAGAAAAATAGGGGTAAGACACAATGAGACAACAATGAGAAGTTTTTTCTTCCAGTTCATGCTCTTAGTGTATCACGACTCTAGGTTTTTTTTGCAGAGAGTGGCTTGAGAGGCTGGGTCAAAGCTTTATCGAGTACCTCACGTACGTTTGCCATTGGGATGAAGGTAATGTCTTTTTTCACACTATCTGGAATCTCTACGATGTCACGTTCGTTGTCTTTTGGAATCAACACAGTAGTACTGCCAGCCTGATGCGCGGCAATACTTTTTTCCTTGAGGCCTCCAATACGCAGCACATTGCCGCGTAGAGTAACTTCTCCGGTCATGGCAACATCTTTGTGGACGGGAATACCTGTGTATGCAGAAACTATGGCTGTGGTCATGGTTACGCCAGCTGAAGGACCATCTTTTGGTACTGCACCTTCTGGAACGTGGATGTGGACGTCAGTGTTAGCAAGTTGTTTATCACTTATTCCTAATTCATTTGAATGTGCTTTTACATAGGTCAAGGCCGTTTGGGCAGATTCTTGCATAACTTTACCCAGTTTCCCAGTGAGCTGCACTTTGCCTTTTCCAGGAGTGAGCGCAACTTCAATAAAGAGCACTTCTCCACCAACGCTTGTCCAGGCTAGACCGGTTGATTGACCAACTATGCTTTCGTTAGACTTAAGTGGTGGATCAAATTGTTCTGGTCCCAGATATTTCTTGAGAATTTCCGGTGTGACCGCAACTTTTTTCTTTTTTGTTTCCACGATGGTGCGAGCAACTTTGCGAGCAATTTTCCCCAGTGTTTTTTCGAGTCCGCGCACACCTGCTTCTTTAGTGTAGCGAGAAATAACTCGAGAAATTATTTTTTCAGAGATATCAATTTGCTTGATGTCTAAGCCATTAGCAGCAATTGTTTTTTTGAGTAAATGTCGTTTAGCAATCTCAAATTTTTCTTCTTCTGTGTAGCCACTGTAGCGAATAATTTCCAAACGGTCACGAAGCGCTGGCGGCACAGTAGTAAGCGTGTTGGCAGTGGTAATAAAGAACACCTGTGAAAGATCGAATGGAATATCCATGTAGTGATCTTCGAATGAAGCATTTTGTTCAGGATCAAGCGCTTCAAGTAATGCAGCTGATGGGTCTCCTCTAAAGTCATTGCCCAGTTTATCGATTTCATCGAGCATAAATACTGGGTTCATACTTTTTGCTTGTTTCATTCCATTAATGATTTTACCGGGCATTGCGCCAACGTAGGTACGTCGGTGACCACGGATTTCTGCCTCGTCCCGGACTCCTCCAAGGGAAATTTTGACGAAATCTCTACCAAGTGCTTCTGCAATTGAGCGACCAATACTTGTTTTACCCACACCTGGAGGGCCTACAAAACAAATAATGGTAGGTACGGACTGATCATCTTTTTTCTTACTCTTTTCTTTGAGTTGCATAACGGCCATGTGCTCGATAATGCGATCTTTCACATCTTTGAGGCCATAGTGATTTTTCTCGAGAGTTTCTTCAGCTTTTGAAATATTTACTTCACTTTTCTGGAGTTTGTTCCAAGGCATTTCAAAGACGGTGTCGAGCCAACTGCGAATGTATCCAGTTTCTGGATTGTTCGCCGACATTTGGCGTAATTTTTTAATCTCTTTTTTAATTTTAGTTCTTAAATCTTTTTCAAGTTTTAGGCGTTTGAGTTTTCCCTCATAGCTAATGGCTGCCTCTTCTTCGTCGTCAATATCACCTAATTCTTTTTGAATGGTTTTGAGTCGTTCGCGTAAAATGCTTTCGCGCATGTTTTTGTCGAAAGTTTCTTGCGTTTTGTGGACAACATCTTTTTCAATTTCAAGCACTTTCATTTCGTGTGCAAGATGTTCAACAACTTTGCGAATGCGAGATTTGACGTCGAGCTCTTCAAGTAATCGCTGCTTTTCTTCAGTTTTAATTGAAAGAGTACTGGCAATTTGGTCAACTAATTCGCCGTTTCGAACGCCGCCCATAAGTTTCATGAAGTTTAGAAATTCAACGGGTTTGCCCATGTGAATTGATTGGCGGAACTCTTTTTGCAGATGAGAGACCATTGCCTTCATTTCGTCATCGTTTATCTCGATTTCAGTAATTCTTTCAACTTCAACTACAATCCGAGGAAACGTTGATATATAGCGGATAATACGCACTCTACCCACGCCTTTTACCAGTGCGTTGGTATTTTCGTCTGCATCAAGTGTTTTTTCAACAACGGCCAGAGTTCCAATGGTATAGAGGTCTTTTGGTTCTGGAGCATTAATGGTTGAGTCCTTTTGAGTGACCAATACAACATACTTTGGTTTATCCTCAGGAAGATCCTTAATTGCATTGAGTGAGAGTTGTCGGCCAAAACTCAGCACCGACTCGGTACTTGGGAATAGAACGCCCTCTCGTACAGGAACTACAGGTAACGTGAGAATGCGTGTTCGACTTGTTTTTTTAGGTTTTTTTGTTGAAGTACCTTCCATAGAGTGTTTAAAACTATCTGAAAGAGATTCCTTCTTTTCTGAAGGTTCGCTAGTGACTTCTGGTTGTTTTGTTTTGTCATCTATCATAGGTTAGCATTCTAATAATTTGACTGCTAAAAATCAAGTGGTAAATAGCCTTGAAACACCCTTTTTCCAGAGTGAAACACTGCTTTTCTGAAGAAAAAAGTATGTTACAATATATTCCTGTGATCTTCACTGTGGTGAATTTCTCAAGTTAAGGGTGTATAGCTCAGTTGGTTAGAGCGCAGTCCTGATAAGACTGAGGTCCATCGTTCGAATCGATGTACACCCACCAGAGAATATTCGAAAAAATACTTCTTCAATTGTTACCATACGTTTTTTTCCAATGAATTCGCACTGTAAGTTTATTACTTTGGCTCTTTTGTTGCAAATAATAACAAATTTTCGTGTGATCTGAATTCATGTCTAGCATTCCAGGAAGGTTGAATTGCAAATCGTTCTTCCAAGGTAGCGTGTATGCCATTAGGGAAATACATGTTATGTTGGTTGGTACAAGTTATATTTGTAAAGCCAGCTTCTGTTAACAAGTTAGTTGCACATTTTTGGGTATGTACTACCACATTTTTGTTATACTTTTGGTTAAATATCGTTAGTGGTTCTTTATTATTAGTTTCAGCAAAGTGTGTAAGCATTTTTTTGATACGAAACTCAATTTCTAAGTCGTCTTGGGTTGTTCCTTCAGCAAAAAGTGCAACCTGATTGTATGGGGTGCAAAGTTCTAAGATTAATGCTCCATCTTCTTCTAATTGTGAATAAAAATGAGTGAGTGCTTGTTTTGAACCTTCAATATCTAACCAAGGAAATACTGACAAACAAGAAATGCCGGTAACTGGAAGTGAAAATGGCGGTGGTTTAGTTATATCAGCCTGAATGGTAAACACACTGTCTCGTGGATTTTTGGTAGTTTCAATTGCTTTAGGAAAGCGTGTGAGCGCATCTTCTTGCAGATCTGTAGCTACTATAGTGATTTTAAAAATAGGGTCAATAAATGAACGGAGAGTTTTGAATCGTGTTCCAGAGCCTGATCCTGCATCCCATACCCGTATACCACCAGGCTGACTGTTAAAACGCCACATGTGTTTGGCCCATCGATCAAAACTTCGATAGTTTGCCCATTCTGGTGGAGCTTCTGGCTTAAGCCAAATGCCATAGCCTTGTTTCCCGGCATTTTCAACGGTAGCTAGATGCACTGTAGACGCTGATTCTATCATTTCCCCCATATATGCAACGAATTATATCATATGTGTGTATTTAATATGTAGAAAATATCTTAGCACGTCAGATTTTTTATGAGGGAAAGACCAGGGAAAGAAGCGCTTAGTATTTTGGTACGTGCTTGAGTACATCATCCGAATCATCATATTTGCCAAGGAAGTGCCCTTTGAGTGCACTGGTGGTCATATTACGGAAAGCACGCACTTCTTTGTACCCCATTTCTTTTGGGTTCTCTGGAATAAAACTTGAAAAATCAAGTGCTTCTCCAATATGAACTATAACTGTATGTGGTTTGCCAGCTTCATCATTAAAGTGAGGTCTTTTTGAATCTGGTGGCAGTAAATTCTCATTCCCTTCAAGATAGATAGGAATTACTGGAACTTTGCCTTCTGTCAGCAAAATAACGTGGCCAATGCCAGTTTTAAACTCTCGTTCTGAAAGTGGCTTACCCCAATTTCTTCGTGTGCCTTCAGGATAAAAAACAGCGAATTCACCGTGTAATGTACGTTCCGCAATCTGCTCAAGATCATAGTTTGATTGGTCACGGTTAAAGCGATCAATTGGGAAAATTCGAGCACCGGCAGGTCCTACTGTTTTTAGAAAAGCTGTGGTTACTATTTTTGCTATTTTTTCTTTAATGGAATCATCTTCCGACAGAACAGCTTTATGCCAATAGTCCGCTCCAGCAATAAAAAAAAGATTCTTTCTGAGTTCTTCCTCAAGTGCTGCTCTAAGTATGCCGGTATCAATATGACCATTGTGTGGAAGTACGGCAAGAATGGCCCCGGTATGATGCAGTACTTCAAGATTTTTTTCACCTTCAACCTGTATGGTAACTCTATTGCTTAAAAAATCAGAAACTCTATTTCGAATAAATTCACCAAGTTTAGTCGCTTTTTTCAAATGGCGTTTCTCGAGTAGTTGTGTTTCACCTCGTATGGTCAGTTCTTTTGGTCGTGGCATTGGCATGTATTGTAACATCTACAGTCATTTTATGAAAATTTGTGAGGTAAGATGCAGTATTGTTTATGCAATTTTGGCAGTTAATCATAATGGTTGCTAATATTTGAGAAAATGAAATTTTTGCTCTATATCAGTATATATTGATATACTAACATATAGTTATATACACAAAGATACAGTTAAGCCTGATGCTGATTGTTAGCATCGCGCAGAAGCCTCATTGCCCGAGCAACCCTCCGCTGATTAGTGAGCATTTCTGGATTATCATCCGATTTGTACACGGTTCTTTCGAGGTGTCCGTAATGGTTGCCAAAAAGAGTTATCACCATGTCGGCAAGTATAGCTCGATTTTCTTCAGGAACCTCGGGGTCATCAAGTAATTTTCCAAGTGCTATTTGGTGTTTAAGCACATCATCATTTTGTGCGATCACAATCTTCACTTGCTGTAAAAGCCTTTCAGCCATGTAAATCTTTTCAGCAGTCGAAAGGCCTTCATTTTCTAGAAGAATTGGAGTTACGTTGGTATGAAAATCTTTTCTGTTTTGTATAAGTTCTACTGAGTGAGCGCGAGCAACCCTGGGGTCAGAATTTTTGACCAGTTGACTATATACTTTCTCGTTTATTTTAATTTGTCCAAAATACACCATAATATCTTGCATAAGTGCTGGTAAGTCATCTGGAGTTGTGACTAACTTTGTAATGATGGCTGCAATTTTGTCAACGGTAGCCCGATCAACTTCTCCCGTTGATGCACCAAGCAGCGAAATGTAATGTTTATATTCCCCATAAATATCGTCAGATTTTGCGAGCACAGGTTCGAGTGCAATAAATACGGTCTGTATCCATTCCTCGGCGTGATCAAGCGCTGTTTGCAGTACTTCATACCCTCCCATCGAGTGTCCAAAGACCATGCCACTGTTAAATGCGACTCCGTCGAGTTCACACAACAGGGCAAAGAGTTGTTTGCCGTAGTCCTTCATGTCTTGTCCCCGTCCACAAAAACTGAGTGGTGGATCTATTCCGCGGATATTCAACAGATTTGATTTAGAGGCTCCCATCGTGTTGTTGGCCACAACCAGTGTTGGGTCCTCTTGTGCTCTTGAAAGCGTTCTCACAATGGGGACTATAGTTTCATCATTTGCTCCCCAGCCATGAAAGCCTTCAGCCGTGATTGTTGCCTGACTAAAGATTGCATTAAGAATATCTCCAGTAGAGCTTCCTGGGGTGAGGACTGGTGAGTGTTCATCTTGAGTTGTAGCTAATTTAGTAGCAGTTTTCCAGAGTATAGTTGTGAGCAGTTTTTGAAATCGTTGGGATTCTGGCTGAGCATTTTGAGCAGGAGTGTGAATAATAGCAATGCAGAGCTTTTCAAGCTGCGCAGCATCATTAAAAATACTGGTAGTAGTTAGATTTTTTTCATATTCCTTGAAGTTGGTTGTTTTGAGGATTTCTTCTTTAATAAACTTTACAATATCAATCTGAGGATTATTAATAATATCTTCGGCTAACTGCCGAGCGGCCAGCTGCAGTGTAGTTGCTGCCATGGTATTTTCGGCATCTCTAACGTGAGTGCTTAAGTGATATCTATACAGCACTCGTTCAACTTTTTCTGCTGATAGGTAGCCTTGTTTCAAATCAGAGTTGTTTGTTTCAACTAAGAGTAAAGATTCAAGGAGTTCGCGATTTTTTATTTTTTCTATGTTGAGACAGTACTCGCGATCAAAGGATCCTTGTTGTGTTCTGAGTTGTAAGTATTGATGCAGCTCGTGGGGCAGTATCTCAGCTAGTGACGCCTTCAAAATCAGTGCTTTTTGTTCGATATCATATCGAAGCCGTGGTGCTTCAGCACCTGAAATAGTTACTTTGTCATGGATCGAAAGAGCTGTTACTCGTTTAACATTTTCTGCAGCAAGTCCAGAAAAGTTTTTGGTTACCTTTGCGTGCAGCCAACGTAGGGTCATATCTTGATTTGCTAGAATTGCTGTGATTTCTTCGGATGAAAGTGATGACTTTTCTAGAAAACGAGTAACACTTTTTTGAAAGATTTCGAATGGAATTTGTTGGTGCCGCCGCTCTGCGGCGGCACCATAGCAAAAGTCTCGGAGTGCAGCTTCAAGTTCCGGTACGTTAGGGACTCCATCAGCAAACAGTCGTACCATATTGGCAATGTTATCCGCAGGTATAGCTTCTGATATTTTTTCGGCAAATAACTTTTTTTCAAATGGTGTTAGGATTGGGTGAAGATTGATTCCTTGGCTATCCAGCAAGCCAGAGCCAGTAAAAAAATGAATCAATGCTGCTTTATCACGTCCATTGGCTAGGATGTAGTCCCACTGTTCCCAGGATAAACGGTTGTTTTTTTCAAGCAATGCAAATAATGATTGGTCGAGTACCATGCCTCGACCATTCAGACCTTCAACTCGATCCATTATTTCAATTCGCGATTTTGTTGAAAATCCCTTTGATTCAAGTGCTGCAAGTTGTTCTCTAAGTGCACTTTTAATTTTCCCGGTGTTCTCTCTTTTGGGTAATTCTAGCAGGGTAGTGTTAAGTTGCAGTATAATTTCTGGGTCAACATGTTCAAATTCTCGTCTATGCCATTGCCAGATTTTGTCAAAAGCAAGCAAGATGACGCCATCAAGATCTGCATCATTCTTACTTGAAGCGATGGGAGTGGGTTCAGCAATTCCGGAAACCTGAAACAGCGCTGTCTCAGTTGCCGTCTGAAACTTGATTAAGCTTTGGTCTGGTATGCGTATATGAAGATTGCCTTTTTGTTGAATTCTCATAGGTTGCATAGCTGCCTCTGCTGTGAAAATGGAAAGCGTCTCTTTGTTATCCAAGAGATTAATATTCAGCATTAACTGCCCGTCATTAAAGCGGGTAAACTTAAGTCTTTGCTTGAGTGAGAGCTTTGCCTCTGATTCTTCAATTTCAGGTGTTATATTTGCGTTTGTACGTATTTCTTTGGTAACACTGATAGTGTTAGATTCCAATCGTTGCTGTATGGCAGTCAGATAGTTAGCAATTTCTTGAGAATCTCTTTTTTGTAGGAGGGACCATTCAAATTCTTTAGCCTGAGCTACTGCAATGTTTGCTAATTGTTCATGCAAGACAATAATAGCTAGTTGCTGATCTGCTGTAGCTCCCGTTTGTTGTGTGAGTGATAAGATTTTATCTGGGAAGGATAGATTTTTATGCATCGCTATTTGTATATTCTCTTGAGTATCTAGCCCACCGTGTTGTTCAACAAATTCGTAGAGTTGTTTGAGCATTTGCACGGAGAGTGGAGAATCTCTTAGTTCATAAATAGCATCTAGTAATTCAGATGTGTCGATTAAGTGTCTTTGCGTATAGCACTTTACAACCATCTTTTGGCCAGCATTGTCAGGTAGAAAACGCTGATATTGAGAACTTAATTCTGCCAGTGCTGTTGTGGCATCATGAATGCGAGTATCAAACTCTGCAACATCCACAGCTTTCGCAGGTGGAACGAGAGCTGGTGATTCATGCAGTAATTCAACCATGTCTCTATTTTACGTTGAATTGTACATAATTACAAAGAAAAAGCTTAATAGCTAGAAATGGAATGAAAAATTATGTTTAACTAGTGACTGTTTTCCATGGAGAAATGGGCAGAGAATGTTCAAAACCTGTTATTCTTTTATCGAATTGGTCACTGTTTGGAGATGCAATGCCAACTCCAATCCAAGTTATATGATCTTTTGTAGCGTTCATCAGATCTTGAAGATGGTTTCTCTCTTCACCATTAAGTTCGTAGTCAAACTTATATGCCCAGCCAATTTCATCAACATAGAGAACCGTGTTTTCTGTAACGAGTTTGTTAGCCATGAACTCTTGTCTAGCAGTATCATTCTCGAGTGATTCAAACTCTGTGATCAGTGCATCAGCATCTGCTGTATCTAGGTTATCAGTAATCTCGAAAGTGACATATTCCATGAGATCGTATGCCATTTCATTTGGATTTGAATGTATAAGCTGCTCAAGAGTAATTCTACTTGAAGGTGTATTTCCAATGTTTTTTTCTTTGCAATAGCGAGTTATTGCAGTTTTTCCAGATCTGCTTTCACCAAAAATGTATAGATTTTTTCGTTTTTCAATTGCAGTTTTTATTACTTTTATCTCGGTAGATCTTGATTGAGCAATTACTTCGTTAAGTTCAGTTTCAGACATATATATTTCTTTTTTTTACAATAACATACTTTAGTTAACTTACATAGCTGTCACGCAGTAAGGAAAACAAAAAACCACTGGATGGTGGTTTGCATGCAAATTATAGATTAATTGCACTCATTGCTTTGCTGTGAGTGCATCAAATGCTGAAAGAGGGTGATCCATGCTTAAGAAAATGTGTTTGCTTTGAGCTGTTGGGCCACATCTGTAGCAAATGCAAGTATTTGATCAGGAGCTTGCTGGGTTATAAAGTTTTTACTCACTGGCCGCATAAAGCCCCATTCTGAGGTTGGCACTGAAATAGTTTTTTTTCTTTGTTTTAGGCCAGAATCAATGACCTCTCTGGTTTCTTGGCTTGTGGGTGAGTACCAGCATCCTGCGAGGAAGGTTGTTTTGTTTACAACCGTGGTTTTTATGCATAGGCCAGCACGGAGTCCATTTTGAGTACCTTTAACAAGAAGAAAGTCATTAACAAGTAGAACTTGATCAGTCTCAGCTGCCTCTAGCAAGTATTTTTCTGAGTTTAAACAGAGATACCAATCTTTGAAACCTGGTCTTAATGTAATATCGCTTTCAAGTGTGTCTGCATTTAGGGTGTTTGCTATTGCGCGGGGTAGTTCGGTAATATCAAAAGCTATCAACAAAAATGCAACTATTCCTCTAACTTTTGATTCATAAGGAATGAGTGATACTAAGATAGCTATGAGTGCTGCTACAAATTCCTTGTCGAGTAATTTGGGAATATCTTCAAAACTAAGTCCATATTTCGCAAGAGTTTTGTTGACATTGAGAGATTCTCTAGTAAAGAGAGTTTCAAGTAGTTTAATTTTTTTCCAGCTGTTGGTATCTTCTAAATACATTTTTTTAATGAGTTCCAGAGCAGTGTCTTTAATTTCATTTGGCAGGTTAAATAATGAAGGAATAAAATTACTTTCGAAAGCTAGTTCCTGGGTAATTTCCAGTTCAATCTTATTATTTTCTTTACCTGAAAATGAATCTTTGAGCCTTCCCCTGAACCCAGTGTTCTTTTTTGCAAAGTTTGGAGGAAGTAGTTCTTTTAAGAAGGGATTCTTTTCACAAAACGAGGTGAGTATGAATCTGTATTTTTCACTTTCATCATCATCTGTGTTAGCTATAAGTGTATTTTGAACAGCCAGAAAAAAGTTTTCCCATCCGGTGATGATGTTTGTGGGCAGCGTTTCTTCTGTCTCAAACAGTTCGAGCGTTTGTGATTCTAAAAATAACAGTACTGAAATAAAATGGGGAACAAAGCTATCTTCTCGTTCTTTTTGGATAAATAGAGCCAAGTCTTCGAGATTTTTTGTCAGCGGTTTGTATCTACTCAGCTCAACATACCTGTACATAACGGTATCTTTATCTGAATCTGAAAATAATTCGATAAGATTTTGTATATGTGGGAGAATCTCAGGTCGCTGAACCAATATTTCTTGTACAAAGTTAGAAATAGATATCTCAATTGGAAGAGGTTTTGTCGTATCATAATTTGGATTGTATCTTTGTAATACTGCGCTGGTAAGTTGCTCAATAATAGTTTGATTGACTGGTCCATGACTGAGGTTTTTTTTCAGTCTATCTGTAATAGTAATTGCGTGGTCTGTTAGAAAAAAATCAAGACGCTCAGCATCTGACATCAGGCTTAACTCATCAGTTCTGGTTATTTGTTCATCATCAATAGTACCCATTTTTAAAGTGTAGCACTCTTTTTATTTAAGAGATAGTAATTATAGATATAGGTGGTTTTGATACAAAAAAACCACCGATTGGTGGTTAACTTGCACAAATTATAGACTTATCAAATATTCACATGATGGTAGATCGCTGGCCCGGATATGATGATCTCGGGGCTTTCGTCGATTGATTCATTTGTCTTGCGACAAATGGGAATGGGAGGTCGTGATACTCCTACCCAACTCCTTAGAAAGGAGGTGATCCATCCGCACCTTCCAGTACGGATACCTTGTTACGACTTAGTCCTCATCGCCAACCTCACCGTAGAAGGGCCGCTCCAGTAAACTGGTTACGGTCACCCGCTTCGGGCGCTGCTGACTTTGCTGGCTTGACGGGCAGTGTGTACAAGGAGCGAGAACGTATTCACCGCAACCTGCTGATTTGCGATTACTACCGATTCCGGCTTCATGAGGGCGAATTGCAGCCCTCAATCCGAACTGAGGGGCCGTTTAGAGGATTTGCTCTGAGTTGCCTCTTCGCTTCCTGTTGTCGGCTCCATTGTAGGATGTGTGTAGCCCCAGATGTAAGGGACATGCTGACTTGACGTCGTCCTCTCCTTCCTCCCACGCAGAGCGTGGGCAGTCTCGTATGACACGTATAACATACGACAAGGGTTGCGCTCGTTACCGCACTTAAGCGGACGTCTCACGACACGAGCTGACGACAGCCATGCATCACCTGTGTATCACTCTCGAAGAAATTCTGGTTTCCCAGAACGTGCAGATACATGTCAAACCTGGGTAAGGTGTTTCGCTTTGTATCGAATTAAACCACATGCTCCACCGGTTGTGCGCTCCCCCGTCAATTCCTTTGAGTTTTAACCTTGCGGTCGTACTCCCCAGGTGCCTTGCTTAACGCGTTAGCTTACGCCACCCCCATAAAAATGGGGACAACTAGCAAGGAGCGTTTACGGCTTGGACTACAGGGGTCTCTAATCCCTTTTGCTACCCAAGCTTTCGTCCCTGAGCGTCAGTCATGTCCTAGAAACCTGCCTTCGCGCACGGTATTCCTCTTGATATCTACGGATTTCACCCCTCCACCAAGAATTCTAGTTTCCTCGAACAGACTCTATTCCTGCAGTATCATTTGCCTTTCTGAAGTTGAGCCTCAGGCTTAAACAAATGACTAACAGGAACGCCGACGGACCCTTTACACCCAGTAAATCCGGATAACGCTTGCACCCCACGTATTACCGAAGCTTCTGGCACGTGGTTAGCTGGTGCTTTCTAGCGAGGTACTGTCAGAACTTCCTCCCTCGCCACAGTGGTTTACACTCCGAAAAGCGTCTTCCCACACGCGGTGTCGCTGCGTCAGACTTTCGTCCATTGCGCAATATTCCCGGTTGCTGCCACCCGTAGGTGTAGGCTCCGTGTCTCAGTAGCCTTGTGACCGATCATGCTCTCACATCGGTTAGCCGTCATAGTCTTGGTAGGCCATTACCCCACCAACAAACTGATAGCCCGCAGGCTCCTCGAATAGCGCATAAATGCTTTCCCCCGGAGGGCGTATGCGGTATTACCCCAACTTTCGCTGAGCTATTCCCCACTATTCGGTAGATTCCTACGTGTTACTCACCCGTCTGCCGCTCGTCAGCGTCTAGCAAGCTAGACCTGTTACCGCTCGACTTGCATGCCTAAGGCACACCGCCAGCGTTCATCCTGAGCCAGGATCAAACTCTCAAAAAAAGTTTGACCTGATCATAAATGATCAGATTTGGCCAATATTAGACATATGGCCAAATGTTTTGTTATCTTTTAGATTTATTGTATTTTGTTATTTCCTCGAAAGGAAATTAACGGATTGTACTTTGTCATCAAACATATAATGAATGATAGTAGGTACAACCCTTTTGCAGCTGCACTACCATCATGTCAATATTTGATAATTAGTCTATTAATTTGTTAACGAACAACAAAGGGTATTTTAGCACATAAAAACTCGGCGCCAAGTAGTGAAACTCGACACTGTTCAGATGTAAAAACTCTTTATTTTTTAAGAGTTCCTGAGATGAGTATCCAAAACGGACTTTACCTTTAGGAAGAGATATATCTTATCATAGCTAGGGTCATTGTCAAAGAGTAAAAAGCACTCAAAACAGATAAAAACCAGAGCTTAGGGTAGATCTTCCCAATTTGGCCAGTTATTTTCGGCTTGGTTATGCTGATATGCAGTTTTAACCGCTTCGATTGTTAGACCAGGATGAATTTCAGATAACTGAGTTAAAAGTGTGTCTTTTTTCCACATAATTCCTCTTGGCAGCCATTTGCAGATATCTTGGATGTCTTTGACTGAAACTTTAGGAGGTAACGCTACTGAATCTGGAAGTGAAAAGGTTGCTGATTGACTCTCTGTATTTCTGAGGTTCGAATAGGTCCCGCTTCCGCCAGTTATATTTATTGTGCTGCGTGTGTCGACTCCACTAATGGTAACATGAAGATTCTTACCATCTTTTCCCTTTTTATGAACAGTTAGGGTCTCTCCTTCTTCAGGTACTTTAAACTTTTCACCATCAACAGTAATCTCACCTTCTCTCATACATCCCTTCAACAAGTACTCAATACTAAAATAATACCTACTTTGATGCACACAGTATATCAAATACTCAGTATGCTAGAATAGCAATATAAAGGAGGTAGTGTGAAACAAACTCTGTTGTTACTACTCATGCTTTTCGGAGGCATCGCAGTTGCTGCGTACATTCTTATTTTTTCTCGTCAGGCTGAAATTGAGCAGCTGATTGATACGACAAATAATGATACATCAGTATCTGAAGTTACTCTTGTGGCATTGCCACAAGATGCATCTTCGCAACCAGTCGTTATTCAAGATCCAAACACTTTTGAAACTACACGCTATTATAGTGCTGATGGAAACTTAAGTTTTGAGTACCCAAGTTATTTTTTGGTTAAGCAAAAGGATACCGAGTGTTCGTTCTGTCCTGAGTTAGTCCTAGAGAATGAGGATGATAGGCTGTGGTTTGGTACGTTACCTCCAGGTTCAGAAAATCACTGTGAAGATATTTTGCAACATAATGAATTGCCAGTGGGAGATATGACTGTTATTTGGTACGAGTACACAAATAGTCAAACTGAAGAATGCAACCAAGCAGGTGCTATTCATGGTTTTAAAGCCACTGCCGAGCTTGGCACGACAATCTACTATTTAGACTATTTACCTGTCTCAGATGCTGCTACAAACCAGCAAGAAGAGTTCTTGCAGATGGTTCGCTCAATTTCTTTACATTCAGAAAATTAGTCTATGGTAATAATGCCTCCCCCGAGGCATAGTACGCCATTCGAGGTCTGCAGATAGAAAACAGCTGATTGTCCTTCGGCTATACCTTTGGTCGTATTTTCTAGGGATACCCTCTGTTCTGTGAGGGTACAGGGAAGAAGATCACCAGTATGTCGAATTCTAACCAGTAACTTTTGTGATTCAATAGATGTTGGTTCTCTAGTTATCCAATGAAGATTTGAAACCTCAAAATGTTGTTTCATTGTTTCACTGCCAAAGCCAACTACTAATTCATTTTTTTCGGGATTTTTAGCGATAACATAGAATGGTGGAATGTTGTGTTTGGTGACTGAATTACCATCAGAATTCTTAACAATCGAGGTTTGATTAATGGTAAACCCACTTCTTTGGCCTATGGTATAGAACCAGAGCCCAGTGTGCTCACCAATTACCACTCCATTACTATCTACCACAGGACCTGGTTTTTCTCCCAGACGTTCTTTTAGAAATTCGTGGACATTTATGTCCCCGATGAAACAAATTCCAACTGAGTCTTTCTTACTTGAAACATGCAATCCCCTTTTTTCTGCCTCTTCTCTGACCTGTGTTTTTTTTAGATCTTGCAGAGGAAACAATGTGTGGCTTAGTTGGTCTTCAGTGATCAGGTAAAGAAAATAGGTTTGATCTTTATGTGTATCAGCTGGAATGGTTAGGTAGGTCTTGTTATTTTCATGCAGTGTTTTTGCATAGTGGCCAGTGGCAACAAAGTCAAAATTTTCTTGCATTGCCCAGTCATAAAAGAGGCCGAACTTGATTTCTTTGTTACACATCACATCTGGATTTGGAGTGACACCTCTCTCATATTCATCAAAAAAGTATTCAACTACTTTTTCACGATAGGCATCTTTGAAATCCAATACTTTAAAGGGAATATCTAACCCAAGTGCAATCTTGAGGGCGTCTTTGCGATCTTCTTCACTTCTGCAGCCTGGTGCGCGCCAGCATTCAAGATAGACACCGGTCACGTCATAGCCTTGCTCAACGAGCATGTGGGCGCATACGGACGAGTCAACGCCGCCACTCATTCCAAGGGCAACGCGTTTTTTTGCTGGTGTACTTGTGGATTCTTTGTTCATAGGCAGAAATTAAAATATCAGACTACTCATCATTGGTAACAATAATGGCGTCGATATTTTCTTCGACAAGTTTGGCAGCAGCAGCTTGGTCTGTTTGTGAGTTGCGCTTTCCTCTTAGCAGAACCGAATAGATCATTTCAATTACTGGCATATCAAAACCTTGCTCTTCTTCGACCACGGCAATTTCATCGGGTTTAAGTCCAATTCTTTGAGCCATTTCACGCATGCTTACCATAGTGTTCTTTCAGTCCAATGAGTATTTTTCTTGGACAAATCAAGTAATAGTATATCAAATACTCTCAATTTGTCTGCAGTCAGCCATACCAAAGCGACCATTTTGGGTGCGAATTATTGAGAAAGTTGTTGCTGGAATATCGATTGCGGTCGAAATATCTCTTACTAGCCCGCGAATGTACGTCCTTTTTGAGACCTCTGCAGTGAGCGTTGCAATGACAACTGTGCTAGGAAGAGCTGAGGTTATGTTATGCCAAGCGGCCAGAATTTCATCCTGTCGGAACTCGCCCAGTACGGTACCAATTTTTTTTGAGTGAAGTGTAAGTATTTTTTCTCTATTGATTCGTGCACATTTAGTTAACTCCAGAGAATATACAGTAATTTCGTTGGACTTTGGTGCTGGCAGCGCTTCTCCGCTCTTTCCATACTCAAAAAAAGATTTTCCATTACTTCTTCCAGCTGAAAATATGGGTTGGAGTTGCTTTTGAGTTCCAAGGAAATCTGGAAGTTTTTTTGTCAGCGATACACGAATAGTATCTGGGTCAAGGATAGTGGATTCAATTTTTATGGGCAGTCCCAAGAGGTCAAGACTATCGGTACTTATACCAAAAAGCATTTCAAACGAGTATGTTTTTTTAGTATCAGAAAGTTGAGCTTTCTGAAAACGGTCCTCACCAGTCAGTACAACTAGGACTCCTTCAGCCATTGGGTCAAGCGTCCCAGTGTGTGTGGCTTTTTCGCCACTTTTAGCGCCAATAGCTGCCGCAAGTTGATGGCTTGATTGCCCAAGTGGTTTAAAGATGGGAATAATCATACAAGAATTTTTTAATTAAACTCAGTAAACAGGTTATATTCACCAATTTCGAGCATTTGTTTTCGGTAATTCTGGAAATCATGTGTATAGAAGGAAGGTAAGATGGGGTCAAACTCAGGATTCATGCTGACTGCTTTAGGAATATCCTTGAGAGCTAGTTTGCCATAGTACAGATCTGCGAGTGCGAAGTTTTGTGTGTGCATCCACTTCCACACATCAACTAATCCTTCAAAGTACACTAAATCTTTGGTGTAACCACCGGGCTGTGAGGTATCTTTCAAGCCCCTTTTTTGACGAAAGACAGCTGTCCATCGACGTTCTGGATTTTCTATATAAGGTTCAAGTGCATTCCAAGTTTCAACGAAGGAGCCATGTACAGCAGTATCAACCGCTAAGTACCGAATAGCAGAGATAAAGGCAGATTTATAGCTGTGTGGGATAAGTGAGTGGAGTGAGGCAATACCTTCTTCAGTTTTAAGATATTCAGAAAAGCCATAGTGCTTTTTCTTTTTGAACCAAGGTTGCTTTTCATAGTTGATTCTTCGCAGCGCATGCGTGCCAACTTCGTGATACAACATTCCAAGTAAGTCCTCATTTCTAAAATCAGCTGGCAATCGAAGTTTAATCGTATCACTGCTGATGGTAGTTCTAGAAACAAATGAGTTTGACCAGATAAGAGAGTATCTGTCTTCTAACTTGTGCATTTTTAAGAATGACCTGATTCGACTTTCAACATCCTCTTTAGACAATTGTCTTCCTTTTGTCATGTATAAATCTTGTTCATTGCGACCAAAGTAGGTTTTTTTTAAGATAGCCACGGCCAGGTCTAAATATTTTTTTTTAGGAACGCCATACGTTTGTAATTTTTCTGAAGAAATTTCTTCTTTGTATAAAAATTGTGGATTGTAGGTTTTGTTGGCAAAAAACTTTTCTTTTTCTTCAAGTAAGTTTATGGGAGTAATAGTTTGGAGAAAGGACATACAAATATTATTCTGTGTCACCAATTAAGAAACCAGTGGTATCTTTTCGGCCCAGTTCAACCTTATGTTTGGATCGATCAAGTCTTCTGGTAACCACCATAGCAGTTTTATGTTTTTTATCTTTAACAGAGTAGGTAACTTCAACAACGGGGACTTTGCCTTCAACCTCTTTTTGTTGCCAGAGCAGGTCATCAAAATCAAGCAAACCAAGTTCCTCTGCAAGTTTCATACTGATAGCAGAACGACTTCGTCCTGTATTGACTAACCCGGTGACAATTTGTTTTTCTTTATGATCACCGTAAACGGTTACGGTTGGTTCTGTCGGAATAATGGTTATACCACCTTCAGCTTTTATGTTATCACTGAAGTGTTCAGCAAAAAGTGCTTGAGCAATTTTCACACCGTGTTCGGCATCGCGGACATCGAGCCCTTCTACTCTTTCGAGTCTGCGTTTAAGGCCAGATCTATTTGCAAGTTGGATGGAGAGGCCAGGAAAACCATTAAGTTCAACGATCATGGGGCCTTTTTCTGGGTGAATAAATAAGTCTGCTCCCATAAAGGTGTATCCAGCCACAGTTGCTGCTTCTACTGCTGTCTTAAGGACCTTTGACCATTCTGGGATCATGATGCCGTTTACCTTTTTATTATTGTGTGGAAATCGTGAAATATGCGTACTTTTGCCATAAAGGCCATAGGTTGAGATGCCAGTTGCTAGATCAATACCGAGTGCAATAGCTCCTTTATCAAGATTTGCTCTACCATGAGATTCTTTTGTGGGAATACGTGCCATGGCCATAATTGGCACTGAGTTGAAAACAATAACGCGAATATCAGGAGTACCTCTATATGAATATTTGAGTAGAGCTGGGTGGGAAGGAATCATTTCCTCCACAATTGCTTTATGGGATGAACCCCAAGTGCTAAATTCACCATCAAGAATATTACTCACGTGAAGGTCCATGTCGTCCTCCGAAAGGTGTTCATTATCTGAAGTAATCCAAGTGGATTGATTTGCGATTTTTTTGGTAACAACAATAATTCCTTTGCCTGCACTGCCACTAGCTGGCTTGATAACAAAGGGTGCTGGAATAATTTCCCAATTTACATCATCCAAATCTTGAAGTGATGTGAAGACATGATACACCTGGGCGGTTGGTATATCATGGCTATTAAGTAATACTTTGGTCTGCAGTTTAGAAAAGCCGTAACTTTTACTCTTTGAGCTATTCAGACGGGTATACTTATACCGAGCGTTCATTCCCAAAATATGTGATGGAGTAACTGCCATGAAATTCCTTATTACTCTTCGATTATCGATCTAAATCTAAGTCGCTCACTCAGTCTTAACCCCACAAATTTGCCAATCAGAGCATTTAGAAATGCCACAACTATGATGAGGAGTTCTGGCTCAGAAACGGCAAAAATTTGGAGTGGCTCCCATCGAAGGAAGAAGCTAGCTATGACTGCTAGACCAAGTGTTTCAAGAGTAAGCATTAATGCTTCAGATTGCTTAGTTCGTGCTTGAGCATCCAAGAAATTTTCAGCCAAGAGCACCAAAATCAAAATTGGAAAAATACTTACACTCATAAGGGTGACCAAGTTTATGTAGGGTGCCAAAACCATTAAGCCAAAAATACCCAAAGACACAGTCCAGAGCATTAATGCGGTACGTGGCAGGTATGGCAGATGTGTTTTCCTGACCAATTTTTTGGCTACCACAGCTGTAGCTGCAATTGCTAAAAAGAGTATCAACCCTTCAACTACTCCAGTTGAGGCTAGTGCAATTGAAAGCACTGCCGGAATATAGACACCAAAACCTCTAAGACCAACAATATGACGTGAAGCAGCTATCATCGTCACAACGAGTGGGAACAGGAGTAAAAGCACCAAAACGTTTGGCTGTACCCCTCCACTCACAGCTTGACGCATGGCATGCTGCATAAAGTTATTCCAAGTTATTGGACCTGGAGGATTTTGGTCCATGTAGGCAACCAACTTGTTTGTCTGCTCACCTTTGGCTTCAGTAATGTCTTTGTCAATTTTTTCTTTGATTTCTTGATCGACCTCTGCCGAGCGTGATGCTACAGATCCAGATATAGTTGCTGCACCTTCTTTAGTAGCAGTTTCATCAATATTGAGATCAACAACCTCGATGGTTGCATCATCAAGATTTTGTGCAGAAACTTGTGTAGATGCACTAATACCTACTAACAGAAGGAGGGCAAAAAGGCTGGAGAAAATGACTTTTTTCATAACGATAGTATACCTTACTCTCTTGTATATGTATCTTTAGATAAAGACGCCTACAAATGACTGCATGATGCTGATCATAAATGCAGTTGCGACAAGAGTCCAGAATTGACTGAGCTGTGTCCCGAATAACACTAAATCGCCAATATGAAACCCCGGTACCAAGTAGGTAACCAGCCACAGAAGGAAAATATTCAGAAAAGCAGAAAAGAGTCCCAGCGTAACAATGTTTATTGGCAAGAACAGCAGTTTGAGGATTGGTTTGATGACTGAAAATAACAACTCAAAGACTATGGCCGAAAGGATGAGTGCGATAAGACTTGTAAACGTCACATGAGGCAGTAGCGTCAGCGAACCCAATACAATTCCTGTTCTGATCAGAGGTTTTAATAATTTCATATGGCTAGTATACCATTTTCTTATGTGTGATTATTTGAAGGCCGCCTTCGTCCGAAGTCTCGTATGTTGCTTTTTCGAGAATCGATGTGCTTCATCTCGAATTTGTTGAATAAGTTTTAAACTGGGGTGAGACTCAGGCAAAGAAATAACATGGTAGTTTAGGCCCTTTAGATCTTTATCTGGACCGGGTGTGATAATTGGAATTATGATTCGATCAGGATTTTTTGCGATACCGATAATCGGAATACTCCAGTCCCAAACACTCAATGCAGAACGAATTTGGCCTTTTCCTCCATCAACCACTACTAGATTTGGCATTCCCCATTCAGGATGATTTTGTCTGCGAATAATAGCTTCTTTCATCATGTGATAATCATTTGGTGTGTTAAGTGAGCGAATGTTAAAGAGTCGATATTCTTCGAGGGCAGATGAGCCATTTATAAAAACTACCATGCCAACTGCAGGATTGGTGCCTTGGGTGTTACTTACATCGTACCCCTCAATTCTTTCAAGTGGATAGGTTGCAGGAAGGTGCGCATAGGTTGTTAAAATCTTTCGCAAGTAGACAAGAGCATTTTTTGATTCTGAAAGTTGTAGCGTGGGAGACATTAAATCTGGTTTTAAGCGGTAGTTATGTTGCGTTACTTCAGAGATTAGCTTGATTTGATCTCGAAAGAGTGCTGCTTTTTCAAAAGCCTCTTCTGTAACAGCCTCCTTCATTTCTAATTCTAAATTTTTAATGACGGTATTTTTTTTACCTTGAAGAAAAAGTGTGAGTTGTTTGATTGTGGCTTGGTACTCCTCTTTTGAACATTTACCCAAACAAGACCCAGGACATTGTTGAATGTGATAGAAAAAACATGCTGTGTGCTGTTTGGGAGTTGGTTCCCACTTTTTGTTGCACCAAGGAAAAATTTTTCGAGCAATCTTCAGTACTTCTGTAACTTTGTAAGCACTGGGAAAAGGCCCAAGAATTGTGCCATCAAGCTGTTTCGTAATTATTTCTCTTTTGCGAACTTTTTCTACACGAGGAAAATCTTCTTTGGTGATTCTAATGTAGAGATTGCTTTTATCATCCTTGAGAAGCACATTGAAAGGAGGTTGATAGGTGCGGATTAATTCAGCTTCTACAAGTAAAGCCTCAAGTTCACTGTCAAGAACTCTATGTTTAAGTTGCACGGCAGTCGTAACCAGTTGCCCAATGCGAGAGCTCAGTCTTTTGAACTGAGTATACGATCTGACTCGGTTTAGTAAGTTTTTGGCTTTTCCAACGTACAGGACATTATCGTCGCTGTCTAAAAACCAGTATACTCCCGGCGATGAGGGCAAGGATGACACTGCTCCCTGCCAACGCAATGATGATTGTTTGGTCTGTGACATATTCTACTATCTGTGGTCCTGCAGTCCCTTGAACTGTGGTTGCTTCAAACGTACTCGTTCCATTTGAGAAGGTAAACACTGGCTGAATTGCAACCGTTTTTGGTAGCGCAATTGCTTTTTGATATGCTGTAACGGTACTATTTTTTCGCTCGTAAGGTAGAAGCACTGGTAACGAGTCGATAGCTGATGAAATAGTTACGTCAGCATCATCAGAAGTAAGTTTGAGTGATACATTATACCAGGCTTGACCAGTCTTGTTTATGATGTGAGCAGTCATGATACCTGGCAGAGGGATACCAAATACTCTTTTAGGCTCAAGTGTTACTTCAACAGCTGGTTGAATTTCAGGGAAATCTGTTGCAAATGTCACCTCTACATCCTGAGCATTTTCGTTTCCTGTGGCTTTATAACTCCCTGCTGGGTATGGTGTTGAGCTCGACTCTCCATTAATAGCAAAAACAATATGGTTTAAGTCAAAGAGTGTAAAATAATCAATTCCTCGGGTGGTATTTCCCCAAGTTGGGTCAACCGGTATCCAAAGCTGCTTTTGATCATTCCAGTATTCAGGCCATGCATGCAGCAAATCACCTTGAAAACTGGATGGTCTGAGAGAACTATTTTCAGCATAGCCATATCCAACATTTCTACGTGCCGGTATTCCTGCTGCTCGGGCGACTGTGATAAATGTGTCGCTGAATTCTTGGCACACAGCAGCTGTAGGATTTTCAAATGCTTTTACCGCTCCCATGCGAGCACTGCCTGCACTTAAATCCCCTTTGCTGTAACTAAGTGTTTCAACAATGTAGTCGTATATATCTTGAGGTGTTTTATATTTTCTAACCAGATCCTGAATGACGGGGGCATCAGTGTTCCAATACTCAGCTTTATCTTTCATTTTTTTTGTGGGAACGGGTACTGGAACAGAAGTATTTGGATCGATAGAAACACGAGCCAGAGCTGATACGTACACATTTGTAGCTGACGTTGGGGAAATTTGGTAGGTTGCAATCCAGTTCCCATCAGCATCTACTTTTAAATCTTCGGGATAGGGATCAATATCACGAATATGGATTTTTTGGAAAGCTGTGTCGGGAGGCAACGCAATTTGGGCAAGCGCTGTACCACTTGTCGAGTTTTCTAATTGATAGCGAAGTGTCAATGAATATATCTGACTATTTCCAAAGAGCGCAGTGATAGCTGAATCCTTATGATCTTCAAAGGTAAGTACAAAGGCATTGTCTTTTGTTTCAACTATTTTTGGTTCAGGGCTGACTCTGGAAGGGTAGCCAAATTTTTCAGGAACAGAGATGATCGATTTGTGTGAGCTGTAGGCGGCTGCTTCAGGTGATTGCGGAACATGCATTTCAAGTACAGCACCAGCTAAAGTCGAGAGATTTGTGTTAACGTACTCGATCGAGAAAGTTCTGGTTTTCCCCTCACCCACGACCTCATCAGGAAAATCAATGGCGATGCTCGTGCCGTCACCATCTTGCACAACATTGGGAATAAGTATGTCGTTATTATAGCGAACAATGACGTTTTTGAGTTCGGGGTAACTGGTTTTCAGAGCATACTGTGTGAGAAAAATTGTGGGCTCTTTGTTGGTAATTTCAAACTTGTGTGAAACTTTTGTCACTCCTACAGCATCAACGGTGTATGTGGAGGTCAGACGAGTATCAAAATTTTCATTCGCAAATACTTTTGTAGCACTTACAGCTAAAAAGCAGAAAAGCACCGCAAAGCTAAGAGTGATTTTTTGAAATATCTTCATAGTATCTACAGGATGTATATATACCCTATTGTAGCGCATTCTCTCTATGAATGTGTTGGGGTTATTTCATTGCTTCAAACTCTGTAACCAGGTATGAACCGGTTGCAGAATTTGGGTTTTCAGCCAGATCTCTTGGTGTGCCTGTGGCTATGATTTCGCCTCCGTATGCACCCCCTTCTGGTCCTAAATCGATTACCCAGTCAGCATTTTTGATGACATCAAGATTATGCTCTATAGTGATGACTGTATTATTTTGTTCAACGAGTTTGTCGAGAACTTCAAGAAGTTTCTGTGTATCTTCAAAGTGTAATCCAGTAGTTGGTTCGTCCAGTAAGTACACTACATGATCGTATGTTTTTGTGGAAAGTTCTTTGGCAAGTTTTACTCTTTGCGCTTCCCCTCCACTTAGGGTGGGTGCTGGCTGGCCGAGTTCAATGTAGCCAAGTCCAACTGCTTGAAGCGTTTTAAGTTTTTTCCGTACAGTGCCATGTGAAGCAAAGAAGTCTACGCCATCATCAACACTCATGTGTAATACTTCACTAATATTTTTATCTTTATACTTAATTTCTAAAGTATCTTCGTTATATCGTGAACCATGACAGACATCACAAGTAACATACACATCTGGTAAAAACTGCATTTCAATCTTAATTTGGCCATCTCCAGAACAGGCTTCACAACGACCACCCTTTACGTTAAAGCTGAATCTACCTGGATCAAAACCATGCATCTGAGCATCTTTTGTATTTGCAAAAACTTTGCGAATGTAGTCGAAAATCTTTGTATACGTTGCTGGATTTGAACGAGGTGTTTTCCCAATAGGACTTTGATCAATCATGGTTACGCGTTTAACGATATCTGGAATAGTAATATTTTCAATTTTTCCTGGTAGTCCATCGGTTGTTTTACCAAGATGTTTGCGAAGGTGCTGATACAGTGTGTCGTGCAGAAGCGTTGATTTTCCTGAACCAGAAATACCAGAAATACACACAAATTTTCCCAGTGGAAATTCAACGTCAACATTCTTTAAGTTATGATGTGAAGCTCCCGTAATGCGGATACTTCTACCTTCACTTCTGGGAATAGCATCGTCTGAAACGAGTATGCGCTCCTCATTTTTTTTGTTTTTGAGACTTTTTCGTATCACGTCTTTTTTACGAGCAAGGTACTTTCCGGTTAATGAGTTTTTATTTTCAAGTATTTCTTGAGGTGTGCCTTCGGCAACCACTTCACCACCGAGAATTCCAGCTTTTGGACCAAAGTCAAAAATATAGTCTGCAGCAAGCATGATGTCTCGATCATGTTCAACAACAATAACAGTGTTACCTTTTTCTTGTAAGTTTTTGAGTGTTTCGATCAGCCGATGGTTATCACGCTGGTGGAGTCCAATGGTTGGTTCGTCTAAGATATAAAGCACGCCAGTCAAGCCGGTACCAATTTGTGAAGCTAATCTAATACGTTGTGCCTCTCCTCCTGCTAATGTTGATGCTTCGCGGTTTAGACTCAAGTAATTAAGGCCGACTGAAGTCAAAAAATGGAGTCGTGCACTAATTTCCTTGATGATTGATTCAGCAATATGGCTTTCCTTCTTATTTAAGATTTCATTTTCTTTAAGTGAATTAGTCCATGTTAAACATTTATCAATTGGAAGAGACGTGATTTCTGAGATATTTTTCCCAGCAATGTGCACGCTTGTGGCTTCCTCTTTAAGTCGTGTGCCATTACAGAGCGCACATGTTTGTTTGAGCATGTAGGCTTGGATTTCTTTGCGAATATAGTCGCTGTCGGTTTCTTGATATCTGCGCTCTAAATTTGTGATGAATCCTTCGAATTGTTCATGAATAACTGTTTGTCTACCAAAGCGATTTTCACCTTCGACCTTATAAATTTTGTCACTGCCATTTAGGAGTATGTTTTGGAATTCTTCTGGAAACTCATCCCATGGAGTTTTTCTAAAGTCATACCCAGCTTCTTCAACAACTGTGGTGACAAGTCGTGCCCACCAGGTATCATTACTGAGCATACGTGCAAAGGGAATAATAGCGCCTTCGCTAAGCGTGAGACTCGATGCAATTATTTTTTCTTGATTTATTTTAAGCAGTGTACCCAGTCCATTACATTCAGGACAGGCACCTTGAGGTGAGTTGAACGAAAAGAGTCGAGGTTCAAGTTCTGAAACAGATATGCCGCAGTCACTACAAGCTCTTTTTTCACTAAACAGCGTGTCACGAAATGCTTTTGGTTTTTCTGGAAAATTGAGTGAGGCATCATCAACCAAACTAAATACAACAAGACCGTCAGCTAATTTAAGTGAGTCTTCAATGTTTACTGCAATTCGATGGCGGAGGTTTTTACGAGATTCATCATCTTTGAGTTGCTGTTTACTAATAACTCCTCTATCAATGACGACTTCAATGCTATGTTTATTATTTTTAAGTAAGTTTAAGTCTTCATCTAGATCGTACATTTGTCCATCGATGCGAATACGACGATATCCTTTTTGTTGCAGAGTCTCAAATAGACCTGAGAATTCTCCTTTTTTGTCTCTAACCACAGGTGAGAGAACCATGAAGCGTGTTGGTTGAGCGCTACTCTCTCGTTCAAAAATATCAAAGATATGTGAAACAATTTGGTCAATACTTTGTGAAGCTACTTCTTTACCACAATTTGGGCAGTGTGGATGTCCGACGCGTGCAAAAAGTAAACGAAGGTAATCATAAATTTCAGTAATGGTTCCAACTGTCGAACGAGGATTATGCGAGGTTGTTTTTTGATCGATTGAAATGGCAGGAGAAAGACCTTCAATGTGGTCAACATCTGGCTTCTGCATTACACCTAAGAATTGACGCGCATATGAGCTTAAACTCTCGACATAGCGACGTTGTCCCTCGGCATACAAGGTATCGAATGCGAGAGAACTTTTTCCACTACCAGAAAGTCCGGTAAAGACTACAAGTTTATTTTTAGGAATAGTTAAATCAATGTTTTTGAGGTTGTGTTCGCGCGCGCCTGTGATGGTAATATATTGTTCCATAGGAATTTTCACTTTTTTTTCGGAAATGCTATTATACCGAAAATAACAGGAAATGAGTAGTGTTGGTATACCTTTAAGTAATATCTAGTAGCTTGAAACTTTTCTTAATATATGAGATATATAAAATATGTTAGAAAACCAACCAAAACAAACAGGAATGCTTGCTAAATGGCATGAGATCACTTCTAAGCAAGTGGATGGCAGTAATAATGATGCAACCCAGCCAGAAGAGTACACGGGAATGTTGTCACACATAAATGACGTACTCGCTCCTGAAGTTCAAGAAGTCCTAGAAAAATATTTTAACGATGCAGCATTAAAAGCATCATTTGGTGTAGGTCTTGCAGAACAGTCTAAAGCAATCACTGGTACTGAACCTAGAGAAGTACTGGCATCCTTGCTTGATACAATGACAGCAGTTGGGATGGATTTAAATAATCTTGAACATCGGCTTTTTGCATTGCAGTATATAAAAACAAAAGTTGATATGACTATTTGGACTCGTTTTGTTGCAAATGCCCTAGCAAGTCTTAATGAGCAGCGTATGCGAGCAAATATAGGTTTAGACAAGAAATAAAATTAACTTAATTCCTTAATCACATCTCTCAAAATAGCTGCCAGTTCGAAGTCCATATCCTTGGCTGCCTGATTCATTCGTCGTTTAAGTTTGGCAGAAACAGAACGTTTGTCATACGGCGTCATATCTGCAGGATTAATTTTAGCAATATCGATTTGTTCATTTTTATTTAGGTCGACAATTACGTGACCTGCTTTTTTTTGCTCTTCAGCCTCTTTTTTCTTTTCTTCTTTTTTCTTGAGCACTCTTTTTCTAATTGGTTTAGAAATTGTCTCAGCAGTAATGCCATGTTTTTTGTTGTACTCTACCTGAATAGTTCTACGGCGTAGTGTTTCTTGAATTGCTGCAGTCATAGATTTAGTTAAGCGATCGGCATAGAGAATGGCATGGCCTTCCACATGGCGTGCTGCTCTTCCTATAGTTTGAATCAATGCTGTACGAGAACGCAAAAAGCCTTCCTTATCGGCATCTAGAATTGCAACAAGGGTAACCTCAGGTAAATCAAGACCTTCACGGAGTAAGTTAATACCAACAACAACGTCATACACGCCCCGGCGGAGGTCATCCAAAATATCTGATCTTTCAAGTGTTTCGATGTCGGAGTGGAGGTAAGCTACTTTGGGGTACTCGTATTCTTCTGAAATGGTGTGGCTTGTATTTAAGTGATTGTAGTATTTAGGGTCAATGGGTCCAATTTCCATTTGATCGATTGGTAGTTCAGAGTCATTCCAGATAATGCGTTCACTGTCGATGTGGTCCGAGGTCTGTTTTGCTCGCCAGCTTTCCACCAGATCATCAATTTTTTTCGTGTCATTCAAAAATTCGGTCAATGCTTCTGCCATTTTTTTGGTTAGTGTCGTAACAAGTGTCCTCTGCCCTAGTTGTTTACGAGCAATAATTTCAATGACTAGGTTTTCAATTTGGTCATCGATTGGTCGCAGTTCAATATTTGGGTCGACAAGACCTGTTGGGCGGATAAGTTGTTCGACAGGATCACCTGATAGTGACAATTCGAGCGTTTCAGGTGTTGCGGAGACGTAGACCATTTTGTCGGTTCGCTCAGCAAATTCTTCAAACTTAAGTGGTCGATTATCGAGTGCACTAGGAAGTCTAAAGCCATACTCAATCAAATTTTGTTTACGAGCTTGGTCCCCATTATGCATGCCACGTACTTGAGGAAGCGAGATATGACTCTCATCAACAATAGTTAAAAAACTGCCATCACCGTAGAGTTTTGCATTCTCTATGAAGTAATCAATTAAGGTAAATGGTGCTTGTCCTGGCTCTCGGCCGTCAAAGTACCGTGAGTAGTTTTCAATGCCATTGACAAAGCCAAACTCGCGAATCATGTCTAAGTCGTAATTTACTTTTTGTTCTAGGCGATGTGCTTCAATTATTTTTTCTTGTAGTCGCAGGTCGTGGAGCCGTAGAGCAAGGTCTCTTTCAATTTCTTTAACACCTTCAATTTGAGATTGTTTATTGATCATGTAGTGTTTTGCAGGAAAAATTATGAACTCATTTTCGGCTGCATGTGTTTGGCCAGCTGCCATATTTGATGGCACCACACTTGTGCCACTAATGGGATCAATCCAGGTGATATTTTCGATTGTGTCTTCAAACATATCAATGCGCAGGCCTTTATCTTCGTTGGCAGGCCAGACTTGAATGCTATCGCCGCGTACTCTAAAACTTCCACGATTAAAATCTGTTGTGCTGCGATCATACTGTAAATTAGTGAGTTGCAAGAGCAATGTTTCTCTAGAAATCACTTCTCCAATGGCAATGCGGAGCATGGATTTACCATACTCAACTGGAGAACCTAAGTTATAGATACAGGACACAGATGCAATAACGATTGAGTCGGGCCGTGTTAACAAATTTGTAGTTGAAGCAAGACGAAGTTTATCAATTTCGTCATTTATGGTTGCTTCTTTTTCGATATAGGTATCAGTTGTTGGGATGTAGGCCTCTGGCTGATAGTAATCATAAAAAGAGACAAAGTAACTCACGGCATTTTCTGGAAAGAAGTCTCTGAATTCTTGGTATAGCTGGGCAGCAAGTGTTTTGTTATGAGCTAGGATAAGGGTTGGTTTCTGAACTCTCTCAATTACATTTGCCATAGTAAAGGTTTTACCAGACCCAGTTACACCCAAAAGCGTTTGGTGCTGTTTGCCTTTTTCCAGGCCTTCAACAAGCGCTTCAATAGCCGCTGGTTGATCTCCTGTTGGTTGAAATGGTGAGCGCAGTTTAAACTGCAAAGATTTTGACACGCACGTATTATAGCTTGAAACTGGTATAATTGCGAAAAAGATATACAAGAAATCAAAAATGAAAGTCACTGCAATTAAAACCCCTACCCTCTATGCCGGAGATAACCTTTTAGGTGTGTTAGCTACCTCTATTGACACTATTCCTGAAAAAAGTGTTTTGGTAGTTACTTCAAAAGTAGTTGCTTTGTGGGAAAATGCTGTAGTAGATATTCCCCGTACCAAAGAAAATAAACTTGCGTTAGTTAGAGCTGAGTCAGAACGCTACACCGATCCAGATTCATCTCAATATGAATTGTCATTGAGTATTCGTGACGGTGTTATTGGGGTAAATGCAGGTATTGATGAGTCAAATGTCGAAGAAGGCTTTGTGTTGTTACCGAAAGATTCGTATCAGTCAGCAAAAAATATTTGGCAGTTTGTGCGTGATGAGTATGGGGTAAAAGACGTTGGTGTGATCATTACTGATAGTGTATCAATGCCACTTAAATGGGGTGTTTTGGGTCGATGCATAGGCCATTGTGGCTTCGATGCAGTAAAGAGCCGAATTGGTGAAAGTGACTTGTTTGGTCGTGAAATGATGATGTGTACTGTTGCTGTTGCAGAGGCACTAGCTTCAGCAGCTGTTTTCGAGATGGGTGAAGTAGCTGAGTCCACTCCCCTAGCATTAGTCACAGATATTCCACATATTACGTTTAAAGATTCACCGCCGACAGCAGAAGAAATTGCTTCTATTTTTATTGCACCAGAAGATGATGTATTTGCTCCGATGATTACTAAAGCCCTTTGGAAAAAAGGAGAAAGAACACAGTAATATGTCAAAAGCTAAATCGGTTATAAACGTTTCAACTAAGGCAGGAGATACGGGAGAATCTGGGTTAATTGATGGAGTTCGCTTACCAAAGTCCAGTCAAATTTTTGCGGTTTTAGGTGATATTGATGAATTAAATACCTGGATTGGGTATTCGTTAGTCATGCTTTCTCAAAAGCTACCTGAACAAAGTGCAGCACTTCGTCATGCGCAAAAGAACCTCTATTTGCTTTCTGCACTCATTGCAAAAGCAGACGCCAAAAAAGTTTCTGTAGCAGAAGAAGAATTAGCTACATTAGAAAAAAATTCACTCTATCTGCAAAAATCAATGCAACAAGATTGGACTCGATCATTCCTCTATCCAGGTGGAACTGAAACTGCAGCTCGAATAGATGTAACCCGCGCGGTATGTCGTCGCGCTGAACGATCACTTGTTGCGTTGAGTCAACAACAACAGGTATCCGATATTGCTTTGCGATACTTAAACCGCCTATCAGATTACCTGTATGTTTTGCGTTGTTTTGTGAACTTCAAAGAAGGATATCAAGAAGCTCAGTTTGATACTAAATAATTCTTAGTATCTAAATTTTCGAATTAAACCTACAACCCGACCTTGAATTTGAACGTTAGTTGCATAGATAGGGCTCATGGATGAGTTTGCTGGCTCTAAACGTACACGAGTGACTTCTTTGTAGTAGCGTTTAAGAGTTGCGAGTCCATTATCGAGTAAAGCAACAACGATATCGCCATCGTTTACCTCGTTAGTTTCTTCTACAACTACATAATCATCTTCTTGAATGTGGTCCTCAATCATTGAGGTTCCTTTCACTTGAAGAACATATGATCGCTTTTTACCACTAATCATTTCAGGTGAAACTTTAAAAGTTGCGCCTTCTTCACTGTAGGGTTCAATTGGAGCACCAGCTTGAATAAATCCCATTAGAGGCAGGTCAACACTATCAGAAAGCTTAACGTAGGTTCTGTCAATCAGTTCAATACCGCGGACGGCACCTTCATGTTTCTTAATGATTTTTTTACGGTGCAGTGCTTGCAAATGCTCATGCACAGTTGCCAAAGACGAAACTCCTATAGCTCCGGCAATTTCTTTTAAGGTTGGTGAGTATCCGTGCCGTTGAATATATTGTCCAATATAATCTACTATTTGCCGTTGGCGTTTGTAGAGTGTGACTGCCATAAGTATTCCTTTTGGGGTACGTTGCTTGGGTTATTGTTTCGGGCGTACCTTACCCGAATTGACAACAGCATAACCGAAACGAAACCGTATCTTCAAGCGGATCTTTAGATAGCAAACTATATCAAAGTATGTTATTTGAACAAAAACCGAAGTTTTGGGGCGAAACTATATCAATGCCCTACCCGTCATAGTGTCAGGTTTGGGAATACCAATGATTTTAAGCATCGTGGGAGCTACGTCTGCAAGAATGCCGGTTGGGAGCATAATTGGCTTGTTGGCAAATTGTGGACCGATGATCATAAGTGGCACAGGATAAATTGAATGTTCTGTATCGACTTCACCAGTCTGATTGTTTATTAACTCTTCGGCATTACCATGGTCAGCAGTGATGAGCACCGTTCCACCTTGAGAATAGACTTCATTGACTATCTTGCCAACGTGTTCATCGAGTATTTCACAGGCGGTGATGGTTGCTTCAAGATTTCCTGTGTGTCCCACCATATCGCCATTACATAAGTTTGAAATAATGACGTCATACTTTTTTTGTCGGATGCGTTCAATCATTTTTTCAGTTATTTCAGGTGTACTCATTTCTGGCGCCATATCGTACGATTTTACTCCTTTAGAGGGTATAATTACGCGGTCTTCACCCGGATAAATAACATCTTGCTGACCATTCATGTAGAACGTAACGAAGCGCTCTTTTTCAGTTTCGGACATTCGTAGCGAACTCAGACCGTTCATGGAAATCACTTTACACAGAGGGTTTTTAATATTTTGAGGTGGGAAAGCTACATCTGTTGGCAGGTTTTCTTCGTACCGAGTCATGGTTACAAAATAAAGATTATTTATTTTTTTCTGTCGACTAAATGTTTCAATCTTTTCTTGTTTTTGAATATTCGTTTTTTCATACTTTTCTGTGTATGGGTCAAACGCTTCATGCACGATTCCACCTTCAAAGTCTGGCATAACAAATGCACGAGTTAACTCACGTGGACGGTCAATGCGATAGTTGAAAAATATAGCTGCATCATTATCATTTATTGTTGTGATCTGACCATTGCTATTAACGATATTGGTAGGCTCGATAAATTCGTCAGTTACTCCATTTTGGTATTGTTCTTGGAGGTATGCAACTGGATCATTGGTTTGTTTGCCATTGCCGATAGTAAGTGCATTATATGCAGCTTCAATTCTTTCCCATCTCTTGTCACGATCCATTGCATAAAAACGTCCCATTATTGTAGCTAGTTGCCCAATACCTAGTGATTTACAGGTATCATTAATTTGTTGCACATAGGTTATTGCTGAAGTTGGTGGTGAATCTCGACCATCAGTGAATCCATGTATAAAGACATTTTTAACATCTTGGATTTTGCAAAAGTTTAAAAGTGCATAGAGGTGTTCAATATTTGAGTGCACTCCGCCTGCTCCTATAAGCCCCATAATATGCAGGTTAGAGTTATTTTTTTTTGCGTGATTCACAGCATTAATAAAAGCAAAAGTATTATTAAATGAACCATCTGCGATAGACATGTTAATACGTGGTAAATCTTGGTAAACGATATGACCAGCACCAATGTTTAAATGGCCAGTTTCAGTATTACCGTCTTCACCACGGGGAAGCCCGACTGCTTCGCCGCTGGCAGTAAGTTGTGTGTGTGGAAAGGATAGCCAATACTTATCCATGTTGGGTGTTTTGGCTCTCATGATGGCATTTCCAGCATTGTTTGGTCCAATACCCCATCCATCTAAAATAAGCAAAACTACTGGCTTAGGTCCACTGTATTCTCTCTTTTGATAGGTTGCATTAAACGGCATGCCGCTAATAATTGGTTCGGTAGATCTATCGGCCATATATATTCAAATTTCTAGTTAAGATATCTCATAGTAGCATAATTGCTTGGTAGGTTACGTTGTTGTTTCTTCAGTAGGTGGTGGTGGAGGTGGTGCAGCATCTGGTGTTTCGTCTACCACAGGTGGATTAACTGGTGCAGTAGTAGCTATCGGTTGTTGTGTGACATGAGATTCATCTGAGTGCACTGTTTCTTGAGTTGTTTGTTCAGCAGCGCCAACTTGGCTATGGATAATTTCTTGATGGATCTGAAGCAGCCGATTATACTTTGCTACACGCTCTCCTCTGTTGGGAGGACCAAACTTTGTGTAATCGGCACCAACACCTACTGCAAAGTCAGCAATAAAGTCATCATTGGTTTCACCACTACGATGCGAAATGATGACTTGCCATTGGGCTTCTTTAGCAATGCGAATAACTTCGATTGTTTCAGAAATTGTTCCGGTCTGATTTGGTTTAACTAAGACGGCATTACAGGTTTTGTTCTTGATAGCTGCGGCAGTTTTTTCTTTATTAGTTACCAAGAAACTATCGCCAACAATTTTGGTTGTTTCACCAAGTTCAGCTGTAATGGCTTTCCATGAGTCCTCATCATCTTCCTGGAACGGATCTTCAATGTAAAACACATGGTAGAGATCACGTAATTTTTTGTAGTATGCAATCATTTCTTTTGCAGTGTATGGTTCTGATCTGTCTTTAAGTTCATATTTTCCACCTTTGTAGAGCTCACTTGCTGCAGCATCAATGCCAAAGAAGACATCTTGTGCAAAGGTGTAGGGACTGGCTTTAATTGTTTCGACTAAAATTTCGAACACATCTGTATTGCTATATAGGTTTGGAGTAAAACCACCCACAATACCCGTCGAGTGAATGGCACCTTTTATGGAAAGTACTTCTTCAATTTTATGGAAGAGCGTTACCGCCATATTAAGTGAAGTTTCGTAATCGATATGGCTGGCTGGAATAATTTCAAACTCTTGTAGATCTAGATTATCAGCGCCGTGTTCTCCTCCGTTTACCATGGTGTAGATGCAGGATGGCATATTGAGTTCTGGAACGAGTTGGTATTTTTGTTGAATGTAGTAGTACAGTGGTACATTCAGACTGAGTGCACCTGCTTTGAGCACACATTGACTCACGGCGAGGATTGAGTTAGAGCCGAGTTTTGACTTATTACTGGTTCCATCCATATCGACCAGAAGCTGATCGATTTCAAACTGCTTGGTTGGGTCTTTGCCAATCAGTGACTGCGCGATAGTAGTATTTAAAAATTCAACAGCACTGAGAACTCCTTTGCCAATCATGTGTTCAGGATCTTTATCTCTGAGTTCGTGGGCTTCATATTTGCCCACTGATGTGCCAGTTGGCACACTCGTTGCTACTATGGCTCCATTGTCCAGCCAGAGTGTACACTCAATGGTTGGAATTCCTCTGGAGTCTAAAATTTCTCTAGCGTATAGTCCTTGAATTGTGGCAGGCATAGTTAGATATATATAGTTTTTGAACTACTTTCTGATGACGCACGGAAAGGTGCAGCCTCTGTATCTATGATACATGCTTTGGCGAGTGGTGCAACAGTGGGACGAACGGTGATTGCATCGACACCAAGTTGAATAGCAAGTTTGGCAAAGTCTGGATTATAGTGTTCCATTTGAATATGAATAGGCACGTCTTTATGAGAGCTTTTCTGCACAGCTGTGCAAAAAGGTTGCAGTACTGCTTTGAGAACTTTGGGATCAAGTTGATACTCATCGTGGTATGCATGAGTTGGAGAAATTCCTAATAGTAGTTGTACTACTGTATCAAGTTGAATGCTTATGCCTCCCAAATGTTCAAGTGGGTACTCTAAAATATTTAGCAGAGGTTCAAGTGTGGCAATCTGCATCCAGGTTTCAATACCAGCACGGTCCAAACTTCGTGACTGAGCTAGTCTGAGTAGCCGGTGGAGTTCGGTTGCTGAGCGGACGAATGGAAATAAGAGTGAAATATGCGTGGTATTTTTTTTAGAGAATGAAATGAGTGATTCAATCTCTGTTTCAAGTAGTGCAGGTTGGAGTAATGCTTTTCCTGCGCCACGAACACCTAACCATGAATTTTGTTCATCTGATTCATACACAGTTGCATGATCTAGTTTTACTAAGTCCTCAGAAGGAACATCAAATGCTTTATAGATAATATGTGAAATGTTTGGTATTGCCGAAAAGGTTGATAACGTTCGAACAATGGCACGTTCGATTAAGTTTTTTCGACCACTTTGAATGACTGCATGTGGGTGTAAGCCAAGTGAAAGCAGAGCATATTCACTTTTAAGATACCCAATACCACTAATAGGCAGCTCTGCAAACTCCTGAGCATGTTGTGGGTTCCCAGCAGAGATGTAGAGTTGAGTAATTGTTTTATGATGCTGTTTATGTGCCTCAGAAAGATCAAAATCCTCGAAGTCCAAGACAATCACCTTATTATGGCTGAGTGCCCAGTGGATACATTTATGTTCAAGGTGTAGTTTTTTGATGGTGTTAGCAATTTTTGCAATTTCAAGTATCCGATTATCATTGAGGATCGAGCTATCTTTTCGGTTTCTGTGTGAGCGATAGATAATATTCCACGTCCGGACATCAACCTCAAATTCTTCATTCTGATTAGATGAATGGCTGTTTTTTGTGATCATATCACAGACAATATATGCTGAAGTTTTAACTCCTGTTTTTGGATTTCTAGTGTATGCTAGTCCCTGAAAAGTTGGGCTAAGTACCTCACGAATCACAAGACAGTGCGATAATAGCGGTGGATGAATATGGCGAGTATTTGATCGGAACAATGAATGTACCGTACTCTCAGCCCATACAGAGAGTAATTCTTTGATGACAGTCGCGTCTCCAGAATGTTTGCGTTCAGCTGATTTTCTGTATGAATCACTTGAAAAAATGGTGACGGCGCTTCCAGTAAAGTATTCGTGATACATTTCACCTAATTCTTGGAGAATCTCTTTGGGAATCTTGGCAGAGTTAATGCTTTCTGTAATCACTTTTTTAAGTTTTGTACACGCCACGGGATCATTGAAATTAGTGGTTACTAACACTTTTGAAATTTTCTCTGGAATAGAGTTTGCTGCTGCTATAGACTTAAGTGTCTTTAAGGGAATAATGGCGCACTTTGGTATTGAAATACCTCTGGAAACAAGTTTTTTTTGTTCGCCACCGAACACACCAAGTTCACGATCGGGCGTGTTAGAAAAATCTCTGGGCAGGAGAATAAAACGATTTTTCATTGCTATCATCATACCCCAGTTCCGCGTTGGGGGAAAGTGCCCTGCGGACTGGAGTATGTGACTTTATTATTCCGTATTAGATATTATGAGTACTCTTGACTGAGTTTTTTTAGTTCATCTTTAAATTCATCGACAAATGGAATTGGACTTGGGTCTATTCCCTCAAGCATTGCAAGATAGAAGCTACAGAAACTGAAAAGTGAGATCATTTCAAAAACCTGTTCGAGTTTGCTTGCTGCTTGTAGAGGAACAGCAGTTGTGTGAATCTCATTACTTTCAACTATTTGTTGGGTAAGTTTCATGCGTAAACTGATCTTTGGAGGATAGAGTACTGAAGTCACGAACACAAAAAAGTGTGTTGATGCATTACTTTTTGGAAAGCGGAGCCCTTCCATGAGATGATGATTAATTTCTGGCACTACTTTATAGTTTACGTAGACTTTGCCGTTTTCATTGTGCTGGTTGGCACTTACATGGGCAGCTCCCTCCAAGAATTCTGCTGCAGTGATAACTGGTTGATGATCTATCATAAGGTATGCAAGCACTTTAGCTGGGTTTGATTCTCCCAGAACTTCAACAGTACAAGCCTCAACTTGCTTATGAATAGTTGCTACAACGGCAGCAACATCTGCATCTGAAATGCTGAGCAAGCCAGCTTTTTCAAGCAAACCTATGGTTCCAAACACCGAGTATCCGATTGCCATTCGAGGTTGATTTGATGGGTTATGTACTGGGTCTATAACAAAATGAGTGTACCCTTTTGCCTGAGCAAGTTCGAGCAATGCCCCACCAGCACAGATAACCATTATTTGGGCGTTCCTGCTCTCTGCCTCGGTAGCTGCGGCAAGTACTTCTTCAGTGGTGCCAGAATAGCTTGAGAGTACTACTAACGTGTGTTCATCAACAAAGTTTGGTAAAAAGTAGGTTTTGTTAATATACAGAGGAACGGTGAGTTCTTCTTTAAATAGGTGCAAGATTACATCAGCACCGAGTGCTGAGCCGCCCATACCCGCAACAACTACATTTCTAATCTCATTCTTTGAGGTGAACTTAATTTTTTTAAGGTCTTCCCAAGCGTGTTCAATTTGATGGCCTAATGCTTCAATCGAACCAATCATATTTGATTTGTCGAGCTTTGCAATTTCATCACGCGAGTCAATGATACTTACTGGCATACTTCTCCTTTATTCTTTTAATACTGATGATGTTTCTTCATTGTGAGGTACATTTTTTTGTACCACGCTTCCTGGAGCAATCTTGTTCTTGGCTCCGATGAGAATTCCTGGCATGGTTTTAGTTCCAATTCCAAGATGTGAATGGGCCCCAACGATAACGCCTTGAGTGTTGCTACCTACATCAACGAGTTTGTCTTTTAGAAGTGTTTGAACATTTTTTCGATCAAATCGCTTATTAGCTGTTATGAGTCCTGCTCCAACTTTTACTCCCTGACCTAAAATAGAGTCTGCAACATAGCCGGAGTGGACACTAGCTCCTTCTAAAATAATGGATCTGACTACTTCAGTCTTCGCTCCCACAGATGCATTCGCTTCAATAGAGCTTTGTCTGACAAAAGAGTAGTCACCAACTAAACTATTTTGGCCAACGTAGCAAGGACCTACAATTTTAACGAAATCACCTATTCGAGCGCCTTTTTCAATACTCACAGGACCATCTGAGTCATCAATAATTGCAGTTTTGGCGATAGTTGCTTCTGAACTTATGTGAGTACTTATTTCAGAAAAGAGATATTTTTGCATAGAAAAAAGATGCCAAGCGTATTTAAGACTGGGGAGATTTTCAGTGTTTTCTATCCATGAAACAGCGTGATTCTGTGTGTATTCTGTTAAGGCCGCTTCTAATGAATATTCTTCTTGAGGCACTTGACTCAAATGAGTGAGAAAATCTTTTGAGAGTAGGTAGATACTGTTAACTTTATAGTCTGAGGGAGCATTTTCAATTGGTTTTTCAACTATTCCTATAACTTGGGAAGCATCATCTTGGTTAAACTCTAACATGCCATACAGTGATGGAGTATCAACTTTTGTTCCGAGTAACACACACTCACTTTGAGTTGCTTGTTGGGTGTTCCAGAGCTTTTCTGCGAGTTTGCCAGCTTGTGTGTAGTAAGGAGACATACTAATAAAGTGAGTCTCCACTTTGTCGGCAGCTACTAGGAGTGCATGACCTTGTCCTTCTGCCTCAGGTTGAAGCACCCATGTGATGTCTAAATCTAAGTTATATTCAGGGAGAATTTTGCTTAGGCCATTACCATCCATATCTTTGGCAGAAACCACAAGGATAATTTTGGTAAATCCATGTTTTTGGAGGTTCTGTAAAGCGCGTACGACGAGAGGTATTCCTAAAAGAGAGATAAAGCCTTTATGTGTTTCTGTATTTATGGGAAAGAAACGACTGTTTTTACCACCTGCATGGATAAGAATGGTTGGCATTTGAGTATTCATACACTTACTATATCATTGAGACCTTATTTGCTACAGGGCAGCCTGCATCCGCAGGCTGCCCTGTAGAGTGCTTATTCTAATCAAGTGCGTGTGTATTTACACCCTCATCCCAGTTGATTTCACTATAGGCGCTCAAAATTTCTTTGAGTGTCTTTTTCATGTTGTCGTACTGAGCCTGTGTTTTACCTTCAAACTTAACAGTAATGTAAGGTCCATTCTGAGAAGCTCGAATGATAGCCATTTCTTCAGCCGTATCCATGCGGATTCCATCGATATCAATGTACTTTGCATTGGGCCATCTCTTCATAAATTCTTCGCGAATTTTGGTGTCAATAAATGTAAATTTAATGGCATCGGCCAGACCAAATTTAATTTCAGGACTACTCACATAGTGAGCTAATTTTCCAGCAGCTTCTGAAAGTTGTTGATTAGTTCTCTCTAAGTATTGAAGCAGTCGTAAACTTGCGTAGGCACCATCATCATGGCCATAGAAGTTGTCCATAAAGAAGATGTGGCCAGAAAGTTCTCCTCCAAACGGAGCCCGAACCTCTTTAAGTTTTGATTTAATAAATGAGTGACCGGTCATCCAGACAACTGGTTCTCCACCTGCTTCTTCGATTGCCTCAGTTACTTGGCGTGAGCAGAGGGTGTTATAGACAATTTTTGATCCTGGCATGAAATCTAAGACATCTTTAGAAAAGAGTGCCACAATTGAGTCCATCCAGAGAACTTGTCCTTTATCATCAACAACTGCCATTCTGTCACCATCTGTGTCGTACGCAAATCCAATGTCGGCGCCGGCTTTTTTGACACCATCTGCCAGACGATCTAGCACTTCAATTTCTGTTGGATCCGGAACTCCCATGGGGAAGTTTCCATCCAGTTCAGTATTTTGCTCTATAACTTCACAGCCGGCAGCTCTCAGAATTTCTGGGTAGAACATTCCTGATGTAGTATTGCAGGCTTCAACCACGACTTTCCACTTTTTCCCCAGTGAAAAATGTTTCAGGATATCAGCTTTGTATGCTGGAAAGATATCATGCTTGCGATTCGAGCCTTTGCCTTCTGAGAACTCACCTGTTGCAGCAATTTCACGTAGCAGTTGGATTTCTTCAGTAATCATGGTGTCGGAGTAACCTACACCTAATTTAAGACCGTTATATTCTTTTGGATTATGGGAAGCAGTCACCATTGCACTCCCTTTTGTTTTAAACTCGTATGAAGAAAAGTAAACGATCTGACTGAGTGACAGTCCCATGTCGATAGTGTCGATACCACCATCGTTGAGTCCTGCAATAAATGCTGCCATGTACTCTTCTCCAGTGAGTCGATTGTCACGGCCAACAGCAGCTTCTTTAATTCTGCGTCGACTTAAAAAAGTTGCGTATGCTCTTCCTAACGTATAGTACACATCGGCAGAAAGATCTTCGCCGGCAACGCCGCGCAGATCATATCCACGAAAAATCTTTGGATTTATGTTGGAAACTAGTTTGTACATACTCTCCTTTCGCTTCAATATTTTTGTGTCAAAACATTAGCAGAAGCACTTTGTATGATAAAGTATGATACTAAATGTACACTCCTAGTGTTAAAAGATCAAGCTGAGATTGTAGTGTGAGTGTTGTTTGCGAAACTTTTGTTTTTTCGTCTAATTCAGTTAAGTGTGTGTGCAAAGCAAGCAGCTGCTCGGTTGAAAAGCGTCGTGCTTGTGAAGAATATTTTGTGACCATAAACGGTGGTCCCTTTATTGTTCCGCCTGTTTTAGCAAGCAAGAGCAATCTAATTTGGCGGATCAGCATGATAAAACAGAGATACTCCCCGTCTTTTTTAAAGGCTTTATGTAAATTTTGAAGAGCACTATTTTTTTGATCAGTAGCACCAAATGCGTCTAACCAGTTGAACAACAGATTACTCATTTTGAATTCGGTCGCACGTGCTGAAGGAAATTGATTCAGCATAGCCTTTGTAAGTGAGCGTTTTTCCCAGAGAATTATGGAGTGATCACTGGGTTGGGTTAAAAGTGCAATCAGTTCATTCTTTTTTTTCGATTTTGGTAAAGAATGGAGTCCTTCTATAACTATAGTTTTATTGGTGCCAAATAAGTCGGTTTCACCAAGAACTGTTTCTAATTCTGCTTGGGTTAGTTTTTTTGCTTCAAGCCTGATAACTTCATGACCTTCGGCTTTTGAAGCAGTAAGGAGTTTAGTAAGTTCATCGCGGGAGGCAACGGTATTTTCGCCATATAAAAGTATCATACGTCTGTATCCTATCACGACTGATTTATTGATTGCTACGAAACTGAAAGCCCATTCCGTTTTAGCCAACCTCGTTTGAGTGTATATTCTGGATCATACTTTTCTACTAATTTCCAAAAATTTGTTGAGTGGTCCATGTAAGTTCTATGAGCAAGTTCATGGATGATGACATAGTCAATGATAGGTGGTTCAAAGTGAACTAACCGCCAGTTAAAGTTGAGATTTCCTTGAGAACTACAACTACCCCACCGAGTTTTTTGTTCTTTAAGTGAAATGGCATTATACGAAATGCCCATTTTTTTTGCGAGCAGTTGAGTTCTGGGTAGAATAAAGCTACGGGCAGTCTTTTTTAAGAACATTCTAGTATGTTGATGAAATGATTCGGTTATCTTTGCGTCTGAATCGATGCCTGAAACGTAGGGAGCGTTGAATAAAAATTGGTTTTCTTTAATATGTATACCAATTGAGAGTGAGGCTGAGTAGATGTCTTTTCTTGTGTATGTTTTGCCAAAGACAGCAACGGTGGTGTCTGTAACTGTAAAGGCTTTTTTCGATTCAATTTTACGTTGTTGTAGCTCAATCCAGTGACTATTTGTTTGTACAAATCGGTCAACCAAGAGTTTAGGTGTATATGGAGGTGTAGTCACTAAGACTTCACCGGTGCCTGAAACACTTATTTTAAGCGACTTTGAGCGCGAATTTTTTTTATGTGTATAAGTTATATTTGCCATGCAAGAATGATTAGAACAGTATACCAACGAGTGATACAAAGTCTATCATACTTACCAGTGATTCAATTACTGTGGTTAGTGCCAAAAAGATCATTGCTAGAATGAGATCAAGTGTTGGACCAGTTTCTCGACGAACATTATGGAGACGAACAGCCAAAACTACAGAAACAACTGTGGTTATCACTAAGGTTATTGCCATGACACTGAGGTCATTTACTTCCTGACTGGTCACAATCCCTTGTGTTAGTTTTTCGTTAAGGGCTGGATTGGTTACGAGAATAAACTCGATGGAACTCCAAACACCATTCACAGCATACAATGTGAGTAATACCGTTAAGATTCTGTTCCAAATATAGAGTCCTTTTGAAAAATAATGGACAAATTGTTGCTTATTCCGTTCAGTCTCTATTTCATGTTTAAGTTCAATCACCTCTGGGGTTTCTTGAGTTTGAAGTTGAACAGCTGCTTGTGGTTCTTGGGTGGCTAAAATCATACATCCGATCAACTATAACAAAGATTCCTTTTAGTGTACAATATGCCTGTTCATATTGGCAGTACTTCGTATTAGAATAGCCAACAAGCAAGCCGAAGTGGCGGAATGGTAGACGCGCACGGTTTAGGACCGTGTAGAGTAATCTGTGGAGGTTCAAGTCCTCTCTTCGGCACCTTTATTTTGAATATGCCATTTGGCATATTCAAAATAAAGGTTACATAAGCATAGAACTTTTGCCGCAGGCGAGAGTCTGCACTTCGAGTCACGAAGTGACACGAGAAATGTATCCAGACACGAAGTAGTCTGGGATACCTCTCTTCGGCACATATAAAGAAAAAAGCGCCCTCTCGGGCGCTTTTGTAATACACACTTCAATTTTGATTATGGGTATTGAGCTGAAATAACGTAACTGATTGTAAACATTTCTGGCTTAACGCCCAATCTTTCACAAAAATCAGCATAACTAGCAATTAGATCATATGCCCACTTTGGCATTTTCGTTACCTGATAATCATGTGGATTTTTTATTTCAACTTCAACAAAGGTCACATTGGCACCATTTTTTTTGTAGACCCGAATGCAACCTTGATCTGTACTTTGAAATATTTGTCCACCTTGGTTCGGAACAATGCTTGGAACCTTTGTTAATTTTCTTACTGCTTCACAGTAACTTCTGAAGCTGACATCCAAACTTTGTTTGAAGGTCACCTTTATACCATTGATATCTTGGTTCTCCATTGTTTTATAACCCCTTTTTTGAATGTGCAAGCCTGGAAATCCCAGACTTTATGACATCTATTATCCCATAATAAATAAATATTGTCAATAATTAGCCACAAAAAAATCCGCCTTGAAAGCGGATTCTTTTGTCTCAGAACGTTAATCCCGGTGAGGATAGACCTTCTGAGGTATGTGTATAGTATCAAAATATTATAAGACTGTCAATAGCAGTATTATTATATCAAAATAATCTTAAAACGGTCATTCCAATAAAAAGTTATTAAGAACCCATATACTTGGGGAAACTACCGATTTTGAGCGGCGGTAGTGGCTTCAGCAGACCCTGAGCCCTCAGAGGTGAACTCGAGAAGATAAGCATCAGTTCTCTTCTCTTTTCCCAGCACTCGGTCATCGTAGCGCATTTCAGACATCCATTGATTAACCGATCGTGCCCATGAACCATCACTGCTGGGAGTATATTTCTTCATAATGAGTTCCGGAGTGACTCTGCCTTGATCAATATAGTAGGCTTTAAGTTCTCTAGCTGCACGTTCAAAATTGGCTTCATAATTCTCGAAACCTAATGTACCACGCTCATGTATACCAAACCCAAGACAGTTGTAAGAACCTTCGGGGATACGTTTACAGAGATTACTCTCTTGCATTGCAATGGCAGGTAGTAATCTGAAATCAATATCGTACTTATCGGCAATTTCAACAATGACTACGCCATAATAATCATACGGTTTAAGTGGAGAGTCGTATCGTTCAAGGAAGTTAGCAATAATAAGTGGTCGTGCATCTCCAGCTTCAAGGTATGTTTTAAAATCTAAATTATTTTCGTAGTTCTCTTTTTCGTCTAAAGATGTTTCAACTACAGTAATGCCATTCAGTTCGCTACTAAATGAAAAAAGCTCTGGATTAAGCGAATAAAAGTGCCAGCCAGCAATAATAGTTAATATGCTACCAGTGGCTAGAAATATCCAGGAAAACGCGTAAAATAATGACTTCATAAAGATTTAGGTGTTCACTCTTCTTTCGTATTCTTTGGTAGTATACCAGGTGAATGAGTCTAGACAAATACACATGTTTTTGATATCCTATAACGTAGAATGACACAACTAAGATTACTCCAACCAGTCGTTTGCTTTTTACTTCTCTGTTTGACTTTTTTTGTTCCTACCCCTGCTGAGGCAATTACCTCAATTCCGGCTGGCATTCACATACTATCCATTAATGAAGTTGCAAAAGCTGGAGAACTTACTGAGGTTGCTGAGTCTGATACTTGGAGATATGTGACGGTTCCTTTTACTCTTGCTGATATATCGAAAAAAGAAGAGTGGCAACTTTTCTTTGATACTGCCAAGGAGCAACACTTGATTCCTCTAGTTCGCTTAACTACTTCGTTTTCGGATACGTCTTGGCAAGTGCCCACAAAGAAAAATATTGTTGAGATGATCACCGTTTTGTCAGCTCTAGATTGGCCAACAGATCAACGTCACATTATTGTGTTTAACGAGGTTAATCATGCCAAAGAATGGGGAGGCAGGGTTAATCCTGAAGAATATGTCGATCTTTTTACCTTTACAGCCCAGTGGGCTCACACAGAAGATAAAAACTATATCGTTTTGCCAGCGGCACTTGATTTAGCAGCTCCAAATGGCAGTGCTACTATGGAAGCTTTCACCTATTTAGAAAAAATGTATGAACTTGATTCAAACGTGTTTGCTCATGCTGATGCATGGAACTCTCACTCGTATCCAAATCCAGGGTTTTCTTCGTCTCCAGAACGTATTGGGAAGAATTCATTACGTGGTTTTCAAGTTGAACTTGCATGGCTAAAAGAAAAGACTGACAAAGACTATTTAGTTTACATTACAGAAACTGGATGGGATGTTTCAGGTAGATTGAGTAGATGGATGCCTTCGTACTATGAGTATGCTGTGCAACATATCTGGAGTGACCCTTCTGTTGTGGCGGTGACCCCATTTTTACTCCAAGGAGCTCCTGGACCTTTTGAAGGCTTTAGTTTTATTGATGAGGGTGGTAAACCGACATCACAATATATTTCATATAAAAATGCATTGAAAAAACAATATTCAGATATCGACTTACTCAGTGCGAAAATAGACATAATTGAGTAAATAGTTTACACACATTGACATTAGTGTGAAAAAATCATATAGTGACGCTACTATGGGAAAACAACGACTCACTATTACTCTTTCCGAAACAATTTTAAAGAAGGTTGATAAGTATATTGACGGTGTGCAAATTCGCAATCGTTCTCATGCTATTGAAAGTTTATTGGAAAATAGTTTGTCACCCTCAATTGACACAGCTGTGATTTTGGCTGGCGGTAATAAAGTTAGTAATGACATTCCGGCATTACGCAAAATTGGTGATAGACCCGTGTTAGCGATTACCCTTGATAAGCTCCGCGAAGCTGGTATAGATAGAGTGATTATTTGTGCAGGTGCCGTTACCGCAACTATTCAATCAGAGTTTGGAGATGGCAGCTCATATGGTCTTTCAGTTGTATATGCAGATGAACCTAAAGAACTGGGTACTGCAGGAGCACTTAAACTTGCTGAAAGCTACTTATCTGAAGATCCATTTTTAGTAATCCATGCAGATGTACTCAGTGATCTTGATTTAGGAGATTTATTTGAATTTCACCTACAAGAACATGCAGAAGCAACAATTGCAGTAAAGCCTGCTATGGGAACAAAAGAGCTCGGTCATGTACATCTGAGCGGCAATCGCATTGACGCTTTCTTAGATTCTAGTGAGCAGCGCGGTATTAGTATTATTAATACTGGTATCTATATTTTAAATCCTGAAGTTTTATTACTGATAAAACCACACACAAAACTCTTTTTGGAGCACGATATTTTCCCTAAGCTTGCTAAGCAAGGCGAATTGAGTGCCTTTGTTTTTCAAGGAAATTGGTTTGATGTTACCAAAGATGAGCGCTTACATGAAGCTGCTGAAGCCTGGAATTCAGGTAGATAATTGGTTTTTATTGATTGGCAAACGAAATAATTTTTTTGTGATATACTTCCTTAATTTAATTACTATAACCTTAAAAGGTATAGAAAGGTTGATATGTCTGGAAAAGAACGAGTGAGAGCTGCTCGCATAGATGCTTTTGGATTACTGATTTCTCAAGAAATTATAGCAAATTTGGCAGGCAAAAAGGAAAAGAAAGAAGTTAAGCTTCCTGCGCAAGGTGTTCAGAGTAGCACCCCCACTACCACAAAAAATGAACGATAGATTTTTTAAATAATTACTTTTTTAAGATCATTTCCATATCAAATGCAATTCGCTGATGTTGCTCTTTGGCATAGTGAATTGCGTCTTCAACTCCTTTATTATAAAGCGAGTTTCCAATCCGATCTAAAAACATATCAAGAATGTCTTCAGCTGCAATAAGGCCAATTTCATCATCCATCTCGGTAGAAAAGAAGTTAATAATTTCTCTGGTTGCAGCTGAACGCTGGTGTTCGCTAAGCAGACTTAGTTTTGGATTTTTATTTTTCATAAGTAATAGTATACAAAAAAACACGCTGATGCGTGTCTTTTATTTTATGAGCGGGAAACGGGGCTTACCCTCGTCAGGCTCAAACTATAAATACTGTGAGAATTCGCTTGATCGGGCACAAGCCGCCCCTTTTTATATAAATGAGCACGAAACGGGGCTTACGACTCGCTGCTATCTGTACCTACTTAGGGAAGCTCACATGCACTAGGGTGACTCGCACAGTGTGCTCGTGTGCCCGTCGCGAACCATGTGATCTAGCTCAATGGCTCCAGTCATAAAAAAAACACACCGTAGTGTGCATTTTTTATGAGCGGGAAACGGGGCTCGAACCCGCGACCTTCTCCTTGGCAAGGAGACACTCTAGCCACTGAGCTATTCCCGCGCGTGTAACATCCTGGATTATACTATCTCATTCCTGTCTTGTGAATACTGGTTTAAGGTCGTATCATTGATGTATGACAACATTTAACACTCAAGATAGAAATCGTATGGTTGGAAAAGCTACCGATTCTGGGTTAAAGTTTTTTTTCAAATGGTTTGGTATTGCTATTGTTGGGTTAGTTAACGCAATTAAGATGCTTGTTTCTTCTGCTGTTGGAAAGTAGTTTTTATCCAAGATAATTTAGGTAACCACATAGGCATAAATAGTATATTCAAGGTGTTAATATTTAGAATTTCTCTAAATAAAATTAAATAAAGTGTTATTCCAATTATGAACACAGGAATATAATTTTTGGATATCAAGCTAACAAATTTTTTTGAAGGCACAACATTACAATTTGAACTTTCAGTCTGTTTTTTTGGGGGGATAATTAGAATTTTTTGCATTGCTATTTAATCTGCTTTCCGCAGACTTTGTTCACAACGCTGACTCCCACTATACTAAAGTCATATTACCCTGTCAACCTACTTGATTTAGTCTAGTAAACGAGGAGTACTTAAGATTGAAAAAGTAATATTTTGAATGGAAAGTGCCAAGCTGAGGAGTCGAACCTCAATCTCATGTTTTTCAGACATGCGCCGTGACCACCTTGGCTAGCTTGGCTCGATTAAAACGAGTACTGTGGAATGTAAGGGACTCGAACCCCTGACCCTTCGGATGTAAGCCGAATGCTCTACCAACTGAGCTAACATTCCTTTTTTTAATTTTGTTTGCAACTTTTTATTACAAACTTTGTGCCCAGGAGAGGAGTTGAACCTCCACACCTTTCGGCATACGCACCTCAAGCGTACGTGTATACCATTTCACCACCTGGGCATGTAAAGAGCAAGAATCGTAGTCAATACGACTCAAGGCATACATTATAAAATACAATTGCCTTTTTCGGAAGTGCAATTTCTTTCATGCTCGGTAGTTGTGCCAGAGGAGGGAGTCGAACCCTCACGCCCGTAATGGACACTAGTTCCTGAAACTAGCCTGTCTACCATTCCAGCACTCTGGCATCTTGTGGGACACTAACATCTTGTATTGTATCTTTTTTTTAGTATTTTGCCAGGTAGAGGCGAAGGTATTATCGTTTAATTGAGTGACTAAACTTTTGGTAAAACGCTTCAATAATAATATCTCGAGCTTGATCAAATTGAAAGTATGTTGTATTTATTGTTAAATCGTATGAATTAACCTTCTTTGGATCTTTCTTAAAGTATTGTTTAACGAACTCTGTTCGCTCCTTTTCGACCTTTGCAATGATTTCTTTAGCCTTTGCAAGATTATGCCCTTCATAGTCGATAGCACGTTGTACACGGACTTTGTATGGAGCTGTGACGTTAACATGCAGACCTTTTGCAAAAGGAGTAATAAAATTGGCTCCTCTACCAAGGATAACGCAGTTTCCTTGGTATGCATACGCAAGGATAACTTTTATAAGTTCAGTTACATATGCGGCATCGTCAATATACTCTAGGTTTAGCACTGAGTGAACGATATCTTCAATTTTTGAACGATTTTTTTCGTCAATTGCTTGAATAATTGCTTTTCTTCGTTTTGTTGAAGAAGCAATTTGTTCAATAATCTGTTCGTCAACTAATTCAAATCCCAATTTTTGTGCAACTGCTTCAGCTATAGGAGCCCCGCCACTACCAGGTTCACGAGCAATGGTAATGAATGGTTTTGTGAAGGAGTTCTCGGGAAGAATGACTACATCCTCTTTTAAACGAAAGAATGTAAGTGCTTTATTGATGAAGGGGTAATAACGTGTGTCCATACGTATTATATAACCATAAATAGCGCAAATGTCTATGAGGAGTTCGGTACTGTTTCGGAGCTTGTTACAGGTGGTATAATAGCGGTTGCGAGTGAAAAATTCGCATATTCTTACAGAGCTGCGCCAGTAGCTCAGCGGATTAGAGCACCGGTCTTCGGAACCGGGTGTCGGGGGTTCGAATCCCTCCTGGCGCACAAATAAAAAACTAGCTTATGCTAGTTTTTTTATTTGTTGGGTCGGTGAGTTATTTGAAAGTGTTCGCACCAGCAAGAAGTGAGCACCTGCGAACTTCCTGCTTAGAGCAATATTTATCAAGACTCGGATGCTTTGTTTAAAAAAATGGGCCTGGCTGGCAGCCAAGCCCATACGGTATCCGATTATTATTTTTTATCGTGAAACTTCAACGGTAACACTATTCTCTGCTCCACATGCCTTGATGGTAACCAAGTTATTGGCATCTACAGAAATTGAGTAGCCAGTCGTTGCTGCAGTTCCATCAGCTGGATCTTGAGGCATGGATTTTAGATAGGTTGCGAGAGGGGTGGATAAATCAACACAAGCAGCAGCAGCTCCGGCACAGAGTGTTGCTCCACCACTTGTACATGATCCAAGTTGAGTTTCTGCCATGCTGGTAGTTACCCCGGATGGAAGATCACCTCCATTATCAACAATATATTGATGAGTTGCTGTCAACAAACTATTAACATCATTCCAGCGACGAGAATTTCGTGCATCTGCAAAACGTTTAACTGGATCCAGAGCTACGAAGACTACAGTAGCCAAGATTGCAATAATTGCAATGACAACGAGTAACTCAATAAGGGTAAAACCTTGAGTTTTTTTTTGCAGCTGTTTTTTTTGCATTCTTTCTTTCTTGTAACATACTAGCTTTTATAGTATATAAGTACGAAATAAAACGCAAGATGCGGCAATAGCAGCGAGGAGAAAGTTACTTACTATTTAGGTAAAGCATGGTCCCTGAAATGGCAAGGGCCAGTAAAAATATACTGATAATGAGTAGTATCCAGTTGTGTTTTTTTTCAACCTCGTAACTTAAAGTCAAAATATCAGCATCGTTGCCCGATTCAATCGTGCTCTGGGCCAAAATATGAAGTGGGTGCGGGATGGTGCTTCTTTTTTTTATAATTTCTAGAAATGGTAGTGCCATTTCGACATCTTTTTGTTTTTTTGGAAGCAAAAGTAATTGTGGAGTAATTTTGTAGCGTTGCTTCATTAATTCTAGCAGTTGGGTTATTTTTTCAATACTTTTTTGTTGTTGATTAGCATCAATTGAAACAATCCCAAAAACATGATTTTGAACCAAGAAGGCTGCAAATGATTCTTCTCGTGAAACATAAAGTAGTAGTGAGGGTGGATGTCCTTCTGGCAGATGATGGGCAACTGTATATGATGTTGGTAATACCATTGATATGGAAATAGCATGTTTTTTTGCAGCAGCTTGTAAAAGCTGCCATATAGTTGTCTCAACTGCAAACACCTGTAATAGTGATACGGTGCCAATTGTGGTTATGACTTTGTAATCCCAAGCAGCTTCTAGAATGGTATCGGGGACACTTTCTCTGAAGTGTTTTGCAATCATGTCGCGATCAAGATTTTCTGTATTGGAAATAAAACTAGTGGTGTATGAAATTTCTTCAGATATGAGAATTTTAACTTTTTTAATACTAAACTCTTTTTTGAGAAGACCAAAAATATCTACGAGAGTTCCTTCATCCCATACAAAGGGTTTTACGTGTAGCAGTTTATTTTTTTGTGGTACGACGAAATAGAGCTTCTGTGGAGTTAAATAAATGGTGGAAATGTTTGTACCCATAAGTACTCTTATTATGGCAGATGCTGCCAACTTTGTATAATAACAGTCGTTGATCTATTAGTCGCAATTTGAATTCTGTGCGTATAACTATCTCGAATTGCTGTAACGGTAAAGGATATTTCTGAACCTGATTGGGTGTCAATAGTAATGGAACAGTTTCCTTCGGGGAGAGTTACAGAAGGTGGTAGGGTGCCATTAGTATTGAGAGACAACAACGCATCTTCGGCACAGGATTCTGCTAGGTAAAAAACTTCCTTGGATTGACCATGAGAAAAACTTGTTTGGAGGTAGTTTAGACTGACTAACGAAACAGATAAGCCCACCACTAAAAGTAATGTGGTAATGACTAAAGTAGTACTAATTGCGATAAAGCCATTGTTCATAAACCCGTATATCCTCTAATTGTTGCAGTTGACTGTGTAGAGTGTGCGTAGTTCCATTCTTTTCTAGTAGATTGGCTTTCGATGGTCATGTTAAATGAAACCGATTGTGTATCTGGTGCCAGCGAGCGATCACTGAAAGCGAACGCGGTTACCACTAAATCAGCTGGGGTTAGTGCGCAAGGATTATTTGGTTTGCATGTGCCTTGATTTGATTCAAAATACCAGAGTTGAGCACCATCATACTCGATCGTCATGCCGTTTTTATTAGTGTCAGTATATTCTAGTTCAATAAGGTTTGGGGTAATGGTGGTGATTTGGACTGCATTTTGAATTGCGTCAGTGATTTTTTTGTTTGCATACAGCGAGTTGGCAAGAACCTGTTGTTGAACTTCGGACTGTACTCGAGCATAGATAATATTCCAAGCAAAGAGGATGGCGCCACCAAGAAAAATGGTTGAAATAGAAATGTATACCAGGAGTTCAATTAAGGTGAAGCCGTTTTGATGGTGTTGGTTAGAAGTTGATGTACGCATTGGTTGATGATTATGGGGAAATAATTTGGAACTCTGCTCCGTTATCAGTACTGACGGCGACGATGTGCTCGGAGGTTGGATCAAAGGCAATACCAGTGTAACTTTCATTGTTGGGAGTGTCAAAGAGACTGAGTTGTATTGGCGCTGTTAAGGTACTGATTGAAACCACTTCCAGTTCTCCCGAAGAATTATCCGATCCAATAAAAAGTAAAGACATATCGCTATTCATTGCTAACGCTTGGGCTGCACCCTGTGCTGCATAACTAGCAACACTGGTTGGACTGGTCGGAGTTGAAATACTCAATATTTCAACAGTATCAGTACTGGTGCCTGCAAAAAGCGTGGTGCCAAAATGAACGATATCGAGCACGCTGGAATTGCCAACAACATTGTAAGTAGATGCGAGCGTTGGTGAGGCCGGTGATGTCACATTTACCATGAGGAGTTCTTGTGCAGAGTTTCCGGTACCGATATAGGCAGTTGCATTGGTGACATAGGTGGCAAGGCCGGTATCAGCTAAGTTAAGTGAACCTAGTAGTGATGGTGAGGCTGGTGTGGCAGCGGAGATAATAAAGAACTCATCTGCTTGATTATTAGTCTGTTGGGTGATGTAGACTGTTGTTCCCACCACGTCTAGGCTGGTGGCATCAGTGTTTTGGGGAAGGTTGTAGGTTCCGAGTTGTGTGGGTGCTGTTGGATTAGTAACAGAGACAATGATTAGTTCGTTGGCATTGTCTGTTGAGGCGATATAGGCAAGACCATTCTCGTATGCAAGATCACGAGGATTACCAGGTATGGTTAACGAACCTGTTACGGTTGGTGTTGTTACCGTTGAGATATCAACGATATAAAAGTTTGGCGAGCCGGAAGACCTGATTACATATGCATAATTACCAGATACAATGACTCGATAGCCATCTCCATTGCCGGGTAAATCAAGTGATCCGACAATGGTCGGGTTTACCCAGTCCCCTCCAATACTTTTCATCCAGTTAGAAAAGTATTCGACAAAACGAATGGTATTCGTTTGACTGGGGATAAAGTTCCATTGTGTTTGGCTGATGACTCGATAGGTGTCTGGATCAACAGTACCGCCGGAAAGCACGACGGCTCCAGACCCATCCCGTTGGACTGCTTCGATAATGATTTCTCTGGTGTAGTCGTCAATGGTGTTGTTGCTGCCTGATAATGTCCAGTTCCCTCCAGAAGCATCAATGCCATAGGTTCCTGGAGTCAAGGAGTTCCAGTCCTGATCGCGAATAGATCGTACTGCTTCGAGTCCTTCTTGGCTCAGCAAGACTGCTCCCGTTTCTTCCACACTACGTCGATTAATGGTGAAACTATAGATTACCGTTGTTAAGCCTGTTACCACCACAATTAAAAACAGGGACATCGCAACCAAGAGCTCGATAATACTAAATCCAAGAGTTAGCTTTGTGTTACGACTTGGTTGTTTAGGAAAATATAGGCATTTCATCATTCAATTTGTCCCAGCTGGTTGACAGTATAGGTAGTGTCGGAGATCGATGAAGAAACAGAAACGGTAAGAGCGTCTGGAAGGGTGCCATCTAAAGAGAAAGCTATATTGGTAAATCCGGTGACACTTATTGATGATGGAATACTGTACTCTTCAGAGTAACTAGGTGAGTCACAGCTGCCAGAATACATGCGTAACTCTGTTCCAGAAATACATACTCCCCAAGTAGTATCATTCTTGTTATCTAGACTATAATTTTGGGCTTTACTAATGTTGCTTTTAATTCTAGTAACTGTCGATTCAGTGTAAATTTGCAGGATAAATCGAGATAAGAATGGTGCTGAAGAGACAGCAATAACAGAAATGATCCCGATGGTGAGTAGGAGCTCAACCAGAGTGAAGCCTGATGATTGTGGTTTTTTATTGTCCACGAATTGATCCAGTAAGTTCATAAATGGGTGAAATAATTGCAATTGCTACGAAGCCAACCAAAAGTCCGATGCCCAGAAGTAAGAATGGCTCCAGAATTGTTGAGAAACTTTTTGATACGGTGTCAATTTCTTCTTCATAATAATTAGCAAGATAGGTAAGTGTCTCATCAAGTTTTCCTGTCTTTTCACCGACGGCAATCATCTTGGTTACGAGTGGCGGAAAGAGCGAGTTATTTTTTTGCGAGAGTATGTCTCCAATGCTCTTCCCCGCCTCAAGTTTTTGGGTAATGTCTAGAATTATTGTTTGGAAAGTGATGCTGGAGAGTGTTTGAGTAGTTACTTTTAAACTTTTGTTAATGGGTACGCCACTTTTTAAGAGTATGCCCAGGTTGCGTCCAAAACGGGTCAGTTGACCATACATCAGTAATGTTCCAACCAAAGGTATCTTTAATAAAAAAGCATGCCAGAGTGGCTTAATTCCTGGAAGAGTGATCAAAAATCTTAAAAAGGCTAGTAACCCCAAAAGTGAGAGCAAAATAACTACTCCCCAATCTTTCATGAGTTGAGCAAAGGCTAACAAGATTCTGGTTGGAAGTGGCAGCGGGATATTGAGGTTGGTGAAAAAATCTACCAGCGAAGGCAAAACGAAAAAAGACAGAAATCCACTCATGATGAGGGTGGCAAATAGGACCAGCCCTGGATACAGCATGGCACCTTGGATTTTTTTCTTCAGGGCAAGATCTTTTGTGAGCTGTTCCGACAGAAAAACGAGATTATCGTCGAGGGTGCCAGCTTCTTCTCCCACTTCGATCATACTAATATAAAACTGATTAAATGCTTTTGGGTGCTTTTTGAGCGAAGTTGCTAATGCCGAACCATTACTGATATCTGCTGAAACTGCTTTGAGAATTTTTTGAAAGACTGGATGTTTGGTTTGTTCGTTGAGTGTTTCAAACGCTTCATGAATAGGTATGCCAGCTTTGAGCATGATTGACAAGTGTTTGGTGAAGAGCACAACTTCGACGACATTTACGCTTGAGTTAAGTGTGATTGTGAGGGCAGGTAATTTCATTTTATTCTTTGGTGACGCGAAGAATTTCGTCAATAGTAGTGACTCCTTGTAACACTTTTTGTATGCCATCTTCTACCATTGAGATCATGCCATGTTTGAGGGCAATAGCTTTAATTTCAGAGGCATTTTTCTTTGCTGTGATGGCATCGCGAATCTCATCGGTGATAATCATAATTTCAAATATGCCAATTCGACCTTCGTATCCGGTATCATGACAGACTTCACAGCCTTTGCCTTTATAGAGACGAATCTTTTCCTTACCATTATTGAGTTTTTTGATAATTTCTGGGTCAATCTGAGTCGAGATGTCGTTCCAGTCCTTTTCAATACTCATACGGCAGCCAGCGTGTATTTTTCGAACCAGTCGTTGAGCAATAATGATGTTAACTGTTGACGCAACTAAGAAAGGTTCAATGCCCATATCGATGAGCCGTGGTAGTGTAGTGGCTGCGTCATTGGTGTGCAGGGTCGAAAGAACTAAGTGCCCAGTCATTGCAGAGTTTACCGCAATGTTAGCTGTTTCTTCATCACGAATTTCACCTACCAAAATCACATCTGGATCTTGCCGAACGATCGACCGTAGTCCTGCCGCAAAAGTGAGATTGGTTTTGTTATTGACTTGGATTTGATTGACTCCAGTTAAATCATACTCGACTGGATCTTCAATAGTCATGATATTGATTGAACGTTGATTGAGCTGTTTAAGAATGGAATAAAGGGTGGTAGTTTTTCCTGATCCGGTCGGACCTGTGGAGAGAATCATACCATGTGGATGAGAGTAAGCCTCGGTGACTTTAGCAGAGTTTTCGATGTTTAATCCTAGGCTTTCGAGTGAATGTTGACGTGATTTTTCGGATAAAATACGCATCACAACTTTCTCACCTCCAGTAATGGGCACAAGTGAGACACGGATGTCCAAGTTGTCTCCATCGACAGAAATTTGAAACTTTCCGTCTTGGCTTGCTTGGTGTTCGTCTGTTCGAAGTTTTGACATCACTTTAATACGAGTGACAATTTTGTTATGAAGATCAATCGGCAAGGACACCACGTCATGGAGGATGCCATCAATTCTAAAGCGAATCAGTGATTTGTTTTCAAGCGGTTCAATATGAATATCTGAGGTTCCATTTCGTTGGGCATGGGTCAGTATTTGTTCAACGATGGTGATGACGGGGGGTTCCTCAGAAGTTGAATTATTGGCACTGGAGATGTTTTTGCTTATGATGTCGTTAAATGACTCTTCAATATTTTTGTTATAAAGCAAAAATGCTTTTTCAATATCTCGAGGTGTGGCATAGTATGGAATCACTGTTGCACCAGCACGTTTGCTCAAGAAGTCTCTGAAAATAACATTTTCGGGATGACTCATAGCTACATGTAATCCCTTGCTGTCTTTTTTGAATGAAATAGCGTATTGTTTTTTGGCAACAATCTCGGGAATAAGTCTGAGAACATTTTCGGGAATTGAAACTTGGTTTAACTGTATAAGTTGAATAGAGTAGATTTCTGCAATGATTTTTCCAAGTTGATCGTCAGGTACCAGACCTTTTTCGAGCAAAGACCAATAAAACGAACCACTGCTTTTGCTATCAGCAAAGGCAAGTTCGAGGGTTCTTTCAGGGATGAGTTGTAAGTCGGTGATAAATTCTAGTAGTTTGGTATCGTTAAACTGGTTCATTAGGTTTCATTCTATGTAGTAGTTATCTAGAGAGGTGCTGGTTGATCTTTCCAATAATTTCTTCAAGTGAAACATCACTTTTAATAATAAAATCCACAGCACCTAGTTTTTTTGCAGTTTCAAAATCTTCTTTTTGACCTAGATTTGAAGCAACAATAACTGGAATGTCAGAGTGAACGGTCTGTTTTTTTGCCTCTAGAAAGGCAAAACCATCCATATCTGGCATGATTAAATCCAAAAGGATTATATCTGGGACAAAGCTTGAAAGCTCGGTCAGACCTTCGTTTCCATCTTTTGCTACTTTGACTTCAAATCCAGCTTTACTGAGCTTGAGATTATAGGCATTTCCCAAAAACTGATCGTCTTCGATTACAAGTATTTTAAGCATTGGTTAAACCTTCCTTTTCGACTTCAATAAACTCTTTGACTATGTTGATAATGTCTTCGATCCGATGTTCTGCCTTTACCATATATCGTGCGGCACCTAAGGCTAACATTTGAGTGATTTTATCGTCACTCCCCGAGTTACTGACAACAAAGATCGGAACGGTGCTCATAACTGGATGACTTTTTACATACTCAAGCACATCAAGGCCTGACCCATCACCAAGCAGAAAATCAAGCCATATCGCATCCGGAGGAGATGACGTTGTATCAATAAATTGTTTTGCTTCAGCAACTGATGACGCAGAGATACAGGAAATATTTAAAAATGATAATTTTTTTTTAATGGCTTCAAGGAGTAATTTTTCGTCTTCGACAACCAGTATGGTAAGTGAATTATTCATGAGTACTTTCTAATCTTTTTTTGGTTAAGTATCAAGGGTGACTTCTCCTGTTTTTGCTACCGAACCTGAAAGTGGGAGTGTAAAGAAGAAGGAGGTGCCTTGATTTTCTATGCTCTCGAACCATATTTTCCCTTGTGACGATTCTATGATGGCTTTTACCAAATAGAGACCAAGCCCATTGCCTTCAGTTTCTTTGCTGATTACATTTTTTGCTCTGAAGAACTTATCAAAGATTTTATCTTGATCTTGTTGCGGTATGCCCAAACCTTCATCGGCAACTTGTACTACTATGTCCGTTTTGTTTTGAGAAAGCAAGACAATAATCTCGGAACCATTAGGAGAGTACTTAATAGCATTAGTCAGTAAGTTCATGAATGCATTTCTGATAAGTTTATCATCTATTGAAATAGTTGGTAGCTCATTGTGTGAACTGATAATGAGCTTTTGTTCTTTTTCGGTTAGCTTTGGTTGCAGTTCTGAGACAACTCCATCAAGTAGTTCTCTGATATTAGTTGGTTTTGGATCGATAATAATCCTACCTGACTCAATTCGAGAAATGTTGAGAAGTGAATTAACCAGATCAATCATTCGTTCGTTTGAAGTGTCAATGTTGGTAATGATTTCTTTTTGTTCACTCGTCAGTTCTCCGGTGTCTCCTCCAAGCAACATTTCAAGGAACCACTTGATTGCAGACAGAGGCGTACGTAATTGGTGTGAAGCTAATGAAATAAACTCAGTCTTCATTCGATCAACATTTTTGGCTTTGGTAATATCTCTCTCTAGTGCAACAAATAACACCACGTCATTATTTTCATTTAAGATTGGGGTGATGCTCACATCTGCGTAGTATAGGTCTCCAGACTTATGTCGATTTTTTAGTTCTCCCTGAAAGGTTTGTTTTTCTACCTTGATAGTAGCCCACATTTTTTGATAGAAGCCTTTATCCATCTGCCCACCCCAAAGATGAGGGGCACCTGCTTTTTGTCCTATGATTTCATTTTTTGTATAACCAGTTATTACTTCGGCAGCATGATTTGCGTAGAGAATAATTCCATTGGTGTCGGTAATTACAATTTGATCTGAAGTGTTTTCAACGGCGAGTTGATATTTCTTGAGATCTATGGTTCTCTCTTTAATTTCTGCCTCAATGTTTTTACGAGTTTCGTAGAGGGCTTTAGCCATTCTGTTGAATGATTCTGCTAACTCATCAAACTCGGAGTTAGTATGAAGCGTGATTGTTTGGTGCAGGTTTCCCTTGGAAATTTCATGAGCGAATTTTCGAAGAGATGAGATGGGTTTAAATATTTGAGATAAAATTAAGGGTAATAGAATAACAGTTAAAAGAATTGCGGCAATGACTCCGCTGGTAATAATAAGTGCTTGCTGGGAATTTAGCATAGATAGCTCTGATCCATGTCGTTGAATCACGACAAAAAAATTAAAGTCATCTACCTGGTGAATACTAAAATAGTCTTTGCGATTTATTTGAGAATCAATTTCAATTATGGAAGAAAAATCAGTTTCTATTATTGCTTGTTTAATTTCTGGGTATCCAAGTGATACAAAAGAAACATTAGGAAATGAACGATCTTGAATGATTTCATTTTGATCCTGAGATGTGAGAATGCCAAAAGTTTTATAGATCGACTTTGGAGCACTTGAAAAGATAACAACACCCTGATGGTTGACTAAATAAAAGGTGACATTATCAATGTTGCGATTTTTGAAGTAGCGAAAAATTATACTGGGTGTTTCTTTGATTACGGCTACACCAATAATTTGTAGTTGAGAATTTCTTACCGGTACTGAAGTGTAAAATCCAGCTTCTCTTGAGGTGGTACCAATTGCGACTGAAGTGGTTATTCTCCCACTTAGTGCTTGGAGAAAATAACTTCTAAAACCATAATTATTGCCTTCAAAGGTTGTATCTGTTGATGCAAGAGTCAGTCCTTCAAGGTTCATAATGTAAATACTGCTGTAAGTATCTCGAACACTATATCTTTCCAGTATTTGTTTAGATTTTATGTGTTGATAGTGAGAATCAATTTCTGCTGAGCCTGATGCATTAAGCAATGATATGACTTCTGGATCGACTGCGACGTGTTCAACTACAGACTTTGTTTGATCTAGATGATTGCTAATTGTTTCAGCGCGTTCTTCACTGATGACGGTAGTGAGTGTGTCAATAAAGTTTCTTTGTGTATGTTGGGTAGCAAAGTACACTGCCAAAACCGTTCCAGATCCTACCATAAAAATCAGCAGCGCCACCCAGGAAGTGATTTTTGTTTTTAGTGTCATCATCTATAATCCACTGATATTAATTCTTATTGAGATGTGCGTTTTAGTTTGTGAGACGAGAATCTCACCACCATATGTTGAAAGTGTGTGATGAGCGAACTCTAGTTCTTGGGGAACTGGTGCAGTCTCTTGCTGTTCCTGATTAGAATTGTTTAGCGGTTTTATGATGCCTGAAATCAGCATATCAATTCCTTTTTCTGTTTGATTAATAGATACGCTGACATCATGTGCGTCTGTAAAGACATAGATATAGGAAATAATGTGCACAAATGATGCTTCAATTTGATCGTTGGAAGCAATCAGGGCATCTCCTTTGATAGTAAAGTGTGGTGAATAACTGGCAAGTATATCTCTTAGAAAGCTTCTCAGACTTAGTTCGTGTGATGCATCAGAATCTAATACTCCCTGTTTTAAAGTGATGTTTATGGTGTGGTTAATCAATTGGAGTCCATAGTTTGTTTCTTCCTGAATCTTTTTTGTCCAAGTATTAACTAGGCCGTTTTCATGTAGTTGCTGAACTATCTTTTTCGTATCATTTAGTACCCGATTAAGACTTGTAAAGAGGACAGAAAGGTGTTGCTGATGTAACTCCTGTGAGTGATCACTCATTCTTTTAAGCATTAGATTATCTGAATACACTCTGATGAAACTGAGAAAGAGAAAACTTAAACCGATAGATAAGAAGATGAGAATTAAAATGATTAGGGTCTTTATATAAGAAATGTAATTGGTATATGTTTCATCTGAAACATATGAAATTAGGAAAAGCTCCTCTGCATTTTTTGTGCCAGCGATTTGTGTGTTGTACAGTGGTAGTGAAGCATACACGCCGTTGTTGTCTGAAAAGGATGCATATGTCTGACTCTGGGAGATATTTGACCACAGCTCAGGGAGAGTTGAGGCGATAGATTTTTTTGTCAAATCACCTTCAAACATGAAGACCCATTCGGCAGAATGATCTTTGAATTTGAGCCAATAGCCTTGATCATTAGCAAGGTACATCTGCGTAGTATTCCCCTCTGTTTGGGAAATGGTTGTGAGCAAAGAATTGCCATCAATATTAACTATGAGGATACCAACCAATTGTTCATCGATAAAAATAGGTGATGAGTACCTAACAGTTGGTCTTTGGGGGAGTTCCACGTAGCTGTGTTCAATATTTAGGTCAAATCGTGAAATATAAACTTGATTTTTTTGAAGTGAGATTGTGTCAGTAAAATAGTAACGATTTTTTTTATTTTGGAGCTGCTCATCTGGGACTATGTGAAAATTTCCTTCTTTTGAGTCTACTCGAATAAGTTCTTCACCTTGTAAATCTATGATACGGATGGATTCAAAATGGTGAATTTGTTCTGTGATTGAACCAAAATAATCTTGGATATCTTTCTTGTTTTCTGGATTTTGTTGAGTGAAAAATTTTTTAACTGTTTGATTTTCTAGAAAAAGAGTGGTGTGTTTGATGTCTGACTTAATTTGAGAACGCACTAAATCTCTTACTAGGTAGAGGTGTCTTTTTTGGTCCTCTTTAACAACAGATTCGAGACTATTTTGCTGATAGAAGAGTACCGCGACAATCAGTGTAATAATGGCAAAAATGAACCCCAAGTAAAGTAACTGAAAACTAAGTATGGATCGGTTTTTGGGTTGTTGTTTTGGCATGGGCAGTTCACCTATGAGTATATATTGATTTGCAGCTCTATATCAATGGTGAAAGGCTTTGAGTCATGGTTTAGATGAAGTCTAAACAAATGACATTAGCGCCAATATATATACTTACACTCAATTTTTAAAGTTCTTTGGATTTGTTGCCTGACAGTCTTCAGCTTTCAACAATTCTAAAATAAGATTTGTGGAGGATTTTTTTGGCAAAGGGATTTTTTAGAGATGAATCTGATTGGAGTTGCTCGTGAGTCGACTGGAACTTACATCTAGCCTTCAGCTTAGTTCGGGCTGTTAGAAGTTTTGGAAGAAGTTATTTTTATCAAAGGGACGAACTGACCGCTCAATTTAAACATTTATTTTACACACATAAAAAATAGCTGGTTGCTAGTTTTTTTTGTGTGGGTCAAGTGGGACTCGAACCCACGACACCCTGCTTAAGAGGCAGGTGCTCTAACCGACTGAGCTATTGACCCATTACTGTAATGAACAGACAACTATTATATCAAATTTCGCCTGAAATGGCTATAACTTTTTCTTTACCTGTTATCTGCAGCTTCTCGAACTCTTGGCCCCATCACAACAGTATGGTTTTGGATCCATTTTTCTGTATTTTTGCCAAAATTCTTCGTACCAATACGTTGTGTGTACTGCGTACCTTCCTAACTCATCTGAGTAACAACCACAAGGAACATTCTCAAGTATATTGCCGTTTGGGCATATAGGAGCAACTTCTTCCCAGCAGGATTTTTGGAGATCTTTGAGTCTTGCAGATCGCGAAGCAGCGTCTTCGCCCTTTAGAGACAACCGCTCAACATCGGAAGTTGTAACACTTTCTACTTGAATGTAGTCACACACCTTGATCTTACATTTTGCATTTTCGGGGGTAAGATCACAGATAGCAAACGGTTTTTCGAAAGCTACATCTGCAAGCTGTTCTTGCTGTGCTGAAGAAACTGCGGCAAAGGCATAACACTCACTTGGTGCAGATAACAAAATACACTTAGTGACGTTAGAAGTAAAAGGTACATTTTGTTGCGCCAAAATGAGTTGTAACATTGCAATTGGTGAAAAAAGTAAAAATGAGAAAATGATGCCGAATGTTATTACTGGATGGTATTTACGACGTTTCTTTTTAAGAAATGGAACAGCAATTACTGCTAGCAGTGCAGTGACTAAGCAAAGTAGCACAAAAATAATTATAGTAGCAGAATAGTGAGTAAACAAAATTCTAGGGAGTGACAAACACACCCAAGGTTGTTCTTGGCAGATGGAATACTCTAGCATTGTTTCAGTATAGAATAACTCGCGATAAAATACTATTTCCATGTGGACTGTGGCTTTTGCATCTCAGACCTGGGTGTTAGTATGCATATATGGAAAAGCTTGCCGAACTTCTCGTTATTTTGAAAGCTAAGAAGAATATTCTTGTTCTGTGTGGCATTGGAGCACTGGTTGTAGCGTTTTTTACCTTTTCATTTATGCAGTTTAGATCTGTTTTTGTTGCTGATAGTAATAAAACAGTGACTCGTGATGAGCCAAGTGATGAAGTTGCATCCCCTACTCCGCCGCCAGATCCACTTAGACCATATAGCGTTTTATTGCTTGGCTATGGTGGAGGTGCTCATGCAGGGGGAAGTTTAACTGATACCATGTTGCTAGCATACATAGTTCCTCGAGAGCAAAAAGCGACACTTTTTTCAATTCCACGAGATCTTTGGGTTGAGGTACCAGTGAGCCCAGAAAAGAAAGAATGGACAAAAATTAACGCTGCTTTCGCAATTGGAAATGATGATAGACAGTATCCCAATAAAGCTACGGAGTTTTCTGGAACAGCGGGTGGTGGCCATTTAGCAAAGTATGTTGTCTCAGATATTCTTGGAATAGATGTAGATTATTTTGCCGTGATTAATTTTGCAGGCTTTGTATCAGCTTTTGATTCTCTCGGCGACATTAAGGTGAATGTCCCAGTTACTTTTGATGACGAATTCTATCCAATTGAAGGCAAAGAAACAGAAACTTGTGACAAATCAGAAGAAGACATAGCAGCACTTACAGCAACCATGAGTGGTTATACACTTGAACAGCAATTTACTTGCCGGTATGAAGCACTGCATTTTGATGCGGGTCCACAAATTATGGACGCTGAGACAGCTTTAAAGTTTGTGCGTTCTCGCCATTCAGCTCAACATGGTGGCGACTTTGGTCGTTCTGAGCGACAACAAGCGTTGATTACTGCGGTTATGAATAAAGTTCTAACGCCAACAGGATTGCTCAAGCTAGTACCTACTGCTCTACAGCTAACAAAGTATGTGCAAACCGATATTACACCAGATAAAATTCGGGAAATTGTTACCACGCATGAAGGATTAAGTGAGTACACACTCACAACTGTTCGACTCACAGATAAAAACGCTCTTAAGCAGACGTATAGTGCGGATAGACAGTATATTCTTGTGCCTACATCAGGTCAGGGAGATTGGACGAGTGTGCGTGAGCTTTTTAAATCTGAAGTTATTCAGTAGCTTTTTTGATCAGTCTTTTTTCTCCAGATTCGGTGAGCCAAGCATCACTGAGCACTACACCACCTTCAACAGCTCTTAAAAAACCTAGTTTGGCTAATTTTTGAGCCATATCATGCTGGGAAGCTTCGCTTATTGAAAACGGGTTATTACCAGAACTGATGCAGTCTTGTGTTATCTGGGCTAGAAACACTCCTTCAGTTTCTAAGTCAAGCTGAGCAAATTCATCCGCTAAGGTATCAGCTGGGTTTATTCCAATTTTACTTTCTGACATATTTTCCTTCCAGTTTATAGCTGAGGCTATTTATATTCTGTTATTTCACCAAATTTGTAGTAATTATTTTTATCTTGGTATATTGCTCTACCAACTGAATGAAACGTTTTTGGATCAGCACCCTGAATTTCTTTGGTACGAGCATCATCTAAATAATATACCGACTTTTTATCTTTAGCATACCAGTAATCAATAAATTCAAAACTATCAGTATCCGATCCTTCTATGATATATGCCTTGTAAATTACTTGATTTGAATTAGTAGCTAGACAGTAGGCAGGGCAATTATTGTTAACTACTCGAAAGTCTTTACCTTTTACGTTTTTTAGTTTTGTATAAAATTTTGCACCTTCAAAATCTGACTGGTAATAGACCGTATCAAATAAGCCCTTGTAATAATTTCCATCTATATGTTGTAAAGTCACTCTATAAAACAGAAGAATAGCTCCCATCGCGAGAAGTGTGAAGAGACCAAAAATAGATTTAATAAATAACATGTGCTTATCGTATCAGAGCAGGTATTTTGAAAATAGTATAAAAATGTACATTTCTGATTTTCGAGTCCTCTACTGATATACTACCTTAATAATAGAGTTAGACAATTATGATTAAAGAACTAGAACAGAAACCTCCTCAAGCAGAAACTGATTTTTCGGTTGAAAAACAACAAAACATTGAGGAAGCAAGACTCCACGTGTTAATTGAGCAGTACAAGGATAGATTAGGCGATTTTGAACTTGTGAGAGTTAACAACAATGTTGGGTATGTTTTGCAGTCAAAAAATCATCTTCCAATGGCAGGTAACGATTGGCTGTTCTTCGACTATGATGATACCTTAGTTGGAACAACTGAGGTTAAAGAACTCAGGCTAGCTCAATATTTAGAGTATGTATCGGAACAGAATCTTTCTCTTTCAGAACAGCAAGCAACTCGAATTATGGATGAAACTGATAGGTTTTCCAGATGGGAAGAAAATCCTGGTGAAGGTGACCTGTATCATGCTAATGCGCATATGACCGTGTTAAGTTGGGCAACTCAACAATTTAAAGTTAATCCAGATACAATTTCTCAAACCATTGAAACAATTATTTCTACACTTGAAAGAATCAAGCTTCAGATATTAAATACTGACTCAGCCAAGAGTTCAGATCCATTTTCACTGAAGAACAAGAAGCTAGTACTTAAAGAAAGCAAACGGCCTTGGTCTGAAAGTATTGAAAAAATTTTCATGAGTACAATTATGAATCCCCCACATTTTAATGAGACAATTCAAGCAGGCGTAGTTGCCGGCAGTCCCATGGATTCAATCCATAGAACAAATGTAGGTATTTTTACCTACGGTGATCCTTATTTTCAACTTCTCAAGACTTTTGAGTTACTTATGCAACATCCTGATTTACCGATCTCTCAAATATGGTTAACAAGAACGCCTAAAGGTGAGTTTATTACTGCGGTATCTCAAACTGCTGAACTGAGTACTCTTGATCAAGAGTACGTTCCGCCAGAATTATGTGAGTATGATGGTGACGGGGCATCTGCTGGTTCGGGACACGTTTTAAGCAATTATCCTCATACAATTGTAATGATTGATGATGATCCCAAACAGTTAACTTCAATTTTTAATACAAACGAATTTCTTGCGCAAAATACCGGAGCGCAGTTTGTTGTGATTAGAACCATTAGACCAAAAACAAAAGCAGAAAAACGAGAGTGGCAAATTGAAACAAAGAACGGTATTTTGGATTTTTCGAGTAATTCATTTCAAGAAAGTGATGTCTCAAAAATCATTTTACTTAATCGATATATTGTGACTAAAACTAATCTCGGTGAAACGCATCAAAATACTCTGAGGCTGCAGGAGCAACTTGAAAGACTTGGGATTACATTATAAGGAGATTTGTTTTTCAAGAAATAATTCACTCATAGATTTAAATGATATTTGTTCTTGAGTTAATTCTAATAACTGTACAATTCGCTCGATTTCTTGTTTAGTTTTTTTCTGCTCTAGTCCACTTACTTCTAGCTCACCACTCCAACCAAAATCTGACACATGTTCTAAAATAATTTCGAAGTTAAGATTGGGCAAATTCCATACTTGTCCATTTCTTTTTTCTAAAGTGATAGTTTTTATATATTCTAAGTCATCCAAGATAGAAAAGCAGGTTTTTAAATCCCCTTCAAAAAGTTTTATTTTGCCATCGGCATATACCGATTTTTTGAAAGCTATACAGTCAATAGTTTCAGTAGTATTTTTTGAAAAGTAAATCGCGGTGGGTCTATTTGGTTTTAACCATTGCCTGACTCTAATATTTTTTGAAGTGTTCCATGTGGAATTTTTTGGTTCAAAATAATAGTCGTCAAAGTCATACTCAAGTTTTTTTTCTCCGCCCAGCGCTTTTATTTTTGCAAGCAAAGAATCGAAATCGTAGTTAAGTAATCTTACTTCACACTCGTAGGCATTTTTCATATGGGTAAAGTATAGCAGGCATTACACTATTTCTGTGATTTTCAATAGTATCCCAATAGTATCTTATATATGATATACTATGTGTAGTTATGTTATGTTTAGAGGCATTTAGCGCCTTTGAGCCTGACACTGATATTTAATTTTTTCAACATATTCAGATGGAGGCATCAATGAATAAGAAATGGTCTTTTTTCCCAGACCCAGCAGAAAGTGGTTCCCTTGAAGAGGGATCAGCATACGATATTTTTGTACCCTTGCTTATCAGCGGGGAAAAATTCGCTGAAGAGCCTGGTGGAGTGAGGTTTTTGCTCCGGGCAGTTTGGCATCTTGCTTTAGTTGTCGATCAAGAAGAAAAGGCGAAGAAGCTGTTGATTGCTATAGTTGCCCTGGTTGGTAAAGAAGAAGTAATCGATACTTTAGCGAGTGAATTGAGCAATGCACTCATTGTAGGTGCACCCGATAACATGATCGACTCGTTCCGCGATTTTGTTATGGATCAGGTGGAAAAATAAGTTTTGTTGAAAGAGTTTGTAATGTGCGTGGGTAACCACGCACATTTTTGTTGTTTCCTATTAAAAAGTAACATGTCTATGTTACAATTTGCCTCACAATGAGACCAAGCCTTGCAGAAATAAATTTACTAGACTTAGATAAAGAGGGTGTGGGTAGATCAAATTTGGGAAAATCTGTGAAACAAGCTGTCTTCCCAACTTTAGAAAAAAATGCTGCTGGTGTACATCCGCCTGAGTCAGGAAGAACAGATATTCATCCTTCAGTGATTTCTGTGGCAGAAAAGAGACACGGATCAGATATTGCAGGTTGGCCGGTTCAAGTTCTTACACCAGAAATGGTAAATGCACTTACCATTGTTATTGTATATTGTGATCCCAAATTAATTCCTGATTTTGTGCTTGAACAAGCTTTTGATGTCTTACTTGCGCCGATCCAAGATCCCTTTGGAAATCTTGAATCTAAGCTTGAAAATACTGCAACACAAATAGCTTTTTTTAATTGGTTACTGTATGTAACACTCACAAGCAGATTTGATGAAATAGGTACTCACCGTGATGAAAATGGATACGTTATTCCTCGGTATCTGGTTCAGTTTGAACCAAAAAATATTGAACCTGAGTATTCATTTGATGGTTTTACTGCCTGATTTTTAGTTTAAATTCAGTACAAGCATTTATATTTTTTTACCTAGTTTTTTTTATGTGATGCCCGACATGGATTCACGATTCGCTGCTATTTATATCTACTTAAGGAAGCTCACATGCACTAAGCAGGAAGTTCTCAGGTGCTCACTTCTTGCTGGCGTGAACGATCTTCAATCAGTTCTGGACAACATACAAAAAAAACAAGCGGATGCTTGTTTCTTTTGTATGATGCCCGACATGGATTTGAACCATGATTGACGGCTTCAAAGGCCGCTGTCCTGCCATTAGACGATCGGGCAACGAATGTGTAGTACAGAGCGATATTGTAACAAACTTTTACAATTTCCTCAATTGCGTTTTATCTGGGGCTCGATGGATCTATGCAACTAGCTTTGCCATGTCTATACTATTCTTGTGAAACGCAAAGTTTTAGAAAACCAACAATTTATTAAACCTGCAGTGTTTGGTGCGACAGACGGCATAATCACCACTTTTGCGGTGGTTGCGAGTGTTGCTGGTGCTGGATTATCTCCTTCCATAGTGCTTATTATGGGAATCGCCAATATGTTGGGGGATGGTGTGAGTATGGGACTCGGAGATTATCTGGGTGAAAGATCTGAACGTTTGGCTACAAAAAGTCGCGAGGTTTCTGGCGTGTGGAAAACAGGATTAGTTACTTTTATTGCGTTTGTGATTGCAGGAATATTTCCTCTGCTTCCTTATTTTTTTCAGACACTCGGACTTTTTGGAGTCTCTGATAATCAATTTGAGTTATCGATTATTTCGACTGCTCTAACTTTATTTTTCGTAGGTTCACTTAGAACTATTATTATTCCAAGAGCATGGTGGAAGAACGGTTTTGAAATGCTTTTCATTGGCGCAACTGCAGCAAGCGTGGCATTTCTTTTTGGGTTCTTAGTCGACAAATTTATTATGTAACTTAGTAGTTACTTTGATTTTAGATCGAGTTCTCTTACAATTGTTCCAATAACCTGAGGGCCACCAAAGACCATCCCCGTTATTAATTGAATCAAGTCTGCACCTGCATCTAATTTTGATTGTGCAGTTTCCGTGTCAAAAACGCCACCAAGACCAATAATGGTAAACCGATCATAAAAGTGTTCTCTGGTAAGTCTAATTAATGCATTTGAGCGAGCAAAAGTAGGTTTGCCACTTAAATTGCCTTTGCGGCTTGCCCAAATTTTTCTTTCAGATGGTGTAACATCAGGATTATTTTTGTCTTTTGTTAAGTTTCCAAAAATGACACCCTGAACAGCATGTGTGTCCGCCACTGCAAGTAGTTGTAATGTTTCTTTTTTAGATTGATCAATAGGCATTTTTATATACAGTGGTCTACTTAGGTGCAGTGCATCAGTGGCTGTGAGCAGTTGTTCAAGTCGTTCTGGTGAAGTAAATGGTTCGCCACCAAAAGTGTTCGGACAACTTATGTTAAGTTCATAGTAACTATGATTTACACTAGATTTTTCGAACACAACAAATCCTTTGACAATATCCATAAGTTGCTCCTGAGCTGTGTCAAAGTGTGTGTTGGTTGAGGCAATGCTAATGCCGACTGGAACGGTAAAAGTAATGCCAGCAAGTTTATTTGCAATTGTTGGTGCGCCCAGTGTTTTGAGACCTTTATTAACAATTAATGCTTTTGATTCTGGAAGCCTACCTAAACGAGGTTTAGGGTTGCCGGCATAAGGTTGAAAAGTAACTGTTCCAATGGTATGAAAGCCAAATCCAACTGGGCCCAGAATTTTGGCCATTTCACCGTTATAGTCGAATCCAGCCGCGAGTCCTAGTTTGTTTGGGAAAAGTATGCCATCGCGCACAATAGGCGTTGTAGCTGAGTGATACTCAAAGAGTAATTTAGTTTTCCATCTAAGTAGTGCTGAACTTCCCAATAGATTTCCAATTGTTGAAAATGAGTTATGTACAATTTCTGGATCGATTAAAAAAAGGATTGGTTTAAGTACATTTGTATACAAAACTGAAACTATTTTATGAGAAATTGTTTTTAAAAGTGTATGTGAGGAAGTACTTGTTTTAGAAAAGTAGTACCAAGATAGAGCAAACAATGTGGCACTTGTTATCGCAGAAATTAAACAATAGAGACACCAGCCTTTAATGACGATTCCCATAAGGAATACTAGGTAAAGTGAGAAAGCTGCACCAAACGTAGTGAGTGTTGTATAGAGTTGCTGGGTTGAGGTAAATGCTCTTAATTTTTTTGGGAACCATTTTGATGTATCAACTTCTAACACCAATAAACTTCCAAGTATAAAGAGTGTTAGATAGTACATAAAGCCGATAGCAGCCAAAGGAACCGGCCCAATGTGAGCATATTTGCTGGTAAGCACTGCTCCACAGTCAAATCCATTACCACATGGTGGTACGATTCCCATTATTTCTTCATAGGTAATAAATGAGGAGTCAACAATTCCAATAATGGGAAGAATAACATGGAGTAAAAGTAGCACTGTTTTCATTGGCTCATTCTACACTCTCTTAGAGTGATTTCAATATTGGTCTTACGATTCTTTTTTTAAAATATAATAACAATTAACTGTGCCCTCTTTACCATCTGCTCTAAAAGTTTTAATGAGCGATACACCAGAATTATGAATGAGTTTTTTTACTTCATCTTGTGTGTGATAGTGGCAGTATCGAATAGCTGATTCTCCCCTTTGCCAATCAAGAAAATAATCATTCTCCTCAAGCTGAGTGGTCTGAATTGACAGGTTACTTGCATCGATGAGTTTCTTTGTGAATCTTTCGAACTCCATAAATTGCCAAGTTGTGAACACTAAAATACCATTTTTTGAGAGTTTTTTTGAGATTTCTATTATTAATTTTTTTCGTAGTTCAAAACTGGGGATGTGATGCATTACCCCAAAAAGAGCAATGAGATCATACTCATGAATAGATTCTACCAACGGTTTGTCTGAAAGAAGTTGTGTCACAACATCGAGCTGACTGAATTTTGAGTTTGAAAGAGTAGCCTGTTTTTTCGCAGCTTCCAGAAGTTCAATGCTGTTGTCTAAGCCTAAATAACTATCTAAGTTTGGAAAGTGTTCTTTGGAAAAAGTACCGAATCTTCCATTTCCACTACCGATGTCCAGCACGTTCTTTATGGCACTTGGTTTAATATGCTTTAGGAGCATTTGCCATCCTGGCCAATAGTGATTTCTGCTTTCATCAAAGTCACGAGCAATGGTTTTATAAAACTGTGAATTTATTGTATTGAGAGCTTGAATAGTACTTTTTTGCATTATCAGAGCGTTTACTTGCGTTCTAAGGTATACTATACCAGATAAAAAATCGAAAAATACATGTATCACTTTAATCCAAATGATTACCAAACTGAACTTGTTGCATTATTACTGCTTTTAGAGAAAAAAGAAAAACTCTCGCCAAAGCAGTTAGCACAACTGGTTAAGAAACACACAAAGCCAAACGGAAATGTATTTTCCAAAGATGAAATTATCCGTGGGTATCGTGAGTTTGCAGGAAAACATGGACTTGCGCCATTTTCAGATAAAGTTTTAAAGTTAGTGACGATGAAGCCAATGCGTACGCAGTCTGGTGTATCTCCAGTTACTATTTTAACCAAACCGTTTCCTTGTCCTGGCCAGTGTATTTTTTGTCCTAATGATGTACGTATGCCAAAGAGTTATTTGTCGGATGAGCCCGGCGCGCAGCGTGCCGAGCGAAATTGGTTTGATCCATACTTGCAGACATATAATCGTTTGCAGGCATTGCACAATATTGGACACAGTGTTTCGAAGACAGAAGTAATTGTTTTAGGTGGAACTTGGTCATTTTATCCTGAGGCGTATCAAATTTGGTTTATCAAAGAATGTTTTAGAGCATTAAATGATTTTGGAGTTATAGATGGACGAGATGCTGTGCTTGACTGGTACTCAAAAATGGCAGAGTCGCTTGAAACAAAAAATATCAGCAGAAGTGCTGATCCTGCTCAAAATAAAAAGTCTCTTTCCCAGTTGCAAATTGACGGTGAAGAAATGAAGACTACTTATAACCGTGTGATTTCTCAGCAGTACACCGCCCCAGAAAGATTGGGAGGTTTTGATGCGTATCAAACTGCTACGTGGAATGAATTAGAAGCTGAGCAACAAAAAAATGAAACCGCAAAGGTCCGTTGTGTTGGTTTAGTTATTGAAACACGACCAGATAATATTTCAGAAGCGGAAGTAATTCGTGTTCGTCGAATGGGGTGTACTAAAACTCAAATTGGTGTGCAGTCACTCCAAAACTCAGTTCTGGAGTTAAATAAAAGAGGTCATGGTGTTGCAGCTACACGAAAAGCATTTAAGTTGTTGCGTCAAGCAGGTTTTAAAATTCATGCACACTGGATGGCAAACTTGTATGGTTCTTCTGTCGATAAAGATAAAGTTGATTTTGAAGGATTATTTAATGATCCAGATTTTCATCCTGATGAACTTAAAGTCTATCCCTGTAGTCTGATTGGCAGTGCCGAGTTAATGCAGTACTATAAAGCCGGCAAGTGGCATCCCTATACAAAGGAAGAGCTTGCCGACGTATTAGTGCATGTATTTAAAGAAACGCCTGAATACTGTCGTTTAACACGAGTAATTCGAGACATACCTTCATCTGATATTGTTGAAGGAAACAAATTAACTAACTTTCGACAAATTGTTGAGCATGAGCTTGAACAAAGTGAAAGCACAGTGAAAGATATTAGAGCTAGAGAAATAAAAAACGGCACATTTGATCCCAAAGACATTGAATTTAACGTGACTGAGTATCAAACCTCTGTAAGCTCTGAATACTTTTTACAATTTACTGTTCCTGCTTCAAAAGTTGCCTATAAAAATACTACACGCTTTGCACACGAGGCAGATAAAATCTTAGGATTTTTGCGATTATCTTTACCAACTGAAAAACCATTTATTTTTGAACTTGAGGATGCCGCAATGGTCCGTGAAGTGCATGTCTATGGTGCCGTTGTTGCGGTTGGAACAGATAGTGTTCACAAGCCTCAGCATTTGGGATTAGGAAAAAAATTACTTGAAAATGCAACTCAAATTGCAAAAGATCACGGTTTTAAAAAGTTAGCAGTAATTTCTGGGATTGGTACTCGTGAATACTATCGTAAACGCGGGTTTACAGATGGTGAGTTGTATCAGTTAAAAAAAATTAAGTAAAAATCTATTTTTCGTCATCCATACCAAATCGGTCTCTGGTGAAATCGATTTTACGTTGCATGACTTTTTCAATATCAATATCAAGTTCGATACCAAGTAAAATGAGTGATCCCATCACATCGGCGAACTCGTCTTCAATGTTTGTTCGGCTGAACTTTTCAATTTTTGTGTTTCTTTGAAGATTCATGGAAGTCAAAATTTCATCAGAGAGCTCTCCCAGCTCTTCCATGATTTTCATGGTTCGAGCAAATGTCCTGTGTTCATGGTTTTTAAGTGGCCATCGGTCATTTAAAAATGAACTAATTAAACGATATTGTGAGATGAGTGAGTCGATAGTCATGTCAGTATTTTATCATTTTCTTCTGGAAAAAGGTGAGTGATCTGATTTTGGCTTGATAGAAAGGCAGTTCCCATTCCTGGTATATTTTCGAGTGAGGTTGGTTTGGTGTGTAGGGTTGCTAAAATTTTTTGTGACACATTTGGGAGTACTGTATTATTTTCTGATCGTATTTTTTTAAGTGCTTGAAAAAGTTTGGGTTCAATTGCTCGTGTTAATGAGTGTTCTAAGCGTTTTTTTGAAAGACACGAGCTGCAAGTAGTGCAATAACCAGCTTTGGTGTCAAAATATGCAGAAAGTTTTTTTGATTTACATGATTTTGTGAGCAGAATGTTTTTCATTTTTGTAGCGTTATTCAGTATTTGTCTTTGCAGATTTTGAGATTTCGATTTGGTGTGGAAATCGAGTTGATTGGTTCGATCTGTTTCGCAAAAAAAAGTATAGCAATCTGAGTGATTGCCGTCTCGTCCTGCTCTCCCGATTTCTTGAGAATAGTTTTCAACAGATATAGGCGTGTCGTAGTGAACAACGTATCTGATGTTTGGTTTATCAACTCCCATTCCAAATGCATTTGTTGCGGCAATGCAGTTAGTTTTTCCAGAAATGAATTGCGTTTGAATCGTACTTCTCTGTTCTGGCTCTAACCCCCCATGATAAAACTGAATAATCATTTCTGGCAGTAAAGCAGAAAGTATTTTGGCAATGTACTCAGTTCCTTTTCTAGTTGAGGCATAGATAATTCCATCTTGATGCCTGTGCTTTTGTACTATTTCCAACAAAAAAAGTAGTTTGATTACAGTTGTGGGAGTATCCAGTACTTGGATAGATAGATTTTTTCTAGCTACCGATGATTTAAGAATGTTTGGTTGATGAAGTTGTAACTTTTGTGAAATATCAGTCAAGATCATTTTAGTTGCAGTGGCGGTAACAGCCAGTATGGGAGGTCGTTTGCTTAACTTTTGTAGAGTAGTTGCGATAGCAGCATAGCTTGGCCTAAAATCATTTCCCCAGATACTCACGCAGTGAGCTTCATCAATTACTAGCATTGAAAGTTGTATGTCTGTTAGTGCCGATGAGAATGAGGTCGATATAAACTTTTCTGGCGAAACATAAACTATTTTATATTTTGATTGTTTGAATAGAGCCATCCTTGTTTTTTTTTCAGCTGGTGAGAGTGAACTATTAATAAATGTTGCAGGAATACCTTTTTTTGTTAAGGCATCCACTTGATCTTGCATGAGTGAAATTAAAGGTGAAATAACAATCGTTATTCCTGGGAGAATCAACGCGGGTACCTGAAAACAAATTGATTTCCCTGCCCCAGTAGGAAGTACTGCAACGGTATCTTTACCTGATAGTATCGATGTAATTATTTGTTTTTGACCGGGTCTAAATGAAGTGTATCCCCAATACTGTGTAAGAATAGTTTCTGGTTCCATGCATGTAGAATAGCTGTGAGTTCTGACAAGATATGTAGAATCTAGGAGAGCTTTGAAGATTTGAAACAATCGTTAGTATGATCATCTACCATCCCAACAGCCTGCATAAACGCATACATAATTCTTGGCCCAACAAAGGTACAGCCACGTTTTTTAAGATCTTTGCTAAGTGTAAGAGATTCAGGCGATTGTGTAGGTATTTGTGAAATTTCAGAAAAGCCATGCTTAATTGGTGTGTGATTAACAAATTGCCACAAATAGTTTGAAAAACTACCAAAATCCGCTTGGATTTTGAGCACTGCAACTGCATTTTTTCGAGTTGAAAAGACTTTAAGTCTGTTGCGAACAATACCTGGATTATCTAATATCTTGAGTAACTCGTCATCGGTCAGAGAGGCAACTTTTTTAATCAAAAAAGAATGAAAGACTTTTTTATATTCGGTTCTTTTTTTTAAGATTGTTTCCCAAGATAAACCTGCTTGGGCTCCTTCAAGAATTAAAAACTCAAAGAGCACTTTGTCATCAAAGACAGGAATCCCCCACTCTTCATCATGATATTTTTGATACAGAGTGTTACCGAGGGGAACCCAGGCACATCTATGTACATTGCTCATTTTAAATATTTCTTTTTTTTCAATTTCTCAGGTAGAAGTGATTTTTTTGCATCTGGATACATCACATATCCTTTTCCGTAGCCTTCATTTTTCATTAGGTCGGTAGGAGCATTTCTGAGTTCCATGGGAATAGGTAGATTTCCAAAATGTTCTACGTCGCGCAAAGCCTGAAAGTAGGCATCGTGCGCATTTCTATCTTTTTTACAGTTACTAAGGTAGGCAACGCCATGCGCCAGATTAATTTGAGCCTCAGGGTATCCAATTGAGTGCACCGCATCGAACACAGCATTTGCAACTACTAGTGCGGTTGGGGCAGCTAAGCCAATGTCTTCGCTGGCAAAAATTACCATTCTTCGGGCAATAAACTTCGGATCTTCACCAGCGCTGACCATGCGAGCTAAGTAATAGAGAGCGGCGTCGGTATTACTAGCGCGCATGCTTTTTATAAATGCACTAATGGTGTCGTAGTGTTCTTCACCTTTTTTGTCGTAGTTAAGATGTGCGGATTGGAGTGATTCTTTAAGATTTTTTGGAGTGATTTTTTCATAAATACTGAAGGTTTGATCGAGCAAATTAAGTAGTTTGCGTGCGTCGCCGTTACTGTATCTTATGAGCCAGTCAGCGGACTCTTCACTAATTTCAATGTTGCCAAGATATGCTTGGGCATTTTTGAGCAAGATTTGTAGATCTTCCGCTTCATGAGATTTAAGTACAAAGACTTTGCACCGTGATAGCAAAGCTGAATTAACTTCAAAGCTAGGATTTTCAGTGGTGGCTCCAATCAAAATTAACACGCCGTTTTCTACAAATGGCAACAGGTAGTCTTGTTGTGCTTTATTAAAGCGATGGATTTCATCAAGAAATAAAATTGGTGCGTCATATGTTTCGCCAAGTTTTTTTTGTGCTTCAGACTGTTGAACAATTTTTCTAATATCGTCTTTTTTGGCTGAAACAGCACTGAGTTCATAGATTTCACGGTTATGCGCATGGGCAATAATTTTTGCTAAGGTTGTCTTCCCTACTCCAGGTGGTCCCCAAAAGAGCATAGAAAAAATATGTCCTTTTTCGAGTGCTACTCTCAAGGGTTTGCCTTCGGCCACTAAATGAGCTTGGCCAATAAAGGAGTCTAATGAGGTTGGGCGAAGGAGTGCTGCAAGATTGGGCATAACCCTAATGTAACCCAAATGTGTGGCGGAATGCAAGCGGCTCTTTTTGGGTTTTTATTGGTGCAAAACGTTATAGAAATGTTCTTTAATTCGTTCAAAGACTTCAATTTCAGCCATACCTTGTTTAGGTTGCCCGTAATAGACAAAACAGCCTAGTGGAACAAGGAGTACGGCCGCAACTGCAAGGAGATCTTCTTCACCATTAATTTTTATATATGCGGGTGTTTTAGCTTCTAGAGCTTGGGCAAGTGCAGATGAAGATTCGGCAGTAAGTGTTCCCGCAGGATTATTTTTTGTAGCTGTAACTTTTAATTTTGAAATCAGTTCAGACGGATACAGTTCTCGTTCGCAGTAGCCATCAAAAATGCCGACAGCATGTTCAGAATGATTCACTAAGAAGTTTTCAAGAGTAGTATCTCCAACAACAACTTTTTTACTTGGTTTTGTAGCAGGTTCCACAACGATTTTACCCTGCAGTTTTGCAAATTCTTGTCGTTGCTTTGGAGTGAGGATAATATCGTTTTTAAGAATGTTAGCATAGACTCTGCCCGAGCGTGAAATTTCGCCAGCTCTAATACGAGCCGCATGAATTGGTTTGCCATCCTCAGCAGGAACTAAGTCTATGACGTGGACAGGTAATTTTTTTAGTTTGAGTTGGTCTCTAATTACAGCAATTTTATCTGCACCTTTTTCGGTTTCTGTAGTTACAAACAGTGCATCCATTTTTACATCAGGATCGATTGTTGATCCGTAGACATCGTTGAGTTCGATCATTTCAACTGTGTACCCTTGCGTACGACAATAATGTGCAACACTTTTAAAGCGTTTTTTTAGAGGTTCAATCATGAGAGGATATGGTTTATTGTGGGTAAGCTTTTTTGTGGCAACTCCAATGAGTAATCTTTGGCCCATATTTGCTGCTGCGTCAATAAAAGCTTTGTGGCCGTCGTGAAAATGGTCAAATGTTCCACCCAGAGCTACGGTAATGTATTTTTTTCGATTATTTTTCATCATGCTACCTTGTATTGTACCTTGAAAAGGTCAAAAAAAAACTCCAGAGTGGGGATTGTAACTAGTATTCTGAGTGTTGGTTATAAAAATGTTACATTATTATTTTATGGCAACACATATTGAATAATAATTAGGTCCCATAGAGTGTGAAAATCTAACTATAATGATGCATATATGATATACTATTAGTTCTTTAACATACAAAAATTTCCCCCACTATATTTCTTTGGTTCCGACCGAGAAAACTGCGCAGAGGTATTATGTACTATGTACAATGAAGGTACGCCCAAAAAAATGACGCCAAATGACGCCTGGCATGCTTTTAGAGGTTGGGCATCATCTCACCTTGCCTATATGGAAGGTGAAAATATGGTTACATATACAGATTTGGGTTTCGAGCTTAAAGGTCCGAATGATATTTTTCAGATTGACCTCAAAAATAAGATCCAAGTTTTGTACTGGGCAATTCAGCTGAAGTCTGTGTTTGTGGCTGATATTGCAGTTCTTGACATTTCAAATTCTCATCGCAATATGCTTGAATATTCAATGGGAAAAAAGTTTCACAATCGTCGTGGTCCAATTATAATGGTCTTACGACGAGCATGAATCCATTTTGTGTGTTTTGCCCAGGCTTTCAGCCTGGGCAAAAGTATTATTTCTTCAGTGAATATACTCCATTTAACTCGCTAACCATGTCTTCTGATACCAAGTCTGATAGAACTGTATCAAAATAAGCAATTTTGCCTTGTATCATCGACTTCAGTACTGAGTATTCTAATACTTCGTTTTGGGTAAGATATCTAATAATCTCTCCCCTCACCTGTCTTGGAGACCCCTGAAAGCGTGATTGCATACTATGATGCTTACTCTTGCGACTAGGATTAGGCATAACCTTTTTTAGGTGGGTACCGTAGTCCATAAGAGCGGCATACCACTCTCGAGGATTTTTTGTATATATTGCTTCTGAAATCATTGGCAGCAATTCAAGATCATCAACATCAGTTCTGTCTGGAAAAAAGTGAAGTATATATACAGCTCTAATGTTTGTCTCAATAACCGTTTCTGGATTATTAAATGCGAACGTGCTTACAGCACTGGCGGTATAAGGACCAATTCCTGGTAATTTTTGGAGTTCTTCTGGAGTACTTGGAAACGAGCCTGAAAAATCAGAAACAATTTTTTGTGCTGTCTGCCAAACAAACTTAGCTCGTCGGTTATACCCAAGACCTTGCCACATTTGTAGGACATCTGATAAAGACGCAGTGGCCAGGACTTCAACAGTCGGAAACTTTTGCAGAAAGGCTAAATACTTGGGGATAACTCGGTCAACTTGTGTTTGTTGCAGCATCAACTCTGAGACGAGTATCTTGTATGGATCACTAGTTGTTCGCCATGGTAATTCATGGCGACCATATTTGGCATACCACTTCAAGATAAAATTTTGAAACTGTATAATTCGGGACCTTTTCACCCTCCAAGCATACCACATGATTTGAAATGTTTTTTTTGATTTAAATTGGCTCTAGTAGAGGCATTTTTTTAGATCTACTTTTTCTTTTTTAAACAATACACCTTCTTTGATTAGTTTTTTTCGCTGGATCTCTGCTCCACCAAAGGCATAGGATGGGGCAAGTTTCCCATCAGAAAAAACAACACGATGACAAGGATATGTATTACTATCTGGGTTTGTGTGGAGGATTTTGCCTACTAACCTTGGCGTAGGTAAAAGTAAATCTTTTGCGATGCGGCCATAGGTTGTTACTTTCCCCGTGGGTACAGTAGCGACGTATTCGAGAACTTCAAATCTATGGATTTCAGTTGCGGATGTTTTTTTCATTAGTTACTTACGAAGTTTGCCTAGTGCTCTGAGCCAACTTTTTTCTTGTTCATATTCTAGACCATCTGCAAGATCTTTTGTGTACTGTTCTGCATTTTCTATGGTCTCTACTGTAACTAGTCCTATGTATAAAAACATAGGCGTATTTGCAATTGTAAGTCTTGCATCTTCTTCATTCAACAACAGTTCCTCAGGATCTGGTTCAGTATTTGATATAATAGTTAATTAGGTATTAATTATGTAAACATCAAATCGAAAAAAATATGACAAGTTTGGATCAGACAGATGGTAGAGCCATAGGTGAAACAGGTGCCCTATTGGAAAAAAAAACTGCCACAAATAAAATTTCTCAAGTTGAGTTTGATGCCCCAAAATATCAACCAAAAATTTTGAAGCTTTCTGAAATGGCATTGTCAATTTCAGATTCAGACGGTGAGCATTATGTTAGTGAGGCGGGAAATAGTCATTATGGATTGCAAGAGATATTTGTTGTTGAGCAAACAACAGAAGGTGAAAAGATTGTATTAATCGAAGGTAAACGGGTTCAAAAAACTTTCCCTACTTGGGAGCTAACAGATACAGACCTTGTTAAATTGGGAAATTTTTTGGGATACATTCCAGTAACCAGTTTTTTTGCCAAATGGGAACCAGGTTTATATAGTGATCGAGATTTTGTTTCGGAGTTAAGTCAACATGAAGCAGATGTAAAAAGAAGGCTTTTCTATGTTGAAGTCTTAGTCAGAGCTGCTGGGACAAGTATTTTGCCTCTAGATTTTGATCAAGCAGTATGGGCACTAACTGCTCAACCAGAGAAAAAAAAGTACTCTCCAGAGGATTTATTTGAATCATACACTGAAGTTTTATTGAGAAAAATTGAATTTTCCGATGAAGATAATCATGAAGCAGTGAAGATAATAAAAGAAAGTGTGAAACGTTTAGAACTCTCAATTAAAAATGAAGAAGAGTTTATTGTTCAGTATTATTATGTATATGCAGCTTTGAAAATGATTGATTTCCAAGATATTGAACAAATAGTTGATTCATTAAGATATTTCCCATTTGTTGAAACTCTTATGAAGAAATTTGAAGATCAACCTGATGCTAGTTTTAGTGATAATTTGTTAGGGGCTTTAAGTAGGTTCTCAATAGAATTCCGCAAAGATTAGTTCTTTATTGGAAAGATTTTATGCATATACTTGATGAGCATAGTAGAGTGAAGCCAGGGGTGTTTATTTTGAAATAATTATTGGTATATGTCGGCCGTGTGGGAAGATGTTGGAACTTTTTTAAAGATTAATTCTAAAAAATCCGCAACAAATTTGAACAATGTTTAGATATATAGTGTTTTATACATTTCATATATAATCTTTGAATATGCAAGAAAATCATCCTCAAACCCAAGATAATAATGAAATCAAGACTGTTCAATCAGCTATGAATCTAACGTCAACAAATCCAATTCTATATATTCTTACAGGTTTTGGGGTTGCAGTAGTTGCATTTGGATTAGGATACATGGTCAGAGGATATTCAGTAGATGAATATATGGTTGCACAAGAAATCATAGCTCCAGAACCTATGACTCAAGAAGAAACTGTCAGTCCACTTGTAATGATGGAAGAACCAGCTGAAGCTAATTTACCATCAACAATTCTTGAAAGTGAAGATTTTGTGTATACAGATGAACAACTTGGTTTTTCACTAACATTGCCACCGAAATATTCAGTTATTGGAGCAGATATTATGGGTAATGATGATGACAAAAGTGTTTCAATTATGTTTTATTTACCAGTAAATAATCTAGCTGGTGAATCATCAAGAGAAGACCTTTTTATAATAACTAGATTTGCACCTGGGACTGATATTTCTCAGCATGGCCCTGGAGGACAAAAAATAACTACTACTAAAGATGGAAATGACTATTATTTCTATGCAAATCGTGCTATTGGACTGCATCCAGAGCAACCAGAATACGAAGTCTACTTTTCTTTGGGGGGAGATCAAGCCTTTGATCTAGTTAAGGATGGATTTAAATTACTTTAAGAATTTTATATGAATAACCAGATTATTTCATATTGTTTTGTTTGTAAAAATCTAGTAGAAATTGACGCAAATAATTTATCATTTTCTCAAGATATTGAAAGTAAAACTTTAAATGCAGGAGCTTTTCCAGCTAAATTTGATGTTGATAAAGGCATTTATTGTATAGATATTGAAGAAGTAGAAAATAAAAATGAGATACTAGAGGCAGTTAAATCTCTATTGCTGGGTTATGGTGTTGTTATTTTAGAAATTAACTAAATAAATATTTTATTTTGCAGGTTTGTATAAAAATGAATTTATATAGTACATGTCGGGGAAACAGGACTCCTCGCTCGCTTCGCTCACTGCGGGATGCTCGTACTGTAGGAGGCTTACGCAATTTATAACTCGCATAGCGACCCATAGGTTCAATCCTTTGCTTGCTCCAATACACAAAAAAACCCACCAAAAGGTGGATTTTTTCGTGTGTCGGGGAAACAGGACTCGAACCTGCGACCTCACGGTCCCAAACCGCGCACTCTAGCCATCTGAGCTATTCCCCGAATTGTTATGTAAAGAACAAGATCAAATTATACCGCACTAATGAGTATTATTCGAGATGGTCTTTTGTACTATGACTCATGGTTGGTATCTTTTCGTAAGATATCTATCAGAGGTCGAGCAGGAATCAAGGCAAGTTTTTGCCAAAAGGCTTCTTGTTTTTTTTCTTTGTCTCTTCTCTCTTTCCAATCATCAAGATCTTTTTGGGAGATCTCTTGATGAGTTTCTTTTTGAGTCATTGTGTGCCGCGGGTGGGAATCGAACCCACACGATATTGCTATCACGAGATTTTAAGTCTCGCGCGTCTACCAATTCCGCCACCACGGCTTGTTCACTTTAGAACACTCACGATTATATCACCACAATTATCTTACTTGAAGTACAAGGAGAAGTTCTTTAGAATGAAACTATGACTATGGATTCACGGCCTACGGCCGTACATACGATCGAAAATACTCCGCCTCCTCCTCAAGAGCAGGAACATCCATTTATGGTTGGTGAACAACTTGGTGTTCTAAAGATTAATAATCCAGGTAGTGTTTTTGATGGAATGGAGATTCCAATTCCAAGACAAAGACGAGAATTAAGTCGCAATGTGTCTGAAGCTTTGCTTTCTGAAATGCAGAATCCCGTACAACAACTCTTGCAGTTAGTGGAGAATGTAACCAATCAATCATTTGCACAAGGAGCTAAAACATATCAAGGTGAAAACAGAAAAATTCTCATACATAAGATACTTGAAAACTTGTCTGATTCTCCTAAGTATAGAAAGCTACTCGAAAAATTTGCTAGTGGGAGCAGTGAATTTTCAAAAATAGTTATAAATGCGACTGTGTATATGTTAAGTAATACCAATTACTTGAAGGCAATTATTGGATTTGTTGTTGATGGTTGGGATAGTTCAAGAGCACCTCGAAGAATTCAAGACTTTGAGGATGCTATGCGCGAGGCAAGTTGGCAGGTGCAACAAGAACGCGATCCTGGTTTTTACCAGCAAACGCAAGCAGGACACTTTTCAGTTCAAACAGTACTTAATCCAGCAGTGGCATATGATCTTTTTTCATTTTATCAACTCACACAGCAGACAGAAACAGTGGGCTTAGTGCCCACTGAATCATTTGAATCTGATCATCCAAAGCAAATCCGACCAGGACAAGATGAAGAAGAGTATAAAAAAGAACAACTCGCACATTTAGAAAGATTGGAGGCTGAAAAGGCTGCTCGAGATGCTGCTGCTGCGCGTCCACTTGCTCGTATAAAAAAGAAGCTGCAAGAGGCTGCTAATACATTTTCAGACCAGCAAAAGGAATTTCCTGAAGAGCCAGTGAGACAGGTTACATCTGAAGAATTTGAAGCAAAAGCTGCTGAGCGTCAACTTTTTGCAAATACCGAAAAACTTAATCGACTGGAAAAGGATTTTAGATCTGCAGTAGTGGGAGTAACCATTGCAAATAAGATTGAGCTAATGCGAGAAGCAGCAGAGTTTCTCGAAACAGATTACGGTGAAGAAAAAGCAACACTCACAAGATATGAGCGACTTACAAAAAAATTAAAAGCAAAGTTATCTGGTAGACATTTTAGTCCTGAGTCAGCCGAAGCATTTTTACGATTACAAGAAGTGTATAAGTTTGATCCAAATAGTGAGGCTGTTAACCGATTACTTGATCAAGAATTTGGTTTAGATCAGGCTGAGATTACTGCATTAAATAGCACCAGAAATGGACGTAAAGATCTTGAAAAATTAATCAGACGTGCTCGTGCAATAGTTACGCATGGTTTTACTAGAGATACCCAACATGGGATTGCTGAAGTTACTTTTGGTAAGGAACCAAGGCATTTTGTTATACTTGTTCATGGAGCACCTTACAAAATTGAATATTACAATAAGGATGGCTTTATAACTCAAGAATTGTTGATCAGAGCAGTACAAAATCTCGAATATACACATGCTGATCAAAGTAAAGATCCAGAAGTACTCAAACAGAGACAAGTCATAGCTTCAATCTGGACTGAGTTAAGTTACAATCCTAAAAAAAATGAAATAGTAACTGATCCTCTTTTGTTAGACCAATTTATCAAAAAGTTTTTGAGGTCTGATTTAAAAAATACATCACAAGTTACACTGCAAATTGCTGATTCAATCAGGGCATTAATAAGTGCAGACTTTTCTGTCTCTGTGGGGGCAGATGAAGTTCCAGCTTTTGGAGCTGACGATCAAGCTGGGGAAATGCTCTCGTTGGTATTTGGAGGACAGCACATTGATATTTCAGATAATATTGGGGCGTTTTGTCAGCAATTTCTTGACTCTGATGAGATGAATAATAAACGAACACTATCAAACATTGCAAATTTTTTTGAAAAAGATAGTTGGGCGACACAATTACTTATAAAGATTAATTCACAATTTGATCATGGTTTGACTGATGGACGGGAAGCTCAAGAGACTAATGCGGAATTATTACTGAGGTTATCTCAATATTTGGTAAGTGTGGGCAATGTTGCAGCAAGTAGAAAGATACTTCCAGAAGCACTACTCGCACAAAGTCTGAGTCTTGGTGTAATTGATGGTGAAATGGTGTTTGATGATGAAAAGGTTATTGCCGAGAATGTACACGAGTACAGTTATTCACTTCCGGACTTGCCCGAAGCCCTCGTTAACTCACCCAAAGCGTTAACTAAGGAGCTTGATAGAAGTGTCACTATTACTATGGAGAATGAGCTTAGAGATCGACTTGAAGCTATTGATAGCATGAGTCTTAGGGAACTTTTTGACGGGGCAGGTACAATGGTTGATCGATTTGTAAATGTAACTGTTGATGTTCAGATGAATGCTATTAGAGAACCTGCATGGCAAGAACACTTGCGCTTGAATCCAGATATTCCATCCAAGAGTCCCAGGAAAATACAAGTTATCAAAGATACATTTTATATAGATTTGGAGACTGGTCTTCGAGACACAGTTAAAATTTTTCTAAATGGGGATCATGAGCTCATGAAGGAAGTACAAGAAAAATTACAGCTCAAAAAATATGATTTCTCAGCTGCGGCTCGGCTGTACGGGGTTGCTGATGTTTCAAAAATTTCTGCTGTTGAATATAGTCGATTTATGGCAGATCGTACTACATTGGCAGGAGAAAGCGATACATTTAACATCCTTGCTCAATATGAACAAATTAATACTGTTGCACGAAAAGTAAAACGTAGGCTAACTGCAATTCAAAAACAAAAAAAAGAGGCTGAACATACAAGAGATACTATTAGTGATGTTCTTGATATCAAGACTGTTTATGATGAGACTTACGCACGACTTAATTCAACTGAAGAGCAAGATTTATTACAGTTGTTAGATGAAATGAATGCGGCCCTTAAGCAAATTAATTTGGTGCTGACTCGATGTCTTTATGATAAAGAATTGTTTGCTACCGATGCCTCTGGGTCAGTGAGAGAAAGTGATCCGATTATAGCTCAAGTCCACAACCTACAATTAAACAGAATTAGTTCGGTCACCGCAATTCATTATGCTCAACTTATGGCGGACATGATGAACATGATGAGTGATGATATGAGGCCTGCATTGCGTAGATTACCCACATCACGTAACATTGCTGAAATTCCTACGAGTAGGCTCGATTTTCACACTATGACTGGGTATGCAGAAACAATGTTAAGTATGCAAAGCTTTGCAGAGATTTGGGCTGACACAAATAAAGATAGAACGGATGGGAAAGCACAAGTGCTTGAAGCATTTAAGGATATAATTCAAGATTTTGTTGTAAATTATAGTATGCAGTTTCAAATAGGTGTTGATCAGGCACGAAAGCAAGTCAGTGATACGTCAGTATTATCTGCTGGTACTAACAGATTTACTCAGTGGTTACTGGAAGTTTCTTTGCAATACACGGGTCTCACCGGGGTACTGGCTCAACAGCGCACGGGCAATATGATTTCAGTGGTAGATTCAAATCCCGGTGTTGCTGGAGGGTATAGTTTACTGAGTCTGAGTGAAGGAGAGATGAGTGAAGCCGAGCATCTTACTGCGGTTTTAAATAGCAGCCATGGTCAAGATTCATTTCATACAGCTGGATCAAAAAATGTTGGTACTGCTATGGGAGTTACTCGAGTACACGATGGGGAAAATTCTCATTATGCCTTTAAAGGTCGTAAGGCTGTCACTGATCAGCATCTAGATCAAATTGCCATGGCCATGCTGGGAGTAGAACGAAATGTAGCACGAGAATTAGTTGAAGGTATAAAACCTGGGTATTACTTTAATCAGCTGACTGTGCCGCAGCGCCGAGAGGCTCTCCATACAGCTAAGAGTGAGCTGGTTGAACAAACTAAATCTATGTATTACTGGTACTTCTTTATTAACGTTATTACTAAAATGGATATGAATCAGGTGGGAACAAGGTATGATGAATGGGTGGTATCGGAAAGTTCACTCTCATTTATTAAATATGTTATGGAACAGGAACTGCCAAAGTATAACTTGAGTGAAGAGGCTATGGATTTCTATCAAAATGGTCCTAGATTGAACGCCTAGTTGCAGGTATAATTCGGGGTGTTAAGAGCGCGGGTATAGTACAACGGCTAGTATGACTGCCTTCCAAGCAGTAGATGGCGGTTCGATTCCGCTTACCCGCTCAGAAATGAAAATAGGCCGTCAGGCCTCTTTTTATTTCTGAATGGTGTAGATACGGAACTAATCTAGCGAGATGAATATCGAGCTAAGTTCTGACGGAGAGTGCGATAGCACCCGCCTAATGCATGTGAGCGAAGCGAGTCGTAGATTCCGCTTACCCGCTCAGAAAATAAAAAAGGCCGTGAGGCCTGTTTTTATTTTAGAAGTTCTAACACTTTTTCTTCTGGCAGCTCAATGTATTTTTCACCATCTAAGTCACCAATATCAAATGGTCCCATTTTTGTGCGAACAAGTTCAATAGTGTCGTATCCTACTCTCTCAGTCATACGGCGAATTTGTCTGTTTCTGCCTTCTGTAATGGTTATTTCAATCCAGGTTTGGTTTTCTTCATGTGACAAAACAGTAACCTCTGCTGGTTTTGTGTAGCCATCTTTGAGTTTGACGCCTCTTCTGAGGTGATCAAGCGCTAAATTGGTGGGTTTACTACTGAGAAGAACTTCATAGGTTTTTGCTATTTCGTATCTTGGGTGAGTAAGTGTGTGAGCTAGCTCTCCATTATTGGTAACTAGCATAAGGCCTTCACTCTCTTGGTCAAGTCGTCCAACTGGATAAACGCGTTCAGTTATTTTTGGTATGAGTTCAAGAACAGTTTTTCTGCCAACTTCATCTGAAGTAGTTGAAATATATCCCACTGGTTTATTTATCAGAAAATAACGATGTTTTTGAGGTGCTGAGATAGGTTTTCCGTCGATTGAAACTTTGTCTTTGTGAGGGTTTACGCGTTGACCAATTTTTGCAACAGAACCATTTACTGTTACGACTCCAGTTTCAATAAGAGCCTCGGATTTTCTTCGTGAAGCAATGCCAGCTCTAGCAAGGAAGAGTTGCAGCTTGATTGTTGATGTATTGCTCGTCATAATATGTTCCTGTTGTATGAAAAAAACACTTATTATCTCTGATCTTCACTTAAATAATAGCTTCGATAGAGAATTATCGCATTATATCGCGAATTTAGTCAGATCTGTTGACCAAGTTATAATCAATGGGGACTTTTGGGATCACTATATTTGTAGTTTTGATGAGTTTGTTGCATCTGAATGGAATCAGCTCTTTCCTATTCTTAGAGAAAAAAATGCCATATTTATATATGGTAATCATGATAAGGCTGCCTTTTCAGATGAACGTGTAACCTTCTTTAGTGCAAAGCAAGTTGTTGAATACACACTTCACTCGGGTGATAAACGTTTCATTATTGAGCATGGAAATCGAATCGCACCTGAAATGGATGATAAACATCCAACACTTGCAAATCTATTTGATAGATTTTATCCTCGATTTTATTTTTACATGATGAAGGATCTGTGGGCAACACGATTTATTCATAGAAAATTTATGTATCCAAAGCAAGAAAAACTTGATGTCATCTTACAGAGATATTTCTCTCGACTAGATGATGCCTCTGTAGATGGCTACATTTGTGGTCACTCACATATATTTGCTGCATCACCGACTTTTAAATATTATAATTCTGGTTACTTTTTTGCAGGTGAAGCGCACTATCTTATTATTGAAGATGGTACTATCTCAAGACATTCTGAGTTTTATTGGTAGAATACTTTCATGAAAACATGGCAAAAGCTAGCTGTCTCAAATGCAGCAATCAGACCTTTCAAGATACGAGAAACGGTACTGGATACTATTAGATCCTTTTTTAAAAAAGAGGGTTTTTTAGAAGTTGAAACTCCCCTTCTCTGTGAAAACCCAGGGACTGAGCCATATCTTGAGGTTTTTAAAACGACACTCAAAGCACAAAACTTTTCAGATAGACCTGGTTTTTTAGTTACGAGTCCTGAACTTTTTATGAAAAAATTGTTGGCTGCTGGAGTTGGTAGCTGTTTTCAAATTTGTAAAAGTTTTAGAAACGAAGAAGGTGTGAGTGCCTTTCATAATCATGAATTCACTATTTTAGAGTGGTACCATGTTGATGCAGATTATACTGACGTGATGACTGATTGTGAGAATTTGTTGCTACGAATTCTTAGAACAGTTTCAGGGGATGAGACTGCCATTATTTTAACATATCAAGGCAAGGAATATGATCTTTCCCCAGGATGGGAGAGAATTTCTGTTGCTGAAGCATTCAAAAAATATGCAAACGTGGACATTGATGAACTTCTCACTGAAGAGTCATTACTCAAAATTGGACAGGAAAAAGGATATTCAGTTACAGAAACAACTGACTGGGAGGAAATCTATAACCAAATTTTTCTTAATGAAATTGAACCAAATTTAGGTAAAGCAAAGCCAACTATTATTTATGAGTATCCTGCTTCTCAAGCAGCACTTTCAAAACGCAAAGAATCTGATCCACGATTTGCTGAGCGCTTTGAGTTCTATATAGGAGGATTAGAGTTGGGAAATGCATTTTCAGAATTAACCGACTCTGATGAACAACGAGCTAGAATGCAGGAAGACCTTGAGATGCGAAAAAAAATGGATAAGTATTCATACACCTTGGATGAAGACTTTTTTACAGCACTCAAAATGGGACTACCACGTACCGGTGGTATTGCTGTTGGTGTTGATAGATTAGTGATGCTTTTTGCAGATGTTGCATCTGTGCGTGAAACGCTTTTCTTTCCTATTAATGAAGTCTTTGATTTTTCTGTGACTGAATCTGATAAAAAATAAAACCAATGATATAATACTACTCTATGTCTATCGTCAAAGCCGGAAACATTCGAAAAGGGATGTACCTACTCCATAAAGATCAACCTTACTATGTCACTCATACTGATTTTATGAGTCCAGGAAAAGGCTCAGCATTCATGCGAGTAAAGTATCGTAATGTGATTACTGGTAATACTGAAGAATTTACCTATAAGTCAAGTGAATCTGTTGAAGAAGCTGAAATTCAAAGTACTCAAATGCAGTTCTTGTATGTTGATGGCAGTGACTCAGTTTTTATGGATAACAATACGTATGAGCAAGTTGAAATTCCAACTGTTATGCTTGAAGATAAGCAGGGACTTTTAACACCTGATATTCAAGTATATGTTATGTTTTACAATGGAAAAGCACTCGGTGTTTCACTCCCTCCAAAAGTTCGCCTTAAAGTTACCTATGCTGAAGAAGCTACAGCTGGAAATACACAAGGTCAAGCTCGAAAAATGGTTACACTTGAAACTGGACTAGAAATTTCAGCTCCAATCTTTGTAAAAGAAGGTGACACACTTGTTATCGACACCGATACAGTAAGTTACGTTTCTCGAGCTAACTAATTTTTCTTAGAAAAGTCCCAGAGTTTTTACAACAAAGACAATAAAGAAGGCTATGAGTGCAACGCCAATTTTCTTTGGTACCTGCTTGCCTTTATACATGAATAGCATCAGGCAAAAGAAAATAGTTATTATCAATAATGAATAGAGCTCCCAGGCTGAAATCGGTCCTTGATCGCCAAAGAGCAAAATAATTCCAGGAAATAGTGCTAGGTTAAACACGTTGCTTCCAACCAATGTTCCAATTACAACTTTATTTTCATGTTTGTGTGAAGCAATAACAGAGAGAATAAGTTCAGGTAATGAAGTCGAAATGGCTGTGAGAGTTAATCCAAGCACAGATGTTGCGTATCCTAAGATATGAGCAAGTCCATTTACAGCATTCACTGTAACCATACCGCCAACGGTTAAGCCTGCGGTAGTGGTAAGTAGGGTAATGATATAAAAGAGACGTGGGTGTTTTCTATTTTTTTTGTATAGATTCTGAAGTGCATCTAATAAGCGCTTATCTTCATGAAGTCTCCCCTGTTTTGCGGAAAAATATTGATACAAAAGTGAAATGCTTATTGTGAAGAAGAAGATTATCACTTTATTTTGGAGTGATATAGATGAAAGAAGTAAAATCACAAACAAAACAGTGATTGCCAAGAGCAAAACAGCATTCTTCTGTGATTTATTATTGCCAAGCTTAACGCCTCCAAAAAGTGTCGCTACTCCAAAGATAAGAGTAATATTTGCAATACTGCTACCAATCAAGTTAGCCATAGCTAAGTCTGCATCATGTTGATAGAGAGATACACCAGTAACGGTGAGCTCTGGCAAGTTTGTGCCGAGCGCAACAATTACAAGGGAAATAAACAATGGTGAAAATCGCCATTTTGCTGCTAGTTCTTGAATTACCTTAAGAAATGCTTGTGAAGATACAAGCATAATACTTAAACCAATGGCAAATGAGAACAATGTGGGCAGTAACACATGTTCAGTATAGCAACCTGAAGAGGTATTTGTCTACCGAGTGGAATAGAGTTGACATTTTATAAAAAATATCCTATAATTATTAATTAGCTTTTTAAAATGTTACTTTATTTTAGCATCAGCCTTTTTGGTTGATGAATCATGGAGAGACGATAATGGTCATCTTGGAATATGTATTTTATTTTGTTGTACTAGGTTGGAAGTCGATTACAGAGACGGCTGATTATTTAATTCAAGGTTGCATTGGTATTGTGGTTGGTATATGTGTACTAGCATCGCCAGCAGCAACACCATTTGTTGTAGTAACGGGGGTATTTGCGTATGGTGTTGGCATGCTTGCTTTCAGCTATACGAAGAAACTCGCCTTAAATTCTGATCCGGATCCCATAATGTATTATATAATTTGTGGATTTGCTACAGGTTACCTTTGGGGATACATTTTCTACTGGGTTGCATCATTGGCAACCACAGTTCCTAGCTAATTTATTTAACATTTTTTTGCTAACTGCTCGGTCATGTACCGGGCAGTTTTTTTTATAAAATTTCATTTAGCTCACGCTGAGGCATGCGAATTTTTTTAGGTGTCACAAAGAGTAATCCAAGAGAAATTATTGCTAAGCTAATTCCCAAGAGTGAAAAAGCACCTTTAATGCCAATAATTGATGCTAAGAATGTAGCAACAATGGGCCCAATCACATAGGCAAAACTGCTAGATGAACCTTGTAGACCAATCAATTCATTACCATCATCTTTCAGTCGACTTATGTAATCTTCAAAGGTGGCTTTCATTTCTGGTACAGCAATTCCCATAAAGAATGAAACCAGTAGTGTGACAACTAATATTACAACTACCGAATGAAGGAGCACATAAGTACCTAAAGCAACACCGGCCAAAGCGCTACAAATGAGTGCTGTTTTCTTTTTACCAATGGGAAGGGTTAATTTTGTTAGGAATAGGCCTACAAAGGTAGCTGGTAGAATGTAGGCTGTAAGCAAAAAGCTACCCAAACTGCTTTCCTGCGATAATGACTGCATTAGAAGGGCCCCAATTGTCCAAAAGCTGGCGTCAACACTAGAAACAATAAGCTGTAGTGCTAGTAGTGGCCAAACGCTTTTAAAGAGAATTTTCCATACTTTGAACTCCGAAATCCAAGACTTGTGAAGTTCTTTTTTTTGATTTCTATGTGAGTGTGGATTAATAAATACAATTCTAAAAAATAGAGTAAGAAAAAGTGCGATTCCCAAAAAAAATAACACGGCAGTGAACCCAAGCTCAAAACTACTTGAAAGTAGATGTACCGCAAGTAACGGCCCAAGTGCATATGCTCCAGAATGAAATGCCTGGAGTATTCCCCATGCTTTGGTATGTTCTGACAAATGGATGTAACTGTTCACAAACTGAAATGATGAAAACATGTTGAGTTCAAAATACACCCCCCATATTGCCATAGCCAGAAAGAGTGTCATTATATGCTGTGGAAAAAATAGAAATGTGGTTGGAAACAGTATGGCCGAAAGTAACGTAACTTTTAAGAAAAAAAAGTGAGATTTATTGGTAAATATTTTTGGAAATACTATGTCACAAATAATGCCGACAACAGATGAAAATGCAAAAATAAGCCCCATTATAAACGTGCTACTTACCTGTGCCTCAATGAAGATCGGACTGATGTAAGACATGATTGCATCGGCAAAAGAAATCAAGAAAGATATCACTGCAAAGGATAGCAATACAAGCCACTGTGGTTTTTTACCTCGAATGAAAAACATGTATACAGTATGCATCTTTTTTATCGAAAAGGGAAGCAAATATGAGCTTAATGAGTATGTTGAACACTGTAATTTCTATTTGATGCAATGTGAAAGAAATAACTCTCCGGCTTTTGGCCGGAGAGCGTGTTTATTTTGAAACAACAAAAGTGCCATCACTGGCTTGCCAGTGATGAGAGTAGATATCTGTGCACAACTCATTATTAAAGCGTGCATCAGATACAAAGTCTTGCATCATCCACCAATAATCGGTGGTGCATGGAAACTTCATTTTTTTATGATTCCCTGGTTGTTGGCCAAGTTCATCAAAAGTGCAATGACGGATATACCGCCGCATGCTTTTTTTGAACTGCCGAACAAGATTACCTTTGCCTGCATAGCCACGGTACACAGCTTTTTTGTAACTGTTACCGCTCCGACGCCCGGTTTTTTTTGCTACTTTCCCATCTTTTGCCATTTATTAATGTTCTCCAAATTACGGTTAGCAGTTATTTTTGAAAAAAACTGCCAATGATAATGGTAGATGAGTGTATTATATCGTGAAAAATCAAAAAGTAAAATACTATGAGATGTATATAGTTGAGTAAATAAGATTGAGCTTGTTGTGCTCTACTTAACTATTTATTCAGTAAATGCTGTAATCCAAGCAGTAATTTCACGATTGAATGCTCTTGGCATGGTATAAGCTGAAAGCATAAGGTATTGATCTGTACCTTTGTGATGAATGTAGAGATTATTACGATCCATTCGCAGATCAAGTTGATCGGCTAATTCTGGTTCCATTTCATAATCATCTTTAGCACCGTTATAGTCGAATGCTGCATCAAAGAGTGCTTTGAGTTCATTTTGACGAATGCCAGCTTGAATTTCAGCAGGGCTAGGAATATCATCTGGTGTTGGTTTTTTTCGTTCAGACATGTGCCTATTATACCACTCTGAAGCGTTTCAAGAGTTTTTCTTAAAGAAAGCAATAATTTTAGTTTTTTACTACACCCCACTGAGCATCTGAGTATTTAGGATTATTTTGTATGTTTTTTTCAATTAGGTTACCGATTACTTTCATATCGTCATCAGTCAGTGGCTTGAAACCATCGTAAAAACCTGTAGATCTGTCAGGTAACGAGACTGCTTCAGGAAGTGTTTGTGGGCCATTTGAAAAGACTCGACCGAAGATATGGATATGGAGTGTTGGTCGCTCATTTCGCTTAAACGCCCAATTTCCTAGGTCTTCCAGGTTTACCCATGCTACTTTTATCCCCTGCACGTTTAATCCTGCCATCATAGATTCCCTTACCACCATTTCTAGCCTGGCAAGTTCAATCATCTCGAGAGGTGTGAGGTCATTTATACAGCTAATTGTGTGGTCTTTTGGGAAAATACGTATGTGGCCACCTTCTTCTCGCGATACGAAAGGATGAGGTGATCTTTCTACGGTAAAAGATTTTGATGCAAAGATTAGGTTTGTTTGTTCAATTGTCATAGAGTTCTCTTCCATTTTTTTGTTTACTTTAACTCTCTCTCCCTACAGCCATATGTTCAGGTTAGAGGAATAAAAGTATTAATCCAGCTGTTACTCCTACTATTCCAATCATCTTTTTAGTCGTTAATTCGTCTTTAAAAAAGAAGGAAGACATGATTGTTAATAGTGAAATTGATGCGGCATTTGTGGCATTAACATAGCCAACATTTGGAGCCAAATTAAATCCAACTTGCATAAAGTAAGCATAGCTCGAGCCAAATAAGCCAATAAAAATGAGTGTTACGAGTTGTGTTTTATTAATGTGAAAAACTGGAATTTTCTTAACGAGTATTTCTCCGAGTATTAAGACAGTTACAACCAGCATTGATAAAATAAGCCGAGTAAGAATAGGCACACCCATATTGAGTAGATATTTTGAGCTTAGTGCCAGAAATCCCCAGCAAAAAAATGCACCCATCGTGTAAGGGAACCATACTGAATTTGAAGTAGCTTTATTTTTTTCTTTATCGATCGTAATGAAAGCTGAAAATAATACGATAGCTAGAATGGCAATTGCGGACTTAAATGTTAGTGGAGCAAAAAAAATGAATATCGAAGCTATTGCGGTAAAAACCACATAACTTTTTGAGATAATTAAACTATATCCCGGGTTTGGAGAATTCTCCATTCCTTTTAAGGAAAAAACATTTCCAAAATAACTAAAGAAAATACCTGAAACTAAAATGAGTATTAACTCGACTGGTGTAAGCGCATAACTAGTTGGGGTTTTAATCGTTACAGCTATGTACACAAGTACTGGTATTAGAAACATAGCCAAGTTATTTAGTTGTTGAGGAGTTTTGAGTGCATTGCTTTTTCGCACGCAAAGATACAGTGCAACCGAGCTGAAAAACATTAGTAGGCTGGCAATAATCCAATTCATATATATAGTATAGTTCAAGTGAAGAAATAATTTGGATTTAAACTTGAGTTGGTGATGTTCAGAGTAAAAAGATATGGGTGGCTAACCGGGTTCGAACCGGCGACCTTCGGTACCACAAACCGACGCTCTAACCAACTGAGCTATAGCCACCATGCATAGGTACAAAAAGTGCACCAATGTAAAATAAAGAACGAAGCATATTATAGCTTGAATTCAGAGTTTAGCCAAGTCACTAACAGGACCCTGGGCAATTATTTTTGATCTGATACAATCAGTTACCAAATGGGACTTTTTTTATTTTTAGTTTCACTCTTTTCAGCTGTTGGGTTTATGCTTACGTTGTTAGGATTTTGGGGCTGGTTGCCCAGCTTTTTTTTGTACCTACTCTTTAGTGTCTTTCTTGTTGTCCCAGTTAGTATTCTCTATCGTCTCTTTCTTTTTATTCCTCAATTATCAAAAAATGAGAGAGTATTTCTATTTGTTATACTTACTATTTGGTTTGGACATTTTATACAAGTCCTTGTGCCTGAAACAGGGTTTGATGCGCTCTGGTATCACTTGCCAGTAGTTGAACATATTTTATCTATTGGTAAAATTACGTATCTCCCTGAGTTATATCAAACCATGAATCCCCTCTTTGCGGATATGTATTTTTTAGTGGGCTACTTTGTTGCTGGATCAGTAGGCGCAAAGCTAGTTGCATATCTCTTTGGAATGATGTTGGCTGCAACTACCTATTTTGTAGCGCGTTTCTTTTTACGTAGAGATTTGTCATTACTTGTTGTAGCAACTGTATCACTCTTTCAGGTGGTGGCTTGGCAATCTAGTAGTTTTTATGTTGACGTGGCTAAAGCATTTTTTGAGCTAGCTGGTCTTCTAGCTATATTGAATGTTTCAAAGAAATCAACACGGTTTTTATTATTAGCAGCCCTGCTCTTTTCAGCAAGTTTAGCAACAAAAATGTTTTCACTGTTTTTAGTGCCACTTTTCTTGGGAATTCTTTGGAGCAGTTGGAAAGAAAGAAAGTTGAAAGTGAGTTTCTTTGTTGTTTTAGTTGTTGTTCTTTTTGTATGTGCGCTACCCTATTATCTAGGAGCATGGAGGTATACGGGTAATCCTGTATTTTCTTTAGTGGTTCCACTGGCTATCTTGGGTGAAATTGGTGGGTCTGGTTCAGTTGTGGGGTATGTGCTAAGAAGAATAAAGTTAAGCCCGTTACTATTTGTTACATTACTCTTTGCTAGAGATTATGTTCCGCCACTTACTCTTTTGGCAGTTATCCCAATAGCTAAACGGTTCAAAGATATTTCTCGTGATTATACATTAAAGTTACTTGGAGTATTTTCGTTTTATCAGCTTGGAATTTGGTGGTTTGTGCCACCATTTTCAACTAGGTATGCGTTGTCTGGGTTTATTACACTCTTTTTGCTTGGAGTAATCGTTGTTGATCGGTACTTTGTACATACAAAAAGGCAACGATTTGTGTTTATGGTTATGCTTTGCCTACAGATAGCAGTCTTGTCGATTCCCAGAGTTATTGTGGCCGGAAGGAGTCTAACCTATTTACTTACAGCACAAACTCAACGTGAGTATCTACAGCAGTTCTATGATGGAACGATTGACGATAAAATTAATGATTGGTACTATCCAAAAAAATAACGCACATGATGGTGCGTTTTTTTGTGCGCTCAGCGAGACTCGAACTCACGACCTACTGCTTAGAAGGCAGTTGCTCTATCCAACTGAGCTATGAGCGCACGTATTGGTTGTAGGGGTTTATTATACCACCGACTTTTGTGATTTAAACGTTTAAGCCGCAGGCAAAAGCCTGCGGCTTATTTCTCAGAGCAAAACTCTGGAGACAGGCTATTCTTTTTGTGCTGTTTTTTTAGCAGCAACCGTAGCTTTTTTGACAGCAGTTTTTGTTTTCTTCACTGTTTTTTTAGCTGTTTTTACTTGTTTTTTAACTTCCTTCTCTGCTTTTTTTGCAGAGCTTTTAATATCTTGGGTTGCTTTGGTAACGGCTTCCTTTGCCTTTTCTCTGTTTTCATCTTTTGAGAAGAAAACAGCTGCGGCTCCAGCAACTGCGCCAAGTGCGAGTGTAAAGAGACTGTTTGATTTTTTCCCCATAGTACCCCTTTCGGATATTTATTAGTTAATTTGTAAAATAGATAACGTATTGGTTAGTCCTGGTTTCTTCCAGAAAGTACCGTGTACAAGTAATACTGTTTCACCAACTTTAGCTATATTCAATTCTTTTATTCTATCCAAAAGTGCTTCAGAACTTTCTAATTTATCTTTACTTGAAAGCTCTACCATGTGAGCTTCAACGCCGTAAAGGAGAGAAAGCTTGCTGTAGGTTGAGACGCTACTGGTAAGGACGTGCACAGGCACATGAGGTCTAAATCTTGAAAGATTTCGAGCAGTCTGACCTGTTTCTGACAAACAGACAATCTTATCGATTTGGATATTATTACTTTGGAGCAAAGAAACTTCAAGTAGAGAGACAGCTGAGTGTGTGATGTATGCAGATGCATCAGAGTCTTCGGTAGCAATTGGCTGTGGATAGGCATGATCTTCATTGAAGGCTGCAATGCGTGCCTGAGTAGCAACTGCTTTTACAGGGTAATCGCCAATTGTAGTTTCTTCAGAAAGCATCACGGCATCGGTTCCGTCGTAAATAGCATTGGCAACGTCTGAAACTTCTGCTCTTGTTGGCCGTGGATTATTGACCATTGATTTGAGCATTTGTGTAGCTGTGATAACTGGTTTGCCAAGTTCACGACACTTCAAAATTATTGTCTTTTGCCAGAAAGCTAACTCTTCAAATGGAACTTCAACTGCTAAGTCACCTCGAGCCACCATGATTGCATCAGATGCAACGATAATTTCGTCGATGTTATCGATTGCTGATTGGTTCTCAATTTTTCCAACAATTCTACAATCTTCAAGTCCACGAGCATCGAGCTCATTTCGTAGGATTTTAATGTCTTGTTCGTTACGAACAAATGAAAGTGCAACAAAATCTACGTTCCCTTTTTTAATACCATCTAGCTGGACAAAGTCTGTAGGAATAAGTGAAGGTAGCTCAATTGTTACACCTGGAGTATTGAGCGTTTTTCTGTTTGAAACAGTAAAGCTGCCGAGTGCTGTGGCGTGTAAATCAATTCCTGAAATTTGAGAGACCACAAATTCACCAAGACCATCATCAATGAGAATGCGGTCGCCGGTTGAAAGCGTTTCAATTACTATTTGAGGAATAAAAGCTGATCGCTTGCCATTACCTTTTTCATTAGAAGTGAAGATCATATCTTCACCTTCTTTAATTTCAAAAGCTTCTCCATTTGGAATGGTGATGCGGATTTCTGGACCCTGAAGATCAAGAAGTACTCCAACTGGTGTATTAAGTTCTTTTGCAACTTTTTTTACACGTTCAATACGCTCCTGATGCCACTCTGGGGTGCCATGTTTAGTGTTAAAACGGGCAACGTTCATTCCTGCTCGGATGAGTTGTTCGATAACTTCTTCTGTTTCGGTTGCTGGGCCAATTGTGGCCACGATTTTGGTAGATTTTTGCATACGTCTTTCTATTATCTGCTTTTCTTACTATTACTTCAAGTATGTAATCTGGTTGCCTCTTGTCAGTCCTAAGTGTCTACGATACAGTGGTATTCTGAAAACAAAGAATCATGTTTACTTAAGTCAAGGAGACAAGGTGAAATTGTAACATATTTTAGGATAAATGAAAGGAACTATGACTGACGACACTCAGAAATTAGATGCACCAGAAGATACTACGGCACTTCCGGCAGCAGAAGAAGAAATGATGTTAGAAAGTGGTGATGACTTAGCAGCTGCTGCTCTTGCAAGCAGTGTTAGTGATGATTCAGACGATGAGACCATTGCATCCGATCAACTCGCTACCACACTTTCTTCTTTGCAAAATGTGATTGAGCGAAACGCGGATTTACTCACACAGCTTGGTTCAGATTTAAAGCTTAAACGAGAGAGTTTGAAGAATGTTTTTGATAACGATACCCAGCTTTCTGAAGCAACTCAACAACAACAAGAGGTTTCACAGCAAGTTAAGGAACGTAAGTCAAAACTTCTAACCAGTCCAGAAGTGACTCAACTTAAGACTCAAATTGGAGAATTAAATGAGCAAAAGAAAGAAATTGAAGAAGCACTCAGTAATCACTTACTTAATTACTACCAGCTTACGAACTCAATGAGTTTTGATACCAGTGATGGTGATCAATGGGAATTTGGGATTCGTGCAAAAGTTAAAGGTAGAAAGAAACAAGAGTAACTTAACTTTGTTTGAATGTAACTGAAAAGCGCCAGGCAATTTGCCTGGCGCTTTCCGTTTTACTTTAAAAAACATTTCAATAAGATTGAAACATGTATGTATTAACTCTTTCCTAATCTTTCACCGATTCTTTGAAGAACTAGAGGAGCAATATTTTTCATGCGTTTAAGAGCTCGAGAACGCTTGCGCAGTCTACGAACTTCAGTTTTCTTAATGGTACGTTTTAGTGATGGCTTCTGAAAATAGCGACGATCACGTGCTTTGGTTACGATGTCAGCTGCTGCTGTAGCCTTTTTAAACTTCTTAATGACGTCAAAAGTGCTATCGTTACCTTGTGCTTTTACGATAATTGGCATGTACTCTCACCTCCTCTCCAAAAAAATTACAAATAAGTACATAAGGCTAAGCCTTAGTGCTTCTCGGGTGAAAAGCAGACTGCTATTATAACCTATAGAATTGGAAATGTCAGTAGCGTTACTCGTTGATGAGTGTGGCGGCTTCTTCTTCGATTTTTTCGATGCTGGCTGCCTGGTCCCAGCCACCGGTAAGGTGTACGTGTATGTGATGTACTTGTTGTACTTTTTTACCTACGTTGAGAAACACTTTATAGTTTTCAGAAATGTTTAATTTTTTTGCAACTTTTCGAACGGTGGTAAGCAGCTGAGCATGAAATGCCTCGTCTTCCAAATCGACTTGTTCGAGTGTTTCATACTGCTTTTTAGGAATAATCAGTACATGAACAGGAGCCTTAGGGCTAATATCATTAATGGCAATGAAGTCTTCATCTTCATACTGAATTGTGGCAGGAATTTCACGATTAATTATTTTGGTAAAAATGGAAATGGAATCTGACATGTGCTCCTTCAGTTATTTTTTGCCGTAGGTGTCTATGATAAGTGCGGTGATTTCATCGAGGGTAAGTGGAGAGGCTTTTTGATCTTTATTTTTGATAGAACCGTTAAGTAACATCTTGCCACTTGAGTGTAAAAACCAATCACCGACTGTGTCACGAGCAGAAATTTTTTCAGATAGTGCAGATAAATCAATGTTAACGTCTGGCCGAGCTTTGATACGAATATTTCCTAATTTGGGATTTTTCTTTACTACCAGTACAAACCCTTGTTTTTGTGCAGACTTTATAGTGTCATCATTCCGGGTTTCGAGTGCTAGGCACTTGCCTTGTGGAAGATCAAATGGTTTTCCTTTTTCATTAATTATTTCATTTGCTTTCACTTGCTGAGTAATAGTTGCATATACGTAATCAAGACACTTCATTCCAAAGTGAAGTTGCGATTCATCGTCATGTGGATCGGAAAATTCGTTGCCTCTAATGAGTTCATGGATCATAAAACTATAGCGATAGGATTCTGCTTCTGGCCAGTATATTTCTCCAAAGTGATCGATTTCAGTTATGAATTTTACGATTATGTCGAGTGCTTGATCTTCTTCAAGTTCAGGATGGATTTGAATGAGGTGATCATGCACCAGAGAGGATGCACAAATGTCTGTGCTAGCACGTTCTTTTTGATGATGATCGAACTCGCCAAGACCAGTATCTACATGTCGTACATCTCGTTCATCAATTCCAAGCTGCTCTATCTCATATTCTTCGATTAGACTGCCTGGATTCACAAATGCAACTTTTGCATCTCCGAAATCTTGCGTATCAAATTTTTTTAGTAACCAAACTGAGCCGATTGCATCAAGGTCTGGAGCATGATGTGTGACAATTAATCTTCTTTTTTGCATTACCTGTAGTTTACCAGACATTTTACTATTGGTCAGACTAAGATAAAAGTTTGCCAAAGATATGCATTTGCTGGTAAATCAAAACCCACCACATTTGCCTTAGATAAATCTAGAAAAAATGTAGTGGGCATCCTCACCGGGATTAATTAGTACTATACCTTTTGTTCTAGAAATATGTAGTGTTAAAAAGTCACTATCTATGGGTGTATAACATCAATACCAGGCTAACTTAAAATTTCTATATGGGTTATATTAATACGCATTATATACATAATATTTACCGCAATTTTTTAAGTAATTGCCGAATGTGCACCCCACTATAGTTTTGAAATTCGTTTAATTATAAAGAGTGCAATTTTCCACAAAAGTTTAAATGGTAACGTAATGAGTGTCCATGCAAGCGGCACGCGATCATCTTCTCCTCTTATCCATGTAGAAACCACCAGATATTTTTTTTCAGCTGGTAAATATGAAGCTACTACAAAATGGCGTCTTCCATTAATTGTTTTAATATATCGTTTCGATTGTTTTTGCTCAGATTTTACTGATTCAGGGTATGTAATAGTTTCCCATACTGAGTGATCAGCTATGCTGCGGAGCGCCATGCGCTCCGCAGCATGCTTTGTAAAGACAATATTTTTATATGTTCGTTGATGTGATGCCATAACAGAGTATTAATATGCCTGAGCAAACAACCAAGTGTGCGTTGCTGGTTTACCACAGTGTACACATGTTCCGTGTGCTTCTTCAACATCACCTTCGTGGTTCGTGAACGGTAAACATCGAGTAGTTGCTTTTGTTTCTTCTTTAATTGCTGTTTCACAGGCTGTATCTTCGCACCAAAATGCTTTAATGAAGCCGCGATTCTCTGTCATTATTTTCTTGAAATCATCAAAGGTTGAGGCTTCAAACGTAAGTGCCTCTTGCCGCTGCTTTGCAGCATCAAATAATGCTAACTGAATATCTTCAAGCAATTTTGGAATTGTTTGACCCAATGTGGCAATGTCCATTGATATTTTTTCATGATTATAGCGAACTGAAACAGAAACTTTTCCTGAAGCAAGTTCTCTGGCTCCTACCACTATCACGAGTGGAATACCTTCAAGCTCTGCATCATTTATTTTCCAGCCCATGGAGGTTGCAATTTCTGTGTTTGCTTCTGCACGGACTTCTTCCTGAATGAGAACATCGGTTATTGTTGCTACTGTATCGAGTGTTTCTTGATCTTTGGTTGCATTAACTACAAGTACCTGAGTAGGTGCAATTCTTGGTGGTAATACCAACCCTTCATCATCTCCATGTGTCATAATTAGCGCGCCAATAATTCGAGTTGAGAGTCCCCAGCTATTCTGCCAAACATACTGGAGAGTATCAGAAGAGTCTTGGAACGAAATATTAAAAGCTTTAGCTTTTGAAAAGTTTTGACCCAGATGATGACTTGTTCCAGATTGAAGGGCTTTTCCATCTGGCATGAGTGCTTCAATCGTTGTAGTTACAACTGCGCCAGCGAATTTTTCAGATTCACTTTTTCGTCCTTTTACAACAGGGATAGCTAGAAAATCTTCTGAAATTTTTCGATAACTTTCCAGTGCATCGTACATTGTTGTCAGTGCTTCAGCTTGGGTTGCATGGGCGCTGTGAGCTTCTTGCCATAAAAATTCTGTTGTTCTGAGGAAGAAGTTAGTTCGTTTTTCCCATCGCACAACATTATTCCACTGATTAATCTTAAGTGGTAAGTCACGATGTGATTGAATCCATTTACTGTACATGTGGTACATGATTGTTTCTGAAGTTGGTCGAACTACAAGTTTCTCAGTGAGTTCTTCACCTCCTGCGTGGGTAACTACAGCCAGTTCAGGGGCAAAGCCCTCGACATGGTCAGCTTCTTTTTCTAGAAATGACATTGGAATGAAAAGTGGAAAATAGGCATTTTTAACACGCATTGCAGATAACATTGGTTGATAACTCTGCTGGATATGTTCCCACAAACCATAGCCGTTGGGACGAATAACCATACATCCTTTAACTGGCGAGTAATCGGCAAGCTTTGCTTGCTGAATGACTTGTGTATACCATTTGCTCATGCTCTCCGATTTAGGAGTTAGATCTCGTTTAGCCATGATTCCTTTCAGTTTATTTTGGGTAAAAAAAAGACCCATGTAAACAACTACTTTGTGTTTACAAGGGCTCTCTTATGAGGGCGGTACCACCTTGTTTTTGATTATTTCTAATCAAATCTTGATGATTGCACTGGTATGCAATCGAGCACATGATTTCGGGTGCTTGCCGGATAAGTTAGCAGTTCTATCTAAATAGACAAAGGATCCTTATCGATTCTCGCTTGTTTGCGACCTCAAGTTAGGAGCTTAAGGTATACACAACCTGTGTATGAAATCTAGTAGATAGTATACTAAAAATTGACCTGATATACCAGTACTAACTTTATATCCAGGCTTTGAGTGCATTTGCAAAGAGTTCAGATGCATCAAGTATAGTGACTTTAGGAGGGAGATCTTTTTGGACAATAGTATTTGCTACAACGACACTATCTATGCTTTCGTGAGATAATTTTTCTCTAGCTCCCTGAGTTAAAACTGGATGTGTTGCTAGAAAGTGTACTTCTTTAGCACCCTTTTCTTTAAGAAGCTTGCTCGCTTCAAGAACAGTGCCACCAGAAAGTATTGAATCATCAAAGACTACAACAATCTTACCTTCAACAGATCCCCCTTGGAGAGATTGGGCGGTAACTTCACCCGTGCTTAGGTCTCGGTGTTTATCCACATTTACCAAATTAGTATGTAATTCGTTTGCAAACATATGTGCGCGTTTTAGGCCGCCAAAGTCTGGGCTAGCTACCACAATCTCATTTAGATCAAATGATTGACGGACGTACTCAGTGAAGAGTGAAATTGCAGAAAGATTTTGGGTTGGAATGGTGAAAAATCCTGGAACGCTACTATTATGTATATCAAGTAATGTTGCTCGTTTTACATAACTGTTTGAAACTAAGTTCGCGACTACTTTTGCTGCAATTGGTTCACCTAAGCGGAATGATTTATCCTGAAGTGAGTATCCCATCCAGGGAATGATCGCATGGATATGACGGGCACCCAATCGCTCTAAGGCGTCGGTGATAAGTAAGAACTCCATGATGTTTTCATCGGTTGGATCGGAAAATGACTGAACAAAGGCGATATTCTCCCCTTCGATCTTGTCTTTAATCCAGATGCGTTTTTCACCATTGGCAAATTTTGAAATCTCAATTGAGATTGTTTCAAGTCCAAGTCTGGTACTAAGATTTTTTGCAAAATCTGGGTTAGATGATCCTGAGATTAGTTTCATACTCCCTATTGTATCGTATTTTAGCCCTTATGTTCAGGCGCATCGATAAGTCCGCACTTTTTATACTTGAGTCCACTGCCACAAGGACAAGGATCATTGCGTTTTATTTTTACCTTTGAGACTCCAGGTTTAGGTCTACTCGTAGCTTTTGCAGAACCCAGAGCTGAGGCTAAGTCACCTAAAGATCCTTGTTTTGACTGAGGAGCTGTGCTTTTTTGTGATTGGTCTACATTTGAAACAGCCTGAGCAAGATTCGATGTAATGGCTTGCTTTTGAGCAACAGCTTGTTTCTGTGGAGATGACTCAACTTTTTGTTGCACTCCTCGCAATTGTACTCTAAAGAGTCTGTTTGCAATTGTGCTTTCGATTGACTGTACTAAGTCCGCAAACATTACAAAGCCTTCTTTTTTATACTCAGAAAGTACCGTCTTTTTATCACCGCGCAGCCAAATTCCTTCGCGAAGCGCATCCATGGCATCAAGATGATCCATCCACTTTTCATCAATTGTTGAAAGTGTTACCAGTCTTTCCAGAATAGAAAGCTGTTCAGCTCCGAGAGCTTTTTCCCTGGAATCGTATGCATCTGTTGAGATCTTTAGAAGCGTATCTTCAATATTGTTAGACGTAGTTAAAGATTTTGCTAGTTGTTGTTGTGAAGCATGGTCAAAAGGAATGAGTTTAGAAAACTCGTTTACTAACTCGTGATATTCTTCATCAACTCCTTCTGCTGGAGCATGCATTGCAGCAATACTTTTGACTTCATCCTCAATATATCCAACTATTTGGTCATGGAGGGATTCCTCAGTCTCAGATTCAGTAGAGGCTTGTTTAAGTAGACGACGACGTCGTTCGTAAATGATTTCGCGCTGTTTGTTCATGACGTCATCAAACTCAACTAATCGCTTACGTTGGTCAAAGAAGAATCCTTCAACTTTTACTTGAGCAGATTCGATTGATTTACTGACCATGCCATGTTCAATGGGTTGGTTTTCTTCGATTTTGAGCATGTCCATGACTTTAGCAATTTGTTCACCTCCAAAAATGCGCATAATGTCATCTTCTAGAGCAACATAAAATTGTGAGGCACCTGGATCACCCTGACGACCTGAACGACCTCTCAGCTGATTATCAATACGACGGGATTCATGTCGTTCGGTACCAAGAACGTACAAACCACCGAGATCTTTTACTTCTTGATGCTCTTTTTTCCATGTATCGAGATCTTTGACGTATTCAGAAAGTTTGTAGTTATTTGGGTTAACTGATGGAGGCACTTGCACTCCATATTTGTCTTGAATTTCTTTTCGTTCTTTTTGAGTTGGAATGTCTTTAGAGCGAGTTTTTTTTCGATACTCTTTTAATTCTGGAGCCGTGCCACCTAGTACAATGTCAACACCACGACCAGCAATGTTTGTAGCAACGGTTATAGCACCTTTTTTACCTGCGTCAGAAATAATGAATGCTTCTTTTTCGTGATTTTTAGCATTAAGAACCTGATGTGGAACATTTTTTCGCTTTAGGAAGTTTGAAATTATTTGGTTGTGTTCAATGGATTTGGTACCAATCAAAATTGGTTGGCCAGTTGCATGAATTCGGGCAACCTCATTACTAATTGCTGAATACTTAGCAGCAGTGGTTTTATAAATGATGTCACTTTTATCGTTGCGAACAACAGGTTTATTTGTTGGGACCACCAGGACTTCAGCAGCATAAATCTTCATGAATTCTTCAGACTCAGTTTGTGCAGTACCAGTCATACCACTCAGTTTTTCGTAGAGACGAAAATAATTTTGAATTGAAATAGTTGCTAAGGTACGTGATTCACTCTGAATATTGACACCTTCTTTAGCTTCAATTGCTTGATGGAGACCATCTGAGTAACGGCGACCATACATTAAACGACCTGTATGTTCATCAACAATAACAACTTCTCCTTCACGGACAATGTAGTCTTTGTCCCGCTGAAAAATAGTTTTTGCCTTAAGAGCGGACTCCAGCTGATGAATGGTATCAAAACTTTCTTCATACAGATTTGAAACACCAAGTTTAGCTTCAATTCGTTTAACACCCAAATCTGTTAAGGTTACAGAACGGGCTTTTTCATCAATATTGTAGTCAACATCTCTGCTCAAAATGGTAACCATTTTTGCATATTCAAAATATTGTTTAGTAGGAGTTGAGTCTGGTGCTGAGATAATCAGAGGAGTTCTGGCTTCATCAATCAAAATAGAGTCAGCTTCGTCCACAATGGTGTAGTGGTGCGCGTTGTCGAAACGTTGGACCATTTGGGCTTCTTGTTGCACCATGTTGTCTCGAAGATAGTCGAAACCAAACTCATTATTTGTACCATACGTAATGTCTGCGGCATATGCTTCACGGCGACTAATATCTTGGAAGTGCTCTAGACGTTCATCACCACGTTCTTCACTATCGATTTCAGGATTATAGAGCCGAGAGTGATCATGCACGATAACAGCTGATGAGAGGCCTAAGAAGGTATAAACTGGTCCCATCCAACCAATTCCAAGTTCAGCCAAGTAGTCATTTACTGTAATGAGGTGGGCGCCTTTGCCTAGAAGCGCATTAAGATACAAAGGAGCGGTAACGGTTAACGTTTTACCTTCACCTGTACGCTGTTCAGTGATCATGCCTTTGTGCAGAGCAATACCAGCAATGAGCTGAACGTCGTAGTGGCGCATTCCAAGTACACGTCGTGAAGTCTCACGTACCGTTGCAAACGCTTCTGGAAGGAGTGCATCAAGAATATCAGCATCGGATGTCCCCCTTGAGGTTTCTTCAGCGATTCTCTTTTTGAATTCTTGTGTTTTTTTTGCAAGTTGAGCATCAGTTAATTTAAGAAACTCTGGCTCGAGTGCATTAATTGCATCGACAATGCCTTGAAAAGAATTAAGATTCTTTTTGTTATCGTCGAACATGTTGGAAAGGAATTTAAGCATACGACTCTTTTCTGTGTTTTTTTGAGCTTACTTGAAGGGTCATTATACCCCACTCTGCCGTGATGTTATAGCAGAAAGTCGAGTTAAAATGAAGGCTGAATTGTGATTTTCTGTCTTTTTAGAGCGACTGAGTTATAGCTCAGCCGCTCTATTTTTGGACGCTTTTCTTTATTTTTTGAGCGTAATTATTTCAGTACCAACAAAATCTTGTAATACTTCAGGCACAATAATACTTCCATCTGCCTGCTGATAGTTTTCGATAACAGCAGCGAGTAAGCGAGGTGTTGCTGCCATTGTATTATTAAGTGTGAAGACATGTTTTGTAGTACCGTCTTTAGCCTGATACTTTATGCCCAGTCTTCTAGACTGAAAGTCATTAAAGTAACTGGCTGAATGTGTTTCTCGATATTTATTTTGGCCTGGGAACCAAGTTTCAATGTCATACTTTTTGCGCTGTCCTGCACCCATATCGCCTGTGCACATTAAGAGTACTTGGTAAGGTAAACCGAGGTCGTGCAAGAGTTGTTCTGCATAACCAGTCATTTTTTCGTGCCACTTCTGTGTTTCATCTTCATCAGCAATAGTGTAGACGACTTGTTCCACTTTATTAAATTGATGGACCCGGATTATCCCTTGGGTGTCTTTCCCATGGGTGCCCACTTCTCTTCTAAAGCATGGTGAAATGCCGACCATTTTGACAGGTAAATCTGCTTCACTCAGTGTTTCACCCATGTGATATGCAGTGAGTGCGACCTCTGCAGTTCCTGCTAAAATTTGACCATCTTGGGTTTTGTAGTGATCTTCTTTTCCCCAGGGAAAATATCCAGTTCCTTCCATGGCTTCTTTGTTTACCAAAATTGGTGCAGACATGGCTGTGAAGCCTTCATTGCGTAAGAGTTTTAGAGAATAGTTGAGAATGGCTTGTTCAAGCAAGAGCCCTTCATTTTTTAAGAAATAAGATCTAAATCCACCAATGCGGACAGCTCTGACTGTGTCGACTAAGTCAAGTGCTTCCATGAGTTCATGGTGTTGTTTTGGCTCAAAATCAAGTTTTGGAAGTTCTCCAACAGTTCTAACAACTACATTACCTTCTTCATCTTTTCCAATGGGAACTTCATCAGCAGGCACATTTGGCACACTGTACATAAGTGTGGTAAATGCTTCTTCTGCAAGTTTAAGTTCTGGTTCGATGCCTTGGAGTTCTGTTTTGATTTCTTTGCCGTTGGCGATAAGTTCTGCAGAAGGTTTGCCGTTTGCTTGAACTTCTTTCTTTACGGCGTCAGCATTCTGATTGGCTGTTTGACGAAGGTTATCGACTTCGTATTGTAGTTTACGGCGTTTTTCGTCGACAGCTAGAAGTTCGTCAATGATAGAACTTTCAAGTTGCTTATTTTTACAGGCATTTTTTACTACTTCTGGGTTATCGCGAATGAACTGAATGTCCAACATAGCACCCTTTCTGCACGTTTGTGCAAAATAATTTATAGTGTGCTTGGCTTTTGGGAAAAAGGTACAAAAAAACTCTTACCCATCGACACAAGCGATGTAAGTAAGAGGGTTCTAAGATGACTAGAACGGTGCCACCTCTCCGTACTCATTCCTGCTGTAACGGGCTTACCCGGCTTGGTTGTTACCCCAAGCAGCATCGATAGCTGCTAACTATCTCAAGTGCTGTTGTTGTTTTAACTGATGGTAGTATAGCAGAAAGCTTTTTTTTTTGAAGTGACGTGTGTGTTTAGCATGTATTACTAAACTATGTGTACACTTCTTTTGCCGTTAGGATTTCTGTGTCGGGGATCATCAAATAGTAATTTTCGGGCAGCGTCTAATGCAACTTCTTGTTCGATTGTTCGATTTAATCCTGTAGATTGGTTTTCTTGTGCACTAACTTCAAAACTATTTGTAGCCACTTCTTCGCCTGCGGCTTGATTATCTTTTCGTTGTTTTTCAGCCGCTTCTTTTTTTTCTTGTTCTATCCGGTCTTCTTCATCTTGGATAGCTCGCCATTCAGCAAGAGCGGTATTGGCATCTGGGTCAAGTACTTCACCTAAGTCGTTTTCAATTCGTGCTTCTTCATTGAGGTCTCTTGCGTACTCTGCTTCACCGGTAAAAGCATCTCGCATTGCTTCTTGAAGAATAAATGCTTGAGTTCTGCTTCTATTCTCAGCAGTTCTTTGTGTTGCTTTTCTTTTTTCCCGATGAACTCGTTCACTTTCACGTTGAGGTGCTGATTTCTCGCGTGGTTTTGCTTTTTGAAGTAAATCAGGTCGCTTAAAAAAATGTCTCTCTTCTAATGGCATAGTATAAGAATAGCACCCATCTGGGGTGCTATTCTAGAGTTACTTTTATATTTTAAAAACAATTAGTCGTTTTTTGAAAAGACAGAAATCAAAAACTCAAAGTGCTCATCAGCAGTTTTACCAATAAGTTGCAAACCCTCTTCAATATCTTCTCTACTTACATTGGCAGCAAACGCTTTAGTTTTAAGTTTTTTCTTGATTGATTTTGATTTCATACCCTCAAGACCAGTTGGGCGAAGTAGTGAAACGGCATTAATGAAACCAGAAATTTCGTCACAGGCAAAGAGGTAGCGGTCCAATGTTGTGATTGGATCACGTCCAGTTCTAGATGGAGCATGTGCCGCAATAGCATCAAGCATGGCTTGTGGGTACGCTGTTAAGATTTCATTGATGGCTTTATTTGGATGTTCGTCGGGGTACATTTCCCAGTCTAGATCGTGGAGCAAACCAGTTTGGTACCAGAGTTCTTCATCCTCACCAAGTTCTTTTGCGTAAGCAGTCATAGCTTGAGCGACCATGCGTGAGTGGTTGCGTAGTGCTTCATCTGAAATATACTTTTCCAAAAGTGCTGTTGCAGCTTCTCTAGAGGGCATTTCTACAGAATCTGCTTTTTTCTCTGTTGAAGCATTTTTACCTGTGATATGCAGTGGAACAAGTGGGCGTAGCGTTGGAAAGGCAATCACCTCTTTAATACTCCAAGTGTTAGTAAGGAACATGACTAAACGGTCAATTCCCATTCCAATTCCACCAAGTGGTGGCATACCATGTTCCATAGCTTCAAGGAAGTCTTCATCAAGTGGATGAGCCTCGGTGTCACCATGAAGCATATTTGCTTGTTCATTTTCCCAGATGTTTCGTTGATCGACTGCGTCGACAATCTCACTCCAACCATCGGCAAGCTCTTTCCCTCCTATATAGGCTTCAAAGCGTTCTGCAAATTCTGGTTGGGTGCGATGTTGTTTTGCTAATGGAGAAATGTCACGTGGGTAGTCGACAATCCAAATTGGTGCGATTAAATGAGGAGTGACTAGTTCATCAAAGAGCTCAAATAATGCTTTACCTCTGGTGAACTCGCTTTTTAGTTCAATTCTGTGGGTTTTCATGAGTGCTTTCACTTCTTCGTCTGAAAGAGAGTCAAAGTCGATATTTGCGTGTTGTTTAAGTGCTTCATCCATTCGTACTCGAGGCCAGTCACCAGCAATATCAATGATTTTTTCACCAACGGTAATCTCATGGTTACCGTAGAGTTTAAAGGTGAGGTGTTTAACCAGAGCTTCTGCTACATTCATCATGCGAGTGTAGTCTGCATAGGTCTCGTACCATTCGATCATAGTGAACTCAGGTTGATGGGTTTGATCAATACCCTCATTGCGGAAGTTGCGGGCAATCTCAAAGACTCTATCGTAACCACCTACAATTAGCCGTTTTAAGTAGAGTTCTGGAGCGATGCGTAGGTAGAAATCACTATCAAGTGCATCCATGTGAGTGGTAAATGGAGTTGCATTTGTGCCGCCATATAAAGGTTGTAAGATTGGCGTTTCAACTTCAATAAAATCATGTTGATCTTGAAGAAACCGACGGATCTCTTTTTCAATTAACCAGCGAGCATCAAGAATTCTTTTTGTGTCTGGATTAATGAGCATGTCGACGTATCGTTTTCTAAAACGAACTTCTTTATTATCTGCTGCATTAAAGGCTGTTGGAATTGGTCGAAGTGCTTTAGAAAGCATCTGAAACTCAGTTGCTAAGATGGTTAGTTCTCCAGTTTTTGTGGTCATTACGGTACCAGACACTCCTAGATAATCACCTCGGTCGACTAATGTTTTTAGCCACTCGAATGCTTTGGAATCAACTTCAGCTTCTCGTACCATTACTTGGATATTGGTTGTAGAGTCTTGTAGATCAAGAAACACAACTTTTCCATGTGCTCTGATGGACATGATGCGACCAGCAGTTTGAACTGATTGATCCATCATTTCTCGAACTTGAGCAATAGTAAACTTCTTATCAAAGAAATGAGGATGCACAGTAATACCTTGTGCTTCTAATTGAGCTCTTTTATCTTTTTTTGCTTGAATTGTTTCGTCCATTCGCGACATGCCGGCGGTCCTTTTTGTGCTTTGTACTGCTTTATTTTGATTAATTTGTGCGTCTTGATTATACATTATTTGCTATCTTTCCTCTTGGCTAATTTTTGTTGAGCTATCGGCGAGTTTGAGAATAAGCTCTTGCATACGTTCGAGTGCATATACACTAGTTTCTTCTCTGGTTGTATGTGCATGTTTGCTTCCATCCCCAAGGTTATATACATTCAGATTTGGCGACTGGTTAAAAATGTTTGCGTCTGAAACACCAAACGATTTTTTGTGAGTGGTGGTTGTATTCAGTGCTGAATCAATAATTTTTGTCATGGAATCTATTTCATCTTCTGTATGACTGTACCCAGGATTCTCAATCACGATTTCTGATATGATCTCACATGCATAAGGAGTATCTAGTAATGCTTGCAATGTACTCAGTCCGTTCTGAAAGGTGGCTAGATCAAAACTTCTTACTTCACCATGCATTATTATTTTTCCCATCACTGTATTTCGAGCATTTCCCCCAGATATCTTACCAATATTTATGAGCAAATCGTTTGATCGCAATTTTTTTATTTCAGTAGCTAAAGAAAGAAATGTAGGAAGTGCTGCGGTAGCTTTTTCTGGATAGCCAGCATGAGCTGATTTTCCTTGTATTTCAATGTCAAATCGTGCGTAGTAGGGAGATGCCGACATGATTGTTTCGATTGGTCCTGTGCCATCAAAAATGATTCCTGTTTTTGCTCTAAGAGCTGATGTATCATATCCCTTTGCGCCCTTGCACTCTTCTTCCTCAGAAACAGTAAAGACAATATCAAGAGGCCGCCATTTAATCTTTGAGTTTGTTGTTATGTGTTGAAGCGCTACAAGTATGGCAGCAACGGCACCTTTATCGTCGGCACCAAGAATAGTGTTGCCAGTACTGCGAATAATGCCATCTTTGAGTTCTGGAATAATTCCTCTACCTGGTTCTACAGTATCTAAATGGGCGCATAAGAAAAGTGCCTCACCTGTTCCATCTGTTTGGATTGTTACATTGCCATGTGAGTCAACATTTGCTTCGAGATCACAGTTCTGTTTTGAAAAACGGACTATTTCTTGAATCATCTCTTCCTCTTCGCCGGAGACACTATCAATTTGGACAAGATCCATAAAAAGTTCAGTTACTGATTGCATTAGTTCCTTTAAAACTAAAAACCCCGCTTGTATGCGGGTTTTTTACATTTTTTGTTAGTATTAGTACTTATTTGATTTCTACTATTGTGTATTCAATTTCCCCCGCTGGAGCTTGAAAGACTGCTTTATCGCCCTTCTTCTTACCAACTAGAGCTTCCCCTAATGGAGAGCCAACTGAAATTTTTCCTAAAACTGGATCCGCCTCAAACTCACCAACAACCTTAAGTTCTTTTTTCTCTTTTGAACCTTTTTTTGAAACTATTACAGTTGTGCCAATACCGATATTGCTTTTACTGCGTGTATTTTGAACAACTACAGAACGAGAAATGATAAGTTCAATTTCTTCGATACGAGTTTCAATAAATTCTTGCTCCTCTTTTGCGCTATGGTATTCGGCGTTCTCAGAAAGATCTCCATATTCGCGAGCTTTTGCAACGCGTTTGATAACGGCAACAAGTTTTTGCTCTTTTAGTTGGGTAAGTTCAGTCTGGAGTTCTTCTAGACCTTCTTTTGTAAGTTCGATTTTGTTTGTGTCGTTGTTTGACATAATGTTCCTAGTATACCGTGTCTTTTGTATGTGACAAGCAGATAATGTAATTTTTGTGTGAAAATAAGTGAAAATGGACTTATAGACCGCGCTTTTGAGCAACTTTGATTTCAAGCATTGCTCTCTTCAAAGACGCTTCAGCCATGATAAGTTCTCGACGATTTTCAGAAATTTTCATGGTCTCTTTAGCGGCAGAAATCGCTTCTTCAGCCTGAGCGACACTTATGTCACGTGCAAGAGTTGCACTGTCCACCATTACTATTACTTCATTGTTAGGATTAACCGTTAAGAACCCGTCAGATACCACAATTGAGTGTTCTCTCTCTCCCTCAAAGTATCTTAGCTCACCAGTCTTCAACTGAGTAAACAATGGGATATGACGAGCTAAGATAGTAATTTCGCCTTGAGTTGTGATCGCAGAAACTGACTCGACTTCAGTTTCGAGTAACTTTCTTTCTTGTGATACGACGGTTAACGTTAATTTTTGCATTTGGCTAGAGTGTCTTTGCCTTTTCGATTGCTTGATCGATAGTACCTACCATGTAGAAAGCTTGCTCTGGAAGTGCATCATGCTTTCCTTCGAGAATTTCTTTAAATCCGCGAACTGTTTCAGTGATTGGAACATATTCACCTGGAATATTGGTGAACTGTTCACCCACAAAGAATGGCTGAGAAAGGAATCTTTGAATTCTACGTGCACGAGCCACAATCTTTTTATCATCGTCGCTCAGTTCATCAATACCAAGGATTGCGATAATATCTTGTAATTCTTTGTAACGTTGAAGAACCTTTTGAACACCTCGAGCAACATCAAAATGTTCCTGGCCAACGATAGCTGGTTCAAGTACCTTTGAATACGAGTTAAGTGGATCAACAGCTGGGAACAGTGCCTGTTCTGCTAAACGACGATCCAATGAAATGGTTGAGTCGATGTGCGCAAAGGTTGTTGCAGGAGCTGGGTCTGTGTAGTCGTCAGCTGGTACGTAGATTGCTTGAATTGAAGTGATAGATCCGTCTTTTGTTGATGTAATACGTTCTTGTAGCGTAGCCATTTCAGTAGCGAGGTTTGGCTGGTATCCAACAGCTGATGGAATACGGCCCAACAGTGCAGATACTTCAGCACCAGCCTGGGTGAAACGGAAAATGTTGTCGATAAACAGAAGCACATCTTCATGTTTTTCATCACGGAAGTGTTCAGCCATTGTTAGTGCAGTCAAAGCAACACGAAGACGGTTTCCTGGTGGTTCATTCATCTGTCCAAAGCACATGACAGTACTTTCGAGCACACCTGATTCTTTCATTTCGTAGTACAGGTCATTTCCTTCACGGGTTCGCTCACCCACACCTGCAAAAACTGAGTGACCTTTGTGAACTTCAGCGATGTTACGGATAAGTTCTTGAATGATAACTGTTTTACCCACACCTGCTCCACCGAATGCACCAACTTTACCACCTTTTGCAAAAGGTGAGATTAAGTCGATAACTTTGATGCCTGTTTCGAGCATGGCTGGGGCAGTTTCAAGATCAATAAGTAAAGGCGCTGGTCTGTGAATTGGTTGTGTTTGGTATCCAGGAGCCAGAGGTTCACCTAAATCGATGACATCTCCAGTAACGTTGAAAACACGTCCTAGTGTAACGTCGCCAACTGGAACTGAGATTGGTGCGCCTGTATCGGAAATTTCAAGTCCTCTGCTGAGTCCATCGGTAGAAGCGAGACAAATACAACGAACTTCACTATCAGAAATTTGTTGTTCTACTTCAAAATAAATGTCTTCTTTACCTTCTCTAGTTAGGATGAGTGCAGTATAGATTGCTGGAAGTTTGTCCTTGAATTCTATATCAACAACTGGTCCAACAATTTGAGTGATGTTTCCGGTGTTTTTTATTTCGTTTTTCATACTATCCTTTTTGATTTTTGGTTTTCCTTATGAGTCTTGGGCTAATAATGCGGTTACCACATCAAGTAGTTCTGAGGTGATACTTGCTTGACGTGATTTATTGTATACGAGTCGAAGATCAGACATCAACTCTCCAGCGTTCTCACTTGCATTCTTCATACTCACCATGCGAGCACTGTGTTCACTGGCACGTGCTTCAAGAAATGCCTGATACACACTGTTTTCCAGATAATAAGGCAGCAAGTTATTTAAAATAGCATGTGCACTAGGCTCAAAGATGTATTCAGCTTCATTTAGTTTATCAACAAGAGCTTCATTTTCGGCCTGAATTTTTGGTAGAGGTAATACCTGTTGTACACATACTTTTTGGACCAAGGTACTTACAAAGTCCATGTAGATGAGCGAAACTGATCTAAATTCTTGATCAAGGAATCCTTCACGAATGAGTGTACTAATGGCAATGGTGTCAGAAGAAGATACTTGGTCTGGTAGCTCAATAAACTGAGCGTAGAGCTCAATGCCAGATATTCGAGCAAAACCAACTGATTTTTTACCAACAGCCACAACTTTCCCGTTGGGATGAGATTTAAGCCAACTTATTGTTTCTTTAAATAATGTTTGGTTTAAGCTTCCACAGAGACCTTTGTCAGTCGAGATGATCACGGCAATATCAACACCAGTATCGTGCTCGGTGAGCAGCGGGTGAACAGTTGTGCTTGAGGCCGCAGCGAGTGATTGAAGTGATGCGTTAAGGGCGTTGGTGTAAGGTCTAGTAGCTAAAGCGGCTGCTTGAGCACGACGCATTTTACTTGCAGAAACCATCTCCATTGCTTTTGTAATCTTAGAGATATTACCGGCAGTCTTAATTCGCTGAACGATTTGTCGTGTATTCGGCATACAAGTCCGTTACTACTCCTCTTCTGCTACTGGAACTAATTCGGTGTGAGTATCATTAAACACCTGAATGGCTGTCTTTAACTCTGCCTCGATTGCATCATTTAATTTTAATTCCTTAACAAGGTTTTCAAAAATTTGAGGATAAGAACTATGCATGTACTCTAAAAACTCTTTTTCCCACTTCTGCATGTCATCAATGGCTACTTTATCAAGATATCCTTTTACTGCTGAGTAGATTACAACGACTTGTTCTTCCATTTTTAAAGGAACATCCCAACCTTGTTTAAGGATCGCATTAACGTGTTCTCCTCTATCAAGAATAGATTTGGTTTTTTCATCCAAGTCAGAGCTAAATTGCGCAAATGCCTGAAGTTCTCTGAATTGAGCTAGATCAAGTTTCATAGTTCCAGCAACTTGCTTCATTGCTTTTCTTTGTGCAGATGAACCAACACGAGATACTGACAGACCCACATTAATAGCTGGCTTCATACCTGCGTTAAAAAGGTCAGACTCTAGATAGATTTGGCCATCAGTAATACTAATAACATTAGTAGGGATGTAGGCAGATACGTCGTTTGCTTGGGTTTCGATGATTGGAAGCGCTGTGACTGAGCCACCACCGTTCTTTTCATTCAAGCGACAAGCTCTTTCAAGCAGACGTGAGTGAAGATAAAAAACGTCACCAGGATATGCTTCGCGACCAGAAGGACGGCGGAGCAAGAGTGAAATTTCACGGTATGCTTGAGCGTGTTTGGTAAGATCGTCAAAAATAATAAGTACGTCTTCACCCTGTGCTAAAAAGAATTCTGCAATTGCTTGACCAGAATATGGTGCTAAAAATTGCTCAGCAGCTGTTGAAGAAGCTGTGGCTGAAACAATAGTTGTATATTCCATTGCCCCACGGTCTTCAAGCATTTTAATTGTTTGTGCAAGTGATGATCGTTTTTGGCCAATACAGACATAGACACACTTCACGTTTTGATCAGCTTGATTTAAGATAGTGCCAAGTGCTACAGCAGTTTTACCTGTTGAACGGTCTCCGATAATAAGTTCACGCTGTCCTCTACCAACTGGAATCATGGCATCAATCGCTTTTATACCAGTCTGAAGTGGTATAGATACTGATTGTCGTGGCATAATACCTGGCGCTTTTTGTTCGAGAAGCATATATTTTTGAACGGGAAAATCGCCTTTACCATCAACCGGTTGACCAAGAGCATCAACAACTCTACCTAAGATAGCGTCAGATGCACCAATGGAGAGAATACGGCCAGTTCTTTTTACTGTTTGGCCTGCAGATAGATGTGAAGCGTCTCCGAGTACAACAATACCTGTTTTTTCTTTTTCAAGGTTGAGTGTGAGTCCAAACTCGCCTGAACCTAAGTCAATAAGTTCTCCTGATTGAACATCATCGAGTCCAGTGACAGTAACAACTCCATCTCCAAAGGAGAGAACGGTTCCTACAGCCTCAGCTTCTGTGACTACATCTAGATTAGAAATAATCTTCGAAATTGATGTGCTAAATTCCTTTTGTGTATTCTTTTTCATGGATCTCTGCTTTCAATTCTTACAACTGACTCATAAGTTGAGACTTGAGCTTGGTTAGCTTTCCTGTGATGGTGCCATCATACTCGACTGAATTAATAGTGAGTTTAATACCACCAATAAGGGCTGGGTCAACAACTTTTTCGATAGTTACAGACGAAACTGCATGTTTCTGTTTTATAGCTGCGATAATGTCTTTTTCTTGAGCTGGGCTCAACTGGACAGCCGTGGAAACTGTAACGGTAAGTTCTGTACTTTTCATAGTATTTATAATGCCTTAATGATTTTCTTAAGTTCGCTGTCAATGAGTTGAGATGCTGCTTTTTTATCAAGAGCATCACCAATTACTTTTTCAGAAATCGAAAGAATTGATTCAGCCATATCTTTTTCAGCTTTCTTAAAAAGCATTGCTTTTTCGTTTTCCCATTGAGTTTTAAGTTCAGCAATTTCAACTTTTGCTTGAGCTTTTGCATCTGAGATTATTGTATCTCTGCGTTCTCCTGCTTCTGTTTGTGCATCCTTAATAACTTTGTTTCGCTCTTTTTTGAGCTCTGATTCTACTATTTTTTGTCGTTTCTCAATTTCACTGTAAGCTTTTTGTGCTTTGACGGCAGCTCTTTCTCCTTCGGCTATACGTTTCGATCTTTCATCAAAGATTTTAAGTACTGGCTTGTAGAGTAAGAAACTAACAGCACCAACAACTACAGAAAAGTTGATTATCTGAAAGAGAATCTGTGTAAGTTGTATATCCATACTATTTCCTTTTCGTGTTTCTGTTTCTAAAGTGTATTAAACAAACTTCAAGATAAGTGCTACAACCAAAGCGTAAATTGCGATAGCTTCAGCAAAAGCGATACCAAGAATCATGTTTGTTTGGATTTTTCCTGCTGCTTCTGGGTTTCTTCCAATAGCTTCAAGACCTTTTGAGACAAGCATACCGATTGCTAATGCTGGACCGATACTTCCTATTCCCATGACTAATGCAACTGCTAATTCTGTTGACATGTTTTCCTCCTCTAATTAATGTTGTTCATGGCTTTGGGTAGCCATATTAAAAAATACTAATGATAACATTGCGAATACGAGAGCTTGGATGAATCCAACAAAGATCTCGAGACCATAAAATGGCATTGGTGCGATAATTGGTAACAGTGCTGAAATAACTACCAAGAGAACTTCACCTGCAAAGATGTTTCCAAAGAGACGGAAGGCAAATGAAATGATTTTGGCAAATTCTGAAATAATTTCCAAGAATCCAACAAATGTCATAATTGGATTTGAGAAATTAATATATTTTTTAAAGTAACTCAAACCCAATGCCTGAACACCAAATACTTGAGTCATAAAGACTGAGACAATAGCGAGTGCAAGTGTTGTGTTGAGGTCGGCTGTTCCAGGACGAAGGAATGGTACAAATTTTGTTTTTGCTTCTCCGTGAGCTGATTCTTCCTTATATTCAGATTCAGCAGCAGGTTCTTGGTGTGCTTCTTCTATAGTTACTTCTTCGTTTGTGTCAACTAATTCTACCTCAGTGTGGGTAGTAGCATCTATCTCTACTGGTTCAGTAACCGCATATGTTTGTGTAACTAAACTACTAGCATGTTCTTCAATTTCAGTGGATTCAACTTCCTCTTGCAAGCCAATAGTTCCAACTCCAGGCAATAAACCAAGCCAGTTATTAAGCAAAATCCAAATGAGGAATGTACCGACAAATGGTAAAAAAAGACGGGTCTTTTTTAAGTCACCCGTTACGCCGTGTACTAAGTTGTGGAGAGATTCGATAATCCATTCAGCAAAATTCTGAAGGCCTCTCGGGTTTGATGTGTCCTTAAGTTTAAGGTTAACCATCAAAGCGAAAGCGATGATAAGTCCACTGACAATTAGACTTGTGAGCATTGAATTGGTGATAGAAATACCACCGATTGTGAGAAGTGTCTCAGCAGAAATTGAGATGTGTAGTCCTGCAGCCATGGTTTGATCTTTTCTATGTTTACTACTTAATTTCACAAAAAAAGAACAACAGACACATTATGTGTTTATTTGTATGTAATGTGTATGTCGGTCAGACAATTTGAATTATATCGTTCTTTTCGGGTAGAACAAGGGACAAAATCTACTCTGATAGCACTATTACAAAGTCATAGGCGCTTGCTGTGTCTTCTTGTTCTTTATTTTCTAAATCTAATTCAAATGTTAAATTTGTTGCTTTTTCGATGTATTCTTTCAGTCCAGGCATTTCTTCATCAACTAAAATAAAGTTGCCTTCTTCATACTCACCTTTAGCATTTGCCGCATCGACATCATCAAAGTCGGCGTCGGTTAAGTCTGTTTTGATAGTGCCTGCATACCCGGCTTTTGTTGTAGCATTTACGATGAGTACAGAGTATCCCGTTGTTGGGTCAAACTTAACAATTTCTTGTATTTCTGCTGATTCTGTAGCCTCTGGTTCCGGTGACTGAGTTTCAACAACAACTGGAGTAGCCTCATTTTGAGTATCCTGTTGGGTTACTTTTAGAAGTCCTAATCCAACTCCAACACCTACAGCAACAGTTGCGAAAAATACGGCGAGAGTTATGAAAACCATTTTCATCATAGTACCAACTCCAGAACTATTTTTTATAACATTTGATGTTTTTTTTGAATTTTTTGCTGTTTCCGATTTTGTAGTGTCGCCACCGTCTATTGAAAACTTGCGTAAATCAATTGAATCTGCATCGTAAAGTGAACTATCTGTTGAGAGTTCTTTTTCTTCAGCTGTTGTTTCTATTTCATCAGACATTTCTGTGTCCTCCTCTGGTTCAGTCACTTTAGAAGTACTTTTAGATTCTTCAACGTGGTTGGTATCAGGTTCTTTGGTTTCAAGCGTATCACTGTTACTATCTATTTTACTATTCTCATCTGATGTTTCCGGTTCCTCAGGTTTGACTTCTACTGAAGCTAGTTCATCTTTTGTATCTGTCTGGTTCTGTTCTTCAATGGATATATTAGATGTATCTACTGAGAGGTCTAAGTGTTTAATCTGACTCAGAGCTGCGGTTGTTGTGGCTGAGGCATCAGGAAGAGTTGGAGTAGGAAGAGTATCAGTTGTATTCGTATCTTTTGTTTCTACTTCTTCAGAATCCTCTTCTGTGTCTCTTTCCTGGGCTCCTTGTGTTAATGCTTCGATTGTTTTTTCGTCCTCAGCGGTTGCTTTTTCAATTTCAAATGAAGGTGCCAGATAATCTGGAATTGAGAGAGTCTTCATGCCAGACTCAATAATATATTTAATGTAAGATGGCATCTTTGCATCTTCTTCTTTAAATGATGCCAGCTGTTGTATAGGAAGTATCGATTTGAGTTTATCTGTTAATTCTTCTTCTACAATTGCGTTTGAAAGCAAGTAGATGGTTTGAATGCTTGGTTCTCCACCTTTGAGTGTTTTAATTGTCTCAATTATATTTGAAATTTCATCAAGCTCCGCAACAGTCGTTTGGTCAATACCAATGTAGTGAAGTGATGAATATAATTTACTACCGACTTGAAGAATACTAATACTTGGTTCAAGAGAGATGATAGATTTAGCACTCCAACTTAACGCAGTGACACCTTCAAAACTGACGTCATGATTTTTAGCGCTGACTCTAATTGGAGCTAAGAGACTTTTTTCAATCGCACTAATCTGCACTTTTGATTCGCCTTTGAACTGGTTGAGTACGAAAGTATTTACATAGTGAGAGTCTGTTGTTAATCCAAGTGATGGAAGCAATTTTTCTTTGAGATGTACTATTACAGCTTTTTCATCAGTTTCTTTTACAGAGACGATTGTGTCAGTAAAAAGAAAATCTGGAAGAATGAGTGATGTGAAGTTTTCTCCCTTAAATTTACTAAAGAGTTTATCTACATTTTCAGGCAAAAATTCTGTATCATCTAGAAATTCTCCATTTACTTGACGGAATGACTGCACGGCAAAGGTGAATTCTTTTTTTGTCGGAAGTAATTCTGCAAAGTAAGTGACGTCTGGAAGTATATAAAGTAGTTTATTGCTTGGCATGCTGTTGAAAATCCTTACACATAGTATCTATAATTTTCGTGTTAATTTCAAGTGTATTTATAGTATTCATTAAGATACATAGTTTATAGTGTTATATATGTGCTTTAAAATTCGCCTCTGTGCTCAAGAGACGCTGCTGTCTTGGTACTTTTCTATTCTTTGATTTTGAGATAAAATACTCCAGTTCTTATTAATGAAGAAAAGTGGGTCCGTAGCTCAGTCGGTTAGAGCGACAGCCTTTTAAGCTGTGCGTCCCGGGTTCGAGTCCCGGCGGACCCACCCAGCATTCCACCTCAGGTGGATTTTTTTGTAGCAATCAGGCTTAGTATACTTATTGCTTGTGAAGTGAGCATTTTTTCAAGTACATCTAGCGTTGCTCTGCTTTGTTCAACAACTGAGTCTTCAAGATTTATATACACATCGTGGTTTGCAATTCGTTGAATTGTAGTATAAAAATGTGTTGATTCCCCTATATATGTCGCAACTCTATCAAGAATACGAGCGAGAGTTTCTGCTTGAAGCAGGTATTTTGCAGCTTCCTGGGGCTTGTTTAGGGCATCATACATTGTTAGGTCTAAATGTACCTGTCGGGTGAAGCTTTCTAGTCTCTGTTCCAAATACACGGTTTCTGCTGAAAGAGTAATTATTTCTAGTGAGCTCTCAACAGTAAAGTCATGTTCAGATATTGATTCAGCTGATAGTAGCAAAAACAATAGATGTAAGTTTTTGAAGACTGTATTTCTAACGGTAACAACGTCTAAAGAATCTATCTTATTTTTTAAACCTTGTATATTAAGTGATCGTTCTTGTTCTTTTTGCATCGTGCGACATTGTAATACTCGACTACAGAGAAAGCAATGTCGCTTTGTAACAATTGCAGTGACGTGTACAATAGGGCACATCATGCCAGAATTACCAGAAGTTGAAACGGTAGTGCGTAGACTACAAGAAGTTTTGCCAGGAAAGCAATTGGCAAATCTAATTGTTCACAAGGAAAAATCCTTTGAAGGTACCGTTAAAGATTGTCTTGGTGGCACTATCACTGATATCTCAAGAAAAGCGAAGCTTATTAGAATTCATTTAAACAATGAAATGAGTTTTTTGGTTCATCTTAAGATGACAGGTCAATTGATTTATGTTGACGGAGAAACTCGGTTTGGTGGCGGGCACCCGACTGCAGATTGGGTTGAGTCACTTCCCAGTGGACACACGCGGATTACTTTTGATTTTGGTGATGGCTCATTTCTCTTCTTTAATGATCAACGTATTTTTGGCTGGGTTCGATTGCTAACTGCAACAGAAGTGCAACATGAGTTTTCTAAATATGCTCCTGATGTGATTGATGAAGTAATTTCAACACACTATCTTTGGCAGCACGTTCTGAAGACAAATAGAGTCATTAAATCTGTGTTATTAGATTCCAAAATTATGAGTGGATTAGGAAATATTTATGTATGTGATGCACTTAACTTGGCTCAAATAAGCCCGTATCGAAGAGCTACAACACTTTCATATTCAGAAACTGAACGATTACTTGATGCTTCAAAAGCTGTTTTGGAAAAAGGTATTACATTGGGTGGTGCTACTATTGAACATTTTCGACATGTGGATGGATTTTCTGGAGATTACCAAAAAGAGGTTCTTGTGTATGGTCGTGAAGGTGAAGCTTGTTTTAATTGTGGAGCAAAAATAATTAAAGAAAAAATTGCCGGCCGAGGAACCTATTTCTGTCCGGCTTGTCAAATATAACTGTTTTGTTAGAGCAGCGTTCAAAGTTCATCGAGTACTAATGCAACTGCGGCTTCAGCTGTAAGCTCATATTTCTTAAGCAGTTCTCTATCTGGTCCTGATTCTCCAAAGGTATCGAGCATTCCCATTCGATGCAGCGGTGGATGATGAGACAGTTCAGAAAGCACCTCAGCAATTGCAGATCCTAGTCCTCCAGTGATTTGGTGTTCTTCCATCGAGATAAGTAGTTTTTTTTGTTGTACTAACTCTAGAATCGAGAATCGATCGAACGGTTTAATCGTGTGCATATTCAGTACTTCGACACTAATAGAATACTTCTCAAGCAATTCAGCGGCTCTGAGTGCTTCAGAAACCATTGTTCCACAGGCAATTATAGCTACAGTGTTGCCTTGACGTAGTGTGGTTGCTCTACCAAGTTCAAAAGTCGCTGACTCAGTTGTGACAGCGTTAGTTGGAAATTTTCCAATACGAAGGTATGCTGGCCCGTGATGTTCAATGATTGCATGAGTTGCTTTTTTTGCTTCTTGGTAATCTGCCGGTACAACCACAATCATGTTTGGCAGCGTTCTCATAAGGGCAATGTCTTCTAGGGCTTGATGCGTTGCCCCGTCTGGTCCAGTAGATATCCCAGCATGCCCGCCGATAATTTTGACATTTGTTTTTGAATAACAGACTGAAGTCCTAATCGGACCCATCGCGTTTTGAGGGTTGAAGACTGCATAGCTACAGGCAACAGGAATTTTTCCAGCTAGCGCAAGACCCGCAGCAGCTCCAACCATATTTTCTTCGGCAACACCCATCTCGAAAAAACGATCTGGAAAAGTTTGGGCAAAAGCATCAAGCCGCATTGATTCTCTTAAGTCTGCAGTCAGAGCTACAACGGCTGAGTTTTTTGTTGCTGCTTCGACTAATGCTTCGCCGAAACCATCTCTAGTGGTTTTATTGTTTTCTTTTGCCATAGTTATGTGAGCTCTTCTAGAGCACGTTGTAATTCTGATTCTGTAGGTGGTTTACCATGCCAGGTAAAATCATTCTCAATAAAACTGACCCCTTTACCGGGTGTTGTATTGCATATAATTGCCGTAGGCTGATCAGATTCTTGGGCATCTGACACGGCATTCTCAATTGCTGAATATGAGTGCCCGTCAATAGTTATCGTATTCCAACCAAAGGCTCGAATTTTTTCATCGAGTGGGTTAATGGGAAGAACTTGGTCTGTGGTGCCCCCAATTTGAATGTTATTTCTGTCAATAAAAACAGTAATGTTTGATAATGAGTGACTACCTGCGTACATATATGCCTCCCATGTTTGGCCTTCTTGTTGCTCACCGTCGCTGAGTATGCAAAAGACATGATTCGTTTTTTTGTCTAATTGAAATGCCATTGCCAAACCAATTGCTTGGGATAGACCTTGTCCCAGTGGTCCAGAAGAAATTTCGATTCCAGGTAGTGAATGCAAATGTGGATGCCCTTGTAATCGTGAGTTTATATCACGGAGTGTTGCTAGTTCTGACAGAGGAAAGTATCCCCTTTCAGCCAACGTTGCATACAGCACAGGACAGATGTGACCTGCAGAAAGGAGCACATAGTCTCTTTCTGGCCAGCTGGGGTTATCAGCTTTTTGCTCTGCGAGTTTAAAATATAAACTTACAAACACCTCAACCATGCCAAGAGCTCCAGCGGTATGTCCACTGCCAGCTTCAGTCAACATAGTAAGAATTGACCGTCGAATTGATCGTGCATGGAGTGATAAATCTTCGTTTGATGGTGATGTTGTGATGCTGTTCATGGGCGGTATCTATATAGTGTACTGGCTTAATGAGGGGGCTGTAAAGATCAATGATACAATGCCAACATGCATGATCTGGATACGGTTCAATCTATTTTGGAAAACAAGGGCGGTTTGTTAGCTGTAGATAAGCCTAGTGGTGTTTCAAGTCATACATTAGTGAATTGGGCTAGAAAAGTGTTTGGAATACGAAAAGTAGGACATACTGGTACTCTGGATCCGTTAGCCTCGGGATTGCTGTTACTGCTAGTAGGTAGAAAATACACCAAACAACAGCCCAAATATTTAAAGCAAGATAAAAAATATTTAGTTACTGCTCAGCTTGGTATAACTACCGACACCTATGATGCGATGGGGAGACGTGTATCTGAAAAATTTTGGACAGAGATTGAAGATATTACTGAAAAAGCTATTAGTACTGCGCTTAATTCATTTCAAGGTGAATCTGAGCAAACAGTTCCAGCCTTCTCTGCAGTTAAAAGAAAAGGTAAAAAAATGTATGATCTTGCTCTATCGGGCGAACTTTCTACTGCAGATTTACCTAAAAGAACAATTACGATACTAGATATTACTCTCATTTCTGTATCTAAAGATAGTTCTGCCCAAGAATTTTTTGTGACTTTTTCTGTATCTTGCGGATCTGGTACGTATGTCAGATCATTGGTTCACGATGTAGGTCAACTCCTTGGTTGTGGAGCTATTGTGAAAGAATTGCGGAGGACTAGAATTGGTAGCACGCAGATTACTGATGCTACTGTTTGTCCTGTACTTCCAAAACAATATATTATTCACAAAAAATAAACCGTATATTCAGTATTTTTTCGAGATTTACGCTTGCACAGCACATCCTAAAAGTATTACACTGAAAACATGACTGAAAAACGGTCTACTTTGTGATGCGTTACTATGAATAATCAAAATGTATTTATGATTGGCTGGGAATATCCTCCCCACAACAGTGGTGGTTTGGGGGTTGCCTGCAAAGGCCTGACAGAAGCTCTTTCTCAAGATCAGACTACTATTCAGTTTGCTCTGCCCTATCACTTTTCGCAGGGTGTTGATCATATGAAAATTATTTCTTGTGTCGATCCAACCTGGGAAGAACGGCTGGGACAAAAAGTGTTGTATCCTCCCTTTGCGAGTTATAGTTCAGATGGTGTGATTAGAAGTTTCGTGACTGCTAAGGATAGTTTATCTCCAGAAAAGTTGAGATTGTTACCTCACTCTGAGCTTGAACAACGGGTGCAAGAGTATGCCCGTGTTATTGGTTCTCGCTCTGGATCAATTGAGAAGCATACTGATGTTATTCATGCGCACGATTGGATGTCTTTTCCAGCAGCACAGACACTCAAAAAGAAGACAGGAAAGCCTTTTATTGCTCATGTGCACAGCACTGAGTATGATCGCGCTGGATTAAATCAAGGTAATCACTTTATTTCACATATTGAACACGAAGGTATGACTCAAGCAGATAGAGTTATTGCGGTAAGTTATTACACCAAGAGTTTATTAGTCAATAAGTATGGTATAGATGCTCAAAAAATTGACGTAGCGCACAACGGAGCCTCTTCACCTGAGTCCCAACCTAATCCGGGGAATCATCACTTTGCACAGAAACGACCGGTCGTTGTGTTTATGGGTAGGCTTACTCTCCATAAAGGAGTGCAGTACTTTATACAACTTGCCCAGTCGGTGCTTGCTTCAATTCCTAATGCGTTGTTTATTGTTGCCGGTTCGGGTGATATGTATCATGAACTCTTATTAACCTCTGCAACGAGGCATCTATCTGCATCAGTTCTTTTTAGTGGTTTTGTTCGTAGCGAGCAACGCGATACACTTCTTGATCGAGCTGACGTGTTTGTGATGCCATCAATCTCTGAACCATTTGGTTTAGTTGCCGTTGAAGCAGCACAACGTCACACACCAGTTATAATTTCAAAAAATGCCGGGGTAAGTGAAGTGTTACATGGAGCAGTTGCACTAGATTTTTGGGATTTAGATAAGATGACAACCGCAATTAAAGAACTTATTTTGGATCCAAACCACTCGAGAAAAGTTGTGAGTAATCAACTCAACGACTTAGAGCACATTACTTGGGGTAATGCAGCTACAAAAGTAAAGCAGTCGTACTTACGAGCTATTCTTGGAAAGTAGTCCTCATGCCCAAAGTATGTTTTTATTTTCAGTTGCATCAACCGTACCGCTTAGCAGATATTAGTGTTTTTGATGTAGGTACTGGGACAGATTATTTTTCAGGTGTAGGGAAAAAGAACCAAGCGGACGATAATAAAGAAATCTTTTTAAAAGTGGCTGAAAAGTCATATCGGCCGATGCTTACTCTGTTACTTAAGCTGGTTAAAAAGCATTCTGACTTTTATTTTTCTATGTCCCTGTCAGGGGTTTTTCTCGAACAGGTTGAAGCGTATGCTCCAGATCTCATTCCGATTTTAAAGAAACTTGCCAAATCTCGCCAAGTCGAGTTCTTAGCTGAAACGTATTATCATTCTTTGGCTGCCCTCTACTCTCCAACTGAGTTTAAAAAGCAGGTGCAGCAGCATTCCGACATTTTATTCAATTTGTTGGGTGCACGGCCAAGTGCTTTTAGAAATACTGAGCTTATTTTTAATAATGATATAGCTCAATTAGTTGAAGAACTTGGGTATGCAGGCATGCTTACTGAAGGAGTTGATAGATACCTTTGGGGTAGAAAACGCACGGTTCCTTATATAGCTAAAACAAAATATCAATTGCCCGTTTTGTTAAAGCATGCTCAGTTATCGGATGATGTGGCTTTTCGATTTTCAGAAAAATCCTGGCCTGCATGGCCATTAACGGTTAAGCAGTACTTAGAGTGGATTGAGGTGTATCCTGAGGAAGAAATAGTTAACCTATTTATGGATTTTGAAACCTTTGGTGAACACCAGTGGGCAGATACAGGTATTTTTACTTTTTTTGAAGCATTCGTAGCTGCATTTTTACAAAAAAAATGGAATAGGTTTGTTACGCCCACACAGATATTTACTCCTGTATGTGATCGGAAAATTAAGAAAAACTGTTTAGATAAATCAAAATTAGATACTTACGATGTTGTTGAACCAATTTCATGGGCCGACGTAGACAGAGACATAACGGCTTGGCGAGATAATCCCTATCAGATAGATACTCTAGAAATTATGTATGACATGGAGTCTCGAGTCCTTTTAAGTAATGATGCAGAGCTTGTAAATGATTGGCGTCGTCTACAGACCAGTGACCATTTTTACTACATGTGTACAAAATGGGCTGCTGATGGAGATGTTCATGCGTATTTTAGTCCATATTCTGATCCACATGAAGCGTATAGAAGATTCACTATCGCATTAGCTGATTTGCAAGAACGATTACTCTAACGATTTTTGCTTTTGTGGTAGCTTGAGTGCCTTTGATATCTTGTAGAAGGTTTCCTTACACTGGTATAGTTATAGTATGCCCAGAGCTCTTACACTTGGAAATGGAAAAATGTTGGTTTGTCTCGATGAATTCGGTTTTGTCAGAGACTTTTATTACCCATACGTTGGTTTAGAAAATCATGTTGCTGGTCATAAGCACAGAATTGGTGTTTCTGTGAACAATGCTTTTTCTTGGTTGAATGATGGTAGCTGGGAGATATCTATTGGCTATAAGCCAGAATCAATGGTTGGATACTTAGTGTGCAAAAGTTCTAAACTTAACATTACTCTCGTTATGGAAGACTCAGTGTATAATGAGAAAGATGTCTTTCTGCGACAAGTCGATGTGTATAATCACTCTGACGAATATGTTGATGTAAAGATCTTTTTTCATCAAATATTTCATATTTCAGAATCTAAAAAGCGTAATACAGCATTTTATGACCCCACACATAATTCAGTAGTTCACTATAAAGGTAGACGTGTGTTTATTGTGAATGGTCAGACTGAGAATGGTTCAGGGATAGATGATTATACTGTTGGGGCGTTCGAATATGAAGGAAAGGAAGGCTCATTTAGAGATGCTGAGGACTCAGTTCTCACACAGAATGCTGTTGAGCATGGTTCCGTTGACTCTGTTGTTCGTTTTAGTACCTCTTGTGCTAATAAATCAAAATCTCGTGTGTATTATTGGATAGCAGTAGGTAAATCTCTGGAGGATGCCTATGAACTTAATAATTTAGTAGTTAGTAAGACTCCAAAGGCAATGTTGCATTCAACCGAAAGTTATTGGAATGCTTGGTTAAACACGCGCGAGTTTGATACAGATAGCCTGCCTCCTGAACAGAAAAAATTATTTGATACGTCTCTCTTTGTACTGAGAAGTCACACAGATAATAGAGGCAGTATTATTGCCAGTGGTGACAGTGAAATGATTGAGTATGGCAAAGATGACTATAGTTATATGTGGCCAAGGGACGCTGCGTTTATTGCTACTACTTTAGATAAAGCTGGATATCATGAAGCTACCAAAGAATTTTTCCTTTTCTGTAAAGATGTTATGCATCCTGATGGCTATTTGCATCATCGCTACCGAAGTGATGAAAGTTTAGGTTCAACTTGGCACTCAACGACTTCACAAGGTGAATGGCTGAAGGACAAGATTCTTCAGTTACCTATTCAGGAAGATGAAACTGCGGGCGTGCTCTTTGCACTTTGGAATCACTACGAAAAATCAAAAGACTTAGAATTTATTGAATTTTTGTATAAGCCGCTTATTGAAAAGATGGGTCGTTTCTTAATTAGTTTCAGAGATAAAGATACTGGATTGCCTCTGGCATCATACGATCTCTGGGAAGAAAAGATCGGTGTATCAACATATACTTGTGCTAGTACGTATGGTGGATTAATGGCCGCAGCGAAGTTTTCTGAACTTTTGGACAAAAGAAATCATATGCGTGATTATAAAAAGGCAGCCAATGAAATCAAGAAAGCCATGACAGATAATCTCTTTTCACCAAGTTTAGATGCCTTTGTTAGAATTGGGTATTATAAGCAAGAAGGTTTTGTAAGAGATGAAATTGTAGACTCAAGCTCTCTCTTTGGTCTATGGTACTTTGGCATGTTTGATCAAGATGATCCTCTTTTTCAGAAGACCTATCAAGCTACCCGAGAACGATTGTGGAATCCGACAGAAATAGGTGGTTTTATACGGTACGAACATGATAATTATTTTAGGTCTACCAACAAATCAAACCCCTGGTTTATCACAACATTATGGGAAGCACAGATGAAGTTATCAAAAACTACTGTAACGGCAGAAGATTTGCAGTTTGCAAGCGATACATTCGCTTGGGTTACAAAACATGTCTTTAGTTCTGGTGTCTTAGCTGAGCAGCTTAATCCCTACACAGGTGAGTCACTTTCTTCAACCCCACTCGTTTGGAGTCATGCGGTGTATGTTGAAACGATGCTTCTCTATTTAGAAAAGAAACAACAGTATGATCTTCAGAGTCAAGACGTCTCGGAAGCTACGCATACGTTATAAAGGTAGTATGGCAGAGTATTATTTAGCAGTTGATGGCGGTGGAACCAAGACAGATGTGGTTTGTGTAGATGAAACTGGGGCCATTATTGGTAAAGGTTCATCTGGACCCATGAGCTTAACAGTTACCACCATTGGGGCTGCGAGCTTTAATTTAATTGAAGCAATTCGTATTGCTATTGAGTCACATCCAGAAATTAAACAATTTAAACGTGTTGTACTTGGTTTGGCTGGAGTAGATACAACTGAGGAAAAGACCCGAGCAGAAGAAGTGTTTAAGCGAGCGCTTTCCCACTATCAGTTTGATGATTTTGTATTGCTTAACGACAGTGAAATAGCGCTAGTTAATGGGTCTGATAGTCCTAATGCCCTCATTTTAGTGAGCGGAACGGGTAGTATTTGCTATGGTAGAAATAGTAAAGGTGAGACGGCTCGCGTTTCTGGTATGGATTATTTGTTGGCTGATCAAGGTTCAGGATATAGCATTGGCCGTAAGGTGTTACAAGCAGCTGTGAAGAGTTTTGATGGTCGTGGCAAGTCAACATATCTTGAAGGTTTGGTTTGTGAACAGTATATGGTCCCTAAAATTTCCTTCTTAAAAGAAGAAGTCTATAATCCAGATTTAACTAAAAGTGAAATTGCACGTCTGTCGCCGCTTTGCACAAAAGCAGTTGAGGCAGGAGATGAAGTTGCTATCTCAATTTTACATGAAGAAATCGATGAAATGATTCTCTCTGCATCTACTGTATTAAAAAAATTACACTCGGGTGATGAATTATTTGAAATAGTTTTTGCTGGGGCAATTTTAGAGTTAGAGTATGTTTCTAGTAAAGTAAAAGAACAACTTTCAACACAATTTAGTAATCTTCATTTTGTTCGCCAGGATAGTGATCCAGTCTATGGTGCAATAAAACTAGCGCTGCGCAAACAAGATAAACAGGTATAATACCGCCAATGCAACCTCATACAGGCGCAATTATCACACTTTTGGCACAACTCCGTTATGATATTGGCGATAGTTACTACAAAGTTGATTGTGCCATGAATAACCGGCAATATCAGATAACCTTGCATGACGTCTATCGTCATCAGCTTATTTTGCGTGTTGGAAACATCTATCCGTGTTATACAAAGGTGCATCTTGAAGTTGGTGGGGATTTTTCAATTGAGAGCACTATGCAAGGAAATACGGAAGTAAATTTTTTGTACATGCGGAAAGAATGTCATCTGCGCATTGAACATTCTCACTCAAATATAGTTTCTGAAAAATATAAATTTGAATTTGATCGAGACACAGTTTGGATACGCAAAGGTGAGTACGATAAAGAAAATGGGGCTCGTGCTACTTTTGAAGGTCGGTATGAGGCAGCGTATCGTCGTTCTGAGTTGAAGGATACGATTTACTTGGATGGACACCGCACAGATGAGGTTTTTCAGTATACCTTGCCTTAGTTTTCTTATTTTGAACGTTTTTTTTGAAAAATAATTATTTTTCTTTTGTAACCTCTAATTTTTCGAACCAACCGCGTCGATATAAAATTCCAATTATTGCGTAGACGCCAATATCTGTCCAGGTATCGTCAATGGATTCATTTTCAGGTTCACCACTTTTCATGAGTAGATTTTTGAGTCTCTCACCTTTTTCACTAATGCGGAAGGCTATGCCAAGTTCCTTAATGGAGAGGACATTGCCCTTACCATAGTCTTTATGTTTCTTTAAAAATGTTTGAAGAAATTCTTCAGCGACGATTTCAATAGCTTCATTTAGTGATTGAGGATCTTTACTCATGGATTCTTTCTGAAAGTGTCAAATTATCAATAGTTTTTTATAAACTATCTACCTGATGTTCCGCAAGGGTGAATCTAGTGCAAGCAGGCGGAACCCGCAGTGTGTATTTCAAAAAATTGGGAAAGTGATACACTATGATTTGGTTACATGTCTTAATTAGAAAGGCACCATGCGACTCAAAGAAGCAGAGTTTCTTAGAGAAGAAAACGTTGAAAAACAAGAAAAGTTTGGACATAAAATTATCAGTGTACCACCACTTTTAGAGTATGTAGAAAATGCAATTTGGAAGGCTGAAGATGAAGCTGAAGTAAAAAGACTTCTTGATGCTTCACGAGAACATGAAAGACGATACTTTGGTTGGGAAATGAACAGAAAAGGCATCACTCCTGTTGGTTTTCTGTATACAGGATTAGAAGGATTTTTAGTTGGTCTAGGACTCTCAGCTGATGAGGCACATGCTCGGATTATGCAGTATGGTTTAGATATTGTTGATGGTATATACAGAGCTCATTCCACTTCGTATGACAGTCGGAAACAACTAGAACGAGTTATGCGTGGTGAGTCTAGCAGAGCTGCAGCAGTTGAAGAGTGGAGTGCCATATTGGGAGCAACTTTAGCAAGACGGAGAGCTGAGATCACTACAAATCACTCTGCTCAGGAATATCGCAGAATGGTTTCTGAGAGAGCTCAAACATTGCCTAAAATAAAGTATACGGTCGATTCAAATGGGCAAATTAAGCAAGAGTATTTTATTGCGACGGAGCCAGTTTCAGCGACAAATGCTCCAGCATATAGTCCAAAAAATGATAGAGAAGCGTATGCGCAGCTTGTTACTCGTCGAATTGGTATTGTTGGTCACCCTCTACTACGAGCTGCCATGCGACATGCTCACCGTTAGTACTTTATTGTAGATTTGAAGTGAGTGGTGGTACTATGTGTACACAGTAGTTACGAAAAGGTTTGTATTTATGCAGAATACTTCAGATCGCGCCATCAAAATTCACACACAATTTCAAGGAAAACTGGAAGTACAATCTCTTGTTCCCATTGAAAATGCTGATGATCTTTCTCTTGCATATACACCTGGAGTTGGAGCTGTATCAAGAGTGATTGCCGAAGATAAAACCCAAGTTAAAAATTTGACACTTGCAGGTAGAACAGTAGCAATTATTTCAGATGGAAGCGCTGTACTAGGTCTTGGAAATATTGGACCAGAAGCAGCGCTGCCAGTTATGGAGGGAAAAGCCTTGCTTCTTAAGCAGTTTGCTGGATTAGATGCGTTTCCTTTAGTTATTACAGCAACTGAAGCTTCAGATATTGTTCGTTTTGTTAAACAGGTATCCCCCACCTTTTTTGCTATAAATCTTGAAGATATTACCGCTCCAAAATGTTTTGAAGTTGAAGAGGCTCTACAAGATATTGGTATTCCTGTGTTTCACGATGATCAACATGGTACAGCCATTGTAGTTGCAGCTGCATTACTCAACGCTGCCAAAGCTGTAGGCAAGAACTACGCTGACCTTAAGGTGGGTATTGTTGGAGCAGGTGCTGCAGGACTTGCCATTGCTAAGATGTTGTTAGGTGCAAATTGTCGAGCCTCAAGTTGTTCAATTGTTGAATCGCTCCCTAGAGTTTCAGACGTTGTGGTATTTGATAGACAGGGGGCTTTGTATCGTGGCAGAAAAGGTATGAATGTCTACAAGCAAGCAGTTGCTGGTATTAGCAACAGGGAGCACAGTATTGGCCAGCCAGAAGAAGTATTAAGTGGGTTTGACGTAGTTATTGGAGTTTCTGGTCCTGGTAGCATTACTAAAAAAATAGTCAGTGGTCTTGCTGAAGATTCAATTGTATTTGCTATGGCAAATCCAGATCCTGAAATCATGCCAGAGGATGCTCTTGCTGCAGGTGCAACAGTTGTTGCCACAGGTCGCAGTGATTTTGGAAACCAAATAAATAATGTACTTGCATTCCCAGCAATTTTTAAAATTGCTCACGAGTTACAGTTACCTCGAATAACAATGGAAGTTAAAGTAGCTTTGATGAAATCACTTGCGGAATTAGTTGAGTCTCCTACTCCAGAAGAGGTGATCGTGTCGCCATTTTATCCAAATTTAGTTGAAATTTTAGTTGAAAAAACAAAGCAGAAAATTGCGCACTAATGAATAGCATTGGGTGTGAAATTGATAAAAAAAAGCGGAGCGCATTGCGCTCCGCTTGAGCATATGCTCATTGGGGGGACACCCTTGTTACTGTTTACAGATAAAACAGTAACCAGATTATGCCCCAAAAAAATCCTATGATAGCTAGACATATACCAACCCAGATTCCAACCACAGAAAGATTAGTGCCTGAGTTTGTAATGTGCTGTTCTTCATCTTTGCCTGTGATAATATCCGAGGCGCTTGAAAAAACAATTGCAATTCCGGCCAGTAAAAAGAGCAATGGATAAAGAAATGTTTCCATTTTTATCCTCCTTTTTTATAGAATATATCCCATAGTATATAACAATTTTGATACAATGCAATATGGAGGTCTGTAATTAAAAAAAATATTTTTTTGTACATATCCATCAAGGTATTTAAATAGGTGAATGATTCTTCATTTTTAATGCATACTACTGCATAATAGGGTATGAAACGTTTATTCTCTTTTATTGCTGTGTTCGTTGCAGCAAGTAGTTTTTTTATTTCATCAGTACACGCTCAATCTGTATTGCCAGAAGAAATAGCATCTTTTCACTCCGATATAACGATAAACAAAAATACATCTGTCTCTATTACTGAAACCATCGACTATACAACTACGTTGCAAAAACATGGTATTTACCGCTACATTCCAGTTACGTATGGGGCCGGTGGGAGAGAAAAAGAAACGCATCGAATTTCACACATTTCAGTCAAAGACGAAAGGGGTAGGACAATTCCTTTCACTCGATCTCAAGATGGTCTCAATCTTAATCTAAAGATTGGTGATGCTGATGTAACTTTTACAGGTGATAAAACGTATATTATTTCGTATGAGGTGGAGCAAGCGCTTGATCACTATGATGATCATGTAGAGTTCTATTGGGATATAACTGGTGAAGGATGGAAAGTCCCGATTGCTTCATCAAGTGCGACGGTCACTTCTCCTTTCTCACCTATAGAACGTGTTACCTGCTACTCAGGGTTGGTAGGGCGTGACGATGGTGGCTGTACCTCTAGTTTCATTGAAAGATCTGCTTCATTTGTATATCCACAGGAAGTTGCCTATGGTGAAAATTTCACAATAGTTGTTGGTTTACCTAAAGAGTCTCAACTGGTGTTTCCAACCCAACAAGAATTACTGCGATCATGGATTGAGGATAACTGGGTGCTTTTTCTACTCCCCTTACCTACTTTGTTAGTTATTCTAGTATGGATAAAAAAAGGCAGAGATATTCAATTTGTCTCGCCTGATGTGTTTAATCTTGATCCTAATCGACCCGTGCAGCGACGACCACTGAGTTTTAAGGCACGCGAACCATTTGTGTATGAGCCTCTTAAAATGCTCACACCTGGTGAAGCAGGATCACTGATTGATGGGCAAGCCAGCCCCCGAGATGTAGTTGCTGAAATCCTCGAGCTAGCTCGTAAAAAATATCTTAAAATTGATCGTGTCGAGAGCAAGGTGCTCTTTTTCAGTGTAAAGGACTACACGTTTACAAAATTGAAGCCAATGACCAGTCCTGAACCTGCAGCTCAGACCTATTTGTTTGGGCAACTCTTTAAGATCCAGGATGTAGTTTCACTTTCTTCCCTCAAGGGTACTTTTTATCAAGAAATGGCTGCAGTTCGGGCGATGCTGAAATCTAGTTTAGAGCAGAAAGGCATTTACGAAACAAAACCATCAGTTACAAAGGCTTGGGCTCTAGGAGTGAATTTTGCCTCCTCTGCTGCTGTGTTTGGATTAGTTTCTGTGTATCTGTTACCACTTGATATAGTTTGGCCAGTAATTGTACTTTTTGTGCAGTTTGGTTTGTTAAGTCTCTGGGGAGGTCTGCTTGCACAGAAGTCAGCCGTCGGCACCAATCTTTGGTTGCAAACACGTGGTCTTCGCAAAACTATTACGTATGGTAAATGGCGTGAAGAGATCAAAGAGAAAAATTTGTTTATTGAAGAAGTACTCCCCTTTGCAGTGGCTTTTGGTGTGGTGGACAAGTTAGCCTCAGATATGGACAAGTTGGGTGTGAATCCTCCCGATTATTTGGGTAGTGCAAATCTTGGTGGCTTAACAGCTGCACAGTTTGTAAATGACTTTAGTACCACTGTTGGACAGAATTTATCGTACAATCCGTCATCTTCCTCTAGGAGTGGTGGATCCGGTTTTAGTGGTGGTTCTTCTGGTGGCGGAGGTGGCGGCGGAGGTGGTGGTAGCTGGTAAAACAGCATCCCCATGAAGCATCTGCTGATTTCTGGCAAAAAATTAGAACACTTTTCCATTTTTCTTTGAAAAAATAAGGTATGAGTGCAGTCTTACAGAGTTTCATGAGGTCGTCAGCAAATACTGTTTGCAACTTGCAGGTTATGTGAGGTCCGAATGAAAGCGACCTGTTGGGAGCGGCTCTGTAAGACTACACGTATACCATCTCCTGCTATACTTCCCCCAATAACCTGTTACAATTACACCATAGTTTTGAGCAGTTCGAATGACGGACAACATGAATTTCATTTTCCTTCGGTCTAACATGTTCTTAACTGAGTAAAAAAAGCTCAGTATATTTACTGAGCGTTGAGAGTTCTCTAAGAACTCGGTAGGAGTAGGATGCAAGACGCACCACAAGAAAATCCCAAGAAGCTATTCGTGGGTAATCTTCCTTTCAGTACAACTGAAGAAGATGTAGTAAGTATGTTTTCAGATTTCGGAACAATTGCTGACGCAGCTTTGATTATGGACCGCATGAGTGGTCGATCAAAAGGTATCGCTTTTGTTACTTTCGAAACTGAAGATGAAGCTAAAGCAGCAATCGATGGTTTGAACGGTCATGAAATTGACGGTCGTGCAATCGTTGTTAACGTTGCTCGCCCAAGAGTTCCTCGAACTGACTTCGGTGGAGGACGTGGAGGTGATCGCCGTGGAGGTGATAACCGTGGTGGCCAACGCCGCTACTAATCTTTACAAAAAGAAACTAGAAAAAGGCAGGGTAACCTGCCTTTTTTGGTGGTTCAACGTTTTCGGTCTTGAGCTCAACAGTCCCTAGGAGTATAAACGAGCCATAAAGTGCATTAGTTTGGTAGTAGTGAGGTGTTAAAAATGTCTGAAAAAATTGAGAGATCAGTTGCACGAGTCGTATTGCGAGTGCCTGTAGTACATCCAAAAAATAATCAAAAAGTTGGAAATGAAGTTGCGCTAACTATGCGACCAGGCTGGTCTAACTTGGGTAGATATGCTTATACACTTCCTGGTGGAAAAATTGAAACTGCTGATTTTGCAGCTGGAATTGCTGAAAATATAACTCCTGATCAGATGCAGAGTGCTGGAATTCGGGCAGCTGTTCGAGAATTGTCAGAGGAATTGGGTATAACTCTTTCACACCAATTACTACAATTTGTGCTCTGTGCAACCAATGAATCTAATTGGACAACCTATGTATATGCGGCTGATTTAGAGAGCAAGCCTCAGCTGCTTGTATTGCCAGAGAGCGCTGGAACACTCTGGTTGCCTGAATCAGAGTTGCTGAGTGGAACAATCCCATTGTTTGCTGATCATGGTGCATTTGTTGTGGCTGCATTGCAGTTACTTTCAAATACCTAATTTTGTTTTTTCTCAGTGACCCAGTATAATGCTCTACTAGATACGTCTACCAAAAGGAATGCATGCCTGTTCTCACCCACGATGAGATTAAAAAGGAAATTGAAAAAGGAACTCTAACGTTCTCTCCTCCAATTTCAGATGATCAAATAAGTGTGGCCTCTGTAGATTTACATTTGGCTCCAGAATTCAGAGTGTTTGAAAAGGGTACTCGTCAGTTAGATCTTGTTGAAGAAACAAACTACATGGATTGTACGCGTGAAGTTCTAAGTGACAGTTTATTTGTTAAGCCAGGTGAAACGGTGCTTGGAGTGACGACAGAAATAATAGGTATTCCAAGTACTATGTGTGGTTGGCTTGAAGGCCGTAGTCGCTTTGCGCGTCTTGGATTGCTGATACACATTTCAGCTGGATTCATTCAACCTGGTGTGGCAAATAGACAAGTTCTTGAAATTACCAATTTAAGCCCAAATACTCTTGTATTACATGCAGGTGAGCGTTTGTGTCAGATAATATTCCAACGATGTGAGGGTGAAGCAACCTATTCAGGAAGATTCGTGTCACAGTAATTACTGATTTGGACACATTCTTTCACAATCGAACTGTGGTTTTATAAAATAAAACTCAGTACTACAACTGCACGAACTAAAATAGTTTCCAGGCTGAAAAATCTCAATATATGCAGCTAAGAGTCCAATAACGATCACAATCAGAGCCAGAGTGGTGTTGGGAATGGTCTTCATACTGATAGTGTATCAACCAAACAGATTTCACACAATTCTGATACAATACCTCAGTGCAAATACCTAAAAAAACCATTCCTTTTACTAAAGAAAAATATGAACAGATGCAACAAAAAGTTGCAGATCTTTTGGCTCTTCGAGTTGAAGTCATGGAAAGATTGGTCACTGCCCGAGAGATGGGGGACCTTTCAGAAAATGGTGCATATAAATATGCTAAGTTTGAGTTAGGAAATATTGGTAGAGAACTTAAAAAATATCAAGGTTTGCTTGATAGAGGGTATACTCAAGAGCGGTCCGCTGCTTCACGTCAGGTGATTGATTTTGGAAGTGTGGTTACCGTACAGCACTCTGATAACCCAGAGAAAAATAAAACATTCACTATTGTAAGCAAACATGAATCAAACCCTGTTGCCGGGTTATTGGCCTTTTCTAGTCCTATTGGTAGAGCTGTGATGAAGAAAAAAATTGGTGATAGTGTTGATGTTTTAACTCCTCGTGGTACAGTCTCATACCTTATAACTGAGATTAATTGACATACTCAATGTTAATTGCATCTTGTGTGCTTTTATTGTTACTATAGGTACATGGATATAACAAAACTCCCCTTTTCTTCCTTTCGCGAAAATACTGTGTGGGAAACATTTATTACAGAGAAATTGCGTCCACTTGAAAATGACCTGACTAACTATTTAAGATATTGGTACATAGAAAGTCAGGAAAATAATCGTGCTTACCCAAGTCAGGGTCTGTTAAAAACACCCTTTGATGAATTTGAGTATAAGCAAAGAGGTATGATTCCTGTCAAAGAGATTCTTCATATTTTACGTGTGAGGCAGTATTTTTTGGAAATTTTTAATCATCCTGAACGTATTGCTGCACTTAAAAAAATGCAACGCAAGCCATTTATTGCCCCTTCTGCTATTGCTTCAACGGTTATGGAACAAACAATTGCAGACGGATTGGCACTTTCAATTTCTGATTTAGGCATACGGGTAGTTGGATCTCAGCGGGAACGAGTGTCTCGCAAGCAGCGACTTACGCATGGTCCATTTGTTAAGTTGGGAAAATATGCTCGATCGATGCTGGTTGGTTCAGCAATGCCTGACGTTTGGGGTAGTGTCTATGCAATTTCAACTATGGCTCAGTGTTTGTCTTTAGTTGGTGTTCCACGGAATGGTCCATTTAATAAAATTAGTCGTCAAGCTGCACTGGCTCAGGAGGTTTTTAAGGCACTTGAAGAAAGCGAAGTGCTTATTGGAAGGAGTCACTATCAGAAACAATTTCTACTTGAACAGTGGAAACATAACGTTATGGGAGTCATAGATGCTGATCCCAAGAAGGCACTAGAACGTGCAAAGGCTTTATATGCAGTTGGAGTAAGAACCTTTAGAGTGTATTCACCTGAACCAGGTAAGGGTCCAGTGCGTACAGTCAAGATGTTGCGAAAGCACTTTGGAGACGAAATTGAAGTGTTTGCTGGCCAAGTAGTTGATGTTTTACAAGCACAGCAACTCGAGGCAGCAGGAACAGATGGTCTCTATATTGGAATTGGTGGAGGTGGTCGGTGTATTACTGGCGTTCGGAGTGGTTCGGTGATAGATTGGCCAGTTCTTTTATGGGAATTGCGTGGTACGATAACGATTCCTGTTATTGTTGAAGGTGGAGCAAGTGATCATATTGCGACCACTTTGGCTCTTGGGGCTTCAGGCATTGGTGTATCTCGAGTTGTAGCTGGGGGTACAATTGAGTCCCCTGGCGGTATGCTCTACTATATAGATAAGAATGGCAGCTACTTTAAGCCTTATGGTGGCGAAGCTTCAGCAAGGACAAAATACCTTGATAATAAAATGCTCCCTTTTGATTTACCATCTTTTGTTGAAGGTGAAACACGACGAGCATATATGAATCATGTACCGTATGGCGTACCTACAATTCCATTCCATGTGCACAGCTTAACCGAAGATATAATTTTGTCGTTAGTGTTTAGAAGTGCCGAAGATATTACTCAGTTTCAGGCATTCGATCCGTCACCTATTCGCAGAAATACCTCTCAGGGATCTTGGCAGCAGAATACTCATTAATCTGTGTCTTAATGGGACTGAGTCTCAAGGAATTACTGCAAGCCTTCAAATACTATTTTTGAAAGTTCTTGAATAGTTTTTTGTTGCTCGCTAATATTGGTACCTTTAGTCATAATGCACAACACATACGGTCTATTGGGGTTATAGATAATGCCGCAGTCGTGCAGTTGTTTAAGTTCTTGGCTATGAGAAATGCCATATTTATGAGCAACTATAATGTCGCTGGGTACGCCTGCCTTAAGTCCGTCATCAAAATCTGAGGTAGTTAATAATTGCAAGATTTTTTCTGAGTTTCCCCAAGAAAGATATGAGGCATTAAAGAGCACTCGGAATAATGATGCGTATGACCTAACAGAAACAAAATTTTGAGGGGTGGTTGCTGATGGAAACGGAATTCCCAAATCATCATGTGTTTTTTTTATTTCTGAGTCTGAAAGTGAGTTTGTGAGCATGTTGAAAGCTTGATTATCCGAAAGTACTAGTGCTCTCTCAATAAGGGACTGCACGGAATAGCTTTTGCCTAGTTCTAATGAGGGTTGATCAGCTCTATTTGAGGGAATTTCTTCTGAGTATGTGAGCTCGCTGGATAATAAGTTCGGATCAAGATCTGCTTTTTTATAGTAGCTCATTGCAATGGGAAGTTTTAATAAACTTTGAGGTGAAAAAGTTGTTTCTTCGTTGATACCAAACCATGGCCCATTATTCAAATCACGATAGTACACACTTACTTCTTCAGTATGACGACTCTTAATGGTATCCTCAAGTTTATTTTTAACTGATTGCAAATGTATGTCAATTTTTAATTCAGATTCTGCACATTCTAAGAGTGGATTGATGAGTTTGTAGCCAGTTTCTCTTTTTTCAGTGATGGTAGTGCTAGAAGTACCCTTTTTAAGATACGGTGAAATGGCAATTCCTACAATAAAAAATAGTACAGAAGATAGAATGAGTAGGGATATATATTTCATATAGGAAGTAAGTATTTTAAATTGTATGGATAGTACTCGATATAGTATGAGGCTAGTTTGTACGTATGCAAGATTGAAATCAATGCATTTTGTATTATTCTCGAGCTGATTTGGGAGCGTAATTAGTTCCAAAAAATCAGGGAAGCATTTTGCTTCCCTGATTGATTTGAGTATTTGCTTTCTTAGATCTATTTATCAAGATGTTTTGTGTACTTTACACACTGTCCCTGATTTTTGAACTGCATAGAACCATAATTTTCCCATGCATAGTTTTTGCACTGGTCAGTTTCAATTGGGGATACGTTTTCGACAAGTATATCGATACTACTTGTTGCTGTATTTCCTGCACTATCAACAACATGTGTAGTAACAGTATATGTTCCTTCTGCAAGTTGACGAGTGTCTAATGTATATAGAATTTCATCTGAAATTGGGATATCACTATACACTTGTGCAGTTGTATCAATAACGACATTTGCTTGATTTGTGACATCAACCCAGTATTTTTGAAGATTTGCATCGTTCAGTGTGACTTTAAAGTCAATGAGACCTTCCGTTGAGCCAACTAAATTAGTCATTTGAACTGAAGGAGTTGTGTTGTCTGTGGTAAAGCTATTGAGAGTGCTCCAGATGTAGTCTTCGTTTACTGTATCTATTGCTTCTACTCGCCACCAGAAAGTACCTTCTTGGCCAAAACCATTTAATGCAACTTCAGAGTTTGGCGTGAAATATGAATATACAGGTTGTGAGGAGAGATCTGCAGAACTATACACTTCGACAATATAGAATTCGCTTCCTGAGACATCATCCCAATCTAGAATCGTTGAACCTGAATTTATAATTGAGCCATTTTCTGGTGAAGTAAGTATTGGCTCTGATAAAGCAGCAAATGCAGGTGATACGCTTGTTGTTAGCAATATTCCCAGTGCAAGTGCTAAGGCCATTTGTATTTTTTTTAACTGTTTTTTCATACTTTTTACTTTCGCTTTCTTTTCTTCTTCACTGGTTTAGGAGTATGCAGTTTGATAAGACCCAAACTTGCAAATAGTGCATAGAATTTACAGCCAAGACAATAATTTAGGAATGATGCTGAAAAGGTAGCACCTACCAAAAATCCGACTGTGAGGATGAGTGGGATTTGAAATCCTAGATAGTAAAAAGCATACACGAGAATGGTCATAAAGAGGCCAATTTTGGCTGCAAAAAGTTTTGGCGCTCTGTCAATCATGTATGGTTTTATACCAGCTACTCTTATTATTATTTGATTCAATCTATACACAGGGCTGAGTTCAATGGCGTAAGCTCTAAGAAAAAAAGACACAATTAAGAAAAGCCATATGGCTGGATATAACCAACCAGCGATAACTAAGAATAAAGAAGCAAGACAATTAAGTCTGGCAACATTTTCATCAATTTTTTTGAAACTGATTGGGCAAGCGGGAATATTTTTGGGCATTACATCCATGATAGTCTATTTTCTGCATCAGAGCAATAGTTTTAGAAATATACTTCTATGTTTATGAGCGATGCGTCTTGGATACTAAAAAAACACCTATAAATAGGTGCTTTTTTGTATTGTGACCCCACGCGGAGTCGAACCGCGCTTCCCAGGATGAAAACCTGGTGTCCTAACCGATAGACGATGGGGCCACTTGTGTGCTGAGGAGTTCAGCGTGTTAAGTGAACCAAGTAACATTGGCAAAGTGCTCAATGTTAGTACCTACAATTGAGATGATATCAAAGCGGTAGTCTAAAGGGAAGATGTGTGTGGTCAGGTAAGCTCGAGCAACGCGATGCATTGAGTGGAGCTTTTTGTATCCAACAGCTTGAAAGGGCTGTCCGTACTGAGTGTTTCGACGACGTTTAACTTCAACAAAGACTAGCTCATGTGCTTGAGTATCAAGCGCGATGATATCTACTTCGTAGGTGTTAAGGCGCAAGTTTCTCTCAAGTATGGAATATCCATGGCCAGTGAGAAATGCACAGGCAAGTTCTTCTCCTTTGTGTCCAAAGGAAATGCGAGCATTATTATGCTGCTTTTGTGTGAGTTGCCTTTTCTTTAATACGGGTAGCTGCTTTACCAATTCTTTCACGGAGGAAGTATAACTTACTTCTTCTGACATTACCCTTACGTTTGACTTCAAGTTGTTTGATTGTTGGTAAGTTAACTGGATAGATTTTTTCTACTCCAATACCGTTTGTTGCAATTTTACGAACAGTGAATGATTTGCCAGTGCCTCTGTTTTTGATTGCAATAACAATGCCTTCAAAAATTTGAACTCTTTTTTTGTCACCTTCGATAATTTCTTGATGAACGCGAACAGTGTCGCCTGTAGCAACTTCTGTATCTTGATATGTAAAATATTGTGCCATGATTTTTTTCCAAATACTTTTCTACGATCTTGTATCTTTCCAAGGGTCTTATTTTACTCTAACAGGGAGTTTTTTGCAATCTCTGGTTTACTTCGAGGGAGAATGAGGCACAAGCTAGTGCCAGAGTTCGACTTTTTGAGCGTAGTCTGCACATTCAGCGAGCATCTTTTCTTTGTGTGTTTCGAATGGTTCTTGATAGCTAGCTAGTGTTTTTTTGAAGATACCTTCATCAGAAAGGTCGATGTCGAATGAGTAAATTCTGGATCGTAAAATATATACAAAAATGTTCCAAAGTTGTGGAGGAACATCGGGATGCAGTGAACCATCCTCTTGTTTCATAAGACTATACATCGAGAAAGATACTTTAGCCAATTTACTGGCAAGTTTATCGTCAATTTCTTTTTTTGATTTCTCAGGATTTTTCGTGATGTAGTCAAGATCTAGTAGATCGTGTATTTTATCTGCAAGTTTAACAACTCGTAAATCACTACGTCGCTGTGCACGCCAATTTAGCCAGTGAATGAATCTGGCGTGTTTATATTCATCGGTAACAGACTCATCTTCATCTTCAATCACGGCTTGCATGAGTTCGAGTGCTGCAGTACCTATTTGTAACTCTGGCATGATTGAGTTAAGGATATTTTTAGCCATGAGCATATTCTCGGTGGTACTTAAATCAAAGTTGGGTGGAATACAGCCAGCATTTGGATCCTGAATGTGTTTTTCAAGAAGTCTGAGTGTGTCCTCTTCAACAACATCATGTATTAACGCTGTAATTCTTACGATAGTTAGCTCTTCAGGAGGAAGACCACTGAGAAAAAGAATAATGATATCGACAAACATTGGGTGAGCGGTGTAAGGACTATGATCTTTTCTGAGTACTTTATAGCTGGCAAGAAAGTTAATGAGTGCAGCAATCTGAATTGGTTTCTCGGTGTAAGGAACCACTGGCACATCATACTGATCTTCGAGTAATACTGTTTCTTCAACTTTCTCAAGGAGATCAAGTTCCATTTCTGGGAGAGATACATTTTGCAGATTAAGTCTGTCCAAATGTTTGGTATTTCTCGCTGTCCAACTATTACACGCATCAGTGAGTGCAAAAAAATTTTCTAACAACCAGTCCCCATTATGAGCAGATTCTGGTGATTGTGTTTGTACTTCAGTAAGTTCAACAGGAATTTCGACAGGCATACTGTGAGTATATCGTAACTCATATGTGGGAGTATAGATTTAGTTAGTGTTAACTCTTTTTTTGTTCGCGCAAAATAGCAGCAAGATACTCAACAAAAATAGGATGTGGGCTCAGTGGCTTAGACTTATACTCTGGATGCGCTTGCGTAGCAATAAAGAACGGATGATCTTTTTCTGGAAGCTCGATCATTTCAACAAAGAAGTCATCTGGTGAAGTTCCGGAAATAACGAAGCCTGCATTTTCAAGTTGTTCTCGATATTCATTGTTAAACTCGAAGCGGTGACGATGTCGTTCAGAAATAAGGTTCTTTGACTCATCTTTAAAGGCATCATGTTTTTTATAGATCTTATGAGCAAGTGTTCCAGGTTTTAGAATACAGTCGTAGGCTCCAAGACGCATGCTGGCACCTTTGCCTTTAATGGTTTGATACCGTTCATTAAAAGGAATGTCGTGAATAATTGGATATGGAGTTGCTGGGTCAACTTCAATTGAGTTAGCATTTTCAAGACCAACAACATGACGAGCAAACTCTACACTTGCTAGCTGCATACCGTAGCACAGACCTAAGTAGGGAATTTTATTTTCTCGGGCATACTGAATGGCTGAAATTTTGCCTTCAACGCCCCGCTCTCCCCAACCAATAGGCACAATGATGCCATCAGCCTTTTTGAGTTGTTCCATGGCTCCAGAAGTTGGATCTTCGAGCTCTTCTGCTTTGATGAAAAGAATGTTGAGATTTGTATCACCGTGAATGGCAGCAAAGTTGAGTGATTCAAGCAATGAAACGTATGAATCTTTGAGCTCAAAATTACCAGTTGAAAGGTATTTTGCAATAATCGCGACAGATGCCGTATGTTTTTTTTCAGTGTTTAGTTTAGTAATAAAATTATTCCACTCTGTCAGGTCACTCTTTCTTTCTGGTAAATTGAGTTTTTTGAGTACTTTGGTGTCAAAGCCTTGTGCAGCCAGTACTGGAGGTACTTCGTACACACTCCCTAGATCAGGATTTGAAATAACATCTTCTTTGCTCATGTTTGAGTAAAAGGCTACTTTCTCTTTACGTTTTTCATCGATCATGAATTCACCACGGCCAACAATAAAGTCAGGTTGAATCCCCATTGATTGCAGTGCGCTGACTGAAAGTTGGGTTGGTTTTGATTTTAATTCATTAATGTGTGAAGGATTTGGGAAGTAGGTAACATGTGCATGTACGGTATCATCAGGGTTTTCTAAATTCATGATTCGGTACGCTTCGTAGTAGATTTGGTTTTGGTATTCACCGGCAGTGCCACCAAGCTCAACTAAACAGATGTCGAAGCCTTCACTGGCCTTTCGAATACGAGAAATTGCCTCTTGTGGAACGTAGAGCCAAGCGTCTACAGTTGCACCGCCATAGGCGAGGTTTTTTGTATTTTCTATAACTGTTGAATAAATTTGCCCTAGAGTAGTAAAATTCTTTTGGCCTACTTCTTGATCTAAAAAGCGCTCGTAAGATCCAAGGTCTAGATCTGCTTCAAGACCATCTTCACACAAAAAGACATCTCCATGTTCAATAGGATTAATATTTCCTGAGTCGATGTTGAGGTAGTTTTCACACTTAATGTTGGTTACTGAGTATCCTCTGTTTTTAAGCAAAAGACCTAACGAAGCGGCAGTAATGCCCTTCCCAAGACCAGAAAGAACGCCACCAGAGACGAAAATAAACTTTGTTTTTTGTGTTATTGTGGGGGTTTTGCCATGAGTACTCATGGAAGTATATTGTAGCGTAATTGAAAGATATGTCAAAGGGGGAAATTGATATAACAATAAATATAAGGCTTAAATATACTAGAGGTTGTGGTTTTGAGCTAGTAAGATAGCTAAACTTGCTAGAGTTTGATGTGGTCACAAAGGATAACGAGCTTCTACTACTTTAGAAGCGCAGAAATCTCAGTTTCAAGTTTTTTCGACCACTTTACCCCATACGGTAAGAGCATTTTTTGTGGCGTACCGCCGTTTGGAATCAAAATTAGGACACTATCACTGCCAGGATACTTCTTAAGTAAGGTGCCTAGCTCTTTGAGCGTCTCTTTGGAAGTTTTGCGGGGAATAAATATTTCTTTATGTACTCCACTCGCCTCATGTGTCAGGTCGCCACTGGTCGGTTTTGAGACTTTTTCGGCCAATAGTTGCATTTCTTCGTCTCTGAAGTCAACTTTAGCTTTAATAAGTGCCACGGTGTCGGACTGAATGTTTTCTTTGTATTCATCGTAGGTTTTGGGAAAGAATACTACATCGATGGAACCAGTTGCATCTTCGAGCTTTCCAAATGCCATATCTTTGCCAGATTTTCTGGTTTGCACAATTCTAACGTTTGAAAGCACGCCACCAAACATAAAGGTATTCTGTGCGTGCAGCGTTGGGTCGAGGTCACCAATTTCTTTTGAAATACGATTAGAAATGGCCCGCAGTTGTGCTGCTAGAGGATGGTCGGTCAAGAAGAGGCCCAGCAGTTCTTTTTCGAATGAAAGGAGCTCTTGCTGCGGATATTCCGGCATGTTTGGGAAATTATCTTGCAGTTGATTGGCAGAGGTTTCAACTTGTCCAAATAAACTATCCTGACCATCTACACTTGATTCAAGTTTTGCGGCAGATTTGCGAATACTCTCCAGATTTTCGAGCATGCTCGAACGGGTACCAAATTTGTCCATGGCGCCAACTTTTATGAGGGACTCAAAGGTGGTTTTGTTCACTTTTCGGCCATCGGTTTCGTGGATGAACTGAGTCAGTGACGTAAAATCGCCAATTTTGTCGCGGACTTCAAGTAAGTTTTCGATAGCTGCAGAACCAACATTTTTAATGGCATTAAATCCAAACCGAATTGCCCAACCATTAATAGATTTTTCATCTTCTTCAAGTAAAAAGTCGTCACGTGATTTATTAAGATCGGGAGGCAAGATTCGAATACCCATTTTTTTACAGTTTTCAATTGCCACGGTAATTTTAAGGTCGCGGTTCATGGAGGTTGAAGCCGACTCGATACTCATCAGGGCAGTCATATACTCTTCAGGATAGTTAGCCTTAAGATAGGCAGTTTGGTAGGCAACCATGGCATAACTGGCCGCGTGAGCTTTGTTGAAACCATAGTTTGCAAAGGCTTCGATAAAGCCCCAGACTTTTTGGGCAGTGGCACGTTCATAGCCTTTTTCGACAGATTGATCAATAAATATTTTTTTGTTTTTGTCGAGCAGTTTTTTCTTCTTTTTACCAATAGCACGACGCAATACATCAGCTCCGCCAAGTGTGTAGCCTGCCATGACGTGAGCGATCGACATAATCTGCTCTTGGTACACCATGATACCGTACGTTTCTTTTAGGACAGGAATAAGGGACTCATGGGGATACTCAATTGTGCTTGGATCATGCTTTCCTTCAATAAATTTAGGTATAAGGTCCATTGGACCAGGACGATACAGGGCCACCATAGCGGTGATATCACTAAATTGGTTAGGGCGAAGGGTACGAGCCACACGGCGCATGCCAGCAGACTCAAGCTGAAAAACTCCCATGGTGTCGCCTGCTGCGAGCAAATCGAAGGTGCGTTTATCATCAAGCGGAATTTTAGACATGTCCACAGCTATGTTCTTTTGTTGCTTAATCAGACCGACAGCCATTTGAATAATTGAAAGGTTGCGTAGGCCTAAAAAGTCAAATTTAAGTAGACCAATAGCATTGTCGTCGACGTTACAGTCTAGCGCGTACATATCGAACTGGGTAATGGTTTTGCCAGACTTAGAATCTTTTTGAATGGCCACATAGTCAGGCAGCGGTTTGTCAGTGATAATTATGGCGGCGGCATGGACAGAGCTATGGCGAATATTCCCCTCCACTTTTTTGGCTAGGTCGATGAGTTTGCGGAACTTTGGTTGTTGATAGTAGGCAGCAAGCTCGGGCACTATTTCGACTGCTTGCTCGAGTGATACTTTTTTACCTGGTTCATTAGGAATAAGTTTAGCAATTTTATCTGGGTCTTCGTAAGCCATTCCCAGTACGCGTCCAATGTCGCGGATGGCCACGCGAGCTTCCATTTTTCCAAAGGTAATCACGTGGGCCACGTGGTCGGCGCCATATTTATTTGAAACATATTTGATAACTTCATCACGACGGGTGTCTGCAAAATCAAGGTCAATATCGGGAGGTGTTGGGCGTTCTGGGTTGAGGAAACGCTCAAACGCTAGATCGTGTTCAATAGGGTCAATATCGGTAATTCCAATACAGTACGAAACGAGCGAACCAGCAGCCGATCCACGCCCCGGGCCAACACCAATCCCCTGTGCTTTGGCCCAGTTCACAAAGTCTTGGGTAATCAGGAAGTATGCTGCGTAGCCTTTATTGTTAATAATGTCGAGCTCATAGTCAAGACGTTTGGCTAGTTCGGGCGTAATCGTTTCAAATTTTGTTGCACCTCGTTCGTAGGCCATTTTCTTAAGGAAGGTTTCGTAGGTTTCTCCTTCAGGAATTTCGTACTTTGGAAAGATAAGGTTTCCGGTGGAAATTTCAATATCACATTGGTCAGCAATCTTAACAGTGTTTTCGATAGCATCGGGATAGTCTTTGAAGAGTTCAATCATTTCATCGGTTGAGCGCATGTAAAAATCGGGACTGTCCATCATCGTCATGCGCTTGGTATCGGAAATTAGTTTGCGTGTTTGGACACACAAGAGCGCATCTTGGGCAATTGAGTCGACTTGTTCAATGTAATGCACATCGTTGGTGGCCACGAGCGGAATGTCGAGCTCACGGGCTAGTTTGACTTGGATTGGAGTGAGTTCGTTGAGCTCTGCAATGTGTGGATGGGCTTGAATTTCAACGTAGAAGCGATCTTTAAAAATTTCTTTGTATTTAAGAAGTTTTTCGCGAGCTTCATCGAGTTTGCCTTGCAGAATAAGTTTGTTAATCATACTACCCATACAGCCACTGGTGGCAATGATATTGGCATTATATTTTTCGAGCAGTTCTTCATCGATGCGAGGTTTGTATGAAAATCCTTCAAAGTTTGCGGTTGAAACCAGTCGGTTAATGTTTTGGTAGCCCTCGTAGTTCATGGCTAGCAGCGTCATGTGTGCTTGGTCGGCTCCCATTTTACTCTGTTTATCGAAACGAGAATTTCGGGCAACGTACACCTCGCAGCCAATGATTGGTTTGATGCCAGCGGCTCTGCAGCCGTTATAAAAATGCAGGGCGCCATACATAGCGCCGTGGTCGGTAAGACCAATGGCTGTTTGGCCCAGGGATTTCACTTTTTCGATTAGTGGTGTAATTTTGCACAGACCATCTAGGAGTGAGTACTCGGTGTGAACATGTAAGTGGACGAAGTCAGCTTTTTTAGCCATTTCAACTTTATTCTTGAATGTATTTTGAATAGTGCGCGGCCGTCTGGCAGCGCTGTTCTTTTTATACCATGATTTGATCTACTTTGAAAGATTACGTCTGAGTTTAATTCTGAAGAAAAGTGCAATTTTGCTTGCTGTTTCAGTTCTTTATGCCTGGTGGAGAGGTGAAAACACAAATGCTCATTTTTTAGCAGTTGAATTGTTATTCTGCTAATTGTGATTTCTTGAGTTACTCTTCACGTATATTAAAATGATATCTTTTGAGCCACTTAAAATTAATTTTCAAGTGGCTCATTAGTCTAAATTGTGTAGATTCTTTTTTTGATTATTATTTTTTAAGTTCTGTCATCAATGCATTTCGGAGTTCTGCAGCATCTACTTTTTTACCCAAGGCGCGCATTACCTGTCCAATAAAGAAGCCAATGACTTTGGTGTCGCCGGCTCTGAACTTGGCAACAGCATCGTTATTTGCTTTCATGACCTCTTGGATGACTGCTAATAATTCAGAAGAATCGACGTCATCTGTTTGGGTGAGTGCTGCGACTTTTTTTATAACTGCGGCAGGTGCTTCACCTTCGCTGATGGTAATCTTTTTGTTGACCAGCGCGTTTGCAATGTCGTTTGGCTTTTCAGCTTGAGCAAAAACAGTTTCGAGCCACTCTGCATAGGTGCGTTCACTGGTAAGCAGATCTGAGTATTTAGTTTCAATGCCAAATTTAGTTAGCCAGCGTGCCTGTTTTGCATTAGGAAGTTCTGGGAGTTGCTTGCCAATTGCATCAACCTGCTTTTGGGTGAACCGAACAGGAGCCAAGTCTGGATCAGGGAAGTAACGATAGTCTGCAGCCTCTTCTTTCATGCGCTGTGCAAAGGTTTCATTTTTGGTAGGATTCCAACCGCGAGTTTCCTGTGGAGGAGTTTCCCCAGCCTCAAGGATTTCCTGGTGACGATCCATTTCAAATGCAATGGCCTGTTCCATGAATCTAAATGAGTTGATGTTTTTGACTTCAACTTTATAGTTTGGAAGTTCAGTTGTGCCAACCTCGCGAAGTGAAATATTTGCTTCCAACCGCATGCCACCTTGATCCATGTCGCAGTCGGCAATATCTAAGTAGCGAATAATTTGGCGAAGTTTCTTTGCGTACTCTTTTGCTTGAGAGGTAGAATGAATATCTGGTTCAGTCACAATTTCAATAAGTGGCACGCTGCTGCGATTGTAATCAAGCAGACTAACCTTTTTGCCGTCTATATTTTTGTGTTGAAGTTTGCCGGTGTCCTCTTCTAGGTGAATGCGGGTGATTCTAATCGGGCCTTCAGAAGTTTCAATGGTACCTTCATAACAAAACGGAATATCGAACTGACTAATCTGGTAGGCCTTTGGTAGGTCAGGATAAAAGTAGTTCTTACGATCGAACTTTGAGAACAAGTTAATCTTACAGCCAAGTGCGAGCCCGAGCTTAATAGTCCACTCGATAGCTTTTTTGTTTGCTACAGGCAATCCGCCTGGCATTCCCATACATGTTGGACAGGTGTAGATATTTGGCTCTGGTGCGCCGAACGGATCATTTTTACAGCCGCAAAACATTTTTGAGTTGGTTTTGAGTTCTGCATGGACTTCCATTCCGCAGACGAGTTCATAGTTTTTTGAGTCTGGTGTTGTCATGATTATTCTCCTGCTTTCTCTGCTGCTCTCCAGGTGTTCCAGTTGGTAGCTTTTTCGTATGCATCGGCAACTTGGATGACGGTTTCTTCTTTCCACATTGGAGCGACGATGTTCATTCCTAAAAAGAGGTTTGTCTCTGGGTCGCGATAACAGGGCACGCTAATGCCGGGAAGACCACTAATTGAACTTGGTTCGAGCAGCATATCTTCGAGTTCTCCAAACATGGCTTCACCTTCAGTAGCGCCAATTTTCTTGGCATACCCTGGTGAAGTGAGTGAAATAAGTACATCATAGGTTTCAAAAAGTTTGTTGTAGTCTTGAATGTAGAGTGAACGTACTTTTTGAGCAGTATTATAGTACTGGTCTGAGTAGCCTTTACTGAGTGTGTAGGTACCCAGCATAATTCTGCGTTTGGCTTCAGCACCAAAGAACGAACGATCGTTGCCGTAGCGAATGCCATCATAGCGACCCAAGTTACTGCTCACTTCTCCACGCTGCACTACGGTATAGACGCTGATGGCGTAGTGAGGGTCCATAGCTTCGACTTTTTCGACCGTTGCTCCAAGTTTTTTGAAAACTTCTAGCTCTTTGGCTAGATGGGCGTTGCTTTCTTCAAGACCTTCAATAGAGTGATAGACGTAGCCAATTTTGAGGCCTTTAATTGATTTTCCAATTGCTTGAGTGAAATCTGGGACGGAAACGTCGGCAGTGGTGCCATCGTATTTGTCGTGACCGGCCATATGATTGAGTAACAGGGCTGCGTCCTCGACTGTTTTAGTCATTGGTCCTGGGCTGTCTGTTGAAGATGCCATGGCAACGACACCATAGCGACTGCAGCGGCCATAGGTTGGTTTGAGGCCAACAATGCCACACCATGCGGCTGGCTGACGGATAGAGCCGGCTGTTTCGGTTCCAAGTGCTGCAATAGCCATATCCGCGGCAACTGCAGCGGCACTTCCACCACTTGAGCCACCGGGAAGGTGATTTGTGTTGCGTGGATTGAGTGTGCGACCGTATTGTGACGTTTCGGTTGAAGATCCATGTGCCCAAGCGTCGAGATTTGTTTTTCCTAGGATGCTGGCTCCAGCTTTTTTGAGGTTGGCTATAACGGTGGAGTCGTAGGGAGGTACAAAGGTATCGAGTACTGTTGAAGAAGCAGTGGTGCGAATGCCTTTGGTGCAGTAATTATCTTTTACTGCAATCGGAATACCGCGAAGGGCTGCCTCACTTCGCTGTGCAGCTTCTTCAGCCGAAGCTGTATTTACCGTGAGGTAGACATTAAGTGTTTCATTTTTTTCGGCTACAGCTGCGTGAAGGTCTTTGTGCAACTCTTCAAGCGTAATTTCTTTTTTTTCAAGCAGGTCTAAAACCTGAGTGAGTGTCTTTTTTGCTAGCATATTAATCCTGATCAATAATTCTTGGTACGACGACAAACCCTTCATGAGTTTGTTTGGCATTTGCTAGGGCTTGTTCTTGGGTAAGCATGTGGTCGGTATCGACAACGTCTTCACGTAAAATATTTTCAAGACCCGTTACCTGGTGGGTAGGTTCAACATGAGAAGTATCGACCGATTGCAGGTTTTGTACAACAGCAAGTGTTTCTTCAAATGCTTGAGCCAGATCTTTCTTTTCCTCATCTGAAACAGGAATTGAAGCTAGATTGGCAATGTGTTGTACCTGAGCTGGTGTAATAGTGCTCATACGCCCTTTCTTCTTAGTATTTGACAGTACTTTTTTTGACACAAAAAAACGAGTCTGGGGACTCGTTACCGACACAAGCAACCGCCCCCACTTGGGATTAGCTTTGTTGCTCGTTTTGTTGATTATTAATTGTCATTTCGTGTTTGTATAATACCACACCAGTTAATTATTGTGAGCTACCTGTTGCTAGGTTTCGCAGAATTGAAATTCTTTCTTCAAGCGGTGGATGTGTCATAAAGAACTTTGCGAACGAGACTTTGGTATTTTTAAGCGGATTAACAATATAGAGGTGAGCTGTAGCTTTGTTTGCTGCTTCAAGTGGCTCACGATCTCCGCCCAGTTTTTCGAGTGCGCGGGCAAGCCCTTCTGGATTTTTGGTCATGGCTACTCCACTAGCATCTGCTAGGTATTCTCGTTTTCTGGAAATTGCTAACTGAATGAGTTTTGCAATAAGTGGTGAAAGTACAGCCATAAGCACTGCCGCTACCATGAGTAGTACTTGCACTTGGCCTTCTCCACTGGATTTGCGATCGCGATGTCCATAGAGCCTTGACCTGAGTAACATGTCAGAAAAAAGAGCTAAAAAACCTACCAAAATAGTTACCACCGACATAAGGCGAATATCATAGTTTTTTATGTGCGAGAGTTCATGGGCAACAACGCCTTCAAGTTCAGGACGTTCCAGTCGAGCCAATATCCCCGTTGTACAGCAAATCACCGCATGTTCAGGATCCCGACCAGTTGCAAAGGCATTCATGGCTGTATCTTCGATTACGTATAATTTAGGCACAGGCAATTGCTGACTATGAGCTAGATTCTCGGCTACAGTGTAAAAATCAAAAAACTCTTCACGAGTGGCTTCTCGAGCGCCAGAAATGGTAAGAATAACTTTGTCTGACCACCAGTAAGATGAAAAAGAGATGACTCCCGACATAATTAATGCGATGCCCACAATGTCGAGACCGTAGCCAAAACCTTCAGCCATAAGCCAAGTTACGCCTACCACAAATGCCACAAATAGGATACTAATAAGGTTTGATTTAAGTTTATTTTGAGCGACTAACTGATAGTGTGTCATGGACGACAGCTTTCACTTACTTAGGTAACAATTCGAAAATCTTAGAGTTTAACTTCTGGATCTTTCATTTCTGATGTTGAAACACTCATGTGTTCACCGCTGGTTGGAGTGTCAATTCCTTTCTCAGGTTTGAAACCAAAGATTCCAGCAACAATACTAGATGGGAAGACCACTAGTTTTTGATTGAAATTCTGAGTAAGATCAATGACTGTTCGGCGAGCATACATAAGTTTGTCGGCTGTGTCGGTAAGTTCACTCATGAACTTGCCAATGGTTTGATCAGATTTAAGTTCAGGGTTACTCTCAACAAGAATTTGCATTTTTGGAACCATCTGAGCAATTTTTGAAGCTGCTGACTCAATGTCTGCAGCAGAACCACTTTCTTGAGCTGCTTCAACAGATTTGCGAGCATCTGTAAGCATCTGGTAGATGTCTTTTTCTTGCTTAAGATGTCCTTTAACTGCTGCTTGCAGATTAGGGATAAGTGAAGCCTGTCGTTTAAGTTGGTTGCCAATTTCTTGAATACTTGCGGTGATTTGTGTTTTAAGGATTTGTAGTCCGTTGTAGACAGAAATAACATAGACTGCTGCCCCAACTACCAAAATTCCAATTAAAAGTCCTGATTGCATACTTACCTTTCGAATACGTAATTCATAACGTAGGCCTATTCTACACTATATTTATATTCTGTGCAGGATTATTGGCTTTTGTGCTTGGCAAGCCATGCATAATACAGTATAATTTGATCTCGTTAACAGATATTTAGTGGCCCCGTGGTGTAGTGGTTAACATGTCTCCCTGTCACGGAGAAGACCACCGGTTCGAGTCCGGTCGGGGTCGCCAAGCAAAGAAAATGAATCCATCAGGATTCTTTTTTTTTGCTTGATGGTCACAGAGCTGAAGTGTGCCTTAGGTTCCGCCAGCAAGAAGTGAGCACCTGCGAACTTCCTGCTTAGTGCATGTGAGCTTCCTAACGAAGAAATAAATAGTAGCGAATCGTAGAGTCCGTTCTAGTTCTCCAGGTTTATTTTTCAATTCCTCATCCAATTTTCATTTTTTTGTAGACCTATAGCGCATTTTACAATAATTTGATATAATATCGGCCGTTATGTGATTTGGTTCTGCCAGTCTAAATAACGTGGCTCATTAAAAAATTCTGTAGAGAGTTATCTATGCATATATTTTTGAAACGTATTACTGCTGAGGATTTTTAATTCTTGAGCGCTAGTACTTTTTCATATGTGTGTGCGTAGATCGTCTCTCTACAAGTTATACATACTTACTCTTCTATTTCTGAGTATTTAGTTGGTGACTAATTGTGTTTTTTTGTAAGAACCTGGTTAGTCATCAACTAAAACTGAATTTATTGGTTTTAGTGGCGAGCGCCACGATGACATTTATTTTTTTCAGATTTCAGAATATAGGAGAAACAATGGCAATCCAACATTATCCAGGTGGTAACAGAAGTAACTACGACATGATCCGTTCTTTCACTCCCAGCGGTAGTATGACTACCTTTTGGGCTATTGATAAAGCAACGGGCCAGTTGGTTCGGATGCTCCGTTGGGGCAACGAGATTTATTTGCCCGTTTATGACGGAATGGAAATAGGTCTTTGTGTCCACAACGGCAGCAATGTGTGGCGGGCTTACCCCACCTACATTGAAGCAAAGAACCTGTGGGACGATGGTCCCTCCCAGCCGGAGTATTGCGATACTGATCACATGTGGGAAGTGGGTCCAGGACGAAATCAGACGATGGACAAATTGATGAATCCCTACACAAATGAAGGGCGACCGCTTATCGTAACTGAGTCCGGTTTTGGAAACACTGTCGGCGAATCCACATTTGGCACTGATGCCTATCGTGGGCAAATCCGATTGTATGAACGTCTCCAGTTTGGCGGTGGCTATCAACAGCGCCGACAAGAAAACCAAGGTTATTCGCAAGATGACACTTTGGAAAGTCTGGATGGTCAAGTGTATGCAATGGGTGATCCAGTATCGAAAGATGTGTTGCGTGGCGGCAGCGGCCGTGCCGGCATTGGTGCTGGCCAGGCAGTGCGGCAGGATTACGGCGACACTGGTGTGCAGTATCAGCCCAACGCCCAACCTGTTATTACGCTTCGCGTAGAGTATCGGCGGGATTTACAGCCGATGCTGAACGTGGCGTGGGCAAACACGCCGTGGAGCTGGTACGAGCCAATCCCATCCGGGAATTGGTGGAACGAACCGTGGAGCTGGCGTCAGGCCCCTCGCACTTCTCCGCAGATTCCGGTTATTCAGCCGCACAACCCGAATCGCCGGCGTCGTTATTAGTATTGTTAATTTGTAGCTCGCAGTAGCGAGAGAGACGATAGCCAAGTAGGGATACATTGTTTGCGAATGCAAATAGTGAATTCTTGCTTGGCTTTTCTCTTTTATTTTGCATTCAGATACAATAATAGAACTTGAGTCAATCCTATAGTAATTGATTATTTTCATTATTTGAGATATACTATAGGTTCAGGTATGTATCTAGCAAATCAAGGCAATAGTGCCAAATAATTTGTTAGGTATGTGCAAAGGCAGTTTAAAATGAAATATTTCTTATTGATGGTTTTGATCTTCACCCTGGTCACTGGTTGTGCTATCTCTGAGGCTCCAGTTGAAGTCCCAGATAGCCCACGGCCAACAGCAGATTTAAACGGAATCCCAGTGCCAGCCACCGTGGCTCCAACACACCTTACAGCGGTGAAAAATGAAAGTTTTTCTCTGCCAGTTGGTGGCAAGTTGCTTGTCAGCACTGGTATGAAGATAATTTTCGATCAAGCTGTAGATATCCGAGCTGAAACAGCTGGTGATGGCCTTTTGATCACATCATGTGATCCAATCGATAAAGGAACAGAATTAGTCTCCGGTGGCGCGAGTGGTGGTAAGGACACTAGTTGTCACTCAATTGATTCGGGTGAAGGATACATTTTCATCTGGGCTCAAAAAGAGCCCGTCACAGGTCATGTCGAATAGAATAAACTGCAAAATCTAAAAACAGGTTGCGAAAGTGACCTGTTTTTTTATACTTAAAAACTTATTTTTTCACCGTTCTGAATGCGTACACCCCAGTAAACATCAGAACCGCTCCCAGAACCGCGGTCACCGTATGCACCGAATAAAAGTCCATTAAATATCCAATTCCAAACGCTCCAAGTACATAGGGAATGTTTGAAAACATACTGTACGAAGACAAAGCAGTTGCTCGGTACTTAGAGTCAGTCGTGGCATTTATAGCATTACTTGCAGAGTTACCAAATATTTCAATTAATCCATTTCGAGATGCAATTAAAATAGTTCCAGCCAAGATTCCTAAGTAAGGAACGAGTAACATAGTTAGAGCAATCAAAATTGCAGCAAAAATAGTTGTATTTTGTTTTCCAAATCTTTTACTAAAGAAATTGGTGGTTTGCCCTACTCCAGCAGAGACCAAATACATACTAAAAACAATAATTCCCAGCTGATCTGCATCCCAACCTTCAGCGACTAATTGCGCATCAATAAGCACATGTCCATTTATTATGACGATCATTGTTAAGGCAATGAGTAAAAGATTTTGAATTTTAATAGCTTTAGTTTTAAAGAGTTCTCTCACACCTTCTTTTGTTTGTTTAATGTAGTTTTTCCAGGTGAAGACGTAGCTATCGACTGGTGGTTCGGTAAGGAAAAATCCTAGTGATAAGGCGAAAATCTTTGTAACTGCTAAAGCTGTGTAGGGTAACCCAGGGCTAATCTTATACATATAGCCACCAATAATGCTCGTTATGGCCAGCGTTAACATTTTTATTGAAGAAATATTACCCAGGACTTTCTCATACTTCGATTCTTGTTTGATTGACAGTAATGAATCATATATCAAGGCTTCATTAGTGCCAGATGTGAGAGTACCTCCAATATTAAGAATGAACAAGCCAATTGAAAGTATTAAGAAAGTAGGTGCATTTCCTAGTATAAAGTATCCAATGCTGCCAATTGCTAATGCTAATAAAAGCGTCTTTTTTTTGCCTAACATGTCAGCAATGGCACCTGTGGGAATTTCACCAACTACCATAGTAATAATCATGATGGATTCCAGTAAGCCAATTCCCGCATAATTCGTATATCTCAAATAAAAAAGCACCCAAATTGCCGCCCAAAACCAGCTATAGTCCAAAGCTGTGATGAGGTACATTAGCCAGATATTTCTTTTCTGTTTGTGCATGGTGTAATTTTAGCATGAGAGATGGTGATTTTATGGACCTTCTTAGGTACTATTTTATGAAATTTTTGCATTATAAATTGCTTGTCAATACATAAGTCTCATGCATTGTGTTTGAGTTACTCTGGATGTTAAGCTTTCCCCTGTGAACGTATGTATAAAGGATTTAAATGCTTAGAAAGTGGAAATTACTTAGTTCAAAAATCGGATATTCTCATCCATTTTTTAAAGTACGGGAAGATCACGTTATTACACCAACGGGGCTAGAGATTAATGATTATACTGTCTGGGAAAGTGGCGATGTGGCGCAAGTTATTCCGGTATTACCTAATGGAAAATTATTGCTTGTTGAACAATACAAACATGGTTTGGGAGAAATGATTGTGGAATTTCCCGGTGGTTTTATTGAAAATGCTGAATTGCCGGAAGTTGCAGCATTCAGAGAGTTATCGGAAGAAACTGGATACACAAGTACAGACGTTCATAAACTTGGTACATTTATTCATCATCCCACCAAAGAGTCAGGAAAACTCCATTTGTATGTAGCTAAAAATATTCAAAAGCAAGCAAAAAAATTAGCTCACGATTCTACTGAAGACATACGCTTGCTAAGTGTTGGTTCTGATGAACTATTTAAAAAAATACAGTCTGGGGAAGTTCTCCAATCTGGATCGATGTTAGGATTATTGCTTTATTTACAAGAGGAACAAAATGCTCATTGAGTATCTTCAACATGCTGACGAAGTCTACGTGGTTCTGCTTCGTGCTGGTTATCAAAGTAAATCTGTAGATTTTTTCACCGAAGATGAAAATGAGATACAAATGGGCATGTTTTTAAGAAAAAAAGGCTATACAGTTGAGCCTCATAAACATGTGTGTCAGCCGTTTCAACTTACAACAATGCAGGAGTATATTTTGGTGAGATTTGGACAACTTAAAATGGATTTTTTCACTGATGCAGGTAAACTGTATAACTCAGTTATTTTAAATACAGGAGATAGTGTTTTAACAATGAAAGGTGGTCATAGTATTACTTTTCTTGAAGAATCCTCAATATTGGAGATCAAGCAAGGTCCCTATGCGGAAAATAAGAAGGTATTTTTTGATTCTCACTCATCTCATTAATTTTTGATTATATATAACGTGAATTATTACGGATTGGTGAAACTCGCCAACTCCCCTATTCACATCTGGTGAATTTGTTTCTATAATACCCCAGTATTCTCAAAAAATGCCGGGATAGCTCAGATGGTAGAGCGACGGTATCGTAAACCGTAGGTCTGGGGTTCGATCCCCCATCCCGGCTCAGTTCCTACAAAAGCCGAAAGTGCCATTTTAGATTTTTCAGATCTTGCTCGGCGGAGTTTCCCCTTGGACAAGTGACGTAGTTTGCTATAATGGAGGCATGGTAAAAGAAAGAACAGTTCCCTCAAGACGTGTACGCAAGGAAAAGCAGAAGGCGCTCAGGCAGACCGTTGCATTGCTTGGTTTTGCAGTTGTAACCTTACTTGTCTTCGTATTTATCATTGTTCCAGCATTTATTAATGGTTTTAATGCATTCCTCGATAATTCTAATCCATTTGAACCTACCGACAGCATTCCTCCTCAAGTACCTATTCTTTCTGCTCCTGTTGAGGCTACTTTTAGCGCACAAATCGCTGTTTCTGGCTTTGGTGAGCCAGAAAGTTCACTCATTTTTGTTTTGAATGGTGAAAAGCTGACTGAGCTGACTATTTCAGAAGATGGCACCTTTCAGTCAGAATTGGATTTGCTTGAAGGTGAAAACACCATTGCTGCCTACTCTGTCGATGCAGCTGGTAATGAATCAGAACTCACAAAAACCTTTACGACTATTCAAGATGCAACCGAGCCAATGCTTGATGTTTCTGGCATAGAAGATGGCATGGTTGTTGAAACTCGCAAAAACCAGAGCTTTGAGGTAACTGGAACCACTGACCCTGGTTCAAAAGTGTATGTAAACGGACGAATTGTCTTTCCAAATTCTGAGGGAGCATTTAAACAGACAGTACTCCTAGCTGAAGGTGAAAATGTGCTCAGTATCGAAGCAATCGATAAAGCTGGCAACAAAACTTCTACAGAGAAAAAAGTTACCTATATTCCTTAACGTAGCCGGAAACCAACAAGAGTGTGCTTACCAATACAAATGGTTGGAGTACTGTGTTATTAAACTGTGTTATCACCAATAAGATTAAGAGCAACTGAAGCAGTTCTTGTTTTCCAGTTTGTTGCAGCCAAGATACTCCGACATATCCCCAATACAGAAAACTAAGTAGTCCCAGAATTCCCCAGCCTTCAAAAATCATGACTAGTAATGAATCACTTACTTTAGCTTGATTTGGTAGTGACAGAGTTGTATGCGACGAAACATCTCTACCTACAACTGAATAGAATGGTCCGTCTCCTATAAGCCAAGCAGTGATGGTGGTAGGTGCTGTGGCAAGAAGCGATGTGGCTCGGGCAGAGATACTGGCGGTTCTGAGTAAATTGGTGCCCTCACCTTCCGAAAGTTCAGCAATTCCGAGCGCGATAGCAGTAAGTAAAACAAAGCCAGCGCAGACAGCTAGCAGATCTTTTTTTGCACGTTTTTTTTCTACAAAAATGGTGTGTAGGGCAATGACTACAACACCGAGGTAACTTGCCCGTGAAAAAGTGAGTACAATTCCAACAAGCATCGCACCAATGTATCCTCGTTTGAATGCGGGATGTTTTTTGAGCAGTGAACTGTGTAGCGCAGCTGAAAGTGCGATTAAAAACAGTGCTCCCATAAATGCTGGGTCAAGTTGGGTGCCAACCATTCTGTAGTAGTGGTCATCAAACCCTAACGAGTATAGGAACCGTGTATCTGGAATGAACACCAGTTGCAGTAAACCTGTTGCAAAAGTGATCAGTCCCAGACTCAGTACCCCAGAAACTAATTGTTTTTTTGTTACTGTTGAAAGTGTGAGTACTAATGAAGCAAAGCCAAAATACAATATAATTCTTCCAAGATATAACAGCGGCAACAATTGGAAGCTATGTAACTGCGCAGCTACAAGCGAAATAACAGAAATTCCCACAAAAGGAAGCCAGCTCCACATATTTTTGGTTAAAAAAGCCCAAACAGTATTTTTTACTCTGAAAAGTTTGCTGGCATGTTTCACAAGTAGATATGCAGACCACACCACAATCAAAACATCGTGTGGATAAATCTTAATAGCTGGGGTTAGGGTAACTCTCCCAAGTTGTCCAAGTGCAAGACACCCAATTAAGATCCAAAGTAAGAGTGATTCAAGCGTGATTTTTTTCATAAGCGGTGATTCGTACAGTCATTGAATGAAGTGTCATTATAAGGGCATACGATAAGCCTCTATAGCCATCCAGAAAGCCAAGTAGAAAGATGTAAGTGTACACAAACTTAGCAGGTGGGTAGACGAGCAGTTCGAAAAGTGAAAAATCCCGATTGTTGCCAAGTTGTGTAGCATATTTGGTAACATCAGCTATAAATTCAGAAATACTCTCATGCGAGAAGTGGTACACAAGAAGCTCGGATTGGTCTACTTTGCCAGCTACTTGAGCAACCTCATGTATTTTCCCTGTAAAACGAGTTGCAGATGCTCGCACTAATCGAATTAGTTTTTGTTTGCCAGCTTCACCGTAGTGTAACTGCTTGCCATGAAAGAAATCAGACCGAGTGCAAAAAAAACCGCTGGCAGTGGCAGTTTGTAAGGTTTTTTGAAGTTTTGCAGTAGAAAATGGTTGGAGTACTTCATCGCTATCAAGAAAAAAGACCCATTCTTGGGTGGTGAGTCGGAGTGCTTCATTTCGTAAAAATGCAAAGTCTGTGATTGGTTCATCTGGAATAGGGATAATTTTTGCGTTGGGGTGTTTGAGGTCAGATTCCTGTATGCCACTCGCTGAATCAAAAATGAGAAGTTCAGCAAAGTCACCTAGAGATCGGAGAGCATTTTGACACTTATGGTCAAACACATTTGTAATGAGTACTGCTGAACAGGAAATGATCATGATTTTTTCCGCAGTACTTGCGCAACTCCAACAAATACAATGGGAAGTGAAATAACTCTAGAGATAATCAGAGCCTGAGCTGCTCCTTGAATGCCGGTGCTATTACTCCAATAAATCAGTAATGGTACAAGAATGATAATAGTAGTTGCCAACTGCAAATTAACAACCGAAAATTTTCGCATTGCCATAAGGAGTGAGGTGCACTGCATCGAAACTGCCTGGAGAAGTCCAGCAGTTGCAAGCAAGGGCAGGTAGTTTGCTATACTTAGCCACTCACTACCAAGTAAAATCGAAACAATTACTTTTGGAAAAATGAAGAACGGAAGTGTGCCCAAAAAAGCGATGCCCAATGTGGCAAGAGATGACTTAATAAATGCACGGCGTAGTCTATCAGTGTCATCCATTATTTTTGTAAATATGGGTAGCGTGCCGTGGTACGCGGATTTAGTTAAGTCATAGTTAGTTTTATGTCCTAAATTATAGCCGTTGTGGTAGAGTCCCAAGTTATACGTGCCAATGGTTTTACCTAAAATAAAGTTATCAATATTTTCGTGAGCATATGAAAGGAGTGCCGAGAGGCTTAACCAGAGTGCATTGCTGTAAATAATTTCAGCCCTACTTTTTATATATTTAAATTTTGGTTTAACACTAAAGAATATAAAGGATATGACTACTTCAAAAATTGCAGCGCCAATCATGGCCAGAATCATAGCTATGAATGATCTAAAAACTATGCCGAAAATGATGGCTAACACCACATCAACTAGGGTAAGTGAAAGTCGGTAGGTGCTATCTTTAAAGAACTCAAGCTTCTTATGTAACATAATGATGCTTGGATTAATAAAGCCCTTAATAAGAGGGACAATTGCTGCTATAGCAATATAAAGTGGCAGCTCAGGCATACCATAAAATGTGCCCATGCCTAACCCAAGTAGAACCATACAAATTGAGATCAAAATTCCGCGAATAATCGCAATAACCCAAGCTGTGTCGACAAAATATTTTATTGGACGTTTTGATTGGAGAATGGTAAAGTTAACTCCAGTCTGGGTGAAAGCTTCAACAATACCCAGCGCAATGGTAACCAAAGAAAAAACACCAAAATCATTTGGTGAGAGTAAACGAGCCAAAATAGAAACTTTTACTATGGTGAGTACACTCTGCAGTACTTTGAGTACTGACTGCCAACTAAAACCGGAAATTGCATTCTTGGTGTATCCCACAAAATCATTATACCGACTTTCTGTAAGAAAAGACACTTTTAACCTTGAAATCTAAACTGATAACGGGGATAATTGAAAATTATGAATCCATTAAAGTCACTCTCCAGTTTCTTCCTTGATATGGTTGAAACAATTGTAATTGGTCTATCAATCTTTTTGGTAGTGTATTTATTTTTCATGCAACCTCATCAGGTAAATGGACAGTCAATGGTTCCAAATTTTCAAAGTGGTGAGTATGTGCTGACCGATAAGATTAGCTATAAAATGGGTGATCCAAAGCTTGGTGACGTTGTGGTTTTTCATGCGCCTGAAGCAGCTCACTGTCCTGAAGGTACTGGTTGTGACTTTATTAAAAGAGTTATAGGTGTACCAGGCGACACTATTGAAGTAAAAGAAAATGCCTATTTTGTGAATGGAAAGCGACTTAACGAGACTTACATACCTGCAGATTTTGAAATCTTACCTGGAGCATTTACTAAAGACCGTGTGGTTGATCTAGGGGACGACGAGTACTTTGTCAGTGGCGATAACAGACCATACTCTTCTGACTCACGTGCCTGGGGACCCATTAGTAAAGCTGAAATAGTCGGAAAAGCATTCTTCAGATACTGGCCAATAGGTGTTGCAGGACTTATTATTCCTTACGAATACAATTAATTTTTTTGATTTAATCTGGAAATATTAACTGTTTTTTTTACCTGTAGTAATTTCAATTATTTTAGCTAGATCTTGCTCAGTCTTTTTAAGATTTCCCTTGAGGGTAATAGTGATTTTTGTTTGAGTGTTTGAGCGTTGTAGTTTAACTACTGAGCGTGATTTTAACAATTGTTTCAGATCTTTTTCCCAAGCTTTTACCTCAGCCAGCATTTCTGTGACTGTTTTTTTTGATTTTGCTGCGTGGGTGTTTCTCTGTCCAATTTCCTCTTTGGCTATACGAGCCATTTGTTCTGCCTGACGTACTGAAGCGTTTGTTTTAAGGATTTTTTTGTAGACTTGTACCATTTTATGTTTATCAGCAATACCGCCAATTGCACGGGCATGGCCTTCGTCAATTAAACCTCCCAGCAATCCGTCTTTAATTGCGTCAGGTAACGTAAGTAGTTTAAGTGAATTTTTTACATAGGGAATAGATTTTGAAACTCTTCGAGCGACTTCGTTGTCGTCGTAGCCAAAATTTCTTTTAAGTTGCATGAATGCTTGAGCTCGCTCTATTGAACCGAGGTCGACGCGCTGCACATTTTCGATTATGGCCATCTCGAGCATTTGTTTTGGAGTAACTTTTTTGATAATAACGGGAACGGTTTTGAGTCCTGCTTGTTGTGATGCCCTCCAACGACGTTCACCAGCAATAATTTGATAGCCAGCTGGGGTGTCGGTAACGACAAGTGGTTCTAATACACCAAACTGCTTAATTGAGTCTGTCAATTCATCAAGATCTTCAGTCTTAATTAAATCGCGTGGCTGAAAGGGATTTGCCTGTAAGTGAGTTATGTCGAGTTCGGTAATTTTGTGGTCTGTCATTATTTCAAAGTATATCAAATAAAGTGGTTTTTATCGATTATAAAACTAAAAAAGCTAGCAATTTCTTGCTAGCTTTTTATATTTCAATGTGTGAAGGTGTATATTACTTAGCAACAACGTTAACAACAGTCTTGCCAAAGCGCTTACTAAAGGCAACAGCACCTTCCATCATAGCGAAAATGGTGTGATCTTTACCCATGCCAACACCTTTACCTGCTTTGTATTTAGCTCCACGTTGGCGCAAAATGATGTGACCAGTGATTACTGATTCTCCACCAAATTTCTTGACACCGAGGCGTTTACCATGGCGGTTACCTTGTTTGTGTTGATTAACTTTACCACTAGCTTTGACGTGTGACATACTGGCCTTTTATTTTGTATTATCTTGTTTGTTATATTCTAATTTATACAGTGTTCTTCGAACAACTGCCTGTGAACGGCTATATTCGATAGGTTCAGAACTGGTAGTGTACCCCATATTGCTTAAACTGTCAATGAATTTTTCCATTGAATAGGTATACGATTTGCCACTCTTTTGCTCTGCAGTGATGGTTGGCATAACAATAACAATTGTTGCTTTATCCGCAAGAATGGTAGTCCAGTGTTTAAAGGCACCTTTATAGAGTTTCTCAAGTCCTTTAAAGATATAGGGAACCTTAGCAATGTTTGGTTTTGGTTTTCCTAGAAAAGGTTCGGTGACAATCAGATCAATTTTCTTTGATGGAGTCACTTTGGTGACATCGCCTGTTTTGATTTCAGGAATAATGTTTGCTTCTTTGACTCCTGCATACCAAGCAATATTCTCTTTTGTACCTCTAGTTGAAGCAGGATCTAGGTCGGAACCAATTAGTTTGGTGTGTCCAAGTGCAATTGCTTCGAGTAAAATTGTTCCAGATCCACAGAAAGGATCATAAAGAACTGGTTTTTCGGTTGGTTCAAATGAGCCAAGTCCCCAGTTAAGCATCATACGAGCAACTTTTGGAGGGAGCATTCCTTTTTTGGCATCAAAGTAAGGTTTGCCACGGTCAACTTCCGTCCAAGCATCAATATTTTGGACAGCGACTGTTTTACCAATTACGGTTCCAGTGTTTGAACCAATTAGGACAATTTCTTGTACGTTTGCTTTGTGAAGTAACAGTGCGGTTGGTACGCCACCACGAGGGCCTTCTTTGAATTGAGCAGTGTAGTTCATTTTTTTGAGGTGTGTTTTAATGCTGCGAGCATCAAAAACAGGTAGATGATCTCGACCAATTTCAGATACACCAAAAGCAATCTTATCCTTAAGTGATTCACGGGTAAGCGTTTTTGTGGCTATAGTGATGATGTCATCATCTGTGGGTTTTTCAAAAACAGCGAGTTCACGCATTATTTTGATCGTACCACCGAGTTTTTCGAGTAATGCAATTGCATCCTCATCAGAGGGAAGATCCATGGTAGCAACTTCACTTTGCAGCATAGTAACTCGAGTTGCTCGAGAAACGGCAATAATTTCAGCTACTGAAAATTTTGGTGTATTTCCTAAAAGGAAATGATATGTGTTCATAGTTTGTTAGACAACCGATTGGGAGTCCCCCCTTGTTTACGTCTACAAACCAAAGTATTTTAAGCTTTGATTTTGATTACTTCAACTAAAGTTTGAAGTTGTTTGTGGCCATTTACTTTACGATATTTAGATTTTGATTTAAATTTAGCAACACGAATTTTTGGAGCTCTGTTGTGCTCAGTGATTCTGATTGAAACTTCAGCACCTGCTACGAGTGGTTCACCGATTTTAACATCAGTGCCATTTGAAGCTAAGAGAACATCAGTAATTTTGACTGTTTCACCCTCTTCTGCTTCGAGTCGAGCGACAGTAATTTTGTCACCTTCACTGACCTTGTACTGTTTGCCTGAGATTTGAACAATTGCGTATGACATACTTTATTTACTTTCCTAATTATTATTTTGCTTGTAGAACATAGAATTATATCACGATATTACGAAAGTTGCAGTGTCAATTCTTTTTTTTGTGTAGCTATGTCTGCCTGTAGGAGTCCCAGAGTAGCTGCCAGAGTGATAACAGAGCTTCCTCCATAGGAAAGCAACGGTAAAGTAATACCTGTAATAGGTAATACACCCATGTTCATGCCAATATTCACGAAGGTCTGAAGCAAAATTTGTGCTGCAACCATGTAAATATAAAACTGTGTAGATGCGAATTGTGTGGTTCTCGCCGTTCTGAGTAAGAATAAAATCAAGGCAAAGTACACAAGAATGATTAAAGCTGATCCTAGAAAGCCAAATTCTTCAGCGATTGAAGCAAAGATAAAGTCAGTCTGCCGTTCAGGTAAAAAACGCAAGTGTGATTGAATACCTTGTCCTAATCCTCTGCCTAGGAATTTACCTGAACCTACTGCAATCATGGCTTGGTTTGAGTTGTAACTTGCGCCACTAATGTCTGCCTGTGGGTCAAGAAAACTGGTAATACGTTGTTTTTGATATGGTTTAAGAACCATGGTCCAGGCTATTAACGTAGTAACAAGAACCACTCCTCCCAGAACGATGATATGTTTGGTCTTAATATGTAAGAAGAGTCCCGCTGTAGCCATACAGGCTAGATAGACAATGGTTGTTCCTAGATCTGGTTCTATCAGGATCAGTACTGCAGGAATTCCTACAACTATTAGCCATGTTGCAATGTTTTTAAACGTCAGTTCTCTTGACTTTGCCAGTAATGTACTCATGTATAAGCCAACTAGAGGAACAGCTAATTGTGAGGCTTGGAGCGCAAACAATCCCCCAATATTAATCCAACGAGCAGTGTTACGTGTTTGGAGGGAAATAACCAATGTGAGTATCAGCAGTAACACAGTCAGAATATATCCCAACGGACTGAGCGCCGTAATTCTTCTCCACGAAAGTTTAGAAATCGCAAAGAAGCTGAATCCGCCAACTACAAAAAAAAGTAACTGCTTAGATGCTAACTCCGGGGCAATACTACTTAACGTCAGTACACTTAGGAGACCCAAGATTATAATAACAGCTGGTAGAAACCAATATCGCATTGCCCCTGTTGTATCATTCTTCGTTGGTGCTAATCAAGTTGAAGTTCCTACTCTACAAGAGCAAGCTCTTCTCCTTTGGTCAGAGAAACGTTAGTTTTTTCTTCGATTTCTGATTTCCACTCTCCAGGCCAGGCCGGTGCTGTGACAGTTACTGCTGTTTCAAAAGAGAGATTAGCTTTTTTGCGCAGTCTCTGAATTGACCGCATAAGTTCGCGGGCTTCACCTTCTGCCTTGAGTGCATCAGTCAGTTCAGTCTCTAACTCAACTTTAAGACTTTCAGTGCTTTGATTCCAGGTAACTTCTTTCACATTTACTTCATCTAGCAAGACAGCAAGCACATCATCATCTGGTTTTTTAAGTTGTACGTACGCAGTAACCATTGGGAGCGGTTGGCGGACCTTTATTGCCTGCTCACGTCGAAGTGCGTGGGTTTCAGCTACTACTTTACGGATTGCATCCATACTCTCTTCAAGATTTTTGTCCATAGCAGCAGAGTCAGCTGCAGGCCAGTCTGTGTGGTGAATACTCTCGGTTTTAGATACGAGCTGTTGGAATACCCATTCACTAAAGAATGGTGTAAACGGGGCAAATAGCTGTGCCATACGAACCAATACTGTGCCAAAGACCTGTACAGACTCTGAGCTGGTGCGCAAACGATCTCGACTGCGGCGGAGGTACCAGGTTGACACTTCATCAACGAAGGTCATGAGGGTTCGACTGGCTTTAACAACATTGTAGGCATCCATGTACTCGGTAACATCAGTGGTGACATGAGCCAAGCGGCTGAGTATCCAACGGTCCATGACGTCTGAAGGTTCGAGCTCTGTATTGAGTGAAACAGTCGCATCCCCAGCATAGAGTTTAAAGAATGACACCATGTTGTACCAAATTACAAAGATTTTTTTACGAATATCTGAAACTTCTCGTTCGTTAAAGTTGAGATTTTCAGATTTCATTACGGTTGAACTCATTAAGTACAAGCGCAAACTATCCACACCATACTCATTGATCAAAGTCATTGGATCTGGGTAATTCTTTTTTGATTTACTCATTTTGCTCCCATCTTCAGCCAAAATGGTGCCGGTTGTGAGCGTATTTTCAACAGCATTTTTACCAAAAATTCCCACAGACACTACATGCATGGTATAGAACCAAGCGCGAGTTTGTGCGATGTACTCACTCACAAACTGAGCTGGGTAGGTGCTTTCAAACTGCTGCTTGTTCTCAAACGGATAGTGCTTTGACGCGTATGGCATTGAGCCAGACTCAACCCAACAGTCAAAAACTTCAGGAATGCGAGTTCCTTTAACGGTGCGCGCATCATCAACCCAAAGTTCGAGATCATCGAGATATTCACGGTGCAGGTTGGTTACTTTTGCGGCGCGCTTGCTATCTACTGCCCATTTTTGAAGCTCTTCAACGGAGCCAATAATTCGTTGGGTACCATCTTCCGAGCGCCAAACAGGCATTGGTGTTCCCCAATAGCGTGAACGAGAAATATTCCAATCTGGAGCTGTTTCTAAACCTTTGCCAAATCGACCATACTTTAAGTGATCTGGAACCCAGTTAATATTTTCATTCTGTGCAATAAGCTCGCTTTTAAGTTTCTGAACATTTATGAACCATGCTGGAACAGCGTTGTAGTACAAAGGCGTGCTACAGCGGTAACAGAATGGATATGAGTGAGTTATTTTTTCTGCTCGAAGCATGAGGCCGCGTTCCTCTAAATCTGCATTAATAACTTTTTCAGCAGATTTATAAAACTTACCAGCTACGAGTTCAACAAAGTCTAAGAATTTACCTTCTTCATTAAGGGTCGGTTCGAGTGGTAGATCTTCTTTGAGTGCTAGGGCGTAGTCATCTTCACCAAAAATTGCAGCGGTATGGACGATTCCAGTACCATCTTCTAGACTCACAAAGTCTGCAGCTAAAACGCTCCAAGCATTTGGCTTGTCGGACTGAACATAGTTGTAGAGTGGTTCATAGTGCAGGCCAACCAGCTCGCTGCCTTTTACTGTCCTTTTGACTTCAAAGTTTTCTACGAATACTTTTTCAGCCAGATCTTTAGCTGCCCAAAGCAGTTCACTCTCTTGTGCAACTTGCACATACTCAGCGGTTGGATCTACGGCTAAGCCAACGTTTCCAGGAAGTGTCCAAGGAGTTGTGGTCCATGCTACTAGGTATTCATTTTTTGTGTCGACTATTTTGAACTTAACAAAAACAGAGTTATCAGAAACATCTTCATATGAGTTATCCATAGCAATTTCAAAGTTTGAAAGTGGAGTACTACAGCGAGGACAGTACATAACCACTTTGCGGCCTTCATATACCAGTCCTTTGTCGAAGAGCTGTTTAAAGCCCCACCACACCGACTCCATAAAGCTATTGTCCATGGTTTTGTAGTTATTCTTAAAGTCGACCCAGCGACCCAAACGGGCAATTATCTTTTCCCATTCGCTATCAAGTCGAAGCACTTCCATCTCGCAAGCCTGATTAAACGTATCAATGCCTAATGCTTCGATACCTTTTTTGCCGCCTTTAATATCAAGTTTTTTCTCGATCATATTTTCGATTGGCAGACCGTGACAGTCCCAACCCCACACGCGCTCTACGCGGTAGCCTTTCATGGTCCAGTAACGAGGGATAACGTCCTTTGCAGTCGAACCTAAGAGGTGACCATAGTGTGGCAGACCAGTTGCAAACGGAGGACCATCGTAGAAAACGTACTGTTTGTCTTCTGGGCGCATCTCAACTGATTTCTCAAATGCTTTTGTGTCTTGCCAATATTTTAAAACTGCTTCCTCCATTTGGGGGAAGTTTGGTTGTGTTGGTAATGTTGATTGTTCTGGCATTTTTGCTCCTTTAGTTTTTCTGTGTACTTTTGGTACAAACGGTACAAAAAAACCCTCTCAGATTCACGAAGTTCGTGAACTTGAGAGGGTTTTCTATCTTTCGATAGTAATAACGGTACCACCTCTGCTTTTACTTGTTTCCTGCTGTTACGGGCTTACCCGGACTGGTCTAGTGCGCTCTTGCAATGTGCGCGAGCGGTTCTTCAGTCTGCGTTTTTGTTTATGAAAATCTTTACTTACAAACAAAATTGTTAGGTGATGGCTAACGAGTGACGCAGTTAGTTCTGAAAGCTATTATATAGTATCTTGTCAAATGGCACACACGCTGTTTTTTTAGGTGTTTCTCATTGGTGAAAATGAGAGTTTTTATAGCATCGTACTGCATCAAAAGACATCAAAAAAGAGTGATGAAAATTGTTTTTCCTCTGGTGTATGGGATTTTATGGTAATTGCCTATTTTTAGCAGTCGTTTTGCAGGTCTGCTAATAGTGGTTTCATACTGTGTACTATTTTGAAGATTTCTAACTTGATTACCAAATAATTCCATCAACAAATTTTTTACCGAATTCTTCTAGAACGGCAGTAGGAATTACATCGCCATCTGTTGCTTTAACCATAATCAAATTTGTATGGAAACTATTTCCCCCAATGGCATACTCTCTCCAAGAAAAAATAAAGAGCATTGGAGCATTTTTTGTATCTTTTAGTCCTCTAACTAATTGAGTTACCGTTGCCATTTTTATTGTTTGAGAATCGGATTTTTTCAAAATTTGTAAGTGATCGGTAATGGGCTGTGGAACCTCATACATTCCTGAGATGTCACTGCCTGAAAAGAAAGTGGTAATCCATTCATCAATTGATTTAGGGTAAGGTGTTGTACTAAATGTTGGTGAGCTGAGTTCAGCCATCAGATTGTAGCCTTTATATTTGGTTTGCAGTCCCAGATATGATTCATGTAATCCTGCCTCGTTTGCAACGGTGCCTTCTGGCTGCAGCACATCCCAAACTAATTGGCCATTTGAGACATATTGCTTATGAACCCATGATTCTTCTACTGCTGCTGGTGTATCTGTTGTTAATTCACTCAATGAGGTCGAGTCTGAATTTGTAACTATTTCAGTCATCTCATCTTGCATGGTATCGACAGGTTGATTAATACGAGATGGATCTGATGAGTTACTCTCAAGCGTGGCAATCTGTTTAGAAAGCTGAATATTTTGATATCCAAGATACACCACCATCCCTGTTAACGCGGCCGAAACGAGCGCTAAAAGTATGCTCGATGTTGGCACTGACATTTTGCTCTGTTCTTGTAGATTAATTTCTGCAGATGGAGGGAATTGTTCAGTCATACAGATACTATATATCTTGCAGAAATGATAAACAAGATGAGCAAAAATTACTTTTTCCGTCGTCTCAAAAATGCTGGAATCTCAAATTGATCACTTAAATCTGAGTCAGTCTTTGGCTCTGAAGAAGCCTCTGAATCTGAACGTTTGTTTGAGTCGTCGTCGCTATCTCTGTCGCCAAAGGCTTCAGATTGCACAAATGGATTTGTTGTACTAGAAATTTGTGAGGTCGTCATTGGCTGAGTGTAACTCTCCGGGGCTCTGTCAATTCGTGTTGGCTCTGGTTGTGCTGGTTCAGAATCGTTTGAATGCAAGCGATTTCTTGAGTCGGATGAAAACGCACCAAACATTGGTTTATTTGAAGAAGCAAAGCCCATCTGCTTATCGTCAAATCCGGTGGCAATAACACTAATTTTAATTTTGTTGCCCATTTCTTTGTTAATGGTTGCACCAAAAATAATGTTTGCATCGGGATCGGCTGCGTTGGCGATGATGGTTGATGCATCAGAGACTTCAGTCATGCCCATGTCTTCGCCACCAATAATGTTGTAGAGAATGCCTTTAGCACCTTCAATTGAAACTTCAAGAAGTGGTGAGGCAATAGCCATTCGAGCTGCTGTTTGGGCGCGGTTTTCGCCGCTGGCTTCACCAATACCCATCAGTGCAGAGCCTGACTCGGTCATGATCGTCTTTACGTCAGCAAAGTCGACATTGATAAGTCCTGGAACAGTAATAAGATCTGAGATGCCCTGAACACCTTGTCCAAGCACATTATCTGCGAGTTTAAAGGCATCGAGTAGGGTCATTTTTTTATCGACCACATCCATAAGACGTTGGTTAGGAATCACAATTAATGTGTCGACGGCATCTTTGAGTCCAGCAATGCCCTCTTCGGCAGTTTGCATGCGGCGAATGCCTTCAAAGGCAAATGGTTTAGTAACGACAGCTACGGTGAGCGCGCCAGCTTCTTTAGCAATTTCGGCAATTACAGGTGAAGCCCCAGTTCCAGTGCCTCCGCCCATGCCTGCAGTAATAAATACCATGTCGGTATCGTAGAGAAGGTCTTTGATTTTTTCGTATGATTCTTGTGCAGCGGTTTGGCCAACGTCTGGATCTGCGCCAGAACCTAAGCCTTTTGTAAAGTTACTGCCAATTTGAAGTTTTGTTTCAGCTTGTGAAGTGAGAAGTGCTTGAGCATCTGTGTTAACCGCAATAAACTCAACACCATTAATCTTTCCAGAAGAGATCATTGAGTTGATAGCGTTGCCGCCACCACCACCAACACCGATAACTTTAATTTTTGCAAACGTTGTATTTGACGGTTTAACTAATGCCATAGTGCCTTAACTTTTAGATTTTTTGCTAAAAATCTTATGATACGCTTCATATCAAAGTGTACCATCCTACCTAGAAATTGCAATCTGAATTTACGGAAGAAGTGATTTAAAAAGTGATCCCACTTTTTCTGGAAGTTTGCCTATCGAGCCAAAACCACTAAATACTGATCCGATCGAAAAATTTGAGACGGAATCTGGTTGTCCATGATTAAGCCCGTAGTAGAGTAAGCCGATCACATTTGCATACAATGGTGAGTGAATATCTTTAACGAGACCATCCAGTTTAGTTGGTTCGCCAACACGAGCTGGAAGATTGAGTTCACGCTTAGCAACTTCAGCGATATGGAGTGTGAGTGCTCCACCACCGCAGATCACCACACCAGCTGGAATATCTTTGAGCAAGCCCTGTTCTTTAAGCAGGTCACCAACTAGGCCAAAAATCTCTTGCATTCGGGGAAGCATGATGCCTTCCGTGATTGTTTTGTGAGAAAGGACCTCATCTGTATCCGAGTTATCGTAATCTGAAACCTTAATATCATCTTGTTGCTTTTTTCGTCTGCTGAAATCTGCTTTTGATTCGCCAGCATGTGGGGTAAGTGGTCTGATTTTTTTGTTTGAAAGGTCAACTTTAATTTTTTCTGCAGTATCAATACTCACACGACAGCCTAGTGCAATGTCTTGTGTGATGTGGCGGGCGCCAATAGGCAGTGAGCCAGAATATTCAAGTGAGCCTTCAACATATGCACAGATTGAAGTTGAACCTGCTCCAATATCAACAACCGCGACACCGAGTTCTTTTTCAGTTTCAGAAAGAACTACTCCAGCTGAAGAAATACCTGAAAAAACAAAATCATTGACGGTAATTCCCAGATCTTGAATACATTTTTCCAAGTTTCTAAGAGCAGTGGACATGCCAGTAATAATGTGAGCTTCTGATTCCAAACGAACGCCAGTCATACCTACTGGATCTTTAATGCCATCTTGTGAATCAACTTTATAGTCCTTAGGAATAACATGAATAATTTCTCGGTCTGATGAAAGTGAAATAGCTCGAGCAGCCTCAATAACGCGTTCTACATCGCTATTAGTAATTTCTTGGTTTGGAGTAGCAACAGCAACAACACCGGTACTATTTTGAGATTTAATGTGTGAGCCAGAGACAGAGACGTACGCAGTTTTGACTTCTAGCCCCGCCATGCGTTCTGCTCCATCAAGACTTTCTGTGATAGTTTCGAGTACTTTTTCTAAGTCAATTATTTGACTTTTCTTCATTCCTCGAGAAGGAACGGCAGAGACTCCTACGACTTGGAGTGATTGGTCTTCATTCACAGACGCAATGAGCGTGACACATTTATCTGTGCCGACATCTATACCAGTTATGATTTTATTATGTGCCATACTCTATACAATAGCATATCAAAATTACTCTGTGGTGCGTAGTACTGGGTACTTATACCGCAGGTCAATTTCGGTAAGTGGTTCTGATACCGTTTCCAACTCTGGTGATACAAGAATTGCTTCAAGAATCGTAATTTTTTGAGTTGCTGATTCAAAAGGTATATATACTCTAATGCCTGAAGAAACTTCTAATTGAATTGTTTCTGTGTCGATCCATCTACTATTTTGAAGAGAAAAGGACGGTTTGTAAAGTGAGAGGCTTAGTTTTGTGAGTTCATCATGATATTTTGGAAGTACATGATCATTTTCAACAATTTTTTCTAAAGGGAACTCTACAGCTATAACCGTATAGTCATTGGTACTTTCTTGCTTGTGTTCATGTATCAGGCCAGATGCATAGACAGTGTAGTTTTTTTCATCAGAACGCAAGATATACACTGGTCTTTCTTGAGCGAGTGAAACTATAAGTGTTGAGGGCAATTCTTTTTGGAGTGAAACAAAGAGTACGGTTTCATCAGTAATACTCGAACTGATTGCTGACTCAAAGTCAGTCAGAAAAAGTGATTTCCCGGCAAGTGTTTGTAATTGATCTTGAAGTTCTTGCGAACAGTGAGCATCAGCCACAAGACAAACAATTTTTGATACCCTAAAAGTAAGAAGCAGCACAACACAGAGAATACTTATTCCAAAACTGAGGGTACTTAGTTTCTTCATGGTTGTAGTAACGTATGTATGCGTGCAAACAATTCTTGACTGCCTGCCGAGAGTGATGCTTGCTCTGTCTGCAGTGTGCGTTGTATGCGATTATGCTTTTTATCAATCTCACCTACAACAGCAATAAGAACATCCGGAGAAAGATCTTTTTGCTGAATCATTACTGCCTGACCCGTATCCGAGAGTGCTTTTGCATTAAGGAGCTGTTCATTCTTGTGTGAAAACGGCAGCGGAATATAAATAGTTGGAATATGTCGTAGGCTGAGTTCTTGTACAGTGTTTGCCCCCGCTCTTGAGATAGCTAAATATGCGTGTGTATAAATCCAAGCCAGGTCTTCAGCACCAATCCATTCATGGATAAAGTATTTATTTTGACCTGCCAGTGAAAGTTGTTTTTTTGTAAACTCTAACTCTTTTTTGTAATTACGGAGTTTGGTTTTGGTTCCACACTGATGAATAACCACGTACTTTTTTGTAAGTGTTGAAATGCAACGTGAGATAGTTGTGTTAATTACTTCGGAACCTTGGCTTCCACCGACAACAAATAGAATGGGATCTTTTGCTTTGGTTTTATACCAGTCCGGTATTTTTTCAGATTTTTGAAGAATTGATTCACGAATTGGATTCCCAGTTAAGTACACCTGTTTATTCTTGACCATTTTTACTGTTTCAGGATAGGTAACTGCGACCATCGTTGCAATTCTGCTTACGAGCGCGTTAGCAATACCAATGCTTCTGGTTTGTTCATGAACGATTATGGGAACGCGCATGACCCAAGCTGCAAGTGCCAGTGGCACACTCAGGTAGGTTCCAAAAGAAAGATATGCATCAGGTTTATGATGAGAAAAAAGCTTTAAGGCAGTAAAAAAAGCACCGATAGTTTTAAGTAAAGAAACTGGTAATAGTAAAAGGGAATCTTGGCCTAATTTTCCTGAATCGAAAGGAATAAATGGAATGTTTCTTTTTTTTGCAGCACTCTTCTCTTTTGCTTTTTGCTTTGATTTTTCTCTGGTATATATGCGGCCAGCGAATAAAAATGAGTAGCTTTCGTCAGTTTTTTGTACGTAATCGATAAAGGCCAATGCTGGTGTCAGATGTCCTCCTGAAATTAAGATCTTCATGCAGACGCCTTCCTTCCTAAACGTAGTAGTATTCCTGAAGAAAACAATAGCATGACCTGGGATGATCTACCATAGGAAAAAAATGGTAGTGGCATACCCGTTAACGGTATAAGTGCCACCACTGCACTTAAATTCAACAGCATTTGTAGACCAACCCAAAAAACAAGTCCCATGCCAAATAGTTTTTCAGCAGGTGAAACATCAGAAGCTCGGATCGATGTATATGCAGTGTACAGAAAGAAAAATAGCAACAAAATAATTCCTAATGCACCAAGAAAGCCAACTTCTTCTGCAATAATAGCAAAGATTGAGTCAGTACTAGCTTCTGGTATATATGAATACTTTTGGTTTGAGTTTCCAATTCCCTGACCCCACAGACCACCTCTTCCAAGTGCAAGAGTAATCTGTCTAATATGAAAACTTGCTCCCAATGGATCTGACTCAGGATTTAAAAACGTGGTTAACCGCCTCATTCGATAGGGCGAAAGCACAATTGCAGCTAGCACCAATGGGATGCCAATGGCACCAAGAATTGTGAAGTGTTTAGTATTTCCGCCTGCTAAAAAGAACATTGAGAAAGCAATCGCAACAACAAGCAGCATAGAGCCTAAATCTGGCTGGAGCATGATGAGCACCGTGGGGATTGCAGTGAGAAATAAAAATGGGCCGAGTTTTTGATGTTGTTGCATCCAGGATGCATAGTATGCAATTACGCCAAATTTAAGAAACTCAACTGACTGAAATCTGAGTCCTCCTATAGAGATCCATCGTCGGGCTCCATTTAGGTCTAATCCAATACCTGGAATGAGTGTGAGCAATACAAGCAGTAGTCCGATGATGTACATGACAGGTCCAAATTTGATCCAGAGTTTTGACGGTAGAAAGAATCCAATAAGTACTGCAACGATTCCTAGGCCTAAGCCGAGTACGTGCTGATATAAAAAATGGTATTGTGTGCCAAATATTGCGTAGCTTTCAGCAGTTGAGGCTTCGAATACAAATAGAGTCCCCAGCAAAGACAAAATGATTATAAGAATGAGCAGCAATACCCATTTTGGAAGTGGTAGGCCTTTTTTCTGCATATGGTTGCTTTTTTTAGAGTACTGCTAGCCACACACCAAAGATGGTAAGCATGATTTGCAGAAGCCAAGCTCTTTGCACAATTTTAGGTTCTGGCCAGCCATGACGTTGCAAAGTGAGATGCACAGGTGCGGCAGGTAGAATCTTTCTTTTTAAGAACTTTTTTGAAAGAAGTTGTGCTAATGAACTTGTAATTTCGATCACGAAGATAGCTCCGATAACAATAAGGGCGATAACTTTTCCTGTCAATAAACCAATTACAGCAAGTGTGGCTCCAAATGCAAGTGAACCCACATCCCCCATAAAAATACGAGCAGGAAAGACATTGAAGTACAGGAAGGAAATCAGTGAACCGATGAGTAATGCAATGAAGAGTGAAGTAGGAACATCAAGAATTGCAGATGAAAGATACCAGAGTCCAAAGAGTGAGATCATCAGTACTCCCGACGCAAGTCCATCAAGACCATCGGTAATGTTTACTGCATTTGCAAAGGCAACAATGGTAAACACAGCAAAGGGTATGTAAAACGCTCCAAGTTCAAAGGTGCCAATAAATGGAATGTGCACAAATGAAATACCAAGTTGGATGAAGAGCATCAAACTGATTATTATCGCTAGAATGATTTGTAAAAAAAGCTTATGTTTCATTCTTAGACCGAAAAAACCATTAGAAAAATTAAAAAATTTCTTTATATCATCATAGAGTCCGAGGATTCCAAACGAGAGAAAAGTGAAAAATATGACGTTAATTTCTGCAGAAACCGAGCGATGATTACTCGTAATTTCAACACCAAATCTGGTAAGTAATGGTAAAAGAAAAGCAAAAAGAGTTGATACAACAGTAATAACTAATAATCCACCGCCAACAGGAACGCCCACTTTATCTTTATGAAATAAATCAAAAATAGGAGTGAGCTTGCCAAAAACGTCACGAGTGATTTGTTGAGCTCGCTGAAACTTAAGTGTATAGAGTAAGTTAATAAATGGTACGACCAAGATACTCGTCACAATAAATGAGAGTATGAGCACACTCAAAAGTAGAGCCATTCCATGCATGATTAATCCTTACTGTAATTATTAGTCTCTTTTTATTTGTGCACCCATTGAACGTAACCGTTCATCCAGTGCTTCATATCCGCGATCGACATGTTCGATGCCCGATATGGTTGAGGTGCCGTCTGCGATCATAGCTGCCATGATGAGCGTTGCACCATGACGAAGATCTTTAACGGTGAATGATCCTGCTTTTAACTGCGCAGCTCCATGAATCTTAATTGCATGGCGGTATTCAGGCTGATCATCCTTCAAGTCAAAATTATACACCTTTTCAGGGTTCATTACTTCTGGGTTATATCTTTCTATCTTAACGCCCATCGCTTTCAGTTCTTCAACATATTGAAATCTGTTTGCCATGATTGTTTCATGAATAACACTTTCGCCCTCACACTGCGTTGCGAGTGTTGCCCAAAGAGGTTGCCAGTCAGTCATAAAGCCAGGCTCAATTGAGGTAGTAATATCTGCAGCTCTGAGTGGTCCTTTATAGAAGAAACGTATACCGTAGTTGCCCACTTCATATCCTGCACCAATTTCATCTAGTTTATCTAAAAATGCAGTTAGATGTTCATGGCGAGCGTTTTCAATAATAACGTCACCTTTAGTAGCAATGGCCGCACAGGCATAACTTACCGCTTCATTTCTATCTGGTAAGAGCTTGTGTATTGCCCCGTCAAGTCTTTCAACGCCTCTTATTTCGATTACGCGATTTGCTCTTCTGCGAACCCGGCCTCCCATGCTATTGATGAACGTAATAAGGTCATCAATTTCTGGTTCTTCTGCTGCATTTTCAAGAATGGTAGTACCTTCAGCTAAAGCCGCTGCCATAATAAGGGTTTCGGTACCTGTATGTGAATTTTTTGCAAATCGATAGGTTGTGCCAACAAGTTTTTTGCAACGAGCAATGTACATGCCGTCTTTATATTCGACCTCTGCGCCAAGTGCTCGGAGTCCATCCCAGTGTCTATCGAGTGAGCGTTTGCCAATTTTATCTCCACCTGGCACTGGTACTTCTGCTCTACCAAATTTTGCAAGAAGTGGAGGAATGAACATGGTTGAGAATCGACCTTGTTCACCATGAGATTTATCAATGGTATAGCTGGAAAGGGTGCTTGGATCAATAAAAATTGCACGCTCCCCTGCCCGATTCACTTTTCCACCAAGATAGCTAATAATTTCAGCTACGAGTTCAACGTCAAGAATTCGAGAAAAATTGAGTAATCTTGACTCAGAACTTGCTAATAGCGATGCAATCATCAATTTATATGAAGCATTTTTAGCGCCACCAATACGAACCGAGCCGTGGAGTGGAGTTCCACCAGTTACTTTAAAACTTGGCATACTCTCTTTCTATTTTTTTTACAATTTTTATTTAACAAAGAATACTTCTTCATGCAATTCTACATCAAATTTAGACTTAACCGTATCTTTAACTTTTTTAATGAGTTTTTTAACATCATCACTGGTGCCTGTGCCATCATTTTCAAACCAGGCAGCATGTTTAGTACTTACTTGAATGCCGCCGACTTTTGTACTCTTTAGACCAGCTTGATCAATAATATAACCTCCGGGCACATGTGGTTTATCTGCAAAGTCTGGAAATGTTTTTTTAAGTTTTTCTGTGTTCTTTACATTTTGAAAGATGCAGCCTGAGCTTGGAATACCAAGTGGTTGTGTTTTGGCTCTATATTCAGTAGCGTGTTTAATCTTTTCTTGAGATTCTTTTTTTGAGCCAGTTTTAAGTCTAAAGTTAACTTCTAAAATAATTTCTCCTGTTTTTTGGAATCGAGAGTGTTCATAGGCAAAAGCGCAGTTTTTTACAGCTATCCAAGCAATTTTTCCGTCTTTTGAGACAACATGTACGGCAGCAACGTGCTCTCCAATGAGGTCTGAAAGATAATGTGCGTTGTTATAGATAGCGCCGCCAACGGTGCCAGGAACTCCCAAAAAGTACTCTAATCCTGTAAGTCCCATCTCGACAGTTTTAGCTACAAGAGGGGCCATTTTAACTCCTGCACCTGCACGAACTATGGTAAATGTTGAGTCATGCTCTAGTTGTTCGACCGATTCATTTGCGATTCTAATTACTACTCCTTTAACACCCTTGTCATCAACAATAACATTACTAGCACCACCTAAAATGGTAACGGGTATGTCATTTTGATAACAAAAGCTTGTTAGAGAAGTAACATCCTTTACTGTTTTTGTAACCACTACAGCATCTGCTGGTCCACCAATTTTCATGTAGGTAAACGGAGCGAGTTCAACATTAAACTGCCAATCAAGTTTTGGGAATGCTTTGGTAAGCAGTGTTTGTATTTTTTTCATAACAATTCATGAACCTTATAGATATCACCTGCCCCTAGCGTAATGCACACACTACCCTTTGGGATCTGATCGGAAATGTACTCAGCCAAGGCTGAGTAATTTGGAAGAACGGGAATATTTTCTGTATATCCTTGGTTAGAAATTTCTTCAGCAAGAATGCTACTAGAAACAGTTTCATCGAGTGATTCGCGTGCTGATGCAAATATATCTAGCAGAATTAAATGGGTTGTACTAGAAAGTACTGTGGCAAAATCATCTAGTAATGATTTCGTTCGTGAATAGGTGTGTGGTTGAAAGGCAATATAGAGTTGTTTATTTTTGTACCAAGATTTCGCAGCTCTGATTACTGCTGAAAGTTCCGAAGGATGATGCGCGTAGTCATCGTAAAAAAGAATTTCATTTTTTTCACCTTTAAATTCAAAGCGACGCTGCGTTGACGCAAATGTTTCTAATGCTTTTAGAGCATCTTGAATATCTATGCCAACTGAGTCACATGCCGCAATTGCTGCGACTGCATTTTCAACGTTATATCTTCCAGGAACTTTAAGTGTTAGCTGGTATCTTTTTTGATCAATAATAAGTGTTGCTTTAGTGATTCCTTCATTTGATTCGGATTCTTCATACACATAGAGATAGTCACAATCTCCAGCGCTGCCGAAGGTTTTGACTTCAGTGTCGGTTGGCAACTCTAATTCGGGCAGATCTTTATGATTTAAAATAAGTATTCCACCTGCCTTAATTTGGGAGAAAAAAGCCATAAATGCTTTTTTTGTTACAGAAAAATCAGAATAGACATCAGGATGATCGTAAGCAAGGTTTGTACAAACAGTACAGTATGGTTGTAGATATGAAAACCGAGGTTCTGGTTGAGCTCCATTTTGGACTTCTTGTGGATTGGTTACGTATTCATCTGCTTCTGCAACAAAAAAGTCGCTTTGAGTATTCCAAACCCCAGTGCGTGGTAAACCAACTATTGAACCGACTCCAACGGAATAACTGGGTTTTAGAGATAGTTCAGAGAGGATCCAAGTTAGCATAGCTGAAGTAGTAGATTTACCGCCCACCCCGCAAACAGCAATGCCTTTTTTTGCATTAAAGACATGACCCAGTGCTTCTGCTTGAGAATATGTTGGTAGACCTTTTTTTGTAGCTTCTTTCACAATTGGATTTTGTGCACCCTGGTGTGCTGCAGTGTAGATAACACAGTCAACTGTCTCAGGAATGTTGTGAGTGAAACCCTCATCGCAAGTAATTGACAGGTCGTTTAGAATAGCTTGGGTAACAAATGCTTCTGAAACATCACATCCCAGAACCGTTTTATCTAGATCTATTAAAATTTGTGCAAGTGAGGTCATTGCCACACCTTTAATTCCAACTAGGTAAAATGTTTTGTAGACTGAAAATGGCGGCAGAGATTGTTGTGTTTCTTCCACTATGCTTTTTCTTTCATAATACTTTCCAAAACTTGGGATAGTTTTTTATAATCATGTCGGAGTAATGAGCGATAGGCAGTATCATACTTTTGTTTGTGATGGAGTTCTGTATTAATTAACGGAATACGAATAACATTTTCTGAGTTTGGTAAGTCATCCTTTACGGGATATTCTTTGACAGAAGCATATAATGCAACAGCTTCTTCTGGAATACTGTCGTTATTGAAAAGAATGTAAGACATCTTTGATTGTACAGTTTCCTCTATCTTTTTAAGATGGTCATTTGCACTCATATCATGCGTTTGTGTAAAACGTGTCATTAAGTTTTCTATGTACACTTTTTTTGCTTTAGACTGAGCAAAAAGTGTTGGAATTTCGGGAAAGACTAATGTAGCCATGATACTAGCAAAGAAGTCGCCTGGCCCAATTATGATGATATCTGCTTCTTTGATAGCATCAGCAGCTTTTGGGTTGATGTTACACTTTGGTATTAAGGAAACATGATCAATAGAGTGCGGTTCATCAATTTTTTCATCTAGAATGTGTTCACCCACTGCTGTTTCACCATTGGTGTAGTGAATTTTTAAATCAACAGTATCTTCTGTAACAGGAATAACAGTGCCCGTTAAGTTGAATACTTTTTCAGCTATTTCAAGTGATTTTGTAGTGCTGCCGGTCATGTCTTGCAATGCAGTAAGAATTAAATTACCTAAATTATGACCTTTTAAACCAGTGCCTTTTTCAAATCGATACAGTAAGATTTTTTGAATCCAATCTTGACCATCTACATCAGCTAGAGCTGCGAGTGACTGTCGTAAATCTCCAACAGGCTGAAAGCCGAACTCATCTCTAATTCTGCCTGTAGATCCACCTGAGTCAGATACAGCAATGATTGTTGTTATATCCCAATCAAGTTTTTTAAGCGAAGAAACAACCGCAAAAGTGCCAGTTCCACCACCCATAACAACAGCCTTGATTTTTTTCATTTTACTTAGCTCTTTCTAAAATTGCTTCTGTATCATTCCAAGGTTGCTCGGTAGTGCCAAAACACATACTTTTTTCATGCCCCTTACCAAATACACCAACTACATCGCCGGGTTTAGCTAGTTCTTGTAGTGCAAACCGTATTGCTTCACCTCGGTCTGCAATGGAGAGAACTGTATCATGTCCTTCAGTCAAACCTTCTTTCATTTGTCTGAGTATACTCCAGACGTCCTCAGTCCTTGGATCTTCAGCTGTTAAGATAACAATATCAGCCAGTCTAACGCCAATTTCACCCATTTTGGGTCGTTTACTGCGATCTCGCAGGCCGGCTGAACCGTACACAGCAATAAGGCGACCAGATTTTTTATTCTTTTTCATGTAGTCACGCAGTGCTGTTAATGCACTTTCTAGACCTTGAGGCGTATGTGCAAAATCAACCACAATATCAAAACGTTTATTTGTTTTGATGAACTGCATTCTTCCAGGTATTCCCGGAAATTTTTGAATGCCAGAAATATAGTTTTCATCTGAAACTCCAGCTTGTTGGGCAATCATGTACACAAGACGAGCATTTTGTTGATTATATTTTTCAGGAAAACGGCCTTTGATAGTTTTTGCCACCTTGTTTGGAAGCTTCATTTCTTCACTATACTGTTTAATATCTGTATCAATTGAGAGATATTTTTTAACCCGATGAAAGGAAACATCGTCAGCATTAAGTACAACTGTGTCTGCCAATCGTAGTAACTCTGCCTTCGCGGCGAGATACTCGTCATAATTTACGTGGTAATCAAGATGTTCAGCTGAAATATTGGTAAGACCAACAACCGTTGGTGTTACACCCCAAATACGATATTGATAGATGCCATGTGAAGTTACTTCTAGAATTAAATGGGTGAAACCCTTATCTACCATTTCGCGCATAAATTTTTGTAGATCTTGTGGTTGAGGAGAGGTGACATGAAAACCAGTGTCGATTTCTTTATTACCCATGTATGCAGCAACAGTAGTTAAGAGCGCAACTTTATGACCTTGTGCTTTGAGCACGTGATACAAAATAGTCGAAGAAGTTGTTTTCCCGTCAGTGCCTGTAATAGTATAGATAGTTAAGTTCTTAGCGGGGAAACGATATTTAATTTGGGCGGGCAGTCCCTTGAGTATTCCTGTTTTTATAAAGTGAAAAGGTCTTTTTACTTTATAGAGAGCAAGCTGTATAAGTGATGACATCGTTATTTCATTATATATTTTTTACTACAAATAGACAGACCTGATTGTGTTTGTTATGGTTCGTTTGAGTTTGTCTCAACTTGACGAGTTTCGTACCTTGCAGGAGGTACATCCAACATGAGTAACAAGTCGTCTGCAATAGTGTACCAGAGAGGAGCTGCTGTTTCAGCTGCCCAAGGAGAACTTGTTGGCTCAACTAACTTTACCAACATGATAAAGGCTGGATCATGTGCAGGAGCGAAGCCAATAAAACTTGCAATGGTTTTGTCTTCCTCATATCCCCCATTGGGTGATGGAATTTGTGATGTGCCGGTTTTTGCAGCAACTGTGTAGGCATCTCGAGCAGCCCACTGAGCTTCTCCGCTATGGGCAGAGGTAATCATCATATCAACAACTTTTTTTGCTGATTGCGCTGAAATAACTCGTTTTTCTTCTTGTGGCTCCATAATTGTTTCTTTTCCCGACTCATCTCCAACTTTTTCAATAATTGTAGGTCGCATAATGATGCCGCCATTTGCAATAGCTCCAATCGCACGCATTAGTTGCATACTGGTTGTACTAATGCCTTGTCCAAATGAGATGGTTGCAAGCTCAACAGGTCCAAATCTTGCTGGAAATGGTGTTGATGTGTCCTCTTGTAAATCTATGTGGAGTTCTTCACCAATCATGAAGTTTTTAAGATACGATTCGAATGTGTTTGCACCCACTAAGTCTGAAATATAGATCATTGCTGTATTATCTGATTTAGCAAGCGCTTCTGTCATAGTAATATTGGGGTTGTAGACATCATTCCAGGTACGAATGGTGTATTTGCCAAACACCCTTGGTCCACCACAGACGGGGCACGTTGTTTCTGGAGTAATTTTGTTTGCATCTATCCCAGCAGCTTCAGTTAGTACTTTAAGTGTTGATCCAGGTTCATACGTTGCAACAATACTAGGATTTTTATACAATTCGGTGGGATATTCTGAAAAATGAGCAGGGTCATATGAAGGCAAGGTTGCCATAGCTAATATTTTGCCAGTGTGTGGTTCCATGATAATAATTTCACCAGACTTTGCTCCATATTTGTTCATTGCTCTTTCTAAGTTTGAGTAGGCAAGAAATTGGATATCTCTTCGGAGCGTTGTCGTGACTGATCGTCCATTTATAAGATTCTCAGTTTTGGGTTCAGAACCAAGCAGCTTTTTTCCTAAAGCATCTGTGATTGAAGTGGAAAGTGATTTGCGTGCAGAGAGTTCTTTATTGAGTGCTCCTTCAATTCCAAAGTAGCCTGTGTCGGATCCATTTTCATCTTTGCCTACAAAACCCGTTATGGTAGCTGCCATAGAAGCTTCTGGATACCATCTCTGCTCGTATTGATCAAAGCCAATGGCAAATAACTGTAGTTCTTCAATTTTTTCTTTTGTTTCTCTACTCAGAGGTTGAAACAGTGATACCCAGTTTTTGTCTTTCTGAGAAAGCTTTTGAGTAAGTTGAGTAGTAAGTGACTCTGTTTGTTCTTTTTGTTCAGCCGCTGATGAAGCATTTGGTAGTTCTGCTTCAAGAATTGGTGTGAGTAGTGCTGATATTTCGACAGGAGATGCTTTAAGAATCTTTGGTTGTGCAAATAATCGATACACAGTTTCGTTTGCTACAAGTGGATAGTTATCTGAAGTATAAATAAGTCCACGGCTACCGGTAATTGATGTAGATCGAGAATATTGATTATCAGCGGCAGCTTGAAGTCTAGATGCTTGAAGAACTTGCCAATAAAATAATCGAAAAATAACCGCAAGAAAGCCCAAACTAAGAACAATGAAAACAAATCGAGATCGTTGGAGTAATGTTATTTCAAACGGTTCTGTTTTTACCATGATTGTTTAAGTTCTGAAAGCCTACTAGCTGTGTTGTATCACACCTGTACACTCAAAGAAATCGGCATGAGTGTCTGTAACCAATAGGGCAACGTACTTACATTCCTGAGTAAGCAACCGTGGTGTTAGTTGTAACAACCAGTGGAGAAGAAATTGCTACATACTCATTAAGATTAGTAGCAGCAGTTACTGAAACAAGTGATGACTCTTTAGCAATTGCACTTATGAGTTGATTTTTTTCTTGGGTAAGCTCTTGAATTTGAGACTCAACCTGGGCAACTTTCTTGCCATGACTGACTATAAGACTTCCTTGAACAACAGTACTAACAACCTGAAATGCTAACACGATCATAAGGACTGCGTAGTAAGTGGTTATTTTTTTGTTCATTAGATCTTTCTTAGTGCGCGTAGTTTTGCACTTCGGGCACGTTTATTTTCAAATGTTTCTTTTTCAGTTGGTTGTAGTGGTTTCTTAGTTATGAGTTCAGCAAGCTTGTTCTGTTCCCAATTTTTGAATTGTTGTTTGACGATGCGATCCTCACCTTCATGGAAGGAAATAGTTACGAGTCTGCCACCTTCTGATAAAACACTGAATGCGCTTGGAAGAGCATCTCTGATTTCATCAAGCTCGCTGTTAACGACAATTCTAAGCGCTTGAAAAACTTTCGTGGCAGGGTTAATGCCAGATTTTCTTCTGCGCTTAACCGAGGCTATAAGTGAGCTAAGTTGTTTTGTTGTCGTGATTGGTGTGGGAGACATTTTAATTGCTTTGGCAATTATTTTTGATTCTTCTTCTCCGCCAAAATCGTTGAAAAGTTCAGCCAGTTGTGCTTCTGGAATTAATGCCAGAATATCTTTTGCTGTTACCCCTAGTCTGGTATCCATTCTCATGTCGAGTTCACCCTCACCTTCGAAGCTGAAGCCTCGAACAGTCGATGTGAGTTGCTGAGTACTGGTGCCAAAATCAAAAAGGACTCCATCGATGAGAAATTCTTTTGAATGTTTTGAGCGAAGCTGTGAAAGTGAGTGTTCTATTTTGGTAAAACTCTCATGCACAAGGAGTAAGTTGCCAGCAGCAATTTCTTTAGCAAATGTTGCAGTTCCATACTCGATTGCTTCCAGGTCCCAGTCAAAGGCAATGACGTTTCCACCAGCCTTCAGAATTTGGGCTGTGTGGCCACCTCGGCCAAAAGTTGCATCGATGTACCACTTGCCGTTTGAGACCTCTAAAAGGGCTACGGCTTCGTTAAGAAGTACTGAAATATGTATATTAGTCATCTAAGCTTTCTGCGATATCTTCAGCGTTTGATTCGAGTGTCTCAAGATAGGTGTGATAGGTATCACGATCCCAAATTTCGATGTATGAATAGCTCCCCACAATCACAACGTCTTTGGTGATGTGGGCGAATGTGTTCAAGTACTCGGGCAGTTGTACTCGACCATTACCATCAGGACTAACGTGTACGGCATCATTGGTCATTAAACGAATAAAGTCTCGGTTAGTTTTTTTTGTAAAAGAGCGGGCTTCTAACTTTTGAAGTTCCTGAGTGAATTTTTCTGCTTCATACAGAAACAATCCTCCATCAAGTCCTCTAGTTAAGATCCAGCTGTCTGTTGCAGATCTAAAAGCCTTTGGAAGTGAGACTCTGCCCTTATCTTCAACAGTATGATAATATTTACCTATATACATATTGTTATCAGACAGAATACCACTTTTTACCACTATCGAGAATAAGTATGCATCACCCCAAGTGTTTTGTAAACACTAAGATGACCCGAAAATGTAGGCCGAATAAGTATTTAACAACTTTGATTTTCAAACGGGATGTTTTTAGATTGTAAAAAAGATACTAGTACTATTTGAAAAAGATATTGGATTAAAGTAAAATGTGGATAACTAACAACATTAAAACACATCCAGATATAAGAGAGTACAACTGAGATGAATTTTGTTAGCTATGGGTTGTGAAATGACGAATTAATTGCGGGGTGAGTGGTTGGATATAAAAGTAGCTATTCCCAAATAAGCTCAAAATAACTTGTACCTTCTGAATTAGGTTCAGAAAGCATCGTCCCAGAATTTGAGTTCTTTATTTCAGTTAGCGAATGCTCATATTTTTTCATCAGTAACAAATGAGTGATCAGTGCCGATGGACTATCAAGATACTCATTTGAAAATGAGCGCAGCAGTTCATAGTCATCATTTTTAATTGCTTCAATTGTGAGTGTGTCACGTTTATCTGATTCCTCGCTGCTTAAGTAGTGAGAAAAATCAACGGAGGTGACAATAACAGTCTCCGGGGTACTAACCGATTCAAGTAATGCAGAAATTTCAGATATAGACTGTAGAGTAAGTGTATTGCTAACAGCCAACGGTATTATTTTTGTGTCAGGAAGAAAGTACTTAAAGTAGTGTACGAGTCCTGCTACCGCATGTTCGTTTGAAAGCGCGTCGTTTTCAATTGAAACTAAATCACTTTCAGTTAGTTTGTTGATAATATCTTTATCAATATATGTAGTGCCAAAGGGTGTTTCCCAATTTTTATTTGAGGTGATTACAGCTGTTGAACCTTGTTCATAGTGATTAGGTGTGAGTAAGAAGATACTCTCGGGATTTTGAGCTTGTATTCGGGACAGTACATCAATGATCATCTCATTGGCAACGAGATGATGTGGAATAACTGCTCCCGTTATTTTTGGTGAATCAGCAGTAGGCTGATATTTTTTTAACCCAACACTAAAGAGCGCTTCATCCCAGGATTTTATTGGTTGGAGATCTTGATGTTCAACTTCATTTTCATTTGCAGTTTGCTTTTGTTGGACTGAGGTCAAAAAAACAGCGATTGATATACCCACTAAAAAAACTACTAGCAAAAACCAGAGATATTTACTCATCACTTATTTGGTCAGAATCAGACTCAGACTCAGGTAGTGTTTGTTCTTTTATTGGAAGTAATCTGCCTACTATGTCTTTAATCTTCTGTCTCTTTACCACTACCACCATAGCGCCGGAAAACAGTGCAATTACGATGAATACAGCTACAACAGGGTGCAATCGTAACCACGTAGCTAGAGCTTTAAGATACTTATTCTGGGCCACATATTGTGGGCCAGTGCCAGATACTCTCTCACCTCCAATATATTTGGGATCACGGGTAACTGAGATTTGGTCACTGCCAGTTCGTGCATTAATGGCAGGAACATACATAAGTGCTGTTGTGGCAGGCGGTACTGAAAACTCTCCGTTGTTAATGACTCTAGCTTGGTAGCTGAAAGTCATGGAGGATGCGTTTCTGTTTCCAGCATATCTTTCTTCTAGAGAAAAGATTATGCCATCTTTAGTGAATTCTCGTGTGATACCACCTGAGTAGAATCCAAAGTAATGTTGGCGATAGCCATCAGTCTTTTGGTTCTTAAGTGCAGAGTTCATAGGTATTAAGCCTGCAGGTAAGTGGTCCTCAACTACCAGATATTGCTGAGTTGAAGTTAATCCTGTCACAGTTAGTCGTATATCTGCAACATCACCAACTTTAAAAGCATAGCCTGGGTGAGTTACATTCAGGTACTCTCGAGTAATTGACAAGTCATTACTTACTGCAGTCACAGTGCGATCAGTTACAAAATCCTCTACGAGCACATCAGAGTAGAGTTGCCCTTCTCCATTTTGAGTAACAGTGATTGTGGAGCCTTCTGGCTTGATCTGAGAACTCTCAAGTGTAATTGGAGCTATGTTCAATTTTGAGGAAGTCACCTGTCCAGAAGCAATTTCTTTTCCATCTAGCGTAACTGTGTAGGAGTACGTTGGATTACTCTCTTGAAGCGTGCTAGATAGATCTGTGATAAGTCTGATAACTTGGACAGTTCCATACGTATTTCCCCAATAAGCGTTAGTACGAGATTCAACCATGTTTCTAGCTGAAGAGAGAACTACATTTTGATAGCCTCCTACTGTTTGGAGCGCTCGTAGTGCTAAGCCTGTAGCAGCTTCGGACGAATGGAAGCCCCACTGTTTTGAAGTGTTCCAGCTATAAATATCTCCTTGTTTTTCTGCAAGAGAGAGTAACAAGTTAAGACCATTTGTTTCTGGGTTTGAATAGCCATTTTTACTGTTAGCAAGTACTGCTAAGGCAATGTAATCTGCATCAAGTGAGTTGAGACGAGATACATCAATGAGTTCGGAAGCTTGTCGCTCATTCATAAGCGCGAGTGCATACTGTTTTGTAATAATTTCATGAATCTCAGTTGAGTCATTATTTCTAAAGAATGTTCTTGCATTAACGAGCATAATGTCATCAACAGCTATTCCATTCGACTGTGCAAGTAGAAGATATTCAAGTACATATGCTGAAATATACGCATCTGAATTACCACTCCACCATCCCCAGCCACCGTCATCATTTTGAAGTTTAGCGAGTCGGGTAAGTCCAGCTTCTGTCATATCTGCAATGTCTGTATTTTTGAGCACATCACCAAACAATTCAGGATGACTGGTTGCCAAAATGATTGGTACAAATCGGCTGGTGGTTTGTTCTACACACCCGTATGGGTAGTCTAAGAGATACTCCATTGCAGCAGGAAGTGTGCCCACTATGCTTGGTGAGAGATTCAAAGAGATACTCGATTTACCTGGATTTGCATTTTCTGAGAGTGCCACAGTGTAGGTACTGGTACCAATGCCAGTTTGAGACTCTTTCTGCATAAAGCCATAGGCTTGAATTGGCAGCGGCTGCACAATGGCATCACTGAGTTCTGCTGTTTGAGTATTATCAGCAATAAAGGTGACTTTGTTATCAAGATTTTCATTTTCCACAGTCACAGGCCAGAACACTTGAATAAAGTCTCCTGGAGCTATAGTAACTGTTTGTAATGGGTTACTGTCAAATCGTACGTTTTCACTTTTAATACTGACATCTAATGTCTGCTCAGTATCAGTAAAGTTATGAACCAAGGCTGACAATTCGATACTGTCCCCTTCTCTAAGGATATCTGGGGTAATAGGACGAATAACAATGTCTTTACCCACAACAATATCAGCAGTTGACTGGCCAACAATGGTTGAAGTTGTGGCACCAATGCCAGTAATAACCCAAGTGGTTAAGTTATCTGGAAGAGTGAACGTGACTTGTGCTTCACCATTACTGTCGGTGTGTACCACTGGGTTCCAATATGCAGTGTCAGCAAAGGTTGTACGGGCATCTCCTTTTTGATTGTGCACATAGATATTGTTTGCGAAATAAGTCTGATAGGTATCAATTGTAAGATTATAGACGTCGAATGATCCTGCTTGCCACTCGATACTTTCAATTGCAACTTCTTGTCCGTCTGCATCGAGTAATGTGTCTCCTACAGAGAGCGTATCAGCGGTTTTCCAGCTGTTATGTACCCAAAGTCGGTGTTCAGGTGTTACTTTAAGTGTTCCGTTAAGAATCAGATACCCAGCTACTTTTGTTTTGGTTGTGTCGATAACTTTTGCCGTGACAAGGCTAGAATCTGTTGGAAATTTTTTAGTTAAGACGGTATCGCCAACTTGAATCATTTCGATAGCTTTGGTTGAACCATTGGCCATGAGTACCGGTGTATCACCGGTAAAGCATCCACCGCCCATTTCAGCTGCGTTACTGCGAATACCTTCAAGTGAGTTGCCGTCACTAGTTGATAAATATCGTTCTTTCCAAAAATTGGTAAAGATATCACCAATGGTATCTGAAGCGAGTTCGTAGAGTGATTTATCCACTGCCCAGACAGCAAGTTCGCCAGAGATTGGATTTTGTGCATCATCTGTAGCTTTAATGTTAACGGTTACCGTGTCTCCAGGACCATATTTGGGTTTGTCTGGAGTTATAGATATATTCATCTTTTTACTTGAAGTTGAGACTTTTATTTGCTTTTGAGAGTTATGCAAATGAGACTCTGCAAAGCTATCAGTACTCAGATAGACGTTTGGCATGTCTGATTCTTCAATTGGCAACGTGAATTGTGCCGAGTTGCCTGTGATACTCAAGATCTGATACCTTCGGACTCTATCTCTGAGCACACTCACAAATACATCTCGATCTGCGACAGCTGAAAAGATTTTTATGGTAGCATTTTCTCCAGGTGCATAACTCTCTTTATCAAGCTGAATGTCAAAAGATCCATTTTGTAGATCGCTGTATGGCGTATCATTATCATATACATAGGCATACATAGTTCGGATGACGGTGTTACCTCGTGTATCTTTTGTTCTCACATCAAACAGATAACTTCCTGGTCGATGTGCTGGAAGTGTAATTGTTGCTTCTCCAGAATTATTAGTAGTTACGTTTATTTTTTCGAGTACCTCATGTTCTTTTCGGTAATTTGATCGTCCATTTTTTTCTTCTCTGATGTATTGCGTTATGCTAGGGGTAATTTCTATAGGAATATTCCTCACAGAAACCACTGGATCATTAGGAACAAGAATGATGGGGAGATTAATGGTGCCTCCATTTGTCACTCCAGTTGAGTAATTCTTTTGGTAAATACCGAATTCAGCCTCGTGAACCAGCACATTTTTTCTGGCTTGCACAGGATTTCCTGTTTCATCGACAAAACTGACTTCTACTGAGTAGACTTTGTCTGAAGAAATATTTTCACTAATATCGTTGAGAGTCTTGCTTTGTATTTCTGCTAAACCTCTCTCATTAAGAGTTACAGAGCCAGAGTCAATCTTTTTTCCATAGGAATAACCATATCGGTAATCGTCGCTGAGTAGAGGTAAATCTTCTGAATAGTATCCATATTGGTAGTAGTTTGAGGCGTAAATTGTGTAGGTCACCTTTTGGTTTGCAAGAGGTTGTCCGCTAAAGTATGTTCCAGTTACGTCAAGAGAAACGGTGTCACCTGCAATGAACTCAGTTTCATTTGCATCAACATTTAAACTATATTCGGGTTTGCGATAGTTCTCGACGCTAAAACTTGCATATGAAGAGTAATCTTCTCCCATTTCAACAGTAACACGGTAGTAACCAGTTCCACTTGAAACAGGTACTTCAAAGCTACCGTCAAGAGTTCCTGTTGAAGACAAAGTGAAGTTCTTTTCATACACAACGGTATCATTCCAACCTTTGTATAAAACCACATGTGCAATGCCTGAAGCTGGCGAATACACAGCGTCGTTATCATTACGGACAATAGATTTAAAGTTAACAGTATCACCAGGCTGATATATTGGTCTGTCAGTAAAGACGAAGAATTTTTTATCGATTGATTGAGCAGGGAAGCGGTTGTCCCAATAGCCGGTATCAACTGCAGTTAGATTAATTGGCACAAGACTGATTTCACCATCTTTTTCTACTAGTGCTACATCAGCATTTTCAGTGTAATTAAGTTCGACAGTGCCTTGTTCATTGGTGAGCTGGGAGTCAAGCTGGGTAAGTTTGTTTGTTAAATCATAGGTGGTAATTTGTACATTTGACTCACTTCTTAAATCTGTAAAACTTTGGGTCCAAAAAACGAATTTGTTATCACCTTCCTTGACCAGTGCTCCTAGAGAGGATCTTACCAACATTGACGTAGCGACAAGATCTCCATCATCACCCTTAACGACAACGTACCAGACGCCACTTTCTTCAAGTGGAAGAGCAATTTCAGTTCCGTTATTCGATAGATTCTCAGAAAACTCGGTTACTTTTTCAAAAGAGGATGTGTCTATTGAAAGAGCAAGTTTTTTTCTTTCATCATCATGTAATAGGTAGCCGAGCATATCAGCTTTATTCACTTTAAATAGCGATACTGTGACACTTTTTGGTAGATTTCCATACCCATTGATTTCTAATTTTGGAGCTTGTGTAGAACTCAGGGAAAGGACACCCCCATTACTATACCCGTAGTAACTGTTGGGAATGGTGAGCCAGAGGCTTCCATTGGATTCACCAAGAACCTTTTCTAGAGATTCATCTGCTGTTTGTTGAGATGTCACGCTTGGTGTTGTCTGAGAAACGTTAAAAAGTGTGCGTATAAATGTTGCCTGAGAATAGGTTACTGCAAATGCAGTAATTAAAAAAGCAGCTATAAAAACAGAAGCTGTTGGGTTGCCAAATATTTTTTTTGCCAGATTTTTAAACATATATTCTATAATATCATTTTTTCTATTGTGTGGTCTAATATGAAAAAGCTCCCCTATGCAGGAGAGCTTTATAATAAAAAATGTATTTTGTAGTTATTCAGTAACAACTACATATGCTTCCATAAGCTCTACAGTAGCTGTGGCTGCTTTTCCATCGGTGGTAGTTTCAAACTGTTGCCATTTTGAACCATCCCAGCCCATGATGGTGAGCGTGCCTTCTTGTTTAGCTCTTATGGTAAGTTCAGCAGAGCCAGAAAGGAGACGATTACTGGTAAGTGAGTATATTTCTGAGGCCAGTGTGCCTTCAAGTTCGCCGGGATATCCAGGTGAGTTATAAATAACTAACAGGTTTGCTGAAGCTAAATCTTTTGATTCAATCTGAAAGAACGCATCTTTTGAAGTAAAGGCTGTTTCGCCATCATTTTCAATGTACTTCCAGTCGGACTTGAGGTCAAATTCCTCACTTCCTTCAAAGAATGCTCGAAGCTCTCCACCTTTAATATCTTCATGATAGGTACACGATCCACCAGCACTGCAACTTCCCAAAAGAATTTTTTCCGTGGCAGGCACTGAAGTTAGCTCAATCTGACCAAATGCACCTTGAACGAGTGTCCCTGTTTGGTATTCAAGTTCATAATCGACAGTCGCAGCAGGTTTTTTGAGTGTATCTACAACGATACTAATATTGCGAGCGTCAACTGGAACAATCTTAACATATGGTCGCTCATCCACATCAATAACATTGTAGTTTCTAACTGTTTTTTTCTTTTTTGTTGTTTCTTCAACAACTTCGGCAGGTTTTCGAGTCGTTGAGTATACTCCAACACCTACGCCAAGTAAGACTAAGACGGCAACAATTCCGGCAATAACTTTTTGATTCTTCATAGATATCTTTCTGAGTTTGTACTAATCCTTGGTGAGGACTTCTCTACTCTAGCATAGAAGCCAAGTGGGCATCAAGATTGGATATTGGAATACGAACTTGATCAGTGGTATCCCTGTCTCGGACAGTCACTGAGTCGTCTTCGAGCGAATCGAAGTCGATAGTGATACAGGCTGGTGTTCCAATTTCGTCTTGATAGAGATAGCGTTTACCAATATTGCCACGTTCATCCCAGGTTATAGCAAACTTAGCTGAGAGTTGGCTGTACACTTCCTTGGCTTTTGCTACCAGTTCTGGCTTATTTTTAAGCAGAGGAAAGACAGCAGCTTTGTAAGGTGCGAGTGAAGGCTTAAGCTTAAGTATCGTGCGGTTTTTTTCAGTGTCTTCCTCGTACGCATCGGTAAGTACCATTAAGAAGGCACGATTAATACCCAATGCTGGTTCTATAACATGAGGTACAAACACTTCATTTGTCTGTGGATCTCGATACTCAAGTGCCTGACCTGAGTGCTTGGTATGTTGCTTTAAGTCGTAATCAGTACGGTAGGCAACTCCCCAGAGTTCTTTCCAGCCGAAGCTAAAGTTGTAGTCGAGGTCGTAGGTGTCTTTACTATAAAAACTGCGTTCTGCATCAGAGTGTTGTCTCCAGCGAAGGTTTTCTTCTTTTACGCCAAGAACACCGGTAACAAATGAGTGCATGTCACTTTTCCATTCTTCAAGAAGTTCTTCCCACTTGGTTTGATTTGGATTAAAGAAGTACTCGATTTCTGCTTGCTCAAATTCCAAGGTTCTAAACACAAATTGGCCAGTAGTGATTTCATTTCTAAAACTCTTACCCATCTGACCAACACCAAAAGGGAGTTGGACTCGGGTAGAGTCTAAAATGTTGCGGAAGTTAGTGAAGATTCCTTGTGCGGTTTCTCCGCGCACATAGATTTTGGCTTTGTCGTCTGCGACTGTTCCAATTGCTGTTTCAAATAAGAGGTTGAAGGCTTTTGGCTGGGTGACAGCATTGCCATCTGGACTAAGGATCTTGTTTTCAGTAATGAACGCTCCCATTTCTTCTACAGAGAGATCTTCAACGACCATATCTTCAAATTGTGTCTTACCTTTTTTGATTTGTCGCTCAATCCACGCTTCAATCAGGTGATCTGCTCTGAAACGCTTTTTTGTGACAACATCGTCAACCAGAGGATCACTAAATGAACCTACATGGCCAGAAGCCACCCAAGTCTCAGGATGTAAGAGAATTTGTGAATCAAGACCGACCATGTCAGCACGGCGAGAAATAAAGGTTTCCCACCAAGCATTTTTAATGTTGCGGAGCAACTCTGATCCAAGAGGACCGTAATCGTATGAATTGGCAAGGCCACCATAAATGTTTGAAGTTGGATACACGAAGCCTCTGCGTTTGGCAAGAGCTACGATAGTATCGAGTGATGGTTGGTTTGGCATGGTACCCTTTCTGGTTAGCCTTGGGCTATAAAAAAACCCCACTGTATATAAGCATACATGTAGGGACCCGTGTTGGGCGGTTCCACCCTAATTCCACACCAAATGTGTGACACTTACGTTTAGTTCTTTTGTTACTTCCAGATGTATAAAACTACCTGGTCGCTTGCCAAGGGCGAAACTCTTGAACATAGATTTATTATAGCACAATCATATTAAACCTGCGCACGTTTTTGATTCCAAAATGGACCTCTTCTACACAAGAGTGTCTCGGCGTCATTTGGATTTTCCATCAGTTTTTCGACAGCGATTTCTAGGAACAGAGTGTTTTGTGAGGACTTAACTAAGAGAATATCACCAGATTTAAGGATTGATTCGATATACTTTGCTGCCTCTCTAGCCGTTGCAAACCACTGTACTTGGATCTTCTTTTTTTCAAGATACGGAAGGGCATATTTCTTCATTTGAGGACCAACGAGTACAACAATATCACACTCTTTTGCTGCAGTCTGCGCTACAAGTGTGTGCTCTGATTCTGTCATGCTGCCAATTTCTCTGATGTCACCGAGGAGTGCTATGGATCTTTTACCTCCTAGTTTAGGTATCATTTCAAGCATCTCTGTGGTTGGTTTTGTTGAAGAGTTGTAGCTGCTATCAAGTATAGTTGTGCCGTGTTTGCCGGCAATCAGTGTTGATCTTCCTGGTTCAACGGTAAAGTGTGTCTCGATATTTTTAATTGCTTTTTCAATTGGAATAGCTAACTGGATCGCTGTTGCTAGTGTTGCCGCAAAGCTATACGCATAGTGGTGAGCAAGCGCATATCCTTTGATGGTAAGCGTGTATGATTTTTCATTCACCAAGAAAGTAAAAATTGTGTTAGAAAGTGATGGTTTTGAATTGATAATACGCACTTTGGCATTGCTATTCTCACCAAAGGAAATGAGTGAGGCCTGAATGTTAGGCAGCAATTCTTTGAGCTCAGTTTGATCAATGTTCACTATAGCAGTGGCTGATTTCGGCAGTGTTGTTACTATTTTACCTTTTTCTTCAGCAATTACCTTAATCAGTTGCTTACGTCGTTCTGTAGATTTTTTCTGTGTAACTAAAAAGTCGAATGTTTCAGAGTGCATAGGAGCTGCATTGAGCATAATGCCAATGTTAGGAGTAAGGATTGAAAGCAGATAGCTCATATTTTTAGGAGGTAGTGGGCTATCAATGCCCATTTCAGCGATAAGGACATCATATTTCTTCCAGTTAGTCAGTAACTTCCAAAAAGTTTCTATGCCAATTCTGAACCAATCCTGTAGTGAAAAGTTTTTGGGTCTGATTCCTAAAATGGAGAGTGGTAGCCCAGTCTCAGAGTTTGCGTTATACGTATACTGAAGTGTAAATTCGGGAAGTAACGCAGCAACAATAGCATGCTGTGTTGTTGTTTTCCCCGCACTACCTGTCAGACCTACAATCAGCGGATTATTTTTGAGTAACTGGAGTTTGGCTGCGAGACGAATATAGTTTAAAAAGAACCCAATTATATGCTTTTTCATGATTGTCCAACTTTCAGGAAATCATAACTATGAAGTGGTTTCCCAATTAAAGATTGCAGATACTCTGTAATTGTTTCATGAGGTGAAAGTGTGGGGTTTTGAAACCCAAGCTTGGTAATCAACTCGGCCAGTTGTCGCCGGACTATTTCTGCTGATGCCTGGTTGTAGACAATCTGATTTCGAAGCTTAATTGCTCTCATAAAAACTGAGTGGTCAATTTCTTCCTCAACAAATAGTGTATCAATAATTTCAAGTATTTGAGAAAGTGCTCTGAAAGCAGATAGGTTTTGAGTCATTTTGCTTGTGTCATCCACTAGCGTAGTTTGGGTGAGAATTGGCAGAGATTTAGTAACAATGCAGTGAGCTGTAATCAGGGAACCGGGCTCCAAGTAGGCGCGATTACTTGATTTTAATTTACGAACTCCTTTTGCCACACAGGCAAATCTACCTTGTTCCTGAGAAAGTAATGTTACAATTCGGTCAGTCTCACCAACGTTGGTTCTTCGTAATACCAAACACTTTTGGGTGAAACTTTTTGTTTGCATATGGCTGTCTAGAATGGAGTGGTATAGGTTAGATCCGAGGAGACAGTCATCTCTTCCTGGCCACCCGTGACATCAAACAAGACATCAAAGGTTTCGAGTCCACCCTGTTTCCAGATCTTTCCTACATATTCAGTCTCGTTTTCGTATGGAACAGTGTATGTAAAGCTTAGTTTTGCAGAACCAAGTGGTTCTAGGATAAAGAATCCATCAATAACAGTAAAACCGTTTTCGTTGTACACACGTGCCTCTTCATTAAATCCTGAGGAACTGAGTAGCTCAGCGCCTTCTGGTATATAGAGACGAGTCCAGTCTCGCAGCGTTGAGTTAAGACAGAGTAAGCCTGCTTCAAGATTACAGTTATCAGCGCGACGTGAATTCTTATAAGTGATTTCTACTGTTTTTTCAATTCTTCCGTCTACAGGTTCAGAAACTATTTGTTCAACGCTATAGGTAACAAAGAGGTTAGATTTTGCTCCACCTAAGTTAGCATTAACAATACCGATAAAGTCTTCGCCATTTTCTGGTGGAGTCATTCTCCCTGCTGCCTGAGCAAGTTCTGCTGCTGCTTGATGATCTGGGTCCATAAAGTACATTTGCACATTTCTACCTTGAATCGCAGCGAAACCTTGTCCAAAAAGTTCTGGCCACTGCTGTTTAGGTGCCGCATATGCTTTACTGAGAAGTGCCCGCATAAGTGGGCCTAAGATTCCTTTACGATCATCTCTGAGGTATGGAGTTGGTTTAGTGATAATTTCTGAAAGGACATAAATAATTTCAGGGCAATCACAGCGTGGGTCATTTTCAGCTGAGAAAGTGCCGTAGCCGGGTACTTCGGTTGGTCCAAGAACTTTCATTAGATTTGTTAGGAAATGTGTATCTACAGCAATTATGCCATCAATTTCACTTGGTTCACCTTTAATATCTTTGTAATTTCCGTAGAATTTGTCCATGGATACTTTAAAGTCAGGAGAAATATTCATGTCTCTTAAGTTCCAGTATTTTTCAGTGGTGAGGTATCTACCGAGTTCTGGTGGGATTAACTCAGTCTTTTTAAATTTCTGATCGAGCTCATAGATGTCATCCGATTTTTCTGCCTCAACCTTTCCATCAGTCACGTTAATAATGGCATAAGCAGTTAAGAATCCACCGGTTGCTCTGAGTTCATTGTCATTTTGGAATAAAACTAAGTATTTTTTTGTTTCACCGTTGGCGCCAGCTATTGAAGGGAGCTGTTCGATAACAGGTCTAAACTCGGTCAAAGAGGTACTAGCTCCTGCAACCAACTCTTGTCCTTGAATAATATTCGCACGAACTACCGTGTCGCCAATAGTTTCTGGATAATGTGTAGGGTCAATTTGATTGAGCTCAGCTTCTACAATTTGCAAGTCCTCAGAAATAGCATCAAGCTCAGGTGAAATTTTTTCGAGTGTTTCTAAGAGTATTTTTACACGATCTTCAGTTGTTCCACCTTGAAAGGGTTCATCTCCACTAAATCCAAGTACGTCAGCATATGGGCTCACAGCGTTGAGTGTTTTGGTTGCTGCATTAAGTCCAGCATCTGCTGCAGCAAGACCATGTATACCATCTGTGTAGTAGGTATTAGCAAAAGGTATGTATTTTAGAAATGCCAATTTTGAATAGGTACCTGTAATCTTTTCGAGATTAGTGTCAATTTCTGCAACTTTTTCTTGAGTAGCAGGTAAATTTTGTGTCTTAAAAAGAGCATATGCTTCTCTACCTATAGCAGCTGTTTCTGAAGCCTGAACTTTCAGTTCTTTACTCACCGAGTATGCGTATACACCAAGTGTTGCAAAAACACTGATTAGAACTAACAAAATGCTACCTATTCCAAGAAAAGTTTTTTGTTTTTTGCTGAGATTGGAGAACGAAAAATGAGAAGAAGACATAGTTTTTGATGAGTCGATTTCCGATTCTGGCATAGTATCTTTTCTCTCTGAGAATGACCTGAGGACTTTCTGTTTAGCTTTTTCTGACTCGGGTTCAGCTGTTTCAGGGAAATCAGGAGAGTTTGGATCGACAAAATCTGTATCTGGGGCAGTGAGGTTTTTTTCGGACATAGTGTAAGTATACCAAATCAAAAAATAATTACCATTTTGAGATCATGGCTTTTGGTGTTTTAAAGAGAATTCCAATGTCTTCTATGATTGATTGACGTTGAGCATACTCTGCATCCATTTTTGCTCGGACTGTAAAGGGTACTTCATTTCTCCCGCTTGTTTGCCATGGGCCAGTAATACCCGGTTTTACAGAAAGAATTAGAGATTTGAATTCTTTAGTCTCGGGGTATTTTTCAGTTTGCTCATCAAGTTCTTTTTTAACATACGCTCGAGGACCGACCATACTCATATCGCCAGTGATGACATTGAGTAACTGAGGAAATTCATCAATGGTTAGTGATCTAAGGACTTTACCCAACTTAGTAATGCGTGGATCGTTCTCAATTTTCCAATCACCTGCTTTAAACTTCTTGAGGAGTTTTTTATTCTTTTTATGCAAGATTTCATCTGCATTGGGAATCATTGAGCGAAATTTATATATATAGAAATCATTTCCTCCAATTCCGACGCGTTTGTGTTTAAAGAAAATAGGAAATCCTGAATCTAGATAGATGAGAATTGGAACTATAATCCAGACAGGTAAAAACATCACCATAAGTCCAATAGACACAAGAATATCAAGAATGCGTTTTTGTTGTTGGTAACTCATAACTTGTAGCTTACTATATAAGTGATTAGAACAGCAATTCTAACATGCCCAGTCAAAGTGTGCATGTAGGCATTGAGTCTGGACTATAAATATTCGTCTTTCTTTTCTTCTTTCAGTCGCTCGACAATTTTCTTTACATCTTGAGATTGACTCTTTGGAATAATCATTAAGATTTCTTCTGTATCAATAACTACCATATCTTCTATTCCTACCATGGCAATTAATCGACCATTTGCGTGAATAAGATTGTTGTGTGATGCGATTGCAAGTGTGTGGTTTTCGGGATGATCAGAAATAATAACATTTCCTGAAAGATCCTTTTTTTCGAGATCATAGACAACTTTCCAATCACCTACATCATCCCAGCCAAAGTCGCCAGGAATAAGCACTAAATTATCAGCTTTTTCACTAATTGCATAATCGACAGATATTGCATCCGCATGTTCGTAGATTTCAGGAAGGGCTTTGTGGACTGCATCTGAATCAAGTGACTCTAAGTGTTTAGTTTGTTCATACAAGTCTGGCATGTGTGTTCTAAATGCCACAGAGAGTGCCTCTGAAGACCAGACATACATGTTTGCGTTCCAAAAGTACTTTCCTGTCGCAATAAATCCTCTGGCAGTTGCTTCATTTGGTTTTTCTGTGAAACTTTCAACTTTGAAGAGAGACAGTCCTTTTGCTAGTTTTTCAATATCATGACTAATTTTAATATAACCAAATCCTGTTGATGGACGAGTTGGTGAAATACCGACTGTAACCAAATCCGTTTTACGGTATGCCACTTGTGCAGCTGCATTCATAACTCGAAGAAATTCAGCTTTATTAGTAACTATATGATCTGATGCCATATTGATAATTACTGCGTCTGGATCTTTTGATTTTGCAAAAAGTGAACCAACTAACATCGCGAGTGCAGTGTCACGTTTCGCAGGTTCAGCAATAATGTTTTGAACTGGTACTTCAGGAAGTAATTGGTGTACCTCATCCTTGTAGAGTGCATTGGTAACTACAATTACGCGATCCCATGGAACTAAGGAAGTGATTCGATTTGCAGCAATCTGAATCATAGTTTCATCACCAACTAGTTTAAGGAACTGCTTTGGCGTTTGCTTTCTTGATTTTGGCCATAATCGGGTGCCACCACCGCCGGCTAGAATAACTGCATAGGTGTGATCTAAATGTGACATAAGCGCCTTTCAATCTGTATTACCAAAAATATCAGTTTTTTTCTGATTGTATGATACCATCATACACATTTTCCTTAAATTTTCTAGTGAATACATTAGTACTACACGTGTTCGCCTGTTTTTGCAGCGAAGCTATAGAGAATGATGTATGGGCTAGTTGCTCAATTCCTTCGGCAAGTGCGGAAACTGATTCTTCTGAAATGTGGATACTAGCTGTGTTGTGTGTCAAAATTTCACTCACACCGCTTTTAGCATGAAGTATGGAGGGAGTGCCAAGGTTTGCAGCTTCTAGAGCGGTGATTCCAAAATCTTCTATACCAGGCATAAGAAGTGCTTCTGCTGAAGCAAGTAATGCGAGTCTTTCTTCATTTGAGACAGTACCCACAAAAATAATTTTTCCTGGTTGCTCAGTTTCTTTACTGATAAAAGCAGCAAGATCTTCATTTGTTCTTGTCACTGTATGTTGTCCAGCTAATATTTGGAGTCGTGAAAATTCTTCTCCATTTCCAGCAACAACGAGTGACTTGTTTGTTTTAAGTGCTGCAAGAATTGCCAAGTCAATGCGTTTATAGGATACGAGTCGTGACAGAGTAAGTAAAAATGAATTGTTTGATGAAATTTTTGAGACTGCAACTCCCTTGGGAACTTCAGGAAGAGGTGGATAAATGATACTGCTGCTTAGTGAATAAATATCATATATTCTTTTTTGAACAACTTTTGAGATTGCGATCAACACATCTGGCCGATGTGCAGCTGCTTGGTCCCACCATCTCAGATAAGAAAGGAGTACGTGTGTAATTTGTGAAATAATAGGCAAACGAAGAAAGGAAAATTGATTCAAATATTGTTCGACATGAGTATATAAATATCTTGGTGGAGTGAGTATATATGAGATATGCAGTTGGTTAGGTTTAGTGAGCACGCCTTTTGCTTCCCCACTTGTTACGGAAATAATGATGTCATAGTCTGATAAATCGAGTGATTCAAAAGCCAGAGGAAAAAGCCACACCAAGAAAGTATGCTTCTTAAGAGGAGATCGTTGTAGAAAACTAGAGAAAACAGTGAATACAGACGCCCACCTGGCTTGTTTTGCATCGTAGAGCGCTGTAAACAATGGAGCTGTAGGAAATGCATTGTGTAAGGCAACAAGAACCCATTCTGCTCCTCCATATTGAGTATTTACCTTGTCGTAGACAATAGCTATTTTGGGATTATTTTTCTGTTTCATGGATCGATGTGTATGTTTTGTATGTCATCGCAGCCATTTTCTTCCAAGAGAATTCATTCACTATAGCGTTTGCTCGTCGAATAAATGACTGTGTTGATTGTTTAGACAGGTTAGTATATGCCTTCATGAAACTCTCAACAGAATGTGGGTCAAAATAGAGTGCAGCATTTTCATAAATTTCATGAAATATGGGAATATCAGAAGCTAACACAGGTGTTTGGAGGCCCAGTGCTTCAAGACCCGTTAAGCCAAATCCTTCAGAGAGTGATGGTTGAACAAGAGCGGTTGATTCCAAGTATAATTTCTGAAGTTCAGTGTCAGTTACGTACCCTTTAAACGATACTCTATTTTGGAGGTTTCTATCTTTAACATACGATTCGACTTTCTTTTGAAATACATTGCGAGCTCCAACTATAACTAATTGGAGTTTGGGCATTTTTTTTAGAGCATCTATTACGAGTTGAATGTTTTTATGTGGATAGAGTGAACCCACATATAAAAGCTGATTAGCTTTTCTTTTTGGAAATGAACTGGGAGTATGTAGCTGAGTGCCCTCTTTGGTGATGACAATCTTCTTTTCTGTGTGAGGGTAGTGTTTGATTACCGTTGTTGCAACAGTTTGTGATGGCACAAAAATGGCTTTTGATCGAGAAACGGCAGAACCTGTGACCAGATGGTAAAACAAGTATTTAATCCAATAGACAAAGGGATGCAGTGTAGTTACACCACTTCCTCTTTTTTCATGCCACAGAAGATCATGAATGGTTACGACTAATGGCTTTAAGTAAAATAAACTGATATTAAAATGGGGAACGTGGAGTAGGTCCAGATTTTCTTTGTAGAAGTACAAAGGAAGAAAAATTTGTTCAGGAAGCGAATAATGTTTAATTGGCGTGAGTACTATTTTGTAGTTAGAAATTGTTTTTTTAGGTATAACTTCTTCTGCCTGTGTTGTATCTGTAAAAAAAAGAATAAATTCGGAACTCTCATTTTTTGAACTGGTTAGGAGTTCCTTCACCAAGTTCTCAGTGTACCTACCTAGGCCAGCATGTTTTTTTCCTGAGAGTCTGCAATCAATTCCAATACGCATATGTTTTCCATGGTGTGCTAAATGGGTCGGGCGCTTTGCGCCCGACCCATCCATTGTACTTTAAAAAGTCAGTAAATTACAGATTATTATTTTGTTGATTTTTTTGCAGATTTCTTAACAGAAGACTTTTTAGTACTCTTCTTAGGTTTTAATGCTTCTTCAACAATTGATTCAAGTTCTTTTAGTTCTGAATCAGACAATTCTTCATCTGTATCGCAACAACCATTTCCGCAGCAACCACCAAGACTCATCTCTTGTTTGAGAACAGCAGCTTTTCTGTTGTTCATAATACTTGTGAAAACAACATACAAAAAGTAGATTGCAGAAATTGCAAAGGTTGCAATGGGAAGTAATTCCAGAATCTTTGGCTGCTCAGTAAGTGTAAGGAGTTCTTCTTGAGTGTACATGTACGTAATAATAAGTTGTGGTAAAAATGCGTTGGCAAAAATTGCAGCTGCAAATACCATGATTGACTGAACGCTGCGAGTGAGGTTCTGCATTCTTAGATCAGTTAATTCTGAGTGATGTGAGGTCATAGTGCTCCCTTTTTAATAATTAAAAAATACCGTAACAGAGTGCGAACGAATTCTGGATACGCATCGCGATAGTGTTTGTCATAGTATTGTAACATGGTGTCGTAAAAATGCATGCGAGTTTTTCGAGCAATTTTTTGTGATGCATTTTTTATGCCAGATTTATGTTTATGATGTATTACAACCACTGCAGGAAAAAAATAGACAACAAAACCAGATTCTCGAAATCTTTTACACCAATCTAAGTCTTCTGCATACATAAAAAAACGTTCATCAAGCACACCAACTTTGTCCATGGCACTTTTCCTCACAAGCATTGCTGCTCCAGAACAGGCATCAATCTGATGGGGCTCAAATTGATTTTTATATGTTTGGTGATACTCTCCAAATATTTTGCTGTTGGGGAATAAAGCTGACAGCTTGCTAAAGTAGGTCAGTGAAGTCCATGGATCAGGTTCGCCTCTGTGACACGCTGGATCAATAGTTCCGTCTTTAAACTCAACTCTTGGAGTGATAACACCTATTTCAGGATTCTTTTTCATGATTGCTAAAAGTATATCCAGATTTGAGTTTTCGATGAATTCAACGTCGGAGTTAACCAACATTGCATACTCAGCAGTTGAAAGTTCTAGTGCTTTATTATTTGCTGCTGAAAATCCAAGGTTTTCTTTTAGTTCTATTAATTGCACCCAGTTAAAATCTTTTTTAACAATTTTAATTGAGTCATCTTCTGAGCCATTATCTACCACAGTCACAAGAACTTTTTTCTTAGTCTTGGAAAGATAAAAATCCTGGAGTGTTTCAAGAGTTTTACGAAGCCAGAATTGACTATTAAAATTTACAATAATGATTTCTAAATCATGTGAATATTTTTTTTTAATTGTTACGTTAGTCATGTTTTTTACTTCCAATTGTTTGGTAGATTGTATCAAGTTTTTCTGAAATGATTGCCCAATCATACTTATTCTTAACAAATAGTTTACCATTCTTAGCTAACTTCTTTTGTAGCTCAGGATCTTGTAATAAGGTTACCACTAAATCTGCCATTCCCGGAGCAGAATCTGAAGTAAGCACATGCATTCCATGTTTTACATCTAAACCTTCTACAGCAGTAGTAGTAGCAACAATTGGTGTCCCTGAAGCCATTGCTTCTAGAATCTTGTATCGTGTACCCTTGCCGCTAAACACAGGAGCCACAAGTACATGTGCACCTTTAAATGCATCTCTTATATCTGGAATAGTACCTGAAACAGTAATACTTGGATCACGTTCTTGAAAAGAAATAACTTCTTTTGTAGGAGCATTTCCAACAATCCACAAGCGACTTTTTGGTATTCTCTTAGCAACTAACGGCCATACTTTTTTCACTAAAAAATCTACAGCTTCAACATTTGGCAGCCATTTAAACGTGCCGACAGAAAGTAATGTAGGATTTTTAGGGGTAATTCGTTTCTTTTCTTCAAACCATGCTGTATCAACTCCGTTGGCGACTACTTCAATCTTCTCATCTGAACCAAGCTCTTTACCAATAAATTTTTTATCTTCTTCGCTCATGACGATCAACTTTTTGCTTTGTTTCCAGTAGTGACGTTCCCATCGTTTAATTTTCTTGATATCCATAGTTAGCAACCATTTAACGAAACGAGGTGCTTTTTTTGCATAGCTTTCATAGCCAAGGTATTCAATGGTTTGTTCTACCAATAAGGTTGGAATGGATGTTTGTGGAATATGTGGCATCATGTAGAACGTCTCTGCATGAATAAGGTCGTAGTGATTCTCACCAAGTTCTTGTTTTACAGCATCTATAACTTCAGGCACATGATTGCGAATAACTAGAAAGGGAAACGTTGAAATGGCAGTTCTAAAGATATTGCTGACTGTAAAAGGTTTTGAAGATCGTTTGAAAACTTGGACTTTAGCACAGTACTTTTCAAGTTCAGGAATATATTTCTTTTCGTTGTGATCTTTGATCAATGCAAAGAGGGTAACTTCATGCTTATCTGCTAACTTTTTCAGCAAATTATAGGTGCGAATTTGTCCACCAGACAGCAAAGGGTACGGAAGGTATGGCGTGAGCATGAGAATTTTCATTGAGAATTCTTTTCTTTGGTTAAATCTAAAATCAGGTATGATTCTGTTTGCGCAACAATGAAGTATTGTTCAGATAGTTCAGTTGCCTCAGCATCAAGCGTTGTTGTTACATAGTACTCTGCACCTTGCTCAATATATTCTGGAACTTTAAAGCCAAGTGGCCATCCTCTATGATCTGTTTGGAATAAAAACGCCGTGTCTCCACCATATTGAGTTGCAACAATAAGCGCGTCTGCCGGAATGAGTTCTTTAACCTTTTCACCAACTTCTGAATACTCTGGATGGTTGATATTAAAAAAGCCTTTAATTTGTTGCCAACTTAAAAAGAGCATGAAAATCGTGAACACAAGTAGTGTACCAATCGAAACAAGTGGATTTATTTTTTTACTTAAGAACTTGTCAGTTACCAATACGGCATGTGCAAGCGTAATCGCAATAATTGGTGTAAGTAACGCTTGATAGTAGTCATGCTGTACATTGCCAGTAGCAATGACAGTAAAATACAGGGCAATTCCCAACCACCAACTAGCAATAAAGAATTCTTTCTTCTTCAAACTTACAAGTAAACTTATTGGTAAAGTAAGCACGCCAACATAGCCAAGAATCATTTTGGTGATGCGTTCATATCCGAGCCAGCGAACCCATGCTGGTCTAAATCTGATCCCATTACCATTCAGCAGCCAATCAGAGGCAGGAATGCCTTCTGGAAATTGTGATATCCACTTTCTCCATAGCAAAAAAGGGGCGATAGCTACCACAGGGTATATATACAGTCGCAAGTCACGAGCTAGTTCTTTTAGGGTTCTCTCTTGCAAGAGCATAACAAGATACACAGGGGCTAAGAAAGCTGTGAAAGGTTTTAATAAAAATGAAAGCGCTAAGCTCAATAGTGACAGGGCATACAATCTATTTGAATTACGCTTCAGGAAATAACGGAATGTCGTGATAGAAAAAGTTGATAAAAATACCATCATTGGTTCTGGCAAAACGACACGAGAGTAAAAGATTGAGTATGGTACCACTGCAAAAAAGAATGCAGCTAAATAGCCAGCTTTCTTACCGTAATAGCTTTTAGTGAGGAAAAAAAGTGAGAGAAGGGTGCCAATTGAAAAGAGAGCTGAGATTACTCTACTGGTTGGGACCAGAGGAAGTGCTGGGACAATTTCTAATATTCCGGCTACTAAAACGTTATAGAGTGGGAATTCAACCATTCGGTATCCTTCGGGATTGGGAATCCCTGAAGGAATATCTGATACATCATGGTACTTGGGATGTAAAATATCGATACCATTTTTTTGATATTCTCGAGTAACAGAAGCAGTATCTGCTTGTCTCCAGCTATGCCAGTCTAGTAGTGGAGTATTTACACGATACATCCTAAGAACAAACGCAAGCAAAGCAATTGCAATCAGGAGTGGATAGCGTTTAAGCAGTTTTTTCATGAGAAAGTACGTTTCTTTTTTGTTGTTTTTTTAGGTTTACTTGCCTTTTCTATTGGGGCGTTTGTATTTTTTTTAGATAGTACAGGTGAAAGCGAGATAATCATTCCAGTCAGGATCCAAAAGGTAAAGGCAACTTTTGATGATACGAATACATCTATAAAAAGTGCATTTATCAGTAATCCTATCGTACCTGCAATATAGCCTATGGCTAACACGGTTTCAAGATCATCAGCTTTAAAGTTAGAATACATATTTTTTGCATACTTTAGTGCAAGCAAGAGTGTCCCAAAAAATGCAATAAATCCAAGTAATCCTAATTCACCCAGCACACGCAGGAAGTTGTTATCTGTACTGTCTGCTTCGGTAAATTCATAGACGCTACTCTTTGTTAATGTGGCATACCCAGTGCCAAGCAGTGGATTAGTGGTAAAACCTTTCCAAGCCTGAGGCCACAGCGTATCAAGTCTAATAGCCATTGATAATCCATATTTAAGTGCATTATCAGAATAGGTTCTTGGTTGTTCAATCAGGATAATTTCAGATTTGCCTGTGGCAGAAATGGTTGCTACCTTAACAAGGTCGGGCACATCTACATACACGTCACTTGGTTTTTGCGTCACTGGTTGCTGATCTGAAGCAATGAGCGCAGCATCTAGTTCATCTGTAGACATTCCATCCGAGGGAGCTTGAATTTTTATTGTATTTAGTGCATCGCGCAAACCTAACTTTTCAGGAATGTATTCATAGAGATAATATTTTCGAGTAGCATTACTTTGATGATATGCTGTGTTTAAGCTGGGATATCCTTCTAAAGCATCGAGCAGCCGATCTGAAATATCGTCGCCAAAACGAACAAATATTGTAGAAACAATAAGTGCAACGATAGCACTCTGTGTCATGATAAATTTGAACTTAGATTTTTGTTGTTTTATTGTTGCTAAAAGAATTACTAGTCCAAGTGCAAATAAGGTTGCAACAAACGATGTTCGTGCAGCACTAACTACGAGTAGCCAAACTCCAAGAGTAAAAGTTACCCACAATCCTATTTTAAGGTAGCGTTTTGTAGCAACAAAAGTAGCACTTAAAATGAGTGGAAGAAGAATCACAATATATGCTGCTAAATCATAGTGTCCACCAAAGGTTGATTGTACGCGAGCGTGTTCTGTGAGATACAGTCTAATACCTTTTGAAAACTCTCGATTCATAGTTGAGTACACTGGCCAGTAGAGATATTTCTGTCCTAGCCCATATAAAGCAACACATACAAATGCTGCTATAAGAACTTTAAAAAAGAAGGCAACATCCTTTTTACTGCGAATTGCTGTGAGAGTAATGAAAAATAATGAAAAGTACTCGACGTTTCTAAGTAAATGTAAAATTGTTTTTTCTACATGCACTGCATGGAGTGGGACTGTTTTTGTTATAAACATTGCCGAGAGTACAGAAAGCGTGGCAAAACCTAGATAGGTAAAAATGGGTTTACTCAGAGGTGACTTAATACTTATTTTTTTTCTGTAGAGTTGTATGCTCCAAATTAATAAAGTAATGAAGATGAGTACGTCTTCTAAACGGAGTCGGACTATATAGCCAGGAAGAATATCAAGCAGTGGCAGCTTTGGATAGAGTGGAATAAATGCAATTAAAAAACCAGTTGCGATAAACAAAAATTTGGTATCAACAAATGTTATAAGTTCTTTGAGAAATTTTTTATACATAGAGTTTATTAAAATTGACGAATTTTTTTAAGTGCTTCTTTATATGCTGCTGCCTTATGTCTATCTTGCACTATAGAGCTGAATAAGACTATACGTAACAGAACACCAATCGATAGAATACTTTTGGCAAAGTCAGTCTGCCAGAGTGGCTTGTGTTTAGACCAAATATAGAGATAGCCAAGCAACTCACCCACCAGCGCGTTTTTTGAGCTTGAACTCATGTTTTGTAAATGAATGATTTTTGCTTCAGGGTGTATTGCTACATCCCAATTGTGCCCTCGTGCACGAATGCACAGTTCAACATCTTCTCCATACATAAATATGTTTTCATCAAAGTTACCAATTTCATCTAGCATTTTTTTAGATGCAAACAATGCTGTTCCACCTACCCAACCCATCGGAATGAGTGAGGTATCTGAATCAGCAAGTTCCCTTACGCTGCCACTTTTACCAGTGTGTTGCGTTGACGGTAGAAGATTTCCGAGGAATGGAATGTCATCTAAAAAAAACATGTGTGAGAAAAGTGACAGTAATGAGGGAATATCACCGCCCTGTGCTTGGTGAGTGCTATCAGCATTGAGCAGAGTACTTGCAATGATGCCTACTTTATCAAGTTTTCTCTGTTCAGAACTTAATTCACTGGTTACTTCTGGATTTGATTCTTCAGCTATTTGAAATGCTGAGACCACTCTACTCAGTCCCCCTTTTTGAACGATGGTATCAGAATTTAGAAAGACGTAGTAGTTTGCTTTTGTTGCTTTGATTGCTTGGTTATTAGCGGCTCCAAAGCCTTTGTTTGATGTGTTTGATATAAGTGTTACAGGAATTGTTGACAGTTTTTTAAATTTTTTAATTTCAGCAACTGAAGAATCTGAAGAGTTATTATCAACCACGCAGACAACTGTTTTGTCTTTAAGTAGTTTTGAGTGAGTAACTTCCGCTTCAACTGATTTAAGAGTTTGAAGAGTGAGTTCGCTTGTGTTATACGAAACTATAATGACTGATAAGAGTGTATTAGAAGCCATAATGGTGGTGCCTACTGGAAGAGACGAGCTCTACCTAGTGTGTAGGAGTAATTTGAGGTACCTCTGTCATTAATTTTTTTTGCAGGCACTCCAGCTACGATGGTGTTTGGTTCAACCGATTTGGTAACAACGCTTCCGGCAGCGACAATAGCTCCTCTGCCAATAGTTACACCTGGCAAAATTATGCTTCGTGGACCAATAAAGACGTAGTCTTCTACGATAATTTTTTCTTCAATAGGTGCAAAGTTAGCATCTGTAATATCATGCTGACTGGTCCAGAACATTACCTCTGAAGCAATGTCGACATGATTCCCAATACTCAGACCACCATTTGAGTCCTTTAGCTGTTTTCTGCCGTCTAGCGTGGCTCTTTCACCAATAATGGTATCGTCACCGATGGTTATGTGGCGAGGGTCATAGATTCGTGCCATCATGTGAATGGCTCCGCCTTTTCCAATCTTCATTCCAAAGAGTTTGTAGGAGAAGCGACGAAAGAGGTGTGAGGGTACATAGCCAACAAACCACCAAAGATAACCAGTAATGGCTTCTAGATAGAGAGTCTGTAATCTATTACTAACTTTTTCAGTAAGTGTGCGTCTGCCTGTGTTAGAAGTTGACATAGTAACTTCTAGTATACGCTACTTGATTATAAGTTGCACTAGAAAATTAATTACTTGAGAAGTAATTTGTTACACTACACCATCATTAATTTCTGCAATTTTGTCTCTTGAAGCAGTGTAAATTTCCTCAGCACCATCAGGGTTAATTTTTCCAACAATTAGAGCATTAGCAACGTCGTTTTGCATGTAGTAATTTACTTGATCAACAGTATCAAGGTGGTTTAAAATAGCATTCTTCATTGCATCAGTTTTTTGACGCTGCAATGTTTCTGTTACTGTTTTAGCAGTCTCAGCAAGTTCTAAAGCTTGCTCAGGGCGAATTCTTCCAGCATCTTCAGCATCTGCTACGTCGTTTTGCATGTAGTATTTTACTTGATCAACAGTATCAAGTTGGTTTTGAATAATATTCTTCATTACATCAGTTTTATAACGCTGCAATGTTTCTGTTACTGTTTTAGCAGTCTCAGCAAGTTCTAAAGCTTGCTCAGGGCGAATTCTTCCAGCATCTTCAGCATCTGCTACGTCGTTTTGCATGTAGTATTTTACTTGATCAACAGTATCAAGTTGGTTTTGAATAATATTCTTCATTACATCAGTTTTATAACGCTGCAATGTTTCTGTTACTGTTTTAGCAGCCTCAGCAAGTTCTAAAGCTTGCTCAGGGCGAATTCTTCCAGCCTCTTCAGCATCTGCTACGTCGTTTTGCAGGTAGTATTTTACTTGATCAACAGTATCAAGTTGCTTTTGAACAATATTCTTCATTGATTCTGTTCTATTATCTTGTTCTTCAAAGTTGCCTTCTCTGGCATCTAATCTTTTTTCTAAACTTGTCTGTAATTGATTATTTTCCCCAGTTCTAACTTCAAACTCAGATTTATTGTCATGATCTTGATCTGGAGTAAATCGGCTCCTTAATTTTTCAGCTAAGTCTGGAGTAGTTACTTTACTCATCTCATCACGATATACATTAGCTGCATCTTTTTGTGCCTGAGCGGTTGGGTGCAGTTCTTCGAGTCTACTACCCCCATCTTGTTGATCTTGTTCATGAGCTACATTAAGATCTTGATACGTTGCTCCCTCGGGTAGTGTCACTGGGTCTTCAATTGTTGCAGGTTGGGGAGGTGTATATTGTTCAGACATGAGTTCCTTGTTTATATAAATATTTATTAACTTAACTAACAAAATAATAGTATCACATTTTTAGTGAGAATTATATTTCCACTTATAGTCATCTACGATAAAACGCACGAAGATTTAATTATATTTTAGGCAAGGCAATTCCTAAGTGCTCATAAGCCTTAGGTGTTACTACTCTCCCTTTAGGAGTGCGCTTCAAAAAACCAATTTGGAGGAGGTACGGCTCAACAACTTCTTCAATAGTTAAGGTATCTTCATTAAGCATTGCAGCAAGAGTTGAGAGTCCAATCGGACCGCCGTGATGTTTTTCAATTAGTTGCAGCAAAAGTTGGCGATCAGCGTCATCTAAACCTAATGTGTCGATATTAAACATGCTTAGCGAACTTTCAACGTCGGCAACTTCAATATGAGATTTGTCTTGCACTTCAACAAAGTCGCGCACTCTTTTTAGCAGTTTTAGGGCAATACGGGGTGTTCCACGAGATCTACGAGAAATATCTTCAGCTGCCTTAGCATCTAAGGTCACGTTTAATTTTGATGATGCATTAGACAACACGGTTGTTAGTTCATTTGGTGTATAAAATTTTAATCGGTGAATAATTCCAAAGCGATCTCTAAAAGGACCTGCCAAAAGACCAAACCTGGTGGTAGCACCAACTATGGTAAATCGTGGTAAATCCAGTCGAATGGTACGGGCTGAAGGACCTTTCCCAATCACAATATCGAGCGCGTAGTCTTCCATTGCGGGATACAATGTTTCTTCTACGTTTTTTGGCAATCGATGAATTTCATCAATAAAGAGAATATCTCCTTCTTGAAGATTTGTTAGAATTGCTGCCAGATCACCTGTTTTACTTAAAGCTGTACCAGAAGTAATTTTTATATTTACGCCCATTTCTTTAGCTATAAGATGTGAAAGTGTCGTTTTGCCTAGTCCAGGTGGCCCATACAACAAGGTGTGATCTAAACTTTCTTTGCGATTAGTAGCTGCCAATATAGCCACTGATAATGATTTTTTAATGTGTGTTTGTCCATGGAATTCATCCCAGTTCTGTGCTCGGAGGGTAGTAAGGAGTACTTCTTCTTCTGGATTCTGAAGGGACTGCGGCTCTATAGAGGTCATAGTTTCGATCCTAGTTGTTTAAGACACAGTGGGAGTGCCTGTTCGACCGTCATACCGTTAAAGGCTTCTGAGCGTACTAAAGCATCAATGTCATGTTCGTTAAATCCTAAAGAAGTGAGAGCTTCAGCTAACTCAAATTGAATACCAGCTAATGGAGTGAGTTGTAACTCTTTAATGCTACCTAGCTTAGGAGTAAGGTCGATAATAATTTTTTGAGCCAGTTTTTTGCCTACTCTACTTACGCCAGTAAAAAATTTGATATCAGCACCTTGTACTGCTCTCACAATTCCGTCTGATCCTTTTTCAGTTATGGCTAAGCCTGTTTTAGGACCAACTCCACTAATCGAGATGAGCATGATAAATAATTTCTTTTCTTCTTGCGTTCTGAATCCGTATAAATCTAGCGCGTCTTCTTTAACGTGTGTGTAGATGTAGAGTTCAACTTCATTTAGGTCAGCCGCTGCTGCAAGAGTTGTGTTAGTTACCGAAACGCCATACCCAACGCCGTTGGTAACAATAATAAGTTCTGAATCAACAATTAAGGGAGTTCCGTGTAGGTAGGCAATCATGTTCTCAGTATAGCAAGGAGTTTGGGTTTCGATAGGGGTATTTTTCGATGTAAGGTTAGGCTAAACGCTCTGTTAGTTTCGTCATTCTGCCTTTTACTGCATGGGTAATTCCGACAGCGATTGCATCGATAGCGTCATCAATGAGTTTGTTTTTTTCTTTTATATTTGTTTGCATGATAACCATTTTTTCGACTGCTGATTTTGTGGCTGCGCCATTTCCGGTTACTGCTTGTTTAATTTCAACTGGATTGTACTCAAAAACTCTGCAATGAGCATTGAGTAAACTGCTAATTACAATTCCTCTAGATTCAGAGACTCTGAGTGCTGTGGTTGTATTTTTGGAAAAGAAAAGTGTTTCGATTCCCGCCTCAGTTGGATGATACTTGTTTAAAATAACTGAAAGTTCAGTAAGTATTGTTTGGTATCGAGTGAAGATGTCGTTTTTTTTGTCAGTCTGAATACAGCCAGCTGTGATTAGGGAATAGGTATTAGTGAGCGTACCAATACTCCAACCAAGTCTGTCATAGCCAGGATCAATGCCCAGTATGACTGTTTCGTTACTGTTTGTTTGATGAGCTGACATCAAGGAGTGTTTCTAAAATAATTTTTGCTGATTCTATCCATGAAAACTTCTTAGTTTGTTTTATACCGCGTCGTTTCCAGATGAGTTTTTGTCGTGAAGTGGCAGTGTAGACTGAGTAAAACGCTTCTGCGGCTTCCTTAGTATTGAGTGGGTCCACTTGTATACCGGCCGTTTCAACAACTTCAGGCAGACTTGTTGTATTTGATACTACAGCTGGTGTTCCATAATAAAATGATTCAAGTGGTGGTATGCCAAATCCTTCGAATAAACCAAGTAAGGTACTTACGAATGCCTCTTCATAAAGTACTTGTTTTTCTTTATTAGTGATGAAGCCAGTCTGAATGATATGTTTTTTTAGTGGTGAAACGTCAATTCTTTCTAAAATAGGATCTGCTAACCATCCAGTTTTACCAGCTAAAACCAGTTGAGGAGTTGTACTCGAAGTTGCACGCTTTCCTTTGGTTGGTAAACTTCTACTGGCAGTTAAACGAACGAAGGTTTCATACGCTTCAATCAGAGTAATGATATTTTTTCTTGGTTGCAGTGTCCCTACAAACAGAATATATGGTTTTTTAATCTTGAATTTTCTTAGCACTTTCTTTCGATAGGTTGCACTCACTTTGTATGAGGTAATCGTGGTGCCAGGATAGGCTACGACTACGTCTTGTGGGTTTCTTGAATAGGACTTTTCTACGCACTCTTTGGTGAAGTTACTAATGGTGATAACTTTCTGAGCATGGGCAACACTGTATTTTGTCCACTCTGTTAGTTTAAGTGTGTCAGCTTTATTAAATTGATTTGGATATTCAAGATAGGCAGTGTCCATAACAGATGAAACATAGGGAATAGGACATAATCTTGGTGCATAGTGACCAGGTGTGAAAAATACGTCGTATTTTGTTTTGTTAAGAAAGAGATGGATCGGCAACGCCCACTGTGTCCAAAAAAACTTTGGTGGAAGCGTTACATACGTCCAGTTGCCACGTTTTTCAGGCATGTCACTTACTGCCTCTGACGAAAGTAACACAGTGACCTGCACGTCTGTACGATTGTGTATTAATTCTGAAAGTGCGGTAAGTACTTTGTAGGCATAGACGTTACTGCCTACTCTATTGGGTATGTTTGCTTCATTTCCATCGATGGCAATATGTGTATTGTTCATAGTGTGTTTCTAGGCGTAGTCGGCGATTGCTTTTTTATATACTGCAAGTGTTTCGCGGGCTACTTTTTTCCAACTAAACATTTGTTGCCTGATAATCATTCTTTGCAAGCGCTTTTTCTGGTCATCGTTACTCTCGCTGAGTATTTTTTCAATTGCTTTGGTAATGCTTGAAACATCAAGTGGATCAACAAGCTCAGCTGCATTTCCAGCTACCTCTATCATGCCAGAATTGTTTGAAGTAACAACTGGAGTACCATGATGAAAGGCTTCTAAGATGGGTAGACCAAAGCCTTCATAGAGGGACGGGTATGCAAAGAGTTCTGCTTCTGCATAGAGTACGGAGAGTTCTTCATCACTAACTTGGCCTAGAAAACGGAGTCCCACTTCTTGTACGTTTTCAGTTGTATCCCAGCCACTCTCGCCTGCAATAAGCAGCTCTATTTGTGATTGAAGTGGCTTCCAGGCTTCAATTAACCTAAGTAGGTTTTTTCTTGGTTCTCGCGTTCCCACAAATAACAGGTAAGGCTTTGTAAGCGACAGACTCTCTTTAATGCTGGCAGCTCGTTCCTCCGTCATGGTCTGGCCAACTTCTCGAACTTCTTTGGGCAATGCTTCATGCACTACATCTATGAGGTATCCTGGATACCCAAGTAAATCTATAATGTCTTTTTTTGTAGTTGCACTCACAGCTATTAGTCGAGCTTTTCGTTCTTTTAAAATTTCCCAGGCCTTTTGATGTTGTGCAACTATTTTAGGATGTGCATTCTCTGGAAATTTAAGAATAGCAAGGTCGTGAATAGTTGAAACAAGCGGAATAGTTTTGTCTGGTGGTTGGAGCCAGTCCCAAGAATGGAAAACTGACACGTTTTGAGTTCTTTCTGAAAAGGTACTTTTCTTGAGCGTATGCCAAAGCAAAGTTTGGATTGAGGGTGGCCAGGATTGAAAGTCAGTTGGAATGACACGATGGTAGAACGATTCTAGTGTTTTAGCAAAACGTACTAATGTTTTTTTCTGTCTAAATGAAGATCCAAAAAGCACGACATCTTGGTCACTTTCAATCAAAGCTCTGACTAAATTACTTGTGTATCGTGAGACACCTCTATTATAAATAATTGCTGTTATATCAATTCCAATGTTCATAGTAGTTACTTATTTCTTGGTACTGCCGAAATGCGGGCGTCGTGTTTTACAAAGACTCTTACAAAACCAATGTTTGGATAATCAATAAGTTCGACTTGTGAGTAGCCAAAGTCTTTGACTAAATCAAGAATCTCATCATTTGGGTCGGTAAGTGTTCTCAAATGATCAAAAACTAAAATGTAGTCATATTTGAGTAACTCTTTGCTTCTATCCAACAAGTCTGGAGCAGCTGCAATGGTTAATGATTGCGTCGAGAATGTAGGATAGGTACCAGAATCATACCATTCCCAAGGTGCAAATGGGTTAGTGAAGGAAAATACAGCAACTGCATTTGATGGGTACTTTGCCAGTATTTCAGTATGTAGTGAGCGCCAGTCTTCTCTCTGCAACTTACTATTGGTGTAATAAGTTGCGAGTGAAACTATTGATAAGCCAATAAGCGTGGTTGTTAAAAGGATTGAACTGTACGTAAGTAGCTGCTTCTTTTGTTGGAGTGCCCACTCGATTAAATATGCAAATCCAATGAGTAATCCTGGTTGAATAAGGAGCATACGCTTAGGTTGTACCACTGGCACAATAAAAGAAATGAGCCAGGCAGAAACAAGTGGAATGACAAACCAAGCAAGTAAGATCCACATTTTTTGTGAGAAAAATGTTGCTTTATTTTTTTTATAGTAGCTAAGACTGAGTAGTGCAAAACTGGTGACAAGCAACATTCCTGAAATGATAAAGAATGGTGTAGGGTCTATATACAAGACACCATAGATAAACTTACCTATAGTTAGTGGTATGGATTTTAATTGAGAAATGCTGACCACTTCTGACCAGCCTGGTAATGCTGATTGGACATGTCTGCCTTCAGCAAGTTGTTTTAAAAAAGTTGGAAGCCAAGGGACATAGGCTAAAGATGTAGCAACTAAAGTTAGAAGATATGTCTTTGCTTCTTTTTTTTGTGTAGCCAGCATAAAAACTACTTGGCCAAACAAGAAAAATGGATATAGATATGAGGAAAAAAGCCCCATCCAGCTGATAATTCCATATATTACAAATAAAGCGGGGCGTTTTTTGTTTTTTGTTTTTTGAATCAGTAATGCCAATACATACCATGCGAGTGCAGCCCACATTGCGGGTAGTGCATATGGACGGAGTTCTTGCGAGAAGTAGACATGAAAGCTAGAAATACTCAGCAGAAATGTTGCAAACAGTGCCACATTCTTGGAAAATAATTTTCGAGTTGCATAGAGCGTTGCTACTAATGTGATAATTCCAGGAATAAAGGCTCCCCATAATCGCATCCAGGCCTCATGGTGCGAGACGAGTTGGGCAAAATGAAGTATCAGATGTAAGAGTGGTGGCTGGAAATCTGCAATAATATCGAATTGTTCAGATAACGGTCTGGCACTTTCGATTGCTTGGGCAGCTTCATCCAGCCAGAGTGATCCTCCCAGTAATGGAAGCCGAGCGATGACACCGATGAGCACAACAATAAGTGCGAGTTTTTGAAATGTTGAAGATTTCATAGTTTCATTATATGGCTAAATGCGCTCCAGGTGAAGGTAAAAAACATCACCAAGCAGTGCGTATATCTGCTACAATGCCGGTATGCAGACATTTTTATACGAAAAAACAGTAGTAGTAACGGGCGCAGCTGGCTTTTTAGGCTCACATTTATGTGACGTTTTGTTGGAAAGCGGAGCAAAAGTGATAGGTGTTGATAACTTCATCACTGGTAGAGCAAAAAACTTGTCTCATTTAGAGTCCAATCAGCACTTTAGTTTTATTGAAGCAGATGTAAATACTGATCCAACCACTTATCTAAAAGATGTAAAACCAGATGTAGTTCTTCATTTTGCATCCCCTGCTTCACCGCCTAGATATCAAGAGCATCCAGTTGAAACATATTTGGTAAACTCTTATGCTACTCACTTACTTTTAAGTTTTCTTACAGAGCACGCGCCAGAAGCTCGGTTTTTGTTTGCAGGGACTTCAGAAGCATATGGTGACCCCTCAGTGCATCCTCAGCCAGAAAGTTACTGGGGCAATGTAAACCCAAATGGAGTGAGGTCATGTTACGATGAAGCCAAACGAATGGGAGAGACGGTCTGCGGTGTCTTTAACAGAGATTTTGGCATGGATACACGTATTGTGAGAATTTTTAATACGTATGGCCCTCGTATGAACCCAGCGGATGGTCGAGTCATTCCAAATTTGGTCATGCAGGCGCTTAAAGGTGAACCTATGACTATTTATGGAGCAGGAACTCAGACTCGTTCATACTGTTATGTGGATGATCTAGTTTCTGGTATTCTGGCTTTCTTGGTGCATCCAGACTTAGCTGGAGAAACACTTAATATTGGTAATCCAGAAGAGTTTTCTATTCTTGAAACGGCAGATGAAATTGCTAAGGTCACAGGATCGGATGAAAAAGTGTTTGAGTCACTTCCTAGTGATGATCCTTTAAGACGCCAACCAGATATATCAAAAGCTGTAAGCCTCCTTGACTGGAAGCCAAGCGTTTCTTTTTCTGATGGTCTAACCAAGACAATTGAGTACTTCAAATCTGAATTGATGTAACAATCAGATCAAATTTCTTGCCCAACCAAGAATTGTCTGTGCGAGTGAAACATATTCTTGGTGGCTTAGTTCATTTTTATGTCTTCTTTTATGTTCTGATTTTGTTAATGCTCGGGCATTATCTCTTGTTTTCACAATTTCTGGAGGAATAGCTTGTTGTCGAGCCCACCAGATTGGGATGATATGATCTACTTCAAGTTCTGCATTGTGTCTACCGGGATTTTGAGCATGCCATGAGTTTATTACTGAATCTTTTGTTTGCATGCTAAATTCGTATTCTTTTCTTTTTCGAGCCATGGAGATCCTTATGATACTGTTTACCGTGATTAGCCCGCAAAAAAACAGCTCAAAAAATGAGATGTTACAACATTTGGCAGGCATAGCTATGTCAAAATGGAAAATCTAGGAAGTATCGTAGTGAGGAGTTTGTTGTATAGGGCAGTTCTTTAGAAACATGTATTGTTTAAACTCTGTTTATCCTTTGGCAATAATCATATTATTTATCCAATAGAGCATTTGACCAGATCTTGAGGTTCCAATAAGTTCACCTTCTTGTAAAACATCATAGTCTTGAGCATTAATTTCAAAGTTTGATGGATAGGCAAAACTTTTAAACATGACTGCTGCAGTTGCATATATAAATCTCCCGTTTGAATCAAGTTCCTCTTCCATAGGGCTGGTGTAGGTAATGGTTACTCTAGGTTCTTGATTGGGCCGTGGTTTCTGTTCTTGTCTTTTTTTTCTCTTTGCTTCTCGTTCTTTGCTTCGTCTACTCATGGGTAGCTGCCTTTCATATTAGTTTAGTGATGGGTTTATTGGTGTATCGCTATCTGGGTCGGTAGGATCAATGGGAATAATTAGATTGTCATCTCGATCTTTCAGACTAAACGTCAAAGAAACGCCACCACCAATTTCTATGTAGTCAGACATAAGTGACATAATTATTGGGAAATTCATGGGAATATGCGGAACATACAGGGCATCCACTTGTTCATTTATGGGATCGTATAGTTCAAGTAACAGCATGCCCGATTCTACATCTTCATCGAAAAAGAGTTCAACTTCTGGGAATACTTCTCTGATGGATCCTAACGATTCTTCATACTCCTCATCGTCGAAATCATCATCTCCATCATAGTTTTGTGTTTGGGCACCACGAGAACCGTATTGTACTTCAAGGTCATCTAAATCGCTTTCATCAAGATCTTGACTCTGATAGAGAACAATTTCATATGGACCCTCTGTGGGAATGCTCTCTGGCAGGAATGTTTCTTCTTGAACATCGATAGACAAGTGTTTAAGTGGCTCGGTTAAAAATGAAATGTCAAAGTCAGGCTGATTTTCAAAAGCTGCTTCTTTGGTCACTTTTGGGATGATTAGTCCTGCGGCAGGACCATCTGAAAATCTATCCGGATCATTTGTTTTCTTTTTGCCTTCAGTAAATGCTGGCATAAACTGTCGCAAAAGTGGAGTTTCATTCTGAGCTTCAATTCTATAGTGCGGAATGTACGGAGCATCTTTACCATGCACTAATTCGAGTGCTTCATTATATTCATTAATCAGTGGTTCAACTAATTCTAGATTAATAGGTCCATTCTTAGGTCTGAAAGCAGCTTTAATTTGGGCATCAAGTTGCGGGAGTCGCTCATTTTTGTAGAATTCAACTACGGCAGAAGTATTGCGTTCGTAATGCATTGTTTATTTTGCTTTCTAGCCAAAAAAAAACACCCACAAGGGTGTTTAGTTTTGTATTAATTCTGGTATTAAGAATATATGTTCCATTACAAATTATTATATATTTTTTTAATAAAACTGCAATGCAGATTAAGTGTGTACCTAGTTGTTTTTCTCCATTGAAATGGATGTTGCTTTCCAGTCCAAAGAATCCTTTGTGAAATGTAGGAACCGATCAGTAGTAAGACCAGCTACTCTGCTGTTAAAAAAATGTAGATTGGTATTTGGAATATGTTTTTCAAATGCTTGAACTTCACTGGTCGCTTGGAGATCGCCAGCAATAAAGTTAATTTCTTTGTCGGACATTTGTGCAAGTTGAGGTATTACCTGAGAAATCATGAATATATCCTTGGATTTAGGAGAATGAGAGACTGATATTTCTGATAAGTCTTGTAGCTCAGCACTGTAACCAATCCAGTTTGCTTGATTTGAAACAACAAAAACAGTTTTGATATTTGGCATTTTTTCAAGTGTAAGGAGTGCATTAAGAATTTCAACTTGTTGATCTTCACCAATTACTCCATCGCTTTGAGGAGTAATAAAGAGAAAAAACTCTGAGTTGGTAAAGAATGATTTTGCAACGGCGACCGGTTCTTTCTTTGGTAACAAATCAAAATTACCAGGACTAAATAGAAGCGGCTGGGTTGCACCGGTTGCTGTATACAAACTACTCAGAGCAGCGAGTTGGCTCTGATCATATTTGGTTAGCACGTCTCCTGTTACTATTGTGAAACTTGCCTGCTTGTTAGCAGCACTATATACAGATACAAGAGATTGAAGACTCATCAGAGGTATGTTTACCTCAGGGTCAAATCGGGTACTCACAACGCTGAATGAGTAGTCTTCAGGGAGTGTTTCAAGCAGTTGAGTTTGTCCATCGATACTCGTTGGCTGAGTTGATTCGGGTTTTGTTTCAGGGTGAAGTTCATAGAGTATGCAGTGATAGTTACAGCCTATTCGGGAGACTGAAAGGTCGAATGCATCATGAATGTGATCAAATGCAGTTTTAGTGTCTTCGCTGAGTATGTCTACATCACTCAGATAGACAGGATTAGTGGAAAGTTTTTGAGCATACAGATCAATCAGATTTGAATAGTTGTCCTCTCCCCAAACTTCAGAAGCTCGATCCATGTGCCGTTGTTGTTGGTACAGAGGTAATAAACTATACATACCATTGCTGAACATATCTACATAGTACGGATTAGTGGCAGTTATGAGAAAGGGAGTTTTTGTCGCGTCTAGAGTTGCCTTTTCACCAATGATTGAGTCATAGAAAAAATTATTAATCTGGGTAATGGACATATTTCGCCAGTTTGATTGGATTCCACGGAATCTGTTCAGCGTTGTTTCAAGTTGCTGAGTGTTCAGGAACGTAAGTGCAAAAACTGCAACGCTGAGTGCTCCGATTATTTTAGAGAGTATGTGTATAGGCTGACGCATTTTTGGAAAGGATCTCATGGTTTCTTCTGAGAAATAGACAAATAAAAGGAGTAAGACGGCAAGGAATAGTGGCCAGAGAGTCCCCGAAGGTATGGCAGTTGACGTTATGAAGCTTGGTGAGCTGAGTAATAACACTATTCCACCTAAAAGTAGTATGCGATTTGAGCTGATTTTTTGCACAACCGAGTAAAAAAGAATCAATATTGCAAAGATATACATGCTGTTTGCAATAAAGAACATTCCTGGGTTGTTATACAGTTTAAGGAATGGAACCAAGAATGCAGCGTAGAACGAAGGAACTGTAGTAGATAGGGTTTCACCGTTTCTGCAAAGTTCTAGTGCACCACTTCTTAAAAAGCAGCGCGCTGTTGTGATTGCTTCTGCTCCATTCACATTGGCTGCGAAATTTAAAATGGCACTTTTTTCAGTAAATGGGTTTTGATAGATAGCAAAAAAGAAGACGGTGACTGCCAAGAGAACAAAACTATGTGCTTTCAAAAAAGAAAGAACTGAGTGTAAGTTCTTTCTTTCAGTTGTTGCTGCTTTTTCAGCTGAAAGAACCCGTCCAGAAGCATATACAAATCCAGAAATTGCCCAGAATGTAAATGCAACTTTTGATGCTGCAAAAACATCAATTGTTATGGCGTTAATCATGAGTCCAACGACTCCAGCTAGGTAGCCTGTATTCAGTGCTGAAAGATACTCGTCTGAAGTACTTAAGTTCTTTCGAGCAGTTAAGAAAAGATACAACACCAAACCAAAAAAGATCGAAAATCCAAGGAGTCCTGTTTCACCTAGAGTACGTAAAAAATTATTGTCGGTGCTGTCGGCTTCAGTGTACACAGAGCTCTCCCCTTTGTTTAAGGTAGCATAGCCACTACCGGTTAATGGATTTTTCATGAGTCCTCTAAAGGCCTGTGGCCAGAGTGTGTCTAGGCGAATACCCATGGATAGGCCATATTTAAGGGAGTTGTCACTCCAGGTTCTCTCTTGTTCAACCAGGATGTAGGTAGGTTCCCCTGTAGCAGAAGTTGTGGAAACTTTAACAAAATCAGGGACGTCAACATAGACATCATCTGGCTTAACGGTGCCTTCAGCGGTTACATTGGTTTGCACTAATTTTAACGGAGAATCTGCGGGGAGCTTGCCATCTATCTTTACTAATAGCGAATAGATTGGGGAAATTGGTTTTGAAACGTTGGCTATAGTTTTATATAAATCTGGTGCAACAAAGAGGATTCCAATTGCTAGTGCTATACAGCCAATACTGCCAAGTACTGACCATTTTAAGATTGTAGTGATGGATTTATTGACTGACCGAAACTTTAAGATTAGCACAAGAGCAATGGTGACAATATATGCTGCAAGTGAGCCTTTTGAGGATCCCAAAAGTAATAACCAGACACCAACTAGCTGAGATAAGGCTAACAGTGCTTGTACTCTTCTATCAGAGTAACTTAGTGCTAGAGCGAAGAGGATTGGCAGCACTAAAACTAGGTAGGCTGTAAGATCGTAGTGACCGGCAAAGGTACTTTGAACGCGGGCAAATTCGGATAGATAGAGAGCCTCTCCTTTGCTGTACTCGCGGTTCATGGTGGAATACAGTGGCCAATTCAGATACTTTTGTCCTGCACCATACATTGCCACAGCGATAACGGTTAGTGCAAGTACTCCAACAAATAGTTTGATATGTTCTTTGGTTTTAACTGCGCTATAGGTAAAGAAGAACAGTGAGAAATATTCTAAGTATCTAAAAAAATGAAGAGCACTTTTACCAATATGAATGAGGTGTGGTGGAATAGTTTGGGTGAGGACACTTCCCAAAAGCATTGAAGCAAGTCCCAGTAGTATGTAGGCTAGAACGAAAAAAAAGACACTCGTCTTCCACTCAACTTTTTTGCGCAGTACTTGTCCCAACCAGACAAGTCCAGTTAAGAAGACAAGAAAGTCCTCTGCTCTTACGCGAACTATGTATCCGGGGAGGATGTCAAACAAAGGAATTTTAGGAAATAAAGGAATGAAGGCAAACAAAAATGCTGCAAGTATAAGCAGAAGGTGTGAATCTAACCAAGATAGCCAAGTGCGAAATCGCTGCATGATAGTTATTGTAGCGTACTTTGTGTTTCTGGGGTATGGAGATCTGAGTGCAGTTAAGTATGATGGCTGGGATAAAATGAATTATCCCAGCCCAAAAATGCAACTTATGGTAAGGGTAAAAATGGACTAATTAGCATAAAACATCCCACAATCAGAAACCAGACCCCAATGAAGAACACGTATTCGTTACGTGTTCTGAATTTGGTGTCTGACATAAATCGTTCTGATTTAGATGCTTTGTAACCCGTTACTAACATCACTAATCCAAGTAATCCAAATACAATTCCTATGAATTCCATGAGCCACCTCTTAAAGAAAGTTACAGTGATACTCGCAGTGAGTAGACTGTACTGCACGAATTATAACATTAAAATGAGTTAGTGCGATTTTATGGAAGTATTTTTAAGTGCAACAGAGTAAATGTTACAGAGGTTGTAACAGCCTTCTTGTTCAAGAGTCAGCTCAAAAGTGTCTTGATACATCAGAAAAGTACTTCTTAAGTGGTCGTTAGCTTCTTTTCCGTAGGTGGCTAAATAGAGATTTTCTCCTGCCTCAAGCTTTTGTGTGTAGGTTTCAACTAGCGTTTGATCAGCAGGAATTCCCCAGACAGTTTCTCTTTGATTTGCAAAATCTTGTTGTTCATCAAAAGGAAGAACAACGTAGGTATTGTTCGAATAATAATCAATCATAAATGGTGAAGTCAGTGAAATGAGCTGAGGTTCTTCTTGGCGTTTGTTGGAGAAAAAGGAATTATATTCCAAGACAGAGAGATACCACCATGGGGTTTCGGCATACTTAAGATTGAGACCTAGCTGCGCTTTAACTATTCCAAGGCGAGGTACAAGAAGAAAAACACTCAGAATGCCTAAAACTCCTAGTACTGCAACTTGCTTGGGAAGTCTTATTTTCTTGATGCCATTTTGAATGACATGATTCGTGTTAAAAAATTCAAGAATGAGTGCAACTCCTATAAGTATGGCAAAAAATGCAGAGTAGATATAGCGAGTATCAAACGCGTAAAAGGTTGACATAAACGTTATTTGAGCAAGACTACTGACCACTAAAAAGGCTGAAAGCACTGCATATTTTTTATTCCATAGACCTGTAAGTAACCCAAGTAAACCGCCTATCCCAATACTACTTGAGTACCATGGACGAAGATCCCACAAAAACTGTGCAGGTTTGCCTAAGGCAACACCTAGGTATTTTGGTAGGTGGGTTTGAAGCGTTTCTAGAGAAAAGTAGCTATTGGTTGTGCCCGACTTTTCAGTTGCAGTACTGGCAACTGGCGTAAGTAATCCAACAAAAAATGAAACACTTTGAGAGAAATTGTGTGAAAAAGGTAAGCTAGCAACAAAAGGAAGTAGTAAGACAAAGACATCTTGGGCAGTTAGCTTAAGAAATGCTGGAACTTTCTTAATTGAAGGCAAATGTTCCTTCAAGATAAGCACTACTCCAAACAGTAATATACTAGCTGAGAGCGGCATATACGCATATTTAGTAAAAAAGATGGCAGCAGCAACTGCACCAAGTCCAAACAGTTGTTTTCTTGATTTCTTTATTAAAAGTAAATACATGCTCAATACATACAGCGGTACAAGGAGGTTCTCGGCCATCGCCAGTGTTGGCAGCCAATAGATGTGGTAGCTGGTACCAAGTAGTAAGAGAATGAACGTTTGAATGAGTTGAGACTTAGTTACTTTTCCTAAGATGAGATATATCAGTCCCAGAGAAATAAAACTTAAGAAAACATTGGTGAAGTAAAAACTGCGTGGGTCAAAGTTAAAAAGAAAAACTGGCAGCAACGAAAGCGAGTATGCTTGCGGCACAGATGGTTGTGCTCCTACCAAAGCATCCTGAATTCCTTCTCTGCAGAGGCCCCAAGTACCTTGAGAAATAAAGCACCGTGCAACCGTTACGTAGTGAAACGTGTCTGGAAATGGTTCGAAGTTTGGAATGAGTGTGCGTGTGTTGTAGGGATTTCTAAAAAGAAGAGCCGCAAATACAACAGAGACAACAATAATTGGCCAATGGTTTTTAATGGTGCTGAGAATAAGTAGCCTAAAGGTTTTCAAGTACTTCAGAAAAACTTGTTTCAAATGCTTTTTTATCATAGAGGTGACTTGCTTCTAATGCTTTTTCTTTAAATTGTTTCAGTCGATCTGGATCCAGAGCCAAGTGTTTGGTAATGTGGATAAGCTCGTCGATTGTATCCCAAGTATACCCTACATCACGAGCAATTTCAGCAGGGCCACCTTTGTTGATGACTACAGGAATGCTGCCTGAGGCCATTGCTTCTACAACAGTTAGGCCAAAATGTTCTAACATAACGGGATATTTTTCTTCATTAATGTCAAGACCTGTGGCATGCCAATAGATTCGGCTTTTGCCCAGTACCGAAGTGAGTTCTTCAAAACTCGCGTTTTTATGGAATACAATGGGAAGGCCTTCAGCAGCCTTAACAACTTTTTCATAATAGTTTCGGTGAATATCAGCGTCATTCACACTACCTACTAAGTGGAGCTCCCAATCCGGAAGATCTGTGTGTAATTTTTTGAAGGCTTCAACCATTTCTAATTGTTTTTTGTTATGACCACCAACAAAGAATCTGCCCGTTGAGACAATCCATTTTTGTTGACGCTCGGCTGAGGAAAATTCGTTTATAGTTACAGGAGGATAGGCAACTGGCGTGTTTATGCCCCAATACTTGGCCACCCATTTTTTGGTATATTTTGAGATTGCAACTATTTGAGAGTACGTGGCCAGCTCTGCTTTTGTAAAAGCACGTGGGCCAGCTTGGAACCGCTCTTTCCAGCCAGGGAAAAGGTTCATGAGTTTGATGCCAAGTTTGTTCCAGAGAGTATTTTGAATTTTTGTGGAAACTCCCAAACTATATTCAGACTCTGGTAGATGGATTTGCCATTGGCGTACCGGTTTGTTTGCTTTGATAGAAACTTCAACAGTGTTGGTGTGATGTAAAACTCGCAGAGTTTGGGATACTTCTGCATCAGTACTACTTGTGGTGATTTGTTCAACAGTTGAAAGTGCAAGCTTGTCGAATGTAAGTTGAAGCGTGATTTTTGTAGTTGGTTTATTAACGGCCACAGTGATGTGATACGGATCTTCTTGAATGTAGAGTGGAAACTGGAATATCGCTCGCACAGTAGGAACTACAATTTTTCGTGTAAGTAATTCTCGTGGAGAGAGTTTAAGGGACATAGGGAAAAAGACTGAAAGAATTGATTTCTTTGAGTGAGCAGGAATAAGGTCTGCAAATGAACTGAGCACAAAAAGATCATACTCTTTGGTGTAGGGTGAAATTTCGTAGTCCCAGAGTTCTGGAATGTATCTGACTGTAAAGGAAAGTTTTGAAAGACCAAACTTTGATTTTAACTCAGCAAGATTTGTGGGACGATGTGTGAGAAGTGTAACTTCATAGCCTTTGAGCGCCAGCAGCTCGGCAATAGCTACTGTGTGTCGCTCTCCGCCACCTAATACATGGAGCCAACGATCATAAATTGCAGCAGTTTTCATTGTGAACCTTTGAAGCGATACATAATTAGTCCAGGAATTAAGGTGAGTATTTTGGCAATGACTTTTATACGAGTCAACCCTCTTTTTTTACCTTTTACAAGTTGATACAACAGTGAAAGTTTGTATTTGTTGATCTCAGATAGTACTCTCATGAATGAAAAATGCTTCCATACAAGTAAAAGTCTATTGAGTTCAGTATGGTAGACAAAAAATTCTGACCACTCTTCGCTGCTTGCTGAATGAATGTGTTTGAGTTCAGACTTTGGTTGATACCAAATGTCGTAGCCTTTTTTTGCTAATCGCAAACTGAAGTCGGTGTCTTCGTAGTACATAAACAGGCGTTCATCGAAGCCACCCATTTCTAAAAAGAGCTTGCGTGGAAGAGCCACGCTAACCCCGCTAAAAGCAGCTACTTTTTTTGCTGTGTTGTAGTACGTGCTGTCGGATTCGTACTCTTGCTGTCGATCTTTGGTGATTACAGCCCCTCTGTCCCTCGAGTGGCCATCGTAGAATACGTAATTTCCGGCATTTTGAATATACTCTGAACCATCAATCACGATTTTTGTCTTGGAATTTACGGCACCGACTTTTGTTTCTGAAGTAAACGTAGAAAGCAGTGGTTGGAGCCAATTTTGTTCAACTTGGGTGTCGGGATTAAGGAGCACCAAGTATTTTCCAGTAGCAATTTTGGCGGCACGATTTATGGCTTTGCCAAAACCAAGATTTTTTGGAGATTCATGCAACAGCAGTTTGGGAAACTTTTTTTTGATGAGTGAAACCGTATCGTCGGTGGATGCATTGTCCCACACAATAATTTCTGCATCAGCTATGCCGGTGACTTTTTGCAGAGATGCAAGACAAGTGCCGATAAACTCAGCACTGTTAAAACTAATCAGGATAATGGAAGCCGTAGGCATACAAGTATGATACCACTTTTGGGGTAAAAAAAGACCCTGGGGGGAACCCAGGGTCTTGATACCACATTACTTCAGCGAACGTTAGATCCCGAACCTTAATTTGGTTTGATCGTAGTGCACTGAGGAAATGACACGAAAAATCAGTTCTTCAGAATCGTCTGTTTGCTTTTGAAATAGGGTTACCATTTGTTGTGGTCTCATGACGGCTAGGCCGCCATGTGAAGCCGATGCTTTAGAAAAACCTTTTTGGAAGGGTAGTTGCCAGAAAACATTTTCAAAATCACCCAGGGGATCGCTCCAGGTTACAGGCATAATGTCTTGATCTGGCTGGAATGCTTCAAAATAGACAAGCAGAAGGTCATCTGCTTGATCATTTTCAGAAATTGACACCCATGGTTGTGATCCTTCGGGAAAAGTTGAGTGTTGATGCACAACCTTTGTTTTCACATCCCCGTACAAATACATACGGTTTTGATACGGCTTCAAAAGCCTCCCAAAAGTCGTTTTACCCCCCATCAGGCGACGGCCGTCAGGGAGGTGAAGAGCATGGTTTGCATAACCCGTAAAAGGTATGCCGTCATGTATTTCGCAAGAGTTGTTACGAATTGTTACAGAGTATGGAATCATTTTCCCTCCTCCATCTTTGGAATCGTAACCATTGATTCCAGATTCACCTGGACATATTCTGGTCCAGTTTCATCTGAAAGAATGGCATAAGAAAGTTGTGTATCAGGTCTGATTTGCACAAGACCCGTTATGGATTGGTACAGTCCTGTTGAGACACTTCTCTTTGCTAACACCCAAGTAACAGGTGTTTTTTCTTCATTGCCTGTTACCACTACCAGTGCACTATCTGCAGGTATGACTGCGTGCATGAATATAACATGGCCAGGCTGTTCTGACGGAGTTAGCTCCACATACTCAAATTGAAGAGTTTGTGTTTCGTCTCTAATCTTTTTTGCCCTAATGTGTGCAGTTAAGACATATTCACCGAACATTGTGGGTTCCGTGATGTCAGTAGCAAACACTTCACTGGGCAAAAACAGATGGCGGTCGTCTAACAATGTTAGTTGATGCTTGGACTGTCTGGTTATGAGGATATCTGGCTGGACTGCATGTCCGCCAGTCGAAATGGACAACGTCTTTGGAATCACTGTTGTTTTCTCCTTGATTCTGAATTTAAAGATCTGTGTACTTCACACCCAAGCGGTGAAGTACTTTTCGTGGGAGTATTATAGCACTGTAAAAATGTTACTGTTTTTTGTGGAGGACGAGGTTGTCTTGATCGTTGAAGAGTTGTTCGTATGTATTTGAATCAAAAAGGTTCTGTATGGCTTCAGCGGTGTTGGGGAGAAGCATTTTTTTGTTAACTTTTATGAAGGTAACTGCTTTGCCATTCAGCAAATCTGCAATGGTATTTGTGTCTTGTTCTGCCACCGCAGTTTCAAATGCGTCTCTAAAATCCAGATAGTGTTGAGGATCAAAACCACTATAGCCGTTCACCATAAAACAGTCGTGATGCATTTGGTTGAGGAGCATTTTTGACCAGTAGTTGAGTGAAATGGTGATATCAGTTTTTGGTTGCATGGGTGAAAAGGGATATTCCAGCAAGACATCATTTTTTGTACATTTTTCTTCTAACAATGAGTACGCAGATGTACGATAGCTTTGTATACTTGTGCGCTGTGTGAGGGGTACAATCTCAAGTACGTACAAACCAATCAGTAGAGCGACAAGTACTACTGCTTTCTTTTGAGCCTGTTTTTCTAGAATTGTTTTCACAAAAATTCCAAAGAAATAGAGTAAGGCAATTTGAATGATAAAAAACCAGCGACCCGTGCCACGGAGCGCATCAAAAAATGGGGTGAATTTAAGGAAGATTGAGTATGGCAACAGTGTTCCATAGTAGGTGCCATTTACACTAAGCCGAGGACCTAGTGCAGCAACTATTCCCCATCCAAGTAACAAAAGCATGAGGACTACTTCTTTATTGTGTTTCTTTTTGAACGAAACATACATGCCTCCAATGGCTGAAAGTAACATCACCCAGCCAGGAGAAAAAAAGGAACCTTTTCTGTGACTAAACGCATTAACACTAGAATAGACACTGCGACTCCAAATACTATCGTACGGATTAAACAAAAAATCTGTAGGTTGCATGGCCAAGTCGACGTACTCCCCAGGATTTCTGTTAATTGCGTATTCATTTTTAACTGCAGAATATTTATACAAAAAGAAGCCTGCAATACTCAAAAAGCCTACTGAGTAGATTAATCCAAGTTTCAGAACGGTACGAATATCTTTTTCGTTCCAAAGTTTCCACAGTAAGAGCAAGCCCGTAAACATCAAGCTGTACAAGCCAAGATAGACACCGGTTAAAAATTGGAGTCCGCTCAGCAGCCCAGCAATGAAATAGGTGCGTGGTTTTTTTGCTGACAAGAGCATGCCCGCTGAAAAAAAGAAAAAAGCGTACCCAATCATTTGAAAATGCACGTACATCGTGAAGTAGTACGGTGAAAATAAGAATAGAAAACTGAGGATTGAAACAATCAGTTGCTTTTTAAAGAGTTTACTCCAGAAGTACTGCAGCGAAATAATATTAGTTAAGGCTGTTAAGAAAAAGATTAGATTGTGGGTGGTTATATAGTTATGTGTGAGTGGAAACAGTACGGTGCCTACAACTCCCTGAACAAGCAGGATCTCAGTAAAGAACATGCCACCTGGTGATGGATAAAATGAGGAAATGTTGGAAAAGTTTGCAAAGTCTAGGTGAGAGAGATGTTTGATGTTTTGCTCGAGGATAAAGACAATTAATGGGTAGTCTAGCCAGTCTGTTAAGGCAGTGGCAGGATTAAGGACGAGGGTGTGGTTGTAGGCTAGGAAGAGGGCAAAGATTGCAAGGATGGAGAAAAGTGAAGTAGAGTGTTTTTTCAACCAACTTGTACACCTAGAGTTCATATCTATCTTTACTAAGTTCAGTATCGATACTTTTGTACTTTGATTCGAGTGATGGTTTTTGTTGCATCTCCCATAACATAGAACGAATAAGAATTCGTTGTTGATAGGTTAAAATCAGCGCATTTAATAAGCCCTCGGTACCGTCTTTGTAGCCGCCACCAGTTACATAGACACGAAAAAAGTATTTAATCGCAGATGAAACAATGTTCCATCCAGTAATAGTTGGTGGGTTTTGTGTGAAACGCTCTTGGGCATCAAGCAATGCATAGGTGTGGGCTTTTTTTGAGAGTTCAGCAATGGAACGGTGAGAAAGGTGATACAGAACTCCTTTGATCTTTTCAACTTCAGATTTTTTAGCTACTACTTTTTCGTGAATTCTCTGTTTCGAAAATGAATGCTTTGTTTTGTCAAACAAGCGCACTGATGTGTCATTATCCCAGTACTGAGCAGTGACTTCTCTGCCTAAAAAGTAGTTTTTTCTTTGTATACGATATGCAGATTTGAATGGATTTTTGAGGGTAGAAAGCATTGACTCAGCTAACGGTGCTGAAACCCTCTCATCCGCATCCAGCACAAATACCCAGGTATGCGAGGCTTGATCAACTGCAAACTGTTTTTGTGACCCATAGTTTTCGAATGGGTGTGAGATCGTTTTTGCACCAAACTTCTTAGCGATATCCAAAGTTGAGTCGGTGCTGCCCGAATCAACTACAATGATTTCATCAGCCCAAGCCACACTTTTTAGGGCGGCTTCGAGGACTGCTTCTTCGTTATAGGCAATGACTACAACTGACAGTGGGACTGTTTTTTTCATATACTTCATTATAGTATGGCCGTTAACTATAACAAAGCGTGGTTTTATGTTTCAATTTAAATGGCCATCACTTACTTTTTCACAAAAAGTATTTATTATTGTTTCTTTAGGAGTAATAGCATTTTATTCATTTTTATTTCAATTCAACTCCGAAGGTATTTTCGTTGGTAATAACCATGTGTGGGGTGACTGGCCGGTGCACTTTACTTGGGCAAGTAGATTTGCCTTTGTTGGGTTTCCAACTCAAATGCACCCATTACTGTATGGATCAGCAGCACACTATCCATGGTTAAGTTCCTTTGTTTCTGCTCTACTCCTGAGATTATCTGTACCATTTTTGATGAGTTTTTTACTTCCAAATATAGTTATTTCAATTGGATTATTTGTAGCACTTTTTCAAACGTATCAACGTTTTTTAAAGAGCGAAAAAGGTGCTGCATTAGGTGTCTTTTTGCTATTAACAAATGGCGGCATTGGAGCATTTTACTTTTTGAAGAGTGTGTTACTCGACTCTAGTTATTTGCTGCGGCCTCCTCATACCTATTCGCAGCTTTCGCATTTACATATTGAGTTCATTAATTTTGTTTCTGGATTGCTGGTGCCACAGCGAGCTTTTTTACTTGGTGCTCTGGTTGGTTGTTGTGTTCTTTTTATTGTATATAGAGTGGTTTTTGAGCAACTTACTATATCATATTCTTCTGGATTTCTACTTGGGTCATATCTATTACTGCTTCCACTTGCTCATACGCATGCGTTTATGGCTGTTTTTGGGATTTCTTTTTTTTGGTTAGTTTCAAGTGCCTTTATTTCAAAGAAAATGTCGAAATCATCATTGTTTGTTTTAAGTACTTTGGTAGTTTCCTTTGTATATTTTTTACTTATATATTTAAACAAAGATTCAAGCTCGTATCTTAGCTTGATGCTTGGTTGGTATGCTCAGTATCATAATGAAAATATATTTCTGTTTTGGTTTAAAAACTGGACTGTGATGCCATTTATTGCGTTTGGGTATATTTTCTTTATGAACCGTAGTAAAAAAATGATCTATGCCCCATTTTTGTTTCTTTTTCTTGTCGCTAACATTTTTGTGTTTCAACCATATGTTTTCGATAATACCAAGTTGTTCTTTTTTGCTGCTATAGGAATGACAGGGATAGTAACTGAATGGTTGTTAGCAGTAAAAGCTAGATATCACACATCTGGCACAGTAGTAACGGTAGTAGGTGTTGTGTTCATTTCGGTGACTGGCGTTATCGAGGTTTATAAAATGGGTGCAGACTTACACTATCCTGAAATAATGTATTCTTACGAAGAAATACAGTTAGCACATTGGGTTAGGCAGCACACTGATAAAAGTGCGGTGTTTGTAACTGATACTCGACATACTCACTTTGTGCCAACACTAACTGGTAGGCAGATTGTTCTTGGGTATACCGGTTGGTTGGATACCTATGGATTTGAGTATGACAAACATCAAGAAGATATCTTAACTCTTTTGCAGAATGGTGATTGTAAGAGCGTAGCAAAGTACTCAATCGATTATCTGGTGCTAGATTCGCTTCAGGCAAAAAAGTATGATAGTACTATGTGTACAAGTTTTAGACTTGCAGTGTCGACAGAAAATTATCGAGTGTATGCAAATACTTTTTCAAATTAAAAATCTATTATATGCAACTATTTTTAGTAGTCTTGAGCATATAACTCACTTTCCTCCGCTTTTTCTTATGGCTAGTGTTGTGGTCTTATTTTTCACAGGGGTGGCGCTTCTTGTCTTGCAAAAAAAACAAAGTTATCTTCTGTTTTCGTACTATTACCTGTCGATTGCAGCATTTATTATTATAGTTGACCTATTAGCACGTTTACATATTTCGTATATTTCCGCTATCTTTTCCGTATCTTTTCTATTTTTACTTATGTCTGTTGGTGGTTTTTGGCACAGAAGAAAGTTGCTTTTAGAGTGGGTACAGAACATCAAAAAATCTAGGTTACAGTATGTCGTTTTAGCGACTTTGGTAGTTACTTCGACATTCTTTTTTAGCAAGTTTATTTATGATAATGGGTTGCATGATGAGTATCAGCATCATGCTGTGGTTGAGGATATGTTGTGGACTGAGTATTGGCCAATTAGAGATGAAGTTAAGTATGGTGTTGAACTTTCAGATTACTATCATTATGGATGGTATTACATAGTTATTTTGGTAAAAGTTGTTTTTTCATTTTCAACTGAAGTAGCACTCGACTTAACAAAAATTGCTTTGTTTATTCCAATGTTACCTGTATTTTTTTCACTTAGTCGTAAGTTTTTAAAGTGGCATTGGATGCAAAGTCTTACTCTAGCTATATTACTGCTATTGCAAGGGCCAGCTCTATTTTTATTAGATGCATATACGGGCAACGTTTTTTTCTCTCGAGGAAATAATATTATTTACGAGCCACTATTCTTTCAATTAGCTGGCATTACCTGGTTTGGTATTGTGTTTATGGTAGCCTTTTTGGCCATAGGGTACCAGTCATTACAAAACAAACAACTCTGGAAAGTTGTTTTTTTCGCGTTGATCTCGATGTGGTCACTTTTTTTACTGAATAAAGCATATTTGCTTGTTCATGTTCCTTCTTTGCTTTTTTTTGCTCTGTATATAAATCGAGATACTATTTTTCATGTGCTTAAAAAAAGAAAAAAACTTTTTGTATCTCTCACTTTGATTGGGTTGATGGTACTTGGAATTGTTATTATAAATATTTTTCATTTTTCTCCGTTACTTCTCACAAAACTGAAAGGTGAAAGTGGGGTTCCATTTATTCGAGCAACTGCTGAATGGGGATTCCCTTTTACATCTATGGAAGGATTGAAGTTTCAATCGATGTTATCGTTAGGATCATTAAGAGCATTTGGTCTATTTCCGATTTTATCAATACTTTTTCTATCGGTAAACGTATTTCAAAAAAAAGAGAAATCTATTTCATTTATGTTAGTTCTATACTGGATATTTCTTTGGTGTATACCTGTAGTCCTCAATTTTTCAGGCTGGGAGTTAGCTTTAAATAAGTTTTACATTCCTGCTATGTGGTTAAGTACATTAATTGTAATAGATATAGTATCAAGAAGTTCTGAGAAGATTAAAATAATATTCAATATATTGACTATTACTTCTTGCATTGCAACTTCATTATACTTCTCTAGCCTATCATTTTCGAAAACTCAAAACTATTGGGATTATAATGATCAAATCATTGATTATTTATACCCTGAAAATGAAATTATTAATATATATATGGACAGTGAAGATTCAGAGTATGCTAAGCGCATTATGAATGCCTTACACGTTCAATTGGTGTTCGATGGTTTTGGAGTTTCTCAAGATGATGAGCTTATTATGTATCAAATCTCTAGAGATAAGTATGACAATCTTGAAATGGTAGCACGAACAGATACGCACTATCTCTATAAAAAATAGTAGTTTATACTAATCGAATATTTTAAGTATATATTTGTGAATCCAAATAGAACATGTTGTTATTCGACACTTACAAGCTAACTAAAATTATTTCACTCAATGATGAACCCTATCTTGAAAAGTGGGCACGGTTGTTTAGATACAACACTTCACTTCCCATAGTTAGGAAGCTACTCAAAAAAAATAAACATATTTCGTTGCTCGATGTTGGCTGTGGCCAAGATGTGTTGTACTACAAATTCTTGGAGTACCATTTTTCTGGTGATATGCATCGTATTAAGTATGCAGGTTTGGATCCACTTATTTATGCAAGGCAGGTTTTTCATAAAGATATAAAAATAATTACTGCTCAGTACGAGAATTATTTACAACAGACAACAGATCGATATGATCTAGTTACTATTTTTGCAGTCTTAGAACATGTTGATGATCCAACCGATTTAATGGTGGTATTAAGCCAATTACTTGTTCAAGGTGGATATCTTATTGGTACCACACCAACCAAGCCCGCCAAGCCGGTCTTAGAGTTCTTGTCTTATAAACTGGGATACATTGCAGAGCGTGAGATTGATGAGCATAAGAATTATTTTGACAGGCGGAGTATCTTGGATATTTTTGCTGAAGTTACAAAAAGTGGTCGTTTTTTTACCTTTCACAAGTACTTTGAAGTGATTTTAAACAATTTCTTTTTGGTAAAAAAATTTTAGTTACATTCTTTATAGTAAATCGTAAACAATCCTGATTTCTTTTGTTTAAGACAAGGATCTATTTGTGGTGCTGAGGGAAAGTCATGATAGTTTGCTCGGTCTTCTCCTGTTTCCAGTGGTACGTAGTACATATTTCCATTAACTAGCATCTCATTAGTAGGAAAAGACTGTAGTCCCCAAGGTTTTAGTTTGGGTACCATTCTAATCCAGTGATAGTAGTTGGTGATTGGGGGCACTGATACAATAAGTGCTGCTATAAAGATAAACCCAAGTGTGTATGCTACTTTCGTGTAGTTCTGTCGTAAAAGTTCACTGATACAAATAAATTCAGCAACAAAAAAAATACCTAGCCCAAATCGTATATCGGGAGCTATTAAGAACCAGTAAAGCAACAATTCCCAGATGCCAAGTGAAATAAAGCCTAGTTTTTTACTTCTTTGTTGGAGTGCCAACCATGAGAGCCCTATGGTACTTACCAATCCACCCAAAATGGTAACAAGAGACTGTACTGTCTGTTGAGTGTACCAAGTGGAAATCCAACCCAGTTCAAAAGGAGTTGCGTATAGTGGATTAATTGAACGCACTTTAGCCCAAGACGATATAACTCCACTTAATACCTCAACTTCTGGTTTTGGCATAGCCCAGCTTACCGGAAGTTGTGAAAAGGCCATGGGAAACACAAGGTAGCCAGAAAGAAGTACATTTTGGATCATGAAGTAGCTTACAACTAGCGCAATAACGGCGCTGAGTTGTAAATACGGCTTCTTGTTAGCGCCAAGTATGAGGTTTCTTCCTAAGAGAAATGTTGTGTACAAGATAAGTGGAATAGTTGAGAGTTTGATGAGTAGTCCGAATAGTGATATTGCCGTGAGTTTTTTTAGTAGTTGAGTGTTTACTACTTTTGACCTGTGGAGGCTATAGAAATACCAAAATGTGAGGAATGCTGCCGGAATATCTGGGTTGTAGCCTCTTAGTAGATAGTACAGTGGTCCATCAAGTGATGAAAGTAACAGAACCATGCCTAGTACTGCATAGGCAAACCAGTCTTTTTTTAACTTTACTGCTTTTTTAGCAACGAATGTAAGTGAAAATAGAGCAACTAATCCATTTAGGATTGGTAATGGGTACCCAAATATCCCTGAAAAGTCGAAGAGTCCATGAAGTCCAAACCAGAGTGATTGAAAACCTAGGCGGCTGTGGATGTTGGCTATGCCTAGGTGTAGAAATCCTTCTTTTGCCCATCGTATAGCTTGGAGATGGTACAGGTAGGCGTCGTAGTCACGGACGAGGTCTGCTACGATGGAGCTAATCAAGATAACAAGAGAAATTGTGATAAAAATATGTGCATTTAGTTTCGATTGCTTAATAAGAAAAATGCTAAAAAGTATAATTGCAATTATTATCATTAACTCTGTGATTATTTCTAGTTATATACTAACATGGCGTTATTCTACTGATACAAAATAGCATGGTTGCAATCTATTTTGGTTTACCAAAATAATAAGTCCGTACATCATTTGATTTTTTTTTGATATCTCACAAACATCGTTGTTTTTATACCTATATGAAAGGGTTGAGTAATCTTTGTATAAATTAGGTTGTGAAATAAAATATGCATCAGTTCTTTCTCGTTGCCAAAATGGTTTAGGAATTGTAGCTGCCTCTTGAGAAATGTGCGAAACTTGGTTCTCAATCAAGGTATAATCAATGTAGGGCTTACTCGTATTGAGTAGAACCATTGCATAACCTACTAATAATGAGAGATAACTGATTTGTTTTATGTGTTTAATTTTAGTAAGAGCAAACACAGCAAGCAATGCAGCTATAATAAATGGTATATGAAGTCTAGAATGCCACGGTTGCCATCGCAGCACTGTGGAAAATAGAATGAAACCAATAATTGCACCCCAGAATATCCTTACTGGTGTTGATGAATTAAACTTTTGTATTTTAACAGCACAAGTTCCCCAAAAAATAAGTAACAATTGGATCGGATTACTGGCAACATCTTCTTGAGGATATATATATTTTCTTACACTAAATTGTGTTGCATTAAAATTTTGAGTGATATCATTCAATGGTGCATTTACTATCTGGGCTAACTTACTTAATAGGTCGTGCAATTTGATGTCAAACAATGGTATTGGCAATTGTAGAAGCATGTTTTTTAGTACTGCAACTATGGTTGATCCGATTGTTAGCTTTCCCGTGATATACGACAAGTTTTCGTTTCCTTGTGGCTGAGTTATTGCCAAGTAACCGTAATTATAAAAAATATCAATAATCCAGCTCGCACTGAAAACTATGAAAAAAATTAAGGATAATAGTTTGTGTGTTAGGGGGATCCCTTTTATCTTTGGCACTACTATCACAAGCAAGATAGCTGAAGCAAAAATGACCGTAGGTTTTGTTAAAAGTGCAAAGCAAAAAGCTGTTACAGCATACAACAGCAATTTAAGATGACTTTTTTTTAGATACGTAATCAGGAAATACATTGACAGCAGAAAGTAAAATGTTGAAATTAAGTCAATTTGTGTGCTACTTGCTTGCAGTACAAGCATTGGCATAGAGGTGATTATGTAGACAACTCTTTTTTTATATTCCATATCTTTTGATTTATACACTAAGCCAAATAGTAAGTATGAAAGTATCCCTACGCCTATCCAAGATAGAAACTGTGGTAGCCAGGCAAGCCAATCGCCGCCAATGGCAAATGCCCAAAGCTGCAAAATATTTCCAAACTTGGGCATATAATCGTGTGTTGTGATTATTTGATTTTGAAAAATGCTTCCATTTTGGAGCCAAAAATAGACTCGTACTAAGTGGTAGTTTAATGCATCGGTAGTTGTTGGAGGACTATAGAGAGCTTGTAATGTGATAAGTAACCCGAGTGGAATTATCTCAATGAATTCACGAATGTTATAAATTATTGAACGTGCTAGATGATGTATTTGATTTCTTTCAAGAATACAAATTGTTATAAGTGATAATCCAATTGAGAGAGAGTTGATCAGGTTAAAAAGTGAAAAAAACAACGTTATCAAAAATATATAGATGCTTACTCGTATGGCTATGTAGGGAAACTTCTGCATAAAACAACACTGAGATTATTATTATTTAGCAAACTTTTCATGATAGCTACTTTTGGCATACAAAATTGTAAAAACAAAAATTGCCATTTTGGTGAGGAGTGAGGCAAGCGCTGCGCCAACCAGTCCAAACATGGGTATAAACATAATGTTTAACACGAACGTTGTTATGAGTTGGCCGATTCCTGATATAGAAAAATATTTCTCCTTTTCAAATGAAAAGAACAATGCAGAGAATGGGGCTGTTGCTATAAAGAAAAATTCTCCAAGTAACAAGAACATTAGTGCTTGTGTACCAGAAATATACTCTCCACCTAAAACAAGCACAATCAAAAGCTGGCTAAAGGGTATGAGTGCAATAAAGCATAAAATAGCAGCCATAACTAAATAGATTGATTTTTTTATAAATGAGAGTATGTCTTGTTTCATTTTGTATTGAGAAACCCGAGGGTATAGCACTTGTGTTAGAGAGACTCCAATAATGCTAAATAGCAAAGCAATTCTACTTACTCCACCAAATATTCCAGCATCAAACGAATTAAGGTACCCTTTAACAAAAAGCACTCCAATATTTTGAATAACAGCCCCTGCTAAAATAGTTATGGCAGTATGTTTGCTAATAGCAAGGATTTCATTCATATGTTTAAAAGAATATGAAATTTTTAGTGGTGTAAGCCAACGTGGTAAAAGTTTTTTTGCAAATAGTAAAGGTACTACAGGAATAGCTACATAGAGTACAAAGGTTATAACAAAGCTTGGTGCGACTACAACATATGCAAATGCTAGCAAAAACTTTCCTATTGCTTGGAGCATATTTGCAAATATTGCCTGGTAGAATCTATGAATACCTTGTAGTAACGACATCAAGTACTCGAAATAAACCATACTTGATCCAAACACGATTGCAAATGGCACTAAATAGGGATTAGAAATATCTAATACCTTGGTAAGAAGCGGTGATAATGGTAGAAATATCACTAAAACGACACCTGTTAATATAATCCGGAGAGTGAAAAGTTCTCTAGATAACGTATTTGTTTTTGTTTTATCTTTAAGTGCTGTGCTTAATACATTTTGAGCGGTAATTGAGAGACCTAAGTCATTTAGTTTATTCAGAATTAGCACCAGTGCAAATGCCGTTGAGAACTCACCAAAAAGTGTTGGACCCATCTTTCTTGAAATCAAAATTATTGAAAGTGCAGAAAAAGCCGCAGCTGCTAAATTTCCAAAAATAGTGATCACTGATTGCATATTTCCGGTAGTTATTAGTGAAGATGCTTGAAAATAGTATTGTGAGATCTTTTTCATTTCTCTGATTTCTGTGAAAATGCTACCAGAGCATCTATATTTTCTGAAGACAATATATCAATTGCCTCATTAATTTTTTGTATATCCCACTCCCACCATTTTGTATCTCTAATTTTTTCTATCTCAGTTTCAGTAAATCGATATTTAATAATTTTTGCAGGATTACCTCCCACAATGGCATACGGGGGAACATCTTTGGTAATTAGTGCATTGGTTCCAATTATGGCTCCATCACTTACTCTTACACCAGGCAGAATTGTTACACCGGTACCAATCCAGACATCATTACCAATGACAATTCCACCTTTGTTTTGCGAATAGTCATTAGCATTAGTTTTTGTTTGGGTAAAATACTTTCCGTACTTTGGGAAAGGATAGGTAGTAATCCAATCTGCTCGGTGTGCTCCACCAAGAATAAGTATTGTATCTTTAGCAATTGAACAAAAATTGCCAATGGTCAGAGTGCCATTATCACCAAATTCTTTAATAATTGGTTTACCATAGGTGTACACTCCGATATGATCTCTAAACTTCTTTGGTACTACGTCTTTTGTAAATAGCCTGGGAGTAAATAGTTTAAGTAAAAAATTCATGGTTAAATTTATTCGTGGTATGATCTATAGTCTATTGTATACCAAGGATAGATCGACTGAAACATGAAAGTACATCTTCAAAAAATACTAGATCAAATTAATGCAATCCCGACCATTTTTTTCTTAGCCGTACTTGTGAGGCTACTCTTGATGCCTTTTTTTGCACATGAGGACATTTTTTCAACTTATAAAAGAGCTGAAAATATCGCATTTCATCAACAAACTCTATTTGTATCACCCGATGTTATACCTCACTTAGTTGAAGCAATAAATTTGAGAGTAATATCCATATTTATTCCACATGATGTAATACATCAAATTCATGGTGATTTCCGTCAGATAACTGAAGTTAATACATTATTATTCTTTTTCAAATTACCATATTTAATTGCTGAATGTATATTTTGGTATATTTTATTTAAGTATTTCATAAATAAAACTGTCGGGAATTATCTTCTTGTCCTCTTTAACCCAATTGTTTTGTATTCGGTATATATGTTTGGTAGATATGAGACATTTGTCTTGCTTGCGCTGATATTGTTGCTTTATTCATTAAAGGTGAAATCATCTAAACTTTTCATGATAATGATTTCACTGCTACCAATTGTCAGGTTCTCATTAGTTATGACTTTACCAGCAGTTCTATTTTTGAAGATAAGCATTAGAGAAAAGATTCTTTCTTTAGCGTCAAGTGGTTTTGTTATTTTATTATACTTTGTATTAAACAAAGTGTTTTCTAATGCATTCCAGGTTAGTGAATGGGTGAGCGGAGGTTCACATTCTAATTATTTTTTTTCATCTATCATTGATCTCGATTTTGGTTTTATTCTCTACATATCAGTTGTATTACTGGCTTTTGTGATAGGAAAATTAATTTCATTTTATTTTGAAAATATTCACTCCTCTAATATTTCGAATGAGCTACTATTTTCAGTAGTAAGCTTTTCTATTTTAACGACATACTATGTATTTTCAATTTTTCATCCACAGTATCTAGTCTGGATTCTCCCATTTGCATTTTATTTAGTATCAAAAATGAAAGTAGATTTTAAAATAATTTTGTATCTTATCTCTTTTCTTTTTATCTTCATACCTCTGAAGTGGGGAAATGCTACAACTGTTATGTTATTATTTCCAATATCAAATTCATTTTTATTTATTGATATTACAAATCTTTCATTTATTTATAGTATTGAGAAATTATCAGATATAGGAAAAAGTATGATATCTGGATTATTGCTTTATGAGGCCTATCTTGTCTTATTTAGGAAATATGAAAAATAAATTAACTATATTTCTAGTATTTATTTTTTCGATATTATCTTCAGCAAATTCTGTTGAAGCAGTTCTTATGATGAGCAAGTTAAAGAGTAATGATAAAGTTGAACTTGTTGAATTATATTCCGGGGATATTCTTCAGCAAAGTTTTATTGCTTCTGGTCAATTTGGGATTATTGATATGCCAATGGAAAGTCCGGAAAATATATTAGACGGATCACTTACATTCAAATTAACTAATATCACTGAAAATAGAATTGTTGCAAATGAAGAGTATGATCTTAATCACATTACTTCACATTTAAAAAATAATGCTACTTATCCGTTCGGTTTTGAACAATCACTGTATCCTGATGAAACTAATTTTGCTTTGGAGATTTACTTTTTAAGTGACTGCAATACCTGTGCAGTTACATTTCACACACTAACCACCAATTTAATTAATTCTCCATTACTCCTTAAAGGTTCAAATGAAACAAGTAAAATGTTGAAATTTAATACTGGATATGAATCTAGTTTTAAAGATGTATTCTTTCAACTGATTGCTTTGAAAATATCTTCTCAATATTTGTTCTTCACAATGTACGTCATAGCAATTTTTACTATATTGTCAATTATTGTACATAAAAGACTTAGTCGTTCTCAACAATAGCAATTATATCTTTAGTAAATATGGTTGCTGTTTTTCTTCCATACAATAAGTTTAAACTTCTGAATATTACGTTTAAAATGTATTGAGCAAAAATTCCGATAAAATTTATAACTGGGTTAAATACCCAAATATCCTGCGGTACAATTTTTACTTTTGTAAAACCAGAGATTTTCGCAACTTGTTTTAGACTCTCTTCAGTGAAGCCCACAGTATGAGTAAAGTCATTATATCTGCTTGCGCTACCAGTTATTGGATTAGATGCGTTAACCACTTTAATAATTAATATTCCTTTTCTTTTCATTTTAGTTTTGATTAATTTAATTGTAGGAATGATTTCATCATATGGAATGTGTTCAATGACATCATTCATAATTATAAAATCAAACTTCTTTTTTGAGGACTTTAAATACTGCAAAACTGAAGCATTATGCACGTTTTTTCCGTTAAAATAGGAACTTTTTCTGCAAACATCTACAATTTCTGGACTTAAGTCTATCCCTACATAGTTTTTGAATCCATTTGCTTCCAGGTAATGTAGAAAATGACCTAGTCCACAACCAATGTCTAAAATTCTAGCATTAAACTGATCATTTAAAATATGTTCATAGTTTTTTCGATAATATTTTTCAAAGAGGGAGAATTCATGATTACTGTTATCATGAAGTGTATTGAAATGTGTTGAAAAGTAGTTTGAATAGTTTGAATCATTCATGTAGAACTTTCATATACTTATTTATTAACTGGTCCGGTGAAAATAACTGTATATCTTTAAAATTTTGTTTGCTCATTTTTTGAATATTTTCATTACTTCGAAAGAACTTTTTAATTTGTGCAACATTTGAATCTAAATTATTATCTGTTAATTGAATATAATTTTCATTGATCTTGAGAAAATCTAGTATTCCAACATTCTGAGTAACTGCCAGCGCTAATCCATGTTCCATTGCTTCTTGAATTACTATACCGAATCCTTCATGCGAAGATGTTAGTAAGAACATATCAGATGAATTTAGGAGAGCATATTTTCTCTTATCAGATACATGTCCGACAAAATCTACATTTTCAATGATATTAAGTTTTTGTGCAAGCCCAAAGAGATTATCTTTTTCTGGGCCATTACCAATAATCGTAAGACTATATTCTTTACCCAGCTGTTTTAATAATTTAATTTGAATCTCAACTCGTTTCCTTGAAACAAGTCTACTTACAGTTATGAGTTTATATTTAACTAATTTCTTATTAGCAGTTTGAATTCTGTTTTTTGATGCATATGGTATTGGAAATGCAATCTGTTTTGTGGATACCCGATAGTAACTTCGCAACCTGGCTAATAAATCTTTGGAATCACTAATAATATAGTTGCAATTATTTAGTATGTTTGTCACCACTATATTAAAAAACTTATTTCTATGAGGAGAACTTTTCTTTGATGGGTCATAAATATCACCACCATAAATATTTATAATATGTCTTCTTTTTGTAACTTTTGAAATTATAGTTCCAAGTACACCAGACGGGATAGCGAAATGTGAATATATGCAGTCATATTCATTTTTTCTAAGTACCATAAAATATTTAATCAATCCAAATAAAATATAACTAAACATTGAAATAGAATTTGATGTTTGCAGACTTTTTCTGCCAAATGCTGGAACTTGATAAATATTAAGAGTTGATTTTGATAATTTGGTATTTTGGAATGAGCTTGTTAATAAATCAATATCTACTCCATGTTCGACTAGCATTTCCCCTATAATCTTGGTGGCAACTCCACCACCACCTCCAATTGGTGGAAATTCATAGTTTAAGATCAGTATTCTCATTTTTTAATATTCCGAATAAAGTATTTCTTCTTGCCATTTTCTATGTTACTTGCTGCGAGTAGCCCAGTAAGTAATAATTGTAATCCAACTAATATAAGCATCATAGAGAATAAAGGCCAAATTTTATCTGATAGAGAATACTCAAAAAATAATCTTAATACTAAAAGAATAGTTGCTGTCATAAGTCCCAGACTTGTAAGTAATAATCCAAGTCCTCCAAATATATGCAATGGTTTAGAAGCGTATTTTCTCCAAAACCATATATAAATCATATCTAGAAATCCCTTTATAGTTCTTTGCCAACCATATTTAGAAACTCCAAATTGTCTTTCATGATGACTAACTTCAATCTCACCGACTTTATAACCTCTCCATTTTAATAATGCTGGTATCATTCTATGAAGTTCACCGTACAGATCTAAATCTTCAAAACAATCTTGTTTATATATTCTCAGTGTGCATCCTGAATCATGGATACCGTCGTCTACAAGTATTCTTCTAAGAACTCTCGCTCCATTTGAAATTATTCTTTTAGATGCAGTGTCTTTCCTTACTTTTCTCCATCCGCAAACAACATCAAGATCATCATTAATTAAGTACTCATACATTTTTGGTATATCCACTGGATCATTCTGGCCATCTCCATCTAGCGTAATGATGTAATCTCCAGTTGCAACTTTAATTCCAGCATCAAGTGCTGATGATTGGCCAAAGTTTTTTCTGAAAATAATTATGATGTTCTTTTTTATCTTTTTAAGAATTTCAGTGCTACCATCTGTTGAACCATCATCAACCATAATCACTTCATAAGAAGTTTTCATTTTACGCATTGTAGAATGAATTCTTTCATTTAGTGGTAAGATATTTTCTTTCTCATTGTTTATAGGTATAACAATTGAGAATAATGGTTTTTTATTCGTCATTTTTTTTATATAGTCTAATATTTCTAATATATACAAATAGTTGTAAAAATATACTTACAAAAAAAACAATATCTTTTTTTTGAAAAACATATGCAAGTAACATAAGTGATCCTAAAAACCTTAAGTACCAGTAAAAACGTGGAACAACACTCTTTTTACTTTTTTCTGAAGCGTACCATTGTAAAATTATACTTGAGAAGAATACTGCTTGGGAAAGAAATCCCCAAAGAGTCCACAGATCAATTGTTGCAAATTCAGGAAAGGTCATAAACACCTCTATATTTCTTAAAATAAGTATAAAATTCATTTAATCCATCTTCTAACTTGATTTTTGGAGTATAGCCAATTAAGTTGTGAGACTTGTCGATATTTGCAAAAGTAATAGGTAATTCTTCACTACCTCTCTCTTTGTGTAGCACTGTTAAATCGAGGTTGAGTTTTTCACCAATAAGTTTTTTTGAAATGGAAATAAAATCTTCGATGCCAACAGGTGTATTATTTCCAAGATTAAATACTTCAAACGTCTTAAAACTCCATTTTTTTGTTAGTCCGGTAACTCCATCAACAAAATCATCAATGTATGTCCAATCACGTTTATTCTCGTTAGTACCAAACTGGTAGAATGGTTTTCCTTGAATAGCAGCTTTAATAATTAAAAATGGTGCCATATCAACTCTTCCTCGAGGACCATAGATCGAAAAAGGTCTGACAATAGCTATCTTCATATCGTAATGATTTGAATACTCTTTTGCGAGTAGTTCCATTGCAAATTTTGAAACTCCGTATGGAGAACTAGGATTAGCTACCATGTTTTCAACAAAAGGTGTTTTTTCTTGAATTCCATAGACTGAGGATGAAGAGAGTAATACTATTTTGGTATCTAACTGGCTAATCCGAATTGCTTCTAAGATATTTTGGGTAGCTAGGATATTATTTTGAGTGTAGGTGAGCGGATTTTGAATACTATTTCTAACCCCGGCCATGCCTGCACAATGAATTATAAAGTCAGGTTTAATTCTCTTAATGAGTGCTTCTACCTTTTCAGTATTCTTTAAATCAATCTTGTGTAACTTAAATTGAGTAGATGTAAGAAGTTTTTGAATATTAGATTCTTTAATTTTAGGTGAATAGTAATCATTAAAATTATCTATACCAATTACCGAGTTATTACGATCAGCTATGAGTGCTTCTGAAATATGGGATCCAATGAATCCAGCACAGCCGGTAACGATATACGTCTTTTTCATTATTTAGTTTGAGATTCTGTTGTTTTGAAACTGATACCTATACTGTTTTATATCATGAATGTGTTTTTGTGTCTGGAGTAATGAAAAGAAAACACTCTTTGTCATATTTTGTTTTATGGCTAACAACGCTAAAACTATCTGTCCCAACAAAATAAATGGAAATGTAACCACCAACTCAGTTGTCGATCGACTAATCAACGCCGTCCAAAGCAAATTCCTCACACTCATTTTATATCCAAACTCCGATTTTGCTCCAACAGTAGACGATTGCGCATGTTGTGCTTTTAAGTTTGTATCAACTAAGAGGGTGTAACCCCTAGACTTAATGCGAAGTGAGAGCTCAACATCTTCTGCATTAAAAAAGAAAAGCGGATTAAGCAGATACCCATAGACTGCAAATAGTTCTTTAACAACGAGTGTTTTTAGATATAAACATGCTCCATTGAGTAATACATCGTTTGTGCGATTAGGATCTTTGTTTTGGAACGCCATTGCCGTTGGATAGTAGCGAACTCCAGCATTTTCTACTTTTGTAAGATCTGAATCTAAATAAAGAACAGGTTGAATGGCCGCCAATTTCTTATTTATAGACCATTGCTTCATTCTTTTTGGCAGTTCGGTCATCATGATAGCGTTAACAAAAACATCATTATTGATCAAGCAAATATACTCTTGTGTAATGCCATCGAGATGCTTCTTCAGCCAAGTATTATAGCCTTCAGAGAATCCAAGGTTCTTTATGTGTTTAAAATACAAGACTCCAACCTTTTGAGCGATTGGTTCTAAAGAGTTTTTTGAGCCATTATCAATAAGGAGAATATTTTTCTTTGAAGTATACTTTTTAAGCTCAGTTACTGCTTTTTCCGTTACTTCAGGACTGTTGTAACCCATCATTATATAGAGACAGTTGTGATTAAGTTCCATAAAATGTTTCTAAAAGATCAGCAACCACTCTTTTGTATTTAAAAAATGTAATGGCGGTGTCGTTAGCAGTGTTGCTATTTTTATAAGTATTCTTAATGAGCTTGATATCGTTACTGACTGAATGGGTAATTTCACTAAGATTTTTTTGAACTGTAAGATGATAGAGCTTCTTATTTCCAACCAAAACCCTCTTTCCAGCCGTAATCGCCTCATACACAGGATACCCAAATCCCTCATAGATACTTGGCTGAATAACTAAAGCTGCATGTTTGTAGTAGCTTATCAGATCTGAGTACGATACTTTGGGAAAGTAGTGAACATCGGTAAGTATAGCTATTTTATCAAGAACTTTTTGTTTATCATTGCCGTTATTGCCAATCAAGACCAATGAATAGTCTTTAAAATCAGGATGCTTTTTAAGTTCTTCAAAAAGATCAAGTACGTACGTGATCTTTTTATGCGGATAGAAAGCACTCACCGTAAGCAGATATTTTTTTATCTTAGGCTTTGGAGCAGTAGCTACTGCTTTTTTGAAACTTTCTTCAATACCTGGCCATACCACTTGAGTCTTTTTTGCGTAAAAAGGGAAGAAGTGTAACAAGCGTTGTTTAGCAAAATCTGAAGAAACAATTAATTGCGTAGCAAAGAGCATTGAAAACTCAGTTACTAGTTTGGTTGCCCAATAGGAAATGAATGAAAAATCTTCAGGATGGTCTTTCCAATTGGTGTCATGGACAGTAACTACTTTTCTAACACCTGGAACTAGAGCTGGCCCAATATATCCTGGCGAGTAACACACATCACAAGAGTATTTTAAGATTTCAAATGGAAATATGAGTTGCTCATAGAGAATCCGGGCTATCCTATTGCTGGCATGAATTGGTAAACAAACGATCTTAAACTTTTTTGAAAGATTCTTAAAACTGTGGCAATTTTCTTGGTTGCAGAAAAGTATATAATTATTGTTGGGATCGTGTGCATCAAGTGCAGAAAGTATGCTACGCGCATAATACTCAGTCCCGCCAACTTGATTTGGGATAAGGTAGAGTAAATTAATTCCAATGATCATACGAGTATTTCTGACTGGTTTCTTCACTACTCATAATACACTACAGTAGCTATCTTAGACAGCCGAAACTATGCTATTCTATATCAAGATGATGTCCTTTTTGAAACAAAAAAAATCACTTATTGTCTTACTTGCACTCCTTCTTTTGAGTGTTGTTGTGGTTAATCTACCCAGAACCCTCACCTTCGCCGACAACGTCTCTCTCATGATCCCCGGCAAAATCTACACAGCCCACTGGCTGAAGCAAGGAGTACTTCCACTCTGGAACCCTACTATCTACGGAGGTCTACCTTGGCTAGCAGATATAAATCAATCAATCTTCTACCCCACCACCCTCCTCTTCCTCCTTTTTAAACCCTCCACAGCCCTCAATCTCACTATTCTGTTACACATACTCTTTTCAGCCTGGGGAATGTATCTGTTGGCAGACTTTTGGTTTAAGAAGCACAAAGCACACGCGGCTTTGGCAATAGTTGCAGCGTTGCTGTGGGTCGTCTCAGCTCAATTCGTGAACTCGTTTAATAACATCACCTTTTTGCAGTCGCTTACCTGGATGCCCTTTTTTGTGTACTTTGGCATGCGAATTTCAGAAGGAAGAAAGTATCTTTTGGGAATAGTAGGCATGGTGCTGTTACAACTAGTTGGGGGCTATCCGGTACATGTGCTCTATAGCGGCCTGGCGGCCGCCGCCTTCTCCCTCTACACGCACCTCCAAACAAACAAAAACACGCCAAAATCCCACCTCACTTGGCTCGTTCTCTGGCTTGGTGCTGTTGTAGTCTCAGTAGCAGTCTCAGCTTTTGTGTGGATGCCGTTTCTAGACGTCTTAGGTAACTCAACCAGAACCCTCCAATCAGACGCTCAGGCCGTTTCTGGATCGTTGCATCCGGTTGAGTTCAGTAAGTTTGTGGTTCCCTACTTCTTTGACAATCCTAAAGACGGAGTGCGGTGGGGCCCAGGCTGGAATGCCTTGCCAACGGTGTCACTCTATTTCCCTTGGATAACCTTTGTATTATTGGCAGGTGTGACACTATATAAAAAAATGAGTCGTCGCATCCTCTTTTTATTGAGCCTGATTGTCGTACCAATACTTTTAGCCATGGGTGAGTACTTGCCGGGTTATGATGTGATCCGTAAATTTCCGTTATTCTCTTTTACCCGAGGACCGTCACTTATTTTAGTTGTCTCTGCCTTGGCACTCTCGTTACTTATTCCTGAATTACTTTCAGTCTTCCCTAAAAAAGTTTCTAAACTGCACAATAATGGTGTGTTAGTGTTGTCAGCTCTAGCTACACTCTTTTCTGGAGCACTGCTTTGGATCTCTCAATATAATTTCAGCCTAGTTTGGGATAGGATTCAGCCGTATGTGGCTGGTAGTCTGTTCCATACCTTTGAGCGCGATCAATTAATTCTGATTTCTATTGCTAAAAACATGTTTGTTTCAGCAGTTTTCCTAAGTATTGCCCTTGTGGCACTGTTCTATCTTAAAAAGCAACTAAAAATTATAGTGATTGCAGCGTGTCTGGTTTTAGACATCGCCTACGGCTCCTCGGCCATGATTTGGATTGGCCCTGCCAGCATTTACGATTCACAAAGCACACTCATTCAGCAACTTCCCCAAGACAGCCAATCCCGCTACCTTATCCGCAACTACAACGCTCCCTACACAGAGTATGGTTCCTACTGGGAAGCCGTATACGTGCGAAAACCGTTCTCTGATTCGTACATTGATACACAAGAGCTACAAGAGTTTAACCACCTGCAACGCATGGTAGATGGTGCCACACCGAACATGCACATGGCCCATGGGCTTAACTCGCTTAATGCGTATACGACACTTTTGCCAATTGATGTGAATGCACGCTGGAACACTACAGAGGTAGTCGGCATAAACAACGTGCCAGAAATTTCAGCCACTAGTTCTGCTTTGGCAGATTGGGCAGTGAAGTACTACTTAGTTGATACCTTCTACCCAACCACAGAAGATTTTTCTATGCACACGTTGGTTTTGCAAGATGAGCTCTGGAAGCTGTATGAGCGCCGCGACGCACTGCCACGAATTCGCTATGAGGATGGTACTGCACTTGAGGGTGAAATATATGAAACGCCAAATACTATTACGCTGAAGCCGACAAATGCTGCAGGACATACGGCGGTGATTATTGCGGATCGGTATGATGTGGATTGGAAGGCAATTAGTGATGGAACCACGGTTGAAATTGAAAACTATACTGGTATGCGAAAAGTTACTCTGAAGCCGGATACTCAAATGCTTGTTTTGGAATATACACCGAGAAAGTTGTACCAGGGTTTGGGATTATCTGGGCTTACGGTACTTATCATGGTAGTTTATATATGTGTTCAAAAGAAATTTTCAAAGTTATTTGAATCATAACATAATCCTATAACTATTGATTTCTTTTCATATTGAGTTATAATACTCAAATAAACTGCTATAGATCATTAACTATCAAAGGTCAAACAGACAGGCTCACAGGAGCGATCAGATGAATTTTGAAGAAATTGGTATAGTTCTGACGATTAGCATATTCTGGTTTTGCATAGTTGCACTTCCAGTATCTATCTCAACCTATGTTTTCTTTCGTGATTTTACAAGCGAAGAAAACGCAAGTTTGGGAGCGTTGATTGTCTTATTGGTAATGTTTATTGGATCCATAATCTACGGTCTTTGTACTGTATAGCAAGTTTAACAGCCCTCTGGACTTCCAGGGGGCTTATTTTTTACCCACAGCAAAATAGTCATTATAATATTTGGCGAAATTTGCGGTGATTTCTCGGCTATCCCGAAGTGGCCTATCAGTGAGTTCAGGCATTAATCCAGAATCCTTTAAAGGAATTGGTTCTGATAATTCAGAACGAGTGTATCCAAATATTCTCAGCAACGCGATATTTATATCAGGATTTTTGAGGTAGGCTGCTCTGGCAATTTTGCCAACGCCACTTACCCAACGTTCCTGGGTATCTAAGTCCTTGTGAGCAAATCCTGCAGGTAAAATGAGCACGTTTCTGTGTTCATCGGCTAGTTTGCTGGCAGCAGCTTCAATGGGTCTTTGGGGAACGGTGAGTGGTTGCTTTACAGAGTTGTGGACACCCAAAATTGTTTTAATAATTGCGTTACCAATTCTTGTACTTTCAAAATCTGTCGCACGTATAGGCATTATTTCCACTGCATTGGGAGCAATAAGATCAAAAAGACTTGCAATAAAGGGGACACTCAGGATAACAGGATTTTCGTCGCGAACTAATTTTGCAATTTGAACTGCGGCTTTAAGCGTTTCTGGATGGTTACCGATTATGAGTGTTTCTTTCATTTTGATATTTTTCTGATATCCACTACTCTAATGAGTTCGATGATATCTTAGGAATATACAATAGTTATTATATCCTATAATCATAGAATAACAAGTAAAAAGCCCCTCAAATGCATTGAAGGGCCTCGGTTGGTACACACTATTCAAATTCTGCTAGTCGATTTTTTATAAATTGGTTATCAAAGGTATCATTTGAGTATACTGAGTTGCAGTACACTTTAGCAGTGGAAAATTCGCTGTTCGCGTCAGGACTGCCAATAACTTCAATATAGTGAAGTGGCTTGTACAGCTGTTTAAGCGCCGCTTGGGTAAGAAGCGCATTCAATTTATCGCTGTTAAGCCTTGTTTCAGTGAGGCTGGTTACAATTGGCCCATCGGCAGTTGCTTCTATGTTTACTGGGTAGGTATACCCATTTAACCAAACGTTAGCTGAATAATAGTCTGCATACTGCATACCATTCTCAGTTCTGCTGGCTTTCATCTCATATTGTGACCAGATCATCTGAGATTTGATTAAGCCATCATTTGGCGAATATGTTTGTGGATTGTAGCCACAAACTTTTTTCGCCGCATCTTGATAGTACTCAACAGAAAATGCGTTATCCGTCACCGCAACTTTTCTTCCATCCTGACTCCTGAAATCAAAATATTGAGCGCTTACCTGACAGCCAACTATCACACTTGCAATAGCAAGTATCCAAAAAACTGCCCAAAAGAGTTGTTTAAGTCTTCTCAATTTGAATGCTCCTGTAAACGGTAGTAATAGAAGCTCTATGCGAAGTGCAGTCAGATCCTCTACTCCTGAGTTTACAGGAATCTAGTGTGTGAAAGAGTGGATCACTTATTTCAAAAAATATATAAGCGATTAAGACTTATAGTATATCATGCAATATCAATACCTTTGAAAGGTTGCTAGATATACTTATTTTAGTGACTGTACGTTTGTATTCTTAAAGAATTAAAATGAAAGTTAGCTGCTTTTTGATCTATCCCAGTCCCGAAGAGTTACAATTGGAGTGAGTTGGCACTTTTGCTCTTTTGCCAGCCGAATAGCCTGATTTGCATCGAAAAGCACTTGCTTTTTTCCTTCTGAATCGACGAGTAAAAAACGAACATTCATGTTTCGGTCATGCGGATGTCCATGAACAATACCATGAGCTTTTAGTTCCAAGTTAATGTAGTAATATTGACTCGTTAAGTGATCTATCAGTGATTGTTCCTTGTAGTCAAGGTATTGATTAACCTGCGCTCCGCCAAATACCTCTCTAAAAGAAGTATCTTCAGAAAGGCCAGTTATAGGTTTTTCTAAAATACGTGGATTTTCTAGAATAGCTTTAGGGTTATCGTTAAGTTCTTGATAGAAACCCATATTGATAAATTCAGGTATGGCTTGGCAGGCCTCTTTATAGGAAGCTAGTTTCTCGTTTGATTGTCCAAACTGATATCTTTTCTCTCTCACATGCAAATCAGTTCTAAACTGTATTTTAGGCGGGAATGCTCCTTTTTTAATGTAAATATAGGCTATTGAATCTTCTTTTTTTAGCTCAAATCGTTGCCAACCAAACGCAAACTCTTTACGTGTCTCTTTTACAATGGGCAGCAAGGCAATTTGTTCATGAAGATATGGCCCAACTTGCGTGTTAGTCGAAATGGTATCAAGATCCAATGGTTTGCGAACCTCAGAGCGAAGATGTGAAAGTATTTCAGCCACTTTATCCTTAAATGAGGGATCATCTAATAATTTCCAACAAATCATAAACTCTGGCCCTGTAATTGGTGCTTTTGAGAGTGACTTAGAGAGTGAATCGAAAACCTGCATTGTATTCTCAATTTTTGCTTCTTTGATGCACTCAGCAAGAAGAGAGGCTTGAAATTGGTTGAGGTTTTTTAAGTCTGTTGGGATTGTCAAAATAGTAGGAATTATTTCAGGCCGACTTATGCAAAACCCTTCAAGTAGCTTGGTTGCTCCATCGGAAAGATCTAAAATTGATGTGGGTTGTATAGTTGCAAGCATACTTTCGGTAAACTCTGAAGTAGTTTTCCTTAAAATAGTGTCGATGTTGTGTGGAATTTTAGTGAGATCAAGTGGACCTTGTAGTTTTTCTAGGAGTTCTGCTTTTTTTGAGAATCCTCTGTGTGACAAGATTGAATTCAGAACAAGCACACCACCAAGACTTAGTTCAGAAATGGGGAGTGTATTTGGTATCGATGCTACAACTGTATCGGCAACGTTTTCATCATCAGTGTTTTTTTGGGAATACTCTGCCTCTCTTAATACGTTGAGTAAAAGTTCAGCACCTGCACTTTCGATTGTGGTAAGATCTGTCAAAGCAAGGTATTGGTTCAAAAGTTTTGGAGCTTGCTCTGGTCTGTAGGGTAAGCAATTTGATATGACCTGTTTACATCCTTCATTTGGAGCATTAAGTGAGCTCGGAAAGATCATCCTACTTGATATCTCTCGTATTGAAACACCATATATTGAGATTACAAAATCCCAGGCTGCTCGAGTTGGTCGCGAAAAGTCAAAAAGTTCGGGCAGTTTTTCGTAGAGTATCGATGAATTCCGTGTTCGTTGGGCAATCTTCCTGTCTTGAACTGCTAATTGAATGACAGTTTGGCTACTGCTCTCTGAGAGTTGAGCAATGTTAATGGGAGCTGACAGTTTTTCTAAGAATGTGGCGGCAATACTCGTGTCTTTGAGAGCGCTACTCCAAGCATAATCATCCATTTGTCGAAACCCGCCTAGATCAATGGAATCTATTTTAGCCAAAAATCTCTCAGTGTTTTGTAAAGAGCTTGAGTCTGCTTTAATAAAATGACCCAAAGCTGATACTTCTTCAGGAGATAGAGTGTCTGGGAGCAGAGAAAGTACGTGATCTGCGCAGGCTTCATCAATCCCAATACAGTAGTTTAGGAGATTAAAACCCCACCGTGAAAGAGCAAGAAGATCTATCTTTGAAGGCAACGCAGCAATAACTTCAGACATTCGTTGCTCACCGAAATATTGTTGAATGCTTTTTTGGTATCGCTCAATTATTGTGTAATTGGCAGTAAGGTCTAACTCCGCTGGAAGTTGCAGGTCTTCAGTTGTTGTGACTGGTTTAGTCGCTTCTAACTCAGTACTTTCTGAAGCCCATTCAGCAAGAACTGCTTGAGTCTTTGCTTGAATTTCGTTGTCAGTTAAAACAGCACCTTTGTCAACTTTGGGAAAAGCCATTCGTATGTCAAGTATTGTTGGTTGTGCTTCTTGCATCACGCATAATCATAGCAAGTGGAGTGAGTAAAAACAATCTGGTTAGTGTTTTTGCAGCAGGGTTATTCTAGTCAATAAATAAAACACCCGCCGGTGAGGGCGGGTGTAGTATTTGTGTTAAAAATAATTCTTGGTGGGGATTATTTAGCCTGGGAGCGATACCACTCTACAGTCTTCTTAAGACCTTTTGCGAAAGTAACTTCAGACACAAATCCAAAGCCTTGCTCAGCCCTGCTGGTATTTATTTTTCGACGTGGTTGACCATCTGGTTTGCTGGTATCAAAAATGACTTTGCCAGAATATCCTACTGCATCTCCAATAGTGTGAGCCAGCTCGGCGATACTAATTTCAAAATTTGATCCTAAATTTACTGGTTCAGGGCTGTTGTAGTGCTTGGTTGCTAAGACTATGGCTCGAGCTGCATCTTCAACAAATAAAAATTCTCGTGTAGGAGCACCAGTACCCCAGACAGTAACCTCTGAAGCGTTAGCATCCTTAGCTTCAACAAATTTGCGAATAAGTGCAGGAATAACATGTGAAGATTCTGGGTTAAAGTTATCTTTTGGCCCATACAGATTTGTTGGCAGTAAGTAGATGGCTGGATAGTTGTATTGATCTTGATATGCCTGTGACTGTACTAGTAACATTTTCTTAGCCAGACCATAGGGTGCATTTGTTTCTTCTGGATAGCCATTCCAAAGGTCTTCTTCTTTAAAAGGTACAGGAGTGTACTTTGGGTATGCACAGATCGTACCAATACCAACGAATTTTTTAACACCGGCTTTGTAGGATTCATGAAGAACATGAGTTCCCATTAAAAGGTTGTCATAAAAAAGTTCAGCAGGATGTTCTTGATTGTAGCCAATACCACCTACATTTGCGGCTAAATGGATAACTACATCGGCATTTGCAACTACTTTGGCAGCATCTTGCTTTTTACGAAGATCAAATTCACTGCTGCGAGGCACCACAATTTCTGCTGGTTTTTCTTTTTGAAGTTCGGCTACTAAGTGTGAGCCCAGAAAGCCTGCACCTCCGGTAACTACGATTCGTTTGTTTTTGAGTGAAAATTCTTTCATAATCCTTTTGCTTTTCTGCTTTATTCTAGAGAGAAACAAAGATTATTTCAACCTCAGCTCATATTTTTGACTTATTTGACAGAAAAGTCCATATAGAATATAATACCGGCTCATTGGCTCGTTGCTTTTGCAGTAACATTTTTTGCCAATGTGTTTATTAACAATTCAAATCACAACAAAAAAATGGAGTGAACAGTGAAGAAAGAAAAAAAACCTTGGGTGCGCATTAGTGCATCAGTTTTCCTATTGGCAGTATACGGCATTTTTATGCTGTTATACATGCCACAGGCTCGCCTGTACCAAGCGGCCGCAAGCGTAGGTCAGTTTTCTGATTCTATCGCAGAAAATGCATGGGCCTTAACAATGGCCCAAAACAATATCCCAGCGATTATCGCTAATGTACTAGTCTTTGGAGGGCTAGCAATTATGTGGATTCCATTCTTCGTAAAGAAATGGCGAAATAGCCGTTCTTCAGGGACAACTACACTGTTGTCTTTAGTCTTACTCATTGTTGCAGTCGGATTAGCTAGCTGTAAACCATACAAAGGCACCTCAATTGTTGAGGTTCAACCGAATCAAACGGCCTACTTGTTACCCGCTCAGGGAGATACAAGTGCCCAAGAGCAATTTGATTCCGTGCAGTATCTGAGTGACAATCAGGTTGCCTCAAAAATCATCGAAATACACTATTCCGAACACAAAATCGGTCGTATGTATTGGAATATTGATTTTGTTCCAAAAGAAATCGTTATCCTCGTTGATCGCTCGCCAGTATTTCGCCAATGGACATACGTCCCCGAAAACGGTGCAGTTAATGCTATTAACGATTCAAATCGAAAAACAGCGGCTATACCCTTAGAGAGCCAAGAAAGTATTGGCTTTTGGCATGGGGTAGTTATAAATGCAGTCATCGAAGAACAGAATTCCGCTAAGTTCTTGTACTACTTTGGTGGTGTCGGCCGTGACCCAGACGAAATTGGCACGGGAGTTCATTTACAGGTAGGTCTAGAACAGGTCATAGATGAATTTGTCCGTGGCTGGGTCAGCGATCGTTTATATGCTGACTTCAAAGCACTTTCCCTGGAGGGTGGCCAAGCTGATGCGGGAACAATATTCGCAAATGTAGAGAGTGATGCCAAGGTTTACTTTGAGGATTACGGCATTACCATTTTACAACTTGGTGGAATTGGTGGTCTAGTTTATGACAATCCTGACGTTCAGGATGTTATCGATGACAAGTTTGAGCGTGCGGCAGTTGCCACTGCTGCAGCTATTACAAACAAGACCAATACCGATAGAGGCCAGGCCGAAGCAACGCAGACTGTAATTGCCGCGAACGCACAAGCTGAATCGCTGGCATTACAAGGTATTGAGTTGGGAAAATATCCCAGCTTGGTGGCATATGAAATTGCCACGCATGCTACAGGAGAAGTTCCAGACATGTTCTTTTACTCAGTGGGTGCAGATCAGGATACCGGACAGTCAGTTGATGGCGGCTTACTACCCTTCCCGTTCTTCTTGAACTATCCAGTTGGAGATGGCACCACGGGTGTTGATGCTTCTCTACTTCCTGAGGCATTACAGCCGGAAGGACCAGTGGAGCCAACATCAGCTCCATCACCTTCGGCTATGCCTGTTGAAACAGAAACACCAACACCGTAGCCATAGTTGAAAATTTAAGCTAAAAATAGTGTGATTTGAATTGATTTAACCCCTGCACTCTGTGTAGGGGTTATTCATTTTACTTCATCACCCTATACGCCATCACAATAAGCGTGGCATGAATCTTATGAATGAATCGTATTACAGGTGATTTCACATATTTCACAACAAGTTCATGCTCTTCATTGAACTGCTTTTCGTAGAGTGCACCACCTTTTGAGCTCCCGTGGATTCTAAACAGTGAGAAGTGAGAATTAAGCACATGGAGTGGATACTTTGCCATGGCACGCATCCAATAATCAAAATCCATGCAAAAATGCAAATTTTCATCAAACATGCCGATATCTTCCATCAGCTCTTTACGCCAAAAAGTACTTGGTTGAATAATATAGTTTGCAATCGATAAACGCATCATTGTTGGCTTTTGACGTAACCATGTTTTGTAATTAGCTACAAAGCTTTGTATTTTATTGCCATCAGCATCAATAATAAAGTAGTCACCAGTAGCCCACATTGCTTCAGGATGTTGCATGAAGTATTCAGCCACTGTATTTAGAGTATTTGGCAAAAAAACATCATCACTATTAAGGTAACAAATAATGTCGCCAGTAGACTTTATAATTCCCTGATTTATTGCGTCTGTTTGGCCTTTGTCCTTTTTTGAAACCCAAGTAAACTTTTTGCCATATGATTTTAGAATCTTAACAGTGCCGTCTGTTGATCCACCATCCATAACGATGTACTCTAGATTTGGATAATTCTGGTTGAGCACACTCTCAATAGTTTCTTTAATGAAGTGGCCTTGGTTGTAGCTTGGGGTGATGACAGTAATTTTGGGGAAAGTTATTTTTTTCATAACTATTATTCTACTACAGGGCAGTATTATTTGTTCAAGTAGTCTAAATATTAGAATTACGATATACTAAGTTGGTGAATAAAATAGCAAAAATACTCTCAACATATATACTTTTCAAAACAATTAAAAAGTACTGGTTCCTCATTTCTTTTCTCTGTCTCACCACTTTAGCAATTATTCTTCGCTGGTACCCAATTCACGGCGGTCTGTTTACTTTTGAATATGATATGGCCAAAGATTCATTAATCATGCTTGAAATGTATCAATATAAAGATCCAAGTCTGGTTGGTCCAACTACCAGTATCCCTGGTTTATTTTATGGTCCTGCATGGTACTACATTGCTCTGATTCCAAATATTCTTATGAACTTTACACCCTTTGCTGGGGTTATTGTTGTTTGGCTTGGTGTTGCGATAAATATATATCTCTTCAAAAAGTATGTGGGCACCTTTGAGGCGTTCTTGTATGCCGTTTCGAGTGGGCTTATTGGAGCACAACAAAATGCTTGGACTCCGTATATGACTACACTCATTATTGGGCCATTACTGATAGTACTTACCAAAATAAAAAGTAATAAAAAAATCGACACTGTACAATTGGAGCTTGTTGCGGCACTGACGTCACTGCTTTTCCATTTTCAACCTGCTTATGGAATTGTAGCAATTCCAGTTGTATTAGCCTCTCTTGTAGTTAAAAAAATACGTCCATCAATGAAACAAATAGGTATAGCACTCGGTGTCTTTTCTGCCTCTTTTGTCCCGTTCGTATTGTTTGAAATTAAAAATAACTTTATTCAATCAAAGTCATTACTCGCCTTTATTCAGAACTTTGGTACTGAGTCTAGTGTTATCGAACCAAATGCAACGGGTATTGGTCGATTGGGTGAAGTTGCTTCAGAAATTGTTACAACTGCAGGTCAGGCGCTTTCACCCATTCATCCTAACTTCTGGTATGGCCTACTTATAGTCCTGATTACACTTCTCTATCTTAAACATCACAAAAATAGAGATGAATCTCTTCCTGTTCTCTATTTCATAGTTGGAACATTCCTTTTATACCTTGTTTTACCAGTTAAAGCGTACTATCTCGTTGCTTTGATGCCTGTGTGGATCTATGCAGTTGGTGGTTATTTCACAGGAATTAAAAGTATATTTAAACCTGCAATTATGTTCTTTTTTCTTGTTTTAGCAATCTTGCATGCTGGATGGCAACGACAAACCTATCTTGATTTGGCAAACAGAACAGCGGATTTATACCAGCCTAAACAAATTGCAGTTGATACTGTCTATGACATGGCAAATGGGGCTGAATTTAGTTCGTATCAATTTGTGCCACAAGTGTATGACTATACCTATCAATACATCTTCTTAAATAAAATTCGTCAGGGAGCTCAGATTCCAGCTGAATTTAGTTATGCTCCAGAAAAGACTGACTACAATACGTATAAACATATTGACGCAATCCAAACTGATTCAGAGTTAGTTTTCTTGATAGTTGAAAAACCGCACTATCAAAATGTACAAGACGAGTGGTGGGATGCTATTACCTCAGAGCTAACTATTGTTGATACAGTCAATATCTCGGACGCCATAACCGTGTATAAAGCATATAAGAATGAGAGCTCAAGATGAGACAAATACTAGTTGTTATTTCAAATACATTTTCATATTTTCAAAAGCTCTCACTTCGTGACTGGATTCTTATTGGATTGATTTCATTGTTCGGATTATATTTAAGAGTATGGCCTGGAACTGATCACCTAATCTGGGATTATGATCAAGCTCGAGATTCTATTGTAATTAGAAGTATTATTGGAGAAAGAAACCCAATTATTGTTGGTCCACAAACAGAGTTTTTTGGACTGAACCATGGTCCACTCTATTATTACTTTGCAGCACCTTTCTATCATTTTGCTCAGTGGAATCCAAACATCCTAATGTATGCAATGATTGTCTTAAATTTAAGTACTATTATTCCGCTAGCTTTATTAGTTCATGAGCTGTTTAAGGATAAACGACTTACTCTTTTGGCGGTGTTTCTCTTTGCTCTTGCCTATCAACAGGTTGAGTATGCTCGCTGGTTATCAAATGTTTCCATCACTATCCCAATGCTTGGCTGGATGTACTACTTTCTTTGGAAAACTCTTGCAGATAATAAAAGAGCACTTTTTACAGGTCTGTTCACTGGTTTAGCAATTCAAGGTGAATTCTTTTTAATTTTTCTTATCGCTCTCTGTTATGTGCTTTTTTATTTGTATGGTGTTTCATTTAAATCAATACTTAAGTATCATATTGGATTAGCCTTGGGCATGAGTTCATTCATTATTGCTGAAATCAAGTTTGGCTTCTTAGGCAGTAGTACTTTTCTTTCTCAATTTGTAGGTAGTCATTCTGACAGAATCAATTTAGCAGGTCAGGCTTTTTCAAAATATCTCGATCATCTAGGTATGACAATTAGCCAGAATGTATTCGGAGTTACTCCTGCTATGGGTCTGTGGGGTTTAATTGCGGGAGGTGTAGTCTTACTATTCTTATGGAAACATATTGTGCAACGAAACAATCAAAAACAAATATATTACGTTTTAGCACTTTTGTTTGCACACAGCTTTTTAATGACCTTTCACTTTGTTGATGCAGTCTTTTTGAATCTTTCTATTATTCTGCCAATAATTATTTTCTTTGCTGTGATCATATGGATTCTCTATGTTGATGGCTACACATTTGCTGCTTTTGGACTTGTGGCGGTGATTATTTTTTCTCAGCTCTTTCAGCTAAAATCTAACGTTGAAAAGAATGCACCATTACAACTGTACAACTTCCATCAATCAGCGATATTACTTTCACAAAAGAAGGAGCTTGTTAAGAAAGTATATGAGCTCGGTGGTGATTCATTTACTTTTGGCGTTATGGGAACGCCGTACGGTGTGCAGACTGTATGGGCAACTACATTTGAAAACTATCTTTCGGAAAATCCTTCACTCATTAAACCTAATTGGTATGGATATTTAGCTGAAGGCTATCCAGCAGATGGATATTTTACCAAAGTTGATCATCCCGGTAGTAATCACATCTTGGTGATCGAGAACAATTCAGATGTATTTATTAGTCCTTTCATATATACTCAATATATGGAAACGGTTAATGAATCCACTGTCCTTATCCGTGAAGAAGAATTAGATGGATTTAAAATTCAGCTTAGAAAACCTAAACAAGCAGTAATTCAAATAGAAAGATAAATATGGGAGAATTTACATCGCAAGCAGAAGCATTTAATCCAAAAACAGAAAATACTACAGCTAGAGCAGAATTATCACTCGATGAGGAAATGGCTGATGCACTTTCCTTATTTGATTCAGCTAAAAATTTGACTGAACTAATGGGACTGTTTAACACACTATCTGTAAAAAAAGCCTTTTATGACTTAACGCTTTCTCATCGCTCAATTCTTAGTCGACTGAACACTACTATAGGAAATATGCAACGAGGGGATACCATTAACCATGATGCAACTGCAGCTATGTTTCCACAATTTATGCAACCTTTAGTAAAGTCCTGCATTCATGGTGAGGCAGTATTAATAGCTGAACAAAATGTTGAAGCTGAGAGGAATAAACAAAAACTTGAATTAAATTTTCAACAGTTGGTCAATATCGTTACAGGCCAAAATACAGATGAAAGCGCTCTGATTACTGCAATAGGTTTGCTAAAAAATATGGGTGATTACAGAGGTCCAAATAACGGCGTTGCGTATTCAATGCCAAGATTAGCAACAGTTGTTGAAGAACAAATGAGGATAGCACTTACTAATGAAATGAGAGGTGATGCAAACACAGTTGAAAATGTGAGGAGAAATCTTTTAAATGAAATTCCTGAATTACGGGACCCTAAATTAGGAGATAAGGCGTCACTGCTATTCTTTTCTAGTGCAATATCAACCTATGGACGTCTTAGAGCAAACGGCAGAACTTAATTACAAGAGTTTTAACCCAACACCATACTTCACAATCACCCAAACAGCACGGAAGGCATCCTTAAGTCCAATCTTCTTGCCTTCTTCGTAGGTTCGACCGTGGTATGAAATACCAACTTCGTAAATGCGTGCTTTTTTGTGAGCAATTTTGGCGGTAATTTCTGGTTCAATTCCAAATGAATTTTCAGTGATTACAATCTCTTGGAGTAACTCACGTCTAAACATCTTATACCCTGTTTCCATGTCAGATAAGTTTAAGTTATTAAAAATATTTGAGAGTGTTGTCAGACTCATGTTGGCTAAGTAATGCCAAAAATACACAACTCTATGTGCTGCACTGCCCATAAACCGTGATCCATACACAACATCTGCTCGATTATCGAGTAATGGTTGGAGCACTGCCGGAAGATCCTCGGGGTCATACTCAAGGTCAGCATCTTGAATCACAACAAACTCACCGGTTGCTTTGGCGATACCATCTCTGAGGGCTGCCCCTTTGCCTCCATTCTTTTCTCGAAGTATAAGAATGTCGATGTACTTCTTTTCATTTTTCTTTAATATTTCTCGAGTGTTGTCTTGAGATCCATCATCAACCACAATAATTTCTAATTGAGGAAGTGGTGCTGCCATCAAAGCTTTGAGTGTTGCCTCAATTGTATTTTCTTCGTTATATGCTGGGATAACGACGCTAAGTACCGGTTGCTTACTTTTTGCCATGAGCGTTTTTCTTTCCTGTTGCTATTGCTTCATTGCGAATAGCTTCTTCTAATTTCTTTTGTAGGGTCTTAACAGTAAAGTAACTCATAAAGACAACTACTGAAAGTATCATAAAGGCTACAACAATGAGTAAATCAAATACTCGTGCAAAATTGAGTAGACCGGTAACTCCCAGTAAGAGATGAGGGAACAATGCGATGACTATAAACCCAATCCAAACTGAGTTCCATGCCCACACTTCTGGCTTCGATAAGTTCTTCTTTTTGCCGTGAATTGTTACTACGTACATCATAAAGAGCGCAAAGAGAGCTGAAATTATTTGAAAAATGGTCATAATGTTATCCTCCACCACAGTATACTATGAAATAAATCGAGCGTATTGAGTACTGTCATACCTTTATCATGATCGTGATAGATAGTATCTATGGTAATACTTGTAAAAGGAAGTGCTTGTTTTGTAACTCTACATGCTATTTCCATTTCAACTTGGTATCCTAATGAGTTCCATTTTATTTTGGAATATGCTTTTTTTGTAAATGCTTTGTAGCCAGATGGAATATCGGGAATTATTGTTCCACCAAAGAGCAAATGAATGCTATAAGAGGCCATCTTGTTAAAAAAACGCTTAAAAAAGGGCATCTGAGCGTCTACACGCCTGGCACCAAACACGACTTCTGACTTTGTTTTGGTTAGAGCTTCTAAAAACCTAGGTAATTCTGCTGGATTGTGTTGATCATCGCTATCCATAAGAATTACAACATCGGCACCTAAAGAGTTAAATGCATACTCGCAACCTGTCTTTAGCGCAGCTCCTTTTCCAAGATTTACTTTGTGCCTAAGCACATGTGTTAGTTCTTGTTTTGCTTGTTCTGCTGTATCATCTGTAGAACCATCATCAATGAAAATAATATTGTTCGTGTGACTCTTAACTTTTTTAAGCACCGTTCTTAAGTAAGCAGCTTCATTGAAACCTGGCATCACAATCCAGACATTTTTGGGTAACTGAGTGTTACTTTGCTTCATCAAAATTTTCTTCCCAATAGTTCATAAAGTACTCCACGACTCCTTTTACTCCTTCAGAAAATGCGACTTTAGCCTCCCAGTCCAACTCTTTTCGAGCTTTTGACGCGTCAGCATACAGTTTGAGTGGATCTCCTGGTCTGGCAGGAAAATGTTTGACCGTAGCTTTTTTATGCATTGTTTCTTCAATAATTGAAACAAGATCAAGCACAGATGAAGGTTTTTCTGTTGAAAGATTAAAGTAATGATATTTCTCTGGATTACTCCATGCATAGTCAAGCGCTTTAAGATGAGCGTCAACTATGTCTGAGATATGAATGTAATCTCGAAGATGTTCACCACTTCCCCAAACGGTCACTTCTTTATCTTGGTAGATCTGTTTAATGAATCTTGGCAGTGCATGCGATTCTGGCTCATGATGCTCTTCTGGTCCATATAAATTAAAGTACCGCAGAGCTACTCCTGTAAATTTATGAGCCTGCACATAGCTTGAAAGTAAACCTTCAATAGCTAACTTTGTCATGCCATACGGATTAATAGGAATTGTTCGATCATCTTCTTTAATAGGAATATGGAGTGGTTCACCATAGACGGCAGCACTGGAACTAAAAATAAATGTGTTAATGCCATTTTCTCTCATTGCATCTAACACAGAAAGTGTTCCATCAATATTATTATCAATGAATTTTTGTGGTTCTTTTACTGATTCTCCTGCCTCTATTAAACTAGCGAGGTGAAAAACAGCATCAGCATCTTTAATTTCTACAAGCATTCTTTTTTTATCTTGAACATCTGCTAAGACTGTTTCGAATTCTTTACTTTGTCGAAGATCAATATTCTTAACTTCATATCCTGCTTGTATAAGCGCTCGGAGTAAATGAGTTCCTAAAAAACCAGATCCTCCGGTAACAATAATTCTTTTTTTCATCTTAGACCTCCTAGGCTATCCAGTACCCTTGAATAAAGAGTACTGTGTTGAGTATCAAAAGTATACTTGATATCCCGTACCAGGCAAAGCGCAATTTGGGTTTATCCTCCAACCACTTCGCAATAACGAGAAACATTGGGAAACATACCAGAATATAGCGTGGCATACTAGAAAATGTCCCTGTAAGGGTTGGTAACAGAAAAGCTAAAGACGAAAAGACTAAGTATGATGGACGAAGCTTCTTGATCCAGCCTACAATGAGAGTTGTGAGTGCTAGTATACTGAGTGCAAATTCTTGAGTATATGCAAAGAACTTCCAATTTTGCCAGTCTACCGTTACAAATATTTTTATGTAGCGGACAAGTACCTGTGGTAGTAGTATGAGTGATTCAGATCGTCCACCTCCAAATTCTTCTTGGACATGAAAGAAATACAGCGGATCACGGAATTCAATCCATAAAAATATCATGTACAGCAGTAAGCCACCAGCAGACAAGAAAATAGTTATAAGTTTTGTGAAATCTGTGAAATTAATTTCGTGAAGCAACTTTTTGGGATGTGAAATAAATTGACTTTGCAACAAGTTTCTTTGATACAAGTACTCAATCACAAGGGCTGGGAGTAGCGCAATTCCAATTACTTTTGTTCCGCTAGCTACAGCTGCCAGAATAATCGCATACATCCATTGTTTTTTTTTGGCAAAATAGAATGAAGAAAGAATTAAAAGTAAAAAGAGCGACTCAGTGTAGACTGCAGCAAAGAAAAAACTGGTTGGAAAAAGTAGGAGTAGGCCGAGTGAAATATGTGAAATACTTTTTGTGAATTCTTTTTCAAACAACTTACTCCAAATAAGTAAGACACCAAAGAAAGAGACAAGTGAGATGATCTGGCCAGATATGATTGCGTTGATATGAAAGAGGCCATCAAGCCAAATCAATCCTGGATACACCGGAAAGAAGGCTTGTATCAGACCAGTTCCTATATACCCATGAGACACAATCGTAAGATAGTGAACGCCATCAAAATTGGCCCAAGAGTATATCCAGCGTGGAAGATTATAGTTTGGCAAGATTGCGTCTGCATATGGGAATGTAGGCGCATAGAGCAAGAACAAATCAGCTAAGAAAGATAGGCAGTACAAACCAAGTAACCAAAGACTAAATTGTACTAAAAGTCTTTTCATACTTTTTTCTTATATCCTAATCCTAAATAGAAAACAACAAATAATGTAATGAAAAATGCAGCATTTCCAATGAGCCTGGGCCAGGTGCGTTGTGTGAATTCTGTAGCAATTGCGTACTCACCAGGGGCTAATGTGAAGGCCACTCTCCCTTTAATCTCATCAGAATTGGTGTATTCAACAAGCGTCCCATTCACTCTTGTTTCCCAACCAGGGAAGTACATAACTGGTTCAACAATAGTAATATCTTCAGTTGTAGCCACAGTATAGACGTGTTCTCTTCCCGTCCAAAGCTGTGTAAGTAGTGTTGTATCTGTATTTTTTGTTAGAGTTATAGCTGAAGGTGCCCAAGAACCTATGGCAGAATAAGTAAAATCTTTAGCCATATTTTCATTTTGTGTTGAGGTTGTAAGCGTAAAGTTTTCGTAGTCTACATTTTTTTTTGTAAACGTATCGGCTGGTGCTAATTTTACTAACGGTACAATCGAAAACAACCAAACTACAGACAGTACTATAAATATCTTCTTTGAGATTCTTCCCAAAAGTGTTGCAGCTAGTGGAACACTAAAGGTGAAAAAGAAGAGTGCCCATCGCCAAGGAAATTGCATAAATCGCATAAATGGAAGCGTTCGCCAAATTGCTTGAGAACTATCCAGCTGCATAAACAAGGCAAGTAAAGCCGAGAATGATACAAAAAGGCTAAGTAACCATTTTTTAGCTTCTTTCGTTTTACTGTTCTTAATACTCAAGACCAAAGATAAAATCAACGTTAGCATTGGCAGCACCATAGAGGTAAAGCCTATTTTGAAGCCTAGAGAGTCTATAGTACCAATAAGAGAATATCCAAATTGTTGTGGTGCTGAGAATAATTCTTTTAAGGTTACAAAATGTTGTGTGTACTCTCTTTGATTATCAGTTTGACCAATAACCGTGGCGTTCATTTCTGTTAATGCAGGTAACCAAAACCAAAGTGTTGCACCCAGTGCAATACTACCAACTAAGGCTGCCCGCTTCCAACTTGCAAGCTGTTTCCTAAAGACAATAGCTGCATACACAAAAAGAAATGGTACAGCAAAAACTACAGTAATATTATGTGAAAGCAAGAAAGCAGCAACTGCAGCGCCCATAAGTACTAATTGCCTGCCGGATTTTTTTAAATTGAGCCAATGAATAAGTGTAAACATCCAAGGTAACAGTGCATATGCAAGTATTTCTCCTATATTTCCTCTATATGCTAAAAGTGAAACTACATAAGGTGTCGTAAGCCAGACTAGTGCAGTAAAGACACGTATTTCTCGTTTAGAAGTGAAAAAGCCTGACCAAGAAAATACTCCAATACTTCCACCAAATAGTCCTGAGAGAACTAAGATGCTAAACGTTGTTTCGTAAGAAACTTTAGCAAAAGAAAAAGGCAACGACAAAATATTTGCCAATGGATAATTATAATTAAAAACAGGATACCCAAAGTGATTATGCAGTACCGGAGCGATTCTAGGTGGAATTTGGAGTTCTCTAACGGCAATTTTATAGTTTGCAAAACGAGCAAGATGATTTTCACCGTCGTGTGTGTAAGGAAACTGTGGAGCTACATAGAATCGAGCAACAAAAAAAGTAAAACCCAATAATAGCAATCCAATTTTTAAAAGCCCACTTTTTTTCATATCAGGTTAATGACTAGCAACTTGCTCATACACTTTCTTTGTTTCTTGTGCAGTTTTTTTCCAAGTAAATGTCTTCTGCCAAGAAGAAGCTGATGCCACCCACCTCTCTCTTTTTGATTTAGACCATTCATTAATAGATAGAACTGCTTGCGCAAAGGCTTCAGCAGTGGGTTCTACCAACAAAGCATGATCTCCTGCTACTTCAGTAAGTGATGATGTGTTGCTGCTAATAACAGGCACTCTGCATTTCATTGCTTCAAGCAGTGGTAACCCAAAACCTTCATACAATGATGGCTGTATGTAAGCAATCGCACCTGAATAGAGAGCTGAGAGTTCATCGGTTGCGTCAACAAGAACATCAGTCAAAAAGTGGACTCTTTCTCCAACATTTGAAAGTGCAAGCTGCTGTTCAACCCATTTCCATTCAGGAATAGGTTCTGGAGTGAAGTTTTTGCCCACGCAAACTAGATGAATCGACTCAGGTAAGAACTTAAGTGTTTTAATTAGTTGTGGAATATTTTTATTATAGTTAATGTCACCCACATATAACACATATTGTTTGGGGAGTGCGTATTTTTTACGAACTTTTGCAATGGCATATTCACTTTGAGGTTCTAAAGAAGGATTAGATGCTAAATATATAACGTGAATCTTACTTTCAGGAACTCCCAAATGCTTAATAATATCTTTTTTTGAACTTTCTGAATCAGTTATCACTGCAGACACGAACTTTAGTGCAAGTTTTTGCTTATTAAATCGCAACTTACCTTTCACTCCTGCCGGATAGAATTCTGGGAAAATAAGCGGAATAACATCATGAATAGTAACTACGGTCTTAACTTTTCTGATAACTGAAAGTGTATCAAAAAATAAATCAAAAAAAGGATAATGTACTACATCTATATGCTTTGGTTGATCTTCAGCCGAAGATTTAACAACAGAAATATCATTAAATTCTTCTAATTCGTGTAGTAAATTACGCGTATAACTACCAATCCCTCTGGCAGCGTGTCCGGTTCCAAGTGGGAGGGTATCAATAAGTACAGTTAACATAGATTTACTTTTCTGAAAGTTCCCATAATTTTATATATGCAATTGGAAAATGTAAGGAACTCATTAGGGCAAACATAAAACCTGGAATGCCATCAACGTATCCTCTATGTCGAGCGTAGATGCTAAAAAAAGTTACTAATGGTTTTTTGACCAAATAATCCAGACTTGTAGTAAAAGAAATTGTAGTGTGCTTCTTATGCAACTTTTCAGCTGTGAATGAAGTGTATGTATTGAATTTTCGTAAATAGTCAGCAAAAGTAGGGTTACTATAATGAATGAGATGGCCATTGGCTGTGCCAATAGATCCTTCAACTTCCATTTGTTCGTGCACATCTTTTTGAGGAAGTCTTGCTTTTCCTTTGAGGTACAATCTAATTACTGAATCAGGATATTGGCCACCCTTTGTAAGATAACTGCCTAAGAAAAGATTCTTACGTGGAATCCACCAGGCAGAATCAGTTGGTGTAGTACCTTCTTTAATATCATTTTTTAGTTGTTTAATATAGTTTGCTAGATCATCATCAACAACCTCGTCTGCATCTAACTGTAAAACTATATCGCCGGTTGCAGCATCCATAGCCATTTGTTTGTTGATATGAAAGTTGGATTTATTTGTTGTTTCGATGATTTTCTTAGTGTATTTCTTTGCAATCTCTACCGAGTTATCAGTCGAGCTACCATCAACAACAACTATTTCATCAGCAATCAGTTTCACTGAATCTAAACACCGCGCCAGATTCTGTTCTTCGTTATATATAGCTAAAACTACAGATAGCATATGACTTTCTTTGTAAACTACATAAGCATTGTATCAAACCCAGAGAAAAGAGTATAACGAAAGTCTTATCTTGAGCATTCTTGTTACTACCAGTCCAAGTCTTTGATCCAAAGTGAACAAAATTCATCAATACTCTGAGTATCAATTGAAAGTTGCTGACTTTTCTGAACATGAACAAATGTGGTTGCGTATGCTGCACAGAGAGAATCTCCATAGATATCTATCTTTCCCCCGCTATCTAATATTGCAGAGATAGATAATACTTTTTGATTTGCATCAGCTATCGCTTCATCGTGATTTGCTTCGAGACTAGGTTTAGGGCAAGAATCATGATTTGTGTGAACAATTATTAACTCATCTGAAGAAGCTACTCTAGACTTTATCTCATTAGATTGTGGAGCACATGCTGATTTGAAGCTAATATGTTCAAAGTCATACTCTGCATTTGTACTTGTATATGCTGGGTATAGTTGCATTTGCTCAGCAACTGCATCTTTAGTATTTGTTGATAACAAGTCTTCATACAACAGATAACTCCAAAAATCGAATTCTGGCTCGTTGCTATACACAACAATTCTTTTCTGTGGATTTTCAGTAACAGTATGATGGATGTACTTTGCAAGTATTCTTTCGTCAAAATTGCTCCAGTCTAAACTCATAATTGGATATCTGTACCAATAGTTATAAGTGAAATTTAAAATGCTCAACATATATACTGCTATAAAAATATATTTTACATACTTCTTTGAATTAATAAGCGCTAATCCCCATCCCAAAACTACAATAATTAACAGATAGCTATACATACTTCTAAGTAAATACCAGTCTGAACCTGTATTAATAAGTGTTGGTAAACAAAGCGTCAGGATTCCTCCTATAAGTACTAACCCACTCGTTCTGGTTTTTCTTGAGATACACAAGGCAGACACGCCAATGAAGAATAAGACTATATCCATCCAATAGAAGACTCCGTGAGTCCAAACACTAAAACCACTTACATTGGGTTCGATAGTTAAAAACAAAGTATGTAGATTAAAAACTCCTAGTAACTTCTCTAACATGAAAAAAAGTATTGCCGTAAACTTATTGCTCAAAAGATTCAAAAGTGGATTTGTCAGAGTTAACCTTCTTTCAGAATTCACCACATTCGTTAAATATGACAAGTCATTAAATATTAGATCAGACAATCTTGCTGAAGCTGATTGTTGAGGCAATAAAATGAATCCATATAATGCAACGCCAATTAATCCCAGTAACACAACAAGTAGGTGTATTCTTTTATTTTTAATTATCTGAATAATTTCGGAATACTTCCATTTTTTTATTTCTGCACTTATTTTTAAGGCAAGAAAGAAAATAATAAGAGGTACTAACAATAATTTAAACCCTTGATATTGAAAGAAACCTAAAATATAGAAGGGAATGCTTAACAAAACAAATTTTAATTTTGGTTGAATAAAGAGTGATCCGGCCAACATATAAAACCAGATACTATAGAAAACATCATAACTTAATCTACTCATTTGCCAAAATAATGGGCTGAAAACAAAGAGAATCCATACTGCTTTTGTGACATCCTCTCTTTTCCAGATTCCATGTACAAATGCAGCTAAAACGAATGGAAGTGTTATCCCCATTAATGCAGATACTAAGTGTGTGGAAAATAATGGATTTCTGCCAAAGTGAAATCCCAAACTCATGATTTGGGCAGACCACTCAGCATACATTGGATGAATAGGCTGTATGGAATAATAGCTTTGCTTTTGGTCGAGTGACTTTCCTTGTACTACAAACGACTTAGCTTGAATAGCATAGACCATTTCATCATGCGTTAATGTTGCAGGCACTTGACCTAATTTCCACAGACGAGACCACATTAGAAATAAGAGAACCGCTATAAAAATAAGTTTTTCTGCAGTAGAAAGTTTCATATATTTATATCGAGTATACAGTATTTTTATTACAAAAGTATGACTTAGTTATTGATTCTCATTGTGCATTTGAGAAATCGTTTTGTTCTTTATTATCTAAAAGCCTGAGTATACAATGAACTCAAGACATTTAATTTGAATGATTAGATACTCTGATATATATTTTGTTTTGATGCAGACAACATGAAGAAACTTAAATCGGCTCTTCCTTATATTCTTATTATTTTTGTAGCCTTTTTTTTACGTTCCTGGAGATACTGGGAATTCCCCAATACGATGGAAACAGCAGATGAGTATGCTTGGACTTGGCTTGGATCGAGCATCTTAGCTGATGGGCAGCCTACATCCTGGTCCTATTTTGCCCCTTACGGCGAAGGGTACATTTATAAACAAGGACCTGTCCATGCCCCACTGGTAAGACCAGCAGTTGATCATCCTCCTTTATTCGCTTTTATTCCTGGAATTGCTCATCTCATTGCAACTAATAACTGGGAAACTCTTCCGGATCACAGAGTAATTCGCATACCTATGCTGTTTTTAGGTACTCTTGCAGTTGCACTGCTTGGTTACTGGACATCTCTAGTGTTAGAAAAGAAGTGGAGTTTAGTCGCAACCGCAATCTATGCCATGGTCCCAGTATTTGTTTTCTCAAGTCGTCTTGTTGTATCAGAGAATTTTCTTATACTCCTTCTCCTCATCTTGGGGATACTTGTTCATAGATGGGAAAATCTCTCTCAGAAAGAAAAACAGAAGCAAAATAGAATACGAATCGCTTTTCTGTTATTAGGAGTTGCTGCCCTCCTTACCAAGATTTCGGGTATTCTCATTCCAGGTATTTTAGTTTCATATGCTTTAGTCAGAAAAGATTTTCCCTTATTTAAACTCGGTATATTAGTTACTATTGCTTCAATTACTTCCTTACTTCTCTACGCAAGTTATACAAATTTCCCTCTCTTTATGGCTATACAGAAACAGCAAACCTTATTACCAATAGGTTTGTCTACGTTGTATAACAGATTTTTCATTTATCCAAATATTGCAAATGATATTTATTATGATGGGTGGCTTTTACTTGGATTTTTTGGATTTGTATATGCACTCATAAAAAAAGACATTTCAAAAATTCAACCATTCTGGTTGTTCTCAATTTTAAGCACAGTAGTTATTCTCGGATTTATCGGAATAACAGGAGGTGAGTATACTTTCTTTGGCTGGTATAGTTATCCAATACTACCCTTTTTTGCCCTATTTATCACTCTTTTACTCAAAGAGGCTTATGAAGAAAAGTATCTGCTAACAATTCTTTTATGGTTTTTCTTACTGCCTACAATAAATAATGTTTTTGTACATGCAACACGGACTCAACTCTTAACCAGAACGACTATCAGAATGATATATTTCTTAGGAGCTCTTCCACTTCTCATCTCATTAACACCTCTAAAGAAATACACAAAATATGCACAACTCTTGCTATTTGTTACGATACTCTCTGCAAGCATTCTCTCAGTTATGACTATTGATTACACTGCTAGAGATTTATTCCAACGTTCCTTTTGGAGTGAAGTAAGAAGATAACTATGAAGAAAATTCTTTTAACCCTAAGTATACTTTGTGCACTTATATTAGGAAGTTATCTGCGATTGCATCAGCTTGGATCAATTCCGTGGGCATTAAATAGAGATGAAGCTTCAATTGGATATAATGCATACAGTATTTTAAAAACTGGACATGATGAACATGGAGTATTTTGGCCAATAAATGTTGAGTCCTTTGGCGATTGGAAACTTCCTATCTACATGTACGCTTCCATTCCCTTTATTTCTCTTTTTGGACTTAACGCCTGGGCTGTGAGATTACCTTCAGCACTAGCAGGAATAGCGCTTATTCCTGCTGCATACTACTTTTTTTTGTCGTTTAACAACAAGAAAAATAATACTTCAGTAGCTATTGCTCATGTCTTTTCCTGGTTAGTGGCAATTTCTCCTTGGTCACTCAGACTCTCTCGTATTGCATATGAGGCAAATTTGGCATTGTTACTCGCTGTTTTAGGTGCAGCTTTTATAGTACGAGGCATTCTTAGTAAGAAAGCAAGCTATCTTATTCCAGGTCTCTTTTTAGCTTTTAGCACCATGCTCACGTATCATGCCTATCAAGTATTTATGCCGCTTTTTCTTGTGGTGTTACTGATCACATACAGAATCGAAATACTAACTATTTTGAAACAACAGAGAGGTCTTGTGGTCAGCTCCGTGTTTGTAGCAGTTCTTTTTGGTCTTGTGTTGCTTGTTGGGAATACTTCCGATGCAAATCAAACCAAATATTCTGGATTATCTGCATTTTCAGAAGAAACATATCACTTTAGACTTTTTGATAAAAGAATGGCTTTTGGAGATCCAACGAGCTTACAAGCAAAAATCTATGCAAACTCAGTTAGTATGATTGTCGAGAATCTCACTCAAAATGTTGCGGCAATTCTCTCGCCTGAGTTTCTTGTAATAAACGGAGGAAGTCATGGCTCTCATGATATTCAAGGAATTGGAAATATGTATGTAATTACAGGACTTCTTGTCATTATTGGAATATTTTATACATTTAGAAATCCTTCAGTTTCCCGTAAGACAAGAGTCTCAACAGTTCTAATTGGATGGCTTTGCGTTGGATTTGTTGCTCCCGTTATAACTACTGAAGCTGCGCATTCAATACGATTTTCACCTGCATTGTTTGCATTTGAGGGTTTAGCAGCCTACGCCATTGTTACCTTACTCCAGAACTTGCAGAAGCCGGTACTTCGATTTTCTGTAGTAGGTTTTATTTCACTTTCTCTTATCTATTCGCTTATACAAACAACTGGCACCTATTTTGTTATTTTTCCTCAAAGAGATCATCATAAATGGCCATGGTACAGTCAACAAGTATCTTTAGACATACTCACTCTTCAATCAAACTATAAGCAAATTATTTTCCCACAAATTGATAGCTCACCATATATTTTCTTACTGTTTGATTGGCAGTATGATCCAACTCAACTAGCAGAAAATTTGGAATACTATACTACCGACAGTGGTGGATTTAAACATGCCTCACGGCTTGAAAATATATACTTCATTCCAATGGATTGGAAAGCATTTGTTTCTTCTTCGGAACCTTTACTTACCTTCAGTGAAGCTCAAGAGTTTGAAAAACAAAACCTACGGGCAGATGACTACAAAATTCTTAAGAAATATGAATCAAACAATGCAGAAAGCACCTTTTATCTTATTTCTAACGAATAATTGAAAGTAACTTATCTCTGTGTAACAACTTGAGTGGTTCTATGAATCGCATAGAGTATCATGAAAACAGCGGTGATAACAGAAATCCATTCTGCAGTCTTTTGTGTTTGAGTCTTTTCTAAAACGACTTGAATTTGTGTAGTGTTTTCAGGGATTTCTATGGTCAGCAATCCAGATTCAGTAGTTGGATAGATAGGCAACTTGGTTAATCCCGAATAAGCTGTCCAGCCGGGAAAGTAGTACTTTGAAAGAATAATTGTTCCCGGTTCAGCATTTAATTCAATGAGAATTCTATTTCGCTCAGAAAGACTCTGGGAAACAACTTCTGTGCCGTTCATACCTTGAGCTAAAGGGAGTGAATCTTTAATGATACATTCTTTAGTTGCCACAGGTAGATACTCCTGTTGCCATGTTGTAGTTGTACAACTATCCTCAGCTGCAAACCTATCTGAAAAATAATAGCTGGAAGGAACGGCAAAGTAGCGAGTCTGATAACTGGCAATAAGTATAAGTACAACGACAGTGGCTGTCATTGGTCGATTTAAATACTGGGCGCTTGTTTTTAAGACAAATGCAATGCTTAAGACCGTCAAAAGTGACAAAAAACGATACGGGAATTGCAGCGTTTGTAAAATTGATGAGTGCTCCCAAAATATCCAGCTGAGTGGAGTTTGCAGAAAAAGTATGGTTAGTAATACAGCAGCATATGAAACAAGCGCCGAACTTACAGCAGAGAATCTTGATTTGTTGTTCATTTTGAAGTACTTTTGTATAAGAACACACAAACTCATTGCTACTAATAGTGAAAGACCTATACCCAGAGTGATAGGTTTAATTTCAGGATTAATTGATGTAAAGCCTAAGATTTCTTTGAGTGAAACTGCAGCATCCTTAAAACCAGTCTGTACAAAACCAACCTGCGAGTATCGGACATAGTTTTTTTCAAGCAAGACTGGTAAAAGATATGCTGCCGATAACAGTCCTGAGAGGCCAAAAAAGGCAGAAAGAGATGATACCTGAGCAACAATAGCTTCTTTTCGTATAGCTAATCTCACGACCACCAAAACGGAAAGAAGTAAAACAGCAATTATGCCCGTTATTGCGTGGAAAAAGAAAATCAATGAAAGAAATAGTGCAGATCCAAATAGGTAATACCATTTTTTCTTTGTATACAAAAGTTCAAAAAGACCTAACAAACTAGGTAATAACGCAAATCCAAGTAATTCAGCCAACGCCCCGCGAGTATACGCATCATAATTAAAATATGCGCTAAAAATAGCCGCTACAGCACCTGCCAATGCAAGTTTCTTAGATACTTTTATCCCTGAACGTAAGTAAAAATACATCCCTACTGCTAGAAGTACATACGCTCCTTGAAACAACAGTTTCACACTATTGAGTGGATTTATGCCAATATATATCAAACCAGCTGAAAGATAGTATGTTAAAGGAGAGTAATAGTTAAAAAGTGGGTAGCCTCCCCCATTTCCAAATGATTGCAACATTCTAACGGGGAACTGTCCTGCTTGTAGTTCTTCAAGCAATGCTTCTGAACGCGCAATATGTACATCGTCAAACACTCTCCACATGCCTTCATTTGCACGCATCGGTTTAACAACTAAAAGTACAGCAAAGCCAAGTATACCTAAGGCAACTGCATCAAAAAAGTATTTTTTTGCGAAGGCTTGTATCTTCATCGGATGAATTCTTTCAAAAGTACTGTAGTTGTAATCGTTGGTATAGGACACTTAATATGTTGGCACTGCGCATCATAAAAGGAATCAGCTAAATAGAGTGATTGCACTGCATACACAGATCCAATAATAGCAATTGCTACATATACAAACTTCTTTTGAAATTGTTTTGACATGAAGACGTAGCCAATTACAGGAATCAGTACTAATGAGCTAACAACTAAGCGAAGTTTTTCTGTAGTTGGATAGGGATGCTCAACAAATCTCACTAACCCAAAATTATTTGTAACAACCAATGAGCCAAGCATCGCTATAACTGCAAGACTGAGTTTTTCTAAAACATATCCTACTGAGATAGCTAACAAAGTGAAAAAAGGGAGTTTGTACCAACCCAAAGCATCCTGCTCAGCACTTGTGCTCCATAGTAGCAAAAGTGCACCCAATGAGGCGAATTGTAACAAGAGCGCTTGTTTATTTTTTGGAGCAACAAGGAGCCCCGCAATTCCTAGGAATAAAAAGACATAGTATGAAAGATCATAAAACAAGTAATGATGAAATCCTGGAGTTGCCATTATGAACGCCGGATTTACCCATCCGAGTAATCTAAATGACTGTTTGCTAGTAATAGCTATAAATTCATTCCAACCAAGACTATATACAAAGGGAAGATAGAATACTAAAAACAACAGTAGTGAACTTGCTACCACTGTTACAAGGCGTTTCCAGTCTCTTTTTAGTAAAAATGCCAATCCTAGAACCAGAAGCACAATAATACCAGTCATTTTTGCTAGCAAAGCTGCTGCTGCAAGAAATGGTAAATAACCATAGTATTTCTCTTTTTGTTTTACTAAGATCAATACAGCCGCTAACAAAAGAGGTACAACAATATTTTCGCCAATAACCATTCTTTGTCCAAGTATGATTGAAGGACTTAAGGCAAACAGAAAATAGGTAATTACTGCAGTCCTTTCAGAGTAAAGTTCTGAAACAATTTTCCAAAAAAGAAAGAGCGTGATCATTGCTATTGCTAACATTGGTAGCCTTAGAATTAAGCTTGGTGGTGTACTTGGAAATCTATATCCCAGTGCTTCTGTCCATGCTCCCTCAATTAAGGAGAGTAAATAGGGATGATCAAACCAGGGTTTAATAAGAGTAATTGTACCGTCAGTATTGAATTCTGGATCTCCGATTTCTTCATTTGAATAGATATATGTATCATCATACTCAAAGCTGGACCAGGATATTGGCACTCCTTCTTCGATAAGACTTTGTCCGGCAAAGACAAATGCTAATTCATCAGCATCGTTCTGAAAGGGAACAAACTCAATCTTCCAAAATCGTGCAAAGAAAGCCAACACGGTAATGAAAATAACGAGTGATTTTTTAGAAAAGAATAGTTTTAAAATGTTTCTACCTGCCATGATCCAGCCTTCCATTCGACTACTGTTTTTTCAGAATCTGTGCGGTCAGTTGATTGACCTATAAAGTGGTATCTATCTAACTGTTGTCCATACTTAAAACCATATGAATTGGGAAGTTGTTTAACTATCGTAGTAAAAAAGAGATCAGGAGGAGTTTGTAAGTACCAAGCCGTCAAAATATATTGAAATCCATCTCCATCTACAACAGCCACTGGTCCGATTGTTGTTGATTCTACATCTCTAATCACAGTATCAAATCCCACATGCAAAATATCTGGCTGAGATAGTGGATATTCGGTAAAGTATTTTGTTAGGTACTGAGAAAATAATAAAATGCTAACAACAATGAATAATGTACCAATGTTTCCTTTAAGTTGTTTCAGAGCATACACTGAAGCGACTGAGAGGCAAAAGAAAAAGAGTAAGCTCCTGGTTGCATGAGGAGCATCTACTGTAACAATTGATGGAGCCAGAGAAATTACGGTTGTGTACAAGAGAAGTAATTCAAAACTACAGTATGCAATAATTTTTTTCCATTTCAGTGTTTTTTGCATGCGTTTTATACAGGTAACTAGAGCTAAGATAAGCCCAAGAATTCCAAAAAGATACACCGTTACTAATACATGACCGGACCCAGGAAGTTGATGGAGTGGGTGTGAGCCACCTCGACTCATTAAGAATGAAGGTGAAAAAGTTGCCACTGTGTTTTTAAACATCAATGTCGAATAATAGAAATATTTATTCCCAAAAAGTTTTTGATTTGCACCTGAAAAGGATCCATACCAGAGATCAGCAGCTTCTCTCGTAGTTTCATCATTAAATAGAGTAATACCACTTTTTTGTGAAGTGAGAGTAACTTGACTAAAAAACAATCCAATAAAAATTGTCGAAAGTGCAAATATTGGCAATAACCATTTTTTATACGATTCAATGCCTCTACTCAAAACAACCACTGGTAAAAAGAATGGGATTAAAAGTAGCGGCGTATTGTAGGTAATTGCAGCAAAAAGCCACAGAAATATTCCTAATATATCTTGAGTTGTGCGAGTAAATTTCCCAAATGGTTTCCCAAATAGTAACAACAGTGCGTTTAATAAGAGAGCTAAGCCAACCATGGCCTCAAATGCAATTCGTGAATAAAAAAAGAATACTGGAGTTGTAGCAACTACTACAGCTAACATAAGCGAATAAGGTTCACCCCATTTACTTTGTTTTGCAATAGAGTAAGCCAAAATAATCAAAGAAATTCCTGCTAACAGGGATGGAAGTCTCACCACAGCATCACTTGTGCCTAACACTGAAAAGAGTGCCACCAACAATACTGGGTATCCTGGTAACTTATAATCACCAAAAGACTCAAGCGTTATCGGCCAAGATTTTCCCCATTCATCTCTACCTGTTTCCTTGAGTAGTAGAGCATTATATGCTAATCCAGCTTCATCCCTATTTAATATCTGTGGGAGTGTATCAAGCTTGTATAATCGAGCACCAAAAGAAAGAAATATAATAAGAACTAAGAAACTGGTGCCTAATCTTTTCATTGTGTATATCTCACGTTAGTCTGTTGTTTGAACGGTCAGCAGTGTAAATCTCTTTCCGTTCGAGAGTGTAATTTCTTGAGTTACCCTTGATTGTATACTATTTGTCTCGTCAAAGTGCTCAGAATACTCTTCTGAAGGTAGCAAAAGGTGTTGCTGATCTACATACTTTTCTGAAACTTTGAATGATACGTTGTCCATTTCACTAAATTGATACTGTTCTGTTGACCAGTTTGCAAATTCAGTGCCAGAGTAAGGCCCATATGCAAGTAACCATAAATAAAATTTATCAGGAGTGCCTAAAAGTGTCAGTGACTGTTCTGGTGAAATATACGATGAAACAGCTGTCGCAAGTTCACTCTGAGATCTAAACCAAGCATCATCACTGACCTTTGGATACACTGAAAAATAGTAACAACTAAAAGCTGCTGCATAAAAAACGGCAATCAATCCAAATAAACCCACAAGTGACCTTTTGACTGTACGATGTGTCTTCGTATTCCAAAAAAGAGTGAAACCTTCATATATTCCTATAGAAATTATCACAGAAAAAGGGATGAGTGCATTTAAAAAGCGCAGCGCATGTGGAACTGTAAGTGGTACGGCAGCAGGTAGTGCTGCACTTACAATCCAAGTAATCAAGATTGCTAACATCCATTTTCTTTTTCTAGCCAAGACATACAAGCCTAGACAAAAGGGAAGCATAAATGGAAACAGGAACAGTCCATATTTCCCAGTACCATGTCGAAGATTTGTATCACCCGTGATAAAGATAAATCTTGGTGAAAGTTGTTCACTCAGATTATGCGCTAAGACCTGACCTGTAAAATATATTCTGTGAAAGAGAACTCTATCTAGCAGTGAATCTCCAGCTATGGTTCTATACTCATTGGCCTGTACTACTTGCTCATGATTTTGCAAAATCGATGGCGTACTTAATCTAAACTGCATACTGGCTTCATACAACGCTGATTTGAATAATGGAAGTAATAAGATAAGAAAAACAAGTAGATACAGTCCTAACTTTAGACCGAGAAAAATGTTATTTTTCACTCTCATCCACGCTTTGGGATCTGTAATAAAGTTACTTTGAGAAACCATCCAAACTAGGTATATTGGAATCCACACATATCTGACGGAAAAATAAGTGTAAGTAGCTAGAGCCGCTAAACCCATTGCCAACACAAGCATCTGAAATCGCTTCTTTGATCTTAGAAGCACGAGAACTGCCAGCCCTAAAATAAACTGTCCCAAATAAGCTTCAAATCCAGTTCTAGAAAACTGTATTGCCCAAGGACTAAATCCCAGAGTAACTACCGTTGCAATTCCAGCACCTATTGCTGAAATCCTGAAAGTGTCATGTTTGGGTGTTTTGTTCGTATAGAGAGTTCGTAACAGAGCATACACAATAACAAACGTTCCAAAACCCGCCATCAAACTCGGTAATCTCACAGAAAAAGCTGAGGGGGTAAAAAGTAACGATGCTAAATATACAGCCCAAAGGTACACGGGCATTTTATAATCACCATACGAAGGATACAGTGACTGTAGCCAACTATTCCCATGCATGTCATGCCCCGTTGTTACCAATGCTTTTGCATCTACAAGCATTGCTATTTCATCAATATAGAGGCTTGCAGGATGGTTCGGAAATGCACCTATTCGAAGAAAGAAAGCCCATACCACAATGCCTAGTAACGCTAGTACGGTCAGCAACATTCGAGTTGTGAGTTTATTTTTTTTCATATCCAATCCAAAGTGGAATTCCCGTTGGGCTCGACAGTGTATACACTTGAGTCATATCTCTTTGATCGTTTATATCTGTAACTACTTTACTCTTTGGTGAAGCAAAAATTACGTCAGAATCTTTAACTTGGTCAGCAGTATCAAAAAAGACAATATTCTTATAGGTAATGAATTCTGACTGATCCATAACCTCTGTGCTATCTTGTGCCTGAACCTGTCGTGGATCGATACTATTCATAAAGAAATAGTACATTGCAGGGCGACCATACTCCCTAGATACTGCAACTTTTTTATCCATTTCAACATATTTTTGAACTTCAGTCATAACATCCTGATACCCATACTGCCATTCCAAAGCGCTCTCCTTCGGATAGATAACGGTATAATAGCGCCAGAATGCACCCACTTGCAGTAGATACACACTCGCTAAAGAAATAACTGAAATACGAAACAGGTTAGTCTTCATATTGTTCTTAAGAAGAAGGTAGCCTTCACTCATGCCTATCGCGACAATAAACAGCACTAGTGGTGCCATAGGTACTATGCGAAGTGCATGAGGAGTTGCCAATGAAATACTCGCCGGTAACACACCAATTACTAACCATATAAGTAAAAAAGCACCAAGCAGTTTATATCTTCGAACTAAAACATATATACCAAATGAGATAAAGACTGCATCTAAGAAGTACAAAATACCCATATATCCAGTTGAATGACGTTTGTTTACATCACCATGGATAAATAAGAAATCTAAACTGAAGTGAGAAAGTGCATTTGTAAGCACTTCACGACTAAAGAGTACATATCTATGGAAAAATACTCGCGCTCCAGGTGTTCCAGCTGCAGCAATAGAAGCATTGCTTTCAGTAATTATATCTAATCGAGAAAATATACTCGTTTCAGCAAATCTTTGAGATACTTCAGGAGAACGCAGCGTCGCAATAAGTGGTAAAAGAAGGAGTAAAAAGAAACACCCAATGAGTACTTCACTTTTTGGAAGCTTTTGTATATGAGTAAGTACCCCTTTCTTGAACACTGACCAAATATTTTCAAAAAAAGTGCTTGCTAGAATGCTTAAAAAAATGAGTGGCGCAATTACTCTGGTGGCATGATAGGTATAGACGCTAACTGCAAAAAACACTGCTGATATAAGCAAAAATCTACACTTTCGATTCCGAGCAAATTGTAGACTGAAGATTATTCCCCAAAGTAAGAATGCAGTGGCAAGATTTACTTCCCATGCAGCTCGTGAAAACATAATCAGCCAAGAAGATACTGCCGTCACAAACACACTCAGGAGTTGGATCAGTGCAACTTGAGTTTTCGGCATTCTTGATGCAAAGCGGAGTAATAGTAGTTCTGAGAAGAAGTACATGCCTACTACAATTAAGAGACCAGCTAACATACTTGGCAATCTAATAGAAAAAACTGTAAGACCAAAAAGTTTAATGCTTGCAGCAGCAAAATAAAAATATCCAGATGGTTTCCAGTCACCAAAAGATTCAAATGCGACAAGTGGCCATGGAGTACCGTGATGGTCGGCGCCAGTTTGACCTATTGAGTAAGCATCATACCCAAGGGCAACCTCCTCCCAATAAGGAGAAATTAAGCTCCCCAAATTGAAGCCTCTCAGAAACAGTGCTAAGATAACTACAGTGAAAAGGGCTAGAGTTGTAAGGTTCTTCTTCATACGCTTGTAACAACAGTATATAGCCTGGCATGAAAAAATTGAACAAGACATTTTTACTTTCACTTAGCGTGCTTATTGCATTATTAGTTACTTTACCAGTGCTGTCCTTTCCAAGTTTCTTTCTGCAGAAATCAAATATGGATTCGTTTGGTCAACTGTACGCTAATTCACAGTATGTAAAAGGAGAGGCTACACAACAACGAATTGATGATGCCACACTGTATATTTATGCTGGATATGCGTATGTTAAGGGCGAGGATCCAACAACCATTAACTTTGAACATCCTCCCCTAGGAAAATATATTTTAGGACTCTCTAACCTCCTCTTTGGGAATTCGTTACTACTCAATTTAGTCATTTATGCTGCTTTTCTGGCCACATTTGCTTCGCTCGCACGACTTTTTACACAAAAGAACCTACTTATTCTTGGATCAGTTCTGTTTCTAGGAACAACTCGACTGATTTACGTTAATGTGGGCCAAGGGATGCTTGATATTTTTTCGACACTATTATTAATGCTGATTTTACGGCTACTTTTTTCATCAGTTGGTAGTTTTAAAAAATATGTTCTGACTGGTGTGCTTATCGGTGCGATTGCAGCCACCAAGTATGCATTTCCCTCAATTGGTCTCCCAATACTGCTTACTTTAGTTTGGGCAGCACTGTCAAAAGAGCTACTTATCAGTTTAGTTTCATTACCCATTGGAGCTCTGACATACTTAGCTAGTTATGTAGTGTATTTTTTAAATCATTCTTTAGTGGATTTTATAAGATTTGAATGGTTTCGACTCAAATGGTGGGTAGTTGATAGAAATATTCCACCTTTTTTAATTTTAAAAACATTATTTGTTGGTCAATTTCAGGATTGGAGAATGCTGACTACTGTTAGATCATCTGTTTGGTCAATGAGCTGGCCTATTTTATTTGTTTCTCATTTCATCGGCCTTCTCTATGCTAAATTTGATAAAAGAATACTAATAATTATGGGGTATGCTTCTATCCAACTAGCAGTATATGCTGTCGGTTCAGCCTCGTATGATCGTTACTTAATTGGTCTCATTCCGCTCTGGTTGCTCGTTGTGGTTGCAGGTTTAGATAACTATTCGAAGAAACAGACAGTCTACTCTGCACTAAGCAAAAGTGTTAACAAAAAAAAGTAGTTACCATTTAGTCTTTGTACTGTCAAATATATAGAATTTTGGCTGTCTATCACTGCCGTACACAACGTAAACAGCCTTATCAAATGGCATAATGTCCTCAGGCGAAGTGACTAAGATTGTGTTTTCTCTTAGTAGATCACCTTCAACAAATGAATCCTGGAATAAGTACTTAATGAGTGAACCTCCATGATAATATATTGGACTCGTTTTTCGAGCAAAGAGTGCATATATGTATGGCTGACCATATTTTGAGGTAAAAATGATATTTTGCACTTCATGCTTTCCGTCTTTACCCGTTTCGTATGGAATCACATAGTTAAAAGCATCAATATATCCATCCTTAAAATCGTCAGCACTGTTTCGTGCAAAATTCTTAAAATAGTAACTGGAGTACTCGATGGTAAACAATGCATGCAATAAAATGAATGTTCCTACTATGAGTTGGAAGAATATCGTTTTTCTATTTCTAGAATCACGGAGCTTTTTAACCACAGCATGATTTCCCGCAAAGCGGAGTAATTCTGCAATACCCAGTGTGGAAAACAATAGAAACCCAATTATAGCTGTTAAAGCTCTATTACTGTGTGGAACCTCTGTTGCCACTGCTGCTGGTAAAATTCCAAAAACAATACAGGCGCTTGCCAGACTAAACACCTGAAAAACATATTTTGGCAAAGTATTTTTTTTGAGTAGATTCCAGAGTATCCAAGAGACTACTCCTAAAACGAGCGCATATGTTGTTGGATAGAGCACTCCATGTACCCCATCACCATGTCGTTGCGTTGTTGTTTCGCCAAAAAGTAGAAAGTCGGGATGCAAATGAAGAAAGAATTGCTGAAGAGTAACCCATACACTTGTAAAAAATCCATAGCCTTGTGCAAATACCGTCACCCCGGCTCTCTCTAAACCATTTCTAAAGAGTAAGTCAAAAACCAACGGAATTAACATCACTGCACTAATCACAGAAGGAACAACTAAACGTGTAATATCTGAAAAAAATGTTTTGCGATGTTGCCACACTAAATAGAAACCCAAAAGTGGAACCGTAATCTTTGTACTATGGTAGGTATATAAAGATAAAATAAATAAAGCTACGCTTAAAGAAAGTAGTACAACAGTTCGATTTGTTTTTTTCCATGCTGTTAGAAAGAGATACACTCCCCAAATAACCATAGTAAGTGCTAAGCCAGATTCAAAACCCGTACGAGTAAAATGAATATGCCAAGGAGACACGGCTAAACTAAGTCCAAAGATCAGTGCTAATGCGGATCTATATTTACTCTCTTCAAAAAGGGATCGTCCAAGGAGTATTGCACCGAACACAGCCATAATTCCTGAAAGAGCAAAAGGCAATCTGACTGCCCAAAGATTCATACCGAAAAGAACTGTAAAAAATCCATTTAAGTAGATTGCAAAAGGAGCTTTATAGTCACCAAATGAACGAAAAGATATAGGTAAACGTGTTAACCACTCATCACGTCTAGTAGTCAAAACAGCATGCCCGTTATATCCAATTGCGGCTTCATCCCAAGTCATACCATGTGGAACTTCACCTAATTTATATGTACGGAGAAATGCAGCAATCAAAAGTATGCTTACAAAGCCTACTACATACCAATTTTTTCTTACAAACTGTTCTAGTGCTTTAATCATACAATTGCCATCGTTACTGTTTACAGATACTATACAGTATATAGTATGTTAAAGAAATTGACTTCTCTAGTTAGAACAAAAAATAGATTCTATTCTTCAAAGAAAGAAATATTTTTTTACGTTTTAGGCTTCTTTTTTTTTCTAGCAATTCGTACTGTTTCCATTCACAGCATTCCTAGCGTCATAAGTCATGATGAAATATACTACCCAGCTGAAGCTCGGGCTCTTGCTGTATCTGGACATGATCCTTCAGGAATGTGGAATCCATGGTCATTAACTTCAGCACATCCTTTGTACGCAGAATTACCCGGTGTCGTAATGACTCCAGCGGCACTATTATTTAAAGATCCTATTCTCGCTGCCAAAGCAACACACATTTTTCTTGGTACATTGTTATGTCTCGTTATAGCTGCATTCGCCTATCAAGTTACAAAGAATAAACAAATTGCTGGAATTGCGTTTATCTTGGCAGGTATTAATCCATGGCTCTTTCAATTCTCAAGAATGGGATTTGATGCAGTATTTAGCCTCTTCTTTTTACTCAGTGGTGTTACTGTCTATCTCGCTAGCTCTTCAACTAGAAAAATCTGGTCTCTTCCTTTCTTTTTTATTGGTTTTTTCCAATATCAGGGATTCAAAGTACTTTTTGTTCCTCTGATTTTTGCTACAGTTCTATTTGACCTCTATTCTCAAGATCCTAAATCTATATGGAGAACACTTAAAAAGAAGTTTTTAACACGAGATATATCTTCGCTCATTCCCGCTATAGTTGTGATCACTTTTACTTTGGCGCTTTTTGGCACGTATATGGTCAGATTATCATCACAAGCCGCTGGTCAACGGAGTGCTGACCTCATTTTTACCGACATAGATTATATATCCACCCAAACTAATATTGATCGCCAACAAACTTTTAGTTCGCCTGTCACATCATATTTTATTAATAAGGGAACTGCAATTTTTGATCGTTTTATTTCTCAATACTTTGAATCATTTTCATGGCATCATCTTTTTATTACTGGTGAACCACTACGGAATCCATTCTCCGTTTGGAAACACGGTATGTTCTACCTACTTGATATTGTCCTTATTATTATGGGTGCGACGTACATTGCCATTCAAAAGAAAGTGTCCTATTCCGGGGTCTTTTTAGGGTTCTTAGTTTTAATAGCACCCCTAGCTGGGGCACTAAACGCTAAAGGCTCATGGATCATGTTCCGATCAAGTCTGTTAATTCCATTATTTATTGTTTTCGCTGCATCTGGATTGTGGTGGCTTAATCGATTAGTTCCCAAAATGCTTACTGTATTATTTGTATGTATGTACATAGTTTTTGTAGCCAGATTCTTTTTTATGTACTTTTTTAGCTATCCCATCATCGGCACTCAAGGCGAGTACTTTAGTGAACGACTTATTGCTAGCTATATTCAAAGAAATCCTGAAAATCAAATTCTAGTCTATGCAAGTGAACCAAGATTTATGTTCGAATCAATTTTGGTGTATACAAACGCAATTAGTAAAAATTCAATAGATAATGTGCACGCAGCTTATATTGGAGAAGACTTCTCACATAACAATTTTAAAGTCCTTAACAAATGCTACGAGCCCAGCAATGATCCAAATGTAATCTCAATTGTAAATCAAGCAACACAGCCATGTAACAATCAGCAAAATGAAAAGAGTACTACAACAACATCTATACCTTCACTAATAGATAGTGGTGCTCTGTTCACTATTCATAATGATACTCTCTGTTCACAATATCCATTGAATACTTTTAGCCATGTGACTAAAAATCTTTTTAATGTCGAATCATTAACTGATCAAATGTATTGTTCAACATTTATTATTCGAAATTAATCTGAGTTTTTGAACTCGCGATAGTTTTTTTATTTCAGCTTCTCTTATAGTAGCTGCTGAACGATCTGTTGCATCTTCAGTGTAAACAACAGTAACTGGCAAATGACTCCGTGTATATTTTGCTCCTTTTGCAGTCCTATGTTGTAATAACCTACGCTCAACATTTGTGGTGATCCCTGTATAAAGTGACCCATCTCCACATTGAAGTATATAGACTACCCAAACTGATGATGTAGCATTTTTTTTAGTTGATACAGCTAAAACCATAAATGTGAAAGTTTAAAAAACCAATATGGTTTCCAAAGAAGATAGAGTAAATATTGATGAAAAGTAACGTGTTTTAGTAAGAATTTCGTACCATTTTTAAGAGACATTGTATCAATTCGAGTTTGACCAAAAACATCGAGATTAGTTGACTCGTGTTTGTGAAAAACTACGGCCTGTTCTTCAAAAAGAACTTTCCAACCCTTTTTTCGAGCTCTGAAGGACAAGTCTATATCTTCCCAATATGCTGGATAGAATCGTTTGTCAAATCCACCAAGTAATATCCATTTATCTTTATCAAAGAGACCACTTCCCCCGCTTACCCAGGCAGTCTCACCCGATGTCATTTGCCTTGCTTTTGAATGGATAAATCGTCCTCGTTCAAACCATAAGTTATTTCTACCACTCACCTCGCCATCTTCGTTCTGTTCAAACTCTTTACAACCAACGGCAAAACATTCAGCATCATCAAAGTAAGGTAACAAAAAATCTAATACGTTACTTTTGGGAGATACGTCATTATTTAGCAGAAAAATAACATCTTTCGAAGCTAAAAGTACGCCTAAGTTGCAAGCCCCAGCAAAACGTACATTTTCTTCTGTAGATATTACCTTCATCACAGGTGAATTGCTTTTTCCCACAGTTCCTGTAAGCACATTTTTTTCATCGGATTCTGATAGTGCATATTCATTACTGAGATATTCAAGTGTTTGATCTGCACTACAATCATTGACTATAATCAGTTCATCCGTAGGACGCATGCAAGCGATCACAGCTGGTAGGTGTTTTTGTAATAAATGTTTCCCATTATATGTTGGAATAACAATGCTTACTGTTTTGGTTGGTAGTTCAAGCTCTGTCATGAGAAAAGCTCTTTCACTTTAGCGCTAAATACTTCTTCAGAAAATCGTTCAGCTTCGATACGCACTTTGTCTTTAAGAGTATCAAGTTTTTTTTGATCCTTTAATACCTCAGCCGTTAAAGCAATACACTGTTCTTTTGTTGACCAGGATAGTTCTTTGACTAATGTACCCAGTACTTCAGGCTGACCACCTTTTGAATGCACAAATGGAACCGCTCCATAAGCCATAGCCTCGACTGTTGTAATACCAAAGTGTTCAACTTTTTCAGGATGAGTAGTTTCATCTATCTCAAATCCTGTAGCATGCCAATAAATACTGGCTTGCTTATATGCATCTTTTAACTCTTTGAGTGATGCATTAGGAACAAACTCAATAGGTAGATCTTTTGCTTCTACTTTTAATGAATCAAAATACTCCTGGTCCTCAACTTGACCAATCAAAACAAGTTTCCACCCCTTAGTTCTAGTTGGATGTCTTCGTAATAACTCTTTAAAGATATCAATAATCACATCCTGACGTTTAGCATGTAATTGCTTAAAGAATCGACCAACATGCAGAATAATTTTTTCTTTTTGTTTTGGAATACGCGAAGGCACACTAACTTTTGGATTCAGAACTAAATCAATATGGGTATTCCACGATGCTTCAATAATCTTTTTAGTAAACTCAGAATTAGTGTTTTTGCTCTGCCAATTAGCTAACTTCAGACGCTCAATAAGTATTGATTTATCAAGCAATAATGGAACTTGAATGTGTAAGTAGTTTTTTTTGGCAAAACTAAAAAAAAGGCTTCCATCTGTTACATAGTACAAACTATCAAACCGTGAAGTCCAGGCAAGTTTTTCCAAAAATCCACCAGCATATAAAGGAGAACTGATAAACTCAAGTGCTGATAAACTCTCACCTATGAATGATTCATATTTTTGAATGATTGTTGATCTGTCTTCCAGGGTTTCTGGTGGCAGTGCTATAGCAACAGAATGTGACTTGGATGCCTCTAGAGCTACATCAAAGAAATGTTTTTCGCCACCACCTCGGTGTTTGGGCACATATGGTGAGAAAAAACAAATTTTCATGAATCATTCTTCCATTTTTTTGAAATTTCTTCTTCTAGATGTGCATATCGCTCAGGAATTGATGGTTTTTGTTGAAACTCCCAAATTTGAATGTATATCCACATTCGATTAATAGCCTGCACAAGTGATTCAATTAGTCCTGCAGTACCATCTTTATATCCTTGATCTCGAATTGCTCGGCGCCAAAATTCCATGACTCCTTTTCTGAGTATTGTTTTAAAGAATACAGGTGCTGTTTTTGCCTCTATAAATGCAGTAGCTTCTTTTGGAGTCCATTCAGCACTTTTTTTAAGGTTGTCTACGACTGACCTATGAGTAAGGTGTATTAAAGGAGAAACAATCCTCAGTTCTTCTCCATTCCATTCTGCACTTTCATGAATATCACCAGACCAACCAGTAAGAGCTGAACGTTTAAAAGCTCGCGTAACTTGATCGTGTTGCCAACCTCCATGTGCAAATGCATGTCCAAAGAAATAGTTTTTGCGTTGCAAAGTAAGTGCTGAAGCAGTTCCAGTCTCAATAGTAACCAATAACTCTTTTGCTAACGTTGGGGTAACTCTCTCATCAGCATCTATATACAAAATCCAGTCTGTCTCGACATGCTTTATGGCTTCTTCTCTAACACGAGCAAATGAAGATGAAGTAAATAGAATAACCTTAGCTCCAGCTGTTTCTGCTATTTTATTTGTGCTATCTGTGGAGCCATTATTAATGACGAGAATCTCATCACACCATCTAAGTGTTTCAATACAGGCAGCAATCATCTTTTCTTCATTGCGAGCAATGATTACAGCTGTGACTGATGGTTTTTTTAGGGTACTCATACAATTGGTTGCTTTCCAAACCTTCTAAACAAGAAGTGCAAAACTGCTGTTTTTTGGTAGTTTGTACCAGTTAGTAAATACTGAAGTAACACTCTAAGTCCCACAAGCTTACTTTTGTTTCCACCATGTTTAAACGCAAACAAAAGTCTGTTTCTAGCTATATAATAATTGTGCACACTGGATCCTGCTCCACCACTTGATCCAGCATTTTTATGCCACACAACAGCTTCTGGACAGAACCCTATGCCATACCTTGCATCATGTGCTCGAACACTCAGATCAACATCTTCAAAGTAAAGAAAGTATCGTTTGTCAAATGTACCAACTTTTTCAAGCACTTCTCGCTTGATAAGAACACAGCAACCTGTAGCAAAATCTGAATCAGAAAATGTATCAAATTGACCTCTATCAACTTCATCCACTCCTCTATGGAAAGCAGCTAAGTTGGGCCAATCAATGCTCCCACCGGCATACCACAAAACACTTCCCAGTTGAGATCTGGAATAGCTCTTCTTATGATACTCATTTCCTTTATAAAAATAGATTTTAGGGCAAATAAGACCATACTCTGAATGGTCTTCGCTACAATCAATCAATTTTTGTAAAAAATGAGGTTCAACAACAGTATCATTGTTAAGCAACAGTGTGTAATCAGAATTATATTTTTCAATGGCGTAATAAATACCCAAATTATTTCCACCAGTAAATCCTAGATTAGCTTCACTTCTCACAACCTCAAATTTTTTATTAGAGGTAAGAGTTCTTGGTAATGAGTACGACTCCATTGAGCCATTGTCAACGACAACAACATTATATGAAAAACCCTTTGTTTTGAGCACACTCAAAGACTTGAGGCACTCATCTGTGTCACTCTTGGTATTATAATTTATAAGTATTAAACTAATGTGCATATAAATGCGTACTATATTCCTATTTTTCTTTTAATTCTCGCTATTACTTTTTGAATTGGTGAACCATGTTCGATTTCGTAAGCATACGTCCAGTATACGAGTGAACGTTGAAATTCTTTAAGTGCTGTAAGCGTTTCTTTTTCAGTTGCAGAGTGTTGCTTAAAACCTCGTTGTTCCCATTTTTTCAGGATAACTAACACTTGGTAAAAACTTTGCAGAAAACTGAGTCCTACACCATGCATACCTTCTTGGATGCCATCATGTGAAAATAATCTTCTGAGCAGTTCATCTCTAAAAGAAGTGATCACCATGGCAGTAGTCATGGGCACATCACTATCGTTATTTGCTTCAATATCAGTATATCGATTCATACGATCAACAAATTGTGAAACGCTCTGATAATTATGATGTTTAATTGCAATTTCCGGCATTGCTTGGAGATACTCACTTGTTCCTGCAACTGTAGGTACAGAATGAATTTTATCACTCCAAGTAACCACACCTTTTTTAAAAAGCCTAAGTTGATGATCTGGCCACCAACCCGTTTTTCTCATTTCATACCCAAAAACTTCATTTGAACGAGGGATGTAGTACGCATCAAAGGTAGGCTCAGTCAAAATATCCTTGATCTTTAATTGGAGTCCATTGGGAATCTCCTCGTCTGCATCTAAGATCAGAATCCAGTCAGAAGTTGCTTTTTCAATTGCAAAGTTTCTTGCTGGTTCAACATAGCCAATATCTTCAAACATAAAAATTTTATTTGTAAACTTCTTGGCAATTTTTTGCGTAGCATCGGTACTATGCATGTCAACAATAATGATCTCGTCAGCAAAGGCAGCAGATGCTAAAGCTAACTCTAAGAACTTTTCTGAGTTCATTGTGTTAACCACTACCGAAAGTGATGGTGTGTTTTGCATACTTACCTTAAACTTTTCAATTCACCTATAAGTTTATCATGACCAATAATAAGAAGTGCGGCAATATAACTAAGACCAACTATAAATGCACCCAATGCCAAGTTTGTTATACTCTGTCCCCAATACGGCATTCCTAGATACCCAACACCAGCCATGACACAAGCTGCAACCAGTTGGCGCCAAACTGAATCTACAAAGTTAATCGGTACAAATTTTTTAACATAATATGCAGGCAGGAGTGAAGTGAAAGAAATTATAAACGCTGCAACAGCAACCGCTTCATAGCCAATATAGCGAAGTAAGATTGGCGTAATTACCCAAGTGAGAGAAGTCCACATAATCATTAATTTAAGTGTGATATCAATCTTTCCTACTGCATTGAGCGTATTGGATAGTGGTGTTGATACTGCACTCCAGCCAATACTCATAGTGAAGAAAATTAGACTAATAACAGCTGGTTGCCACTTTTGGTAGACAGGAAAAACTTGGAGCACTGGATTAATAAAGACCACCATGCCGACCAAAATAGGAAAAATTGCCGTAGTAATAAAGAACAAAGATTTTTCGATTGCCTTTTTAAGAGCCTGAGTGTGACCTTGTAATCGCGAAAAAGCAGGAAAGGTAATGGACATGACATTTTGGACAGTGAGTGTGTACGGATACATTGACCACTGTTTTGCCCAGTTAATATAGCCAAATTCTTTTGCTGGTAAAAAAGCCGCCAATACAAAATAAAAGAGTTGATCTTTAATTCTAGCTAAGAAATCATTCAGTTGAAACTTAGCACCGTAGCCAAATAGACCTTTAAGTGCCTTACGTTGAATATCCAAACCAACTCCCCACGGTTGCAGTATGGTCATACTTACAGCACCAATTACGGATCTAAAAAGAATTGCATACGCATATGAAATTAATCCATATCCTTGTAGCACCATATAAATTAAGGTACCTTGAAAAACAATTTGTTCTAAGATTTGTGGAACCACCAATTTTGAGAAATCAAGTTTTCTCTCCAAAATTACAGATGGAATAGTTTTAATAGTTGCCAATGGGAATGAAATACCCATTGCAAGAAGTATCCACATGCCAGCATCACCAGCTTTAGCTTGGAATGCCCCATTCATACTGACGAGAACTGTGGTTCCTACTATAAGCCAGCTCAATATTTGTTGCACAGTAAAGGCCGTACGATAATCTGCTTTTGTAGGTTCTTCTTTTTTCTGAATAAGGGCTGCTGCTAGACCAATATCTGCAAAGAAAGTGAGTAATCCAACTACTTGTACAACTAGTCCATAAATTCCATAGTCTTCAGGTGAAAGATATGCACTCAAAAGAGTATTAGCAACTAGGCCAATCACTTGAAGTAGCCCAGTTCTCACAAAATAGGATGCTGCACCAGTCACTGATCGCTTTTTTATTGACTGAAGCATTTCTGCTTGAGTCTCGTCAATAAGTTCATCTTGTTCTGGAAATCCCTCTTCAGTAGCACTCTGCACTTCTTGTTCAAAAATGGGTTTGCCCTGTTTTCTAACAAGTTTTTGTAAAGCTCGTTTTTTAAAAAAAAATGCAAACACTAGACTACTTCCTTTCTGAAGAATGAAGCTCGATGTTGTATCATGTACAAACCTGCTAATGTTACTACACTTATAAGCGAAACAATATCACTAACATCTCTCACCTGTGTCCCTTGAAACTGAATACCAACCTGTTGAGTACCTGCTGGAAGGGTGGCTAAAATGGTACCAGATTTGCTCTGCGAATGTGCAACGGCAACAGCATCAGCAAAAACAATCCACCCTGGGTAGTCAGCTATGGCAAACTCAATGACGGTAGGCTCAGTGATTTTTTGATCAATTGTGTAGAGCCTCTCATGACCTCGCTCTACAAGTGGGTGCATGGAACACGCAATGGTTACACATTTCACAGTGAAATCTGGTGGTTGTATTCCATCTAGGTTGACACCCAGTGGAATATAATCTGGCAAAATGTCACTCATATGAGCAGCAACTCTAGTAGGATTATCATAATAGAGTCCAGAAGCATCTAAATACTGTTCTTCTGGTTGAAAATAAGCAACTGTGCTTGTTTGTAAAATAAGATACAGCACAACTAAGTACATTCTTGTTTGTCTACCCTTTACAAAAAGGAAAGGCACCCCAGTAAGTAAGGCTAACCCTAATGAAGCAACAGACAGGTATCTCCAAGGGAATTGAATATATGAGAGAATTTCAATTCCTCTCCAAATGGAAATAGAGCGCTGCAGAGACATAAAGAGTGCTCCAATTGTGACTGCAAAAAGTGTGACAACTAAAAATGATTTTTTGTCTGATACAAGGTTCCCCATTTTTTTCTTTTTAATTATTCTTGCACTGTTCCAAGCAAAATATCCCAAAGCAATTACTACAGCTATCAACTGACCAGTGCCTAAGTAGAAGGAAATTGGATCACCTGGACCCCATTCAGACCCACCATATCCCCAGTTAGCTGAAAAAAATTGTCGAATATATAAAAAGTGAAGTGAGAAATCAAAATATCCAGATAAAATAGTTGCCTCAATTTGCGTATAACTCTTTTCCAAAAATGCTGGAAACACATAAAATGCAGAAAGACCAAGAGACAACACGGCTGCCCCTCCTAGACTACCAATACGTAAAATGAAATCCTCACTCTTACCAGATTTTGTAAAGTGATCAGCTAAAAGCACACCAATCGCAAAAAATATAATAAATGGTGCCGCAATGAGAGCTGTTAAATTATGGCTCAAAAGAAGAATAACTGAACCAAATACAGTTGCATAAAATCCTCTCCACTTATTGGATTTACTTTCAACAATGCCATACAGAATCCAAGGCAATGCCATCATTCCCCAAGCTTCGCTGAGTGCGCCTCTAACAAAAAGATTAAGCGCTCGATATGGGGCCAAAGTATATGCAGCAGAAACAAGAATGCCAGCTGCCTTATGTGCAAAAAGGGATTTACCTAACTGATATGCTCCCAAAGCTGTTCCTATAGTACACAATAAAAATAGGAGCTTAACAGATGTTACCAAAGGTATGCCATTCGAGTAGAAAAAAGAACCAACATAATAAGGTAGCGGAGCATAAAACTCATAAAGTGGCATACCGAACCCAAAGCCAAAGTTTTCTGTCCACCGCACCGGAAACTGGCCTTCTTGGAGTGCTCTAGTCATTTCTGCTATGCGCACACCATGAATAAAATCATGAACCTTGAACATTCCAGGTTTAAGTAATGCCCAACTAGAACCCAAAATTATCAAACAAAGTGTAAAAAAGACAAGTATTTTTCTTTTCATTGATCTTATTCTAGCAGGGAAAACAGACAAGTTACAATCTGATTTGTATGCAATACTCATAAGACATGGTATACAATTGTATACATACCAAAAATATTTGGCTCAATATGGCAACAACACAGCATAAAAAAATAACTAAAAACCCAACACATGTACTTGAAACTGAGTCAACAATGCAAACTGATCAAGCAGTAGAAATTCCATCAGCTGCGAGCATTTTTATTAAGGCTACGCTCCTCGCTCTCTCTTTTGCATTTGTAATGTTACTTATAACCGGTGTAGGAATAGGTATCTGGGGATACACAAAAGTACAAACACTTTTCACTGAATCTGGCATCTCATATCAAGAAATGAAAACTCTTGTATCAGAGGGTCTAGCAAATGAACCTAAACAAACAAATGGCGTAACAACAGTACTCCTTCTTGGTCTTGATTCACTTGAAACTCGTCCAGGAAGTCCCCAACTCACTGATACCATCATGCTAATTTTCATAAATTATGCTGATGGCACCATTTCAACACTTCCGCTTCCCAGAGACATTTGGAGTACTGAATTCAAAACTAAAATTAATGCTCTCTATTTCTATGGTCAAGAACGATATCCTGACGAACCAGAAAGGTTTAGCCGAGAGGTGATTGCTGAACTGACAGGCACTTCGATCGACTACACCGTAGTTATTACTATGGACCAAGTAAGTACTATTATCGATACACTTGGTGGAGTCAACGTTGATGTTCCACATGCATTTACCGATACCCAATTTCCACGCCCTGATGTTGATGTTACACAAGTAACTGATCCCAATCTTCTCTATCAAACAATTTCATTTAAGACTGGACCCCAAATACTGTCGGGAGAACAAGCATTGCAATACATGAGAAGCCGTAAAAGTGGCGATGACGAAGGTGACGACAATGCTCGAGGTGCCCGCCAACAACTTATAATTCAATCACTTGCAAATACAGCACAATCTAAAGCAGTACTCACCAATCTAAAACTTATTGGCACACTTCTCCGATACTACCAAGAAACATACAGTCAATATATGTCTTTATCTGAAGGTATATCTATAGCCACAAAATTATTTGAACAACCAGAGGGTATTAGTTTTGTATCACGCTCACTGCCAATCCTACCTGAAAATCAAGATGGAGTACTTATAAATCCTCCAATCAAGAAATATTCTGTATGGGTCTATGAGATAGTAGACAAAACTGCATTTCAAAATTATATTCATTCGTTAGTTAAATAATCATGATTAAAAAAATATCTCTAGAAATCTCAGATAAATCAATTATTAGAATACTCATCATTTTAGTAATTGTTCTCTCAATAAGTAGTGGTATGTTGGCTGAAGAACTCAGACAACAACAAAAATTATATGATAAAGTTGAAGATATGTTCGTACGAGTAAGAACACAACTTGGACGAGATCAAACGCAACGATTAATTGACCAAAGTTATGAATAACACCTACGCAAGGAGTGCAAAATGGCAAATCAAACAATTTTAGTTACGGGTGGAGCAGGATTTATTGGAAGTAACTTTATTCTCTATTGGATGAATAATCATCCAGAAGACAAAATAATCAACCTGGATGCCCTCACATACGCAGGTAATACAAAAAATCTTGCTTCAGTCTCTGATTTGCCAAACTACATTTTTGTAGAAGGAAATATTACCGACAGAGAGCTTGTAGACCGACTTATGGCAAGTTGTGATATTGTCGTACATTTCGCTGCAGAATCTCATGTGGACCGCTCTATTCTTAACCCTGATACATTTATTCAAACAAATATCATAGGAACTCATGTGCTGCTCGAATCTGCACTCCATAATGACATTAAGCATTTTCACCATATTTCTACCGATGAGGTCTTTGGTTCACTAAAATTAGGCAGTGACACACAATTTTCCGAACACACACCATATGATCCACGTAGTCCATACTCTGCCAGTAAGGCATCCTCCGATCATTTGGTAAGAGCGTATGGAGAAACATACGGCTTGAACTACACAATAACCAACTGCTCAAATAACTACGGAGAGTATCAATTCCCAGAAAAACTTATTCCCCTCGCTATATCCCATATTCTTGCTGATAAACCTGTTCCAGTCTATGGAGATGGCTTACAAGTAAGAGATTGGTTATATGTCCAAGATCACTGCACAGCCATTGAAAAAGTACTCCAGAGTGGTAAATCACAGGAAACATACGTTGTTGGTGGCCTCACAGAAGATATTCCCAATATCGAAGTAGTCAAAACAATTTTACGTATCATGAAGAAACCTGAAGATATGCTTATTCATGTGACCGACAGAGCTGGTCATGATGTCCGCTATAGTGTTAATTGGTCCAAGATTGAATCCGACCTTGGCTGGAAACCATCTGTTTCATTCGAGGAAGGCATGCAGAAGACAGTAGCCTGGTACCTTGCTAACGAAGCATGGTGGAAACCATTAGTATCAGCAAATGCTGCATATTTCAAAAAAAATTACCAAGGAAGAGAATAATTGAAAGAAGCGACTATGTTTACCCCTACGAAAGATTTAGAAGTAGCTCATGGAATTTTTCGAACCCAACTTGCAGGTCTGTATTTTATTGCCAGCACCAAACAGAGTGATGACCGTGGTTACTATTCAGAATTAGTACGGCTTCCTGAACTAGATGCTATTAGAAACACGCCTTTTGTGGTTGCACAAGTAAATATTGCTCGATCACTTGAAAACGTGGCTCGAGGGATACATGCTGAAAATTGGAATAAGCTTGTCACAGTTACCAATGGCACCGCTTTTTGTGCATTTGCCGATATTAGACCTGAATCTCAGACATTTGGTCAAGTTGAAACGGTGTTATTAGGACAAAGTACTGAAGCTCTCCATGGTTCTTTCTTTATCGAAAAAGGCATTGGAAACTCACTCTGTGTTACTGCTGGACCTGTTGATTATATCTACTATGTTGACGCATTATATAAAGATAGAGATACGACTTATGATCGAGCAGTATCACTATTTGATCCAGATTTAGCTATTAATTGGCCGCTTTCTAAGGAAGAAATGATTATCTCTGATCGAGATAAAGATGCAGTAACTGTACAAGAACTATTCCCGGAGAAATATGTCTAATTCACTGTTTGCAACAGGTATTAATGGTCTTGTCGGATCTGAGTTTGCAACTCAGTTTGCCAATTCCTATACTATTCACTCACTCGATATTGCAAATCCTCTAAATCCAGTTGATATTACAGATAAGGCAAGTGTCGTGACAGCACTTTCAGCTGATCCAACTGCAAAATTTGTGCTCCACCTGGCCGCATTTACTAACGTAACTGATGCCTGGAATCAAAATGGAGATACTTCAGGTATTGCCTACAAAGTTAACGTGACTGGTACACGAAACATTGTTGAAGCTTGCCAAGAACTTGGCTTACACCTTATTCATATCTCAACAGCGTATGTCTTTGATGGCGAAAAGGATGACCTCTATACCGAAGATGACGCAGTCTCACCAATTGAGTGGTATGGCCAGACCAAAGCGGATGCTGAGGCTGTTGTGCAAGAAAGTGCTATTGACTGGACCATTTTAAGAATTGATCAGCCATTTAGGAGCGATTCTTTTCCCAGACTTGATATAGCTCATAGAATCATCGATGGTTTAAATACTGACATGTTGTATCCTCAGTTTGAAAACCACTACTTTGGACCCACCTACATCAACGATTTTTCTAAAGTTGTCGATTGGGTCATTCGCACCAAAACAACCGGACTCTTTAATGCTTCAAGTGGAGAAAAGTGGTCAGATTTTGAGTTTGCTACTGCAATTGCAAACAACAAGGGCTTCACTACGGAAATTCAAAGGAGTAATTTAGATGAGTATCTTAAAACACTTGACCGTCCCTACCAGCGAAATACTGCTATGAATACTGAAAAGTTACAATCGGTTATAGACTTTGAGTTAACGCCGATTAGTAAAGCGTTGGCTGAAATTGTATAGCTTTTCCCCTCAGGCGCTAGCATATATCTTGCTTTTTATAGGTCTAAGTAGTATAATCTTGCTTGTTCTTTAACTTGTCACACAAAAAAAGGAGCAACAATGAACATTTTGTGGTACCTTCAGCAATTCTCAAAATTTTTGCGGAAGGCAAATGTAAACCCAGAAACACAGTATGCACTGGCTGCGCTAACTGCGCCGGCCTGTATTCAGCTTTTTTTAGGATTTGATGTACTGTTTCTTGTTATTGCTGCAGTTGCAGCATTTGTATTGGTATACACGGCAAATTCGTCGGTATTCCCACTATATCTACTTGCATCAATTGTTTTGATGTCAGTAGCCATATTTAATATTCAAAATAATGCCATAGCCACTGCAGTTATTTTTGCCTCAATAGGCTTCGGTCTATTTTGGCAATTAATGTTCTTTTATGCAAAGAGAGAAATTGGCGTTGGATTATCAGTGGTATTTACAACACTGATGAATATCATCCATTTATTAGTTTTCGGCTATTATAGCTACGCGGTGATTACCGCGTTGGTGTTTTAGCCAAATTCTGTGACAAGTTAAAAAAATCCCGTCCATGTGGCGGGATTTTGACGTCCGTAACTGTAAAAGTCTTACTTTTCAGATTTTCGATGTTCTTCTCTCCATGCTTCAATATCTTTATGATTCCCCGAAAGCAATACATCTGGGACAAGCATACCCCTAAACTCTTGAGGTCGAGTATACTGAGGATAGCCAAGAACTCCAGGCTGGTCATGTGATTCCCCCATAATGCTTTCTTCATTTCCCAAAACCCCAGGAAGCAAACGAATAAGACTATCAGCCAGTACCGCTGCTGCAGGCTCTCCACCAGATAAAACAAAATCACCAATACGCACTTCATGATCAACAAACTGCTGCACTACTCGCTCATCAACGCCTTCATAGTGCCCGCAAATAATAATAACCACATCCTGTGTAGCAAATTCTCGAGCATCCTGTTGTGTGTACATTTTTCCTTGAGCTGAAGTAAGTAAGACTATGACCTTTTGATCCGTAGGAATGCTTGCTTTAACTGACTCAAGAGCCAATGCAATTGGTTCAACTTTCATTACCATTCCAGGGCCACCGCCAAACGGTCGGTCATCAGTGGTGCGTTGCGTATCATGGGCAAAATCTCTAATTTGTACGATATCAACATTCGCTTTGCCTGAAGCAATTGCTTTACCAATAAGTGAAACCGAAAAGAGGTTAGCAAAATAGTCTGGAAATAACGTTAGAATAACAATTCTCATAGTAGTTGTATTCTAACATCTTGCGCCTAGGATCCAAAATAGAATACCAGCGCGTTATTGTGCTGAGTGCAATGGAAATGGTAGTATTACGCTATGCCGCAAATGAATTCAGCAGGTCCTAATTTGACCTACATCACTTTTATAGCAAGGAAAGCTGTTATTTTCGGCTCTGTTGGTCTGGTAACCTTAATTGTAGGAAGAGTTGTTATAACCACGGCAGTTGCATGGTGGAAGACCATGAATCCTCCACCTCCACCTCCACCAACAGTTGGTTTTGGTATCCTGCCAGCACTTACCTTTCCAGAACAAGATGCCGAAGACAAACCGCTGTCGTACAAACTTGAAACACCTAATGGAACTACACCTTACTTTTCTGATAGAGCCAAGGTCTTCTTAGTCCAACATGCTGCCCCAAATCTTCTAGCTGATGAAAACGCAAAAAAACAAGCAGCCACCTATGGATACGTATTTGAACCAGATAAACTTCCAGGTAATATTTACCGTTGGTCAAAAACAACGCCAATTCAATCCACCTTTGAATACAACATCTTATCTGGACACATGCGTCTTACTACAGACTATTTATCAAGACCTGAACTCCTTACTAATCCAGATCTTCCCACCGGTTTTGATGCTGTCAAAAAAGTAAAAGACTTTCTTAAAAAGGGGAGCCTGCTTGGTGCAGATATGGCAACTGCCTCAGGTGAGATTAGTTACTTAAAAGCGCTTGGTGATGACCTAGAAACTGCTGTATCTCCATCAGATGCAGATTTCATACAGGTTGACCTCAATCGCACTCCTATTGATTCTCAATACAGAATGTACACTCCCAATGGATTTGAAGGTATCGTCACAGCTATTCTTACAGGCAGTCTGCCTGATCAAGATATGATTGTGTATCTTAAGTCTGGCTACCACGTCATCGATTACTCGATTGTGCATACGTATCCACTCAGATCATCGGCTGATGCATGGAAGCTGTTAAAAGCAGGCGAAGGGTATATTGCTGATCCTGGAGATGACGAGAATGTTGTGATTAGAGATATACAACTTGGATATTTTGACACAAACGAGACACAAGATTACTTGCAACCCGTGTACGTTTTTTATAATCCTGAAGACGGATTCCTGGGATATGTTCCAGCACTCGATCCTCAATTCACCCAATCAGAACAATAGTTTAAGGTGTAGTATAATTGCATTCATGAAAAATACAGACGTTAGAACTCGAATGGCCCCTAGTCCAACAGGCGATATGCATGTAGGTAGTATGGGTGTACTCCTCAAAAATTACGCTTTTGCTAAAAAAAATGGTGGAAAATTTATTTTACGCATTGAAGATACCGATAAGGAACGTGAGGTTCCAGGAGCCATTGGCAGAATTCAAGATATTATAACGGCCTATGGTTTAGATTGGGATGAAGGACCAGGAAAAGGCGGTGCGTACGGTCCGTATATTCAATCTGAACGCATGCAGTTATATACAGACATGGCTAACGATTTAATCAAAAAAGGTAAAGCGTACTACTGCACCTGTTCAAGAGAGAGACTTGAAACACTCAGAGATTCTCAACGTGCCGCAAAAGTACCACCAAAATACGACAAATTCTGTCGAGATCGTCAGGATGAGGTTTCTCGGGAAATTGCAGCTGGCAAAGATTACGTTATCCGTTTAAAGACACCAGACAATCAAGATGTTACTTTCACCGATCTGCTTAGAGGTAAAATTACCTTTAATACAGCCTCAATCGATGATCAAGTACTCCTTAAGTCTGATGGCTACCCAACCTATCACTTAGCTGTGGTTGTAGATGATCATAGTATGAATATCTCTCACATCATGCGTGGAGAAGAATGGATTAGTTCTACCCCAAAACATGTTCTTCTCTATCATGCATTCGAGTGGGATATGCCAGTGTTTGCCCATATGCCAATCTATTTAAATCCAGATGGCAAGGGAAAGATGAGTAAACGAAAAGGCACCGTTTCTGCACAATCGTTCCTTGATAGAGGGTATCTTCCTGAAGCACTCTTAAATTTCTTCATGATCCTTGGCTGGGCACATCCAGAAGAAAAAGAAATTTTGACACTCGACGAGTACATTCAACACTTTGATCCCAAAGATGTCAGTTCAAAATCAGTTGTGTTTGATCTTAAAAAACTTGACTGGATAAATGGAATGTATATTCGCCAGTTATCACTCTCTGAACTTGAAACCAAAATAGCACCTTTTGTCCCAAATACTTTCCCAACTGAAATGGTAAGTGGAGTTTTGCCTCTGATTCATGAAAGACTTGAAAAACTTTCAGACTTTGAAGAATTGACCACCTTCTTTATAGGTGACATTGAAATACCAACGGACTTGTTACTTAAAAAAAGTACTGCTTCTGATGTTGCCCAACAGTTAGAACAGACAATTACAGGTCTTGAAGAATCAACAGATTGGACCATAGAGTCAATTGAGACAGTAATTCGATCATTACAAGAAAAACACAACTGGAAACGAAATCAGTACTTTATGATGATCAGAGTCGCAACTACTGGTAAAAAAGCAACACCTCCATTGTTTGAAACTATGCAGCTTATAGGAAAACCAGGTATACTGGAACGATTAAGAACTGCTTTGCAAAACTGCAATTAGCAGTAAATAACAAATTATGCCTGCCAACATATCAAAAGTCCAGCTTCTACTAGACCGAGAGCTTGAGAAAAAGATTACTGAAGCCCCATTAGAGCTCCGAAGCATTGAAGAACTCTTTTCCGAAGAAGGTGTTTTTAGGGGACCTGATGTCTTTATTCAAGATGATAGAGACGAGCCAGGCAATGTGCCGCCAAATACAGGTGAACCTAGTCCAAATCAACCAACTACTGTAAGTGATTCAGTAAATTCAATACTACAACAAGAAAAGAAAAATTCGCACCTTTTTTCACAAATATCTAAAGAGGAAACGGAAGATATCCTCGCTAAACTGTCAGATCTAGTGAGAATGCCACCCGGCCAGTTAGATTCAGAATCAGAACTCTATTTAGAACAACAACTCAGTGAGGTACTTGGTTTTCAGGTTAGCAGCGAATTAGAGGGACATCGCTTACTTTATAACACTGGAAAAGTCACAGCCATGCCACACATTAAACTGCACCCCACAGATACTCTCCAGTCACATGCTCACCCATACGCTGGGCTCAGTAAACACAGAGGGGCTTACGGCTGGTTCCTCGAGCAAGGCAAAGTAAGTGATGAATCTGAAAAACTAGAAAAATACTACTGTGCTCTACCTCTCTACTACTTTCCAGAATGGCAAACTGATTCTAAAGCAGTTAAAAAATGGTACAAACATACAAAAATTATCATACTAAATCCAATTGAAAACACTGCTGTAATCTGTGCTGTAGGTACTATCGGGCCCCTGACACAATCCCGATATCAATTTGGAGCATCACCTGAGACAATAATTGCTGGCAAAATCTGGAGTCCGCAAGCAGCTGGTAGAGTTCTAATCTTATTTATTGAAGACACTGAAAATACAATTCCACTTGGACCAAGAAAACTATTTAAAGAAATATAAAGCTATGAATACCCGAATACTGAGCACCACATTCATAGGAGAAGCCCTTGAAATTTCATTATTGGAAGATATTCTTGATGCATACCCAGATGAGAATGAATCAGAACTACTCAAAAAAGTAATCGCCATTATAAGTTTAAGTACACTCAGTCTAGCTTTTGAAAGTATCGAAGATATGCATCAAAAAGCTGCTTTTCTCTCAGCTGTACCCCAATTACTCTCACTAGAATTAACACTTTCAAACGTATCAAGATTTAGACCTGAATTACCACAAATCTTAACAGAACATATTACCCGGTCTTTGCTTTCACTCCGTACTAAACTTATCACCTAGCTGCAGATCCTCATCTAGAATCTCTTGTAAAAATATAATAGAATGACATTCGTGCTATGATTCAAATTAATCTCTATATAGGCTCAAGATATCCCGTTAACCGTGCTAAACTTCGTGCTGCTGCAAAAGCGGTGCTTGCAAACAATGGCATTTCGCATGCCCAAGTTGATATATCAGTTGTCGGAAAACGAAAAATTAAAGCACTGAACGAATCAAAGCTTAAACATGAAGGCACTACCGATGTGCTCTCTTTTCCAATTCATGAAAAACATAAATTAGATGATTTTCCACTTCCAGAAGGTATTCCGCCACATCTGGGCGACATTATGATTAGTTTTCCAGAAGCAGTAAACACAGCAAAAAAGTATGGCAAGATGGTTGATGACCAAATTTGTTTCTATCTCCAACACGGGATGATGCACTTGCTCGGGTACCATCACGATTAATATGTCATGGAATAGAAAATATCGACCTCAAAAAATTGCAGACTTACACCTAACAAGCGTAAGAGATAATTTACAATCACTCATAAATCAAAAGAATATTCCGCAGGTATTTCTCTTTGCAGGTCCAAAAGGCACGGGCAAAACAAGTTCTTCAAGAATTCTTGGGGCCGTACTTAATTGGTATAAAAATGCGGAAATAGTAGAAAAAATTTTTGAGAAAAAAATAAATGGCTCTGATATAGCTGGCAACATTACCGATGATTACTCACTTGAAGATAATCCTAAAAAAGATACTGATCAAAAAGCCTTCATTCAAAAGATTCTTAAAGGTAACTCGTTTGTTGTCCAAGAAATGGATGCAGCCTCAAATCGCGGTATAGACAACATACGTGAACTTAAAGAACGCATTGCTCTACCACCTCAAGAAGGAAATATGACAGTGTATATTCTTGATGAAGCTCACATGCTCACCACAGAAGCCTTTAATGCACTCTTAAAAGTGCTAGAAGAGCCTCCTGCACATGTTATTTTTATTCTTGCCACTACCGAACTTCATAAAATACCAGAAACCATCGTTTCAAGGTGTCATGTAGTTACTTTCACCAAAGCTTCAACCAAAGAAATTATTGACTCTCTAGATAAAATACTAACATTGGAAAAAATAGTGGCAGACAAAGAGGCACTCCAAATAATTGCTGAGCATGCCGATGGGAGTTTTCGGGACGGTATTAAGTTGCTAGAAATGCTCACCAAAAATGGCAAACTAACTCTTGAATCTGTGACTACTGGCCTAGCAGCAACCTCTAAAGCGCAATTTATTGAACTCATCACTGCGATTACTTCAAAAGATGCAGAATCTGTTGTTACTCTATTTCAAAGCCTGAGAATGCAAGGAACAAACGAGAAATACTTCCATACACAATTGGTCTCACTCTTACACCAAACACTACTATCACACCATGGCATTGGTTCTGCTCCATTCACACTTTCTGAAGCAGCCACCATCTTTTTACTTAAAGAATTTGTTTCATCAGATCTCTCTAGCATGAGTATCATTCCACTCTTACAGCTTGAACTTGCGTCATTAGAAATAATTTCACGAGCAAAGCAACAAAAATCAGCAAAAAAAGTACAATCAAAAGCCGAGCTTATGGGCCAGGTGCCAACCATCACACTTCCCATTGCATACTCAGATCAAGACAGTAATACGACCCCGACAAAAAAAGAAATTAAATCAAGGCAAACAATTGAGAAGGAATTGATAACATCGCAACCAGTCTCAGTTGCCACAGATAGTTCACTCCCACAAGGGGATGCACAAAAGATATATTCTGATTGGCATGGATTTGTTGATGAGGTATCAAAAGACAACTCTACAATTGGAGCACTACTCAGATCAGCTCGCCCACTTTCAGCTCAGAAACATACCCTAGTAGTTGGTGTTTACTATACCTTCCATAAAGAGCAACTTTCAGAACATAAGTTTTTAACAAAAATTCAGGATACCGTGACTGAATTCACCGGTGGTGTGATCGAATTCATTTTTGAACTGGTCTCTCCACCTCAAGTTGCTGAATTACACAACCCTTCGTCAGAGGTAAAAGACCTTGCCCAACTAGCCAGTGAGAGCTTGATGTAGTAGAATTGACACCACAAGCAGTAGTAATGAAGTGTATAAAAGGAATATATGGCAAATCCATTTAAAGCATTAGGAGATATCAACAATCTTCGTAAACAGGCAAAACAAATGCAGGATGAACTTTCAGCTGAGACAATTCGTGTTGAAGAAGGTGACATCGTTGTTGAAATAACTGGAGCACAAGAAATTAAAACTTTTTCTGTTCAAGGCATTTCGAGTGATGAAGCAGTAAACGTGCTTAATAAAGCAATTAAAAAGTCTCAAGAGTTAGCTGCAAAAAAACTTCAGTCAATGACAGGTGGACTTGGTGGGATGCTCGGAGGAGGAAATTAACCTCGTGGAACTTTTGCTTGCGACAGCTAACAAAGGAAAAATCGCCGAGTTACAAACTCTGTGCAAATCTGCAAATATCATAGTTTACTCAATTAATGACGTCAATGTCCCTAATCTTGACGTAGAAGAAACAGGTAAGACATTTGCTGAAAATGCAGAGCTAAAAGCTCGTGCTTTTGCACAAGCTACCCAATTACCCGTTTTAGCAGATGATTCTGGACTCGAAGTCGATGCTCTTGGCGGCGCACCAGGTGTCAAGAGTGCTCGCTGGGTTGCGGGTAGTGATGAAGACAGAAATGCGGCACTTCTTACAGAACTAAGTGGTAGTACTAACAGAAATGCACGATTTAAAACGGTAGTTTGTTACCTCGCTACACCAGACTCAAATCCCCTCTTTTTTGATGGTGAAATATCTGGTACTATTGCTACCACGCCAACCGGTTCAGAAGGCTTTGGATATGATCCAATTTTCATTCCAAAAGGCTTTACAGAGTCATTTGCACAGTTAGGTGTAGAAACAAAGAATCGACTCTCTCATAGAGCCAAAGCATTTGCCAAGGTGGTTGCTCACCTTCAAAAAAAATAATAGGAAGAGTTCATGAAACAGGTTTATACTCCTTCAAAAAAGGTACTGGAAAATTACGCTAACGTGCTGGTTAATTTTGCACTAGGTGGCGGTCGTGGCATTAGCACTGGAGATGTAGTACAACTTGCAGTACCTGATATTGCCACTCCTCTCGCACTTGAACTTCAGAATGCTGTGTTAAAAGCGGGTGGTCATCCGTTAGTAAGAATTGTACCGAGTAATTTTGATAAAGACTTCTTTGCCTATGCAGATACTGCCCAACTCACCTTTTTTCCAGAAGATTATCTAAGAGAAAAAGCTAAAATGCTTGACCACACCGTAAGCATCATAGCTGACATAAACCCAACAGAGTTAGCAGATGTTGATCCCAAAAAAATCATGGAATCACGCGAAGCAAAGTATCCGTATCGAGAATGGTTATTTGCAAAAGAACATCGTGGCGAGTTTTCATGGACACTAGGACTTTGGGGAACACAAGCTAAAGCAGATATTGTTGGGCTCAGTTTAGAAGACTATTGGGAACAAATTATTCATGCCTGCTATCTCGATGCTAAAGATCCTATTGCAGAATGGAAACGACTGAGCGGTTTACAAATTGAGATTAAAGAAAGACTGAATGCACTTGAAATTGATCACATTCACATAGAAGGTGAAGATGTTGACCTCATTGTTAAATTAGGAGCAAACCGTGCCTGGAAAACTGGTAGTGGTTGTAATATTCCTAGTTTTGAACACTTTACTTCACCTGACTGGAGAGGTACTCAAGGTTGGATTACATTTAATCAGCCACTCTATAGATATGGCAACATAATTGAAGGTATTAAACTCAAGTTTAAAGATGGTCTTGTAGTTGAATTTTCTGCAACAAAAGGCGAAAAGATTCTTAAAGACATGCTCTCAACTAGAAACGCCGATAAGTTGGGCGAATTTTCACTTACAGACAAACGTCTTTCTAGAATTACTCATCCTATGGCCGAGACGCTGTATGATGAAAATATTGGTGGGCCATTTGGTAACACTCATGTAGCTGTGGGTATGGCGTATAAAGACTGTTATAAAGGTAAAGCTTCAACTGTCTCCGAAGAACAATGGATAGAAATGGGGTATAACAATTCGTCTGTCCATACCGACATAGTCAGTACAACAAATCGAACAGCAACTGCGACACTTATAGATGGCACAGAACTTGTGATCTATAAAGATGGCATGTTTGTGCTCTAACAATTCTAGAAACCGAAAAATTTCAAGCCAACTGTCCCAAGTAAAAAAATAACTAGATGAGTAATACACACAAATAGTATTGACCGCTTAAGAACTTTAAAGATTACACTCCACATTCCCAAGCTAAGGAAGATACTCAGTATTCCTCCCATAAGAATGATGTCTCCCAAAGAAGATTCCATACAAGTCCAACCTATTACTTGAGTACAGACTTGAAAGTATGGAACCAATGCTCAATACGGGAAAAAAACACAACTGATTGTAGAACAATCAGAAATAGTACAGTAAGAACCCCTCTAATTCAAGTAGTGTTGTTATTAGTTGCTGATTTAGGCAATAGTAATTTCTTCATTCAAATACACATCCTGCACGGCATGCAACATTTCAACCCCATCAGCAAATGGTTTCTTAAAGACTTTTCGACCCATTATTAAACCACAGCCTCCGCCGCGCTTATTAATAACTGCACTGCGAACAGCTTCGGCCATATCAGCTTCTCCGCCCTTAGACTCGCCGCCTGAATTAATTAATCCAATTTTTCCTAAGTAACTATGAGCAACCTGATAACGTACCAAATCGATCGGATTATCTGTTGTTAAAATATCGTACATTTCGTCGGTGTATTTACTAAATTTTAGTGCCTGGAATGCATGAAGTGGCAAAGGCATCTTCTGCTTAACAATATCTGCCTGGATAGTTACCCCAATATGAATAGCTTGAGAGGTAACATCAACCGAGTTTGTGTAATCAGTTTCACCTTCTTTATAGTTAGGATTTCGAGGGTAACACCACAAAATGGTAAAGAGACCCAATTCATGAGCTCGGGCAAATGCCCTACTCACTTCAACAATTTGACGATGTGACTTATCAGAACCAAAATATATAGTTGCTCCCACGCCTGCTGCACCTAATGCTGCCGCCTGTTCGACACTAGCAAACATAAGCTGGTCTGCATTTTCAGGCAGGGTGAGATGTTCACTATGATTGAGTTTTACAATAAATGGAATTTTATCCGCATATCTTTTTGCATGTAATCCAAGCACACCAAGAGTAGAAGCTACACCATTGGTGCCACCTTCAATTGCCATTTGCAAAATGTTTTCTGGATCAAAATAGATTGGATTATTGTAAAAAGAGTATGCTGCCGTATGCTCCATACCTTGATCGACAGGAAAGATTGAAAGATAGCCTGTACCTGCCAATCTTCCGGTATTGTAGAGACGATCTAAGTTTGCCATTACTGCTTCTGAACGATCAGAATCAGTAAATATTTCTGCAACATGATTTGGACCAGTGTGATGTAACACCTCTGCAGGAATTCGTTCACAAGTGTGAGAAAGTAATGAGTTTGCCTCGTTTCCAAGGAGAGATTCGATGTGATCAATTGTGAGCATAGGCGGACTTTTTGGTACCAACTTCTGTACCAGTGTTGTAATCTATAGTACTATGAATAGTGTAGCAAACTGTATGAATTAGAAAAAGTCTGTTAAATGAATACTACTATATCAAAACAACATCCAATCGCGTATCTCTGTGCAGAATATGGTGTTGCCACCGAATTACCAATCTATGCTGGAGGTCTTGGTGTCCTTGCAGGAGACACTGTAAAAGCGGCAGCCGATATGGCGGCTCCGTTTGTTGCTGTTGGACTACTGTATAGAGGACATGGGGTAGTACAAAACCTGTCACCAGAAGGGTTACAAACTGAGGGCGACTATTACTTCGACCCACTTGAGAATGGTCTTGAGCATGTGTATCTAGACGAAGAGCCACTATTTATCAAAGTTCACCTTACTGAGCTTGATGTGTGGCTCCGTGTCTGGAAAAAGGATATGGGTAATGGAGTGACGCTTTATCTACTGGATAGTGAAACTGACCAAAATGAATTAGTTGAACGTGACATAACTCAAGTTCTCTATTCCGGTACGCAAGAAAATCTGATTAAACAACAACTCATTTTAGGTATTGGAGGAGTTAAATTACTCTCTAAACTTGGTATCACTCCAAGTGTGTATCATATTAATGAGGGCAGACCTGCTTTCGCACACTGGCAACTTATTCGCATGTTTATGGATGACTATGGCATGAACTACGATGAAGCAAAAAGTGCTGCAATAGAAAAAACAGTCTATACAAACCACACGTTAGTTGCAGCTGGAAATCAATCATATCCACCTGAACTCATTAAGATGTATAGCGCCTACTATGCAACCAAAATGGGCATTTCAAACGACGTCTTAATTTCCGATGGTCTAGATGAGAATGGACAATTTTCCATTACTAGATTCGCTCTTAATACCTCACATCGTGCTAATGGCGTGAGTACGCTGCATACACAACTTTCAGAAAAGTCTTGGCCTCAGTATTCTTGGGTTAATGTAACTAATGGTGTGCATCGATCTACTTGGCAAGCACCTCATATTGTTGAATCAAGTACTTCTAATATTTCACTTTGGAACACACACCTCTTACTTAAAAAAGAGACAATGCAATTTATTCAAAAACAAACAGGTTTTGGCTATGATGAAAATAAGTTGGTGCTAGGATGGGCACGAAGACTAGCGGGATATAAGCAGCTTCCAGTTCTTTTTTCAGATTTGGCACGTCTAAAAGCAATTTTGCAACATACCGACAGACCAGTACAACTTCTTATTTCAGGAAAAGCACATATGGGAGATACCATGGGTAAACAAATGCTTCAGCAGATCATTGGTTATTTTACGAATGAACTTTCGGGTTCTGCTCTCTTCATTCCCAACTATAATATCGAGGTTGCTCAACACCTCACCCGAGGCGTCGATGTGTGGCTCAATACGCCTGAGCTCGGCATGGAAGCTTGTGGGACGAGTGGTATGAAAGCTACCCTTAACGGTATACCCAACTGCACTGTAGCTGATGGATGGGCTCAAGAAGTTGCTTGGGATGGAACACAAGGCTGGGAGCTCGATAGCACTAGCATTGCTGAGCATTTTTATCAATTACTTGAAGACACTATCGCACCACTGTACTACCAAAGAGATGAGCATGGCACTCCTAATGAATGGGTTGAAATTATGAAAAATGCCATTGCCCTTGGCAATAAATACACTGGAGAAAGAATGCTCAACGAATATATCGATACACTGTATGTTCAAGATAACTCCTAAGTTGAGTTTAGAAAAAACGTATGCCAATTCAAAAGTTTAAAAAATATTATCAGCTTATGATCGCACAAAACCAAAAGATGTTTGACGCATTTGCCCTCGTTCACACTAACTTTGTAAATGATCCAGAAAAGTATGCCTCGCAATTTCATTCAGAAGGTATTGATGTTTTAGACACCATTCGATTTTGGGAGCGAAAGTTATGTTCTGGTATGGAAAAAGGTCATAATGGCCAGTACTCAATAAAGCTGGCTGAAAAGTTTTGGGGAGAAGTAAGAAAACATTTTAGCCATATTGATCAAGTTGGCGTTCAAATTACAAAAAAATAAGTGCTAAACATATGGATATATTTATAGAACTCAGTTTGATCATTACGATCACGACCTTTGTTTCATTTATTATGAAACGCCTGAAACAACCGTTGGTTGTTGGCTATATTTTAAGTGGGCTGTTACTTGGTCCAATGTTTCTTAATCTTATACAATCAACTGAAATCATTGAAATCTTTTCAAAACTAGGAATCTCAATTTTACTTTTTATTGTTGGGATACATTTAAGTCCCAAAATTATTAAAGAAGTAGGTTCTGTTTCTTTAATTACTGGAGTAGGACAAGTACTGTTTACTTCGATTATTGGTTTTGCCTTGTCAATTTTCCTGGGACTAGATACCACTGCAGCCATGTATGTAGCGATTGCGCTTACATTTAGTAGCACTATCATTATTTTAAAGCTTCTCTCAGACAAAGGTGACGTCCATAGTTTGTATGGAAAAATTGCCGTTGGCTTTCTACTCGTTCAAGATGTAATTGCTACCATAATCTTAATCATTGTCTCTTCAACTGCCTCTGCTCAGGGCACATCAATACCTCTTGTTCTGCTTACAACCCTTCTGAAAGGTGGATTTATTGTCATTGTTATCACCTTACTTGAAAAAGTACTCTTACCTAAGCTGCTCAAAGCTGCTTCCGATAGTTCAGAACTCCTATTTATCTTCTCACTCAGCTGGGGACTTGGTTTTTCTGCCCTTTTCTATGCACTAGGTTTATCTGTTGAAATTGGAGCACTTATTAGTGGTGTAGTCTTATCTTCATCGGCCTATGCAGAAGAAATTAGTTCTCGTTTGCGACCCCTCAGAGACTTCTTTATTGTGATGTTCTTTGTGCTCCTAGGCTCATCAATGACCTTTTCTGGCGGCCTAACTATGCTGATACCTGTTGTAGTGCTCTCACTCTTTGTACTTGTCGGTAACCCAGTAATTGTCTTGATCATCATGAACTTACTTGGCTTCCATAAAAAGACCGGTTTTCAAGCAGGCTTAACCGTTGCCCAAATAAGTGAGTTTAGTTTGATTTTAGCCACACTCGCGTTCCACATTGGGCATATTAATAAAGATATCCTCACGATGATCACGTTGGTTGGATTAATAACTATCGCTGGTTCAACATACTTAATTTTATACTCCGAACCAATCTATCAAAAAATAGAAAAGTATCTTTCATTCTTAGAGCTTCGCAAAAATAATAAGAGTACCACTGGTAAATATGCTAAAGTTGAAAGCTTTATCTTTGGCTTTAATCGCGTAGGCACAACCTTTATGGATACCTTCAAGGATCTTGGCTATACTGTGGGTGTGGTAGATTTTGATCCCAATACGCTCGATCGCTTACCTAAAAAAGGCGCTCAGTATTATTATGGAGATGCTCAGGATGTTGAATTTTTAGGTGAACTGCCACTCAGTTACGCAAAGTTTGTTGTTTCATCCATTAAAGATTTAGAAACAAATGCAACCTTAGTTAAACACCTGAAAGATCAACATAAAAATGCCATCATTATTGTGTTTGCTGAAACTTCTGAGGATGCTCAAACACTCTATGACGTCGGTGCCAACTATGTTGTACTCCCTCATTTTATCGGTGCAGATTCAACAGCAAAGTTTATAAAACGTGTTGGCTATTCTAAAGAAAGTTTCGAGTATAAAAAAGAACAAATACTCAAGCAATGGGCTTAACTATTTGTACTCTTGTGGTACACTATACCCATTGCTTTCGCTCCCGGATAGTGAAGTGGCATCACCACAGTTTCTGGAACTGTTATCCTAGGTTCGAACCCTAGTCCGGGATCACATAAAAAAATTCCCAAAAGGGAATTTTTTTATGTATTTCTGGCTCGTAGATGCGATCAGTCGCGCCAGCAAGAAGTGAGCACCGGCGAACTTCCTGCTTAGTGCATGTGAGCTTCCTTAAGTAGATAAAAATAGCAGCGAATCGTAAACCCTAGTCCGGGATCAGATATGATTCATCTTTCTGTTCATGAATCATAATTCTTTTCTAATTTCCAACTTATTTACTGATATATACATCTAACACTCTTATGGGTTATAATTCACTCCCTTTCTTTCAAGACCGTTGCTTTCAGCACGATTGCAACATGTCTATAAAGAATTGAGATCTGTTCTTTAATATTTAGTTTAAAAACTTTTCAAAAATAAGGAGTATTACAACATGATCACAAGATCAAGATTTTTATTCATATTCTTTCTTATCGGAACGGTACTCGCCGTATCTGCGCTCACTGCTCAGAATCATAGTGCTAATGCTTCAAATCAACAATCTGTTGAAGAAGTAGTAGCTACTGCTAAAATGGTCGTTGCAGGTGGATATCACACTTGTGCAATTACGGATAGTGATTCAGTTAAATGTTGGGGTTCAAATGTCAAAGGTCAACTCGGTAATGGAACATATATTAGTAGTTCGGTACCTGTTGATGTAATTGGTTTACCAACTGGCATCAGACACATTGCTCTTGCAGGATTTAGTACTTCTGTTGTTACAGACACAGGACTTGTCTATTGGTTTGGTGAAGGTAGTACTACACCGAACCTGAATTCTTATGTAAATAACGTAGCACAAGTTGTAATGGGTAATGCCCATACATGTGTACTCACTAATGACAACTCTGTTAAATGCTGGGGTGATAACCAAGATGGGCAGCTTGGTGATGGAAATATACCAACCGACAGCTATTTACCCGTTACTCCAATTGGATTAGAATCACAGGTGACATCACTCTCAGCAGGTCACTACTACAGTTGTGCAACAACTGAAAGTGGAAGTGTTCTGTGCTGGGGAAATAGCTTTGGGGCTCATCCCGTGCCAACTCAAATACCCGGCTTGGACTCTGGCTATGTGGCTACTGCACTTGGTGCAGCACATGCATGTGCATTGTCTGTAACAGGTACTGTTAAATGCTGGGGACAGAATTATCTTAACCAGCTAGGAAATGGTAACAATGAGAACTCTGCACTTCCTGTCAATGTTTTATTGAATGCAAATGCAACAAGTATTTCAAGCTACCTGTACCATACGTGTGTCACTACCAGTACGGGTGGAGCAAAATGTTGGGGTTGGAGCACTTCCGGTGAACTTGGTAACAACAGTACTGAGTTAACCACTGTACCGGTCGATGTTATAACGATCAACCCAGGAATTTCCAAAATTATCACTGGCCACTCTCTCTCATGCGTAATAACAACAAACCAGTCTGTTAAATGTTGGGGATATAATGACGACGGGCAGCTAGGCAATGGAACAACAAACTCTACGCTTACTCCTACAAATGTTGTTGGTTTCGGCGGAATGTCATGTACTGACATGAATGATGCAGACGGTGATGGTTTACCAAATGGCTGGGAAGTTTGTGGCTTTTATCTTGATGGTATTGTCGATGGCACACCTGATGTTGATTTACCTGCTCTTGGAGCAGATTGGCAACACAAGGATGTATTTCTTGAAATTGATTATATGGATGCAGGTCTAATCACAAATATTAGACCTAATGCTGATTCTGTTAAAATCATGGTTGAGGCTTTTGATAATGCCCCAATTCAAAATATTGATGGATACTCTGGTATACATTTGCATGTTGACTATGGCAATAACGCTCCATTAACTTGGGGTACAGCTTCTTCTTGGGGAAACCTATCTGAAGCTACTGAAATTCCCTACCAAAACTACCTAGTTCGCTTTGATATACCAAACGACACAGCTGATTGGTCAGTATATCAGCAAGTTATGCACTTGCAATTTACTGAAGCAAGAAGTCACGTCTTTCATTACCAAATTCACACTGGCCTAACTGACAGAGATACATTGAGAATTCTCGGAGTATCAAATAATATTCCTGGTCAATTTTCAACAGTTAATAGATATGACATTGGCTACTTACCACTTCACATACAAAGGTCACCTCAAAGTGTAGCAGGCACAAGTATGCATGAATTGGGACATAATCTTGGTTTGCATCACGGCGGGACAGATGATCGTCAATATAAACCGAATTATCTCAGCATCATGAACTACTCTTTCACTAATGGCGGTCTAGTTATTAATAACAAAGATGGCAACTATAACTTTTCAATATTCAATGATATTAACCCACTAGTTGAGTATGAACTCAATGAACTTGTTGGTATTACATCTTCAAGTGGTGAACCCATCAATAGTTACAAGACGTTCTACTACAGTGGGTACGCTGAACCAGAAAATATTGATGATCATAGAATACCAGCGTATGTAGGGCAACAAATTGATTGGGATAATGATGGTACTTTTGAGAATGTCGCTGCCAATAGTGTCAACTACAATGACAACTATTTAGAGGTCCTTGAAAGTTCAAATGACTGGGAAAATATCCAATTCTTGTCTGATAATGGCGCAAGTTGTATTGGCCAAGTAATCTGTAATTATAACCAGGCTAAGACAACTTTTGTTGGAAATCCATTTGTCACTGACCTTATGGAAGATGCTTTCCCTGACATATCACTCCCTCACAGCCTCTCAATGTCAATGAACTACTGGTTTGAGGTTGATGATACAGACATAACATCAACAGTACCCGTTACAATTACAAATAGTGGCACAAACGTGAGTACAATTGAAATTTCCTATATAACAACTAGTACAACATTCACTACAAGTGCACTACCTACCAGTATAATTCTTGAGCCAGGTGCATCATATGTTTTAGACATTGGCCTTGACACTGTTGGCAAAATCATTGGGCATGAAGAGCTAATTGTTAAAACAACTGTTCAAGAGAATACTAATTGGACAGGCGAAACTCACGTAGAAGTTCACAAACAACTTAAGTATGTGTACTTGCCCATTATTCAAAAGTAAAAACTAAATAAAATTAAGATCAGAAAGAGCCAGGGTAACCTGGCTCTTTTACTACCTCAATCATTAGCACCATGTACATCTATCTCACAAAAGTTCCCAGCATTTGTAGAACAACTACTCACTTGAAAACTAAAAAAAAGGTTGTTAAAACCTTTTTAACTGATATACTATTCACATGGCCTCAAAGAAAAAAATCCTAGTACTTGTACTACCTTTTTTGGCAATTTTAACAATACTCATTGTATTTTTTGTCCATGATTGTGGATATCAGCCTATCTTTAGTGACGAAGTCAAATCATGCCAATGTAATGGAGCAATTATAACTTATGGAGAACCTACCCTTCCAGAGGAGGATACTGGACATGGAAGCATGTGTATTGGACTTCTTATAAAAGACGACTAAAAATTTGCGCTCTACTCACCACACTTCACACAAATATGTTCAAAGTATCCACCAATGCTAATTTGAGCACCATATTTCTCTTTATTTTTTTTAACCCATCGGCTTATCCACTCATCTTTATTTGAAAAAATATCGGGAATGCTTAAAAGAAGTATGCCGTGATTACGATTCACTCTATCCATAAGTTCACTAAATAGCTGATCAAAAAGAACGGCATACTTTAATAATTCTCTATTAGTTAGATTTCTGTTATCAGGGTTTTCTCGCTCATTCACTAAGTGTGAAACTGAGAATGGGCCGGCAGGACGACAGACAATACATCATAAGATGGAATATTTCTACTTTCCATATCTTTGGATAAATCTTGCCAAGTTTCTTTATCATATACTGAGCCATACACACCTTTTCTTTTTTCGCTTTCTTGAAGAGCCTGTAATTTCTTCTGTGTGGTTTGTAGTTCGATAGCTGAAGCTGTGCCTTGTCGACTGGCGATTTTTTCTTCAAGATGCAAACTATAATCATCATCTACATCTGCAAGACGCATTGCTGTCATGCTATCAATAGTATCTTACTCATCGGGCTGGATAAAATAACCGCCCCCCATAACATCAAGTATGTGTGCAGAGCCATGAGCAGCTTTTATGTTTTTTATGAGATCAAGTAAATCTATATATCCAAGTAACTGTAGACTTTCAGTAAACTCTTGACTATATGATCCAATACCAGTAACACGATCTAACCCATCTACTGGCCATATATCACTGGGTTGACTTCGTACTCTTTCAACGCTTCTTACTAGTTTCTGAGGAAAATACTTTTCTGGAATTACTGGTTCTTTGTCAGACATAAATGTATCAATAAATAAGGTACTTTACTCCTATTAACAATGTTGATATGACATTCGCAAAAAGTACAAATAAAAGCAATGCTCTTCTATTATTCTCTTTTAAGAAAAATTGAATAAACGTATATTCAAATAAAAGGACGAATAACTCGTAGACTGCTATTCCAATATTGACATATTTAACGTCAGTGATGAAAAGAGTTAATATATATACCAACGATAAAGATAAGATATTAGAAATTGCTACCACAGTTAACTTAAGCACTGACCGATACTTTAAAAGAAAGAAGAGAGAGGTTTCAACAAAAACTGTTATAAAAAGAAAAGGAAAAAGATTTTTTAGATGTTCAAACACAAATGTGGCAATATTGGGATGAATTAAACAGTATCTTTCTTCACCCCCAAATGAAGAACCGTGACCTGTGAGATACACGTACTCAGGATTATTTTCATATTGTTCACACTCATCCATTATTTTAGGTCCAAAGGCTTGTTCAGACTTATAGGTACACTCAACTTGAAGTTGATCTGCAGCACAATGTAATTCAAACCAGTCTGGATTGATCACATCGGCTTTTACTGATGCAGGTAGCATCAAAAAACTGAGTGACAATGCAAAAATTAAAAAGTATTTTTTCATATATCAAATAGAGTTATTCTTGTTAAAACTAACCGCTAATTATTAATTGATCCTAATTGCAATGGCTTTACATCAGCAGTAAGCAGGAGTGTATTTATATACTCAGAAATCATTGCTTTAAGATCTTCTTGATCAACTGATACTCCTTCTTCAAACGCAACCCAAGGGTCGTTAACCTCTAGATCATCTCCAAATCTACTGCTCCAATTTGGGGTATCGCGAATTATTTCAAGAACTCGAGCCTCCTCTTTGAGTGCAGCACCTTCTGGTCTGATTAAACCCCAACTATATCGTAATTCATCGGCTATTTGTAAATGTTTACTTCTAAGCACCTGTTTACCATGTTGCTCAGAAATTGAATGTCGATTAACAACAAGATGAGACAAATGCATCTCTTTCTCACCTTTTGGAATAAAATATTTTGCGGTAAAAAGTGGTAAACCATTTTTAGTATCATTAAAAGAAAATGCGAGAGTGTCACCCTTAAAATCGCTATTTAAACGAAAAGATAAATATCCAATTTCATTAGAAGTTATGATCTCACCTGTGTTTTGTCTTGGCGCCCCCTCTATTAAGGGTAATTGTTGCAAACCCTCAGTAAGCACGTGTCCAATTTCTTCGTAAATTTGTCCTGCAGGTTGTTGTGGGGCAATAAGTGTTTCTTTTATTAAAGCTGCCTTTGCACCAAATTTTCCATCTAAAGATAAGCTTGAAGTTGAAGGAAGTGGCACAGTATTATTTCGGTTTCTGTACTTATCCCGCACACTATTTTCAGCAGCATGTATTGCTGCAATTATGCTTTCGCTTGAACTAAAATCTCCCAAATATGAAACAAAGTCATTAAAGGGAATTCTAAAAGTTGTCCCATAAAAATGTATTTCTCCACCGACTTCAGTCATAGACCCTAAATGATCCACCGTTCTCTCTTTGTTTGGAACAGCAAATGCTACTGTATTGCATTGCCCGTCAACCGCAAAATATAAAGTACCTGCTCTATCAATGTTAGTAACTTCAATCCAAGTCGGTTGAGCTGATGGCGACAGATTTTCAAGAAGTGTATGTAAATCAGCTGGAGATAAATCTTCAAATGTTTTTCTATCATACTGTGCCAGCAAGGTTTGTTTTTCGTCTTCAATAATTTCGCCAGAGGTTATTACTCTTTCATCACCCTGAATAGTCACAATTTCATTTATTTGTTCTGTCATGCTTTTCAGTATATCTTCTTTAAAATAAAAAAGGAATTAGTTAACACATGCAGCGAGTTTATTTAGTTGTTCAAGCGTTTGTAAGGCAATTTGCAGCATTCATGCAACCCTTGCAACAACTTGAGAGCTTGGTCCTGATTTCAAGTGATCCAAATAGGACGCATAAAATACCACAACTCAGAAACGGTAGTTACTCTAAATCATCAACACATAATCGCTGCAGTGCAGCTTTTTGAGTCTCAGTTACTTTGTTTGAATCATATACTCGCAAGGCAACCTTATCTTTTGGCAAATAACGAGTGAGATGATAATACATTTTATCTGGAGTAAACACTTTTTCTGGCAAGACCACTCCATCTGGCTCAGATGAAATCACCAGTACATTCTCCTTTTTGAGCAAACAAGGAGCTTCTGGTTCCTTGATGGTCGTGATTGAAAAATTTTCCAGCTGCCCAATACCATTAATACTATTCACGTCTCGATCAGCTGCTGCAGCTTGGACTACTTCAGGATTAATCAGATTGTACCAAGCTAAAAAGATGTATACCTGCGTATCACCTTCGCTAATATAGATTTGGTTATAGTCATCTTTTTGAGCATACAAATCGACCATAGCCTCCGAATAAAAACCATGCCAGTAAGCTTCAGATTCTTCAGGAAAGAATAAATAATAGTCTCGCAAATAGACTAAATTTGCAAAAATAAGTATTCCAATAATACCCACTCTAATACTCCCTGAGAGAACTACTGTAGGTACTTTTTGCAGTAACTCAAAAACAATTTCAATTCCCAGCACAATAAAATATGAAAGTGCAGGCAGCATCAGTAACGCTCTATTTCCATTTGGTGCACTAATGCTTAGACTTGAAGGAATTGGTGACGCAATGAGCCATACAAAGAAAAACCACCAGAGTCCTTTTCTTTTTTTTGAAAATAACCCCAGCAATAAAAAGGGAATAAAAACACTCAACATATAACCTGCGTGCGAAAATGAAAATGCAGGACTTTGATTATTATTTTTTAAGAGAAATTCAGGACTAAAGTGACTCATATACTGTGTAATAAAGGTATTACTAATGTAGATTCCTTTATTATGAAACACTCTAATAAATGGCAAGCCCGTCACCACACTTCTATAAATCCCTTGTTCAACTTCACTGGTAGCAACTTGAGCATCCCAGAAAAAGACTTTTCTTGCTCTATCACCTGCGCTTGATGTTAATGTTGAAGCAAGTATCACCGCTATCGAAAGAGCAGCAACTACTATAACTACACCGTTACTCTGAAGATACTTTTTGAGTTCTTTCTTTGGATACAAGAATACTTCATGCAAAATAATAAGAACTGGAATGAATACTCGAGCAGAATTGTAGGTATACATAGCTATTGTAAAGAAAAGAATACCTAGTAATCGCTTTTTAAGTGATTTTACTTCACCAAAGAAAGCTAATCCCATCAGCATAAAACTGAGTGAAACCATGGGATCAAACGCTATGCGACTATAATGCATGTGCCAAGGAGAAAGCGCTAACACTACTGCACCCACAATTGCTGCAAACACTCCCGATTTTTTCTTTAAAAAGAAATAGAAACCAACAATTCCTAAACTTGCTAAAAGTACCACTGGCAAACGTGCCGAGAACTCAGAAACAGAAAAAGTTTTAAAAAAAGGAATCATGGCATAACTGAGTAATGCTGGCTTATAATCACCAAACGCTTTTAGAAACAAAGGATGTGAGATATTCCATTCGTCTTTGCCGGTGAGCATGATTGAATAAGCGTTATATGCGTATGAAGCTTCATCCCATTGAAATCCCCAGGGTATATCGCCCAAAAGAAACACTCGTAACACCAATGCAAAAATAAAAATACCTAGAGGTAACCAAAATTTTTCTAGTATTTTTGTATGCATAGGTACCAATCTAACACTCTTTTCTAAAATGTAGATCTATCTTATCAGTCTTTTATCTATCTAGTCGAGAAGCATAACCAAAAATCTGTCACAACAATCTTTATTGCCCATTGACCGCTTCGGGTTTGCTTAGTGTAGTATGGAAGCATGTACCAAACAATACACGAACCTATCTGGGTAGTTGGCATCTACAAAAATGCACAATTTATTCCTAAGAAGTTCAAGTGGAAAGATCAAGAACTCTACATTTCTGAAATCACCCTTTCCAATAACGTCAAAGACGGCGCTATTCTTAAGCGGTGGTACAGTGTTATAGCAGAAAATAATCTGTACCGGATCGAGTTCAATCGCACATCAGAACAGTGGCAGTTACTAGAAATTTGGGTGGAGTAAACATGGAAAAAACTATTCTACATGTCGATATCAACTCCTACTTTGCCACTATGCTTCAGCAGGAAAATCCAGCCCTTCGTGGCGTGCCGGTAGGTGTTGTTAAAGATGCAGGCAGGACTTGCCTTATTGCGACAAGTAAAGAAGCCAAGCTGCAGGGTGTTTCAACCGGATTTAGAAAAAAAGATGCACTCCAAATCTGCCCTAACATTATCTGTGTCCCAGCTTCATTCGAAAGATACCTAGACACCACCAAACGCCTGCAAAAGGTCTTTGCCAGTATCTCACCCTCCATCTATATATACTCGCTCGATGAAGCATTTATCGACATTACCGACTGTCGCAAACACCTCTATCCCGATGTGCACCTCCTTGGAAAAAATATTCAAGAACACATTAAAAATGAGCTTGGTAGTTGGGTTACCTGCAATGTTGGCATTGCCAACAACCGACTTATGGCAAAAATGGCCAGTGAAGTTGCTCCCAAGGGGGACATTATTGAAGTAACTTCCAAAAACAAAGAAGCACTCTTGGCTTCCACTCCTTTTAAAGATGTCTGTGGCATTGGGTATGGGCTCTCAAAAAAATTGGCTCTCTATAACGTGTACTATCCTTACCAAATTAGATTCATTCCCGAAGATGAACTGCTGGCACTCGTAGGACCATTCTGGGCCACAGAACTCCAGAAAATTGCGTACGGTGAAGAGCCACATGGCCTCTCACAACTCGACAGAGAGCAACCCCATATGAAAAGTGTTGGACGATCGATAACAGGGTATCGTCTTTACTCTGATCCAACTGAAATTAAGCATATTTTACGTAATCTCTCACTTGAAATTATAGAAAAGGTAAGAACTATGCACCTAGCTGGTAGACATATCAGCATTGGCCTGTATGGCCAAGCTGACTCTTGGTCGACGCACATAACTCTACAATCACCCACTAATCATGTTTTTGAGTTACTCACTCAAGTAGACAAACTCTATGATCAATGGGACCACTCATTTAAAGTTATTAAGTTTTCAGTTCGACTTTCACTACTGCATCCGCAGCAACAGGATCAGCTGCTACCTGCATGGCAGAAACTGGAATCTGTACAAAAAGCATTGGATACCATTAATTCTAAATATGGACGTTTTACCGCTCACCCTGCAGCAGTTCCGGCTCAAAAGGACCTGATCCATCCTGAAGTAACTGGATTTCTGGGAGATCGTCTGTATCAGCTGAGCACAGAATAAACCCATAATTATTGAATAATCTAGCAGGATGCAGTATACTACCGCCTTCTTTCGTACTTGCCTGCAACACATGCAAAAAGCACGTACAAAAGATTTTCTTTAACATGTCGCTCTGTTTTTTAAAAACTGGGCTGCTCATTTAGGAGATACAACTGTGTATCTCTTATATTAGGCAGTCTAGTTTTAGGAGAAATAAGTTATGAAAATGAAACATCTTTTTTTGTTAGTAGTGGTAATTTTTATCATGGCAGGATGCCAGGCAGCTGATGCATTTGAAGCAAGTGCAACAGCAATTGCTTCGACACCGCAGCCAACCACCACAACGTTCCCTCCAACCACGACTCCAGTTGTCCCTGTTTGGTCAGAACCAATAGAAGTTGGGCGAGGTCAAGTAGTTTCACTAACTTACCTGAAGGGTAATGGTGAAACTGTGGCCATTAAACTGGATGATCATTTGCGTCCAGGAGAGCAACTAAACTGCTTTCCATTAGACGTGGCACACAACATGCCTGGATATATCCAGACACCCGAACGCTGCCAAACAGAGCCGGCCGTGCATTTTCTTAAGTTTACGACGAACGTGAATGCCCAGGCCCCATCTGAAATACCCGTGAAAATTGAAATTTTGGCGGGACTAAACTCCATGAAGGTGTCATTTGACACTAATCAATGGAGTCTTTTATCAGTTAGCCCAGAATAATTGATTGCTGTGTGGGGGCGCACGCGTGCGCCCCCACACACTTCATCACTTCTCAAAAAATAGAGCGACATACATACTCATCCCCTACAGTTTGCTACAATATAAAAATGCAATCATCATCCATTGAAATTAATACGTATACTTCTCTCAACCCTAAACAGTTAAACGAGATTTCCCTTTTCAAAAAAGAGAACCCCGGGATGCGGAACGCAACACGCACTTTTGAAGAAATACAAACACACGGTGATAAGTATTGCAGTGATGCCGATATCAAAAAATGGATTCTAGCTACAAAAAATGACCAAATTGTAGGGATAATAGCCGTTTTCCAACGAACTATCACGTTTCAGAACACAGACGTTCTACTCGGTGGAATTGGTAAAGTGAGAGTAGCCGTAAACCAGCGAAAACAAGGCATTGCCAGTAAAATGATGAAAGCTGCTATGCAAGAACTGGATACACAAAAAGCTGAAGTTGCCTATTTGTGCACAAATTTAGATTCTTTTTTAGCAGAGTGGTACGGTAACTATGGTTTTGTTCCACTAGCTAAGCCATATACCTATCTTGGACTCAGTGGAAAAAAATACACCGAAACAGATGGCATGATTGCTCCAATTACCTCTCAGAAGATTTACGAAATGATACTCACCAGCTCTGAAATACTTAATCTGGGAACCGGGAATTGGTAATCAAAAAAAACTCTTAAAAAAGTGTTACTGAAAATTTTGATGATGCCCAAACTTTTTCCTGCTCTAAAATCAAAAATGCAACGTCAAATTGCTCCGCACATTTTTCAACTAACTCAAGCGGCACGATATTAAGCAACGTTGCTAACCCATCCGCCGTCTGCGCATTTTGTGCTAAAGTAAACACCGAACGTTCAGAAAGAATCGATGTACCTGTCTTCAAATCAATCAGATGATTACTACTATTCCAACTTCGTTTAAAAGGGCTCGAAGCAGCGAGAGCTTGGCTCTGTAGTTCTACAGTACCAATAGCTGTGTCAAACTCTTTAGGGTGTTCAAGCGCAACAGTCCAGGGTTTGCCCGAAGCTTTTTGGGTCGCAAAAATATCTCCCCCAGCGTTAACAAGAAAATAGCTATATCCAGATGTTTTCAAGTACTCAGAGACAATATCAATAAGCCTTCCTTTCCCAAAAGCACCAAAATCAATACCTTGAATTCCTTGTCCATACCCCATTTCACCTAGGTGTTTACCAACAGCACAAGAAAAATGACCCTCAGAAACATTTTGAAGCTTGGTACCAAACGCAAGTAACGCGAAAAATTCAGAGTTCAAAGGAATACTAGCATCAGCATTATATTTACTCACAAGACTGCTTGGCTTAAATCGAGAAAAACTATTTTCAAAATCTTGAACAAGTGCAATCACTTGCTTTGAAACAGATTCAAAATCAAAGGACTCATCAAAAAGGATCCGCCACTGTGTTCCAAGAGCATCAAAGATAATTGGAGGCATGTGTACTTTTATAGATTAAAACTGAGCAACAGCATCTTTAAATGCTTGAGTTGTATTACTTGCTCCAGCAACAGTATCAATTTGAGCGAGTTCAGCAACTTTTTTACCCACAAATGTTTGCTTCATCTCAGAGATAAATTTTTCTTGATACAGCTTACTCGCTTCATTGGTAGTATCAATGGTCATCTCAAAGCTTGTTACCGTACTGCCATCTACACCAAGAGTAATGGTGTTTGTTTCGTCACCAGCTGGAGAAACATAGGCGACCTCGATAGAAAACATGTCACCATCTTTTGTCCAAGGACTTTCTGCGACTTCAACCTGCTCTGTTTCAGCCGGCTTCATGAAAGTAGATAAAATAGAGCTATCACTAATTGAAATGCCCAAAAAAACGCTTACAACAATAACTAAGATTGCACTAAACATCCACACATTTTTTGACATAGCTTTACTCCTTTTATTTAGGTCTGAATTTCATTATAGTATGTTTATGAGATTTCTTAAACCAGCTGAAATTACCACACTTTACTTGGTTTTTTTGTACGTTTTAGCAGTTTCGCTTAAGGCTTCCCCTGAATTTCTTATGCACGAAGCTATTCGCTTCTCACTCATAGGACTTGGATTTTTGGCACCCACACTTGGCTGGCTCAAATTAAAAAAACAGCATATTCAGTGGGATAATATTTTAATTACTTTCCTTATTTTGCTCATATTAGCAGACCCAACTGCAAATCACATACTTTCGTTTGCTCTTGGTCTAGGAACTTTTGTAATAAAAGAGTTTGTTCGCATCCAAAGGCACCCTCTCTTTAACCCTGCTGCAGTTAGTTTAAGTATTCTCTACTTCTTTGGCCTAACCACTACTTGGTGGGGAGTCAGTTTTTCACCTCGAGTAACTGATTTTCGCATCAGTGCCGCTATGCTTATAACCCTTCCCCTGGGACTCTATATTATTAAACGATATAAAAAGCTCCCTACACTCATTGCTACTATTGGCAGTTTCTTAATTGGAAGTCTTGCTCTGGGTCAGCCACTGCCTCTCACCATACTTCTTGAAGGCACGTTTGCTTTCTTCCTACTTATCATGGCTACCGAACCTAAAACCACTCCTGTGGTAGATGCCGAAGAATGGGTATACGGGATACTACTTGGTGCTTCATTGGCAGCTTGGTTCTCGTTTAAATTACCACTTCCGTATCTTTTGAACTTACTGATTCTTAATGCTCTGTTTGGTCTGTATAAATTCATCCAAATTAAAAGAGCAACAGCTCCAAAACCTGCTCCCGCAGTTTCAGCTCAAACTGCATAGAACAGTCCCATAACTTGCTATTGTGATAACTGTGTGTTACAATACAGCTCTGTTGCTTAGCACAAGCTAAACAACTTGGTTTAAGCTAGAATCTTTTTTAAGAATTTTTTCAAATATATTTTATTTGCTTCTTGTCTTTAAACTACAGTTAGTACTAAAGAAAGAAGTATTATGCGTCAACAACGTAATGGTCGTTTTCGACCAACTAACCAAAAACAAAGTAATAGAGGTGGCGGAAGAATTAAGTATTTCGACCCAACTCATGTCATCTTGCAGTCTCAGACTGCCCCAGCTATTGTTGTGGAAAAAGAAGAGTTTCAAGCAGTGCATCAGTTTAATGACTTTGCCATTGATCAAGAACTCAAAAACAACATTCTAGAGCGTGGGTATGTTACACCAACACCTATTCAGGATCAAATTATTCCTCATATTCTTGAAGGGAAAGACGTGGTTGGCATTGCCAACACAGGAACAGGCAAAACTGCCGCCTTCCTTATTCCTCTCATTCATAAAGTGATTCAAAACCCTGAAGAGCGTGCATTAATTATTGCCCCTACAAGAGAACTTGCTGTTCAAATTAGAGATGAGCTTAAGCTTTTCTTAGCTGATATGCGAATTTTTTCAACCATCTGTATTGGAGGCTCTTCACTACATCGTCAAATTGAGCACCTCAGACGTGGTCAAAACTTCGTGATTGGAACTCCAGGAAGAATTAAAGATCTAAATGAGCGAGGAAAACTCCCTTTCAGACAATTTAGTACTATCGTACTTGATGAAGTGGACAGAATGCTCGATATGGGATTCATCCACGATATTAAACATATTGTTAATTTACTTCCAGAAAACAGATCTTCATTGTTCTTCTCTGCAACTATGACCCCAGCCGTTAAAGACGTCATGAAAGACTTCTTACACGACCCAGTGTTTGTTTCAGTTAAGACTCAAGAAACATCGGAAAACATCGCCCAGGATATTGTGAAAATAAATGGTCGACCAAAAATTGATGTTCTCCATGATCTGCTTGTACAAAGTGATTTCCAAAAGGTATTAATTTTTGGAAGAACTAAACACTCAGCTGATAAGCTTGCAAAAGCTCTTAAACAGCGCGGTGTTAGAGTAAATGCCATTCATGGCAACAAGTCACAAAACCAACGCCAACGTGCTCTAGACCAGTTTAAGGATAACTACGTTCAGGTTCTGATTGCTACCGACGTTGTAGCCCGTGGAGTCGACATTAAAGATGTGTCTCACGTGATTAACTACGACTTTCCTGAATCTTACGAAAGTTATGTACACCGTATTGGTCGTACCGGTCGCGCTGATGCAAAAGGCATGGCCTTAACTTTTGTTGAGTAATTCATACAAATTTTTGCACATCAACCCTTACCCCTCTATTGCCTTCCAGGTATAATAGAGGGGTGAGAAGAATCTTTTATAAAAACCTCAAACATAAATCAACTAAAATCCTCGACTCATTTAGAATAGGTGCCTGGATTCATATCGATGAAGCTACTCAAGAAGACCTTGATTTCGCTGTCAGCAGATTTAGCCTTGATGACAATATCTTAGCTGACGCGCTCGACATGTACGAGGTACCTCGTATTGAACACGATGAAGGCAAAACGTATCTCTTTACTCGCTTCGCATACGGACCAGTTACTGAAGTAAAGACTGCGCCATTACTTATTGTGATCGGTTCTGATTTCTTCTTAACTATTACTCCACAAACAATTGCTTCACTTGATACTCTCATTCACTCACGCGAGTTTTATTCTACCCAAAAAACCAGACTACTCACACAATTACTTTTAACACTTGATACTGATTTTGAGAAATATATCAAACATATTTCCAAAGACATTCATCGAGTTAATGCTCATATTGAAAATATTAATAACAAAAGCCTTGTAAGCTTTGTAAACTATGAATACGTATTTAACGAATTTTTACTCGGACTTCGTCCCGATAATAATTCTCTTGAAAAGCTGCTCACAGGCAAATACGTGCGACTCTTCGAGGATGACAGAGAGCTCATCCAAGATTTATACCTCACCAATGAACAGCTGGTGAACATGTGCCAGACCAACATTAAGTACCTGGTTAACATCCGGGACTCGTACTCAACAATTACGACAAATAACTTGAACAAAACAATGAAGTTTCTTACTTCAATTACGCTTATTCTGACCATCCCAACAATGGTCTTTAGTTTTTATGGCATGAATGTGCATCTACCTCTGGAATCTCATCCACTTGCGTTTGGCTTTATTATTGCAGGTACAGTGATTTTTTCAGTACTTTTGTTGATTTACTTTAATCTGAAAGATTTGCTATAACACCTAAGTCAATACATAAATTTTATGTATTGACGCAACAGATACACTGGAAACATGATAAAAAACCATGTTCTAGTCGTTGAAAACGACCCACTGCTCTCCCAATCGCTTAAAAATCACTGTGAATACAAAGGTATCTCTGCAAACTTCACTTCTCAGATTTCCACTGCAATAGAGTTACTTGAAAAAGAGAAGTTCTCAGTTGTTGTCGTTGATCGAGTTCTCGATGATGGCGACGGTCTTGAACTCGTTGAATATCTGCGAGATATTGCTCCTCAGATCAAGGTTATGGTGTGTTCTCAACTAGGTTCAGAACGTGAACGTATTTCTGGATTAGAAATAGGTGCGGACGCATACCTATCTAAACCATTTTCTTTCACTGAATTTTCTCTGATACTTACTAAGCTCATGAACATACATAAACGTATTAATGAAGATAGCTTGCTAGCAGGGAGTATTGTGCTCTACCCAACATCCGGAATTGTTGAAATCCAAAATACTCGTATTCAATTAAGAAAAAAAGAAGCAGAGCTACTTGCTTGCTTAATGATTCATAAAAATACTGTTGTCAGTAGAAATGCTCTTATTGAATATGTTTGGGGAATTTCAGATCAAATGCCAAACTATAATACTCTTGATGTGTATATAAGAAGAATTCGAATGTCCTTTACTAAACAGTATGCAGATAACATCAAAACTGTGCGCAGCTTTGGATACATGCTTAAGTCAATTTAATGTGGCAAATAAAGGCAAACGGATGTACCTACCTGTTTCATACTAGAGAGTGATACCGAACCATCAAAATACTGTTTTATTGTCTTAATACAAAATGGCAACCCAATCCCAGTACTTTTTTTCTTATAACTCACCCCATCTAAACAAGATATCCATCGCTCAATGACATTCATACCACGACCATGATCCATTATTGCAATTTTTGTACCTGTCGACGCAACTTTCACGGAAATAAAAATGACTTTCTTTTGATGTGACTCATACGCTTCTATAGCATTCTTGAGTAAACAAACTAACACTTCTGAAAAAAGTATTTTTGAACCAGTACAACAGAGCCCATCGTTTTCCCGATTATCAATTTCAACGGTAATTTCTGCTAAATGAGAAAACATTAAAATACAATTATCTAGAACTTCTTTAATACAAAATGTCTCATTTTTTGTTTGGCTGAGCGAGTTCATTAATGCATGTAATCTTTGGACAGAAGCTCTCATTCTTTTGAGTGTGCTAACATTGAGATTCTCTGTATTTTCTAAAAGTAGATCTGTATCTAATAGCAATGATGTAAGAGGTGCTGAACATGCATGATTAAACACAGGAATCGTAAAAGGAATATCTGATTGAGTATGCACGGTGATTGAGGCCACTGTGTTCCTAAATATGGGCAAGCCTAGTAACCATTCTATACAAAGCTTCATAGTCATTTTGTACAGCAAAATATACTGTACAAATCTGACATAAACCGTAGCGCCAACTACTTCACTACTTTAGAAATATCCCAAACCACAAGGCAAGGTGCATCATACGGTCGACAGTACTTAGCAATCACAGGGAAATCAGAAACATCCATCTTAATTCTATCTTCATTGGCCACATACCATACTTGATCAAATGTTTTAGCTCTCGCTACAAATGCTTCAGGAAACTCCGTAGTTGGGAAACTCACACCCTCAACATAGATCCCCTCCACATTTTTTCGATGTTGATACATTAAAATTGCGTCAGGTAATGTTCCAAAGCTACCTTCAGTCGCTAAAGCAATGCTCTCAGTCTGGGAAGTATACCAAAGATACTCAGTGAGTTGCCTTGTTCCGTGTCCCGAAGACCATCCTTCAAGATATTGGAATCTGTCTTCTTTTACAAACGGAGTAGCATCTGCATTGAACATATTTGGAATGATAAAAGCAAATGACTGAGTAACTAAATTAGAAACAAGCAGTGCCATGCCAAGTGTTAATCCGACTCTAATAAGCAGCCTCTTTTCGAAGGTTTCAAAGTACTGCACAATACCCCCAAAACTGAGAGCTATCGCAACAGTAAAATAAGCAACTGCTGGAAAAAAATATCGAGGATGTACTACTTTTCCAAGTACAATTATGGGCACACAGACCAGTACACCTGCCCAGAAAAAAATGTGCACTTTCCGCTGTACAGATGTAATAAACATACCAAACAATACAAACAGTAAGGCAGGAAATGTGAGATACCACATAAAGAAGTATGTATAGTGTGGTATACGAGCAAAGTTATTCCAAATTCGACCCTGTACTATTTCAGAAATCGGATATAAAAAGTCACCGCCTCTGCTAAATAATTGCGAAAAAGATGGTGATAATTTTAACAAAGCAAATACAAGCAAACCACTAAAAATTCCACCTGAAAGAATAAGTGCTTTCCGAAAAAGATATTTTTTATCAGCATTTGTATCAAGTAAAAGCAATACATATAAGGATGGCAAACTTAACAGTGCTGGGATCTTTGTCAGCATTCCTAAACCAACACCGGCTGCAATCAGCGCTCCCGCATAGAGTTCACTTCTGTTCATCTTCTTCTGTACATGTTTTTTGACTTGAGAAAGAGTTACTGCTCCATAGATAGATACCGTCACAGTAAGCCCTAACAATGCCTCTGTAAGCGCCATGCGATGGTGGAAATACCAAAACGGAAGAATGCAGACCAATAATGATCCAAAAAATATAACTGCTTTACTTTTTGTAAGTTTTTTTAGCAACAAGAAAAAGAGAACAAGCTCAAAATAGCCTATGAGTACCGAAACAAATCGTGCTGCATACAACTTATCGGAAAAAATAAATTGGAATGGGACCAATAACCACATAAACAGCGGCGTCTTACCGTCATTTAGTGGAAAAAACAAATACTGTCTCCAGTTATCTATAATCAGCTGACTCCATCTAATATAGATTGCCTCATCAGCAAAAACAGGTAAGGAGGTGAGTCCCCACAAATGTGTTAGCACATAGAGTAATGACAATCCAAGAAAAAGTAATAATAGGGAATGTTTTTTCATGCGTTATTTCCACCAATAGGGCTTCTTTTTATAGAACACCGCATAGTACCCAACCAATGCTACCATCACAGTAAGCCATGTAATCATTTTTTGATGAAGGAGTACAGATCCTTCAAAGCCGCCTGAATACATCCAAGGACTGTACCGTAGTAATGATGAAACAGAAAGAACGAGCAATACAAACTTCCAAATTTTATTTTTTATAAATGGAATCCAAACAAACACCCACAATAAGTACCATGGATGAAACTGTTGAGAACGAACAGTGAGGAGTGGAAGAAACAGTAATACAGAAGCGACAAAAGGAATGAGTGCAAATACTTTTTCCAACACAAGATTACTACCAAAATTTAAAGCGGACAACATAAATGGATACGAAACTCTCTGAGTAATCTTTTCAAGTGAAAATAGTTTGAGCGCATGCAAAACCAAGAGTAATAACCAAGGAACTAATAGTACTACTGTAGCAAACTTAATGGTAATTGAAAAAAACAGCAAAGCAGCGCTAGTAGCAAGCAGTTGTGAAGGTACATACTTTTTTCTAAGAATTGCAAATAACAGACCAAATGATGCCACAGCTGGGGCCATCATCCATAAATCATTGTGGCTATTTGAAACAACTTCAATTAAAACCAATGGATTACAAAACACTAAGAAGAGCTCTGGAAGTGAAAGATATTTTCTACGCATCTCCACTGAAAAATACTGTAAGGCGATATATAAGGCAAGCATGCTAGCAATGCTGAACACTCTAAAACTTAACCACGTTAAAAAGAATTTACCAATGCCTACCATATAGGGAACAATAGAAAGCGCAGTCCAACCATACCCGTAAGGAGCTGGTGTATGCGTATTATGCATGAATCTGATCCACTTTTCTTGAGGAAAATCTAATGCAACTTGCTCATGAGGATTAACCTTATACTCAACAACCATCTTAGCATTAAACATGTAATTAAATACATCATGCGACAGCGCATTATATGAAAATGTAAGCGGAACCACGAGTAATATAAAAAAAATAAAAGCTTTGCTATACATTCTTGAAAAAATATATTTTAAAGAGAAATGTGTCGTTCTATACAACGCACATTCTTCTACTCTCTCAGCAAGAGCCAGACTATCTTTGGAGTGAAATCTTCTATAGATTGCGACATATATAGCAAATCCTGCAACTATTAAAGCTAGATATGCCGTGGTTAAGACTACTGGGTTCTTAAAAAAAACTTCCCACATATACTGCTGGAAGTTTTGATACCAGGTTGCCTGAAAAAGCACCAGGTTAGGATCTGTGAGTGAAAAACTGAATACTGAATAGAGTACGCTCCAAAGGATATATAAAATAATCATTACAATTCGTATTTTCCTCGTATGCGAGCAAATCGCATACGTAGTATATCTATAAACATTCTAATTGAATCTTTAACAGGGCTCACACGTTCGGTTGAGTTATGGTACCAAGTGATTGGCACTTCTTGAATAGAATACTTAAGTTTATTGGCTAGATACAAAAGCTCAACATCAAATGCTCCTGTGTATGCATCTTTACGCTCTTTCTGAGATCCATAAATGTATAACTTATTGAAAAGTGTGTCAGTTGCATCAGCTGAAAAAAGTTTAAAACCGCACTGAGTATCTAAAATGCCTGGGACAGCTAAGATCTGAACTAACAAATTAAAACCTCTGCCCATTAATCGTCTGTAAAATGGCTCTTCATCTCTTTTCGCACCAACCATTTCTCTGGATCCAAGTATCACAGAAAAGCCTTTTTTAGTGTGTTGAAGCAACTTTTCAACCTCTGAAATTGGGGTAGACTGATCAAAGTCCGTAAACAACCGCCACTCACCCTTTGCACCTAACATTCCAGCTGTTACTGTGGGTGCTTTACCAGCATGAATATTATCAATAACTTTGATTCGATCATCTTTTTTTGCAAAGTCATGAAGCTTTTGCGTTGTTCCATCTTGTGATCCATCATCAGTAAGTATTATTTCCCACTGATATGATTGTTTTTTTAGATACTCTAAAACAGTGTCTAACACACCTCTTTTTAGGTTTTTCATTTCATTATATGATGGGATTACAACTGATAGGTATGGTTTCATGAATCTATTCTACCTTTTTTCACCTTTTCTTGGTACTGCTACTCTGTTTTTTTCAAAACAGTTATTTCTGGACCTCCAGGTATATTAAATACTTCAGAAGGCTCTTTATTAGGAAAGACTACTATTTCATAGATTGGTGAATCAACTACTTTGTCTATAACTTGATCTTCGTTAATAATAAATAGTGTCTCAACCGAACCTCTTTCTTCAGTTAAAACTGGAGGATTCTCTGTAGTAGAAAGGAAATACCGATAATTTTGAGCATCTATGTCGCCAGTTGCTGACAATAAAACAATATTGTATTTTTCACCATTGCTCACTCGCTCTGCAATTGCAGCACTGGTTCGCTCAATATCACTCAGTTTCCAACCAGTGTCACCCAACTGCATATTTTGAATATTGAAACTAAGATAGTAACAAACGAATACGAGTGAGATAATCCCACCAATAAATTTTATTTTTTGTATCTCAACAAGCAATAAAGCCAATACAAAAAAGGTAACAGGGAACAGATAGGCTACGTAGTGGTCATAAATACTATGCTCATAGACAGCCGTACCAACAATACCCACAAGCAAAAACACAAAAATAATAGATTCACCAAGGCCGTGTTCACGCTTCTTCATGTGTGATATCAAATAAGCACTACCTACCCCAGCAATAACTAACATAATTTCATTTAAATCTCTGATCTTGCCAATAGTAATTTCGAATAGTATAAACATTGCTCTTCCATGAGACTCAGATAACGCACGTAAAGCTCTATGTCCTTGACTGGTTGCAACTTTAAAATTATCTTCACCAAAAAGTAAATTCATGAATGCTTTTGCATTAAGCCAGTCATGTTTCCAATCAAAAAGCATTAATGGGATTGTTGATGCAGCAAACAAAAATATACTTGCCACTGTTGCCTTAACCATTATAGTCAGCTCTTTTTTATCTTCTTTATCAGTTGATTTTAGCAAGGTAAGATGACGATACAGCCAGATTAAACCAAAACTAACTCCTGACAGGAGTGTAATATAATGTAATTGCATTAAGACTGCAAAACATACCGTAACAACCACCCAATACCAGCCACTTTTCTTAAATGCCCTATATATTGCCCACATCATAATCAAGGCAATAAGCGGAGCAGGATTTGGATTCCAGCTAAATCTGGTATATTGAATCACCGTTGATGAAAAAGTAAATAAAGCAGTTGCAACAAGAGCAACTTTCTCACCTACAAGTTCTCTTCCCAACCAATACATACACAATACTGTGAGAACACCAATCGCTGCTACAGCATATACAGGACCCATTGGGCTTGGATACGTCAGCCAAAGAAATGGCAACATAAAGTAATAGTAAAGTGGACCAAGATACATGTTTCCCACACTAGTCACCGGACCTATAAAGACTGGATCTCCAGCAGTGAATATGCGAGACACTAACAGAGCATCCCTACCTTGGTCACCTAGAAACTGAACAGTATCTGCTAAATTATAAAATCGTGTAAATACAGCTATAACTATCAGAGCTACCACAAACCATTGTATTTTGGTGAGGTTGCGAATTGTTTTAATAAATAGCTGCATATATGATTATTTCTTTTTCCAGATAAAAAAGTTGTATGCAAAGAAATTCCAGAAAAGGCCAATACCTATGCCACATATTGCAAAGAGCATGCCCGTATCTATAGCAAAACCGACTACTGGCACAACAAAGAGATCATGTAGTCCAATCACATTTTCGCCTAACGTATTTATAATAAGTTGAATAATCACCGAGCCAAGTGATGCTGCATTAAATGCTAAGAACTTGCCAAGAACCTGATTTGATTCAAGTTTTCGGTCTGCAAATGTCCATAGATTATTCAATATAAAGTTAGAAGCGATTGCTGTCTCAATACTAAGCAAAGTAGCAACTAAGAAATTTGAAAAAATCAGGTACTTAAATGTTGGAATCACTAGTCTAAGGAGTGTGAGGGTTGTTAACTGAACAACAGTGCCTAATCCACCAACAAAAGCAAACTTAAAGATTCGATTATTCAAAACATCATCTACTCTTATTTTAAAGATATAGAGTAATGTATTTTTAATGTATTCAGCACCGAGCTTTGATTCTCCAATGGTACGATCTACAAATTTGAATGGTACTTCTTTAACTTTAAAACCTTTTCTAACAGCATTATTTAAAAATCCTATCTGAAAAGTATATCCCATAAATCGTTCAGAATTTATTAACGGATGCACTGCTTCATAGACGTCCTTAGTAATTGCACGATATCCAGTTGTCCAATCTCTAATACTAAAATTAGTCAGAACAGTTGCTATAATCATATTTCCAACCACGCTTAAAAACTTACGATGAAATCCCCAGTCAGCAGGTATACCACCACCCTTTATGTAGCGTGAGCCAAGTACAAAGTCAGCACCGCCATCAATGGCAGCTAAAAACTCTGGGATCTTATCTGGGTCATGAGAAAAATCAGCATCAAATTCAAATATGATATCTGCATCGAGCTTAGTAAAAGCTTCGGCCATACCTTTTAAGTATGCGCCTCCTAGACCTGCTTTTTGCTTATTTTGCAAAAGATGGACATTTTTCTCTTTTTTAGCCATCTCTTTCACAACTTCATACGTTTTATCTGGAGAGGTATCGTCAACAACCAGGACATGCATGTCCCAATTCTTAACGGTTGAAAACACTTTTTGGAGTGCCGGGACTATTTTTTGGATATTCTCGCGCTCATTGTAGGTAGGAATGATTACAACAGCTTTTTTCATAGTTCGTTAACACTCTCTCTTTCTAGTTCTGCTTCAACCATAATTCGTACTAATTCTTCGAAATCAATTGTAGGTTTCCAACCAAGCTTAGTCCGGGCTTTTTCTGGGCTACCAATAAGAAGATCAACTTCAGCAGGCCGATCATATTCAGGATTATGCTTCCAAATGCCTTCCCAATCATCAATTCCAGCAGCTTTTGAAGCTAGCTGTAAAAATTCTCTAACTGAATGAGTTTCTCCTGTTGCGATTACATAATCTTCTGGTGTATCTTGCTGAAGCATTAACCACATGGCTTCCACATAGTCTTTTGCATAACCCCAGTCTCGTTTCGCATCAAGGTTTCCAAGTTCAATATGTGATTGTTTACCCAACTTTACTCGAGCAACTCCATTTGCAATTTTTCGTGTTACGAATTCAAGACCTCTGCGTGGAGATTCATGATTAAAGAGAATACCTGAGACAGCAAACATATCAAAAGATTCGCGGTAGTTTACCGTAATCCAGTGACCATACACTTTGGCTACACCATAGGGAGAGCGTGGGTAGAATGGAGTTGTTTCAACTTGAGGTACTTCCTGCACTTTACCAAACATTTCACTAGAACTTGCTTGGTAAAAACGAGCCTGAGGACACACAAGTTTCATAGCATCAAGAACTCTTGTGACACCCAGTGCAGTAAATTCACCGGTAAGAACTGGTTGATCCCAACTTGCCTTGACAAATGATTGAGCAGCAAGATTATAAATTTCATCTGGTTGTATATCATTGAGCGCATTTGTAAGTGAGTGTTGATCGATTAAATCACCTGAGATTAGTTCTAAATTCTCATTATGCACAATTTGTTTAATTCTCTCAAAGTTTTGAGTACTTGTTCGACGAGTCAAACCATACACACGATACCCTTTTTCAAGAAGTGATTCAGCAAGATATGATCCATCTTGCCCCGTTATACCGGTAATAAATGCTTTTTTCATACTTTCCTTTACTGTTTTCTTTGCCAATCTAAAATTCTTTGTACTGTTTCACTAAGATCATGTGTCGGGGCCCATCCAAGAGCAGTAATTTTCCCATTATCCGCAATACTGACAGGAATATCAAGAGGCCGAGCAAGTTTTGGATCTTCAGTAAGATGTACTTCGACACTACTATTTTCTAACAATAGATCAAGCATTTCTTGCATTGAATGGCCTTCAGCAGAACCCAGGTTATACACTTCTCCCGAGACACCTTTATCAAATAGAATTTCATACGCGACAACAATATCTTTAACATCGGTGAAGTCTCGAATTCCTGTTAAGTTTCCGACTGAAAGTGACTCTTTTTCTCCGCGCTCTACTGCAACAATTTGTTGAGCAAATGCTGGCAGAGCAAAAGCTGTTGTTTGTCTTTCACCAGTATGGTTAAACGGTCGAACAGTAACTACATCGAGAGAATATGAGCGAGCATATGCACTGGCCAAAAATTCTTGTGTTAATTTAGAAACTGCATAAGGATTAATAGGTTTAAGTGGAGTTTCCTCGTTTTGAGCAGCTGCTCTGTCGCTTGAAACTAAACCATACACTGCTGCTGAACTCACCTGTAATAGCCGTGCATTGGGCGTTACAGCTCTCATGGCTTCTAAAACAGAAAGCATCAGAGAAGAGTTAATTGTCATCATGCTTTCGGCTTTTTGGAAACTATTCCCAACTGTAGCCACAGAGGCTAGATTAAGAATATAGTCTGGTTTACATGTTTCAAAACAAGTACGAGTTGCAGCGGCATCTGTCAGATCAAGTATCTCGACACGTACACCTGCTGGAACTTCGCCATTACTTCTGTCTGTAATGGTAATGTTAGTGTATCCCTGCAAGAGTAAGTACTCTAACATGTGAGAACCTACAAAGCCTGAACCACCGGTAATAAGAATAGAGGCATCTTTCTGCATACAATTAGTTTCTTCCAACACCGAGATAGGTATATCCCCACTTTTCTATTATTTTTGGATCAAATTGATTACGTGCATCAATAAAGAATTGTTTTTTCTTTGCTTTTGTAGAACCATAATCATGAGCTACAATTTCATCCCACTCAATAAGTGAAATAATAACATCTGCATCTTGAACTGCGGCTTCAATAGAAGACTCAAGTACGATAGGCGTGTCTTTAAGAACTATTTTAGCTGCATCAGTAGCCTTCGGATCATATCCTGAAATTGTGGTTGTATGCTCTGCTAACCATGGTACGACTTTAGTGCTAGGCGCATCACGCATATCATCAGTGTTTGGTTTAAATGAGAGCCCCAGAACGGCAACTTTCTTATCCTCCCATTCACCTATCTTCTTTCCAAACCCCATAAGTAAACGATCAATGCGACCTGAATTAAGTTCATTAACTTTATTAAATAAGTTGTGACCTTCTCCGACAGTTCTGGAGTAATATGCGAGTTCTTTAACATCTTTTGGGAAACAAGAACCGCCATATCCAAAACCAGGGTACCAATAGTGGCCACCAACACGCTTATCTAGACCGATTGCCGCAATTACTTCTTGAACATCAGCGCCATTGTGTTCACACAAATCCGCAATTTGGTTAATAAAGGTAATGCGAGTAGCAAGATATGCATTTGCAGCATACTTACCCATCTGTGCCGATTCTGGTGTAACTTTCACTACTGGTGCATTGAGTGGCTTGTGCAGCTCTTCAAGTACTTCAAAAACGCTCTTTTTACTGGCGCCAAGGACAATTCTGTCAGGGTTAAGAGTGTCGTGAACTGCTGTGCCTTCTCGTAAGAACTCAGGAACAGAAGCCAATTCGTACTCTACTGTGGTAGTTTTTTTAAGAATTTTATCGACTGCTTCAAGGGTTCCGGGTGGAACTGTGGATTTAACAACAATAATTGCACCCTTTTTGATAAACTCTGCAAGCGACTCTGTCGCCGCGTATAAGTAGGCAAGATTAGCTTTACCTTCTTCTGTTGAAGGTGTCCCCACCGCTATTATGACAATATCGGCATCTGAAACTGCATTCTTGTATGACGTTGTAAAACTGAGATTTCCAGTTGCTTGCTGATCTAAAAGTAACTCTTCCAATCCAGGTTCATAAAAAGGAACCTTGCCTTGTCTGAGTGAGGCAACTTTAGCATCATCAATATCAAGACCTACAACGGTATGTCCAAATGAGGCATAGACTGCTGCTGAGACAACTCCAACAAATCCTGTGCCTATAATTGTAATCTTCATGTGCTCTTCCTCTCTATCGATAACTCAAGTATACCATTGATTATTGAGGGGTGGAAAAGAGTTTCCATTGGTATCTGCTATAGACCCAATCGGCAAGTGAGCTTGTATCACTAAATCGATCTTCACTCCCCATCATTACCACTACGATGTCACCAGCATTCTCAGTTTGGTACTGTGATATCAGTACTTGGCCTGCTTTTTCTGTAGTACCTGTCTTTATACCAACCACCTGAGGATTTTCAAGCAGTAACTGGTTTGTTGTCTGCAACGCGTGAGAAACTGTTTTATCAGTGTTGTAAATAGTTGCCGAGGCTGATGCTACAGTTTCCTTTATGAGATCATTTTTAATGGCTTCACGTGCCAGAATGTACAGATCATAGGCAGATGAGTAGTGCTTGTCATCATCAAAACCAGCTGGGTTTTGAAAATGTGAATTCTGCATACCAATATCTGAAGCAAGAGAATTCATTTGCGCAATAAATCCATCGTAGCCTTGCGGATAATTGTTGGCTAAAATATAGGCTGCATCATTGCCAGAACTAATCAACATCGCTGTTATTAGATCCTTTACAAGTAATTTTTCACCTTTGTACAAACCAACAACATGTCCTTCAGTTGATGCTTCAGATGTAACTGTCAACACGTCATCAAGTGAGTAGGTCTCTAATGCAACAAGAGCTGTCAGTAGTTTGGTCGTTGATGCTGGTGCTCGCTGAATTGACTCATTCTTCTTAAAAAGCACTGCCCCAGAATCTAGATCTGCTATATACGCTGCTTTTGCTGTAATTTCCAGATCAGCTGCTTTTGGTGATGCCGAAACTGTCGCAATTTCAGTATTAAGAATGGGAATAGACGATACATCTCGTAAGTAGACAGTAACTTTTTCTGGTTCTGTAACAAGTTGCTCCGACAGCTGCTGCACCACTACTGTTGCAGTTCCAGCAACAGCAAGCAATATAATCACAACGATACTAATATGTTTCATCTGTTTCATTGTAGGCAGTTAGCATAGATGCGCCAAGCCTTACTTTGCTTTTTTCTTTGGTGAAGCTGCAACTGCAATATGTAATTCCTTGAGTTGCTCTGCTGAAACTGGACTAGGAGCATCCATAACAGCAGTTCTTCCAGATGATGTCATTGGGAACGCTATTGCTTCTTTTAGTGAAGTTTCGTTTGCAAGTATCATAGCTAGGCGATCAAGCCCAAGTGCAATACCACCATGTGGTGGAGTTCCAACTTCAAATGCTTCAAGCATATGACCTACTCCATCCTGAATTTCTTCATCAGTGTAGCCCATTATTTTAAAAGTTGATTTCAAAACTTCTGGGTTATGTGCACGGATACTTCCGCCACCAGCCTCGTAGCCATTGCACACCAAATCATACTGAGCGGTAACAATGTCACCAATGTTTTCACCTTTAAGGTGTTGCTCGACATGCTCAGCAATTGGGGTACTAAATGGATTGTGTGTAAACGTCCAGCCACTCTTTCCGTCAAGAACTTCGGCTGCATCTGTTGAATCAACCTTCTTGAAGAATGGGAAACTTACCACCCAAGCGAAAGCTAAGACACCTGCTTCTTTTTCTTCTTCTGTACGAATATCGAACTTATCTGCACCATATTTTTCAATTGCATCTTTATAGTTAAATACTGGGAAGGATTGATCTTTAAGAACTCCGCCCACTTCTGAAACTGCATGTTTTACCATAGCTTCAACAGTGTTCATCACGTCTTCTTGAGTTACAAAACTCATTTCTAAGTCGAGCTGGGTAAACTCAAAACCTCGGTCTGCGCGGAGGTCTTCATCACGAATACATCGAGCAACTTGGAAGTAACGTTCAATTCCAGCAGTCATTAATAACTGTTTATATTGTTGTGGTGACTGTGGCAACGCGTAGAATTTTCCTTCTTGGAATCGTGAAGGCACGATAAAGTCGCGAGCACCTTCTTTTGTAGATTTAGTCAGCATTGGAGTTTCAACTTCAACAAAATCTTCTTTAAATAAATATTCTCGAAGAGCTTGAATAAATTGTGAGCGCTTTCGTAGAGCCATATTCATACGAGGTCGACGAAGATCTAAGTAGCGATACTTAAGACGAACTTCTTCGTGAATTTCTTTACCATCTCCACTGACTGGAATCGGGAGTTCTTTAGCTTTGTTAAGCACTTCATATTCTGTAACTTCAATCTCAACTGCCCCCATTTTTTGATCTGAGTTGATCATTCTTTCAGGACGAGCTTTAACTAAACCCTTAATTTCAATAACTGATTCGGTGGTGAGCTCTCCCATCATTTGGAACCCAACACACTGCACGCTACCAGATCGATCGCGAAGATCAATAAAGGTAAGCTTGCCGTGATCACGTTTTGTCTCAACCCAACCTTGAAGAATGACTTCTTCACCAATTTTTTCAAGTGTTTCTAGAACTAATGTTCTGTCTGTTATGCCATGCATATGTTTTTCCTTTTTTTATTTGTCTAGCTTGTATACTTTTTAACTACTAAAAAACCCTCGTCCACACAGAATACTGTGCGTACGAGGGCCTTCATTTCTGAAAACGGTGCCACCTCTGTAGCTTACTTCATTCCTGCTATTACGGGCTTACCCGGCTGGTTCTAATAACTCATGGTGAGCGTTCTTCCAGCAGCGCGAACATGTATTCTTGTCTGATGTCTATCAGACTCTGACGCTGTATGTTTGATTATACTGCACACTTACTACTATGGCAAGATTAGTCTCACTGACTCAACCAAACTTTTTCTTTCGAACGTATGCCTTTGTCTATTCTTTCCAAGAAAGGTAGCTCATTCCCTTTATCCTAAACACAAAATATCCAAATTAAACCAGCTTTCCTTATTTACTACAAATGAGTCAATACATCTTGAGTACACATTGCATTTTTTCCGAGTGTATATACAATCCACATACCTATGAGAAAGCATCCAATTTTTACTCTGCTTCGTCGCAATCATCGTAACTAATTTACGGCGGGTAAAATGTGTACTAAACAGATGAATCCGCCAAAAGCGGATTTTTTAATGCCTTGACAACATAATGAATACAAAAGAAAAATTACTACCAGTTTCAGGCATTGCAATCCCTTCATCAATTCTTGAAAAGAAAGTTGATGATAACAGTTTTGCGTTACTCAGACTGTTTGTAAGAATTGTGGGAATTGACGCAGCACGAATTATCTTAGAAACAATTGCACAACAAGATTTAAGCCAGAAACTTCCTGCAGACATAGCACAAAATATTAATCTGCTGATCTATGAGCAGATTAGACTACACTTTCCCTCACTTTCTGAACTCACTGATGACAAAATTCTTATGGAAGCAGATAAAATCTATAATGAAGCTAATTCCATCATTACTAGCATACTCACAATTTCCTTTCCAGGAATGAATCTACAACTTGGGCTAAGCAATACCACGGATAATCCGCAACTCAACTTTGCCGAACGGTTAGCCAGACTCTATGATCCTGATTTCACAACCGACCGATTTAAATTTGAAATACTTCGACAAGATGTACTCGCACTACTATTACTGTCTGTAGCAGAAAGTAATCATGTAGTGGAAACTACTGAAGTTCTCAATGACATAAACCTACTTTTTGAAAACAAGCTCTATGCTGGGAAAATGGGCGATTTGCACTTAAACGAACTGTATTCTGTGCACAGTAATGATTCCAACGAATGTTTGAGTATTCACCGCACAATTGAAGAAGCACAACTGGTGACTAACACGGAAACTAACACCCACATAAAACACAATGCTTGGAATACCAGATATATTCAGGGTGTAGGATTTGTATTAGCAAATATGCGGAGAAAAAAGAATTTTTCAATCATTAGAAAAGCTATGAGTGCAGCTCAATCTAAACCTGAACAAAGAGGGTATATTGATGTATCAAATCCAAGCTATCTACTTGATACCATGGGATATATGTTTGTGACTCCTGAAGGCACATCGCAAGAACTTTTTGCTGAAGTTTGTTCATTAATTCAATCAGCCTACCCTACGGCAGAAATGAAATATAAACATTTAGTAGGCACAAATGTTAGACAAGGACAATCAGAAAAGGTGCAATGGTTACGCTGCCTTTTTTATCTACCAGAGCAACCAAACCCTATTGAAATAGTTGTTATGGAACAGAAAGAGTATTTGGATTACACGCTGGAATTGGACGAGGCACATGAACTCTATAATATTCGAAAAAGTGAGGCCGCTGCCAAAATACTCGTTCCTCAAACAGTCTTTAACTATAATCCAGCTGAAGCAAAACAAAAATTTGACAAAAATATTCTTAAAATCAAACGTGATTTACTCAAAAAGAATAGAGTTGAAACACAAGCATAATTGCTAACCCATGTTACCCATTTTTACTGTCAGTAAGCACCATTTGTAGAGATACTCTATCTCGCCAAATATTTTTTTCGATAACTCCAACTACGGTGATCTTTGCACCTATTTCTAATTCAGAAACTAAACGAGCTTTCCTCCAACCAATAATTTTTAGTGGCTGCATATCTTCAGCAAGTTGCACGGTCATCATTAAGTGAGCGTTATCTTTACCCATAGTTTTTGCTGAAAGTACAGAAACATCTTTAAGTGAAAAAATAGGATAGTCATTTCCACTTCCAAAAGGAGCAAAAGAACTAAGCACATCAACTAATTCAAGCGAGACAAGGTCAACAGGAAGCTGTGATTCAATTGTTAATGGGGATTCTAACATTTCAGCTGAGATGGCTGTTAATGCTTCAGACTGAATTTCAGAAATAAGTTGTTCCATTTTTACCGTTTCAACACCAAAACCAGCCGCCATTGGATGGCCGCCGAGTGATGTCATACTCTTCTTAAATGTACGAAGGTAGTTAGTAACATGCACACCCGGAATTGAGCGAACTGATGCCTTCGCAGTCGCCTCAGATACAGATAAAACAATTGCAGGCTTTGAGAATTTTTCTACCAATCGTCCTGCTATTAATCCAATTATTCCCTCATGAAACTCTGGTGAGTGGACTACTAGTATATGTTCTTCTTCTTGCTGTTTTGCTTGGGTGAGTGCGAGTTCGTACAGATCGCGCGTTAACTCCTGACGTTCAGTATTAGTTGACGTCAGCACCTGAGTAAGCTGAGCGACTTGTTGTGGGTTCTGTGAACAAAGTAAGCGCAGAGCATCCATTCCATGTGCTAAACGCCCCATTGCATTGATTCTAGGAGCAAGAACAAAGCCAATTGTAGTACTATCTAACTGTTTTTGATCAACTGTAGCTGCTGCCAACAGTGATTTAATTCCACGCCGGGGAGTAACTTGTAAAGCGTTGATTCCATGGTAGGCAAATGCTCTGTTTGCATCAAACAGTGGCACTTGATCTGCAATTGTTGCAATACCCACTAAATCTAAAAGTTGCCCAGCGGCTTCTTTAGAGAGAAGGTCGCGAACTAACATCCAGGCAACACTTGCCCCACAAAGCTCAGTTGAGTGTACAACCGCAATCGCCACTGGAAGAGTGTCTTCTGGTTGATGATGATCAGTTAAAATTAAATCTATCGACTTCTCTTTTAAGAACGTTGCAGCTTCATGCGCAACAATGCCATTATCCACAGTAATAATTAGATCAGGATTATGTGTTTCAATTACTTCTTCCAAAGCAGCTACCGACAAACCGTAGCCATGCTTATCACGCAAAGGAATGAATGGTTGAGCTACTAAACCAAATTCTTTAAGAGCTAGCCAAACTGTTGCCGCAGCTGTTATTCCATCAGCATCGTAATCGCCAAAAATAACTACTTTTTCTTTTTTGCTTTTGGCCACTACTAGGCGTTTATGAGCAATTGTAAGCTGTTTTGCATCTAATCCACACTCTTTTAAACTCAGTTCGAGCGGATGAGTTGGATTAAAAAAACTTTTTTCATCCTTAATTGATCGATTTTTTAAGAGCAAAGATTTTAGATCTTCTAGTGTCTTTGGATGTTTGTCTGAGAGGTACTGCCATTTCATAGAGATACTGTACGTCATACCATTCAAAAAGAAAAGCCCCCCTCCTCGTTTTATTACTCATAATTAGCTATAATAGCTACACATGAACATCAAAATTGATACAGAAGCACTCTTTATTCTTCACACGCTCCAATCAGCTGGCTTTGAGGCATATATTGTGGGTGGTGCTGTGCGTGATATATTGCTTGCCGTCGATGATACAGCTATTCAAGTAACAGACTACGACTTCACTACAAATGCTCAACCAGACCAAATCTTAGCACTCTTACCTGATTCATTTTATGAAAACGCTTTTGGCACAGTAAGTATTACAAGTGAACATATTAAAGAACAAATTCAAGGAACATTTGAAACTTCTTCACCCAAAAATAGTGCGACAAAACATTCTGACAAACTCATTGATCTTCAAACAGCTTCAAAAATTCATGAATCTCTACAAGAAAACTTGAGTGAAATTCCTGATATCAATCCAGATATAGCTCCAAGTTCTTCGGCCATAAAAGATTTGTATGAAATTACGACCTTTCGCTCAGATGGTTCATACAATAACCACCGCCATCCAGATACAATTACTTGGGGAAAATCTCTTAAAGAAGATTTAGACCGCCGAGATTTCACCATCAATGCACTGGCGCTCTCGATTTCAAAAGACTTTTGTTCCAGTGTAACCACTCAAGACAGCCTTTCTCCTCAGACTGATGTTCCTCAAAAAGAATACACCATTATTGATGAACACCAAGGTATCACAGATCTAAATTCCTCACTTATTCGAACCGTCGGTAATCCTCATAAACGCTTTACTGAAGATGCCCTGCGTATTCTCAGAGCCATTAGATTTTCAGTACAACTTAATATGCAAATAGAAGATGCAACGTACTCTGCAATTGTTGAACTGGCAAGTCACCTTGAGCATATTAGCTGGGAACGCATTCGAGATGAATTTCTAAAAATGTTGGCTTCATCATATCCACGGGAAGCTATCGAAATCTTAGATGCTACTGGTTGTCTCACGTATATCTTGCCAGAACTACTAGAAGGAAAAGGCGTTCAACAAGGCGGCCACCATACCACCGACGTTTGGGAACATGCTTTAGCTGCACTCGCTTCGTGTCCATCTCCTGACCCAATTGTCCGACTAGCAACACTGATTCACGATATTGGTAAACCTGCCACTCATAAGCTTATTCATGGAGAACCAACCTTCTATAACCATGAAGTAATTGGCTCACGTATGGCAAAAACTATTGCCTACCGATTCAGACTTTCGAAACAAGAAACTGAACGGCTCTTTATTCTTGTGCGTTTCCACATGTTCTATTATCAACCAGAAAATTCTGATGCCTCAATCAGAAGATTTATGCGAAAAGTTGGTTTAGAAAATATTGATGACATCTTAGACTTACGAGAAGCAGATCGGCTTGGCAGCGGTGCAAAAAAAACCAGTTGGCGTCTTGAAGAAATGAAGGCACGAATGGTTGAACAACTCCATCAACCATTTGAAATTAAAGATTTAGCCATTAATGGTCATGATTTAATGAGTGAACTTAATCTTCAGCCTGGGCCAAAGCTTGGTGTAATACTCCAACAGTTATTCGAAGAAGTTTTAGAAAACCCTGAACTAAATACAAAAGAAATTTTGCTTAAAAAAGCACAAGAAATCTAACGTATCAGTCTGGTACGAATAGTCCTGAACTATTTTCTCTTTTTAAGTGCTGCTCGTTTTACAGCAACCTCATCCCAAAGAATGAGTAATGGAGCTGCTAAAAAGGTTGATGAATACGTTCCTACAATAGCTCCAACTAATAATGCAACAGAAAACCATCGGATTGATGCTCCGCCAAGTAATACCAGTGCAGCCAACATAACAATAATAGTTACAGAGTTATTGATTGAACGACTAACTGTTTCGATAATAGCATCATTCACTGTTGCCTCAAAAGCTTGGCGACGTTGTTTTAGTCTGAGTTCAAGAATACGGTGGAAAACCACAACAGTATCATGAATAGAAAATGACAGCGTGGTGAGTAAAGCTGTTACAAACAGAATATCCACTTGGACCTCATAGAAATGTCCAAGTAAACTAAACACTCCCAATAATATGAGTGAATCATGGAGCATTGCCGTCACAGCACAGACGCCATACTTTAGCTCCGAGAACTGCCTCCACACATAAAGTGTAATCACACCTGTGACTAGCAAAATTGCTATCCCAGTCTTATATAATAATTCTCCACTAATAGTTGGACCAACAATCTCAAATTTAATGATTTCTGTTGTACCAGCCCTTTCAGCTAATTTTTCAATAATTTGAGACTGGGCTGAACCTTCAATCGTAGGACCTTTTAATAGTAACTGTTTGTCTCCTGAGAACTGAATACTTGTTGGCTCATAGACATCAGCAAGCAGTGGATACAGTTCTTCAACAGTAAAATCGTTTTTTTCTACTGCTACTTCTACCAGTGAACCACCGGTAAAGTCGACTGATGGAACGAGTCTAAAGACAATCAAAGAGACAATGCTTATTAACACTAACACACTTGAAAACATAAAGTAGAGTTTGCGATATTTCATTATGTTCATGCTGAAACCTTCATTTTAGCGGTTCGCTCGGTAATAAATAACCTCATGAGCGTTCGCGTTACTAACACACCGGTAAAGAGCCCAAGTACTACTCCAATAAGCAAGGTAATGCCAAATCCTCGAACCAAACCACTTCTGTTTAAAAATGAGAAATCCATAGGGTTGATGAGCACAAGAGCGGTGAAGATGGTAATACTATTTGCGTCTTTAATGCTGTCCCAGGCTTTTCCAAAACCATTTTCCATAGCTATTGCGAATGGAATACCTTTTCTCAGCTCTTCTTTCATACGCTCAAAAATAAGAATATTAGCATCAACTGCCATACCTATAGAAAGTAACAGTCCTGCAATACCTGGTAGTGTGAGTGTAACGCCAATTACTTTGTAAAGTGCTAAGGTAACAACCGCATAAATAACAAGAGCAACACTTGCAACAATGCCTTGTGCTCCATAATAGAGAATCATAAAGAACATCACTAAACCAATGCCCACGATACCCGCCTGGATACTCTGCTGCACTGAAGTATCTCCAAGTGATGCGCCCAAAGTTCGCAGTTCAAGAACAGCTATTGGCACAGGTAGTGCTCCGGCATTAAGTTGTACTGAAAGCTGCTGCGCTTCTTCAACAGTAAATCCACCAGTAATTGTTGCTTCTCCTGTTAAAATTGGGACCTGAATAACTGGAGCCATAATCATTGATCCATCAACAAAAATCCCCATTGGCTTACCAACATTCTGTGTAGTGATATCACTAAAGAGTTTACTTCCTTCTGAGTCAAACTGCAAAGCGACAAGTGGCTCGCCTGTTTGTTGATCAAACTGAACTGACGATTTTTTAAGCATTTGACCCGTAAGGCCAGTTGGAACAATTGTTACCCCAGACAGCGTAGCTTCTGGGCTTTCTGGATCAGGTTCTTGGAATAAACCAAATTCAAGCTGAGCTGTTTGTCCAACAAGAGCAAGCGCATCATTTGAGTCACTCAATCCTGGCAGCTCCACATTAATTCTATAGCTCTCATCAGCTACAGATGTTTGCACAACAGGCTCAGAGATACCATACAAATCGACACGACGAGAAATAATTTCTTTTGCAGAGGCAAGGGCATCTGCTCTGTCGGCTTGTTCAATTCCAGACATGTCTGCTTCAAGCACAACCTGCATACCACCTTGGATATCCAAACCTTGTTTGAATTCAAATTCCTTATGTACAGGTGTTCCAAAAAAAGAATAATCTATAACAGGAGAGCCAACCACAAACGAAAAATCTTTACCAAAGGCATTTAAGGAGATGGGTAGTGATTTAGGTAAAGCAATGCTCGCTGAAATAATAAAGGTGAGCACTATCCCTAAAAAAAGTACTTTCGTTCTTTCCATACTGTCTTTCTATCTAGTTGGGCAATTATAATCCTGGAGTTTTACGTTCTACGAACTCAACTTCACTTCCAAGTACCATCACACGAGTTCCAAAAAGAACATCCATCATGAATGGATCTCGGCGAGTTTTTCTAAACTCGAACTCTTCGTCTGAAAATACTGCATAGTTAATTTCACGATCGTGCTTTTTTTCTTCTTGCTTAATGAGTTGCTCGAGTTCTGGTAACACAATTTCACCGACAACTAACAAATCAACTTCACCTTGACTGGGAGCCAACCCCTGCACAAACTTACCTGAGAACATGACAAAACTGACCTGTCCGAGTTTACGTCTGTACTTTCGTATTTTTTCACCCAAACCAGTGCTCTTTACTACCATCTGCTGTAACTCTTGATGATATAAATACCGTTTATTGAGTTGATAATAGAGTCTATTACCCCGTTCTTCAGACCTGAGCATACCATTTCCAAGCATACGGTCGAGTTCACGACGAACAGCATTAATTTCTTCTTTAATAGCGCGTGTTATCTCTCTAACATAGTACATTTCTTCAGAATTTGAGTAAAAGAGTTCCACCATTTTGACTCTCACTCTGGAGATCATGAAGTCTTGTAAATCGCTCATAAGATCGCCTCTTCTTTTAGTACGTAATTTCAGTTCCAACATCAACTACAGAGATCCAAGTCAGACCTCGAGCTAACTCTAAATCATTACCCTTGTTGTCAGTAAAGGTGAGTTCATCTTCACGGGTCTTTTTTGACCATCTTGCGCTGATCGCTTCGCCATTCTTGAAGATTGTAGCTTTACCTGTTCCAGTTGTTGTATAGAGCATGTGTTTAAGTTCATCAATTGGACCTTTTTCAGTTGCAAAAAGCACAATTACATTTGCAGCTTCTATTTGCTTATCAGTATTAAGATCAATATGAGACTCCCCAGCTAAAGTTCTTTGATACATCTTCTTTTCTGGATTGTATGCCCATGCTACACCAAACTGTGCAAAGCCATCCCAAAATTCATATGAAACTTTAGAAACACTGCCATCAGCAGGGACTTCTTTTTGGAAAGTCCAAGGTGTATAGCCATCCTTCCAATCTTCTTCTTTGTAGGTAATTCTACCAATTCTTCGAGCAGGTGCCATATTTGTCCAATCACGTTTTTCTGCTGCATAGGTCCAAAGTTTTTCTGTTGAACTTTCCATGGTGTGTTCTGTTGCCACGTCTTTATCTAAGCGATTAGCGTTTCGATAAAACGTTGGGAAACCAATTGAAAATTGATTTAAATCATTTTCTTGATTCCAGCCGTAATCACCAAGCTGACCTAAGGCATCAGCCGGGCCAGGCAAGTTTGCTCCACCAACATGTACATAAAGAGGGAAGTTAAATCCTGAAGCCCACTCTATAAAGTAGCTTCTGGCAGAACGTACTGGTGCTAAAGTAATGTCATAGCGTTGGGCATCACAGTAGAAAATCGCCATGAAACGTGTTACGCCACCTTCAGCCATTGCCTCAAAAACTATATCCGCATTGCCCAAACCAGATTGTGGTCGTGCATCAGGACTATTTTCGATCATAACTGCTAACGGTCGTCGTTGTTCCCAAGCCTTTCGTTCTGTTTGAGTGTACATGTCACCATTTAGTGGACACACTTGGTCTTTAGGCTCTTTTGGATCAATTTCTAAAAGGGAACCTAATGCTGTTTCTTCATCTTCATCTACAGCTACGTCAGTTTGCTGGACTCCACCAAGTAGCGCCGTTGTCGTTGGACTTGCTAAAAACGCAAATGCTCCAAAAGAAACAAATGCAGATAAAAAGTATAGTGAAACAATGATTATGACTGTTTTCTTATTCATGAATTTTCCCCTATCGAATGTACAGATAAATACCAAACAGTATACAGAAAACTACTGCAGTCACTATACCAGTTTTACGTAGGTCTTGGTATAGAAGTTTAGTCATTTCTGCGCCGAAACTTGATTTTACTCCGTTTTTTGCAATTGGTGTAGTAGCTTTTTTAGTAACCACCGTGGTAACTTCTGGGTCCACTACAGATACGCCATTTTCAGAGAAAACAAACTCCATTTTCCTTTTGGACTCGACTTTCTGTTTTTGTTTTTTTGTTCTTTTTTTTGCCATAAGTAGTTTCTCTCTAGTACAACCTAGCCAAATAGTCTTACTACATCTCTAATTGTGATTACAACAATTAAGCCAAGTAAAAGCACATAACCACCGTAATTTAAAAAGTACTCAACCTTTTCAGTTTTCTTTCTGCCCAAGACGTGTTCAAAACAAATCAGCACTGCTCGTCCACCATCAAGTGGAGGGATAGGAAGTACGTTCATTACAGCTAAGTTAATTGAAAGTAATGCAGCAAAAGTAATAATTGAGACAAATCCACCTGAGAGTATCCCTGTTTGCTGAGCTTGATGCACAATACCCACTGGTCCTGCAACTTCATCCGGGACCGTACGTTTTGTTGCAATGTCGGACACCATGCTTCCCAAAGCGGCCACAATTTGCACACTTAAATCAAATGCCTGTTGAAAACCAAAAACTATGCCCCTAAATGGCATCTGCCATGCTGGGTAGTATTCATAGACAACAGATTCAAATGCTATTCCAATGGAGCCTTCTCCTTCAGGTGTTTCCTCCAAGGTGCGAACATACATCTGATACTCACTCTTGGTAGGATCACAGATAAGTGCTTGGCATTCTCCAGTCGTTTCAACAGTGAGCGTTTCTCCTTTATGAGCACTTATTACAGATATAACATCAGTAACTGTTGGTGTTTGTGTGTATTCACCATTAATTGTTACTCCAGTAATGGTTACATTAGTAGGTAGCTGGGCTTCCTGAGCAGGTGAGTTAGGTGCCACTGCAGCAACTCTCCCTTCGGTCAGCATGTGCGGAATACCCGAACGGGTGAAGATTGCAGCAAAAACAAGCACTCCAAAAAAGAAGTTAACTCCTGGGCCAGCCAGAATTATAAGTAACTTTTTCCAAGTATCTGCTTTAAAAAACTCACCACCTTCCGTTTTTTGTTGTGACTGTCCTTCTACAGGACCATCTTCACCTTTCATACGCACAAATCCACCGAAAGGAATCCAGTTAAAAGTGAAGTCCGTGCCTCTCCAGGTAAAAAGTTTGAAGGCTTTAGGAGGATATCCAATACCAAATTCCTCAACAACTACACCAGAACGTACAGCAGCAATAAAGTGCCCGAGTTCATGAATGAAAACAAGAAATGATAGTACTAAGATGAATAATAAAATAGACATGTTAAATGGTCATCAAATCTTTTTCTTTCGAAGTAAAGATGTCATCAAGTTTAGTATTGTACTCTTTAATGTAAGTTTCAAGTTCTTCTACGTTTTGAGAGATATCGTCTTCACTCACTCCATCTGAACCATCTTGAGCTTCAATTTCTTTTTTTGCATCATTTCTAATAGTTCTGATCATTACTCTGCCAGCCTCAATCTTCTTGGCTAATGACTTAACCATTTCTTTCCGTGTCTCCTCAGTTAGTGATGCTACAGCGATACGAATAATATCACCATCAACTACTGGGTTTAAGTTAAGCTCTGCGGTTGAAATTCCTTTGGCAATTGGTTCAAGTAAAGATTTATCCCATGGTGAGATAACCAAGAGTGTAGGATCTGGAGCTTGCACTGAAGCTAGTTCATTAATTCTCATTTTTGAGCCGTAGGCTTCAACAATAACAGGATCAAGCATTTGCACTGAAGCTCTACCTGTTCTGAGAGTAGAAATGTCACGACGAATGTGTTCGATCGCCTTATCAAGCTTTTCGGTTACTGAAGTAAATGAGTATGCCATAGATTCTTTCTGCAATTGGGTTGAACTAATGCAGTGGTTATTGTATCAAAGTTTGTGATTCTAATATAGACACGATATACTTTGATATATGAAACTTTCAATCTACGTACAAATACTGCAAAATTCACTCACCTCTATCAAGAGATACAATCATTTGCTCTTACTCAGGAATAGCACCATTTTCTGGTACTTTGTCACTTGGATTACCGTTCTCTCACTTTTGCAGGCTATTCAATTTAGTATTGTAACTATTCCTGAACTCTTTACTGGTCTCTCACATTCTATTGCAGAAGCCACTGAGTACTATCCAGATGACTTAGTCCTGCATTGGAATGGTGTTGATACGATATCCAGTTCAATCGACCGCTTTGACGTGTACTATCCATCCGGCTTCGATGCAGATCGCTACACGTTACCAGCAAACCTTGGTACCTATATAACAACTGACTCAGATCCTGATCTAACTGAGTACTCGAAAAACTTCTTCCTTGCTACACCTCATCACCTCTACTTACAGGAAGCTAGTGGTGACTGGAATACGTTTGAATTTTCCACACTTCTGAGTGATACACCTGAAGGAAGTTTGAATAAATCAGATGTGAGAGTGCTTAATCAAGTATGGTTAGATCAAAAAGAGTACTTACAACAAGTAGCTCAAGTTGCGGGTGGGCTTATTCGAACAGTTTCCTCTATTGCTTCTAAGACTGTGACTCTTCTCTTTAGAGCTCTCTTCGTTCTTATGATTGCAAAGTATCTTGCACGTATTCAAACAAATTACAAACGATCACTCAAGCTTGCAGCTCTCTTAACCGTTCCAGCCATCATTGTCGAGACATGTATTATCTATCTCTACGGGGCGGATATCTATGGACTCAGTGGCTTTACATTCTGGATGCTTTTTACTCTGTATCTTTGGTTTGGAAAAGTCACTATTAAACAAGTGAAGCGAAGCTAGTTCTTAATTTTGTCTAAATATAACTCCATATTTATTGGAGGAAAGACGAGGAGCTGGTTTGCAGGATCAGCTGCATCAAGCTCTTCTTTGAGGTTTTCAACACGTAATCGAAGTGGATTATTGTCAGCAATGACTGGTGAAGGACTTGGCAAAGCAACGAGGACTTCCTCAGCTTCTGGCTTCTTACGAGTAACCACTAAGAGAATAAGCAATAAAAAGAGAAAGCCAAAAATACCCGCTCCAATAACAATAAATTTTTTCTTTGGATTTGGTTTTACTTCTGTTTCTTCCTCATGCTTGACTGCAATTTCAGGAATAGTAACATCCTGAAATAGCGGCTGATCAGCCGAAAACTGTGTCTGGTTGGTATCAAATTCTGTCATCATAACTTTAGTAATTCGTCAAGGAACCCCAATGTTTTTTGTGCTGTAATATATGGTTCAGATAGTTCAGCAGAGAGTTGATTGAAACGAGATTTATTAAATTGATTTGTTGTTCGAGAGTAGTCTTGATCAATTATTTTAATTACAGCAGCTTCGGTCTGATCAATATGCTTAGTTGTTTCCGTGTAGGCACGATCACGTTTGGATGCAACCAAAGAGGTTACTTCCTCTTTTGCATGCTCTTTCTTAATGTCTTCTAGTAATGCTCTGGCTTTATCATTCACGGTTTGTACTTTACCAATAGCAATGAGTGTGCGAGCTCGATACACCGCATCTTCAATATTTGGTTGATTTTCTTTAAAGTTTGCCACAACACTCGCAATTGCATCTCTATCGTTAGCCAGCAAGACTGCATCTTGATGAGATTTAAGATACGTTAGCTGTGTACTTAAGAGTTCGAGAGCAGCATCTTTTTGGACCAAATTCACCCCATGTTGGAGCTCTAACTCATTTTTAAGAATCTCAATATAGGTAATCAACACTTTAGAGCGAGCAAGCAAGACATTACGTGTACCAGATACAGCTTGTTCAAGTGCTTTTAGTGTGGTGAGTTTGAAGTACTGCTCCTTTGACACTTCAAAGGTTCGCTCAGAATCTCGGTAGGCACCAATTTCATCTCGATACAGGTTTTGAAGTTCTTCATTATCTTCAAAACTAACAGCCTGTGCATGCACAGAAGAAGTTCCACTCATAAAAAAAGAGAAGACAATCAAGGTAATCAAAGATACTGAATGTAATTTTTTGAGCATCACCAGTATTATTACACTAATGCACGCTTGCGAGCAAACTCAATAGCTGAGTGAAGTGATTCAAAGGTACCTGTGTCAAACCATTCACCTTTTACAAAAGCAACATCAAGAGTTCCCTCTTTAAGGTAGAGATTGTTAATATCGGTAATTTCTATTTCTCCTCGAGCAGATGGCGTTAGACTTTTTGCTTTTGCTACCACTGAATTGTCATAAATATACAAACCTGTAACGGCGTAATCAGATTTTGGATGTTCAGGTTTTTCTTCAATTGAAAGTGCTTTCTGGTTCTCATCAAACTCAACCACACCAAATCTAAATGAATCAGGTACTTGCTTAGCAAATACTCTGCCTCCAGATTTAAATGACTTGATCTCTTCACCAAATTCTTGTGCAAAAATGTTATCACCTAGAACTAGGGTAACGTTGTCATCACCAATAAAGTTTTCACCAATTAGGAATGCTTGAGCAAGTCCTTCTGGCTTATCTTGAATTTCGTAAGTGAATTTACAACCGAACTCTTTTCCACTACCTAGAAGCTTCAAAAAATCACCAGCATGATCTGGTGCAACAATAATAAGGATATCTGTAATTCCTGCAGTAAGAAGCGTCTGAAGAGGATAATAAATCATTGGCTTATCATAGATAGGCAACAATTGTTTACTGGTTACTCTGGTTAGGGGGTTAAGTCGTGTACCGGAACCGCCTGCAAGAATAATTCCTTTCATAGTACTGCTCCTTTTTTATGCATTTGTATGATGTTGTAATACTAACAAAAGTAGTGTAGCACTTCGATCCTAAAAGGTCACCATTAAAAGCAAAAATGTTGCTAAAGCTGCCGTTGCTAAATATTCAAAAAAGACATGCGGAGAAATATGTCGAGTTTTAACATGACTCACAACTCCCCAAGTAAAATAAAAAACTCCGAGTGCGATGCTGACCATGCGTTGCTGAGTGTGATCTGGCCAAAAGAGAAAAAAGAATACTATAAATATACCAAGTCCTAAAAAGAGAATAGTGTATGCGGCTAGATGCTTTTTAAGTTCTACAAACATTAGTTGACCATCCCTCCTTTAAAGAATACTAAGACAAAGACTACTGTAAGCATCAGCGCAATATGCGCTATATTTCTGCCAACAATGCGGGCAATTCGTCTGTTATGCGCAACGATACCATCATATATAAGAGTAGCTACAAACAGTATTGCAATAGCAATACCAAATGCTTTCCAGAGATTGTTAGGTGAAATCATAGGGCCTACTGTGATTTCTCCTCCTGGTACGGTTATAGTTGACAGCACTTGCTGTTCAACTTGAGGTGACTCTGCAAACTCAAAGGATACTTCTGAAGGTTGCTGAGTCTCTTCACCTGCTACCACCTGTACTGGAGCGGGTGCGTTTTCTTTGGTTACTACTGCTACCGGTTGGGTTGCTACAGCGGGTGCAACGGTTGGTTCTACTTGTTGTGCATTTATCGCAACTGGATCTCCAAACATTTGGACTACAAGTGTTGTTTCGGTTCCCAAGAGAGTACCGTTTACTACGGCAATTCCTATGTCAGAATAGCGAGGATTCATAATGTTTGCACGATGGGTTGGCGATGCCATCCAAGCAGATACCATACCTGGAGTGTCAAGAAAGTCTCGAGCTAAGTTTTCACCCGCTACTCGGTAGGTATACCGGACTTCACGCATAAAGTCCCATGGTTCTTTACCCGTTGGGGAAGTGTGTGCCCAATATTGAGCCGTAAACATGTCAGCAGCTTTTCTTCTGGCTGCATCACTTAAAACTGCATTGTAGGCAACTGGTTGCAGTCCTGACTTTGCTCGTTCCTGATTGGTCGAAGCAATTACTTTATCGATGGTAATGTCGGAGGCATATCCCAATACATGACCGAGCTGTGTATCAGACAGTGAAATTGTGTAAGTTCCAATAAAAAAAACTATCGCAATACCAAGCAAACCAAAAATATATTCTGGATGCAATAACTTAGATCGATGATTGTTTGATCTTCTTGGATGAAATAAATGCGCTAGTGTTTTCTTGAATGTCACAGAAACATTATGCAGCTTTTTTTACTCAGTTTCAATGAGTGGGTGTAACTGCAAGAATGAGTCATAGAGCTTAAGATTTTTGCTCTGGGTTAAAACACTGATTGGTTCTTGATACCGATCGACTGCAAACCAAGTCTCGTAACTCCCCTTAGTATCTGTAATGTACGATAAAGGTGTAGAAAAAAGATACAGAGGTCGATACCAAACGGTATTAGACTCTAGGGTTATAACGGCATGATACTGTCCATTTGGTTCAGGAGAGTATGCAACGTGTGCTTGAACAGGTTCTGATTCAACTCTGAACATTGACTGAAAAATCTCTGTACTATTTCCACTGCTATCTGTTGCCTGTATAACAACGACTATTTCTTGGTTTGATGGAAGTGTTGAAAATTTGAAAACATACTCACCATTTTGCCACTCAAACAATCCAAAATTTGAATCAAGAGTAACAGCATCTAAATCTGCTACGGTGGCAAAGATTTCAGTTTGATCCGTAAGAAGCCAAATATTTGTGTGGACCTCACTAAGGGTGAGCGTCGTCTCTTCAGGGAGCTGAGTTACTACTGTTAGGGGTTCCTCTGAGCTCCCCAAACCTGCCATTGGTAAAAAAAGTGTATGTGGTTGACTGTCGGACACACTTTGGCAAAGAACCCGATAGAGTTCTTTAGTCGGTGTTTGAACACGTAAGCAAGGTTCTGACTGATACACGCCAATGGGTCCATTAAACTGCAACGTCAAAATTAGTGTTTGTCTTTCAGTTTGCTGAGTGTTTACGGGAATGGAATAAGTTGTAGATCCTGCAAAAGTAACAGGCTCAAGAACTGGTTTAGCTCCATGTACAGAATGTGTTTCAAATGTACCTTGTCTGAGTATCAGATCAAGAATGGGAGCCTGAAAATCAGGGACCCAGAAGCTTGCAACCTGGGCGCTAACCACTCCAGAGTAGTATGAGTGTAATTTTTGTGGGAAAAGATACAAAACCATGACACACACTATACTGATCCCGGTTATAGATGCTACTGCTTTAATGTGTGTCATAGTCTTTGTGATAGCCATTTATTGGAACAATGGCCAAGGTACTTGGTCGCCAGTCTCGCGTACTCCTACAATTGCCTCAACTGTGTAGCTTGCTCGCATATATTCTGTTCCAGCATCTTCGCTGAGTTGCACAGTAACCTGGATGTCCCATGTTTCACCAGGTGCTAACTCCCAGAGAGCATCTTCATCCCCAGAATCACTAAAATAGAACTCTGCGTTTACAACGAATGGATTTGAGTAAACGGTTTGATACCCTGCCCCATGATTCACAGTCAACTCAACACCTTGAACCATTTGGGTATCAAGCAGCGGATCTGACCAAAATGATTCTAACTGACTACGAACATTAACAGGGACTGTGCCCGTATTCTCGATGGAGTAACTAAACATCTGTGTTTGTCCTGGCAGCAAGTCTTGGGTATCAACAGACCCAGGAGTAATAACAATTTCTGTTGAACCTGTCTGAAACTGCCCTAACGGCGTTCGTTGAGTATAGGTGAAGTAGGCAAAGGCCATGCCCACCGAAAATGCAAAGAACGCTACTGCGCTGATTGCTACAAAGAATTTTCTCTTCATTGCATCCTTTTGTTTATATGTAGTACTGAGCAGATACTACTGCGGATTTCTGACGAGAAATGTAGGAAGTACGAAATGGCGCCCGCAGAGCGGGCGCCATACAATCAATTCAAAACAAAGAGCTTATGCTTCTTCAATGAAGCCATAAGCAATAAGCTTAGTGACTATTCCAAAGGCAATGGCAATTGCTGGGAACCATTGAGCAATAGTTGCTAACCATGATCCCTCAACATAACAGCCCATGTCTTTAAGGAAGTTGAAAATGACTATTACAGCAACTGTAGTTGCAGCAGCTACTAAGAGCTTAATCAAACTTGGATTTCTTCTGAAGAATTCAAATCCGACTATTACAATAATCTGTAGGAGGAGCATAAGCAGTGGCAAGTAATAGAGCCAAGGAGCACAAGTGCTCTCACCTAGAACCGCACCGTCATCTTCTGCTTGTGCGCCAGCTTCATCAGCATTCTTGGTTTCCTCAGTCTCTTCAGCATCAGCATTTTTACTGCCAAGTGCTTGTACACCAAGGACTCCACCAGTGCCTGTACCGGCTACTAAACTTTCAGTTTCAGTTGTAGCACCTAGTACTGCTGGACCAGGTCCAACTCTGAAGTCTACTTTTGCTTCAGTGAAGTTACCTGCATCATCCATTGCTTTCACAGAGAATGTCCAAACACCATCTTTAAGCTCATCAAGTCTGTGCTCGAAGGTAGATCTGTTGGTTGTTGCTCCATGACTGGTGCCATCTTCATGCTTCCACTCGAGTTTGTAGTAGCGGACGTCACTATCATCGGAAGGAGCTTCCCACTTACCATCTGCATAGTCTGCAGTGATGTTCTCAACTCGGGCGTTGAGAGGGTTACCGGCAGGTTTGGTGTTGTCGTATTTTACTTCTTTTCGGCCAAGATCAGTCATGACATTACCCAATTTATCTATACCTCTATAATAGAGAATATTTTGACCTTCTCCAGGAGGGTTGAATGGGCCTGAGTAGGTTGTCCAACTACCAGCTGTACTATTCCATTGGTACTCAATATGACCAACTTCGTAGTTATCGGAATCTTTGAGCGTGATAGTTGGCTCAAAAAGTCGGTACCAACCGTTGTCTCCATCGCCGGAGGTTGGATCTATTGTTAAAAGCACTTCTGGAATTGTCTTGTCGTAGATAATTTTGATGGTGTAGGTTGACTCGACGTTTCCGGCGTTGTCTGTAGCGTGTGAAGTTACATCGTAGATACCATCATCTAGTGTTCCAGTAATATCATATTCCCAGGTATCTGTGCCATCTGCTTTAACACTAGTAGCTCCGACTTGCCAGTTTGCTCCATTCCAATAGGTACTATCTGAAGAACCAAAAGGCGTGTACATAATCTCAAGATTTAGTTCTTTTACTCCTGAGGTAGCATCAGTTGCAGTTCCTTCGATATGACCATCAAAAGAGTTTGTCTCAACCTCATCTCCACTAAAGTCATTTAGAGGCACAGTTATTTCACTAGATGGATTTACTGTATCAATCATAAAGTGAAGTCCTAAGACATCTCTGAATTGGTTGATTGATGGAATATCTTTTCTTGTAGCAGTGTCATAGATATGATGTGCCATGTAGTATTCACCATCTGTTAAGTTTGCAGTACATTCTGTGAAACTAACTGGAGTTGTAAGTCCAAAGGTTGAGCCCGAAAGGTTAACCAGGTTTGGAGCAGTTCTCCATCCACAGTATGATTGTTTACCATTAGCAGCAAATCTGAATGAATGGTCATCTTGTGCTTGGAAGATTACAAATGAATCCCAGAACAAGTTTGAAGATGGATTTAGATCACTATACTCTCCAGTAAAGCTAAACTGACCAAGTGTTTGACCATACGCGATACTATCTGTAATGGCAGTGCCATCTTTATAGTAGGTATGCTCTGCGGTTGGTGCATTGGTATCAATAAATATCTTTTGTTCAAAAGAATTACTGTTTCCAACTGCATCTGTCGCAACAACTGTCATTGTGTGTTCACCATCCGGAAGAGCATCAGTGATGCTTGCTTCCCAAGCTGTGACGCCTCCATTAATAACTGCGGTGTAATCATGTCCATTAACACTAAGAACTACACTAGCCGTGTCACTACTTACAACACTACCTAAAATAACTGGTGTGTTGTAGTTAGTAACAAATTTACTTGGTTCAATCGTTCCGTTTGGATACTTGATTGAGTCGATGGTGATTTCTGGAGCTGTATTGTCAATCAATACTCTTACAACATCTACGGAAACACCCGTTCCAGAATTTCCAATTGGATCTCTATTTCCTGCTTTATCTCGAGCAGCAAGTCGTAACAAGTAATACCCATCAGGTACTGACTCAGTGTCAAAAGTATGTGAAATATTTGTTATATTTCCAACTGGAGCTGGTGGATTAGTAACATTTGCTTGCCATTTACGTTGACTAAAGTCCCACAGATTTGCCCCATCCTCATAGAGAGCAAGATTGTAATTGCTTAAATGTAATTCAGTAATTTCTCCAGTAAAAGTTACTTCTCCAGAAACGACATCGTCTTCTGAATAAGAAGTTATATTAACAACTGGATTAGTTGCATCATAGAAATAATGAACTGGAGAACTCCAGTTACTCATATTACCTGCATTATCAATCGCTCTTACCCAAATAGTTACACCACCTTGCTCACTAAGGGCAGGTGTATGATTACGTGACAACGAAGAAGTGTCACGGCAACCACTCACAGTTTTTCCATCAATTATTTCTCCAGGGCAAGTACTGCCTCCAAAGGTGTGAAACTCATCATAGATGTATGCAATTTGATATCTTTCAACTCCACTTCCTGTGTCAGAGCCTGCTGACCACTCATTAAGTATTGGAGTTGTCGAAAAATACTGTTCTGCAGATGGTTTTGTAATTGTTGGTGGAGTTGGTGCACTTCTGTCTAAAGTAACATTACACCAAGATGATGGTTCACTCACATTTCCAATAACATCCACTCCCCTAACTCTAAAGCTGTAGAGACCGTCTTCATCTCTTATGGTGTTATTGTAAAAAGAGTCTGTTGGCTGCTTGTGGTTATCTTTATCTTTAATATCATATTGATAATAGGCAAAATCAGACTCAGTGTTATCATTCCAATCAACTAAAATTGATCTATTATTGGTGGCACCACTACAACCAAGTGGGTTACCTTCATTATCAAAGATAGTTAAACCAGTGGGAACAGCAGGTGCTTCTGATTCACCGACATCAAACCGTGTCCAATCGAATCTCTCATCACCCTCAGCCCCGAAAACCATTCGAATCTCTACATACTCATCAGCAACAAAGGTGTGTTGCTCAGTCTCGTTATTGATACAGTAAAATGGATATAAACCTTCAACCATTGCGTTGTAGTTTGGATTACCAGTTGCTTGACTGACATCTCCATCAGTTCGATACTCAAAACAACTTGCAAAATTTCTTGTCGAAACAAAATCGAGCGTTGTTTCACCTGGAGCAATACTCAGCTGATTTACATGTGCCCAACCATTATCACGATTTTCATCATTTGTGCTTGGTGGTTGATATAAGTCAGGTTCAAAATTGAAAATCGTCGTTTCTACACTTGTGCCAAAAATGAAACCATCAATATACTCAGTGTACCCACTGTTGTATGGCTCACCTACTCTTAGACCGAGCCAAGAATCTGTGGTTCTGATTGCAATATTTGAGAAACTTGAAAGCAAGTCGCTCCATGTTCTATTTCTATTCGTATTTCCGTCTGGCCATTTTGCACCATTGTCGTCATAGCCTGACCATGTCCATAGAGCATTTCCTCCATCAATTGCATTCCATGCTTGCCACGAATTTTGAACAACTGTGCCATTTGTATTTGGGACATACACAAGTCTTTTTTGCCAAGTATCATTACCATCAAAAGTAACATTGAAGTTCAAAAAAGCTGATCGATTTGCTGATCCTCCATTACCTGCTGATGGATTATAAGTGCTAAAACCAAGTTCTGTGATGTCTGCAAGTTTTGTACCTGAAAACTGATATGTAGCAATATTTCTTCGTTGAGTTCCTGATACAGATATCTTAGCACTTCCCAAACCATAAGGAGGTGTAGCTTTCCCAAATACCATTGAACCTAGGCTTGCATCGATTGTATCTGATTCGTCATTATAAAAGAACCATGATGAAGTATCATTTGTAACATCAACAATGTTTTGTGCAATATCAGCTTCTCTAACAACCACAAAAATCGTAAAATGATTCAAACCTTTAGCAGTCACCTTGTTAGTTACTTCTATCGTTTCGACTTTTTCAGCTGAGGCCAGGTCATCGACTGATTCGGCGTGTTTTACTTCTAGAGAAACTTCAATATTTTCAGGACGAGGCAGTGTGAGCTCATACTCAAAACTCCCATTCTCCATAGAAGAAGTAATATCATAAGCAACATTACTTAAAGCGCCAAGTTCTTTTACTTGCTCGTCACTCAAAGTTATCTCTTCAATAGAAAGAGATCCAGCAGTTTCAGGAAGTGTAGTGAAGGTAACGGTTACGTCCTTATTTTGAGGAGCAACGTAGGTTTTGCCTGTTTCAACAGTAGCGACAGTAGCTACTGCGCCTGATGTGAGCCAAAGTACGCCATCTACTATAGTGAAGTCAGCTTGATAGCCAGTTGCAGTAAACTTGAGTGCACCACTCACAGCTTCGTGAGCAACACAATCAGAACCAGAACAGGTTCCTGCGTAGATCGTTTTACTAAAAGTTCCATCGGAAACGTCGACCGTTCCTAAAACAGCCTCTTCAGGAGTTTCATCTTTGTCGTCATTGTAGGTAAGTACATACTCTGTTGAAGCTGAAGCAGCTCCAGCAAGAGTGAACTCGTTAGAGTCAGCATTAAAACCTAAAGTTACGTCAGAAACAGTTACTTCAGCAACCTCGGTAGCAGCGTAGGCAGGGGTAACCAAAAATGCGGCCGGAGCCACAGTTTGAAACAGCATCAAGAAGATGGAAAAAATCGAATAAACTTTTCTAAATTGTTTTCTGAGCATTTTAAACATGCTTCCTTTTCTAAATAACACCTGCTACGTGTTGCTTATTATTTCTTAGTTAAGTACGAACCAACAAGGCAATACATTGCCTACAATGTAATCCTACTATATCACAATACAACGCGCAAGGTGGAAACCTGACGGTCACATCAAGAAAAACATACACTTAGGTAATACCTTTTTAGAAAAAACGTGCTTTAACTTTTTGCCACATAGTGTCAGCTGGTAGATATTTCACTACCAAAAGATAGGTAATAAACATGATCAATCCAGAGGCAACGTACGGCGCATCTTTTGAAATAAGCGTATATAAAAATCCACCAATAATTGGCCCAAAAATGCGACCCAAACTTGCCGCAGACTGCATGATTCCCAAGGTACCACCATATTCTTCTTTCTTCACATTTTCTGAAGCAATCGATTGAATAGTCGGATTAGCCAATGCATTTCCCAGTACCAAAAAACCTGTTGCTATCAATAACAAACCAAGATGGAATGAGAGTGAAATACTAAACAAGCCTACTGCCAAAATAGGCAAACTGGCTTTAAACACCGTTTTCTCTGAAAAATGTTTTAGTGCTTTTGGTAGGATAACTAACTGCACAATAACTGACAATATTCCAATATATCCAAATAAATACCCTGTCTCAGTTGGACCCCAACCAAACGTATCTAAACTCCAAAGCGCAAAGGTTCCCTGCATTCCAGAGAAAGCTAAGTTGATAAGGAAGAAAACCCCAATAAGTAACCCCAGAACCGGAGTAAGTAATGCATTTTTAAACTGAGCTACACTCAGTCGTGTCTGCTTTGCTGTAGCTGCTTTTTCTACGTTTACTGTCTCTTTTAAGAAGAACAAACTCGAAAAAGCGGCAATACCAGCAAGCCCAGCTGCAAAAAATGCTGGTACACCAAAGCCCCACTGTGAAAGGAAACCACCAATTGCAGGACCAAAAATAAATCCAATACCAAAAGCTGCTCCTAACATACCCATACTCTTGGCTCTGTCTTTAGGTGTTGTTGAGTCGGCAATATATGCTTGAGCTATAGTAATGTTACCACCAGTTATGCCGTCAAGAACGCGTGATAAAAATAATACTGTAAGTGACTGTGCCGTTCCCATTAATATAAATGACAACATCGTTCCAATTTGTGAAATAAAGAGTAATTTTTTTCGCCCATATCTGTCCGAAAGCTTGCCAATTATTGGCGAAGCAATAAGTTGAAAAAATGAGTATGTTGCCGAAAGCAGTCCAATCTGTAGTGCAGAGGCATTAAAATTCTCGGCCACAAATGGCAACAAAGGCAAAATAAGTCCAAAACCCAAGAGGTCGATGAACACGACTAAAAACAGTGTGAATAAGCCTTTTTGTTTCATACTACGTTGCCCCATAACCGAAGAAACCATTATACAACAAACAATCCCATTCCTAAAGCATCATGCTTCACTACTCTTCTATGTAGAAAATATGCGCTACTATATAAGAATATAAGCAACACACACATTTTATGCAGTACAACGATCTCACTCCAGAAGAAAAACACGTCATTGAAGATGCCGCCACTGAGTATCCGTACTCCGGAGAGTACGAAGACTTTTTTGAGGATGGCACCTTTATTTGCCGCCGTTGTAATAACCCGCTCTACTCTTCTGAAGCAAAGTTTAATGCCTACTGTGGCTGGCCTGCCTTTGAGAGCTGTTTTCCTGATGCTATCCTAGAAGAAAACATGGGTGACGGCCGGACTGAAATTACGTGTGCTAACTGCGCTGCCCACTTAGGGCATGTGTTTAGAAACGAAGGCTTTACCAAAACAAATGTGCGGCATTGCACAAATTCACTGTCGATTCGTTTTGTAGCTGAGGGTGAAGAGTTACCTGCTGTTATTCATGGAGATGCAGAATAATGATAAAAACTGAAACTGCTACCTTCGCCAACGGCTGTTTTTGGTGTACTGAAACCATTTTTAAACAACTGAAAGTTGTCTCTTCTGTTACTCCAGGATACACAGGTGGTACCGCTGAAGACGCAGAGTATAAGGATGTTTCAAGTGGAAAGTCAGGGCATGCTGAAGCTATCCAAATTGAGTTTAATCCAGACGTTATTTCTTACAAGGTGCTCCTTGATGTTTTTTGGCACACACACAATCCTACAACCTTGAACCGTCAGGGTGCAGATGTAGGCACGCAGTATCGTTCTGCCATTTTCTACCATTCTTCTGAACAAAAAGCGGCTGCTGAAACGTCTAATAATGAGTTAGAGGCTAAAGGCACTTACGATGATCCAATTGTGACCGAAATAGTTGCAGCTTCGAAATTTTATCCCGCCGAAGAGTTCCACAAAGACTTTTATCTTAAGAATACGGGTTCGATGTACTGTCGGCTTGTGATTGATCCAAAATTAGAAAAGTTTTGGGAGCGATATAAGCACTTGACTTAGATTCTCATTTAGTAGACCCATAATAATTGACTTTCGCCCCAATAAATAGTATACTGGAGTATTGGTATTACCTACTTCAATCGTGGAGGACGGTAATACCAAATTCTTTAATAAAGCGATATTTAACATCAAAAAAGTTTTTTTGGTGTTGAGGAGAATGCATGGATTACACAACGTTGGATCAAATTATCATTTTCCACAGAATTGTAGAAGGACGAAATGCCTTGTACGACGATGTTGAAGTCGTCACCGTCACAAACAATGGCAAGTTTCCAATTTCAGTGGAAATTGTTGAATCCCGAACGAACATCATGGGTCGTGTATGTTACGGTGATGTGCTCCAAGATATTATCATTATTCAGCCAGGTGAGACCAAAGACTTTGAACTAGATGTAGATCGCAAGTTAGTGATCTGCTCTCATAAAAACTGGCGCATGAAGGTGGAAAAACAAGAACTCTACGCCGAAGAATAGAAGAATAATAGCCTCATTTAAAATCGTTTTATAAAAAACCCCAGAACACCTGGGGTTTTTTACTGCCTCTTTTGCTATACTAAGCTATGCCCAAAAAATCAAAAACAAATGTTCCATTGCTACTATCGTCAATACTGCTTTCCCAACTCGCTGGCGCTATTGGTTCTATTTTTACTGCTTCGTCAATTCCAACTTGGTATGCAACACTAACTAAGCCATTTTTTAATCCTCCAAACTGGCTGTTTGGACCTGTCTGGATTACGCTCTACACCCTGATGGGTATAGCGCTGTACATAGTATGGAATAAAGCAAACGCATCTAAGAAAAAGAATTATTTTCCAGTTTGGCTCTTTCTAGCTCATCTAGTGATTAATACACTCTGGTCAATCATTTTCTTTGGAGTCAAAGATTTACTGGCTGCACTACTCACCATTTTCCTGCTCTGGGGAATGATCTTTGCACTTATTAAAATGTTCTATAAAATTGAGAAAAAAGCCGCTTATTTACTCTATCCCTACCTAGCTTGGGTCAGCTTTGCTACCCTGTTGAATGCAGCTCTCCTTCTTTTAAACTAATCTGAACTCAAAGTTCACAGTCTCGAACTCCCATGATATAATTTCTGGGTTCTACATCTAACACGGCCCCATCGTCTATCGGCTAGGACACCAGGTTCTCATCCTGGTAAGCGCGGTTCGATTCCGCGTGGGGTCACCAAAGACGACACCCATCGTGTCGAAGTTAAAAATAGCTTGGTACATTGGGTTAATTTCGTGGTTCAATGTACCATCATTGTTATATTGTATCCCAGAAGGAAAGATTGAACCGAGAAGTGCCTTAACTTGAGGTACTGTGGATCTTCTATACGTAGCTCCCAAATCACTCAAAGTATCTCGGACAAAGACTATGATCTTATTAATGTCATACTTTTCCAGAGTTGAATTTGCTTTTGCTACATGTGCTTTTTGTAATTTTTTCTCTATAAGAGCATTTTGCTCCGTAAATATTTCGTCAGTGTAAATACCCATCATATTTTTTTCAACAAGGACTTTTCTCATGTCCTTGAGGCGCTGTATTTCACTGTCCGATTGGTTTTTGGCTTGCTTTACATGCTTCAGCCTCCTTTCATATTCTTCTAATACAAATTTTGTAAACATATCAAGGCATTCTTTTTTTGGTTGAATTGATTGAAGCAACTCAACAACGGCATCATCTAGTTTTTCAGCTCTAATTGATGTGGTTTTACAACCTCCTGCACAACGATAATACGGATAGCGTTTTGATCTGCCTTTACTCCATCCTGCAGTTAAACCTATTCCACACTCACTACATTTAACCACTCTTCTAAGAGGAAATGTTTTATCTGTTCGTTCTTTTTTAATGTTAGTCGCTTTTTTACTAACACAACGACCATCAAGGATTTCCTGTACTTTATAAAAGTGTTCAAGAGAAACCATTGGTCTGTGTTGACCCTGCACCTCTTCCTTATATGTATCAGAAGTTAGAATGCCTGCATAAAACTTACTTCTGAAAATCTTCTGAACCGTCTGTACTTTAAATGTGATTTCCTTTCCTTTATGAACTGTGCGTAAACCCATTTTCTCCATAATTCTGGTCATTTCTCGCAATCCTTTTGTTCCAGTTGCCATCAAGTCCCAACACTGCCCCATCAAATCCCATTTTTCAGGATCCTCGACAGGAAATTTATCGGCATTCATAATATACCCTAGCGGGGGTTTTCTCGAGATTAATCCAGATTTAAAGCGAGCATACATACCATTTCTAGTTCTTTCACTCCTAACATCGTTGTCATGCTGGGCAAAACTAGCCATGATTGTTTCTAATAATGTATCTGTGGGTGATGTTCCAGTTGGCTCTGAAGCTGAAATAAGTTCAATCATATGGCTTATAAGTGTTTTTCTAATTGAAAGATAATCTGATGTCTGACGAGATAAGCGATCAAGTCTATAAATAATTACTGCTCCCAAACTGCTCTTGTTTTTTTTACAAAACTGGAGCATCTCAAGCAACTCAGGACGACCATGAATAGTTTTAGCTGATCTACCTTCTTCTCTAAAAATCTTGATTACCTTAAATCCTTTTCTCACTGCTTCTTTGCGACAAATGTCTTCTTGAGTATCTAAGGAAAAATTATCAACTTGTTCCTCCGTTGAAACACGTAAATATATGACTGCATCTGTTTTTTGTGGTGGTTCGGAATAATCTCTAGTCATATATACGAGTATTCAATAATTCATCAATCGTTTTACCTTCAAAAACTTGTTTTTCAAATTGATCAAGCCAACCTCGTGCTAAATATTTCATTTCTACAACTGTTTCTGGACTCATTGATTTTTGGGGTAAAGTAGGAACATTATTTGGATGGGATTTTTTGTTTAATTCTTGGCTATTTTTCATCTATTTTAACCCTTGTTTAACTATCCGTATATGGCTAGTATATATACTATTACGGATAGTTGTCAAGAGTAATTTATTGCCAAAAACCAGAGGTTAGAGTATACTTCATCACAATATTGTCTGCCCAAAGAAATAAAGGGCATGGCTATTGATTTAAGCAAACTTCAATCACAATTTTCTCCCAAAGTAATTCCATCAGTCGACTGGTCTATTTTTTATTTTTTCCTCGTTACTCTAACTGTACTTCTTGCTAACCTCGGAGTTACTTACCTGATCATCAAGCTTCTACTTGCGTACAAACTTCACAAAACAAAGCATGTCTTTTTAGAAATAAAGCCATTAAAAAAGACTGAGCTTAACCCTTACTCAACAGAACAACTCTTCAATCTGTTTCACAGCATAACTAGTCAAAAGACTTTCCTTGAGAGAATGTTTGGAGTTAGCAAGAGTATTAGCTTGGAAATTGTTTCAACTAAAACAGATGGTATTAAATACGTGATCAGAACTCCTCATCAACTAGCAAGCCTCATTAAAAATAGCCTACTGTCATACCTACCTGGAATCGAAATCAGTACCGCTTCTGAATATCTACATGACAACCCAAATACATTTACTGCTCAACTAAAACTTTCAAAGCACTTCGCTTTTCCACTCAAGGCTCATGATAACTTAGAAACTAATGATCCGATTGCCTACTTAACAGGTGCCATGACCAAACTTAAGGAGGGTGAGCTCCTGGCATATCAGGTGATGATTAGCCCAATCTCAAAATCAAAACTACCAGAGATTAAAAGATTGCAAAAATTAATCACTAATAAACAAGATCTCACTGCAGAAATTGCTCATGCACACACAGCGGCTTGGCTTTATGTTGGCATTTCTTATCTGCTTCAAATTCTGCTGTTACCTCTCGGAATACTAGTCTTTCTCGCAACAGATGGTAAAGATGGACCATTGTTGCCGATTCCACGAATACTAAAAGGTAAAGAAACTAGTAATGCATATCAAAGTGAGATCGAAACACTGGTAAAAAAGAAAATAGACCAACCGCTATATAGAGCTTCCATCAGAATACTTTCTCAATCGTATTCTCAAAGCACGGCCAAAAAAAGATCTCGGGGTTTCATGTCTACACTCAGATCGATTAGTGGCACACAATACCAACACCTCACGCAAAGCCTTCGACTACCCATAATTCAAATAAATACTTTCAAGACTTTTCTGTTTAAACGCAGAATATCATTGCCATTTAGCAATTCAATTTTGTCCTCATCAGAACTTGGCGATTTATATCACTTCCCATTTACCAAAACTACTAAAACAGAGGATATGCAAAAACAGTTTAGTAAGGAATTACCTGCACCACTGTCACTCAAAAAAGGGAACAAACTTGATGTAGTTTTTGCTCAAAATACCTATGCTAACTCCAAGACTTTGATTGGTTTATCTGAAGATGAGCGCAGAAGACATATGTATATCTTGGGAGCAACTGGAACAGGAAAATCAACAATGCTTTTGAGCATGATTAGCTCAGATATTCAAAATGGCAAAGGACTAGCGGTGGTCGATCCTCATGGAGATTTGATTGAGCAAATTCTTCATGTAATCCCAAAAGGTCGAATACAAGATGTGGTCTACTTTAACCCTGATGATATTGAATACCCAATGGGAATTAACCTGCTCGAACTCTCTGAGGGTTTACGTGAAGAGGATACTACCAGAGAAAAAGAATATATTGCTGAAAGCATTATTTCCTTATTCCACAAGATTTATACTGAAAAATATTCTGGGCCAAGAATGGAGTATATTCTCAGAAACACCATTCACACTGCTTTTACTGTTCCAGGCGCAACGCTGTTTACGGTGTACAAGCTTCTGATTAACACCGAGTTTAGAAAATCGGTAGTTAAAAACCTGACTGATGAAAACTTAAAAGACTTTTGGAAGTTTGAGTTTGCAAAGGCTGGTGATTATCAAAAAGTGAAAATGATATCGCCAATTACAAACAAGATTGGCCGTTTCTTATTTTCTCCTACTGCAAAACGAATCCTAGAGCAAGAAAAATCAACGATTAACTTTGAGCAGATTATGAATGAGGGCAAGATCTTGCTTTGTAATTTATCCAAGGGAAAACTTGGTGAAGATAACTCCAAAGTATTTGGGGTAGTTGTTATGGCTAAACTGCAATTAGCTTCTTTAAGACGTGCTCGAATGGCCGAAAAAGATAGAAAAGATTTTTATATGTATGTAGATGAATTCCAGAACTTTGCTACTCCTGCCTTTGCACAGATATTGTCTGAGGCTAGAAAGTACAGATTGGGAGCAATTCTAGCTCATCAGACAACTTCGCAGTTAGAAGATAAATCACTGGTTAATGTAACTTTGGCTAATACAGGCACAGTTATTTGTTTTAGAACAGCTAACCCAGAAGATGAATCTGCCATACTGCCTCAGTTTAGACCATATGTGGAGCAGGGGGATATTGCTGGGTTGCCGTCATACAGATTCTTTATGAGATTGGGTGCTCTCAATCCCGAAGAGCCTTTTTCTGGAATTACTATGCCTGTTGAGATAGGAGAGAATAAAAAAATGGTGTCTGCTGTGGTTGAGAGTTCTAGATCCAGGTATGCGATGAAATATGCACCTCCAAAAAGACTGGAGAGTTATCAATATCAACCAAAAGTTAAGAAGGTAATAAAACCAAAGCAAAGCGTAGGATATTCAGCTTTACCATAAACTAAATGGCTACTATTCTAATCTCTGAATTTTTATACTTCCATTGCTTTCAGACTTCCAAGTAATCCATATCTCATAGAAATATTTTTCAAAAAAACCATCTGCTCGAAAAGAAATGTATTCTTCAACATAATTTTTTACCACATGATCTTGCAGTAATGGACTTTGAAGATTGCATAAAAGCAATATTTTTCCAGAAGAGCCACCATACTTTCCTTGATTAAGTTTTGATAACTTTATTCTAATAGAATTCTGCAAATTCTCTAATGTACAAAGTTTGATATTTGCTTTACTGCTAACTATTTTATTTTGGGCATCTGACCACAATTTTTCAGCTTGGCATGAATTGTCATAAACACCTAATAATTCGATTGACAAGTTGTTGCTACAAATACAATCAGGTTCCAATGTATTGGCATTTCCGGGTCTAATTAATTGATAGTTACAACTATGTTGGAAATTATATTTAGATAGAAATTCTTGACATACTGCTAGTTCATGTTGTTGCTTGAGATTTGAAACATTATTCATTTCTATTCGTCTTTCATTGTTTACAACTGAATTATACCTCTAAATTTATCCATAATTTTGGTTTAAAAACTGTCCTAGCCCGCTAGGACAAAAAATCAACACTTCACCAGATACAGATACAAATATTCTTTACCTCTATACCCTTATATAATAAGGGGAGGGAATGATACAATACACTTACACAAAAAAAATAACCTGCCCATAGACTAAACAACTATGGATACCATAACAAATAAACAACTAGAAATTCTCAATCTAATATATCGCTTCCGTTTCCTAAATAGAACTCACTTGCAAACTCTCCTCAATCATAAAGACACCAACCGAATTAATATCTGGCTTAAAGACCTTGCTAATAAAAACATCCTTGGTAGAATCTACTCAACTAAGTTAAAAGAAAATACTAAACCAGCAATATATCATCTAGCTACTAAGTCTAGAAAAATACTTCTAAACCAAGAAGACATAAACGAAAAAATTCTCAAACGAGCCTACCGAGACAAAAACGCCTCACAAAAACTTATAGACCACTGCCTTTTTACTACCCACTTTTATCTATTACTTAAAGAACAATCACAAGTAAACAACCAAGAACTTCATTTTTATACTAAAACTGATCTAGTCGATCACACATATCTACCCTACCATCGCCCAGATGCATACATCGCTCTTGAAGATAAGGAGAATTACATCAAGCGCTACTTTCTAGAAATCATTGATGAGGGTACACCCCGGTTTATGCTTAGAAAAAAAATCTCACAATATGTTGATTACTTTGATGAAAACATTTGGAAAAATAGAACCTTACATAACAACCCATCACTATTATTCATCTGCCCCAATCAATATATTAAAGATTTCCTCAACAAACATATTGCACAAGTATTGGAGGAGGAAACTTCAGACTTACAATTTTTCTTAAGTCTGAAGTCGGACATTCAAGCAGAGGGCATTACGCCCTCTACTTGGCAACTGGTTGCAGAATAGAACTATTTTTCTTGCTCCGATAACACCTCATAACCTTTTTGCATCATTCTATTTACTAACACACTCACAATCCCTTGCATATCACTTCTGGTGTAGTCATCTTGACTATCAATTAGTTCTAAAATTTCACTCTCAAATTCGTTTGTAATCCTTGGATCTAGCATGTTAATTCCTCCTCTAGTAATACTTTTAGTACTTTTTCTACCGTTCCTATTGCCTTAGTAACGGCAAGCAAGGGATCTTCTGCATATTGGCTGATATAGTTCCAAGCGTTACCGGTTGTATCTGCAAAGCCGTATAAATCCATAAGTACCACACTAGTAAACTCTGCTATCGTTTCTTGACCTGCATGCTGTCCACCCTTGAGTTCTCCATCGATTCGCGCATGGATAGCGTGTGCTAATTCATGAAAAAATATTCTCTCATCATGCGTGCCTAATCTGATTTTACTGCCATCAGCCAAACAGTCCCCCAGCTTATTATCTGCAACCGGTGCATATTCAACCGCTACTCCTAACTTTTGGGCTATTTCGTACAGTGGTGGGTACTTTATTGGATCATAGACAGTAAGACCGCTCTGACCCTCTGTACTTGAAGCTGCAAATACTGGAACAGTAGAAAAACCGATACAAGTATATTTTTCTTCTAGTTCTTCGCTATCTTGTTTTCGCATTCTCACCATCACGGGACGCAAGATATATACTGCTTTTTCGCCTTTCTTGACCATTCTACCTGCCTGTTCCCATTGTCTGTATCCTCTGCAATCTAGTTCACCAGATTGAGCGTAAGCAAGTACTTTGTTTGAAAGACTCCACCTCATTGCTGGTGCAGTATCATCCAAGTGAATCCGTGCCACATTTGTAATTGGTGACAAGTCACCAGTTTTGAACTGCTGCAATACTTTTTTCATACTTTCTTCTGCTCTATGAGAAAACTTCACTTTTCCTTTCCCCTGACTTCCCTTAATTTATAATTTTTTTGTATGGAAGTAGGTGTGCCTACTTCCATTACTAGGAACAAAAAAAGCGGGGTGAGTTTGTCAAGGGTTGCGAGTATGCGAGCAATTTACGAAGCCCTTGTCAAACGAGGGGCAAGGCCCCTTAAATCAAGTGTTGGAAAAATAATAACGCTGGAAGTTTAGGCAAAGTGTACAAATAAGAAGATAATAAACTTCGAATTACTCTGAGAAACTCTCAAAGTAATTAAGTATTAAAAAAAATAGAACCTACTCATACCGCAGTGCATTAAGGGCAGAAATTTTAGTGGCACGCTTGGCAGGATAAATGCCAGTAAGTATTCCAACCAATAATGAAAGAATAATAATTACCACAGTAAAAGAAGCTGGTATGTAAGAAATATCAACATATCCAACACCTTGAAAAACGGCAAATAGAGATAAGACCAGCCCAGCTAACTTACCAGCTAAAAACCCGGTTATAATACCTAGTAATCCACCCAAGATACCCATAATCATTGACTCTGTTAAGAATAATTCCTGGACTTCTGAAGATCTCATACCCATAGCTTTCATCAAACCAACTTCACGCGTTCTTTCTAATAAAGAAACTGTGAGAGTATTAAACATACCAAGTGCGGCTACTCCCAGGGCAATCATCCCCAGTACTGCCAAAATTACTCTAGTGGTTGAAAATAATGAATTAATTTGTTCCACTGTATCTGCTACAGATCTTGTAACATAGCCCATTGCCTCGATTTGATGGCGAGTAGCTGACAAATCATCTTTATCCTTAACCACAACTTTTACCTGAGAATAATTTGTTATTCCAAGCGTGCGCAAATCCATAAATGGAACATAGAAGATAGGTGTTTTTTCCTCTGGTGTTACTCCTACAATTGTATATTCGGCAGGTGAAGATTCAATTTTTTCTGAAGAATCTGAAAGTAACTCGCCAACAACTACAAATGAAGCGGTAAATTTCTTGCCAACTGCTTCATTTTCAGTAATTCCTAGTACCTGCAACATCGCTCTGTTTACTACTGCTTCACGCTTAGCAGATCTTGCTAATTTAACTGTTTTGGTTTTTTCTGTTGTAACTTCTCCAGATTCCGAGGCAATCTCAACCCACTCCAATGAAGTTCCATTTGAGTCAGTTGTACCTGATATTTCTGTTGTGTCTCCCAAAACTGTACTAGAATTAATAGCTCCGTCCTCTGCAATAGTCATGCCAATTTCTGCAATGTAGCCTTCTAGCGAAAGTTGTTGTCCATCTTCACCACGCATTACCATATGAGTACCATCTTCACAGTCACCCTGCGATTCCGGGTCACATGACTCTAGTTTCCACAATAATACAGAAGTTTTTACCCATTTTCCTAAAATAACATCATCTTTGGTTTTTCCAGAAGTACCTGCATCTGTATCACTTACATACTTCTCACCCCAAACTTCAGATCCAGAAATAGAATCAGCAACCTTCTTGGTATATCCTAAAATTTCTGAATCAGTTGTTGCATCTGCACGAACTTTAAGCCAAGTTCCTGAATCAATGGCAAAGGTAACATCTCTAATTTCTTCACCCCTTACATCAAAAATATTGTCTGCTTTCTCACCCATAATTTCAGTCACAATACTGCCAGCATCAGTGACTATTTCATTACTATCAAAAATCTTTCCTGTAGATGGTTGAATTGCAGACTGACGCAAATAATCAGAGGTAACTCCATAAACCGCCATATCAGAAACAGAACTTTGATAGTTAACTCTACCTACCACTGCTATTAATGGTAAAGACATCTCAATTGCACTAATTTCTGAAAAATCATTCAAGGTTTTATCTGTAATCTTGGCTTTACCTCCAGCTTGTGAAGAAACATCAGTTTGACGCATTTCTTCAAGTCTCGCCACACGGGTAACTACCAATTCTTGTAATCCATATCCAATGGAAACCAAGAAGACAATTGAACCAATTCCAATCATCATGCCACCAATGGTAACAGTGGTTCTAGTGCTTTTTGATTGCATATTACGTATGGCAAGCTCGATTAAGTTAATTCTGGAGATTGTTTTATTGCGTTTATAGTCAAAAACCTTCACCGCTTTAGAATACACTTTGTGTAAAGGTGTGCTTAATTTTGGAGATATAAAACGAGAAATAATTGGCAATCTCAATATCCATGAAATAACTCTCGCAACTAAATAGAGCAAGAGTAGAAGAATAAATGTGGTTGTTTGGAACAAAGCTCCAGGAAAATTGCTGAATAGATTTTGTTTTAATATTCTAAACATGTTGTGTATTCCCAGATTTATCTTCAGATGTTTTAAGATCACCATTACCACGTTTGCTTTTTAACTCAGTAAGTAAGGCTTGTTTATCTGATTCATCATATTCACCCACAACTTCACCATTAAACATCTTAATAGCTGTCTTAGCGTATTTAATGTACTCAAGATCGTGGGTAACCATGACTATAGTTTTAGCGGTTTTTTTGTTTAGTGAGGATAAAAGTTGCATGAGTTCTTGACCAGATTCATAATCAAGATTTCCAGTTGGCTCGTCGGCAATAATTACTTCTGGGTTTGAAACCAGTGCTCTGGCTAGTGAAACTCTTTGTTGTTGTCCACTAGAAAGTTCTGTAGGAATATAGTTAGACCATTCACTCATTTCTACCATATCCACAACTTCACGAGCTTTTTTAAGTGATTCAAGCTTACTAGCACCCAAAAGCAATAAAGGGAAAGCAACATTTTCAACAACAGTTAATGATTTAATCCAGTTTGGTTGCTGATACACCATACCAATGTGTTCTTTTCTAAAATCAGATCTATCATCTTCATTATTTGAAGTATATAAATTTTTACCAGAAAAAAGAACGCTACCTTTATTTGGTGCCTCAAGGCCTAAAATCGTATGAAGTAGCGTTGATTTACCACATCCAGATGGGCCAAAGATAACTAAAAAATCGCCACTGTTAATTTCTAGATTGATATCTTTTAAAACAGGCACATTTGCGCTAGCCACTACAAATGATTTAAAAAGATTTTGAACTTTAAATAATGCCTGATTCATCTTAGTTTTTTCCTAGTCTACTAAGGAAGCCAAAGGCTTCTTGTAAGTTGCTAATTACTAGGTTAAGGGCGTTTTCGGTGGTTTTTGGTGTAATGGTTACGGTGTCTATGGATTTAGCAATGTTCCCCGCGGTATCTTTAGACAACGCTCTTAAGTGATAGACCTTGCTTGGAGTAAGTCCTGAAATAATTACTAAATGATTGTAGGTAAGATTACTGTCTTCTTGAGTTTTTTGAGCATAAGTAACCCCCGTACCTTCACCAAACTCGACTTGAGATGTTGCTGGTTCATCGGTGTTCCAAGAAACGATTAATTGAGCAGTGGATTCCTGTGCGGTACTCGCAGTTTGGGGAATAACTGAACCCTCCACAAAGAGTTTGCTAATTTGAGCAGGTCTGGTGTCGGTAGCAGTTGTAAGTCTTTGAGAGTCAGAAACTGCTTGGTTGCCAATTTTATCTCTGCCTTTGACCACCAAATTGTAGTTAGTTTGCGGAGCCAATCCTCGAATTATCATTTGATGCTCTCCTGAAATGAGATCAATATTAACCTCATCTTTAACTGCAGACGGGTTGTTTTCTGGATAATAAGAAATAATAGAAGAAACTGCTGTGTTGGTGTTCCAAGTTATGAGCAGAGTTGATTGGGCAGTGTTAGACACTTGTTGGATACGAACACCACTGATTTTAGGACGTGGTAGAGTTTCAAAATCTAGTACAGTTCCTTCATACTCTTCATCTTCACTATCAAAAGTATTTATTTTGTAGTAATATTTCGTCCCATCTGCCAGACCTGTAAGCTCGGCAGTATAGGTAGTTTCGCTTGTTGAGGTAGACATCTCTTTAACTCCACCAAAATCAGAACTAGTTCCATAATAAACCTTAACTTTAGAGGCATCTTTGGAAGTAAACTCTATAATAGCGGTATCCAAACCTATATTTTTTGCGACAACATCTTTAACTGTTGGAGCAGGAGAGGTAGTAAACTCGTTTTCTTCACTGCTTCCAGTATTACCATCTTCATCTGTCCATTTGGCTTTGTAGTAATATTTTGTTCCTGGTTTCAGGCCAGTAAGATCAATTGAATGATTAGTGACTTGGTCGGAGTTACTTGGTTCAACATCATTGTACTTACCCCTACTAGTACCAAACTGAATTTTACTATCAGAAGTTCTAGAAGTTGACCAGCTTATTGTAGCTTTTTTGGTAGTAATATCACTTACCTCAGGCTCTGATTCTAAGCTTGGAGCAGATGTCCACTTGCCTGTTGGGGTAATAGTAACTGCATTTGTGCCACTGCTAGTGGCATTAGCGCCGTCTTTGGTATAAATCTTGTAATAATATTGTGCAGATGATGGAGTGGTATCTACGTATGATATGCCACTAGTAGTTCCTACCTGCGAAAAAGTAGTGCCATCACTAGAGCGGTGTACTAAATAGGTTAGGTTTCCTGCTCCCTGATAGCTTGGGGCTGTCCAAGTAAGAGTTACATTCCACTGTTCTTGAGATTTAATAGAAGAGTCGGACGAAACTAGATTAGCAACATTATCTGGATCAGTAGAGTTAAGAGTAAACGTGCCGGTTATATAGTTAGATGGTGAATAATTAGGAGTACTCGCATCATCAATGGCCACTACATAAACTGTGTTAGTGCCTTTGTTTACATTTGGCAAAGCCCCAGCTGAAACTGTTGTACTGGTACCGTTATCAATATAGGTAGTGCTGTTACCTTGCAGAGTCGATAGGGTTGATGGTGGAGAAGTATTGACCATGTAGTAATAATGTGTCACGGCTTGACCAGCACTTGGTGTTGCTTCTGGCCACGAGAGTGCAAAGCTGTTGGAGGTAGATGTTGATGGGGTGACTGTTACATTCTCAAGCTCATCAAAAGCAGGAGCAGCCCCTCCATAAGACAAGTTACAGGTTCTATAAGTAGAAGCCGATGAAATATTACCAGAAGCATCAACTGATCTGAAGTAGACAATATTATTTCCAGAAATAATTGAAGAACCATCTTGTTCCTGTGTGAGTGTCCGTGAGGTTTCACTAGTTGGCAGATAGTTATTTACACCCAAGACCGATTCTGTGGTAGTTCCAAGCCAAGTTCCTGCAGTAGAGTTAATCTGATACTGCCAACCCAAAACGCCAGAATTATCATCTACTGTAGCGGCACTTCCAGATGTTGGCCAAGAAAAATTCATATCTGCCACATTAGAAAATGATCCAGAAGCACAAGAAATATATGATGTATTGGTTGGTGTAATGTTATCGAATCTAAATTGGAACTGCTCACTGGCACCTCCAAAAACTTGGCCTGCATTATCTATGGCTTTAATGTTTAAATAATAGGGATCACTAGAAGTAGTCAACCATGGACTACCCTTGTAACTTGAGGTAGCAAAATCAATACTGGTGCTAGAGACTATAAACTGACAAGTAGTACCAGCGGTAGATAACGGGCTAGTTCCCAACAATCCCTTACTTGTGGCAGGATTACCTGCACTATCAGTTCCTAAATACAAACAGTATCCTTTCAAACCACTCCCCCCAGCGGTATCAGCGCCAGCAGTCCAGGAAAAGTATGGTGACTCGTTCTTTGTCCAATCATTGGAGGACATACTTGTGCCGCCATTCGATCTAGTCATGGCAAGTGCTGAGGCGTTGGTATCTGGGGCAGTTGTATCGGTGGTTAAACCAATCGAGACATGAGGTAAATATGGCACATCAGCCCCACCTGAGGTGAATATTGCTTTGACAGAAATTTTGGTAGAAGTGATTGATAAAGCTTGCATTGCAGTTTGCGTTAACTGAGCAGGAGTATTCACATGGGTAGTAGTATTGCTAGCTGTTTGCCAATTTGCGCCGTCATAGTACTTCCAACTACCACCACTTTCACAAGTAGAACCATCATCGGTACAAAGTTGGTAGGAGATACTACTATTCGTGCCAGTTGTAGCATCCTGAGTACAAGTAGAACCAGAAAGAGTGCCTTCACAAAATGTATCCCAGCTGGCTACTAAAGCGTTAGAATAGGCAGTTGTTGTGTAAACACTATATTCACCTTGTTTGATTAAGGAAAAGTCATCTAAAACAACAGTTTTGCCAGATTTAACACTCACACCATATTCGCGTGACTCATTAGCACCCACAACTGATCCAGACAATTTCCACCAACCACTGCCCATATCGGTATAGGTAGTGCTCACAGTTGAGCCATTGTAGTAAAGTTCTGCAATGAGAGCATTAACAGTACCACCTTCACTACCACTGGTGTTATCGTACACAAAAACAGATAAATCATAGGTAGATGTATCACCTACATTGATAGATTGATACACCTTACCATCGGTGACAGAACCAATAGAAACGGCGTTTCCGCCGGCCGCTGAGCGTCCGGCATTAGAGGAGAAAGATTGCGAGATTGCTACAGGATCACTGGCGCAACGAAACCCGAGATTGCCGCCCTGACTTCCTGACGTATTGTACAAAAAGAGAGCGAAAGCCCCAGCATACGTCCCATTAACCCAATTACCGCCGCGGAGGAACGCGTTGTTCAACGCACCACCATATACTTGACCCATTCCATAGGTAGACAAATAACTGGCATTTGAAGGACCGTACAAATCACGTGCCCCACTAGCCAAATTAGCACTATTCCATTCAACCCAACCGGCAGTAGTGTTAATAGCAGTTGATTGAATATCGCTATTCCAGTCCCAAACGTTACCAGACATATCCCAAATTTCACTACCATTGCTCAGGGTGTACTTAGCTTTGGTGTCACGTCCCGTGCCATATTCCGGGTCTGTGCCGTTGTAGCCAACGCTATCCAGCGTACCAACATTCCCCCTAAACATCCCACCCCCTGCAGCTACTGTTGAACCAACTGTGGCATTTGCCCAGTTGGCAGTTTGGCTTTCGGCATTTCTTGTAATCGTCATCCACTCTGCGTTGCTAATTAAATGGGTGCCATTAGGACACGAGGCAATAGCTTGAGTTTGGGTAATGTGGACAATTGGAGCACCATTGGCAGTAGAAACTACTTTCTCTTTATCAAAGCCTACAATATCTCGGTAATCCAAGCCTAAGCCAGAATCAGCTACGGCACTACAGGCTGCGGCAGTATCTCCGTCTCCATCTGTGGTACAGTCATATTTGGCTTCGTACTGCATGGCTAAAAAATTATCTGTTGAAAAAGTAGCATTGCCAGGAATTTCCACCCAGCCGGTATCTGGCATTGCCAGAGTATTCCACGAAGTAACATCTGAAGCAAAACTGGGATTAGCAAATTCATTTGCTCCTACAGCTCCACCAGTTGGTTGAGCTCCACTGTTGTCTATAGTTGTTAAGCTGGCGGTGTAATCGCCAGCAGTAGAGGCATCTAGTGTCCAAACTTTGGCTGAGTCGTTAAGTGCAAATATTTGAGGTAGTTTTCCAGAGAGTGCGCCATACATACCTATAGCGAGTCCTGAGGCCATAAAAAAAATAGCTACCAAATTAAACTCGATTCTATTAAACTGAAACCGAGGTTCTAAAAGGTACTTGCTAATTTTTTTTATTATATTCACTAACCTTACTTTCATACACGCACAAAAAGGCGCTTAACAAAAACGTTCCTTACTTAATAATACACATATTTTGAGCAAATGTTAATGCTAATTACAAGATGCAAGAAAGAGCTAGCTGAGTGCGATAAACAGAACTCATATAAAGAGAAGCATAAAGAATTATTTTCTGGCTATTGGACAAAAAAATAGGAGAAGTAGATAAGTTTTCTCCTAGAACTATAAAGAGTTATGTTACGACAAAATCATGAACTTTTTCTATCAATTGAACTCAATAACTTTTCAAGGTAGGTTTTTACATACTCAAATAGGCTTCCAAGTTTCTCGCGCTCACCTATTGGTACAAAGGGTCTCAAGTCTTTGATAAACTCATCCTTAGAAAAATCTTTCAACCTAGATATTAATCTATCCACTTTAAAAACTTCATCATAATATTTCAACTTATTTTGAATCAAATCCAAATCAAATTTTGCACCAAGCTCTAGTAAGATCCAAAGATCATATATATCTCGATGCTTTTCTCTCCTGAGTATTGCTCTGATTTTTTCTGCCAATATTTCGTTCTTACTCAAAGAGTTAACAAAACTCTGCACAATAACAGGGTATTCTGATTCAATAATGCTTTTTGTAGGCTCTAAAACATTCTCCCTCATTGAAAAATCTAATTTTACGAAAACCGGATTTTTCAAAGATTGAACATTTGCTGTTAAAAGATATGTTTTTCCAGTTATGGTTTTTCTTTCCTTAAAGGTAAATGGATATTGATTTTCAATTTTACTGAAAAACTTATTGATTAGTTTTATAAATACACCTTCATCAACTTGAACAGTAAAATCTAAATCCTCTGAAAATCTTTGTCCACCATAAAGTAAACGAATAGCAGTACCTCCCTTGAAGTAAATATCTCTTGAGAAACCTTCTTCATATAATTCTTTCAGAAATGTGATCTGAACAAATTCACGAGCCACAATTGATTCATTAATTTTATACTTTTTGGATAACTGATTTAGCTGTGTTTGATTTATCATTTTAGACCCTTAATTTTGGAGTGATAACGACATAAATTTAGCTGGTATAAAAAGTGCAAGGCCATAAATATTTATCCGCTAATTCCTGAATACTTTTTGACAATTTATCTGGTAGTAGTTTAAAATATTCTTGGAATTTTGCCTTATCAATCGCAGAATAATCCATTTCATCTAAGTATTGCTTCGTCTTTAAACCTTTGGCAATCATATACAGCTGATCTAACAAAGCTTTTTCTGGTAGAGCTATTAATGCATCTTCTTCTTTAATATAACCAGTAAATAAACTCGTACTTATTTGAGAATAGGTATACATTTTTTCTAAAACTTCTTTTTTTTGGGTAGATTTTGTTGTCACTGAGGTGATCTCTACGGGAAATTGACTTAAAATTCCATAGTAATTAAGAGCTGTCTCAAATGAGATATATGAAGGCGAATATAAAAATTGAGCAATTTCAAAATCTGAAACTTCTGCATTTCCCAACAAATATTTGCCTTTTTCAAGAGAAATCAGTATTTTTTCATCAAGAAATCTTTTAATAAGATCCTCAAGTGTTCTTTTCGAGTCAATTTCAAGTAAGTTTTGAAGATCTTTGGTTAAAAAGGCTTTTTTACCCGAATCATTGATTGCATTTAAATATTTATACGTTGACATATACCACGGATTATACGTGGTTAAGCATATCATGTCAAGGGTGAATCTTTTCTCAATTAAGATAACACAAAATGCCTAAACACTATTTATTTTCCGTAAGTAAATAATAGAGTAAGTAGGCATTGGCATGTTGCAAATGACCTTTAATTGATACTTTTGATTGTGTTAGCTCAAACTCGCTCAATTTCCCTTGTAAAAATTTCTTTTGTTTTTTCCTATACTTGCGTTGCATGTGCCTCAAAGTATCACCTCTCACCAAAACGTGATCATAAAAAATTCTATACCCCACAAACGGCACTCCATCAGTGACATTTTTAATTGTGTTTTTTTTGGGATGCAAACTCAAGCCCAACTTTCTATTTAAAAATTTCTCAATATCTTTATTTAACTGCTTCAGCTTCTTTTTATCTGGATGAATAATCAAAAAATCATCCATGTATCGAGCATACCAACGCTGTTTGAGGGTATGTTTTACGTATTGGTCAAGCTCATTTAGATAGATATTGGCAAAAAGTTGACTGGTTAGGTTTCCTATTGGTAAGCCTTTTCTTTCCCACTCCAATATAGGTGCATTTTCCTGATGGTTATTTTGATCACTGTTATTGAATTCAAAAAGTGAAAGTTGTTCGGGAATAGTTTTTTTAAAACTATTTTGGTGGATATGACTTGAAATATTCACCATATCTGCTTTTACTGAGTGAGTAACCACAATTCTTCTAAGAAGCTCGTTGGTTCTTGGGCAAGTTATTGATTTTTGCAGGATTTCTAGCAAAGTATCCCAGTGAATGTTTTGAAAATACTTATGAATATCACAGGGTCTTGTGACGTTTAGCATACGTTAGTGTGTTAATATGGTTGTAAGATCAATGAAAAATAGATATTGCAATCGATCACGACTTAGTGAGCACAAATTTAGACAACTTTTACAATGTTTTTGTGACGATTTTGACACAGTTTTAACAGCAAAAAGTGTTGGAATTTCTCGTGAGCATGTAACCAAATATTTTGGTGCAATTCGTTTTAGAATTGTCGAATTAAGTCAGTTAGAGGGTAAATTTTCAGGAGAAGTTGAGGTAGATGAAAGTTACTTTGGAGCAAAAAGAATTCGAGGTAAACGAGGACGTGGTGCCAGAGGAAAAATACCCGTTGTTGGGGTATTAAAAAGAGGTGGAAAGGTTTACACAAAGGTAGTAAAAAACTGTTCGAGAGAACAAATACTGCCAATTTTGAAAGGTAAAATACTTGAGGAATCAACCGTGTTTACAGATGGTTGGAAAAGCTATCATGGATTGATTTATCAAGGATTTCAGCACTATAGAATCTATCATTCAAAGAATGAATTTGCTCGAGGAAAAAACCACATTAATGGTATTGAAAGTTTTTGGAGTTTTTGCAAAAGACGTATGGCAAAACAAAATGGTGTGAGAAAAGATAAATTTCTGCTACACTTAAAGGAATCTGAGTTTAGATGGAATCATAGAAATGAAATGTATAAAGTACTTTTGGACGACTTAAAATTTAACCCATTGACGCTCTAAACGTCACAAGACCCTATCACATTGCAACACATAGAGTTCTCTTTCTTTTCCATATATACATCTAGCAGCCATGAGAAATTTTTTGATTCTGCTTGCTCCAAAGTGTGTTCCCTTATATTTGCGACAAGCATACGAATCAAAAATAAACTTTTTTTCAAATATTGGCTCAATTTGTGCCACAAGGGAGTGCTGAATTATCCTATCTTTAAATGCAGGCGCAGAAATTCTCCTTGTTTTGGGCTCAAAAATTGTAAAATTGGTGTAGGGCTGAGGATAATATTCACCAGATAAAAGAAGCTGTCTTAACTTTAATATATTGCTCTCAATAAAGTATTCATACTCCGCAACACTAATTCTGTCTCTTTTGCCTTTTCTTGCTTTGTAAAATGATTTGAGTAACATCTCAAAACTAGAAATTTTATCAAACATCATCTTACATAGTATCCTTATAAGCCCACTTTCCTCATAACTAAAAACATATGTTGCTAGCTATGAGGATACAGGCTTTTTGTTTTCCCTCAAGAAATTTATATGCTTGAAAGAAAGAGAAAATCTTGTGATCATAATGATCCAGGACATATATCCTTAAACATATGCCACTCATCTGGCGAAGCCAAATCTTACATGGACTTAATATTAGTATCACTGGCGCAACGAAACCCGATATTGTTGTTCTGATTTCCTGTTGTATTGTTCAAATTGAGAGCGAAAGGTCCAGCATTCGTTCCATTATTCCAATTACCGCCGCGGAGGAACGCGCACTGCGTTTGTATGATTTTCCCTTTATAGTAACTATACCACTTTCATCCAAGCTCGTAGCATTCGAGCAATCTCATTCATTTTTTCTGCACCAAATGCATATTGTTTGATACTTTTAAATTTAAGATCTTTAGTCAGTCGTAATAATATTCGCAAAGTATCTAGGTCATTAGAAATTAATTGTTGTAATTTTTGTCTTTCTAACCCTTTTAGACTATTGGCCTTTGAAACTGTTATAACTAAAGCAATTACCCTTTCTTCAATTGCTTTGCCTAAAACCATTCTATGACTTTTAGGGATACGGTTTACTAAAGGATAAAACCAAAGTGCTTGGTCATACGTTTTTTGGAAAATAAGTAATTTTTCACACATCATAAATCTGTTTGTATCACCACTTTATAACTCTGGGGAAATACCTTCATGTTTATTATTACGTAGTTATTATCTTGAAACAAGAAGAGTTGTATTCTTTTTTTGAAAATAATTCATATGACAAGTAATATCCATTGACTTCTCGAGAACTGTTGATATAATTTGATACAATTTAAATCAAAAGTAAATTGTTATAACAAGAGCTGCCCAACTAGTGAGGTGGCTTTTTTTGTAACACCTGCCCTGGATACTTTTTTAACGAAAGGGTCGTTGTTATGAGAAAACTCGTATTTCTTCAAAGTATATTTCTTACCTCTTTAGTTGTTGCAACTCCAGCATTTGCACAAACTGCCGAAGTTGGACAAATTCAATCATTCATCCAAAGTGTGATTCAAGTTATGGTCACGCTCTCTGGCTTTATTGCAGCAGGTTTCATAGTCTGGGGTGGCGTTGGCTACATTACTAGTTCAGGAAACCCTGAATCACTCGAAAAGTCTAAAAAAACAATTTTATACTCAGCCATTGGCCTCACCCTTGTGCTTGGAGCATTCGTTCTTTCCAATATGGTTAGCCAATTAGCATCCACTGCTTTTGGTGCAGGAATGTAAGCGAAGGGATATGTATTGATGCGAAAGGTACTCACCACCATTGGAATTATTGCCACCTCATTCTTGTTTTTTAGTACTCCTGTTTTTGCACAAACTACCAATCCTGACATCCTCGAATACACCAACAACACTTTACAAATCATCACTCTTATTTCAACCGCAGCCGCGGTGTTTTTTTTGGTCAAAGCAGGGTATCTCTATATTACTTCATCAGGGAAACCTGAAGCTCTAGAATCTGCAAAGAACACCATTAGAAACGCCATAATCGGCTTAACCTTGGTGTTGGCAGCAAATATAGTGACATCTGTCTTTCAGCACGCATTAAACTCTCAGACGACATCAGGAACTGGCACACCTATTGACGTTGTCAGTATTGAAACTGCTGAACCTTCTGAAGGCTTAACTCAGGTGCTTATTGATGCCATTGGTAGTTTTATTCAAAACATCGTGGAAAGCTCAACTGAGCCAATTGTGAATGGGGTGTTGGGCTACCTCACCACTACACCTACACTTTTGGATAATGAAGTAGTACGTAACTTCTGGTTTGTCACTGTTGGAATTGTTGACGCCTTGTTTGTCTTAGTGGTAGCTCTCATGGGACTGCAAGTTATGAGTGCTAGTACTTTTGGATTTGAAGAAGTTGAGATTAAACAGTTGTTGCCAAGGTTAGGACTGAGTTTTTTAGCTGCAAATATTTCACTCTTTTTGGCCGATTATGCCATTATCACTTGCAACGCCTTGGTTGAGGCTATACTAGACTCCACTGGAGGACTAAATCACGCTTGGATTCAAGCAGCATTTAATCCGACTGCAGTAATTTCTGGAACCACGCCACTCATCATTTTGATTTTCATGGTTATGTTCTTGGTTGTCTCAATCGTGCTGTTACTCATGTATATCAGTCGCTTAATTATTATTTCCCTGGGGGCAGTTCTTTCGCCATTTATCTTCTTACTCTCAGCACTCCCAAAGTTTTCAGACCTCGCCTCAATTGCAATCAAGACATATCTTGTCAGCGTGTTTATCGTGTTTGTGCATGTGGTGATAATTCAACTCGCTAGTTCGTTTTTGACCCTGCCTGAGCACAGTGAAAACTCACTTATTTCTATTGCCGTTGGCATTGGACTGTTTATCACCCTCCTCAAAACTCCAAATCTGATGATGCAAATGGTCATGTACACCGCTAACTCTGGATCATTGAAAAAATTAGGAAACCAAATTATAAATGTGATGACAACAGATAACGCTTCAGTTGCAAGCAGAGCTCAGGCTCAAGACTCTGCATCCAAACTATCAAGAAAGGCAATAAAACTATGAGAAGCCGAGTCATACCCGCTCAAATAACCACTGTAGAAGACAAAATTGCAGGTGATTTTAGTCTGACGCAAATTATGTTGTTACTGTTACCAGTCTTAATTGCTTCGTTTATTTACGCAATCCTTCCACCAAGCATGAGCTTTGTACTCTACAAACTAATCTTGGCGAGCATTTTTGCCATTGCAAGCATCACTCTGGCAATTAGAGTTAAGGGCAGAATTATTGCAAGTTGGCTTGTGGTCTTGATCCGATACAACATTAGGCCAAAATACTATGTATTCAACAAAAACTCTGCTACAAATCGAGAAATTATTCAACCTGAGGTTGAGATTATCACTGTTGAAGAAAAAGAAACTAAAAGCGCTGATCTAAAAAGTATTCAGAACCTTGATATCAAAGATATTCTCAAACTTCGACACATTCTTGATACAACAGATTTCAATCTAACCTACCGCTCCGGCAAGAAAGGAGGACTCAATGTGGCCTTTGAAAAAGTCTCTTAGTAAAGCAAGTTCTCGCAATCAAATAGCTATAAAAGAAGTGCGTGATGGCATTTTGGTTCTGCCAAATAATGAGCATCGTCTGGTAATCGAAACTTCTTCTGTGAACTTTGAACTTAAAAGTGAAGCTGAGCAGGACATACTCATAGATAGCTTTCAAACTTTTTTAAACTCACTCCCTTCTCAATTACAAATCCTCATTCGCATTCGAGAAGTAGACATTGATCTATACGTGGATTCTATTGAGTTGCTAAAACAAAGTGAAGATGAAAAGAAGTACCTGGAACAAATTGATGATTACACACAATTTATCCGTCAACTCGTATCTGGTAACAAAATTCTTTCTCGCAAGTTTTACATTGTCTTACCTTACAAACCAGATTCCAAGAGCGATGTATTTGAATTAGCTCAAGCACAGTTAACCCTCACTCAAGATATGGTAATTAAATCTTTAGAAAAACTAGGTATGAAAGCTAGAAAACTAGATAGCCTGGAAGTCCTGCATCTTTTTTACAGCTTCTACAACAAAAATCAACTCAAAACTCAAGAATTAACCAGTACTACTATGAAAGCAATATTGCAGCACAACTATGTTTAATACCGTTCAAACTCATTACCATAACTTACAAAAATGGAAACGAAAAAAAGTCCGCAAGTTTCAAGCAACCCAAGAAAAGAAACGCCGTGAGCGACTCTCACTGCAGTTTAGTTTTGGTGAGCAAGATCAAGTTGATTTGATTTCCTATTCAGGACTCATGGAAGAATCAACCTACCTACAGATTGGTGATACGTATGTGAGAACTTTGTTTATTTCTGGTTACCCATATGTTGCCAATGTTGGATGGCTGAATATGCTGATTAACTTTAACCAAGATCTGGACATTTCATACCACATTGAGCAAGTTGATCCACTCATGGCCTTACCTAAATTAAATCGAAAAATTACTGAGCTTGAGTCAACTAAACGTAGTATGCTCAAGGCCGGAAAAGTAATTGGCTCTGAAATTACCGATCCACTTGAATCTGCTATGGAGCTCAAAGATAAAATTCAGCGAGGACAAGAGAAACTTTTTCAGATATCAATTTACATGACTCTGAGTGCAAGTAGTCTGGAGGAGCTAAACAAATCTACACAAGTGCTAGAGACCATCATGTCCTCCAGGCTGTTTTACATTAAAAACGCCACTTTCCAGCAACTAGAGGACTTACAATCAACCCTTCCTAGAGGTGAAAACCAACTTGCACAAAAAAGAAATTTAGATAGTTCAAGTGCTGCACTTACTTTTCCGTTTGTGTCGTCTGAACTAGTGCAGGAATCTGGTATTTTATATGGCATTAATAAATCAAATAACTCACTAGTCATTGTTGATCGGTTTTCACTTAATAACGCCAACTCAATTATTTTTGCTCAGTCTGGAAGTGGAAAAAGCTACACAGCAAAGGTTGAGATCTTGCGCCAACTAATGCAACAAACAAAAGTGATTGTGATTGACCCTGAGCGCGAATATAAGCAACTGGCCAAATCTATTGGAGGTACATATATCCGACTTTCAGCAACTTCTAAAGAGAAAATCAACCCTTTTGATTTTTCTCTTAAATCTGTGACTGGTGAAAATGGACTAGCAGAACATATCCAAGACCTAACTGAAATTATTTCATTGATGGCAGGTTCTTTGAGTGACGAGGAACGAGCGGTGGTAGACAAGGCATTGATCGAAACCTACAAATCCTTTGGGATTAGTATGCGTAAGCGCAACTACGAGGTTGATCAAAAATTTCCTTTACTCAAGGACTTCTACGTAGTACTCAAAAAAATGAAGCAAAAAGAGTTGTGCCACAGGCTAGATAAGTTTGTGTCTGGATCACTCTCAAGCGTATTTGATTCGCAAACTAATGTTGATCTTTCCAATCGACTAGTGGTATTTGACATCAAAGATCTAGATGAATCTCTCAGGCAAATTATGATCTTAACCACTGCCAACTTTGTGCACTCTCAGGTAAAAAGTGATCCGCAAAAACGCATCTTGGTTATTGATGAAGCGTGGTTGCTACTGCAACACGAAGAAAGTGCGCGGTTTTTGGCAGGTCTAGTACGGCGTGCCCGCAAGCATTACTTGGGTGTCACCTTAATTTCTCAGCAAGCTAATGACTTTTTGAATCAAGAGTACGGCAGAGCCATTGCCTCACAGTCGTCACTACGAATCCTGATGAAACAAGATACTACATCTATTAAAAAAGTGGTGCAAGAATTTAACTTAAGTGAGTACGAACAACAGTTTTTACTAACCTGCGACCGAGGTGAAGCCTTGATCATTGCCGATCAAAACCATGTTGCGGTCAAAATTGTTGCCTCTGAAAAAGAACATCCAATGCTAACCACTGATCCGAAAGATTTATATCTATAGATGCATGCCATACTTACCACCCATACCATCTGGTCATTTAGAAGAGAACTGCAGTTAGTAGCTTTTTCATTTCTGGTTTTGTTGTCTCTGCCAGTGATTGCAGTCATCATCCTGATGCACACCGGCATCAATATTGTTTCTGATGCGTTGATTGAAGTGGTAGCAGAAACTCAAACCATTCTTATAAAAAATCCGGCTGATGGGTCTGTTGTAAAAGAAGTTTCTAAAAAAGTAGCTTGGCCTGTACAAGGAGTTACTACACTCGAGTTTGCGGGCTCAAGCAAATACCAGAAATTCCACGCAGGAATTGATATTGCAAATCCCCATGGAAAAGTTGGTGACAAAATTTCACCATTTATGGATGGTACGGTAACCTATGCTGGTGAAATATTCTGGGGGTATGGCAAGCATGTAATTATTGATCATGGTGACAATATTAGTTCTGTGTATGCACATCTCAATCGGATTAGTGTTTATGAAGGTCAGGAAGTGAAGGTGGCTGATACAATTGGGGAAATGGGTAGCACTGGCTGGTCTACAGGGCCACATTTACATTTTGAGATTAGGGTGTATGGGGTGCCGGTGAATCCTAAAACAATTTTACAGAACACAAACTAACCATATATTGATATAATTTTAGTATGATTATTCCAGACAATGAAACCGCTGTTGACCTTCTAAATAACCAACCAATAGCTAATAACATCGTTGATTTACTTAAAGACCACATGGGTGAGCCAATCACAATTGGCGTTCATGGTGACTGGGGTGCTGGCAAATCAAGTGTTTTGGAAATGATTGAAGCATCTTTTATAAATAACAAAGATGGTATTTTATGCCTAAGGTTTGATGGATGGAGGTTTCAAGGTTTCGAAGATGCAAAGATTGCCTTAATTGAAGGGATCGTAACTGGCTTACTGAATGAGCGCTCGTTATCAGCCAAATCAGTCGAAAAAATAAAAAACCTCTTAAAAAGAGTTGACTGGCTCAAATTAGCGAAACATGGCGGTGGTTTGGCAGTAACTGCTTTTACTGGTTTACCAAATCCTGATCATATACGGCTAGCCGTTACTGCATTAAAAACATTAGTAAATGACCCAGGTGCAGCTGTAGACAAAGAAAAAATAACTGCTGCATTAGAAAGTGCAGATGGAATACTAAGGCCTGCCGAGGAAGTAAAAAGAATACCAGAAGAGATACAAGCGTTCAGAAAAGAGTTTGATGATCTACTTGAAGAATCAGGCATTAACCAATTAGTTGTATTGATTGACGATTTAGACAGGTGCCTACCAAAAACTGTGATTGAAACCCTTGAGGCTATACGTCTTTTTGTATTCACGAGCAGAACAGCTTTTATTGTTGCTGCAGATGAAGGTATGATTGAATACTCAGTCCGAGAACACTTTCCTGATTTGCCAGAGTCTACAAATTCGAGAGATTATGCACGTAATTATTTAGAAAAATTAGTTCAAGTTCCTTTCAGGTTACCTAGTCTCGGAGAACTTGAAACAAAAGTGTATGTAAGTCTCCTTCTAATTGGCTCTGAGTTAGGCGAAGACGATAGTGACTTTTTGAAGTTGGCTGCAGCAGCAAAAGAAGTAATGCGCAAACCTTGGGAAGAATCATCGCTGGAAATTAAAACAATAAATGAAACTCTTGGAGAAAAAGCAAAGCAAGTCACTGACATAATTCTTATAAGTGAACAAATTGGACACTCTCTTGCAGGAGGAACGAATGGTAATCCGAGGCAGATTAAGCGATTCCTAAATACATTACTCTTACGCAAAGAAGCAGCAGAAGCACGTGGGTTTGGCGATGAAATTGCATTGCCGATCCTTGCAAAATTGATGCTGGCAGAACGTTTTATCCCGGGACTTTTTGACCGCATCGCACAAACAGCCGCTATTGACCCGACAGGAGTTTGCCCTGAAATTGCATCTTTGGAAACCTCTATCAAGAATGATTCTGAAAGTGAACAAGAAACATCAACACCTCAGGTAAAAACGTCAACTGAAGATGAAAAAAGCACACCCGAATGGCTAGATAATCCTGAAATACTTGCCTGGGCAAGAATAGAACCACCTCTAGCAAAGGTAGATTTGAGACCCTATCTTTTCATAGCCAAAGAAAGAAAAGACTACTTTGCAGGGGCTGCTATATCGCCCAAACTTTCACTCCTTGCTGAAAAACTGATGGGCGGCGAACTTGGAGTTCAAGGACAATCTTCTCAAGTTTCTTCACTTGCTCCAGAAGAACAAGTAACCCTGTTTGATTTAATTAGAGGAAGAACCATGAGGTCGGGAAACTTCGCTAAAAAACCAGATGGTATTGAAGGACTTAAATTACTCTCAAAAAATAACACTGCATTAGAAACAAAACTTGTGGATTTTTTAGATACTCTTCCCACCTCAACGCTTGGTCCGTGGTGTATTGGTGGATGGGATACCACAATTAAAGAAACAGGTAATAAAGCAAGATTAGCAACTCTTGTTCAGGGGTGGGCTGAGGTTAATGATAACAGGGTACTCAGTAGTGTGGCAAAACAAGCCGTGAATCTGCCTAAGAAGGGAAAATGATATGGGCACATCAAATCCAAATGGAGGATCTAGTGGAAGTAACCCACTTATTCCAAGTTGGTTAGTTGATCCTGCAGGAACTAGCACTGAAAACTCAGACACTGCTGAAACTGTAGATAATCCCAATGAAGACTCACAGACTGGCAGCGAGGAACAAAGCATACCTACTGTTGTGGTAGACCATCAAAGGTATTCTCCTGCAAGAAGCAACTTCACAAGATTTACTAAATCCGGTGGCCGCGACACTAATAGCTTGAGGCGGGCTGTGTCTAGTTACGTCCGAAGAAGCTCGGGTGGTGCGAAAAATGCTACCACAAAGATGGGATCTTCGAGAAAGACCGCGTCAAAATTGCTGGGTTTCTTACAAGAAGCATCTAATAATGGAATTGAATCTGCTCTTAAATCACTGAACTTAGAAAGCTTATCAGGAAACTCTATGAACGAGTTGTTCATTGAGTTAACTGACTTTCTTTGCTCTGAGGCTGGCACGGTGGATGCTGGCATTGCTAGAGATGCTTTTATTAAAACTATCGCTGATGTAAATGAAGAGCAGGTAATAGATGACGGTACTTTGAGTTATGAGCAGGTGCAGACAATTTTTGAACTCTATATTACTCACACGATTGAAGATATGATACTAAATGAAATTGGAACCAATATAATTTTCCAAACACAGACTTTGGATGATGCTGACCTTGTTCAGGCTCAACTTCACGACTTTATTAGAAATGGCGTCAGTGATGCCCTATCAAACTCAGGTAACAAAATTAATCAACTTAACCAAAACGAAATTGGAAGTTTTGTTGACAACATTTACGAAAGCACTTTTAATTTACTGTCCGCTCTCTACGAGGAAGGTGGTGTTGGATGATGAATCATGTTATCTATGGTTACTTTGGTTCTGAGGACAAGCCAACTTTAAATCCTGGTGATGGAGTAAAGGTAACACTACTAAATCTACTAGGTAGTGATGGATATCTTGGTCATGGTATTGGCAACGTAGTTGATGATCTTGCAAAGCTTGGTGTATTCCCAAGTCAAATCGGAATCGAATTACTCGTTTTAGCAGCGCATGTACAAGCGGCAGACACAAGGATTTCAAGATCTACAGGGTCTGAGGACTCATGGACTAGAAAAATCAGCGTAGTTGTTCCAGTTACAAGTGATGTGAATAGATGGGAACGTGTATCAACTATTTTGACTAGAGCCTTAGATTTTTTAACAGGTGATCTGTGGGACATACGATTTAGAGCAAGTAGTTATAACGAAGCGCTGGTTAAAGAACAAGCTCCTTTGGAAACACAAACCTTCGACTCAATTAGTTTGTTTTCAGGAGGGTTGGACAGTCTAATTGGTGCCATAGACTTACTTGAACAAAAAGAAAATACACTTTTTGTAAGCCATGCTAGTGATGGAGCAACAAGCGCAGCGCAATATGAGTTGTTTGATGGCTTAAAAGAGCAATATGAAAACCTAAATATCGAACGTATAAGACTATGGATGAGTTTCCCGAAAAATTTGGTGGAAGACTCCCAACCAGAGATGACAATGAGGAGCAGGTCTTTTCTATTCTTTGCATTGGGTGTGGCTGCAGGCACTGGTTTAGAGCATAAGTTCAAGCTATTTGTGCCAGAAAATGGACTCATTGCGCTAAATGTTCCTTTAGATCCTTTACGTATGGGATCTCACAGCACCCATACAACGCATCCTTTTTACATGGCAAGATGGAATGAACTTTTGGTCGAATTAGGGATCGATGGAGAGTTAACTAACCCCTATTGGGATAAGACGAAAGGTGAAATGGTTGGAGCATGCGCCAACAAGCAGTTACTTTCTGACTTAATATCTACATCACTTTCATGCTCGTCACCTTCAAAAGGACGTTGGTCGGGAAAATCAAGTGAACACTGTGGTTATTGTGTGCCCTGTATTATCCGACGAGCCGCTATAAAAGCCAGCTCACTTAACGATAACACTCCTTACTCTCTCGACAATTTGCAAGGACAGTCACTAAACACTCTGGTTGCAGAAGGCAAACAGATCAGGTCATTTCAATTTGCTCTTAGTCGTTTACAAGCAAAACCTGAATTAGCAAAATATCTCATTTACAATGCTGGACCATTGCTCGATCTTTCAAGTACTACAAAATATGGTCTTTCTGATGTTTACACAAGAGGACTTTTGGAGGTTTCGAAACTTTTAGAAGGTGTTGAAACCAAACCAATTGAATAAATTAATATGCAACTCGTTGATTTTCATTGCCACCTTGATCTGTATCCAGACTTTACTGAAGTAATAAAGAATTACGAACAAAAAAGGATCTATACACTCGCAGTTACTACCACTCCTAGAGCATGGCTCAAGAATAATGAGCTTACAAAATATTCAAAATATATTCAGGTTGCACTTGGTTATCATCCACAATTAGTAGATGAATCGTGGCGGAAAGAACTGGAAATCTGGATAAAACACCTTCCTGAAACAAAATTTGTTGGTGAAGTAGGCATTGATGGCAGCACTAAATTTAAGAATACATTGGTGTTTCAAAAACAGGTTTTTAAAGAAATTCTCATACATTGTGCTAATGCAGAAAATAAAATTCTATCTGTTCATAGTTTGAACAGCTCGAGAACTGTTCTAGACTTGATTGAGGAATACTTGCCTCAGAGTAAAGGTCGTGTAGTTTTACACTGGTTCACGGGAACTATTCCAGAGGCAAAAAAAGCTTTAAAACTTGGTTGCTACTTTTCTATCAACCCTCGAATGCTAAATACAAAAAAAGGGCAAGAGCTTCTGAAAACATTACCAATTGATAAGTTATTAACAGAAACAGACGGACCCTTTGTCAAGATCAATATCTCCGATACAATTCGTGGACTAGCAATAGCAAAACATAATACGGTTGATTTTATCAGTAAGCAGATTTCAAATAATTTTCACACTTTAATAAATACACAACTACTAGAGTAATCAAAAAAATACTTCTATAATACACATATGGGATCACAACAAAAATTTGGCCAAAACCTAAGACTAGCTCGAAAAAAAGCTGATCTTACTCAACAACAAGTTGCAGAAAAAGCCAAACTACACACCAACTACTACGCACGTATTGAAAGAGGGGAAGAAAATCCCTCCTATGAAGTGCTAGAAAAAATTGTCAAAGCCTTGAAGATAAAGTCCTCAGAGGTATTTCCGTTTTAATCGTTTCTCGTTACTTCACCTTCATCAGAAACTACTACTTTGCCTGATTCTAAGTCCTCCCCGACACGGTCAACCAAAGCACCTGCCATAGTTTGCAAGCCCTCAATTGCCTTAATTGCATTTTCTCGAGTTGCGCTCTTGGGATTTTTTTCCTCAAGCATTACGAGCATTTCTTGAATTTCTTCTTCAGTTGGTTTTCTTATCATATTTTTCCTTAATAGTTGCAAGTGTAACACGAAACTAGATAAATCGCCCTAGTTTTAAGAAATGAAACATCTTTTGTGCATGTCCATCGCCCACAGTCCTTCTCATCAACTCTCGACTATTGGCTTGAGATAGTATGTTCAGACTGCCTTCCCACAAGATATCCCTATCAATAATCGCTAACTTCCTGTGATGATTGTTACTAGTCACCAGAACCTGGACACCAACTCTCTCAAAATACTCAATCACTTCCTCTGCCTGCAACTGCATTGCTGGCATATGCTTGTTGGGATCTCTTGTAATAACATAAACTTTTACACCATCAGCTATTAGCTTTTCAAAAACAGGGCACAGTGTAAGTGTTCTGTCATTCGTAATAAATGGACTTTCAATCACGACTTCACGCTTTGCGTGAAGTAAATCCTGCCCAAATTTCTTGTAAAAAGTAGTTTCATCAAATAATGAGGTACTAAACATCTTTCGTCTCCTTTTCTATATTATCACAATATATAAGACGTAGTTCCTCGAGTTCAGCTAAAAATGGTTCAAACTGTTGAGCCTTAGGGTCACAACGCAGAAAAAGATCCATTCATGGATCTTTTTTTGTGTTTTGATTCTACAGAGGATGGCGATCCGCCGAATGAAATGAGGCTGGGTTCGCGCACATCAAGTGAGCGAAGCGAACATGAGAAGTACTCTTGGGGTGATTCCGCGTGGGGTCACATTATGTAATTTTGACACCATAAATATTCAAGTCAAAAATCTATATACTTTTTTGCTACAATATCTTATATGCACGAAATTCAGGTTGATTGTCCCACTCCCCATGACATCCTTAACACAAAAGAGGCACGTGATCAGCTCGTCTCTCAACTGAAAGCAACCTTAACACTTGTTGACTATGGTGATGGCCAAACATTTTATAAATCAAAAGATCAAAATGTGTCTCAGATAGTCATTGATAGTGTCTTTACTGAAGAAGAACGTCAAAAAAAAATTGCCGAGGCAAGTAATGACATTAAAGGAAGACCGGTTAGATATTATAGAGAAATTTCTATAAATCACTTATTAAACATTATTAACAATGCCGAAGAATCTCCCAACGATTATCATAAGGGCGTTCCAAATCCAAGCGAAAACCAGTTGCGTGCGTTATGTAGTTTCTTACTCTCGATTCGAGATAAAAAAATGAATATAGATAAGCCTATAGCAAATATACTCACATTAGCATTTCCAAATGCTAACCAGAGTGAAATTATGAATCTGCTTAAGACTGATGACTTCGATTGGAAAAGTGCACTCTCATTCATTCAAAAAAATCTTTCTGAGAAAGAATTGAAACTTCTACATTCGGTTGCTTTTTCTGGAAGAGAACATATTCTTCCCTTTTCCCCATTTTTTTCTATATGTCCTGGAGGACCTAGATTTTATCCACCAACACATTCTCAAGTAATAATTGAAATGGTTATACCAGATTCTGAAGTATCTATTAACGAAAGTAATAAAACACTTGCTGAAAGAGAAGCATTAGTTACAAAAGTAAAAAGATCATACATATCTAAAATTATTTTTAGTGAAAAAGCCTTCATTGAACAGATAATTTTAAACCCCACAACTCCTATTGGAGAGTTTGTTACAAAAAAAGCTGATGAAGGTGTTGATATAAGTAGAGCTCATTCAATGTGGTTTAGAGAAGTGCCGATTGGGGAAACAATTCCCGCTTCATTAAGTCAGTAGTACATACCCCAGACTTTTCTTTATCTACCAATATTCCTCAGTTCAGTAGCCCTATATCTTGAAACAAAGAAATACTAAACATTATCCATCTCCATTTCTATCTTATCTAAATATATAAGACGTAGTTCCTCAAGTTGAGCTAAAAATGGTTCAAACTGTTGAGCCTTGGGGTCACAGCGATTTTTCCTCGAGAGTTTTTATACCCTAAGTGCAACATTGAACCTTCTTTCTTTTTTGGCGCGATTAGTGGCGCGATTTTGGCGCGACTCTGTGCTATAATAAAAACATGTTTAAACCAAACTTTACAATCACGCCAGAAATCAATAACAAAATTGCCGAAATCGAAAAACTGAAATCACTTTTCGATCAAGCAAATATTCTTCCTGAGTTAGCTATAGAATTACGATTTCGAGCAACTGTTGAATCTGTTCATAGTTCCACATCTATTGAGGGAAACCCACTAAATGAGCAAGAAGTTCAGAATGTACTAGAAGGAAATACTGTTTCTGCACCTGAGTATGCAATACAAGAAGTCCTTAACTACAAAAATGCAATGAACTGGCTCAATCAAGGGAAAATCTCAACAGAAGGATTGAGTGAAAAGGACATCCAAAAGCTTCATAGCTTAGTAATGGAAAAACTATTGCAACCAGAAAAGGTTGGTTCATTCCGCCCTGGAGATATATATGTTGTTGATCAAATTAAAAATAAAGAAATAATTCAGTATCAGGGTCCTAATGCAAAAGAGTTAAAACAACTAGTAGCTTCTTTTTTAAAATGGATTAGCATCCAAAAAAGTGAATCAAAACTTCATCCGGTACTACTTGCGGGTTTAATCCACTACATTTTTGTTTCAATTCATCCATTCTCTGACGGAAACGGAAGAACTACTAGACTTCTCACCTATCAATATCTCAAATCTGTTAATTACGACTTCAATGATTCTCTATCACTAGACAGTTACTATCTACAAAATCGAGAAAGATACTATGAAGCACTCAGCAGAGGTAGAACCTTTGATGATCGCATGTTCTCTGACATCACACCCTTTTTAGAATTTTTTGTAGATGGCTTTTTGAACTCAGTAAAAAGTCTCACAAAATATGTACAAATTGGAAAAGTATTAGATAGTTCAAAAAAACCGGTAAGACTTAATCAGGAGGAGCTAGCAATACTAGACTATGTCTATCAGTTTAAGTCTATTTCACTTGAAGATGCAGTAATTGCGACAGGAGCAACCAGGAGAACCGTTCAAAGAAGACTAAGCAATTTAGTTGACAAAATGATTCTTGAAGTCAAAGGTAAAGGGCCTGCTACAGAGTATCACCTAGCATCAAGAAAATAGGTTTTAACTAATTTCTCATTGGTCGTCACAATATATAAGACGTAGTTCCTCGAGTTCAGCTAAAAATGGTTCAAACTGTTGAGCCTTAGGGTCACATTCAATACAATTAAGTTAATTTGTCCAATTCATTTGCTAACCTCATTTTCAACTTCTCAAGTCTTTCTTTTGTAGGTCGAGCAGTTTCAGCTGCCAAAACTTCTTTACCCAAAGTCCATATCGGCATTTTGGGATCAGGATCTGTTCCATATCTAGGAATTAGATGCCAATGCACGTGATTGTCTGTATTTCCTAGTAATTCATAGTTAAGCTTGATTGGCTTAAATGCCTTGCACACTGCTTCAGCAACTACCGCCATTTCATGAAGAAATACATCTCTAGTTTGAGTATCTAAATCATGAAGCTCTTTAATATGTAGCTTTCCCAAAAAAATCGTATACCCTTCAAATAATTGGAAATCACATAATACAACGTAACCCGTTTCCAATTCCTTAACAAAATATGGATTCTCGTTATTTTTAATGTCAGAAATTCTTTGACAAATAAAACAATGATTCATAGGTATTTTCCTCTCTATTTTTTACTATTTCTTGATTTCGAATAATTGGAAAGAAGTAAATGCTCCTCCTGTTTTTTTGACCAAAAGTTACTCATAAACATCTTCCTCCATTTCTAGCATACTAACAGTACCATTAAAATAGATAAAGCCAAGCTCTTTTAGGCGAGCATACGTCTTGAGGATACTTGCAAAAAATAGTTCCAACTGAGGATTTGTGGGCTCACAACAAAAGAGAACCCCGAACCACATTCAATTAAAATGGTATACTGCTTTGTATACAGATGTGCTATTCCATTTAAAAAGGATTGCTACATCTAGAAAGCATTACTTTGTTGAGACAAGAAATTGGTGCAAGCCGAGAAGAAAGAATTGCTCAAGTTGAGAAATGCCCTCGTCTTTTTCTTCACAGGAGAGCTAAAAGCACCTGGAACTCACTCCATTTGATGATGGACACTGAAACTGGCTTTCCAATTGACCGATGGACTACAGATCGCAGTGAGATTTCTTATCAAACTAAACCTACAAATATTGGTTTGGGTCTCCTGTCCTATTTAGCAGCGGAAGAACTCCAATGTATCGTCCCAGAAGAAGCTAATCATGGTATTCAAAAAATACTGGATAGCTTACTAAAAATACAAAAAAACCCATACTTCTTTGACTGGTACGATAGTCGCACAGGTCAACCATTAGAATTTTGGCCAGAAAGTAATCAGAAACTTACTCCTTTTGTTTCTACAGTTGATAATGCTTGGCTTATACTTGCACTGCTACTGATCCGTCAGTGTAAACCACAGTTTAGACAAATAGATGAACTACTCCAGCCACTAGACATGGATACTTTTTTTGATGAAGAACACAATGAATTTGTGGGTGGATTTGCAGGAGAAGAACCTACTTCATGGCGATATTCAAACCTTTTTCTCTCAGAATCTAGAATTGCACATCATGTCAAAGCAGTCATGAATAAAGATAGAGATTTACCAGCAAATAGGATGACCAAGAATACTGGAAATTGGCCTGAAAGTTCATTTGGTGGTTCCATGTTTGAACTGCTCATGCCACAACTCTTTATTGATGAACCTTATCTTCAAGATGCTGTTATAAAACATATTCAGCAACAAATAGAGTACGGAAAAACACATGCTGAGACGTTCTGGGGATTATCTGTTTGTGAAACACCTGATGGGTATACAGAACTGGGAGTTGGAGGTCATTATCAACAATTTCCTATTATAACTCCACACGCAATTTTTTTAACTCTACAGGCTTCTCCCGAAGAAGCACTCCAGCTACTTCGCCTGTTGGAAGCAACATTCCCAGTGTACTCGACTGACATGGGGTATCAAGATAGTGTTGACGTTCAATCAAGCAAGGTTGCCAAATCACAACTTTTTCTTGATAATGCCATGATTCTACTAGCAATTACAAATAATTTGTCTAAAGGATTTTTCCAACAGCGATTCAATGAAATGTATACCTGATGTTTGGAAAAATTCTAATGGTTTGACGACAGAATCTAGACCATTTCATGTATCTTAAAAAATCCAGTGTTTATGACAGGTTTTTTCTTAAGAGTATTTTTTCTGTGAATGAATTAAAGCTGCATATAAATGAAGACTGACCTTCAATTAAATCTCAGATACTAAGATCACTCTCTGAAGTAAATGCTTGAGTGACTCCCAGTAGTATCGAATTCATATTTTATTGGTTTCTCCGTTTATACTTCAGAAGAGCCAATTTTTTCCACTGATTCCCCCACCTTTTTTGTGCCAATGGTATCGATTTCTACCCCATCAGCATCAGCAGAAATGAGGCCAGTAATTATACTATGCTGCTTCAGCACATCGTACTTATTTAAAAAACGTATTGCTGGTGGATTCTGTTCATATCCAGCTACCTCAATTATAAGTGTGGCAAAAATTGATGTATTAAATTAGTAAGTAATAAGTCTTCCTCTAAAAAATAAGTATCAACTGCAAGAAATGAGATTGACAGATGCATATTTGATACATATAATGTGCAGCCAATTGTTCTTTCTGCCAGCACTATAAAAAGATACCTATGAGATTTGAACAAAAATCTAGAGTAGCTCAACAAACAGAAGAAGTACGCACACTTTGCGAACATATTGACATTCCCCACGACTCAATCATTCTTGTTAGTGGCGAACTACCTGGAACAGGTTCAACCTCCGTCACACAACTGCTTTCTGAAGTATTAGAAACTGCTAGATATACCACAGCTGCGTATTCAATTGGAAACATAATTCGAGAACTTGTGGTAAGTAAGGGCTTCTCAGCTAGCGAAGAAGGCATGATGCAAGCCAAAGCAGCAGGAGTCATACCAGACGATCCAGAACAGTTTGATCAAAGAGTATATGAAGAAGCATTACTACAAAACGGAGTCGTGATCATTGAAGGAAAAGCTGCTACTCATACTGGCTATCATATACTTCAAAGAATAACTGACAGACCAATCTATTTAGTTGATCTACGGCTAGATCCAGTAACTTCAGCCATTAGAGTGTTAAGACGAGAGGGATATGACCTTGAGCATATTTTTCGATCACCCGAACTACTGCCACAATACAGGAATATGATACTCGATAGAACAAACCTCATTAAGGATAAACTTCAAAACAGCTATGGAGAGGAAAAATACTATCCAAATAAGGCTAAAAAGCGACTTCAAATTAACACTGCGCATATGCAACCATTAGAAGTTGTTTCAGATCTCCTCAGTTCGGCTGCACTAACAGATACTTTTTCTTCCTGGGAAGAAGAAAGTCTTATACAGGCAGTCGATAACTTATACTCCATCTACCTGAGCTTAACAAATACCGGTGCAGTGCATCAGCTCGACGAAGAGCACTTTCTATATAATGTAGCTAGAGTCAAATATGCTATACAACAAGCAAAAATAAACACCAATAAAGAAGCACTCGATAAGGTTAGGGAACGACTCTCTCAAGATTTGATTTCACTTGTATATGCACTCTTAATGAAAATACTTCCCAGATATTTCTATGAAATTGGGACTGAAAAAAACATTGTGGTTGATACTGTTTCACAAAAATGGACTCCAGAGTTTTATAAAGTCATTAATGGATGGGACAGTATAGTCTCACACCTAAAAGACACAACTGTTCTTGACCCTTTTGCAGGTAGCGGAACATACCTCAACTTACTAACTGCAAAGGGTGTGGTTAGTCATGCCTATATGTCAGATCTATCGTATCCTGGTGGCAAGGCACTGAACGGATACGATGTTACCTATGCACCAGAAATTAATATGATTGTTTTTCAATCAATTTTTGATGAACTTCCCTCATGGTACTATCCTAAAATAGATGAATCATTCAGTGGATTTATTACTGCCGATGCTCTTCACCTACCCTTTAGCGATAATGCAGTAGACTGGATAACAGGAGATCCACCGTATGGGAAAAACCTTCAGGATGGATCTATAGGACTACTCAAAACAATGTTACCAGAACTTTTTAGAGTTTCTAGAATGGGTCTATTACTCATGGTGCCCATAGACTGGGTGGATGATTTACTCAAATTAGAGGAATACAAAACCACTCAACTCACAACCGATTTATCTTCTGGGTTTTCTCACTTTAAAATTTGCTTAGTAAAAATGGAACAGAATGTCGAACAAAATAGTGAATCCCCCATTGTAAGCGAAAGCCCCGTCGATGCATTCATTCTCTCGGCCACTGCCCAAACCATAGCGTTAGAAGTATAAAAGCAGAAACTTCTCTATTTTGTTGATTACTTTGCATCGAATCATAGACATACTATAAGATCACTTGTTAGTAGATAACCGAGACTAATAGATACTCTCTTTTGAAAAAAATACAATACAGATCAAACTTTTTTCCAACTTTACAAGCACTGTAACTACCAACTTTTATTTACTTTCCACGTTCCAATTGAGGAATAGTTCCTGAAAGGTTCATTTTCCCACCGATTAAATCCATGTGTTGAATATCTAAACTGGAAACCTGTTGCATTCTTCTTGAAACAGCATCTTCAACTGCTGAAACAACCCTACCAGTAATATCAGCAGGAACGGCAACAGTACCAATCCTTAAGTTAGAAACACCAGCAGATACTTGATTGCTAGAAACACTAGCAGTACCCATCATATACACAGGTAAATCGCCATTTATGAAGGTTGCATATTTTGCTGCTGATTCAATTTGCTGGTCGCTGTATCCCAACTCTTTTGCCAAACTTATAGCTGTTTCAACTTTGAGCATTCCTGAAGCCTCTGCCGTGCCATCTGCATGAATTTTTACTTGGACATTGTAAAAGGGTGTTAGAGCCCAATTTTTTGACCAACTATCCAGAACAGACGTCACTTCTTGGTCGGAATATGAACCAGATACATCAACTGATCCCTCGTATTCAGGCATTCCACTATATGGTTTGTCATCTTCTGAAAGCTCTACATCGTGACCAAGATCATCATTTATTTTTGCAACTTGGACTGGATCAGGCCGAATACCCAAATCGACTTGTTTCACAAAGAGCGCTGAGAGCCCCGGCACTACTCCAATATATGCAAGAGCCAAAACTCCGGCTGCAAAGATCACAATGAGTAAAATAAAAAAAGAAATGAATAATTTTTTCATAATACAAAGCAGTATATCACTCAGCTGCTTAGTCTAGTAGATTGTACTCTTTTAGTACGCAGACGTAATAATAGCTGTCATTAAAGTAGCAGGCTCAATCGTACTTAGTGCTGTTGGCAATGCAGTAATCCGTGCTGAAATGTTCAAAATATTTGCTAGTGCATTTATAACTCTAATGGAATTGAGTGTATTTCTTAATGAAGCATCTTCAGCCAAACTCAGTGTAACCTGCTCCTGTTCAGCAATTCTAGTAATGCTGTTTGAAACTGCAGATATTGGTTGATCATACAGAGCGTCAATAAGTTTGTAATCCCATGCATTACTTTCATCTCGAAAGAATACAACATTATCTTGACCAATAATATCTACTATTGTTCCGGTCTCGTTTGTATACTTAATTGCTCGCGTTACAAACTCAGCCACAACAGTTCGTAACTCTTCATCATTTTTAATGCTTTCCAACAACTTACTTAAAAAAGGATGAATCTTTTCTAAGTCTGCAACTTGAACGGTGCCTTGTTCATTTAGATTATATAGCGAAGCTCGGGTGACTCGATCATATGCAGACTGATACATTGGAGTAACAACTGGTCGTAGCTCTGCAAGACCTGCCGTGAGTGTGATCTTACTCGGATTGTGTACAACGTCTGCTTTTTCTTGAAATGAAATACTTGACCACACATACTCGCCTTCAAAACTTTGTAACTGTGAAACTCGCTCACTCCCATCACCAATAATTTTTTGTACGCTTGCTAGTATGTCGGCATTGACAGGTATTTTTATTACACTAAATGTTTGCTTTAATACATGCTCTGAACCAAAATAGTTCTGTAATACTGCTAATTGTTGTTCCCTATCTCTTTTGTCCGACTCAAATTGTGCACGTAACTCAGCTTCATCTCCACCAGTAACAGCTACTTCTACTGCCTGTAATAGTGGCTTCATTTCAACTTTCCCAACAATGTTCGGATGATCTGGAAAACTAAAGACTACTTGTCTGCCACCATACCCTTCAAGTTTGGGTTGATATTTTTGAATTCTTTTATTTTCTACTTGAGACAAGTTAGAAAGCACATTTGGATTTGTTTTTTCGTTACTCATATCTGATTTGATCATAGTTTGGCTGGTTCTCCATCATGGCCATCAATGACTTTTCAAATTCACTTTTAGCAAGTGTATTTCTAGTATCTTTATACTTTTGAAATGATTGATCAGCTACAATATCGTTGACACTCTCTGAAGCTGTAGCAAATTCAAATGAAATTTGTAATCTGAAGCCATTAATTTTATCACTTAACTCTCGAGAAGAAGATGAAACAAGGTTATACCCATACAACAGGGTACATAAGAGTAGAAGAATATAATAATACGTGAGTATTTTTTTCATGTACCTGTCATCTTAGCTTAATTAGAAATCAAAGTACAACAAAAATAGCATCATTCACAAGAAGAGCATTTGTACTTTTAATTAGCTATTAGCACTACAAATATTATAAATATCTTGCATCATATGCCCAATGAAGCAATGCTTGTCGCTGACGAGGTCGACAACTGCTGTCTCCCTTGGTGCAATTTTTTTGTACTTGAGCCACATGCCGACTCATCGCCTTCCACCGCTTAATCTGTCGATCATCATCTGTTGATCTTCTACCCATGTAGTACCGACAGTACCATTGAAACCAGCCTCTTGGATCATTAGGATGAATCCAGCCTTTTTCCTGCCAAACTAAAAGACTTTGGCTAGCATCAACTTTGAAGTAATTTAACTTGGGATCTTTCTTAGATGAAAGCTTTGCATGAGTAAACCAATCGCTGGGAAATTCAGCTCGGCTGTCGTTCATGTATTTGCCACCAAAAATGCCCAGTACAAGCATTTGCTGAGGTGTTAATTCTGGTAAGAAGTCAGGCTCAAAGTTCGCTCCTTTATCCTCAGTTAAATAGTACACATAGTTACTTTGGAACCTGTCATGTACCGTTATTTTTTTCATTTTATGTGTAATTTTATCTTAATCGCGTAAGCAACAATCTACACCACAGGCTGCAAATGATGGTACGGTAACTTGTCTTTATATCGTTTAATTGCTAAAAGCAAGATTTGTTCAATAAAATCCTCATAACTCATACCTGTTAGTTTCGCAACGGAAGGCACACAATCTGGAATATTGATTGAAGGATTTGGATTTAGCTCTAACACGTGAGGATTTCCATTCCTATCCAACTTTATTTCAACTCTCCCATAATCGTGACATCCTAAAATATTGTAGGTATCCAAGGCAATTTCAGAAATTAATGAAAGTAATTTTTTGCTCACATTCTTTGGTGGACGCTGCACTTCAACATTTCCATGGTCAGATGCACTCCATTTTGAGTCGAAAGAATAGATATTCCATTTTTTGGGATCATCATGCTTGAAAATACTGCGAGAAAGTGGAAGTACTCTCACATCATCTAATTCAGAGCCGAAAATGGACACATCGTACTCGTCCCCGTCGAGATATTCTTCTATTAAAGCTGGTCTCTGCAATTCCTCAGTCACATATTTAATTTGTGCTTTTAATTCTTCAGCGTTTTTGACTACAGATTGCTGAGTGATTCCAATTGAGTTGTCTGTGTTTGCTGGTTTCACGATGAGTGGGTACTCGAGCTCTTCATCAACGGCTTCATCAACCGAATAGACATAGTCCCATTTTGCAGTTGGAATTTCATGATAAGTGAGCATCTTTTTAACTCTGATCTTATCCAAACATAATCCTAATGTGAATGGACTTGATCCGGTATATGGAATTTGAAATATATCAAGTAAACTTGCAACGTGAGGTTCAAGTAAACTTGAATTGTTTAATCTCTCTGCCACATTAAAAACAAAATCAATTTTACCTTGTTGCAGAATTGAAATACTTTTACCAATATCATTAAAATCTATAAAAATAGTTTTATAGCCTTTTGATTCAAGCGCCTTTTGAATATTTTTACCAACATTTGTTAGCTCAGCTTCCACACTTCCATCTTCACCAGTGTATTGATTACAGGCAATTCCAATCACTAATTTGTTATAACTACTGGCAGGCATACTATGTACTCGATCAATTTTTTTCTTGTCAAAACCTTCTGAAGATTGCAGCCAAGCAGGCGATATTGGTGACTTTCTGATTGTTTTTCCAATTTTTGAAAGTCCCGAGAATGGCACTATTTCAAAGCTAACTTGAGCCTTTGCTTTTTGTAAATTCTCTTGAGCATCATGCGGATTATCCCCATAGGCACAAATCCATCCGAGATAATCAAAACTCAGTGGTGGTGTTAAAACTGTGTCACCCACCTCTTTAAAGAATACAAAGTCGTGTACCTTATCTTGCGCTGCAAATGATTTTGGAAACTCCAAACTCGAAATAATGCCCGATTCTTTTTGAATAAAACAATCCGCCGCAAAGTATTTTTTAGGGTTTTCTGGCTTTGTCATTTTTGGAATATATTCACCCAAAGCGATTTTAACTGATGACTCTATCAAATCAACATTCCAAGCTTTTTTAATAAATGAGTAGTAGTATCCACCACCTAAGCGCAAATTTATCTCGATAGGCATAGGACCATTTGAAGAGTACTTTGCTTCAAAATGAATACACCCATCTTGAATGCCAATTTTTTCTAACATTACCTCAGCCATAGACACAAGTTCTTCCTGTGCATCATCGGAAAGTAACGAAGGAAAAGTGTCTCCAGTTTCAATAAAGAATGGTTCACTTGAAGCATGGTTGTCAGTGATGGACCAAAACTTTAGCTTACCATTTTGCAGTAGCATATCGATGTCGACTTCATCACCATCAATGTATTCTTCGACCATTATTGTTAGACCTTCATGCAAGGCAGATTCCATGGCAACTGAAACTGACGACTGAATATATGCGATAGTTTTATCTAATTGCTCAGGCTCCTCAACTTTGGTCACAAATGCACTACTGGTTCCATAGGTTGGTTTTACTACAACTGGAAACTGAAGCTCTGATTTAGCTTTTTGTAATTCTTCAATAGTTGTAAACTTGAAAAACTTCGGTACTTGTAGACCTTCGCTTTCACAAAATTTTCTAAAAAATAACTTATTACGAGCAATTTTTGCGATTTCAAGCGGTATTCCTACAAGACCTTGTGCCGTAGCAATTTTTGAAGTCAGGAGAACATCGTCTTCCCAGAAAGTAATAACGCCGTCAATTGTATTTTTTGCGGCGTATGCTTTTACTGCAGCAAGTGACGCTGCATGATCAGTAGTATCCGCCAAAATCCAATCGTCGACGTATGAGTCGGCCCAGTTCTTCTCACAATTAAGCACAACAATAGAAACGTCAAGCTCTTTGAGTCTCTTGAAAATGAATTTTTTTAAAAGATTTCCCGTGTTAACTACTAAAAGTCGTTTTTGGGTATGATTCATAGTGTAGTGTATATTTTAGGCTATACAAATCAATTTACAAGTAAGCAAATTAAGAAATGAAAATTTTTTAAAATCCTTTAGATCAAACCTTTTGAGCGACTATTGCCATGAACAGTGGAAACTCTCTACGAGATCTATTTTCCATTTTTGAAGCCTTACCAACACTAGCCTTGTCTGATGCCCATTCTTCTAAATCAGTCACAACAAATCCAGCATTTTTGAGCATCTTAAAATAGTCTTGTAGTGACCGATGGAATGACCATGTTACCGCTGAACTATCTTTACCTGGCAACATATGTATAGGTATCTTAAGAGGAGACGCATATCTATTTTCCCACCTAAACTGCTGCTTTGTTTTCTTATCTATATCCCATCCAGACTGGCGTGGAATTCTAAAAGCTGGATGATTAAGAACAATTACTAACTTTCCGCCTGTTTTAAGATAGGCTGCAGCATTCCCCAATGCTCCCTCAGCATATTCCATATTTTGGAGCGCTAATACAATTGCTGCATGGCTAAAAATGGGCTCAGCAGCTTGAAGTTCTCTAGTAACGTCAAATACTTGAAAAGAATAATTCTTGGGACTTGGAATTGCTTTTGCTGCTTCAATTAATGATTTTGATCTATCAATACCTAAGTATGCAGAAACTGGGGCTATGACCCGGCTTAAAATCCCTTGACCACACCCAAGATCTAACAGACTGTTTTCAGGTTGTAAATCAAGTAAACGTAACAAACCAGGCAGTACCACATGCTGGTGATAGTAATGACCTTCAGAACCAACAAGTTTGTCATACCAAGCTGCAACATTTTGCCATGAGGTAGATTGTGTATCTTTCATATCCCATATTATACAACATACCCAGACATTTATCTTGAGGTATCAATAATTTCAAGGGAGTCCCCTTCAACCTTAACATACTGTTGATCTGTTAGAACCACTAAGGGGAATTGGTCAGGAGTGTAGATGAGTTTAAGTCGACTCTCCAAGTATTTTTGTTTGAATCCTTCTGATCCCCAGTGAGGAAGGAGAATAAAATTTACAAACCCATAAGCCGTGGCATCTAATAGATTATCCGCAATATGTTCCTCACCAAGCTCCAAGAGATATTTGGGCAACTGAGGACCAGCTATGATTGAACCAGCACTAGTGCCTATATAGATTTTTCCTTGGTTTTCAACCATGTCTTGCACAACCGGAATAAACCCAGACTTTTGAGACTGCTGAAGTAAATAAAAAGTGTTCCCACCTGAAAAATACAGTATATCTGCTGAAGCTAGCTCTTGTTCAATTTCTGATTTTGTTTTACCTGTAATTGTGTAGTCAAAAACATCAAAACCAGCATCAACCAATGACTGACGATCATCTTTTAGCCACTGTTTATCGCCATGTTCTACTTCTGCAGCCGTAAGAATAAAAGCCAAACGGTTACCTTTGCTCAGATCAATATTCTTAACCAAATGATGCGAAACAAAGTTTGTACTTGAAGTTAAAAAAAGTCGTTTCATTTGTTTTTACTTTTTGTGTTAACTTGTTTTTTAGTTTTATTTTTACTAATGAAGTACAATATATATTGTCTAGCCAAAAATACAATAATTCCAGTTGCAAAAATGACATTTACCAAACTAAACTGCCCTTGACTCATCTCAAGAAGGACATCAATTACAACCATAAGCGTTCCATAACCAATCCCTACCAAAATAAAGATCGGTGAAGAATATGACCATGAATGTAACACTTCTACAGCAATGAATTCAAAAAGTATGCCAATAAAAAATGAGACTAAAAATAACTGTGGTGAAATAAACAATGCCAAGACAGCAAATACAAGCCAGGTGCTTTTTGAATACCTAGAGAAATTGAGTTCAGATTTATTTCGGGAAAGTATCACTCCTAAAGTGATTAAGGCAAGAACTACTAATAATGGCAATGAGATTTTTGTTGAAAGTTGCTTAACTATCAACGTAACAAATCCCCAGCCAAGTCCTGCCCAATACACGTAGCCACTCTCCGTATTATATTGCCATTTTTTTCGATAGACTTCAGCAGTGTCAAAGAGTACATTAAGAATGCTCGCAATAATAAACAAGGCCCATTCTTCTGGTTTCGTAATAAGGATCGCAGCCCCGACTACACAAGCTACATTAATAAGTATTGAACTAAAAAGGTACTTTTTAAATCTGTTATGAAACAGGAGCAATCCAAATGCAAAGAAAAATGAGAATATAAGCAGCTGTAGTGCTGAAAGTTCTAACATACAGTAAGTATACCAACTTTTAGACACATCAAAATATCTAAAACAGAACCCAGTACACATATGATATTAATAGCAACCAAATGAAAAAAGAAATTGACTACAACACTATCATTTCAAAAAGAAGCAGTGAAAAATCTGCTCAAATTATTGGCGCTCCAGATATCTTAATAATCCCTGACTCTCTCATTACCATTCAAAATAGCTGGGGATCTCTTTTCTTGGCTCAGAATTACACAAAAATTGATACATTTGTTATCTTTGTACATGGAGGAATACGAGTACCAACTGGATTCGAACAGTTAATCACTCTTGATACCTTGGAAGACATTGAAAGAGTAGCAGAAACCATTCATCTCAATGCTGATCTAGGCAGTGCAACTATGGCCTCAAACTTTCTAATGCAGCTCAATGATAACCCCCAGATAGCTGTTATCTGGTATGACTTCACTCGCATTGTAGGTGATGCCAACCGCTCAGAACTTGCCGCTCAAGTTCCAGATCTCCCCTATAAAGGTGACTCTCCATGGACTAATGATGCTGCAACTTTATCTAGTAGAAAACCAATTTTACAAGCTGCACTCTATCCATTCTTTGAAGACCTTACACTCCTTCTATCAAAGTTCCAGCCTACACTCATAACATATCCACATACCTATGACCAAACTTCTGGAGGTACTACTACTGAAGGTGCAACTGACGTACTACCTTCTGGAAAGATGCGACCAGCCGGTATGATTTTTCACAAAAACCATAGCATACAATCAAGTGAAGATTCACTTTTTTTTCCGAAAGAAGTACTCCCTATTATTCAGGAATTCTATTATAAAACATTGGCAAGCCTTTCAACTCTGAACGAAATAATTGAGATTGGTATTGATTACCCTTATCTTGCTGCGACAGGATTACCAGTTTGGATAGACACTTTTTATCAAGCTCATCATGTAATGTTTGAAGTACGCAAAGATATTTTTGCTCATATTTCTGAAAAAGACCTAGACAATCTAACTCAATTTATCTTGAAAACTCGGAACATTTTATTAAAGTGATAATACGCTATTCAAATTGTATTACAAACGCAAGGTGATCAGAAACATCATCACTTGCAACTTTTTTTTCTAAAACAACTATATCTGAGCTAGCAAAAACCATATCAACAACTGCTGTGGCGTACCCAGGATATTTTTCTAAATTCTTGTGAGCAAGATTAAAACTTGTTGTTAATTCACCACCATACACATTTATAAGGTGGTTATCAATATTTCTAATAGTTTGAGTATCTGGTTTTAAATTAAAATCTCCTGACAAGATTAGTTTCTTTTTCCCTTTAACAAGATCTACAATTCGCCTACTCATTTCTAGTCGTTCAGGACTATCTCCTCCATCCAAGCCCCAAATACCATGTAGATTACAAATAGTGTATGTAGTACCTTCAATTGCTATCTCACAGCACTGGATGTTTTTAGGATGAGTTCCGAAATCACCAGTTGGTGGATGTGCAGAAAACTCACCATAGGAAATACCAAAATCATTACTTACCGTTGATGTAATTGGATACCGTGAAAAGATTGCATTCCCTATCTCCATTTTTCCTTGTTCACCAACAAGCATAAACTCTGGAGCAAAGTAGTACTCCCAACCCATAAAGTAATTTTTAAGAATTTCAAGTGATCTATAATTTTCAGCAAGCCCAGAATCTTTTCCATCAAATACTTCCTGCAACGAGACAACATCCGGTTGTTCACGATCAAAGAATGCAAAAATATTTTTGAAAAATAAACCTCCTTCATACAAATTTAAATTAATATGTTTAAATGACATACAAGAATTATACCAGCTCATCAGCAACGTGTATTGGTATACAATACAAATAATTATGACAAAAATTCTACTCCTTAACGACATACATTTAGGTATTTCTAGAAATTCAACAACTCACGGACATCTTATACGGCAAGCAAATACCCAGGCTCAAAGTACACTCGAAGCGCTGATCCCTCACTTTAATTCGCTGAATTTTGATTTAGTCGTACACCTTGGCGATGCTCTGCGAGATACCTATGATTTTGAAACCGATGCAAAAAACATGATTTCCGCCCTCAATTTAATCAATCAGATTACTGCTCCAGCAATTCACTTACTTGGTAATCATGAACTCAACGCATTCACCAAAGAGCAAATTACCACTCTATATAGTAGTCAAGAAATTTCGCCAGAATTTTTAGGATCAAAAAAAATAAATGATATCGATATTTCGTGGCTAGATCTGAATATTGATCAAAAAAAAATTACGGTGCCACAAAAAACACTGTCATTTCTTAAAAATGAATCTCCCACCATTCTTTTTAGTCACTTTTCACTTATTCCCATTGATCCAAAAGGCTCCTTCTATTTTGAAAATGAGCCTGAAGGAATGTACTATGCTAATGGGCAGGACATACTAGATCAGCTTTCTGAAAAAACCACAGTGTGCATTAATGCACACGTACATTTGTTAACACATACAGTTATCAATAACCGCCACTTTATTTCATGTCCAGCATTTTCTGAAAATATTGCAGCACAAGAATATCCACAAAATAATCCAGGTGTCTACTCAATTCTTGAAGTAACCCAAACAAACTTTTGTCTAACTTCTTACAGTGGTGACTTTTGCTTTGCAAAGCTAGAAGGTACACTCAGATAATACGACTTGAGGAATCACTTAAACTAACGTTTTAAAACCAGGAAAACAGTATAAGTATAATAGTGTATACTTATTTCCACTATTTAAACTAATTAAACTAACTGATGCAAGTCAAATTGTTGGAGAAGTGCTTAATGAATATCCTTCTTACTTACAAAAGGCAGCAAAAAAATAATATTCTAAAAAAATAGGTCTTCTATTGTCACGTTTTGAAATTCAATCACCATCAGAACCTAGTCGATTAGCAATAGAAACGCGTTGGTTACTCGCTCAGATGGCATGGTTCCTGGCTGAGAACCTACTAAGAATAGAACCTCTCTCTGCCGAATCAATTGAGAATTTAAAAAAGGCAGATGAATTACTAACAACGCATTCAGCAGTGTTTTATATGAATCATGTGCGCAAAGCTGACATTTCAGCTGTAGCCATGGTGTTAAAATATTTGAGAAGAACAAAAAACGGAATTATCCCAGCTGGCCTCACACACTTTGATGTTGAACGAGATAAAGTTAGTGGATATTTTTACCGAGCGGTCAGACCGCTCCATGTTTCATTCTTACCTGTGCTACAAGACAGTGATACTCAAAAAAACATATATACCCCAGATGAAATAGCAATGATAAGTAATCAACTTCGAGTACTTTCACAGGAAGCAATTACTAGTCCTGGCAATATTATCGCATACACTCCTGAAGGCACCAGACACTCAGATAATATCCTTCGGCAAGCAAAAACAGGAATTGGTCGTAATGAACAGTACCATGGTCCTTTCGATACTTTTTATCTACCTGTGACTCAACTCTATCCACCATATAGTAAACGAATACGTACAACAGTTGGTGCCCCATTTTTCTTACCTGACATTCTTGATCTCGATGCTTTACCTGTGGGAGTTACTCTAGAAAAAGCAAAAAAACGTGCTCGTATCATCACAGATGCACTCATGTATGCGTTAGCGGAACAACTGCCAGAGGAAAACAGGGGCTACTACCACACAACTACTGAATAATTTTTTTAACTTGATCAAGAATAGTGTTTCTATTAACCACTGTTATACCAAATGATGTACATTGGGCTATAATTGCTGGTTCAAAAGGTTCAAATAAGAAGCCATGATCAACTTTTTTGAGCATATCAAGATCGCCTGAACTATCTCCAAAGCCTAGGGATACTTCTGTATCCTTGCTACTTTTTCGTTCCACTGCCAGAGCCTTCTCATGTTCATTCATAAGAGCTTCAATAGTGCCTGTATACACCCCATTTTTAATTTCAACAGTAGATGCCAAACACTCCACGTCTAAGACATCTGCGCATGCTTTTACAATGGGCTGTATTGATGCTGACACAATATATATAGTAAATCCCTTGCTTTTTAAGAATTGAAATAATTCAGGAATGTGGGGATAAAACTCATCCACTGAGAAAAAATCTTTTTGCCATTTTTCAACTTCTGTAATCGACTTTCCGTTTAATACTCTTGCTGAAATTTCAATAGTTTTTTTTGAAGCATCGTTATGTGAAATTAAACGTGTTCCATATCTAAAAACAAGCAGTAGGGCTTCCAGTAAATTAAAGAAACCAATCTTTCTTTTTGGGATTAGATATCCAAACAAAAACCGTTGCATCGATGCCCCGTTATAGACTGTTTTATCTAAATCAAAAAATGCAATTTTTTTCATGGTATTATTCTACTTGAAGATCCCAAAGTTTTTTGTATTTCCCTTTGCTATCTAGCAAGGTTTTGTGTGAACCTGACTCAATAATTCTACCGTCATCAATAACAATTATTTTGTCAGCTTTTTTAACAGTTGATAATCTATGTGCAATTATTAGAGTGGTAATATCCTTTGATACTTTCCAGAATGCAGATTGAATTAACTTTTCTGACTGTGAATCTAATTGACTGGTGGCTTCATCAAAAATGATAATGCGCGGATTTGAAAGAAGCATGCGTGCAATTGCCAATCTCTGTTTTTGTCCGCCTGATAACTTCACGCCTCGCTCACCTACTTGCGTGTCATATCCTTTTGGCAGCGTACAAATAAAATCATGCAACTGTGCCATTGCTGCAGCTTCTTCGACTTTTTGCTGAGAGAACTCATCCAAACCATACCCAATATTAAATCCAATTGATGCATTAAAGAGTATTGGTTCCTGAGGCACAACTCCAATGTGGGATCTTAAATGAGACTTGGTCATGTCACGTAAATCAACCCCATCAATAGAAATAGTTCCATTGTCAGGATCATAGAGTCGTAGAAGTAACTTTGTAATCGTGGTTTTTCCTGCGCCAGAGGGCCCTACCAATGCCACTGATTCTCCTGGAGCAATACGAATTGTGACATCATGAATAGCATTTTCTTTCCCGTCAGGGTATGAAAAATGAACCTTATCAAAACTAATTTCACCTGTAACATTCTGAAGCTTCACTGGTGAATCTGGATCTAAGACTGTTTCCTTTTCATCCAATACAGAAAAAAACTTTTCTAAATCTGTACTTAACTTAAAAACATCTCTGAGTTGATAGAGCATTCTAAATAATTTGTCATAAAATGAAGTAACAAATCCAAAAATCATAATGAGTTCTGCAGCTGAAATGTGCTGGCTCACATAGAGTTGAATTGAATATAGAAGTACCGAAATTAAGCCTATTGTTCCAACTAATCCTGTGAAAAAATTGATATAATAAAATGAGTAGGCATATCCCCAGATAGTTTTTACCCAAGGAACATGTTCTGTCTCCAACCTTTTGTATTCCCGGTCTTCCTTAGCAAAATACTTAACTGTTTCATAATTGAGCAAATTATCTACAACTGTGCTTGAGACAGTATCGTCAGCAGCATTAAACACTCTACGAGCTTCAATATTATTCCGTATTAGAATTGCTCCAACAATAATTTCAATGACCACTGTGATTGCTAAAATGGCTACCAACGTAGTATCAATAAATGAAAAAGAAATAAGCAGAACTACGAAACTTATTAAAGTAGTTGGTACTTCATAATTTAAAGATGAATGAGTTCCAAAAAATGCTGAATCACCACGCTTAATTGCACTTATCAATGATCCAGTGCTTCGATTAATTTGAAAAGAAAAATCGAGTGTTTGTATTTTTTTAAACACTTCTAAATATGCTGCTCTATTTGCTTTGACCAAAATGACATCACTAAAATAGTGCCGCACCATCCCACCCAATAATATAAAAAACCTTAGGACAATGTACCAACTCAGAACTACAAAAACTGCTGAATCCACACCTAAAGAGATTGATTCAATAAATACTTTATAAAAAATTGGCAGAATGCCTTCAGCAATTCCAACAATAATCACTGTCGCCCACATCGCACTGTAATAATAGGGATACTTTAGACAAAATCTATAGAAAGCAATGAATGGTTTCATCGGGAGACCTCTAGCGTTGAAGTCTCAGCTCCACATGATCGAACAGTTACAACACCATCCTCTGAAACGCGTATACTATACCCATAAAACTGTAAATCCTGATCTGATTGCAAAAGAGGATCTCTGGGAACTGAACCAATGTAGGGAACTACACTACTCGATATATCTATACAAAAATCTTGTGCGCCTGCACAAAATGAAGCTCCTCCTGAAGTACAGCTACCTAACTGTGTTTCGCTCATTCCAACAGTCACCCCATCAGGATAGGTCCCATTAGTATCAACAATATATTGATGAATAGCTGTAATTAGCGAATGCATATCAACAATTCTCTTGGCATCACGAGCATCAGCTCGTCGATCATTCGGATTCACTGCTGTGACAACAACTCCAGCAACAACAGTAAAAATAAAAATAATGCACAAAATCTCAAAAAGTGATAAGTTTTTTTTCTGTCCATTTAGGAAACGAGACATGCGATATTTTCTCTCTTTTGTATAGGTATAGTTAAACATATTTAGAGTGACAGGTAAAGCAGTAGAGTGCTGATTTTCTTGAGGAAAATTAAATATTCAAATGTGATAAAATAGAACTTCACAATGACATATTCCAACTATCATCCTGTTGTACAAAAAATTCATTCACTCCTACTGTCTAACCAGTTGTGGCATGAAGTGTTTGAGCATGAACCGGTCAGAACAAGTGAAGAAGCCGCTGCAATCCGGACCGGCTATTCACTTGAACAAGGAGCAAAAGCACTTATCTTACAAGCAAAGCGTAGTGCATCAGATAAGTTTTTTTGTATGCTGGTTATTCCGGGTAATCACACATTCAACTCAAAAAAAGTAACAAAAATGTTAAACGTCAAATCAATTCGGTTTGCCACCACTGATGAAGTGTCTAAACTAACGGGAGGTGTGTTAATTGGAGGGGTGCCACCTTGGGGTAGTCTTTTTAAGCTACCCACTTATGTTGACTCATCTCTCACTCAACTTGAAAAAATTATCTTTAATGCAGGCGATCGTTCTGTCTCAATTGCAATGAACACAAAAGAATATTTAAAATATCAGCCAACTACACTAGTTGACGTTATTGCCGATACGAAGCAATAAGAACTAGTTCTGTTGTGTCCCAAGGATATCGATGCAGTGCAATAATGAGTTCGTCTTTAGTATCTGTCATTAGGGATTTTGCTTGGCCTCTCTCTCTACTCAAGACTTGCGTGACTGAATAGCTATATATTCCATTGTTTGATCCGAGTACTGTAACACTTGTCCCTAGAGTAGCTTCACTACCTGCTTCATACAGCGACGATCCAGCCCCTGAGAGTACTATGCTTGATCTCGAACCGAGTCCACTTGAGCTGAGCTGTTGTAGGCCACGTGACACAGAAGGCTGAACTGTCACTGAGAACTCATCAGAACTTCCAATTTGGATGCTTTCAATTGATACTCCATAAGAAGGTGTACTTTGTTGTGGTACAGCCTGTACATTTGATCTAGGTGATATAACAGAGATAGTCACTCCTAATCCAAGACCAATACCCATTGCTGATACTACTACTAACCTTTTTATTCTGATAGACATACTCATAGTATATCAAAATAGGCTTATATTTTCCAGATGGCCTGGTTTTTATTCTATGGAGTGTAGGTTATACTAGCCATATATGTTAAAAAAAATGCTGCTTATGCTTCTTTTTGTCTCAGCAGGTTTTGCACTAGGGCTTCTCACACCATTTATTCAAAATTCATTAGTGGGTGAAGATGGTGAACTGCTGGTACCTACAATAATCACACCAACACTTCCAAAGAAAGAATTACCCTTACAAAAATATTCACTTACCAAGCTAGCCGACCTACCTCGATCTACAGCTCCGATACAAATTGTAAAAGAACTCGAAGCTACCAGTAGCTACACCTCATATCTTTTTACCTGGACTACTCAAGGAAAAATAATGACGGGACAAGTCAATTTGCCAAGACCATTTGATCCTGAAAATGCCACAACAATTGTACTGCTTAGAGGCTATGTTCCTGAGGATAGCTATGAGACCGGGGTCGGAACTAAAAATGCAGCAGCAATTTTTGCCCAGCAGGGATACATGACAGTTGCACCTGATTTTTTTGGATACGGCGGAAGCGATCCAGAACCAACAGATACCTGGCAAGCACGTTTTGAAAAGCCACTCTTAGTCATGGAATTACTTGATTCACTCAAAATTGCAGGCATTCAAGGTGATGGAACGCCACCGATCCTCTCAAAAAACATTGGCATATGGGCACATAGCAATGGCGGACAAATCGCACTTTCAACTCTTGAAGCATTTCAATTAACTATTCCGACAACACTATGGGCACCAGTTTCTGCCCCATTCCCCTATTCCATTCAATTTTTTTCTGATGAAATTGAGGATGAAGGCAAGTCTCAACGTAAATGGATATCTCTCTTTGAAGATGACTACGATGTCTTTGATTACTCTGTAACTCAACATTTAGATATGCTTAAGGCACCGCTACAGCTCCATCATGGTGAGACTGACGACGCAGCACCCATTGCATGGAGTGATGAATTTGTAGAAAAATTAGAAGCGGCACAAGTTGCCACAGCAGCAGCAACTCAAACTCCCTATCCCATTACCTACTACAGGTATAAAGGAACTGACCACAACATGCAACCAAAGACTTCTTGGAATACTGCAATACAAAGAGATCTAACTTTTTTTGCCAAGACACTGGCTGAATAATCAGCTAACTCTGATTCATTTCCAAACAAAAAGCCACGAAAAAGGCGCACATATGTGCGCCAGTTTTTTGTACCTTAGTGCGTTGTCTCATCTCGGAATACGAGATATTCCAGAATAACACCGGCAATGGCGCCAATAACAGCGCCTATGCCTAACATAACACCAATATTTACCCACTCAAAAAGTGGAAGTTCTGCTAGAGCAAGTCCAAGACCTGCCCCAATTAAAGCAAAAAAAATGATAGCTACACACTGTGTGAAGGACATTTCTCTTCTGCTACCTTTTCACATAAAAAACTAAGAAAGCTTTTATATGAATTATTGATGCTGCTTATTAAAGAAAGATACAGAATATATTATACATCCTATATTAAATATTATCAAGTATTTCTTTATTATTTCAACGTCTCTGCTTCAGTCAGACTTCCCGAGGAAAAAGTACGAACAGTATCGATACGCTTCTGCATTTGGCGCACGCGCGTGCCACTAAGCTCATCGTAACTGGTCTGTAATGTTTTTATAGCACGTCCATATTTGTCAAGAGATCCAACAAACTTATCCCATTCTAGGCTAAACTGATCAACATGTTGAATAACTTCTTTAAGCCGATCACCTATCATAAAGTTTCGATAACTCTCCATGACCGTACGCGCAACAATTAAAAAGGTAAATGGTGAAACTATAAGTACTCTCTTTTGCAGTGAGTAATCAACCAATGGAGAAAGTTTTTGGTTAATAAATGAAAATATCATCTCATTTGGCACAAACATAATTGCGTAGTCAAGGGTGTTAAACTCTGGATGAATATACTCAGCAACTTTATCTATTTTTTTCTTAAGATCTTGTTCAAATTGTTTTAAATGTACGTCTCTAAGCGATTTTGTGTCAGCATCAGACATCTTTTGCATTTCGGAGTATGGAAATTTTACATCAACGGCAACTACCCGCTTATTTGGCAAAAGTAATGTAATATCTGGTCTTAAACCTGAATCACCAAGTTTTAATTGCTTCTCGTAATGCAGCCCTTCTTGTAGACCATGGGAAGTAAGCAAATCTTCAATAATTCTCTCACCCCAAGCACCTCTAGATTGATTATTTGAAAGCACTTTTGACAGCTGTTCCGTTGATATTTTAAGGTCATTGGTAACTTCACGTTGATAATCGAGCGCTTTAGCAATTTGAGTAAACTTTTCGACTCGATCAGTTTCAATTTTTCTAATTTCATCTTGCCGAGTCATAATGTCTTTTTGAAGATCCTTGACTAATTTTTCAATCATTTGATGCTTATTTGCTAAATCACTTTTAATTGATTCTTTTTCACTTTGCAAAATATCCCGACTCTGCTGTGCTACTTTTTGAGCTGACATACCAAAAACACGGTTAACCACCGATTCAATGTCAGATTGTTTTCTCGCCTCATACAATTTTTTTTGCATTACAATAAGGATAATAAAACCTGCAATAATCAGTACAGCTAGGAATACAATTTCAAGTGTCATAACTGATACAGTATACTGAGAAGGTGTAGATAAGAAAAGATACGCGATGGATACCACTACTACTACAGAACCAAAAATTCAGAAGGCTCGATCACGCTTACAACGAAGCCAAGCAGTTACACAGCAGCCAAACACCGTTTCAAAACCACGACACGCTGCCCATCGAGTATCCACCTCTCAAAAAACACAACTCAGTACTTACAAATATTTTCGATACTCCCCTCTGCTACTTATCTCACTCATACACATATTTGTTCTGTATCGAGTACTTACCACTATTGACCCAGCTAGCTGGAAAAATGTAGTGATTCCTAGTACCTACTTACCCATGTTGCTGCTTATTGTGAGTACTACTTTTTTTACAACCAGTTATATCTTTTTAAACACTTCAAGAGGTATTCGCTTTTCACTTTTTGTAGGAACTCTTTTTTTCTTAAAGTTTCAACACGTTGTACTCTCAATTCCTGTGCTCACGGCGTTGATAAGCGTGTATAGCGTTGTTGAGCTCATAAGTGTTCTGCTCTCTCGAAAAGGGGACTCGAAAAATAAGGCATAATAGATTACAATACCAGATGTACTATGAAACAAAAATTCTATATCACCACAACATTACCCTATGTAAACGCAGAACCACACATCGGCTTTGCACTCGAGATTATTGCGGCAGATGTGATTGCTCGTTTTCATAGTGAAGTGTTAGGTGAAGAAGTTGTCTTTAATACAGGTACTGATGAACATGGTCAGAAAATTCATCAGAAAGCCCAAGAATCCGGTAAAGATACGCAATCATACGTCGACGAATATGCAGCAAAGTTTTCAGAACTGAGAGAATTACTTTCAATTAACTACACACACTTTATTAGAACCACAAACCCAAATCATAAAGCAGCTGCACAAGAGTTCTGGACCCGTTGCAAAAATAATGGTGATATCTACAAGAAAATGTATAAGTTGTCTTATTGTGTTGGCTGTGAACTTGAGAAGCTAAGTTCTGAGCTGGTTGACGGAAGATGTCCACTGCATCCAAATAAAGATATTGAAATTAGAGAAGAGGAAAATTATTTCTTTGCATTTTCCAACTACCAAAAAGCGCTTCTGGATCACTATGAACAGAATCCTAGTTTCGTAGAACCTGAGAGCAAGATGAAAGAGATAGTCGCATTTGTTTCAGGTGGCTTGCAAGACTTTAGTATTTCTCGCTTAAAGGAAAAAATGCCTTGGGGTGTTGAAGTTCCTGGTGATCCAGACCATGTTATGTATGTATGGTTTGATGCTCTGGTAAACTATGTTTCTACACTTGGCTGGCCTGACAATACAGAAAATTTTAATGCTTACTGGCCAGGGGTTCAACTTGCAGGAAAAGATAATCTCCGCCAGCAGTCTGCAATGTGGCAAGCCATGCTTGCCTCAGCAGGACTCCCATTTAGTAAAAAAATATTAATTAATGGTTTTATTAGTATTGATGGACAAAAAATGAGCAAATCTCTTGGTAATGTGATCTCTCCTAAAGAAATGGTTGAGAGGTACGGGACTGATGCTACCAGATTTTTGTTGATGAGACTTGGCCCATTTGGAAGTGATATGGATGTTAATTGGCACAAACTTGACATCACGTATCAATCTTTACTGGCTAATAATATTGGAAACACTGCATCTAGAATTGCAAAATTATGTGAGAACAATGAAGTTGGATACAATGAAAAGGTTGAATTTTGGGACATAAAAGTTTCTGAAAAAGAAAATGAAGTAAAAATTTCCGCATTAGAAAATGCAGAAAAAAACCTTTCAATTTATGAAATAAGAGGTGCGCTAACAGATATACATATATATTCAGATACTATTGAAAGGCAACTCAGTATTAAAGAACCATGGAAACTTAAAGATGAGAATCAAAAAGCTGAAAAGAAAAAAATACTTCAAGAAGCTATCATGAGTATCATCAAACTTGCAGAGTCACTAAAGCCTTTCATGCCTAAAACATCAAATACTTTAATCAGCCACTTCTCACAAGAAAAGATTTCAGCCCTCGAGCCTTTGTTCCCTCGTCTACCCATATAGCTCACTATGCCACTTTTTGATACTCACTGCCACTATAACCTCAATCCTCTAGACACAGACTGGCAAGAACACTGGCATTTAGCTCAAAAAAACAATATCACTCACTCCATTGTGGTTGGAACCGATCATGAGACAAGTGCTCGAGCTCTAGAGATTGCTAGCCATGATGCAAATCTCTCTGCAAGTGTTGGCTATCACCCTGGTTACTTCCAAGAACACAGTGATCAATTCATTTCTGATCAAACAATACTGACAACAAACTGCGAACAGCACTTACAAACTATTACTACATCTCTTGAGAATTTAATTACAAGAAATCCCATTGCTATTGGAGAAATAGGTCTGGATTTCTATCGTTTGCGATCGAAAGGATTAAAACGTGGTGTTCTTATCAACTTACAAGAAGAGGCTTTAAAAAAGCAACTAAAAATTGCACACAAGCATCAACTCCCAGTAATTTTACATGTGCGAGATCAAGAAGATAGAACACACGACACTGCATATAGCAGTGTACTAAAAATTCTTGAGAAGCAAACTCCAGCAAAATTTGTGCTTCACTGTGCATCAGGCCCCATCGATTACATACAAAAAGCTCTTGAAATGGGTGCCTACATTGGTTTCGATGGCAACCTCACCTATGAATCAGCTGATCACCTCAGAAAAATATTTGAAATTACTCCAAAAGAAAGAGTATTACTCGAGACTGATGCCCCCTATCTGGCTCCAGGGTTACACCGTGGCAACGTCTGTGAACCGTGGATGATAACTGAAACAGCTCACTACATGCGAGAAGAACTGGGTGCAGATCTAGAACAAATATATCAAAATAGCTTTTTGTTTTTCGATATCACTAAAAATCATATACAATAAGACACTGTATGGGCAACATTTTACGAACATATCTAAAGCGACATCCTGTTAGGTCACAACGATTTCTTGAAATCTTGCCAGGGTTTGTTTCTTGGTCGCTTATTCTCTTTCCTTTCTGGGGATCGCTCATTGTGCCAGAGTTTGTTGCCTACTTTGTGATAGCTTTTGCTGTGTATTGGCTCTATCGTTCCCTCAGTATGTCAGTCTTGGCTGTTATGGGACATTTTAGAATTAAAGCTGCTTCATCTTTTAACTGGATTGCTGACCTAAAAAAGAATTTTCCAAAAAAATGGAACTCCATTCAACACATAATTATTATTCCAACCTATAAAGAACCTTTGGAAACTCTCGAAAGGACTTTAGATGGATTGTCTAAGCAATCATATCCTCAAAAAAACTTACACATCATGCTTTCATTTGAAGAACGTGAAGGCAAAGATGCTGACGAAAAAGCAAAAATTCTTATAAAAAAATATGGTGAGGTTTTTGGTAACTTATGGACGACTAAGCACCCAGATATTGAAGGTGAAGTAAAAGGAAAGTCATCCAATACCTCCTGGGGAGCTCGAATAGCGAAAAAGCACCTTATTGATGACCAAAAGTTTGACTTAGATTTCGTGACGATCAGTAGTGAAGATGCAGATGCTCTGTTTCATAAAGATTACTTTGCAAATGTGTCCTTCGAGTTTTTATCTGAGAAAAATCCTTACAATAAAATTTGGCAGGGAGCCGTTGTCTTTTATAACAACATTTGGAAAGTCCCGCCACCTATTCGGGTGCTCGCCTCGATGTTTTCTGTGATTCAGATTCATATTCTTATGCGCAGCGATCGTTTAATTAATTTTTCAACCTACACTACTTCACTTAAACACGTAGTTGAAATTGATTTTTGGGACACCAATGTTATTCCAGAAGACTATCGATTATTCTTCAAATCTTATTTTGCAAAAAAGGGCGACTTCGAAGTTAAACCAATTTTCTTACCAATATATTCTGACGCTGCTGAATCTGGTACTTGGTGGGAAACATTTGTAAATCAGTATGAACAGCTTAAACGTTGGGCTTGGGGAGTCAGTGATGACGCCTATATTATCAAGCAATATATTAACGCCACAGAAATACCCTTTTGGGAAAAAACCATTCGTGTTTCTAAAACAGTAGAAGATCACTTTCTCTGGCCAGTAAATTGGTTTATTGTGACCATAGCAGCATTCTTACCTCCATTGCTTAACCCTGCCTTCAATAGGACCACTATTGGTAAAACGCTCCCTCAGGTTACTTCAACATTGTTAACACTGTCACTTGTCTCAATGGTAATTATCTTCATCATTGATGCAGTCAACCGACCACCTAGACCAAACAAAGGCAATCCGTTTTCATACATCATGCAACCACTTGAATTCTTCTTACTTCCCATTATTGGCTTTTTCTTCTCAGCATTACCTGGTATTGATGCACACACACGATTAATGCTTGGTAAATATATTGAGTACAGAGTCACCGAAAAAGTGTAAAACCTGTAAGTGCAGTATATTTGACTAGAACTTTGTCATAGATCTGCTGTATAGTAACTATTAGTACAATTATAGCTACACATATTGCTTCAAGCCGTGAAAAAAAAATTCTTCTCCAATATTATCAAAATTGACAAAATTTTAGACAGACAATGGCCACTTTTTGTTGCCTTAGTCCTTATGGTAGTGCTACGTATCCCAAATCTTACCGAACCATATTGGTATGGTGATGAAGGTATCTATCTCACTCTTGGTCAGTCAATGAATAAAGGTCTCACACTCTACAAAGATATCATTGATCACAAAACACCAATCATTTATTTCTTGGCAGAAACACATACACAACTTAACTTTCGACTGCTCCTTATTGGCTGGATGTTAGCTACAACTACTGCATTTTATTACGTTGCCAGAACTCTCTTTAAAAACCGCGCGATACCTACTTTTTTTGCTACCATTCTTTTTGTCATAGCAACCACACTTCCTTCTTTTGAAGGTAATATCCCAAATGGTGAACTTTTTGTGATGGGGTTTATCTTGGTTGGTATGTTATTGCTGATGCAAACCAACTATGTGCAACAACTTCTCTATCCAAAAAAAGCAACAAAAAAAGAAAATTGGCTGCTCTATTTGCTCTCTGGTTCATTTTTATCTCTTGGAGTGTTAACAAAAGTGCCTGCTATTTTTGACGTTGCTGCTGTTTTTGGATTTGGCTACTTCGCAACAACAAATGCTTTTTTTACTCAGAAAATGAGATCTTTTCAAGAAGCATTTCATATTTTTAAAAGAAATGTTCCAGTGTGGATTTTGTTGGTAGTTGGATTAATCATTCCCGTACTTATTTCAATCTTCTACTTTGTGTCAAAAGGTGCTGGCCAAGAGTACTTAGATTTCGGTCTGCTCTATAACTTTAGGTACGCTGGAAGTTGGCAGCTGCCATTTACGAATCGACTGTTACTCTTCTTCTTTACCCTACCTGGAAAAGTAGTAGTCATGGCGGCTCTGACACTGATCCTGACCCTAGGTAAAAAATATATTTCACCTACATACCAATTTATTTTATTCTGGTTTGGTCTATCGCTCTTTGCTAGTTTGCTATCAAATCGACCCTACCCTCATTACTACCTTCAAATTGCTCCAGCACTTGCACTACTGCTCTCTGGAACTGTATATGAGGCTTTTCTTGCAGTATTTTCAAAAGCAGCTAGAACCTCAAAAAATATTCTCGGACCACTTATTGGACTTGTCTCAATAACAATGTTTATAGCAATACTGTTACTTATCGATGTACACCCATATCCAACGGTAAAGTACTACACAACATTTATTCAACTCGCACAAGGCAAAATAAGCGCTGCAGAATATAATCAACGATTTGATGTACACATGAAAGACAATTATGCAGCAGTTGAAGTAATGCAGCAGTGTCCTGATGATCATCTCTTTATTTGGGGAACAAATCCTATGCTCTATGCATTAGCCGACAGAATTCCAACAGGACGATTTACTGTTTCATTCCATATTAAAGATTTTGACGCGTATGATGAAACATTTGCAGATCTGGTAGAAGACCATCCAAGCTTTATAGTTGTTATGAATGATGAGAACTCTGAGTTTCCACAGTTCTACGAGTATCTTGAAAAGGAATATACACAAACGCCAGTGAAGTTTGACAATTTCCAGCTCTGGAATAAAATAAACTGCACTGTAGGAGACTCTCAGTAGTATGTCTGAACAAAAGCCGAAAATGTCACGTCTCAAAAAAAACTTGCCAGACGGGGTATCAACACCATTTATCTTGATTCAGGTTCTTGCTCTAGTGACGTGCGGTTTTGCTCTAGCTGGTTACTTTTTCTTACCACCACAAATCCCTCTTTTTTATTCTTTAGCACTTTCTAGCCAGCAACTTACAACCAAAGAGTTTATTTTTGTTTTGCCAGGATTGTCAGTACTCTTTGGCATACTCAATAGCGTGTTGATCTTACGCTTACAAAAATATGATGTTCTCCTGATTCGCCTATTTAGCTGGATAACTGTAGTGTGTATAGCACTGCTCTTATTTTCTCTTATTAGAATACTGTACATTGTGATCTAACTATGTGGGCTCTACTAACATCATTCATCACAGCACTGCTTATCGCACCGCTTACAATAGCTGTGTATACAAAGCAAGGTTGGGTAGATAACCCAAAAGTAGATTCGCACATTAAGAAAACTCACACCATGCCAGTGCCTAGAGGCGGTGGAATAGTAATCTTTGGTGCCTTTCTGATTAGTACGCTGCTCTTCCTCCAATTTGATAAACACCTCATTGCTATTCTCCTAGCTGCATTACTCTTAACTATAGTTGGCACACTTGATGATATTTTTGACATTAGCCCAAAGATTCGATTAGTTACTGGGCTCATTGCTGCAGCAGTTGTTGTCGCTTCTGGTATAGGTATTGCCTACGTTACTAATCCATTTGCTCAGGGAGTCATTCATCTTAACCAGCCACAGATTGCACTCTTTGTCTTTGGAAAAATGAGAACTGTTTGGATTCTTGCAGATATCTTTGCGCTCTTCTTTATTCTCTGGAACATGAATATCGTGAATTGGTCAAAAGGCGTTGACGGACAATTACCCAGTTTTGTTTCTGTTGCGATGCTCGTTATTGCGCTCCTATCAAGTCGATTTGTTGATGATCCAACACTCTTTGACACAGCCACTTTTTCTATGATTATTGCAGGAGCCTATCTGGGTTTATTGGTCTGGAACTGGTATCCTCAAAAAATGATGCCAGGATATGGAGCAGGCTCTCTGGCTGGTTTCTTTTTAGGAGTCGCTGCAATTATTAGTGGTGCTAAAATTGCTACAGTATTGATTGTTTTGGGTTTACCTACGGCAGATGCGGTCTTCACCATTTTAAGAAGACTTTTTAGAAAGAAATCCCCTCTGCTTGGAGATCGAGGTCATTTCCATCATGTACTATTGGATTACTATGGCTACTCAAGAAAACAAATCTCACTTCTATACGTTGCTAGTAGCTTACTACTTGGAGGTGCAGCTCTCTATTTGAATACTGCAGGAAAAATGATTACAATGCTACTAATCTTTACAATTGTTTTCGGCGTTCACATATACGCTCGAAAAACAAAGAAAGCCAGACGCAGATAACATGTCAATAGCATTACTCATCGGCATTATTAAAACAGCTAGACCTCAACAATGGTTAAAAAACATTGCTGTATATGCTGCATTGGTCTTTTCTGGCTTTTTCTTTTATGATCCAGTTGATGCTCCATCCTATTTCATGACTGTCAGTTATGCTTTCTTTATTTTTTGTATACTTACTTCAAGTATCTACTACATAAATGACATTGTTGATGTCGAAGCTGACAAAAAACACCCTTTCAAGAAAAAAAGACCAATCGCATCTGGTATTCTTTCAAAAAAATTAGCCATGGTCATAGCTATACTTGGTTTAGCAACAGCATTTATACTCTCACTACAACTTTCATTTTTCTTTCAGTTACTTGTTGTTGGCTATGCTGTTTTGCAATTTTGGTACTCAACTAAGCTTAAGCACATTCCCATTCTGGATATCAGCACTATCGCTACAGGATTTTTAATCAGAATTTATGCAGGTTCAGTCGTTGTTAATCTACACATGAGTGTGTGGTTTCTACTTACCGTTATCTCGGCATCACTCTTTCTAGCAGTTGGTAAACGTCAAAGTGAAAGAACACTGCTTCAGGGAAATTCTGGATCAGTAGGTGAAACAAGAAAAATATTAACACGTTACTCTCAGAGACTTTTGGACCAATATACTGGAATGTTTGCTATGGCAACATGGCTCACCTATGCCCTCTTTGCCTTTCAAAATGAAATTAGTCCACCTGATTCATTTTATGCAGACGTGTATGGCTCACTTCCAAAAGCACTTCATAGCCAAAAACTACTTATGCTTTCCGTGCCTTTGGTAATCTTTGGTGTAATGCGTTACTTACAACTCATTTATGAGAGCAATCAAGGAGAATCGCCTGAAAAAGTACTCATGCAAGATAGACCATTAAAAATTACTGTCGGCATTTTTGGTGCATTAGTAATGGTGATTATATATATACTCACATAGAAGTAACCTATGCACCGTGAATTTTTTACCAAAAATTATGTTACCTTACTCATTGCAATTTTATTTTTTGCTTTTTTTTCTCGTATCTATCAGCTACATATCCCAGAGAGATATATATTTGATGAGGTCTACCACGCAGTCACTGCTAAATTAATTGCTCAAAATGACCCAAGAGCATTCGAGTGGTGGAATCCACCTCCAGAAACAGATACTGCTATTGATTGGCTTCACCCTCCACTTGCTAAATATACTCAGGCACTGTCTATGAACATATTTGGTGAAAATGCATTTGCATGGAGACTAAGTTCTGCTCTCTTTGGAGTAGCAGTAATTTTTCTTGTCGCAGTACTTAGTTTAAGACTTACCAAAGATCATAGTCTTTCACTACTTGCTGCACTAGTGGCGTCACTTGATGGGCTGTTACTAGTCATGTCTCGAATTGCTATGAATGATATTCATGTCACCTTTGCTGTCTTACTCACCTTAGTTTTTTACTTAAGGACAAAACCATTTGAAACAAAAACAATAACTGGCGTTTCTTACCCGAGCTATCTTCTTACCGGCATCATGGCTGGAGTTGCTATTGGTACAAAATGGTCAGGCATATTTGTGCTTGGTATTATTTATTTTTATGAAGCTTTACAACTTGTTGATTTACTCGCAACATCATTTCAAAAGAAATCACTAAAAAAAGAATTTTCTAAGTATGCTACCCAAATAGCATTACTCGTTCTCTTCTTCTGTATTGTTCCAATTATAGTGTACATATTCAGTTACTCGCAGATGTTCTTACAAGGCAAAGACTTTAATCACTTTATCGAGTTACATAAACAAATATGGGCGTATCAAAGCAGCTTGGTTGCTACTCATGATTATCAGTCAACTCCAATTGACTGGTTACTCAATAGAAGACCGGTCTGGTTCCACGTTGTATATGAGCCAGGAAAACGGGGAGATATCTATGCACACGGGAATTCAATACTGCTATGGAGCGGCCTAGCAGCTATCATTGCACTTTCGCTGCGTACACTCAAAAAAATTCTTAACATAACTGAATCCAAGATACCAATCAAAACCTTACTCAAGATACTAAGAGCTCCTATGGTATTTACCTTAGTAAGCTACTTCTCAATGTGGATTGTGTGGACCAACTCTCCTAGAATCATGTTCTTCTACCACTATACGCCTGCAATTCCGTTCTTAAGTATCATCCTTGCTTACTTCCTTGTGCGCCTCTATCGCTTAGGGGAAATACATCAACCAGCCAGCAAGGCTATCAGCATTACCATAGTTGGACTAGCCATACTCTACTTTCTTATTTTCATCCCCCATTGGCTTGGTATTCCTGTTAGAGCTGCCTTTGTTGAAGGTGTGTATTTTATGTTTGATAGTTGGAAATAATTGCTTTATTGCTATTTTTACATATTTTGATATACTCAGAAAAAATACCTGAAAGGTCAAGATGGCTTATTGGATGGAAGGGTTCAAAGATCCCGCAATTGCTGAAGAAGCACATAAAATTGGTGAAGATGCTGCTGTATATTTTTTTATTTCAGCACTTATTTATGATTTGAAGAAGTTGCCGGAAGATAGGGAACTATCTCCAAATCGACCCATTGATTTGTATAACGCAACCGGTGTACTCGGAGAAATTCCAATTGAGGCAACAGAACACCTAGATGCTGTTGTTGAACAACTCGTTCCTGCGCTTGAAAAGTGTATTGCCGATGGCACCATTTCTGCCAGAATTTCAATTGATGTTTTACTTGCTACTCTTCTTAATGGACTAAACCACGGATTTATAAGAGAACATGCCGGATCAGCAGAATACCCTTGGTTTGAAGGCCAACGAAAAATTGCAGCAACACTTGCAGCGGGTATTTCTGCGAATGAAAACTCAGCTACGATAAATCAGTAAGAAACGCAAGTTCCCTGATCTCACGCATGACGGTAATTATAAGTGATTTGAGCTCTTCAACTTCAGATTGAGAAATCACAAAGTGACGCTCAACTATTTTTCCTGATTCTGTAGGCTCTACAAACTCAAAGACTGTATCTTGAACCGTGTATGGAAAACTTGTATCTAATTGCGCCAACAGCACATAAAAAACCAGTTGCCTTTTATATGCACCTCTAATTGACTCAGGTAATGTTTGTTCACGCTCAGATAAATTCTTAAGTGCAACCTGAGTTGCTGCCTCAATCTCGTTTTCACTTTTACTTTTACCTGTTTTGTAGTCAACAAGCCGAACTGTCTTGCGTACTGAATCAAGGATGTCTATTCTATCTAGGCGACCACTCAAAAAAATTTGACTTGATCCATCCATCAGAACAGCCTTACCAAATGTACCTCCAAAGAAACGTTCGGTAAAAAGAGGCTTTGCCAAGTTCGAGCTATGTTGGCTATGATAGGCATCGAGTGCCTCCAGACCTCGTCCTTTCCAAACATCAAAATCTACATCAGGTAGTGATTCTTTTTTCAAATGCTCTGTAAAAATCTGCTGTAAATCAAGCACTGTTATTTTTGAAACACCCTTTGTTGCATCTACGTCTTTGTAGTATTTTTCTAGAGCTGCATGCATTGCGGTACCATAGCTCATATGAGGTGCTTTTGCCCGTGGGACGCGCAATAATGAATTAAAGACAAACTCTTTCGGATCCTTTAGATAGGTATTGAGTGCCGTAACAGAGAGTACAAAATCTGCAACAAGAGAAGCATAAAAATCTTTTTCTGAATCACCAATTGGTCTAGCTGAACTCACCATCGGAGTATTAATTTTCTGTTCAACAACTGTACTTAACTTTTCAGTAAAGGTCTCTGGAAATGATGTTAGCTGATCAGAGACTTCAGAAACAAACATACTCTTAATAAACGTTCTCACCGCTTTCCCATCAATTTCAGATGCAGCATATGATAGAAAGGTTTTAAGTTTGGCACGGGTAAGGGCTACATAAAAAAGTCTTCTATCCTCTTCATCATCTTGCTGTTTTGTAGAATCAACATGCTTAAGAATACCTTGAGGCAGAGGAAGTAGATTTCTCTTCCGGGTATTTCCCCACTTTTTATCCCGAAGAGCAAGAACAAAGACATAGTCCCATTCTTGGCCTTTTGCTTTATGCACACTACAAAGTGTAACTCTATCAGTCGTAGTTTTCAGTGCTTGAGTCTTTATAATTATGCCATGTTCAATCATGGTGATCACAGCAAAGAGAAAATCCTGAATGTTGAAATCTCTTGATTTGGCAATCCATTTTTTAACTTCTGTAAAAAGTGAATTAAGAGTAAGTAACTGTTCTTTTTTATCGGCATGCTTAACTAGCCATGAATAAAAACCCAATCCTTCATCAGAAATAAGCAGCTCAAACCAGGCGTGAAACTGCATGTTTGCTGCACGGGCTCTGAGCAACTCTAGTTTATCCTTAAAACCTTGGAGCGCAACAAACCCATCAATGTCTAACATGAACTCAGCGGAAAGAACATCAATATCCATTTCTAACACATCAATAAAGCTCGCTCTTTTTTTACTGGCAATGCGAGCAGTCTGAAGTACAGCCAAACGAGGTAACTCCAACCATTCATACAGCAGTACCTCAAAAAAGGCGCCACTGTCTTCAATCGCTGTAATATCATTAATTGTTTGGATGACTTGAATCAATTGCGTAATGTAGACATCATCAAAGATATTTCCAGAATTATCTGTTTCAAACGGTACATCCTCAGCAAGTAACTGAGCAGATAATTCTGCAACGTCTGAGTGATTCTTGTAGAGTACTGCTATTTGGGATGGATTAACTCCTTCTTGTAACAATTCCTTTATCTGTTCTACTACAAACTGTTCTTCTAATACTTGATTTGGTGCTTCATACCAACGAAGTGCTTGTTCTTCCCCGCTAGATTTGGGAGAAATAAGACGGGTACTTAATGCCTTTTGCAGCGTTGCATCCTGATTTGGTGCAAGCGCTGTCTTACTGTCAACTACAAAGGAATTGTGTGAAATACTCACGTGTGCAGCATCATAGAGTGTTTGGGGACAACGATACCCCGTTTCAAGTGTAATTACTTGAGCTGCTGGATATCTTTCAAGAAATCCCAACATATTTTCAACTGATGCTCCCTGAAATCTAAAAATTGATTGATGTGGATCACCTACTACAAAAATATTTGCCTGCTCACCCCAAAAAGAAACAAGTGCATCTACAACTGCGTTCTGAGATGCATTGGTATCCTGATATTCATCAACCAAAACATACTGTAGTTTTTCTTGGTACTCTGCCAATAAATCAGTATGTCGCGTAAAGGCATCTGCCACCATGCTGACCATGTCATCAAAGTCAAAGCGATTGTTGTTTAGTAGCGCTGCCTGATATTTAACATAGAGTGTATGTAGTTCTTTCTGTTTGGCCAAGTTTTTTTCACGTTTCTTTAGCTCAGTTTTTTTAAGCTCTTCGCGGTCAGTTTCTAGCACCTCTGTTTCTGACGTAAGAATTGCTTCAAATGCGTCTGGCGAAACACCTTCCCGTTTTAAGTCTGAAATACTACTTTGGATTTCTCTTAAATAATAGAGGGTTCTACTCATTGGTTTCAAAACATCTAACTGTGTATTTTCAAGCAGCTCTTCAAAAATTGAGAACCGCTCTAAATCAGAAAGCGGAATGCTCTCGCGAGCTAAATCAAAGTATTCTGGATGTTCAGAAATAACTTCAGAACAAAATGAGTGAAATGTTGCTATTGCAACATGATAGCCTGCTGAACCAATCATTTGAACAATACGCTCACGCATGTTTTTGGCAGCTGCATCAGTGAATGTTAGGGCAAGTATGTTTCTGGGCTCAATTTCTTGAGTAGCAAGAATGTGCGCTATGCGACAGGCAAGCACATGGGTCTTACCAGTGCCCGGGCCAGCAATAACCATAACAGGACCTTCTATTGCGGTCACTGCACGCTTCTGCTGCTGATTGAGCATCTCAAAAGCTGAGCTAAAAGAGGCTGTTTGGTTCATCATTTTCTGCATCTGTTTCTGATTCGATTTTTAACTCAGAATCATCACCCACAGGTAATTCCAACTGCTGAATAGTTGGCAAAGACCCACCAATAATACCCTGCAAATCGCCATACATAAGCGAGGTGCTCATGACAACCTTTTCAAGTTCTTTTTCACGCTTATTCCAGATTCTTTGGAACGATCTCCGTTCTGTTTCAAGATCTTGCTTCATGTTCATGAAGGCCATAACAATGTTTTCAATCCGATTTTTAAACTGAGCACCACTTAGGTAACTATACAAAAGCTCCATCTTTTCGTCTCTTCCAACAAGCGATTGCTTCACTTTTGAAACTTCTGAAATATGGAGTCTTAACGCGGATGCCAGTGGAACTACATGGGCATAACTCACCACCCAAACACCATTCCTGAGTCCAAAGCCATGAATATCATCAGGTAATACCTGTGAAACTAAAATTGCTGCTTCAGCTTTTACCAGACCTTGATCTTGTTTTAACTTTGAAATCCATGAATCGCTGAAGGCTTTGGTATTTTTTGATTCCCAAATGATAGTCCCCAGTGAAACTCCTATATTGGCATTTATGCGTTGAATTAAGTCAGCACCTTTAATACCTTGCGGAACGTCAGTAACTTCATCTTTTAGGAATGAAGCAGCCAGCAGATCTCTGAGATCATCTTCCTGGACTTCACCCTGAATTTGCATGGAACCTTGTTCTGCTTTTCGCTTTAGGTCATCAATCTGCTTGCGCATGATATCAAGCTGCTTATCTTTCTCCTGCATCTTGAGGCGCTGTTGCTCTGCTTCCTCTTTTTTGGTGGACTCAATAATTTTGACACGTTCCTCATCCAACTTGCGCGTCATTTCTAACTCAATCTTTTTTTCTTTTTCTTCAAGATCGCGAGCTTTTTTTCTAAGTTCTAACTCAAATTTTTCTGATTCTTCAAGTTTTTTTGTATTCTCTTTAAGTTGTTCCTGCAGATCTTTAACTTCTTTACCCTGCTTTTCAGCTGCCTTCTCTTGCGCAACTTGCCAAAGCCTCTTTTTCTCTTTTGTCAGTTGCTCTTCGAGCTGAGATTGAAGATCTTTCTCAAACGCTTCTTTTTGCTTTTCTAACTGATGCTTAAGGCGATGCTCAACTTGCTCGGATAGTGCCTTTGTGAGTGGAATTTGCTTACCACAATCAGGGCATGTAATTGTTTGTTCTTCTGTCATGGGATCCTGTCTTGTTATTCTGAGTCTGTATCTTTACCAAGTGTAGAAAGTCGAGAAATTGAGCGATCAGCCATTTCACGCTTCTGGGTAATGATATTTTTTGTCTGACCATCCGTAGCATACTCTGCTCTGATAAGTTTTTGACGTTCAACTTGTGCTCTTTTCAATCGGGAGTTCATTTCTTCAGCCCGACGCTCGCCGAATGAAGTTGGAGCTGAAGCAACGGTTTGTGTACGACTAAAAAGAGATGTTCCTGATTTTACTGTTTTTGTAATGAGAGGTCGTAAGAACTTCATAGTGTATCTAGTATAGCAAAGAAGTTGTCAGTGTCTAAAGAAAAAAATGAAAGATTGTTTGGTGGCGGCGCGAATTTCGCGCCGCCACCACTACTCATAAATCATGAGGACCACATGCATAAATGCAGAATTAAAAGTAATAATATGATATACTTACAATCATTATGACAGCACCAAAAGAACTCCAACCAAATCACGAATATAAGGTACTCCTAGCTGAAGACCATCCTGAATGGATAGCAATTGTTAAAAGTATCGTTGAAGATATTGGTGGCACTCTAGCCCTTACTGTGACTACTCTTGAAGAGGCGATGGCTGCTATTGTCTTGATTGAACAGCTTGGTATCGATTTAGTTATTTTAGGAGGAAGTCTTGGTGACTTCAAAGAAGATAATGAGGATGCCTACGCAATCTTAGATGCACTAAAAGCAAAGGATTCTTCAATCCCAACCATTGGCCTTTCGGGTCATCCATTTGGCATAGATGGAGTTACTATCGACTTAAGCAAAGGTCGCGCCACTCAATTGGGAAATACAATTTTATCTGTTCTCACTGCCCCTGAAAATACGTAAGAAAAGTATTTATCAAAAAATACGCAAAGAAACAAAAAGCTACAACCATAAGTGCCACTCTTAGTACTCCTGCTTGAAGCTTTCTTTGTAGGGCTTTCCTATTAAGGAAATACACAAATACAAACGACATCATCATGGCTGCTGCATTAAGCAAGGCTGAAACGGTAAGCAGTATCCTAGGTTCAGATACACCATAACTATAAATTCCGATGCCTAACAAGATTTGTGCCCAGAGGGCAATATAAAATCCCAAAGACATATTCACTTTTTGCCCTTTTTTGTACCCAAGCAGTAACACGTTTTCAGAAATTATACGTGCAGACGATTCGAGTACACCAAGCTGGGTAGAAAACAGCATTAACGCTGCTACTAATAAGAAAAATGTTGCTACTGTAGTACCCAACTGAGCAGAAATTATAGCTGATTCTCCATATAAGAAACTAAGTCCTGATGCTACTTCAGTACCATAGACTGTGGCACGTGCTAACACCGACATAATAATTATTGTTACTAATCCTAAAACCCAAAATACCAGAAAATGCTCTATTGAGACTAATCGCCACCAGGCATTCCATCTCTGAGTATTCTGAGGGGTATCACTGAAATCATGCCCATCAATAGCTACCGGCTTACTCTCATTTGAGAATAAGGTGCCAACCTTAGCAGCATACTTACCCATTCCAAAGCCTTTTTCTTTAATGTAATACGATTGAGCTAAATTCAAATTCCCACCTGCACCTGCGTAAGCAAAAGCCCCAAGAAAACTAGCTATAGAAACTCCAGTTGGGAAAAACCACCAACCGTCACCTTTACCAACTAACCCCAATGCCATTTCTTGCCAATGTATGCCTTGAGCCATAAAAAAGGCAATACCAAACAGCAATGGCAGACCAGCTAAGATGACAATCTTTTGGAATCGTTCCATAGTTTTATACAAGGACGACCCTGTAGACAAAATTATTCCAGTAAAAAGTAATAAACCTACAGCCACAATTTTTTCAGGTAGAATTGGAAAAACGGTTGTAAGCACTTCAGAAGCAGCCGATGAAAAGCCTGGTATAGACCAAGGAATAAACGTTGAAAAAATATACCAAATGGTAATAAATACACTCATGCGCCGAAACCCGAGAAAAATGCTTTCTCCTTTTGCCAGCGTGTAGCGCATCACTTCAGTATTTAATACATACTGCAGTGAAACACCCAAGAGTGCACCCCACAATAACCCCAGACCATAATTAGCTGCTAAATAAGGCCATAGGATAAGTTCACCACTACCCAGTGCTAATCCGAGCAATATGAACGAAGGACCAATGGTCTTGGCGAGTGAAGGAGGTTTTTCAAGAGAATATTTTTTTAACATTATGGCAGGTTATCTAGTAATTATTCTAGACTAGAATCAGACCCTCAGCAATAAGAACAGCTTTTGTTATGAACCATAACCTGAAAGCGTACACACGTTTGAGTCGTTATACACATTCTGCCAGGCATTTGTGTTCGCAGTTGCAGATTCAGTAGACGAGTAGCTAAATCCAAGACTACCTTCTTCTTGATTTTCTGAATACGAATCCATCTCTTCTAGAAGTGATGACGTTAATTCAGTAAGTTGCTGATCACTGAAGTAGCACTCAAATTTTCCACCGTTAGGTAATGTCTCAGTATAAAAACATCCTTTATCTTTCTGACCAATAATTTCTTTTGACTGGGTTGTGCCATCAAAAAAATGCGTGAAGGAAATTTTTCTTGGTGAACAGCTCGGTAAATCTGCTGCTAATGCCTCTACCATTTTTGCGTAATCTGTACCCACAATCATGGTTTGAGCCGAATGGGTTGACTCTTCCATAAATTCTCGTCCATCCATTGTGCCGTACATGTCCTGCTCGGATACCATTTCAGATATTGACTCAGGCATTTCTTCCATAACTGGTACTTCAGTAGATGGAGCAAGCTGTACGGAGATTGATGTTGAGTTTGAATATCGCTGGAAAGCAAAGACTCCACCTCCCACAAGCGCTAAAAGAATTAAAAAGACACCTATATAGAGTCCGATCTTTGAAGGCTGACCTGGTACAACTGTTGGACCTTTAAGTGCAGCCAAAGCATCAAGAACAGCAGTGTCTTTCCAGCCACTTTTTTTTAAAGCTGCCTTAATTTTTTCGGTTGGTACACCTGCATTTATTTGCTCTGATATATATGATGAAAGTTGTTCTGACATGGCATTAGTATGCCACAATTTGTGGGCCGTCACGATAGTTAAAATAGAGCCTAAAATATAATCTGAGCTACTTCAAGAATTTTTCAGCAGCTTCCAAAAACAGAGTATCTCTCGGAACAATGTATGATCCTCCTTCTTGGTTTTGTGCAACATTAGTTGAGATTAAAGAAAGTGCCTGCTCAAACGGAAGCCAAAGTAACTCAAAGCCATCATCTCTTTCTTCCTGCGTGAATTCCGCCTCTTTCTTCTCGCCTTTTACTCTAGATAAGTAACAGTATGAAATCTGTTTCATATTCCACATTTTTCTCTGTTCTATAATCATACCAATTTCATCAATCACTTCGATCTCACATCCAATCTCTTCAATACATTCTCGTTTCAAAGCCATTATCTTCGATTCTGAATCCTCAATGCCTCCACCAGGAAGTTTGTAGTAATTCTCAGTTGTAACGTGCAAAATGGCTATATTTTTTTCAACATCAAAAACGACAGTTCTGGCTGCTTCGCGTAAAATATAACTACTGATCTCCATAATTGTTGCGTGTTGGGGATTAAGGGTGGCGAGAAGTTTCATAATTTCTTAATGTAACTAAAAAAAATTATTCTGTAGTAATAGGTGGCCTCGATGAATAATTCGTATGTCTCCACCAATCAGGGATGAACTTTAAAAAAAGTGTTGTGTCACTCTCATACACTTTTGATTGAGGAAATTTTGCATAATGAAGCTCTTTAATCTTATCTCTTTCATTCTTTTTTTGCACAAGATAGAGCGTTCCACTCAATTGCAGTGTTTGCTTCAGTTCCTCAGTTGTTCCAATAACCAGCGAAGCATGACAATGTGCGGTTTCTGTAAGCTTTTCAACTTTTTTTGTACCACTTTCTGTAAAAAAATATATTTCAAGTGGATCTGGATTACAGGAATACAACATTGCAGCAGCATGGACTTTTTCGAGAGGTAGTGCTGTAGCCAGAACACTTGCTCGTTGACCTAACAAAAAACTCAATACTTCTTTTGGCAATGTTTTCATATTTTAAATCACTTCCACAACTTTTGCATTACTCATCTTTTCATCTGCATACTCAAAGAGCACACCGTGTTTGGATGTAGAATTATTTCTTATAGCATGTGGTAAGTTTGATGGAATTTCAAAAAGTAAGACAGTATCTTTTGACTGCATGGTAACTTCATGTGTACGATCTTCTACATCTACCCAAAATAAAGACAGGTCATCCATTGTCACAAACCACTCGGTTCGAGGATGAGAATGATTGCCAGCATAACTTCCTGGGTCAAAAAGAACAATCTGTTGATCCTTTATACGTTTTTTCTCAATTGGAAGATCATCTGTATTTAATACCCAAACCTTTGGTTCCTGTCTTTGGTATGAATAATTGATTTTTGTTATCTTTGGTTCTGTCATAACGCTATCATATCAGATCATGAGTTTTTTCAGATAGTTCATTTAGCATTGGCGTAAACGTTGTACCAAATTAAAATCTATGTAACTAACTCAAGGAAATTCCTTGTATTATCTACCAGTGAAAATGCGATGCATTGCAGGGCATACACTTATAATTATTCCCACTATGAAAAAAAGTATATACAGATTGAACATTAGTTTCTTTTCAAGTTTTGAATTTGAATCTAGATGTATTAATTTTGCTAATGAAATGTGAATTACAATAAGTGAAATTAATCCAATAGTTATGCCAAAAAGTGGTAATGTTGCATTAGCTACTATTATTGAAATTGTAAGTAAGATTAAGAGCAAGATAACGGGATTGATTTTTTTGTATGGTTTAAACCAATTGGGTGTTTGATTATCTTTTTTTAGAAAAATAACAAGTGGAAAACCAATTGATAGCTGAACAACCATTGAAACAATCCAGCCCCCAATTACTAGATTGAATAATGAATTTTCTCCAAAAAATAAATTATAAAATCCAATTGTGATACTGAGTATTACTAATACTAAAATTTCTTTATATTTCATTATAATTGTGTGACTTTTTTCATATCAAAAATAAGTATAACAAAAAAATTAGGTTCTAGTTTCCTGAGTCCTATGTAATCAAAGCAAAGTAGTGTCGACAACACTGCACCCAAAATCTGAACCTATTTTTGCAATTGATTGTTATTTAATAACAATATTTTCAGTCATAGTCAGAAAGTCTTGTAGAAACTCAGGTGCTAGTATTGAATCATCAGCCGTGAGAGTTTTAAGGGTAAACACTATTGCTTTTTTATTAGTGATGACGTAAGCAATTGCTTCTGATTTATCAGGATTTTCATACACTTTTACTTGGTATGCTTTATTGTTATCGTAATATTTTGTTGATTGTTGTGAGTATTGGTTAAGATCTATTTTCGGTAAGTCTTCAGTTCTCATCTCTTGCCAAGTAATTATCCCATCTTGATACGATAAGTTGTTATCTTGATAGTTAAAGTTCCAATTCTTTGGAATATCTAACGCGATCCAGTTAAGTTGAAGTGGATTGGCGAACTTGAAAAATGCATCCTCAAAATTTCGTTGTGTTGTGTTTTCAGGACAATTTAATATATTTGTATAATATGGACATGTAAGTATCTTTTCAGTTCCATCTAGGTCATCCACAACTCTTGCAGTATACGAGTCTTGGTTCCAAGTTACATCAGAAAATTTCATTAACCCACTTATTTTTTCTTTTTCAATGTTAATAAATTCAAGTAAACCATTTCCTTGATTAGAATTATAATGTGCAACCAATAAATGTTCTTCTGTCTGAGGTTGTAAAATTAATGGATAGATACGACTTTCACCATCACCTTGGTAAAATAACTCCGATGTTTTTTTTGTTGCACGATTGTATGTATATGTTGTAAGAACTTCATTCTCTCGTAAAGTATAGATAATGTATTTACTCCCTATTGCTGCAGCTTTTAGAGGACTATATGTTTCATTTGGATATTCTTTGTAAGTGCCAATTACAATTTCATTTGTTATTGGTGAAGTTGGTGTGCTTGAAATTACGCTTGGAGCTATAGTTGACATTTGACTGAGTGGAGGTACGTGTATCCATGCACATCCACCTTCCCAGCAAATACGTTCTTCTCCTGACTGAAACGTGACAAATGTTAATTTTTTATTTCTTAAGAAAGAAAAATATAGAAGAGTAGTACTTAATGAAATAGCAATTAAAGCGAACCCAAATAATTTTAGCAAGAAGAGTTTACGCTTCATTGATTTTTTTTGTTTCATTGTATTTAGTTTAACACTAATCTTTTTGATTTGTCGGGTGTTTGGGACGATGTTGGAACTAATTTGAAAAGAAGCTATACTTACATACATGAAAAGTAAAAAGCCAACCTCACTGTTAAAAATATTCTTATTGTTGCTTTGTTTATTCTTCTTAGTTTTTTTTATTTTTATCTTTATGCTTTATCTTGGTTATGAACCGTTCTACAGATGCTGGGCTGTTGCAAGACCAATATATGATGGAATGACAAACCCTCCAGCAAGATGTGAATTTTATTTTGGTATTAACGGCTCTTCATTTTTTCAATAAAAAGTCAGTGTCAACAGTTTGGGACGATGTTGAAACTTTTTTTGTTCAAGACCAGTTAATTTAGAGTGCTGTTTCTAGTCCGCATATTTTATCTTCAAATCTGAGATACATGGATTCGATTTTGAACTGATGTTATACTTAGTTAAGTCCTAAGTATGTAAATATAAAAACAAAAAATTATGACAAGTATAGATCAAAGAGATGGTAGAAATAGGGGCATGTTAGACGCATATGATTTGCCAGAAAAAGTAGCAGCTGGCAATAAAATTTCTCAACCTGAGCTTGCTGCCACAAAATATCAACCACAAATTTTAAAGCTTGCTGAAATGGCTTTGTCAATTTCAGATTCAAAGGGTGAGCATTATATTAGTGAGGCAGGAAATAGTCGTTATGGATTGCAAGAAATATTTGTTGTAGAGCAAACAACAGATGGGGAAAAGATCGTATTAATCGAAGGCAAACGAGTTCAAAAATCCTTCCCTACTTGGGAACTGACAGATAGAGATCTTGTTAAATTAGGGAATTTTTTGGGATATGTTCCAGTAACCGTTTTTTTTGCCAATTGGGAACCTGGTCTCTATAATGATCGAGATTTTGTTTGGGAGTTTAGTCAAAAAGAAGCAGATGTAAAAAGAAGGCTATCTTATATTGAAGTCTTAGTCAGAGCTGTTGGGGCAACTGTTCATCCCCAAGATTTTGATCAAGCAGTATGGGCACTAACTGCCCAACCAGACAAAAGGCAGTACTTACCTGAAGATTTACTTGAATCATACACTGAAGTTTTATTGAGCAAAATAGGATCTGATAAGGAAGATACTCATAAATTAGTAGAGAAAATAAGAGAAAGTGTAAAACGTTTAGCACTTTTTACTAAAAATGAAGAAGAGTTTATTGTTCAGTTTTATTATGTATACGCAGATCTGAAAAAGGTAGATTTTCAAGATATTGAGCAAATAGTTGATTCACTCAGATATTTCCCATTTGTTGAAACTCTTTTGAAAAAATTTCAACATCAACCAGATGCAAATTTTAGTGATAATTTGTTAGGGGCATTAAGTAGGTTCTCAATAGAATTTTACGAAAATTAGTTTTGGATTTTATAAGTTTCATGCTGTTAGCAGAGAGAAGTGCAAGCAATTTACTTACAATAGTTGGTGCATTTCAGGAAAGCTGATAAAATATTTACATTGATATTTCAATGTATTTTTACTAAATGTCGGGTTGACTGGACTCGAACCAGCGACCTCACGCACCCCATGCGCGCACTCTAGCCATCTGAGCTACAACCCGTCGTAAATGTAGGTATTCTGACGTTACTACTGTCACAGATTATGTCAGAATCTGACTGTATTATACAGTTACTCAGCTAAAGAAAATATCCAATTTCTCTATAGCAAAACATTCTAAAGTATGCTTTAGTAGTACTACAAAAAGAAATAAACCCAAAACAGCAAGGAGCATGTATGGCAAAGAAAAAGGCTGACACAACAAGCACTGAACTTTCAAGTGAGCAAAATGCAAAGCAACAAGCAGTAAATATTGCAATGCAACAAATTGAAAAAGAGTTCGGAAAAGGTTCCGTCATGAAAATGGGTGAATCACTCAAAAACATGGCAACTATGCCTACCATATCGACAGGATCACTTTCACTTAACTTAGCACTCGGTGTCGGCGGATTTCCAAAAGGTCGTATCATAGAAATCTACGGTCCTGAGGCATCAGGAAAAACTACTATTTGTTTACATGCTATTGCAGCTACCCAAAAAACTGGAGGCATTGCGGCATTTATAGACGTTGAACATGCCCTGGACCCAGTAAGAGCTCAAAAAATTGGTGTCAATTTAGATGATATGCTCATTTCTCAGCCAGATTATGGTGAACAAGCACTTGAAATTGCCGAAACACTTATTCGCTCCGGTGGAGTTGACATTATTGTAATCGACTCAGTCGCTGCACTCGTGCCAAAATCTGAAATTGAGGGAGATATGGGAGACCATCAGATGGGTACACAAGCCCGATTGATGTCACAAGCCATGAGAAAACTCACTGCTGCAATATCTAAGACTAAAACACTTGTAATCTTCACTAACCAAATTCGTCATAAAATTGGCGTTATGTTTGGTAGTCCAGAAACAACCACTGGTGGAAATGCACTCAAATTCTATGCAACCCAGCGACTTGATATTCGAAAAATTGGTAACATCCAAGAAGGTGACCAAATTGTGGGTAGCCGACATAGAGTTAAAGTCAAAAAGAATAAAGTGGCTCCACCATTCCAGATTGCAGAGTTCGACATGGATGACAAAGGCATCTCTATGACCGGAGACGTCATTGATATTGGTGTACAAGAGGGAATCATTGAAAAAGCTGGTAGTTTCTACAAATATGATGGCACTGTGCTCGCACAAGGCCGTGAAGCAACAAAAAAACATTTTGATGAAAATCCTGACTTTATGAAAAAAATACAAAAAGAAATTTGGGCAAAAATAAAAGAAGAAATAGCTCAAAAATAGTACTATCATTGAAGTAAAAATATGACTGTGCGTCGCTTTTTTTAAGCGACGCACATCTGGTATGCACACATCTAAGTACAAGCATAGGCATTGACTAACATGTGTTTAAAGAGTACAATAAAAGCAACTGATAGTGGAGAACACTAAAGAACTAACAAGATTTTATAGAAAACCAGACAATAGAGTAAACACAAACTATGAAAAGAAACAAAGGACTAGCAGATCACTCTCAACAAGCAGGTTAATTCCTCGCTTTTGATTGTAGTGCCCTAGTTCCTATTGCCAGATTTCAATCTTCAAGTTTTTTAGCAAATATCTCCTCTTCAGCGGTGCTCTGTGCACCACGTTAAGAACGTAACTAGTGTTTTAGTGTGTGTTTTCACACAGTAAAACAAAGGAGAATTATGTCATTATTTAGCAACTTATCGACACTGTTCGGTACTGAAGTACCAAACAGAGAAACAAGAGCAAAAAATTCCAGCAATGTATCACCTAAATCAGATGCAACAGGTAAAGAAAAAGTAAGAAACCGACCTAAACGAAGAAGACGCAAAAATCCAAATCGTAAACCAATAAGTGCTGTAGCGGTCACAAATCAAGAGGTTGTACGCGAAGCCACTGCCCGAGCTAGAGAGATTTTAGTAGAAGCAAAAGCTGAGGCACTCTCTATCCGAAGCAAAGCAGAAAAAGATGCTCAAGAAGACCTCAAAAAGGTTGAGCAGCAGCAACGTAGTTTAGATGACAAACTTAATAGAGTTGAACAAAAACTTACCATACTCGAACAAAAAGAAGAAAATCTTTCAAACGAAAAGCAAAAACTAACTCAACGACAGCAAGACATCGAGGAACAGAAGAAAAAAGTCATTGCAGAACTTGAAGAAGTCTCAGGTCTTACCACTGAAGAAGCAAAAGATGTGCTCTTCTCACGACTAGAAGAGACTATGTCTCGTCAACTTTCTGTCTTTATACGCGAAAAAGAAGAACAAGCTCATGCTGAAGCAGAAGAAAAAGTTCGTGACATCCTTGTAGACGCAATGAAACATGGTGCAACCGACGAGGTACCAGAATACACTGTTTCTGTTGTTGAATTACCAAATGAAGAAACAAAAGGAAAAATCATTGGTAAAGCAGGCAGAAATATTAATGCGTTTGAACGAAGAACTGGCGTTGACCTCGACTTAGACATGTCACCAACTGAAGTTCGTTTGTCATGTTTTGACCCAGTCCGCAGAGAAGTCGCTCGCCGATCACTCGAAAAACTCATCAAAGATGGCCGAATTCAACCAACTCGCATTGAAGAAGTCGTTGATAAAGTTGAAAAAGACCTAGATAAAGTGCTTCTCGAAGCTGGTAAAAAACTCTGTCAAGATGTTGGCGTGTATAATCTCCCAGTAGAACTTATGAGACTCATCGGTAGATTTAAATATCGCTTCTCATACGGACAAAATTTAATTTCCCACACTTTAGAAGAGACAAAAATTGGTATTAAAATTGCTCATGAACTTGGTGTAGATGTAAACATTGTTAAAATGGGTTGTTTACTCCACGACATTGGAAAAGTTTCTGATGAAGTCGAAGGAAGTCACGTTGAACTTGGTATTACAATTGCCAAGAGATTCAACTTACCTAAACCTGTTATCGACTGTATCGCACAACACCATGAAGATGAGCCATTCTCTGGTCCAGAACAAATGGTTGTCTATATTGCTGATGCAATTTCGGGAGCTCGTCCTGGCGCACGCTACGAAAACTATGAAGGATACGTCAAACGTCTTCAACAGCTTGAAGAAATCGCTATGCAGTATCCTGAAGTACGCCAAGCATATGCTATTCAAGCTGGTCGCGAAGTACGTGTTCTGCTTGAACCTGAAAAAAGCAAAGATAATGATGTTACCGTTTTAAGTGTCAAAATCCGCGATGAAATCAAAGAAAAAATGACGTATCCAGGAACTGTTACTGTGACTGTTATCCGCGAGCTTCGTGGGCAAAAGATAGCTAAATAATGGTATCATTACGATAAGGAAACTATGCAAACAGGACTTCTCATCTTACAAATAGTCTTTTCGATTGGTATCGTCATAGCAGTGCTCCTTCAGCCTGAAGGAACTGGTCTCGGTTCTACTTGGGGTGGCGGTGGCGATAGCTATCACACTAAACGTGGCGTCGAAAAAGTACTGTTTTATGCAACGATACTTATGATTGTTCTGTTCACACTAACAAGCATTCTACAGTTACTGGCATAAAAACAGCACTATGCGAAAGTTCTATTGGTATTTAACTGCCTATATCAGAAAACATGGCCTTGTTGTTATTGGTTCTGTTGTTGCTGCGATACTCGTCTTTTCATTCACCATTCCAACAGTCGTAACTAAACTCGAAAAAAGCTCCTACAAATACGTAGGCGTAATTGGTGAGTATTCACTTACCACCTTACCACCATCAATAACATCAAAACTGAGTGCAGGTCTGACTCAGATTTCTGAAGATGGTACCACCGAGCCCGCTCTGGCTAAACGTTGGACCGTTGAGAACGACGGAATTACCTATCGCTTTGTCATTAAAGAAGGTATCTTCTGGCAAGATGGAAAAGAACTTACCCCCGAAGATATCACCTACAATCTCCCCAATGTTGAGACCATAGTCACCCCAAACGATATTGTTTTCAAACTACCTGACCCCTACGCTCCATTCCCAACTGTGGTAACAGCGCCTCTGTTTAAAATTGAAAATGAAAAATACCATTTTTTCTTCACACGACCAAAACTTGTTGGCATTGGAAAATACCACGTTGCTGACTACACCACTACGGGAAATCCCACAGCCTCACTCACGGAACTCGTTATTGATAGCCCTGATGAACGATTAGTGTATAGATTCTACCCAACTGAAGACGCAGCTATAACTGCCTTTAAACACGGTAAGATTGATAAGATTGAAGACCTAAGTAAGCCATATGATATTTTTGACTGGGACACGTTGTCAGTCGACACAAACCTTGATCAAAATAACTATCTGGCAATCTTCTTTAATATTAGGGAGCCAATTTTTGACAAAAATGTCCGCCAAGCACTTTCATATGCACTAGCAAAACCTGATCCTGCAGTCAGAGCAATTGGACCGATTAGCGCAAACTCATGGGCGCATTTTTCTGGCGGTAAAACATACGAGAAGGATATTGATCGTGCGACCGAACGACTCCTTGATGCAATCCCTCCATTTCCACTTGAAATGAACCTCACAACAACAGCCCTCTATCAAGATGAGGCTGAGCAAATTAAAAAAGAATGGGAAGAATTTGGAGCTCATGCTTATGAGTCATGCAGAGCATTAGATGCTATAACTGACAAAGCAGAATGTGAAAAAGTGAAGATAGTTGTTACCATAACTATTACAAACTTTCCTGACCTTTCAAATTTTCAACTCCTCCTTATTGGCCAAGAAAATCCTCCTGATCCAGACCAATATGCACTTTGGCACTCAGATGAGGATACCAACTTTACTGGATACACCAATACTCGTATCGACAGCCTCTTAGAAAAGGGTCGTCAAACATTTGATATCAAGGAACGAACTGAAATTTATCAAGAGTTTCAACAGTTCTTTATTGAAGATGCTCCGGCAATTTTTCTGCGCTACCTCACACGGTATTCAGTCACAAGAAAATAAATGTATCAAGCCAGAGACTAAAACTACAGTCTTCGGTATTTTTTACGGAGTAATTCAAATAGATAGGTTGCCCAATACTTCCAAGAAAGCGGAATATCCTGAGCAACTAAATAGGGTACTTCGTCTCCACCAAAGCCTCGCTTGAACAGTGAAACCCCTGCAAAACGGTGTTCTGTTTCCTCTTTTGGGGCAATCCCCCAGAAGTTGTAACGACTACATCCACGTGCCTTTGCTTCAGCAATTGCTCTCCACTGACAAGCATAACTCCCGGGTAATTTTGCATTTCCCTCAGTTGAAACACCATAGTGGTACACTGCTTCACCGTTATAAAAAATGATAAATGCAGATGCTAATAATTCGTGTTGGTCAGAATAAGAATGCACGAGGGCAACTTGATCCGCAGCAACAAATACGTCAAACTGTGCTTCTAGAAATTCGTAGGAAAAGGGAATAAAGCCTTGTCTCTCTGCAACTTTTTTCTCCTCCTCATAAAACGCAAGTATATCTTTGGAATCTGTCGAAATTGTTGTTGTGATACCAAGTTTCTCAGACTTTCTAATTGAGGAACGGGTGTTCTTACGCATAGCAGCAAGAAGTTCTTCATCGGAAAGTGACAAATCGAGCTGTAACGTGAGATCAGCTGTTACATGCATTGGTGCAACTAATGCTTTAATCGAAGTCAGCAGTTTTGGTGAAACTTTTTCACCAATAACTTGTGGTCTAAATCTAATAAAGACACAACCTTGATTAGTCGCTGTTTTGTAGATCTCAGCAAATAGACGTTCAACGAGCGAACTACTTTTCCAATCAACCAAAGGACCACCTGCAATAGCCATGTAGGTTCCTCTCTTCGCCGTTTCTATGATCATGCTTACTTGAGCAATAACAACGTTTTGGGAAATCGCTTGAAGACGTAAAACTTTTTTACCTATCCGTTCATTAAAAACACCCCAGTTATATGACTGAAGGAAATTAGCTTCAGGAAATTGTGCGATGCCAGATTCCCATTCTGTTTGGGTCGGCGCCCAATTAAAATCTATGCTCGTCATACATGTGCTGCCTTAATACTTGCAATAATTCTCTCGGCATCTCCACTTTCGATATTTAAATGCGTTGGTAAAGTAATAATGTGCGCTGCAAGTTTTTCCGCATTTGCTGCTGAACCGTGTGTGTACATTGAATTACACTTAAGCGTGCTGCAATCAACTGCTTTTCTATACCATCGATCTGAAATAAATATGTTTTTGCGTTTAAGCATTTTAGCAATTGTATCTGGATTACGTACGAGTATTGGATAGCGGAGTAATGATCCACTCATTAGTTCATCTTCTGACAGAGTAGCTGCTGAGCCGCCAAAAGCTTTGTGATATATCTGAGCAATCTCTTCCCGGTGAGCTAACTGAGTATCCACATGTTCAAGTCGATATACAATTAATGGTACAAAAGAATGTGGTAAAAGTGATGCTTTTGTTGTAGCAACAAACAATGGAGACTGGATTAAGCCTATTTTTTTTCCAACAAAAGCCAAAAATTTTCCCAGTGTTAGCACGCTAAATCCCCAACTAAATGTAGTGCGAATAATCCAAGTCAATACAGGATACAAATGCTCTCTAATAATTGCGCTTTGTCCAGCAGAGACTTGTAACGTAGCGTACCACTGTGCAACGTGTTTTTTTTGCTCGTGCGTGTAGGTCCTAACACAACAAGCACCTCCAGTCACGGCATCGAGAATTTTATCTCTACCAAACGAAAAGATCGTTGCATCACCAATGGTACCAACGGGATCTCCTTTTTCGGTAACAGCCCCATATCCTTGAGCTAGATCTTCGATTAAAACCAGCTTTTGTTTCTTACACCATAGAGCAATTTTTTGTATGTCAGGAACTGAACCTAATGAATACTGAACGAGTACTGCTTTGACGGGAACAGCACTTGTCTTAAATGCAACTTGCACAGTTTCTAGACTAAGATTAGCAGAAGAGTCTGCAATATCTGCATACACAGGTGTAGCTCCAGTACGCGAAATTCCTTCTTCGACAGCAAAACAACTAAATGCTTGGGTGATCACACCATCACCTCGACCAATTGAAAATGCTTTTAGCGCACACTCGATTGCATCACGTCCTTTATAAAAAAAGTAAGTATCTCCTTTGAACGTACTGTCAAAATACACTTTTAGTTGCGAAAATTGCTGTGAGAGATAACTCTGACTCAGACGTGCCTGAACAAGGCCTTGAAAACTAATCAGACTATCTGTAAAAGTGTAGTTTGATCCAAGACTACTAAAAATTGGCTTCATATTGATTTCATGTTTCAGTGATGTACTACGTTATTCTTTTGTTTCTTGCAAAGAATTTTGTATCCACGCTGGCATACGACCCTCTACAAGAACTATACCACTCTGGTTTTTGCTCTGCAGGAGTGAAAGTATCTCAGCTTGATCTGTCTTCATTTTAGTTCCAAGAATTGATTGCATAGTTGTTTTACCAGTTTCACCTACATACCACACCTGATCCGCTACTGTATTTAGGCGTTCTGCCAAACGTTGATGTATTTCATCTGAAGAAGTTCCTAAATCCACAATTCCTGGTGTAATAACGACCTTTTGTTTTGCAGGTAGTGTTGCCAAAAGTTCAAGCGCTTCTGTAAATCCTTTTGGATTACTACTTCCTCCATCATCAAAAATAATTCTACCAGAGCTATGTGCGTTGGAGGTAATAAAGCTTTCAGTGGGTTGAAATGATCTAACTGCCTGTACAAGCTCGCTTTCATCAAGATACAGAGCAGCCACAGTCCAAGCCAAAGCAATATTTTGTATGTATTGTTTACCAATAATGCGCGTGTTGATGACTTGTGTTTTATACTTAAATGACAAGTGCCCAGCTTCTGTGATATGCACATCTGAAAAAAGATCATGCCAGTTGATGACAGTATGCATAACACTTTGTGAGCTCTGTCCCCTACGAGCAATTTCTTGTGTTTCTTCACTTGAACCATTACTAAAAACTTTTTCTCCAGGTTGCAGAGCTGCTACCAATTCTGCTTTTGCAGAAATAATGTTATCTTCAGATCCAAAGAGACCTAAATGTTGTGGTGCAAACCCAGTAATTATCGCCAAGTTAGGGTGAATATATTTTGTTATCCGAGCAATTTCTCCAGGTACATAGGCAGCATACTCTATAACGGCAAATTTTTGGTTTGTGTACCCTCTTAAAATACTTTTTACAATTGAAAATAGAGTGTTGTATGATTTTGGCGTAGCAAATACCGTACTGTTTTGTGAAAGTAGATGACTTAATAGTGCCTTAGTACTGGATTTCCCATAACTGCCAGTGATCCCAATCACAATAGGTTTGTGTAACATCATAAGTCGTTGTGCTTTTAGAGCCGTAATTCTAACTACGATACTTGAAATTACTGACGTTGGTGCTGAAGCGATCAGGATAATTGCTGGAGCGCCAATGTACAAGATGAGTATCGCACTCAAAACAGCAGAAATACTTGCTGGATTTTGAAAATCTACAATCCTTAGAGCACCTAGTAAAATTGAGAGAATTAGTAAAAAAGCTAATACCATAACCACGATTATTCGACTGGTAAGTTTAGGCCGCTTACACCCTGCTCGAGTTAGATCGGATCGTTGTGGGATCAATCGCAAAAGTTCTTGTCTTCCTTCTGAAGAGCGTAGAAAGAGGTGCAACCGATCTAATCGGTATTCTTTCTGTTGTAAAAAAGCAAACCAACGAAGATACCGCACACAAATCCCACTTGTTAACAGTATGAGTAAGAGAAGTGTCTTCATGAAAGATGGTTACTTTCCAGTAATAAATTCTGCAACACAATCTGCCGTTTGTTCCGGATGAGTAAACTGTGGAGCATGTCGAGCCGAGTTGATAGTACACACCTCTGCTGTTGGTAGCGCTGCTAAAAATACCTCTACATTTGCATATGGCGTGCTTGTATCAAGCACTCCCCAAACCAACTGCACCGGACAGGTAATGTTTGAAATATCATCTCTAATTTCATCTGCAGTTATTAACTGCATCGTTTTCTTCATAACTGGACTTGCTTGTTCATAGTCATGTTCTCGAGCAATCTTATATAAAAATGTGCGCATTGCAGGTTGTGTAGAAAGTCGCTTACCAACTTTTGCTAGTACGAAGAATACATTTCGCTTTAGTGCAGCTTTAAATGAATGATCGCGTATCCCAGCACTGGCAATAAGCACCAATTTCGCAATTTTTTGTGGATGAAGCGCCGAGTACCTAACTGCTAATTGTCCACCAAATGAATGTCCAATAAGGATGCATGACTTCTTTTGGGATAACTCTTGGTCAAGCCATGTAACATAGTCAGAAAGTGACCAAGGCTTAGTAAGCTCAGAATCCATACCAGGAATAGATAAAAATGTAGATGAAATCCCCATATTTGCTAATAAGTCCATAAAAGGTTGCCATTTAGCCTTATTTTGCCCACTTATTGCCCAGCCATGCAATATAACTACTTCGAGTTTCTTCATATATAGTGTATTGTAACAGGTGCTAATTAAAGATTGCCAATTCAAACTAGATCATTATACTAAGGAGAAGGCTTCTGTTGTGCCAGCGTTCATTTGCAAAACAACGATATACACTTTATTTGATTACACAGAAAGTACTGTATGAACTCAAAAACACTCGCTCTACTAGGATTAGTAATTGCTACTGTTGGACTTGTTGGTTGCACGGGACCAGCTCCGAAAGATAGCGAGGTCCTTCAATTAGAAAAAAAATCAGCTGAAACCACTACACAAGATGAAATGAACGGTGTAGAGACAACTCTTTCAGATATTGAAGTTAATCTAGATGGTAAACCATCTGATAGTACAAATAAACAAACAACAGGAGAATCACCTATGATGGGCGAAACTGAAAAAACATTGGCCGATTTTAAAAAAATTGAAGCCAAGCAAGTAACAATACATACTTCAAAGGGTGATATCACTTTCGATATCTTTACCGACAAGGTCCCACTCACTGCACAAAACTTCTTAAACCTTGCTACCGATGGTTTCTATGATGGCATGGTCTTCCACCGAGTCATTGAAAATTTCATGGCCCAGGTTGGTGATCCGCTTAGTAAGGATCCAAGTAAAAAAGCCATGTGGGGAACAGGTGGTCCAGGATACGTTATTGCTGACGAATTTGTTCCAGAGCTAAAACATGATACTGCCGGCACTGTTTCAATGGCAAATAAAGGAACACCTACCACAGGTGGCAGTCAATTCTTTATTACCTTTGAACCAACTCCTTGGCTTGACGGTCAACATACAGTGTTTGGTAAAGTCACAGAAGGACTTGATGTCCTCATGACTATCACACAAGGAGATACCATCTCCTCCGTTTCAATGAAGTAAGAACGATAGTTCACATCTGAATCATACTTTAGTAGAAAGTAACATGAAGAAAAAACGAGGATCGCATTCCAAACTTATTTTGGGAATTGTGTTAGTCCTTGTCTGCACCTTTGCTTGGATACTTTTTAGTGCTTACTCAGCAAAACAGCTTATTGCTGCACTACGTGCACAAGATAGTGCGGCTGTGGCAAGCCACAGCCGCACCCTCAAACTTTCATCACACACTCTTTCCATTCTGTCATTTCACAAACTCCCAACAATAGAAACTATTGATGGCATTTTGAGTATTGCCTCTAAAGCTCAACAAGCCACAGATGCAATCAAAGCAGTACAACAGTCTGCCAGTACCGAGTCGATTGACCTTACTGAGCTGTTATCGCTTGCTGTTTCTGTAGAAGACGACAGTATTCAAATTGAAAAAAACCTACCAAACTGTAAGCTCTGTGCTCGAATTATTCCAGAAAATACTCAGAATGATGTCACGAGAGTTCTGCATACTACGCAACTCGCAGGAAATGTTGCGTCAAGTTTACAACATGGCACACATCGTTTTCTCATTCTCTTTCAAAATTCTGACGAACTACGAGCAACAGGGGGGTTCACCGGTTCTTATGCGGTCATTACACTCATAGATGGTGTGATCCAACCTATTTCAATTGCAGATATTTATGATGCAGACGGTCAGTTTACGGGTGAGATTCCAGCCCCAAGCGGAGTGAAAGAATACTTAAGTTCAGACAGGGGACTGAGACTACCTGATGCTAACTGGGCCCCTAACTTCCCTACCAGCGCCAAACAAATCTTACAGTTTTTTGCATTAGGTGATCAAAATACATTTGATGGTGTGGTGGCAATAACAGATAGTTACTTTGAAGACCTATTAACTGTACTTGGACCAATTTGGCTACCTGATTATCAACTTACCGTAACACCTGAAAACTTAACCTCGGTCCTAAGAAGTAATCGAGAAGACTTTTTTGCTGGTAGCATTCAGAAAAAACATCTCTTGGGACAGTTTCAGAACCAAGTGCTCATAGCTGCTACCGATCCAGATGTTGATCCAACTGCAATACTCGCTTTGACGATCCAAAATATGCAAGCTAAAAATATTCAAGCATACTCATCACTGGAACCACTCCAAGAGATTTTTTCAGCATTAGAGATCGATGGAAAAATGTTTACTCAGGAAGCAACCTCTTCGCTTGCCTTTGTTGAGTCCAATGTCGGCATAAATAAAGCAAATAAACATATTGCTCGAGCCATTTCTTTGCAGAACTCAGGATCAACACTGACAGCACGTTACTTTATCGAGAACACAAACGAACCTCCGGGCAAAACACAACTACAAAACTTAGTTGATATGCCAGAAAAAGTCAGAACTGCCAGCGATGAAGCACAGCATCTTGCCTATGTTAACTACCAGCGTGTGGTATATCCAAGTTCATGGAAAATATCAAACATCGATATTCCAGGATCTGGCACACCCCAGCTACACTCAAACAATCAGTCACTTTCACCTAGTATTGAAGTAACAGAAACTGGATTTCTTGTAGTCGTTCCAGAAAAAAACTCAACTATTGTCACCATTACATTTGATACCCGTACACCTCTCACAAACAGTACACTTGAACTCTATAAACAGCCAGGAACAGAGCCTGTCCCTGTATGGATTGAACCACTCGGGACGACCCCCTTCAGCACCAAACCGACTCTGATACTCGAGAAAAATCATGTTACAATCATGCCATGAAGCAAGAAACACGCGACACCATTGCCACGCTCATCGAAAAGTGGAATTCACTAAAACAAAATGTCGATGTCCTTGCACTTACTCAGCAACATTTAGATATTGAGGCCCAGACTTTTTCTGCTGATTTCTGGAACCGCAGCGATGCCCAAGCTGTGATGCGAGCCGCTTCAGTACTTAAAGAACAGATCGAGGCCTACACGATCCTAGATACTCAGGCAGAAGAAATTACTACCTATCAGGACCTTGTCTCTGAAGATCCAGACTCTTACGAATCAGTTGCAAAGGATCTTGATCGAGTGCTTGGAATCTTTGAAAAAAACCTTAAAAAGTTTGAACTTGCTCAATATCTTCAGGGTAAATATGATGCCAATGGCGCCATAGTTTCAATTCATTCTGGCCAAGGTGGCACCGAAGCAATGGACTGGGCAGACATGCTTAGGCGCATGTATCAGCGATACTTTGAAAAAAAAGGCTGGACTGCTCGCCTCATTTCAGAATCTCGTGGTGATGAAGCAGGTATAAAATCTGCGGAGTTCGAAGTTACTGCCAACTATGCCTATGGCTATCTAAAAGGTGAACATGGCACCCATCGATTAGTGCGTCAAAGTCCCTTCAATGCGGATAACCTCAGGCAAACCTCTTTTGCTTTGGTTGAAGTCCTCCCCATTGTTGACGAAACCGATACTTCAATTGAATTACAAGATAGTGATCTTGAATGGAATTTTACCCGAGCTGGTGGAGCTGGTGGTCAAAATGTAAATAAAGTAAACACTGCCGTTGAACTCACACACACACCAACAGGAATTGTAGTGAAATGCAGAGAAGAGCGATCACAAGTTCAAAATAAAGAACGAGCCCTACAAAAACTTCGCTCACAGCTAGCCTTAATTGAAGAAGAAAAACAACGCGCTGAAATCTCTAAAGAAAAAGGTGTGCATACAAATGCCAGCTGGGGCAGTCAAATTCGCAACTATGTTCTCCATCCTTACCACTTAGTTAAAGATACACGCACCAAAGTTGAGACGAGTGATACTACGGCTGTTCTTGACGGTGATATTGACGAATTTATTCAAGCTGAAATTCAACTGTAATCTAGTTTATACTTACAAGTACTGTGACCGAACGTACTACCGATACCACTGTTCAGACACCTGTTCAACTCTCAGAAACATTTGAATCTGCAGAATCTCTTTCGCCGCTTGAATTGTATGAACAAAAACGCTTTGCTGACTTGTTTTCTGTGTTCCCAACACTTCCAGAGGCTGCAAAACAAACCACATTACAACTACTTGCTCAAAAAGAGACTGTTCGACTGCTTGCCACCTACTTTGACCTCCTTGAACTCGATGCTGCAAATCTGGAATATTTGTTTGGGAACTGTGTAACTTTTGAAACCTGTACGTATTTTTTTGAAAATCTTACCCAAACCACCTTCACCTATGATGAAATCATTGCAACGCTCTTAAAAGTTAATACTCAATTAGTAATTCTTGCTTTTCATAACCCTACTGCATTAAGTGCAAAAACCATTGAACTTCTCTCACAAGAAGGACATGACTACTCACATACTTTTGATCGCCTCATTGATTCCTGTACTAATGATGGAAAAATCGCAATACTTACACATTGGTTAGCTACGTACGAGTACGATACATTAGAGTCATGTATTGAGAAAACAGTGCACATTCCTCGCCCCTTAGTTGACAAACTGCAATCAATTCTACCCATAGAAGATTTTTTGTTTCATGTTAGTCGTTACGAAAGTTTTGACCATGCGTCAGTTTTTGCAAAACTTTCTAAAGCTAATAAACTCTATGAACTGTATTCGTGTGCTCGCTATTTCCCAGAATGTAGCGAGACATTTTATTCTGAACAACTGACTGAACACCCTGAGCATGAGATACTTTTAGTTACAAACTTTTCAAATTTCAGACATGATTCAGTCTTAGCTGATATTGAGCAAAGTATCTCAGCAAACAATTCTAAACATTTTGATGCAGATCGAAAATTAAGAATTCTATTGAATGATCAAATCCCACCTTTTACTTCTGTTACAGATCAGGAAGAGCTCTTTACCCTTTTAGCAACCCCAAAAACTGTGAGTAGGTGCCTAGCAATTGCCCTATCTACAAAACATTTTAATCTGATTCCACAAAGTGAACTTTTGGTAAGAATTGCAGGAATTCAAAATGGATACAGTGCACTCTACGATCATATAACAAATCCTTCATATGAATCAGGTATTCATTCAATACCTAATTCACTCTTTCAGAAATTGTTACTATTCGGTGGCCAAGACAGCTATACTCTCTTTAACAAAACAATTTTAAGTAAAATCGATAATTGGGATCAAAAAATGACTGCACAATTTTTTGAAGCTCAAAATCTAACTGAATATATATCTTACAAGATGTACTATTTTACAGAGGTAGAGAGCGATTTCTTTATTCGTAATTTTCCAGAAACTGAATTAGCTTCTGCAGTATATCGACATATACTTTGGGCAAAAAAAGTCTTCACAAAGGACGAGGTCTTCTTTTATCTAAAAAAACACGAAGATTACTCATTTCATCAAATGTTGACCTTTGGAAATGAATCCCTCAAAACGTACATAGGAGAGACTGCAACCGATACAGAGTTGAGAGATGCTTTTGATGTAACCACAAAAGAAGGAGAACACGCTTTTCTCTACTTCAAAAGTAAGTATGTAGTACAGTCAGAACAACTGACTGTTAGTGATCGCATTGAAATTATTTTGGCAGAAGTTCAAAACAAAGGCACCCTGCTTTTTGAAATACTCTATAATCAACCAGATCAACTAACCTATACAGACTTACAAGATGTTCTTAAAGTTTATCCAAACCTGTTTACATTCAACCAATTTAGTAGATTTATTCATTGCCTTAAATGGGAAACATTCCCAACATCTTTTTTTCAAAAGGTACTAGCTCAAGCAAGTAGTGATAAAAAATTTGAAGAAATCATTAGTTGTTTGCCCTGGATTCTCACCCATCTTTCTCCAGTTGTTCGAGAGTCTTTAACAACTGAAATATCAGAAAGCATTGCTGCATGCGAGCAAAAAGATATTTTTAATATGGTGGAATACTATCTCTCAATATCACGAATTGATGTGGCAGTTTTTATTGTTTCAGAGTTTGCGAAAATACAAGAGAGCCAAGATTTTTTTCAGCTACTCAGACTCCAAGTGGGAACTGAAAAAATTTCTAAAATAATGCAAAAGCTACTTGAAGAAGAAAATTTTGAGCAAGCACATATACTGCAAAAAAAGAGTAATATCTTCACTCTTGATGATTCGCATCTTTCACTCCCTTCAGAAACCCCTACTGAAAATTCAAAAGATACACTTTCCACAATTAAGCGAGATGTAGAAACTATCGATCTTTTTAAAGATTTTGGCCTCTTTTATGCACATAAGTTTTTAGAGTATGAATTAGCACAATTGCATAACCAACTTACTTTTCCAAGAACAATTGATCATAATTTTTTGGTTACTCAGCCACAAGAATACAGCTCAACAATACATAGGGCGAGTCTCGATCATATCGAAAAATTTTTGGAAAATCAGGCAGAAGCACATACTCAAAAAGTATTACATACCCTGACACAACAACTTGTTGTAGCAACTGATTTTCATACATTCTCACAAGATAACTTGCGCAATACAAAAGATGCCTACCTCATGGTGCCTCAACTACCCCAACTCTTACATACTAAATCTGATCTAGTACTAGCATTACAAAAACACATTAAAGTCTATGAAAAAATTGACAGAAAAGATTGGATGATGATTGCGATGGCTGCATATAGACTCGTCCTCCCAAATGCAAAAGAAAATGCTTCATTTTTACTTGACCTTATTACAGATCTTGAACATGGGTCTGGATTTATTTTTTCTAGAGGGTACTACGAAAAATTCACTCTCAGTGACAACGAATACTCTCATAACCAATATCGTGCCTTTCTGAGCTTCAAATCATCATGTACTTCCTTTACTGATTGGATTTCACACCTAAGATCTCACAACTATGTCCCGGAACCCCAACTAAAAGACCTAGAAAGTATTTATAAAGCAATCCAACATCTTAAAACCGCCCCAACGCGCGCAAAAGGCTATGAATAACTAGCTCACTCCTAAATCCAACTGTACACAAAACCTGTTCTTTTCTGGTATACTGGACGTATGCAAAAACTAAATCTCTCTGGGACCGATACACTCGAGAAAGAAACGTCGGTTGACTCTGCTGTAATTGTGGCTGATAATAGTGAATCGGAAAGCGATGGCAGTGATTATGCAGTAGAAATACCTTCTCTACGGAAAAAAGAAGCACCCATGAAAAAATCTCAAAAAACATTCCTAACTTTTGCCTTTGTAGCAGTTCTCCTTGGTGTTGTAACTGGATTCAGTGGGTATCGTCTTTATGCAAAATCCGGAGCAATGAGTGGCAGCAAAGAAGATCTTACAATGGTTGTTGATGGCGCAATCAAAAAAGGTGCTACTTTTGGTAGTAATGACGAATCATTTAAAGATACCGCGAAGGGATATCTCGAAATTGGAGGATTTGAAGGTGAAGGTTCACATAAACTCCTTCGTCCGGGCGGAGATAACCAAACAGTCTACCTAACCTCTTCAGTCACTGATCTCAGTGAGTTTGAAGGTATGGAAATTGAAGTTTGGGGTGAAACATTCCAAGGACAATCAGTTGGTTGGCTTATGGATGTAGGTCGAGTAAAAGTACTTGAAACCAAAGCACAACCACCTTCAGAAGAGTAACCTTTTTCACTCCTTTTTTATACTTTTGAAATGCACTGTATATTGTGTATTCACCTCGAGAATGTACTAGATCTTAGTATTGATTGCCGACACAGAACACGCTATAGTGAGGATGTTCTATGATAGTTTTTAATTCTGTATACCGCACCTTCGATCCAGATGACTCTGGTTTAAAGGATATTTCATTTACCATTGACCCTGGTGAACTTGTTATGATCACAGGCCACTCTGGTAGTGGAAAAACTACCATCATGCGCCTGCTTACTAAAGAGTACACTCCAAATAAAGGTGAGATTAGTTTTGATGAACAAAATCTTTCCAAGATTAAAAAAAGCAAACTCCATGAACACAGACGAAAAATTGGCGTCGTCTTCCAGGATTATCGCCTAATTCCAGAAATGAATGTCTGGGAAAATATTGCACTGCCTTTAGCCATTACCGGTAAAAAAGATACTGAAATTGCCGAGCGCGTAACAGATTTACTTAATCTGATTCAACTTCCGGAGAAAGCTCATCTCTTCCCAAGTCAGCTTTCAGGTGGAGAAGCACAACGTATTAGTATCGCTCGAGCACTTGCAAATGCTCCTAGAGTTATTTTTGCTGATGAACCAACGGGAAATCTCGATCAAGATACCTCACAATCCATTGCTCATTTACTCAAGCAAATAAATGAATTGGGAACAACATTGATATTTGCTACCCATGACCCCAAAGTTCTCTCGATATTTTCTGATAAACGTCATATTAACTTAAAAAATGGCACCGTCGAGTTTGATACCGGTGAAAAGAAACCAAATTCAGCTAAAAAAGACTCAAAAAATGAAGATAAAGATACTGATAAGAAAGCTTCAGAAAAAGAAGGATCCACTAATAAAAAATCAGCAAATATCACAAAAAGCTCATCTAAAGAAAGTTCTGTGAAGAGTGAAACTACTACTGGCACTTCAGAACCTGAATCAAAGGATACATCAGAAAAAGATACAAAAGAAGAAAAATCAGAGAAACCAGCAAAAAAATCTGGTGGCTTGTTATCTCGCTGGTTTGGCTCAAAAGAATCAAAAACTGCAACTGAAAAAACTAATGCAGATGGAAATGATCTCGATATCGAGATGAGATTAGTCGAGACAGATTCAAAAACTGAAGACACTAAAAATGATGACAAGACATCTGTCACAATGAAGGATGAGAAAACTTCCAAAAAGATAAATACTGCAAATAAATCTGATATTGATGCAGAAAAATCTTCAAATGATACATCAAAACACAAATCATCCAAGAGCAAAAAGTAACCTATGAACTCACTCACCGCCGCCCTCACCACAATCCGCAGATCTCCCTACCAGGCTTTGGTCTCGATTCTTATGGTCAGTGTTACCTTTTTTGTTGCTTATATCTTTAGTTTTTTCATTGCTGGCGCTAACGAAGTACTGAGTTACTTCGAGACGCAGCCACAAATTATTGCCTTTTTCGAACTTGAAACCCCGAGTAGCAGCATTGATTCGCTCAAAAAAAAGATGGAGAGTCAGTGGTATGTCGATTCAGTCAAAATTGTTACCCAAGATGAAGCTCTGAAAATTTATCAAGAAGACAATAAAACTGATCCACTCCTTCTGGAGTTAGTCACAGCTGACATTCTGCCAGCTAGTATCGAAGTAGCAGCTAAAGATCTGAATTCCCTTGTTCTTGTAAAAGATGAACTCGAAAAAGCTCCAGATATTGAAGATGTCGTTTATCAAGAAGATATTGTAAAAACACTTGGTTCTTGGACACAATCTGTCCGTATGATTGGCGCTGGTGCCATTCTCACGTTAGCAACCATTTCATTCTTAATAATCATGATTGTGGTTGCCATGAAGGCAGCACATAAACGAGGTACCATTAAAATAATGCGCTATATAGGCGCAACGTCTTGGTATATTAAGCTTCCATTTCTCCTTGAAGGCGTGCTCTATGGCATGATTGGTTCACTTCTTGGTTTTGGCGCCACTATGGCCGCTCTTATGTATGCTTCCCCTTGGGTTTCTGAATTTTTAGGTGAAGTTCACATATTCCCTATACCGCCCGAATTCTTAGCTGCCCAAGTAGGAGCTGGCACAGTAGCTGGAATGCTTCTTGGCGGCTTTGCTGGTCTCTTGGCAGTACAAAGATTAATAAAGCAGTAGCTATGCGAACTCACTCCACTGGCTTTTTCCACACTTGGCCGTCACTTTTGCGGAAGTTTTCTATTGGAATTTTTGCGGCACTCTGTATTTTTTCCACACTGAGTATTACTCCAACTTCTGTTTCTGCAGAGGCATGTGACGAAAACTGTAACAAAGATGCAGATGATAGCGAATACCTCCAATGTATTTCTCGTAAGAAGGAATGTCTAGAAAAAGAACTTTCAGTCATTTCAGATCAAAAGAACACCCTCAACAACACTATTAGCCTGATTAGTGGCAACATTAGAGTTCAAGAGATACAAATTTCTCAGACAACGGCAGAAATCCGTGCACTCGAAAAAGAAATCACCGAACTCGACCAACGCATCGGTGGCCTCAACATTTCCCTTGATCGCCTCACCTCACTGTTAGTCAATAGAATTCGCAGCCAATATAAGCGCAATCGCGTCTCACCACTAGCACTCTTTACCAAGGCAGATACTTTCAACTCATTCCTTACACAGTATAAATACATTGGTCATGCTGGTGAACAAACCGCCAAGGCCATGAGCCTCGCCGAGTCCCAACGACTACTCTATGACGATCAAAAAACACTCAAAGAGGAAAAACAAACCGAGTTCCAGGCAAAAACTAACCAATTGCAAAGTCAGAAAACCGAACTCGACCGACAAAAATCAGAACAGACCGCTATCTTGGGAGTTACCAAAAATAATGAGGCAAAGTATCAAGAACTCCTGGCTGAGGCCCAAAAAGAACTCCAACAAATTGCCGACGCTGCCAACGTAGTTATCCGTGAAGGCAATGGAGTGCCCGTTAAAAAGGGTGAAACCATTGGTACTATGGGAAATTCAGGATTCTCGACCGGAGCCCACCTGCACTTTGGCGTGTATCGTTACAGTGCAGATCAGTTTGGTCAAACCTCAAGTTGGGGGTGGTACTATAGTAACTACGTAAATCCAATTGAAAAACTCGGACCTACATCTGTTACTTGGGATACAGGCTGTGGCCATGATCCCAGTGGCAATCAGACATCAGGAAACGGCAGCTGGCAGTGGCCAATGACATCATCACGCATTACCCAAAACTATGGTTCAAATACCTGTTACAACTGGATGTACGGCAATAAGCCACATCCTGCAATCGATATTGTTGGCATGGGTTCTAAATCTGTCACCGCCGTTGAGGATGGCGAAGCCTACTTCTGCAGGAACTGCCTCAATGATGGAGGTAATGGTGTTTTCGTTTTTCATAGTGACAACTACATGACTTTGTACTGGCATCTTCAGTAACTACTTGATCAATTCAACTCCCGATTCCCCATTGATATCTTTATATTTTTTACTATCTTCACTCAGAAATAGTGCAATCCTATAACTATTGACAAAGCGACTTAGTGGTGATATAGTATGCAATAGTAATAACAGCAGACAAGCTGATTGGAGCCTACAACCACTCCAACTAGTAGATTCTGCACAAAAGGGAAACATATGAAAGCATTAAAACTCACCTTAGCTGGTGTTCTTGCTACAGCAACAATGCTCAGCTTCTCAACTGTGGTTTCTGCAGATACAGCTGAACAGTCACAATCTGCTGACCAAAAAGTAACAGTTAAATGTACAACTGGTTCTTATGGACAAGACTCAACTTGTGAAGCTTCTGGAGAGCAATCTCTCGAGCAATCACAAAAGATTGTCTATACCAACGTTCTTGGTAAAACCCATGAGCCTGTTGATACAGCTCTCGACTTTGGTACTGCATCTGCAGCTGCCATGAGTTTAGTAACTGGTGCTGGTGCACTCGTACTTAAACGTAAGATTGCTTAATTTCAACATTTGAAGCTAATTAGAAAGACCCCTTAACAGGGGTCTTTTTAGTTGTAGATGCTATGAGCAGTTTACTCAAGAATTAGTCCCATAGTATTGACATATGTTAATGATCGTGTTATAATACTCTTATTAGTGATGCACAAGCGTCACTCGCATACAACCAACATTAAACATTTCACTCTTGGTTGTAGAACCGCTCATACATAAAATAGACACCTGTTGACAGCTGTCAGGCATTTACGAATGCTCTTCACCTGTCAACATACCGCATCTTGGCATTAGTGCCAAATCCTGCGGGCGAGACAGAAGCTGTTTTCAGATTTATCTGGAAACTGCACCTTAACAGGTATACAGAAAAAAGAAATTTCATTTCCTCTTGTAATTGGGAAAGACAGAATTTGGTCGTTGTGCAACCCACAATGGGCGCGTTTATTGGTTGTAGCGTGCTCATTGTGGGTTGCAGACCCAGATTTTTGTTTTTTTAAATTTAAGGCGGGGTCTTCCCGCCGACCTGGATCTGCATCCCGCGGACCAGGAAATATACCCTATTTACGGAGGCTCAAATGAAGAAAGTACTATCTTTCATGTTCTTAGCAGTTTTATTGTCCGCGTGCCGGATCCCCGGCACTGATTTCGTTATTTTCGAAAGCATTGCTGAAGAAAGTAGCGTAATTGTAGTTGTCGAACCCACCCCAACCCCTAGCCCAACTCCTGTTGTGGCTATTGAAGACGCTGCTTTTCAATGGGTTCCCGGCGTAGATGCTCGTATTGACAATCTGTTCACTGATCCCAACCATGCTTATGGTACCGATACCAATGTTGCATGTGGGACCCCCAACAATGCTGATGGGGTTATTATTCCAGGAGATGCTGTGTATTCAGCCGAAGATCTCCGCTACATGGAAGAAGGTGATCATGATTATCCCAATGATATCTATGTCGATTGCAAAAATTTTATCGGATGGCAACTACGCATTCTTGATCCCGAAATGCCCAAAAGCGAAACTGCCGAAGCAACTGCAACCCCGGCCGCTGAAGTTGAAAACACCGATCCAATTGGTGAAGAAGTTTTAACCGCTGATGGTACCTGGCGCGTCAAGCTGTGGCAAGATTTGTCATATGGCCCTGAACTGGGTCACAGCCGTCCTGGCTTCGGAACTTCAATTAATGAGATTGGCATCGCCGTTGGCGTTGACCTGTCCGTTATCATTGATGGTAAAGAAGTAATGCTCGGTGGTGGATGTAACCAAATCGCCGTTATGCCAGAAAGTTACGCCCGCGACGCGGGTGGGAACGACTGGGGCTACCGCTCATACCAGTTCAATCCTGAGGTCACGCAGGCCTTGGATGAACTCGTGGTGCTGAACCACGAATGGGCACGTGCGCAGATTAACGACGAAGATTGTCCCGAACTGTCCGACGAAGAACTGCTGATTCACACCTTTGTGTTTTGGCAAGATTCTGAAGGCGTAGATCACCTCCAACCATGGCAAGAGTTCCGTCGGGCAACCGGCGAGGACAATGTCATCATGGTTCACCCGTCTGACGGGGCCATGATCGGTTGGCATTGTGGCGAAGGCGACAGCCAAGACAACCTGGCCGACAACGGCCAGTGTTTTGTCGAGGATGTTAACTTCTGGGGTTACCTTGGTGGTGGCGTTGTCCACCCCTGGGAAGGTGAAGTCCCGGCTAATACCGTAGACGTCACCAAATAACCCTTTTCAATTCTGTATACCTATCGCCGCCAGACCACAAGTCTGGCGGCATAGCCAAAGTCAATAATTTTCACAAAGAATTGTTGCTTTTGACTATGCTCGTACAAATAAATAGTAAAAATTAAGCGCTTTGCGCGGAAAAGTACTATGACAAAAATTTTAACAACACTGTTACTTTTTCTTTCACTCGTTTCGATGTCAGCATTTGGATACTTCTTTATGCTTACAAAACAAGCTGAAGTAAGAAACCAAGCTATTGCCGATTGTGCAGCAGCATATCGCTACAGCTTTAGTGAAAGTTCAGGAGCTACCATAACTGTTCCTGTTAGTGACAAATTTGATGAATGTTTACAACTTAAACACATCGAAAAATAAACATTAAAAATAAGTTAAAAGCCGGGTAAAACCGGCTTTTTTCGTGTTTTAAACACATTTTCATGGGGATTATTCCCTTACTACCCAATTGTCTTGATTTATGACCCATCCAGGAGCTTCTAGCTGTATATCTGGGTTCTCCCAAAAGATCTTAAAACTTACCCAATCAGAAACATCTATTGGGCCTGCTACAAAGCCACGTTCTGCACCAATACTCTTCCATTCAGGTGAAAATAAAACTGAAGAATCCATCCCAGGAATGCCCCCGACTTCAAGTTGTGTGTCCTTTTCTAGATTCCAGAGTTCTAACCAGAGCGTATTTTCGGTTCCTTTTATAACAAATTCGGGTTCAATTACTCTGAAAACCGTAAAGATGTCGCCTTCATAGACTACAGGATACCTTGACCAGAAGTGATCTATGTATGGATCTATATCACACATACGTCCCGGATAGTTTCTGCTATCGACTAAGATGTAGTCTTTAGGCTCAAATTTTTGATAATCAGAAATTCTGAGACTAAATGATTGCCAAGATGGACAACTTTCAAAAAAGCGAAACCCCAATACATTTCCATCTCTTTCTAGAGTATTTAGGACAAAGGGTGAATACTCTTCAAGAATGGTCAGTACTTTAGCATCCTTCTCAATCATTGATTGAATACCGGTATACTCAGATTGCATGGACTCGTTCCAAAGTTCATATGAACCAAACGAAGCATAGGCTTGAATGTACTTCCACCAACTTATCGGACCAAACCAAGTTCCCATAAGTATATCTAGAACTAACAGCAACATACCAAAAAATTGAGCAACACCGCTCTGTTTATATAACGTTCTAACCAAATCAAAGAAACTAGATGCGCCCACACCAAATAATAAAGCAGCTGGTAAAACCCAGGGTAATGCATAGTAATCGTGCGTTCGTGTTCCCCAAGAAAGCAACGCTGTCAACAAAATACAGCTTAATACCCATGTTACTAAGACTGTTGAAGAAAATCGTGAGTTTTTTTTAACTGAAACAAACAGACCCACCGATGCAAAGAAACCGCCAAGTGGAGTGAGTAACTCACCAAATAATCTTTCAGTTCCAAAGGTAATTGGCCACTGTGTCTCCTTCCAAAATGGAAAATACCCCTTATGACCATGCATAAGCGTAAGAAAATCGGGATCTGAGCGAACCGAATCTGGAAAGGTGGCTATCCACAGACGCCAGAGCAATAACAAAAGTAAAGGTATACCCAGTGCAAGTACTGCTTGAACCAAGAATGTAGCGACTTGTTTGTTTTTTCTGGTCCCAATAAGTACTTTTACTAACTGTTGCAGATGTTCTCCAAAAAGAGCTACAAATAAAAGTAGTCCAAAAAGTACGTAACTTGGTTTTGAAAGTATTGCCAACCCAAATCCAAGACTCATCACGAGTAACCACTTACTATTAGTTTTAGCCTTCACCGCAGCATAGACAGATAAGGAAAATCCAAAAAGTGACAGAATATCAGGAGTAACCGCTCTTCCCCAGAATGAAAACCCCGGAAAAAACTGCATAGCAACTGCACCAACTGCACCAGGCAAATCTGACTTAAATAACAGTCTGCCAGTTAAAAAAACAATAACTCCAATGCCACATGCAAGCAAAATGTTTACAAATCTGACTGCAACTAGACCAGTAGACACAGTCGAGACAAAACCAATGATAGCTTCATAAAAAGGCACTTCTGCTAAAAAATATCTCCCAGTGTTGGCTGGATCTGGGGCATGATAAAAGGTTGGAGCAAAAAAACTAGCTTCACCAGAGGCCAACTTTTGGCTAATTACCCAAGTATCTGTCTGCCTGAAATTGTGCCTGTCAACAAGTGGTCGCTCTATATTGTAGAGGCGCGAGAGAATACCAGCTACAAAAATACACAAAAATACCACCCAGAATCTCTTTTTCATATATCTATAATAGCAGTTTTTAGCCAAGTTGTCTCATATTTAATATAATCCTATAATATTGACGTATTACTGTTTCCGTGTTATAATTACCTCAAGTTAAGTAATTTTGCTTGACTGTATATCCTGAAATACTAGCGCATGCAGACGCTGCGTAATGTATTTTAGGACTGCACATTCACATAGGAGAAAAAAGTGAAAAGAATCTTATTGATCCTAGGGACATTCGTTCCTACAATTCTTATTCTGTTCGTCTCATCTGTGGTTTTTGCTAAACCAGCAGATCTGACAGCCACTGTGTTTGGTAGCGGTGAAACCTTTACCATTACGGTAGAAGGCGGCACAGGCCTCGAGCAAATCGAAGCCTATACACCAAACCAATTGGTCTTTACACCGGAATGGACTTTGATCACCACTAATACATACCAGGCCGTGATCACAAGCACTACTGGCTGGGACAGCTTCACGCTGTTCTGGAAAGACCAAACCTGGGTAGATCAACATGACACCTGGGAAAATAACGGTGACGGTTTTATGGTCCGCGCTCAAACACCGCCGGCACCACAACCAAATCCAATTACTGCAACCGTTACTGGTCAAGGTGAAAGCTTTACCATAACGGTAGAAGGCGGGACAGGAACCGAGCAATTAGAAGTGTACCGACCTGATCAGTATGTCTTTACGCCGGATTGGACGCTAGTTACAACTGGCACCTATCAGGCGATCATAACAGACACAACGGGTTGGGACAGCTTCACGCTGTTCTGGTTAGATCAAACCTGGGTTGATCAACATTCTACCTGGGAAGATAACGGTGACGGCTTTATGATTCGTTCACCTAAACAGGTATTTTGGTCCTTCCTTCCGTTCATTCGGAAGGACTAGTTCTCCTCTGTGTTAGCCCCCGGCCTCTGAAAAGAGATCCCGGGGGCTTTCTATTTATAATCCTATAATATTGACAAATCACCATTTAAATGCTATACTTGTATCTAGTATGAAACAAAAAGACACACATACACCAATAATCAGTGTCGTTATGCCTGTGCACAATGCAGCGGCGTACGTTTCCCAAGCAATTGAGAGTATTCTCAATCAAACTTTCACTGATTTTGAGTTTATTATTCTCGATGACTATTCTACCGACGATTCTCTTACGATTATTAAAAAATGGTCTAAAACAGATTCTCGCATTAAAGTCATCTCTAACACCAAAAAACCTGGTGTAAGTTCTGCGGCCAATCAGCTACATGCTGCGGCACAAGGAATGTATATAGCCCGTATGGATGCTGATGACATTTCAGAACCTACTCGACTAGAAGTGCAGCTTTTAGTTTTCAAAAAGTATCCTAAAACAGTTGCCGTTGGTAGCCAGTGTACCGTTATTGATGAAAATAACGCTACTATTGGTGAAAAAACTTTTCCTACAAAGCCTTCAGACATTAAAAAGATGTCTGGATATCTCTATCCTGTGCAACAGCCTTCTGTGATGTTTGCTACCAAACGTATTCCATCAGATTTTGTCTGGTATGACGAATCACTTTCATCTGCTGAAGAACATGAACTCCTCTTTAAGCTTATGCAGTTTGGTGACATTCGAAACACAAAAGAATCACTTTTACAGTATCGATTACATGCAACTAATACTTCAAAAGTACATCCTAAAAAGGATTACTCAGCCATCCTGAGAGCCCGAATCACTGGATTCACTACCTATGGCGTACCACTTACAGCTAAAGCTGTAGTACTTAACATTGTTCAATTCATCTTTGTAAGCCTCTTACCTGAGAAGGCACTCTTTAGCATATTCAGCCTCCTTAGAGGCATGAACAGAAAGGAGACCGCATATGAAAAATAAACAACTATTACCATCACTCTCTCTCTTTTATCCTGCATATAATGAGGCAGGAAATATTGAGGAAGCAGTAAAACAAGCACTCCAAGTGCTTCCAACTGTTGCTAAAAAATTTGAGATCATTGTTATTAATGATGGAAGTAAAGATGCAACCTTAACTATTTCGAAGCGTTTAGCTAAGCGATATGCACCGGTTCGTGTAATTACACAAAAGAACCGAGGATATGGTGGTGCACTTAAACGTGGCTTTAAAACTGCCAAGTATGAGTGGATCTTCTTTACAGACTCAGACTTACAGTTTGACTTATCTGAACTCCAACGGTTCATACCACATACTAGAAATAATAAAATTGTCATTGGCTACCGTAAGCAGCGTGCAGAAGGTAAAAATCGACAGATGCTTGCTACTATGTTAAAAATCTGGAGTAAAGTTATCCTGGGATTCCCTTCAGGTGTAAAAGATATTGACTGTGCTTTTAAGTTAATTCATAAGTCTGTGCTCAACACAGTCGGTGAATTAAAATCAGATGGTGCTATGGTATCTACTGAGTTCTTACTAAAAACACATTTAGCAGGGTTTACCATTAAACAGCTTGGTGTAACTCATCAGCTCAGAATGCATGGTACTCAAACGGGTAATAATCCTATGGTTATCGCTAAAGCCATTAAAGACACATTCGTACTTAAACAATCACTTGTTCAAGAGTATGTCATGCAAAAGCAAGCACAGCTTGCATCACTAGCATAATCCAGACTACAATGGGTGTGCAATGATACAGCGTATTACCCAACACTTTCGACGTTTTTTTACACCTCATATTATGCTGTTAGCCTTGTGCTGGCTTGCTATTGTGTTTACGAATTTCAATCCGGGCACTTGGCTCATTGGTTGGGATAATCTCATTCCTGAAGTAAATATTTTCCTAAACCTGTACAAAACAATCTTTTCTGCTTGGCAAAGTTGGCAAGGTCTGGGTATAGTTGGTGGCATTGCTCATGCTTCAGAACTGAGCCGAGAACTCATACTTCTCCCCTTTGCACTTATTCTTCCTGGTGAACTCATTAGATACATCTGGACTTTTGCAATGCTGTTAGTTGGAATGCTTGGTACCTACCACTTAGCACTTTGGCTACTAAAAGAGTCTAAGCATTCAACATGGATAGCCTTAGTAGTAGCTGTAGCCTATACTTTTAATTTAGCAACTATTCAAAACTTTTTTGTACCATTAGAAGCCTTCTCAACTTTTTGGGGCTTTTTTCCTCTATTTTTATTGACTGCTTTTAAGCTGGTCAAAAATCCTAGCAAAAAAAGTATCTTTTTCTTTGCGCTGATACAGTTTCTTGGAGCTTCTGCCTTTCACGTCCAAACTATGTTTATCGTGTATTCACTTGTGTTAGGTATTTTCACGCTAGCAAGTCTAATCAGCTCTCGTGGACAAAACATTAAGGCACTTTGTGTACTTTGGATAACACTCATTCTTGTGCATTTTTATTGGCTCGCACCAGTTGGCTACTTTACCCTTACAAATGCACAGCAAACTGTGGATTCGAAACAAAATAGTATTTCCACACAAGAAGTTTTTGAATCTAATAAAGCCGCAGGATCACTTACCAATATACTCAGACTAAAGGGATATTGGTTTAACTATACAGATAGCAACCCAAATGGGACCCAGTATCTTATGGATGCATGGGAAAAACATACCAACTCACTGCCGGTTGCTGTGGGAAGTATCTTGATAAGTCTTGTTGGTATTGGGGGATATATTCTCTATCTTAGATCCTTGGATGCAGATACACATGTTCGCACAGAATATATCGTGTTCTTCCTCACAGCAACACTGCTAGCAATTTCAATGCTCACAACAGGTAAAGGCATAGTTGGGCTAGGCTATACAGTCATTACAAAATTACCGCTCCTTGGACAAGTCTTTAGAGTTCCATTCACCAAGTGGTCTGTGGTACTTTCACTCTTCATTTCAATTGGAATTGGCTATTTTCTCAGCTATGTTACTGCACAAAAAAAACTATTGGTTATGGGTGCGACAGCACTCTTTATTGCATTGGCTAGCATTTTTAGCGCAGCGCCTCTCTTTAGTGGCGGACTCTTTTATAGTAACGTACAACTTTCACTGCCCAGTGCCTATTCTCACTTATTCGAAGAACTCTCAACACAACCAACCACTAATCGGATTCTCTACCTTCCTTTTGATGACTTTTGGGGATGGATGAATCATGATTGGGGCTACCGAGGAAGTGGTTTTATTTGGTACGGAATAAAGCAACCAATCATTGACAGAAATTTTGATGTGTGGAGTGTAAGAAATGAGACACTCTACACACAACTTCAACAAACACTCCAAACCAAAAACACAGCCGAGACAGAGATTTTACTTGATAAATATGACATTTCTCTACTTTTAATCGACACCAGCATACAAGCCAATCAAAAAAGAAAACAAGAAACTGCCGATACTATTCAAGCATTAGAAAAAACTGGGTACATATCTAAAATTTGGGAAGACGACTTTCTCAGTCTCTATAAAACAACAATTGAATCAGGTGAATTACAGGTAACTCATTCAGAAGGTATCCAACCACTTGAAAAAAGACTCATTACTGATACTGTGGCATATGCTGGTAGCTACTACTTTGACTCAAATAGTCAGCTGCATCTGCCCCTACAGAATCTACTCACTGAATCAATTTCAAGTCAGCGAATGCAAGTTCAAAATGATCAGATTGTAGTACCACTTCTGAACCAAGCATCAAAAATCACCATCCCCTCATTAGAAGGAATGAAACAAATGTATGGTATTCAGCTGATTGGAAATAAGCTCACTATTGAACCAATCGCACCTCTTCACTTGCTAGATACAAAAACAAATACAACCCGAGACATCTACTCTTTGACAAAAATGGAGTACACTTTCGATACCTTAGGAAAGAAAATTTATCTAGATATCAACGACACTCTTTTCACATTGAATGAAACTGAGTATCGACAAATTATTCTTCCAGAAATAATTTCTCAACCAGTTACCATGAAAATATCTAGTGCTGAAGATATTTCCACAGTTGATGAAAATACGTTACAAAGCACTCGATACCAAGAATTACATGTCCCCTCAACGCTTTGGCAGGACTTGCTGAGCGAGAAAATACTTGAATCCGGACCAGATGAGCAATTGTTACTAGCAACTCTGAGTGAGCTCTTACCCTTTGACGCATCAGATACTGTTGCAAATAATTGTGATGCACTTTCTCGGGGAACTACAGCTAAACAAATAACTGACCAACATACCAGTGTGTATACTTCTAATGATTTTGGCATCTTCTGTGATGGAAGTTCTACTCAAAAAATGCAAGCAAACCAAGACCATTTCCTAAAGATAACCGCCACTAATACAACTGGCTTGCCACTCAGATTTTATATTAAAAATAATGCTACAGAAACTATTTTGCTAGAACAGGTACTCACTGATTCAGCTAACTACTTCTTCGTTCCTCAAGACATTTCTAACGGTAACCTATCAGTGAATATCCAAAATAAATCCACCGGAACTCTGAGTAAAAATACTCTTATAGACGTCAGTCTCCATGAACTCCCTATTCATTTAGCACTACTGGGGAAAATTAAAGTCAGTCCAGTCTCTTCAAATGCTGTTGAGACACAGTCAACAGAAGAATCGCCATCAGATCTTTCAGTATCAAAATTTAGTACATTCAAAATCGGTAATTTTTTATACTTCATTTCATTCGCATCTCAATCTGAACAAGAAAAAGACGCAACCCTATTGACTGTATCTCAGAGCTATGACGCCGGATGGATCGCATTCTCTTATTCAGCATTCCCAACCCCGCTACGACATGTGGAAGTAGATGGTTGGAAAAATGGATGGGAGATTCAAAATGGAAAAAATGCACTCTTCATACTCTATTGGCCACAATTAGGTGTCTTTTTGGGATACATTTTGCTATTTATAGTGTTAAAACACGTTTACTTAGGTGTGAAATTAGAAAAAAGTGAAAATACTCAAAAAAAACGACGGGCACGACAACTGTACCGGGTGCCTAAAAAAATTCTGGGTGGCAAAAAATAAAACAACGGGCTAGTCCATTTCACGCTACACTTCCTGTCACTTTCACCCCCTAAACTATACATATGTTCACACAGCTTAGGGAATCCTTTGCACACCTCATGAACCGCATGGGCTCAGGCGCCGCACTCTCGCTTATTTTTTTGTTCAGCGCTCCACTGTGGGTTCAGTCAACAGCCCGGGCTGAAGTGATCGTTACGGAGATAATGTCCAATCCATCAACGGGCACTGAATGGATTGAGCTAACTACGAAAGGAGAAGAAACAGCTGATATTAGCAACTTTAAACTGTACGATGCTGTTTCTTCTCCTTCGCTCCTAGTTACGTTTCCAGAAAATACTATTCTGCACTCAAACACTGCCTCAGTAATTGAAATTGACTCAGCCAAACTCAACAATTCTGGTGATGCCGTGGTTCTCTATACCCCAGAGGGTACCGAAGTATTCAACATTATCTTTGAAGCCAGTGAAAAAGGCCTGAGTTGGCAAAGAACCTTAAATGTACCTGCATACTTTCAAACAGAACCAAATCCTGGCGAATTTTCTGCTGAAATTGTATCTGCTGTTCCATCACCTTCAGCAGGACCATCTCCTGTACCTTCACAACAACCTGTCTCAGAGAATCTGCCCCAAGAAGAAAACTCCAGTTCACAAACAACTCACGAGTTGACGGAAGAACTTATAGCTCAACAAACTGCTCTAGAATCAACACTCACCACGCTCCTAGGAAGAGACACATCATTTACTTATGAGCCTTTAGAAACTAAGCAGGACGTACAATCCAACAACGCAGAACCTCAGACGTTTACTCGTAAACAACTGTTTGAACCGCCAAGATCTAGTGCTGTTTCACTTATAGGAGGTGGTATACTTATCTCAAGTGTAAGTTATATAGTCCTGTATGTTTTGGAACAAAAAGAAATCTTTCCTTAGCTCAATAAAAATTGCTGGTAAGCCGCTGTCTGTCTGGATTAATGCATTCCTACCACCTCTCCTTTGGGCAGGTGTTATTTTCTTTTTCTCATCAAGAAGTGAGCTGCCTTCAGCGTCATACTCATCCTTAGACTTTATCTTTAAAAAAATGGCTCACATCACTGTTTTTTCGGTATTGTTCATCTTTATGGACAGAGGATTCAGAGTATATTCAAGAAATTATTCACTCAGAAAACATTGGTATTTACCGGTATTCATTTGTTTTGCCTATGCAATGAGTGATGAAATGCACCAATACTTCGTACCAAATCGGCACCAAACATTCAGAGATGTGGGGTATGATATGCTGGGTGTATTCACCATGTACCTCTATAAAACTGACCGCATCTAATGTTGATAAAACATGAACAACAAACACTTCCTAGACAATACTAATTCAAATAGACTACAATAGAAATACTTATATTGTCTATAATTTGCCCGTAGATCCAAGTAAAATAGAGACTGAATCTTGACAACTATTTTTAGTAGATTACACTACAGTCTCTAACTTAAGTTTTTGAAACAAAAATAAATATAAATGGTTTAGAAAGGTCTTTATGACTAAATCACAATTGGTAGACGTTATCGCAAAAAAAGCGCATCTTACAAAAAAAGCTTCCACTGAGGCAATCGAGGCTCTCTTTGAAGAGGTTACTCGTTCACTTGCAAAAGGTGACAAAGTTGTTATTTCAGGATTTGGAACTTTTTACGTGAGCCAAGTTCGCGATAAACAAGTTGTTCCATTCGGTGATGAATCAAAAAGACAAACAATCCGAGGTCACAGAGTTATTAACTTCCGTGTAGGAAAACCTCTTAAAAAAGCTGTGTGGTAAACGCTACGTTACTTTAAAAATGTAAGAGCCCTTCCACACGAAGGGCTCTTTTTGTGATCAAGATTGCTCTGAGTTAGTGCTACACTACTTGATGTATATAAAAAAAATGTGTTAAAAAAATACCTTGCAATCTATCGCTACATGTTTATTCGCTCACTCCAATTTAGAACTGAGTTAGTCATTTACGTGCTCCTCGATATTCTGCCATTTTTTGTGCTCTTCTTTGTGTGGCAGGCAGCATTTTCTGGTAAAACTGAGATTAATTCATTTACGCTTCCCCAAATCACACAGTACTACTTCTTAGTAATGATTATTGAGCGCGTCACTTCTACCTACTTTGAGAACTGGCGTGCAACAGAAATTAGAGAAGGAAAAATTGATTACTTTCTTACTCGTCCATTCTCCTACATCAACGACGTCTTTTCAAAAGATGTAGGTGGCAAACTGGTTAGTCTTGCTATTAGTTTGCCTGGTCTGGCCGTTGCGTTTTTTTTAATTAGTTTGGTGCTCCCTGTGGCGCCACTTTCAGTGGCGCCACACCAAATCTTTATCTTCATTTTCTTTATGATTACGGGATACCTCATCCAGTTCATGATTGCGTTGTGGATTGTATTGCTTACTTTTTGGTTTGAAGGCTCATCCGGGCTTGAGCATTTTAAATGGATTTCAGTTTCACTTTTCAGTGGAGCTATGATTCCCACAACATTCATGCCAACTTGGATTCAATCGGTGTACCAATTTTTACCACTCAAATATATTTTTGCTGTTCCGATTACCTATCTTCAAGGGACGCTTTCACTTACTCCAGGTATGTTCCTTGAATTAGCAATAGCACTACTCTGTATGTTTGGTATAACCAGAGTGTTCTGGCACTACGCGCTCTATCAATATAGTTCTGCAGGTGGATGAGGTTTACTATGAAAAAATACTGGCACCTTTTTTGGCATTTTAGAAAAGTCGACTTCATGCGCATGATGGAGTATCGAACAGACTTCGTCTTTTGGCTCATTGTCTCACTTATGTGGACTGCATTTAACTACTTCTTCTTCTTTCTTATTTTTGGAACAACTGAAAGTGTGGCTGGATGGTCACACCAGGAATTAGTAATTGTACTTTCGTTCTTTACCATGATAGACGCACTAACCTGGTCCGTGTTTTACGCCAACATGACACAATACACTCAATCTGTTTTTTCTGGTGAACTCAGCAAATACTTACTTCAACCGGTAAGTACAATTTTTCTACTCACAACACAACGAATGAGTTACAACAACATTCCACGATTCCTCATTGGACTCATTGTATTAGTCATTACGGCTGTAAAGATGGATATTTCCGTCTCTATGATGGAACTAGCGCTCATTGTAGTTCTTTTTATATGCGGGGCGGTTTTCATCTATTCTGGTTGGTTCATTCTTGCCACACTCTCGCTTTGGGTAGACAAGCTGCAAAATATCAATGATATTATGCCCGGCTTCCGTCGTGTATACCAAATCCCTAGACAAGTATTCACTGGGGTAACTGCTCTCACCTTCACCTTTATTTTCCCCTTAGGCCTGATTACATCACTTCCAAGCGAAATACTCACTGGTAAAAATCCACCAGTGTTGCTTATTCTTTATTTTATCGTAGCTACAACTTGTCTGGCTTTAACAGCACGTGCATTTTTTAAGTATTCAATTAAACAGTATTCAAGTGTCGGCGGATAACCGCTATACTACTAAGGTAACAAAGGATCAATGTCAAAACCACCAATAATCTCTATCACAAACTTAAAGAAACATTTTAAGGTCTATAAAAAGAAACCCGGACTTTGGGGTTCTATTCAATCGCTCTGGCATCGCGAGTACGAAGTTGTTAAAGCTGTTGACGGCATTTCTTTTGATATTGCTGAAGGTGAGATTGTTGGCTTTATTGGTATGAACGGAGCTGGTAAAACTACAACGCTTAAAATGCTATCTGGGCTCTTATACCCAACCGAGGGTCAACCAAGTGTGCTAGGCTACAACCCTTGGGAACGAAAAGCATCGTTCCAAAAACAATTTGCACTGGTCATGGGACAAAAAAATCAGTTGTGGTGGGATCTTCCAGCAGTTGAAACATTTTATCTTAATAAAGCCATCTATGAAATTCCCGACGAACAGTTCGAAAAGACACTCAAAAAATTGGTAAAACTTTTGGATGTGGAAGATATTATTCGCATTCAAGTCCGTAAACTTTCACTTGGTCAACGTATGAAGTGTGAGCTCATTGCAGCACTCCTTCACAATCCAAAGGTCCTCTTCCTAGATGAGCCAACCATAGGGCTCGATGTGGTCATGCAAAAAACACTTCGAGACTTTATTAAAGCTTACAACAAAGAATTTGGCGCAACAATTATCTTAACCAGTCACTACATGGATGATGTCAAAGAACTCTGTGAACGTGCAATCATTATTGATCATGGTAAAAAGATCTTCGACGGAAAACTGCAAGATATTATTGATAAGTATGCTCGGAATAAAAAACTCTCACTCGTCTTCTCAGAACCTGTTACCAAAAAAGACCTGCAAGCATTTGGTGATCTTAAAGAGTTTAGTGACGACGGTTCTCACTACACAGCTACCCTACTGGTGGCAAGAAAAAAGGCTACAGCAGTCGCAGCACAAGTCCTTTCTAAATTTCCTGTCGTAGACGTCACAATCGAAGAACCACCAATTGAGGCAATTATTAGAGAAGTTTTTTCAAAAGAAGGTTCATGAAAACCACAACAATTAAGAAGTACTGGGCACTCCTCACAATCTCCTGGGAAAATGGGTTGGTGTATCGCATGTCAGTTTTTATGTGGCGCCTGCGGCGCTTCTTGGCCGCTGTTATGGCATTAACTATTTGGTCGACAATCTATACCAGTGCTGCTCCCGAAGCCACCACCTTTGGGTATGCCCAGTCAGACATGATCAGCTATATTTTTCTTATTTCAATTCTCCAAAGTTTGGTACTGGCAACGGCACTCAATGGCCTGGCCCAGGATGTGTATAGCGGTGCAATCAGCAACCAACTTCTTAAACCACTAAGCCTTACAGTTTACTTAATCATGCAAGACCTTGCAGATAAACTTAAAAATGCGTCAGCGTTGCTCTTTGAAATTATTGCATTATTTCTCATCTTTAAGCCTGTAGTTCACTTGCCAGATCTTCCCACTCTTGGTATTTTTATTGTTTGGACACTGGCAGCAATTGTCCTTAATTTCTGTATTTCACTACTCTTTGGAAGTCTTGGCTTCTGGAGTCCTGAAACTTGGGCTCCACGATTTTTGTTTTATACGTTACTCCAATTTACTGCTGGGCAGCTTTTTCCACTTGATGTTTTACCCACAATTTTTCAAAAAGTTATGTACGCAACACCATTTCCTTATCTATCGTTTGTACAAACACAATTATTTTTACAAAAACTCACACTATCAGAAATTCAACTTCATTCGATGGTACTCCTCGGCTGGGTTGCAGTATTAGCCTTTCTTGCACAAGGTATTTGGAAAAGGGGACTGCGTGACTATGACGCAGCAGGCAGATAATGCACAGCTACACAAAATATTGGCATGTATGGAAAACTATTGCCATTAATGCACTGCAAACAACTTTTGTAAATCGAGGATCAAACGTATTCTTTTTTATTGGGAAGGCACTACGACTTGCTTTCATGCTTCTCTTTCTTTGGATGCTTAGAAACACTGTCAAAACAATTGGCGGCTATACCAGCGATGAAATGGTTGTATTTTTTTTGGTTTATCAATTTATTGATACCGTCCCACAAATACTCTATCGTGGTGTCTACCTCTTTAGTAACCTGGTACGCACCGGTGAATTTGACTTTATGCTCCTACGACCAATCAATCCCTTATTTGGGGCTTTAACAGGCAAACCAGACATCAATGATGCACTCTTTCTCATTCCCTCCACTGCCTTAAGCTTATGGATCATCTCACAATTATCACTAACCATAACAACTGCATCGGTAGCGCTCTTTTCGATATTGATGCTTAATAGTATTATTCTTGCCACAGCGCTCCATATTTTAGTCCTAGTTGTCGGCATTTTAACCACTGAGGTTGATGGCGTTATATGGATGTATCGAGATGTATCTCGAATGGCACAATTCCCTGTTTCAATCTACTTCGAGCCGCTGAGATCCCTACTCTACTTTATCGTCCCAGTAGGAATTATGGTAACTATCCCTGCTGAAGTACTTTTGGGTAAACACTCTCTGTATGTGGTTCTGTTTAGTTGTCTATTTAGTGGTGGATTCATGTTCCTTTCACTTAAACTATGGAATTGGAGTTTAACCAAGTATCAGAGTGCGAGTAGTTAATCACAGTGAGGCATTTGCCAATTTTTTGAATGATATAACAAAACAGGCCCCGAGTTTTCTCGAGGCCTGTTCCAATATGCTTTGAATTGAAAATCCAAGACGCTGTTAACGCTTTGGAGATTGTCGTTTGCTACGAGCACTACCACCCATACCAATTTTTCGAGTTTCTTTCATTCTGTCATCTCTAGTGAGAAGTCCAGAAGGTTTCAAAAGGTTCTTGAATGTAGGATCGTATGCTACTAATGCGCGAGCAATTCCATGAATCATTGCACCCATTTGTGCAGATGGACCAGAACCACTTACTAATACACTTACTCCAAACTTACCTTTAGTACCAGTAAGTTCAAATGGAACGTTGTATTTGCTATGTGCATTAACAATAGTAATAAAGTATTTACCAACGACTTTACCGTTAACAACAAAATCACCACCGTCTTCGTAGATACGAACACGGGCAGTTGCTACTTTCCGACGACCAACTGCTTCAATGTACTTACCTGTAGGTAATGTAACTGATGGATCAACGGTCATTGATGTACTACTCACTACTCGAGCACGAGTAGATTTCTTACGTTTAGACTTAACGATTTTTTGTACTTTGTTGTTCTTTTTGCTTAACTTAAGTGCCATAGTGTTTCTCTCTTACTTTTTAAAGTGAGTTGCGTGTGGGTGTTCAGCTCCTGCAAAAACTTTCATACGAGTCATACGTGGACTCTGTAATTTGTTTTTAGGAAGCATGTTCTTCACAGCTTTTTCAATAATTCTCTCTGGGAAAGTTTCTCTCAGTTCACCTAAAGTGCGAACTTTCAAGCCACCAGGAAATCCAGAGTGTCTGTAGTACTTTTTATCATCCTCTTTATTGCCAGTTACAGCTATTTCAGCAGCATTGATAACTACTACGAAGTCACCTGCATCAATATGAGGAGTGTAGTCTTTTTTTTGTTTTCCGATTAATAACTCAGCAATTTCTGAAGCAAGTCGACCTAAAACTTTGTCCTTGGCATCGATAAGATGCCATTCTCGCTTCACATCACTGGTTTTTTGCATGAATGTCTTTTGCATGATGTGTTTCTTTATTTAGATTCTTTCTTACTTGTCTTCTTTGCTGCAGTTGTTGCTTTTGCCTTTGCTGGCTTTTTCTCAACTACTTTTTTAGCTGGAGCTTTTTTCTCAGCAACTGCTGATGAAGCCTCAACTGTCTTGGTTGTGTTCTTAAGTGTTCCAAGAACTTCTGGCTTCTCAACGAGTGAGAGAGTCATAAGTTTGGTGTTGTCACCTCTGCGAGTACCACTTGCTTTTAATGTTGTGAAACCTGAGATTCTTTCTTTAAACACTGGAGCGATTCTATCAACGAGTGTATTTACAACGTCACGCTTACCAAAAAAGGTGTGTAAAAGTCTTCGGTTTGCATTTGATTCAACACGAGCCTTACCAATTAATTTATCAGCAATCCGTTTCGTTTCTTTAGCTTTAGCTTCAGTTGTTGTTATTTCGCCAACTTCAATTAAAGAACGCACTAAGTTACGAAGTAACATTTTACGGTGATTAGTATCACGATTTAAGTGTTTGCCTTTTACTCTATGTCTCATAATTTCCTAGTCAGTCAGATATTCTATCAACCATTGGATAGATTACTCTCCTAAACTGACTCCCTTCTTTTGCAATGCTTCATTAATCACACCAACACTCTTGCCACCGAGGTTTTTAACCTTTGAAATGGTAATTTGAGGGACACCAACGAGATCGCCCACTGTTTCAAATCCACCTTTTCTAAGCGCATTAGCAATGCGAGTTGGTAAATCGAGCTCTTCAACAGTAAGTCTTAAGACTTCTTTTTCTTCTGGTGAAAGAGCTTCAACTGGTGCTTCCACTTTAACAACCACTGGTTCGAAAACTTGTGTGAATTGTTGAGCTAAAATACGAGCAGATTGCTGCAACGCATCTAGTGGAGAAAGTGTACCATCAGTTTCAATATCTAAAACGAGTTTATCAAAGTCAGTACGTCGACCAACACGAGTTTGTTCAACCTTGTAAGATACTTTGATTACAGGACTATAAAGAGCATCAAGCATAATATCACCAATAGCTTCAGCTTTCTTTTCATCAGCAACAACGTACCCCATGCCTGTTTCAACAGTCATTTCGATTTCAAGAGTATGTTTATCTGCAACTGTAGCAATAACTTGATCAGTATTAATAACTTCAAGTCCTGCCTCAGCTTGAATATCAGCTGCCGTTACAGTAGCTGGTCCAGCAACAGAAAGACGCATTTTTGTTGCACCCTCTACACTTGAATGAACTCTAATTTGTTTAACGTTTAATGAAATTTGTAGTACATCTTCAGAAACGCCTTCAACAGTACTGTAGAGATGCTCTGCACCTTCTACACGCATACTTGAAATTGCTGAACCAGGAAGAGATGTTAAGAGTACTCTGCGAAGAGCATTTCCTAAGGTATGTCCGTATCCTTGTTCAAGTGGATTCAAGGTGATAACAGCGTGTGTATTTGATGATTCACTTTCAGAAATCTGAAAAGTAGGGCTCATAGCTGGATTTGCTTGTAAATCTGTGCTCATAGTTTTTTTCCTTTGTTTCTCCTCCCTCGTTTGAGGAATCTGTATACTAGGTTTATATTACTTTATATTACGTATATTTTTATTTCTTTATCTTGAGTAGTACTCAACAATTAATTGTTCTTGAATTGTTTCAGCAACGTCTGATCGTTCTGGTAAACGAGCAATTTTTGCAACACCACTCTTATTTGATAACCAATTTGGTGAAGTAACTGCCTCTGATTTAATAGCTTCAGAAACTGCTGGTATCTTCATACCTTTATTAGTTAGCGAGATAACATCGTGCACTTGCACTCGGTATGATGGAATGTCCATTTTCTTACCGTTAACTTGAATGTGTGCATGAGAAACAATTTGACGTGCAGCAGCTCGGGTGTTAGCCCAGCCAAGTCGGTATACTACATTATCTAGTCTTCTTTCAAGTAAACTAAGCAATGCAGCACCTGTTGCTGTTGGGTTCTTAGAAGCATCTGTGTATAACTTACGAAGTTGCTTTTCAAGAATTCCATAAATGAATTTAAGTTTTTGTTTTTCTTGTAACTGAGTACCAAAATCAGATGTTTTTCGTCGAGATTTAGCTCCATGCTGTCCTGGTCGGATAGTGAGTCTTCGAGCTACTTTAAGTGGATTAGACTTCAATCCGAGGTCTTCACCAATTTTTCGAGCAAGTTTGTTACGTGGTCCTGTATATCGTGCCATAATGTGTATTCCTATTTATTGTGCTTAGCCTTACGTGGACGAGTACCATTGTGTGGATCAGGAGTCATGTCGACAATCATTCCCACACGCATACCCTGAGCCTTGAGCACTCTGAGTGCCACATCTCTTCCTGGGCCAGGTCCTTTAATGAAAACATCCATATTGCTCATGTTAAATCCACGAGCTTTATTGATCGCATTTTCAACAGTGATGGTTGCTGCGTAAGGAGTAGATTTTCTTGAACCAGAAAATCCTGCTTCTCCAGCAGTTGACCAACAAAGTACGTTACCCTGTTCGTCAGTAACACTTACTAATGTAGTGTTAAAGGTTGCAGTTACGTATAATCGTCCCTTTTGAACAGAACGAATGTTCTTCTTTACTACTTTTTTATTTTTTGTAATTCTTGTTTTAGGCATGGGTTATTTACTTCTTCTTTGCTGCTTCTAACTTAGCTGCCATTTCTTTACTCATAGAACCGACAGTGCGTCTCTTAGAACCACCACGTGCATTACGTGAATTTGTACGTGTTCTCTGACCACGTGCTGGTAACTTCATAATATGACGTAAACCACGATAACAGCGGATACGCTTTAAACGGTCAACGTTATCATTTACATCACGACGAAGATCACCTTCAAGCATGCGACCATCAAGAGCTCTCTGAATACGGTTAACCTCATCAGCGGTAAGATCTCTAGCTCGCTTATCTGGATCTATGTTAGCAAGTTCCAAAATGTCTGAAGCTGCCTTTTGACCTACTCCATATACAGATTGTAATGAGTAGAAAATCTTTTTATGTTCTGGTATATCAACACCAACAATACGTGGCATAACGAAAATCCTTTTAATTAACCTTGTCTTACTTTGTGATTTGGATCACTGCATATTACTCGCACAACTCCCTTGCGCTTAATAATTTTGCAATGCAAACAGCGTTTCTTGACTGATGATTTAACTTTCATACTAGTTTCTCTCTTTTTTTTGCCAGGCTTGAATTCTACCTCAAATACCCGTTTTCTAAAAGTACTAATTTGACTGCGAAGGCTTTTTTACCGATCTATAGGTGATTTTACACTTTTTGAGGTCATATTTTGACACATAACCCTTGATATAATCACCAGGTAAAACCCTGATTCTAAACAATCGCATCTTTCCAACTAATGTTCCGAGCAAAGTTAACCCAATCATAGGGGTAACTTCTGACTCAGTCACCTTCACTCTAAACATTGTATTTGGCAAACATTCTTCGACAACTCCCTCAACTTCAAATCTATCTCGATCTGCTGATTTAGTTGTTGTGGTATCTACCTGACGTTTAGCCTTTGCTGAACGCTTATGGTCTTGTACTTTTCCCATAGTTTTTTTATTTCCTTTGTCTTGGTTTGAGTCCAAACCGTATTCTACCTCGACTTACCATGCAAAATCAATCCACACATGCGGGGGAGGTATGTATTATAGCAAATTTTATTAAAAAAGTCATTATGCTGATTGAGTCAGCACTTCAGGTCCGTTTTTTGTGATTAAAACCGTCTCTTCAAACATTCCAGAAAGAGAACCATCATCTGTTTTATATGTCCAACCATCGGAATCTTCAACTACGTAGGCAGAACCTTCCGCATACATAACTTCAATCGCCACAGTTTGACCAACAGATAATTTCTTTTTTTTATCAGCTCGATAAGCTACACAAGGAATTGCTGGATCCATGTGCAGTTCTTTACCAATACCATGGCCAGTTAATTGCGTAACCGCACCATAATTGTACTTTTTTAGACCTTTTTCCATCGCATAACTTATGTCATATACTGAATTTCCAGGCTTTGCTTTTGCAATAGCAGCATCGACTATCTCACGACCTCGCTCTAAAAAAAGAGTCACTTCTTCTCGAACTGCCCCTACTGCAAAGGTTATTGTGGTATCTAGATGATAGCCATGACTAATCAGACCAACATCAATAGTAATAACATCACCGTCATCAACATACTTATGTTTAGGAATACCATGACAAAGCTCATCATTTTTCATAACACAGGTTGCCCAATCGTACCCAGGAACTGTTGAAAAACTTGGTGTATATCCGGCTGCACGGATAAGTCTTTGAGCTTCTGCTTCAATCTCTTCAAACGAAGTTCCCACTTTAGTGAAATCTTTTAAAGCAGTTTTAACTTTTCCTAGTGCTTTTCCACCAGCTCTCATTGCTTCAATTTTTTTTGTGTCAGTCATGTGTACTTTCAAAAACAGGCCTAGAAAACACACTGTGTTCTTCTAAGCCTGTTGCTGTAGCAGTTTAGATTATTTTGTGTTTTTCTCTATTCCAGCAACAATATCCTTAAATACTTGATCAATATCATTTTCACCATTAATTGAAACCAATTTTTTCTGTTGTCGATAAAATTCTATCACAGGTTCAGTCATTTCATGGAATAGCTCAATACGTTTGCGGATTGCATGTACTGTTTCATCATCTCTATCACCAACTCGTCCAGCAATTCTCCATAATGCTTCTTTATCTGATACATCAAGGAACACAACTTGGTCAACTCCACCGTTAAAGGCCTCTGCTTGCACCTCAGTTCTTGGAAAACCGTCTAGGATGTAGCCACTGGCATATTCTGGCTTCTCAAGATAAGTGAGCATGATTTCGAGCGTCTTTTCGTCTGGAACAAGTGCTCCTGAATTGATAGTTTCTTTTAACCATCTACCTAATGTTGACTTCTCCTTAGCCATTGATCGAAAAATGTGCCCAGATGACAAATAGGGAATATTATATTTTTCTGATAAAAAATTACCTTGTGTAGATTTTCCAGCACCCTGGATTCCGATAAGAACGATTTTCATATGTTTCCCCACTATTATAATTCTGGACCCCACTCCAGAATTGCTGTTTATTTATAGGTACTTGTCGTAGTTTTGTTCAACAAGCATACTTTCTGCCTGTTTGGACGTCTCTAAAATAACAGAGACTACGATGAGTAAACTCGTACCACTCACTGCTAAAGAACCCACATCTGTAAAGATCTGAGCAACAATCGGCAGTATTGCAATACCGCTTAAGAAGACGGCACCAATAAAAGTAATACGAATAACTACATATTCAAGGAATTTTTTGGTGGCAGCACCAGGTCGAATTCCGGCCACAAAAGCACCTGATTTTTTGAGTTCATCGGAAATATCTTCAGCGTTAAAGAACAAGAGTGCAGAGACAAATGAAAAGATAAAGACAATAGCAAAATAGGTAACAATATACAATGGAGCAGTTTGAGTGAACTGAATAGCCAAAAATTGTCCAATTGATACTAATTGTTGATTAGTTGATGCTAAGAAAAGTCGAGATAAGAAGGATGGAACTAACATTATGGATACAGCAAAAATAATTGGCATAACACCAGCAACGTTTACTCTAATAGGCAAATGACTTTTTTGTCCACCATATACTTTGCTTCCACGAACACGCTTTGCATACTGTATTGGAACTTTTCGAACTGCTTCGTTCATAAACACAGTTAATGCAATCACTGCAATAAATACCGTAGCAAACGAAATAAGGGTAAAAAATTGTGACCCACCTCCACCATAGGCAATTTGTGCAAAACTTTGAGGCACTTGGCTTAAAATGCCACCCAAGAGAATCATTGAAATACCGTTACCAATACCATACACAGAAATGAGCTCGCCCAACCAGGTAATGATCATGGCACCTGCAACCAGGGTAAGTATCATGGCAACAATTGATAAAGGATCGGCGGTTTCGAGTAGCCCTTGTGATCTAAGAAGTGCAAGCACAGATAAGCCTTGAGCAACAGCCAATGGGACTGACAGAAATCGGGTATACTGATTGAGTTTTTCTCTTCCGGCCTCACCATCCTTTTGAAGCTCTTTAATTTGAGGAACAACCATACCAGCAAGCTGCATAATAATAGATGCAGTAATATAGGGACTAATTCCCACGGCCATAACTGAAAAGTTAGATAGTGTTCCACCTGAAAAAATGTTTAGTAAACTTAAAAATTGATTTGTAGCAAATAGAGAAGTTAATTTAGCCACATCAACACCAGGAACTGGAACATGTGCTAACAATCTAAAAACGAAGAAAATGCTTGCAGTAAAGAAGAGTTTCCTTTTCAACTCTGGATTTTTGATTATTTTGCCCAAAAAAGTTGTTATTTTGTTCATTTATTACAGAACTCTCTTTAATTGCCTTGATTGCCAGAGCACTACTGTACTATAAAAGCTTAAGCAATACTACCGTCGTTTTTTTCGATTATACTCTTCGCAGCTTTAGAAACAGGTACACCTTGTACAGTAACTTTTCTTGTTAACTCACCTGAAGCAATAATCTTTGCTTTTTTAAATCGTGAATCGATAACTTTTTCAAGTTTAAGAGCATCAAGAGTAATAACATCAGCTGTCATGTTTTGAATTGCTGAAAGGGTGACTTCTGCAGTTGGGCGAACAACATTAAGTTTACCTTTACCACGAAGCATTGGTAATCTCTTAATAAGAGGTAACTGTCCACCTTCAAACCAGAGTGGCACTTTACTTCCCTGACGAGATTTATATCCCTTTGTACCTCGAGTAGAGTTATGACCACCTTTTCCAGAGCCATAGCCACGACCGATGCGCTTTTGAGATTTTGTTGTTGTTTTGTTTAGTGTTCCAAGTAATGACATGCTATCAAACCTTTATTTTTTTTCTTCAGCTACTTTTTTTTCAGCCTTTTGTGCAACTTTTGGTTTTGCTACAGTCTTTGCTTCTGCTTTTGCAGCTGCTTTTTTAACAGGCTTCTTAGCCACTTTATTAGCTGGTGATTTCTTATCTGAACTTTCTTCAGATGATTCAGCACGCTTCGCATGCTTTTCTTGTAATTCTTTTTGCTTAGATGCTTCTTCAGCTTCAACGTCTGCAATTGATTTAAGCTTAATACCCTTTAATTCAACAATTTTTTGAATTTGAGTAAGAGCTTCAAAAGTTGCATATACGCTAGATGCTTGATTTTCAGATCCTAAAATTTTGCTTGAGATATCTCGAACGCCGGCTGCTTCAACAACTGCGCGAACTGGACCACCTGCAATAACACCTGAACCCTGAGGAGCAGGCTTGAGCATAACTCGACCAGCACCTTTTTTCACCGTGATAGCAAAAGGAATAGTTGTACCATTTAAAGGAACAGTAATTAACTTCTTTTTAGCCTTTTTTATGCCTTTGCGAATTGCAGAGACAACGTCTTTAGCTTTTCCAAGTCCTACTCCAACGCGACCTTTTCTGTCGCCAACAACCATCAATACAGAAAATCCAACATTATTTCCACCCTTTGTCTTTTTTGAGACGCGTGAAATCTGGATTACTTTCTCTTCAAATTCTTTTGGTTCTTGCTGTTTATTAGTTCTCATTGGTTATACCTCAATACCTTTTTCTCGTAGAATTTCTGCAACTTTACTTACTCGACCGTGGTATTTATATTGTCCTCGATCAAATACGACTGTAGAAATTTTTTGTTTCTTTAATGCTGCAGCAAGTTCTGAAGCAGCGATTGCTGCTGTCTCAGTCTTTGTACCAGCATCTTTTCCACTCTTACGAAGTGCTGCATCACTTGCAGAAGCAAGAGTGAGTCCAGCATCGTCGTTTATTGCTTGGATGTAAATGTATTTGTTAGTTCTTTCAACACTAACTCGAGGTCTTGCTGCTGTACCATGCAATTTTGTACGGACGCGCATCTTTCTCTTTTGTTGTGTTGATTTGTTATGTTTAATTGTTGGCATATCTTATTTCCTCAGTCGATCTTACGCTGCTGCTTTACCTTGTTTTCTTCGAACAACCTCATCTTCGTAGCGAATTCCTTTACCTTTGTAAGGTTCTGGAGGTCGAACTTTACGAATAATAGCTGCAACTTGACCTACTTTTTGCTTATCAAATCCCATGATATGCACAGTGTCTTGACCCTCAACTTTAATTTCCACTCCATCAATTGGAGTGATAACTACTGGATGTGAGTAGCCCACTGAAAGTTCAACTGCTTTACCTTGTGCTTTAGCGCGATACCCAGTACCGACAAGCTTAAGCGTCTTCTTAAACCCTTCAGCAACACCAGTAATACTGTTATTTATCAAGCTTCGAACTAAACCATGAAGTGATTTAGTATGCTTTTCTTCATTTTTGCGAGTTACTTGCACGCTGTCACCTTCAACAGAAACTGCGATCTTAGCTGGAATTTCGACGATCAATTCGCCTTTCGTTCCTTTAACCACGACAGACTTACCAGTAACAGTTACTGTAACTCCTTGTGGGATTGTGATTGGTGTTCTTCCGATTCTTGACATACGTATTATTTTCTTTTGCTTTTACCAGATCTGACAGAGTAGTTCGCCGCCTACGTTGGCTTTGCGAGCTGCTACATCAGTCATAACGCCTTTACTTGTTGAAACAATGGTAATTCCATATCCACCCAAAGCTTTAGGGACTGCATCAGAAGGTGAGTACACCCTTCGTCCTGGCTTTGAAAGACGTTTCACGTCATTGATAGCAGGTTGTCTACCAATATATTTAAGCGTTACTACTAACATACTAAATGGCTTTTCTTCACGTACTTCTACGGAAGAGAGATAGCCCTCATTTACTAAAATATCAGCGATAGATTTTTTAACCTTTGAGAACGGTGCTTCAACGACAGTTTTACGTGCCATGTGAGCGTTCTTGATTCGGATGATGAAATCTGCAATTGGATCAGTCATAACTCACTTTACTTACTGGATTTTACTACTCCAGGTAATTCCCCTTTTAATGCTAATTCTCGGAAAGTGAGACGGCTTAGACCAAAGAATCGCATGTATCCTCTTGGACGTCCGGTCACTTTGCAACGGTTCACACCACGTGTTGAGAATTTATTCTCTTTCTTAACACCTGCTGCTTCGTAAGCGTTGCGTTTTGCTAGTAATTTCTTAGATTTTGCAATCTTAGACTTTTTTGCCATGTAGCAATTCCTTTATTTACTTTCTTCTTTTTCAAACGGCATTCCTAATAACTCTAGGAGTCTGAATGCCTGCTCGTCAGTTTCTGCTGTAGTCACAAAATTAATTTGTAAACTTCTGACGTTTTCGATACTATCATAATTGATTTCTGGGAAAATTATCTGTTCTTCGATACCCAGACTGTAGTTGCCTTGTCCATCAAATGCAACTCTTGAAACTCCGCGGAAGTCTTTTACACGTGGAAGTGCGATTGAAATCAACTTAGTAACAAAATCCCACATTCTTTGACCTCTAAGAGTAACCATAACACCCATTGGATCACCTTCACGAAGTTTAAATCCTGCGATTGACTTCTTTGCCAGCGTAATCTGAGGCTTTTGACCAGTGATTGTCTCGAACTGTGTAACAATATTTTCCAATATTGGTTTGCGAGCACGTGGATCAACTGGGTTAGTAACTCCAATATTGAGTACTACCTTTTGTAGATGTGGCACTGCAAAAACATTGTCTATACCGAACTCTTTTTCAAGTTGTGGTACTAATTCTTGCTGGTAGGTTGTTTTCAAATCTGACATATCGAGTATCTTTATTTCTTAGCTTCTGTTTTTGGCTCTGGTACAGCTGCACCAGTTTTCTTAAAGACACGAGTCTTTGAACCATCTTTAGCTACTTTGTAACCAATTCTGTCTACTTCACCTTTATCGTTAACAAGTGCAATCTTTGCAGTTGATAATGCTCTTTCGACTGAAAGCTTATCACCACTTCGACCACCCATAGGCTTAACATGTTTAACATACATGTTTGCACCTTCAACAACCACGGTATTCTTCTTAGGAATAACTTTAACAATACTGCTAAGTTTACCCTTATCTTTACCGCTCGTTACTTTAACTTTGTCTCCGACTTTAAATTTCATATATTAGTTTCCGTTTATAGAACTTCAGGTGCTAAACTAGCAATCTTACTATATCCTTTGTCCTTAACTTCTCGAGCAATTGGACCAAAGACACGAGTTCCTATTGGAGCATTGTTCTTTCGAGATTCAATAATAACTGCTGCGTTATCATCAAAACGTACATACTCTCCATTTGCACGGCGAGTTTCTTTGCGTGTACGAACAATTACTGCTTTAACTTTTTCACCTTTTTTAATCGTTCCATTTGCATCAGCTTGAATAACTGAAGCAGCGACGATGTCACCTACATACCCGAATCGTCTTTTTGATCCACCGTGTACTTGAATGACGCGAATTTTCTTGGCACCACTATTATCAGCAATTTGTAATACAGATCTTAATTGAATCATGATGGCCTCTTATTTCTCAACCTTGTTAACAACTCTAAATCGCTTGGTTTTACTCACTGGAGCGCAACCTACGATGGCAACAATATCGCCTTCTTTAAGTTCCATGCCTTCGTAGTGACAAGCATATCCCTTGTTTCGTTTAACAGACTTACCGTAGAGTGGGTGTGCCCACATACGTTCAACACTCACCTTAGCGGTGTTGGCTGTCTTAAGCGATGTGACTATTCCTTGTATACTTTTCATGCATCAACCTCTCTTACGCTTACGCGGTTTCGAGTTCCTTTTTTCTAATAACAGTTTTCACTCGAGCTACATCATCTGCAATCATAGCAATATGAGTGTTCTGACGACGACCAGCTTTCATTTCAAGACGTGCGCGGGCGAGTTCTTTTGATAACTCTGCGACCTGAGCTTGAAGTTCTGCTACTGTCTTTTCTTGTAGTGCTCGAATATCATTTTGTTTCATACGTTATTTCTTCACAATCGTTGTTTGTACAGAAAGCTTGTGTGCTGCTTTTCTGAATGCTTCTTTTGCAATTTCTTCTGTAACACCAGCGAGTTCAAACATTACCATGCCTGGTCTCACAACTGCAACGTGTGTATCAATAGCACCTTTTCCAGATCCCATTTTTACACCAACTGGTTTACTCGTAATTGGCTTATGTGGAAACACTCTAATCCAATACTTACCAGCTCTTTTAGTCATAAAAGTAATTTTTTTACGAGCTGCTTCAATCTGACGAGAATTAACCCATCCTGAAGTGGTAGCTTGTAATCCGTAGTCACCAAAAGCTACTGTTGTACCTCTTGCGGCAACACCACGGCGTTTACCTCTAAACTCTTTTCTAAATTTGCTTTTCTTAGGCTGTAACATATCTTCGTTTCCGTGTCGGTAAAATCGTTAAACGATTTCTCCCTTGTTAATCCATACCTTGATGCCTACATATCCAGAGCGAGTTGCTGCTGGAACTTGGAAGTAGTCGATGTTTGCTCGAATAGTTTGAGTAGGGACACTACCTTCAAAATATTTTTCAGTTCGACCAATTTCTGCTCCGCCAATTCTTCCTGACAAAGCAATCTTTACTCCCTTTGCACCTGCTTGCATTACCTTTTCGAGTGCTTGATTAATAGCACGGCGATGTGGATAACGCTTTATAAGCTGATTTTGAATGCGTTCTGCAACTAACTTTGCACTAAGGTCAGGTTTTTTGACTTCTTCAACACGCAAATCTATTTTAACTTTATCTTTTTTCACTTTTGAAACATTAAGAATTCTTTCGATTTCTTTCTTAACGAGTTCAAGATTTGATCCACCTTTTCCGATCACAACACCTGGGCGTGAAACGTAAAGAATAACCTTGATAGCTGTGAGTGATCGTTCAATATCAACTTGTACTAAACCAGCGCTCTCAAGTTTGTTATTAAGGTATTTTCTCAGTTTGTGGTCTTCAATGACTCTATCTGAATAGTCAGCTTGGCCTGCAAACCAACGAGATTTCCAGGTAAAGGTGCTGCCCAATCTAAAGCCGGTTGGATTTACTTTTTGTCCCATATCTGATTTCTTCTTCCGTTCTTTTTACTTCGGAAACTTGTATTTTACTACATGTTGCCGCTTTTTGCCTGTGCAATTTATTTTTTCTTACTTACTTTTTTTGTAGCGACAGGTTTCTTTGCTGTCTTTGTTGCTACTTTCTTTTCTTCGACTGTTTCAGTCTTTTCAACTTTTGCAGCATTCTTAGCCTTCTTAACAGGTGCTGCTTCTTTTGGAACAACTCCTGATTCGAGCTCTACTGATACATGGCAAGTTCGTTTGATAATGCTATGTGCACGACCTCGACTTACAGCACGAAAACGCTTGTAACTTGGACCACCAGTAACTACTATATTTTTTAAGGTTAGATCATCAAATGTTAATCCATGATTGTTCATGGCATTTGCAATTGCCTGACGAATAACTTTCAAGACAACTATTGATGACTTGCGTTCAATAACACCAAGTTGCTTAATTGCATCTTCAAGCTTCATGCCTTTAACAGCATTAGCAACTAAACGCACTTTAAGTGCTGTTTGTCTAGTATTTTTCTGTGTTGCTTTAATAATCATACTCTGTACCTCTTATTATCCATTCATTCTTTACGTCTTTGTCAGGACACGTTTCACAATCTTACCATGACCTCTGAAGTTACGTGTTGGTGCAAACTCACCGAGCTTGTGGCCAACCATGGCTTCTGAGACAAATACTTCAACAAATATTTTTCCTTGATGAACCATAAATGTATGGCCCACAAAGTCAGGAGAAATTGTACACTCACGACTCCATGTTTTAATTGCAGTCTTATCGCCAGATGCCTTCTGAAGCATAACCTTCTTCAGCATTTTTGGATCGATAAATGGTCCTTTTTTACTTGATCTTGACATATTTTTCTCTTGTTGATTCTATCGAAGAATCGATATATTTTAACAACCTTTTTTTACTTAACTCTTCTATCTCTGACAATAAACTTATCAGTTCTGTGATTCTTCTTACGTGTTTTCTTACCAAGTGCGTGCTTACCCCATGGTGTCTTAGGATACTTCATACCAACACCTGAGCGACCTTCACCACCACCATGTGGATGAGATCCTGGATGTTGAGCTGTACCTCTTACTGCAGGTCTGATACCCATAAGGCGTTTGCGACCAGCTTTTCCAATTTTTCTATTTTTCCATTCAGCGTTACCAACTTCACCAATAGTAGCTAAACAATCTGCATTTACAAGACGCATCTCTTTTGAAGGAAGTTGCAACGTTACGAACTTACCTTCTTTTGAAGCAACAACTGCTGAAGTACCTGCTCCACGAACAATCTGAGCACCTTTTCCAGGGCGTAGTTCAACATTATGCACGAACATACCAACTGGAATGTTCTTGAGTGGTAATGCGTTACCTACTTTAGCATCAGCTGTTTCGCCAGATGTAAGTACATCTCCAACAGCTACTCCCTTAGGAGCAATAATGTAAGCCTTTTCACCGTCTGCATAATACATTAATGCTAGGTGAGCACTTCTCATTGGATCGTATTCAAGACGCTGTACAGTAGCTGGAACACCAAATTTATTTCGTTTCCAATTAATGATACGCATTTTCTTCTTAACACCACCGCCACGATGTCGAACAGTGATTCTTCCTTGGAATCCTCGTCCTTGTCGTTTCTTGTGTCCTGAAGCTAACAGTGATTTTTCTGGAGCACCTGAATGAAGTTCAGCTCTGTCGATGACAACTTGATGTCTTCTTCCGGCGCTTGTTGGTTTTCGTGTAATTAACATGTCTCTTCAATCCTTACTCTCGGATACTTTCTGAAATATCAAATAAGTTGATTTCATCACCAGCTTTGAGAGTGACGAGAGCCTTCTTTACTTTTCCGCCTGTAACTTGCATACGACGTTTACCTGTACGTTTAACAACTGGTTGATTAGTAACTGTGCGAACATTCACCACTTTAACAGGAAAAAGTTCTTCAATAGCCTCACTAATTTGATGCTTATTAGCACTTCGACTTACCTGAAAAGTATAGGTGTTCTTTTCGTTTGCCAAAGTAAGTGCTTTTTCTGTAATGATCGGTTTAACAATTGTATATGCGTTCATATCTTACTCGCTTTTCTTTACTGATTTTGTTTTCTTAGGGGCAGCTTTTTTTGCAACTGTTTTCTCTGGAGTTGCTTTTTTCTCAGCTGCTTTCTTTGGTGCTGCCTTTACAACAGGAGCGACCTTATCTGATTTTGAAACCATTTTTTCTTCTCTAGTAAGACGAGTTTCAAGTGCTGTAATCGCATCTGTTGTCATCACAATTTTATTTGCTGCTGCAATATCAAATGCATTGACCAATGATGCTGTTAGTGTTGTTACGTTTGGAATATTTGAAATGGCTCTTTCAGTAACAGGGTTACGTTTTGCTAACACAATGAGTACTCTTTTAGCTGAAGAAATAACTGGTGCCAGAAGCTCTGAAACTTCTTTGGTTTTCCCAGAAAGTTCTGTAATACCGTTAGCAACTACAATGTTTTCTGATTGTGCACTCAAAGCTGAGATAAGAGCTTTAGCTTTCATCTTTCGTGAAAGATTTAAACTCCAGTTCTCAAGTCCAGTAGGACCATGAGCTACACCTCCACCAACAAAAATTGGAGCACTTTTTGCAGCATGACGTGCATTACCAGTGCCTTTTTGTTTGTAGACTTTACGCTTTGTTAAATTAACTTCAGATCTATTTAAAACTTTACTGGTGCCCTGTCGCAGATTAGCTCTGTACACACGAATAGCTTGAGCCAAAAGTGTTGCGTTCACCTTTGCGCCAAAGATACTGTCAGATGCTGTTACTGATCCAGTTTTTCCAGTAGAGGTCAGACTAACTAATTTCATACTTAGGCTTCGCTTTCTGTGTTTTCAGTTGCGACTTCTTCTGCTACTTCAACTTTAGGAAGTGAAGATGCAACTCTATCAATTTCAATAGCTTTGTTTCGGCCAGTCTTACTAATCTTAAGATCAGTCATGATAGAACCAGGAACTGGTCCACTAAGCCAAACTTCACCAGAATCTGCATCAATGTGAATGACAACGAGACCTGTGACAGTTTTAGCAACGTTACCATAGTGACCAGGCATCTTCTTTCCAGACCAAACACGACCTGGAGTTGTACCTGCACCAATTGAACCAACAGCACGATGTCTGTCAGATTGACCATGAGTCTTAGGACCGCCATGGAATCCCCAGCGTTTAACACCACCAGCAAATCCACGACCTTTTGTAATACCTTGAACTTTAACTACATCACCAATTTCGAGAACTTTATCAACAGTAATAGTGTCACCAATAGTGACATCAGCAGCACCTTCGTACATACGAACACCACGAATTTTAGCTACACCATTAGAAAAGCCACTCTTTTCTAATCTAGTTCTAAGTGGCTTAGTCATATTCTTCAATTTTTTTGTACCATATCCTACTTCGAGGATTGTACATGGAAGAGTATCGCGCTTTGTTGAATTCTTATCGAGTACTGAAATTTCAGTTTTTGAAATAACATTATTATGCCCAACCTTGACTCGAGTTACAGCTAATCGCTTGCCGCTCTTGGTCCAGGCTTGAGTCATTCCGAGTTTTGTCACAAAAATATCTGTTAGCATAGCAATAATTTTCTAATAATGTCTTTATTCTTTTGGTGTTACAGCTCTCTAGTTGATTAAACAGAGCGGTCCTTTTTCTTGTTCTCGTTACCTACGAAAACGATTTTTCCTACCCACACTACATCTTGATCTGGATTGAAACTCCAGCTGGTAATTCAAGATGCATAAGCGAATCGATTGTTTTACTTGTTGGGTTAACAATATCGATCAAGCGCTTGTGTGTTTTAATATGATAGTGTTCTTGAGCATTCTTATCAGTATGTGGTGAAACCAATATCGTAAAATCACGTTTGTGAGTTGGAAGTGGCACTGGGCCAACAACTTTTGCACCAGTTGAAAGAGCTGTTTCTAAAATCTTTCTACTTGCGGTGTCAATAACTCGATGGTCGTAAGACTTGAGTCTAACTCTAATTTTGTACGTGGTTTGTGCGGTTGTTTTTACCATACTGTTAAAGAATTTTTCTACCTACTATTTTCTGTGTTTTCATGGCTTTTAACCATAGGGCGAAATTATACAATACTCTCCCCTAGAAGTAAACCCCGCTTTTTGAACCAAAAAGCGGGGTTTACCCTCCATCTTCGGTTCCGAAGATGGAGAGATTACCATTCTCTATTTTATAACTTTACTGATTGCACCTGCACCGATGGTGTGACCACCTTCTCGGATAGCAAAACGGAGACCCTCATGGAGAGCAACCGGTACAATAAGTTTTACACTCATCTCAGCGTTGTCGCCTGGCATAACCATTTCGACACCATCCTCGAGTTGAATTTCACCAGTTACGTCGGTAGTACCGATGTAAAATTGTGGGCGATATCCAGGGAAAAATGGCTTGTGACGACCACCTTCTTCTTTTGTAAGGATATACACTTTAGCTGAAAACTCTGTGTGTGGAGTAGCTGAACCTGGCTTAGCCAAAACTTGACCGCGCTCAACATCATCTTTTCCAACACCGCGAAGAAGAATACCAACGTTGTCTCCTGCTTCACCTTGGTCAAGCATTTTTCGGAACATCTCAACACCAGTAACTGTTGTCTTTGATGTTGGACGAATTCCAACTATTTCTACTTCTTCACCAACTTTTACAACACCTTGTGTAATACGACCAGTAACAACTGTTCCACGACCCTTAATTGAGAAAACGTCCTCAATTGGCATCATGAATGGTTTGTCGAGTTCTCGAACTGGATCTGGAATGTAAGCATCTACAGTGTTCATGAGTTCCATGACTTGAGCTTGAGCATCCTTATCACCTTCAAGTGCTTTAAGTGCACTCACACGGATAACAGGTGTTGCATCACCATCAAAACCGTATTTACTGAGAAGTTCACGGACTTCCATCTCAACGAGGTCGAGAAGTTCATCGTCATCAACCATGTCACATTTGTTCAGTGCAACAACTAATTGTGGAACGTTAACCTGTTTAGCCAAGAGAATATGTTCTCGAGTCTGTGGCATTGGACCATCAGTAGCTGCTACAACTAAGATTGCACCATCCATTTGAGCTGCACCAGTGATCATGTTTTTGATGTAGTCAGCATGACCTGGAGCGTCGATGTGAGCGTAATGTCTTTTTTCTGTCTCATACTCTAAGTGTGAGATATTAATGGTCACACCACGTGCTGCTTCTTCTGGAGCATTATCAATATCACCGTAACCCATAGCTTTGTTAATGTCTGATTTAACATTAGCTGCGAGAGTGGTGGTAATAGCTGCAGAAAGAGTTGTCTTTCCGTGGTCAACGTGACCAATGGTTCCGATGTTAACGTGCTGCTTATTGCGCACGAATTTTTTTGCATCTGCCATATGTTCCTCCTATAATTTGTTTTGTAACTCTTACTAACGAGTTATTATTCTACTACTTTTTACTAATAACTTCCACTGGACTATGCTGATTTCTGGTCTGAAATGATCTTTTCAGTGATATTTGAAGGCACTGGTTCGTAGTGACTTGGCAACATGACTGAAGATGCACGACCTTTGGTCATACTTCGAAGTATTGTTACATACCCTTGCATCTCTGCAAGTGGAGCTAAAGCTTTAATGATAACTACATTATTACGTGTAGTTGATCCTTGAATTTGAGCACGTCGTGAACCTAAGTCACCAATAACGTCTCCCATATATTCTTCTGGTGTAGTTACTTCCATCTGCATCACTGGTTCAAGAAGGATCATACCTGCCTTTGCAGTTGCATCTTTCATACCAAGGGAACCAGCCATCTTAAAGGCGAGCTCATTTGAGTCAACTTCGTGGTATGAACCATCATACAGAGTAACTTTAACGTCTACCATTGGGTATCCAGCTAAGAAACCGCGTTCAAGTGCTTCTTTTACACCTTGATCTGTTGGTTTAATATATTCGCGAGGAACTGAACCACCTGTGATAGCATTCTCAAACTCATATCCAACGCCTCTCTCTTGAGGTTCGATTTTGAGTAAGACGTGACCATACTGTCCACGACCACCACTTTGTTTGATGTATTTACCTTCACCATCTGCAGCTTTTGTGATTGTTTCACGATAAGCAACTTGTGGAGCACCAACATTGGCTTCAACTCTAAATTCACGCTTCATACGATCAATAAGAATTTCAAGATGCAACTCACCCATTCCACCAATAATGGTTTGACCAGTATCAGGATTAGATTTGATGCTATACGTTGGATCTTCATCTAAGAACTTTGCAAGCGCCATACCCATTTTTTCTTGGTCTGACTTTGTCTTAGGTTCAATAGCTAAAGAAATAACTGGATCTGCAAAAGTAATACCTTCAAGCATGATTGGATTGTCTTGATCACAGAGTGTTTGACCAGTCTTAGTTGCTTTGAGTCCAACTAAGGCAACGATCTCACCTGCACGTGCTTCAGAGATTTCTTCGCGCTCGTTAGCATGCATAAGAAGAATACGACCAACACGTTCTTTTTCACCACTGATAGAGTTATAAATATAACTTCCAGCCTTGATGATACCTGAATAAACACGAGTGTAGGTTAATTTACCAACATGTGGGTCAGTTTGAATTTTAAATGCTAAAGCACTCATCTTTTCTGAAGGAACTAATTGGCGAGTTTCTTCTTCATGTGTTTTTGGGTTTTCACCAGTAATGTGATCAACGTCTACAGGAGAAGGTAAATACTCAACCACGGCATCCAACATTGGCTGAACACCAGTGTTTTTGAGTGAAGAACCAGCAAACATTGGAACTAACTTGTAACCAATAACTGCTTTTCGGAGTGCAACTTTTAATGCATTTAACTCTAACTCTTCTGCATTGAAGAATTTTTCAAGTAATGCGTCATCAGTTTCAGCAATCGCTTCAACTAATTCTGCACGTAATTCTTCTGCACGAGCTTTGTATTCTTCTGGAATTGCACGAACTTCTGGTTCTGTGTCTGCTGCATTATCTTTCCAATAGAGTGCTTTTCTCTCGAGAAGTTGAATAACTCCACGGAAATCATTTTCAGCACCCATTGGCAAAACCATAACTGCAGGTTTTACACCGAATTTATCAATAACATCTTGAACAACTGCAAAGAAATCTGCACCCAATTTGTCCATTTTGTTAACAAAAACGATACGAGGAACATTATATTTATCAGCTTGACGCCAGACAGTTTCAGATTGTGACTGAACACCTTCTGAAGCATCAAGAACAGTTACACCACCGTCGAGAACACGAAGTGAACGCTCTACTTCAGCAGTAAAGTCAACGTGCCCTGGAGTATCAATAATATTGAAACGGTAAGGAGCGGCTTCTAGATGTGTTTCAAAGTGAGGAGTCCAAAAGGTTGTTGTAGCAGCAGAAACGATAGTAATACCACGTTCTTGCTCTTGCTCCATCCAGTCCATGGTTGCAGCACCTTCATGAACTTCACCAATTTTGTATGTTCTACCAGTAAAGTATAAAATACGTTCGGTTGTGGTGGTTTTACCTGCGTCAATGTGGGCAATAATACCAATATTACGAATCCTCTCGAGAGGAATCTTATTTCTATCTTTGTTCTGATCGGCTGCCATATATGGTTTCCTATTATTACTTTTTTTGCTATTAAATCCAAGAAAAGCCCAAATGGTAGGACTTTTCTTGTGAATCACTACAAGATTCTACTATAGCAGAAATTACTCTGCTGAGACTACCATCTAAAGTGAGCAAATGCTTTGTTAGCTTCTGCCATACGATGTGAGGTGTTCTTACGGTTAACTGCACCACCTTGACCACTGAGTGCATCAAGCATTTCAGCAGCAAATTTTTCACCAAAAGTGTGATACATTTTGTTTGATCGTTTATTTGCCTCAAGTACTAACCAACGAAGAGCCAATGCAAAACCTCTTCTAGGTTTAACTGGCATTGGAACCTGGTAAGCTGCACCACCGACACGTCGAGAGCGAACTTCCATTTGTGGAGTAATTGAGCGAATAACGTCATCAAAAGCTTCAACTGCTGGTTTACCAGTAGCTTCAGCTAATTTTTCGAGTGCAATATATACCTGTTTTTGTGCAACAGATTTCTTGCCATCGAACATAACATAGTTAATTAATTTCGAAACTTTGACAGATCCATACTTACCGTCAGGACTGATCTTGCGAATTTGAGCGCGTTTTGTTCTCATGATACTTTCTTCTCCATTCTAACGAATGAATACTTTCATGTAGGAAAAGAGTCTTAGCTCTTCTTTACACCATACTTACTTCTACTTGTTTTTCTGTTTGAAACACCTGCACAGTCATACTTACCACGAACAACGTGATACTTCACACCTGGTAAGTCTTTGACTCTACCACCGCGGACAAGCACAACACTGTGCTCTGCGAGGTTATGACCTTCGCCTGAAATATATGCAGTAACTTCCATTTTGTTAGAAAGACGAACACGAGCAACTTTACGAAGAGCTGAGTTTGGTTTCTTAGGAGTCATTGTTTTAACAACAGTACAGACACCACGCTTCTGAGGGTTAAAAGTTTTAACCTGCTTTGAAGTGTTTGAGTTGTAACTACGTCTTAAAGCACCTGCTTTAATACGTTTACTATTGCTTTTTCGTCCTCCCTTACGGATTAACTGATTTATTGTAGGCATACGGTCATTTTCTTTGTTTATTTCTTACTTACTATAATTTTTTCGTGAGCGTTGATTATATCATAGGCCTGAAGCAAGTACAGCGGCTATTTGCTTCAGGCCATATGAAGTATTAATTATCAATCCTTGCTCGTTCCTCACTGGTTGGAATTAATCTACCAATGATAACGTTTTCTTTGAGTCCTTCGAGGTAGTCAACAGCTCCTGCACTTGCAGCATTTGTTAACACATTCTTAGTGTGTTGGAATGAAGCTGCAGATAACCATGAACTTGTGAAGAGTGATGATCGAGTAATTCCGAGGAATAATACTTTAGCTGTAGCTGGTTCACCACCGGCTGCCATCGCATCATCATTTTGCTCGACAAACTTGTTACGTTCAATTACTTCACCAGTTAAGAAATCTGTATCACCTGAAGACTCGATCTGAACTTTGTCGCTCATCTTACGTAAGATAACTTCAAAGTGTTTATCGTGAATAGGAATACCTTGTGACTCATACACAGCTTGCACTTGTTCAATCAGATATTGCTGAGTTATAAGAAGACCTGCAACTTGCATGAGTTCTTTAGCATTTATTGAACCAGCAGTTAACTGAGTTCCAGTAGCAACTAAGTCACCATTTGAAACAGTGATCGGTGTATTTGCTGAGACAGTGTAACTTACTTCTTCAACAGGTGTGCTGGTACTTCGGACAATGATCTCTACACTTTCGTCATCCTTTTTGATAGTAACTTTACCTGAAATTTCTGAAATCAAAGCCTGTGACTTTGGATTTCTAACTTCAAGAAGTTCCTCAACACGTGGAAGTCCTTGTGTCACGTCACCACCGACGATACCACCTTTATGCTTAGTACGCATAGTTAGCTGAGTACCTGGTTCACCAATTGACTGAGCAGCAACGATTCCGACTGGAACACCAATCTCAATTTCTTTTCGAGTTGAGAAGTCCCATCCGTAACATTTGCGACACATACCCTTTGAAGCTTCACAAGTAAGCGGAGATCTCACTGCGATATCATCAAGTCCTGCTGCTTCAATTTCTAAAGCGACTTCAGCATTAATGATTTCACCAGCTGTGACAAATACTTTCTTGCCATCAGTGATATCTTTTCTTGCGACTCTACCAGTAATTCTGTTTGCAAAAACGTCGGCTCTATTTCCTCTGGTAACTTCAACATATTTGTCGGTTCCACAATCATCCATACGAATAATCACATCATGTGATACGTCACAGAGACGACGAGTGAGGTAACCAGCATCAGCAGTTTTAATAGCTGAGTCAGTCAGACCTTTACGTGAACCACGAGCTGAAGTCACATACTCGAAGATTGAAAGACCTTCGCGGAAGTTAGACTTTGTAGGCATTTCCACAATGTTTCCAAGTGGGTCAACAACAAGTCCACGCATAGCAGCGAGCTGCTTAACCTGATCTTTTGAAGCACGTGTTCCACCTGATTCAATGATGACTTTGATTGCGTTTGCTTCGTCGTATGACTTCCATGTCTTTTCAAGAAGTTCGTCTGTTGTGTCAATCCAAACATCGAAAGAAAGACGTTTACGTTCTTCTTCAGCGATCATACCTTCAAAGTACTGTTCTTGAATGCTTTCAACTTTTTTGTTAGCTTCTTCGATAATACCAGCTTTTTCGACAATCATTTCACAGTCTGGTACAGATACTGAAAGACCTGAAAGTGTTGCAGCTCTGAAACCAAGATTCTTGATGTTATCAATAAGTGAAATGATAATCTCATGAGTCTCTTCTTTGATAACTTCAGTAACCAAAGTTTTGATTTTCTTTGCAGAGATAGCCTCATTCATGAATTCATAACTTGCTGGTAAAAGATCATTGTACTCAAGTCGACCAACGGTTGTTTCAAGTATCTTGCCACTATCTAATCGAACATCAATAGCTTGACGTAAACCAATCATTCGAATCTGGTATGCATGGTATGCTTCATCTTTATTAGCGAAAGTTCCTGGGAACTTTGCAATATTTGTATCAAGCACTGTGTGATAGTACACACCCATAGCCATTTCCTTGTTAGGAATAGTAATAGGTTCACCGTTAGCAGGCTTCAAGAGATTTCGAGTAGCCATCATGAGCTCTTCAGCTTCACGTCGTGCCTCTTTAGTAAGAGGAATGTGAACAGCCATCTGGTCACCGTCAAAGTCAGCGTTATAACCTGAACAAACAGCTGGGTGGAGGCGAATAGCATTTCCCTCAATAAGAATTGGGAAGAAAGCTTGCATACCAAGCTTGTGCAGGGTTGGTGCACGGTTAAGAATAACTGGATGATTTTCGGTTACTTCTTCAAGAATACCGTAGACAACTGGCTCACGACGATCAATTAAGTGACGAGCACTCTTCACGTTAGGAGCAATTCCCTTAGTAATTAATTCACGAAGGACGTAAGGTTTGAACATCTCAAGTGCCATATCTTTTGGAAGACCACACTCGTTAAGCTTAAGTTCTGGACCAACAACGATAACTGAGCGACCTGAGTAGTCAACACGTTTACCCAAAAGATTTTGACGGAAACGACCTTGCTTACCCTTGAGCATCTCTGAGAGAGACTTAAGAGGACGTCTGTTAGAACGTCGGCGAGATTGACGAGCACCACTACTGTCGATAAGTGAATCAACAGCTTCTTGGAGCATACGCTTTTCGTTACGCAAAATGATTTCTGGCGCACCTAGATCAATAAGATGCTTAAGACGGTTGTTACGGTTAATCACACGTCGATACAAGTCATTCAAGTCAGAAGTTGCAAAACGGCCACCTGAAAGCTGTACCATTGGACGCAAGTCTGGTGGGATAACTGGCAAGATACTCATGAACATCCATTCTGGACGAATATCTGCTTTTCTAAGACCTTCTGCAACTCTGAGTCGCTTTACAGCCTTAAGTCTCTTTGCACCTTTACCTTCAATAACTTCATCACGAAGACGAGCAACAATTTCATCAAGATCAATAAGTTGTACCATCTCGAGAATTGCTTCTGCACCCATACCTACACGTAGGTGATCGATGGCATTGTACTCATCGAGCTTGAGGTACTCATCTTCTGTTAAGATTGTGCCACGGTTAATCTTCTTAACCATCGACTTCACTTGTTTAAAGATTTCGTCGGTTTGATCAAGTTGAACTTCAAGTTGCTGCTTTAGAGCAACAAGTTTGTTTTTAGCTTTAAGTTCAATCTCAGTTAACTTAAGCTGCAACGTTTCTTTGTTAGTAACCTTTGCCTTAAGTGTTTCTTTATCCGCAACGAGAGCATCTTTAACTGCTTCCATGTTCTTCTTTGTAGCTTCTTTAAGTGAATCTTGCTGTGCAATTAAGTCAACATCAAGTTGTTCAAGGACAGCTGTCTTTTCTGTTGAATCGATTTCAAGTACTAAGTACTTTGAGAAATAGATAATTGAACTCAAGTTTCTTGGTGAAATATCTAAGAGTAATGAAAGCTTAGAAGGTGCACCCTTAAAGAACCAGATATGAGCAACTGGAGCTGCGAGTGAAATGTGTCCCATACGCTCACGTCTAACTTTAGACTGAGTTACTTCGACACCACACTTATCACAGATAATGCCTTTATAGCGAATTCTCTTGTATTTACCACAGTAACACTCGTAATCTTTAATAGGGCCGAAGATTTTCTCATCGAAGAGACCGTCTTTTTCTGCCTTAAGTGAACGATAGTTAATGGTTTCAGGTTTCTTGACTTCACCGTAAGACCAAGACTTAATAGTCTCTGGGGAAGCAATTCTGATTTCTAATGCTGAAAAGTTAGTAATATTTTTCATATGTGTTCTCCTTATGCCTCTTCCCCTTCTTCAGTATCATCAATCTCAGGTTCAATATCTTCATCGAGCTCTGCTTCATCAGCTTCGAACTCATCTGTTTCGTCAACTTCACCCTCAACATCTGCTGATGCTGCTTCTAGTTCAGCTATCTCTTCTGGAGTCAGCTTTTCAGGTTCTTCAACTATTGCTTCTTCTTCTGCCTCATGTGGAACCACATCTAGACCAAGAGAGTTAAGCTCTCGCATAAGCACTCGGAAACCTTCTGGAACTGTTGGTGCTGGAATATCTAAGCCTTTAACAATAGCTTCAAATGCCTTTGCTCTTCCCATCACGTCGTCTGACTTGATAGTAAGCATTTCTTGTAAGACATGTGCAGCTCGATGTGCTTCAAGTGCCCAGACTTCCATTTCTCCCAAACGCTGTCCACCCATCTGTGCTTTACCACCGAGAGGTTGTTGGGTAACGAGAGAGTATGGACCAGTTGAACGAGCATGCATCTTATCTTCCACCATATGTGAAAGCTTCAAGATGTACCCAATACCAACGGTTGTGTCTTCACCAAACTTTTCACCGGTACGACCATCATAGAGTTGTGCTTTACCATTTACTGGTAAACCAGCTCTGTTGAGCTCATCCCAAATTTGTTGTTCATCAAACTTTTCAAAAGCAGGAACAGCAATATTATATCCAAGTTCTCGAGCTGCCCAACCGGCATGTGCTTCGAGTAGCTGACCAAGGTTCATACGAGCCAAGACAGACAGTGGAGAAATAATAATATCTACTGGAGTTCCATCTTCAAGGTGAGGCATGTCTGCAACAGGGATAATCTTTGAGATAACACCCTTGTTACCATGACGTCCTGCCAACTTGTCACCGACAGTAATCTTACGCAGTTGAGCAACTTTTACCGTAACTTCTTTAAGTGTTCCAGGATCAAGTTCGTCACCTAAATCACTATCGAGGACTTGCACATCAATAACAATTCCCTGCTCACCATGAGGCAAACGAAGTGATGTGTCACGAACTTCTCGAGATTTTTCACCAAAGATTGCACGGAGCAATCGCTCTTCTGGAGTAAGTTCTGTCTCACCTTTTGGAGCAATTTTACCAACTAAGATATCACCTGAAGAAACGACACTTCCCACACGGATAATTCCATCTGGAGTTAAGTTTGAAAGATAGACTTCTGAAACATTTGGAATGTCATTAGTAAGTTCTTCTGCACCTAACTTAGTATCCATAACTTTAGATTTGTGCTCGTTAATCTGAATAGAAGTCAACACATCTTGCTTGACTAAGCGATCAGAAATCACGATAGCGTCTTCGTAGCCCAAACCATCAAATGATGCATAAGCAATAAGAAGGTTTGAACCAAGTGCTAACTCACCATGATCTGCAGCAGGTCCGTCAATAATGACGTCACCAGCACTAATCTTTTCACCAAGTTTTACAATTGGAGATTGTGAGTAACAGGTACTTTGTGAAGTTCGAATAAACTTGTTTACGAAGTAGGTTTCTGTTGAACCTTCAATCACTGAAACATCATCATCCTCTGAACCATCTAAAGTTTTAAGCACAGCTTTATCAAGTGTGATTTCAACTTTATTTGCATCTACATATGAAACAACACCTGGATGTCGTGCAACTACGGTACGTCCCATTGATATAGCAACAGATTGCTCCATACCAGTTCCCACAATTGGTGCTTGTGGAGAAACGAGCGGAACAGCCTGACATTGCATATGAGTACCCATCAAAGCACGGTTAGCTTCGTCATGAGCAATAAATGGAATGAGTGATGCTGAAGTACCAATCACCTGACGTGGAACAACGTCGATATACTGCACTTCTTCTGCACTACCTTCGATAAAGGTGTTCATATAGCGCATTGGAATCCACTCATCAACAATAACGTTATCTTTGTCGATGTCGATACTTGCGTGAGTAATCTTGTAATCTTCTTCTTCGTCAGCACTCAGGTAAATAACTTCATTCTGAATAACCATTTTGCCTTTTACATTCTTTACAGGTCTGTAAGGGGCATCTAAGAATCCAAAATTATTTACACGAGTGTAGAGTGAGAGATAGGTAACCAAACCAATGTTTGGACCTTCAGGAGAACGCACTGGGTCAATACGAGAGTATTGAGATGCGTTAATGTCACGCATTGAGAATGATGCACGCTCTCGGGTCACACCACCAGTACCCATAACTGATAAACGACGAAGGTTATCAATTTCTGAGAGTGGGTTAGTTTGATCAAGAATTGTTGAAAGTCTGTTTCGGCGGAAAAACTCTGAGATAGTTGCAATAAGTGGACGAGCATTAACTAATGCTGCTGGACTTAAGACTTCATCTGTTTTTGTAAGAGACATTTTTTCACGGATTGATCGCTCTAATCTTATTAGACCAATTCGGAATGCAGAGTCTTGTACGAGTTCACCAATTTGACGAACACGTCGATTACTCAAATGGTCAATATCATCAGTTTTACCAATGCCATTTTGAAGTTTAATAAGATACACAACTGTGTTGAGAATATCTTCTTTGGTCAGCACGGTTGTGCCTTCTTCTACAGAAAGTCCAAGGCGGCGGTTAAGTTTGTAACGACCAACTCTATCTAAGTTGTAACGTCGGGCATCAAAGAATAACTGTTTAAGATACTCTTGAGCATTATCAAGAACGGCTGGCTCACCAGGGCGCATCTTTTCATAAATCTCGATAAGAGCTTCTTCTTTTGTTTTTGTTGGGTCTTTTGCAATAGTATTTTCAACTAATTCAAACTTATCAGCTGCAATAGCTGGTGCAAGAGCTTCTTTGAGCTCTTCGTCTGAACTGTAACCAATAGCACGGAGAAGTACTGTAACAGGCATCTTACGACGTCTGTCGATTTTTACTGTTATAACATCACGTTTACCAACAGTAACTTCAATCCAAGATCCTCGCTTTGGGCGAAGTTCTGCAGTGAAGAGTTTTTTACCTGTGGTTGAATCTGTGTCACCTGAAAAGGAAACACCTGGAGCACGAACCAACTGTGTAACCACAGCACGCTCGATACCATTAATAACGAACGTTCCGATTGAGGTCATTTTAGGCACATCACCTAAAAAGACTTCTTGCTTCTGTTCTTCGCCAGTTTTCTTGTTAAGAAGGGTAGCTTCTACATAGAGAGGCATGTCGTATGAGACACCTTTGCGCTTTGCTTGATCGATAGTGTATTTTGGTTTACCAAATCGGTAATCTCCGAAAGACAATCTCCAGTTTTTACCGGTATAGTCTTCAATTCCGTGGTCACCATTAACTTCAGTAAGTTGGCGCTTAATACCGTTGGTGAGGAATGCTTGATAACTATCAATCTGTAACTTAACGAGGTCAAGCTCAGGTAACACTTTGTTATCAAATCCCCAGTTCTGGCGAGTAACTTTAGGCATAGATCGTCCTTCTCTAAACTAGTATGTGTTTTATTCTGATTACTACTGTTTCAGTTGCATCGTTGTTGTACCAAGCGAAAAAGGTTGAGCCGAAGGGTTAGAAGGATGACACGCCTGGAAAGTAACTTTCCATGAGTGCCACAAAAAAGACAGAGAGACACTCTGGGGTGCACTCCCTTTCTAAATTATGAAACCGAAGTCTCTGAATTTCTTACGGTCAAGAAAATCCCTCGCTCTATTTTTTGTACAACTGAAGATCTGATTATAACAGACAGATAGTGTTATCGCAAGTATTTGTTTACATTTGCGTTATGTTGGTCGATCGTTTCGGCAAAATACATCTTGCCTGTTGCTGGATCGTGAATATAGAACAGATCTGGGACGTCTAAGTAGTCTAATGTGGCTTGAATTGCTTCTATGCCCGGGTTTGAAATTGGCTGAGGAGGTAAACCAACATTCTGGTAGGTATTAAATGGTGAAACCAGTGCTTTATCGGCTGCAGTTGGGTTTGGCCACCACTGCGCACTAGTGCCTCGGACAAACTGGAGCGTAGCATCAACTTGTAAAGCCATGCCTATATCAATCCTATTCCAAAGAATTCCTGCGACATGTCGCATTTGCTCGTAGTCTCGGGCCTCTCTCTGAACAATTGATGCCATGATCAAAACATCATCAAAATCACGATCACTCTTTTCTACCTCTGTTCCTACTTTTGCAGTAATTTTTGACTCAAAGGTATTTACCAAGAGTAAAACAATTGCATCTGCTTCCATTTCTCGAGGAATAAGGTAGGTATCTGGATAAAGCATACCCGGATATTCTTTTGCTGTGCTCAAAAATAGTTCCGGATCAAATGCGGCAAGCTCTTCTTTTGAAGCTAGATACTCAGCCATCTCCTCTGCTCGCCAGCCTTCAAGAAAGGTAATCCATACATCTTCCGTACCTTCAGTCAAAGTCTGAGCCATTTCAAAAGGAGTCATACTTGGAGAAAGCTTAAATGAACCTGCTTGGATCTTGCCACCTAGCTGCTGTTGAATCACAACAAATCTAAAAACCAGCGGATGTTTTAGCAACCCTGCTTGAGTTAATCGCTCACCAATAGTACTAATTCCTTGACCTTTAGGAATCACAAAAGACTGTGTTTCTACAGACGCGCTCACAGGAGTAAAAAGTGAGTAGAGCACTATACTTATCACACAACCAACAGCAAAAAGAAAAACAAAAAGTAAGACCAGCATTTTTGATCGAGTATCAGACATTTTTTTCATACTAAAGTAGTATAGCTGATATCTTCAAAAAAAACTAAAGAAAGTAGCAATGAACTAAGTGTCATTTCTGTTGAATAGTTCGTCAAATATGGTTTCAAGAATATAATATTTCTCCTCGGTAAAAACAACACAATGTATCTCTTTTATCAGACTATTCATGTGAGCTGGATCAAAAAAGTACCCACCTATACTATGAGCCATAACTCTGGCTGCTTCATCCACTGGATAACCATAAATTCCTGTTGAAATAACAGGAAACGAAATGCTTTCAAGATTATATTGATCAGCCATCCACAAACAGTTTTTATAACAAGCTGCCAAGAGCTCAGATTCATGACCATTTTCTTTGCCATACACTGGACCTACTGTATGAATAATATACGGAGCTTCCAAATTAAATCCCTCAGTAATAATAACCTGGGACGGTTCCATACTTCCATACTGCGCACATGCTTCTTTCATACCCGGACCTGCAGCCCGAGTTATAGCTTTATCGACACCACCAGCCATCTCAAAATTTCGGGTTGTGGTGTTCACAATTCCATCTGTCTTTTCAGCTGTAATATCACCTTGAAGTAACTGTATAGTTGGTTTATTTTTAAAATTTTTCCAAAATTCTTTTTTGAGCATGTTGAGCACAGTATGCCATACTCCCAACATGCTTGCCAAGAGGATGCTTGCATAGTATATGTATTGATCTATAAAGACTATGAAATATCTCTGAGCACTCTTAATTCTGAGAGCTCAAGCGCATTAACTGTTTCTTCTTCACCAGTTGTAACATTTATGATTGTTAGTTCACCAGAGTTTGCCTGATATGAAAGAGGTTCTGCTACATGTCTGAATTGTTCTGAATCGAGAAAAGTTAACAAAGCATCTTCGTCTTGTGCTTGTTTTACTAATGAAGCAATAGCAACTAAAGCTTCAGAATTATCAACTTCCGCTTCAGATAAATATTTAAATGTTGAGAGAAAAGACTGCACTACTGCATCTGATAAAACAAACGCAGCTTGAAATGGTGTGGTCAGTATGATTCCGTCAAGTGATCTAGCTCGCGATAAAGCAACATACGCTTGACCATGAGCAAAAGTCCCTCTTCCAAAATCGATGATTACATTATCAAACGTTTTTCCTTGACTTTTATGAATGGTAATCGCCCAAGCTAATGTAAGCGGATACTGTTTAAATGAACCTGTTACCTCTGTTTGGAGCTTATCAAGCGCTGGATTATAGTCAACTTTAAACATTTCCCAGGTATATGGTGTCACTTCTACTTCCGTTCCTGTGTCTAGCTCCACCAATAGTATGTCATCATCACCCTTGTCTCCACTTTTCACTCCAGAAATTTTACCTAAACTACCATTAACCCAACGGCCATCTCTGTCATTAGCCACCATCATGACTTGAGCACCAACTTTGACTTCAAGTTTCTCGGCAGTTGGTGCAACTCGACCATTCAAAGTTCCAGAAGAAGTTGCTTCATAAATAAACCGCTCATTAAACAATTTGTTCAAGTGAAAATCATTAATCATCTGGGCTTTTTTATTTGTTGTAGTCAGATGAATAAAAAAACGGTTACTTGGTGTTTCAAACTGAGGATCGTAGCGAGTATTTAACTTTTCTACATCTGTATCCGATAGTGTATTTGTTCGGACAGACTGCAGTACTTTAATAAACTCAGGATCAGATTGACGGTACATTTTTTCGAGTTCAACATACTCAAACTCTAAATCATTAAAAACATTGGCAGAAAAAAAATAGGGGCTTTTATATACGCTCGTAAAAATATGCTCTTCTTCTCTTCTAACAACTGGTGGCAATTGGTGCAAATCACCAATAAATACCATTCTGACTCCTCCAAATGGTTGATTAGCATCTTTTCCATGGAGGCGAAGCATAGCATCAATACAATCCAAAAGATCAGCCCGAACCATCGAGATCTCATCTATAACCAAAATATCTAACTTCTTAAAAAGACCTTTTTTATCTTTGTTTCTATAGAAACGATTGACTTTATCAACGGTAACATCGGGTCTAAATCCAAAAAATGAGTGAATAGTTTGCCCATGGATGTTCAACGCTGCCACACCTGTGGGTGCTAAAAACGCACTTTTTTTCTTGGAGTTCTTTCTAAATGAGGTAAGTAATGTTGATTTTCCAGTTCCCGCATTTCCAGTTAAAAATATATGTTTTTGAGCATGCTCGAGTTGCTCAGCTACCTGGAGCAATGCAGGATCAATATCTGAATACTTCATTCCTGAGCTTCCTGAGTCTCAATCCATTGCTGAAGAAATTCTGCTGCGGCATAGTGATCAATAGAACCCTGTCGTTTAGCTCGTTTGGCCCCTAATAATTTTTCATGAACTGTTTTTGAACTGAGGGTTTCATCTGTATACACTATTGGCAACGAAATAGTTTTTTGAAGTTCTTGCACAAATTTTCTTGTTTTCTCGGCCATTTCGCGTTCAGAAATGCCAACTACTATTTGTTGAATTTCTTCTTCTTCAATTATTTTCGTAATTACTGCAATACTTTCTGCAGAATTTTGAATAATGGTAAGAGGATCAGCAAGAGTGGCTCTACTAACGGCAAGACCTATCCGAACTGTTCCAAAATCGATTGCTAAGCACTTGGGTATCATGGAGGTATTGTAACGTGTTTATACTAAAAAAAGAAACTCATCTCTATAGAAGAGTTACTGGACTAGCTGAGCAGTAACCACTCCTCGGCGCAAATACGTGCCTTCAGGTGTACAGGTAACCAGCTTTAACTGTCTTGCATCATACTGTTGTGTAAGAATATACACATCTTCTGGCTGCACTTCAGTTTTTTCCTGCACTAAATAGCGATACTTAATTCCATCATAGGTAACAAAAATCTCATCACCATTCTTGAGTGTCATAATTGTACTGAAAATCGAGTTATATCTTCGAGAATTTTTTTCACTTGGATTGTAAAATTGCCTGAGTACTGAGTGGCCAAAAATGACTGGGGCACCAGGATTCCCTGGCAATGCTGTACCTGCATAGGCAACAAGCGATTTATTCAGATCTGTGCCTCCCACAGCTACCTTCGCATTAGCTATGTCCAGCGTTGGGATATCTATCGTGTACTCACGAGGAAGATCTGGTCGTTGTGATTGTCCATCTTTAATCTCTGGCAATGCCGCAGAAGCAAACCAGTTATTCAGATTTGTGTAGTCAAGCTCTTCGTTGATAATAACCGGCTCAGCATCAGAATCCTCATCATTTTCTACTCCCGCAACAGTTCCAGAAATCACCAGTGGTGTGACATCCATCACCTCTTCTCGAGGAATTGGAGCAAGTAATGAAGAGGTTTGCAGTGCTGGACTTGTTTGCACGTAGTAGGCCATTATAGGAAACACGGCACTACCAACTAAGTAGATACCAAATGAAAGAAATGTTAAAGGAACAATGAATGCACCAACCCTCATGATCTTTGGAATACGATTTATTACTCTGCGCTCTCGCTTTTTTTCAAAATCTTTTTCTACCCGATCACTGACATTAATTCTGTCAACTTGTTTTTGAATTTTCTCTTCTAACTCATCAAGGGAAACACCTCGTAAAAGCGCTTTCCTGTATAACGTTACTAAGTCAGCTTGTAGGGCAGATTTTTTACTTTTCATTACTGTGTATCCACAATATGTATCTGGACACGATCTTTATCTTTTGGAATAGTCGAAAGAATACTAGGGTTTATTTGTACTGTTACATCAGAAATTCCCTGGTAATCTTTCAAATTCCTCACTGCATCATCAGTCTTTTTACCTAAGACATATTGATAGAGATTTTCGAGATCGAGGACTGGTATGGCTTCTGATGAAATATTTGCCAATATAAACGTTGCACTACTACTTGCCTGCTCATCAACAAGTGGTTGTGACAAAATTGAAGGTGGCTCTGAGGAAAGCACATATCCTTCTTTCACTTGTGAAGCCAATAGCGCTGCAGCAAGCGGTTGTAGACTATTTGAAGTGTACTCAAGAGCTTCAACAGTAAGTGTGAGCGAAGCGGTAACCTCGTTAACTTCGTCATCAATATCTGAACTAAAAGTAACTTTCTTTTCTAGGACTTCAAGATTAGGTAATAAATAGACGCCATCAGCAAGCTTTTCTTCTAATTCTTGTGAAGCTTGCGCTTCAAGCTCTTTCTGCAACTCTTTTACAGCTTCAGCTTGATCACTTGCCGAAACAACTCTCACTTCACGACTCGATCCGCCAGTAAACTCTTTCTCGCTAATAGCAGAATAGGTACTATCAGCAAAAGAACCAACTGTCATCTCAGTCTCCTTTGCAATATTTCCTTCTGCCCCTATATCAGTCGCCGTTACTTGAGTCTCTAAAGTGCCATACTCTTTTTTCTCACCAGAAGTTGTTTCTGTAACTGATGCAGCAGGGAGTGTCACATCTTCATCAAGGGTGTATGAACGATCACCAGCTTTAACAACTGTCCCAGCACCCAAATCCTTGTCTGCAGTGGTCTTGTTATAGAGCGTAATTGTGCCTTTTGCATTTTCCCCCACAACTTTTACACCAGTTGTTAAAATAGTGTTTTCACCAGAGACCGTGTGTTTAACTGTTTCAGCAGCGAGTACCGCATTTTCAACATCTGTGGCAGCCAGACCAGCACGAACTTCAATCGTTGCCTCTGTAGTAATCACTTTTTTTGAAAGTGCTACTGCCACGTCTGCAGTTGACTGAAAGAGCAAAACAAAACCACCTATAATCGCTAGAACTAAGAGCCCAAGTCCAACCCCTAAACCAATAAATATCTTTGGATTTTTATGGTGACTCTTAAAAAATCCCATTTTAGCTTTCTGTTTCTCTTTCTTTGGCCCTTCGGGCTCAGCTGTTTTTGAGTGGTGTCTTTCAGATTCATCCTGCTCTTTTTGAGAAGGAAACTCCTTGGCACTTTCTGCCTTAATTGGGATACCAAATGATGTCGGGACATCTATCGCTGTCTCATTTGGATCTTCAGCTTCCGTCTCTGCTTCTTGAAACTCAGATTGACCAGATTCAAAATCTTTAAAACCTAGCTCTGCAGCAGATACAGGAGTAACATTTGCAGTTTCATCTGCAACACGGACTACCTGATCTCGAAGAGGGATTGTTGTCTTCTTTTTTGCAGAAGCCAATCCCTTGGCATCAGCAATGGCGACACCGGCTTCCTGCACAATTCTAGAAATATATTCTTGCTGCGAAACAACTGAAATCATTGGTGATTGCAGAAACTTTGCAGCGTCTGTAATTGGTTCAGATAGTAAACGTTGTTGTATATCCTTTAGTCCAAGTTCCGTTTCCTCTACTGAAACTAAAAATAATTGAGGTGGCAGATAGCCTGCTTTTTCATCTGAAGCTTGAGAAAATCGTGCCAAGCCTTCAACAATATCTTTTGCTGCTTGAGTAGACCTTCCAACAACTTCTGTTCCAGTAATGCTGGCATGTTCTACAACCGTAATACTAATAGACTTGCTTTCTACAAAAGCAAAGATTCCAGAAAAACGAGGATTATTTTGAATAGCAAAGTTTGTAACTGCCTCAGTCTGATCTACAAAACCAATAGGTGAGAGTCCGAGCTCAGTAGTAATTGCTTTAAGATATGGCTTTTTATCACTCGATATATCTCCATCTACTACCCATGACTGATCAACAACAAACATAACATCATTGGTACCTTCTGATTCTGGCCCGAGATCTTGTAAGAGTGCATCGGCAACAGAAACAGCTTGATCAAGCCCAAAAAATGCTCGCATCTGTGAATTACTCACTAATGTTACAGCTCCTGCTTTAAGCCTGAGTAACAGAGTTTTTATGGCCGTATTTGAAATCCAAATACCAAGTACTAATAACTCTGGCGAGTCTGATGATGTTTCATTTGAGTGCGGTACGAGTGATAGTAACGGCATATTTTAGTTTCCACAGAAAACCTGCAACACAAAACATGTTGTACCATCATTAAAGCAAAAATATGATGTCTTGAGAAGGAGTACCTTACGCTTTTGAGCGCAAATATACTCTACGCACACCTGCTGAAGCTGACTGTTCCTTGAAGATTTCGACTGGACCAATTTCACCTGTGCTACTTACATGAGGACCACCGCAAAACTCTTTAGAAATCCAGCCAGAATGATCGTCATCACCAATGGTGTACACAGTAACTTCATTTGGATACTTCTCTACAAAAAATGCGATTGCACCTGACTTAAGTGCTGCTTTTTTTCCCATAGTTTTTACCGTGACCGGCAAATCTGCGGAAATCCATGTATTTACTTGATCTTCAACTTGTTGCTTCTCATCTTGAGATAATGCATCGGTATGTGAAAAGTCAAAACGTAATCGCTCGTGAGTAATGTTTGAACCTTTTTGCTGCACATGGGTGCCCAGAATCTTTCTGAGTGCTGCGTGCAATAAATGGGTAGCAGTGTGATACTGCGTTGTTTTTTCACTGTGATCCGCTAGTCCACCTTTAAACTTTTCTCCAGAGGCTTTTCTTGAAGCATCAGCATGAACCTTTTTTGCCTGAGTAAAATCTTCCTCAGAAACAACGTCCCCTCTCTCAACAGCAATTTCTTGTGTCAACTCAAAGGGAAATCCGTAGGTCTCGTATAATTTAAAGGCTACTTCTCCATCAATATTTTTAATTTTGTCTAACTCCCTAAGACCTTTTTCTAAGGCTTTCTGAAATTTTTTCTCTTCAGTTTGAAAAGCCTGAGTAATAGCAGCAGACTTTTTTGCAACCTCTGGATATGGCTGAGCATACACTGCAGAAATTACAGTCACTAATTCAGCTAGAAAAGGTTGTTCGATGCCAATCATTTTCCCAAATCGAATCGCTCGTCTAAGCAACCTTCTTGAAAAGTATCCCTGTTCTTTATTACTTGGAAAAACACCATCAGCAGCTAACAATGTTGCAGCTCTTACATGATCAGCAATCACTCTAAAGGAGCGAGTAACATCGCTCTTCTCTGAATATTTTTTACCAGAAATTTCTTCAATTTTGGAGATAAGTGGAGTAAAAAGTGCAGTGGTAAACATGTCTTGAGAATCTGTCATCACAGCAAGAATACGTTCAAAACCACCTCCAAAATCCACATTTTTTTGTGAAAGTTCTTTGAAGGAACCATCTGCTTGTTTCTGGTACTGCATAAAGACTGAGTTACCTATCTCTAAAAATCTGCCACAGTCACAATTAACGTGACACTTCATATTTTTAAACTCACTCATTTCGTGCAATTTTTGTTCTGCACCGAAGTCATAAAAAACTTCACTGTCAGGTCCACCTGGTTCTCCAGCTGGCATATTACTTGGCACTCCTGCGCGGGACCACCAGTTCTTTTTTTCATCAAAAAAGAAAATTCTGTCATCCTGTAAGCCATTTTTTTCTGAGTCTTCACCGACAGTTGCTTCTATACCTACTTCTTTAAACAATTCCTTCCAAATGGCTACCGACTCATCATCTCGGCCAATACCAAGTGACTCGTTTCCTGAAAAAACAGTCACAAACAGTTTTTCAGGTTTGAGGCCAACTTCTTGTGTAAGGAAAGTAAAAAACCAACGAAGCTGCTCTTTTTTAAAATAGTCTCCAAGCGACCAATTCCCTAGCATTTCAAAAAAGGTGGTATGTCTGTTATCACCAACTTCTTCTATATCCTGAGATCTGAAACATTTTTGACTGTCAGTAATTCTTGTTCCCTTAGGATGCTTTTCACCCAAAAGGTAGGGCACCATTGGTTGCATACCAGATCCCGTAAAAAGAGTACTTGGGTCATTTTCTGGCACCATAGCAGCTGAAGGCACAACTGCATGCTGGTGTGCTTCAAAAAATGTTAGATATTTTTTTCTGAGTTCGTTTGCTGTCATAGAACGTCTCTCTTTCTTGGGGAATAAAAAAACTCGCCACTCCCCGTAGTAATTACGGACAAGGACGAGTGCACTCGTGGTACCACCTTGCTTTTTCTCTTAAGTTACCTTAAGAAAACTTAGCAGCTACTTAGGGAAGTAGCTCACCCCTTTTTACGGTGGGTCTCCGGATCTTCTTACTTGAAAGCAATTCGAAGATCAGCTCCCAGGTGGCTTAAAGTATGTGTGGTGTTTAGATCTCAGCTACCTAAACTCTCTGTATTCACAACAATGCTTCTTGTCCTGTTCAATGCTGTTGTCAATTTGTGACTGTATTGTATCAGAAAATATTCAGAGCTATACACCTGAAAATTTCTTTTGTTTTCTCTTGCCGGGATTTTTTGCTAAAGTTGGTGATAATTTTTGCTTTCGTCGTACAGACTTTTTATCAGTATCAAATGTTTCATCTCCAAGGAATTCTGCCATGTGACTTACAAAATGCGTCACCATCTCTACACCAGACATATCCACAGAAGGGAGTAATCCCTGATTAACCAGTTCTTTTTTAACTTCCTTAAATTCATGTTGCAACTCTTGACGGACGCTTTTCCCTTCATCAGATTGCAAAAAATAGGCAAACGCTGCCCCTGCAGCAGCTCCCAGACTGAAACCAGCGGTAAAACCACCGTTATTTTTTTGATTTTGAGTTTGATCCATCATCTCGCTTTTGCATGATATTGACAAATACTTCTAAAAACTTGCTTCCTGCTTTAAATGCGTTTGATGCAGATGCAATTGACTGCAGCGGAGAAACAACCATTTCTATTCTACGATCAACGTCATCTATTGTGGCGTTAACCTTTTTAAGTGTTAATCTGAATTCAGACAATGTGAGTATTACTTGTATGCCAACAACTGAAAGAACAATTGTAAGTACAACCAACACAATGCTAAAAACGATAGGTACAAAATCCATAGTATCCTTTATTTTAATCTATCTACCGTACGTAGTTCTATCATACTGTACTTTTGCAGCTCTGACAAAGTTAGTTTATATAGAACGCAGATACTCGATCTAATATCGAACGTATACCGTTCTATCAACCTGATTAGTTTTTCCTCGTCGGTCAGTAGCTTCGACGGTAATGGTACTTATTCCTTCAGTAGAAATAAAAATCTCTGTACTAAAAGTCCCATCTTGTTGCAGTGCTACTGGCTGATCATTAACAGTAACTACTGCGTCAGGCTCCGTCTCACCACTCACAATAATTCGAGATGCAACTTGATCTTGTTGGGCTGGAGCAGAGATAGTTAATGCTGGTGGTCTAGTCAGGTTATACCACTGCACACCAACGTAGCCAAGCAAACTTACAAAAATTCCAAGTAAAACTACAACTAACAACGTTACTGAATTAAGTGAAAACTTTGCTTTAAGTACGGGAGTAATAAATTCTCGAGGAACGAGCGTTCCTCGGGCACTTTCCTTATAATCTCGTCTAAGTAAAGCGAGAAGTGGCTTGTGATCAAAGCCAAACAACTGAGCATATATCTTGATATAGCCTTTAACAAAGGTAGCCGACGGCAACAAAGCAAACTCGTTTGCTTCGAGTGCTTCGAGATATTCAAGGCGAATACGTGTTCGTTTGGCAAGTTCATCAAGTCGATATCGACGACTCTCACGCTCATCACGCAGAATTTCTCCAACTGTTCGTGTTTTCATTGAACACATGGATTAGGTACTTTCTGTTACTACTGTACTAAAAAGTTATGAAAGGGCTTTTTTAACTGCTGCAGATACTCTGCCGCCATCAGCTTGACCCGAGACTTTGCTCATGACCATGCCAATAAGTTTTCCCATATTTCTTTCGTCTGTACCTGAAACTACTTCTGAAACAAGTACTTCAAGATCTTCATCTGACATTTGGTCAGGTAAAAACTCTTCTAAAATAGCTATCTTTTGTGACTCTTCTGCAACTATTTCATCACGTCCAGCTGCAACAAAATCCTTAAGTGCATCTTTCATCTGTTTGACTTGTTTGGTAATTACTTTTGTAACTGCTTCTGGAGTAAGTTCTCCTTGATCAATTTCTGCATTTTTAAGTTCAGAAAGTAGGTATCGTAAAGTCCCAACTCGAACACTGTCACGTGCTTTCATTGCTTGCTTCATTTGATCCATAAGTTGTGCTTTGAAATCCATAGTTCCTTTTTGTATTTCTATATAATATGTGTATTGTTACTGTGAATGTATTGTAACACGACCTACTTGGCAAGAGAGCTTAGGCCCCATGCCCTAATAAATAATAGCGATAATTCATCAATTTTTCCAGTAATCATGGCAAGACCAGCTATGATAATGATAATTGCAGAAATTTGAGTTACTTTTTTTGTCCAACTTGGATGCAATGAAACAGTTTTCATAATTTGGTCAAAACCAATCGCTGTGAACAAAAAAGGAACACCAAGACCTAATCCATAAGCTATGAGCATAACTATACCCTTCATTGCGTTTGCCTGACTAGCTGACCAATACAAAATAACAGCGAGCACTGGCCCGATACAAGGAGTCCAGGCAAATCCAAAGGCTACGCCGGTGAACACTGCGTGCAGATTTGTATTTCCAACAAAAAACTTCTGAATATCAAACCTGACTTCTCCATTTACCAATCGTATTTTTTTGAAAGCTCCAATTAGAAGCATGCCCATAAACACAAACAATAATCCAGCGAGCCGGCTCATCACATCCTTATATTCGGCAAAAAACACTGCAAATCTTTGCAGTGTTACCCCCATAATTACAAATGTTGTTACAAACCCTGTGACAAATAACAAGGCTGCTTTAAAAACCAACCAGCGATGATTATCTTTATCCATAGTTGAAAGTGAAACTCCTGAGATATAAGCCAGATATGTTGGCACTAATGGCAACAAGCAGGATGCAAAAAAAGTTATAAAACCAGCCACAAATGCTACTAAGATTGTTATATTAGAGCCATCGAATGACAAACCAAACATTTTGTTACTTTCTTCCTTGTTACGTTACTACTCAAAAAAACAGATCACTAATTAATAGCATACTTCTAGTGGTAAAATAAGAGCTAATGACTACACTAAAGCGAATACTTTCACCCTACGAAGAAACACATCTGGCCCGATTTGGCAAAAAAAATGCAGATGCTCAAAGCACATCAGCCCCTGTTGAGTACATTACTGGTAAGGCGGAATTCTACAATCATGTTTTTTCTGTCTCACCAGACGTATTAATTCCAAGAATTGAAACAGAAGAACTTGTTGACCTTGTCCTAGCCTTTTGTAGAAATCGTTTTACTAATCATGCCAAAATAATCACCATTGCAGATGTCGGAACAGGGTCTGGTGCCATTGCAATTTCACTAGTTGCAGCTCTCAGAGCTGAAAATATTCCGTGCGTGGTTCATGCAACAGAAATTTCAGAAGCTGCGTGCATAATTGCACAGCAAAATGCTCAAGAAATTTTAGGTGTTCATTCGGAACTTACTATTACACCTCAATCACTACTTGATGGAGTTTCAACTCCATTTGATTGCATTGTAGCTAATTTACCCTACATCCCTTCTGAAAGAATTGCATTTCTCGACCCATCGGTAAAAGATCATGAGCCAAAAATCGCACTGGATGGTGGCCCCGAAGGTTTAACATTAGTAACTTCACTCCTGGAACAAGCTTCTCCACTTCTCAAATCTAATGGTTGTATTTTCCTCGAAGTCGATCATACACATACCCAAAGCACGTGGGATATCTTTTCTGACTGGGACACAAAGGTGCTTGCTGACTCTTTTAATCGGTCCCGGTTTGTACAGCTGTCAAAAAAATAATGGGACTACAAACCAATCTTGAACGCTTCTGTGCTACTATAAAAAAATGAATGAAGTCACCATGCAATCACCACAACAAACTCCGACAACTGTTTTTTCAGGATTTCTTGGATCAGGAAAAACAACTATTATTTCAAATCTGATAGAGACACTTCAAAAAAACAATATTACTGTTGCCTACATAAAAAATGAAATTGGCGACACAGATATTGATGCTCAACTCCTCAAAGGAAAAAATATTGAAACGAAAGAACTGCTCAACGGCTGCATCTGTTGCACATTAGTGGGTCCATTTGAGTCGGCAGTCACTGAGTTGATCGACAGGTACCACCCAAACAAGATTATTATCGAAGCTTCCGGAGCAGCAGATCCTTCAGCCATTGCCCTCATGATTGGGACCCATCCAAGACTCTATCGTGACGGAATTATCTCAGTCATAGATGTTGAAAATTTTGAAGGATACAAAGATCTCAGCACCACAGCTCAGAGACAAACCCAATTTACAGATCTGATCATTTTTAATAAAGTTGAGATGGTTTCACTTGAACAAAAAAAAGCTGTTGTTGGCTACGTTCGTGAACTCAACACTCACTCTCCCATTGTTGAGGCACCTGAAGGAAAAGTAAATCCCGATCTTATTTTTGGCATTGATCCTGCTCATTTAGATGCTTCTATTGCTGGCTCAACTGGCCATGATCTCAAAAACCATATTCATGATGATCATTTTTCTGCATTCACCATAAAAAATACTCAAAAATATTCTGAAGCTGCACTCCAAGCAATTCTAGAATCACTACCAAAGAGTCTTTTTAGAACCAAAGGTGTATTTCAAAATGAATCAGATAATTGGGTCAGTTTCAATGGAGTTGGTAAAAAAATTACCTTTATGCTAGTCGACAATCAAACACAATTTACCGAAAATATTTTTGTTTTTATTGGCCTACACGCAGATGACTTTAAAGCAGAAACAGAAGCAAAACTATTATAAAGTTGACGGCTTTGTACGGCTTGATCTTTCGATGAATATTACTAAAGCAAGTGCGACAATAAAGAGTCCGGCTGCAACTATAAAGTTAGTATCAAAAGCAGCAGGCATAACATTCTTTTGTACAACAGGCACAAGTTCTCCGTGACTATCAATCATGCTAGAGAGTGTCTCTTTCCAAGGCCAAATTTTTCTAAGTGAACCAACCATAAATCCAGTTAATACTGAAATTATGAAGTTTTCATGGTGCTCGAACATCCAAGAGAGTAATCTTGAAAACAAAGCTAAACCAATTACAGCTCCGATCATAAAGATTCCGAGCGTAATAACATCTTTATTATGCACTGCGGTAAGTATCTGCTCATATTTACCAAGTATTATCAATAAAAAAGAGCCAGATACACCAGGGAGAATCATTGCACAAATTGCAACAGCACCACTCACCAAGAAAGCTAGTGGCGTTGCAGCTGTTTCGGTAGGCACTGCACCAACAATCACAAATGCAGCTGCTGCTGCTAACAAGGCTGCTCCAACTTCCTTAACTGACCATCTTGAAACTCGTTTACTTACGAGTACTATTGACGCAACAACCAAACCAAAGAAAAATGACCACAAAAAAACTGGATACGTGGCAAGTAAGTACGTGATTACTGAAGAAAGCATTATTACAGCTAAACCTAAACCAGAAACTAAAGGAATAAGAAAACTAAACGGAATAACCTGAAAAGCGTCTTTAATCTTGCCTTGCAATACGAGTTTTAAAGCTTTACCACTCACTACCTTAATGCTATCGATGAGTTTTTCATATATACCAAAAATAAATGCCATTGTTCCACCAGAAACTCCCGGAACAACATCTGAGGCACCCATAATGAACCCAATACCAAAGTACTGAACAATTGCTTGTAATGCTTTTGATCGTTTTTTCTCTTTAATTTTTTGTAAAATGTGTATCATATTTTCTTACTATACTCTACTAAAGCAGCACGCTGCAATATTACTTATTACTAAGCTACTCGACACATGAGAACTATAAGCTAAGAGCTTTATTTATTCTTTGACTCCATGAGTGAACCAAAACCATCAATAGCTCTAAGTATTTCCATAGGCAGCGCAAATATTACCGTGTTCGATTGATCAGACGAAATATCATTTATAGAGTTAAGTGTTCTCAAATGTAATGCGCCAGGAGTTTTAGCCATCATGGTAGCCGCTTGTGAGAGATTCTGCGCAGCAAGCACTTCACCTTCACTATTAATAATAGTTGCCCGTTTCTCGCGCTCTGCTTCAGCTTGCTTAGCCATTGTACGTACCATGCTTTCAGGTAGTTCAATGTCTTTAAGCTCAACAGCTTCAACATCTATACCCCATTGGTCAGTTGTAGCATCAACACTAGCAAGTATCTCGCTTGCGATTTTATCTCGACGAGAAAGTAACTCATCTAAAGTAGCTTCACCGGCAACACGACGCATCGTTGTTTGAGCAAGTTGTGAAACAGCCCAAAAAACATTTTCAACTTCATTAATAGCTTTATTTGCGTCGGTAACTTTGTAGTAAATAACGGCATTCATTTTGCAGGTAACGTTATCGCGGGTAATAGTTTCTTGCTTTGGAACATCTACTGCTTTAGTGCGAATATCAATCTTTACAAATGATTGAAAAATCGGCAAAACTATGCGCCAACCTGGCTGAACCACTCCAGAAAATCTACCCATGGTGTAAATCACACCTCGTTCATATTGATTAATCTGTTTGAGTGAAATCAGTATAAGAATTATAAGTACGGGTAAGAATCCAATGAGTTCCATGTGCGCTTTCTCTAACTACTAAGTTGTAGTCATTGTACCATATTTAGTCGAGAAATAACGGAATTAATCAAATGATTCAGGTGTGTACGTCACGTCACCGGGGCTCAGACGTCGCACCCAATCCCCCGAATTTTGTTCTTCAATTATATGCGCAATACTACCTGCAGCTCGAGCGACTCCAAAAAGTGCATTCCCAGATAAAACATCAAAACCCATGGTCAGCAGCAAAGCTGCCATTGCGCCATCTATATTAATCACAAGTTTTTTGAGTGTTTCCTCTTCCAGAGTGTGTTCTATTTGCAGTGCTAAATTCATATAGTCCAGTGACATTCCGGCTTCTCTTGCAAGCGAAAATAATTGTTGAGTTCTGGGATCTTTTTTCTTGTATATTGGATGTCCAAACCCAGGTATTCTTCTATGTTCTGCTCTATATTTTTTAACTATCCAAGTGGCTGCAACTTCTTTATCTTCCGAATAGTCATCAACAGTTTTAAGTACTTCCATAGCTCCAGTAATTGCCCCACCATGATAGGGACCAAGGGCTAGAAGTGAAGTTGCCATACAGGTTAAGACACTATTTCCAGAAGATGCCACAACTCTTGGCACAAACCCACTAGCTGGTTCAATCCCGTGATCGATTGCAGCAACAAGAAGTGCGTTAAGCACTTTTTCTTCTGCCTCATTAGGCTTTCGACCCGTGAGTGACAAAAATAAAGTGGACACAAAATTAGCCTCAGCAATAAGCTCTGTTAGAGGAATGCCCCGCAACTCTATATCGTTACTGGTGTGACCGCTAATTGCTGTAGAGAAAGTGAGATTTTGTGACATTGCTACCTATAGTTGTACTACGCTTTGCACCTTCTTGACAATATCCTGAGGGTCATCTGCGATAATAACTCCAGCTTCACGCAAACGCGCAATCTTAGTTTCACGAGTTCCAACAAGTGCGTTCACGATTGCACCTGCATGACCAAAGGCAACACCCGTGGGCAAAGTTTCTGCAAAAATACCCGAGATGTATGCAATCACAGGCTTCTTGAATTTTTGGTCTACAATGGCTTGGGCAAAATCTTCTTCATACGAACCGCCAATCTCACCAATAATGACTACAGCAGCAGTAGCACTATCCTCAGATAAATCAGGCAGTAAATCTGCAAATGTTGTTCCAATTATTCGGTCTCCTCCAACTCCCGTCACAAAAGACTGTGGGATTCCTGCCTGCGTACAGACATCAGCCATCGTGTTTGCCATACCACCACTTTTTGAAATAATAGCAATGCCTTGAGCGTCTTTGTTTTCCGGAAATAAAAATGTGTCCAGCGACCCACCACCCAGTGACCCAACAACCGACTGAGGCGTCAAAATACCAACTGAACTCGGCCCAACAACTCTCACATCTTGTGCGGATGCTTTCTCAAGTATCTCTACTGTATCAAGCGTAGGAACATTTTCTGCAATAATGTGCACTAACGAAATCTTCGCACTAATTGCTTCAAGTGCTGCACTTTTTACAAATGCAGGCGGTACATACACTGAGGTAGCTGAAATTTCGGGATGCTGTACTAGTGCCTCTATCACAGTTTCATACACAGGAATACCTAAGACCTCTTGTCCGCCTTTTCCGGGTGTAACTCCTGCAGCAATCACTGCTCCAGCCTTGATCATCCACTCGGCAGCACGCAGCCCCTCCTTGCCTGTGAGGCCTTGAATCATGTACACAGTCTTATTTGAAATAATTACAGACATCTAGTGTGACTCCTTACCTGTACGTTTTGCACGTTTTGCTAGTGCCACCTTTAAGACTGAAAGTGAATCGAGAATAGGAACATCTGGACCCAGTAAAGAGACCATAAATCTGTCCTGTGGTAAAGTTTCTCTCACAAATGAAAAGGCTTCTTCCCATCGTGGCCCACCTCGTCGAATAACAATTGGAAATTGATCTGAAAGCTTTGAACTCAATAATCCAGCAACTACACCCGAAAGTGTTTCATAAATATCTGTAAAATTGGCCGTACTTCCAACAACCAAGATTGCTTCCAAGCCTTCAATGCCCGCCACTAGTTCAGTCAGTTTTTGCACTTTTGGGGCAGTAGGATTTCCAGAATATTCAGTGTAGTTAGCTGGGTTTAGCCCAGATTGAATAAGTCCATCCATTACTAATGCCGATGCCCCACCGCCAGAAGCTAAAATTCCAATGGTACCGCCTGGAAACTCAAAGAAACTTTCGCCCGCAACACCTCTATGATCTGATCTACTAATACTCAGTGCTGCTTGTTCCAGCTTGGTTCTTTTTTTCTCACCTGCTGCTCGTTGCACCTGTTTCCAATCGACATGTCTAAATCTTGCAGCATCCTCAAGTTCAATTTTGGCATCCAAACATACAAAACCACTTCTGGTTTGCACCAGTGGGTTTATTTCTACTAACACCGCATCATTTTGAGTAAAAACACGCCAAAGTTTCTGTACAATTTCTAAAAGTTCTGGAGCAGGAGAAAAATGAGTAGGTTCAGAAAGTACTGAAAGTTCAACCATTTCGAGTGAGTCTCCACGATTATCCATGCCAACGCCACCTTCAGAGGAGTAACTACAAACCAAGCGACGTACGTGAGTATCATAGCTGAGAGAAAGATAGACTTCTTCAGAGAAAGTAATTTTTTCTTCAATAAGTACTTGTTCAATAGGATCACCATAGTAATCTGTTGCATTAAACATTTTTGTACACTCACTGAGCGTTTCTTCAGCCGTTGTAGTTACTTGTACCAAATGCAAGAGAGCTCTATTCCCATGGAGCACCTGTGCTTTTACTACACTCCCCATTTTTTGAAAGTCGGGTAACCGACCCACATTTTCGAGCAGAGTACTAGCTGGCACAGATATATTTTGGGTAATGAGTAAAGCTTTTGCCTCGTGTTCAGTAAGTAACATACCTGCGATATGGTAGCATACTCAAATGGTATCGAAAACGTAAAAACCAAGTGGAATAGTACTTAAACGCTAAGAAGCAAAATAATAATAACGTTTTCTTGTCTGAAAGTAGGTGCGTTTTTGCACCCTATCTTTAAAATACACAACAGGAAAATGGGAGTGTGTTTTAATCATGTTCAAAAGAGTGTACAGGAGTGAGTTTATGTCTGCAACGCGTAAGCATTACACACGACATCCTCAAACACACACAGTCTACCTCATTTATTGCAGCTGGGACTGAAGATTGGTTAAGCGATCAATAAAAATTCTAAAATACTCAGAATCAAACAACATATTTATCATTGGAATATAGTTAACTTGTCGCAGTGCTTCGACCAAAATAGTAATAACAATATACGCAACAATTGTGCCACCCAGAGCCACACCAAACCCTTGCAAAATTGCTACAGAAAAACGATAGCGAATTGATAAACTCTTTTCAAGTCTACTATTTAATTCTTCGATATTCTGTACTAGAGCATGAAACTCTTTTGCATCAATGTGCACTTTTTCAGTATCTGTGGATTCAGAACGAGCCTTAGTATCAGATTTCTTTTCAATCATGAAATCAGTATACACAGATACTCACATCACGTGAAGAATCGCTACAGACTTCTAAAGACTATCTTGGTAACGAAGGATTTCCATATACAACTTCGTGTGCCATATCTAATAATCTCTTCTGCAGAGCACTATGTGGACTGTATGGGCCTCCCATTAATCCATGTCGAAGTGGATCAAAATCAGCATCTGTCACCCAACGTGGGTTTTCATCTGCAAGCGCTTGTTCGGAGAATGGACCATCTTTGATTACATGAGTTGCTAGCATTTTTCTTGAAAGTGAATCAAGACGTACTGGTTGATTATCTCCAACAAAAATGATGTTAGCTCCTGGACTTGAACCGACTCCTAAGCTCATTTCGTACCCTGTTGGCCCAACCATAGAAGGTGTAATCAACATAAGTTTTCCATTAACAAGAGTGTATTGCTCATGATGCCAATGACCAGTAATTCCAATCTGTGTTTCAGAAAACATCTGACCAAGACCTTGCATCATGCTTTTTGACTTAAATACTGCTGGACCTGAAGCGCCTTTACCAGCGAGTTGATGACTCAGCCAAACTCCGTATCCACCAATGTCTGGCTCAAATCCGGATGGATGGTTTAAATAATCACCATTAGGAGTAAGAATGGATTGAAAATTCCTCACAATCCCCTTTGAGCCACTTTGTCCTTCTAGAATCCATTTCATTTGTTGTTCAAGTGAATGGGTATAATCATATCCAGTATATTTATGCATACTGTTTAATTCATGATTCCCCGGAACAATTCCCACACGAAAGATATTTTTTAAGTATTCAGGTAAATCAGTCAATGATTTTCCTTGCGTTAGCGAAAGCCCAAGCAACTTCAAAAAGAATTCTTCTTGATGTCGCATCTGAATAAGCCCCAATAATGCATGTTCATTTGGCATTCCTGGATAATTTCTACTCTCTATATGATCTCCACCGAATAGAAGTGCTGTAGGATGATCAGGAATAATCTCTGTTTGGATAATATCAAGTAGGTGAACTAGATAATCTACTCTTGCTGAAATTGAGCCAATATGGGTATCAATTAATGGAATAATAGCCACTCTGTCAGGAGAAATTGACGCACGATCCATCAGTTCTGGGGTAAAGAAATAAGTCTTATTTAAGCCCTCAGTGCCAATTGCACTCATGATTGCTCCAGTTGTAGGCAACGTATCTCTAGAAAACATTTGCCGTGCACCTCTATCTTTGACTTCCATTGCGGAACTTATCTGATCGAGATTTGGTGTTGAAAATCCAGGTGTAGAAATCAGTCGTGTCGATGAGCCCATACCAGCTCCAACATCCTGGTGAAAGACTACTAATTCATCTGGAACATCAATATTGGCAGCCTTCATTTGTCCTAATAATCTTGTAGAATGCGTGAACGGATCAGCATTCAATGAAGTTGGAGTTAATGAGAGATTGTGATGTAGAAGTGTGGTTACTTCCTTTTCATCATCTAATTCTGTAGTAAGTTTAAGACCATCATAAATACCAAATCCTTCAGGGGCTTTGTCTGGAAGTGGAATATTCTGTACTTCGAGAATATCAAAATAGTGAGCTGGTAACGGCTCGTTCTTTACCAGACGCTGATACGCATCAAAAAGGAGGATATATTCTTCTTGTCGAACAAAAACACCTGGAGTATTCTCCAACTCTTCTGGCGATAAATGACGATAACGCTCATCAACTATCTCCATATCTCTGATTTCATCAGCAGACCGTAATCTGCGACCGGACCTAAGATTATATGGGTAGGCAACTTTGATCTGAAAGTCTAAATGAGTGTCCCAAGATTCAATTTGTGTGAGTTGGTCCTCTTGCCAATAGGTAACATGTGACTTCTGAGAGTCTGATACTGGATTTGCCCAGCTTTGCAAACTTTTCATTGCCATAATGGTATAGTTGCGACATTGCTCATAGTCCTCGGAACTCATGATGTATGACACTTCAAGTCCGATTTCTTCTATAGAATCTATAAATAACTTTGCAGCATTAAACTGCTCATTCATACTTCTAACTGCCAGAGCTCTTCGTTGTTCCTTCTTTCTAAAATTAAACCCTCCAGCAACAAGTCCTGAAATAATAACTTGATGAGGTTTCTCATCTTCTGGAAGATTTGCTAACCAGGTGGTCATTTTTTTCACAGTCTCTACATCAAGATCCTTTTGACCAAATAAGATGTCTCCTAAATACAAGAAGCGTCTTTCGTTCCCCTCTATTTTAAGTGTTCGTTCCGGTATTGCTTTAGCCTCATCTGAAACAGCATACTGCCCCCAAATATCGTCTAAGCTCTCTACACCTGTATGAGATTTTTTTTCAAAGAGAAATCTATTTGCCATGTTTACACTGGTGAGTTCACTTGCTCCAAGATTTGGATTCTTTTTACCAGTGCTTGTTAAACGGAACTTTCCTTTGGTATATTTTTTAACAAAACCTGCTTCAACAAATACGTCAATCATCCCATCTACAACCTCAGTTGGATATTCAGATAACTGCACAAGCACATTTTCAAACTGTTCAAATAAAACCTCAATAGTAGTAGACTCATCTGCTGCTCCATATTTAAGCGCGTGACCTAGAGCATCAAATGATGACAGTGGAATTAAACTGAGTAACTCAGTGGAGGAACTTGGTTTCTCATTTTCCACTGAATGTAACTTTCCAGAAGTGGTATTTTTTGCGTCGAATTCATGACCAATGGTAAACACTTGATTTTGCCAACTCATATACAATTTTGCAGTACTTATTGGGTCAAGTTCTGCCATGGCAGCTCTGACTTCTGAAAAAAGCATGGTACATTCCAGTCGTGCTTCTGCTTCAAGCTCTGACCAAATGTACATTATAAAATCAAGCAATAATTCAGTTGAAGCGTATGTGGGTGCTTTGCAAATTTTTCTGGTTAAAATGCCAAGTGATTTTAAAGTAGTAGCTGAAATTTTGGTTGGGTTCTTAATAGCAGCGAGGAGCGATCGAGTGGTTTTTTCACCTACATCATAGAGTTCTTGTAATTCTAAAAATTTGGAAACTAAGTACTCGTCTTGAGAAGGAAGATTTTCATCAATAATAAATTGTCTGAATGAGGCATCACCCAGTTCAGCAATATTTAAAGTCGCTGTAGCATACAGTACCGAAATGTTTTCCAAAAGTTCTGGAAATGTTTCTTGAATACTTTCAGAGGTGCGAGCAATATATTGGTCCCGGAGCACGTCCAAATCAGAAGCGCCATCAGACTCAGTATACGTAAGCAAAAATTGTGATAACTGGCCAGATAAAAAAACTCGTAAATCATCTAAAGTATCTGGTCTTTGAACTCGTTCTTTTTGCTGCATCATCGCCCACCTTATCCTGTAGTTAATAAATAGACTAAAATATAGTTTTCTGAATTACTTTCAATTTGAGTCGCCGTAACACAACTACTCCTATATCTAGTGGTTTAAGTACCTAGTAGTCACAATACCTACCAGAAATTAGGATGTCAAGAACACGATACATACATATCTAAGTAGTACTTTGTAGTAAAAAAGTATTCAGTTAGGAACTATTAGAACCAAAGGTCCAAGAAAACAAATGCCACGATGCCTGCCACAACAGACATACCCATGCCCCAAGAAAGCAGCAAATTGAACATTCTCTTTTGTTGTTTCTTATCTTCAACCGCAGCAATTGAAAGTGCCCCCAAAGTTGAAAGTGGACTAACGTCAACCATATGTGATCCAACTGCAACGGCTATAACCATAGGCACAATTCCAGTGATACTCATCTTAGTTGCCAGGCCCGGAATTAGTGGAATAAATGCTGGCAGTACAACACCAGAAGATGAACTAAATGCAGAAACAACACCACTTACAAAAGCTAACAGAGCATTGATGATATCTGGACTAGTGACTTGGGCAATAAAAGTTGTCGCTAAATCTAACCCTCCAGTTTTTTCCATCAAACCAATGAGCACCGAAATTCCGGTCACCATTTGAATGGTTGACCATGGCACCGTTCCCATCACATCTTCTTCATCAGCCAGACCGAGTATAAACATAGTTGCTGCCGTTGCAACAGACATAATGACTAATGACACCTTAAAGAAAATAACACCGATTATAAGCGCAACAATTGCCAAGAGAGTGATCTTTTGCTTCGTTTCTAACACCGGATGGATTTTAGAAACCTCAGTAGAAACAGCAACAAACCCACGTTTTTTACTTCTAATTATAAAAATTCCATATGCACCTAGGGCAGAAAGTGACTGTAGCACTGCGGAGGCTCCAAACACAGTCCAAATAAGGTTAGTATCGAGCTGAATCCTCTCCAACAAACCAAGCGCAACAACCCCTGTTGGTGAAAAAGGTGAAAATGCTCCAGCATTTGCTCCAGTACACAGCATGATTGCAATCACCAATGGAGAAATTTTATGCTTTTTGGCAAGATTCATCGTCATAGGAGCTAAGAGTGCTACCGCCGCAATATTACCGGGACCCAGAGCTGAAATAACAAATGACAAAACAAAAACAAGTAACGGTAACAAAAGTGCCTGACCTCTAATTATATTCACCGCATGGTGAGTCACCACATCAAGACTGCCATTCTTTTGAGCTATACCAAAAACCATGCTCATAGTCACTAATAAGATAAACAGTTCAGATGGAAATCCAGCAAGAATAACTTTGGTTGAAAGTTGAGCCATGTACACACCAATACCTAAAGCTGCGGCAAGCGCTAACAAGCCAGGGTTTAGTTTGGGAAAAACACAACTCAGAATAACTATTACAAGCAGCGCACTCAGCGAAACAATTGCCGTGAGCATACATACTCTCTATCCCACTGATAAATTACATACAGATTGAATGTCAGGTAGTAGGAACAACAAGAAGTGATTATCCTCTTGATGAATCATAAAGGCAATATTCAGTACATATACTTTACATATGCACATTCAAAAAACTAAAGAATATCACTTTCTTTGGAAATCTCACTTGATTTTTCTGGCAAAATATACACATCTTGACGATACTCGTTCTCACCTACATACTCAGCTTCACCTCTAAGAATTTTTTCCATAGGGCTACAAGCAAAACAGCCATCCCCTTGAGGGCAATCATATTTTTCTAGTTTTCTGACCAGTTTAATCTTTTTTGCAATTGCAAGAACTTCATCATGTGCCGCCTCTAAATCTGGCAAAACCTTTTCACTTACAGTATCTGATAAACGCAGATACCAGTAACCTGCACCAGCAACTTTTCGTTTTTGAGTATTGTGTACAAGTAAATGGTAAATGGGTAATTGCAGTGATGATTCATCTTCTTCTGACTTACTTGTCTTAAAATCTAAAATATAAACTGCATCTTTGTCTGGCAAATACTCAAGCCAGTCAATTTTCCCACATAAAATAATTTCGTCCTCTTCCGACAGCCAGTAGTGAGGTAAATCTTGTCGAATCTTAACTGAAAGTCGACCAATGGGACCAGGGTTCTTAATAATTCGACGCAGCATCATGCGACCTTCATCTTTATATCGTTCTTCTTCATCTTTTGAATGAAAACCACCTTTTTTACCACTCACCTTTTTCCATACTTCTTCGTATTTTTGCAGTAGTGAATCTCTAAAACGATCTTTGGTAGGAATATTTGACAGCGACTCAACTACTTCATGTACTGCAGAACCAAGTGCCAATGGGGGAGCCATCAGTTGAATCTTGTGACCGGTCTTTGGGTCTTTATATACATTCTTTAAATAATAAGCACGAGGACACTTTAAGAAATCACTCATTGAAGTATGGGAAACCCATACTGCTTTGTATTTATCTGGCATACATTTCCTCTATATTCTACACAATACGATTGTAACTACGTCTCAATACTACCACGGCTTTCTGAAAATAAGTGGTACGAGTACTACTCTTCTGTCGGTTCTAAAACAGGAGTGACTGCTGGCTTACCAATAGGAGAAACAAATGGATTTCTCAGATCACCAGAAAGTATAAAGTAATCAACTTTATGACTATCTAGAATAAATGGTACATACACTGTCTTTTTTTCGCCAGGCTTGATAAGAACTTCACGCCAATCAGCAGCTGTTGTATCTGTTTGTTCAAAACGAGTAGCAAGATAGGTGTTCGCTTTAACTTCTACTGGTTCACCTGTTAAACGAGTGTCTACAACATCCAATTCAACAACAACTACTCTTTTTCCAACATATTCTGGGGAAAGTACATACTCCGCTGCAGATACAACTGAAAGGTCATGAACACTTTGCATAGTAAAATCTAGGCCTCGATCTTTCCACTGCGTATCAAATGTGGTTGAAACAATACTAGAACTAAACTCTTCTTTGAACCTGCCTTGAAAAATGTAATCTAAAAGAGATAAGTCATCAACCTTTGCTGAGTCAGATGCATCATCACCCATCTTTTTTTCGGTATCCATAATAGTAACTTCAACTGTTTGAAGTTGGGATTGTGATGTTGTTATCCAAAGATACATACCTCCGACCGATAGCAAAATAAATGCTATCACAATCACGCCTAGTAAAGGCATTGGCTTTTTTACTGGAGTATCGCTGAACCCGCCTGCAATTTCAGACAATTCCTGCTGGGTTGGCTGGGGAGCTATGCCACCAGTTTCAGGTGGAGTAGTGGTGTGCTCAATGTGTTCATTCATACTTAAAGGTTTGAAAGATCCTCATCTAAAATTACTGTTGCATCTAGCTCAGTTTGAATAGTTTCTAATGAATCGTCATCACTGACCATTTGAGTCTCAGCTTGTTCTGGAGTCAGTTCAGCAGCATCCATGGTCTGTTCGATTGTCATTTCAGGCTCCGCGTACATTTGATCATCTGCGGGCTTTGTTGTACAGCCAACTAAAAAGACACTCAATGCTGCAATTCCAAATACGGTACATGCTTTTTTCATATATTTTCCCTATTCTGCTGTAGTATTGGCTGTTACTGTTGCATCTTTAAGAACCATAAGGGTATCTTTATAGATTTCACCTACAGCTTTATATCCTGAGCGAGCCGCGTCAATTGCGACCTTTGCATCAACTGCAAGTGATTGTGCCTCTTCAGCACTTTGGGCATCAGCTATTGCCAAGACTGCATTTACAGCATCTGTGGCTAATGCTTCTGCTTGAGTTATTGCTGTTTGCGCAGTAAGAAGTTGTGCCTGAGCTACTGCAGTGTCAATATTTCGCTCCTGCATCTTTTCAATACGTGTACGTAACTTCTTACCAATTTTTTCAAATCGTTGAGAATAGAGGGACATTCGATTTTGAAGTCGCTCAGCGTGTGCTGCTACCTTTTCTTGACGCATTCGTACTTGCTCAGCAGCTTTTTCATCTTGGTTTGCTTCTCTAGCTTCTATGAGTTCATTTTGTTGCGTTTCACGTTCTTGCATCTTTGTCTCGCGTTCAGCAGCCATTTGTTCACGATTGTCAACAGTCTTGCGTTCCCGAGTCACTGCTGTATCCGTCTGTGCTGATACAATTGATGCACTTACCATAAGTATAAGTGCTGCAAACACTAACGATTTTTTCATAGAATTACATTCCTTGAGACTTTTGCGCATGAATCTCAGCTGCTACTTTTCTATTTTTCTCTAACTTCTTTTCGTATCGGTCCTTCGTAACTTTGAAGACATCTAATAAATCTTCAAGCTCATGTTCAGATAAATTCTCAATATCCAACATTTTAAGGCTGCTCCCTTTTATTCCTTTAATAAGTTCATCAAGCTTAAGATGGATAGCTTTTGAATCTCTGTTTTGGGTATTCTGAATAAGAAACACCATTAAGAATGTGACTATTGTTGTGGTTGTATTTATGAATAGCTGCCAGGTTGTCGAATAGTGAAAAAGTGCACCGGTACTTGCCCAGATAATTACAATACTGCATGCCGTTAAAAAAGCCCAAACTGAACCGGCTGTCTTGGAAATTCGTGACGCAATTTTACCAAAAAGTTCATTCATAAGTTCCTTTTATTTTCGTATTTTCAAGTACTTAAAGAGTACTATACTTTTGCCTTTTTCGGAAGCAAGTGTGTGAAGAAGATATACTTTATCACTTCTATTACCAGCGTTACTAGTATTGAAGTGACACCTACAATAATCCAATGAATACTTTGAAGAGGAACAAATGAGAAGAATGACTGGAAAGGATCTAGATATATTGGAAGAACTGTCGCTAAACCTGAAACAACTACTGCTAAAACTAACCACTTGTTTGTAAACAGCGACTCCTTCCAAACACTCATCGTCACCGTTCTACATGAAAAAACGTACACAAGCGAATCAATCGCAAGAAGAGCGAAAGAAAGTGTTCGTGCCAAATCAATACCATACCGAGGCAAACTCCAACTAAATATTGCAAGCGTTGAAAGACCTGTAATCAAGGAAATGACAGTTATGAGCACCCGCAACTCCAGATTAACAACATGTTCTGACGGGTCAATGGGTGGCTCTGAGAGTAAATTTTTCTCTTTGGGATCAACGGTAAGAGCTAAATTAGGAAACACATCATTAACAATATTTATCCACAATACTTGAGCTGCAGTAATAGCTAGCGGCAAACCCATCAGTAAACTTCCCATAATAAGGATAACTTCACTAAAGGTATCACTCAGTAAAAATAAGAGTATTTTCCGTAAATTCGCGAAAATCCCTCTTCCTTCTTCAACGGCAGCAAGAATGGTTGCAAAATTGGAGTCGAGCAGCACAATGTCGGCAGATTCACGAGCAATATCACTTGCATCACCAACAACAAGCCCAATCTCTGCTGCCGCGATAGCTGGAGCGTCGTTTACTCCATCGCCCATCATGGCAACAACTTCACCCCGAGCTTGCAGAGCTTTAACAATACGCAACTTCTGAGAAGGCTTTGTTCGAGCAAAGAGTTGAATGTTCTGCACCTGACTGAGTAAGCTAGCATCGGAAACAGCTTCAAGTTCCTGGCCACTAATAACCTTATTCTCATCAACATCCATACCAAGTTCTTTCATCACTGCAAGAGCTGTTTCTGTATAGTCACCAGTAATAACAGTAACAGATATACCTGCCGAAGCTGCTTGCTGCAGTGCAGCTTTAACACTTTTTCTAACAGGATCAGTAAACCCCATCAATCCCAGCCATCTAAATTTTGAACGAAGCACTTTTCCTTCTGCGAGTTGCTTAAATACTTTTTTTGCATCCTCCACAGAAGCGCATTTTCTATATGCCAACGCAATAATTCGGCGACCTTTTTTTGCCCAAAGTCGTACATCTTTGAGTGAATCTTTTGCTGCAACGTCTGAAAGTGTTGTGTGTTTTATGATAGTTTCAGGTGCACCAACCATGAAAATCTCTGAACTAACTCGCACAGCTAAAAAACGTCGTTCGCTTGAAAATGGAATGCGCTCGTCGACTTTCTCCTCTTCCTGTAAAACCGATGGTGCCTTTACCTTTGAAGCATGCTTCCGAGCAAATGATTCTGCCCATTTCCATCGGGCAAATTCGAGAGGATCACGTAGTTCATTTGCCAAAATTGAAGTTTTATATGCCAAGAGATCATCGGTAAATGCAGTGTCTGTAACTTCAAGTTTTCCTAGCGTAAGCGTACCAGTTTTATCTACACATACTCGGGTTACAGTTCCTAGTGTTTCAGTAGCTACCAAATTACGAACTAATGCTTTACGTTGTAAAATTCTATGCATACCAATTGCAAGTATGGCAGTCAAGGCTACAATCAAGCCTTCTGGGATGGCAGATACAGCCAGTGCGACTGAAATAATAAACATTTCAGAGAAACTCTGTCCAGAAACAATCCCTAAAATAAAAATAGTTACAGATAAAATGACCACTGTCAAGGTGATAAGTCTAGCTAAATCTTCAATTCTTTTTTCTAAAGGTGTTTTTTTCTGTGTTTGTTCATCAATGGTACGAGCAATGTGCCCCATCTCAGTCTGCATACCAATAGCTGTTACCACCATGCTCCCTAAGCCAGAAACAACAACAGTTCCTAGAAAAACTTTTGCACCTTGTTCTGTCTTCGAAACATTCTTCAGATGCGAAATTAGTTCAGATACATCGCTTATTTTATTCTTTGAAATAAAGGCTGACTTGGCAACAGGAACACTTTCTCCTGTTAATACAGCTTCATTAATTACAAGTTCAGATGCATCAACAAGAATACCATCAGCGGGAACTTTGTCACCTTCATAGAGTAGCACAACATCACCAATAACTATTGTAGTTGAGTCGATTCTTATTTTTTTACCATTTCTGAATACCCATGCTTGTTCTGAAACGACATTCTTTATTGCTTGCATTGATTTGAATGCTTTGCGTTCTTGATAAAAACCGAGTATGGCATTCAAAAAAACTGCCCCAAGAATTACTAAGGTGTCATTTACTTCTCCAAGGACCGCAGTAATTAGGGATGCTATCAGCAAGACAAGGGTGAGTGGACTTTTAAATTGAGCCAAAAAAAAGTAAATATCAGAGGGAATAGGTTTACTTGCAATGGAATTATCTGGTCCTTCAGCTTGAGCCTTATCAACTGCTTGCGTTGTTAAACCACTCACAACAAAGTCCTCAAAAAAAGATTGGGCAGTCCGGTGCATGTAAGAGCCTCTCTACCTCATTCTAGAAGTAAATTGTGTAATATCGTAGTGTGAAACTTCATTAATAAGCTCAGTTTGCGCATCTTTTCTGACCATATCTCTCGACATAAAAGGAACACTATTTGGGTCTTGGTAAATAATACCCGTGGCAATTTTCTCATTCACGTCATCAGATACAGCTAGTGCAGCAGCTCGATTACTCACATCATGGTCAGTATCATTCACGTTATACACTCGTTTTTGATACCATTCATGTGGAGTAGCTTTGTTGTAGGTTGGACAGTTCTGCAAAACTTCAACAAAGGCAAAACCTTTGTGTTTAATTGCTGCTTGAAACACTCGGTTCATACCCAAAATATCTCCTGAAAAGATGCGAGCGGTAAAGGTTGCTCCCAATGCAAGTGCAAATCTTTGTGGATGTATTGGAGTTGAAGACACACCATCTGGGGATGAATTCATTGGCACATCTTCACGGGTTGTTGCTGACGCTTGGCCTTTTGTTAAACCATAATTTTCATTATTATGACAAATAAAAGTCATATCAAAGTTTGCGCGTATTGAATGGACAAAGTGATTTACTCCTTCACCAAAAGTTGCCCCATCACCAGCTTCAGCTACAACTGTTAGCTGTGTATTTGCACAAGAAATACCAGCTGCTAAAGGTAAAATTCTGCCATGCAATCCATGAAATCGATAGCCATCAATTTTATCTGAACCATTTCCATTACAGCCAATATCAAAACATAACATTGCTTGATGCGGCGTAATCCCATTGGCAACGAGAGCTTGTTTCAGAGCAACTTGAATGCCAAAATTACCACATCCTGGGCACCAAGTAAGCGCATTTGGTGAAGCGTATTCTGCCAAAGAAACTGTTTTTGTTGTGCATGTGTTACATGACATATTACGCCTCCTCTCCTGAAATATATGAAAGAATTTCGGTGATATAGAATGGTCTACCGTCATTTTTTAGTAAAATATCATTTGGCTCATACCCAGATTCCATACGGATCAATTTAGCCAATTGACCAGTGCCATTATTTTCAACAAACACAACTTTTTGTGCCGTGTTGGCAAGCTGTTGTAATCGATCAGTCTTGAGTGGGAACATATATTCATAATGAAGATACGAAAGCTTTTTAGTACCACCAGTTTTTTGATACTGAATCAGCGCATCGGTTACTGCCAACTTAGCACTGCCCCAGCCAACAAATAAGATATCGCAGGTCTCTTCACCTATCAGTTGTGGTTCTGGGAAAACTGCCTTGATTGCAGTCTGTTTTCGCATGCGCTTTTCAAAAATTTCTTTTGCTGGACCAGCATCTTCAGTAAGTGAACCATCACCTAGATGCTCATCACTATTTGCATCAAATGTTGGCGCGCACTGTCCAGGCAGCCAACGAAGTGACACGCCACTTTCTGTTGATGCATATCTATCCATTTTTTGCAGTGAATCAAGCTTATCTTCACTAACGAGGCCGCGCTTAATTTCTATATTTTCAGGCAGGTCTTTAAGTTGAAAATGTGATTCGGCAATCTGTTTTTCTGTAAGAAGAATAACTGGCACCTGATACTCTTCAGCTAAATTATGAGCTACTTGAGTGAGAGTGTATGCAGATGCGGGATCACTTGCTGCTAACACTACCCGAGAAAACTCACCATGTCCTGCAAATATTGCTAAGAGTAAATCACCTGAGTTGGTCCACGTTGGTAGTCCCGTTGCTGGGCCAGGTCTTTGAGCCAGCACACAGACAAAAGGAGTTTCAGTAATGCCTGCCAATGAAACTGTCTCAGACATGAGATCAAATCCACCCCCTGATGTACCACACATTGCGCGCGTACCAGCAAAAGAAGACCCAACGGTCATTTCTGCAACAGAAATCTCGTCTTCTATTTGCTTTACAAACATCCCCGTTTCGTGAGAAATTGCAGCCAAATACCCAAGAATGGAACTCGCAGGTGTCATTGGATATGCATAGTAGGCTCGCACACCAGCTGCAACTGCTCCGAGTGCTAAAGCTTCATTACCACTAATAATTAAATCGTCTATAATTGTTTGATCAGGTGTAAACCCTAATTCAATTGCGTGCAGTTTTTCATCTTGAAATGCTTTACCTGATTCAAGCATGGTCACATTAGGTTCAATTACATCGGGTTTTTTAGCAAAAGTTCTTTTTAGAACTTCAATAAGTGGTTCAAAAGCTAGTCCGAGCAATTGCCATAGAACACCAAGTAAGAAGGTGTTCACCATAAGTGGGTGACCTCCAGCCTCTTTTACTAACTGTTGAGCGGGTACAAAGACAACTTTGAGTTCTTTTTCAGCAATATACTGCTGTTGGGCATCAGATAGCTGTAAACCAATAACTGAATGAATAATCGTCCCACCTTGTGCAACTGAATTGTAGTACGCATTAAAGGCACCCACACTTAAAACAAGTAAAATGTCACATTGAGCGGAAGAAGAAACTAGAGGTGCATCAGAAAAATCAATTTGAAAGGAAGCAAACCCACCCTTAATAAGAGAAGGATACTCTCTATATCCGAAACTATGCAGTCCCGTTTCCTTGATGGCTTTTGAGATAGTCTCACCAACTGAATTGATACCCTGTCCAGAAGCACCAGACACTTTTACAACAAAGCGGTTTTGTATATGCATGATACAGACACTCTATCAGAAAGGTCTTGAGTTGACAAACTAAAATTCGGCTAAAATTGCCTTGCCATCAACAGCGTACGCTTGATCTTTTGTAACAATAACTGGATTAATTTCTATTTCAGCAAAAAAAGGTAAAACGGTAACTAAATCACACAACTGAGCAATCAAGTGATATAGTTTTTCTAAAGCTAGTTGCTGCCCACCTCTATAACCTGTAAGTAACGAAAATGCTTTAGATTTTTCGACAATCTGTTTAATATCCTCACTCGTTGCGGGTAACACATGGAGATTGGTGTCAGAGATAAGTTCAACCAAAGTTCCACCAGCACCAAACATCAGGACTGTTCCAAACTGAGCGGTTCGTTTTACCCCCACGATTACTTCGACACCATGCTCTATTTGTGCCTGCATCTGTAACTTAACATTCTTTCTTACCGCTACAGGCAACTCTGTTTTCCTGCTAATAAGCTCTTGTGATGCAGCCTCTAATTGTTTTGAACTCCGAACATTTGTTATTACCCCACTCACTTCTGTCTTGTGAAGAAGTTCAGGAGCTGTAAGTTTAAGAACCATTGGAAACCCATGTAACTTGGCAAAGTTTTTGGCTTGATCAAGACTTGTAACAGATGCACTCGGTGGTGTTGTAATATCCCAATCATCAAATAACTCATTTATTTTACTCACTGACAAGTACTGTTGACCTTGAATCAGCAGTTTTCTAATAGATTCTAGGTGATGTTCTCGGGTAGATGTTGCGACTGGAGTAGTTTCAAAAACCTCTTTGCGTTTTTTTGCTTGAGTCTGCCACTTTCTCCACCACCACATCTTACCTAAAGCTGCTATTGCTCGTTCTGGATAACTAAAGTAGGGAATATTATATTTACTTAAAACTGCTTCTCCTTTGCTCGCAAGGTGTCCTCCCATGAATGAACAAAAGATAGGCTTCTGGTAGCGTTGGGCAAGTCTACCAACTACGGTAGCTGTTTTTTCAATTTCAGTCATTACTTGAGGGGTCAAAATCACAACAATTGCATCGACCGTATCTGCTTCAAGCAAGAGTCTGAGTGCTTTTTCATATCTGTCTGAAAGTGCATCACCCAATACATCTATAGGATTTAAAAAACTAGCCGCTCTTGGCAGATGTGCTTCAAGTAGTTCTTTTGTATCTGAAGACAACGTTGCCATACTTAAACCTGCCTCAACTATTGCATCACTACTTACTACAGCTGGGCCACCCGCATTGGACAAAATGGCCACATTTTTACCTTGAGGAGCCTGACTCCAAGAAAACGCGATCGAAAGGTCAAACATTTCTTCAATTGATTTTGCTCGAATAACACCAGCCTGTTCAAGAGCCTGAGATAGTACAGCATCATCTCCAGCAATGGACCCCGTGTGTGACTGCATTGCTTTTTGTGCTGCCTTAGTTCTTCCTGGTTTTAAGACAAACAGAGGATTTGTCTGAGCAACTTTGCGTGCCAATTCAATAAAAGTTGTTCCATCCGTCAATGACTCCAGGTACATACCTATTGGACTATATGATGATTCATTGAATCGTTTATTTAAGGTAGTATCTTTTGCTTGTTCCTGCAACCAATATTCAAGGAATTCATTTTCCGAAAGTGTTGCCTTGTTACCCAAAGTAATAAAATCTTTGAACCCAAGCGAGGCATGTTCAGCCCAGTCAAAAATACTACTTGCAATAGCACCGGACTGAGAAATAAAGTGCATATTTCCCTTATGCATCAATCCTTGACCAAATGTGGCATTTAATTTTTGACGAGTATTGACGAAACCAAGACAATTTGGACCAAGAAGTGCAATATCATATTCATTTGCCACAGCTTGCAACTCAGCTTCACGCAGTGCGCCTTCTCGACCTGTTTCTTTGAAACCAGCTGAAATAACGACAACAGCCTTTGTTCCCTTTTGACCAATCTCTCTGACCGCCTCAACAACAAAATCTGCAGGAATGGCTACTATGGCTAGATCTGGAATTTCCGGAATGTGAATGTAGTTTGAGTAAGCATTCAAACCGATAATCTTCGTTTCGTGAGGATTAACTGGAAAAAGTCTTCCAGAATACCCACCATCTTTGATGTTGCGGAGCACAATATTACCGAGTTTGTGACGATCAGTAGAAGCCCCTACTACAGCAATAGATCTTGGTTTAAGTAATTGTTGTATGTGTGTGTTCATGGGCAGAACAAAAAAATGGGCTCCTTTCTACTACTCTCAGTATAAAGGAGCCCAAGACAAACTGTAAAGCTCAATACGGCTCAAAAGCAAACAGGTTTACTGTTCAGTTTGAACTATTCCGATCTTCATGGTTGCTAAAAAGTCTTGTGCATTTTCTGGATGTTCGCCTTTATCGTTTGGACGATTAAAAAACTTTTCTGAAATATCTGTTCCACAGCCACTAGAAATGTCACCACCACCATGTTTGCCTGACATAACAAAATCGCTTACGTTATAGACACCATCTTTCACCACAACCCAACAATCTGTTTTGGTTGAGTGCTCTGCAACTTGCGCAAGTGTGTAACTAGTCATTGATTCTTCCATCATAATGGGTTCCTCCATTGATGGAGTATTCTCCTCCATCATGCCACTTTCAATATCAGTTTGAGGTTCCATAGCTTCTTCAGATTCAATTTTAGCATCATTTGCGCCACCCAATGTGCAGCCAGCAAACACAACTCCAGCCAAAGCAACGAGTGCAATTTTTTGTAAATTCATAGTACTACCTTTCTGCGAGACCTATTTATCTCTTACCTTTGTACTGCTGATTATCAGCTTGAAAAGTCTAACAAACTTTACATTTACATACAACGGGAAATCCCAAATGCTTTCTAAACACTATCTAACAGAAAGCAGATAATCTTGACAGACATTTGGCAACAGATCACAATGAAGAGTATGAAAAATCAAAACAAAATCTCGATAATTGGATGTGGTAATGTAGGAATGACGGCAGCCTACTCGATACTCCACAAGGGGGATGTCGACGAGTTAGTGCTTTTTGGCAGGAATAAGCAGGCACTTATTGGCGAAGAACTTGATCTCGAACATGGCCTTAGTTTTCTCTCAACTGCAAAAATTACTGCAGCAGATACTTTCGATGCTCTTGAAGGCAGTGACGTGATTGTCTATACTGCCGGGGCAGCACAAAAACCAGGAGAAACTCGTTTAGATTTAACCAAAAAAAATGTCGCAATTTTAGAGGGCATGATTCCAGAAATCGTCAAACATGCGCCTGATGCTGTTATCCTAATTGTTGCAAACCCAGTAGATATTCTTACCTACAAAGCCTATGTCGCCGCTGGTTTGCCAAAAGGCAGAATCTTTGGATCAGGCACAACACTCGATACTGCAAGATTCAGATTTCATCTTTCACAGTTTATGAACGTGCATCCTCGCAGTATTCATGCGTACGTATTGGGTGAACACGGGGATCACTCATTTCCAGCCCTTTCAAATGCAAATATTGGCGGACAAAACCTTAATGAATTTCCCAACTTCACTGAAGAAAAAGCGTTGCGTTCGTATCAGAAAGCTCGAACAGCTGCCTACAAAATTATAGAATCAAAAGGAGCAACCTACTACGCAATTGGGGCTGATATTTCAAGCATAGTTTCAACAATTCTTAAAGATAAAAGATCAGTTCTTGCCGTTTCTATTCCGCTGCATAATTACTATGGACTGAATGGTGTGGCACTGAGTGTGCCTTGTATTGTTGGCAGAAATGGTGTGGAACAAGTGCTTAAAGCTAATCTGTCCAGTCACGAACAAAAACTACTTCAACGTGCAGCCGCTGCTCTTAAAGAATATCTTTAACCAATAACGGGAATTTCACCTGTAAAGAGATTTGTCTGGAGGACTTCTTCACAATCGATGAGTAAGTCGTCTAGCGAGCCATTATTCTTTATGGTGTGATCAACCATGTCTAAACAGGCACTGACCTGTTGCCCAGTCGTATCTTCACCAATACCTTGCTCGCGTTTATCTGCTCTATAAAACGCAGCTTTATTCATGCCATCCTCGCCACGTTCTGCCAGACGATCCATGTATCGTTCAAGACGCACATACTTAGGTGCAATGATTCCCAAAATAAATGCTGGTGAATGCTCTCGAAGATACTTAATTTCCTCTGGATTTCTGATCCCATCGATAATAATTTTTTTTGAACGTCCTGCAGATTGCAACGTGCGTTCAACCAAATATGATGCATCATGTTTTACACGTAACTCGTTACCTACATTTTGAAGATTTGTTCGATTTATTTCTAAACCACGGCTAACACACTCCTGTCTAATAACGTCTGAAAGTTTAAAATATCTAAACCCCTGTTCAATGAAATGTTCTGAAACTGTGCTCTTACCACTAGCAATATACCCGACTAATCCTACTACCTGTTGCATACAGATTTCTTTCTGTTTTTTAACTAAGATCTCTGTTTTTTATACACGGTTTGGAAGAGTGTGAATAGAGGAAAACCAACATACTATGAGCTTTGATGGTTTAAACATGAATATTTGGCTATTCATCAATATATCCATAGAGAAGTTCTGACATTGCGTCCAGTTCTTTTTTAGAAAACTGATATTTTTGAATAGTTATTCGGCCAGAATCAGCGAGCAAATCGATAAATGACGTAACTTTCACAGGATTTTCAGTTGTTGAGCCAAACACAAAATCTCTATTCCTCCAGTCACTTTTAATAAGTGCCTCTGCTTCCTTACGAGTTGGAACCGTGCCAGCTACTTTTTTGTTTCTTGGAATAATCAAACGAATTTTAAAATCGTTAGCTACATGCAACATATCAATGTTTTCACCTAACAATTCCAAATCATATTTTTTGAACCAGTTCGGATCTTTTGATTTAAGCGTATCTGTAACTTCATGCAACTGCTTCTGAATACCTTCATAAATCAACTGTCCATACGCCCGACTATTTAACATACCAGACTTAGCTTCTCCCACGGCTTTAATCACAATAGATCCATCATCCTCAATCTCAAAAAAAGCTGAATCTGGATTGTTCCACCTATTTGGGAGTCCAAAAAGATCAGGGTATTGCCAAACTTTAAGCAGTTGTCGTGTTAACTTAAGTTTCTTCGCAAATTTTTCTTTGTCTTCAATGGATTGCTGCTTGAGTTTTTCTCGCGCTTCTACGTCATCTTCAGTTAGCTGTACACTGCGCTTTTTACGTTCCTCTTCTGTAGCTCGAACTAATTGCAATTCATACATTTTATTTTCAGTTCTCACTAACTCTTCGAAAAATTCTCCTTTCAGCACCCGAAACCTTTTGGCCTGAGTGAAATTATTTCTGACAGCATTAGTAACACTCTTTTGAGGATGAAACATCCCGTCTCTTTCTTGTGCGAGAATAAGGTGCGAGGCTAGTGATTCTTGAAATTTTTTGGGGAGATATAAAAAGACTTTTAGTTGTTCCATTCGATCGGGATTATTTGAAACATCTCCTGCTTCGATCACAGCTTTAAATAACGCATACCCAACAGCAGATTCATTTCGAAACGATTCGAGTATTTCACTAGAAATACCAGGAACTACTATGAGTGGCTCAACAACTGTTTGTGCAACCTCTTCTGTACTTATTGAAGTTTTTTCGGTCATAGCTAAAGTGCCTTAAATATATTCTAACTATAACAAAGTATTGAATAAAAAAACAATATTGATCTACAAGAATGTAGACAATAGTGTCCTCATGTTTTTGAATATAATAAAGCTGAAGATCTTGGAATTTTCCCCGGGACTTTTTTTGCTTCGTTTGGTATGCTTGCTTTACTATGCAAAGAGGGACTCTCACTTTAACTAATAGCGAACAACAAATGTTATCGTCACTCATTGAAGCGAGTGCTGTAGCTTCATCTCTGATAGCTAGTAGACTCAAACAACCATCACATGATACTGAGAATATTATTGAGCTGAGCAGTGAGGAAGCTGAAAGTGTCCTAGATTTACTTCCAATTCCTTCTGTCGCTGAACCTAACGAGATTACTTCAGCCCGTCAAAAACTCTCAGCATTTCTTCAGAATCTTTGACTATCATTATTTATACTAGTATGATTTAATGGCTCATATCAATAAGTAGTAAATGTTTACAAGGAGTTATTATGCCTCAAAAGGATAGTCCCTATTCTCTACAGTCTCTGCTCGAATTTGTGAACAGCAATTTTGTTTTATTGTTGCTGGTTCTCTTTTTCTTCGCAGGTGGATTTGTAGCTGGTTCACTTTGGACCGAAAATCAAATTATGAAAAATGGTGGTACTGCCGCCGTTGCTGGTGCTCCAGCAGGTGCCCAAGGTGCCACTCAGCCAGCTGGTCCAACCGGTCCAACTGATGACCAACTTGGAAATGTACAAGGTATTCAAGAAAGTGACTACGTTCGCGGAAACAAAAACGCAAAAGTAGTTTTAGTAGAATACTCAGACTATGAATGCCCATTCTGTCAACGATTTCACGACACTATGAATGAAATTATGGATACCTACGGTGATGATGTGGCTTGGGTCCTGCGCGACTATCCACTTCCTTTCCATGCAAATGCACAAAAAGCTGCTGAAGCTGCTGCTTGTGTAGGTAGTATTGCTGGAAATGACAAATTCTGGGAATTCACAGATCTGTACTTCAATACAACTGATGGCTCAGGAACTGGTGTCGCAATTGAAGACATGGGTGAACTGGCTGGAAAAGTTGGTGTTGATGCCGCAGCAGTCCAAAAATGTGTAGACTCCGGTGAAATGGAAGCGGCCATAACTGCTGAAATGGATGAAGGTTCATCAGTCGGTATAACTGGAACACCTGGAACATTTGTTGTCACTCAAGATGGTGCACAAGAACTTATTCCTGGCGCTCTTCCAACTGCAGACGTAAAAGCAATTATCGATCAATATCTTTAATACGCTTACAGTAGAAAATAAAAAAGCGGCGCTTAAACCAGCGCCGCTTTTTATATAATTCAACTTTTAAAAATATATTCTAAAGATCTAACCAGAGTTTTGCCTCGTTCTGATCTGAAAAGATTCGAATCTTATCCGTAAGCTTTTGAAACACATCAACCACAAAGTTAACACTTTTTGAATGTTTATCTTTGTCAAAGATAATAGCTATTTTTTTTACTTGCTTATGTAAAATAATATCCATATAGGCTCGATTCGAGTCCAAAGTTGTTGCTATCTCACTTTGAGGAGCGAGTATAACCATAATAGTAAACTCTGTCTGTGGTTCAGCTGAAATAATATTATACATCTGAGCAACAGCCATACCAGCCTGTGTGGCTCCAAGAGATGCATCTTCATAAAAGTGTTTAAACTCAAACACTATTCTATTTTCTGAAACTTTCTGAACTAAAATTGATTCTGTGACGGGAATACTTTGCATATACTCTATTTTTAACCCATAGCTAGGTCAAAAACAACTACCGAATGAAAAAATTTGCCTACTTACTGATGTACCTTGATTACATTGACGGGACACGCTTCCTGCGCTGCCTTGTTTTCTGCAACATCTTCGTACCCAACTTTTCGTTGATGTAAATGCTTTACTTTTTTTGCTTCAGCTAAATCTGCTTTACCATCATCAGGATTCATGGTCCAGTATTTTGGACATAACAATGAACACATACCACATCCAATGCAGTTATCACGATCATGGGTTACTGTAGCGTCTTTGAAAGCATCATTCATAGTATTTTTACGCAGTTCCTACAATTTTGTAGAGTCTATCTCCCTTACGAACACGGTCTGCGACAACAAAAGTGATCACATCACCCTTTTGTGCATCAGCTACCTGAGTATTCTCAACAATAAGTTCTGGGTTTTCACCCCTAAGCGCTCCCGTAGTCTGGCCAGTAAAAACATATTCATCGGTAGCAGCAAAACTTGAATCCTGAACTTGCACCTCAGCCACTTTAATCTTTGGAAAATAGTGAGTAACTGTACCAACAAGCTCTCGCTTCTTTGTTGCCTTGTTACCATATGCTCCACTCCACTCTACAAATGGTTTTCCCATGTAAAATCCGGCACTGAGTCCTCTGTTATACACTGTTCCCAAGCGAGCATTCCACTCGGTAATTTTTTCAGGTGAATAGGTTCCTTCATTGAGTGAATCGAGTGCTTCACGATAGGTTCGCACAACCGTGTCTACATAATCAGCTGAGCGTCCTCTTCCTTCAAGCTTCAAAACCGTAATACCAGTTCCAACTAACTCATCAAGAAGTCCAACAGTACATAAGTCTTCTGGACTCATCACGTAGTCATTCTCAACTTTGAGTTGGGTTTTTGTCTGTTCATCAATAATTTTATAGCTACGACGACAATTCTGTCTGCAGGCACCACGATTTGCAGAAGAGTTATCTGTGAGCAGACTCATGCCGCAGCGGCCTGAGATGGCAACACACATTGCACCATGGCCAAAAACCTCAATATCGAGTGGTTTGCCATTTCTGCCGCGGATATCTTCAGCTTTAATGGCATCACAAATATTTTGCATCATCGGCACAGTTAATTCACGAGCCAGTACAATCATGTCTGAAAATTGAGCATAAAAACGGACGGACTCTACATTGGAGATCGAAAGTTGTGTAGAAATATGTACTTCAACACCCACACTATTTGCATACACAATTGCAGCCATATCGGCGACAATAATGGCATCGATACCCGCCTCTTTAACTGCGTCAATAATTCGGTAAGCAAGTTTTAAATCGTGATCATACAGCAAAGTATTAAGAGTTAAGTAAGATCTAACTCCATGTTCCTGAGAAATACGAGCAATTTCAGCCAAGTCTTTAAAGTCAAAGTTGCTTGCCGCACGAGCTCGCATGTTCAGTTGCGTAATACCAAAAAAGATTGAGTCGGCCCCTGCATTAATTGCTGCATGCAAGCTTTCAAATGATCCCACTGGAGCCATCAGTTCAACTGAGTGAGGCACTTTTTTTCCTGTTGATTCCATACTTTCCTTTAATTGAGTGTTGAGTTGTAAGAGTCTGTATTGTACGTTTTTTCTAGGAGAAACACAACGCATGCTATACAATACAGGCCATGGCACAAAAAAAAACCGGTAAGCTCGCATTTGAAGAGTACTATAAAGCACTGTTCGCAACAGACAGCGAGTACAGTGACTTCATCTCAGCACTTAGAATTAATCGTCCTCCTAATCTCAGATTTGATCCTAAAAATGAGGAAAAACTTCGTGAACTTTGGGAAGCTGCTGGACTACCATTCAAAACTGTCTCTTGGTATCCCTACATGCTGGAATGGCCTACTCAGGTAGCTATTGGAACACAACTCCCCGGATTTGCAGAGCATCTTTTTTACCCAATGAGTGCGTCTTCACTTCTCCCAGTGCTTGCACTTGATCCTCAAAAAAATGAGTATGTTCTCGATGCCTGCGCAGCTCCAGGTGGAAAAGCTCTCTTAATTGCTGAAATACTGGGTGAATCACATACCTTAATTGCCAATGATCTCTCTCGCGCTAGAAGAGACCGCATGAAACATGTATTCTCAGACTATGATGCCAAAGTTGGTGTCTGGGGTATGAAAGCTGAACTTATCTGCAAAAAAGCACCAGAAGCCTTTGATAAAATCTTGTTGGATGCACCCTGCAGTTCTGAAGCTCATATCTACAATACCCCTGCTGAACTTGAAAAATGGTCTATAAATAGAGTAATCGGTTTGAAAAAACGACAAGTAGGGTTACTCAGCGGTCTATGGCATGCCCTTAAACCAGGTGGTACACTTGTGTATTCTACCTGTGCAGTTACTCCCGAAGAAGATGAGTGGGTGGTTGGCAAATTTCTGAAGAAAAGAAAAGGTGAGGCAACTCTGGTACCCTTTACAACCCCACAACAAGTTCCTGGAAATCCTGGCATTCCAGGTGAATACGCTGTTGAGTATGACACAAGCCTAGTCCGCAGAGTGTTACCTCATACCTCAGGACTTGACCCTATGTTTGTGGCGGTTTTTAAGAAAGCTTTGTAAACAACTCAGACTCTGGAAATCTAAATTTAGGTCGTGCTGGACCTTCTTTTCGGTACCCAAGTGCAAGCACAACTACTGGTATTTGATCTTCAGGAACTGAAAGAATTTTAGCGTACTCATTAGGTAAAAATCCCTCCATAGGACAGGAATCGATTTCTAACTCAGCAGCTGCCGCAAGACCAAAACCTAGTGCAATGTATGCTTGTCGGGACGCCCAGGTTTCTTGTTGCTGATCAGACTTATTTGAGAGTGCCCCGGTCATCATGTTTTTCATTCCAGACAGTTTTTCTTTTGCCGCGCTATCTCCACCAGATAATTCTTCAACATATGCCGATACACGACCAACGGCATCGTTAAGTGCTGAGAAAACCAAAATATGAGAAGATTCAGTCAATTGAGCCTGATCATAAGAAGCAGCTCTTAGTTTTTCCTGAACAGATTTGTCTGAAATAATATGGACATGAAATGGTTGCAAACCATAGGATGTTGGTGCTAAACGAACTGCTTCGAGAACTTTTGCTAAATCAGCATCTGATACCTTCTTTGTAGTATCAAACGACTTGGTGGCAAAACGCCATGAGAGTTGAGATAAAAATGACACATGGTCCTTCCTTTTTATTGGAATAGTACTGTAGCATGTCTACTCAACTTTACAAAGGGTTGAAACTAGATATAAGTCGAGCAATGTCTTTAGTCTAAGAGAAGGAAATTATATAACCTATAACTTGCAATCTAGGCTCTTTTTGGTATAATTTTCCCCATCTTACATCATGTGTCGTGTAATCACGATATATGGTTGGGATTATTTCGTTAACATTATCTGTTTTTTATTTTAATAAACCAAAAGAAACACAACCGGGGCTCAGCCCCAAAAGGTTAGAAACCGTGAGATACAGATTGAAAGTTCTAAATATTATTCTGCTTTTTGCTTTATTCTTGAGTGCATGTGGGCCAACTGGCTCTCCAGCACCGGTTCAAACTGTTGAGGAAACCACTGCTGGGCCAGCAATAAATGCAGTACCAACAGCAACCCTAGCCCCAGTTGCTGCTCCACCTCCCCCGCAACTCTATGAGCTGTATCCGGATGCAGATCCGGATGAGGTGTCCACTTACGCAGCAATAGCTGCGTGTGTGCCTGATCCCAACCTTACAAGTAAATTAGGTGGAATCTACAACCTGCATCCTTGTTTAGACGAGGATTTCATGGCTGTGAGCAGTGTTCTCTCAGTGGTGACCCTGGCAAGCGTGTACTCTCTAAGTTCAGCTGAAGTAGCTGCAGGGACATTCACAATTGCCGGTGTTGTCACAACCATTGTGGCAGGTGTTGAAACTGTTGTAGCAGTGATAGTGGCTAGTCCTGTGACAGTACCAGCCGCAATTATAGCTGTAACAGGTCTTACGTTGTACGCATTCATTTCCTCTCCTCCCAGCATAACCGATCCTCGGCTAGCGGACTGGGTAGCAGGGGTCTATCCCAGTAAGGTAGCAATGATGGCTAATGGCCAATTTGCACTTGGCGGTGGAACTGCTGTCTTTACCGAGGACATGACCCGAATGAGTGAGGTTGATGTAGATGCCTTTGTTGAGCGGTGGGATCTTACCCTTCGATTTACCAGCGGCCCAACAGCCGTAATTATCGAGGACCATCCGGTCCATGCGGCAAACGCCTACTTGGCGTTGTCAGCCTTGGGCTTTAAAGTCCTTGGCGTCTACCCAAGCTGCAGCTCATTTATGGGCAGCAGTGTAATGGGCTTAATCAGTGGAGGAATGTTTATCAACCTCTACTTAATAGACGAACAGCTGTTGGGCGGCGAAAATGGCTCTGCCTGCGCAGTGTCCATCCGCAGCATTAGCCCGGCATCTTTTATTTTGCATTACTCGTCTCTGGGGGGACGAGATATATTCGGTAACCAAATCCGTGCAACGAATCAGTTGAACGGTGCGACTGGCGTTACCGATGCCGTCCAAAAGAAGCAATCCATGTTCCGCTTTATCGAGTACATTCTCGAAAATGCGGACAAAATTGTTCCTCCTGGATAATTATATTAAAAACAGATGAATGTTATTCATAAGGCCAGGTATCACACCTGGCCTTATTTCGTATAACGATAATAAATGCGCGAGCCCTCTTGGCCCGCGCATTAAAATTGTGTCTGACCGACACCACATTTGAGTCTGAGAAAGCACAAATGTGTTTTGAACTAACAAAGAGGTACTACGCTCCTCAGTTAGTTACCGTGCATGCCCATTCCGCGGCCGGCACCTGAGCCATCTCCGCGACCTGCACCGGGGCCACCTTTCCCTTCACCAAGTCCCATGGGACCTACTAAAGAGATATCAATGCCTTGCTCTGATGCCCATGCTTCCATTTCGGAGCGGTGGGCGTCGCGGTAGGCGTCGCGTTCTTCAGGTGATGCGCTCAATAAAGCCTCGTGGTCTGCCTGCATTTCTTCATGCTTTTGTATTATGGCATCTGCCTGTTCTTGAGTAAGAGAACCATCTTCAACTTGAGTAGCTAAATGCTCTTCAAACCGTGATTGCATCGCGAGTTGATGCTCAACACGATATTGTGAAAATACTTCTTCTACTTCGCTCTCATTCAACCCAAACCGATCAGCGATTCGCTGGATGAGGGGAAGTCCGCGCTCGTTTTCCATAGCTTGAACCGTTGTAGCGGAAAAAGATCCGACTGCTAACAGTCCTGCTAAGGCAAGAGCTGGAAGAATGATTTTTTTGCTGTGCATAGATATTCCTTTCAGCAAAACTATTTACTACTAAGATGAAGTATAAGCAACTAAACTGAGAAAGAGCTTAAAACACAACAAATTACTTTTGAGTAAGTGGCAATGAGACAGTAAAGGTGCTACCAGTACCGAGAGTACTTGAGACGGAAATAGAGCCTCCATGAGTCTCAACAATTTCCTTTGCGACTGCTAAACCAAGACCAAAACCTGCCTTATATTGTTGTGTTCTGGCAGTATCTACCCTATAAAATCGATTAAAGATGCAAGGTAATTCCGATGAACTGATACCTTCTCCTGTATCCTTAATCATCAATATGCATCGTCGACGTGATGTTTTTAAAATAACATGTACTGAACCAGAAGCTGTATATTTTATTGCATTCTCAACTAAAATAGTAAGTAACTCTTGAATTTTTTCTTTATCAGCCTGAAGCTGCACACCTGCGCCCAACACTTCCAGATCTAATTCTTTTTCATCCGCAAGAGGTTTGAGCAAAGTCACCACTTTTTGCACTAATGGCTTAACCTCAAAAGTGCTAAAAGTAATTCTATGCCTGTTTCCTTGATACATTGTTAGTCGAAGCAGCTTATCAACAAGATACTGCAAGTTATCTACCTGTTCTAAAGAAGTTTCCACCACTTCTGAAACTTCTGTCTCAGAATGTTTTTTCTTTAATAAAAATACTTCCAATAGTATCTTTAGCGCTGTCACCGGAGTTCTCAGTTCATGAGAAGCATCAGCCACAAATTTCTTTTGATCTTCAAGTGCCTTTTGTATTGGTCCCAAGGTTTTACCTGCCAATAACCAACCTGCAAAAATAGCAAAAAGGGCTAAGATCGCGTTAATAGAAAATAATTGCCAAATAACAGACTCTTTTGCAACTTGAAGATCTTCAGTAAGTAACTGACTTTTTACAATGTGCTGTAAACGAGGATCATCAAGCGTATCTAGTTGCTGACGCCAATGTGGAGGTAAGGCAATTCCATGTTCTTCAGCAAGCACACGTACTTTTGCTCGAGCAAAACTTCGTTCAAGCTCAACAGTAAATGAAAAATAGAGGGCTGTACTAAATAAAAGACTAATTGCCATTATGGTAAAGAGATACCAAATGGTCAATTTCATTCGAGCAGAATGGAACATTCCAAACATTGTTATTCTTTCTGGTCTTCTTGTATTGTATATCCAAAACCGCGCACCGTTTTTATAAAGGTAGGTTTACTGGAAAAAGGCTTCTCAAGTTTCGCTCGCAAGTAACCAACATACACTTCAACCGTATTTGGTAACACATCAGCATCAAATTCCCAAACTGCTTCAAGTATCTGATCTTTTGAAAGCACTCTACCCGCATTTTTAAGCAAATACACAAGCAATGAGAACTCTCTTTTTGAAAGGCTAATCGGGACATCATCCCGCAACACTGTCATAGCGGCAGTATCTACCCGTACATCATCATATTCTAGCACTTCATGTTGAAATGCCTTTTGTCTTCTAGCCAATGCCTGAACACGAGCTACTAACTCTGCAAATTGAAAAGGCTTCACAAGATAATCATCAGCCCCCGTCTGTAAACCACCCACCTTATCTTCAAGCGATCCTCGTGCTGTTAACATGAGAATTGGAGTGGTATTCCCTTCAGACCGTAATTCTGAACAAATCTCCATACCATTTTTTCCAGGAAGCATAAGATCTAAAAGTATCACATCATACGTTTCATTTATGGCTAAATCAAACCCATCTAAACCATCGTAAGCTACATCCACAGCATACCCATGCGTCTGTAAACCTTTCTGAATTGACTCAGCAATAGTGTGATTGTCTTCGACAATAAGCAGTTTCATATGTGTACTATAGTATACCGGATTACTGAGAAAAACCTGAATGAGCTTTTTTTGACTGATGTATAGGTGTGTTTTACACACAGATTGCAGTGGTAATTTAAAAGTAAAAGTGATATACTACGTTTCTGCCTAAAACCAGGCTTCGTCTTGGTTTTTTTAGTTCTAGGAAGACATTTATGCAAATGCTAAAAATTCGAAACATTGCCGTTATAGCTCACGTTGACCATGGAAAAACAACTCTTGTGGACGCTCTCTTAAAGCAAACACACGTATTCCGTGATAATCAAAAGGAAATGAGTGAAGATCGTATTCTGGATAGTAATGACCTCGAGCGAGAACGCGGAATTACAATTTTGGCAAAAAACTGTGCAATCGATTACAAAGACTACAAAATCAACATCATTGATACTCCAGGTCACGCAGACTTTTCAGGTGAAGTTGAGCGAACCCTTTCAATGGCAGATGGAGCCCTGCTCATTATCGATGCGCAAGAAGGCCCAATGCCACAATCACGCTTTGTGCTTAAAAAAGCATTAGCTCTTGGATTAAAAATTATAGTTGTTGTTAATAAAATTGATAAACCTTTTGCCCGAACTGAGAAAGTTCTTGCAAAGGTAGAGGATCTATTCTTAGAGCTTGCTCAAGATGAAGATCAACTCCACTTTACTACCCTGTATGCAATTGCCCGAGAAGGTAGTGTTTTTACAGAAGTTCCTGAAGATTTAACACAAAAAGGAGATGTTACCCCACTTCTTGAGAGAATCGTCTCAGAAATTCCTGCTCCTCAAGTAAATCAAGACGGCCCATTCAAGATGGTTGTCTCAACTATCGATTACGATAAACATCTTGGTCGTATCAGTATTGGCCGTATCTCTCAAGGAACTATCCATCGTAGAGATACAATTATTGTGACTGATACTCCAACCAAAACTCACTCTGTAGAGCATCTTATGCTCTCTCGAGGTCTTGGACGTTATGAAACTGAAGAAGCTCAGGCTGGTGACATCGTCGCACTGACTGGTGTTTCAAATATCACCATTGGTCAGACACTTTCTGATCCAAGTGATACCACTTCACTCCACACTATTGAAATTTCAGAACCAACGCTACATATGCAAATGGGTTCAAACTCATCTCCATTTTCTGCTCAAGAAGGTGACTTCACAACAAGTCGTCAACTTGAAGAGCGACTAGAGCGAGAACTTGAAAGTAATCTTTCACTTCGTGTTGAAAAACTCGACGGGGGTCAGTTTAAACTTTCTGGTCGAGGTGAATTACACCTTTCTATTCTTCTTGAAAACATGCGCCGTGAAGGCTATGAAATGGAAGTAAGTAAACCTGAGGTTATTACCAAAAGGATTGATGGCATTCTTCACGAACCTATAGAAGAAGTAAGTATCATTGTTCCAGAGGAATTTAGTGGTGCAATTAATCAAGAACTCGGTAAACGATACGGTGAAATGCAAAAAATGGAATCAGTTACTGATACAGAAGTTGAATTTACCTATAAAATGGCAAGTCGAGCTTTAATTGGTCTGCGAAGTACGCTGCTAACACTCACAAAAGGCACTGCCTTAGTAAGTAGTCAATTTATCGCCTTTGAGCCAATGGGAAAACAAATTCCACAGCTGCGAAATGGTGTCCTTATCTCATCAGAAACTGGTGATGTAACTGCGTATGGACTCAATGCTGCCCAAGGCAGAGGTGTAACCTTTGTTAAACCAGGTGATACTATTTATGAAGGTCTTATTGTTGGTGTAAATGCTAAAAAAGAAGACATTGAAGTTAATGTCTGTAAGGGTAAAAAACTTACTAACATGAGAACTTCTGGTAGTGATGGTATTATCTCAATTATTCCACCACTTGAAATGAGTCTCGAGCAGGCGCTCGAATTTATTGAAGACGATGAATTACTTGAAGTTACTCCTAAATCTATTCGTGTTCGTAAGAAAAATCTTACAGCAGTAGACAGAAAAAGACAAAAACGCAAAGAGCGAGAAACTAACTAACTTTCACTTTAATTGGTACTTCATCTAACTCTATACCGTCATACTTAGCTATCGCTTGGTATGCTGCCATTGGTGGCATCTGAAATTCTACACAATGTTGGGCATGAGCCCCTGAATATTTAAATTGGGTGACTTCACCCAATTCTTCAAACATTTCAATTATGTCATTTTTAGACATGCTATTAGGTAGTGCACAGACATGGACTCTCATAATGCTCGATTTTATACTTATTTTTTCTCCATAAAAAGTAGGAATATCTAGTATCTGTTACTTGGTCGGCGGGACCTCAACAGGATGTGCATTAACCCATTCATAGATATGTTTTGAGAGTTGTTCAAGCTGTGGTATTGCAGATCTTAGTTCTGGCAATGATTCAGATGCGGAGCTTACACATAACAGATACGGATTTTCAGGATGAAATACAATCTGACACTGATTAAAACGAAACTTCTCATGTGCCTCTGGTGGTGGATCATAATAACCAAATTTGCTTGCTACTTCAATTTCATTGGGTATGCCAGCTACCAGCCCCATTTTGTACTGTGACTGAGTAAGTAATGACAATGCCTTTTCAGAGTTCACCCTATTTAAATAACTAGCATTGTATAACATTCTAAACATATTAGAATAATCTTTAAGTGAAATTTCACCATCAAATTCCATGTGAGTCTGTTGCTCAAATGATTGTAAAAAATCTGGATAATGCTTGTTAAGAATGTACTGTAATGAAGAAGCTGACTCATTATCAGAATACTTGATCATACGAGCGACCAGATCAGATACTGTATATTTTTTGCCATTTTCTAAAACCATATCTTTATATTCTTCAGTATCTAGATTGCGAGCAAAAAGAAACTGATTAGCATATAAAAATTCTTCATCTAATAATGCTGGATACTCTTCTGATTTTTTATACACTGCTAATAGTATCAATACTTTACTAAGACTTGCCGGTGCAATTTTTTCGTTTTCGTTTATACCAAGCCATAATCCAGTACGCAAATTTCTATAATAAACATTAGTGGCATCACGCAGATGCAGTTGTTCCATTTTTGTAGTGATTTCTGTATCTAGTGCTTGTAACCTTGGCGACATGATATCAGCGTCACATTCAAGTAACGGCTCAATGTATCTATGACCAGTTTCTCTAATTTCCCGATAATCAGATAAAACAGTCTTTGATGATTCAGATTGGTTCTTCCTTCCAAAATACAGTAACAAAGGAACTGATCCAAAAAGTACACCAACTAAAAATAAGATGAGATTTTTTTTCATGATCTATAACAATTATTATCTTAACGAAGAATATGCTACACTCAGCATTTATGCAACGTACAAAATCCCTGTGTACAAGCCAAATATAGTTTCTTGAGTTTTGAATAATAAACCCATAACTTATTTTTCTAAAACCCTCGGCTTTTACAGAACTCATGTGTTAGGGTATGATATGGAGTATGTATCTTCACGATGTTTTAAAAAAATACTTGCCAATACTTTTGATAAAAATAAGGTACCCCGGCACTCAGGTGGGATCACACTTTCAATGCTCAAAAAACTTCACTATTTTTCATGGTCAGAAATCAGTACGTATCGGAAACCATTGCAATCTTGTTGATGCGCTCATTAACGCAGGCGACTCGTCAACAGTTTCCATCGGCGATTATGTTTTCTTTGGTCATGGAGTAAAACTTCTTGGCAGAGGCCATGATCTCAGATATAAGAATCAAAAACGTCAAACAACTATAACTGAAAAACCCATAACCATTGGAAATGGTGTTTGGATCGCAACTGGTTCGACTATCTTAGGAGGAATAACTATAGGTGACCATGCAGTAATTGCAGCAGGAAGTATTGTGACTAAGAACGTTCCTCCAAACACACTTGTAGCAGGTATCCCAGCTAAAGTCGTTAAAAAAATAGAGTTTAAAACAAATACATAGTTACTTAACTGTATACCCCAACTTTGTTATCACGCCCTTAAGTTCATCTTCAGAAACCTTGGTCTTATCAAACTCAATCTCTGTTACTCCAGTCGCATAGCTAGTTGTAGCACTTGATACACCTGCAGTATCCTCAAGCTCTCCATCGATATTCATACTACAACTGGTGCAATGCATACCATCAACTTTCAACCTAATCTTTTCTCCACTTTGCTTTTTGTTTAAAAATGAAAACATAGTTGCCTTTCTTATTTTACTTCCATTACTCCAGTATACATTCCCATTGAACAAGTAAAGGTAAATTTGCCTTTTGAAGTTGGTGTAAAAGTAAATGTCTGTGCATCAGTGGCCTTAAGATTTGCAGAAATATTAAATTCTTTAAATATAAATGAAAGCGCACACGAATACGTTCCATTACTCTGCACTGTCAGTTCAACTGGAACCCCTTGCTTTACTGTCACGTAATTTGGACTGTATCCCTGATTCACTGCGTTGATGGTAACCTTTTGCACTCCATTTACTACTTGTGCCATGCCACTTCCAGCTCCATTTGATTCTGCAAATCGGTCACTAGAAAAGAAATAGGTAACTGGGCGAACTATCTTGCTCAGCGTAATCGGTGCATCAGTAACAATCAGGACCCCGTTCACAGAGTACAGCGCCATACCAATCAGAACAACAGAAGCAATCTTCGTAAATTTTTGATACCAACCTTCAGAGAGTTTTGCTGTAGCTACACCAATTACAGCAAAAAGTGGAACGGTACCAAGCACAAAGGTACCTAAAATAAGTGCTCCACTGATTGGATTACCCGAGTTTATCGCAAGCACTTCCATTGCCTGAGTGACTCCACAAGGAATAAACACAGTGAGTAACCCGAGCAGCGCTGGGGCAAATAAGGCCTTGCTCTTACTAGAATTGCGAATATATCGCTGCAAAAATTTAGGTGGCTGAAATGCAACATATCTAAAAATAGGATGGACATCAAGCAAATTCATTGCCGTCGCAAACATGAAAAATGCTGTGAAAATTTGGAAAAATAACCGCACTTCTAAAGATAAAGTAATTGCGGATCCAAGCAGACCTAACATAAATCCTAAAATCACATGAGCCACAAATTTACTCAGTAGGAACATGCCCACTGGCATCCAATCTAGCTCGTCGAATGAATCAAGACTAAATAGCGCCGATCGCTTTTGAAGAGCTTTTACATATGCAGCCTTCTTTTTTTCTTTTAGCTGTTTTTTGTCATTCACAATAGCTTCGTGCTCTTGATCCTTTTGGTTAGCAATTACACTTGCTAATAGTCCACCCTGCATTGCAGCACATGCGATTCCACCTGTAGTTAAACCAGTAATAAATATCAAAAATAAATTCATAGAGACTGTTCCTTATACTAATCTTGTTCTTTTAAGTCTGAGTGCATTTGCCACCACACTTACACTTGAAAATGCCATTGCTGCTCCAGCCAACATAGGATTAAGTACTACTCCAAAAATCGGATACAATGCCCCCATCGCAACTGGTATTAACACAATGTTATATCCAAAGGCCCAAAATAAATTTTGTCGAATGTTACTCATCGTTGCTTTTGAAAGCTTAATAGACGTCGGGACTAAATTCACATCACTACGCAGCAACGTGATGCCAGCAGACTCAATTGCCACATCGGTACCACCACCCATGGCGATGCCAACATCTGCAGTTGCCAAAGCAGGGGCATCATTTATGCCATCACCGACCATAGCTACATATTCATATTCTGTTCTTAGGTTACGAATTGCTTCCTCTTTTTGATGGGGAAGTACTTCTGAAAGTACTTGTGATATCCCAGCTTGTTTTGCAATAGCTTGAGCTGTTTTTTCACTATCCCCCGTTATCATTACACTTGCTATACCCATCTCTGATAGTTCTAAAATCATAGCAGCTACATTTTCTTTAAGCGTATCTGCAATGCTAAATACTGCCGAGAGCTGCCCATCGATTGCCATGAAGACAACCGTATGTCCTTTTGCGGAATACTCAGCAAAGAAATCCTTTGCATCTTCGGAAACCGCAACCATATTTTCATGTAGATGTTTCATGTTTCCAATAAGAACTGAAGCCTTACCCACAAATGCTTCCACACCTTTCCCACTCACATCTTTAAATGCTGATATTTTCAATGCAGTTTTATTCTCCATTTTTTTAGCTGCATAATCTGCTAAGGCACTAGCCAAAGGATGGTGTGATTTTTCTTCAACCCCGTGAAGGATACTCATAAGTTTTTTCTCTTCAGAATAGACTTTTTCAGCAACAACTATGGGTTTACCTTGGGTCAGTGTACCAGTCTTATCAAACACTATGGCTTTAACTTTATTTGCAACCTCAAGAGCATTGGCATCTTTAATAAGAATGCCAAGTGAAGCACCTCTGCCCATCCCCACCATAAGTGATGTTGGCGTAGCCAAACCCAATGCACAAGGACAAGCAATAATGAGCACATTAATCATACTAACGAGTGCTCGAATAAATCTAGGCTCCGGCCCAACAACCAACCAAGTAACAAACGTTAGTACAGATAAGATGATAACAACAGGTACAAAATATGCAGCAATGACATCAACCAGTGCTTGAATTGGTGGACGTGATCCTTGTGCCTGCTTAACCAAGGTGATAATTGATGCCAACATGGTGTCACTCCCAACCTTTGTGGCCTGCATCTCTATACTGCCTGATTCATTTATGGTTGCACCAACAACAGTGTCACCAATTTTCTTCGTAACTGGGAAGCTTTCACCCGTTATCATACTTTCATCTATAGAAGTTTCACCAGACATAACGACACCATCTACTGGCACTTTTTGGCCTGGTTTAACCAGAATAATATCACCCACAATAACCTCTGTAATTGCTGTTTCAATCCAAGTGCCACTTTGCTTCACGAGCGCAGTTTTGGGTTGTAATCCGAGTAACTTCTTAATTGCTGATGACGTTTGTGCCTTCGCCCTAATCTCTAAATATTTACCAAGTAAAATAAAGGAAATAATTGCGGCGGAAGCCTCAAAGTACACATGCGTTTCTATGCCACTGAGCACAAACCAATCGGAGAAAAGCGTCACAACAGTTGAGTAAGTAAATGCGACAAATGTTCCAAGAGTAACAAGTGTATCCATGTTGGCTGTTTTGTTTTTTAGACCTGACCATGCACCCTTGAAGAAGCGTCTGCCTGCCCAGAATTGCACAATCGCAGACAAAAACATGGCGAAGTATGGGTTATGTAGCTGAGAGGGTATAAATGGCATCATAAGACTCATGAGCACGATTGTGATACCAAGACTAACCAATAATTGTTGTTTTAATTGCTTAAGTTCGATTGTGCGTTCTTTTTCGGCTAAATCACCTGCCGCATCATCATCCATATGTGCTGTATATCCTGCTTTTTTAACTGCCTCAGAAATTCTTTGTGTATTTATTTTTTCACCTGCAAATACTACCGTCGCTTGCTCATTTGCATAATTAACATTGGCGTCAGAAACTCCCGGTGTTTTTTTAAGTGAACGTTGAATAAGGCTGGCACAACTTGCACAGTGCATTCCAGATACGTGAAATGACAGTGACTCTCCTTTTTGTGTGTTGTTTGGTTTACTTTTGGACATATTTTGAGGGGCCTTTCTTAAATGCAGTTAGACAACCACTGGCGCAAAAAAAGTAGTCATGGCCTTCATGTTCACACTGAAATGCAGCAGTCTTTGGTGATACGCGCATTCCACAAACGGGATCCTGAACAATGGGGACAAGTTCTTTCATTTTATATTTCAACTCTTCAGCGAATGAGGTGTCATCCGAAGTATCAATTAATAATTCTCTAAGCAAGTCACTGACTGCAATAATATTTGGGTGAGTCAAAGAGTAATACACCTGTTTTCCCTGTTTTTTGGTTTTAACCACACCCGCATCTCTAAGAACCATAAGGTGTTGACTAATATTTGCTTGAGGCAAATCTAACATCGTGTAAATGTCAGTAACAGGTAACTGCTGATCACGCAAAAGATGAATTATTTCTAATCTGCGTGAATTTGAAAGCGCCTTAAGTAAGTCAGCTTGTTTTGTAAAAAGAATTTCATACATATTCTAATAATAGAATATGTTATGTGAATATACAACTGGCTAGTTTGATAATTATTTGATGACTAAAGAATTGGTTCATCACTTGGTACAGCTTTTGCTTGCTATCTTTTCTGTTCAACACAAAAGAGTATTCAATAATTAAACTTTTATTGATACACTAGGATAAACAAACCACATAAGTGGAAAAGGAGTTGTATGGCAAAAAAAATTCATGCCGATACCGGCATCATGGTACCAGTAACATTTATGAGTCTCTTTGTAGTAAGTAGTGCTGTTATCTTTGTTGCGAACAGTTTATTTCCGAGCCAAGTAGTATTAGGTACCCACTCAATTACAGCTGGCTGGTCAATTTTGCTGAGTATAAGTGCTCTCTCTTTATTTAATACTCTTGCCGTACCCTTTATTAGAGAATATGAAAATAAAAAAGAAAAAATGTTTAGTGATAGAGATTGGATGCTTGCATACTTAGCCCTAAATTTTGCTGGGCTTTGGATACTCTCACGATTTGCAGAGCAGCTTGGCCTAGGATTGAGTTCATGGATCGTTGCTGCTGTCCTCGCAGCTATTCTTGATGTAACTCAAGGATTGGCAATTATGACCATACACAAGTATCGCGCGCGCATAAAGTAAGCAGGTTATGCCTGAATCTATGGTATCATTACACTATTGATATACCTATCGAAAGAACTATGTCTAAACCAAAGAAAAAAAGAGATAAAAAATATTCTGCAAAAAGTGCTGCATCAACTCCCGGTAGTAATTTTCTAAAGACCCTTGGCCAGTTTAGCCAGCAACGAGCCCAAAAGAATACCCGAGCGGTTTCTATTCATATTCCTAGAAAACCGAAATAATTTTTCAGCCTAACTTAGGCTGATTTGTCGGTGAGCAGCTGAACATCACACTTGTGGTTAGTATAAAACATACAATACCTACATACTGTTTAAAAAATGGTATGATTCGATTATGATACCGACAACTTCTTCTCGATTACCCAAATTTCTTATTGTTCAAGTAATTCCCAAAACCACTAAACAAGAAGAAATCACTACCGAATTAGCTGAAACTAAACAGTTAATAGATACCTTTGGTGGTACAGTTGTTTCAGAAATAATACAACGACTTGATCATCCTAGTCCAAATTTTTATATTGGAGCAGGAAAAGTTGAAGAACTCAAACTGCTTTGCGATTCAAACGGCATAGATGTTGTTGTTGTAAATGGTTTAGTAAAAAGCAGTCAACTTTTCAGAATTGAAAAAGAGCTCTGGACTGTTTCGCCTAAAATTATGGTGTGGGACCGCATTGATCTTATTCTTAATATTTTTGATCAGCATGCAACTACACTCGAATCAAAACTTCAAATTAAATTAGCTCGCGCTACCCACATGGGGCCACGTATTTATGGATTAGGTAAGACTGAACTCTCACGGCAAGGAGGCGGTGTTGGAACCCGCGGCAAAGGTGAAACAAATATTGAGTTCGAACGTAGACAAATAAAAGTAGATCAACAAAAGATTAAAAAGGAGCTGAAGAAACTCATTAAACAAAAACAAAATAGACTTACTAAACGTACCGAGATGGGCATCGGACCAGTTGCACTTGTTGGCTACACAAGTGCTGGAAAAACTACTTTGTTTAATACTCTTACAGGTAAACAAAAAGAAATGAACAAAGGACTCTTCACAACACTGGATACTGTTGTTGGAAAATTAAAATCTCCCAACTTTGAACAACCCATTTTAGTTTCAGATACTATTGGTTTTATTAGTAACCTGCCGCCCGTCTTAATCGATTCATTTAAATCCACACTACTTGAGTCTCTTGAAGCAAAACTGTTATTACATGTTGTAGATGCTCATGATCCACAAGTTTTAGAAAAGATTAGTGTAGTAGATGAAATATTACTAAGTTTGAAAGCAAATCAGCCAGTCATCCTAGTCCTTAATAAATGTGACATTATTGATGAAGCTGCACTCCAAAGTATCCAAGAAAAAATTGAAAAATATATTTCATCTAGAGAAAGTGACGTACGCACTGTGCAACTAATTTCAGCGCATACTGGAGCACACATTGAAGAATTAGTTTCACATATTGAAACTTTTTTTGAATCAAAAATGAGATGAGTTCAATATATGAACTACTCCTCGATAAGAATGATATACTATCCTGGCTATGACACAAACATTAATTGCCAAAAATGCTAACTGGGAAGACTACGAACTACTTGATTCTGGTGAAGGCGAAAAGCTTGAACTATTTGGAGATGTGCTCTTAATCCGACCATATCCAGAAATAGAGTGGCCCAAATCACAACCGCCTGAACTATGGAAACGAGCAGATGCAGTCTTTATTAGAACCCAGGGCGATAAGGGGCACTGGCTAACAAATAAAAAACTGCCAGAATCCTGGCAAATGCATTGGCAAGATGCTATAGCTACTATTTACCTTTCACCCTTTAAACACACTGGCGTATTTCCAGAACAAAGCGCACATTGGGATTGGATGAAACAGATTTTGCTTGCAGATAAAAAACAACGACCTGAGTATCAGCCACACGTACTTAATTTATTTGCCTACACTGGTATGGCAAGTGTCGTATGTGCTATGACTGGAGCAAAAGTGACTCATGTCGACTCATCACGGGCAGCAATTGGTTGGGCAAAAGAAAATCAGGCCGCATCAGGACTCGATCAAAGATCGATTCGTTGGATTCTAGATGATGTTATGAAATTTGTGACTCGAGAAATAAAACGTGGTGTTAAATATGATGGCATCATACTGGATCCACCAGCATATGGCCATGGAGCAACTGGTGAAGTTTGGAATTTTAAATCATCTTTTCCACGGTTACTTGCTCTGTGCAAAGAAATTCTTGTTGAAGATCCATTGTTTATGTTAATAAATGCTTATGCTGTAGCAATTTCTCCAGAAGATCTAGAAAAAAAACTAGCTGAAGTAATGCTAAAAAAGGGACCAGGAACACTTGAGTCTGGCGAGTTAGTGCTACAGGAATCAAAGTCAGATCGGTTACTTTCCACTGGGATATTTGCTCGATATACCAAATCATAACAATGTTTAAAAGGTATGCGTAAAAATATTACACTCCTCATTCCGTTTTACAATGAAGCAAACAGAATTTTGACGGTGCTTACTGTACTTTCAAAAGTGAAACATATTGAAAAGATTGTGTGTATAAATGATGGCTCAACAGATGGGACCAGTGATCAAATACGAATACAATTTCCACAGGTGGCTCTCTATGGATATCCAGAAAATAAAGGAAAGTCTGCAGCAATTAAGTTTGGTTTATCTCATATCAATACAGAATTTATTTTATTATTTGATGCCGATTTACGTAACTTTTCTGTTCAAAATGTACAACAAGCAATTGATAGCATCCAAAATTCAAAAAATAAAATTGATGCTCTGTTTTTTAGACAAACCAATGACCCTGTACTGTCAAGACTACTCAGACAAGATATCCTTATTACCGGTGAGCGAATTGTGCGAACTAAAGATTTAAAAACTGTTTTAAAAAATAAAATTAATAACTATGAACTAGAACTGGCAATTAATGCATTTCTTTATAAAAATAATAAAAGAGTGTATTGGATTCCTTTTGCTTCAACTAATCACTTTAAATTTGAAAAGTGGGCCATACAAACTGCAATAAAAAAAACATTTCAGTTTCAACACAAACTTATTTCAGCGAGCTATTTAAAACAACTCTTTTTCTTTAAACCCACAAAACTCTCTTAGGTGTCATTAATACTCATTTTTAAGGTATAATAACTCTTCATGTTAATTGGTACAAAGAACTTATCAAAATCTATTGGTGCAAGGAATCTTTTTAAAGATTTAACCTTTACCGTTACCGACGGTAAAAAAATTGCTCTCGTCGGAAGAAATGGGTATGGCAAAACCACACTCCTAAAAATTCTTAGTGGTGAAGACCAACAATTTGATGGTCAAATTGATAGTCGAAAAGGCTTGCGTATTACTCTCACAAAACAGGAACACATTCATGAAACTGAACAGTCTCCATTAGCATACATTTTAAATAGTGTTCCAAATTTCTATGAATATAAAAAAATCATTGAAGATTATGAAGAAGGCAGAAGCACGAATCTTAATCACTACTTACAAATTCTGGAATACTATACAGAACACCGTTACTTTAATATCGAAGCAGCTATCGAAAGCACCCTTCGAGATTTTAATCTTTCGGAAGAAGCAATTTTACAGCCTCTTGGGAATCTTTCTGGTGGTGAAAAAAGATATGTCGAGATGACTCGAATGATGTTCTCGCAATCAGATTTACTGTTGGTAGATGAGCCTACCAATCACATGGACTATCTTGGCAAGCAACGTTTTATAACTTGGATGAAAGCACTTCCCCAAACAGTAGTTGTTGTAACACACGATCGCGATGTACTTAGAAATGTAACTAGAATTATTGAACTCAAAGAACAAAAAATTGATATCTTTAAAGGAAATTATGATCACTATATTTCCCAGAACGCTAATCAAACTTTGACTTCAGTTAAGCTGTACTCAGACCAATTGAACCGACTTCAGGAAGCAAAGAAAAAAGTCGACTGGGGTCTAAAAATGCGCGCCAAAAGCAAAGCCTGGAAAATTCGCTACGACCACTGGCTCCGTGACTACGAAAAAATAAAAGCTGAAACAGTCAAACCATCTTTTTGGATTGATCAAGATTCTGTGGATGCCATGGATAAAAAGGTGGTTGATTCATACGAAAAATTTAAACAAAAAAATATTAAAATATCTGCTAATACTGAAGTTAAACGCGGCTCAGAATTAATCCGTGTTAAAGACTTAACGCTTGGGTACGGTGATGAACCAGTTTTTAGTAACCTGAATTTTTCAGTGGGTGCTACTGACAGAGTTTTTGTTAAGGGCAAAAATGGTGCGGGTAAAAGTACGTTAGTACGAACAATCATGGCCCTCTCTAAAGATCAAAAGCCAAAATCTACACTACTAAATGGCGAAATCGTTATCGACCCCGACCTTCAAATTGGCGAATACGAACAAGAGATTAGTCAGCGCTACCTAAATCTTGCACTTGAAGATGCCGTAATTCTTAGTTACCAAGAAAAAAATGTTCCCATCGACCTTCAGACTGTCAAAAAATTATTAGCTCAATATTTATTTGATCCAAAACAAGATGGCAGACAAAAAATAATGAGTTTATCAGGTGGTCAAAAAGCACGTTTCCAACTTATAAAAATGTTTGTTGGTGATCCTAATTTACTAATCTTGGATGAACCTACCAATCACCTAGACTTACCGTCAATCGAAGAACTAGAAAATGCGCTTGAAAAGTTTGCTGGCGGTATCCTGTACATCACGCACGATACCTACTTTATAAAACGTATGGGTGGAAAAGTGATTGAGATTTAATTTTACATTAGACTCGTACTGAGCCCCTAAATCCACGAGCTGCATAATACGATATCGCACCATTGTGATAGATAAAAACAGTGTCATATCTTCGGTCAGCAAAAAGTGCTCCACCTAGCTTTCTAATTTCTGGAGGTGTCACAATCCAACTTGAAGTTTTAAGATCAAATTTTCCTAACTCTTGTAGCTGTTTATATTCTGCCTCTGTTAACAACTTGATACCCATTTCAGCTGCCATATCTTGAGCGCTACTTTTAGGTTTATGTTCTTTTCGCTCATCCAGAGCCTTGCTATCGTAACAAAGACTACGACGGCCTTTTGGACTTTCCTCACTGCAATCAAAAAAGATGAACTCACCGGACTTGGTGTCAAAACCTACTACATCTGGTTCACCACCGGTGCGTTCCATTTCACTCAGTGTCCAGAGCTTCTTTTCATTTGCTTCTAACTTTGCTTGGACATCTGCCCACTTGATAGTTGCATGGCGAGGCATATGTTTTTTAAAACGAACTTCTAGCGTTCTTAGTAATTCAGTTTTTTGTTCAGAAGATACATTTTTCATGTTTAGTTTCCTAATTGTTACTACTATTCTGAGAGTTTTCATCTACTGCAACCTCTGGAGAAAAAGGGTTGAATGCGACCTCCCACACGTATCCATCGATATCTTTAAAATAGCCTGAATAGCCACCCCATGCACGAGCTACAGGTTCTGCAGTAATTTCTGCACCAACAGCTCTAGCCTCCTCAATAACAGAGTCAACTTGTTCTGTTGAGATGACATTATGTGCAAGCGTCATTCCAGAAAACTGTCCTCTTTGTGGAGACACGCCAGCCTCAGCTGCCAGTGACTCAAAACTAAAGAGCGAGAGCATCATAGTCTGTGAAGTTGAAATAAAGGTAATCCCGTCACTACGTTTTACAAGAAAACCTAACTTTTCATAAAAGAGTGTAGCTTTTTCTACATCTTTGACGCCTAGTGTTATGAGTGAAATATGTGAGTTCATAGAGTAAGTATATCAGACCTGATAGATGTATCGTTTCAGCTGGTAATAGAATCCTCAGGCCCAACTTTTTCAATGTATTGCACTTCTGATAGTTCGCTCATTAGGCTTTCATTTTCAGCCTGCATTTTGTCAAAATTACTATATTGATCATCGGTTATTCTCTTAACAACAAGTTCCAGATCTAGATGGTACTTTGGCTTGTTCATCGCCATTGCTCGCTGCAATAGCAGTTTTTCTAATGAAATAACTCGATAATTGCTTTCTTCAATTGCATTCTGGGACAAAAATGCATAATCAAAATAATCAATTGTTTTCCATATCTCAAACCCATGCACAGCTACGCCCAAGTCTCCCCAAAGATCTTTTAGATTTTTAGGATACAGCCGCACTAAGCTTTCAAAGTCAGATTTTGTAACAATAAAGTCACTATCATCACCTGCTTTTCTTAAATCATAGTACTCCATAGCTTTTCCACCAATGAGCAATGGTTTTTGTGAGAATGTCATTTTTAATTGGGAGAAATCAATGTTCATAGAAGAATTGCAAATTAATCTAACGGTTTATTACTTAACTCTATCAGACCTATTCCAACACTTCGAGAGGTAAAATGAGCAATGATATACAGGTGATTCTTATTTTCGCTGCTTTAAAGCTCGATCAATCAAAACCAGTTGATTAGTTCTTAAATGGGGTAAGTTTTCTTGAGAGAAAAATCCATACTCCGTTACCTCATGCGTTGGCTTAAACTCGCCACCAATATACTTCCCCACACAGCAAAAGTCGAGCCGAGCAGAGCTTCGATCTGTTCTGGTTTTAACTAAAGAGTCTGCACTTACAACTAAGCCAGACTCTTCAAAAATTTCGCGTTCAATCCCTTCAAGTGGATGCTCACCTGATTTTATGTAGCCACCGGGCAAACTCCATGAATGCGCTCGATAGACATGTTTAAAAACCAAGACTTCATTCTTGTCATTGAAGATAACTCCTGTGACTCCAACCAAAAAGACATCTTGAAATAATCGCATAATAAAAAGCTGCACACTTTTGGGAAAGCGCAGATACTTCCAAAGTTTTGCTAATGTGAGTTTCATAGTGAATTTTTGTCTGAACTGTCTGGGTCGTTCTCATTTTTTAGACCGACATTTTCTAATTCAAGCTGGTGCACTTTTCTTGTTAGCTCAACCACTTCTTTTTTTTCTTCTGTAATCTGTTTGTGTTGTCCCCTAATTTTAAGATTCGTAGAAATTGAATTTATAAAACTAATACAATATGATAAAACAGCACCAAGAAGAATGGAACCGATTATCACGTAGTTTATAGGAAGATCGGGAAATACGTAATTCAAAAAAGTCAGCGTAATCACTTCAGTGTTTTGCATCGACAAAAAAGTAATACCTGCCCCTAAAATTAAAAGAAAAATAAATATTAGCATAGGCACCTAGTTGTTATTTCTTACGAAGAATTCTGCCAATAAAGATAACAACAGCAGCTCCAAGTGTCGCTACAAGTACACTGTAAAAATTAAAGCCTGTTACACCCGGTTGACCAAAGAAATTCATAACAAATCCGCCTACAAATGCACCAATAACGCCCAGAACTATGTCTTCAAGGGTGCTATTATTACTCTTCATAAACAAGCTTGCTAACCAGCCAGCAAGTGCTCCAAATATAATCCATAGTAGTATGTTCATACAATTCTCTTTCTGTAACATTTGTTACAAAGGTATACGCTTATAAAACAATTTCAGTCGTGCTCAGCTGTTGCAGCTTTTGGAGCAACTCTTCTTTTGAGTATGAGGATGTGGATATCTTTTGGTTCTCAAAAGTTCTGAGCCCTTCAATAATTCTGCGAGCATAAATTGCTTCACTTTGGCGCAGATTTCTAATTTCAATTTCGTTCTCTTCATAGGTTTTCGAAATAATAACCAGCTGTGAAAAAAAGAGTGAGGTATTGATAAGCACGTTTGAAATATTTCGTATATCAACGCTATACACTTGTGAAGTAAAAAGTTCTCTAGTAACAATATTGACTCTACCTTCTTCGATCACCAAGGTGTCTGGAAAGAGGTCGATGGGAAACGCGTGAGAGGAAATACTGTATAAAATACGATTCGATTTTTTCACCAAATTAGCAACAAGGATGTTATCAGCTATCTTTTTTTGTAAAATTTGGTCTGCTTTTGATGGTATTTTTTTTGGTATAGATCCTTAGTAGAGTGATACGATGTTAGGTAGTAATTAATTATTCTGTAGTGACATCACTTGGTGATATTGGATAGACAAGATCTAGCAATCGAACGAGACCCCATGCAGCGCAGAAATAAACAACACCTGCTATAAGCGTTGGCCATTCGAACACATAGTTTCCTGATACAAATATTCCTAAGATTCCTCTAAAGGGGAGTGCTAATGGATCTGTAATTCCATATATAAAACTGGTAAATGTCGAAGATTGATAGGCACCAATCATTTTTAGAACAACTCTAAATGCAAGTAGCACTTCGAATATTCCTAGCACATACCAAATAACTTGATTAATTCTAAGAATAGTTTTTTTCTTTTCAAAGGTTTTTTGTGGAGATTGCCCTCTGGCAGGTTGTTGTGATTTCTTAATTGTTACTTCTCGATTTGTAATTGATTCACTCATCTAAGATGGTTACTTTCTTGATTATCGTTTCTTTAGGAAGGTACTGCAATAAGGCTTTTTCAACTAAGGCCGTTAAGGTCATCTCCTCGAAAATTGCTTCGGCCTTGGCATGCTTTAATATCGCCTTATTTAAAAAAAGTGTCACTCTTTGAGTGTCATTTGTTGCCATACTTGTAATAGTACAGGTATTTGAAGTAGTTGTCAACATGACACCACTTCAGAGACATGGCAATTAACTAACAACTCATTTTTTAAAAAAAAACCAGATACACACCGTTATAGTAAGAACAGCTACATACTTGTATACTGGCAGTATGCAAGAACAAGAGAGACAACCCTCACTACCATTTTTCATGACTGAACCTATTGCTGCTCAACAAGCTAAACAAGACCTACTAACAGTGGCTGCTCAGCAAAATGAAACTCAAATTATTGAAGCAGCCACAAGATTTGTAACTGAACTACAAGCTGAGGCAGAACAAAAATGGCCATCTGCATCAGAAAGAGACGTTTGGTTTTTCTACCAGTTAACTAAAACATACATACAAGCAGGCTTATGGGATGCAGCTGTTGAAGCTGTTAATGATTTGCAAATGCTTGCTGCTAATACCACTCTCGGCCCAGCAGATTATAATTCTTTGGAAGATTTTATCATGCAGAAAACCACGGAAGTGTAAAAAAAAGACCTTCTTGTTACCAAGAAGGTCTTCTGGTCAAAGTTTGGTAAAATGGCGCTAACGAGTCAATAGACCCTCAGCACCACCCCACTTTCCTTTAACCCTTTGCCACCAGCATTCTACTGACTGGTCTTGATATGCCAATTTCTGCATAGTGGCTAATATTTCGGCCTGAGCAAAAACAACCTTTTGTTGTAATTTGTCCTCATTATCTGTGACCCACCCGGTCACACAAAAAGTCGAGAGTCCTGAGTTTTTACCAAGGACTTTTGTCTCAAAGACAACTTCCATACCAAAGGCTTTAGCTGCTTCGGCCTGAACAGCTAGTGCGATTTGATCGGCCTGAGCCGCACAACCACGCTTGTACCGCAACACAAATTCGGGCATAGTTTCACCTCCAAAGTGAAAAAATTTATGCGGATAAACTTGAGAGATTATATCAATAATATTGATAATTGCAAATACTATGGGTTTTTTTGATAAAATTTTTTTTAACCAATAACATTAAAAAGTAATCCAATTATTACAATCCCCACAATCGTAATTCCAAAAAATACTGCAAGTAACTGAAAACGCATAACCTTTTTAAGGATCAGCGCTTCAGGAATAGAGAGAGTAACCGTAGCCGTCATAAACGCTAACGCGGTTCCTAGTGGAATACCCTTTCCCACTAATGCCTCAACAATAGGAATAACCGAAACAGAGTTAGCGTACAGTGGCACACCTAGCAAGACTGCAACTGGAACGCTCCACCAAGTGTTCATACCTAGATACTGTTCAATCAGCGTCTGCGGAACATACCCATGAATGATAGCTCCTAAGGCAACTCCTAAAATAATGTAGGGGTACACTTTTTTTGTAATTCCCCAACCATCCTGCCACCACAGTTTAATTTTTTGCGATAATTTTAGTTCTTCTCCTTCATTTTCTACTAACATTTGTGCGTTATTCTTGAACTTCAATACTGCGGGGTCTACATATTTTTCCATCTTCAACTTTTCAATGAGCATTCCACCTACAATACTTACTACAATTCCCACCAAGTTATACAGGATAGTCATTTTTAAGCCAAAAATTGCAGGAAATAAAAATAAAGAAGCCTCATTCACCAATGGTGAACTAATCAAGAAGGTAAACGTAACACCCATAGGAATTCCAGCTGAGAGAAACCCAATAAATAACGGAATCGACGAGCAAGAACAGAAAGGAGTAACGACTCCTAGCAAAGCTGCAAATAGGTAATCAATGCCGTACCAACGTCTTTTTGTAAGTAAGTCTCGAACTTTTTCTATGGGAAAGTAGTAGCGGGTGATTGCCATCAAGTAATTAATGGCTACTAACAGAATGCCAATTTTTAGTACATCATAAATAAAAAAATTACTCGCATTCCCCAAGTAACTATCTGGAGCAATTTTAAGCCAATTAAAAGTAACAGTATCGGCAAAAACCTGAATTGGACTAAATATGTCCATAGATTTTTTCCTTGACTATATCTTTATTAGCGTTGAAACCCACCATAACTACTTTGCCATCGACTACCAAAATTGGACTACTCATTGCCCCCATGCTGATAATTTTTTGTATTCCCTCTGGACCTGACAGATACTCGACCTCGTCATCTGAATGTAATTCAAAAACAATAGTCTTAACCATCTGATGTAACTTCTGACAGGTATGACACCCTGAACCAACAACTTGAATTTTCAAACTATTTCTTTCTAAATACTAAATACTTGTGCAACTATTTGCTTGCCGTTTTGAGTAAGGGAATAATGCACGTTTAATCCTGATTTTTTTCCTATAATGAGGCCTGCTTTTCGCAGATCTGCTAGGTGATGAGATAGTAAACTTTGTGATAATTGAATATGTTCAGAAAACTCACACACACAGTGCGAGCCACTGCTTAGGATACATAAGATTTTTAGCCTGTTTGGCTCGGCGACTAATTTTAGGAGAGATGTTATCTTTTCAATATGCTCAAACTTTGAGTCACTTGACTGGCAGCAACTATATGAAATCATATTCATATACTATCATTATTTCTATGAAATTAAAGCATACAAAGTCATTTGAAGTTTCAACAATTACAATAAGTTAAACAATTCATCAATAGTCCATATACCAGTAGGAACATCCTTCTCCAGAACTATTCGACCTTCTTTTAGAGCAGTATTAATATCACCCCAATTTATCTCTAAGCTACCAAAGGAATCATCACCCTCACTATCCATCGTCCAAGCAGTGCCATCAAATGAAACATTCCATTTAGCAAACAAATCTCTAAGTTGTTGAAGTTGATCTTCATCAACCATCACATCGTATATAGTTTCAGAATAATCTAACTCATCACCATAAGCATCTGTGATAGCAATAAGATTTCCAGTCATGTCATCAATCTTAGCATTTAACTGAAGTATTTTCCCTGGGATGAGTTCAAAATCAATTCTTTTTTTTGAAATTGTTTCGTTTCCCGCCAAATCTTCTTGCATTCTTAGTCTCCTCTGTTTTTTATTACTTTTTACAGTCAATGTTATTGGCCGTCTTTAAACTGCTCCATCATTTTTTGCAACTGCTCTTGGTCTCCAACATTCATTTCCTGTTTTTGCTGTGTGAAGGCGCTCAAATCAGTGAATGTTACATCTGCTGGAGGGGTGAAGACAGCATCATCAACAGATGTTACTTCACACACAATTGTGTACCCTTGGTTCTGATATTGATCCCAAGCATCCTTGCTGGAAAAGTCGGGAGCTTCTTGTTCTGGAGCATCTGCCTCATCAGCCATATTTTCAGGTGCATTTACCGCAAATTTCATCCCTTTTTTTGTATCTTCACTCCAAGAGTAACCATACTCTCCATCGGATATGAACGAACCATTTGTAGTAGTAGCATCATCAGAGCTAACCGTCTCAAAACGAACTTTTTGTTCTTTCATGAAGTATCTACTTGAAATACCGTTTTCTGTATCTGTCATTTCGCAGCTTACAGCTTGCCCATTTTCTAGTGCTTTACCAACTTTTTGCCACTCAGAAATACTTTCTTCAACGGGTTGATCAGCAGAGATTACTGCCTTTTCTGTTGGCTGTTCTTTGGTGGTGCAACCTGCAATGCCAACTGCGCTCATTAGTACTAGTGCTAAAAAGATACTTTTTTTCATATGTCTCCTTACTAAGCAGTATACATAACTACATGCTCAAATTCATTAAGAACTAAAACCGGCAAATCAGATCTTTCATGCAGTAGCTTTAGTTTTATTTCTTTATGATCTTCTTTATCCCAATGACACAACGCTTGAATGGGCAGTAGTCCCAAGCCATCGTGCACTGTCTTTGAATCTTGGCTATCAAAGGATAATACATAGTGCTCAGCTGCAAAAAACATTCCCATTGAACTACCTGCAAAAACTTTTCCAACTAGCTTTTCCTTAATCGGGGCTAAATCAACATAGAGCGGCTCAATGTACTCAGCTTCCCCTCCAGCTATGTAGAGAACATCTGATCTGTCCAATTTGCTAAGTAAGTCTTCAGGAGTTTGCGCAACAAGAATCGTGACCTCTTTACTTGAATGTTTTACGATACTTTCAGAATCTCTTTGCACAAGTGCATCCCACTCGCCTTTTTCTCGAGAAAAATAACACAGAAGAACGGTTACCCTTTTACTAGCAACAAGTTGAGTGAACTGAGCAAAAAACGCATTGTTTTGTGCGTTTTGTGTTGAAGTCTTACCACCATGTAAAAGGTATGTAGTCATACTGTGAGTATATCAGATGAACTATTATCAGCTTGATCCCAGTAGAGTCTTAGTAATCTAGCTCAGGATCATCAGTTGGCTTACTGCCCCAGCGCCATTTGGGAGGAGGACCCATTTTGTATGATGTACCCACTAAAACACTTACTGAAATGATTGTGAGTAGTATAAAATTTCTTACTTCAGGTGTCAGGGTATTATTTTCAACATCTTTCAAGAATATCAAGCCATAAAAGATTGGCAACATACATACTATAACTGTTACATGACCCTGCCAGGAACTCGGCATCCAACCATACCCATAGCGTCGTCTTTTAAACCAATATCTTTGCTTTTTTATCATTTCTTAACTAATTTTCAATTTCGTATATATCAATTTCAGATTTTTCCTCCGATGAAAAACGGATAACTGCAGTTTTCTTAAACCCAAATGAAGTTCTTTCTACTTTTATGTTTTTAGGCTGAGCATCTGATTTTTTTACATCCTTAAAAAGTTCTTCGAACTCGGCAGTCAGTCTAGCTAAAAATCTGGGTTTGGTATCACCACCTGGCATTAATTGATATCCCACTTCCTGAATTTGCCCTAACATTTCATCAGTAAGAAACGTCTTCGCACCAGAGTTAGATGGAATATGGACAATCATCATAAGAAATGAATTATCTGCTTTGCTTTTACCCCAAATAGGCACCGCAATACAATCAATAATTTCTTTTGTTGATACTCCCTCATATCTTTCATCAGCTGCAAACACTATCTCCACTCCACCTGCTCTTGAAACTTCCTTAGTTTTTTCCAAAGCTATAGCCATATGTTCATATCTTGAAACTGTTTCCATAGAATCGTTCTATCCTGTTTTATTTGTAGTGCCCATTTGACGAGCATTCTGTAACACATCATCGTCTGACACAGGGCTTTGGCTAGATCCTACCGTAGAATCTACGCTCATTTGGTGTCTCAATCAAGGTGTTAAATAGAGTATTATCTGTAGACATTGTAATCAGAATTGCACCAGGTTCCATGTTCCCATATGTGTGTTTTTATATTGGATCAGGCTCAAATTCCCCACCCATTCCGGAACATTGCATGTTTGAATATTCTTTTGTACGTATATTCAAGTCCATCTCACAACCAGCCTCCTGGTGAAAACCAGTAAGTACCTTACAATCTTCATCAGTGCATTGTATTGCCCCGACTATACCGACATTAAATCTAGGCAAGTCGATAGACTCTAAATAGAAGAAGTGACTGAGTGCCTCAGTAACATTTCCCTCTTTTTTTTCTACCTGATAACGATACCTGTCAATTTTATTCGTTTGACCATTCACTACCCAAACTTCATTACCAACTATTTCAAAAAGGCGATCCTCAGCATAAATTGGACTTGAAACAGAAAAAATGTGAGGGCGAAACTCACCTGCATCCAACTCAAGAGCAAATACACCACTATTTGAATCCTCTGATAAATAATCACTCAACCTAAAAGCTCTTATTTTTCCACCATCGATATCTTTTTCCAGTAACAACCTTTGTTCGTCTTCTTTTTCAGCTTCACGATTCTGGGGTGACACTACGGGTGTTGCTAAAGGTGTCATATTAGGTAACACCACCATTTGTTGGCTTTGTTCTTGTGATGCTGTAAAAGTACTTAAAAAATAACCACCAACTACACCTATCACTAAAGTCAGAGCTATCAGAAATACTGGTACTGCTCTACTTGAAGGATAATTTTTGGATGCATGCAGACCTAAATCCGATAGTTCTTCAGAAACGGGTAGTTGGGAATTTGTATGCATATTCATGAGTGTAACAAAAATGAATGTAGAAAAACACCAGAACATACGCTCAGAAATTAGAACGAGTCTAGAAACTATTTCAAAATAAAACTAAAAAAATTAGTAAGCTTTTGTCGCGCCGTCTGCAATTGCTTTTTCAGCATTTGCTTTAGACATCATTGCACAAACTGTTGTTCCACACGTGTGCTTTCCTTTAGCCATGAAACCACCTTTTGCAGTTTGGTGAATAGCTGGTGCTGACAATTCAACGCCTTTTTCTTTACATTTAACGCAGTATCCTGTGACCATGACTGTCTCCCTATAAATTATATCTTGGTACATTGTACAGCCATTTTATGATGATGCATACCTTAAAGATAAAAGCAGACCAATCTACTGTTTTTTTCGGTGGCAAATTCAAAATTTTGTATCAGAAAATATAAAACGTAAGCTCATAATTCGCATCTTACAAATAATCATCGATCTTAATTTTCTTTTGCTGCATCAATATCTGAAATGAGTTTGGTCTCTGCATGAGTTCTTCTATATTTTCAGGAACAATTTGCCAACTCAAACCGTATGTATCTTTACACCAACCACACTGCTCAGAATCAGGATGTGCAGAAAGTTTACTCCAATAGTAATCTATCTCTGATTGGTCTTTACAAAACACAGCAAAAGATACCGCTTCAGTAAATTTGAATTCGTCACCTGCATTTATAGCGGTAAAGGCCTGACCATTTAATTCAAAATCGATTGTTAACACCTTACCCGCAAATTCCTTTTGAAAATCTGCTAGGCCTTCTTCAGGATAGTAAACAGTACTAATAACTTTACTATCCTTAAAAACTGATGTGTAAAATTCTACGGCTTCTTGAGCATTTCTTGAAAACCACAAGTTGGGAATAATTTTTTTCATACTTTTAACCCTTTCAATGGATTTATTTTCTTAAAATTTTTTCAATTGTTTTACCTTTTGCCAACTCATCTATCAACTTATCCAAGAAACGGATCTCTTTCATTAGTGGTTCTTTAATTTCTTGTATTTTTACACCACATATACTACCTGTAATCAAAAACCTAGAAGGATTTAATTTTGTTGCTTGTTTAAAAAAAGTCTCGAAGTCTGTTTGTTTTTTTATGTGAGCATCCAGATCATGTTGAGAGTAACCTGTTAACCAGGTAATAATCTCATCTACTTCTGATTTAGTTCTTCCTTTTTTCTCAACTTTTGCAATATAAAGTGGATACACACTGGCAAAACTCATTGTATAAATTCTTTGTGAAGTCATAGTATGGTATATCCTTTTTTTGAATTATCAGTTTATAAATAGTTATTCGGCTAGAGCTATTTATGCTTCAACTTCAACAACAAAACCACCATATGCCATTTTTTTCATATCAAATGGCATTTGAAAATCTTTGTATTCTGAGGCATTTTCACCCATCTCTTCCATGACTTTAGCATTAACTTGATCCCGATGTTCTTTTGACTTAAACACTATAAATGAAAACCAAACCGATTCACTGTTTTTTGCGCCTGCCATTTCTGTAAATGAGCGTGATTTTTCCTCACCCATTTCTTGTGCAGCCATGTCATCTCCACGACACTCATAATATTCTAATGCACCATGCTTCATCCAGGAATCTCTGCCATCTTCGGCCATTTTTTTATATTCTTCAGATTTGTCTTTTGGGACTACTAATACGAATCCATCAATATATTTTGACATATTTGCCTTCCGAATAGTTTACTTTTATGAAAGTATATCAGAAGTTTAAGCGTCCACTGCGTGGTATTACACCTACTTGAAGAAAAAAGTATTGCTGAGTATCTGGAACAATTGTGGTATTATTGGCTCACAGCTATAGAGGAAATTAGAAACTGTTTTACCTGAAAAAATTGAAAACTATGATTTGTTTTTCCCAGTGAGAATAAGTGTGTCTGAGGCGTCGTTGTGAACTTTTCCACTACCGACATGTTTACTGCTGATTTTTGAACCGTTCTTAATGACATGAAACAATGCCATGCCATGTCCACGACCCAGCTCATACTCATCTTTTAGCCAAGTAAGTACTTCGCTTGCTTTAGTACTTTTACCAAAACCTTTCAGTTTAGCTTCATCTAAAAGCTGTTGTGGAGTTTTACCTGTTTTTTCTTCAATTTTATCTAGGTATGCTTGAAACGACATAGCTCTATTATACGTTAAAAATCTATATTTTCCAAAAAAAAGGTTCTAACCTCTACTTCTGGGTATTATGTTATTAAGATATTCTTCTTGAAGTAAAATAAAGGGCTCCCCAGAAAGGTTGTACTCGAACTAGGAGGTGGGTTGAAGGTTATTTATTCAAAAATAACAAACTCATCTTAAAATCTGCGTGTCAATTTTAATTCTATAGATTAGTTCGAGACCCATCGGGATCAATAAAAATTACTTGAGATAAAAAATTAAAGGTATTAAACCCCAGGGCAAGCCCAGGACCAAATTCCGAGGCAAGCCTCGGGGTATTAACCGCATAAGGAAAAATTAAACTAGGAAAGACCCTTAATATAATATTTAGTATTTGATCCCCCCCCACAATAGATCAATCACTCTAAAAGCGTAGGTATTGCTAGTAAAAATTTTATAATTTAAACCCTAATAAGCGGGCGATAAATACTATTACTGCGATAACCAACAGCAGATGAATCATACCTCCCCCCATTTTTAAACCAAATCCACCTATCCACGAAATGACTAAAATTGCGATAATGATGTCTATTATCCCCATATTTCTCCTTTTTTTAATTAACTACTAGTTCTAAATAAACTATTTCTTCCAGATCTTTTTTACTTCTTTATTAGATTTTTTTGCAGCATCAGCTGTTTGTTCTAATTTTGATTTACTATCAGCGACTTGATCATTAGCTGTCTTCATATAAGTTGAAGCCTTTGCTTTTACGTCATCGACAATTTCTTTAACCTTTTCTTGATTTTTATTATTTCTCATTGCCACTACTCCTGCAGCAACCACACTAGCGCCGACAACGGCTCCAGTGACAGCAGCGACGACTGTATTTGAAACATTCTTTAGGTCATCCGATTTTTTTTGTTTAGTATTAGTCATAATTTTTAACTTTCTTTTCTAATTTATAGTAATTATTCTATAGGGTTAGCTGGAGCATCAACATTTACCTGTGGAGCCTCGACATTTATTTCTGGGGTTGGTACATTTACCTGGATTACTCTCCTGCTTTGCAATGCAGGAATCCCATACGTAACTAGTAAACCCAAGGAAACTATCAAGAAAACTACTACAATGATGAAGCCAAATCCACCAGAGTTTTGCTGTGGTGCTGGGTTATTTACAACTGTTGCCATATCACTCCTTTTATTTCAATTAATTATCTTCAAAGATAAGTATGCGCCGATTAATCACTAGATTCAGTGACTTGACACAGAAAAGGTTTGTGAGGGAAATTACAAGTTAGCTGTGAGTTAAAGATTTTTTGTGCTAATGAGTTCTTGCTCTAACTTGGCAATATTACTAAAAATCATGTTATGATCGACAAATTCAACTAATTTTTTTTGGGCTAATTTACCTAACTCAATACTAACTGTTTCTCTAGCGACCCCAACTAACGAGGCAATATCTTGATGAGTGAAACGATGCTGTACAATTATTTTAGTCCCATTTTTATTACCAAAATAGGTAGCCAGGTAGAGTAGAACGGAAATAACTCTCCTGTACGCATCACTAAAAACTAAGTGTTCGATTCTTGCGAGTGATTCTTCATAGCGTCTGAGTAGTTCACACATTAGCTCAGAAATTAAATCTGGCTTGTTTTTAATAAACTCCAAGACCTGATTCTTTGGAGCTCTACCAATCTCAACAGGTGTAAGTGCCTCATAAAAATATACGTTTGGCGTATTGTTGAAAGCCCATACCATGGGGAAATAGGAAATAGGTTGCAGAATATGTAAAGTTAATTCTTCACCAGTATGCGAAATAATATATTGGCGAACATATCCTTTAGTGAGGCAAAAAATACCTTGAGGGTCATCATCCGCCCTGATCAGCATTTCTCCTTGTTTATACAATCGCAGTTGAAACTGAGAAAAAAATTCTTCAAATACTTTGGTTTTACTTTTATTCACTATCTTGATTATAGCCTATGCATAGCAAAATTTGTGAGCAATAGAGGTTAATGGCTCGCCGTGATGGACGATATTCGAACTGAGCTATTCAAAAAATCATTTCCATATTTGTCATATTCAGAAATAGAAAACTTGCTAAATACAATTTAAAAAGCTAATCTTTCAAAGATGATATATCAATGCTTTCGGAAATATCACCTGGGTTTAAATCTAATTGAAAATATTGACTTCCGTCACTGCCTTTTGAATTTATTTCTATTTCTAAATTAACTGGCTTCTCATTAATAGTGATAAAAAGATAGTCATTGAAAAAAAATGCACCTTGCTCAGGCTTGATTTCAGAAATATCACAGCTTGCAAGTCTGTCAGAACATTGAATGTTTGTTCTGTAATTTCTAGTAATGTCAATATTAGGTAAAAATGAAGACAATCCCATTAAATAATTGTCACAAGTCGGCGTAGGTTTTTCTGGTAAATTTAAATCATAAATAGAGTCCTTAATATATCCCTCTGAAAGCCTTGCATTTATTGATATACGTTCATCGTACCTATCTGAGTTAACCTTTAGCATAAAACAAATAGTATTTTTACCACTCTTGAAATATGAGTCCAATCTTTCAATATAATCTTGAAGCAATTCGATGTAATCGGCTACATCTTGCCTTGATTTAATTCCATCAAAAGGAAATCTGATTAATGGATTAACTAAATTTGGTAGTTCTTCTTCCAATTCTTGAATCTCATCTTTAATTGCCCGCACTGTCTCTTCGGCTGTTAACTTATAAAAACTTGCATCTATTTCAAACTTTGTAGTTGAGTTTTTACTCTTTTCATTTGCAATATATTCTTTTCTCCACACATTATATATGGATATAAAAACAATGATTATTAAATAATAATTAGTCAGACTTTTGGGTAAAGTATATGCGTCACCATTGCTGATATAAACAGAAATAAAATCATAAACAGATGGGAGCAACAATGCCAAATTTGACCACTGCAAAAAAACTCTACTGATAAATATGTAAATTTTAATAATTTCTTTCTTCATAATTTCTCAAGTTCATTTTTCAAAAAATAGGCAGCAGACATGTGGTTTTTTGCAATGCTTTTATCTAAATCTCTACTTAGCACTCTCTTACTTCTTCTTTCTATATCTCTGCTCAATCTATGTTTTAGTTCAATTAAATTTTCATTTTCTGTTCCTTCAAACTTAAACTTTAAAAAATGACATCCAGTGATTACATATACCTTTTCATCCAATCCTGCTTCCTCTTGGCTTTCCCACAAAGCTTTTGGGAAAGGTGCGCTCATATTTATTGTCTTATTAAAAAATAACTTAGCTACATTTACAGCATCAGTATTTTTTACAGATTTAACTGTTCCAATATAAGTTGATGCGCCCCCGTAAATGAAATTACTTGAAAGCACATGATTTGAGATGCAAGCATTATTAAAAACAAAAGGAAAGGACTCTGGGTCAGACAAACTTGAAAATGATGGAATAAAGTTCTTTGAAACTCCTTTTGTAACTATTACATTACAATAATTTACGTTTTTCACTTTTCTCTGTTTTAAAACTTTCCAATCTTTTCTCTTCAACTTTGAGAACTCTGACACTATTTTTTTCGATGAACCCGGTTTATAAGTTTTCTCATACCATGGGCTTCCATCTAACTCTACAAATTCATAGAAGCTTTTAACATTAATTATGGCATCTTCACCTGTCCCAAAACCTGTGGGTTCGAAGGAATCTATAGCATCAACCACTATGACATGCTCACAGCCTCTACTATCAACAAACTGTATATCAAACCTTTGACCTTCTGGAAGTCCTCCATGACTACATATAAACAATAAATCGTAGGGATAAAACTGAATAGAATTGCTTAATTCGTAGTTTGTAAATTGATTATCCCAAAACTCTTTGGTAATAACTTCTTTTTGAGCCAACAAGTCACTCACATCATCTGTTTCAGAATCAGAAAAGAATCCAGTATCTACGAGAAGCGCTGATTTCACGATTATTTCAGGGTTTGCTATTGATTCAGCGATAAAGTAGCCAGGCATTATTCGTCCTAAAATATGAGTTGATGCAATATTAGGATAGAAATAACCATAAGGAATTTCATCAGTATAAAATGTCACAAAATCATAAGCTTCGATTTCACCAAAGTCCGCATCTAGCTCTGATTTTATACTTGCATTAATTTCTCTAGCTACATCGCCTCTCGCTTCATTTGAATCATTATCAAAAATCAAAGCGGCAATTTCTTTAGAGGAATATTCTAAATCTGTTTGTATGAATTTAATATCAGCGTTAATGGAAAACGCATAGTTAGCAACTATGACAGGAGACAACTCATCATCAATATCGTAATAAACACAATGCTTACTTGTTTGTTTAAATGAATATTTATAATTAGCTTTATTCGTAATTACCAATCTTTGTTTGTTCTTTTTTGCTATTAAAAGTGCTTGAGCAACTTTCTGTTTTTCTGGCTCACATTCTAAATTCCCCTCAAACACAATATTCATTGGTTCTGCGATTTCCGACTTTATTTGAGATTTTTTTGTTACTGTTATGTATCTTTCTTCTGGAATTCGCAATTGGTCTTTGATGATTTTAATGTATTTAGGATTAACACCCGCAAAAATACATATCTCAGGCCTAATCTTAGCCAAAATATTGTTTAGCTTTATTAATTCGTTACTCCAGTCATCTCTCAAAAACCTTGGTAATTCAAAAACACAAAAATAATCATTTGGTTCATAAAAACAACTTGATATTTGAGCAGCTAATATATGGTTCCCACTTATACATATAACTTTATTTTTTATTGTCGGTGCGTTATCTGAATAGCTATGCATCAATTTTTAATCCTGTCTCTCTTGCCAAGGGGCTATATTGCTCTCCCCAGTTTCTTCTGTTCTTACTTCTCTAGGACTAATGACCTCTTTACTAAAAACAATATCTGGTAAATCATATTTCTTATCGTATTCAAATGCCTCTTTTCCAACGTTAATTTCAAAAACAGATGTTGTGGGGTTTACTACAACCAACTCAGCAATTGTATCCGGGTGGTTTCTCACATTCCTAACTGCCCATATTGGATAATCTATTAACTTCTCATTTGCATACTTCTTTATCTCTTCATAATCAACACCATCTGTAGTAAATAAATGTACAAGCATCAAATATTCTGAAGAATAAGCTCCGCTCAATTTCCTAGTCCTAATGAGCTGTTCAAGCAAAGACTCTTTAGATTTACGATAGCTAGTTAATTCAATAGTGGTTATATCCATTGACACACCATTTGGCTGCATGAGATATGCATCTGGCGGGTCTTGCAGCGGCATTCGTAGATAAGTTGGCAAACCTCTAATTTTACTCAACACAAACGCTGCTATTGCAGCAATTCTAGACTCTCTGACTACCTTATTCTCAGGTTTTATTAAAGCCCCAACACCTTGCTCCTGTTCAAATTTTTGAATATGCATGAATGTGTTTGTCGGAGAATGCCATCTTTTATTAAATTGTCTTTTCATCTTGATTTTATTGTATCAAAATAAAACATTTATAATAAAATGGATTTATGATATTGACTGGCGATTTATTAATTCTGATTTAAGGTAGTGCTTCTAACACTATCCCTTAGCAATTGCGTCAGCCCAACTGTATTTATCATCTTTGTAAATCTTTTTCATTTTTCTATCAAAATCTCTCCAATTTTTTACCAACTCTGGCATCTCAATCTTTTGTTCGTGAGGAAGTCCTATATCTGCATTGAAATTTAGCGGATTAATTTGAAAACCATTTTTTGTAACTAGTGCAATCTGCAAATGTTTGCTCACACCCGGATGAGGATTTCTAAAAACATCGTATGACAATACAACTCCCAATACCTGTGCGTAACCAAATTGATTTCCTACCTCCATCTGCATAAGCTTCTCAGGCTCACTATGAATTCTTTCCAAATCATCTAGATAGACTTGCTTATTGTTACCACTTCCAATCGATAAAGGACTATGCACCCTTGAAGCTTCATACTCAAAACTGGGTGCTTTTAACTTCGCTACAAAAGACTTTGGTTGTCCTTTACTCCCATTATCTGCTATAGGGTCTACTGCAACTATAATCATGGAGAACGGTCTTTTCTTTTCTTCAGGAAGCTTTGAGTATAGTTCTTTCGCCCTTTTACCCCACTCTCTGGCTAATTGGTCAGGAATCCATCCTCCTTTACTCCTGGATGACATAAAGTCCCTTAAGGCTTGAGTAAACATAAACCCTGTTTCTATATCACCACTAAAACCAGACATAGCAAACTCACCTACTGGATATATTTTTTGAACAACATCATGGAAATCTTCTTTACCATCAGGGAAAGATACAGTAGCTTGAACATCAGAGATTAAAACACCATAGCCAAACATTGTAGGAATACCAATAACCCAAGTCATATACCAATTATAACCCGAAAATAATTATTGCGATTTAAGAACTTAAGTATTGCTCTTTACACTCTTTGCGAAGATTATCTCTGCCGTTTGATGTTGCATCATATAATCTTGTGCAATCTTCTCCCTCAAGTCCATTATTCTCACAAGCTCTAGGAAGTGCTTCTATGTTGTTAGAGTACCATTCTTCAGCTTTACCTAAGCAGGATTCATATTGTTCCTGTCTGTCTTTTAGAGCCTCTTCCTCTTTAATTTTATCCTGTCTCCACATAATGAATATTCCTAATATCGTGAACGAAATTATTAATGCTGCGATTACAAGTGAATTTATTTTTTTCATATTCATATTTTACTATGAATACTGCGTTGTTGCATACTGCGGAATAGTCAAGAATTACTCTTGATGGAAGAAAAGCAAAAAGTAACAGAACTAGTGGGAGATGAAATTCGAAAACACAGAGAAGAATCTGGTCTTTCGCAGGAAGAACTTTCAGCAAAAGCTGGTTTATATAGAACCTATGTTGGTCATGTAGAAGTAGGTCGTTACACACCTTCAATCTATACTCTCTTCAAGATAGCCAGAGCTCTCAAAGTTAAAGTCTCAGAAATAATACCCTTTTAGTGGGAAAAGACCCCTTATTCCCATATATGGAAAAAACTTTCTCTTTAATGAGAGAAGGTTAATAGCCTATGGGGGGGCTGGACATGGTAAAAACCCACCAAATAATTTCTGATATTGCAGTCTCAGCTCAAAAATTCGCACTAAATTTTGTACTCGTATCTTATACAATATAGTTAATATGAGTATGATTATGGATAATGAAGAACTACATGAAGCTATTGCAGACTTTAGCATGAGTGAGCTTAGTGAAGTGAAAGACTTACTGGTTGAAATTATCTCAAGTTACAAAAACTTTCATAAGGATGAACTGGCATTTAGTATTCAAGTTGATACTAAAAAAAAGAGAACTATTTACCTTTTAGAAGGTTTACTATCACATGCTGATATCTACTACACTCCAAGCACATTACGATGGTCTAAAGATGGTGAATACTTAGTTGATTTTGGTGCAAAGGATGGTGATTGGCTTGAATACTCAGCAGTATCTACACTAGAGCAAATACGAAAAGCAATTAATGACAGACTTGTAAATCAAGCTGATTCAAAATTGAAGCTATCAACCAAAAACAACTTGATTCATATTGTGCATTACAGAAAAGATGGCTCAATAGTTACAGCAAAAATTTTAGGAAATTCTAATAGTGGAAAAATTTTAAGTTCTTTGAGAAAGAATTCAGCGATGACTCTAAGTGAATTATCTAAAGTCATGAATGAACCAAGAAAACATGCCGATAGTCCTCTTCCAGAAAAGAGAGTCCACGATGCCATCAAATACATTAGAGATAAACTCAAAATTGAAGCTAACTCACCAAATGACATTTTCAATATCGTTGGCAAAGAATGCCAGCTAATCATTCCTACTGAATAAACTTCCATAACTTCCGAAAAAATCCGACAAACTCTTGGCTAAATTGCTAAGAGTTTTTTGTTTTTAACCGAAGTAAATTACTAGAGAATATATCTAGTATGAAGAACAAAACGAATTATTATAGCTCTGATTTATCACTGGTCACTACTCTTTCTTTAGACTTTCCAATCATTGGAATAGATAGAAGAAATCCATCTAGGATTATCTTTGAATTTGAAAGCTCTAGAGAATTATCCGCCCGAATAAAAGAATACTGGAATGCTGAATTATTTATTGAGCCACAACGATTTTTTACACAACTAAAGTATATAAAAGCACAAGTATTTGGGAGGCCTAATGCTGAGTAATAAATCAGTAATCAGCCTCCAGCAAGTCATGAACGAAGATGGTTTACATCTAAACCAAGAAGAGACAAGGTCTCTTGGTGAGTTGTTAGTCAGTATAGGACTTCAATTAAAAATGAGTATTAAAAATAATAATGAATATGAAAATAAAAACACAAAGCGTAGTTGATACTGCACACTATTTTCTATCACAACGAGTAAGCATTATTCCTGTCACAAAAGACAAGAAGCCGTATGCAGGGTTTAGTTGGGATGCATATAAAAAACGCTTTCCCACTCAGGATGAAATAGATATCTGGTTTAGATATGTATATCCAAATGCAAATTTAGCCATAGTAACTGGAGCGCTTTCAAAACTAATAATACTAGATATAGACCCCAGAAATGGTGGTGATATATCTTTGTTAAAAAACAATAAAAGCCCATCAGTTTCAACACCAAACAATGGAAAACACATATATTTCAGACCAACTAACCTTGTAAAATCTGCCAAGCATAGTGCACTAGGATATGACCTACTCTATGAAGCTTTAGCTCTTGTCCCGCCCTCCCTTACAGTAAATGGTGCATATGAATGGATAAACTCATTTAATAGAAATAACATAGAAGAGTTTCCAAAATATTTACTTAGCAAGCTAGAACTCATTCAACCTAAACAGAATGAAGCTTCTGCCAAACCACTTAGTCAAAAAAAAGGCAATCAAAAAACTCAGTTAAGAGGTATTGAGGTTAGGCACGCACGAGATTATCCCCTAGATAGATTGCTATTAAGTGATGGTGTAAATCTCATCCAACGAACAAATAGCTACCACCTTACCTGCCCATTTCATAGTGATAGGAAGTCTTCAGCTGTTTACTATCCATCCACCAACTTGGTTTATTGCTTCAAATGTTCAAGAGCATTTAATCCAATTGATTACCTAACGATAGCAAAAGGTTATTCATTCAGGGAAGCCTTAAAGGAATTAACAGAATGAAAAGCAAGGCATTAAGAATAAAAGAAAAGAGAACAAAAGGTTTTCTTAAATTTCCAAGAAAACTTATTGAGCTTGTTCTCAGTGGAGATGTATCTGATAGAGCTTTCAGTCTATACCTGGTTATTATCAACCTTGCTGTTTATTCTGAAAATAGTTCCTACTATGGATGCCTTGAACTTAATCCTCATAACCTTTCAGAAATTTTCTCTAAATCTTCAAATACAGTTAGCAAAAACTTTAATGAACTTCTCTCACTTGGTCTCATTAACAAAGTAGACAAAGATTTGATTGAGGTTATCAACTTCAAAAAACTGTTTGATGATACTCAATATATGGAGGAAGCTTCCTCAGATTTAGTTAATAAAGTTTCAAAAATGAGAGGAGAAATATCACATATGAAAAGCTAAGCAGCACTTTTCACCTATGTACTGGTGAATTTAAATGCTTATTAAGGTTCTTAATGTTATTAGGTTTCTTAGTAAGAAATACATAAACAATAAAGTATATATACCTGTGAATACGTAGGTTAGAATGAAAGATAATATGAACAATAAAAACATAGCTGCACTCTGGTGCAGAGTAAGCAGTCCAGACCAAGAAACTTCTGGGTATTCACTACCTGCTCAGGAAGAACTTTTAAGAGAGTACGCTACACGAAAAGGAATTCAAAAGGTTGATTTTTTCTCTGTTTCAGAAAGTGCTAAATCTAGTCAAGTAAGAGCAAGTTTTAAAGAGCTGTTCAGCCATGTAAAAAAACATAACATCAATATAGTAATTTGCGAAAAAGTTGACAGATTAACCAGAAACTTTTACGACATGATAATGATTGATGAATGGCTTGAGAAAGACCATGAAAGAGAAATACACCTCGTAAAAGATTCGCTAGTTCTTCACGCTGGCTCTCGTTCTCAGGATAAATTAAATTGGAACTTAAAAGTTTTATTAGCAAAAAATTACATTGATAATCTCAGAGAGGAAGTTAAAAAGGGTCAACTGATGAAACTCAAGCATGGCTGGCTACCAACTAGACCTCCATATGGTTATAAAACTGAAGGAAACAAGGGGCACAAAATTCACGTCATAGATAATGAAACTGCACCAATTGTAAAGAAACTCTTTCAACTCTACTCAACTGGCAACTACTCACTTAAAGCCATTACAGAAAAAGCAAATGAGCTTGGTTTAAGAAGTTCAAAGGGTAATCCAGTTGTTAAAAGTAGAATACACAAACTGCTTCAGGATAAGTTCTACATTGGCATTAATATTTGGAATGATACTGAGTATCCTGGTAAACAAGAAACATTCATCGAGGAAGAATTATTCTACCTGGTGAAGAGGGTTATGAAAGGTGGCTTTAACAATACACGCACTTACTCAAAGCATAACTATCTTTTTAGAGGAATGTTTAAGTGTGAACACTGTAAAGGCACAATCACCTGGGAAGAACAGAAAGGTATTGTGTATGGTCACTGCAACCACTACAAACCATGCCCCTCAAAAGATTGGGCTCGTGAAGATTCTGTCGAAAAGCAAGTTAAAAAGTCATTAAAGTCACTGGTAATAAAAAACAAGCGAGTATTAAACTGGCTAAGAGATGAACTGAGCACACGCATTCATGAAGAAACTGATGTATATGTAGCTTCAATAGAACAACTTAAAAAAGACTTAGTGCTCACTGAAAGGGCTCAAGAGCGACTCTATGATGACAAGCTTTATGAACGTATCCCTGAGTCAATGTATGACCGAAAGGCAAATGAGTTTAAGAATAAGACTAAGAAGCTAGAGAAACAAATAAAGGAGCTCTCTGGTGGCACTGATAAAGCTAGACAGGTCGGACTAAGTATCTTTGACCTTGCACAAGGTGGTCATATCATTTATGAAAAAGCTGATATTGAGAAACGTCAGCTACTTTTAAAACTGGTATATAAAACAAGAGAAATTTTCGAGGATACTTGTAGCTTAGAGTATACGGAAGAAATGGCATTACTATTGAAAGCAGTCAACCAGACTAATCGTTCGAAACTGGTGAAAAAAGTTGAGAAAATGGAAGCTACTTTCGAACCATCTGAAAAGATTGATTTAGCAAGAAAAAGTGACTCTTTTATGTCCTTGCGGACTGGTTTGCTCCCCCGGTAGGATTCGAACCTACAACCTACCGGTTAACAGCCGGGCGCTCTGCCATTGAGCTACAGGGGATTGTGTTGAATATATTTTCAGTAAAAAAATACTGCAAATAGAAATAAAAGAACGTAGTTATTTTACCATAACCAGGCATCAAGTAAACAGGAAGCCGAGCTTCCTCTGACTAGCTTCTGCTGTTGAGCAGATAATTGTGAACTTGTTAGTGTCCATGCCCAGCATGTGTAAATTTTTTACTGTTTTTGGCAGCATCTTCAGCCGAAAGCAGGTACACTGCAAGAAATGTTGTGAGTGGCACTGCTAACACCAGGCCTATTGAGCCAGTAAGAGTACGTACAATTTCTTCTGCAATAACTTGATTATTCACCTTCACCCACCAAGGCACACCGCTGTCGACAAACACGAGCAGAAAAAGCGGCAGACTGGTACCGGCATAGGCTAAAAAGAGTGTGTTCACCAGTGAAGCCACATGATCTTTACCAACTTCTAAAGCTCTAAAATATATCTCTTGTTTTGAAAGGCTGCTATTTGCTCCAAGAAGCTGTTCAACCACAGAAACTTGTGCTACCACAATATCATCCAAGACACCAAGTGCCCCAATAATTATGCCCGCAAGGAAAAGTCCTTGTAAATTAATAGAACCATACTCTGCAAACTGCAAAAAGTACGCCTGTTCATCACCCAATCCTAATAATCTTGCAAGCTGGACAACATAGGTTGAAAGTAAAATTACCACTACAAGCACCGCAACAATCGAACCAAAGGCCACATGTGATTTTCTGTTAAAACCATGAGCTAAATAAATAGTCACTGCTCCAGCTGTGATTGAGGCAATGACACTTACCAACACTGGACTCGTGCCCTGCAGAATCGCCGGCAACATGTACCAACCCAAAATAAAGAATGTGGAGAGCATGCCAATAATTGAAAGCATACCTCTAGTGCCACCCACAACAGCCACCAACACCAAAAACACCATAGCTAAAAAGAGTAAGATTGGAATACGATACATGTCGGCAAGCACAGTAAATTCATTATTCTCTGCATCCGCTTGAGTAGTCAATATAACTTGATCTCCAACAGTAAATCGTTGTGCTTCAAGAACAGGTTGAAATTCACTTCCAACCATAACTTCAGATATTTCATCAGTTTTCTGATTCTGGACTCGTAACTTCTGTATAAATGCTCTGTTACCATCAACTTCGAATTCCTCCTCTTCTATCACCGCAGTGACCTTACCAATATCATAGGCTTGCTGAGCAGGAACGGGGAGTACGTTTGCTGCTTCAGATGCAACAGGCGACTCCTCTTGAGCAAAAGTTTGAATACCACTTGCAAAAAAGATACATGCGAGTAACCCAAAGACAAAAAAACGTAGGTGTAGTGTAAAAGAAACATTCATCACAGTAGGTCACATTATATCGAGGTCTGTCCAAAAGGTCACTGTACAAACAGTCTCAGATCGGTAGAATGGTCACAATGAGCAAACGCATTCTCCTTGTCACCGACACGTACCTCCCAACAATTAGTGGTGTAACCACTGTAGTCTCAGAATATAAAAAAGAATTAGAACTGCTCGGTCACTCAGTTGCTGTCGCAGTTCCTGAAACTGAGGAAACAACCAAAATGGAAAATGTTCTCACTGTTCCAGGTCTTCCAAGTATTTTACGATCTGATACTGTTCTTCCATTGTATTTTGTTGGACTGGAAAATAAGATAGATGCTTTTAATCCTGATGTCATCCATATTCATAGCCCAGGTCCATTGGGTCTTTGGGCACGCAAATGGGCAAAAAAAAATAACGTCAGAGTAGTCACAACTGTCCACGCTACTCCGACTTTTTCTGCTAGCTATCTACCCTTTAGCTTTCTGTACGAAGATTTCATTAAAGAAAGTGGTTGGAAGTTTTGGGAATGGTTTCTGGAAACGAGCGACGTGGTCATAGCCCCTTCCTACTTCATAGTTGAAAAATTAAAAAAAATTGGCATTAAAAATACTATTTTTAGAGCTCCTTTCTGGATTGAACCTTACCAGCTCACAAAGAAAACTCAAAAGAAAAAAACAACCGACTTCCTCTTTTTTGGACGACTTGACCCTGATAAAAACCTACCTTTTTTATTAGAGAGTTGGTCAAAAGTAAGTGTTCCAAATGCTCACCTAACTATTGCTGGCAGAGACCTCAAAGATCAAAGGAAAGATTTACAAACACTGGCAAAAACACTTGGTTGCGAAAGCACTGTAACAGTTTTTGGGAAAGTCAGCGAAAAAAAGAAACTCGAACTTTTCTCCAAAACCGATTTCTTTGTCATGCCTTCAAAAGTTGAAGTGCAGAGTATTGTTACGTATCAGGCTGCTCTGTCCGGTATCCCAGTGGTGGTTGCGCGCGCCAGCGCGCTTCCTGAGATTGTAGCTCACTCCACTGCCCCTGATCTCATCTTCGATCCTGATGATCCAACCTCACTCACCAGAGTCCTGGAGAAGTGCTGTACGAAAAAAGCTTCCTACACCAAAAACTATACACTCTCAAAAGACTTCAGAAAATCTTTTACCAAAGAGACTATTCTTAATAATTTAGTGAAAAAGATATACTCAATCTAACTTCTATCCCAGTCATAAAATAAAAAAGTGTTACTGACTATAAAAAAAGATCTGGTGTATGTGCATTTTTGTGGTTTCATAAAAAGAATGATGTGCTATAATTCAAACTCTTGTGTTCGTTACTGCAACGAATAACAGGAACGCACTTTACTACATGCATACAACTTTAGTCAGATACCTGTGTTTCTTTTTTATGAAAGGAAATAGTGGTATCTGGCTAAAACCCAAATGGCCAGAGAAAATACATTTCAAGGAGAAAAGATTTTCCATGAGCAAAAAAATGATGTCCATTTTGGCAGGCACATTTCTTTTGGTTGCCGGCGTAGCCGGGGCGTACTGGTATTTTCTGCAAAATCCTGACGCAGAAGTCCAGTACTTCGAACTTTAAGAAAACGGCCGTAAGCATGTAACAAAAAAACCCGCACCATGTACTGGAGCGGGTTTTTACTTTTTATTTCAATTATTTGTATTACTCTAAGAAATCCTGTAACTTCTTACGTCTACTAGGATGTTTCAGCTTGCGTAGAGCCTTAGCCTCAATTTGACGAATACGCTCGCGTGTTACACCAAACTGTTTACCTACTTCTTCGAGTGTCATCATTTTGTTGCCGCTTAAGCCAAAGCGCATCTTAAGCACTTTTGCTTCACGGTCGCTCAGAGCCCCAAGGACTTCTTCAACATTTTCGCGCAACATCTGCATACTGGTTGCTTCGTACGGTGAAACTTGACCATCATCTGAGATGAAGTCGCCCAACACACTATCATCATCTCCATCACCCACTGGGGATTCAAGCGATGTCGTGTTTTGAGAAATCTTAAGAATTTCGCGAACTTTTTCTGGATCCATCTCCATGGCCTTACCAATTTCTTCTGGTGAAGGCTCACGGCCCAAATCTTGCATAAGTCGGCGAGAAGTTCGCATTAACTTATTGATGGTTTCAACCATATGAACAGGAATACGAATAGTACGAGCTTGGTCGGCAATTGAACGAGTAATAGCTTGGCGAATCCACCATGTTGCGTAAGTAGAAAATTTAAATCCTTTAGTCCAATCAAATTTTTCAACTGCACGAATTAAACCTTTATTACCTTCTTGAATTAAGTCGAGGAAAGTCATTCCACGGCCAATATATTTTTTTGCAATAGACACCACCAAACGAAGGTTAGCATCAATTAAATCTTGTTTTGCTTTTGGATCGCCGGCCTCAACCTTTTGAGCTAAACGTATTTCTTCTTCTCTATTAAGAAGCGGAATACGGCCAATCTCTTTGAGGTACATACGCACAGGATCTGCAACAGTTCTGTCTTTAAGTGTAGAAAGTGTAGCAAGTTCTTGGGTAAGATCATCGTCACCGGTTTCTTCTTTTTTCTCGGCAACAGACTCAAAAATGTCTGTTCCCATTTTGACGAGTTCATAATAAAAATCATCAAGTTCTTCAAGGTATTCTTCTGGTTCAACAAAAGCTTGAAGAATATCATCTTGAGTAAGGTATCCTTGTTTCTTTGCAAGTGAGAGTAACTTATCAATATCTTTCTGAATGGCTGCGGGAAGTTTAGGCATAAGAATAAAAAAAGAGGGCTGGCAATTACCAGCAATCATCTACTACTTTCTGTTCTGTATAATTATACACCCGAATGTCAAGTTATCAAGCGCTGTCTGGTGAGAAGGTGACGCAAGTATATGTCTCACTTTCACAACTCCACATTCTAAGGAACTTGTGTGTTCAATTTTGAATTATTTATCGTATGTATACATATTTATTCTTCCGCTACAGAAAACCCCAGGCTTTCAAGCCTGGGGATGAATGGCAGTTGAGGCGAAAGCCGAAACTGCTATCTTGTATACTTGATGCATGACTAGAAAATACTGGACGGGAGCTCATACAACACATCGGTTGAGATTTCATATAGTTCTTTTACCAAAATACCGCAGGAGAGTGCTCAAAGGCAAAATAGCTACTAGAATAAAGCAATTGTTCTATCAGGCGTGCCAGATGAATAAGTGGTGGATAGATGAAATAAATCTCCAGCCAGATCACCTACACATGTTAATCCAGATAAAACCAAGGGAATCAGTGTCAAGTGTGGTGCAGTTACTCAAGGGAGGGAGTAGTAAGGTGATCAGGGTAGAGTTTCCAGATTTGGAAGAATATTTATGGGGAGATAGTTTTTGGTCAGATGGCTATTTTGCCGAAAGTGTGGGAACAGTAAACGAAGAAATAATTAAGCAGTATATTAAAAACCAACATGCAGCAAGTATTGAGGGCGATTAGCCCTCATGCATGAAGCTCCGGCTTTTAAGCCGGAGAGACTGTTCACTTTATATGCATCTAACATACTCAATGAAGTGCTGGTACCATTTGCGCCAGGCATTCTGCCTGGCGCAAACTCAAACTCAACTCAAATCTTACAACAAAAAACGAACTACACTCGCCCTCGCAGAATAAGTGTATCAACCACACTCTTTACAGCCTTAAGATAGGTCGCCATTCGAAGTGAAACCTGTTTCAACTCTTGCATATCCCAAGCATCTGTCATTGCTTGCTTCATCAAAGGCTCCAACTTACTCAGCACTTCTGCGTGTGACCAATAGTAGCCTTGAAGGTTTTGCACCCATTCGAAGTATGAAGTGGTTACGCCACCAGCATTTGCCAGCACATCAGGCACAACCAAGATACCTTTATTTTCAAGAACAATGTCAGCTTCAGGTGTTGTTGGACCATTTGCCATTTCAATAACTACTTTTGCATTAATTGTCGAAGCATTCTCAAGCGTAATAGCATTCTCAAGCGCCGCTGGCACCAACACATCAACATCAAGAGCAAGTAATTCTTCTGCAGAAATAACTTGGCTCGAATCCTCTGTTAATGACCCAGTTCTCTTTTTTGTTGCAAGAACGTCACGTGGACTCAGACCAGTCGCATCATACAAAACCTGCTTAGAATCAGAGACAGCCACAACTTTAAAACCACGCTCTGCTGCATGCAATGCAAACCAATAGCCAACATTACCAAAACCTTGAATAGCTATGGTCACATCATTGGGTTTCTTCCAGCCCATTTTTTTACATAAGATTTCGAGCACATATACTCCGCCCAAACCAGTAGCTTCTTCGCGGCCCTGTGAGCCGCCCAGTTCTAGTGGTTTACCAGTGAAGGTTGCCAAAGGATTTTCTGAAAAAGTTCCCATTGTCTCTTGTTGATACTGCTCGTACTCATCAACCATCCAAGCCATAATTTGACCAGTGGTGTTTACATCAGGAGCTGGGACATCAACCCAAGGACCCACAAATGGAGCGACAAACCGTGCGTACGCTCGGCTGAGACGTTGCAGTTCGGCCATACTTAGGTCACGAGGATCAACAATTATGCCACCCTTACTTCCACCATAAGGAATACCAGTAACGGCAGATTTCCAAGTCATCCAAGTAGACAGTGCCATTACTTCATCTTTACTTACATTTGGGTGAAAACGGATACCACCTTTGTACGGACCTCGAGCATTATCATGCTGTGAACGGTACGCAGTAAATGACTTTTCTGTGCCATCATCCATGGTAATCTGGAGTTCTGTCTCGTGAACTTGATCAGGTTCACGAAGTTTATTAATGGCAGCATCAAACTGAACCTCTTTGTCTCCAACATACGAATCACGAAGCAGTGCAGCAACTTGTAACAGTTGTTCAACTGCATGTGCGTGCGCAGAACTTTGTTTTTTTTTCATAATGCATCCTTTTTAAACTTATAATGGTCAAAAAGCTAACCATACGTTATTACGGCCAATATCTCTCTTATTTTACTCGGGGTCCTATATTAGGATTCTTGTCGCTCAAGCCATCGTTCAGCGTCTAGCGCCGCTGCACAACCTTGACCAGCTGCAGTAATTGCTTGCTTATAGCGCACATCGACATTATCACCAGCTGCAAACACTCCTTCAACAGAAGTCATGCTTGGGTACTGAACCAATCCTTCAGACAAAGCAGCTTGAGCCTTGGTAACACCAACTTCTGTTGCACTCTGACGAGTAACAACATAGCCATGACCATCAAGTTCAACTTGATCAACAAATACACTTGTTTGTGGTCTGTGCCCAATGGCGATAAACACACCATCTGCTGACAATACCTTTTCTTCGCCATTCTCTTTAACACGAACCCCAGTCACTTTTTGGTCACCAATAATTTCTTCAAGCGTTGTATTCCACAGCACCGAAATCTTTTCATTTCCCAACACGCGTTCTTGCATAATCTTACTTGCTTTAAATGAATCGCGACGGTGAATAACGGTAACATGCTTTGAAAATTTGGCCAAAGCCAGTGCATCTTCCATAGCACTATCACCACCACCAACTACATAGGTTTCTTTATCTCTAAAGAAAGCAGCATCGCACACAGCACAGTAGCTTACGCCTTTGGCTGAAAACTCAGCTTCACCAGTAACGCCAGGCTTGATGGGACTTGCTCCTGTTGAGATAATAATTGAGTTAGCTACATACTCAGGCTCAGATGCCTTAATACTTGCTGCTAATTCTTTTTGCTGTTCTGGAGTGTAGTCATTGAGTTTTTGAGGATCGGTGCCTTCTGGCAACGTGGTCCAAATTTTAAATGGACGATGTGACAAATCAACTGCTGTCACATGCATATCTACGATAGACGTCCCAAATCGTTCAGCCTGAGTTCGAAACTGCATCATCATTTTCGGCCCCATGATTCCTTCTGGGAATCCTGGGAAATTCTCCACATCTGTAGTGAACATAAGTTGTCCACCAGATTGGTATCCCGCAAATACTGTTGTTTCTAACTGTGCCCGACTGGTATAGATCGCTGCGGTGTACCCAGCAGGACCAGAACCAATGACGGCTACTTGAACTTTCTTTGACACGCCTATCCTTTCATTTCTCTTATTTTTTTGCTGAACGTACTTTATTCAAGTACTTTTTCAATCATATCGCGGTATCCCTGTTCTCCAGGAAAACCAACTTTTTGAGCCGCCAATTCGCCATCTTTAATGATAACTACTGTTGGAATACTCATAACACCAAAACTTGCTGGAACTTGATTGTTTTCGTCAACATTAACTTTAACGATATGAACTTTACCTTCGTACTCGCCAGCTAATTTATCAACAATTGGAGCTGCCATTTGACATGGGCCACACCATTCAGCGTAAAAATCAACAAATACAGGCATACCTGCTTCTTTTGCGTCTTCTACATTTTTCTTAAAATCGGCATCTGTCCAGTGAGCTGCCTGTGCAGTTTTTTTATCGTCTGCCATACGTCCTCCTTTGTGAGTACTTCGTACTACTATTACTTTATATCTAATACCTACTACTATACATGAGCGCAACTACTTAGGTTCCGCTATTCATACTTAAAAAGTTCTTTAAGCACTTGGTCTAAATCATCAGTTCTGGCTTCTTTTGAGCATTTACATGCTTCACCAGTGAGTAAATCACGGGCTGTGCGACCCAAAGAGCCGCGAACTGCAATAATTTGACGACAAATATCAATACAGGCACGTTCTTCTTCGTACATTTTAACGATGCCTTCAATTTGGCCGCTGATGCGTTTAAGTTGTGCTAACTTTTTGTCTGTTTGCATACACATAATATACCCCCGGGGGGTATATGGGTCAAGCACTAAAAATTGATCGATAAAAAGAATTTATATGTTTTTTCGCAGCAACACAATTTCTTTGAGGAGCTGGTTTTGCTTCTCTTCTTCAGCTTCGGTTTTGTCTGGTTTATCATCGAGTAGAGCTAGTTTATAGGTAATTTGATTTATCCGCTCAGTGATACTGAGTTTCTGCAGTTTTGCCAGCGCTGTTTTCCATTCTTCGTCGCTTCCGTCTGAGGTTGCCGATGAGAATGAACGATACTCTGCCATAAGATCAAAAATCGTTTGCTTAAGATCTTCTGGTAAATGCATTGAAAAGGTCTTCACCGTTACGGTTCCTTCCTGAGAAGCTAATGAACGAATAATTTGATTGAGCCCTGCAGTCTCAAAATTAAACTCAGCCAACTCTTGTGCGCGATCAACCAGTCTCCGTTCATCACCGCTAAACAATAAATACACACAGTATTGTTCTTGCTTTTCTTTTGGTGAAAGTTTTTTGGCCTCAATCTTTTGTGCTTCAGTTTTTTCCTTCTTTTCTTCTGGAAGCTTCTTATGTTTCTTATATGACTGAATGTCATCCTTGACTGTCTGCTGCTGCACACCTAATTTTTCTGAAACTGATTTTATGTAGTGCTCAAGCTCGACTGCATGAGAAACACTCGAGAGAACCGGTGCCAACTCTTCCATAATTTTTCGTTTGCCAGATGGAGTAGTGGCATCAAACTGAATAAATGCAGCAGAAATTAAAAAGTCATAGGCTGTTACCGAATGTTTAACAGTTTCACGCCACAATTTAGGATCTTTGCGAATTAATTCGTCAGGATCTTTTCCTTCTGGCACCTGAAGAACACGAAGCTCAACTTTTGTTGACTTCAACACATCGATCGATTTTTTGGTTGCTTTCACACCAGCTTCATCACTATCGAGCGCTAACAAAACTGTGTCCGAAACTCGAGCTAACAGCTTTGCATGATCTTCAGTAAGAGCTGAACCTTTAATAGCTACAATATTATTCACATGAGCCTGTTGTGAGGTAACTACATCGAACTCACCTTCAACAACAATCACGCTACCTGCTTTACGAATATGTTGGAACAACTCACTAAAACCAAACAGCATCTTACTCTTGTGATACAGCAACGTTTCTGGCGAGTTAATATACTTTGCATCTTTAGCGGTGCCTTCCAGGACTCTACCGGAAAAGCCAACGACCCGACCTCGGCTATCTCGCAGAGGGAACATAACTCGGCCACGGAACCGATCGTAGTAGCGGCCATTTTTCCCTTTAAGTATTAAACCCGCTTGCTCGAGCAGATCGAGTGAGTACTTCTTTTTCTTATGCAGAAATGTCATCAGACCATCCCAGCCAGGCAGTGAGTACCCTAATTGAAATAACTTAATGGATTCATTATTTACGTGGCGATTTTTGAGATACTCGCGGGCAACTTCACCCGTTTTATGTTCAGTAAGAAGATAGTGATAGTACTCTTTTGCTAGGTCAAGAACCTCAAGTAATTGCTCTTGCAGTTCATCATCACTTGACTTTTTATAGGACTCTAGAGTAATATTAGCCTTATCTGCCAAATGTTGAAGGGCTTCAGCAAAGCTCATCCCTTCATATTTTTCAAGAAAAGTGAACGCATCACCGCTCTCACCACAGCCAAAACACTTGTACCGCTGGAGGCGTTCATCGACAAAAAAAGACGGACTTTTCTCGCCATGAAATGGACAGAGACCCCTAAAATAGGTGCCGCTTCTCTGGATCGAGATTCGCGACCCAATGACATCAACGATGTCGCTGGCTTCTTTTACTTCTTGGATTTGTGACATAGTGTAGATTCATTTTATACTGTATCAAAGCAGATCGCTAGCACTAGCTAGCAGAAAGACAAATAAAATATGACAAATAACGATACATCAGACAAAAAAAATAAAAAAACAGAGACCTCTGTGTCGCACCACAGCACGCCATTTGCAAAATACTTTAATATCTTAAGTGATATTGATAAAAACAAGCGTTATTCACAAGAGTATGGTTCTATACTTATCCTGAGTTTAGTTGAAGAAATTGGAGAAATGTCTCGTGCATACTTGGCTGAACATGGCCGTAAAAAAAGCAACCTTAGTGCTCAAGCTGATGAAACATATGAGCAAGAGCTTGGTGACATTTTACTGGTTATCTTACGTTTTGCCCGCATAAAACATATTGATCTTGATGAACGCCTCATGTACTCACTCAATAAAATCCTTGCCCGCAAGGACAAACCAAAAGGCGCCTAATCCTACGTTCTACCAGCCACACGTATCTAGTGTTACACTAGGTACGTGCAAGATTTACTCGATTCAATAACCAAAAATAAAAAGGCTGTGCTAATTCTTTCGGCACTCATTTTTTTCTTTTCTCTCTTCTTCTTTCGATCTATCATGCTGCAAACCGCAGACCTGGGTAGATACTTAGTTAATGGCCGTGAAATCCTGTCTGGAAACTGGCAAGCTTTAGTTACCACAAACTTCTACTCCTACACCTATCCCGACTATCCTTTTATTAATCATCATTGGTTTTTTGGTGTAATTGCCTACAGCATCCAACAAGCTTTTGGCTTTGCTGGGCTTTCGCTCTTTGGTGTAGTTACAACTACAACTGCTTTTGGGGCTCTAGTCTACTGGAGTTATAAACGATATGGCTTGGTTCCTGCAGTAACCGCTGGCTTCCTCATGATCCCACTCATAACCACACGACATGAAATTAGACCTGAATTGATTAGTTTACTGGGAGTTACCATATACTTTATTGTGCTTGAAAGATTCACACATTCACGTCTGAAGTGGTACTGGCTTTGGATACCGTTGTTCCTGACTCAACTTGTCTGGCAAAATACCCATTTATTTTTTATTCTAGGATTGTTTGAACTGTTTGTGTTCTGGCTCTACGCAGTAGCAAGCAAAAACTGGCACGCGAGCAAGCACCTTGGGGCACTCGGTGTCGTCTCTGCCGGCCTAACCCTACTTAATCCTAATACAGTAACTGGTGCACTCATGCCCTTCACTATTTTTAAAGAATATGGCTATCGTGTGGCTGAAAATCAGTCTTGGCTGTTTATGTTGAACTACTTTCACTATCATATTCAAATGTATGAACTTTTTATTGCGGTGCTCCTTGTACTGGTAGGAGGCTTCGTGCTTATAAAAACAGCACAAAAAAAACGTCTCTTCCTTCTTACTCTTGCTACTATTTCTTTGACCTTTGGCATCGTCACTTTTAAAGTAAATAGACTTGCTTCGTTTTGGGGAGTTTTGAGTATTCCACTTGTTGCTGAACTTGTTGCATATTTCGCTCATACCTACAATAAAAAGTTTCGTGCCCTCTTCGACGACTCACTGGGGATGATGTTTCTATCATCAGTGGGATTTATCGCCCTAATAGCACTGGCTTGGACGGGGTTATTCATGCCATTTGCTGCCAACACAGGTATTGGACTTGCTCCTGGAGTAAACCAAGTTGCTGAATTCATAAAAAAACAACACCTTCAGGGGCCCGTTTTTAACAATTATGATATTGGCGGCTACTTGATCTATCATTTGTATCCCGAAGAAAAAGTTTTCGTTGATAATCGCCCCGAAGCGTATCCTACAGAGTTCTTTGAAAATGAGTATATTGGACCTCAAAATGATTCCAAGCAGTGGCGTGAGTTAGATAAAAAATATGATTTCAACCTTATCGTGTTCTACCGACATGACTTAACTGAGTGGGCTCAAAAATTTATGATTGATCGTGTTTCTGATGAAAACTGGGTTCCCATTTATGTTGACAACTACAGCATCATATTTATAAAAAATGTGCCTGAAAATGCTGATGTTATTAGCATTTTTGAGCTACCGCAAAGCATGTTCGGCATCAAATAGTTTTTGCACCCCTTCCTCGAGCATAATATCCTATAACATTGACTTTTGGGTGTTTTTCTGCTATACTGGAAGATAGTATCCCAAGGTGCATCACTACGATTCACCAATTGGGCTGCTCGCACATTAATATAACGAATTTTTATTTCTCCCACTTTGATGGGCTTAGTAAGCTTTTAAATTTTATTAAAATTTAGGGCTTTCGGGCCCATTAACTATCCTGGAGGATATTTTAAAATGAAGACAATAGCTCTGTTAGTTTTGACTTTAATTGCCAACTTGCAATCATGCTTAGGTTTAGATCAAGACGTGAAAGATTTGAATGCAATCATCTACAAAGAGGTAGCAGCAGAAATTACATCTGAAGCTTATCTTGATGATCAAATCATTATCGATATCACCGAAAATTCTGGTGAAATTACGATTAGTGATGGGAATGTGTCCCACACTATTGAGGTCATGCTCAGCGTTCTAGCTGAACAGGACTTTGATGCTGCCCATCCGACAATTTTAACAATTGTCAAAGTGGACAACAATGTAGCCTGCATGACCCAACAAAAAGACGGCCGGTTGCTTGAGGGCACCAACTATTCAATTGAAAAATTTCAATGTGATCCCTTGTTCCATAACCTCTTAGCTAGCGGAAAGTGGGACATTGTTGAAAACGTTGATGGTCTTGCTTTTACAGAAGACTATAACTTGGTGCTACTCATTGATGAGGCACCAAACAATGATCAATTTTCTTATACTGGAAAGGACGGCTCTCCTCAGATTTTTGAAGTTAAACTTTTGAGCATGACGCCAAAGGAAAATACCTATCAATATACATACCTCGTTACCCATAATGGGACGAAGGTATGTACAATTAAAGAAATGACCGACGGCGGCATGTCTGAAACCTCAATTTCAGGCTATGATAATTGTGGCCGGCAAACGTTTCTTGATGGGTATACCATCACTGTTGCTGGTCACTTTTTGGAAAAATAAAAAATATTCGTTATATATCAAACGCTCCTCATCCCGAGGGGCGTTTTTTGTGGCTAAAAACAGAATTGGCGCACCTTGCGGTGCGCCAAATTCTTACTACTTTAACTATTTTGGCTTGTTGTTCTCTTGAAAAATGCGCACAACTTCTGAAGTGCTCATGAACAAGAAAATGATGGCAATGGTGAAATACAACTCATTGCCAAAATATGCAACGAGCACACTTGTACAAACAATCACTGCCGTGCTGACCTTGTACCAGACCCAAAACTGTTTGTCTTCGACAAGCTTGATACGTGTAACCACGTAGGCTATGCCATATTCAACAAACATAAATAATGCTATGGGAAACACAGCCAAAATGTCACCCAGAAGGACATACACTAACATGGCACCAAAACCCAAAGGGGTACTGATAAAAAGCATCCATTTGTATATTGGAATAATCCAAAGCATATCTGCATCACCCATTTGAGCGATGCTGCTTGTCATTGCCACAGCAAAAGCAACAATTGGCAACAAACAAACTGCCACAACTGTTGCTATCTCAAGCCAACGGACATCAAAAAGCAAATGGACATAAAAACCACTGGCCAACGGGATAATCACTAAAAGCAAAAGAATTATGCTCAAGTAATACCCATGACCTTCACTAAAAAATGAAACTACTTTGTTTTTCATCTTTTTTTTCTGAACCTCCATTAAAGAACGTTTCTACTGCAAATATGTAATTAGCAGCAGAAAAATAGTAAGATCCTAGAATTATACTATAGAGACGTAGTAAAAGCAAAAAAAGAGCTCAGACTATGGGGGGGCCTGAGCTCAGATACAAACTGTTTTTCAATCCAAGTTACTATTTGTTTAAATTAAAATCACATCATAGAAGATAGGTCCTCCTTTTTTTAGCTCAGCCATTCCGACTGGAGAAAGTTAGATCACCCCCTCTGTGTTGATTTTTAGTTTAATCATAGTTGCTTGCTCCTTGTTTGAAACAGGTTGTTAAGATTCAGCTTCAACTCCTTTGTGCGCCTTGCACGCTCGAGCTGAAGCAGTAATGTAGTATGTTACCACAGATACTCGAGATTACAATACGTCACAAATGCGTAAGCTATAAGATGCGCTTAAATAAACGATGCAAATCTTGCATTTCAAAATCAATGTACACCGGTCTGCCATGCGGACAGGTAAACTGTGTTTTGGTTGAAAATAATTTTTCAAGGAGTCTTCTCCGTTCATCTTGTGAAAGCGCTTCACCTGCCTTAATAGCCGTACGACAAGCCAAAAAAGCCAGAGTTCTATGCGTAGTGCTATCTAACTCTGAAATGGGTCTATCTTCCAATAAATCAGCAGCAAACTCCTGTAACAGCACTTCAAAGTTACGACCATGAAAAACTTTGGGCGCAGCTTTGACTGTGATCAACGTATCTGCAAAAGTTAACACAAAACCCATTTTTGCTAAAACTGCATGATGCTCTTCAAGTGTCATATGCTCTGTTTTGGAAAGCACTACTTTAATAGGCTTAGAGAATTTTTGACTTTCCTGACTTTTTTTGGCTTCAAATGCTTCAAGAAATTGTTGATACAAAATGCGCTCATGGGCGGCATGCTGATCGATAATCACAATCCCATGAGATGTCTGTGCAATTAAGTACAAATTGTGTACCTGCAGTATTTCAGCATTTTCCTTAAGTGAAAAATCTTTTACAGTCCACGGATCAACATCTGCGCGCAACACTTGGGCAGTGATTTCTTCCATTGTGTTGTCTCGAAGCACTGAATCAACTCCCGTGCCATGACTGGCATAGTGCAAGTCCTCACGCTCAAGCACGCCGCGAACAGCATCTTGCACGAGCACACGGACTGCTTTCTCATTTATAAAGCTAACGGTATCTTTTTTTGGGGTAATATTTACATCGACCATTTGTGATGGAATAGCCAAGTGCAACACAAACACAGGATAGGTGCGCGGTTCTAAAAGCGTTCCATAGACTTCCTTTATTGCTGCAGCAAGGTCAGGACGCTGGACAGGTCGACCATTCACGAATAATAACTGTCGATGCTTTCCCTTATGTGCTAGCTGTGGAGCTCCTAAGTACCCAGAAATCGAGTAATGGTCACTGGAATGCGCCAACTCAAAGAGTAATTGCTGCCTAATCTGCAATACTGATTGAATTCGCTCTGCAGGCTTTTGGGCAGGTAAATCAAATAGATTCTTAGTGTTGTGTGTAACCGAAAAACGAATAGCAGCATTTGATACAAAGGTTGGCAACAAGACTCCTAAGTTTTTTTTAAGTTCGGTACTGTCCGACTTCAAAAATTTTCTACGTGCGGGAGTTTGTGCAAATAACTCAGTCACTGAAATCTGAGTCCCTACCGACATTCCAATCGCTGAAACTGAACTCAAGTTTCCATGCGAGACTATAAGTTGTGCTCCAATTTTTTCCGAAGCTACTCTGCTCGCTATTTCGATTTTTGCAATTGTGGCCATGCTCGAAAGGGCCTCTCCTCTAAATCCAAATGAACCTAAACTGAGCAAATCATCTAAAGAGGAGATTTTACTGGTACTATGCGCAGCCACAGCCAGTGGCAACTCATCAGGATACATACCGCCACCATCATCAACAACAGTAATACGCTTAGTGCCACCTTCTTCGAGCATAATATCAATAGTCTGAGCACCAGCATCGAGTGCATTTTCAACCAGCTCTTTTATTACTGATGCAGGATTTTCAATGACCTGACCGGCTGCTATCCGAGCGCGTACATCAGCTGAAAGTTCCTTTATTCTAAGCATACTATTTTAACTTCTTTTGTAATTTTTCGAGCGTCTTAAAAGCTTCTATTGGAGTGAGTGTATTCAAATTAACTGCTGCCAACTCTCTCAAAAGAGTAGCCTCAGAGGCATTTTTATTTGGTGATACATTTCCAATCTGAGCACCCTGCACGGACTGTGCTTCTAACTCAATTAAAATATGTTCAGCTCTTAGGGTGACTTTTGCGGGCACGCCTGCCATCTTAGCAACTGCCACACCAAAGCTGTGGGAGGCCCCACCAGCTAACACTGTGTGTAAAAAGGTTGGAGGTTCAGTTGTATCATCAATTGCCATGTGCACATTTTTAATACTTTTGGGGAAAAGTTCTTCAAGCTGCTGAAGTTCATGATAGTGTGTTGCAAATAATGTTTTAGGTCGACTCTTGGTATCTGAAACTAAAAACTCAGCAATTGCCCAAGCCAAACTAATACCATCGTAGGTACTCGTGCCTCGACCAATTTCATCCATAATAATTAAGCTCTTGCTGGTGGCATGATTTAAGATTGATGCGGCTTCAACCATCTCCACCATAAAAGTTGACATGCCTGACGTAATAAAATCAGAGGCACCGCTTCTTACAAAAATTCTATCAACTAGGCTAATATGTGCATCCCTAGCTGGAACAAAGCTACCCATGTGTGCCATCAGCACAATCAAGGCAACCTGCCGCATGTACACAGACTTTCCGGCCATATTCGGACCAGTTATCAGGAGTAGTTGATGTTCAGAGCCATCAAGCAGTGCATCATTGGGTACAAATCTACCTCGTTCGTGAATACTCTCAACTACTGCGTGCCGGCCTTCTGTTATGCGAATTTCATCACTTAAACCTACTACTGGCTTACAGTACCTTTTTTCAATGGCAGTTTGTGCAAAACTTGCCAAACAATCTACTTGCGCTGCGGCAGTTGCTGCCTCTTGTAGCTGTGCTAAGTAGGTCATTGTTGTAGTAACTATAGTTGCAAACAAGCCAACCTCAATTTTTTCAATCTGTTCTTCAGCCGTGAGAATTTTTTCTTCGTACTCTTTAAGTTCAGGCGTAATAAATCGTTCTGCGTTTACCAAGGTTTGTTTGCGATCATACTCTTTGGGTACCTGAGCCAGATACGATTTACTAATCTCAATATAATAGCCAAACACTTTATTGCTCTTAACCTTAAGCGTGATTATACCTGTCTTCTTTCGCTGAGCTGCTTCATACTCAACAAGCCAAGCTTTGTCTCCTGACTGAAGTTTTCTGAGCTCATCAAGTTCCACATCAACACCAGCCGCAATCACCCCACCCTTTTTAACGTCTACTCTAGGATCCTCTAAAAGGTTGTCATCCAAGTACTTCACAAGTTTCTCTATATCTTCAGGCATATGTCTCATCACCTCTGAAAGCAGTGGAGAACTGCATTTTTGCAATGTCAGTTTACAGTTCAAAACTTCAAGTAGTGAATGTTTAAGTCTAATTAACTCTGGAGGCACCCCTAAACCAACTGAAAAGCGAGCCAAAATTCTTTCAATATCGTACATTCTAGACAGATTCTGTTGCAGCTCTTCGCGCAAATATTGGTTCGAAGCCAACTCATCCACCGCATCTAACCTCTGCTGAATACTCTTTTTTTGTGTGAGTGGCTCAACAAGCCACCTACGGAGCAAACGTGCGCCCACAGCACTTTTTGTGGCATCAATGGTATCAAGGAGCGAGCCTTTTTTATTTCCTTCACGAATGGTAGAAAATAACTCTAAATTTGAAATGGTTGATCGATCTAAAATTACAGCTTGAGCTTGCGAAAGTGCGTGAGGTGCCTGCAAATGTTGTACATCCATCTTTTGTGTGGTGCTCACATAAGCAAGAATAGCAGAACAAGCACGTTGCGCTTCAACCTTGTTCTCAATTCCAAATCCTGAAAGAGTGGTGACTTTAAAGAACGAAGTTAATTGTTTTTTTGCATCCGAAGTTGCACTTTCCCACTCATGAAACACCGTCACGTTACAGTTTTCATACTCCGACAGAGTAGAAATAATCTCGTAGTTTGCATACTCAGTGGGTGAAACTAAAACTTCTCGAGGTTCATAGGTAACTAGAATGCCATCAAGCTCTTTTTGCCAGCCATCACGAGCTATCTCACAAGTGAAGAAGCTTCCAGTAGAGATATCAGCTAAAGCACAACCAACTTTTTTTGCTCCAAAAGAAATCGCACATAAATAATTATTCTTTCTTGAATGCAAAGAAGCGTCACTCATCACAGTGCCCGGAGTCACTATGCGAATAACTTCACGCTCCACAATACCTTTTTTGTCTGGCTCTGACATCTGTTCACAAATTGCTACTTTGTACCCTGCTCCAACCAGTTTGGCTAAATATGAATCTGCTGCATGAAAAGGAACACCTGCCATCGGAACGTGACCATCCTTACCTCGTGGCCGAGCGGTAAGAGTAATGCCCAAAACTCGAGCACCGACTTCAGCATCGTCTAAAAACAATTCGTAAAAGTCACCTAATCTGAAAAACAGCATACAGTCGGGGTACTGGGCCTTTATATCCATGTACTGCTGCATCATTGGTGTCTGAAAATCTCGCATACGTATTTCACTATAGCACGCAGAGATATAATTCAAAGTGGGTCAATAAGTGAGAATTTTTTTACTGTAATTCGGATTTAAGAATTGCGATATCATCTATGGTAACAAGTGCCAGTGGCAACTGTTCAGCCTCTTCAAGACTAAACCAACCAATTTGATCACATTTTTCTAGCTCACAGTTGCGTGGTGTCCCACTCACAATGCGACACAAAAAAGTTTGTGCTACCCAATGCTGGTGCTCTTCGGGCAAAATATTGTCGACAATGTTGAATCTTTTTATAACGGAAACAGTCACTCCAAACTCTTCCATCACTTCCCTGTGGAGTGCTTCTTCTAAAGTTTCTCCAAACTCCACAGCTCCTCCAGGAATTTCCCACTTACCACGTTCATTTTTTGCTTTTTGACTTCGCAGAGCAAGAAACACTTTGTTTTCTTCGTTTGAAATGAGCGCACCAACACCAACACCGATACAATCTATACCAATTTTGCATACATTATTTGCAAACATTATCAGTCCTTTCAAAGACTTTTTCTTTTGAAGTCAGTCCAGCAGAAAGCGTGAGTTCACTCTTTTTTATTCCCAAGTGCTTAGCTAACAGTGCAATCACTGCTTTATTAGCTTTACCTTTTTCTGGTGCCGCAGTGGTCCAAACCTTGTAAGAGGCATCAGACACTGTCTCAACTTTTGACTTTTTTGCACCGGGAACTACCCGCACTGATATATACATAGTTGGTTTATATCACACAAACTTGTGTGGTGCAGGTTTAGTGTACTGCTTCAACCTCTGCGGCTGGGTGTCCGAATGGAATTAAGTAGGTTACAGATTCATTAGGATCTAAACCAAGCTCTGAAACCACTGAGTCAGAACTAAATCCACCGGTCACCACAGTGCCTAAACCAAGGCTTTCTGCCTGCAGATACAGATTTTGACCAATATGTCCTGCTTCTAAATCAGCATTCATCTCAGCAGAATCCGGGAATTTTGCTTCAGATTTAGCGTAAGCTGTAGAAAGCACTATCACAACCGGCGCATTTTGTGAGTTATCTTGCACCTTAGCTGCATTAAGTTTATCACCAGCATCCGCTACACCCATATCTGAGAGTGAATGTGTTGCAGGCTCGTATCTATAAAGTCCAGGTTCAACACCCTCGACATTTCGCACAACCGCATAAAGTGTATGAGGATATGTTCCTCGACCAGATGGAGCAGCTCTATGGCCACTTTCATCAGTCTGTCCTTGTCCTGCCCACAGCATTTGTGACAAGTCAGCAATTGAAATAGCATCCTGAGTATATGCGCGCTTACTTCTTCTTATTGCAATTGCTTCTTCGACAGGCATGCCTTTGAGCATTTCAGGTTCAGGTAATTCGACAGTCCCAACAGATGGAAGCATCTCTGGCATAACATACTGCAGTGCAGCTACTTCTTCCGTCTGCTCTGACTCGTCCATCACAACTGGACTCATAACCTCAGTTTTTTGCATTTCAGTAAACCAAAGCGTAAAGAACAATACAGAAATTCCAAGCAAAAAGAGGGACACAAAAGAGAGAACCTCAGGTCTCATGTGACGTGTATCCTTTACTTCAGTATGTACTGCTGGAGGTGCAATCTTTGGTGTAACAGCACCTGTCCCTTGTGCTTCAGATTGGATTGGAGTTTCAGACATAGTTCCTTCTACTTGATATATTTTATATACAAAATTAACAACACCTATCACAAAGATGTCACTCTCTATTAAAGACTTTTTCAAAGCCAGAGTCAAGCAGTACCAAAAGCAAAAATAACTATATGAAGCTACTTTTTAAATGGAAAGTGTGCAATTTTTGCACGACTCCCAAGTTCTTTTTCTATGCGCATAAGCTGATTATATTTAGCTACTCGTTCTGAACGAGACAGTGACCCTGTCTTTATCTGTCCGGTGCCAGCACCTACTACAAAATCAGCAATAAAGGTGTCTTCAGTTTCCCCACTGCGGTGAGAAACAATTGCTGTCATGTTGTTTGCATGTGCTAGGTTAATTGCATCAATAGTTTCAGTAACTGAACCAATTTGGTTAAGCTTAATTAAAATTGAGTTGGCTGATGATTCATCAATTCCTTTTTGAAGACGCTGCATATTGGTCACAAATAAATCATCACCAACTATTTGAATTCTGTTACCCATTCGCTGCATTTGAGCTGAAAAACCACTCCAGTCATCTTCTGCAAAGCCATCTTCAAGAGAAACAATTGGATACTTCTCTATCCAGCCAGCATAGAGATCAACCATTTCTTCACTACTAAGTGCTCTATTTTCAGTTTTAAGTTGATATTTACCATCTTCATAAAATTCACTTGCAGCAGGATCTTGAGCAATTGCTATATCTTCGCCTGGCCTGTAACCTGCTTTTTTAATAGCTGCAATAATAAGTTCAAGTGGTTCTTCATTACCAGAAAGTGATGGTGCATAGCCCCCCTCATCACCAACCGTAGTTTGAAAACCCTTTTCTTTAAGCATTTTTCCTAAGATATGAAAAACCTCAGCTCCCCAACGTACAGCTTCTGCAACCGATGGTGCCCCAACAGGCATAATCATGTACTCTTGCATATCAGATGAACCAATTGCATGCTTTCCTCCGTTAAGAACATTCATCATTGGGATAGGAAGCACATATTCTTCTTCTGAACGACCAAACATTCGAGCCACATACTGATAGAGTGGAATACCCACACTTGCAGCAGCTGCTTTAACAACAGCCATTGAGACCGCAAGAATTGCATTTGCCCCAAGCTTACTTTTTGTTTCTGTCCCATCAAGCTCAATCATTTTTTCATCAATAGCCCGTTGATCAGTACATTCCATACCAATAAGTGCTGGTGAAATAATCGTATCAACATTGGCAACTGCTTTAAGTACTCCCTGCCCACCAAAGCGCGACAGATCACCATCTCGAAGCTCAAGGGCCTCATGTGAGCCAGTGGATGCGCCAGACGGAACAGCAGCTCTTGCCACAGTGCCATCTTCTAATACCACCGTTGCTTCAACCGTAGGATTTCCACGGGAATCTAAGAGTTCTTGTGCCCATACCTTGGTGATTTTCATTTGTGTCCATTTCTATTAACTAATTATGTGCTGCTAGCTACTACTATAGTATGAACCTACCATAATCACAATCTTTTTTCTGAAATAGTTGAGTGAAAGTTGCTGCCGGCAGATGTCCTCAATGGGGATCTGTTATAATGAAACAGATTGATATCCCCGTTTACGCTTATTTACGTTACTCTTGCAGATTTCTCTAGGAAGGACTGATGTCACAATTAATCTATCAATTCTATTCCCCAAAAGGGTTACAGAAAAATAAAAATGTTAGTAACAGTTCTCGGCTGGTACTCGTTGAAGCTGAAAAATATGGAGTCGAATGGAATATCCTTCCCGGCACACAAATAATTACCCTAACTTACAACGGTAAAACGCAAACGTACTACCATCAGGTTCCCTCTGCTACGACTGCACTTGCAATTTATTCTACCCAAAATAAACGTACAACGTCATACTTACTTCAAAATGCAGGTATATCTGTGCCAAAGGGTTATCGCATTAAGAAGTCCGCATCACAAGAGTACCTACACTCACTCTTTGATAATCTTCAAAAACCGCTTGTGGTAAAACCTAGTGATGGCACCTGGGGCGAAAACATAACTGTTAACATACAATCATTTGAAGAATTTACTCAGGCCATTCAAGTTGCTTTTCAATATTCTGGAAAAGAATCTGCCCGAATAATTGTTGAAGAAATGTTTAAAGGTGAGGAGTACAGAATACTTGCTACGCAAGAAAAAGTGCTTGGTATTCTTAATAGAAGACCAGCCAGTGTAATGGCAAACGGAGTCGATACCATCAGAAAATTGATTCAAGAAAAAAATACCAACCCCATCAGAGGACCGAAAAACAGTACTTGCTCACATCTTAAAATCAGAATGGACGAGAATCTTAGAAAAAACTTAGCTGAACAAAATTTAACACTAGATTCAATTCCCCCAGAAAGTGAACGCATTTTCCTTAGAAATGTTTCAAATGTTTCTCAAGGCGGTGATGCCATTGACTACACAGATCTTGTCCACCCGAGTGTAAATGAAATTGCTCTGAAAGCCATCAAAGCAATTCCTGGTTTATCATTTGCTGGACTGGATATGTTAAGTACAGATATTACCATGCCTCAAACTGATGATTCATACGTTATTATTGAAATCAATGACTCACCTGGCTTTGATATTCATGATTATCCTTATGAAGGAAAAAATCGACATGTGGCAAGAGCATTTCTATTTTTGATGTTCCCAGAATTAAAAGCCGTTTAAGATTACAGAGTAACCCAGTAGCGCCGTTTCATGGCTCCATTTGGATGTTCTCCAGGAATGGTATTTTCAAGTACCCCACCGTTCTTTTCAATAATTTTTCTTGAGGCAATATTGTCATCGTCACAGGTAATCAGCACAGACTCAAAACCTAACTTACGGGCTTCTTGTAGACCAAATTGCAATGCTTCTGATCCAATACCCTGGCCTCGCATACTTGGGCGTACATTGTAGCCAATATGACCACCAAACTTTCTTAAATACTCAGTCAGCTGATGCCGAATATGCACACGACCAGCATAGAGGCCTTGGTCAGTAATAATCCAAAACTCTGTGGCAGGGACATATCCATCTGGTAAATCTTCACCTAGTCGTTGTCTTTCAAGTGAGGCTACATAGTTTCCAAAATAGGTTTGATCAGAAAGTTTTTCTGGATCAAGTACTCCATAGTACTCTGCCTGCCTATTTCCATCTGCATGAAACTCACGCACTGCTGCTACATAACTTTCTTTAAACGCAACCGAAGGCAACTGGAGTGTAATCATTTTTTTCTAGTTGAAACTGATCTAGCTCCTAAAACAAAAAGTGTCACCACGAACACTTTAACAAAAATACCACCATCTAATCTAATAAATGCTTCTGTAAGTGGAGTGATGTTACCCACCAGAATATGTGCTAACACACTAAAAGGGATAGTAAAAAACATCCAACTTTTCAGTGGAATGTTCAACCTAAAAAAACGAGCTAACTTTGAAAGCAGTGGCGATAGTAAAAATATACCTATAAAGGAAACCACAAAATCAAAAATGGCAAACTCACCAACCCTAAATGAACGCAGATATTCTATTGTAATCATATCTTGTAGTATATACTTTATTTTTAGAAAGCACGACTGCGGGAGTCCTCATCTACCTTCAAAAACAGATACAAGCTTATTCAATGCCGCTATCTATAGTACAATGTCAATTCGATGCAATTAATAATCAATTGGTTAGAATCGCTAGCTCAACACATCCCCGTCACCTGGTTTGTTTTTATTGGTTCACTGGTTGAAGAAGTTGTTGCTCCTATTCCTTCCCCTTTAGTGATGATGCTTGCTGGCTCTATTTCGGCAAAGCAAGGTAGTCCACTACTTTTTCTTGGATTACTTGCCATGATTGGCTCAGTCAGTAAAACAATAGGTGGTGCTGTAATGTATGTCATCGCAGATAAAGCAGAAGATGTACTCATAGATTCATTCGGCAAATTAATTGGAGTTTCTCATTCTGACACAGAAGGTCTTGGGAAATTCTTCGGTAAAGGCAAACGTGATGATATCGCAATTTTTTTAATGCGCGCCATCCCAATTATTCCAACAACTGCAGTCTCTGTTATTGCTGGAATCATTAGAATACCTTTTAAAACATTTATCCTGAGCACTTTTTTGGGATTGATGGTTCGGAACTTGATATACCTCTACATAGGTTACACCGGCATTGATGCACTGCAAACATTCAGTGAAGACTTTAATAGTTTAGAAAAAATAGGCTACAGTATATTAGCCATTTCAGGTGGCCTCGCATTAGTGTGGATGTATCGAAAGCGACAGCAAGGTTCTATTTTGCCCCAAATGGAAAATGTATTACGTTCGACGATGCAGTTTTTTAAACGACACAAGTAACCAGATCGCAAACACTCTCTCTCCCCAGAATGTAAACATACTTATTAGAGGAGCAAAACCAATCAATTTTCCAATACTATCAATCAGATATCCTAAATATAGATTTTATATTCTCTAGATGTATTGTGCCACTTGAATAAGTATAATCCCGAAGTATACTACTATGGGTTGTTTTGACTTATCACATTGCGTGACTAGTACAATATGCAACCATTTTTTCTTTAACATACCGCGTGATTTGTTTAGATTTTTGATAGTAGCTCGTCCTTGCTGAGCACATACTATTTTGTGTGTTCAACAAGGATGAGCAACAAGCAAAAAAACATTTAGTTGTTCGTTCAAATTTTTTTTCTACAAGGAGTAGAAGAATCGTTATGAAAAAATTGATGGTTATTTTTTTGTCAGTCAGCCTTTTGCTGATCATCTTATTGCTCGCTGGATGTACATCTCCTGCAACAACCGAGCCGGCGGCCCCGGTTGTAACGTACGTTGTCCAAAATGGTGACGGCATAACTGCTGAAATCGTTTGGGACGGCACAGGCTGGTCTTGCAACCTACCCAGCTGTGCTCAAAATCGACAAGTTGATGGGAACACTTTTCACTTCTTCTATGGCTCAAGTGAAATTGCTGTAGAAGACGTAGAAAATCCCGGCAAACTTGTTTTGAAAGATGGTTGGAAAATCATCGAGGAGGTGAGTAATTAAAATATGATACATAAGACAGTTGGCTCTCTGTTATGGAAAGTCAACTGTCTTCCGTAAAAGTAACCTCCAAAAAAAGTAAAGAAACAACAATCACGCGGTATACAACAAAAAAACTACTTCAAATAGATATGAATCTTCACATACAAATTATTGATTTAAACAAATAGCGGAGAAAGTGGGATGAAATTGGAACTTATTTTATTACTAAAGGTATTTCCAAAAACATCCCAACCTTATTAAAATCTAATTAGCACATCTCTCAAATGCTGGCAAATGCATATTTCTTGATGCGTCTGCCAAAGCATTAAATATATCTTTAATATCTTGTTCTTCAATTGCTGGAATCATGTCTTGATATAATTGGTCATTATCAATTTCTGCTTGAACTCCAACTGCACATACTTCAGCTAAAGTTGCTGGTAATACACCAACAGTTGTTTTTTCTGCTGGAATTTCAATGTCATATTTATCGAATAAAGCCTTGAGCATAGATATATGTTGTTCTTCAGCTCTAATAATATTTATAAATGGTTTTACGTTTCCGAATTTAGCTATGACTGCTTCATAGGTAGCCAGTGCTTTTCTTTCATCAGCAATCGCAGCTTGTAAATATTCTATGGTTTCGCCACTAAGTTCTCCTACTGGATATTCTGCATCATCTACCAATAAACATCCATCCATTAGACAGTTTTCTTTATTTAAACCAACCTGAGAAGTTTGAGATGTATTTTTTTCACTTCCGTTGCCACTACCGCGTCCATATCCTTGTGGGCCATATTCCACGGTCTCATTATTATCCTGCATAACTTGATTTTGATTTCTTGAAAAAATAGGTGTGGTAATTGTTGCTAGTACAACACCTGCAATAAATATCCCGGATAGAACCCAAATGTTATCCTTAATAAAATTCTTTTTCATTACATTCCTTTGACACATTAATTAATGCTAATAGAGTAAGTATAAAGCAAATTACTTAGAAAAACCTGAAAAGTCAAATCGCAGCTTGGATGCGGAAGGAGTGGGATTTACGACTCACTACTATCTATTATCTACTTATGGAAGTTCGCATGTACTAGGGTGATTCGCACGGTGTGCTCGTGCGCCCGTCGCGAACTATCCTCTGCATTCCTTGTTACTTCCGCATAGAAAAAAATACCCTTTCGGGTATTTTTTTCTATGCGGAGGGAGCGGGATTCGAACCCGCGGTATCTTGCGATACGGCAGTTTAGTAAACTGCTGCACTAGGCCACTATGCGACCCCTCCACTAGTCATAAGACTAGTATTATAGCATCAACTGACCAGTTTAAAATATTCCGAATGTCTACGCTTTGCCTTCTGCTTCTCGTTCCATTTTATCTAGACGAACATAATAATTGGATCATCTTGGGTGACGTTTGTCATGGGGTCTTGAGTGCCATGTTCAAACTCAACTTTTATACCGGCTAGCAAATCGGCAGGTGTATATGAAACAGCCGACCAAATAATTCCAATATCTTCATTCAAAACATACAGTAGATAGTGTGTTCCCTATTCTACCTACTGTATGCATGCTGCATGTACACACGAGCTACTATGAAATAGTGCCTTGTAATTCCTTTAATTCATCCCATGTTAGCTGTTGCTGAGCATCTGTTAATGCATTTTTAGGATCAGGATGCACTTCAATTATTTGACCGTCAACCCAATCTAACTGACCAAACTCAAGAGCTAACTCTTTGACTAAATGCACTGCGCCACCAATGTGTGATGGGTCAAGAATCATTTGCAATCCTGTTCGCTCCCTAACACGCTCTGCCATTTCAAGATCTGGAATGTTTCGCATTGGACTGTCGCTTTTGTCCCATGGAGTAAAGCCACGATGACACATCACAACTTGTTCGCTACTGAGACCACCTGAAATTACGTGTTCAGCAGCACCCTCCCAGTGATTTTGATCTCTCCACGGTTGGTTTTTAACCATAACTTGCACGGTATCATTGCCTGCCGCAACACGACCAATATCTCGCTGAAGTATGTGGTTTTGGTTACGAGAACCAATCCACAACAAAATGTGTGCATGCGGAACTACACCAAGAACTTCATCCAAAATTAACTGAGCTTGTTCTGGAGTCATGATTTCAAGACCCACACCCAGGCCAGCTTGAGCGGCATCAATCAACAGCGGTATGCCTGCCTCACCAATACCCTCAAAGCCCGGCTTAGTTCTTGGCTTCCAAAGATTCATCCGAACTATGGGAATTTGTTGTTCTTGTGCCTTAGTAATTGTTGTGTGAGCAAGTTCTGGCCCTTCAAGTGAGCAAGGTCCTGCTATGAGTAGTTTTTCTTTCATTTTTTTCCTTAAATTATGTATGTTTAGTTATGTGTTTTGCCAATACTGCATAGGGTTCTTTCTAAAAAAAACACCTCCTTGTGGGAGGCGTCTATTTTTGTGTAATTACTACAACAACTACAGAGCACCTCCCAAGGTAAACCAGAAGAAAGTATATAAACTTACTAGTTGCTGTCTGTGTTGTTGCATAAAAAAACCTCCCATTGGGGAGGTACCTTTTTTAACTACAGTACCTACCCTATTTTAAAAGAGTAAAAAAGTACCAGTAGTTATTTTTTGTTTGCTTCATAGCTTTGCTATTGTAGAAAATATGAGTTGCAATTGCAAGCACGAAGTTTCTTCCTACACTAAACTACATAGATATACGGTAGAATGACTTTCATGAGTAAGCCAAAACCGACACTAGCCACAGCAAAAAATGCTTTAAAATCCTATTTTGGATATGACAGTTTCCACCCTACACAAGAAAAAGCCATTGCTTCACTTCTGGCTGGTGAAGATGTCTTTGTTCTCATGCCTACTGGTGGTGGAAAATCAATGTGCTACCAAATTCCTGCACTGATTTTTGAAGGAACAACTATTGTAGTCTCCCCACTCATTGCCCTTATGAAAGATCAAGTAGACGGTTTAAAAGCCAATGGTGTTGCTGCTGAATTCATAAATAGCAGTCTTGATATAATCGAACAAAATAAGATTACTGAAGCTCTCATTGCAGGAAAAATTACCATTCTCTACGTCTCTGCCGAACGATTAGTCTCACCAGATTTTGCAAAGATACTTAAAAAAATAAAGGTAAATCTCTTTGCAATCGACGAAGCACATTGTATTTCTTCCTGGGGACACGATTTTAGACCTGACTATACTAAACTTTCACATCTAAAAACGCTCTTCCCAAAAATTCCAATTATAGCTTTAACTGCTACTGCCGATGCGACTACACAGACTGATATCCTATCTCAGCTAGAAATGGATGATCCAAAAGTATATATCGATTCATTTGATCGACCAAATATTTCGTTAACCGTGCTTCCGGGACAAAAAAGAATACAAAAAATTAAAGACTTCCTACAAGATAAAACAACCCAGTCAGGAATTGTGTATTGTTTAACACGCAAACAGACGGAGCAGCTTGCAGAAAAGTTACAGAACTTTGGACTAAGTGCCGCCAGTTATCATGCTGGCCTTAACTCTGCAGAACGCTCAAGAATTCAAAAAAGTTTTGTGCGCGATAAAACGCAAATTATCTGTGCCACCATCGCCTTTGGCATGGGCATCGATAAATCGAATGTGCGTTGGATTATCCACTATAACCTACCTAAAAATATTGAAGGCTACTATCAAGAATTTGGACGTGCTGGCAGAGACTCAGCTCCAGCCCAAGCGCTGCTCTTTTATACTTACGCAGATGTCGAAATGATTAAACGGTTCTTTATTGATACCACCCAAGGTGATCTGCAACATGCAAAACTGGAACGAATTAAAGAATATGCTGAAGGGGTAATTTGCCGAAGACAAATATTACTGCGCTACTTCGATGAATCGTACGAGGAAGACTGTGGTAATTGTGATGTTTGTGCCAACCCGTTTTCAACCCTAAATGGCACAGCTATTACTAAAAAAGCTCTTGAAACACTCAGCACTCTTACTCAGCAGCAACCAACAACTACGCAGCAATTAGTGAGTGCATTATCAAAGCTTAGTCAAAAAGTCAGCTTTGCCTCTTGGCATTTTTATCTTGCTCAGATGAAAAACTTAGGGCTGATACAAGTAGACTTTAGTAAAAATCAAGCACTTTCAATTACAAAAAAAGGTCAGGCAGTACTATCAAAAAATAATGAAGTCAGACTTGTGCTCCTTGATACTTTTATTGAACGACAAGAACAAGCCAGTAAAACAACAAAATCGTATACAAAAAATAAAGTTTCAAAAAATTATTACGAGAATGAACTGTATGACAGCTTAAAAGAAATTCGCAAGGAACTTGCAAATAAACACTCACTTGCTGCATACATGATTTTTAGTGATAAAACCCTGCTGGAAATGGCAAATGAAAAACCTACCAATAAAGAAGAGATGCTGAATATTTCTGGGGTTGGTGAGGTGAAGTGGGAGCGATACGGTCAAGAATTCACAAAGACTATTTCCGAATCAATTGCAAAGCAATAAGTATCTCTATATAAAAGATATATAAACTATGCAAATATACCAAGAGTAGTAGTGATTATGTACACAAGATAGGCTATGTACAAGAAAACGAGCATGATGCCTGCTTTGCGACCAATAGTCCAGTTGCGCGTAATCAAAATAAATAGGATTGCCACGACTGTTGCTAGCAACAAGAAAACGCTACTGAGTAAGTTATCTCTTCCCACAGGGATTGAGCTTTCTCCTTTAATAATAAATAAGAGAAGCCATGGAAAACCCAAACCAAATAATACATCAAAAATATTTGAACCAACCGCATTACTCACAGCCATGTCTCCTCGGCCTTGTTTTGCAACTATCACAGAAGAAATAAGATCAGGAATTGAAGTACCAGCTGCCAAAACAGTCAGAGCAATAATAGTTGGATTTATATGCAAAATATCTCCAATGCCTACAGCAGCCTCAACCAGTACATAACTCAACCCTGCTAAGGCAATAATAGATAGCAGAAAAGTTACCACATACGCTTTGGGTTTTTTCTTTGGATCGGGAATAATAAACGCAATAAGTTGCTTTGATGCTTTTGCAAATGCATTCTTTTCCTGAGCCTCTTCGACAATATCGATTACATTCGTATCTTTGTAGGGCAGAATTTTTTTCCAAATAACAACTGTTCCCACGTAGACTACATACATGCCTACAAACAGGAGTGCCTCAGCCATCACAACTTTACCATCCCAAAAAACAGCCAACAAAAGCAAAATGGTAAGCACATAAAAAATGGTGTCACGAATCACCGGTTGCCAAGTAAGCTTGGCTCTTTTAAATGAGGCTGATACACCAATAATAACGAGAATGTTAAAAATTGCCGAACCTACAATCGTGCCTGCCCCCACATCACCATGATTACCAGCGCGAAATAGAGCAAACAGTGCCGTAAACAATTCTGGTGCACTCGAACCAACTGCCATGAGTGTTGCTCCTGCAACATCTGAAGGCAATTTTAATTTATCGGAAATTGCATCGAGTGAGCCAATAAAGAAATCTTCACAGACAATAGCTAACAAATAAAATGCAATGATGAGGACGAAAAGATAGAGAATTATCATTCATTTATTGTAATCTAGATTACAAGAATTGTGGAGGTTGTTTTTTTTATTTGTGCGGAGATGGAGAGATTCATTAATCTCAATTTATTTCTACATGCCTATCAGTCGCCATACATTTGCTTAAAGGTGTCAGCACTTTTTAACTCACTTGTGGCTCTGATGCCACCACCTGATTCATCCCAAGTTTCTTTATTTGATTCCCAACTAGCTCCCGCACCCTCAATGTATGATCTGTAATCATCTTCAGTATAAAATGCCATCTTTACGCTACCAAGATTTCCATTGTCATATTTAACTAAGTCATAATACACATACATAGTTCTGCCGTTGTCGTCAACAGTTTTAATATCTGGTTCACCTAAGTGCTTTTCTACAGATAAAATGTTATTAAACAGACCCTTATCATCCATTTCATTGTATTCAGCTATAGACATAGCACTATTGTTAGACTGAGAATCCTCCTCGTCTGTGCCTGATTTTCTGTATATAAAACCTCCAGGAGCAATTCCTCCCATATAACTTTCACCTGGTTGTATCAACTCATCTCCAATCAAAATTTTTGTTAATAATAGGTCATTTTTTCCGACTTTGAATTCATAGTATCCTACTGATTCGTCTTCACCATACAGCTTGATTCGATCTCCATCTTGTTTCCATTTTTTGAACGAACCTCCAGTAACACTACCATCATTATTAAGTGTAAAATCAAAATCTATGGTTCTTTTTTCAGTATCTCCCCCAGACATACTACTTAAGGAACCTTTCCAACTGGAACCTAGTATATTGTTAGCTTCTTCTTCAACAACTTCTTTTTCTTCAACTAATTTCTCTTGCTGAGTCTCCTTGGATGAGCTTGATAAAAATTCTTTTATTTCCTCTTGCGACATTGGTGCTTGTTTCTCGTTAAGACTTTGCAACCATGCTTCTACCTCTTCCATTTCCATTTCAGCCGCCGTTATTGTTCCTGGATATTTTGCTTGGCGTATACGCCCAAATGGTTTTTGATACTTGAAATTTTTAAGGTCTACACCTATTACTTTACCTTCTTGAGCAGACTCTCGAAACTGTTCTAGTCCGATCATGATACTATCAAATTTTCCATATGCAGTGCCAAGACTTTTAGGAACACTTGTAATCGTTATAACACTAGCAATGGGCTCGGTAACCGTCCTGACATCTTTGACAAATGAAGTTACTTTATTTCTGTCTCCAAAAGCAATTTGAGCTCCATCTTCTGTTACCTCGAGCGCTAGGTCGGCTCCCACAATAACGGTACCTACCTGAGTCATCGTCCCAACAGTTGCAAGTCCGCCTACGCCACCAGTTATAACCACACCACCTACAAAACCGGCCACCTTGCAACCATCCTTCACTACAATTGCTGTATTTTCCAAAGTCTCAAAGGCATCACCTTCTTCTGAAAAAACGCCAGCATTTATTTCAGCTTGAGCTTTATCTAAAATTACTTGAGCTTTTTTTGCATCCACACCCAAGTGTTTAGCAATTGCGGCGATACCTTTAAATTTTGGTGCTTTATCGTAGATGTTTGAAATTTGTTGAGCAGAGTAAGCATGAGTTGTTTTTACCAGCTTAAAATGTATTGAGGCTGTTTGGGCAGTTTTATCAGCAGCGTTTTCTAATTCTAGTGATTTCTTTTCCAACTTGTCCCAGTCTTCAATTAACTGTGACATATCTTCATCCCAATCTGTATAGTCTTGGTATTGTCTGGCATTCATTAATATGTCGTCAGTGCGATAACGTAGTAAGAGATATTCTTTAGAGATATCATACGTTTCTTGCAAAACTATATCCTCAGTATTCAAATTTTCAATCGTATTTTTCCAAAATATAAACGAAGCACCAACAACTAGTAACACCATTCCTAAAAGAGCGATGAATATTTTTTTCATAGCATTAATTATAAACCTATCTAATTGGGTTTAAAAGATGTGTGCGAATGCAACAAGAGTGTTTGGCTGAGGTGTGTGTACCTAGTTAGAACCTATTATAAATCAAACTACTTGTAACATTCAGCTGCATCGTTATTACCAATACTTATGAAATATTTTCTCATTAGCTCTTTTGATTTAATTGCCAAATCTTCAAATGGTTCGTTGTATAAATGAATCTTCTGAAAAAAATCAGAAAACTGTTCTTGAGATCTCAAGTCACTTGTTCCTCCTTTATGCGGATCCTTTAAAGCTGAGTATATTTCTCTAATATTTGACCTAGCAATAAAAAAACTGCAACCAAAACATGGTTCTAAGGAAGTAAATAAGAAATGATCTCCATTTGAATATTTGTTTATAGATTTTCCAATTTTACGTAAAGCTACAATTTCAGCATGTGCGGAAATATCTTCACTTGTTGTGCACTCATTCATTGTTTCTGCAACTATAGTGCCCTCTGAATCCACAACAACACATCCTATTGGATAATTATTAAGTTTGAAAGCCTCTTCAGCTTTACTAAGTGCGATTTCTAAAAAGTTTCGAATTTGCGTTTGTAAAAACATATTTTTTTATAGTATCTGGGTTCTAACTTAGACACATTCTAACATAGAACATCACGCTACTACTTGAGGAAAATTGTATGTGCGGTAGCTCGTAGGCCATCCGCCAGGAATTCACTACGTTCATTCTTGGCGGAGGTGTGTGTACCAAGTTAGAACCTTCTGGTTAAGTTCGGTTGACCCAACTTGCAAATATTAATTTTATTCATCAAGATAAGTTTTTTTACTCAAGTCTGATATTGGTGCCATCCAAAATTTAACAACTTCTGCATCTATATCAAAATCTGCGCCGCTAGTTTCATTTGTTTTTTCAGCTACAACAATGTTAGATTCATACCACCCAACAATTTCTTCCCAATGCTTGTACTCAACTTGAGTAAGTTCTATTTTTTTGATACTGGTTTTAATGTTATTAAAATTAACAAGATAATATTGAAATCCAATATCAATAATAGCTATATCTGTTCTTCTTGGATGAGTTATAACTTGTACACCAAATTCATCAATTATTACTTGTTGATGTGGAATAAAATCTATTAACTTTTCTTCTTCACTATATAAGTTTTTAAACCAAAGAGAACCAGTTATGATATCATCATTTTGTTCATCATAAGTAACATAAAACTCTCCTTTATCTTTAACAAAAGCACCAGTTTTAATTTTTACACTATTTCTAGAAATATCTGTTGTTTTTTGAGCTTTTATTTTTACAAAACCTGATTCTGACTTCATCTGACTATTTTCTGAAATAATTGACCATTCTTCAGAATCATTAATATTTGCATTGATGCTATCAGCACCTTTTGATTTTGTTTCTAACTCTAAGATTGACTGTTTTAAAACTCCATTATTCTCTATATGTTTTACATTTTGATAATAAAAATACACATTAATAAAAACTGATGCTGAAAAGAAAATGAAAAACAACAAAATCAAGTATAATAAATTCTTTTTGTAAGCTTTATCTTCTGCAATTTGAGTTAATTCAGTATTAATTGGTTCTGTATTGTTATTTTGCATAAGTTAATTGTAGCAAATTTATTAAGTACTATATACTTAGGTTCTAAATTCCCTACACCTATCCCAATTTTATCATATATAACCTGGAGTTCTGATTTGCGGTAGCTCGTAGGCCATCCGCCAGGAATTCACTTCGTTCATTCTTGGCGGAGCATGTGGGTCTGGAACCAGCATGTCGCTATAAATAATGTGTATTACGCTTTGTTTCTGCAGGAATTGTTAAACATAAAAAAACCAAATCATTTTTTGAATCATTGATTCCTTCATGTATTTCGCCTCTTTTACGAAAATATATTTGACCTTTTTTGTGAGTACCTGAATTTCCTCTAATGACATATTCTAGCTCAATTCCATCATGATAATGTTTAGCTTCTATGCCACCTGGCACCATATAATATATATAACATGATAAAAATGGGAGATCCAATATTTTTACAGTTTTTTGATATGGAGATTCCGATTTCATTTTTCTTATTTTTTAACTGTCGTTATAGTTCGAATCCTAGGTTGCGGAGAGGGCGGGATTTACCCTCGTCACGCATCTTATTTTATTTTGCAGAAAGTTGTCTGCTTGATCGGGCACGCGACATTCCACAATCATTCTTAGTTCCATATTAAATTTAAGGTTAGGTTCTAATAAGATGGTAAATTCCCTACACCTATCCCAATTTTAACACATTTCTTGCCTGGAGTCCTTACTTGCGGAGGTGTGTGTACCAAGTTAGAACCTATTTTGTTACTGAAGTGGTACCTGTTCAACAATTGTCCAATCTTTAGGATCACTTGTATCTGCTCTAACAATAGTTATTTTATCTGCAGTAAATGATTTATTTTGAATTTTAATTTCTTTTGTAATTTTTTCTCTAGTTTCCATATCAAAATCACCATATACCAGACTAGCATGAGGCATAAAAACATTCTTATCATTCATATTAAATGCTTTTCTTATAGCTAAATGAGTATTAAAAAGTTTTGCGCTAGTCTTTATTCTTGCAAAAATACATTGAAAATATGTCGTACTAAATTCAACATCACCAACTTGTAATTCAAAACTTTTAATATTTTTAACTGCCTCTCGAACTGTTTTCACTACTTCTTCATCTGTAGATATAACAACTCCGTGTATTGTCATATGAGGAGTAAATGTAGGGCCATCAAAGCTATTGGCATACTTTTTAATAACTTCGTTAAACTCTTGGTATGTATCATTCTCTGGAATAATCCAGAAGCCAAATTTTGTCATTTTCTTCCTTGTAACTATTTAATTTAAGTTTTATTAACTATTATATGCCTCAATCTTATCACATTTATAATCTTTAATTTTACCTCTGATGATTGCGTAGTTTAGATATTATAAATCAATTTATTATTGATAACTGCTATACTAAAGCTATGAAAAGTAATGCTTCAAAAAAATATAAGTGTCCTATTTGCTTAGGAAATGATGGCGTAGAAAACGACGACACTTTATTAAAGCAAGATGATCTAGTTTTCAAGGATGAATTAGTTACTGTATGGATCAATTCTTTTTGGATTAAAGGAAATGAAGGTCATGCAATTATTGTTCCAAACATACATTATGAAAATATTTATGATCTACCAGATAAAGTTGGTCATCGAATTTTTGAAGTCTCTAAAATAATGAGTATCGCACTGAAAGAAGTTTATAAATGTGATGGAATAACTCTTCGTCAAAATAATGAACCAGCTGGAGATCAGCATGCTTTCCACTATCATTTGCATATTTTTCCAAGATACACTGATGACAACTTTAACAAAGAGCTTACCAAAAAAAGTTTTCTCTCAGACCCAGATAATAGAATAAAATATGTTAACAAATTAAAGGATTACTTAAGAAATGAATAGTTTACAAACAGGAACATACCAACATTACAAAGGTGGAAAATATTTGGTACTTGGAGTTGCTAAGCATAGTGAAACTAAAGAAGATTTAGTTGTCTACGTGACTCTTTATGAAAATGACATGGCAAGTATGTGGGTGCGACCGTTAGTTATGTTTATAGAGGATGTTGAGTTTAATGGAAAAATAGTTCCAAGATTTAAAAAGATTTAATGCTCACTAGCTTCATCTAAATGTTCAATATAATTAAGCAATTCAATGGTTGGTTTTTCAGATAGATGTATTGTGTTAATTGAACAATTTAACATTTGATAGTCATTGCCTTCGGGGTATTCTTTTTTTAGTTCTGATATTACTTCATCATCAAAAAAATTTCTTAAAAGATCTACAATAGCACCTCCATGAGAAACTAATACGATGTGTTGAGGCTCATTTAAGTTATGGCATAATATAAGTTGTTGAATACGATTTCCAGTTGCCTTTGAAGAATTTCCCCATTGTGGAATATATTCTCTATCATTCGTAGCTTTAGTCCATTCTGATAAGAATTCTTCTTTATGAATTGATTCGTTATCCCAGTTCATTCGTTCTTTTAATGCATCATCCGTTGTAAATCCTAAATCAAGTTGTTCGCCAATATGTTGCGCTGTTTGTTGAGTTCGTTTATATGGACTAGCAATGATTTTTGAAATTGGAAATTGACTCAAATATTTACCAGCTTGTTGTGCTTGGTATATACCTAACTCAGTTAATCCGGGATCACCTGGATGTGACTCCTTTTGACCATGGCGAATAAGATGAATTGTTAACATGTGTCTATCTTAGGTTCTAACTTAGACCCATTCTATCACAAAATATCACACTGCTACTTGAGGAAAAATTGATTTGCGGAGGTGTGTGTACCAAGTTAGAACCTACTTTATTGATTCGGCTATTACTTGAATGAATGATGACTCTCTATTATAGAGCAAATCAGTATCACTCTTCATTGTTTCAATCTTGAATTTATCTTTTAGTAAATCTTCAACATACACTTCACTAAAAAAATGTCTTACATGACCGTCTCTATCAAACATATCTTTTTCAATTTCATCACCTACGCCATATATTGAATCATCTACTGATTTACACATAAAACAAACTTTACCATTTGGTTTTAGCACTCTATGTATTTCATCAAAAATATTTCTTGTTACTGAATCAATAAAATAGTGAAGAGATAATCTTGCGTACACAACATCAAAACTATTGTCAGGCAAATCAAAATCGCTGCTTAGGTCTAATACTTCAAAAAAAAGATTCTTTGTATCTTTATATATTTCAGAATTTTGTTGGATAGCTACATCGGAAAAATCTGTTGCAGTGACATTGTGTCCGGCCTTTGCAAATGCAAATGAATCATTTCCAGCTCCACAACCCAACTCTAGTATTTTGGAGTTTCGATCTACAACATTTAAAACTGTCTTAACAAACTCAGTTGATTCTAATGAATACTTACGTACATTTCCCTCTGAGTGATGTTTATTCCAAAGTTGGTTTTGATTTTGCATAGATTAAAAATCGTATTTAATTAAGACAAGGTTCTACAGTTCCTACACCTATTCCAATTTTAACACGTTTCTAACCTGGAGTTCTGACTTGCGGAGGCAGTGGGATTCGAACCCACGAACCGAAAATTCGGTCAAGATTAGCAATCTTGTGCAATTGGCCACTATGCGATGCCTCCAAGTATTCTATAATACGTTTGAAATTATAACACTCTATCCAGACAGAAACTATATGAAGAACCCACAGAAACTCCACGTTTCAACAAACCAAACCGGTGAAAAAAAAGTAAGTAAACGAATCCGGCCTGGGGGGCAAAAGCACTTATTGTACATGATGGGAAGATTCTGATTATTTCAGAAAAATTAGCAGATGGTGGCATTATTCATGACTTTCCAGGGGGCGGTATTGAGTATGGCGAAACTGCACCAGATGCACTCATTCGAGAAGTTAAAGAAGAGATTGGTATTGATGTTTCAGTTGGTAAACCAGTGGGAAGCTGGTCATTTCTTCTTGAAAAGTGGGATGTTCAAATACTCTGTATCGGATATCAATGTTCGGTTGTGGGCAGTTTAGAGCTCGATTTTAGCAAAAATCCAGCACAGGAATATATTTTTGAAGCAAAATGGTATACCAAAGAAGAATTACTCCAAGGAAACATCCTTCGTGCCCCTGGAATGGAAGCAGCTGTAGCCTTGGTAGAATTATCATAAAAAGAACGGTATAATTCCGTATATTCAAACGTGGAGGTGTCGCATAGTGGTCAATTGCACACGCTTGGAAAGCGTGATCCTTCGGGATTCAAGGGTTCGAATCCCTTCACCTCCGCATAGGAAAATACCCATTAGGGTATTTTTTTATGCGGAAAGTAGTAAGGAATGCAGAAGATAATTCGCGACGGGCACACGAGCTCACCGTGCGAGTCACCCTAGTGCATGTGAGCTTCATCAAGAAGATATAAATAATAGCGAATCGTGAATCCCTTCACCTCCGCCAAGAATGAACGTAGTGAATTCCTGGCGGATGGCCTACGAGCTACCACATGTCAAAACTATTTCTCACACATACATCTAATTTACTAGGTTTTAACATTTACTGTCAAAATCCCACAAGATAACGTATACTCATGCTATGAACGAATCACTGCCTGAGGCACAAACCCCAACTCCAGAAATCCAGACACAAAAAAATAGTAACCTGATCCTAGTTCTTTTACTGTTACTTACAGTACTAAGTGCTTCTGTTAGTGTGTATCTATTTATTGTTAATCAAACACTTACTTCCAGACTTCAACAGCTAGAGTCTTCTTCAGAAACAGTAGATAATCAAACAATTAAAACGCAAGATCCAGCGAATGAGACAGTTACACTTCCTACTGTAACTGAAAAAGAAATGGTAGAAGATGGTGAAGGTGATCAAATGTATCAGAATTGGGAAGAATTTTCGAGTGAATCAATGCACTTTTCAATTCGTATTCCAAGTGGCTGGCGTGTTGTAGAACAAGAAAACCGAGTTGGTTTTGGTCCGAAAGAAGTGGGTGAAGATGTTCTGGTCGCTATTCAAACGTATCCTAAAAATGAAAAGTCACTGGCCGAAATTAGTGATGAATTTGGAAAACAATTTAGTGATAGAGTTCAAGAATCAAATACTATCGCCGTCAATGGTTTAGTAGCTACTGAAGTAATTACAACAACGCCATCATATGAAGATTGGTATTATCGGTCAGTTATCATAATTAAAGATGATGTTATATATGTATTTTCAAATGGGGCAATCACTGATAGCTCAATACAAGGATTTAGAGGAGTTCCTGTTGATTACACATTTGAAAAATTCATACAAAGTTTTCATATTATTCCATAATAATTCATTTCAGTACGTACAATGTTTACCCAGAAACAATACTAAAATTTTTGAGTTAGTTTTTAAAAAAACAGAACAGGATTTATACTCATAAATTTGAAACTTTGCAATAGAGTAATATTCTTTCGCTTTAAAAAAATTTCAATTTCATCTACTGTTACAAAGATCTGAAAAATCTGAGCGAGGCGGACAATGGGCATTGGTTTGCGGTGCTTTAGAATGTGGTGAAGATCCAATACAAGGTATTCTAAGAAAAATAGAATATGTGATTTTTTATCAATACTTGATCTGATGTACACTAAAAGATCTACCTTAAGTCTCAACCTTAAACTATTACAAAAGATACTGCCATTATCTAAGAAAATTAAAAATAATTCTTAAGAAAAAAGTGTGCCCTAAATAGAGAGGATATGAAATTTTTCCTATATAGAGCAATAATGCATTTTTTTGCTGATTGCTTGTTGTTTTTTTTGCTACAAAGTAACTGAGTACACTTACTCCTAATACACTATATATCAAGAGTGGATAGCGAGTAAACTTGAGCGCATACAAAGGATCAAGACCCGTTTGAATCGCATTTTGAGAACTAAGAATTACCAACACAGCAAATAAAATTACAAGTACAACAGAACTCCGAAACACCAATGCTCTTGAATCAAAGAATTGCCATATCCTAGGCAAATACATACCGAGCACAAAGTAAGCAATCCAATTTGTACACCAAATATATTGCTCTCCATCACCTGCAAAATATTTCCATGACGATACCGTTAGACCTTGATAACTAAAAAACCACCACCAGATAAGTTGAATAAGTACTGCTGTTATGAATGTGAGATGTGGATTTTTTTTAAAAGTATTAAGTAGTAAAGGGAAAAGCAAATACAGCTGAAAAATCATCGGAACAAAATAGAGATGATAGTCTGCCCTACCTAAAATGAGCTTCCAAATAAAGTTTGGTTGCAGCGTGGCTGAATCCCAAGTAGGCACAAAGTAAAAAAGCAGGGCAAAGATGGCACTCCAAAGTACATAGAGAGGCAGTGTTTTTGAAATTCTTTGCTTAAAAAACTGTTTCAGAGATAGTTTTTCTTGGGAATATTTCCAAAATAATCCATAGCCTGAGAGTGCAACAAAAAGTGGCACACAAATTCGAGAAAGTTGGTCTAGAGTTACAACGAGCAATTGAAATTGAGAACCATTTACAAATGGTGAAGGTTGGACACTCGAAAGAGTATGAATAAGCAGCACTCCAAGTATGGCAATAGCTTTAAGTACCTGTGTACCAGATAAGCTCAAAGTAGTTTGGTATCCATTTTTTTTCATAGTCTAACAATATAGTAGCATTAAAAATCAGTTCTGGCTTGCAGTACACATCCGAATAAAATGTAAAGAGTACATATCTTTTTTTCATAATCTATTTATACTAAAAATATGAAAAAACATATCTTCTTGATAATCTCGTTACTCTTTTTACTGATTGGAGTCCTCTTTTCTGGAGCTTCATTGTACATGTTTATAGACATACAAACTTTTTTTCAGACTGCTGTAGCAACTGAAGGAACAGTAACTGAACTCGTAAGAAATACATCTCGAGATTCAGATGGAACTAGTTATACCTATACGCCTGTATTTGAGTTTACTGTTGCTGATGGTAGTACACAAACAGCAAAATCAAGTATAAGTACTAGCCACCCAGCTTACTCAATTGGAGAAGAAGTAACTGTATACTATGATCCAACTAATCCCAAAAAAATAAAAATCAATTCTCTAATGGAACGATGGCTCTTACCCATGCTGTTCGGATTCTTTGGAATAATTGGCTTAGTGGGAGGTCCGATTGGATTGTGGAAGATTAAAAAACGCAACGATGAGATCACCTGGCTTAAATCATTTGGTCAAACCGTAACAGCAACCTTTCAGGGTGTACAGCTTAATACTGGTCTTACAGTAAATGGACAAAATCCATGGAAGATATATGCCCAATGGCTAAGCCCCGATACTCAACAAGTCTACGTTTTTGAAAGTGAGAACCTTTGGTATGACCCCAGCGCTTTTCTCCAACAAAACCAAGGTATATCGATAACTATGGACCCAGTAAACCCAAAAAGGTACTTTATGAATTTAAGCTTTCTACCAGAACAAGGATAAGATTTACAGAATTATCACATATTTAAATCAAACTATTCTTTTGAAGTTCTATCTAATATGTGCACTGTTACATCATCAACATAGGCAAACTCAGCTTATAAACTTCAGTCACCAATAGATTACCTATCAAGGAAGCTCAACCTGTAGTTTTTTTTTCATCTGCGGTATACTGAATACATGCACCCATCAAAAAAAAGCCATATAGCCGTCATAGGCGTCTCAATTAATCCAAAGAAATATGGTAATCGTATTTTTTCAGATCTGCTTAAGGCAGGGTACCTGGTCGAAGGTGTTCACTCTAAAGGTGGACAAGTGCTTTCAAAACAACTGTATAAATCTCTGTCTGATGTAGAACCGATACCTGAAATTGTAATCATCGTGGTACCTCCTCAGGTGGGACTTACCATTCTAGAAGAATGTGCCGAATTAGGCATCACAAATGTGTGGATGCAACCTGGAGCAGAATCACCTGAAGCGGTTCTCCTAGCCAACCAGCTGGGCATTACTCTTACTACTGCCTGCTTTATGATTCATGAGGGTATTTGGTAACTGGACTGCATGCAAAAAAATTATCTCGGGTCGCCAAAAATAACAACATACATGTTGTTTCCATGACGAACACAAACATCTTTATAGTCATGTGAGAGTTGTGCTTCTCTATGTCCTTTTTGTGAAGAATCAAAACACCATTCGATAAGTTGTGTAGGATGTTCTGCAAAAATTGTTTCTCCAGTAGTGCCATTTATGCAGTATTGCGAAGCCAGGTTTTCACCAATTGTTGTTCCACTATAATTCCGTATTCCAATCGGAGACTCTTCTGCATCGAAGTCGGCAATGAAACCGGCGTGTCCATCCAGTGAACCGAGAGCTAATAAATCTTGGACACGCTTCTGAGCATAGACACATAAATCGTCATTTATGTTTAATGAACCAACTTGGTGCGTTGCCCGATAGTCGTTAAGTGCTTGTACAACTTCTGCATCATCAAACTCTTCTAATCGTGTTGGTTTTTTATTCTGTACTACTGGCTGTGACTGAATAGTTGCCGCAGGAACAGCAGCTTGGGGTTGCGCTAGTAACTGTACAATTACACCTGCTTTTCCCATAAATGAAGTATTCACAACCTGAACGGATAATCCAATATCTGTGAATTCTTCTGTTAATAAAGCCTGAGATTGAGCGTCATCTGAAAGCCATGCAGTAACAACTGCTTCTGGAGAAAGCGGTCCCACAAGAGCGTTGTGATGCACCCAGTCGTATTTATACCCTACACCGCTGAGTACGTCGGCAAGAGGTGTATAATCGCCTTCTACCTCTAAATCATACTCATTATCAGCCACTTCAGAGAGTAATGTTGCAGCTGCTGTTGCTAACTTGTCATTTACCACCAATGCTGGTAAGTTGTGTTCTTGCCTAACCTTATTTATCTCAACAATAATGTCACTAGCTTCTAAAACAATTTCTTTTTGATACGGATTAGTTAACTGCTCAAGGGTTACTTCTTCACCTGGAATAATGCCATATTGTAATAAGAGTGTAGCAATTGGAATGGGAATGCCTATCTTATTTTGAGAAAGAAAAGCCTTACTGAGTGAAATATTTAAACCAATAAAGAAAGCGATAACAACAATCCGTGATACAAACCAGCCATAACGTTGCCAAAGTTTGAAGCCAGGTACTTTTGACCATGAGAAATGTAATCCATGCAATCGCTTTTGGAATTTTTTACTAAAGGTTTTTAATCGTTTAAAAAACGATCTTGGTTCACCCTTCAGAGTGTTCGCTATAGTATTTTTTTTGCGTAACATTGTGCAATGCTTTCACTACATACTCAACCATATTCTCGGGAGGATTACTACTCTCAAACCATGCTAGTTGATCACATTTATTTGGTTCGCAGTTTTGAACTTCTGCTGTAAAGTTTTCAGTTTTAAAGAAAAAGTCGATACGCTCATATGGTTCACTTTTTTGATTACGGTGCATAACATGTGCAAAAGTAAGATCTTCTTCGTCAAGCTGCACACCCACTTCTTCTTGTATCTCACGCAGCATAGCTGCGCGAACACTCTCATCACCATCGACATGACCTGCAGGTACTGAGTACGAACCATCCATATATCCAGTCTTAAAACGACGAAGTAATAAAACTTTGCCTTCAGGATTAAAAGCAAACCAATGTACTGCTGTTACAAATGGATACCGATTTTTAGGACCTAGTCTCATATGATTAAATTTCTATTCCTGCTTTTCTTAGTGAAGGTACTACTATCTCCATGGGAAATCCATGCGAAAAACTGGTGAGTGAGCCAGAGATGCTGTCAAACAATGCCATACCTTCATGATATGCAGGTGAGAATCCACCGGACCATTGAGTCACCTCGTTAGTTTCAACATATCTTGAAATTTCAAAAGAGCTCAGTTCACGCACAGACATGCTTGTTTGAACTGAAGTGAGTTTTTCAACACCAGTCTCAGTCTGAATCATGCAGAAACCAGTTACAGCTGTAGATATTTTACCTGAAAGAGCCGTTATCATTCGGATAGCATCAGCTGCATCCACCGGCTTTTCAAAAAGCTCTCCATCCATAAAACAAAAAGTGTCAGCGGCAATAATCACTGCAGGAGTATCTGATTTTTCACTCCATGTTCGAGCAATCTCTCGTGCCTTTGCTTGAGCAATCAGTTCAGCTCTAATAATTGGATCAGCATGTTGAATGGCCTTCTCATCAATATCAGCCGGCAACACTTCAAATGGAATACCTAATGTATCCATGAGTAGCTTGCGCTGTTTTGATTGAGATGCCAAGATAATAGTTGGTTGCATACGAATTCTATGTATTTTTACTGTTGAATTTGAGCACGACACCGGTCCTCACACGAAAATGACTCCTGTGGATTCTCTATCTGGGTACAAGTATCAATACACTTGATACAGGTATCATACTTCTTAGTTGTAGAAAGTTCACACCCTTTTGAGGTTTCTTCGCACGATGCAAATTCTCGACAAAGATCTCCAAGACGATATTCCATGGTACAAGCATCTACTCGCTCTCCACACTCAACGGGCCCATGACAGTTACTTACTCCACAATCTGCAATTTTTTCTTTAGGAATCCAGGGATCAACCTGATCTTCAATTTCATTTTCTTCAAATTGCACTTCGTAGTGACCTTGAGGATCTACAAGTACCTTGCACCCTGACAGGATAAATGACCCAACCATTACAGCAAAGAAAGCGAATAGGTATTTTTTTATCATGCTCTCATTGTAACAGCACTCTTGCTTATCCAAAAGTGAAAGCAAAGGCTTCAAGTGTATTTGACTTAAAACGTAACTCTAGTACATGTTCACCTGATACATCCATCTCTACCAACTGATAGAGTTTATCCTCAGTTACGGGAACTGTTTGTACAAAGGTACCACCGTTCCATTTTGCTACTTCTGCTCCTGCCACATCAACTAACACAAAAGTAGTTGTTAGATGATGCCATATTTTTTCTTTAACTCAGATTCACTGTCATAATCTGTTTTAAAAATAACTACATCTTTTCGATTTTTCGAGATGAAATATCTTCTCGACAGATTCATTAAAATAATCTGCAATACTTAATGCTAATAAAAGTGAAGGAATATAATTTCCCTTTTCTAACGCAATAATAGTTTGACGAGATACTCCAACTGCATCAGCAAGTTCTTCTTGTGTAACCTTTTTTTTCTGACGGAAATTTTTTATGCAGTTAGCAACTGATGATGACATAACAGCTCGATTATACACTACTACTCGTAGCGCAACGCATTAAGTGCAGAAATCTTTGTTGCTCTATACGAAGGGTATAATCCTGTACAAACGCCAACAATAAATGCTAAAGCTAAAATGCCAATAACTAAATATATTGGGATATACACTAAATTGATGACTCCAAGTCCTCGTGCCACAGAAAAAGTGGAAAGCATTGCACTGAGTCCATATCCAGCTCCTGCGCCTAAGAATAATCCAAAAAAACCACCAGATAATCCCATGATTATTGACTCTGCTAAGAACAATCTCTTGACCTCATTAGACTTCATGCCAATTGTTTTCATTAAGCCAACTTCCCTTGTCTTCTCAAGTAATGACACGGTAAGTGTATTAAACATTCCCAGTGCTGCAATGCTTAAAGCCACAAGTCCTAGCGTTGAAAGTAACAAACGAACCGTACCAAATAGGCTATTAATTCTACTAACTGTGTCAACAACTGATGCTGTTTTGAAACCAAGAGCTTCAATTGCTTTGCGAGCATCTTTCACGTCATTTTGATCATTCACTACTACTTTTAATTGTGAGTAGTTCTGTACCCCTAAATTTTTCACATCGCTAAATGGCAGATAAAAAGCTGGTGTTTTTTCTTCCGGAATAACTCCAATAATCTCTACCTCAGTAAACTCTGTTTCTGCACGATAATCATCTTCGAAAAACTCTGAATCGAGTACCATAGATGTTTTGAAGGTTTTACCTAATGCGTCTGCTTCAAGTAAACCCAATACATTTAAGAGTGCTCTATTAATCATGACTTTTTTTTGAGAACCTTCAGGAAAGCTAATAATGTTCTTCGCTGCAGATGCCACAGTTCCAGATTCTGAAGCCATTGTTACCCAGCCCAGCGCTCCGTCCTCACCAGCAATCGACGAAATTACCGTACCATCGTCAAGAACAATGTCTGCGAACTCATCTATAGTTTCGATTTCATCATTTTCTGATTCAATAGTTTCTGTCGATGCAACTTGGGCACTCTCCGTTGCCTCACCCAAAACCTGACCAAAATGAATTGGGTCAGCTAAGCTCTCTATAGCTGCTGCGTCAGCACGAATATATGTATATGCTAACACTTGTTTTTCAAATGAATCTAATTCTTTCAAAAAGAGTTCGTCGCAATCAGCACAATCAAGTTGCCGCCAGAGTGGTAGCTTTGCTCTGATCCAGTACCCCATCTGCTTTCCTTGGCGATTGGTAGCTGCAGTTCCCCATCCATTTGAGTCAACATATGCATCACCAAAAATAAGCTCACCTGAAAATAAGCCATCATTTTCTTGTGACGTAAACAATGTTAATTCTTTTGATGCAGTATACGGTCCTGCAAATACCGGAACATAGATTCCTTTTTTAAGTGAAAATTGAATCGTATCTACCACCCCATCTTCTTCCAAGAGCGGGCCATCATCATTTAAAATATGATACCGAGATAGGCTCGTGTCATCCTCTGTGATATACCCTGCTGATTGCTGCTGTAACCCACTGGAACGCACCAATGTATACATGCCATCTATGCAATCAAACTCAGATTCTTGACATTCTTCTTTTGACCAAATAGGATACTCATCTTTAATCCATGGAGAATACTCATTTCCATAGTAATCTATACCTTCTGGTAAATCTAACTTGGTAGTATATCTCTCTCCCCAAACTTCCACTGCATCCTGCTCGCCAGCTACTCTTTGAGTGTACCCAATAATTTCAGACTTTTGACTTGGCTGTGCATATACTGGCTTCCAAGTAAGTGGATATAATGAATAAGTAACTTGTGCCAGCTCTTTCTGCATTTTTGCATTTGCAATCTTTACATCTTCAGCACCTGCGACCATACCTGGCTCTTCATCTTTGACCATAGAAACACTGACTTCACCATCTTTAAAAATTACGCCTCTACTTGGTTGAATCGCAGATTCTTCGAGATATCTTTCAGTAACGCCATATGCGACTGCATCAGAAACTGAATTATTATACTCAACTTTGGAAACAACAGATACAAATGGGAGTACCGCTTCAACGCCCTCAATTGCACGAAAGTCTTCCATTGCTTTTTCATTCAATTGCAATGAACTTGCCTGTCCCACACTTACATCAATTTGCTTCATTTCGTTTAACCTGGCCACTCTGCTCACCACGAGATTTTGTGCTCCGTATCCTAAGGAAAGTAGAAAAATAACTGAACCAAAGCCAATTGACATACCCCCAATGGTAATAATAGTTCTGTTTTTCTTAGCATTAAGATGTTTAACTGCTAAATCAATCAAATCATGTGACGTAATTTCACCTTCATCAGCTGAATCAAATATTCCACTCACTTTTGTGTAACCAGAAAGGAAAAGCTTTTTTATTGGCTGAAATATCCCTCTAAGTCCGGGGATCTTTGCCAACAGATGCCAGCACATTTTAAAGAAAACATACACGATATAGGTAATCACTAATAAGAAAAACTTACCCAAGAATAATAATTCCTTAACTATTTGAATATAGTTAATTTCTTTGGCTTGCTGGAGAATTTTTCTTACAGGTATCATGTTAGTTTTTTAATTGCATCCGGCAAATTACCACGTTTCGAAACACTCATTTTTGATAGTCGATCATCATTTGCACTATACTCTGCAAGAACTAATCCATCTGATATATTAATTGATCGAGTTGCATACCGCAAATACTCAAGGTCATGCGTAACCATCACAACTGTTTTTCCACTCTGGTGAAACTGTTTAAATAAATTCATAATTTCTTCACTTGCTTTTGAGTCGAGGTTGCCAGTCGGCTCATCAGCCACAATAAGCGTTGGATCAGTAATTAATGCACGCGCTAACGAAATACGTTGTTGTTGTCCAGATGACAACTCTGATGGCAACTGATACCCACCCTTCTCCATATCGACAAGCTTAAGCATCTCCCAAGCACGTTTTTCTCGCTCGGCGGGCGCAACACCACGAAGGGTCAGGGGAAAATACACATTTTCTAACACATTCAGAGCCTTAACCCAGTTTGATTGTTGATACACCATGCCCACCTCTTTTTTTCTGATTTGAGCTCGTCCATCATCGTCTGAAGCATAAAAGTCTTTACCCAAAAAATTAATTAATCCTGTGCTTGGTGGCTCAAGACCAAGTGTCATATTCAACACAGTACTTTTACCACAGCCTGATGGACCAAAAATGATCACAAAATCACCTCTGTTGATTTTAAAGCTCACTCCTTTAATAATTTGAACTTCATCTGCTCCCAGAGTAAAGGACTTGGTAACGTCGGTTAGTTGTAGAATTATTTCAGCCATATATTACTCTAGATATGTTTCAGGATTAAACTTCACTAATTGTGTTTGAGCAAACAAAAATTTTGGATCAGACTCATTATGAAGAGAAACATATACTCCTTCAACTGGAATATCTGAAAGAACCACCGCATGAATAGTGCCTGGTTGACTACTTGTTTGTTCTTCACTTTTTGGTCTCTGTTTCTCTGAGCTACCATACTTCACATATCCAATTGTTTCATTGGTTGTTGTCCAAAAAATGAGTGCTGTATGCGGATCAACAAAGGTAACCTCGATATGTTGGTTACTTTCACGATGAGCATAATTTACCCCAGCTACAACAATACCCAAGCCAAGAAAGAACGCAAACGCTATTCCAACTACTATGAGCAATTTTTTGTTAGTGATTCTTTTCTTCATAGTTAGTTACTTCCTAAAAATCCAAACGTAGCAGAAAGATTAGATATTACTAGGTCAAGTGCATTTTCAGTTGCTTTTTGAGTTATAACTACCTTATCGATAGAAAAAGCATCATTTAAATAACTATCCTTGGAAATAGCACGTAAGTGATACACCTTAGCTGGTGTTAATCCAGATATGACCACCAAATGATTATTCGAAAGAGATGCATCTTCCTGTGTCTTTTGTGAATACGTTGTTCCACTACCTTCTCCATATTCAATCTGAGCAGTCGACGGTTCATCAGTAGAGTATGAAACAACTAATTGCGCAGTAGCTTCCTCACCAGTGCCAATTATTTCTGACTCTACCTTAAGATCAGCTATTTCTGGTGGCCGAGTATCAGCAGAAGTAGACACTTGTTGCAACTCACCTGCTGCTTCATTTCCAACAGCATCTTTACCCTTAATAATTAAACCATAGGTCGTCTGTGGTTCTAGATCATATAAGATCATCTGATGCTTACCATTTTTAAGTGCGATGTTTACCTCATCTTTTGCTAAACTCGGTGCGTTAATTGGATAGTAAGTAACTATTGAAGAAACTGCAGTATTCGACTCCCAACTAAGCAAAAGTGTTGAACGGGCAGTACCTTTAACTTGGCTAACTTTGACATTTGAAATTTTAGGACGAGGCAGAGTTGTAAATGAATGAATTTCACCCTCATACTCGGCACCTTCTGAGTCAAATGAATTTATCTTGTAAAAATACTTAGTTCCATCAGTGAGTCCAGAAATTAAGACAGTATGCACACCTTCACCTGAACCCGTCACCACATCTTCTGATCCACCAAAAGCTGAGCTTTCTCCATAGTAAATACGCACACGAGCAGCATTTTTTGACGTAAACTCAAGAAGTACTGAATCAAGACCAATACTCTTCTCAACTGGCTCTTCAGTAGTTGGAGGTGGCTGTGTTTCAAACGTCATTTCTTCACTCTGACCTGTATTTCCGTCTTCATCAGTCCATTTAGCCACATAATAGTATGTTGTACCTGGTGCTAGATTAGTCAAATTAAGAATATGGGAAGTTACATGCTCAGAATTTGACACTTCTTCATCAAAATATTCTCCAGAGCTCGTTCCATATGCTATTTTTGAGTCACAAGTACGTGAAGTAGACCAACTGACGGTACCCTTTTTTGTTGTAACGCTAGAAGCTACTGGCGCTGCAATTAAATCTGCAGGTGTAACAAATTTTCCATCTGGGAAGAGGCTGACCTCATCAGAAAACTCACCACAGTTGTTTGTACTGTCGCAAGCTTTTATCTTGTAGTAATACTCTTGTTGAATCAGCCCCACATCTACGTACGAAATGCCACCACTCGTAGCGAATAATGAGTAGGAGACGCCATCCAGAGATCGGTACACTGCATACGAAGCTGGTGTACCACCGGACGTTGGTGCTTCCCAAGAAATTGCTAATTTCCATGATGAAGTGCTTTTAACTGAAACGTCTGCGATATCAATATTTAGGGGAATACCAGGAGCAGTTGTGTTTGCCGTAAAGGTAACTGATGCATAATTAGTGTAATTTATGTTCCCTGCTTCGTCCTTAGTAACTATATAAAAAACATTTTCTCCAGGCAAAGTTGCATAGGCTCCCGCCTTAAGTTCACGCAAACTAGTTGAGGTAGTACTTTGTACCGTTGGCAACGCATTAATACTATAGTAGTAGGAAAGGTTTGCAACGGAACCAAAGTAGGTTCCAACGGCTGGTGCATCCCATGTGAAAGCAAAAGAGTTAGTGGTATTTGAAGAAGGAAGCACTGTTAAATTTGTCGGAGGTGCAGGAGCGTTGGCGCTATCAACATAGTAATATTGGGTTGTCCCGTATTCACTGTAATTCCCGGCGGCATCCTGAGTACGAACGTACAGTGTATTTGCACCAACTTTATACGATGGAATAGCCGTTATAGTTGTACTTGTTGTACATTGATCACTGGCATACGTTCCAGAAGTTGCGCCTGTTTTGTAACAGTAGTTTGTAATTGGAGCACCACTGGTACTTGCAGTGTCCCAGCTAAAATCAAAACTATCAATTGAACTATATCCAGAAGGATCTGCAGTGATACTTGTTGGTTTACTGGCTGGGGTTGAGTCAAATTTATATATAAAAGGTGCCCAGACTGCTGTTGCTACATTCCCTGCATCATCAACTGCTTGAACTCGGAGATAATACGTTTCACCATTGGTTAAGCCTGTGGCTGTAAAACTTGAATCCGCTTGTAAAGCACCAGCTGTTGTAGGATCCGCCGCTATATCTGTTCCAAAGTAGACATAATATCCGGAAACCCCGGCCCCCGTTAACGTATCGGAAGCACCGTTGGTTGCTTCAGCGTCTGGCCAATCAAAGTGCGGATTTGCCGAACTGTACCAAGTGTCAGAAACTATGGCATCCCCCGGTGTGGCATCACTATATGCTGAAAGTCCTATTGTAGCTGGATTAGTTGGGGGAGTGGTATCTTTATAATAGTTTATTGTGTAATCTTTAATGCTATTTGAATAGACTCCATCGCCAGAAGTAAGTTCGAATAAAACTTGAATATACTGTGCTGCCGGGGAATGAATCTTGTAAGAATGAAGTGTTCCAACAATCTTTTCTGATGAAACAGCAGTCCATGATGACCAGGTAGCAGTATCATCTGATGTTCGTGTAGAAATACTTACTTGAGCATTTTGTGAATCAGTCAAATTAACATCAAGACTTGCCCATTTGTAGACATTTTCAAAATCATGAGAATCTGTCTGATAACTACCTGATTCAGAAAATCCTGAAGTATCAGTGTCCATTACATACGTATAAATGGCATCTTGAAATGCATATGAGCCAGAGCCAGAAAGCATATATATTCTATCTGATTCATTACTTTCAGCTGCACCACCCGCATAGACGCGAGCAGGAGCATCATCCAAAGTTTCCCAGCTGTTATCGGCAACTGTGTACTTAAAGAAATCCGTATCATTTTGACCACGCTCAGCATAGAAAGAACCATTACCACCATTAACTAGGAAACCATCATTGTAGACATTAATACCGAGTGGCGCCAGTGTAGACCAGCTATTTCCAGCGATATCGAATCGATAAAACGGATTATTGGCCACATTCTGACCGCGTAAGGTATAGATATACCCATTATCTATAAGAAGTTCTGCCCCATGACCTAAAGTGCCTGGAGCAGTTGGCATAACAGACCAGCGAGAACCAGCGGTTGCCTGTGTATCATAGCGGTAAAAAAGCGTTGAGTTTGCACCCAAATTCATGTAAATATATTGTGCTCCATCATAGACCATGGATGAACCATAATTAGGCGTTCCCAACGGAGGATCAAGGGTTTCTTCAGACCATACATTTGTAGCAATGTCGTACACATAAAACTTTCTAAAAAATTGATTACTAGTAAGATATATTTTATTTTGAACGGAGTCGTATACTAATGATGAACCGATATAGAGTCCTGCAGGAGCATTTGCTAGTGGTGTCATTTCACCCGTTTCTTCGTTCCAGCGTACAAACTGATCTGCAAAGTTTCCTCTAGTTATATAGTAGTTATGACCATCACCCTTTAGAATATCAGCACCATAATTTTCTGTTAGATATCCTGCACCTCTAAATATTTCACCAAAAAGCCCGCGACTTGGTATGAGCCAACTGTCCTTAGCAATTGAATACTTATAAAAACTATTACTATTTCCACCTCTAATGGTATATATATTCCCATCAACGTATCGCATGCTGGCTCCATAGTAAATTGGTTGAGGCGCATCAGCCTTTCGAGTCCAATCGCCAGTCCCAATGTCATACCGATACATAAGATCAGTATTATAAGCAGGCAGGTAAAAAATCGAACCAGTTGAAGGATCATACTCAATCGCAGCACCTAAGTATGCTAGTTGAGGAACGTCAGTTAAGAGAGACCAAGCATTTGTATCAATATCATACACAGCAAAGCCATCCATTAAGTTTCCTTGAATTGCATACACTTTTCGGTTAACTGGATCGATAGCTAAGTCTCCACCCAAGTAGACGTTGTTACTCCCTGATTCTTTAGATGCAAATCCAAAATCTGTGCCAGCTAGCGAATCCCATGTGTCAAAAGTAGTGTCATACCGCCAGAAAGCATCATCATTATAGCCACGAAGAGCATAAATGGACTGATTTCCATCAAAAACAAGTGAACTTCCATAGTAAATTGTTAATGGACTATCAGATGCCTCAGCATCTGTCCAGGTGTCTGTAGCAATATCATATCTCCAAAATGATGTAGTATTGCCACCGGCAAAACCGTATAAATAGCCGTCTGGTCCTTCGATGACACCTCCACCAATGTACACATTAGCAGGCGCATCTGCCTTTGTTGTCCACGTATCTGTAGCAATATCATACTCATAGAACGTTTTCACATTAGCGCCTCTAAACACATATAATTTGCCAGTGTTTTCAACATAGGCGATTGATTTTGCTCCATACTGCATAGTTGCAGGTGTTGTGCTTAAGACTTCTTCTTTCCAAAAACCGCCAGGAGTGCTCGCCAGCTTTATCTCATTGCCAGTAACTTGCACATCTGTTGCAGTTCCTGTGAAACTTGTGCTATCGGTGACTGTAAAACTCTGTGCAGGAGAAATACCTCCATAGAGATACTCAAAAGCTGTCGTAGTAGCACTCACATTCTCAGCAGTGTCAACTGTTTTTAACAGCAGATAGTATGTCCCTGTACCCAGTGGCTTTGTTACAACATACGATGCAGTTGTTTGATAGGTTCCTGCCGTTTCAGGATCTGCGGCTGCATTTGTTCCAAAGTAAACATAGTACCCAGCAATAGCAGTCTCGCCATCAGCAGCACCAGTCCAAGAAAATGAAGGATGCGTATGTCTGTATGACTGCCCGCTTGAGAGTACTTCACCACCAACTTGTTGAGAAAGTCCAATTACTGTATCTGGATTAGTTGGAGCATTTTCGTCACCAGTGTAGGTAACAGTAATATCAGCAATATTAGGAGTAACTGCACCATCAGAAGAAGTGGCTAATAACGCCCTGACCTGTAAATACTGTTGTGGAGGTGATTGAATTGTTGAGCCAGAAACCGACTGCCAGCTTGACCAAGTACCTCGGTCGGCACTTGTTCGAGTTTGATAGGTTACAAAACTATCCGAAGTTGCTGTTTGTGTACTGCTAAACGATGAAAATGAAGCAACATACCCTAAATCTTGAACAGCTGAAGTCCATGTACCACTTGAAACATATTTGTCTTCGCTCGCAGTAAAATTAAGAAATTCTAATCGATTATTTCCATAAGTCGCAAAGAAATTTCCAGCACCATCTGACTTTATGGATGCTCCGTAGAGAGTACCCAAATCTTGCGCATAGTAGCCTGGTAGGGATTTTATTTTTCTCCATGAATCTGTCGCAATAGTGTACTCCCAAACATCACGTGTATACCAGCCTGCTAGGGCAATTATTTTCCCTGAGTCATAGGTAATATCTGTACCATAGTACGCAGCGAATGGTACGGCAGAAAGCTCTGTCCACTGATTAGTGCTAATGGAATACTTAAGCATTCGTTTTGAACCAGCTCCAGCAATAAAGTACATGCCATCACCACCATCTGAAACAAGTCGAGAGCCATAAGTCTGTCGGGCATCTATAGGTACATCTGCAACTGCGGCATCGTCCCAAGTATTTCCAGAAATACTATACCGCCAAAAACCATATTGATAGTTTCCTCTAGTTGCATAAAGATAATCACCAGATCCAGGATAGGCAAGCGCTCCTCCATATCGAACAGTTGCTGGCGCTTCTGCTAATGTTGACCAACTGTTTCCAGTTATTGAATAGCTTACGAAGTCCAGATAGTTACTACCTCTAAAAAAGTACATCGTATCACCCGCAACTGTGCCTTTGGTGTCATCATTAAATAACACAGGACTTGAGGCAAGTGACTCCCAAGTATTTGTCGTAATATTAAACCGATAAAAAGAAGCTGTGTTAGAACCTCTGGGACTATAGATATATTGGTTATGATAGAGAAGATCTGATCCAGTATAAAAAGGTACTGGCAATGGAGCGTACCCCAAGTAACTATTAGTTGCTGAATCATATTTCCAAAAATCGTAGGTATTATTACCGCGGAAGATATATTCATAGCCATCGGCAGGCAAATAGACTGAACCTCCGTATCGAGCAGCGGCAGGCAAAGGTGCAAGCACTGTCCAAGTATCGGTTGCAATCGTATACTTGTAGTGTTCGGTAGTATTGTTCTGCCGAGTAGCAAAAATACTGGTGCCATCGGTGGTAATATCAACATCTTCATACATGAGCCCAGGCGTATTGCTCATTGAGGTCCACGTATTTGCAGCAATATCATATCTATAAAATCGGGTCTCGTTGTATCCTCGGGTAGCATAAATATAGCCATTGTTGTACACCGTGTCTGATCCACGTCGGATGGTATGTGGTGTTCCAGAGAGTGTCGTCCAAGAACTTGCCGCTACGTCGTACTTATAAAATTCTTGAGTCATGTACCCTCGAAGCACAAAAATATTGGTGCCATCAGTTACAATACTTGCGCCTTCATGCACAATGTCAGGAACGTCTGTAAGTACTTCCCATGCATTATTTGCAATCGAGTATCGAGCAAATGTTTTTTGATATGAGCCCGTCACAGCATAAATATATCCGTCAAGATACGTAATATCTGCACCATAATAAATTCCTCGAGGTGTATTTGCCAAAGTTGTCCACTCATTTTTTGATGGTTCATACTTCCAAAAGAGGATATCTCCACCACCTCTAAAAACGTAGATATCAGTTCCATCAGTTGTGAAGGTAGCTCCTAGTGTAAGGGTTAAATCAGGTGTTTTCCAAGTATTTGCCCCCCAGACTTCAGATGATTCATTTTGAATACTATCCAGAGTACCCTGGGTATCAATGTTCGACAGCGTCCCCGCTTCCCAATCCTTAGTGGTAGTAATTGAGAGAGACTCTGCGAATACAGGTTTAGGAGTAATCAGAAGTGACACAAAAACAAAAGCCACTAAAAAGTATGGCCGCAAATATGGCTTTTTGAAGAGATGCACAAAAGATCTCATAATTATATGTTCCAGTACGAGATAGAAACAACTCATTTCTACACATACTCTATGTATAATAATGACACATTTAGCCCTGGAACGTAACAAATAAAAAACCCGAATAAAAGTCTACTTCGCCAAAAGTTGAGTACCATTTTCACGAAAAAATCAATATACTATGAGTCTTCTCCAGATCCAATATAGCCCGAAATTAACCCGGAGTGTGTTGAACAACTAACTTTTTCCATACTGCAAAATAATCGCACAAACACTATCAATTTCTGTATCCTGTACATGCAGCCCCATTGGCAGATACACAATTTTTTGACGAGAACTCCAAATACTATCGTTGAGTTCAAAACGTACAGACAGAGTGTGTTCTCTCAGATAAGCAAGAAAATCATCAGCCACCCTAAGCTCTATGCCAAGAGGAAACCCACGTAGCTCTTGTGCGTCTGATGCCTGCATCGAAATGAAAAAAAAGTTTTTAGAATCTGCACAGCTCTGCAAGCGCTCAGCATACCGCAGCGCCTGTTTTTTTTTGATACTGAAATTTTTTTGAAGAGCAATTTTTCTAGATAAAAATGCCATAATTGAGTGACCAGGACTTGGCTGCAGATGAACCCCAACTGCTTCATATCCCCTCAACATCGCCAACTCAGCTAAAGTATTTCCTTTTTTTTCGATGCTTGAGGCACGTGAATAGTACACTAAGACTAAAAAAAACTGCATGACTAACCACCAAAAAAGTATTAATACTCTATACCAAACTGTTCGCACAGAAACACTAACAGGAATTTTTGGAATACGGTGACCTGCATACATCCAACTTCCTTGGATTGGAACAACTTTGCGTAAACTATCAATGACATAGTGATTCTTAGTAATAAAAGAAATTCGTGAAGAATCCACAACACGGTGCACACTATCTTCAATAATCAAAGCATCTATAGACACAAAAGGCAGCCACTTACTTGGGTTTTTAAAGAGATTATTTGTAATCCCAACAGAATGAAAAATAATCACCACAGCTGGTTTCCATTGTTTAAGTTGGGCTATAAACTCTGCTTCAATTGGTTGTAAGTTTTTATCCACTGCATAGACTTTGTGCACTAACCCATGCTGCTGCATATTTTTAACTACATCCCAGCAGAAAAAACTGGGAACCAATACAACTGACCCTTTGGGAATAGCATGCACTTTCAATACATGCCAAAGACCATCTTCCCAAGAAAGGCAAAACCGTGAAAAAAGGTGTGCGTTGTGAGGTGTCTTTACTTTTCGTGAAAAATCAAAATATTTTGGGATGCATGGGGGTTGAATTGGAAGCATACAGACGTTCTTTTCTATGGCTCGCTCAGTAGTTACGTGCGGAAGGAGGGGGATTTACCCTCGTCAGGCTCAAACTAATATACCTTAATGAGTTCGCTTGATCGGGCACAAGACATCCCCTTACATACTCATATGTATAAAAATCAGGCTTACAGCCTGTTTTTTATACATGCGGAAGGAGGGGGATTCGAACCCCCGTGAGACAGAGTCTCCCAAGCTTTTCGAGAACTGGCCGTTAAACCACTCCGGCATCCTTCCTACGTTGACACGCTTGTCGATCTTAATTGTACCGCCAAATGTGTATTTTCCAAATGGAGATGTATCTTGGTAAAAGCTAAACCGCGCTCTGTAACTAGTGGTGGTGGATTGAGCGCGAGCACTTCGTTAAGATTTGCCAAAGTATCTTTAATCTGTTTTTCAACTTGTAGAACCTTAAGAGAAAGCTTTGCTAGTCTGCTTGCTTCAATCCCAACCTTAAGGTTTGTAACTGACAGCGTTCCTAGTTGAGAATATGAGTTTGAAAGTGCATACGAAATAGTAAATGTGGCAGAAACAGGAAGAGCAATACTGACAACAATCGAAATTTCAGCTGATTGATTTTTAATTTCAACTGCAACTTTTTTAAATGAAATTTTTGAAGCTCCATTTTTTTCCAACAATTGCTGTGACAATAACTGCACAACAGAAACTAAATCATCAGGTGATACTTCTAAAGACGCAACGTGATTATCTTCGAGTGAAGCTTCTAATTCTAATTCAAGAGGGGTTGGTTGTCTTCTTTCGATCATTATAAAATTTTCTAAGACAGACAGGGTGCGCTCAGCAGGGCTCGAACCTGCGACCTTCAATTCCGCAAACTGATGCTCTATCCAACTGAGCTATGAGCGCACTTGATGTGAGGTATTATATCAAACATACTTATTTTTGAGTATCTCTAGAAACTTAGGAATCTAAATCTAACGGAAACTTATCTTGCAACCACTTAGCAATCTTTTCATAGGTGGTGAGTGGAGGTTTCTCAAGAAGAAGCAACTCAGCAAAAATGCTTGTTAAGATTTCTTGCTTCGCATCGCCAATAACTAAAGTCAGACGATCAGGAAATTCAACAATCTGGATATAGAGCAATTTTTGATCATACTTACTTCCATACCAAAAACGAGTCATCATATCCCAATAATACAATTTTTCTCCAATTCGCACACCATATGTCGTAATACCGTATTGAATTTCTTCAGGTGGTACAGAGTTAATTACGTACACCATAAATGCTACAGCGCAAACAACCGCCATTGGGATAAATTGGCCTGCAAAGACTAAAATAAGTGAAATCAACAAAACAATCACCGCTATGGTAGTGTAGTAATTTCTATTGTGTTTTTTAAAAGGTCTACTTGGAGCGGACCAACTATAGAGTAACTCTTCTGGTTGTGGTCTGAGTGCATCTGGAAAATAACCTGAATAATCATACGCTTCAACTTGCTCGTCATAGTCTTGTTGCTGCTCCTCTTCTGGAATACGAGGTTGTTGCTGTTGTTGCGCTTGAATTGGTGGCTCTACTTGAGTTACTGGCACAGAATCCTCTTTTGGCTCAACTTGTGCCATTACTACTGTGTTCTTCTGCTCTGCTTGCACTGCTTTTTGAAAAACTGTCGGATCTACTGGAGCCACTGGAAAGATAACGGGTTCATCACCTGCTGCTGCAAATCCAGAAGTTGGCTGTTGAAACACAGTCTTTTCAGGCTGTGGAGCTGGTGTGCTAGTAGGGAGAATACCATCTTCGGTCATGCACTTAGTGTACACTATATTCACTGCTCGAAAAAGTAGGCAAGTCAGTATATAATAGCTACCTGGTTAGTGTTTGTACCAGAACAAAAAACAAACCATTAACATACAAAGTGGAGAGCTGGCAGAGTGGTCAATTGCATCGGTCTTGAAAACCGCGCCTTTCGGGGCCCGTGGGTTCGAATCCCTCGCTCTCCGCACCTGATAAAAGAACAAGCGTTAGCTTGTTTTTTTATTAGGTAATTGCATTGTGAGGGATGACTTGTGCCCGATCAAGCGAACTCATCACTCAATGTACAATTTGAGCCTGACGAGGGTAAATCCCTCGCTCTCCGCCATAAAAAAAATACCCAAATTGGGTATTTTTTTTATGACCAAGTGGCAAAAGGTATGCAGAAGATAGTTCGCGACGGGCGCACGAGCGCAGCTGCGCGAGTCACCCTAGTGCATGCGAGCTTCCATAAGTAGTTACAAATAGTAGCGAGTCGTAAATCCCACACTCCCCGCAGTATTTTAGCCAATAACATGAAGCTACTCCCACAATTTTACGGTCGGGATTTAGTAGTATGTCTTAGCTTCTCTCTAAGTATAAGCTAAGCAAAATCTGCTAGTATAGTACATATGAATTCAATTCAGCCAATAAATCCAGAAATAACTAATGAAAATCTTTCAGAACTAAATATTCGAGAATCAAAAAATGTGCGTTCAATCTCACCTTTCCTCATACTACTTATTAGTGGAGCTTTTATTCTGACTGGTCTTGTCGTATGTATGTTGTTCTTCAAAAAAGATAAGGCAGCAGTAATTGAAAATCAAAACTTTGAATCACTGTCAGAACAAGTTGAAGAAACACCACTTCAAAAGGATAGTAATGAATTTGCAAAGAATGACAATTTTTTTATCTTTCAGAATGAACCCCATTTCAAGTTAGAAAACCTAAATGAATATCTTCTAACACAGCTAATGAATAAGCCGTTAAATGAAATTGATTCTGAAATCATTTCTGAAAATGCAAAAACATCCTGGGAAGAAGTCATAAGAAAACAAGTTAACGCCTACATCACTACTTATAACTATCGCGATCAATACATTGCATTTATTTCTTTTCCTTCAGATATATGCACAAATAAAACTCAAGATTGTATCACCACAGATTACCTTGACTCTAATCCAAAAGACACCATTGGATATTTTTATTATTACGAATCAATCGATCCTAAACTCTGTAGTAATAAAAGTGTAGAAGAGCACTCCTGCATTGAAACATTAATTTTAGAGAGCATTCAAGAAAGCGTGCAAACTAGAAATAAAGTATTTGCTGAAAAGAAAGCATCTTGGGTGACTGAGCAACAACAAGTACTAGCTGAAAAATTTTTCAATCAATTTCAAAGTTCAACAAGCGCTGTTAGTGTCACACCTGTTTCTATAGTTATTCTGCAGTCAAAAGAAGCTACTGCAACTGTGATTGTTGATGAAAATGACCAGATATTGAAGGTTGAGTATAGCCCAATTGTGTATTAACTTATGACCATCAAAAAAGAAGACCAATATGAGTATCAGTTTCTTCATCTGTACCAGTTACCAATGGCAACGCAAGTTCTCTTGCTAAATTGCAAGCATCTTGTGGATCTATCTTTGGCAGCTCAGAAATAAATTGAGGTACATCCAAGCAGAAAGTTGTTTCAGGCTCTTTGATTTTTACGACTTCAGATTCTTGCATATACTCCTCCTAGTATAAACATACTGCGGCAATTTGCATAACAAAAAAACAAGTTTATCATGTATTATTTGGGAGAATATACTAGAATGAGACTACTTATGATTGAAGCACACTCACCAGCCCTAGATCAAGAATCTCATTCCTCTTTTGAAGAACTCGCAACTCTGCTCCCACCAGAAACTGGAGAATTTTCTCCTGAAACAATGGAAATGTTTCAGACTGGACTACACACCTTACCAGAGGAACACCAAAAAATGGCAAGCATAGGTATTGGGCTACTCGGAGCACTTGCCAATGGAACAGATATTCAAAAAGTAGCCACCGGCTCAGCTGATATTATCAATGATCTACAACGCATGGCTGATGCAGACCCAATCGTATTTGTTGGACTTGGTATCATACTCTTTTTATTATTTTCTAGTGTCATTGGACTTACCAATGCAAAACATATTACACAATCCAGAGAAACAGCTAGCGGTAAAAGAACTCTGGCTTGGGGAGTAATCTTTTCAATAGGGGGATTCGCTGCATTTACTCAGATACAGAAATTTTTTGACAATCCAGTTGCAACGGGTGGACAGGCAATAAACTCTATGCAAAAACTTACCTATACTGTAGTTACTGCATTTCAAGGTGCTGAAGCAACTCTGCATCATTTAATGCAGCTACTTGAGAACTTGATTAACTAATTCGAGGTAAATATGACACTACAAGAAGAAATACAGCAAATTACTCAATCAAAAGGCATCAAATCAATACATGTCGAAATGATGTTGAGCTTTTTTCAAAGTTCAGCATTTATGACCGCAACTAAAAGGACAGGCAAAAACTTTTCTGCGCTTTCTCAGGAAGATAAAGACAAGGGAATGCAACTCGTTGAGTCATTAAAAACATGTGCATCAATTGATGAGTACGACAAGGCAGTTGAAGAAATAAATACATTATTCTCTTCTGATGGAATAAACGTTATGGATGAATATGAAGCAACATATGAGCAACTTCTAAAAAAATTTCTAGAAAAAATGAAAACATCAAAATAATCTTTGTTGAAGCATGAATACTAATATCATGACACAAAAAATTAATATAAAGAAAATTATTCTCGTCATTTCCAGCATTATTTTTGTTACTGCAGCCATTGGCCTCCTAACAAACAACTTTTTAAAAACATCTCCTTCAACCCGAGATCGATACTGCAAATATACTGGTGGAGAAGTAATTTTTCCTGCAATGCAGTGGAACTGTATCTACGACCCAAATGACTTCAGAACTAAGATAAATTAGTTATCGTATAACCCCACAAGTATTTACTTTTCTCACTCCTTCTCATACACTATACTTATGCTAAAAAAATTATTCAGCCTCTGTAAAAAAATGGATAAAGACACGTGTTGCCATCATGGCAAAGGCGATTCCAGTAATCCGCTGTACGCAATTGGGATGTTTGGCTCACTCATTTATTTTTGGCAAACTTCTGACCCAGGTTTCATGAATAAAGTCATAGTGATTATACAAGCTCTTCTCTGGCCCGGTTTTCTCGTCTACGAACTGCTCAAATTCATTGGTGCATAACTAAGTGTAGTACAATACACTCACCATGCAACCTCACTCAATGTGCGCTCTAGCTCTAGCAGGATTTATCTGGAATAGTTATTCAAATCCTGTCGTCTCAAAATGTGTTATGCGTGTTGAGTATAGACGTGATGGCCTCTATGTTTCACATAGTTATGACTTAACTGATATTGTTGAAAGCTCTGATAAACGTGAACTAAAAGTATCGATTATGCGATCAGGGGGTGGACTCTCCTGTGTTATGCACTTACGTCGATCATCCACCCAAGAAGGTTCAGAAATAACTATGACCCACGAGACTATTCATGTCTCAGGCCTCCGAGAAGTCTTTAACCTGTACAAGATGAAAATTTCAAATGGCATGCATTACAACAGCATGAAATATCGATCATACGGGGGAGAATATGAATCAGACGACAGAAAGAAACTCAGTTTTACTTGTGAAGTTAAAAACACTAATGAAAATTTTGTGCCTGTTAGATATGTATTAGAACGAACACAACTTATTCTTTCGAAAATTTAGTTACAGCTAGCAGTCAAGAAAAGACGAGCTTCTTTAGTCATCTTGGTTGTGTCATAGACGTACGCGAGGTGTTTTTCTTGATTAAATCGATCAAATGGATAGAGTATATCGGTGTATAAACCAGAATAATCAACCTCAGTAATTGCCAGTACTGCTCCGTCTTTTAGCACACATTGTTGTACTTCAGTAAGCTGCACATTTCCAAATGTATCAATTTTTTCATCTACATGCAGCTGTTGTATATGGAGCGGATCCTGCTGAGTGTAGAGAGCATAGAACAAGTAATTTTCTAAAATGAGATCAGAAACATACACAGAATCATATGATGCTACTTGAGCAGTATCTAAATATTCCACAATAGTCCGGGCATCACCCTGCCATGGCAAATACGACTCTTCAGGAAAATATCTAAACATATCCACAAAATAAAGTGATGTATTAAATGCTACAGCTACCGCAATTAAAAAAACAAACAAATATGATGGAACTAATTTAGTCCACTTTGTGTCTGCTAAAACATGAATTATTTTTTCTACTCCTCTAGTTATGAAGTATATAAACGCTGGTAACATAATGAGTGTTCTTCCAGAATGAGGCACATCATCTGTTAATGCTGATGCAACTGGTGCCAGTAACAACCAAAATAAGAAAAACGTATCTTGTTTTGACCTCTTGCCCACACTAAACAAACCAAAAAGTAAAAAAGGTAAAGTAATTAACAACAAATTTCCATGACGATTAAAACCATGCCTAGCGCTGAGGGTATTATCAAAAAATATAAACATTGGATCAAAATGCGACAAATAATTTTTTGATAGAATATATATGCTCGTAATCGCTTTATTTGAAAATACTCGCTCCCCATTTAATCCCAAAACTACATGCCTATACAGCGATTCATTTGTTTGATCTTTAATAATCGGATTATTCAAAATAAATACTGCCTGTGCACGAGCCCCTGCCGTCGAAGAAAATGAAGTTGTAACCACTAATCCAAAGCCCACAAGTATAACAATGAGTTGCAAAACTCTCTGAATATCTTTCTGAATTTTTTTAAAACCTTGCCATTCAAGTATACAAAAGTAAATAATGACCAGCATAGGCACAAAAATTCGAGCTGAATTATACGTATACATTGAAAGAACTAAAGAAATAACACCAAACCATCGAGGTGCTTGATTCTTTTGTATAAAGAGAGCAAATCCAACAAGCAGAAAACCAAAAGAAACAATTGGATCCATTGCTGCCCTACTGTAGTGTATTAACCAAGGAGCAGTTGCAAATACTATCACTCCAAACAATTGGAAGAGTTTTCCGAACTTCTTAGATTCAAATAGTTCTAGTTTCCTTTGGATACTCATCCATCCCCCAATGCTCAAAACACTCAAAATAGCCACTGGCAACCGAAGTGCGACTATTCCCAAACCAAAAAACTGAATGAAAGGAATTTGTAAATAACTAAGTAAGGCAGGTTTATAATCTCCAAATGATTTCAAGAAAAGTGGATACTGAAATCCCCATTCATCTTTACCCGTCTGCAACAAACTGTAGGCATTATACCCATAGGCTGCTTCATCCCAGTTTAGGCCGTAGGGGAAGAGATCTAACTTCCAAAATCTAAATCCAATTGCAACGATCAAGATGGCACTCAGCAATAGTAGGGTTACATATTTAAAAAGAATCTGTCCTTGTTTCATTGGATCGTTTCTGTTTGTAGTGTTGTTTCTGGTACCGTAATGGATTCCACTGGTTGAGAAGGAGATGGTGGTGTTTGTTGAGGAACTGGCATTCCTACAGGCTGAGCCATTGGTTCAGGAAACCCTGTCTGAACGGCAGGTATAACTGGTTGTGGCACTGCTTGAGGTGTTGAAACTACTTGTGATGCTGAAGTCCGAGCTACACCAACCTCATACTCTGAGTCATCATCAGAATATGTTGGAATCGGCCCATACTTATTTTCATGTTCATCACCTTTTTTAATGAAAAAGTAGAACAAAATCAACGAGCCAAATAATGGAATAAATGGTAACAAATTATTCCAACCACTTTTATCAACATCGTGCAGTCTTCTAATAGAAACTGCAATACTTGGAATAAAGGTTCCCAATCCAAAGATTAAACTTAGAAAAGGCACCCCGCCAATAGCATTCATAATGGCATCTAACATACCCATGAAAAAACTTATAATGATAAGGAACAATGTGTAATACCAATATTCAGCACGTGAAGCTCTTCCTGAAAATACTGCATATTTTTTTAGCGCTGAAATAAAATAATTCATCTATCCTTTATTCAAATAGAGTACGATTTCACTAGATTATTCCATTGTTACAACCTAAATACAATTACCGCTACCAATAGTATACAATTAGAGTATGTTAACTTCCGGTTCTCCCGCCCCACTCACAGTTTCAGTAACTGATGAAAATGGTCAACAAACTAATCTCAAATCTCTTTTGGGAAAGTACGTTGTACTCTATTTCTATCCAAAAGATAATACCCCAGGCTGTACACAAGAAGCCTGTAATTTCCGTGATGCAAACTCAGAACTAAAAAAATTAGGTGTGATGGTAATTGGCGTGAGTAAAGACTCACCTGAATCTCATAAAAAGTTCAAAGAACAGCATAATCTCACCTTTCCTTTATGGTCAGATCCCGACCACAAACTACTTTCTGCCTTTGGTGCATGGGGTGAGAAAAAAATGTTTGGCAAAATCTATATGGGAATTATTCGATCTACCTTTATCATTGATCCTAAAGGGACCATCATAAAAACTTGGGAGAAAGTAAGTCCTAAAAATCATGACCAAGAAGTTTTAGAGTTCATGTCAAAACAAACATAGGAGACTAAAAATGATTGCCATTCTGATTTTACATATCTTAGTTTGGTTTTTTATTTCTGTAATCTACAAAAGAAATGATGTTGCTGACCTTGCATGGGGAATTGGCTTTATTCTCGTTGCTGTCTCAAGCCTACTGCTTGGACAAAACACCTCTCTTCGAGCTCTTCTCATAGTAGTACTCGTAACTATTTGGGGTGCACGACTCAGCTGGCATATTTTTACTCGCATTAAAAATGGCCCAGAAGATAGGCGATATGCAGCATGGCGAAGAGACTGGGGCAAGTGGGTTATTCCACGATCCTTCCTTCAAGTCTATGTCCTGCAAACTTTTTTGATAGCTGTTGTTTCCTATCCTGTATGGTTTGTGACACTTAATCCAAGCGTTTCATTTTCAGCACGTGATGTTGCCGGTCTGACTATTTGGCTCATTGGCTTTTATTTTGAAGTTGTAGGCGATGCACAACTAAAAAAGTTTATATCAAATCCAAAAAACAAAGGAAAAATTATGAAGTCAGGACTTTGGGCATACTCACGACACCCTAATTATTTTGGTGAGGTCACCATGTGGTGGGGAATATATATTCTGGCACTCTCAATGCCAATGGGTTGGCAAACAATCATTGGTCCGCTAACGATTACCTTTTTTATTCTTTTTGTTTCTGGAGTGCCACTTCTGGAAAAAAAATATTCAGGAAGAGCTGACTTTGAGGTATACAAAAAGAAAACCAGCGTCTTCTTCCCATTTCCACCAAAAGAATAAGTATTAATTGTCTGCAAGAGTGAGTGCAATAGTACAGTTCTCACCTGCTACAAGATTTTCTGTAGTACGCACTGCTGCTTTAAGCGGCAATAGATATGTTTTCGTTTTTTTATTAGGAAAGATTGACGTCTCCCAGGTAGTTCTACCAACTAATACAGAAACCCTTAAAGACCCCCAACCGCGTTTTGCGTGTTCAAAATAATAATCAATTTCCGAAGCTATTTTTGTTGGTACAGTCACAAAATGCCAGGCAGCTTTTCCAGGATATATGAAAATTTGCTCAGAAAAAGTAAACGTCTTTTGCATACAACCACTATTTGATAATTCCTAAGGTACCCAGAACTACACCAACATCTGCTACGTACTGAAGTACACCTAACCATGGTAACGCGCGGACAGACACATAAGTGTGGTTTTTATAGATCGCCCAAAAAGTATAGATCAAAAGCAGAACTATCAACAAAGAAAAATTCACAAAGTATAACGAGGTGAAAACAAAATATCGCATGAACACTAAATACACTTTTGGACGAATCACATTGGCTTTTGCGTCTCCAGCTGCCATACTGGCAACCATAGTAAAAAATGAGCTCACGGTTTTCCTTGGATACCAAACAACCGTGGCTTCATGAGCAAACACTATTGAAAACGCACCAGCTTTTAATCGATGAGCAAACTCGTAATCTTCACTTACATTTAAATTCGAATTAAAACCTCCAGCTTTTTTAAATGCCTTTTTTGAAATAAGCATTGAGCGTGTTGCTGGTAGAAAATTAAGAGGGTCTACTCTGTCTGGCATTACCAGTGTGTACGGGATTACAGCTTCTTCAAATGGGGTCTTCGGTTCAGCACGATAATATCCAGCTATTACATCTGCTCCTGTTTGCAATTGTTTTTTAACCAGCTCATACAGCCACTGAGGATCAAGTGTGCAACCCGCATCGGTAATTGCGATACTTTCATACTTGGCGTTTTTGATTGCGATATTTCTACCTTCACTGCGATTAGATTTTTGAACAATTATTTTTATATTCAACTGTGGAAACTGTTTTTTTGCTTTCTTTAGTTTTGAAACAGTCTTGTCGGTTGAACCGCCATCAACAAAAAGCACTTCATTGGGAATACGAGTTTGATCACTCATACTCTGTAGTAATGAAAATATAGAATTTTCTTCATTTAAAACAGTGCAAATAAGTGAAACGTTTGGCATACAGTTACTTTTTTCCTGCCCTATGCCAAGCAATAGCACGCCTAAAAGCTAGCTGGTACTGCTCTGCAACCAAATCAATACGGTAGAGATCATTAAATCGTTTTAAGCCACCAGTTCCTAATTTCATACGAAGTTTCGAAGAGTGCATTACCTTTACTATCGCTTCAGCAAGAGCCCCAGAATCACCGGGCTCTGCTAACACTCCGGTCTCGCCATCTACAACAATCTCATTTGTTGGACCTCTATTAAATGCCACTACCGGCTTTGCCAAAGCCATAGCTTCAATGGTAACCAATCCAAATCCTTCTAACTCCCAAACTGAAGGAAAAACAACAAGCTGTGCCTTTTGCAGGTATTCATCAACGTCGCGAACTCTACCCAAAAAACTAACTGATTTTTGTATCCCCAACTTAGTTACTAATGCTTCGAGTTCAGTAATAAAGTCTCCGACACCAATAATTTGCAAATGAGCCTTTGGAATATCTTTCAAGACCTGAGCAAATGCTTCAAGCAAAATATCCTGACCTTTTCCCTTTTCAAGTCGAGAGGGACAGACTATCACTGGTTGCGCCACATCAGAAAATTTCTTACTACTTTGTTGACTTGTTCCACAAGGTATGTACTCAATTTTTGCTAATGAAATTCGTGCACTCCTTAACAAATCGGCGGCGGTGTTTTGCGATGGCACAATCACTCTTTCAGGAAGGTCGGCAACCAATCTATACAATAATTTAGGCAACTGCATACATTTATTTAGTACTGTTGTGAGTGGCCCAAACTCAATCCAAACCATTGGTATGTCAAAAACATATGCCCAAAAGGATGCAAGTATCTTCTCAGTGAAACCTGATACCACCATCACATCCACTGACCGATGAGCATACACCGTTTTCCCATACCAAAAAAATAACAGTGGTCCATATACTAGAGCTTTTATTAAACCTTTTACATTTCCAATAAAATCTACGACCCAAGGAACTGAAAGTGTAGAAATTTCACTAAAATGCAACATATGTGCAAAGATAGTGTTGTTTGTATAAGCGGCTACTCGGACACCTTGTTGCTTTAGTGAAGAAAAAAGATCTGTATCAAAAACTTCAGCACCTCCAATACTTAACGCTTGATTTAAAAATAAAATACTTTCTGCTTTGAGAGGCGTTGATTTTACAAATGAAGCTTCAAAGTTGGTTTCATTGGTTCCAATAGAAGTAACTTCTAAGCCATACACTAGTAACTCAGCAATGAGCCGTGTTCGTGTAAAACCAATTTTATGTGCTCCAAAAACACCAGTATCAGTTCTGTGTGCCGTACTACCATAGAGAAATATATTGCGCACTTCTTTGTCATCTTCAAACTGATGCAGTATGGCATCAACATTTGGAGTACGCACGTGTAACGTGCCACCATCTTTAAGCACTCGAGCGATTTCACTTATAACAAAAATAAAATCATCGAAGATAAAGTGTTCAAGAATATCCTGAGCAATAACTTCTTGAACAGTTCCGTCTTTGTACGGCAGTGTTTTTGAAATATCGTGTACTAAATCTGGATTCACAGCTGAAACAGCATCAATATTTATATACCCATTACGATGATCCATGCCGCACCCAAGATTTAATTTTATTGTTTTTTTTGATGCTTTCATACTAGCTTTGTGTCCAGAGTGTAAGATACGTGTCTGCCATTTTGCTCCAAGTCTGAGAATCTGCCCATTTTTGTGCCTTACTCATTCCTTTTCTTTTTTCTTGAACACAATCAGCAATCTGTTTAGGAGTTCGTGCAACTGAAATCCACTCTGCAAAAGGTGAATCCAACACTAAATAATCTTTCTTAATATTATTAGTATACTGGGCTACGACAGGAACACCAGCTGAAAGTGCTTCTAAAAGAGCCAGATAGCGTGAAACAAACGCTACCGAGTATTTAGGCAAGAATCTATCTGCATTTGCCACAAAGCCATGAAAATGTACTTGCTTAGTAAGTGCGTTCTCTTCACAAAATGCTTGAGCCTGTGTCAGCTGTGAACCCTCTCCGTATACATCCAACTGCCAAACTTCACCTCGATCACGCAGGACCTTAATTGCTTCTACATACTCTAAAAATCCAGTATCTTGTTGTAATCGACCAATAAAAATAGCAGTTCTTTTTGTTGCAGACTTTGCTCTCTGTTTTATCTTTGATTCAACAGCACCAAAAGATACCAAGGTTGGCTGTATACCATAATACTTGGTATGAAAACCACCAATACACAAGTTACCGTTGCTCCATGCTTCAGCAGACTTGTGCCAAAACTTTTGCTTCCACTGTGGAGCTTCGCTGCCCTCATAGCCATGAAATGTCATAAATACTTTTTTATTTTTAAGTAGTAAGAATGGTAAGAGAGGTAATAACCACCAGAAAACATCATGCACGTGAATAACGTCTGCCTGAAAAAGAACATTTCTAGAGTTCCAAATACCTTTCCAAACCGAAAGTTTATGCTGAAATGGAGATGATTCACTCACATCAAAACGATGAATAGTGGTACTGCCCTTACGCTCGAATGATGGCAAAGATACGTCATATTTTTTGGTTACTACAACCGTTTCACAGTTCTTTTTTTTAAGTGCCGATGCGAGCAACTCAATATGTTTTTCTATGCCTCCAACATGCGGCCAATATAACTGAGCAAGGTGAACTACTTTCATTTTTTTCGTGCCACAACAAAATAATTACATGGACCAAAGATACGGATAAAAAGCGAATCTATAAAATGGAAAAGTGGTACGAGCGGACCGCGAATATATTTAATCAAAAAACCTAATTTTGTTGTATACAATACATTTCTAAGAATTCCTTCAATCCGATACAAGGCCTCAATGCGAAAACCGTGCTGTTCTAGAACTTTTCTAAGCGACTCTTCAGTATAGCGGCGCACATGCCCCACTTCGGTATCAAATTTTGCAAAAATCCCCATTGGATAAAACATGTTTGCTTTGCTAGGAGTGCTTAAAAAAAGATAGCCATTTTTCTTTAACTTTATACTAAGCATTTGAGCAAATGCAGCCTCATCAGGAATATGCTCGATTATTTCTGAACAAATTACAATATCATTTTTTTCTGGTATCTCATCAAGAACTTTTCTACTAAAACTTGCATGGGTTAGACCAGAACGTTTCCTAACTTCCTTGCAAAGTGCAATAGCACGGGTAGAAATATCAATACCATGCACAAGCATACCTTTAGAGGCAAGATAAAATGAGAGACTCCCTACCCCACACCCGACATCCAACACCGTGGTGTTTACTGTGTACCTACCTTTAAAATGTTTTGCAAAGTATTTAATGAAATAGAAATAGGTAAAGTTGCCATCTGAAATTGGTTTACTATACACATCATTTTTTTGATGATACGAGTTATAGAAAGTGAGTAACTTTGGTGATTTCATATCCTGTCAGCTGTATGTCATTTTTATCTTGTTTACTATGCGTATGGTTGCATTGTACTACAGGAGCGTTCGAACGCTTACACCCAAGCTAACTCATTTTTTAAGAATATTTTTCCAAACGCTGGTTTTTTGCACTTTCTTACTTTTTTCTTTTCCCAAAAGTATTCAAGCACAAACGGTTGTGTTTGCTGACTCTTTTGATTCTGGATTCGAAAAATGGGAGCCAACCCGCGACGATGGCACTTTCTGGAGCATTCATAACGAGCAGCTACATGGATATGTGTCCGATGGCTATACTATTTCGGAACTCATTCCAAATGATGCAAGCTGGAATACCGATTGGCATAATATCCGTTATGAGTTTGAGTATCTTTCGCTCTCGGGCGCAGACAAAAACATTTCCTTTCATTTTGAAAATCTTACCAACTGGTACGAAATACATTTTAATTCAGCTGGTATGGAAATTCTTAGACTGCAAGATGGCTTCGTCCCATGGCAAGCACACCGCCCCACAACACTTCAAAATAATGTGCAGTATCACATCACCTTGGAACTTAACGAAGGACAGATAACACTCTACGTAGATGACCAACTTATCTTTGATGATATCGATCCCACCTTCACGAATAACTATGGAAAAGTTGGACTTAAAGTTGGTACTGGAAGTATTGCTCCAACTCATATTGTTATTGATAATATAGTAGTTTCTTTGCTTTCTGATCCACATCACTTAGGTGTTGAGCGTGTATCACAGCTCGATGATGCATGGTCAGCCACAGAGTACGACACCGCAGCAGAGTGGGCTCCTGAAGATCCAAGCATTGGTGCATGGGGCTGTGCACTCTCCTCAATGGTTATGATCCTTAATTACCATGACATCACTCAGTTCGCAGATGGTACTACTATTACGCCGGAAACACTCAACATGTGGCTTACTACACAACCTGATGGGTATATTGGCGATGGTTTGCTTAATTGGCTCGCAGTTACTCGACTAACTAATCAGATATCAGAGACATATCAAACTCCCAACCTCGAGTTTAATTTAATCAATACAGATATCACCACTAGTCTGCAAACAGAAATTGAAACACATCAAAGACCTGCCATTGTAAACATTCCAGGACATTTTCTAGTCGCAGAAGGAGTAGTTCCGCAGAGTGATCCCCTTGATTTTTACATTCAAGATCCAGCGTACACATACACACAGCTCAGCCAACATACCGATGAACCACAATCACTTCGTTTTTTTACTCCCAGTTTTACAGATTTAAGTTATTTCCTTATAACTTCTGAGTCTTCAGATGCTACAGTGGAGGTTGCTAACGAGCTCCAAACCTTTCAACTCGATCAGAATTACTCATATTTAAGTACCAAGGATCAGTCACAATCAAAAGAAACTTTCTTACAATACCTAGCCAAACCTGAATCCGGTGACTATCGTATCACTGTCACGGGCAGTTTTGGCACGTCATATCATTTACAATTTTTTACTTACTCTCTAACTGGTGAAAGCACGAAACACAGCTTAGATGGAATACTTAGCAGTCAACCAACAACCTACTTACTCTCATTTACAAAAAATTCTGGTCTATCTGAGATTGTGCTTCAGAATGATCCAGACTTATTACTTTCAGATGTAAGTTACTTATTCGCTGAAGGTGAGATTGCATCTCACTTTTTGTGGTATGAGCTTACTCGATTGCTGTCCTTAACCAAGAACTATCCCAACCAGAAACAGTTGCTCAAAGAGGAATTTGTCTCGTTGCTCATTGCATCAAAGCTTTCTGTTTCTGATCAAGCTTTTGCCTATCTACAAGCCAAAATTGCGCTCTTTTAAGGTATACTATGCAGATGAAAAAGTCCGGCCCAACATTTTGGTATACCTACGACAAGCCTCTTATTGGTCTCTCTCCTATGGACGGAGTCACCGACCAGCCCACCCGTGCCATTCAAAAGAAATATGGTAACCCTGACGTGCTTTACACTGAATTCACCAATGTAGAGGGTATGTGTCATGGCGCAACACGTTTGCTTAAAGACTTTCTCTATGATGAATCCCAACGAAATATTGTTGCCCAAATTTATGGCACTACACCCGAATACTTTCAACAAGTTGCAACTGTCGTGTGCGAACTCGGATTCGACGGCGTTGATATTAACATGGGTTGCCCTGCAAAAAATGTTTCCAACTCCGGCTCAGGTGCCGCACTCATTGAAAATCCAGAACTGGCAAAAAAAATCATTCTTGCGACTAAAGCTGGTGTACAAGACTATCTAAATGGCAAACGTGCCAGTGACTGTACCGATATTTCTCCCAAAATTGCTGCTGAAGTTGCCCAACGAGCAAAAACTGTTCCGGGTAGCATCCATGAGAGAACGCATATTCCTGTTTCAGTCAAAACTCGTGTTGGCTATCACCAACCCGTCACTACCGAATGGATCAGCTTTTTACTTGAACTCGAACCTGCTGTCATTGCACTGCATGGCCGGACACTTAAACAGCAGTACGGAGGACTCGCAAGCTGGGAAGAAATTGCACTCGCAGCAAGTTTAGCAAAACACACTAACACACTTATCCTTGGTAATGGAGATATAGCTACTCATCAAGATGCGCTTGATAAAATTGCGACATACAGTGTGGATGGTGTTTTAATTGGCCGAGGGAGCTTTGGTGATCCCTTTATTTTTACGAAAAACACACCTGTTGATGCCCCTTCGCTTGTTAAAATTGCATTAGAACATAGTGAATTATTTGAAAAAACATACAAAGACGATGAAAAATATACCTTTATGCCTATGCGCAAACACCTCGGATGGTATGTTAAAGGCTTTGAAAGTGCTAAAGAAGTTCGCATTAAACTCTTTCAAGCAAACTCTGCCGCTGATGTAAAATCAATCTTCATGGAGTATAATTTGCTCTAGTTAGAGATGGTCGTATAGCTCAGTTGGTTAGAGCGCACGATTCACATTCGTGAGGTCCCTGGTTCGAGTCCAGGTGCGACCACAAAATTTCAACTTTTTCTCTCTTCAAAAAATCCCTACGGCAAACTCTCACACGCCACGCCATCACCCACTTTAACTCCATCCAAGTTCATCGGATCATTTTCAGCAGTAAATCCACAGCCATCAAAGAATAACTGAGCCGCTGCATGAGACACAAAATCTGCACAATCAAAGTCAGGACCTGTACAACTTTTATCTGTTTGTACATTTAGTTTTGAAGTTGAACTTTCCGTTACCACACGACACGCATCGTCTGCCCACAACCCTAGTTTTGCACCTTGAGCTTCCTGTTGCGCTTGTACATACTCATCTCTGTAAATGTGTGGTGTGTCACTATACAGTGACTCTTGAGCAAAACCTTCAGCAACAAGCAATAACCCTACATCCTGGCCATTTTCTAACTGAGCAAAACGAAGTAACCGACCATACCGGTCTCGATCACTCTGAGCTGCATCCGCTTGCAGAGCAACTTGTTGCCCTTCAAGTAATGCTTTTAATTTGTTAGATGCCTCTCTACCAAAACACTCAACTGGTTTGCGCGGATCGACAGATTCAGGAGTATTTACTCCAACAAGGCGCACCGTCTCCGTCTTTCCATCAATATCGACCTTAAAGGTATCACCATCTGTTACGCTCACAACTATATATTTGGGACTGGATGAATTATTTGTAGATTGCTCTACTTTGGGGTCGACTTCCTGGACTGTCGTGTCTAAAACTGAGTTAATAAGCTCTGTTCCATACATATCTCTATTTGCCATCACCAGCACTACCAAAAAAAGTATCACTCCAAAAGCCATTTTTACATTTCTAGAAAAAAGAGTAGTAAAAAAAGTTCTCAGTAACTTTAAAAAAAGTAACATTGAACTATTTTGAGATTGCTGCATATCCAAATTGTACACGTCTGCTGTTTATTTAGATAAAGAAAAAGTGTCACTCTCAATGCTATACTCAATTCGTGACTGAAACTCTCAAAGAATTCACCAAAAAACACCTGCTAGTAATTGGCATTTTTTGCCTTGGATTTTTCACCTATGCACCATCACTTAATAATCAACTGTTTTGGGATGATGAACAATTTATTTATAACAACCAATATGTTAAAGAATTTAATGTCCAAAAAATCTTCACTACCAATACTTTGGCTGGGGCTGGTGAATCAAGTAACTATTACCGACCTCTCACCACGCTTTCATTTGCAATGGACCATGCCACTTGGGGACTCAATCCCATTGGTTTTCATCTAACCAATACACTCTTACATAGTTTAGCTGGAGTGTTGCTCTTTTTGCTACTGCTATCACTTAGTATGAACAAAAAAGCTGCCGCAGTAATTGCTGGCTTTTTCTTAATCCATCCACTGCAAACAGAAGCAGTTGTATATGCAAACTCCCGTGGCGATTCACACTTCACTTTTTATATGTTGCTGGGTTTACTCTGTTTTAGTGCTCTATTACAAGAAAAGAAATATACTTGGCAAATCTATAATGTATCTGCAACACTAACTCCAGTTATTTTTGCTATCCTTGTTCCACTGTTTTTTATTGCAAGTGTTTTAGCTAAGGAAATAGCTGTCGGTAGTCTATTACTGTATCTCTTACTTTTTTTCTTTCTACGAAACACAACTCAAACAAAGAAAACGCTCAGACTTGGGTTACTCACCCTAACAAGTGTATTCATATCACTGGGCATATACGTCTCACTCAGGGCAACAACATTACTCTTTCAAGAACAAGTAAATATGTTCGAAGGCTCTGCTTATGGAGACAGTATTTTTGTGCGAATCGCGACTTTTGCAAAAGTGTTCCTTATTTATATTTCGCTCATTTTTGTACCTGTTAATTTGCATATGGAGCGAACTACAGAAATTGTGACTTCGCTGCTTTCACCCTATACTTTTTTAAGTGTGCTGCTGATAGGAACAATTACTTTTATTGGTTTTCAAGAAAAAAAGAAAACTAAGAGTAACTGGATTCACTTTGGATTACTCTGGTTTTTAATAATGTTACTTCCAGTTTCAGGATTAGTGCCCATTAACGATATTATGTATGAACACTGGTTGTACGTCCCGCTCATTGGCTTTTTGATCATGCTCTATGGACTGCTACAGCTATTAGTGCATACACTACACATTTCTTGGCCAAAATACACAAAACAAGCACTCAGTATTTTGGCCACAATCTGCATACTGCTCACCCTTCGTCAAAACTTCATCTGGGGAAGAGCCACCAGATTCTATCCCTACATTCTTCAGTACCAAGAAACAGCACGCATCCACAATAATCTTGCCATGGCGTACGCTGATGAAAATAAACTATCAGATGCTATTACCCACTACAAACGTGCAATTGAAATTGCCGATACCTATCCACAAACACACCATAATTTAGCTCGGGCGTATCAAGCACAAGGAAACAATGATATGGCATTCCAAGAATTTTCCACTGCTCTCTCAATGAACCCCAACTTTTTGGTTTCATACCCAAACCTTATACAACTTCTTATTTCCGAGCAAAAATATGATCTCGCTGAAGAATACCTCACCACGCTTGAAAAAAAAGCGCCTGCTTCAACTGTCGTACAACAACTCAAGAGACTCCTAGATCTTTCAAGAAAAGACGCTACAACTCCTGTCATTTCAAAATGATTAACTTACTAGGTGACCCCACTCACCCCTCTCAAAACTATTGGAACTCTCTTAGTTGCAGTACTCTTCCCCCACTGTTGTCTTTTCTGTGAATGGCCTGGAACTGTACTCTGTACTCGCTGCAGTCATAAGTTGGATTTTTGTACACAGATTGAGGCTCCAGTGTACTATCCTGATCTTTCACTGGTTGCTGTGTGCCGATTTAATCAGGACTCAAGAAGAATTATTCATACATTTAAATACCGTGGAATACCTGCGTTTGGAAAAAGAATTGCAGAACTCCTCTTTCATCACGCCTCACTACCCTCAATAGACTTCATAACATCAGTTCCTCCAGATCCAGTCAGAAAAAAACGCAGAGGTTTTGACCATACACAACTTATAGCCCAAAACCTTGCCACGCTTCTGAACAAACCTTACATCACCACACTCAAAAAAAACACTCAGAGTGGTGCACAAGCAAAAACGAACTCTCGAAAAGAAAGACTCAAGAATGCTGAGCATCGGTTTTCACTTTTACCACAGCTTACCGTGCAACAGACACTTGCACACAAAAAGGTGCTTCTTGTTGATGATGTTTGCACTACTGGCTCAACTCTGAGAGAATGCGTGTACGAGCTACAAAAACTCTCACTGGGGTGTCACTGTGCCGTATTTTGCATCCGTGTCTAATGATAAATTACCGGTATGCGAGCCAAAAACTTGGACTATAATAGCGAGATTACAAGTTTACTCTACACATATGAACTCATCTATCGTTGTCGTTAAACCACAAAGCTTCTCACCCCATAAACATTGGTACTCAAAGGCACTCAATGCCCAAATACACCCTGTTGTCTCGTTCTTTATGAACATGGATAACGAGCGTATTATTCAGCGATTCTCGTATCTGAATCCATCTATAGACGCTGAATATTTAAGAGACTTACTTAAATACACACCAAAATATTTCAAGTGGGCTGGTACTGACCTCATGCATACAACCACAACCGAAGGCATGAAACAAATGGTTGTTATTGAAACGAACTCTTGTCCTTCAGGTCAAAAATCATTTCCATTACTTGATGAAAATAATGAAAAAGGCGGGTACGAAGAACTCATTAGCAAGACTTTTTTACCTATCTGGAAAAAAAGCCCTCTCAAAAAAGGTGTCACTTGTGTCGTGTATGATAAAAATCCCATGGAAAACTCAGGCTACGCAGCTACGATAGCCGATCTCATCAAAAAAGATGTGTATTTGGTTGAGTATCATGAAGAGGATTATGGCAAGTGTATACGATTCAATTCTGAAACACGAGCAATCGAATTACTTATTAATGATAAATGGACCCCAGTGCGGACGATCTTTCGCTATGTAACCCAAAAACCTTGGAATCGACTACCACTCTTTTCAAAAACTCGTATCTTTAACCCCATTATTGCTTGTCTTGCTGGTGGACGAAATAAACTGATGGCAGCAAAAGCCTATGATTTTTTAAACGCTGAGGTTGCCGAGGCTGGACTCGAGATTAAAACTCCGACAACAATCTGGGACGTCAATAAAAACGAGATTCCTCTTTGGCTGGAAAAATTTGGTTACAAAGGAGTAATAAAAATTCCATACAGTAATGCTGGACAGGGTGTGTTTACCATCATTAATGAAAAAGAACTTGAAGCCTTTATGGACCTGGATATTCCCTACCAGAAATTTATTATCCAACGTTTGGTTGGTCACTATGCTTGGAGTACTTACCATGAGAACGAGCTGTTATTCCAGGTAGGAACAATTCCGAGTAAAAGACAAAATAGTTACGTATTCGACTTACGAATGCTAGTGCATACTACTGAAAATGGCCTTAGACCTCTTGGACTGTACAGTAGAAAAGCTGAAGAGCCATTAACTGCCAACATTGCTGGCAAAGACTCAAAAAATATCTTAATGACCAATCTTTCAGTCAAAAAAGGTGAACATGAATGGGATAGTGACACAAGTCGCCTTCTCCTCATGGACCAACGTGATTTCAACAAACTTGGCTTAAGCCTTGATGACTTAATTGAGGGCTATGTGCAATCTGTCTTAGCAATGATTGCTATCGATAAAATGGCAAAGCGATTGGTAACCACTAAAAAAACATTTAGAAGAAAGTTATTCACTTCGCTCAATGATGATGAGACGTTACTTAATGAGCTGTTTAAGGAAAAATAATATGTCAAAAAAACTTTGGATTCTTGCAAATCGCTCTGATCAGGCACTCTCTCAAACTAAACGTGACAAAATTTCTGGCAGTGTTGCATATGCAAAGAAAAAGAATCTTCCGTACGAAGTAATTTATATTGAAGATATTGTGTTAGATACAACTGCTTCCAAAAAAAACCTTCCAGGAAAAGGTGACTTCTTACTCTCTGTAGTTAAAAGTGAAACTAGAAAAGAAAAAACACGCTATATTCTTCATTTTTTTCAATCATCTGGAGTAAAGCTGGTCAACTCACCAGATGCTATTGAAATTATGGCGGATAAATGGCTCACAAACAGTATCCTTGCTCATGCAGGTATTCCAGTTCCCCATACTCGACTTATCACTCTATCAGAAGTATATTCAGAATCTGACTTTTCAGACTTTAGCTTTCCTGTTGTAGTTAAAACTCCTGAAGGCTCACTCGGAAATGGAGTGTACTGGATTGAAAATTATCGGGAACTTGAAGATCTACTTTCTTTTTCCTACTCGGTTTCTTCAAAAGAATCGCAACTTCTTGTACAGCAAGCAATTGTGGCAAGTAAGGGCACGGATATACGAGTGATCATCTCACATGGTACTGTAATTGGAGCAATAAAAAGAACTAATCCAGGCCATTCATTTAAGGCAAATTTGAAACAAGGAGGCTCAGCTACCTTGTATCCAACGGACGAAAAGCTCATCAAATTATCGAAAAAAATTGCTTCAGTACTTGGCGTTAATTTTGCTGGAATTGACTTTCTTGTTGATGATCAAAAAAACTACTACTTAACGGAAGTAAATGCTTTTCCTGGTTTCAAAGGATTTGAATCAGTGCATACATCTGTCTCATTAGTTCAGGAATTAGTAGACCGCTATCTTTAGTTCACAAGTTCGCAATTGTGATTCTAGTCGCAGTATACTATAATAATCTTATAACATTTGTTAAAGTGGGGATGAACTGCTTTGACGGGATACGCTCATTAATATCTGCAGATCGTCTTTGACTAACAGACGCAAAACAGAGTCAAAAACATAATTGCAAATAATACTGCAAAAAGCATTCTCCTGAACACTAAGAAAGCAATCGCTGACTTAGCTCCTTCAATGAGCTTTGCTCCTTCTTTCATAGCTGCTTAAGCTTAGAAAAAGGCATGTACTCTTTTCATCTCACTGGTGTGAGGGAGTATGTGATCAACCCAGCTAGTGTGACAGGTAGTTCTCGTTCGTCGGAACTATTCTAAGACTTTTAGACGGAGATTGTAGTATGAAGGCTTGTCTATTTTCCCTCTACTGCATTAACAAGGATAGACTAAATCTGTAGATGATATTCATGCTGCTATTTCGGACGCGAGGTCACTCTTCGCCATCTCCACAAAATCACTCTGTGCAAACACTTCGTTTGCTCATTTTGAGTGATGTTCTTTTATATACTCAAATAAAGTAGCTTCAAGTAGAAAAATAAATAGTTCCTAAACTTTGATCCAGGAACTATTTTTATTCTACTTGGAGGTATGGCCTTGAAAAGTAACATCTTAACCGGTGCAATTGCAGTAATTCTCGCGCTTTTGTTCCTAGGTGGTTGTTAAGCCTATGCGGACAAGTCTTTTGTGCGAGTCGAAGATGCGACACAGCGCTTTGCTGAGTTTGCTGAAACAACTGTTGAAAATGTAACAGTTGTAAGACAGACCAGTACAAATGTGGTGTTTGGTGACCCCCACGATGTCACCTTCGAACTAATTGTTAACGGCCGTCATATGAGCGGTCGCTGCACCAATGGGTGGTTTCAACCACTGGTGTGTAGAATGTACAATCAGTTTGATACTGGTGGGGATGGATAATTTTTTATTTGAGTAACACAAAAAAAGACCGCGCAGTGCGCGGTCTTTCCCTTTCCATACATGAAAAATCGTATATACTTTTTTATAGAAAATACAATTAAAGAAATAATGAGCATTTAGTATGAACGAAACTACTGAACGACCTATTTCTCAATTCACCACCTCAGTCGAAGATGAATTTGGGAATGAATTAGAAAACAAAGAAAAAGCAATTATTCTATTTTTAAAAAATGTAGCCAACCTAGAATCAAACGACAATAATGAGGATGGACGCAGGTGGGAAATTAATTGGCAAAATGGCTCTACACAGAATTTACTTGATAAAAATTTCATTCCCGTCCCTTATGGAGAATTCTATGAGGTTTTTACCTGGATGAGAGTACCGCTCTATCCTACTGGTGCTAATGACCAAATAATGCGTCAAATAAATACCAACGTAGAAACACTCGGTAGCTCGGACATTAGAATTATTGATGCTGACGATTCTTTATTATTTACTGCCAATATAGGTGCATTAGAAGGAACTCAAGATTGGTGGGAAGAAACTGTCGGTGCCATTAAGTATCCTATTAAAGTTACTGATCGACATGGTTTTTTGTATACAAATAAAGCTTTTCAGGAATAAAAACAATACTACATCCTAGCATGTACTCATTTTGATTCAGTTTTTTTATTTGAATGAATCTCTCGACAAGAAAAAAGCCTGCTGTCGCTGCGACTTTTGTGCAGGACCCACTTCATGTTTCACGGCGCACCAGTACTCTTCTGTACTCCGTGCTAATGCAACTAAGTATGCATACAAGCCATTAATATACCCACAGTACATACAATTTATTTTTTCCATTGGTGAAAGTTTACTTAGCTTGTGTCGATCAATCACAATAAAATGTGCAACATTCAAAAGCTTCAGACCATAGAGTCGAAAGCATACCTGATGATACACCTCAGCAAAAAAATGAAGTGCAATTGAAGGAATAACCATTCCATAAATAAATGGTGCGCTCAGCACTTTTCGCCATGTTGGTGTGTGGTAAAAAGCATCAATAATTGTTGTTCTCTTTTTCATTTAATTTTTTTCTATGTGAAGAAACAATATGGCCGCGCTGCGCGCGGCCATACCAAAATCCATTCTAATTACTATTTCTTCTTACCACCTCTACCAGTGAGCCAAAGGTAGACCCCAAGGATTGGTAGCCAAATGACTGAGTACACAACAACCCAGATAAGGAATGAAGCTACGAGATACCCACTTTCACCAAGTGAAGCAAGTGCTCGTTTTATATGCTCAGAGAGTGGCAAATCAGTGTTTGGATCAAAGTAGCGTTTGCTATCTGATGCATTAATCATGATAGATGCGTACTCTGCTTGACCTTCAACACTATCAACATTTTTCTGGTACTGCTCAAGCTGTCTCTCGTATGAGGAAAGTCTGTTTTCAAGTTGAAGTACTTCACTACGATACTGTCTCCATTCGGTTGTACCTGCTTCTGCCTGATCCAAAAGTGCTTGAGATGCCTCGAGAGATGCTTTTGTGTCAGCAATCATCGTTTCAACTTCTGCTACTCTATCTGTTGCTGTGACATGTGAGCCTGTGATATCTGCAGAATTGCTTGAACTACCAAAGACTTCTTTTACGCCTTCAACAGCTCGATCACTAGCTTCAGAGAACTTAGCAACAGGAACCTTCACATAAAGAGATCCTGCCTTCCAATCATCGCCTTGATTAAATGAATCATTAAGTACAACACCATCAATGCTCAAAACATACTCGCGCATCGAACGTAGGTAGGTTTGCACATCCTTAACAATCACATCATAGTTAGCTGATCTATCGTATAAACGGTACTCAGCATCGAGTCCTGCTGAATCATCACCATAGTAATAGGGAGGCATCATGCCACCATTACTTGGCATAGAATCAACTGCTATTTTACTGGTAGCAACGCCAGCTTCCATCATGCCACCGCCAAAGCCACCAGCACTGTCAGCCATCATTGGTTCACGTAGCATTTGAGCATCCGTACCATACTCTATCATGTACTGCCACCGATTTCGATTAGCCTTGAAATAAGTCGTGGCACCTGCCAAGACAAGGATTGCAATAAAACCAACAAAAAGTATCTTTTTTTGTTTTTGCATACTACACCTTTCTGCTGAAATTATTCAGCGCTTCTTTGCGTCATATATTCTGAAATTTGTTGCATATTTACGTCACGTGGTTTGCTGCCCTCTTGAGGGCCAACAAGTCCAGAAGCATAGAGCTGATCTAAAATTCGTGCTGCTCTATTATAACCAACCGAGAACTTTCGCTGAATCATTGAAGAAGAACCTTTTTGCTGTTGAGCAACATAGTGGACCACTTCATCAAAAAGCTCGTCTCTATCGTCAGCTGAACCTGCTACACCACTACCACCCCCAACGTTTACTTTATATTTTGTAATATTTTCTTCATAACTTGGAGCCTGGCCTTGAGATTTAATAAAATCAATTAAGGACTTAATTTCTTGGTCAGAAACATACGTTCCCTGCACACGAAGTGGCTTTGCTTGATCTGGTGGTTGGAACAACATATCACCTTTGCCCAAGAGCTTCTCAGCACCGGGACTATCCAATACCACACGAGAGTCTGTCATAGACGAAACGTTGAAACAAATACGACCAGGAATATTAGCTTTGATTAGACCAGTAATAACGTCAACTGAAGGACGCTGAGTCGCAAGCACTAAGTGAATACCAACAGCACGAGCCATCTGGGCAATACGAGTAATTGATTCTTCAACTTCACCAGGAGCAAAGAGCATGATATCGGCCAACTCATCAATCACAATCACAATGTTTGGCATGGCTGCGTAGCCGGCTAACTCATTAAAGCCTGTGATATTACGCACACCTACTTCAGCCAACTGTTTGTAGCGACGATCCATTTCATCAGTTGCCCATTTAAGTGCAGAAACAACTTTTTTAGGTTCAACAATAACAGGCGTGAGCAAATGTGGAATGTCGTTATACCCTGTTAACTCAACACGCTTTGGATCAACAAGAATAAACTTCACTTCACTAGGGCTTGAACGATATAAAATTGAAGTAATAAACGTGTTTACAGCCACAGATTTTCCTGAACCTGTTGCTCCTGCAATCAAAATATGTGGCATCTTAGCAATGTCCATAATCACTGGCTGACCTGCCACATTAATGCCAAGTGCTGTTGCTAATTTTGAAGGGTGCTTCTTCATCGCTTTACTGCCAAGCATTTTCTTGAGAGTCACGTACTGTGCTGAATAGTTTGGCACTTCAACACCTACCAACGATCTACCCGCAATTGGAGCTTCAATACGGACCTGTCCACCAGGAGATGCCAGAGCAAGCGCTAAATCTGTTGATAATCCCGTAATTTTAGAAAGTTTGGTTCCTTGAGAGATTTGTAGTGCATACTGTGTAACGGCTGGACCATAGTTAACTTCCTTGACTTCAGCTTTTATCCCAAATGAGGCTAGTGTTTGCTCAATAATGTCAGCATTTTGCTTTACATCGCCTCGGTTAGCTTCTCCACCTTCAGAATTTGAAAGCAGTGAGAGTGGAGGATATTCCCATACAAGCGTGTCAGCATTCGGCTGAAGTGTTGAATCTGTTAGTGAAATTTCTGAAGTTGTGTCATCTGAGACATTTGGCTTATCTGAAGCAATGGCTGTACCAACTTCAGCTTCTTCTGCCTGACTTATTTCATTTCCTGAATTAATACTAAATCCAGGTTTGTCTTTCTTTCCAAAGAAAGATAATTTAGGCAGTGAAAAGCCTTTTGCATCATCGATATCATCAGGAGTAACTGGAGTGATTTCTTTTTTCTTGGCTCCACTTGAGTTTTTTTCAGGGAAAAGAATGCCTTTGAGTTCAGCAAGTTCATTCAGTGAAAATTGGCTCAAAATAAAGAAACCAATTACGGCAATAGTGAAAAACAAAATAAATGTGCCTACAGGCGAAATAAGGTCAGCTACATTTGCAAAAGTCTGTGCTCCAATCTCACCAGTCTTGAATGCGCCGAGCACTCCAAGTAACATGAGCATTGCTCCTAAAAATACATTAGGACGAGACCATGCCCACTTTGCTTTAAACAACATCATGCCTGCAGAGACAAAAACGAAAGGTACAAAGAGCGCTGAAAAACCAATTTTCAACTTAAGAAACTCATTGATTTGCATCATGAGGGCACCTTGCCCAGTAAATGAAACAATAATTAAGACACCAATCAATACAAAGATCGTACCCAAAACCGTATGTGTAGTTTCAGGTTTAAGTGCCAGTTTTAATAATTTACTCTTCTTTTTTCTTCCCATAGGACCAATCAGTGAAGCATATGTATATAAATATTATAGGATATCTTGCTTTTTGTCAACAACTCTGTAGACATCTCTACTATACCTCAAGTTGAAGCCAGGATACAATCCCGACTTCAACCAAAGAGGTGATAATTACATATCAAGAATAACCGGAACGATAAGTGGTTCTCTACGAATTATCTTAAAAAGCTTGCGAGATAGACGTTTTTCGATGTTTCGTTTCAGCTGCTCGTCATTTTTGTACTCACCATCGGAAACAATTTTAGCTGTTTGTGACTCGATAAACTGCACAACATCTTCAGCATCTTTCATAAAGACGAATCCTTTAGAAATGACTTGCATATGCTTAAGATCAAATTGAGACTTAACTCTAGGGAGAACTACAACTACAATTCCTGCTTGGCTCAGTGAGCGTCTGTCAGACAGAACTGTTGGACCAACGTCACCAACACCCAAACCATCAATAATTTGTGGCTTAATGGTTAACTGATCGACAATCTTCCATGAACCTCCAGAAAAGCCAAGAACCTCACCGTCATTTGGTAAAAGTGTAGTTGACTCATTATAGCCAAGTTCTTTCGAAACATGCTGAGAAAACAGTACTCTGTGACGATCTGCTCCGCCTACAGGCATAACGAATTTTGGACGAACCGCTTCAACCATTGCTTTCTGTTCAGGCCAACTTGCATGACCAGACTGATGGAGGTAATGGTTGATGGCTGGATAGACAACGTGGACATTATTGCGAGAAAGTTCGTCGATAGCAGCATAAAAGTTTGTCTCATTACCAGGGATTGCATCAGCTGAGAATACCACTGTGTCGTGGGCTTTAATCTGTAAAATTCTGTGTTCGCCATAAATAGCTCGAACTAATGAAGATCCTTCTTGTCCCTGACTTCCAGCAACAATCACACATAATTCACTATCTGCGACCTGTTCGATGTGTTTTTTATCAACTTTCATACCATCTGGCATGGTGAGTTTGCCAAGTCTTAGAGCGACTTCGACATTTTGTTCAACTGAACGACCAATGAAAACCACTTTGCGACCAGTCTTTTCGGCAGCATGTATGGTTTGCTGAATTCTGTGGATATGAGAACTCATGAGTGTCATAACCAGTTTACCTTTGGTTGCTTCCATGATTTCTAGAATGGCTGGACCAACGGTTGATTCAGACTCAACCCACTCGTCGTACTCAACACGAAGACAGTCGAGTAACATGAGCATGACATGCTTGTCTTTAAGAGCCTCAATTGCGTGCATATCTGTCTTGATACCATCAACTGGAGCTTGATCAAGTTTAAAGTCACTACCGTGGTACACAATGCCTTCGGGCGTATCAATCACAATGTGACGTGTATCTGGAACTGAATGAGTAACAGGAATTAAATATGCCTTAAAAAATGAACCAATACTGAATTCATTAGAGTTGCTAATTGTAGTAATACTTCTAATTACCTTGCCATCACTCATGCGCTGCTCAGCAAAACCTGCTGTCAGAGGGGATGCATAAATTGGAAACTCGGGAAGATTTGGCAAAATGTATGGTGTTGCAGCAATATGGTCATCATGACCATGACTCAGAATCATTCCCACAATTTTTGCACCTTCATCGAGTCGCTTTAATAAATAAGATATATCGGGGATTAAGATATCAACTCCTGGCATTTGTGTGTCAGGAAATCCAATTCCACAGTCGACGATCATAATTTCGTCCTGATATTCATAGAGGAACATGTTTTGTGTGACGTGTCCCATACCTCCTAGAGGTACAATTTTTAGTGTATTCATAATTAAATCTTTCTTTGTATGAACTACTTGTTACTTTTTTCTTTTTTGAATTGGAAATAATTGGATATTCTCACCCCAGCCGACATGCAACCAGAGGCCGCGCATTTTCTCTACTCTAGATGACTTATCAAAGAAGAATGATGCTACTGAAGCAAAGAGAAAACAGAAAAGTGAAAACCAGAACGCTCCAAATGGCATCTTAAAATTAGGGTCAAAAAGAAAATACATCAATACATGGCCAACAAATGCTAGCATTAACTCTAACTTCATAATGCGCATGAAGTTCCCCTGCCCAGGATCAGAACCCCAAATGCCCATGAAAGTGAATAATCCCGTAATAGCAGCAATTCCCAGCACACTATAAAACTGTAAAGACTGATGCACAACTTGGATTGGTATAAAGACATTTATAAAGGATACTAACGAAACCAATGCCACTCCACCAGTCCAAATGACGACATGCGTCCAGTACAGATGAAAATATTCTGACAAATGAAAAAGATCAAAGTCTGGATCATGATGCCGCTTGAGCCAAAAGGTTTTGGTAAGCGAATGAATTGCCAGGGCTGCAAATGTAAAAAATGCAACAACGGAGAATACCGTATCTATCACAAAAATATCAGTTAGGCTCAGTGTTACTGTTAATTCGTTCCTCAAGAAAAAGAATAAAAATGACTTTAACCAGACATACAGTGTCGGGGTCAACACAAAGAGGTACATAAACTGAACTAAATCCAATTTAAACAGCTCACGTTGTTTTCCGTCTTGGAAACGATAGATACCAAAACCAACAAGGGTAGTAATAATAGGGATTGAGAATAATAACAGTTTCATATTTTTTTGAGAGAACTAGAAGAGATGAGCTACAACTTCTTCTGAGAACTGTCTGTTTTGCTGCTGCTCACCCACCCAATCAATGATCTTGTCTATTTTACCAAAATCTTCGACAAAAGACTCCTTCATTTTAGTTGACCTGAGTGCAGCAGCTGGATGGTACATTGGCAACACATACTGTGTAACATCATTCCACTTTACTTTGTGCAATCTGCCATGGACTTGTGAAATTTTTACATCTGGCAAGAATTTGGCCATACTAAATCGTCCTAACGTGACAATAAGCTGTGGCTTAAGTATTTCAATTTCTTTATCAAGAAAAGGTTTGTACGCAAGTATTTCTTCGACTGATGGATCACGATTCTCAGGTGGCCGAGCTTTCACAATATTGGTGATATACACTGTTTTTTCATCGATACCAACCTCTGCGAGTGTTTTTCTAAACAACTTACCAGAGCGACCTACAAAAGGTCTTCTTTCAATTGTCTCTTGTTGACCAGGAGCTTCACCTATAAAAAAGACTTTGGCATTCTCTGGACCCTCTCCAGGTATAACTTCAGCTTTAGAAGCAACCAGTGGTAAAGCACTAAAAGAATCTTCTAGTGTATCTCTGAGTTTTGCCAATGTTGTTGCGTCATGTAATAATTTCTGCATCAAGCTCTATCCTATCATATCATTCTTCTGAAGATTCCTTTGGCGCGACTTTCGCTGCATGTCTAGTGCCCACAAACTTCTATGAGAACTGTATACCACAGCAATAAGAACCACTACTGATCCTATGGCAATTAATGGTACAAAAGTTGAAAAAAACGACGGTCCCCAAAGAATCGCAATGAGATATGCAATAATAAGCAGGACTCTAAATTCAGTTGGCCCCAGTTGGGCATACGAAATTTTAAAGGTGTTAGCAGCACCATAATAGAGAAATGAATTAATCATTGCCCCTCCCCAGCTAGCCATACTTATAAAAATGTACGTAAAATACTCTGGCTTTACTAAGTATGACCACCCAAACACAAGAGAAATGAAAAAAATATAATCAAGAAAGTGATCCATCAAAAACCCCCACTTTACCAAACCGGTATTTCTCTGTCTGCCAACAGATCCATCAAATAAATCTGTTAGGTATTGAAATAAAATACATGCACAGACACCAATGAGCCAATACATTGAACTCTTTGAGAGATAACTAAAAACCAAAACACAGAGGCTTAATGGAAGCGTTGCAAGTGTTAAGTGATACGTTTCAATCTGCTTGGGGATTTTGGGCACAATTTCGCGGGTCAAAAATTTCTCAACGGCACCAAAAATTGAAGCTCTTTTTTCAACACTACCATTAAATACTACTTGTACTGTATCTTGATGAGATTTTTTCATGTCATATTCTCTTTTACCATCAAAGTATATCAGTATCTGGTGAACTACCCAAGTTGAAATCACAAACAAAATGAAGAAAAATGAAAATTAATATTGAGGCAGGAAAATCTTTTTATTATCTAAATTAATCACAACTTCTGTATACCCACGCTCAACAATGATACGAGCAGCCTTACGCACAGCACCTTGCAAAGTTCTCTGCAAAGTACGAATACCAGCATCATAGCCCAAAGGTCTGGTCACACTTGCCCAGACATCATCCGCAATAACCAGTTGGTCTGGTTTTAAACCAGCTTCTTTGAGCAGTCCTGGAAGAATATACTTTTGAGCAATAACAATTTTCTCGTGGTCAGTGTATGAAGGCATGGTAATTTTTTCCATACGGTCCATTACAGCTGTAGCAATTGCTACAGTATTATTTGCAGTTGCTAAGAAAATAGCATGAGAAAGATTTATTGGGTAATCGATAAATTCATCACGGAACGCAACATTCTGATTTGGGTCGAGCAACTCAACAAGCACACCCATAATATCTTTATTTGCATCTTCGCTACCACGGTCGATCTCGTCTAAAAGAATTACTGGATTACGCACTCCAGCTTCACAAACACCTTTTATAATTTTACCTGGTTCAGCACCCAATACTAAACGCGAGGCCCCACGGAGTTCTTTTGCAGAACCCATACCACCAAAAGGAATACGGACCAGTTCACGACCAAGCGCTTCTGAAAGTGAAATTGCAAAAGTAGTTTTTCCCGTACCAACCAATCCAACGAGTAATAAGATAGGAGCTTTAAACTCACCATCTCCAAAGTTTTGCTTGCGAAGTTTCAAAACTGAAACATACTCGAGAAAACGCTCTTTTACATCCTGCATGCCATAGTGATGTTTTTCAAAAATTTGTTTTGTTTTTTCAATATCTAGAGTATCTTCTGTTTCTTTATTCCATGGCACCTTAAGTACCCACTCAATATACCGAGAAACTTTTTCATACTTTTCGTCATAGCTACCCAAAGCCACACTTCTTTCGAGGGCAACAATGTCTTTGTCAACTTTAGAACGTAACTCTGGAGGCATGTCATTTGCTGCCGCAATTTTGTCTTTGAGACTTTGAATTTCTTGCTCGAGAATAGCTGTGTAATCACTCATACGGTATGTTGTCTGTGCCTGTTAGTTTGAAAAAGAAAATCAACTCTCTGAGAAATACCCCAGCATGTGAGCTCCTGCATAGGCACCACTAATCATCAGGAACACACCGCCTGCTAGTAATAACAGAATGTCGTCCGAACCAGTTTGTGGAAGTGTTGTTGGTGTTGTCACTGCACTTGTTGTTGCAGCAGAAGTAGTCGCTGTTGTTGCAGCACTAGCTGCCTGAGCAATCGTGAGTGTAAACAGAACACTTTCTGAGCCAGAAGACAGTGCAACTTCATACGAGCCAGCAGATGAAAGTGTCGTTGGCTTGTATGACCATGACCCATCAGTCGCAGACATTGTTGATGCTACAACTGAATCGATATCAATAGAAATACTTGCTGATGGTGAGGCGGTACCCACCAGAAGTGGATTGTATCCTTCATTTGCCCAGGTAGTTACCGTGCCGCCAGTAGAAACTCCGCCAATCGAAGTAACAGATAAACCAGCAGCAAAAACATCATGAGATGTACTCAATGAAGCCCCTAAAAATACGAGAGAGAATGCAAGAGATAATAAGCCTTTTTTCATATATTTTCCATTATGACACATTTTCTACTTTTTCCATATCGCCTAAGCGCAATAGCCCGGCTCTAGCTCCTACGTGTTGAACTACAGATGTAGCATTTTCAATTCCCCACTGAACCGCTGTCTCTGGAAGTTGTCCCTTCAGCTGAGCAGCAATGTACGCAGTGATGAACGCATCACCAGCACCAGTGTCATCAATAGAGGTAACCTTTTTAGTAGAGAAATGTCTATTGAAACCTTTGATAATTACTTCGCATCCCTTGTTGCCTTCAGTAATTACAATTTGAGGCACATTAGCCATTATTTGATCCCGTACGCCTTCTAATAAATTCCACTCATCTCGATTCACTGAAAAGACTTCGCACGGTACATGAGCAATGTGTAACTGTCTATTTTTTAACAGGACCAATTCACTCCTTCCAGGGTTCCAAGAAAGTTTGTATCGTCTGTTTGATCTGCTGAGAATTTCAAAAAGTTTACGAAGCGTATCTTCCCTGCCAGCAATACTTGAAAGATGCACCCATCGTGCTCGAGAGAGATGACCCACGGGAAGGTCTTTGGGATCAAGTTCAGAAGAAGCCCCTCGATGAACTAAAATTGAGCGACCACCATCTTTACCAATCAAAGCAACAGAACCACCTGTTTCTTCTCTTTTTTCTTGAATAACAAGGTTTGTTGATACTTTATTTGTATGAAAATCTTCCAGAACAATGTTGGCAAATGAATCTTTACCTGTCTCTGTCACCACTCCGACTGCAAAACCTAAGCGAGCAAATCCAACGGCAGTATTTCCACCACCGCCACCGCTATGCACTTGGAAACTATCGACATCAATCTTGGCCCCATACTCCTGACAAAGCCGCACTCCTTCTTTTGAATGTTCGAGTTGGAACTGGTTAGACAAGACAAAGATGTCTACAACAGATGAACCGATAGTAATAATGTCGTACATGGGCAGGTACTCGTTGGTCGCTCACCTACATTGGCAATTGCGACGCTTATTTTATTGTACTATGTTTTTTCTTAACTTTCAGTCGCTACTTCTTTAGTGCGTTCAGGCAAACCACAACGATCGGCAAGCTCAGCTGAAAATTCGTTCAATGCAGTGATCATTTCTTCTTCATTCTTAACAATGCGATAGACACTGAGTTCTTTTTCACCAATAAAGAAGTGGTCGTTGACCACTCGCATCAGCTTCTCCCAAAACTCACCGTAAAGAATAAGCGGTTTATGATTTCCATAGTAAAGATGAGCTAAGAGCCAGGCAGTTGCCCATTCACTGAGCGTACCGGTACCACCTTCGAAACACACAAATGCGTCTGCATGTTCCATAAGACCAAACATTCGTTCAATATAATTTTTGGTTTTAATTTCTTTATCAGCAGTATTTTTAGTAAAGCGACCCTCAAACTCTGGCATGTCCTTTGGATAAAAAGTAACTACTAATGTTTCACCATCTGCAGATTCGGCACCCTGTGTAGCTGCATCCATAACACCTGGGCCTCCACCATTCACAATGGTGTAGTTGTGATAAGCCAAGTAACGAGCCACATTAAAGACATCTTTATAGAGTGGATGCTCTTCATCAACGTCAGCACTTCCAAAAATTGCAATATTTTTAATCGTACAGTGCATCTGTGGCTTTGGTACGTGAACTTCTGTCTTCATTAGATCCTTACTTTTATGTACTTAAAATGTTTCCTCCGACTCGGAGTTAGCTAATTCGTCATATAAGCTATCCAAACCTTCTTCAATCGATGCCGCCTTCCACAATACACTGCCAACGACCACGCTATCAACACCCAGTTCAAGTAACTTGCCAAGATGTTCTGGCTTCACTCCACCGTCGACAATTAATTCTATTTTTGGATTGACTCTTTCGATAAGTTCCCGAAGCTCTGAAATGACCTGATAGGTATGCTCATTAAATTGCTGTCCCTGAAAACCAGCTTGAATGCCCATAACCTGAAGCACGCGCACATCCTCCAATGCATCAAGTGATAACTCACTCAATGGTGTGTAGAGATCAAGACACAAACCTGGTAACCAGTGCTGCTTCTTTACTTCTTCCACAAATGCCTCTTGGTTACTCATTTTCTCAATCTGACCTATGACTCGTTTTATTGGCACAAAATGTGTTGTCTCTTTTGCCTCATACACAAAATCGAGAGGCTCTTGAGTCATAAGGTGCAAATCAACTTCTAGTCCTCCAAACTCAAAATCAGGTAAATCGAGTGGTGTAACGGTAATATTGTCGGCAAACTCACCATCAATAATATCCATTTGAACACGCTCTATCTCATAGTCTTCACCTGAAGAAAGAATACTCGCTAGTTGCTTGGCAACAACCTCACGTTCGTCTGATAATATGCTTGGAATTATATTCATAGCTTTATTTTTCTCTTTCAATGTTGGCTACTTTTTCAATACGTCTAACATCTTCAGTTTCACCTTTAAATGGAGTCTCCAAAAAATAGGTAACGAGTTGTTCTGCTGTATTCCTATCAACAAAGTCTGCTGGCAATGCGAGCATCGTGCAGTTATCAGACTCTCTTGCGTGAACCACTTGCATGTTAGAAAAACCTAACACACAACGAACTCCCAAAACTTTATTTGCCACCACACTTACTCCAACTCCTGATCCACAAAGAACAATTCCTCTAGATTCCGGGTCAGTTGCTACTGCTTTAGAAGCCTTTACAGCTGTATCTGGATAATCATCATCCTGGTTATAGGAATCACTTCCATGGTCAACAATAGTGTGACCAAGTGCAGAAATAAACGGTTTGAGTGATTCTTTTAACTCAAAACCACGGTGATCAGTTGCTATGTGAATAGTCATTCATCCCTTTCTCATCTACATCCTATTTTGAAGCAAATCAGTCAAAACCAAGTTCTGCTCGTGCTTCTTCAGTCATCATATCAGGAACCCATGGCGGATCAAAGGTAAGTTCAACGGTGATATCCTTCTGCACATCTACTCCTGGTAATCCTGCGAGTGCATCTTTAATCATGGTGTCAAACATGGCAGCCAACGGACACCCCGGGGTTGTAAGTGTTAGCAGAACATGAATCCAGGGTCGTGTTCCTGTATCTGTTTGGATATCTCTGATATCAATGCCATACACCAGACCCATACTCACAATATCGATATGCAGTTCAGGATCAATAACAGTAGTTAGACAATCCATGACATCTTTTTCTGTGATAGTGGTATGTGTTGACTCTAGTAACATGACCCCTTTATTTTACCGCATAAATGAATGTATCTGGTACTAAAATCCCCCCGAGAATTTCTCGAGGGGATTTCAGATTTTATTTTAAAATGAGCGAGCTAGATTTATTTAGCTGGCTTGTTTGAACGTTTAAGAACTGGCATGTTTGTTCTCTTTGTTTCCATGACTTCGTAGCCTTCTGGAACTGCTTCAAGAGAGCCTTCTCGGATATCGCGTGCAAAGAAATAAATTCTTTGAACTCGACCATTCTTAAGAGTAACCTCTTTTGTGTGGAGGTAGTATTGTTGTCCTTTAGCATTTGTGTAACTGAATGCGTTCATAATGCTCCTTTTTATTCTTTCTTGCCTCTGGCAAGATATTTACTACTTTTTAAGTGTCGTGTCATTTTTTTGCAATTTTTGCTGTGTGCCTGGCACATCACTTTTTAACAGTCTAGCACACTCGGCGGCCACTTCAAGAAGCAATTTATTCCATTGCCTCTGGAGCTTCAATTGTTGTTTCAAGCAAGACACCTGCCCCGTCACCTGTAAGATTTGCTCCATTGCGAACCACTACTTTTAGTGGTAGTAAGTCTGCAGAGAATGCTGCACTTCCTATGTATCCACCTTTTTTCATTTCAAGATCAAAAGCATGTCGAGTAGTTTCAGAATCTACTTCTTGTAACCAAACTTGATACTCTGTTTCCTCTTCTGGTAACACAGCAGAAACGGTAAAGGTTACTTTATCGTCCTTAACTTCATATTTAACTGTTCCAGTAGCATCTTCAGATGTTGAAACCATTTCAGCAGCCTGAAAATCTGCAACTGAGTCGAGTGCCTGCACTTCATCTTCTGAGAGATTCTCTATAATCACGCCCTCGCTAAGCAGTCCAGACTCTACTCGATCGGTACGCATGGTGTACCATCTGAAAACCAGCAAAAACACTAATCCCAAAACAATTGCTGGGAATATATACGGAGAAAGCTTTTTCATTATGCCCCTTCTTTCCTATTACTTACCGGAATCAAGTACATCTGTCTCCGGTGTAGTTACTACTAATTTTTCTACAGTTGAGAGTAACTGAGGGGCAGGGGTAAGTACTCCATTCACGTAGAATGTTGGCGTTCCCGCGATCTTGGCAGTGTTGCCATCGGTCACGTCTCTCTGAATTGCCTCAAGTACTGATGTATCTTTCATTTTTTCTTCAAGCAGAGCAGTATCAAGCTGCAATGCTTCTGCATACGTCATAAATTTAGCCTGAAGGTCATCATCGTTTGTGATGGTACTCCACTCAGGTTGAGTCTGGAAAAGCATGTCATGCACTTCCCAGAATTTATCTTGTTCTGTTGCTGCCTGCGCAAAAATTGATGCTGCCTGTGCATTTTTATGAATACTGATAAGTGGGTAATGTCTGTAAATAAATCTAACAGAATCACCATACTGAGCAAGTAATTCATTTACAAGCGGCTGAGCTGCACTACATGCTGGACATTGGAAGTCGCTAAACTCGACAACTGTAATGGCAGCTTCGGGCGCTCCTTTAACATGTGGATTTTCGGGGACTAAGATCACTTCATCTAGCGGAACAAGTTGATCAGCAGTTGGGGTGCTATCACCTGAAAACATAAAGGCTACTCCCACAATCATTATGAGTGAAACAACAATGGTGCCGATTAAGAGGGGCATATTTTTCATACGTTATCCTTGTATATCATACAATTACTAAAGATGTCACCTGGTAATTTCAGGCAGCAAGTATAGTTACTTGAGAAACAAGCAGCAGCTACTGTGGCCAGACTTGTTGACCTGTCTCGATGTCGGTCACAATAACAGCAGCTGTCGGGCAACTTTGCGCAGCTAGCAACTTGGTTTGATCGTCATCACCATCCTGAGAAATAATAACAGCAATTTGTTCTTCATCAAGTTCAAATACTCCTGGAGCAATGGCAACACAGCTACCAGCACTTATACACTTGTCTCGAATAACTTCAACTTTATACTTTCCTGCCATTTTAGTCTGGACAGTTTTATCTTCGACGTGTTCTGTTGTTACACCATCTATAGTTGCTGGAGCGGTTGCAACTGCTGCGTTTTGATCGTCGGTCATATCTTTCTCCTTATGTGTTTCTAACTATTAGTTACTATACCATTATTATTGAAGTGAAAAACTTTGTAGAATTTGCCTATACTTTTCATCCCCACCTAAACCATACTGGAAAATATACGTTCTGCCGTTAGCTACAAATGCACCTAAAGCAACATCCTCAGAAGTACAATCCTCTCCTGATTTACAGGTTACTTCTAAATAGACACCTGGATACTCATTGAGCTGTAGTGGTCGAACCACTACCAAATACTGGTCTTGTACCGTTGAGTAATTCCAGTATGCCTTCTCATGATACCCCGCATCCTGTTGTAACCACTCCATCAGCGTGGTTGTTTTCATCGGAATAACTACCATTTTGGGATACTGACAATCTTGTTGTCCTCCCGGACAAAAACCAAAACCAGATAATTCAGCAGTATTTGCGTTATATGCATATGTATCTTGCGGATATGAAATTGAAAACAAATCAGTGGAGTATGTTTCAGATAGATCTCCTACTGAACCTAGAAGCACAAGCGGCTCCTTATCTACACTATACTCTGGATATCTTGACTTCATTTCAGTGATGACCTCAGATTGATCAGAGGTCACTGCACCACTTTTCAACAGCAACGTAACTTGTCTTGAAACGGTCTTCCAATTTAAAATCATCCAAAAAATAACTATCCCAAAAACGAACATGAGCAAAGCAACAAGCTTTGAATTCTTTTTTTGCACTGGCTTTTGTTCATTCATTGCAGCAACCCTTATTTAGAAATTTAGAAAAACTTTTCATGATGAATATGCTCTGGAGCAATGCCTCGTTCTCCTAATAATTTCACCACGGATTCAATCATTGGTTTACCACCACATAAATAGTAACCAGCTTCTGTTGGTAATTCATGTGTAGATAAACAGTCTGTTACTCTACCACGGCAGAGTGTCCACCCGTCAATAGCTTTTGAAACGACTGGATGAAATTTAAAATTAGGGAATCGCTCAACAATATCTTGGAACTCATTCTCCCAAAACAAAGATTCAACAAACCGAATACCCCAATGTAAAATAATAGGGCGTGTGTCCTGTTTAACCTGAAGCAGGTCTAAAAGCATTGAGCGAAGTGGAGCAATGCCTGAACCTGTGCCAACCAACACTATAGCTTTTTCAGTTGGATCGTCGGCGATCACAAATGACCCAAGTGGACCCAAAACTTCAACCTCAGTTCCTATTGGCATGTCACGCAAAAATGTTGTGCCGACTCCACCTGGAGTAACGTCTATTGCCAACTCAAAGCCATGGTTAATATCTGGTCGACTTGCGATAGAATAGCTTCTACGTGTACCAGCTGCATCAACTTTAATTGATACATACTGACCAGCCTTAAATTCCATTGCTCCAGGCTCAATTAATTCAAATGAAATAGTAAAAAACTTATCATTTTGAATAACTCTGTCTTCGATTCTTGCTTTAAATTGTTGTGGAGGCATACTCCTCATCCTTCCTTATTTTACTAGACTATTCAGTTTGCAGCCTATCCTGCCAGTTTCTTCCATACCAAACACCCAGTGCCATCTTGGCGATTCCAGAATACTCTTCTGTTCTATCAACAAAACCGTCTGTGAGTACTCCAATAAATCCTTGTTTCTTTCTTACATCCGACACACCAGAAATTTTGGCCACAATTGGACCCATCTCTTCACCTGCTCGAATTTTTTCTGCAACAATTTCTGGAACTCTAAAACGAGCTCCATTGCTTTCACATACATTGCCTGAATTATCAACAACTGCAACCCAAACGGTTGACCACATTTCAGTGCCAAACTCCATGACTCCACCTTCCAAACCAACACCGAGAACTTCGTCGATCTCAGATAATTGATCGTGAGCAACCAAACCATCGTGCAATGCTGCTTGAGCTCTGTTTATAGCCCCATTCCGGGTCATATCGTCACCAACGGGCTGTTCATCAACCCCACTGGGAACGTCATAGCCAACCAGAGTTGCATCTGGCCAAGTTTCTGAAGCAGCAATGGTAACTGCATTGATTTTTACTGGATTGTGGGAACCTACGAAGATGTGCATTGTAGTGCCTTTTGTATCATATTTACTGCCTGAAAAGCAATCTTATTCCAATGTTGGAGTAAGATCCGAACTAAAATCAACCAACGTTTCTAACGCTTGGCTTAGAGCACTGAGCTCAGATGCAACTGCTAACAAGTTTTCACCTCTAAATTGCGTATCATCAATCGAATTTCCAGGGCTAGTCGGCACTTTTCTCCAAAGTGTATCAGCTAAGTAATACTGTCTGAATATTATTTTTTTATCTGTATCAAGTGAGAGCACGATGTCCAATTCTTCATTCCCCGAATTGTATTTAAACCTAATTTCAGGCATATCACCAGCTCTGAGTTTAATGATTTTCAGAGACTCTTTACGAGGTTGATTGTCTCTATCAAATTCTTGAAAGATAAGTTCTGAAACATTTTTACGCTTAAGTAATTCCATTGCCCGAGTAATCATTGCTTCACTTGCCTTTTCTAGTGCTCTTATCTGCCATTCTTTTTCTGCTCGCTCTTTGATAGGAGCATACGCTACTTCATCTGCTTTTCTCTTTTTTTCTGCTTCAACAGCAGCTGAAAATTCTTCTAGCGTCTTTCCATCTGGACCTTTTACCCCACGCAGTGCTTTATCAAGTAAATCCATAATATTACTGGTTGATAATGCTAACTCATCGTCTGTCACATTTTCATATTGAAGGGGGAAAGGTTGTTGTTCGCGTTGTTCTATCATAGTTGGGGTTAGCCCAATGCTTTTCGCACAGACTCAAGACCTAGCATACAACATTTAATTCGACCTGGGGAGATGGTATCGAAATGCAAAAGCTCAAGTATATCTGCTAATGAAAGCTCTTCCAGATCTGCAACCGGCTTGTTCTTCACAAATTCAGAAACTGCACTCATCGCCGCTTGCGAAATAATACAGCCGTCACCTTGCCAAGCGATGTCTGAGATTGTGCCTGCGACATCAACCTGCAACTGCACATGAATTTTATCTCCGCACGAAGCGTTAAAGCCATCGAACTCATGCGTAAAATTAGATAAGGTTCCAAAATTTTGTGGATTTTCTGCAGCTTCAAGGAGTACTTCTTGGTAGAGATCTTCTGTCATACTATTTTCCAAATACTTCTGCTACTTTTTGTAATCCTAACACCAATAAATCAATATCTTCTTTAGAATTATAGACAGCAAAACTTGCTCTAGTGGTAGCTATCCAATTGTTAGCAACATGTAGTGGCATAGTGCAGTGATGTCCCGACCTGACAGCAATTCCCTGGCTATCTAATACCTGGGCTACATCGTGTGAGTGAACACCTTCATAGAGAAAACTGACTGATCCAACTCTTTTTGATGTCGGACCAACAATCGTTACTTGTGGGATGGCTTGTAATTTTTCGAACGCATACGCGACTAGCTCTTCGTCATGCTTTTCAACTGTTTTCATTCCTATTTTCGAAAGATATTCACATGCTGCAGCTAATCCGACTGCACTTGCTACGTCCGGTGTACCCGCAGTAAATCGCTCGATTGGATCGTCATGAAACTTTGTCTTATTTTCATAGACTTCTGCAATCATACCGCCACCAAAGAGCCACGGCTGCATTTCATTTGATTTAAAAAGTTCAGAGCGAACTAACAATCCGCCGCTTCCCATTGGGCCGTACATTTTATGTCCACTGAAGGCAAAAAAATCTACTCCTAAACTTTTGAAAGAAACTGGCATATGCGCAACTGCTTGAGCTCCATCTATAGCCACTCGCGCACCCACCTTCTTTGCCACAGTAACTACTCGCTCTACATCAAGCACTGAGCCAACAGCATTTGAAACATAGGTAAGAGCAATCAACTTAGCATGAGCAACATTTGCTTCAAGCCACTTATAATCAAGCGTACTATCTTCCAAAACGGGTATTACTTTAAGCTCTGCTCCTGTGTGCTTACACGCTTCCTGCCAAACCACAAAGTTTGAGTGATGCTCAAGTTGTGATGTGATAACCACATCACCTTCAGCCAAATTGTGCAGCGCCCAACCATAGAGAATGCCATTTAATGCTTCTGTTGTGTTTCGCACTAAAATAAGTTCAGAAGCATCTGCACCTAAAAAGGAAGAAATAGTCTTTCGAGCTTTTTCTACCGCCAATGTACTTTCATCGCTGAGTGTGTGAACTCCTCGATGCACATTTGCATTACTCGTTTGATAATACTGAGTCATTGCAGACATGACTGCTTCTGGTTTTTGAGTTGTGGCGGCGTTGTCAAAATACACAAGCCTGGTGTTGTGCACTTTTCGATCTAATATTGGAAAATCTTTGGTCAGTTGTAAATCACTATTCATGTGCTTATTGTATCATTTTCTCTAGACTCTTCTTGTCTAAAAGACAAAATAGTATATACTTTGGCTACATATTTGTTATAGTTCGACCTCTGCCCAGCTCGAAAGGATGCATGTCATATCTCAAAGAAAAACTTACTTCAAAGTTACACGATCCTCAAAAACTGGCGCTCGTCAATTCACTTACCCCCGAAATGTTAGCAGCTGTTGCGGGTGAATATACAGAAGAAAATTGGGAACTCATTCAAACCCACCCAGATGCAGATGCTCTGACAGCGATTCGCGTTATCACTTTAAACCAAGTCTTAGACTACAACACGTCAGAGGCAGATAGACTTCAAACAGAAATTTCAGAATTCATTGATTCACCAAGCTTTGTACAGTATCCAGATTTTCTCATTGATGAAACTATTCTCGCAGCAGTTAAAACAGAACAAATCAATAATCATGCCCAATCACTAAAAAGTTTTCTAGCTGGAACATTTAGTACTACAGCAGACATGGAAATACTCGGGGCACGCATTACAGATTCTAATACTGTTGAGGTAATGATCTTACACAATCCTTCAAAACAATTTGGAAGCGACACTCATTTCTTTCAAGCAGATACACTACAAGTGCCAAAAATCGTAAAAATCGGACTGCTTAAAAAGAACAGCCCAGTACCTTTTTATGGAAAAGGAAATGAGTTATACGTAAGTATGGAATCGCCTTACCCAGGAAAATACGGTCAATCACAATTTACAGAAATAATCATCGGACACTTCGACGAAGCAGGTGCCATTGATCCAATCGAAAACGTATAAAAGTACACTATGATTACCATCTTTGTCCCGCTCATGTGTTTAGTTGGCAGCACTGGTTTTCTAATAACTTTAAAGGGCTACTACCAATCTGCCCAACTCAAAAACTCGTTTAAAGTAACCCGTGGTTTGTTTCCACTCGGCATCTTTGTCTGGGGTGATGCACTCACGATTGGTCCGTACTGGATACTTGTTGCCCTCCTTTCAGGCATTCTTCAAGATGTGCATCTCTTCTATGCACTTATCTCTCTATTTTGGTTTGTTAGAGCGCAGGGAGAAGTACAGTACTGGATAGCCGAGCAGTTTACGAGCAAACACAGAAATAAACCTAAGGACTTATGGGGACATCAGTTTTTTGAAGGTGAAGCTATTTACTTTGGATACCAGACTTTTTGGCAAGTTGTGATGATGCTATCGGGAATTGCTACGTTAGCGTATGTTAAACTGTGGCTCTTCTAATTAACACACCTTTAAATCGCCAAAAATCCCTCAACAATCATATCTTCTGCAGTAGTGCGCATAATGCCACGGCTCTGCAGATAGAACAACTGTTCTTCAGGAATACGACTGATGCTGGCAGCATGTGAACACTTCACATCGTCTGTGAGAATTTCGAGGTCTGGAACTGTTTCGGCTTTTGCTTGGTCAGAAAGAAGGAGCACTCTTTCGGTTAAAAATGAGTTACTGTTTCCACACTCAGGATCAATAATAATTCGGCCAACAAAACGAACAGTAGCTTTGTCTCGACCAACACCATGCATAGTTGTATTTGCCAAAGTATTCGGAGCTTTGTGATGAATAACTACTTCAACAGAAACATCATCGTTGCCCTTTGCATCCCACACACCAGTTATAGTGGCTTCTGCCCCGGGACCAACTAATTCTACTAGGTACTTACCTGGTTTTTCTAAAGTAATAGTTTCGTGCATATCACGACCAATGGTAAAGGTTTGTACTGATTGCATTAGCCAATACTCCCTTCCATCTCGTGATCAATCAAACGATTCATTTCTACAGCATATTCCAGTGGAAGTTTGCGCACTAAGTCTTCAATAAAGCCATTTACAATCATTTTGCGAGCATTTTCTTCCGTCACACCACGACTCATTAAGTAAAATAATTGATCATCTCCAATTTTTGAAACAGTTGCTTCGTGCTGCACTTCAACATGCGAGTTAAAGATTTTATCTACAGGGTAGGTATCGGAGCGCGACTGACCATCAAGCAACAGCGCGTCACAAATAACGGTATTTTTTGAGTGATGTGCATTTGGACCCACACTCACCAGCCCGCGGTAACTAGTGCGACCGCCATCTTTACTAATCGACTTAGAAATAATTGTAGAACTTGTGTATGGAGCTAAGTGAATCGCCTTAGAACCCGTATCCTGGTGCTGTCCTGCACCTGCTAAAGCCATAGACAAGGTCTCACCACGAGCTCCTTTTCCTGCCAAAATAAAGCCGGGATACTTCATAGTCACTTTTGATCCCATGTTAAAGTCTGTCCAAATCATCTGACCTTCTTCTTCCACATAGGCACGCTTGGTAACTAAATTGTAAACATTTTTATACCAATTTTGGACCGTGGTGTATTGGCAGCGTGCTCCTTTTTTAACGAAGATTTCAACCACTGCTGAGTGCAAGGAACCACTACTAAAGTTTGGGGCGGTGCAGTTGTGAACGGCAACCCCATCCGCAACATAACTTTCGTCATCTGTAACACTGAAGTTATACACAGAAATATTTTCCACAGTTTTCGAAGTGATGCTCCTAACTGGGGCATATAAATAGTTTTTATCAACAAAATAAGGTGTTGCTCGCTTCTTGTTCCATACTTGTGGTTGGATCGGCTGATCAACAATGGTTCCAAATGGAATCATGTATTCTCCGCCAATCACTAGGTTATACATAGTCTGTCTCTGTGTTGATCTTCTATCTTGGCTATTTAACGAACTAGCAATACCTAATCGAGCTAGTACCATTCTCCCCTGAAACGCTAATGTTCTCGAAGTCGTAGAAACCCTGAACATTTCTTTAAACCCATGCTTTGTCTGCTTACGGTAGTAATTTCCATCTCCCTTATACCAAGTTGACACAAGTGCTGCCTGCTTCTCACTAGATTCTTGAAGCACCCATTCTGGCATGATTTTACTGCTTGAGTGTGTTCCAAATTGTTCGAAAAATCGACATAACCTCACTGAACTGACTACGACGTTTATTCCATTGTTTTTTTCATGGTGTGACTCGCGAACTCTTGTCTCTCCAAAAACGGTAAAAAATAATTTTTTAACCTCTTCGATATATTCTCGTTCTGAGCTGTTAAAGGAAAAGTTTAGGTATGAGCCAGCACTTATACTACCTTCAGCAAGATAGTAACCTATCAACTTAAATAAATCTGTAGTGCAAGGAATTTCTAGCTTTTCTAACTGCCAACCATGCCTGCCATTTCCCACCGGGACTTCATAGATAAGGGTATCTTGTATATTCTCTGTTTGATCAATCGGAGTACAAACATAATCACCTTTTTTTAGCTCTTTTACAGGTAGCCATTCACTCTTCCATTCTTTGTTTCGATCTTTTCGGTACTTTCTTTTCACAACTAAGAACGGATGTTCCTCTGTTGCTTCAATTGTTTCACTTGGCTGTCCAGTAACAACAACGGTATAGAGTTGCCCTGAATACGGTCTAACCTGAGTATGATACACAGATTTATAGATTCCCTTATGTGTCAGAACTTTTGATTCCTTAGTAATGTCTTCTATTGCAACTAAACCATCACTTGTTGAAATTTGAGTCCCCTCAGTAAAGCATCCTTCGATATAGTGCACACTCGCGCCTTCATCAACGATAATCAGAGTGCGCTCAAACTGACCAGCATTTTCTGCATTTATTCTAAAATACGTTTGCAGCGGCATTTTTACGTCTACACCTTTGGGAATATACACAAATGATCCACCACTCCACACTGAAGTATTGAGTGCTGAGTATTTATTATCTCCACTAGGAATTGCTTTACCAAAATATTCTTTAATTAAATCGGGATACTGTTTGAGTCCTTCATCCATCGACAAAAAAACTACGCCATCTTTTGCCCATACATCTTTGAGTGAACCGTACACAACTTCACTATCGTACTGCGCTTTAACCCCAGCAAGAATACCTCGCTCTGCTTCAGGAATACCCAAACGATCAAAGGTTTCTTTCACATCTTTAGGAACATCATCCCAACTTTTACCTTCACCACTGGAAGCTTTAAGATAGTAATGAATTTTATCGAAGTGAATTTCGCTCAGATCAGCTCCCCATAGAGGATTCATTTTTGCTTCGAACTGTTTGAAAGCCTTTAGACGATAGTTAAGCATCCATTCAGGCTCACCCTTCATATCTGAAATTTCACGAACGACACCTTCAGAAATACCTGGCTTGGTGATATGACTATATGTTGATGTTGGAAAGGCATAGCCGTGCTCATAGCTATCGGCAGCCTCATAATCGGTGGTGGTTTTTTGCGCAAAACGAGCCATTAGTGAGTAATCTTTCTATGCAGAAAAGGTATCCTGGGTAGTTCGAATCATAGGTACAATAAATTCTTTGGCAAATCCAAAATCATACTCTCGAGCTTCATCAAATGAAACCCATTCGTATGCCGTATGTTCGTGTGATAATTCAACCGAATCAATCTCAAAATCATGCGGAAGTTCCACCATCCACCCAGATAAAACAGTAAAAACGTCGTTAAAAAAAGTTGTGTCAAAATACACCAGCTTATCAAGTGCAAAGTGCCCTGGAACTACAGTGATACCTGTTTCTTCCATTATCTCTCGAGCCACATCTTCTTGATGCAGCCCACGGCTTCCAAGTTTTTCTTCTGAAGGCCATTCTGAGTTACCTCCAGGAAGATCCCACTTCTCTGGGCGAGTGGCAGAGTTACTATCACGTTGCAGTAACAAGACTTTTCCTTTATGAACAATGACAACTTTTTGCAACAATTTTACCGAATCGGTAAGTTGATGTGGATTTCTTACTGCCATACATTCCTTTCGAGAAAAATTAATTCTCTTCACCGACCCAGTCTTTATATCCTTCGGCCTCTAATGTATCAACTAATTCTGGACCGCCATTTTTAACAATTTTGCCTTTAACCATCACATGCACAAAGCCTGGTTTAAGAAACTCTAAAATACGTTTGTAGTGCGTAATAACAAGCACTCCTGTGCCATGTTTTTTGGCAACTTTAACAACACCAGCCGAAACTTTTTTAATTGCATCGATGTCTAAGCCAGAGTCTGTTTCATCTAAAATGGCATACTTTGGTTCTAATACTGCCATTTGAAGAATTTCAAGCTGTTTCTTTTCTCCGCCACTAAAACCTTCATTGAGGCCACGGGTAAGCAGTTCGGGATTAATTTGCAATTCAGCTGCAAGAGCTTTTAAATGTTTTCTAAAGTCAATAACTTTTGCAAACAATTTCTTTGGCTCATCAGCAAATCGAGCTTGATGGGCATGGCGAAGGAAATTTTGCACCTTAACACCAGGTACTTCAACCGGATACTGAAAGGCTAAAAAGAGTCCCATTTGGGCACGTTCATCAGGTGATTTTTCAAGTAATGACTCACCATCAAGAAGCATATCGCCACTGGTTACAGAGTAGGTCGGATGCCCTGCTAAAGTTGCGGCCGTTGTCGACTTACCCGACCCATTTGGGCCCATGATAGCATGGATTTCTCCTGGCTTTACACTTAGGGAAATACCTTTGAGAATTTCCTTTTCTTCGATTGAAACATGGAGGTTGGTAAGTTCAAGTTGTTGCGTCATACTCCCGTATTATAACGGAAAACAGTTTGATGACTAGGGAAGATCTAGTCTCTGTTTCAGAGACATCAAACTATTCCTCTGCTCAAGTCCTAATGACTTTTGCACAGCAACATTTTTCTCCAAGCCAGGTAATAACCGAGCATCTTTTTGCATCTGAATTGCCTGAGGAGAGTCATTTGGAATTGTCATGCATGCCGAGATGTCAATGTCTTTTATAATTGCAATTACCTCTGAAAAAGAAAATTGAGCCATTAACTGACGCATCATTTGCAAACCTATATAGTAAAAGTCTTCTATGTTGTTATCTTCAGAATCACTTTTCTGACGCAAACCTTCAAACCTATCATTCAAATAATTCTGAATTAACATGACAAGATCTGGTGTTTCCTGATACACCTGCTTCTTCCATTGAGCAAGTATATAGATCTCAAAAAAAAGGGCTATACCTTCAGACACCGAATCTTCAACATAGTAAATGGCATCTTCCGTATAATCAACACCAAAGTTTTCTTCACACCAAAATTCAAAGGACTCACGTGTCTGAACGGCTACATCAATATAGGGGCCATTACTTGTCAGAGCTGGTTCCTCTTCACTTATTCCTTCATTTATTAATTCACCATGCCGTGCATGAAAAAGTTCATGCACAGCAGAAGAAATAGCAGTAACAAACTCTAAAGATGCTTCTTCATTGAGGATATTCCTGTAGGGATCTAGCGTGACATCAAGTTCAATAACATTTCCCACTCCATCTATTAATCCATCATATGCAGCGTCTTCGGCAAATCCTTCAGATACTGGGCAAACTAGTACTACCGTTTGAGTTTGAGGAGCAAAATCTGGGACCATTGACTTAATCATTTCCAAGGCTATCTCAGTCACTCTTTCTGCAAAAATTTGACTTATAATTTGCTCACGAATAATAACTAATACATCTTCAACTGTAAAATATTCTAATTCTTTTAAAACGGCTTCGAGACGAGGAGAAACTGAAAATGCCGCAAAAACATCCTCTTGATCTACCTTAACATTTTCATTCTCATATAACTGGGAGGGGTTATCATGGATAGCATCAGCAAAATTTGAAAAATTGAAATAATTTTTTGTTTTTTCAGAAATATGAAACGATTCCCGTAATAAAAAAGTTTCAACGTCTTGAGTTGCACCTAGAACAGCCTCACGAACAAGACGTTGTGGCTCTGAAAGTTCTGATTCCGGGATGCTAGACACTGAAAACAGCTTATCCAACACTTCACTAGCTCTTTCTACTTTAGCGTGCCATGTTTCTAGTCTAGACTGCTGAACTTCCTCATCTTGCTTTGGTTTTTGCTTTTCAGACATAGAGTGAGTATACCATCAGAAAAATTGAATGTGATTCTGCTAAAATGTGTTTAAATACGCCTTACTCATACCGCAACGCATCAATAGGATTAAGCTTTGCAGCCTGATTGGCAGGATACCAACCGAACAAGACTCCAATTGCAGTTGAAACACTTAGTGCCAACACAATCGATTGGATACTCACAATATACGGAATACTTAAAAGTGAAGATCCCACATATGCAAACAGCATACCTAAGACCATACCAATAAACCCACCAAATAATGTCAAGACCACTGACTCAATTAAAAATTGCGTTAAAATATCTTTTCGCTTTGCCCCAATGGCTTTGAGCAAACCAATTTCGCGGGTTCGCTCTGTAACGGTAACCAACATGATATTCATAATTCCAATGCCTCCAACCAACAAAGAAATTGCTGCAATACTAGAAATAACTGCTGTGAGCGTACCAGTCACACTACTAATGCTATCGGTCATGGCTTGTGAACTTCGTACTGAAAAGTCGGCATCATCTGCGTTGAGAATATCGTGTTGTAACAGCATAGTTTCTTCGATTGTTGTGGTGGCAGCTTCAACCGAGTCCGCATCAACTATTTCAACTTCAATGCTGTCTAAGTTAGATTGACCATACAATACTTTTTGAGCAGTACTCAGCGGAATTAAAACATCACTGCTATCATCAATCACACCAATAATATGAAAAATGCGGGCATCAATGCGAACTGCTTCACCAATTACGAATTCTTCAGCGCCTTCACCAAACAACTCTTCTACAACTCCATCACCCATTACAACGTCACGCGTTGCTCCTAAGATATCACTTTCCTCTAAAAATGAACCATACGTCAACGATAAGATATGCATATCGTCGTAGGCATCTGTCACCCCTTTAACTGAAGCACTGGTAATTTCACCATTAGCTGTTACTGAGATATTTTTGGAAACTATTCCACCAGCGCGAATAACAGTAGGAATTTTTGTGAGTGCATCAACATCGTCCGCAACTAATGTTGTGACTGAACCAGAACTCTGGCCGGGCCCACGTACATTTCTTCCTGGTGACACGGTCACAATTGTAGCCCCAAATGATGAAATTTCATTCACAATCGAAGCAGTCGAACCTGACCCTAAAGAAATAATAGCTATCACTGATGCGATTCCAATTATTATTCCCAGCATGGTCAGTAACGTACGAACCAAATTTGCTTTGAGTGCATCAATCGCTAATATAAAAAGTTCTGTAAAATCCATATGCTACTTTCTACTCTTATTTTTTTTGCCATGTACTTCGCGAAGAATTTCTCCATCTTTAATGTGAATAATACGATCGGCATATTCTGCAATGTCATCTTCATGCGTAATCAAAACAATAGTGCTGCCCTTTTTATTTAAATCAGTTAAAAAATCCATAATTTCATAGGCCGTCACACTATCTAAGTTACCAGTAGGTTCATCTGCCAGTAGTAATGCGGGATTCATAACCAATGCTCGAGCAATTGCCACACGTTGAATCTGACCGCCTGAAATATGATTTGAAAGATTGTGTGCTTTATCTTCTAGTCCAACAACTGCTAAACTCTGCAGCGCTCGCTTGGTTCGCTCAGCGGCTGGAACTCCTGCGTACATCATAGGACGCTCAACATTCTTAAGCACTGAAGTGCGAGGTAACAGGTTAAATGACTGAAAAATAAATCCAATCTCTTCGTTTCTAATTTCAGATAAATCATCCTCTTCGTATGAACTGATGTCACGACCTTTCAGCAAGTACTGACCACTAGTAGGCGTATCAAGCGCTCCAATAATGTTCATTATAGTCGACTTACCACTTCCAGAAGGACCCATGATTGCGACAAAGTCTCCAGGAAAAATATCGAAGCTGATGCCTTTAAGAGCCTGGTAGGTAACTGGACCAGTAATATACGTTTTGGTCACATCCCGAAATGAGATAGTAGCCGTTTTATCGTTCTTTTTGTTATTTGAAGACATAGCTATCTACCTGGATTTAATAAACCACCTTGTTTGTCGGACGAGCTAGATGAAGTACTAGAAGTCACAATTTCTTGACCTTCCGAAACTCCTGAAAGAATTTCCGATTCAGTTAAACCAACAATACCTACTTCGACAGGCACATAGAGTAACTCACCAGAACTGGCATCAACAACTTGCACTGCTTTACCGCCTTTGTATGGTTTAATTGCACCATTAGGAACTACGACAACATTTTCGGCACTCTTTGTTTGAATATCAACCTGGACCGTCATTGCTGGCAATACGCCGGAGAGTTCATTCACCTCCGTGTTTTGGGAATCGTGTAATGAAATATAAGCCGTATAGGTAACGACTCCAGAACTAACTGTTCCCACTTCATCTACACGCTGCACAGTGCCTTCAATTTCTCTGCCATCCAATGCATCAATCGACACAGTTGCGGCAAGCCCTGGTTTAATGTCAGGAATATCGGTTTCACTAATTGCTAGCGTGACCCAAGTTTCTGAATCACTTTTTATCAACAAAGCTGCTTGTGAACTCGCCACTTGCTGACCCTTTGCAACTGCAAAGTTAGCAACGGTGCCATCAATTGGCGCAGTTACTGCTCCATCAATGGTTGCTTGATAAGCCAACCAAGCACTTGATACACTCGCTTCAGCTTGTGAAATAACTGCTTTTTGATCAATATATTTTTGTTCTGCAGCTTGCCAGTCACGATCTGTTTGAATATAGATTGGATCATCAACCGACAAATCAGTGTCGAGTGAATCTGCTTCAAAGGTTTCATGAGCCTTCCACATGCTTGATTCTAAACTGTAGGCAGTACTCTTTGCTGCTTCGAGAGAGTCTTTTGCTTTAAGATAATTTGAGTATGCTGCCGCTCGTTCTGCCGAAGTAGCACTACTCTGTACGTAAAATAATTTTTGACCTCTCTTTACTTGGTCACCATTGTCAACATACACTTCTGTAACAAAACCAGTGATTGTTGAAGTAACTGAGACTTGAGATGTAGATGAAATTTCACCTGTTTCAGAAATAATATCTGCCACATTTCCTGTTGAAACCATACTTGTTTTGTAGGCAATGTCTTCAGTTGTATTCAGTCTAGAATTAATAAATAATCCTATCGCAATAATAACTACTACCAATAGTGCTTTTTTGAATACTGAGAGGGAAAGGAATGCCTTCCAAAGAGAACTCACTTTAATCATGACTTTTTTCATACGTTCTTTCTAAATTTTCAGATTAGCGAGCTTGTTGCCCTCCACCCATACCTGTTCCAGGAGTACCACCGGTAAGACCATCACCCATTCCAGAACCAGGGCCACCACCTGTACCTGGACCAGTGCCGGTTGCATGGCGCACGGTACGAAGAATTTGGAACATCAACGGAGCATCATCAGGATTAAAACTTTCTCGGCGGGTTTCTGTTAGTTTTGTTTGAATTTCTTCGTCGCTTAGACCTTGCTCGGTCCAGTGAGACACCAGAATTTCTTCTTGCTTAATTTGAGCTTCACGACGTTTTGCAGCCTGAGCTTGATAACTGAAATATTGAAATGCACTAAGTGCCACAATAACTGCCAATACACCTAAAGCAACTTTCAGTACCATCCGTTTTTCGGTTTTTTTCTTTTTTGGGGAATGTGGAGTAATCTGCGAATCTGAAACTGCGTCCAACTTTTTACCTTTTGATTCTTCTGCGTCTTTCATATGACTTACTTTCTTTATTCATAGTATATGCTCTTATAACAGGAAGTAGTGTATTAAAAAATACTGAGAGAAACCTGAAAGAATCAAAGTAATTTTGTAGCAAAGTGAGTACTATTTTTTTAAGGCAAACCCACGCAAAATTTCTGTGCGAATATCTTCTGTAGTCTCTAGTGTTGAAATTTCTTCGTTAGAAAACCAAGCTATACCATCTGTTTCTTCAACATTTTGTGTGAACTCAACGCTACCAACTGATGCGAGTAAATAGAAGAAACCTACATGTTGCTCACAACCTCTTTTCCATTTTTTTGTTGGAACACGTTTCAAGGAGTCTTCTGCCTGCATACGCAAATCATAACTCTCACGGTTCACCCAGTGCACATTGGTTGAAATGGGATTTGGAAAAAACTCAGAATCAGTACCTTTTCCCACCAATGAATCATTGTACGGATCTATCGCGCAAACTTTTACGCCAGTCTCTTCCCAAAATTCACGTTCTGCGGCCTGATGTGGAAGCTCATCTTCTTCGATGTGACCACCTGGATTGAGCCAAATGCCGAGCTTTTTGTGTTTAACTAGCAAGACTTTGCCTTCGTGGATGAGCATGCCGCCTGCGGTATAACAAAGTTTGGGAGTTGAAGTGTTTAGTGTCATAGTTCTGTTTATTCTAACATTACCCACTTTTATAACACATGTATGTTTTGACACTACAAAATTACATTTGTTACATAAAATAAGCTCACAGCACGCGTAATTTTGTGTAGGTTGAAACCAAATTCTTTAATATATCACTACATGCCTCAACCGGGTCAAAACATACATGTGTTATAAAAGACTCATCTGCACCCCAGCATCTTTTTGAGGCGTAAAACTAAAATCAACCTGCGCTTCGATAAGACGATTCCATTTATTTTTAAACTTTACATGGCCTTTTTGCAAACCATAATCATAGACGTCTCGCGTTACTGCGACATCTTGCAGACAGTACTTTTCCAGCTTTTCCCACTCCTTATTATTGAAGTACTTAATAGCATCCAGACCATCACCAGTTTTACCAATTCCCAGTGTTTCCTGAGCAACTGCATCCAGACCAATACGATGACCAACACTATCTTTAATGCGATTCATAACATCGAGTGTTGGAATTTTACTGATATCGGCATTGTAGTAATTGGTAAACGTTGGCATGTCAAAGTTATCAATATTGAATCCAATTACGACATCAGCTTTTTCAAGCAAGGGAAATAAATTTGGGAGATCTTTTTCAAAATAACTTTGCATCTCACCTTTTCCTGTGAAACCTTCACGAACACATACCCCAACAAATGAGATGCCGAGTTTTTCTGGAAAAAAACCACCGACTTCATCAAATGTTTTCTTGGTTTCAACATCAAGAATAACCTGTAACATTAGACCTTCCTAAGCAAGTTGCGGCCCTTACGGGCAAAATAATTTTAGTGATATACCTGAGTAGAACTACTTGGCAGCTTCAAATCGACGAGCGACCTCATCCCAGTTTACAACATTCCAGAATGCAGCGATATAGTCTGGTCGGCGATTTTGGTAGTTAAGATAATAGGCATGTTCCCATACATCTAAACCAAGAATTGGCGTACCATCAAGACCAGTAGTGTCCATAAGAGGATTATCCTGGTTAGGTGTTGAACCTACTGATAACTTTCCATCTTGAACAACTAACCATGCCCAGCCAGAACCAAATTGTGTGGCAGCAGCATTGCTGAATTGAGTTTTAAACTCTTCAAATGAGCCAAATGAATCATCTATTGCAGAAGCAAGTGCTCCAGTTGGTACACCCGACTTTGGGCTAAGAATGGACCAGAATAGACTGTGGTTATAAAAACCTCCACCATTATTACGCACTGCTGTTGATTCTTCTGAAACATGAGCAAGAATCTCTTCAATTGTTTGATCCGCCAATGCTGAACCTTCAATTGCTGCGTTTAACTTATCGGTATAACCTTGATGGTGCTTTCCATAATGAATTTCCATTGTTTTAGCGTCGATGTGTGGCTCGAGGGCTGCAAATTCGTACGGAAGTTTTGGGAGGGTAAACATATATGTCCTTCGTATTATTTTTTACTTTGTAGATCGGCAAACTTTTTAACAAACTCTTGTGCATCGACGTGATCAAAACCATACACACTCACTGTTGAGTTCATCTGTGTAAACACTATAGCAGATACGCCAAATAACTTATCAACAAAATCCTGATGTATATATATAGTGGCAATTTTTTTAATGGGAACGGTAAAACTATTACTGCTAAATCCAGTAGTTGCTCCAGAAAGTTGTGACGTTGAAAGTTCCATATAACTTCCTTTAGCTTGAAGTGAAGCATCAATTACTTTAGCCATCCAATAAGCAAGTAAAACTATACTTCCAATTGCAAAGGCAACAGGCTGTATTGAGCTTTCGGGTAAAATTTGCATGGCAGCGAGTAAAAATGCTACACCGAACACTGCCACAACAAGTACTAAGGCCGCACGCTGTATTGATGCAACTATTAAGCTGATGGCAATCGGTAAAACTTTAGTAACAGTTATTTTCATAATTTATTTTTTCTTATTTTCAAAACTTCCCAGCATGCTCATAACTTCAAGAATGAGATAGGCACCAAATGAGTACACAAAAATTGCGAACAATGTTGAAAATTCGAGTACAAATCGTCCCTTAACACTTGGAGAAGGAAACACATACAAGAATGGAGCTAACAAAGGAGCGGTGTTCTCATAGAGCCAAGCAATAAAAGGAGCCTGGGAACTTGCCCCAAATAGTCTCGCCACAAAGCGAAGTGAGAGCATAAGCTCAATCAGTGAAACTAATAAATACGTCATTTTTTGGATAAGTCCGCTCATAGGATCCTTTCTTCTACGTAGTTTGTTCTCCATTTGCCGAAGCAAATTCTTTTGTAATACGACTGAGTTCAATCACGTGGTCTCTGCCCTGTTTTTGAATTTCTGCAACTAACATGGAGACGGAAACTTCACCACTATCATGTTGGGCATGATCAATATGTGGCCAAAAAATATCACCAAGTAAAAACCCTTGGGCGCCACCTTCTAGAGCAGCTCGCAAATCTAGTTTCGTTTGCTCATAATCTTGATCTCTGCCGGTAAGAATCCAAGGGATATCTAACTCGGCTGTAATCGTAACTGCAGCTAAACTGTCTCCTAGGTATTCAAGCGCCAATACATCGCAACTGTCTCTGAATTCCTGAACCGCAGTCAGTTGCGTATCAAGCAAGCCCTGTGGTGACGGTTTTTCATTGGCACGATGATACACCAGTAACTCTAAAATAAAGTGAATACCTTCGTATTTACAGTAGTCATGAATTTCAGCCACAATCTGTTTTTTTAGAGCAGCTTGCTCTTCGGCAGGATTATAGTACAACTCTAACTTGGCAACTCCATAATTGTTTGAAACACTTTCAACTCCCCAGTTATCTACAAATATTGGAGGAATAAGTGGGTCTACTGCTGCTGTTTTTTTCTCTAAACTCAACACAGGAGTAGCTTGATCAGCTAACTGTGAAATATGATTAAACGTATGTTCTGGTGAAAACACCACTCCTGCCACATGAGGTGAAAATGATGAAACCATAGCTCCAGTAAGTTCGTCTAAAATTTGCGCTTGCTCTGGAACCGACATTCTCAGCTCTAATGCATCGGCCAACACGGGTACTCTGTCGAGCTCAAGAAGCGTAATCATACCCTCGGCTGTTCGTAATGCGTCGATAGTCATAGAGTAAGTATACTTGATTTTGACAATAAACTCTATTTAAGCTTTGGTATAAAATGTATGCATTAAGAGTCAATAAAGATATCTGGCGACACCTGCATCTTCACATGTCCAGCAGTCAAATCCTTTTCATCTCCCAAGTGTTCTGGCCAATCCTTTCGTTTTGGCTTAGTAGGGAAGAGATGCTCTTTTGAAATTAAATCTTCTTCTAGAGGAGCACGATTTATCCCAGTAACTGTAATTTTTAAAGGGAATGTTTCTGGATTAATCTCATCGTCCTCAAGATTCATGACGTGTGCTCTCAAACCTTCCATATCAATTGCAATTTCACCTGTTAAATCTGCCACAGCATATCTGTGACTAAAACCCATTCTCCCAGGCTTAGCTACACTAGAAAAATAACGTGCTGCATCTGGATGACTTTCACTGACAACAAACGCACATTTGCCATTTTGTCTGTTCTTGTATACAACCATTGATATGGGAACAGATTGTCCTGCTAAGAGTAAGTCAGCATACATATCATAAGAATCACTGTTCATCTCTCTAAATGATCTCGTTCTAAACGGTTCCCAACCTCCTAAATCTTCCTCAGGACAAGTTCCTATAAAAAGTCCTGGTGAAAAAATGATACCACCTTGATCTTCAGCCCAATATGCTGCTTGGTTGGCATAGTTGAAATCTGCAAGTACTCGACGAATAAAGGAATCATTCGTTAGTTTTTCTCCTAATATTTCTTCAATTGCAGTACGCAACCCACCATTTTCAGAACTCATTAAATCAATATACTCATCCAAAAGAAGAATATTAAGATTCTTAAGAATCTGTATTAACTCAGGAGTAACTCTCTTACTAGACAAATCAATGACGCGCCTACCATTACTCTCAAAAATATTACATGACAGAACCGTTCCATCTTTAAATTCACTTGGATTTTTGATCACAGCTTTTAGTTTTTTTTGGTGTTCCAAATCATCATCAGATTCACTTTCGGGATCAGTTTCTGGTGAATCGTATGAAGCAATAGCAAGTGCCCTACTTAAAATTACTGCCTTGTATGTATCTCTATGAGTATTAGCTTCAACACCATGATGCACGTGTCCATACACATCACCCAAAAAAACAACTAATTTTTTTGATTCAAGATCAAAATAGCATGGTACGCTTAGATCTCTGCCTGTTTCAAACAAAGCTGCAAGGTCTGACTCACTTTTAATAGCTCTCTTACCACTGCTATCACCCGATGAATCCTTTGCAACTACTAACAGTGGAGAAGCATCAAGAGTATGATTTTGGGAGACAGAAAGGAGTCTATTACCTTGTAATAACTCTGATCCTAGCCTCGTAAAATCTCTCTTTTCGTAATCATCACCTGGATATTTTGTAGATATTTCTAAACTATTTGCTATATCTGTTAGATCATCAACAAAAAAAGGATCACTTGGTTCTTTATCTTTATCTGTATCTGTATCTTCATCCCCATGGAACAGAGATTGCCATTTTTTTTGTAACTCAGCCAAAGAAAACCTTTTCTTTGCTGTTTTTTCAATCATACCTCTTTCCTGAGTTGGAACTTCTGTCATAATTTTTCTATTAGAAAATACTAATCACATGATAGCAAATAAAAAACATTTTCGGCAGTATATCTTTTCTAGAATCGTCCAACTATTTTTGATAATTCAGATGTGATATCATATTTGTCTTGGCATGAATAAAATTCTTGAAGTAACTGGTCTCACCAAAATCTATCCAGCTGAAAAAAAAGGTAAAAAGCCTTTCACTGCGGTAGATAACATTTCGTTTTCAATTGACGAAGGGCAGATCATTGGGTTACTCGGTCCAAACGGTGCTGGAAAATCTACTACCATCTCCATGCTACTCGGAAACCTTTCTGCAACATCTGGGAAAATAAGTTATTTTGGCAAAGAATTTAATGAGAATAGATCAGAAGTTTTAAATCAAGTTACGTTTGCGAGTACCTACATTAAAATGCCGTGGAGATTAACTGTCATGGAAAATCTGCGTATCTATGCTTTTTTGTATGGTGTTTCTGAAAAAACATTTCAGTCACGTGCTAAAAAATTTCTAACGTTTTTTGGCGTTTGGAATCAACGTGACAAAACCATGAATAATCTCTCTGCCGGACAAATTACTCGAATTATGTTGGCTAAGGCGTTTATTCCGCATCCGAAAGTTGTGCTGCTCGACGAGCCTACTGCTTCGCTCGATCCTGACATTGCCCATCAGGTACGAGCTTTTGTAAAAGAACAACAAGCCGAGTACAACACCAGTGTGCTGTATACCTCGCATAATATGGATGAAGTTGCAGATCTCTGTGAACGGGTATTGTTTTTAAAGGAAGGGAAAATTATTGCTAACGATACTCCAGAAAAATTGGCTCAATCTCTTAACACCGCACACATGACGCTTCGCATTGAAGATGGATTAAAACGAGTTACTCGCTTCTGCAAAGAACAAAGTTTGGAAGTGGAAATTTCAAAAAGAGATGCACGTATCACAATCGATGAGCAACAAATTGCCACCTTTCTTATTTTGCTTGCCAGTGAAGGCATTACCTACTCACAAATTGCTATAGATACACCAACCCTCGAAGATTATTTCTTAAGTGTAAGTACTCCAACATCATGAAACTTCATAGAATAAAAGCCCTCTGTCTCCGCCATTTGTATCCGCTCAAACGGGATTTTGACTTGCTCTCCGACATGATCTATTGGCCTCTGATCGACACTCTCTTGTGGGGAGTAACTGGACAGTGGCTGAGTAGTGCTGGTCAAAATGCTGACGAAGCACGCATCTTGATTGTTTCCATACTGATGGGACTTATTTTCTGGAATGTGATTTGGCGTTCTCAGGCTGAAGTATCCCGTAATCTCATGGATGAAATTTGGAACAATAACCTGATTAATTTATTCTCTACTCCACTACGAGTTGATGAATGGGTAACTTCGGTGCTTCTGCTTTCTGTCATTAAAACATCAATTACCTTGCTGTTACTCGTGCCTGCTGTTTTCTTCCTTTATACCGTAAATGTGTTTCAACTGGGCTGGTGGATTCCTGTCTTTTTCCTAAGTACTACCATGACTGGTTGGTGGCTTGGATTTATCTCAGCAGGTATTGTTCTGCGCTACGGACCAAAAGCTCAAACCGTTATCTGGACTCTTCCTGGAATTTTATTGCCTTTTAGTGCAATTTACTTTCCACTCTCACAGCTTCCTGCAGTTATTCAACCAATTAGTAGAATTATTCCAACTACCTATATTTTTGAATCCATGAGAACGTTAATTCAGGGAGGCATGGTCCGTCCTGACTATTTGGCCATAAGTTTTGGACTTAACATTGTCTTCTTAGGATTTGCTTTTTGGTTCTTTATGAGGAGTTTTGCGTATAGTACGAAGCTAGGGTTGGGGCGGTTTAATTAATGTAAGCACTGTAGATGCAAAAAAAAATTACAACAACTGACAAAATCATAGTCACTATCATTTTTCAAATACTGCACTACACAATTCTTTACCTTGCTTATATTCCACTTTCAGCTTTCGTGTTGATATCATTTGTTTTCTGTGTCATTCCAGTATTCTCATTACTTCAAGGTGGAGAAAACATACTTACTTTGCACCCACTATTTTCTCAAATTGAAGATATATCCTTAACTGAAAGCGATATTCTTATGCTGTTTTCAAAAATGTCATTCTTTTTTTCATCCATTGCGGTAGTATTTCAATTCTTAACTAAAAAACAGTATTCCGACCGTCTTTCTTTTTCTAACAAGAAAAAAATACTAATTATAAGTAGTATTTTAACGATTCTCATGATTATATCCCAGATCACTATACTCAATACTGGAACAACTAAATTGGTGGGTATTCTTATTTTCTTTTGGGCACTAGCTCTGGTTTGTTATTTTTTACATATCGTCATTCTATGGTTTGCTACTCTTTTTAGTCTCTTTCAAAGTAAGGTACTTGCTGATAATCTCTAATATTAAATTTGTAGATATAGTGCTTATTATTAAACTACGTATAACAAAAAGCGCCAGGCAATTTGCCTGGCGCTTCTACTTTCAATTAAGAACGATCGATAGACTTAGTCTCTAGAAGGACGTCTGTCACCTCCGCGGCTGTCTCTTCCTCCGAAGCGGCGACCTCCACGGTCTCCTCCTCCAAAGCGACTGCCACCTCGGCTGCCTCCACGATCTCCACCTCGGTCACCTCGTTCAGCTTTTTTAGCTTTCACTTCAGCTTCCTGCTCGGCAGTGAGCATGCTTAGGCCAATCTTACCGTCATCTTTAATTTCAGAAATGCGCACGTGTGCAGCGTCTCCTATTTTAACCATTTCGGCAGCATCTTGTACATACTCTGTGCTCATAGCACTCACGTGTACTAGACCTTCGCGACCTGGAAGATACTCAACAAATGCTCCGTAGCTTTCAACTCGAGTAACGGTGCCATCAAACTCTTCGCCAACTTCGATAACGCGCATCATGTTTGTGATGGTGTTGTACGCAGCATCGATTTGAGCTTGATCTGAAGATGAAATGTTAACCAACCCAACTTCGTTTTCACTGTCTTCTTCGACATTAATGTCAGCGCCAGTGCGTTCAATAATTCCTTTAATAACTTTTCCACCTGGTCCAATCAGTTCACCAATACGGTTGGCTGGAATGGTAATCTGCTTCACTTTTGGTGCATAGGCACTAAGTTCAGTTCTCTTTTCAGGGAGAGCTTTAAGCATTTGCTCCATAATGTGGAGACGACCAGTTCGAGCTTGCTCGAGTGCTCGCTCTAAGACTTCATGAGGAATACCTTTAAGCTTAATATCCATCTGAATTGCCGTAATACCTTCGGTAGTACCAGCAACTTTAAAGTCCATGTCGCCCACGTGATCTTCAAGACCTTGAATATCAGAGAGAACAATGTATTTTTCACCATCAGACATCAGACCCATGGCAATACCAGAAACTGGGCGCTTAATTGGCACGCCTGCAGCCATAAGTGAGAGGGTTGAACCACACACTGAAGCTTGAGATGTTGAACCATTTGAGCTCATAATTTCTGAAACCACATGAATTGTATAAGGGAATACTTCCTGTGATGGAATCATTGGCAAGAGCGCTCGCTCGGCGAGTGCACCATGACCAATTTCACGACGCTTTGGGAATCCAAATCGGCCAGCTTCACCAGATGCGTATGGAGGCATGCTGTAGTGATGAATGTAGTGAACAGTCTCTTCACCATCGATACTTTCAATCAGCTGTGCAAGTGATGGGTTACCAAGTGTTACTACAGTAATTGCTTGAGTAGCACCACGTTTAAACATTGCTGAGCCATGCGTTCTTGGGAAAATATCAACTTCACTCCAAATTTGACGAATCTCTTCGGTACTTCGACCATCAGGGCGAGTGCCTTCATCGAGAATCATTGTTCGAGCTGACTTCTTAAGACATTTTTGCATTGCTGCAGAAACTGCTCGAGATTCAAGTTGATCTTCTTCACTTCTGTCAGCATTAAGAGCTGAAAGTACAGTTGCTTCAAGTTCTGGAATACCAGCATCTTCAAGCTGTGCAAGTTTGAGTACTGCTGTTTTAACTTCTGCAGCGTACTTACTCATAATTGTTTCAGCAAGTTTTGCGGTAGCTTCTGTTGCAGCAGTATCTTCAGCTGAAATTAACTCAACTTTATCTTTACCGATTTCTGCGACGATTTCATTGATTGCAGTACATACTTTTCCAAGCTCTTCTTGAGCTTTCAAAAGTGCTTCAATCATAATCTTTTCAGAAATTTCGTTTGCGCCAGCTTCAACCATAACAATGGCTTCACCAGATCCAGAAACAACAACGTCTAAATCACTGTATTCTTTTCTGTCAGTAACTGAAGGGTTAAAAATAAATTTTTCAGTTGCTTTACTGTATCCAACCTTAAGACCTGCCATTGGGCCATCAAAAGGAATTTCAGAAATTGAGAGTGCAAGTGCACTTCCCAAAAGTCCGAGCATATCAGGACTATTATCACCATCATATGAGAAAACAGTGTTAATTACCTGTACTTCATTGGTGATACCTTCTGGGAAAAGTGGACGAAGTGATCGGTCGATCACACGTGCATTTAAAATTTCTTCATCAAGTGGGCGACCTGATCGCTTCACCCAACGTGAACCTTTAATAATTCCAGCTGAGTTTAACTTTTCAGAAAACTCGACTGAGAGTGGAAAGTAACCGAGGTTAACTTTTCGACCAAGAGCAACAGTTGTATGCACAACCGTTTCTCCGCAGGTTAGCAAGACAGCAGCGCTGACTTGTTGTGAGAATTTTCCCACTTCAACTGTGATGGTTTTATCACCAACCACAATATCCCGTTTGTACGTGTTTGGGTACAGGGGGTACGACATATAATCCTTCCGCTTTCCTGTCTGGAAAGCTGACATGTGAGAACTGTTGAGTATTCTGGAGAAAAGATAATTAACTACCTTTGTTAAAAGGATATGTTGCCCAATCGGGGCAATTATCTGTTCTCTTGAATCCTCAGCTCTCGTTTTGTCTTTTATTACTAGGGGTATAGTATACCAAAAAAGCTCTGTTTGCATAACCCACAGAGCTTTTTTTAATTAATTACTCTCTTTATTAACTGAGTCGCTTGAGTGCCTTCTCATAGAAGTACACATAACTCATCGCGGCAACTGGGGCTGTAACAAAAATACCTACAATAAGAGCGAAAAGTCCCATATATGCTAGCAAGATTGTTGCTGCACCCAAACCAACTAACTCCCATTTAATTCCTTTGGTCATTTTTTCACTCGCTTTGAGTGCTTCCATAGGTCCCATTTTTTTATCAATAAGCAAGAATGGTACAAAGTAGTACTTTAGTGAGAAGTAAATTCCAGGAACAATGAGGAATATCAAACCTGCTAAGATAATTACACCCATAAGTAATGTGCCCAAAAAGTAGTTCACCACTAGAGGTAGCATACTCTTAAAGGTTTCAACATTAATTTCTTTTCCACGGACAAGATTGAGGTATCCTTGAACAACTCCCATGCTGACCACTGTTTGTAAAATCATATAGATGAACATCACAAAAAGAGACATTACGCCAAATTCTTCACCAAGCGCGTTCAGTGTCAGTGAGTAAACGACCGCAACAACAACAGGAATAAGATACAAGCCATAAATGACATACCATTTTTCTTTAAATAAATCCCATGCAGCATGTAAGCTGTCTGAAATAACAAATCCTGTTTCTGAGTAAGACATACGTCCTTTCGTACAACTTCAAAAGCTGCACATACCTATCACTGTTTAGTAAAGTATACAATATTTTGATAAAGCTGGATATGTACGTTTATTCCATACGAAAATACACTCTTGAATCAAGCAAAAGCGCCAGGCATTCTGCCTGGCGCTTTCCATTTCAATCTAACTTAAAATTAAATTATTTACTCAGCTCTAAAACAGTGATGAGTTTTTGATAACGCTCTTCAGAACGGCTCAGTAAGAAGTTGAGTAAGCGGCGACGCTTTGCAACTTGCTTAAGGAGACCTCTACGTGAGTGATCATCTTTCTTGTGCTGCTTTAAATGCTCAGTAAGCTCTTGGATAGAAGCTGTAAGCAAAGCAACCTGCACTTCTGGGGAACCTGTGTCACCTTCGAAGAGCTGAAAGTCTTTAATAATTTGAATTTTTTGTGCTTTTGATAAAGCCATGGCATTCCTTTCTATTCCCTTGCAGAGCGAGTTTTTTAGTGAGCAGATGCTCAAACCAGCTAGGCAAAGTAACCATTTTTACTTTTATACTTCTTTTTAAGAAGGCTCATAGTATATCATTTACTCTAATATACACTAGAGCCAGTTTTAGATGTCGTCTTCTATAGTATAGGCAATCAGCATATCACCAACTTGGAAATCAAGTTTCTTATTGTGGAACGTACATCCAAACTCACTTTTTGCGGTAACTGAATCGATTTCCTCTTTACCATGCAACATTGATTTAATCTTAGGATCAGCAATAATTTCATCTCCACGCTTAAGATGCAAAAGATCTCGTTTTTTGAGTTCGCCTGTTTTTACACGACAACCAGCAATGTGTTCACCTTTCATCTCAAAGATTTGAAGAATCTCGATTTCACCATGAACTACTTCGTCGATGGTAGGCTCGAGTAACTTAAGTTGTTGCTTTTGCAGATCTTCGATGAGTTTGTAGATAATGTCGTACACACGAATGCGGACTTTTTCTTCCTTAGCGAGTTTTTTGATTTTGTTTGAAACTTTAATATGGAAGGCAATAAGCAATGCATCACTGGTGCGAGCCATTTCAATGTCTCGCTCGGTAATTTCACCAATGCCGAAGTCGAGCACGTCTGTGCTTTCGTCATCGATAGTTTGCATGATCGCTTCGAGTGTGCCTTCGGTATCTGCCTTGATAAGTAACTTGAGTTTTGGCTTTGCTTCAAGCATAGCGCCAAAATCGATATCACCCCAAGGATTCTTCTCGATTTCTTCAATTTCTTTTTCGGCTACTTCAACATCTGGATACTCTGCTGAACTATCGCGAACAATAGAACCAACGGACGGAACATCTTTAAAACCAATAATCTCTGCTGGATATCCTGGCAACACATCACTAATTTGATCACCTTGTTCGTTTGTTAAAAGTTTAACTCGACCATCAACTGTATCGGTGTATACATCTTGTCGAACTGACAACGTACCTTTTTGGACAATAACAGTTGCGACCACACCACGGCGAGCATCTTTTTCTGACTCAACCACCACAGCTTCCATTGGAGCTTGTTGGTCTGAAGTGAGTTCGAGAATATCAGCCATAAGAATTATGGTTTCGAGCAATTTGTCGACACCCTTACCTTTAAGTGCAGAAATTTCGACGGTTTCCACGTCACCACCATACTCGGAAACCATAATGCCATGCTCAGCTAACTGAGACTTAGCGATATCAGGATTCACGTCAGGTAAGTCCATTTTGTTTACTGCAACAATAACAGGGACATTACTTGCTTTAATGTGACGAATTGACTCAATAGTTTGAGGCTTTACGCCATCGTTTGCTGCTACAACTAAGATAACTAAGTCTGTTATTTGAGAACCACGTTCACGCATTTTGTTAAAGGCTGCATGACCTGGAGTATCAATAAAGGTTAGTGATGTACCGTTGTAATCAATGTTGTATGCACCAATGTGTTGGGTAATTCCACCTGCTTCTTTTGCGGTAACATTTGTTTTACGAATGTAATCGAGCAAGGTAGTTTTTCCATGGTCTACATGGCCCATAATGGTGATGACTGGTGGACGTTTTTGTTGTGCCATATATCCCTTCTTTCTTCAAGAAGAGGTCGCGCGCCTTCGGCGCGCTCCTCTGTAAACTACTGCTGTTGTCTAAGTAAATTAATCTCCTCATCTCGGGCGATGAATTCTTCTACGAGCTTGGTAAGCATTTCTTTTTGATCAGCTTCAAGTTCTTCAGACTCAACCCATTTGTTCTGGAATCGAGCTAAGTCACCAAGAGTGGTGAGTTTATTATCTACCAAGAATGCGCGAGTTTCTGGAGTAACACCTTCAAAAGTGTCGATCTCATACTCTTCTTCACCTGTTACTGCTGATTCAACTGTTCCATCTGCAGATTTAATAGTGATCTTAAAGTTAGTGAGCTTGGCAGCTAAGCGAACATTTTGTCCACCTCTACCAATAGCAAGTGAGAGCTGATCATCAGGGGCAACCACTTCGACGAGACTATCTTCTTCATTAATAGTGATTTGAAGACCTTCTGCTGGAGCTAGTGCACCTTGAAGAAGTAATCGTTTGTCGTCAGTCCAAGGAATGATATCGAGCTTCTCGTTATTGAGTTCTCGAATAACTTCCTGAACACGAACACCACGTTGTCCCACACATGAACCGACTGGATCAACACCATCTTGGGTTGAGCGAACAGCTAATTTTGTGCGAACACCGGCTTCACGGGCAATAAGTTCAATTTTAACAGAACCTGTTTGAACTTCTGGAACTTCACGTTCGAAAAGTTTAACAACCAATTGCTCATCTGCACGAGAAACGATAATTGCTTGACCACGGTGAGTTTCACGAATTTCTTTGATAAAAACAGTAATACGGGTGTTCACTTTGTAGAACTCACCACGCATCTGTTCTTCTGGAGGCATAAGACCTTGCCCTCGACCAAGATCAAGAACAACTTTTCGGCCATCCATGCGAAGAATTTGAGCAGTAATAATTTCACCAATACGATCTTCGTACTCTGAAATAATTTGATCTTTTTCTGACTCACGAATCTTTTGAAGGATGACTTGTTTTGCTGTTTGAGCGGCAATGCGACCAAAACCTGCTGGAGTTACGTCCTTAGACTTGGTTTCATCCCATTCGAGCACTTCACCTGTTTCTTCATCGACTTTAGTTGCAGGAGCTTTAAAAATACGAGATTCACCATTATCTTCGTTAAGTTCAACGAAATAATGAGCTTCTTCTTCTAAGTCTCCATATTGTTTACGATATGCTGAAACTAATGCCTGCTTAATTGCAGTGTAAATTGATTCAGTGGTAATTTTGCGCTCACTTGCAATTTGAGCGATAGCAGCTGCAAATTCGGTTCGTACGACACGACTGTTTGTAGTTTGCATAGATTCCTTTTTTCTCTAGTGAATTGAATGTGTTTTCACGATGGACTCGTGTACGCCTCACTAGCTATCTTTTTTTCTTTGTTTCTAAATACTAGCGGTAATACGAAAAAGAGCTCATCCTTGAGCCCCTCCCTTACTTACCTGGTTACTATTATAGCGTTTTTTGGGTATTTTTCAAGTGGAAAGACACTTAAAAAAACACTAGGCCTGCATTTCTGCAGGCCTATACTTATTTCTTAACTGTTAGTCAAATTTAATCTATTGTAAGATTTTTACCAAGGACTCGATCAGCTGTTTTGAAAAGGCATCTTTGGTACCTCCACCGATCTGGTTGTCAGAGAAACCAACCTCTCTAATCTGCTCTCGAAGTGACTTTCCCAGTCTCCCCGTGGGCTCATCAGGGGGCGTAGTACTATTAAGTAAAATTATAGCAGCCGGATTAATGGAATGAATAACTCTAGCACAATCAGCTGCCATCATTGCCCCAGCCATCCTATTATCTAAGGCATAGATACTCGCCCATTGGCGTGACTCCGCCAGTAACTCACACCGGTCATATACACCTACAACCGGAATAAGTTTAATTTCAAATGCTACGGCAGTAGTCACTTGAAATAATGGTTCATCCTCCAAAATAATGGCCGTTAATCCCGGAGGTACTTTGAAGTCTATTGCATCCTGACTCCAGCTAGCTGTCACAACCTGAGGGGTTAATGCAGCTCGGAGGTCTTCAGACGGAAGAGTGACTATTCCTGCCTGATGGGGAACTCCTATCATGTCTAATTGATTGATAGTTACCTGATCATATGCAGGTTCTGTGTTTCTACTAGTTACAGAACTGCTAGGAATGTGTGAAATTCCTTCTGATCTTAGCCCAAATGCTATTGCTACCATCAGCAATAAGAAACAACAGAAACCAACGAATATGATATTTCGGACATTGTGCGAACGACTAATGCTCATTTTTGCTCCTATGTTGAGGTTTTAAAACTAACGATAAGAAATTAACGATCACATCCAAACGAAAATAACTGATCATTCCAGCTCTTCATTTGGACGAGTAGCTATTGTAACAAAAGTTTTTTTGATTGAAAGATGAAATTATCTAAGCTGGAAGCTAACCTGTTTATTTTTTTCAAATGCTTCGATATCCTGATAATCATACTTACATGGTGTGATAGAAATATATCCTGAATTTACCGCGCCTACATCTGTAGAAACATCAAAAACTGCCTCCATATTTCTGTTGCCAGTGTAGTTAAAGTGTCCTCCTTCAGGATTTTTAGTCACTTCGCTCGAATCGTAGGTATAAATTTGTTTTAAATTTGGTAACAACTGAGTTAATTTAGCTTCAAGACTCTTTTTGGCAGGAAAATTCACATTCAAAAGGGATGCATCCCACCAGTTAGCTTTAATTGCCTTTTGAAGTATTGGCAAAATTAAGTTACCTGGATAATCCATATATTCATCAAGCGAGTCCACACCGTTGTGAGCCATGGTGTACATCTCAACAGGGAGATCCCAACTATATGCAATTGCTTTTGGAGCTAACTCCACAGCGAGTGTACGCTGGGCTGCGCCCAGCGTTCCCGAAGACGGAATGGCAGCACCTAAATTTGCGCCCCAGTTTACTCCAGAAACAACAAAGTCGAATGGTTCATCGAAATAGGCAGTGGCTAACTCAATGGCATCTGCCGGAGTTGCATCAACCCAAAGCGCCGGGACATCATCGACCGTATCTTTTCCCCACTCAAAACCACTGTGAATACTAATTTTACTACCTACGGCAGACTGCTGACGCAGCGTACCAGCAATGTGTAAATCAAAAGCATCCCTAAGAGCCGCAATGACCAAACGTGTTCCCAGTGAATTATATCCATCATCACCGGTCAATAATACGCGTTTTTTTGCTTGCTTTGCCATACTGTACTTTCTAGATACCATTTCCTCATTTGTATTCTAACAGATTTCATATCTTTCTTGATCATCGATAACTGAAAACATCATTCTCTACTAGTCAAATGCAGTAGTATTTTTGTACACTGTACTATATATGACCGATAGCCTGACCCCTATAACTCCCCCCGCCACAGAATCACAGATCCCTTCTGGTCCAATAGATACTTCAGTTGATTCAACTGGACAAACTAGTAATACCCCTGCACAACCGGTTGTTCCGCTAACAGCGCAACCCAGTTTCCAACAAGCGGAAAGCAGTCAAAGTTCACTTCAACCTGAAATAATAGATTCTGCAGATTCGAAATCTAATTGGAAAGTATACGGGGTAATTGGTGTGATGGTACTGGTGCTCCTCGCACTTGGTGGATACATCCTCTACAATCAATTTCTCCTTGCTCAACAGCCCATTGCACTTGATGGTATTTCTGAAGCACAGAATCCTGTCGTAGGATCTCCAGCTCCACAGCTCAATTATAATACCCCCGAAAATATAATCCCTCCCGAAGGGCCAGCAGTTTTGCCACCAGATCCATCCCCACCACCTGTTCCTAAAATCAGCTATACCAATTATCAGTACTCATTTGGCTTTGCGTATGTAGAAAATACTTCATATCAAGATGTTTCATGTACCGCACCAACAGAAAAACGACCAAACAGTGAAAATAAATTTATCTTTATCGACACCAGCAATGTAAACAGCAATGAAGATCTCCAAGCATTTTGTGAATACACAAACACGGAACACAAAGCCAAAATTCAAGTCAGTGAAACCCCTATAGAGTGTCTCGGGGATGCAGTTGAACGATCTGTAGGAGGAGTTGTAACAGGCACACAATGTGCAGGAAAAACGACATCGAGTTCATCACTTGATTCATCAACAAGTTTGCTCATCCCTAAAGATGGTAATATTATTGTGATTGAAATTAACTCACCTGAGTACATGAACTTACTTAACGACGTGGTCGAAACATTTACATTTGAAGTCGGTGAGCAACCAGCAATAACTGAGTCTTAACACTCATAGCACAAACTACAACCCAAGATCACTTAATTTTTCCAGTAGTTTTTTCTGTGCTCGATTAGGCTTTTCAGGAACAGTGATGAGCAGGCGGACATATAAATCACCATTTCCATTGCCTCGAAGGTGCGCGATACCCTCTCCACGCAACCTAACCAAAGAGTGAGAAGTTGTTCCGGGACGAACCTTAAGCTTAAGCTTATCATGTAGCGTTTCTACCTCTGTAACTCCACCCAAAGCTGCTAATGAAAACGAAATTTCATGATCAACAAAGACATCGTATCCATCTCTTTTATAGCGTGGGTGCGTTTTAACATCAATAGTTATGTCAAAATCATTAAACCGGAGTCTGGTTCCATCATTAGCTCCTGCTGGAACTTTAATTTTGTATTTTTTACCCTCAATTTCAAATTCTTTTTCAACCCCGTTTACCGCTTCCATAAACTCGACCCTCAGGGTGTAGCGAGGTCTTCGCTGTGCTTGTCTACCAAAACCACCACCAAAGAATTGTTCAAAAATTTCAAATGGATCACCGACGTCACCTTGTCCAAAGGGATTGCCACCAGAGGAGTTGTAGGTATAGGTAAACGGCCCTTGACCAAATCCACCACCAAATGGATTACCACCTCCACCCATTCCACTTGCAGGATCAAAAGCTGCATGACCAAACTGGTCATAAGCTTGACGCTTCTGGGTGTCTGAGAGAATCTGATAGGCCTCGTTTATTTCCTTAAACTTAGTCTCAGCCTCTTCTTTATTATTTGCATTTTTATCTGGATGCCACTTAAGGGCCTGCTTCCGATAGGCAGACTTGAGCTCTTTTTCTGTAGCTGACTTAGTAACACCAAGAATTTCGTAATAATCACGTTTAGTAGACATAGGAACTTATTCTAACAATAATTGTACAAAAAGTTAAGCAGTTAAATAAATTGACTGCTAAATGGAGGGCTATACTGCGCTAAAAAAGTCGTATATTTGTTATGTTATCAGAAGATAGGATAACTTTGTATGGACTCTCTTCTTTTCCAAATTTAAGATGATCGTTAAGTCGCTCCAAATCAAGAACCGAATTCATGTACGCGAACTCATCATCTGCAGAGTAGGTATACGTTATTGCGACTGGTCGCCCTACACTGAACTTTGAAACAATTTTAGAAAGAGACATAGTTTTCTGAACATCTCGCTCAATCACAACAACTTCAGCATCCTTATTTGTCAAACTCATATAAAAGGGTTTTTGTTTATCATAGGTGTATGGAAATATCTTTATAACCGGGATCAATTCTCCTTCATTTTTTTCTAACTGAAGTTGTTCTCCAAAGAATCCTGCTACTACAATTGTGTGTGTGCCATCGATCGTAGCATTCCCAAAGAATATTCCTGGAAAGAGCTGTGGAAGAACATCAGAAAAAATCTGAGCAGCACGATCTACAGGAATACCATTCTGATCATCAACCTCACCATCAAATTGAGTGCCGTTGTTTTGAAACCTACGAGAATCCATCCAGTTTTTGGTGGTACCAAGTATCAGAGTAATAGCTACAGCTAAAAAGGCAAATTTAGTCAACGAACGTGTGCTTGATTTCTTTGCTGAAGACACAGCAGATTTTTCTATCATGACGAGCCTCCTTAGTTGACTTCCTGCCAAATTAAGCCAGGAGTGTGCATGAAACGAGGTAGATTTTTGACTAGGTCAGGACGATATACGAATGTTGAGACCGGATCGAGATTATTCATTGAGCGTGTTAAAGGGTCAACACTGTTCTCGAAGTCACGATTTAAAGATACACCTGAGAATCCGACAAATGTTCCTGCTCCGATAAACTTGCGATCTACCAACTGTGGCTGACTCAAGGCGTCATATCCAGCAACAATCAGTGATTCATCTGCCACAAAGAGTCCCTCAACGTTTGTATCATCCGTTACAGGCACTAAGTTAGTCATATCTTTATCGAAACCAACAGATGCTTCAAAGGTAATGTTGCCGTTTACAATGAAACCTAAGAAGTCGCCATCATCAACATTAATAACTTGCTCTATATCTCCATTATCTTGAACAGTTAAGTCACCGTTAATAAGCACTACTGCTTTATCAACACCTGCTGGTAACTCAATGGTTGCAGTAGGATCGATAGTAACTGCACCCGATGCATAGTAAATACGCGTTCCATCATCAGCATCAGTCGTAAAATCTGAATTAAATATGTCATTTGATACTCTTACGCTAGCTGGTACTGTATTTGCATAATCAGAAATGAGGATCTCACGAATAAAGAAATCATAATTTTCTTGTTTAAGATTATCATGGTACGTGCCTACAGCAACTTGCTGTAAATCACGATCAGTAACATATCCTTGAGTATCTCCAGATGAGTATGCGCCGCTACCGGACATAGGAACGCCAGCAGAATCAGCCGTTAAATCAGCGTCTTGTGCCACCATGTAGGATCTGCAATATCCAGTACTATCATCAATACATACTTGAGGTATATCTGAGACTATGTTTCCTGATGCAGCATACACCGTACCGCCCCATGTCTGCCACCAAGGGCCATTGACCAGATTATATTCCTGCAACCAGAAGTTTTGTGGAGTACCGCTTGATGGTGTCAATACGTTTCCATATCGACAGGTAAACGGATCACCCTGGTTAAATGCTGAAGGGCATTCGCAAGCAAGTGCTTGGGTCATATCAGCATTTGTAAGACTCATTGTGATATTCGTACCTGAACCCCAAGCAATAGTTGGAATATACGGGACATTTTGAATCGTAAAGAGATGACTCAGAGCAGTATCATCAATACCTCCAGATGCAGCTGCAAGTCTTCTTGTCGCTGCAGCAGCTGAGAATCCAGCTGTTGTTCCTGTTGGTCCAGTACACACACTTCCAGAAGGATTTCCATCACCCTCATACAGCGTACCTGTCACATTGGCAACTAAGTTAAGTGGCACATCTATCCATCCCGAGTTTTGATCGCTGCCTGTAAATGGAGTACAGCTATCATTTGTAGCCCGAACTGCAACACGAAGTGAATTATCTTTCAGGACTTCAGGATCATACGTAAATGTTGGAGTCGAGTCTAGGATCCCGTCATGATTTGCGTCGAAAGATGCAAAGGTTACCTGACCACAAAGGGTGTCACCTGTACCAGTATAGGTAGCACATGCATCAGCAATGGTATTTCGTTGAGAATCATTCAACTGATTGCCACCATAGACAATAACTGTCCAATAATCGCTCAAGGTTGTAGTATCTGTCCAAGTAATTGGCACTGTACCTGGGTAGGTAGTCATATTTCGTGTTGGTGTTGGTTGCGCATTACTAATAGTTGGGTTTCCAAGATCAGTAGATGGACATCCAGCGAATTGACCACATTGAGGAGAACACGTCACTTCAAGATTAACATTATCCTGTCCGCTACATGAGACCCAACCGTTTGCTGTACAGTTTACAGTTCCCCCCTCGTAGGTACAGTTAGGGTTACCTGAACATTGTTGTGGAGCTGTTGGTAAATCACAGTGAAGTTTATAATCCCCAACAGGTAATCCAGAAATAAGCGTAGATTGCTGACAAGCTGAACTATTGCCAGAAGTACAACCACCAACTTCTCCTGTTGAAGTAAGAATGACATTGTCAAAGTAAACTGGCACAGTATTTCCCGGTGGTCGAAGCACTACTCGCACGCTGTTGCTATTTGCAGATGGTGACATAGTGATGTCTCGAGTAACATTAGTCCACGTTGTAGTTGCAGTAACGCTTCCAATATTTCCCCATGTACCATCCCCAGCCTGAACAAGTATATTATTAATTGTCTGAGTTCCTGCATGAGCCTGAACATCAAATGAAAGAGTAAAGTTTCTACTTGCAACAGAAGCACCAGTATTCACCAAATCAGAGGCGACATAGGCATCGCTGCCATCATTTTTATTTACCATCTTTAAGTAGTATCGCCCAGTAACACCAGCTGTTGGCCAGACTTGACTATCCACAGCCCATGCCTCCTGCATTCCTCCTGATACTATCCAATTAGTCAAATTACCAGTCTCGAATGAACCATTTGCTATATTTGGTGTTGTAGTGAAAATGTAATAGTGGCGACCATCCCAATTAATGTGACCAGCACCATCTGGAATTACTGGTTGATTATTTTCATCTAGAATCTCTGTATAATCTGCTTTTCCAAGAATTAAACGAACGGGCTCACTAGCGGGAGCTTCAGAATACCCCCATACTATTGCCAACGTTGACTGAGCTGTGGTAATGCTATTATCAGTCAACTGAACCGTACATTGTTTGTTGTAATCAGGCACTATACCAATAGTCTTAAGTCCTGCTTCACAACGAGTACGATTGTAACTATTTGTAACACTCACGCCAAAACTTGTTGAACCGTTATAATTGCCGGGACTTACCACCCAACCGCTTGGTAACACGATATCTATGTCCTTATAGCCAACTTCTGATACTTGTAAGTACACATTTCCATATCGCATATTAGCTAAACCACCCTCACAATACACACCATCCGGACCACAGGCCATGCCAATTTCCCTACCCGAGTCTACACAACCCTGATTATCCCAGTGACATCTCTTACAATACTTCTCTTCAGTGAAACATTTATCTCCATACGATTGGTTTTCCCATCCCCATGGTCTACAACTACCAGTTCTCACCCCATCACGTATACATTCATCTGGCCCCCAAGTACAAGTGTCACCTTCAAATTCGCTGTTTTGAATGTTACATCTTGGTGAAAGCTCATTGTTCTCAAAAAAGAGCCTAACTCCATTCACAACCTTAAGATTTCCTGTGGTTAAACAAGAACCATCCCTCTGAATACGTGCTTCACCTGAGTTAAAATCCCAGACACCATTCATGTTCGTATCCTCAAAAAAGGTAAACGCCACGATGCCTTTATCCACAGGGGCACAAGCAGATGGACAACTTCCACACACACCCTCCCCATTAGCTGCAGGCACACAAGCAACACTACTGACACATTTCCACCAATTGCCGTCACAGTTGCCTGGATCTGGAGGCGTATCCCCTGATGGTTCTGGAACACCGTTCACATAACAAGATCTAGACGATGAAGTACCTGTAGCTTCGGTACACGAATTGGTTCCTGATGCACTTGAACACTGAATAGCGGCATATGACGCAGTACATGAATTTGTTCCCTCGGTACAGGGCTCGTTATGATGGTCAATAACACAGGTGCTAGCCCAGCCGCTGTAACAGGATTTCTGACACGAAACTGAACAAGCTCCTGTACAAGCAGCCAAATCCTGACCATAGGTCAAATTGGTATTTGGGCAAAACCAGTATGGGTCTTCGCCAATTCCTCTACACAGTCCTTGCGCAGCACCCGTTGCCTCACACTGATATTGATAGTACACCAGTGAAAACCCACAGCAACCTGGCTCCCAGCATTGTGCTGCTTTTACCATGCTTACTGCTCCACCACTGATCAACAAATAACTAGTTAAAATGAAAAACAAAAAAAGTGTCGCGGTAGTCAGTATTCTTTTAATCATTGTTTAAGTGCCACGTTTAAAATAAATCTGAAACTAATAGACAACTCACTAACTTCATCCATAAAGAATGCTTCCCAACCGTCAACAAATTCTGAAAGATCTGGGATAAGTAAAAACTGAACAGAGACCGTATCTCCAACAGAGAGCATTTTAGCTACCTCGGTGGAAGGATACGTATCCGCAGTCTTTACATTTTCTTCTTGGGTAGTAAGAGCTAAACGCTCATTTCTAAAGAAGATCATTTGTTGCTCTGGCCCTAATCCAACCTCGAATGTTGCATCATTTTCTGGAGCTTTTAGAATAAGAAATGTTTCTTGCAAATTTGCTGGTGCCACTTCTCTTTGCTCGATACCAACCAGTTCTGCAGTAATTTCAACTGTGTGATTCCCATCAACATCAACACTGCGAATAAAAGAAGATTCTTCTGAGGTTATTGTATTAGGTTCTGGGGTATTTGAAAGTTGAGAAATACTGCCTGAAGAATACCGGGAGAGCACAAAATATACCATTACTGCAATCGCACCGAACAATACTAGAGCTAGAACTCCTCCATTGGGTTTCTTCATATTTCTATTTTTAGTATAGTCTAAGAGGAAAGAAGTGCGCAATGGGGAAATAGTTTTTATTCTTTAAACAAAAAGCGCCCCGAAGGGCGCTTCTGTTTATTTTCTTTTGTTTAATTATTCTGTAGTATATTTTCTTACTAGTTTTCAGAATTCCCAAAGTCTTCAGGAAGATAAAAACCTGCAAAAGGAATTGCATTCGATATCGTAGGATACTGCAAAGTGTTATTGTATACTTCTTTATTAGTGTCAAAAGAGCCACTATCAAACTTAAGATGTGCTTGTCCTAAGCCAGTCATACTGGAGTCAGGCACAGTTCCTAAGAGATACCCTACAATTGGATTGTCTGGATTTTGACTCACATAATTTATAAAATCTTCAAAAGAACTAAAAGGCGTTCCAGCTGCATCCTTCCAAAGTTGAGGCTGGAAAGAGCCGCTTCTTATAAAATCAATACTTCCATCTGGATTAAGAGTAGACCCATAGTCACGTGTTGTGTTGTCCGAAAGTCCTTCAATTTTCATTGAAATTGCTTCTGCAATTAACAATGGATTACCGGCTGAGTCTGTTGTCCAACTATACCCATTGAAACCAACTGATGTTAAATCTGGTTTATTTGGAAATACAAATCTATAACTGCCTCTTAGCACAAACGGAGTGGCTCTAAAGAGTTGACTATTCGTTCCAATTCCATCCACCATTTTTGCTGGGAAAGATTCTGAATTGATAACGCCTTGTGTCTGAAGGTTTAACTCTCCAGGTGCCAATATTTGATCTGCACTTTGTAAGTTAAGCAAATTTAAAACAGCTTGAGAATTATAAGGGACATATTCCCAACCACCAGTATCAGTCTGAATAATTGCCATTGTTCCAGCTGGAATTTCCATCATGTCTGCAAATTCGTATGTGACTTTTTCCTCTGGCCCAAACAACCATTCTGGAGCTGCCTGCACATAAGTCTCCCAATCTGAACTTTCATTTTGTCGAGTTATTAATGGGACATCTCCAACACCATAACCAACCGTCTGACCTTCAAAATTGACGTCATCGTACTGGAGGTGATCTATTGGAGCTAAACCTCCCGCTTCAGCGAACGCTTGTGCTTCAAATAAGTCAACTTCTTGAACATACATTTCATAAGGAATAAATTCACCACCTAACACCCAGTCTGCAAAGTAAAATGTTTTTTCTTCGGTTTCTGATGTCCAAGTTGGCGTTCCATCTGGGGCAATTTTTAAGATGTAAGATTCGTCTAAATGGTATTCACTCTGACCATCCCAAGCAATATGACTATAAATAGTGTACGTATTATCAGCATTTATATAAACAGCGTCACCTTCACCATAGGTTGCATCGCCATAATCTCCTGGGCCAAGTATGATTGTTGAGTCGTCAAGTACCCTAAAATTACTTTCAGAGGCAATTAAATTGGCCTGTGATGCTTCTAATTTACCTATAGTCTGAGTAGTTTCATCACCAATAAGTGAAATAATAATTGCATTTATCTCATCTTCGGATACTCCTTGCGACTCAAGGTATGAAACGTCGATATTAGTTGGAATCTGAGTTGACTCAGGAGCAGCTGTCTCTGTAGCAACTGGAGCGGGTTCCGTTGGAACAGCCGTTGGGACTGCCGTTGGTTCTTGAGTTGGTGGTAAATCTGTTGCTGGATCTTCTCCTGTCGCAGTAACTGTTACGCCTGGCTCAACAGTAACACCACATGCTGACAAACTCATTGGAATAACTGTACCAAATAAAAGCACTGCTCCAATTTTAACTGCTAGAGCAAATTGTCTGCGATCTACATTACGAACTCCGTACAACCATTTTAAAATGCCACCTAAAGATCTAATGTCTTGAGCAAGTAAATCAGCGACATATTTGGGATCAATACCAAGTGCTGTCTCTTTGATTCGCCTCGCAATATCAGCAGAACTTGCCTTTAAGGCATCAGCTGAAAGCGAGTTTGCGACTAACTCAGATAAATCTTTTACTAAACTTGCACGAGCAAAAGTGTCTTGTGCGCGGTCATACAGTTGTTGATACTCATTCTTAATTGCTGGTGTAATTGTGTCATCTTTATGTTGAACATAAAATGTTCGAACTGCTTCAAGAGATTCTGAATAGTCGTCATAGAAAGATTTGATTATGCCGGCAATACCACGTGGCTCGTGTGCATCTCCCCATTCTGAAGAGGTCGTATTAATTGTGAAAGGTTCAGCAAAAATAGGTCTTGTAAGATGTAATTTATGCTCTGTGTCCTTAGCTGCAGCTTTTTCTTTGGAAGCAGATTCTAAGGCAGCCTTTTCAGTTGCCTCAGCATCCATGCGAGCTTGATAGCGTGCATGGCGTAGAGGTTCATGGAACTTAGGGTCATAGTTAGACTTTGGCCCGAAATTCATACCTTTTGCTTTTTGACTTTGTATTGAAGAATAATCTTCAACTCGATTCTTTCCCATTTTGTTCTTTCTAAATAACCCATATTTACATGTATTTACCAGTATGTTAAACTTACAACTTCTGTTTATTTAAGCCTGGTAGACACACAAATTGCTATGGGCCTTTTGTTTCTTTTTCTATTTTACATATAGTCTTATAATAATGCAATACATACCCAATACGTATATACTATAAGTTTCCGCATTTTCCTCGAGTATTGAGGGCATATTGTGTGCTTTTTTTGGTAAAAACAAGTTTATTCTTGACTGAGTTTCGTATCTTGAGGTACACAAAAAAGCCCCCGGCCGTGAGGCCGAGGGCTTTTGCGATTCGCGTCTGTCCAGCGATTCCAATTTTTGTTGTAGCCCCGCGAGGGAGCTTCCTTACTTTGAGCCTCTGCGAAGCAAGAGCTCAGAGGAAGGATGCGAGCACGTTTTACCGTGTCCGTGGAGTACTCCCTGTTTCAAAGCCTGACGTAAGTAGATTTGAAATAGGGAGTACGGAACTTTTACTCGTTAACCACTTCCCCCTCTTCAGCTGAGTCTGCATCTGATTTTTCAGTTTTTTTGACATCTGCATCTGGGCCTGTTGCCCCTGCGGCAGCTTCTGCCTGCTGAGCCTTTTGCATGACTTCGCCAATCTTTTGAGCTGACTTAAAGGTTGCGTCGACAGCTGAGTCGATCTCTTCTTTGGTCACATCTTCTTTTTCGGCGAGTTCTTTAAGTTTGGTGACATCTTCTTGAATGTTCTTTTTATCTGCATCTTCAAGCTTGTCGCCATACTCCTCGAGTTGTTTTTCAATTTCGAAAGCAACACTGGTTGCGTGGTTGCGAGCTTCGACAGTTTCTTTTTTCTTTTTGTCTTCATCAGCATACTTCTCTGCATCAGCCTTCATCTTTTCGACTTCTTCGTCTGAGAGATTGGTAGAGTTTTGAATGGTAATTTTTTGTTCTTTACCGGTTGAAGTATCTTTAGCAGTGACATGCAGAATTCCGTTACTGTCGATGTCGAAGGTAACTTCAATCTGAGGCACACCGCGTCGTGCTGGTGGAATTCCATCAAGAATGAACTTTCCAAGTGATTTGTTGTCTGCAGCCATTTGACGTTCACCTTGCAAGACGTGGATTTCCACTGAAGTCTGATTGTCGGCAGCTGTTGAGAACACCTGTGACTTACTGGTAGGAATTGTTGTGTTGCGCTCAATGAGGGCAGTTCTGATACTTCCCAGAGTCTCTAATCCCAGAGTAAGTGGAGTTACGTCGAGAAGGACCACATCAGTCACGTCTCCACCTATAACACCTGCTTGAATTGCAGCACCAATGGCCACAACTTCGTCAGGATTCACACCTTTGTGAGGTGCCTTGCCGAAGAATTTTTCGACTTCCTTCTGAATTTTTGGCATACGAGTCATACCACCAACCAGAACAATGTCTGAGATATCACTTGCCTTCATGCCGGCATCTTTAAGGGCACTCTTAACTGGTTCGAATGACTTTTTAATGAGATCATCAACCAACTCTTCCAACTTGGCTCGAGTAAGAGTCATAGTTAGATGGAGTGGCTGACCATCATCTCCTTGGGTAATGAATGGTTGATTAATGTCGGTTGAAGTTGCACTTGAAAGCTCAATTTTTGCCTTTTCAGCAGTATCTTTTACACGTTGCAGTGCTTGTGGATCTTTTGAAAGATCTTTGCCCGTTTCTTTTTTGAACTCAGATACGATCCAATCAATGATTTTACTGTCGAAGTCGTCTCCACCAAGAAAAGTGTCTCCATTAGTAGACTTAACTTCGAACACACCATCACCAATATCTAAAATGGAAATATCGAAGGTACCACCACCAAGGTCATACACCGCAATAATTTCGTTGCCTTTTTTATCGAGACCATAAGCCAGTGCTGCGGCTGTTGGCTCGTTAACGATACGTTCTACTTTAAGACCTGCAATTTCACCTGCTTGTTTTGTAGCTTGGCGCTGCGCGTCATTGAAGTAGGCAGGTACTGTAATAACTGCACTAGTAACTTTTCCACCAAGGTAACTTTCAGCATCTGCCTTTGCTTTTGCTAAGATTTTTGCTGAAACTTCTTGTGGAGTAAGCTGCTTGTTGTCAATTTTAACCACAGCCATACCGTCTTTACCTTCGGTAACTTCATAGGCAACGTGTTTAATTGATTGTTTTACTGCACTGTCCTTGAACTTTCCACCCATGAAACGCTTAACTGAATTAACAGTCTTAGCAGGATTCAGGACCATTTGGCGTTTTGCAACGTCTCCTACCGAGACATCACTGCCTTTGAAAGAGACAATTGATGGGAAGGTGTTGCGACCTTCTGCAGTTGGAATGATCTTGGCAGTTCCGCCTTCCATAACAGCAATTGCTGAGTTGGTGGTTCCAAGGTCGATACCGATTATTTTTCCAGAGTCTGACATATTTCTCCTTTGAATATTATGTTCTACTACTTTTTGATTTTGAGAGTATTTCTTGCCATTTTTGACAGTCTTTTTCTCTCTGTATAGAGCTCATTTTAGCAAACAAAGCCTGCGACTGCAAGCAGTATTTTACTTTGACTGCTAATTTTGAGAACTGTACTTTTAAGTTGCTTATAGCAGGCTAAAATGCCTGCTTAAAAAAATTTGTTTCTACAGAATTAATCCAAAATTACTTTTGCAAATTGAATAATTTCGCCATTTAAACGGTAACATGGCGAAAGAACTTTAGTGACTTTTTTTCCTACCTTTGTAATTTCAACAACTTCCATAGTTTCAGCGTCAAAAGGCGTACCTAAACACTCAACTTGCTCTAAGCCTTCTTGATTAAGCGTTTGCCACAATTGAGTAACAACCATGTTTAAACCTGGATCGTTAATTTGCTGAGCAGCAAGTGCAAGATGATTAAGTGGTTCAACCAGATTTGAAACAAAATCTTTTGTGGCCAATCGGGCTTTCTTGACTGCTTCTTCACGGTTGCGACGTACTAGGTTGTGGTAATCAGCTATTGCTCGCTGATATTTTTGTTCAGCTTCAACTAGCTTTAGTTGCAGCTCTGCTACTTCGTCATCTAGTGTATCTTCAAGAACTTGTGACTCTCCAGTACTTTGGTCTTCTAGCTGTTCTTCTGGATTTTGAGTGTTATCTGTCATAGTACTCACTTCTAATCATGCGCAAGGCACGTAATTTTATCTAATTTATTCAACAATTTCGCGGATAAGTCCGCGCAAATACTTCATTACTGGAATAACGTAAGGGTAATCGAATCGACTTGATCCGAGCACACCAACATGTACTTTTTTCTGATCAATTTCAAATGACATATGAATCATGCCTACTGGAGCTAAGTGAATATTTCCCATTTCAGGACCATAGATAACATGGACCAAGTTCTCACTGGTGCCTGAATCAAACAATTCCTCGAGAAGTTTGGCTTCTTCTGAAAGTTGCAACACGTTTCGCATCACGGTTATATCAAAGAATTCTGGCATTTGTAGTAGATTAGCGTACCCAGATTGAAACATGCGGTCATCTTCCAGCACAGTTACACACAGGGCCTTTGATTTATCAGCCAAAACTCGAGTCATTTGATACAAGAGCTCATCCATCTCTTTGCGACTATTCCAAATTTTTTCTTTTGCAGAAACTTCATCAGCAACCGAAAGCTCGCGCTCTTTCATGAGTTCATTCACATAGAGCTTCATGGCCAAAGAGGTGGGTAAACGGCCAGCACTGCTGTGGCCCTTTTTAAGGTAGCCTTGCTTTTCGAGATAAACCATCTCATTACGGATTGTTGCAGGTGAAACACCAATAGAGTACTTCTTATCGATCGTCTCAGAACCCACAGCTTCTGCTGTGTTGATAAACTCTTCAATAACTGCGCGTAAAATTTGAATTTGTCTCGCGGTTAGGTCGATCATACTCTTCTCATTTCTACGAACACGCATATGTCCCTCTGCAGAGAGCGCTTTTAAAATATTCGTGCTGTATTAGCAATAATAGAACTTGATTGCTAAATTGTCAAGCAAAAAGTGGGTGCTTTATGCTTCTTCAACAGATGCTGAACCATCTGAATCTTGTGGTTGCTGTTTAGGTTCAAGTTGAGTTTTTGTGTTTTCCTCAGCTCTAACAGCCTGAGTAGTTAAAACACTCACATCAATTGCAAGTAATTTTTGTAAAAAGATCGACACTTCAGACATTTCATCAACAAGCATTCCGCCGCCACTTTTTAGTTCCACAACTGATAAAGCTGCTGCATCTTTATTTACAGCTATAAAGAGTGCTTCATTCAGCGATCCTAAAAACATATTTGTGATTTCCTGTGGATGTTTGTCCCGTAGATATTTCATCATATCAGTACTGTTTGTAACTAATGCCTCCCATTGTGGTGTAAGCGCCTGCATATCTTTAAGTTGCTGAACTTTGGCAGTATCGACTACTTCACCAACGGATTGTGAAGCTCTAATTTCTGATACAAGCGTATTGATCTTACGGGGTAACGTACTCTCGATTAAACCCGTCACGCTATAGAGAAGTTCTGTGACTAAAAGTGATCTGGTGGCCTCTAACTGAGCCACCTCTTGCTCAGATTCACTCATATTGGTAGCAGTAATTTGTTCTGAAAGTTCTGTAATCGACTTTCTGATTGCGCGAATAGGTATGTTCCTGTTTGGCAAAACAAATGCTTCCACTTCAGCATCAGATACTATATTTTTTGAAGTTAATACCTGCAAGGTCTTGTTTATCAGCTCACCATTCGCCGCCATTCTTTCTTGATTCTTGGCTTCGTATTCAGCTGGCGTAATTTCTCTTTCAGGAGCTCGCTCATCCTTTTCCTTAAAATCTTGAACAACTGGTTTTGAAATTTGAAACATCACTTTATTTTCTTTATGAACTGTAGGTAAAAATATATATCTTATTTGTACCAAAAAAATGCTACACTTAATACTACGTATGCGAGTTACCCATTACAGACAAAAAAACCGGATTAAACTGATTGCCCAAGGAATTGTGGTGCTCAGTTTATTGGTTATCGCTGTTATCGGCGGTACGCAGATCCAAGTGGTCAAAGAATTCTTTTCAAGAGCATCTGGTGAACCTGCTAAAATTTCGGTTGATGCCCAAAAAGTTGTTGGCGTCATGCCGCGCCCATGGAGAAATTTAGCTCAGGGTGGTGAAGATCATGCCTGGCGGATACAACCAATCGAAAATCAAGTTCGCGCCTTACATCCCACCTACATTCGCATTGACCACCTCTATGATTTTTATGACATAGTAGGCGGAACCCCCGGTAACTTAACGTTCGACTTTAGCAAACTCGACTTACTACTCGACGACATGAAAGCTGTTGGCGCCACTCCCTATATTTCTCTCTCCTACATGCCACCAGTTATTTCAAGTGGCAGCATAATTGATCCACCAAAAAACTATGCCGACTGGGAACTTGTTGTACAACGTACCATCGAGCATATTAGTGGCACTCGTCGTACTCCTAATGTGTACTATGAAGTCTGGAATGAGCCTGATCTGTTTGGTGACTGGAAGTACTATGGAGATCGCAACTACATGTCTTTATATAATGCGTCTGCTCGCGGCGCCGCCCGCGTTCGCGGTGTCCAGCCCTTTAAATTTGGCGGCGCCGCCACCACGGCTCTGTATAAAAACTGGTTTGATGCCTTAGCAAAAAATGCTGTTACCAATAACATCCGTTTTGATTTCTTCTCTTGGCACCGATACGACAATGACATCGACCAATACCGTGACGACATGACTAACGTGCGCACCTGGCTACAAAAATATCCAACCCTTGAACCTTCACTGGAACTCCACATTACTGAGTGGGGCCATGATAGTGAGAATCATCCAGGCTATGATGGCAACTACGGGGCTGCTCACACCGTTGCTGGAGCTATTGAAATGGTCGGAATAGTTGAGCGTGCATTTGTTTTTGAGATTCAAGATGGAAAAGATCCTAAGGGCGAGCGAAATTGGGGACGATGGGGAATGCTTACCCATAATGACTTCGGTGGAACTCCCAAACCCCGCTACACAGCCTTAAAATTGTTAGATCGCATTGGCACGCAACGCCTGCAGCTGCTTGGAAAAGGTAGCTGGGTAAAAGGTTTAGCTGCTAAAAATGATGTTGGCGACACTCAGATTGTGCTCTCGAATTTTGATCTCTACGGACAACATAGTGAAGCAGTACCAATCACAATTAAGAATCTACCCAACGGGAGCTATACAGTGACCAAAGAATTCCACACTGGGCAAGTTCAATCTACAGCAGCAAGTGTCAGTGATGGTTCATTGGTAACGAATATTCATATGCCTGCAAATACTGTGGTGATGATTACTATAAAGAAGAAATAAGCTCTACTATCTCTTTCTGAAATCGCTCTTTTCTAAACTCAAGCGCATGAGTATAAATTGCTGAAGAATTAAATTTTTTTTCTTCAGTCTCAAACTGCTGCATTTTTTCAACTAAACTTTTAACCGTTAACTCATCAAAGAACAACCCGGTTTTGCCTTCAAGGATTGTCTCGCGTGGCCCTCCAGACCTGTGTGCTAGAACAGGAACTCCGTGTCCCATTGCTTCAATTGGTACGATACCAAAATCCTCATCTTCAGCCGGAAAGATAAGTGCTTTTGCCCCGGCATAGACATCATGCAAAACTTCGTCTGTAACGCCACCTAAGAACTCAATGCTGGGACCAGCCATGCTGCGAAGATACTCTTCACCTTTGCCAGAACCCACAACTTTTAGTTGCACACCTAACTGGGTACATGCTTTAATTGCTAAATCAACGTGTTTACTCGCCGCTAGTCTGCCCACATACAGATAATAGTCACCAGAGCGCTTTTTAAGGTTCTTATGTTCTGTATCTGATACTTTCTGCACATCAACAGGAGGAAAAATAACAACTGAATCTCTGCGATAGAATTTTGCTATGCGACGTTTTGTTTCACCACTATTGGCAATAAACTTAAAATCGTGCTGAGCAATCTGGAAATCAACTACTCGCAGATAATGATTCATAAGCGTGCCAATAACACGAGTAAAGGGATTACGCTTCCAATCAGTCATGGTTGTATAGCCATACAACGATCGAGCTGGTGTGTGACAGTAACAGTAATGATTAGCTTTTTTTGAGCCACTCTGTGTCGTTACAGCTTTAGCAAAATAGGCATTTGTTGAAGAAATGACTACGTCATATTCGGACAAATCAAGACTTTCAAAAGCTTTTGGTGCAAAAATTCGATAGGGAGAAAACAACTTCTTGTAAAAAGGCAGTTTCGTAATCCAAGTCTCACGAATATCCCAACCATCAAAACGCCCCGCATGCATGCCTAAGGCATCAGGATCAAAGAATGCAGTATATACTGGAGCATCTGGAAAAAGTTCATGCAGAGCTTCAACTACGCGTTCAGCGCCACCGTATTCTCGTAAATAGTCATGAACCAGCGCAACTTTGAGATCTTTTTTCTTTTTCATTAGAACAATGCCTCCTGCAGAGATTCTTCAAATCTATCACTAGGTAATAATCTAACTAAAGATGAAAACTCAAGTGAATCAAACACATCAATTACTTCTTGTTTATCGTAATCTCTAACCGTGCATTTTGTTAAATCAAAATCTATGGGTACGTGGACGTCAATTCTTGCGAGTTCCTGACTCATAAATGCTGATTCTTTGCCTTCCACCATCTTCTTGAGCGTGGCACCCTTAAGCAACGCATGTTTTTCACCAGATTCCGCAATGCGATCTACTGCCTGGTACACTTTGTCTAGTGAACCAAACTCAGAGAGTAACTTTCTGGCTGTTACTTTTCCAATACCAGGAACACCTGGAATATTGTCAGAAGCATCACCCATTAATGCTTTGAGATCTACAACTTGATTGGGTCGCACACCCATTTTTTTAATCACTTCAGTCTCAAAATATTCAGTATCCTTTGTCCATTTACTACCTGGAATCCAAATTGAGACATCTTCATTTACCAATTGCAGCAAATCTTTGTCCCCAGACACCACGGTGGTGAGCGTTTTATCTGACTTTCCAGATGCTCTCATTTCAGTTGCAATAGTACCAATCAAATCATCAGCTTCTTCACCTTCTTGAATGAATGTTGGAATATTGAGCGCCTTAACAACAGACTTAATTATGTCCACTTGTGGCCGCAACTCTTCTGGCATGGGAGGCCTGTTTGCTTTATAACTTTCGTGTTTTTCAGCACGCTTTGTTTTTGATTTATGGTCAAATGCGACTGCAATGTACTCAGGTTCAAAATCACGAATAACAGTCAGTAAGATGCGAGTAAAACCATATACGGCATTTACTGGAATACCTTGGGGAGAAGTCAGCTCGGGAAACGCATGAAATGCACGATACATAAGGGCATGACCATCAAAAATTATGAATCGATCACGTTCCTCATATTCTTCTTCCAGAGCAAGCTTCTTGAATTCTGCAGTATTTATCATTGGCTCAGTCTATCATTTTTTTAGAAGCAGATTACACAGTCAATACTTTCGACCTCATAAAAAAATTACTTACTTTTTTTAGATTTTTTTTCTGAAGCTACTCGCTTTTCTTCTTTTTCTTCCGCAACCTTCGCGTCTGAAATTTTAGAAGACAGCACTGGCTTGTACTCAAACTTTGTCTTTGATTCACCCATCAACTTGGCAAACTCATCAGCGTCAAGTGATTCAACATCAACCAACTTCTGAGAAACCGCATCGAGCGTTTTCTTATTTGCTTTAAGCAATTTAAAAGCCTGAGCATAGCCTTCGGCTAAGAATCGTTGCGTTTCTTCATCAACTTGTTCCTGAACCTTGGCTGAAATATGACTTGCCTCACCCCATGCACGACCGAAATCTTGATTGTCGTAGAGTGGTGTATAGTTCATAGGACCAAGTGTACTCATGCCGTACTCTGTAACCATAGCTCGTGCTATGCGAGTTGCTCGCTCGATGTCGCTACTTGCTCCTGCAGTCAGCTCACTAAAGATGAGTTCTTCGGCAGCTCTTCCCCCCATTAGTACCGCAATTCGATCAATGAGTTCAGATTTTGTTGTTTGTAACTTATCTTTTTCAGGTGGCGTGAGCGTAAATCCAAGTGCTCGACCGCGTGAAACAATTGAAATACGGTGCACTGGATCTGCATGAGCAGATAAATGAGCAATAAGCGCATGACCAGCTTCGTGGTACGCAGTCATTTCTCGTTCGTGTTTATCTTGGAGTCTCTTCTTACTTGGACCAAGTTTCACTTTGAGTGAAGCTTCCTCAATGTCTTCCATGGTAATTTCTGTACGCGCTTCACGGGCCACCGCAATCGCAGCTTCATTAAGCATGTTTTCTAAATCAGCACCTGAAAATCCGACTGTTCGGCGTGCAACTTTTTCCCAAGTAAGATTTGATACAAAAGGCTTTCCCTTGGCATGGATACTCAAAATATATTTTCGCTCTTCCAAGTCTGGAAGTCGCACTAACACTCGGCGATCAAAACGGCCTGGGCGCACTAAAGCTGGATCCAACATATCACCTCGATTTGTTGCAGCCATAACAATCACTTTTTCATTTTGAGCAAACCCATCCATCTCAACTAAAATCTGGTTGAGAGTTTGCTCACGCTCATCATGACCACCCATGTTGCCTTGACCTCTCATGCGACCGATGGCGTCAATTTCATCGATAAAAATAATAGCAGGAGATAGTTTTTTGGCGGTCGTAAAAAGGTCGCGAACACGAGACGCACCCACACCAACTAACATTTCCATAAATTCACTTCCAGCAATTGAGAGAAACTGCACATTTGCCTCTCCAGCAACAGCTCGAGCAAGGAGCGTTTTACCAGTTCCCGCAGGACCAACTAAGAGCACACCTTTTGGGGTGCGTGCTCCAACTTTTTCGTATTTCTTTGGATTCTTAAGGAAGTCAACAATTTCTTCAAGCTCTTTTTTTGCTTCATCCATACCCCCTACGTCATCAAACTTGGTATTTTGCTTGCCCTTCACAAAAAGCTTTGCTTTGCTTTTGCCCATGCCCATCATGTCCCCAGCACCGCCTCTTGCTTGCCTAAACAAGAAAAAGAAAAATACTACCATCAAGATAATAGGCAAAATGCTAACCATTAATTCCCAAAACATCGCAGAAAAGGAAAGATCTTTTATCTCCAGACTGGTACTATTTACATCTATATCCGAGGCAGATAAAATGTCGACGATTCCTTGCCCTGCTTCTTTACGAGTGGTCTTTTCCGAGCCATCTGCGTAAGTTAGCATAAGTTCTTCACCACGGACGTCAACTTTTTCAATTTTTTCTTCACGAACGTCAGAAACAAACTGACTCAAAGAAATAACTTCAATTGTACCGCCATTTACCAGATTTAAAATAAATGGTAAGAACAGCACTCCAATTAAAATAAAGAGCAGCCCTTTACTAAACAGATCATTAAGATTAATCTTCATTTCAACTTTTTTAGTTTTTTTTGATTTATCAGTCATACACTAACACCTGAACCTTTCATCTTGCTTACACAGAACTGTGCGCTGGTTCAAGTCACGCACCATTTCTGAAAACATACCGAATTCTAACGAACTATACTGCCAGGCGCAAGCGCCTTTTCAGGAGCCAGCAAAGCCACAGTTTCATCTCCTCCTGCCAGGAGCATGCCTTGGCTCTCAACTCCGCGCAACATGCGGGGTGCTAGGTTTGCCAAGTAGGTGACAGTTTTCCCAACCAGCTCTTCTGGAGAATACCAGGCTTTGATCCCAGCTGCAACAGTTCTTTCACCTAACTCGCCCACATCAAGCGTAATCTTAAGTAATTTATCTGCACCCTCAATTGGCTCTGCAGCAATAATTTTTGCTACTCTAATGTCTAGTTTTACAAAATCGTCGTATTGAATTTCTTCTTTCATGTTTGGTTTTCCATTTGGTATCTTTTTTACTTTATTTACGAAGTCCCATTTTTTCACGAACTTCTGCTACAGTTGCTTCTGCAATTACGCGTGAACGATCTGCTCCTTCTTTAATGATTCGATCAACATAGTCTGGATTTGCCTCAAGCTCAGCTCGTTTTTTCTGAATTGGACGTAACTCATCAAAAATTGCCTGTGCTAATTCTTTTTTAAGATCTCCATAGCGAACCCCACTACCTGTATATGCAGCTTCATATTCGCGTCGCTTTGCTTCACCCTGGAAAAGTTCAACAAATTGGAAAAGATTGGCAACTCCACCTGAAGTTGGTACTGCTGCACCAGTTCCTGCATCTGTAGGAGCTTTTTTCAACTTAGCTACAATAGTATCTAGGTCATCATTCAACTCAATAGAGGAACCTTCAACCGATTTACTCATCTTACCTTCACCAAGCAGAGAGGGCACATACTCGCCCTTTGTTGCAAAACGAGTTGGCTCTGGAAAATCCATGCCAAACTGCTCGTTCATTTTACGCGCAACTTCTCGGGCAACTTCCAGGTGAGGCTCTTGATCAATTCCCACCGGAACTTTACTGGCTTTATAGATAAGAATATCTGCAGCCATAAGCAACGGATAGTTCAGCAACGCCATGGTCACATTATCTGGATGCTGTTTTACTTTATCTTTAAACGTTGGCAGATGTTGCATACGCGCAACAGTCATCACTGATGAAACATAAAACGAAAGCTGCGTAATTACATCAGCCAAATCAGACTGAATGTTGATGGCACTTTTTTCTGGATCAAGTCCAATTGAAAGATAATCTATAAACACATCCCGTGCGCTCTGTTGCAAGGTTTTTGCATCGTATGGAGTGGTGGTAGCGTGAATATCAACAACCGTAAACAATGTTTCGTAGTCTGGATCATCTTGAAGCGCTAACATTCCTTTAGCAGCTCCTAAATAATTTCCCAAGTGTAGTCGGCCCGTTGGGCGCATTCCTGAAAGTACTCTTTTTTTCATGATTGTTGTTCCTTTGTAGTCGTTTGTTTTGTTGTACCGAAGTATTTTTCTAGAAGCACTTCTGCCAAGATGCTGCTGGTATCAACTACTGGTGTTGAAAGCTGCAGCGCTGTAGCGAGCACCGGAAGTTCTGTACAGCCCAAAATAACTGCGTCACACTCAGATGCGACCTGTATTAGAAGTGAGACAAATTTTTTTTCATCCGCACTTGTAACTTTATCTGCAATTACCTTTTTTATTATACATCCTAATTCTGGATAATCTCCTTCACTTGGCTTTATTACCCGAATTTTTTCCTTGTGAAGCGCTGTGTCATACAGGTTTGAGCTAAGTGTTACTGGACTGCCAAGCAACCCAACTGAGGTGTATCCACACTGCCTGCAGTATCGTGCTACTGCTTCGAGCATCGAAATAAATTCCACTCCATGCTCGTGGCAGATTTCTGAAACTTCTTCAGCCAAAAGATGGACTGTATTACTTGCAATAGCCAGATGCGATACCCCGCCTAAAATAAGCCGTTCCACAGCAGCCAGCACCTGTTTTCTTGCCTTGGGCAAGTGTTCTTTTGAAGAGATAAAATCAATCACCGGTTCCGAAATAATCAAGACGCGCGGAAACTCATGGTTCTCGCGAACGCCATGTTGTAGCACTGCTCCACTTATTAGTTTTTTATACAAATACTCGGTAGCTTGTGGACCAACGCCACCCAGTATTCCAATACATGTGGTATTTTTCATTTGTTTTTTCCTAAACTTTTTATAAGTAGGAGCTAAACATAAAAGAAATGCTCCCGAACGGGAGCTGATCTGGTGAAATTAAACGACAACAAAACAAACTCCCTTAGTTTAGGAAGTCCACCAATTCTTATTTAGAAATGATTTTGTTGTGTTCATGTGGATAGTATATCAGAGTCCGTCTTGATTGACAATAACAATATTATGGGATATAATAAGTGTGCTTAATTTTAGACACTTCTTTTTTTTATTTTTATTAAAGAGCAAGTGTTTTGATTAACACTTGCTCTTTACATTTTTGGAGAAAAATCATGAATCTTGATAATGAAATAAATGAATTTTTGTTTTCAATGAGGATTTCATTTGCAACAGCCGCTGCGCTTGTTCAGAATATGAACTACTTGGACGAAGTTCAAGTTTGTCGTGTAAATGTACAGGTGACTGCAGTTCTCTCAGAAGTTGAGGAATTGCTCCAAGCTTATGAATATGAATCAATGCCAGTTGTAAACCACGCCTGCAAAAATATAAGACGGCTATTAAACACAGCAGCTAGGCTCTTTGAAATCTTCATGAACGAACTGACCGTCTCAACAAGAAAGGTCTTTAGTGAGCACTGCGACGCAGTTGTCGCACTACTCACTTTTTAGTTTCTCTTAAAATGTAAAAACAGGCCGTATCACACGGCCTGTTTTTTGTTCACCCACTAAAAAAGGCAGCCATAGGCTGCCTTTTTCTTTAGTTCATTTTAAGATTACAACTCTTCAATTTGAATATTTGGAGTCATATCTGGAGCTTCAATAAGCTTGAGATATTTTTCGGTAGTGGTAATTCTTTTGTGACCAACTAATTGTGAAACGTACACAAGTGGCGTTCCAGCTTTAAGTTGTTCAACTATAAAAGTGTGGCGAAGGTCGTTGACCTTTGCTTCTTTAATACCTGCTAAACGGAAGTATCTATCGATGGCGGTACGAATGTTGCGAACCAAGAATGGTCGGCATGTTTTCGTAAGGAAAACGGTCTTTTCTCGGGCTCGTGGGCGAACTTGGAGGTAATCCATGAGCGCGTTCTTGCCAGCTTCATTTAGAGGCACTTTACGTGCTTCACGAGAGTTTTGAGCTTTAATGATAAGAACATTGCGATCGAAGTCAACTTCACCAATTTGGAGAGCTGCTAATTCAGAAATGCGCATACCTGTTTGAAGCAGTAACTCAACAACAGCATACATACGAGCATCTCCTCGGCAAGCATCGCGCAATGCGCGGTACTCAATTCGAGATAGAACTCGAGGTGGAGTGATTTCGTATTTTGGATGTGTAATTACTTCAGCTGGGTTATCGTTGATCATTCCTTGACCAATACAGAATCTAAAGAAAGCTTTAATTGAATTAATTTTTCTTGAGATAGATTTACCAGTGTAACGTTGCTTTTTGAGCAATTCTTTAAATTCGTTAATATCGGTATCAGAAACTTCATCGATGTTTCCTTTGCCCTTTTTACCAACAAATTCAACGAGTTGTTCAATATCTTTACTATATGCAATCACGGTAGCATGAGCCTTACCAGAATCCTTAAGATTTTGGGTAAAGAGCGCGTGAGCATCAGAGAGTGTCTTTTGCATAAACAGTGTGCCTTTTATTTCTATTTTCGTTAATACTTTGCTATACTTTGGTTGTCCTCTGAAAATGGTTGTAAGAATGAAAATTTATTGTTATAAACTGTCACATCTTTCTGAGGAGTCTTATAATATCATAAGTGCGGATTTCATGCAATGACAAAACTACTTGAACACCCTATTACTTTAGTCATAGCAAGTGTTCTATTTGTACTGTTTTTCTACTCTCTCAGACAAACCGGAAACAAAACTGAGCAATCATCTCAAGAGATAGCTGTACTAGAGGAAAAGGCGTACCAGGCTTCCAAAGAAGTGCAGTCCCTTCAAGAAGAACTCGAACAGTCAAAAAGTGCAGAATATAAAGAAAGAATTGTACGCGATGAACTTCTTTTACAAAAAGAAGGTGAGTACATTGTGCAACTTGCTGTACCAGAAATAGAGGTAATCGATACAGATATAACAACCACAAAGACACAATCTAATCAAGAGAAGTGGCTTGAAATACTGTTCTAGGTTTTACTACGACCTTGATTAAACACAAAATATCAATAAAATACCCCGACCATGTCGGGGTATTTTGAATATACAATTGCCAAACGATTTATGGAGCTGGAGGTAATCCTACCGATCCTGCATACTGGAAGAATCCATTACAGTGCAACCACTGACTCTGCTTATTACCTGGAGCACAGCTGCCACTTGCCCATGTTCCTTGTGAGAATGTGTTACTCGACTCAGACTGGTACACAGTACTGCCAAACTTAAGATAGTCTACTTCTAGATTTCTATCTTGCTTCGCATTTGAATCATAGTGATCATTCACGAAGTTTACTGTTAATTCAGATACTTTTGTTCCAGGGGCTATTTCTGCTGTGTAATTCTTAAATGCATTGGTCACTGACCAACTAGCTACCTTTGTACCAGAGTGTCTTAGCTCCATAATTGGATACGCTCCACCTGCTAAAGTGCCTCGTGCCATTATTGAAACTGGAATAGGACCTGAAGTCCCAGCGCTAGCTCCGCAAGCAGTTGGAACAATATCGAGTAGCTGCGTATCTTTCCCAGCAAACTTATACTTTGATCCATCCAGCATTCTATACTCTGCATGCACAGCCAATTTATAATTTGCAGGCAGTTTCCCTTGAGCTTTGAGTTGTGCTATCTTGTCGGCAAGCTCATTTATTGTGACACCGTGCCCAACACCACCACCCTTATATGAAACTGTGTGACTGCCATCCCATACCCAAGAAATTGTTTCATTCGCGCCTGGGTTTGGATCATTCACTTGCTTCAACCAGTATCCACACCATGCTTGATCATGACACGTTTCTGACCAGGTAGGTTTACCTAAAAAGTCATCAGTTAATGCTTTACTGTGTTGATTTCCGTAGAATCCCAGGAAGTACACTACTGACCCAATATTCTTTGGAGTAGTACCTGAAACCTCGAGTTTGTATCGCAAGTCACCCTTTGTTTGGCCCGCAGCTGGAGAACATGCAGCACTGTATGTTCCTGCTGGAGGTGTTGTATCAACTACCTGTGTAGTAAATGATAATGGAGACTTAGATAAATGCTTGTTACTTTCAGCATTTGCTCCTGGACCAATATCTATTGCATACGCATATATCTTGCGATTTTGAACAGTTGGTGTAGAAAGATATTGTGTTGGAATATCAAATGCAAAACCACTGGCAGAACGTCCACCACACTCATTACCCACACCTGCTTCTCTTCCTACAGTAGCTGTTGTTTTACCAATGTACGTTCCTTGACCTGGAGTTCCATCTACATAAAAATGAATATCTAAAGGCCTTGAAAAATCATCTGGGTCACATGCCCAACCCTGAGCTTTATTATTTGCTACATTATCAAAGTACCCTTTTGGTTGTGAACCACTGCTTGTGCCTCCACCGCCACCGCCGGAATTTCCTCCACCGCCGGAGTTACCGCCTCCTCCAGATCCGCCACCAGAATTACCGCCTCCACCAGTTGAGGGAGGGGCTGGTGGAGTTGTACCACCTCCGCCGCCTGTTGATGGAGGTGCTGGAGGAGTTGTACCGCCTCCACCACCAGATATACGACCAGAGCAAGATCCAGAATTTGAACGTGTAAATGAGCCACCTTCACAGGTGGTTACACGCTTAGGTGAACAACCTGACTTATGCTCGTTACATGCATTCGTATCACAATCACATAGTGCACCCGGGATAGGTCTACAAGCATATTTACCTGTACACTCTGTCACAGTTCTTTTTGTGCACTCAGAAGGACAACTATCACCCTCATAATTCGAGCACTTGTACACTGTATCTCTCCAACTACATCCAGAAGTTGACTGACAATCACTTTTTCCAAAACCATCACAACTTTCAGATGCTTGACTTCGTCCATCTTGATTCATCTGTGAAAGTGCAAAAGCTGCTGCACCACCAATAGTAACAATTCCAATAACAATAGCTATAAGAATGTTCTTAACAGTAAATAACTTAAACCGTTTGTACGATCCTTTTGGAGATCGTCTTAGCGTTGTCTTTCGCTTGGGAGAGGCTTTTGGCATAGAGAAAAAATATATAATATGTAGTACTTTGTTCAGAATAGCAGAAAAGATTATTACTGAGCAAGCTCAAATAGTTATTACTGCTGTTGAACGACAAAATCTGCATAGGAAGATGAGTGTTGAACCAGATTCGCAGCAATCTCAAATTCTTCATAACACTATAAAAAAAAGACGACTTTTGTCGTCTCATTTTTATATTGTTGCGGGACTGGATCCTCCGCCCATGCTCCGGACATTCCCTCGCGGAAGCTCGATCAGATTCTCTTGGCTTTGCCAAGCAACTCACATGTATTCACAACATAAAAATAAAAAAACCCACTTTCGTGAGTTTTCTTATTTTTATGTTGCGGGACTGGGAGTCGAACCCAGCCTGTGAGATTATGAGCCTCACGTGCACCGTACACTATCCCGCGCGTATTGTTTCTGCCTTGCCCAAGCAGAGCGTTAGTATACATCAGATCTTTATTGAAGTCAAAAGTCTGATATAATTAGACTCTGTTGGAAATGACAGTTGCAAAACTGCAATAAACATACCATACGTGGCAAGGTAGCTCAGCTGGTTAGAGCATCGGATTCATAAACCGAAGGTCGAGAGTTCAAATCTCTCCCTTGCTACACTTTTTCCCCAAGTTATCTTAACTCTCAAACAGAACCTCATTGACTTTATTACTCAGTCATTGTATACTATAGGTCTAAGTTCTTTAAGGTAGGTACTGTTGAATAGCAAAGTGTACATATTGTGTATAGTTTGCTGTTCAACTTGGAACAGAACCAATTCAATCAGGACGGTCACCACGACCACCCCTGAAGGAATATTGAAATGTTTGTTACCTACACACTGATTGGTCTTGCACTCTTGTTCTTGTTTTTACTCTTTGTTGGTCGTAATAAACCACCAAAAGGAAAGAGTCACCCAGGATATGCAGAATCCAGAGATCGCGTATACTGGTGGCGCCTGATTTATAAACAAAAGGAAAATCAGGACACAAATCAAGACTGGAAAGACTAATTCAAAATAAAGAGCCTACTACGCCCCCTACTACAGGGGGCGTTTTCACTTTTCCATCATTCAGTTACAATACAACAACATGCAATACAATTTTTTTAATCAGAATGAGACCTCTAGCATTAGAACTAATAAGTGGGGATCATTTACAGACATAGAAGCATTTGCCTCAAACCACAAAAAAGTCCCCGTTACAATGGAACAGGTACACAAAAGCAACTTTACATTCATTTCTGAAGTACCAAGCAAAACCATTCCCCATGTAGATGGTGTACTCACCAACAATCCTGAACTGTTGCTCACTGTTAAAACAGCGGACTGTCTTCCCATCCTGCTCTACCACCCATCTGGTGTTGTGGGCGCACTGCATGCAGGCAGGAAATCCACCGAGCAGCAACTGCTTGCAAAAGTGTTAACCTACTTAAAAGAAGAAAAAAATATTCATTCCGATATTTCGCTTTGGTTTGGTCCAGCGATTTGTGAATCTTGCTATCAAATTGATCGAGACAACAATACCCATTACAACTTAATCTCAGAAAACATGCGACAAGCATACGCTGTTTCTCCCGCTGAAAATCTAAAAATAATTGTAAATGGCGACTGTACTCAATGTCTTTGCGATGAATATCATTCATACCGCGTTGAAAAAAATGCTGTAAAAATGAATTACTTTGGCATTTCACTACTCGACTAAAAATCATTGACTTTTCATCCCTTTTGTTATATACTATAGGTTGTTATTTTGCTCGTAATTTTTGTAGCGAAATACTCATCCTTAACATATAGATTTTAAATTTTTCTTTTTCCGTGCCTCGGCACATCTTATTAGGTGCCTTTGGCACAGGAGAGAAACTCTTGAACACGAATGAGATTAAAAACAAAAAACAATTATTCGCAGTTTTTTCGAAGAAACACAAACAAGCCACAGCATTTAGTTTAATAGCCGTGGTTTTAACAATCGTTTTCTTCTATGGTTTCGTAACCAAGGTTACGATCCCTCTTTGGGGAAATACAATTAGTTATGTGGCAATATTTATTTTTTTCGTAAACTGGTACAGCACAACGAAGGCACAAGATGCCTTCAAAAGTACCAAGGGAATGAGAGATTACAATCCTAGAAGTCGTATTGAAACCACTTTGAACAGTTTTATCATTCAAAATGGTGAAAATACCACTTTTGGGATCCTGGACGATGGCATTACTGCCTTCACAGGTGGCATAAACAAATCGATTGTCGTTTTTTCTGAAAAACTACTGGGCGCACTTAACACGCGTCAAGCAGTGGCAGTGGCTCTGCATGAGCTTGGCCATCAGAAAAATAATGACTTGCCCCTACTCCTGGTAGGGGTCACCATTCAATCGGCTGTTAAAACAGCAAGCCGAATGGCGCTATTTTTAGCGGTCTGGTATGGTGTGATTGCTATCTTCACCAAAGGTCCTGCAGCAGTGACGATGTATAACGGTAGTTCGCTGCCAGTATACAGGCTGTACTTAGATGTATGGCTGATCACAAAGGCTGCACAAGTCTTTATTTCAGTATTGGTGAATTTTGCCAGTCGTCAACGAGAAATCATGGCAGATTCGTTTGCTGTGATTAACGGGTATGGTGAAGAACTAGTTGAAGCCTTGGTAATAATTACAGCAATGCTTCATCCGAAACAGAAAAAATTACATACTGGCCTCTATTGGCAGTTTGTGAATCTGTTTGAGAATCACCCCCTTCTCGTGACACGAGTAAAGACGATTCGCTTCCTAATGAACGGGAGTGAGGGACTCATTGAAGATACGCTCGAATTCTGGTTGATCACAGCGGCTTTGGGTGTTGTCTGGTTCTTAGGAATTAGTCACATCCTGCCCAACGACCAATTGAGTGTGTTTGGCTTGCCCGCACTTTATTTGGTAGGCCCCTTATTTATTGGATTGGTGTACCAATTGGTTACCCATCCTTTCACAATTGATTCACCAAATACTGCCGATGCAAATCCGGCAGTTATATTAGTTGTTGGCTTTATTGTAATGGCCATTCTCGCCCTACTGGGGGGAGCAACATTACTTTTAACTGCCAAACAACTTGGTGTTGGATACTGGCCAGTCGGTGGTTTAGCAGCTGCTTTAGTTGGTTTTGGTCTTGTTAAAAAGACTGCTCTAACTAAATTACTGCTGACGGCAAGCGCTATTGCAACAATTCTTTTTGTTGCAGCTGGCATTGCCAGTCTGTTCTTCGTTTTATAAATCTATATGTAATGAGCCTGGCAAAATGCCAGGCTCATTTACTTTTCGTATCACTACTCATTAAAAAGCTAATACTACTCATTGTGAAGACAAAAGAGATACAAAAAGAGGCTCTTCTGTGTTGACAAGGTACCTTGAACACACCATAGAGCCCGTGGAGACGCTGTAGGCAGCTGAGTGTTGCTCTACGTATCTTTAATCCTCTAGTGAGCACATACAGATAGCAAAGAGGCTCTGCAGTGTCGACAAGTTACCTTGAAGACACCACAGAGCCCCGTGGAGACACTGCAGGAAGCGAAGTGTTGCTGAGCGTCTCTTTGCTATCTGTATGTGCGAACTACATCATCCCCGGCATACCCCCACCCATTCCACCAGAAGCAGGTGCATCCTTTTCAGGAAGATCTGTAATTAAGCATTCTGTTGTTAAAATCATTGAAGCGACCGATGCTGCATTTCGCAGAGATGAGGTTGCAACCTTGGCAGGCTCAATCACACCAGCTTTAATCATGTCACCAAACTCATTGGTAACTGCATTAAAGCCAAAATGTGCATCATCTTTTGCTATTACAGTGCGAACAACCCATCCGGCATCCTCACCACTATTCTGAGCAAGCATGCGAAGTGGTTCCTGTGCGACTTCTTTGATAAGATCGATACCGATTTGTTCATCATGGCTTGCACCCTTAAGCTTTGCGAGCACTTTTGTAGCTTGAAGCAATGTGACTCCGCCACCAGGAATGATACCTTCTTCAATAGCTGCTGTTGTAGCACCTTTTGCATCTTTAACACGTTCCATAAGGTTCTTCATCTCAGACTCGGTTGCAGCACCAACTTGGATTACGGCAACACCGCCAGCAAGCTTAGCTTTACGTTCTTGCAGTTTTTCTGTATCGAAGTCTGAAGTACTCGCAGCTATTTCAGTGTCAATTTGACCAACTCGAGCTTTCACTGCAGCCTTAGTACCCTTTCCACCAATAATTGTGGTGGTATCTTTGGTTGCTTTAACTGAGTCTGCTCGGCCAAGATCTTCGACTTCTACATCTTTAAGAGACATTCCTAAATCAGTGGCAATGTATTTGCCACCTACGAGTACAGCAATATCTTCAAGCATTGCTTTACGACGATCACCAAATCCTGGAGCTTTCACTGCTAAGACGTTAAATACCCCGCGGAGTTTATTAACTACGAGGTTTGTGAGCGCGTCACCTTCAATATCGTCAGCAATAATTACCAAGTCTTTACTTACGTTCATGAATTTCTCAAGCATTGGCACGAGATCTTGCATGCTGGTAATCTTTGAATCTGTTACGAGAATATACGGTGCTTTAATTTCGGCTTCCATAGTTTCACTGCCAGCAGCAAAGTAAGGTGATGCATAGCCTTTATCAAAGACCATACCTTCTTTATGTTCGATAGTGATATCCATGGTTTTGCCTTCTTCGACTTCGATAACGCCATTTTCACCGACGAGTTCAAGTGCTTCAGCAATTTTTGCGCCAATAACTTCATTTTGAGCAGAAATGGTTGCAACTTTTGCCCAGTCTGATTTCTTAACTGGTTTAGCAAGGCGACGAATTTCGGCAACAACTGCATCAACTGCTTTGTCGATGCCCTTTTTCATAATCATTGGATTGGTTCCAGAGGTTACATACTTCATACCTTTAACGGTAATCTGTTGTGCTAAAAGAGTTGCTGTGGTTGTACCATCTCCAGCTGCCTCATTTGTTTTTTCTGCAGCCTGTTTTACCAGCTGAGCGCCCATGTTTTCAAATTTATCTTCAAGGGTGATTTCTTTAGCGACTGAAACACCGTCATGAATAACGGCAGGTGCTCCCCATGCTTTATCGATTGCAACGTTGCGACCCTTTGGGCCTAAAGTTGTAGTAACAGCTGCGGCGAGTTGGTTAACTCCTGCAACCATTTTTTGTCGGGCGTCGTCACTAAATAGTAATTGTTTTGCGGACATATATTCCTTTCGTGAATGGTATGAATGATTTTTTAAATATTACTTAACTATGGCTAAGAGATCTTCAAATTTTAAGAACTGGTACTCAGTATCAGCGACTTTAAATTCGGTGCCACCCCATTTTTTAAAGACAACCGTTTGACCTTTTTTAACTGGTGCCTTAACGGTGGCTCCATCGATCACAACATCGTCACCAACGGCGATAACAGTACCATATTGTGGTTTTTCTTGATTGTCTGAAGCGATGTAAATACCGCTTGCGGTTTGAGATTGAACCTCAGCTGGCTCAACTAATACGTATCCTGATAAGGGAGAAATGCTTGAAACAGAAACAGATGACATGTTCACCTTTCTTTTTCTAACTATTATTACTACTTTTGGTTTTATTTCGTACTTCAGATTGAGCACGAACTAGCAGTAATACTAATTGAGTGCTAAGAAATTGTCAACAGGTACTTCCATTGAAAAATGAAAAAAAATAACTAGTGTGTTTCTTGAGAATGCACTTCTGGAGCTTCGAGTACTACTTTTTTGGTACCACTAGAACCCACTTCCTCAACTTTAGAAAGTAAAAAGCCTTCACAGTCTAACCCACGGTCTTGGAAATACTTTTGCAGTTCATCTTTGACCATACTCTCAACCTGGCCACGATTATGAATTATCTGCTCTAACGTCCACTCGGTAAATAATGCTGAAATTTTACTACGAGAAAATGGCCGAACAACCTTAGAAACTAAATGTTCACCCAAGTTTTCCCAAAGTTCAGGTGCATTATTTCTATCGATTCTAAACAAAATAGAGCCTTCAATCGCAATTTGTGTACCATCAGCGGTCACCGTCCTAATTGGCATGTCACCCAAAGCTTCTTTGTTTTTAACCAAAGAAAAACCTTCCATAATTGAATATTCAAGAACTTGCGAATTAAATAATTTTGCAACTTGCCAAAAGGGAATTTTGAAATGGAGTCCAGGACCCCAAATTCGAGGTAACACGCCTCTGCCACGATCATAGATACAAGCAACGTGTCCAGGAGGTACAGAAATAAAAAAACCACCCACGACTTCGTCAACTAAAAATGAAACAACAAGTCTATCAAATTCCATACTTTTCCTTTTCGTAATCAAAGGTCATTGTACCACTACTTCGTCCCCCAGGGGACCTTCTCTTACTTCGCAATTCACCTTTTTGTCACGACTATTTTTTCTTCTTCTGCTAGAACAGTAACTGCTTGCTCCTTTTTATATCGGTAGTCAGAGAAGCTCCGTTTCACAATTCTTATAAGTATTAAAACGATACTGAATAACAAGGTAGTTATCACAAAGAGTTTCTTACCTGCTGGGAGTCCCATAAATATTAGGAATGACATAACGGGAAGGACTAACTGAACTCGGACAACTTCTGCTCTTGTCACTCTATATCTAGAGTAATAGGTTGAAAGTGTTTCAAAAATGAAAATCAACATGGACTGAATAAAGTTTAAAATCAAATTAGGGTGACTCAAATCATATTTTCCCAAAAACAATAAGTTGTATGGGGTATCTACTTCTGGCATAAATGGATACAGTAAATGTAAATCAGCCCCCTCAAGTCCAGTAGAAAACATTTTCCAAAGCATTAATGCTAAAACAACTTGAACAATTAATGACGTAAACTCACCATATAACACAGTGTTGTTGTCTTTAAGTAACTTTTTGCGAGCTTTTTCAAAACCAATATGATCCCCGAGGTATTCTTGCTTAAGATCATCTAAATCAGAAATGATTTTACGCCTCTCGGCCTCTGTTCTATGCCCCCTAAGAGAAAGTGGTAACAAAATAAAACGAACAATAACCGTAAAAAGTATCACAGCAATGCCCATATCAGGATTACCACCAGTAACTTTTCCCAAGCCCCAATAGGTAAAAACCAATATATTCAAAAAAGGCTGATAAATAAGCGTAGTAAACAACTGCATGTAAGCTAACTTTCGAGTAATGAATCTGGGTAGAGCATACCCTCAACACTCTGGATCGTATCCTTCAGTGTAGAAACCAGTTCTTGAGACAACGCAAGTGTCTCGTCATCATTAAAAATATTTTCAAAAGAAAAACTTGAATCATCAACAAAATTATCAAGGGCGGTATTTATCATATCGCCATACTCTTCAATCCATTCTTCTCGATCACCAAGTGGAAGTTGTTCTATCTCACTTATAACCTTCTTAATACCCTTAATTTCTCTTACTTTAAGATATAACTTGAATTTTTTTGATACCTCTGCACCAGAGGCAAATGCTACTGTTCCTGTCATATACGAGCATTATACTATGTTTTTTTTGTATTTCCCTGAGAATATCCTTTCTACATACATAGATATAAGAAAAATTGCGTACGCCTGGTATAATACAGAGTCATGCAAATCATAGATTGTACCAATACACCAGCAAAAGATATTATTTTACAAACTTCAGAAGTACTTGCTTCAGGTGGTCTTGTTATTTTCCCAACTGAGACAACCTATGGCGCGGGTGTTGACGCAACTAATCCTGCAGCTGTTGAAAAACTCCTTGCCTATAAGAGCAGACGTGAGGGGAAACCACTTTCCATCGCTGTTTCTAACCTTGAAATGGCAGAAAAGTATCTTGAAATCAACGACCAAGCTCGTCAAATCTCCGCCCAATTCTTACCTGGACCAGTTACTGTTGTCTGCAAGGACAAAGGTGTTGTAGCATCCGGAGTTGCTTCTGAGTTTGGCACATTGGGACTTCGTATTCCAGACTATCAACTCATTTTAGATCTGGTAACTGCCTATGGTAAACCCATGACAGCAACCTCAGCGAATGCGTCGGGGAAAAAACGACCATACAGCATATCAGACATCCTCTCGAATCTTTCCCAGGCACAAAAAGATAAAATCGACCTTATTCTCGATGCAGGTGAACTTGTCCATAATCCACCCTCAACAGTTATTGATGCAACCCTGCAAACTCCTATTACGTTGAGACAAGGAGCAACAAAACTTACGTCTTCAGATATGCAAACTGTAACGACACATACTGAACAAGAAACTATGGATGTAGCAGGAAAACTGATCCTCAAAAATTGGAACGCGGTAACCCAAACAGGTCTGATTATTGCCCTGGATGGACCGCTGGGTATAGGTAAAACTGTCTTCACTAAGGGAGTGGCACACTTTCTAAACATTCAAGAAACAATCACGTCTCCGACCTATTCGTATGTTGAAGAATATGACTATACCCGACATCAAACAACAGGTCGCCTCTTCCATGCCGATATCTGGAAACTTGAATCAGCAGCTGAAGCCAATAGACTTGGCCTTGAAGAAATGCTTGAACCTGCCTCGATCCTCATTATTGAGTGGTTTGATGTTGCGCGAGAGTATTTGATGAACCTGGCAGCAAAACACACAGTACCCATAGTACACATAGCACTCTCACAAGAAGGTGAAGCCCGCACACTGCATATTTCAGACATCGGAGCGGCTCATGAATAATACTTCAAAAAAAATACTAGCAATCGATACTTCATGCGACGATACATCAGCTGCTGTTGTCGAAAATAATGTCGTACTTTCAAATATCATTGCCTCACAAACTGAATTACATAAACCCTATGGTGGTGTGTTTCCAACTGTTGCCAAACAAGCACATAAGGAAAACATCGACCGAGTAATTGCTCTAGCCCTTAAACGCGCGCATACCTTACCAACAGATCTTGCTGCAGTAGCAGTAACCCAGGGACCAGGACTAGCTCCCGCACTTGAAGTCGGAATCCGAGCTGCTGAAGCCTTTTCAGAGAAATATGCCATTCCCCTCATTCCTGTCAATCACATAGAAGGTCATGCACTGTCTTGCCTCGCCCAACCAAACTCAAAAAAAACAACACCCAATGCCAAAGCACCTCAACTTCCAGCTCTCGCAATTATTGTCAGCGGTGGCCACACCCAATTTATAGAAGTCAAAGAAATTGGAAACTACACTATACTCGGAACTAAACTTGACGATGCAGCCGGTGAATGTCTTGATAAGATTGGACGCATGCTTAACCTGGGATACCCAGCAGGACATATCATCGAAGAGTTTGCGAAAAAAGGTAACCCGAAGGCTATTACCTTCCCGCTACCAATGACTGCTAGCAACGATTTCAACATGAGTTTTTCGGGACTCAAAACATTTGCCAGAAATACACTCGAAGAAAAGACGAAGGACGGTGCACTAACCAAACAAGATATTTTTGACTTTTGTGCATCATCACAATACTCGGTATTTAGGCATATTATGCATAAATTGAATAAGTTATTACAACAGCATGATTTTGCTGAAGTTTGGCTCGGTGGCGGTGTGGCTGCTAACGTTCAACTGAGACGAAGCATTCGCGAAACAATTAAACCATATGGATTGCAACTTAAAGTTCCTTATACCCGAAGGCTTAACATGGATAATGGCGCCATGATTGGTGTTGCTGCAGGGTATAAACTTGCAAAACATGCTGTTTCATTAGAAAATGCTTCAATTGAGCGAAAACCAAGATTATCGATCGAATCAAATAAATAAGCAAAACATAGATAATACCTTATTTCATTTAATGATACTCATCATTCAAAGTAAAAAAAGGCAAGTGATAACACTTGCCTTTTAATGTGTAATTCAATAGTTGATGCTATTCTGCACCTACTAGGGTATTAACCATCTCAATATCTGCGACAGTTTGGGCGGCTGATGCTGCTACATATTCATCACCAATATCCATAATCGATTCAAAAGCTCTATCGTTAGCCTCAATCTCTTGTTCATATGAGCGCTCTAAAATAAGTTCAGCCTGCTCCATCTCATCTATAAGTTCAGTAACTGATTGAATATTCTCAGTTGTGAGCTCATCTGGCATTGATTCAGCTGCTTGCTTAACTACATCAATAGCTTCTTGATCAAGTCCTTGCTCTACTAAACCGTCAAATAATTGTTGTTTTGTCATAGTATGTTCCTTTGTAATTTAACTTAAGAATTTCTTTAACCAGCCACCAGCTTTCTTTAACTTACCCTGTTGTGCACGAGCAGCAGCAAGTTGGTCTTCTAAATCTTTAATTTTATTAGCAATCTCAGATGCCTTATCCATACCTGCGAGTAATTGATCTTCTGCTCCAGCGTCAGTTGCGACATCAGGTGATACAATATTATTTGCAACTGACTTTAGCGTATCAGCACGAGCAACTAATCTCTCTTGATTATATGAATGTTTTAAATTTGCACCTAGAGAGTTAATAAAATTAGCAGCTGCAGTCACTTCATCACCCCAGTTTGTAGTTACATTATTAACTTTATTGACAGCTCTTACAGCATGTCCATTAATATAAGTAGCTGATGCATCATAAGCATCCTCAACAAAGTCTACAGTCTTACTTGGCACATCAGGAATTGCTTTAACAACATCTTTTGTTTTATTCCATGCTCCAGATACACTTTCCTTAAAAGAACTCCATTTCTTTCCCCATCTTTCTGAGCGACCATTACGATCTTGTTCTCGCTGTGCTTTTCTTGCTTCTTTTGACGCATGCTTAGTCAGTCTTTTTTGATCCATTTTTTCAGCAGTTGTCATCGGTGTTGACTCACCTAATTTTATGTGCGGGGCAAGTTCTTCATTCCAAGTGCTTTGTGATTTTGCTTCAAGTGCTATAACACTTGGATCCACTTGTTGTCCATTTTCTATCATATTTTCCTTTACTAGTTACTACTTAAATTCTTGCGTAATCGTATTTTATTAAGAAATGATTGAATCCCAGACATTTCATTAGTATTCTGAGTTGCAACATTTGGAGGTTGTACTGTGGCAGATCCTGTTGGTGCGGTTACACCCAATGAATAAAGAGATTCAGTGGCATTATTCGTGATATCAGTTCGTTGTAGTCGTTGACTCAGACCTGCTAAATCACTAACATAATCAACATCTTGTTGAGTTGGCACGCTAACAGTATCACTGTAATAATTTGTTAACTCGTCAAGTGACTCAGAAGAAACTATCTTTTCTTTTGGAATTGCCAACTCACTCAGTTGATCTAAAGTTGCTTGAATACTAGAATTGCTTGTTGAACTTAAATCAGTTGAAACACTAGCTGCCAAAGAAATGTTCTTTTCTTGCGTTGCTCCTACGTGACCTGCAATCTGCCGTGCAACCTCATCTCTAATATATGCTTCAAGATCGGCCTTGAATCGATCTAATGCTTGTTGTAGGTCCATAGTTTTCCTTATTACTTTGATATAGTACGATATATTTTGTAGTCTTTTATTACGTTGATGTATCAACAAAAATACTGCTACTTTTTAAAGTATAGCTACTTGGCAATTGTTTGCCAAGTAGCTATTTTTTGTCTACATCACTCACATCAAGTTAGATAGGACATGCACCACTCTCGCATTTAAGATGTTCATAATCTATGTCCTCAGCGAGGTTCTCGTCCTTTTCGATTTCATTTAACACTCGCATAAATTCACTCGATGTTACTGGTTGCTCTGGCTGGTACTCATAGGCAGTCGTATCCTGCTGTGGCATCACACTACAGCACTTTACTTCACCTTGATACTTGCGAACCATATCGGTAAATCCTTTGTAGGATACAATCTTAGGATCATACTTAAGTGTGTAAGAAACCTGATTGCCTGTGTCTTCAAGTGGTTTTCCATCTGCATCTATACCCACAATCCAGTACTTTTCCAGAAGCATGAGCCATTTGTACTGCTCTTCTGGAGTTGCTTCTCCAGCTGTAACGAGCTCACCATTCATACCAATGCGGCAAATAAGTGGTTGGGTTGGAAATCCAACCGCAGTTGATCCTTGGTAACTTCGCAATTCTTTAATTGGATAACCTTTTTTCTGGTACTTCTTTACCATTGGATCGTCACTACGATACTGCACCCATCTAATGTATTCGCGCATACTTGGCAAGTGAGCACCTTCGGTTAAGGCAAACAATTTTGAAATTGTTCCAGAAGGCTTGATAGTTGTGTTGGTATGAGGAACGGCCACCCCTAATTTCTTAGAATACTCTTCAGCTTCCTCAACGACTGCTCGTTTAAAGCGAGCAAGCGTTAACCAGAAATCTTTACTTTTTTCTTCATCAACAAGATCTCTAAATGCATAGCCAAACATGTTCCAAGCAAATTCATGAATACCGGTCATACCAACTCCAATACGGTTGGTTCGTTTCACTTCACGAGAGTAGAGACAGTCCATAGAGTTAACACGGATAAGCGCACGTGCCATGGCTCTAAAGGCTTCTTCAGCATCATCCAAGGTTGGACAGTAGTAAGGAACCACATCACCAATCACACAATAGCCACCTAACATGTTAAGTGAAATTTCACCACAAGGGTTAGGGATCTGAGCATAGACTTTAGCGCCTGCATTACGAGCTAACTTTGCCAACATTGCTTCACTGCGTGTAAATGGCTTGTATTTTTCACTTTCAGCGTACTTGCCATCCTGGTAGCCGTCGTAGCCTTCATCATTTTGTACCAGAAGATGTTGGTTAATGAAGCCTGGCTCACCAGTGCCATCTTTATATGATGCTTCCATAATCATATCGAGCACTTTTTTGGCATGGCCACTGCGCTGTTTCCAAAACTTATCATCAACGGCAACAGAGTTGTTAGCACTCCACAGGAATCCACCACGTTTAATATTAATGAAGTCGAAAATTTCTGGGTCTGACCAAGTTTTTGTTGCGATACGAGCACTGCGACGGGCACCACCGACTAAGACACATTCAGCTAAGTAGTGGTCTACAAACATTGCCTGCTTCCAAGGTGACATGCCGGCACCCTTTACTGTTGAAAGCTTATCAATGGCATTCATAAGCGGTTTTGGACCTGAAGATGGTCGGTTCTGCATACCTGCAATTGGGCTGCCTTTAGGGCGCACTTTGGTGAAATCTAAAATAAGCATATCATCCTTGAACTTTTTCTCGAACGCCATGATTTCAATCATTTCAACTGCTTGTCCCCAGCCTTCACGACTGTCTGGAACTTCAAACCAATGAATGCGATCACCTTCACCATACTTATGTTTAGCATCTCGAAGACTTTCATCAACGCCCCACTCAAAATCTGCATGTTCACCATCAATGACACAGCGGACGTTTGGCATGTTATCCCAGTCGACCACACACATGTCGTCATCGTATGCACGACCTACACCAGATCCATTCATAAGCAGATAAAATAAAATGAATGATGATGATGCTGTACTACAGTTAGTAAACACTTCCATGTTTCGCTCAGACTGGGTTTCGTCACCATGTTGGAGATGTCTGCCGCTCATAAGCATGGAAGCATTAGCTATATGCTTCTTGAGCAATTCAAACTCTTCCTCTTGATGTTTCTTACCGATACCTTTGAAATTCTTAACGAGTGATGTATTACCTCGCGCTACGCGCTGTGCAACCTCTGGCCAACGCTCCCAGCGCTCTCGACCAGTTGTCTCATCCTCTACCTTTCGTAGATAGGTGCGACGAGCAACGGCTTTACCCATTCCCTCATCGAGTTTTCTATCTATGAATTTCATCCTTTTTTTTGGTAATGCTGATTTTGGTGACATATCTTCCCTTTTATGCTGTTAACTAGCTAGTTTTCTTCTACTAATTTGTTGATTTCTTCTTGGAAATCTTCAACGCTGTCAAAGTCTCTGTAGACGCTCGCAAACAGTAAGTATGAGAGCTTATCGACTTTCTTCAGCCTATTTATTACTAAATTTCCTACTTCCCAACTCTTAACTTCACTCGTCTTTTTAAGACGCAATTTTCGCTCAACTTCGTTTACCATATCTTCAATATCTGCCATCGACACAGGACGCTTCCAAGTAGCTTTGATAATGCCACGCTTAAGTTTGTCTCTATCAAAGGAATCTTTTGAACCATCCTTTTTAATAATTTTTAGATCGATTCCTTCAATACGCTCGTACGTAGTAAATCGCTTTCCGCATGAGTTACAGAGGCGGCGGCGACGAATGGTAGTCTGATCTTCAGCTTCGCGTGAATCAATCACGTTCGTATCAGGCTTTAAGCAGTAGGGACATTTCATAGTGTTCCAATCTTTGCTTGTACGTTACTTTTGTACAATTTGTTTTCAATTTTAATAAAAATTCCTGTAAATCATTGTGTTTTTACAAGCTTTTGTGTTTTCTATCTCCGCAAACCACAATATGTTGTGTTTCAAAATGTTGCGGATGTCAAGAATCTCATATCCATGCCACTACTGTCAACTACATCGTTTGTGTACAAAAAAGTGTCACAGAATAATGCTTTTGTGATAGTAAATAAGTAAAGAAATGTAAAAATAATGACGTATTACGTCAAAAAATGAATGAGTATTCGAGTCCAGCGCTGACAGCTACTCCGTGAAAACGGATTTACTCTCCTGGATGAGTTTCTCAAGAACTTCATATTGGTCATCATTATACTTCTCTTGAAGTTGCTTAAGATGCTCAGTTTGTTCACGCAAAGCTGTAAAAACGTAGGTTTGAAGATCTTCACTCATATCCATCGCTTTAACTTCTAACGCTGCTGTAAGCAAGTATTTTTGGGCTTTTGTAGCTGTTGATAATGCCAACTCAGGTTTCCCTTTTTCGTAGAGCATTTCAGCTGAATGCATGCGTTCTTGTGCAAAGGCAACTCTGAGAGAAATTCTATCTTCTGGTTGAGCTAATTCAAGTTGCACTCTATCACGAACCATCAAAATTGGATACAGCGCGTGATCTGGTAATACATCATCCTCAAAGTACATCTCTTTATGAGATACCTCTAATCCCTTTGACTGAACTTGCGATGCCGATATAAGGGAAATAACAACAAGTGAAACACCAAATACTAATGCTGAAACTGACCCAATAATTTCTATGTGTTTCATTTTTATAAAATTCCCAATAAAAACAATACTATACCGCAAAAAAAATACTAATCAACTGTCCTTACGTTCTACTTTACCAAGCATGAACCAAGAGCACCATTCCCCAGATAGCCTGAGAGAGTATAAGAGCAAATGCGTTTTTTCTGTCATAAAACAACAATGCCTGACCCACAGCAAAGAGAGCCAAAATAAATATTTGTGACACCACTTGTGCACCATCAAATCTTAAAAAGGTATTTGGAACGTGAAAGACCAAGAAAATAGCAGCTGTAAAAAGCACCGTCTTTAACATGGACCACTGCTTATACTTCTCCATTAAAACAACCATCACAAAACTAAAGAAAAGTAATGTCTCCCAGAAACTGGTGAGTAAAGCTAAACTAAATTCTCTCCAAAACGCGGCAGAGTCAAATAACATTACTGCCTGAACTGTTGCCCCACTCTGCACCAGCGATACTATGGACATCACAAATCCATAGATACCTCCAATGGCAATTCCCATTAACAGTCCTTCTCTCAACTTATATGAAGAAAATGTTTCAATAATTTTGTCGTAACCGGTAATTGTGACATACACCCAGACTGGCAAACCAAAAAATACAGCTTTGCCAATGGTTTCGTCAAACCAAACAGGGAAATTAAATAAACTTCTGTACAACAGCCACAAAATTAATACCAAAGTCAACAACGGGAAAAACAAAATATGTCTTGATAAGACTTTTGCTGTTTTTTGTTGTGTGCTACTTTTTGTTGATGGCATCTAAAACTATTTGCAGTGTCTCCTGCTGATTATGTGAATACGTATCTATAACTACATCGTAAAGTTCCGAACGCCAAAAATCAATCGGATCTTCTGCTTTTACTGTTCCCGGTTTTACAACCCACTCTTTCCACTCAGCACTATACATGCGTGACCACTTGGCGTAATTCTCAGTATATCGCGTATGCATATTAGCAATTGCATCATCTGCAGTAACTTTGTCTCTATTAACTACTCTGTCAACTTTCACTGCCTTATCACTACAAGTCATTAAAACTTTTAGTGTTCCTTCAACCTGTTGTGCCATAAAGCCAGATAACCAAGACTCTAAAATCCAGTGATCTTCGTGCATAAGTTTTTCTCGCATACCCATGTCAACTTCTCGATCAAAATCATCTTCATAGTGTGCAGCTGAGTGATGCAGATTACCTTGTTCTTTAAATAAACCTTTTTCTTTTGCATACGCACGCATAAATTCACCACCGTTAAAACCTGTCCAACCATCAAACCTGAGTGAGTTGTCCTTCTTCAACATTTTAAGCAATGTTGTTGAACCACTTCCAGGAAGACCAGAAATCGTAATATTTTTGTAAAGGTGTTCTTTTGACATATGCTTCCTTGCTATAGTATTAGTATAAAACTAATATGAAGATTTAAGAGGTATTATACCCACTGAACTCCTAGCAGGCTAGGACCATACTGAAAATAATCTGACTGAACAGTAATAAAGTGTCGCAATTTACTGATTACACAATATAGCTATGCGAATTGCTGATAGGATCTTTTCAAGTTTTTGTTGTGCGTGCTCTAATTGGAGTGACGAATCTTTAAGTGGAAAGTAATGAAACACTTGATTTCTACACACTAACCAGGTATCCCAAAGCTCAGTTGCTAATTCTGCCCCACACTTTTTTGAAACGTCATCATACAACCAATATTCATCCCTTCCTTTAGGATGAATGTCGGGATTTAACGCACGACCAATTCTAAATCGCTTGCCTTCATATGTACGCTTAGCTATAAGACCTTGAGTGAAAAAATAATGTTTCAAAAAACCCTCATATGCTTTAGCTGCAGGAAAAACTAAAAATGAGTAATCTGAAAGTTCGGTTCCCTGAGCGACTTCGCGTTGATACAAATCTAATGCAAGAATAAGTAATGTTCTTGGCCTTTCTGGAATTTGATCAAACCATTGTTCTTGGACGACTTCTTTCATATGTGACTACTATACCGAGTGAAGTTTCTAAATACAATGGCAGAGCCGAGTATGTGTGACCAAACTACTTGAGCTGAACAAATTTTCTGCCCCGTATATGCACAATAATTTGCTACACTATAGCTATTGGTGGATTCTTACGTGAATGCAACAAATTCTTATGAAAAAACTCATTCCAGCTATCTTGAAAAAAAAGAAAAAGCATTACTCCTTTAAGGACGTACTTTTGGGAACAGAAGAACAACTTACACAAAGAAAAAAAAGATTTGCTCACTTCCCATTGCTGCTCCGCATACCTTTAATAGTTCTCCTGAGCCCAATCTCATGGCTGCTCCTTGCACTCATCGTGCTACTCTGTGCTGTTGGCTTACTCTATTTGCTCAAAGATTTACCTTCACCCAGAAGAATCACCACCGGTAATGAAAACTTTGCTGTCACAACACAAATTTTAGACAGAAGTGGCACACTGTTGTATGAAGTATATGCCGACGAAAATAGAACACCTATCCAAATTAAAGATGTACCTCCATATGTCTATCAGGCCTCTATAGCAATTGAGGATAAGAATTTTTACTCTCATTTTGGGTTTGACCTTGCAGGAATAACTCGTGCTATTAAGAATAACATTCAAGGTGAAACCTTAGAGGGTGGCTCTACTATCACGCAGCAACTTGTTAAAAATGCTCTTCTTACCAAAGAAAAATCAATTAAACGCAAGATGAAAGAAGGTATTCTTGCCATCTTTTCAGAAGTTATTTATTCAAAAGAAGAAATTCTGGAAATGTATATGAATTATATTTCCTATGGCGGAACTTCCGTTGGTGTTGAATCTGCCTCACAAACATATTTTGGCAAACCAGCCACTGAGTTAACCATTGCTGAGGCTGCACTCCTTGCGGGATTACCTCAGGCACCAAGCCGCTACTCACCTTTTGGTTCTGATCCGTCTGCTGCTAAAAACCGTCAAAAAGAAGTCCTTCGTCGTATGGCAGAGGATGGCTACATTACGCAGTCACAAGCATCTGACGCAGAAAAAGAAGTACTCACCTATGCACTATCTAAAACCGACATCCAAGCTCCTCACTTTGTATTTTTTGTTCGTGATCTCCTCTTTGATACGTATGGGGAAGAAATGGTCAAAACTGGAGGCCTTCGCGTTTACACAACACTCGACTTAGACTTGCAAAATACTGCTCAGGCATCACTCTCTGCAGAGATTGAAAATCTTGAAAGATATCGTGTGGGCAATGGTGCTGCACTGATTGTTAAACCAAATACCGGCGAGATCTTAAGCATGATCGGTTCTCGCGACTACTTCGATGCTACTGCAGAAGGCCAAGTTAATGTTGCCTTAGCCAGAAGACAACCGGGATCATCAATCAAACCTCTAATGTACGCCACAGCAATGGAACTAAAGGAAATAAACCCGGGCTCAATTCTAGTTGATACACCAACTTGTTTCACTATACCAGGGCAACAACCATACTGTCCAAAAAACTATGATGGCTCATTTAAAGGGCCAGTGACTATTCGTGACTCTTTGGGCAATTCATTAAATATACCTGCAGTGAAGGGGCTTCGCATTATCGGACTCCAACCATTTATTGATCAAGCAACCAAACTGGGAATAACCGGATGGGATGATCCATCACAATATGGCCTTTCTCTTACATTAGGTGGCGGCGAAGTGCGCATGATCGATATGGCACAAGCTTTCACAGTCATAGCAAATCAAGGTGTTAAAGTTCCTCTTACACCTATTCTAAAAATTGAAGATTATAAAGGAAATGTACTTGCCGATATGGATCCTGAAAAAACACAAGAAACACTTGCCTACTTAAACTCTCATGAACAAGATACACAAGAAGACTCACTAACTAGAGTTATGCATCGCGCGCCAGCGTACCTAACCAGTCACATCATGCAAGATAATAACGCCCGAAAACTTGCCTTTGGGACCCGTTCAGAACTTGTAATTCCTAACCAGGTAGTCAGTGCCAAAACTGGGACAACTAATGATCTTAAAGATAACTGGACCGTTGGATTCACACCAGAATACTTGGTCATAACATGGGTCGGTAATAACGATAATACGCCAATGAATCCATACCTTGTGAGTGGTGTGACTGGTGCAGCGCCAATTTGGAATGATATCATGTCATACATTTTGCAAGGTAAAGAGCCATCTTGGCAAGAAAAACCCGAAGATGTTGCAAGTGGTTTTGTCTGCGCTTCTGGATTTCCAAGTTCAGCAAAGGATCAATGTCAAGGTCGGTACACCGAGCTCTACTGGACTGAAAGTAAACCGTCTTACGCAAAACTAGTCAAAGAAAATGTTTGGATTGACCCTCGCACTGGCCTACCACCTACACCAGGAGAACAGGTTGATGGCCTCGTTTTAGAAGAACGCACTTTCTATGCTGATCCAATTACCTACGAATCTCAGTATTGTGAAGACTGCTCGCGTCTTACGACTGAAGATGGTAAAGTACAGTACGAACAACGTGTGGTCCCACATGATTTACCGGTGAAACACGTTGAATAGAATGCATAGGATGAAAAAATTTTTCCGCAATGCTTCTTCTATTGATGATGTAGAGCCGCCCAAAAAAAAGAAGCAACGATCATACAAAAAATTAAAAGTAGGGGTTCTCTTACTCCTAACGATTATCTTTGCTTCATTGGTAACAGTGTGGTGGTATGCTGAGGAACCGCTAGAATCACCAATCTCATCCCTAACCAGTTTTAGCTTTCTGAGATCACCAACAACTTCACCAAAAAATAAAAAAGTAATCTACGGATTCTTACCTTACTGGAATGTTACAAAAGTAACAATACAACCTGAGCTCACACACCTGTCCTACTTTAGTTTAACGATTGGTGCTGATGGATCACTTATCACCCAAACTGATGAAGGAACTGAACCTGGCTTTAGTAAACTCAACTCAGATGATTTTTTGACTCTGAGTAATCAAATTATTGCACAAAATGGAAACGTTGAACTGGTTCTGACCCAATTCAATGCAGACGACATCAGTTCATTTTTGAATAATCCAAGCGCACAAGAAAAATTTTTGACTTCACTTGATAGTGTTTTGTTAGCGTATCCCTTTACTGGAGTAAATATTGATGTTGAACTGAATGGTTCACCAAGTCCAAAAATGCGCGACCAGTTCACCACATTCATGCAGACCTTAAGAACACATCTTAATGAGAGATATGGGAACATAACCCTCAGTGTGGATATGTACGCTAGCGCCGTTGAAGGTACAAATATTTGGGATATTTCAGCTCTGAGTAACGAAGTTGACTATATTGTTGTGATGGCGTACGACTTTCACCGCCGCCAATCCTCCCAAGCTGGTCCAGTAGCTCCATTGTTTGGTGGTAAGGATGTTTGGGACAACGACATTAACACCTATCTGCAAGGCTTTGTTGAACTAGTTCCACCTGAAAAGGTATTGCTGGGAATACCTTTCTACGGCTACGAATGGCAAACAACCAGTAGAGATGCACAATCACATACCTTCCCTGATACAGGGGCCACTGCAAGCTATGAACGTGTTCAAGAACTACTCAAAAGAAAAGAGGAACTTAAAGTAGAAGAAGGATGGAATGAGAATGCACTCTCTCCCTACATTTCGTATGTTGAAGACAACGAAATTTTTGTTGTCTACTATGAAAACTCCCGATCAATCTCTTATAAACTAGATTACGTGAATCAACTTGACCTAGGAGGCATCGCAATTTGGGCACTCGGATACGAAGGAAACTCCCGTGAACTTTGGGAAGTCATTAATAAAAAAGTATCAAATCCACTCTCAACATCAAACAACTAATACTTTCTAGTACTTAGAGTATTTTATTGTCTCAAAGCCTGTGCTATTATCAGCACAGGGCAGATTCTTGAGGCATGTATCACTTCCATGCATTTTTTGTTATGGCAAGAGATCTTCACAAAAATCTCACCCAAAAAAATCAGTACTGTCCCCATCAGCGGTGACATCCAAAAAATATAATGAAGAACGCATACGTTACTCCACTGTTCAAACACTTTTGCTGCAAAAAACACGCTCTTGTTACTGCCGTCATATATTTCTATAAACGAGAAATCTTCACCAAACAAACTGCGTCTGTTCCGATTCAAAAAACAACGGCTAAAAGAAAAACCAACAATACACTGCTCCAGAGTATTTCACTTTTTTTTGCTTTTCTTATCCAGAATACAAAATCCAGATTTCCTCTCAGGACGGGAAGCGCAACACCTCTATTCACCTTTGTTCCGCCCTATCACGCAACTCACCGTAAAAGGAAGCGTGGTCGCCCACCCAAAAAGAAATCAATGAAGCTTTGGCAATGGTTCACTCAAACAGTAGTTTTTGACTACATCTCTTCGTTTTATTACGTACTCAGAGATCTGCCATTGTTTTTTGTATTTAGCATTGTGACAGCCCTCTTTATTTTTTGGGGAACAGCACAACTTTATACAGAAATATTTAAGGACCTACCGCAGCCTGAAGAACTAGTGAGTCGTCCACTTCCAGTATCGAGTAAAATTTTAGATAAAAATGGCAACATTCTCTATAGAATTTATGAGGATGAAAATCGTACTATCGTGCCACTCAGTGAGATACCCATCTCACTCATTCAAGCAACAATTGCCATTGAGGATCAAGATTTTTACAACCACTATGGTTTTTCTCTAAGAGGTATTATGCGAGCATTTGTTTCAAATCAAACAGGCACTACCGTGCAAGGAGGCTCAACGCTGACTCAGCAGCTGGTTAAAAACAGGCTACTATCACCAGAAAGAACTCTGCAGAGAAAAATTAAAGAACTCATTTTGTCAGTTCTTGTTGAAAATACCTATTCAAAAAATGAGATCTTAGCAATGTACCTTAACCAGGCCCCGTATGGAGGCTCTACTTATGGAATTGAAGAAGCCTCTCAAAAGTTTTTTGGTAAAAGCGCTTCACATTTAACCTTGGCTGAAGGTGCGCTTCTTGCTGGCCTTCCTGCATCCCCAACTTCGTACTCGCCTTATGGCTCAAACCCAGAATTTGCAAAAAAACGCCAAGTTGAAGTGCTCAGACGAATGGCTGAGGAAGGCTACATCACCTGGGACCAAGCTGATGCTGCATCAAAAGCAGAACTAGTAATTACACCAAGGGGTATTGAAATAGAAGCCCCACATTTTGTGATGTATGTGCGTTCACTCTTGGCCGAACGATACGGTGAGGACCTAGTAACTAATGGAGGCTTAATTGTTACTACCACACTCGATTTACCCACTCAAAAAGCGGCACAAGAAATTGTTACCAACGAAGTAACCAAGATTGCAAGACTAAAAGTAAGCAATGGCGCCGCTCTTGTAACTGAACCAAAAACAGGAGCAATTCTAGCCATGGTTGGAAGCGTTGATTACTTTGACTTTGATCATGATGGACAAGTAAATGTTACCATTCGTCCAAGACAACCAGGCTCATCAATTAAACCGCTCACCTACGCACTAGCCCTAGAAGCAGGCCAGAAGCCATCAAGCTACATAGATGATGCTCCTATCACATTTACTGCCGAAGGTGCCCCTCCCTATAGCCCAAAAAACTATGATGGTAAGTTCCACGGCAAAGTAACACTCAGAGAATCTCTAGCATCTTCATACAACATACCTGCTGTGAAATTACTCGCCAGTATTGGCGTATCTACTCTGTTAGAGCGAGCTCCTGACTTTGGAATAACTACTTGGGAAGATACAAATAGATTCGGATTATCCTTAACTCTAGGAGGCGGAGAAGTTCTGCTCACTCAAATGGCTGAACTGTACGGAACGTTTGCTAACAACGGAACACACACATACTTAAACCCAATTATAGAGGTCAAAACATTCGATGGTGAAATTCTGTATCGAAATAGTTGTGTATTGGAAGGAATTTGCCAATCACAAGAAGCAATTTCTCCTGCTGTTGCATATCAAATCACCGATATCTTAAAAGATAACGTCGCCAGATCTCCTGCATTTGGCTTACAGTCAACACTCACCATTCCTGGGCAAGAAGTGGCTGTAAAAACGGGCACAACAAATAACTTAAGAGATAACTGGACCATTGGGTATACAAAAGATCGACTTGTAGCTGTCTGGGTTGGAAATAATGACAATACCTCAATGAGTTATGTCGCTTCAGGTATAACTGGAGCATCACCAATATGGAATCAAATAATGAGAACACAACTGTCAGAGGAAACACCACATACATTTGTTGTACCTTCATCAATAACTTTTGCTGAGGTATGCACAAGAACTTCGAATGGAATACGAAAGTATACTGAAGCATTTGTCATTGGATCACTTATCGAGCCGAAATGTGGTCAACAGCAACAATTCACTGGTACCGTTCCAGTACAACCAATTCTTGATAGACTTGAATTAAATGATTTTTCTAGACAGAAAACCAAAGTGCCAAACCAATTAAGACAGTAATAACTAAAATAATTGGTGCCGTTAACTTTTCAAATTTTTCTGCTCGTTGTTTTTTTAATTTTGCTGCTTTTTTCTCATCACGAGCTCGTTGCTTTTCAGCTTTGCGTGCTTCGACTTCTTCTGTAAGTGCTTGAATTTCTTCTGGAGTTGGCATGACCACCTTTCATGGGACTACATGTCCATCATTACGTGAACTTTGTCTACAATAAGACGAACAACTTGCTGTATTTTCAAGTCACTGGTATCGATCACCCAAGCGTCATCAACAATTTTAAGCGGATCATTCACTCGCTCCATGTCATTAGTGTCGCGTATTTTTAAAAGATCAAATACTTCCTTGTAGGTTACAAACTCGCCATGCTGCAAAGACTGCAAATGACGACGTTTTGCTCTAACAGTATCTGATCCAGTAAGATAAATTTTTAAGTTAGCATCTGGTAACACTCTGTAAGTAATGTCTCTACCTTCCATGACAACATCCTGAGACTCGGCAATTATCTGTTGCTTTTCAACTAAAATTTCACGAACTTTGGGATGTGCGGCAACAATTGAAACTTTTGCACTAATCTTTTCGGTTCTTATGTCCCACGACACATCTTCACCATCGACTAAAACCGTTGTTAAACGACCATCTTTTTCATATGCTTTTGGATTGCGCATCTGAATATTGCTACTACGCACTAACTTAACAATTGCATTTTCATTATTGAAATCAGTACCAGCTCGCATTACGAGTAATGTTGCTACTCTATACATTGCACCAGTATCTACATATAGAAATCCTAGTTGATCTGCTACCAGACGAGATATAGTCCCCTTTCCTGCCGCAACAGGACCATCAATTGCTATCTGAAAATGGGGAGTAGACATATATTACTTCTTCTTTGAAGTTTTTTTGGTAGTCTTTTTAACTGCTTTTTTAGCCTTTGTTGTAGGTTGCTTTGAAGTTTTTTTTGGTGCTGTCTCAGAAGCCATCCACTCTTCACGATCTGAAGTTAGCAGTCCACCAAGACCAACAACTATAAGAATAATTGGCCAAAGATTCCAAAATGCTCTAGGCAACATACCTAAATTTGATGCTAAAAAAATTAATCCTAGAATGACCATGGCTACTGGCCAGAATACGCGTTTAGGCATACTACCTCCTTTTATAAACAATGCTATATACCAAAAGTATACTCAAAATTGGGAAATAATACTAGCGATACTTCAATTCTTTGGCAACATCTCTTTCTTGATCGCGCTTTTTTAGTCGTTCTTTCTTCTCAAATTTTTTGAGTCCCTTACCGACTCCAATTTTTACTTTGATGAACTTGCCCACCAATTGTATTGATAAAGGAACAAAGGTGATTTTTTTTTGTTCTTGAAGTGCCAGTAAATCTAAAATTTCTTTTTTCTTTACCAATAATTTACGGGTTCTCTTTGGATCGTACTCAAGTCGAGTATCCGCAAATTTGTAGGGAGTAATTTGTGCATTAATCAAGAAAAGTTCACTACCTACAAGCTTGATGTAACTGCCCTTTAAACTTGCTTGCTTTAATCGTAAGCTCTTTACTTCTGCTCCTGTCAGCACAATCCCTGCAATAAGTGTTTTACTGATGTCATATTCGGCTCGTGCTCTTTTGTTTGGAACAAGTAACATATGCAGGTTATTATACCAGGGTATATTCGAGGAGGGCTCTTTACTTTATAAATCTATCTTGAAAAGTACTGAACCACTTATAGCAAACAAGGATGTACCGCTATCATTAACAACAATATCGGTAACTGAACCAAGAGAAGTATTACTAATTTCTTGAATAAAGTCACCATTTTTTTGCAATACAACAATTCTATTTTTTTGTGCTTCTAAAATATACAGTTTATCTGATGCATCTGAAGTGTGGACCAGCACTGTTGACTCAAAAGGTACTTGCAGACCGCGAATTTCAAAATCTTGAACTCGTCCACGAGTAAATTTATAGATACCACCACTTTTTGTACCGAGCCAAACATCACCATCAATTGCTATGGAACTAATTGAAGAAAATTCTAATCCTCGCGCAATTTCTTGAATCCAACCTATTGGATCCGAAAAACCGTCTTCAGTTTCGGCATATCGATATATATTTCTTTTTTCTGGGTTTACTACATACAGATATGGATCATAGGTTGCAAGTAAGGTTGCTAAGCGATTTGAGTCACCATCTGCAATAACTTCGTTATAGTCTAAACCTTCATCTGTGAATATAGCCCTACCAATACCATTATCTGTTAAGACTAATGGATTTCCCCCCAATAACGCAGCATCAACAAATGCTTCAACGGGTATTGTCTGCTTGGCAGCTTTTTTTGAAGTAGTTTCAAGGGATATTGCCGTTTTTTGTTCAGTGTCAAAGAAAAAGAGCTTTGTTCCATCCATCAATACTTTTGAAGCAACGAAATCTGAACTCACCAGTCTTAAATCATAAAAAATGGGTAACTCTTGTAAAGCATCAAGACCAGAAATATCTGAGTATAACGCTTCAATTTTTGCTCTTTCTGTCGAAATTATCTCAAATCCAATCGAATCTGCCTCATACTGAGACTGTAAATCTTCAACCTCTCTGAGTACAGATTGAACATCATTTCTAGCTGAGACGGGGTCTGACTCAGCTAACTGCTCAGCACTTTTTACTCTCTCAACAAAGGGGGCAACAGCACTCTGTGCTGATTCACGTTCTGCGGTACGTTTAGAAAGTAAAATAAAGGCTACGACACCAAGTACAACTAAAATACTGATTGAAAGCACGGCCAGTCGGATGTTTCTTAGCTTCTTACTATTTGACGTTTCGATGTATACGTCACGGTTTGGAAGTAAACTTTTGAATGTAGATCCTGTCTCAACCAGCATCGTTTTCATTGATGCTGCTTTACTAGCTCCACCTTCTGAAGTTGTGACTGTTGCTCGTATCTTTGATATACTCACACTCCCAAATTTTTTAACTATCGGGAGTACTTTTTTACCTACACGACTCAGTAAAGAAAAAAACAATGCAAATACTGCACCAATTTTTGAAATAAACTTAGAAATAATTTCTCCAATGTCAATCACTTTTGTTTCTGGTTGAGTAATGAGCTCTTCAAGTGAAGCTGTTAGAGAATCAACAACAGCTTCTGTATCACTTGATATAGAAGCTGTCATCTGTTTTTCTTCAAAAGTTGTGTGACCTTCATCAGAATCAGATTGGGGTACTTGTACAGAGAATGGTTCCGAACTAGTTTCAGCATGACTTTCTGTAGGCTTCTGGGGGGAATCTTTACCTGAAATATCTGGGCTATTAGTCTGTACGGTTTTGCTAAATGAATATTTTTGAGAGGAAGACTTCTCACGAATTGGTTGAGATACAACAGCGGTATGATTTAAATGCACAGGTTCTGACTGGGTATCATCAAAGGTTACAAACGCGAGTGACGAGAGAGATGAGTTTTCCTCAGCATGAAGCCCTGGGACAACAGAGGTAACAATAGTATCAACATCATAGCCTTGAGTAAATTTAATCTCAATTTCAGAAAAAAAGCGAGCTGAAGGGAGTGTTGAAAATACAACCACATCTTGTGTACTTACTTGGCCCGTAATAAGTTTAAGCTGATTGCCCGAACTTAAGATCGTACCAATTTTATCTGATCTTCGAAGCAAGACTGCTCCATTAAATGTGGCGTAGGCACAATGATCCCCCGCGAAAAAACCTGCCGCACATAAAATACGAACTTCATTTTCAATTGCCTGATTAATTACTTCCTCTAATAAAGAATGAAATTCTTCGAGAGTTTGAATTACTTGTGCTGAGAAAAAATTCGCAATATCTCTGCCAACGTTTCCAGCTTGATTGCCTTCGATAGCAACACTCAGAACTGCTTTAACTGACGAATGCGGAGGCGACTCAACTACTTGAGACCATCCATTAAATTGGGGCAGGCCGATGATTGGTGTAACACGTACTTTCGGCATCTATATATTCATTTGCAAAGAAGAACAACACACCCGTGTGTCTCTTTGCAACTATTTGATCTATTTTTATCACAAAAACAGAACAAAATACAGCAACAAAACGCCTGAAAGTGCCAAATGGACTAAGCTGATAAGACGAAGTCTGACTGTATGTGGAGTAGAAACTGTAGCATGCATCAGTCCAATTTGTCGGGTTATGATCACTGCAACAAACATGTACAGAATTGCAACTATAACAAGCATCCACTTAAAAATAGCAAGAACAAAGCCCGTCGCATCTGCCTGGGTAAACTGAGTAGTCGGGTTAAGAATAAGTTGAAACAACATTAGTGAGTCCTCCCCTCGATTTTTTCTCGTTCTTCTTCAAGAAGTAAATCATTAAGAACAGCAGTAACTTTCGCTGGATAAGGAACTGCCTCAAAAGTAATTTCTTGTGCCGCTCCAGCTGTTTGAATTAAAACAGTTCCATGATCAAAAAAAGTTGAAGAAAAACCCACTGATTCAGAAGTAATATCCTCGATATTATCAATTTTTGCAGCAGTAATATTCTTCTGAGCTAAACTAATAAAGTCGACATCAATAACACGCTCGTCAGTCAGAATATACACATTGTAAAACCATTTTAAAAATAATTGAAATGAATAGCCAAAGAGTGCTAAATACCAAAGAAAAGTAAGTCCCAGACGGTAGCTGATTGGAAGAAAACTATATACAGGTAAAAACGGGAAAGACATCGGCACAATTCCAAAGAATAGTACTACAAGAATCCATTTTACTTGAGTAATAGGATGTTGTCTCAGCAGTAACACCACATTCTCTGTTGTTGCCTGAGATTCAAAACGAGTATGCTTCGGTTTAGGTGCAAAAGAAGTGAATACCCTATCACAACTTGGTTCAGAGGCTAAAACATCTGAGTAATCATCAACATGTCTGTGATTAACCGTCTTGGATGCATCACTTGTTGATGACGAAGGTGATTTTTTCTTCATCTGCTGTTTCCTTGAGTGGGTCTCGCTATCAAATACTTTGGGCATTAGCCAATAGTATAGCATTAATTGTTTTAAAATTACTCAGATATACTCGAAAAGAGCACTTATCGTTTTAAAATTGACATGAAAGTTTCTTGATTGATCTCAACTTTACCAAACTGTTTCATGCGCTTCTTACCCTTTGCCTGCTTAGAAAGCAGCTTTTTGCGACGGGTAACGTCGCCACCGTATAATTTTGCAGTCACATCTTTTCGAAATGCTTTCAGTGTTTCGCGAGCAATAATTTTTCCACCAATAGCTGCTTGAATAGGCACTTCAAACATTTGGCGCGGAAGCACGTCTTTAAGTTTAGCAACAATTTTTCTACCTTCATATTCAGCACGCTCACGAACAGCAATGAAACTCAACGCATCAATAGGTTCTGCGTTTAATAGAATGGTTACTTTAACGGCTTCAACTTTTCTAAACTCAGAGATAGAGTACTCGAGTGAAGCATAGCCAGAAGTAAGCGATTTTAAGACATCATGAAAGTCAGTGATTATTTCAGCTAAAGGAACTTCGCATTCAATATTCATTCGCTGTCCTACCTGAGAGCTTTTAGTAAACTCTCCGCGTCTTTCTCTAACTAGGTTCAGAATATCTCCCATACGTTCTTTTGGCGCATAAATCGAGACGGCTGCAATTGGTTCTTTTATAAATGAAATTTGCGCAGGATCTGGCATGTCCCCCGGTGTTTGAACTAATGACTCAATCCCATCGGTTGTGGTAACTTTGTAAGTAACAGACGGTAAAGTCGCAATAATTTCTAAATCAAATTCTCTACTGAGCCGTTCAAGCACAATTTCTGCATGCAAAATTCCCAAAAATCCAACACGAAGTCCACTACCCAAGGCCATTGAGTGTGTACCTTGAAAAGTTAATGCCGCATCACGAAGTGCCAACTTATCCATTGCATCTTGCAGAAGCGTAAACTCAGCAGCATCCGTTGGATACAGCTCCATAAACACCATAGGTGTTGGCTCTTTGTATCCAGCTAATTTTGTAATTTTTTCTCTAGTTAAATGTGACGTCACCGTATCACCAATCTTCATTGAACGAATATCTTTTAGCCCAGTAGCAATATATCCAACTTCACCACACTGAATGCTTTCAACAGGACGCATAGTTGGTGAAAAGACACCAATTTCAACAGGTAAAAAAGATACTCCTGAAGATAAAAAGTGCAGTTTTTGTTTTGATAGTTCTCCATCAACAACACGCACTAAACCGATAGCTCCTTTGTGCACATCATAATGTGAAGTAATAAGCAAACCTCTCAATGGGGCAGCTTCGTCTCCTGTTGGAGCAGGAATTCTTTCAATAATTGCATCAAGCACTGCTGGGACATTTACTCCTGTTTTAGCAGAAACTTTTATAATGTCGTCTTCATCACAGTTACACAACTCCATGATTTCAAGCATAACTCTATCAACCTCTGCCGAAGGCAAATCAACTTTATTCACTACTGGAATTATAGTTAACCCTAAGGCTCGAGCTTGTTCATAATTTGAAAGTGTTTGAGCTTGGATACCCTGCGTTGCATCAACAACCAGCAAACCACCTTCGCATGCAGCCAGAGATCGACTTACTTCATATCCAAAGTCAACATGGCCTGGTGTATCAATCAGATTTAAAATATGACCTTTATATTCCATTCGAGCAGGAGCCAACTTAATGGTAATTCCACGTTCCTTTTCAATTGGATTACTATCCATAATGCGCTCAGTTTTTTCACTAGCGCCAACTGTATTAGTAACATGTAGAAATTGGTCGGTTAACGTTGTTTTACCGTGATCAATATGAGCAATAATGGAGAAATTACGAATTTTGTCTTGCATGATATAAGCTCTATGAGCTACTCCAACATCTTAGTACACAGTAGAATACCAAGCGACACTTTCTCCGAAAAGGATATACTTATTTTTTAGCTGCTTTTTTGGTTGTCTTTGTTTTTTTGGCTACAGTTGGTTTAGCAACTGTTTTTTTGACTGCAGGTTTTGCAGCAGCTTTTGGTGCTGTTGAAGCAACAGTTTTACCAGATGGTAATACTTTACTTAACTGACTTTTTACTCTAGAAGCTTTGTTCTTTTTAATGATGTTGTTTTTAACAGCAATATCAACTGAAGAATAAGCTGAGCTTAATGCTTCGAGTGTTGGACTTTTCTTAAAAGCATCAACAAGTGTTTTCATTCTTGATTTTGTTCGAGAATTAATCACAGTCTTTCTCTTACTAACACGTAAAGCTTTTTTTGCATTCTTTAAAATTGGCATACTTGTATTCTTATTTCTTTTTTCTAATTCTACTGTATTGTCTCTTATACTAGCTTATGAATATTTCTCCTGTGAGTTTTTTATGCTAGGCAGGAATTATAACTCAATTGTGCTGTAAATTCAAATAGAGAAACTACCTTTTGCTTATACTTCAGTGTTTTTTGTACATATGCCTTGAATCAGCAATGTAGTTTCTCTGAGTGAGTAGTGAACTTCCTCAATACTCAAGTTGTTTTTATTCAAGATGGTTTCTATAATAGGTGAAAATGCTGCCATTTAAAACTGAACAACTGTCAAAACTTCTCATTAGTGGGCGATGGCTCGAGAAAAAACAAAATACTATACTTTCAGCCGGTATAATTATTGCTACCGCAAATTTGTTTTCTCTTCTGGCAGGGGTTCTCCGTGACAGAGTTCTTTTGGGTCAATTTTATGGGCCAGGCATTGCTGGCGAAACATATACTGCATTTCAACTCGCTTTTCAAATTCCTGACACTATGTATCAGCTCATCGTCTTAGGTGCACTTTCTGCCGCATTTATTCCCATTTTTACCGAAACTCGCAAAAAAAGATCTGAAAAAGATGCCTTTACCCTTACTTCAATAGTTATGACCATCCTATTAGTCGCCTTTATCGCTGTAGGAGCGCTCATCTTTATCTTTGCTGAACCTATCACTACGTTAAGAACTGGTGCTGAATTTACACCACTTCAAATAAAAATTGCTTTAGATCTAACTAAAATAATGATCCTGGCCCAAGTACTCTTTGCAATTTCTAACTTTTACACAGGCATACTTCAATCGTATCAGCGCTTTATCATGCCGGCAATTAGTCCACTTTTTTATAATTTAGGTATTATCTTGGGAGCATACCTCTTTAAAGAACAATTTGGAATCTACTCGGCTGGAATTGGTGTACTCATTGGCGCATTTCTCCATATGATTATCCAGTTTCCTTTTGTTTATAAGCTTGGTTTCCGTTATCGCTTCTCTTTAGACTTTAGCTTTCCTGGAGTTAAAAAATTATTTTCTCTAATGCCTGCTCGAGTGCTTACCTATAGTCTGACAGAAATTCAAAATCTCTCTCTTGGTTTTTTTGCCACATCTATTGGAAGTGTGTCCTTTATGATCATAAAACTAGGACTACGATTAATGACCATGCCAATTAGGCTCTTTGGTGTTTCAATCGGACAAGCTTCGCTTCCATTTTTATCTGAGGAATCGGCGTCGTTTGATAAACAAAAATTTCAAGTGCTTATTATTCAATCGCTCAATCAAATTAGCTTTTTTGCTTTACCTGCATCAGTGCTCTTGCTCATACTGAGAGTTCCAATTGTTCGTCTTGCTTATGGGGCACGAAATTTAGACTGGGCATCTACACTTTCAATAGGACGAGTAGTAGCTATTTTATCCCTTTCTATAGCTGCTCAGGCTCTGGTTCAGTTACTTATTAGAGCCTTTCATGCCCTCAAAGATACAAAAACGCCATTTATTGTCACAGTCATTGTTGTAGGAATTTATTTACTCCTTGCAAACTATTTTGTCTTTTTCACTGATCTGGGAGTACTTGGTTTAGCAATCACAACTTCATTCGTTGCGATTCTTGAACTAATCTTATTTATCTTCTTGCTGAATAAAAAAGTACGCGGACTGTTTGACAAATCCTTTATTATTCCTCAGTCAAAAATGCTCCTTTCAAGCTTTTTAATGGCAGTCTTCCTCTATCTTCCTTTTAGAGTTCTAGATGAACTTGTATTTAACACAACAAAAAGTATTGAACTCCTGGCACTGACTGTTGTTACAACTACCATTGGATTTTTAGTGTATATATACTTTTCTGCCCTCATGCAGGTGCGCGAACTCACTCTCATATCGAGACTCACGCAACATTTCTCTTTCTGGAAACGAGGATTGGATAAGACTGAAGAATTTGTCTATGAACCAAGTCTTGAAGATCGCGATCTTCAGTTATAGTCGACTGAATTACAAGACAAGTAAGACTCATGCTTGGTGAAGCGCTCAAAAACTTGTATACTCATTAGTGCATATAAAAACTGCACCAAGAAGACATGAAAAAAAAGCCTGCCGCCATTAGGATTAACTTGCTTCCCAAGGACCCGTTTTTTGCGACCATACCTGGTCGTATTCTGAAGTGGGCACTTTCAGCAGGGAGATACATCGTTATTTTCACCGAGCTTGTCGTTATAATTAGTTTTGCTACTCGCTTTACTTTGGACCGACAAGTCACTGATCTTAACCAATCAATTTCTAATAAAGCTGCCATCATTTCTTCGTATGGTCAACTTGAAAATAATTTCCGTATTGCACAAAACAAAATTTCTAGTTACGAGCAGCTAAAGCAATCCAACACTATTGTTGAAACATTTGCCGATATTAAAGAGATTATTCCTGAGGGAATTTTATTAGACGATTTAGTTATTAGTAACGATACAATTATCGCTTCCGGAACAACGCTTTCTCAGACAGCTTTCAACTTGCTCATAAATAATCTTCAAATTTCTTCTAAGTTTCATGAAGTTTCAGTAGATAAAGTTGAATCCAACGAAGATAATACACAGCCTGGTTTTGCATTTAGTATTCGTGCAAAAACAAAGGTAATCGAAAAACAAGATAAAGTTAGTAAATCTGAAGAAAAAGTGGATGTCCTTGACCGAACAGGGGGGCTCTAATCATGGCAACAACACAAAAAAGAAAAAAACAACTCGCTGCAATACTCGATCAGTTCTACCATAATCCGGTAGCACAAGTATCTATGGAGCTCTTTCTGACCGTTGGTTTGATCATCTTCTTGGCCCTCTTTGCAATTCGCCCAACCTTATTAACTATGTCAGATTTGCTTAAAGAAATTGAAGATAAAAAAGCACTCCAAGAACAACTTAATAAAAAAGTTGCTGCACTGGGTTCAGCCCAGTCTATATATTTAACTCTTGAAAATCGATTACCGCTCCTTGATGCAGCAATTCCAAGCACTCCTGAAACTATTAACTCAATAAAGATCATTGAAAAGTTAGCAACCGACGAAGAAATTGTGCTCAACTCAATCTCACTTACTGAAGTACCTGAAACCCCCCAAACTATTCCATCATTTGATAAACTGAGTAGAGTCAATCTTGATTTTTCATTAACCGTTTCTGGAGACTACACATCTATTAAAAATTTTGTAGCAGGTATACAGAACAGTCAAAGAACTTTTGTTGTTGAGTCAATTGTATTTAAGATCGCCGAATCACGTGGTGACAAACAACTACGTGCATCGATAGTTCTCAAAGCTCCATATTTTGGATCACAAGGAATAGCAAATGAGAAAAAATAGTTTTATAGACCAACTCAAAAGTTTACGCCATGGGCAACAATTATTGGCAATTATTATACTTTTACTTATTGTTTCTATTGGTTGGATCTTCCTTGGGATCTTTGCTGGACAACAAACATCAAAGATATCACCAGAACTCACAAAAGCTGCTTCTCCACTTACACCGCAATTAGACGATACAATACTTGAAGAAATTGAAAACAAACATGAGTACACTAAAGAGGAACTAGAAAATTTCCCGATATATAAGGTTATTTCAATTAATCGTGGTAAAGAACAAACAATTGTGCCGATTTCATATGATGAATCTGAACAAGAAGAAAAATCTAAGCCAACAGTCACATTAGACAAAATTACTGCTCCGAGTCCTGATGCTCAGCCCCCAGCCGAAACAACTCCAACGCCTCAGCCATCATCTTCACCCGTTACAACTAATGAACCTGCTCTCTAATGACTCTCAAGTTGCATAGCTTTGATATGTTTTATTCGCTTCTTCTTCGCGTTGCCATCTCGACTAAAAATAGCTACAGTAGTACATAGGAGTGAAATACTCTTTTGTTTGTAATGGAAAAATATGTTCGGAACTAAGAAAACAGTACCTCATTCAGCCATACCAGCTGCTTCACCAGTTGCAGTTTCTCCGAAGCCTCTTGAAAGAAAGCGTAGCAAAGCACTTTGGCAGAAAAGAATTCCAACCTTAGCAGGTTTAGGAGTATTAATAGTTGCAATGGTTGCAGGCGTACTTTTATTTGGAAATGGAACCGGTGTTTTCGCTCCTCGGGCAACACCACAGACAACTCCTAAAAATATTAAAATTTCCAATATTACTGATACAAGTTTTACCGTGTCTTTCTTAACTGATGAAGCAACACCTGCATTTCTAAAATATGGAATCAGTGCCAAAGACCTCGATAACCAAGCTGGCGACGAACGAGACCAAATCACAGGAACTGTCAAACCATATAACCTGCACCACATTACTATTCGTGGGCTAACTCCAAATACGTCCTACTACTTCACTCTTGGAACTGGTTCAAACAGCAGCTTCACTAATAACGGTGAACCATTCCAAACTAAAACCGCTGCCCAGGCTGGCTCACAACCTGTGGCAAAAACTGTTTATGGTAGTGTCACGACTGAATCAGGTGCTCCTGCAGAAGGTGCCATTGTGTATGTGAAACACCCTGATGCAGGTGAACTTTCTTCACTTGTAAAAAGCTCTGGAAGCTGGGCGGTATATCTTTCTAATGCTCGCACCGTTGATGGTTCTGACTACGCATCAACAACTGATGACGACACAATATTAGTCAGTGTCCAAGGACCTGATCAAACTAAAAAAGCATCTATTACTACAACTGTAGGAAAAGCACAACCAGTTGAAAGTATTAGTTATGGACAAACCTCTGCACAAGCTGGAAGTATCGATACTTCTCAGACACTTACAGCAACTGAAGAGAGTCCTGCTACTGAAAGTGCAACTGTAGCTCTGGAAACACAAGCTATCCCTGATATTCAAGCTGACGAAACAATGGCTGTATCTGAAACCGTTGAAACAGCCAGCGAATCTGCTGTCGCTACAGAGAGTGCAGTAGTAGCTAATACCGTTATTGATCTAGATGAAGCAAAAACTGCAACTCAAACAGTAACCACCACTCAACCAAAGATTGTTGGCATGGCTGCACCAAACGTAACTATTAGCATTCAAGTACATTCCGAAACACAAATTTCACAAGAGATTACTGCAGATGAAAGCGGCAACTTTGAGCTCGATATAGCCGCACTTTCTGAAAATCTTAAACCAGGTGAGCATACCGTTACTTATACCTATACTGATCCTCAAACAGGTGAAGAAGTTTCTGAAACTATCACATTCTATGTTGCTGAAAATGCAACAGCCCAGACACAGCCTTACGGTTCTGGAAACCCATATCCTGTCGCATCACCAACTCCATCACCTACTCCTGTCGCCTCACCAAGTCCAAGCCCAACAATGGAGGCAACCCCGTCTGCTGTTGCAACCGAAGAAGCACGAGTAGCATTACCTGCCACAGACAGCGCAATCCCTGTTTCAGGCTCAGTCGGTACAACCTTTGCACTTGTCTTTGGAGGACTGTTCTTCATCATCTCAGGCGCTTGGAGTTTCTGGATTTCATCACAACTGCAACGAGGTAAGTTGGAGATTTAATCTTTTCTAAATTCTATTTCAAAATAAACTACAATAAAAATCCCTCATTTACACGAGGGACTCAAAGAATTTCAAGTGAATTGTCAAACTGTCTGTGAGACGTACATATAAAATGTATACAAAAAAAGCGCTTAATTCTGGCCTCGACCTATCTTCACATCCAGTTGCCCGGACACTATTGTTGGCGCTGAGGCGTTTCAAGACTCTGTTCGGGAAGGGAAGAGTTGGTGCCACCTTGCTCGAGAGACCAGAATTAAACGCTTTTATACGCAGATTATATACGTAAAATTAAGTACGTACATAATCAATATGTTAAGTTAGTGAAATTCACTAACAAGTGAAGAAAATCTGTCATGCACCAAATTTAGAGACAACGAGTGACCATATCTTTTCTAAAATATGTTCAGTCAACGATTAGTACAGTTAGGCTTAATCTGTCACCAGACTTACACCGACTGCCTATCAACGTGGTGTTCTCCCACGTGTTTAATGGAGATAATTCATCTTGAGATTGGCTTCCCGCTTAGATGCTTTCAGCGGTTATCCACAATGAATGTAGCTACCCAGCAATGCACTTGACAGTAACAACTGGAACACTAGGGATTCACTCACTCCGGTCCTCTCGTACTAGGAGCAAATTCTCTCAATTATCTAACGCTGACGGCGGATAGAGGCCGACCTGTCTCACGACGGTCTGAACCCAGCTCGCGTACCGCTTTAATAGGCGAACAGACTAACCCTTGGGACCTTCTTCAGCCCCAGGATGCGATGAGCCGACATCGAGGTAGCAAACCGCGCCGACGCTAGGGACGCTTAGGCGCGATGACTCTGTTATCCCCGAGGTAACTTTTATCCGATAAGCCCGGTGTCTTCCACAAAACACACGAGGATCACTATAACCTGCTTTCGCAACTGCTCGGCTTGTATGCCTCACAGTAAAGCACCCATCTGCTATTGCACGTACAGCCTGATTTCCATCCAGGCTAAGGGTACCATTGCGCGCTTGCGTTACTCTTTAGCAAGCAACCTCCCCAGTTAAACTACCCACCAGACAGTGTCCTTGATCAAGTTTGCATTGATCTTAAGTTAGAAAATATGTACGAAACGGGTGGTATTTCACTGATGAATCCATCAAAATGAAGGATTCTCCCACCTATACTAAACGATTCCATACACATTCTCAGTGCCAAGTTGTAGTAAAGCTCTACGGGGTCTTTTTGTCCTGCCGTCAGTAGGCCGCATCTTCACAGCCATTTCAATTTCGCCGAGTAATAGTTCAAGACAGTATGGGGCTTGTTAAACCTTTCGTGCGGGTCGCCAATTAAGCGACAAGGAACTTCGCTACCATAGAACAGTTATAGTTACTGCTGCCGTTCACCGGGGCTTCCATTGAAGGCGTTCGTACAAGTACGACCACCCTCGCAGTTAACCTTCCGGCACTGGGCAGGCTTCAGCCCGTATACTTCCTCTTACGAGTTTGCACAGACCTGTGTTTTTGGTAAACAGTCAACCCCATGACATTCACTGCGCCTCTTTACATTGCTGTAAAGAGGAGGGCATCTCTCTAAATTACGCCCAGCTGTTTTGCCGAATTCCTTAAACTACCTTCTCTCGCTCTCCTTAGTCTACTCGACCTGACCACCTGTGTCGGTTATCGGTACGATTTGATTAATATCTCCTTGCGAAGCTTTTCCAGGACAATGAAATCGCACGTAACACTTCATCCGAAGAATCGGTGTTCCATAACACATCAGATAAACGCCCGAACGGATTTGCCTATCCGGACTGCTTTTGTGCTTAGACGCAACATTCACCGCTGCGCACATGTTATCCTTCGCCGTCCCTCCCCAAGTCAAATGATACTAACCAAGGACAGGAATATTAGCCTGTAATCCATCGGCTACTCTAGCTTCTGCTAGACTCACCTTAGGGTCGCCTAACCCGCACACGACGAACGTGGGTGCGGAAACCTTGGTCATTCGGAGTCGGGGATTCTCACCCCAATTTCGCTACTCATGCCGGCATTCTCACTTCTGATCGCTCCAGCGCCTCCTCACGGGGCACCTTCAAAGCACACAGAACGCTCCCTTACCGCTCCCAACAAGATAAATCTTGTTGAAAACCCTAAGCTTCGGTTACATATTTGAGCCTCGTTGGATTTTCGGCGCGCTGTCCCTCGGCTAGTGAGCTGTTACGCTTTCTTTAAAGGATGGCTGCTTCTGAGCCGACCTCCTAGGTGTTTTTGGGACAACACTTCCTTTCCCACTAAATATGTATTTGAGACCTTAGCTGTAGGTCTGGTTTGTTTTCCTTTTGCTCCTGGAACTTAGCTCCCAGGTGCTGAGTGCCGCGAAACATCAATAGGGTATTCGGAGTTTAACTAGGTGCTGAAAATTGCTTCCCAGACACCAGATCAGTGCTCTACCCCCCTATGACTTCACGCGACCCTATACCTAAATATATTTCAGGGAGAACCAGCTATCTCCGGGTTCGATTGGCATATTACCTCTTACCACAGCTCATCCGAGCATCTTGCAGCATACACCGGTTCGGTCCTCCACCCCGATATTATCAGGGCTTCAACCTGGCCATGGTAAGCTCACCCGGTTTCGGGTCATTCAATAACTACAAGGGTCGCCCTATTCAGGCTCGCTTTCACTACGGCTTCGACACGGAATGTCTTAACCTAAAGCAGTTATCAAATACTCGCCGGCTCATTCTTCAATAGGCACGAGATCACACAATAAATGTGCTTTCTCTGATTGTTAGCAAATAGTTTCAGATTCTATTTCACGGGGTCTTCAACCCTTCTTTTCACCTTTCCCTCACGGTACTCGTTCACTATCGGTCTTATTTGGTATTTAGCATTGGAGTGTGGTCACCCCAGATTCAGAAAGGAGTTTGCCGTCTCCTAACCTACTCAGGATACTTCTACGCTTCTATCAAGTTTTATGTACGAGACTTTCACTCTCTTTGGTCACCTATTCCACGGTGTTCTATTACTCTTAAGAATACGATATTGAAGTCCTACAACCCCAGCATAAATGCTGGTTTGTGCTTTTCCCTGTTCGCTCGTCGCTTACTAAGGGAATCTCTTACGATTTCTTTTCCTGCACCTACTTAGATATTTCAGTTCGGCACGTTTCCCCCCTAGAACTCAAGGTTCTAGGGCCACTACATCTTCATGTAGCAAGGTTACCCTATTCGGACACCGACGGATCATTACTTTTTCCCAGTTACTCGTCGACTTTCGCGGGGTACGCGTCCTTCTTCGGCCAAATAAGCCAAGGCATCCACTATTTGCATTAATTTACATATTATTCGAAATTATTTAGCATGAGTTTAATTTTTTGGTATTTATTTAAAGATTACTCTTATAAAAAAATGTCGAAATTAAATTGCATGTAACGTAGTATTAAAAATACTACGATCATACGGCCACTGACATTGCCAATATTTGGCAAGTCATGACAGTTTTCTTCACTTGTTAATGAACCTCATACGACAACTAATAATAGTTGCTAGAAATTAGTTCCTCGAAGCCGGTTGAGGACACACCAAGAACTAATTTTTAACAACCACAACAATTTAGGAACACATCTAATAAAGAAAGATGTGGACCCTAAGGGACTCGAACCCTTGACCTCTTCATTGCAAATGAAGCGCTCTAGCCAACTGAGCTAAGGGCCCAAGGTTGTGTATGTTTTCTTTTTAAGAATTGAGGGATTCCCTATAAGAGAATGTCGAATGTATTCGCTATTCTGTCTCCCGAACAGGATTCAGATTATAAAGCATGTTTTTTGAATATGCAAGCAGTACTTTATGAGCAATTTCTATCTGAACTACTGCTCATTGTTCTCACTTAGATCAGACCATTATTCTATCATCCTGCCCAGGATCTACAAGGGTGAGATTCCACTCTTTTTAGAGATATCGCAGCCAAATTACACCATATGCCACTAAACTATTAATAATGACTAACGGAATAGCCAAAGCCAGATACTTAAAAAAGGCGGTCTTCCAACCTTCTTTCTCGGCCTGACCAAAGGCAATCACATTACATGCAGCTGCGATTGGAGAACCAGCACCACCAATAGATGTGCCTAGATTCAACGCCCACCAGAGAGGATACACAACCAATCCCGATCTTTCCATAGCCTGAATAGCTCCAACCATAGTGATGTTATACGGTACGTTATCGATAAATGTAGAAAGCAGAGCTGAACCAGTTGTCATAATAAACGTCAATACAGGCATACTTCCTCCAGATATGTGCACAAGTTGTTCTGCCAATAAATCAATCACATTATTAAACTCTAAAGCACCAACAACTATGAACAGTCCCATGAAAAAGAAGATAATTTCCCAATCAATAAGGTCTCTGAAAACTTTATGTGGTTTCTTGTGGAAAATCATCATGGCTAAAAATGAACCACCAATGGTTAACGTAGCGTTATCGAGAGTTACACCAGTCCAGGCATGAATTTGCTCTTTGAAAATCATCAGAGCTATCACACCAAAGAGTATTGGCACACCTTTAAACAGTACTACTTTATCTTTTATTGCTGAAGCAGGTTTAAAGAATTCAACATCTTTTTTATTTACTTTTGCAGCTGAGAGGTCTTTTCGGAATACAACCATACTATATATAAGGGTAACCACGGAGAGTAACAACACAATTACACCAGAATTACTAATGACTTCAATGAAGCTGAGCCCCACCACTTTGGCTTGGTAGTAGGTAGTCGGATCTGAGATAGGCGTCATTGCCCCACCCAAGTTAGCCATCATAATAGTCACAAAGAAGTAAGGTAAATAAGGAAGTTTAAAAGTACGAATAAGCACAACCAGAATTGGAATAACAATAAGGATCGTAGGAATATTAGAGAAAAACGTGGTCATGAACAACGTAAGATACCCAATTGCAATCAACAAGAGCCTGGGGTTACCCTTCACTAACCGCACAAGCCAAATGGCCAGAGCTTCGAAAATACCCGACTCTCTAACAATGCCAACAAGTACCATCATACCAATTACAAAACCTAAAATGTCTAAGTTATGGGCAATAAAGTTGAAAGCATTCTCCTGTGACGTATGGGATCCAGAACGAAACACCTGCATTAAAATAAGAACAGTGGCCCCTAGAATTGAAACAATTACTTTATTTAATTTTTCACTAATCAAGAAAAAATAGACAACTGAAAGTACAACGAGTGAAATAATGGAAAAAATGGACAGGCCGAGGTTCATAAACTGTATACTTTATGTTTTTTTATCTGCTGAGGCTTTATATTCATTATAATATTTAGGGAGTCGCATACCATAGGCGAGCGCTTTTTTAATTTCTGAACGCGTTACCACACCAAGTAGCTCACCCTTTTCGATAACTGGCACAATGTAAAGATCATTTTTTAAGAAATCAGCCGTTACAGCCATGATGTTGTCACTTAAGCTCACAATTGTGAAATTTTTGCGCATGATTTTTTGAACTTTCGTATCCACAATCTCTGCGCAGGTGTCACTAAAAAAGCCTGGACGGTACATTGCCGCGGCCATCTGAACGTTATGGCGAAACTGACGCGGTATGGTGGCCGCGGCAATATCTTGCAGTGCAAGCACGCCAGCAACTTGTTCGTCAGTGTTTGTAACAATCAATCCATTTACTTTTTTTGAGAGGAAAACTTCAAGAGCTTCAACAACCGTTGCCTCTTCTGAAATAGTAATTGCATGTGGGTGATAGAGTTCTGAAATAAGCACACTACTATAGTAGCAACTTCTTGAGTACATTGTCTAGATTCTAAAAATGAAAGCATCCTCAATCTGCAGGGCAAAACAAACGCAATCGCTTGCCTGCCCTGCAGGAGTATCTCCTGCTTATTTTTTGAAAATTGTGTCTGCTTCGTTCCAAAACATACGTATTTCTACCTATACTTTGGAAACCGAAGCAGACAATTTTTTTTGTTGTCTGATTCGGAGTCTATTTAACTACTTTCCATAAAACATGCTAATCATGTTTATGAAAACTCGTCCTTGTAATGCCCGGCCACATCGGCCGTAACCAACTCGCAAACGTCAATGTCACAGATCCGAGTAACCAACCCGGCCACTCAAAAAAGAACATAATGACGTCCGTTCCCACTTTAAATAGGTATTGAAACCCTTCTGGGAACATGTTAACAAACAATTTTGCGAACACTAATGGATATGGGAAGAGACAGACTGCAATCATTGCCCATCCCAGTGGCCCATCTGGCACACCAGAAAAAACTGGCACCAATACCAATGGGGCAAAGGTTATCGCCGTTAGCAGGGTTGCCCCGCCGCAGGCGAAATAATGCAGGAAGTTCCCTGAACGGACTCCATGGTAACATCTACTGTCCATGCATTCGATGGAAAATTTGTGTCCATCGAAAAATGACCATGCCGACCCAAATGAAGAAAGCACATGGGTTGCCGCAGCTAATGTGAACCGCAACACTCCAAAAAAGGTCAAAAACTGCACCAGGGCCCAAGTTGGAGTCCCGAATGCAATTGTAGGGTTATTGCTCAGCACCCACCCGATTAACCCCATTTCTGGGATAGGTAAAGATGCTAATAAACCGCCGCCAGGCAATTTAAGCACCCGGGTGCGCTCAACCACTTCATAAAAAACTCTTCCCCAGCCAAGTACAATTGCTCCAACTGTTGCCAGTAAAGCGTAAGCAACGGCATAGGGAAAAAGCATTGGTAACTGAGCGTAAATGCATTGCCATCC